>Ga0228535_1000004_pt1 | contig 790920 bp, 692 predicted proteins | sample SJ1metagenome_FD_168457 | JGI IMG/M metagenome (GOLD analysis project Ga0228535, IMG submission 168457) | Enriched culture of PCE-dechlorinating microbial communities from Ithaca, New York, USA - SJ1 | ecosystem: Engineered > Modeled > Simulated communities (microbial... > Unclassified...
AGCTTTACCATATGATTCGCCCCCTTGGTGGATTTGAGATCTTGTTGCTTTGTGGTGAATCAATGATATCTCAAAAACACCGGGGGCTTTTTAATTTTCCTCAAAACCTATTTTGGACAAGAGTGAAAAGGTATAAAAAAGGCGTCGAGCAGGGAATTCAGCTCCGCCCAACGGACGGGTTAAGCTCGGGCAGCTCCTTCACCGCCGTTCGCTTGAACTCTATGGAATATTTCCGTTCGGTCACAATCCTAGCTCCCGTTCGACGACTTCCCAGGGAATCGTCGGCGCATCGGTTCTCTCTTCTATGATTCTCAGCTCCTCCCGATCCTCTTTTTCCTGGATCGACATAAGGAAAGCAGCGTAACTCGTCACTTTCTCCCCATTCTCCCGGTGAAGGCGGTTCACCAATCGATACAGTCTTTTTCGCTCCTTGACATCAACAGGCATTCCAGTGGCATCCTCGTTAGCAAGCGGTTTCGCTCGATTAGAACACTCAACGGTTTATCGTTATCTGGATATTGCGCAAAAAGACGAATATCTCCTCGGATAGTACGTGCGGAACAACAGCTTCTCCGAGGATGAACTGTGGAAAGAGTTACTCAACGGGTCGTTTTTTGACATGCTCCGTTCCGTTCTTCCCGAGATGGCACGGGGTACCGAAACAAGCAAACCAATCCGGTTCCTCGAGACGGAGCTTCGGCAGCTCGCTCCCTTCACACGACGCTTCTCTTCGAGCTAGCCCTTCATCGACATCCTTGCCGAAGCCCCGCTGCTCACCGAGGAGAACGCCGGGACACTCCATCACGAGGATATCCGGGGGGCGTGCGCCCAAAAGACGCCTCCGCCGGATCATTCAAGCGCCTGCTTGTACTCTCCCCACTGACCGATATCGATCCATTTGCGGTGCACAGGGAAGACCCCGACTTTGCCGCCTTCTCTGCGGATTCTTTCTATTAAATCGGGCATATCCAGCTTTTCATCCCTTCCGATTAAATCAATACAGGACGGTTCCAGAAGATACACGCCCGTGTTGACGATCAACGGTACGTCCGGTTTTTCCTCGATACGGTCGAACTCACCGTTCCGCAGGTGAATTACGCCGTAGGGAACGCTCACCTTTTTCAGGGCACCGACCATCGTAAATGCACACTCGTTCTCCTCGTGAAACTCCAGCGCAGAAATGTAGTTGACGTCCACCAGAATATCGCAGTTGCTCACAAAAAAAGTCTCCGTCAGTTTCTCCTTCATCAGCGCAAGGCTCCCGGCCGTTCCCAGAAACGTATCCTCCTCGATACAGGATATGGAAAAGGGGAGGTCGCTTCGTTCCGCAAGATAGGTCTTGATGAAATCTTTTCTATAGTTGATCGACAGTAAGAATTCCGAAAAACCACACTTTGCGAATGACTCCATGATCAGCTCGAGCATCGGCTTGTCTCCGACCGGCAATAGAGGTTTTGGAACGATTCGCGTTATCGGATCCAGCCGACTTCCTCTACCCCCCGCCATAATAACGACTTTATTCTCACGAACCGCTTCGTCTTCCTCTGGAAGTATATCGGTCATGGATACCACGGCGATGGGGACTCCGTTGGAATCGACTACGGGGATACGACTGATCGAAAACTCTTCCATAAGACGGAGAGCAGCTTCCTTCGAATATCGAGAGAGCGTCTTAGGTGATGTGTTGCAAATCTCCCCTACACACGTTTGTAGAGGTTTTCCATCCCCGATAGCCCTGCGAATATCCCCGTCCGTCAGAGATCCGAACAATTTTCCATCATCATCAACAACAAGAAGAATCTGCGACGCCGTATCATTGAGTTGCTGCATGCCTTCGAGAATCGTCTTTTCGCGAACAATTTTTATTCCCTCTACCTGCTTCTTTTTCTGAAGCAATTGAGCATCCTCCTTTACTTGAAGATGGAGCTTTCAGGATTTGGAAAAAGAATATAGTAAAAATCATATTTTTTTAAATTTTATAAAAATTTCTCGCAAGGCGCAATCGAGCTTCTTTTATGAGAAATTTTAAAGAGAAAAACCGTCGTCAACCACCAGATTCTGGCCCGTTACGAATCGGGAAGAATCCGAGAGCAGGAAGAGCAGCGCCCCTACGATATCGATTGGCTCCAGCATGCCTTTTATTCCGCAAAACGAAGCGTACGCTTCCAAAAAGCTTTCCGACTGTCCGTCCCTTATACCTCCCGGGCTTAAAGCGTTCACCCGCACTCCGTCCTTCTTGAAGCTCTGTGCGAAATAACGGGTTAACTGGAGTACCCCTGCCTTTATCGCCGCATACTCGGGCGGCATGGTCATCGATGTTCCTTCATATACTGAAAAACGGGGCGGCAATGTTCCATAGATCGATCCCATATTAACGATACAACCGCCCCCATGCCGCTTGAAGAAAAGAGCGAACCGCTGCATCGTAAGAAAATACCCGCCCAAATGAAGTGAGAGATTCTCGCAAAAATCGTTATATGATACCTCCTCAACGGGACGTCCGTAATTCGCGTTTCTGGGGTAGGCATTGTTCACCAAGGCGTCCGCTCCCTCGAATCGCTCCTCGACAAAAGAGATTAGAGCACTTACCGACTCTGCGTCCGAAATATCCAGCGCAAACGCCGCCGCGCGCTTCTCTTCCGTACTGTTCAGCTCTTCGGCAAGGAGCGAGGCGGAAAGAAAGTCTTTGTCCGCAACGATGGCAACGCCTCCATGAGCGACAATACCGCGGCAGAAACACCGTCCGAGCAACCCCGCCCCTCCGGTCACAACTACCCTCTTCCCGTCGAGAAGCCCCTTCTCGCCTCTCGAATCGCCTCGACCGGTCATTAATTGTACTTCCGGAAGACCGGCTTGATCGCCGGCTCGTTCAAATAGCGCTCCACGCCGTCTTCCAGGGCTTTCTTATAGACGGAAAACGCTGCGTCCAAAGCCTTCTCGGTGATTTGCAGCTCCTCATCGCCGTGCCTCCATGAAAGAGCGATCCAGGGCATCAACACGCCGTTTCGCAGCATCTCCTTGGAGAAGAGCGTCCTCAGGGGAAGAGAAACGTTTCCTTCGACATCCAGCGTCAGGTAGTTCGGCGAACACGGAACACCGCACACCTTGAAATTCTCCGCAACTCCGTGTCGTTCCGCGGCATGCCGCATCATTGCCATCAGCTTTTTCCCGTACTCCCATAAATGCTGGACAACACCGTTCCGCCGGATGAAGGATACGGTTTCGACGAACGCACCCAGCCCCGCCATCTCTCCGCCATGCGTAGTCGAAAGAAGGAAAAGGCGTTCCGCCCCTTCGTTATGAATGCTTCCCAACTCCATTATCTCCCGCCGTCCGGCGACGCAGGAGACCGAGTAGCCGTTGGCCATCGCCTTGCCGAATGTACAGAGGTCGGGCGTCGCCCCGTAGTAATGCTGCGCTCCCTTGAGGTGCCAGCGGAACCCCGTGATCATCTCGTCGAGGATGAAAACGATGCCATTCCGCGCGCAAAGCTCCTTTACTTTTTGAAGAAAGTTCTCCTTCGGTTCCTCGGTCGTGGCCGGCTCGAGCACGACGCAGGCGATCCTCCCCGGATATTCGGCGACAAGAGCCTCCAAAGAAGCGATATCATTGTAATGAAACAGCTTGGTCAGTTCCATCGTCGAGAGCGGTACCCCCCTCGTGATCGGCGTGGAACCTATGAACCAGTCGTCGTAGGAAAAGAAGGGGTGCTCGGCGCACCGAGCCACCATATCTCTCCCGGTAAAACCGCGTGCAAGCTTGATAGCCGCCGAGACGGACGAAGAACCGTTCTTCGTGAACTTCACCATATCCGCGGAATCGATCAAGTCTACAAGAAGTTCGGCGGCTTGCAGTTCGATCGTCGAAGGGCGCGTAAGGTTGTTGCCGTTGCGAATCTGCCGTATCGCGGCCTCGTCGATCTCGTCCTCGGCATAACCGACGTTCACCGCTCGCAGCGCCATTCCGTAGTCCAGGTATTTATTCCCTTCGGGATCGAAGACATAAACTCCTTTTCCACGCTCGAGAATCGCCGGAGCGTTCGAAGGGTACTGGTCCGCCCCCCGGGAGTACGTGTGCGCTCCTCCCGGGATGACCCCTTGAAGCCTTCGCGTATATTCGTTCATAGTTTTCACCTCTGCGTTTTCAATGAAATAACGGTCTTTTTTAGTCTCAAACATTTCGCCAGCGAGAGAGATCGGGCTCTCTTCGAATCGTTCGGAAGCTCCCCGGCGTGCCCACGTAAAGCGTACCCTCGGGGAGCGAGCTATCGAGCAGCAGCGCCTCGGCGCCCAGCTCGCAGCGTTCTCCCACGTCGCAGCTCCCCAGAACGCTGCTTCCGGGATGCATCGAACAAAATTTTCCCAGCTTCGGGTAGACGTCTTTATTCGAGCCTATCCCGCACCTCTGGTAGACCAAGAAAAAGTCGCTGTAGCTTCCTCTGCCCAGTACCGTCCCCAGAGGATGAACCCAGCGAAAGACGTCGGGAAGCTCCACTTCGTAGAAGGCGTCCACACCGTGTAGCGCCTTGTTCAGGGCAAAGAGTTTCGCGCAGACGGACGTATCTTCTCCCATCCTATAGAGCGTATTTGAAAGAAAGTAGAGGAACATGCCGTACTGATCGCCGTGCAGATGGTTGAAAAGCACCCGCTCGCCGTCGAAAAAATACCTGTCGGCGATACGCGAGAAACAATGCTCGACACGTTCCAAAGCACGCGGGAGAACGTCCCGTAGGAAACCCGGCGGAACCGGGTTCCCGTCCGGGAATAAAGCATTCAGCTGACCTGCGGCGTACAGACTGAGCGAATCTCGTTCCCCTTCGTCCAGCAACATTTTTCGAGTCTCCCTTCCATCAGACTTCCTTGACCTTGACCCCGTAATTCTTTAAAAAGAAACGTGCTCTTATGGGGTTGTTGTCTCCGAAGTGGAAGATGCTCGCCATCGCAAGCGCGCTTACTCCTGTTTTTTTCACCGCATCCACAAGGTGCATGAAGTTTCCCGCACCGCCGCACGCGATAACCGGTATCGAGGCCCGTTCCACGACAAAGCGAATCAGGTCGAGATCATACCCCTCCATCCTCCCGTCGCGGTCGATGGAGTTGAGAAAAAACTCTCCCGCTCCCATCTCCTGACAGACCTCCATGTGTTCTTGAATGGAAATCTCCCTGCGCACCCTTCCCGAGTGAGAAAAGAGAGCGTACCGTCCGTCGACGAGACGAACATCCATTCCGACGACGATGCATTGACTGCCGAACTCATCGGCGCCGTCCCGTATCAGCCTGGGCGTATCAAAAGCAGCGCTTGTTACAACTACCTTGTCCGCTCCGCTTTCCAGCAGGCGGTGCATCCCCTCTACCGAACGTATCCCCCCGCCGATGGCCAGAGGCATAAAACACTCTTTCGAGACGGCGGAAATGACGGCGATATTCGTCTCCCGATTCTCCGAAGTAGCATCGATGTCCAAAAAAACCAGCTCGTCGACCAGCTGCGAATTGTAGACCCTGGAGGCGAAAACGGGATCGCCGGTGTCACGGTAGTCTGCGAAGGAGACCCCCTTGACCATGCGCCCTCCCCGAAGCAGGAGAACTGGAATGAGACGCGTCTTCAGCATGCTTCCGTCTCCTCCTCGAGAAAATTTCTCAATAATCTGAGACCGCTCTTCTGGCTCTTCTCCGGATGGAACTGGACTCCCCAAACGTTCCCGACAGCAACGACGGATGTGAAACGTTCTCCGTAGAGCGTCTTCCCGAGCGCATGTTCCTCGTTCTCGACCTCGAAGACATAGGAGTGCGTAAAATAAAAATCCACACCCTCCTTGACTCCATGAAAAAGGGGGTGGACTCTCGTTCTCTCAACTCCGTTCCATCCCACATGGGGAAGCCGGAGATCGTTCGGAACGTTCATTCTGCGAACACGCCCCGGAATAAGGGCGACACCTTCGATGTCGCCGTTCTCGGTTCCGAACGAGGCCAGAAGCTGCATCCCGAGACAGATGCCGAGGATCCGCCCGCCTCCTGCGGCGTACTCTCTCAAAGCTGCGTCGAAACCGCGCCTTTTCATCTCGGTCATGCTGTTGAAAAAGGAACCTACCCCGGGCAGGATAATTCCGTCGCATTCATCGATCCCGGAAGGCGAATCAAGAACGATAGGAATTTCGCCGAGAAACTCCACGGCATTCTTGACGGAACCGATGTTCCCCCGCTCCAGATCGACGATACCGATCACTTTTCGTTCTCTCCTTCGTATTTCCGATTGTCCTCGCGATACCAGGAGTCCATGTCAGCAAGGCGAATTTCCGGAAGTTTCCTTTTAAAATCCGGAGCCCATGGAGCGACCGCGAACCTGGCGACGGTGTCGTTGAACTCGTTCTCGGTCATTCCCATGTACTCCAGGAAAACTTGGAGAGATGCGGGCTTGAATGCATCGTACGCCTCTACGAGCCTACGCCCCTCCTCGGTGGTCATTCTGCCGCTTCGGATCTCGAAGTTGACAAGCTGGGTCACGCGACCGTAGCCGCGCTTCAGATACTTCACGTAATCTCTTGTTCCCTGCAGCCAGCATTCGACCTTGGCGAACTCGCCGTTCACATCTCTGGGTGCGCTTTCGATATCGAGTCCGACCCACCCGAGTTCGTCAATGATCATCTTCGTCTGTTTCCTGTAGTCCCACGGGATGAAACTCCCCAGACATATCGAGTAACAGCCGAGTTTTTTCAGCTCGTCCACGGTCGGGTAGGTGTAGGGAAGCAGGTCGCGCCTGTCCACCGGGAAATCCTCGGCGTGGATCATGCCGTACATGTCGTCCGCGGTGATGCCGAGGTTTCGGACCATGTTGAACTTCTCCTCGTCCTCGAATTCGACGTCGTCGCCTTCGTAGGTATAGTAGGCGGAGAGTTCCGAGAGCGGTTCCCCCCATACGACGAGCGGCACGTCGAAACGGACTGCGATCCGCAGAGGGAAGGAGTAAACGCCCGTATGACAGTGCCAGCAAAAGTCGGTCTTTCTCTCGAACGACTCTTGCATAAGGCGCTTCACGATGGTCCAGTTCGGCCTGAAGTCGATGAAATCCACCCCGAGCTTCCTCAAGGTCCGATTAACGTTTTCTTCATGTCCCGGCCGATAGAAACCATGGTTGAAGCGAACGACGAGCGGCTTGATTCCGTACTCCTTCACAAGGTAGTAAAGGGTGAAGGTGCTGTCCTTGCCTCCGCTGAATGGGACGATGCAGTCGTAGTCGCTCTTTCCCCTATACTTCTCGATGATCGTGCCGAAATGCTTCTTTCTTCTGTCCCAATCTATATTTTGTTTTTTAAATTCGCTGCCCCGGCACATATTGCACGAAGAATCGTCTTCCGCGATCTCGAGCGTCTCGTACGTCTCCGGGAGAAGACAGCGTTCGCACTTTCTCAGACTGGTCATTCCACATTACTCCTTTGCGACGAATTTCGCCCTGTACAGGGCTTCGCAGATTAAAAAATCGTCCATGTCGTCCACTTCAAAGGACTGGTACTTCGGCACCTCGTACCCAAGAGTCTTCTCGTGGTAAAAACTGCGTCTTCTCCTTAGAGCATCGATCCAACTTATGTAGACCGTTCCGTCGAGGAAGAAAAGCGGAGAAATATCCTGCCTTCTGATTACTTTGAAGTCAGTGAGAAACGGTTCAAGAAATCCAGCCTCTTTTGTCTTCATGAGAAACGCCGGATGATGCGCTTCGGTGAGCGAAATGGAGACGACGCTCTCCGCCTCCGGCCTGGAGAGAAGCAGTTCGAGCGCTCCGTCGATGTCCTCCGGTTTTCGCAGCGGAGAAGTAGGCTCAAGCAACACGAGAATATCGAATCTTCGAGCACGCTTCTCAAGAAAATCCACCGCATGGAGAATGACGTCCACGCTTGCGGCCATGTCGGAAGCAAGATGCTCCGGTCTGAGAAAGGGAACCTCCGCTCCCCCCTTGCGAGCGATCTCCGCGAACTCCTCCGAATCCGTGGAGACAAGAACCTTGTCGACATAGCGGGAAGAAAGACCGTGCTCGACGCTCCATTGAAGCAACGGCTTCCCGCAAAAGTCTCTGATGTTTTTTCCGGGAAGTCCCTTGCTCCCCGCTCGTGCGGGAACAAGCGCAAGCACACTTTTGTCCGCGATCACTATACCATCCCCGTTTCTTGATGCATCGAGAATTTGGAGGCGCTTTGTTATCCTCGCGTCCGGAACTTGCTTTCGGCTTTTCGCTATTCAAGATGGCGAAGACGTCGGGCAGGGTTGCCCGCCACTATCGAATGCCCCCGAACAGATTGAAGCACCACAGAACCAGCCCCGACGACGGCCTTTTCGCCCACGCGCACACCGGGGAGCAGAACGGCTCCAGCTCCGATAAAAGCGCCTTCTTCCACGCTGACTCCGCCGCAGAGAACCGCTCCGGGGCTTATGAAGGCTCCCGCCCCGATTCGGCAGTGATGGTCGATACTTGCCCGTGTGTTGACCACGCTGTTCTCGCCTACCACAACGCCGCTTTGCAGAACAGCCCCCGCCATGATCTGGCAACCCGCTTCCAAAGCGACATTGCGCGCGAAAACCGCCGAAGGATGCTTCAGAGGTGGGAAGGAGAAGCCCTTGCCCCGGAAGCGGGCGTAGAGCGCGTTTCTGGGGGCGCAGTCCGGACTTGCGCCGAGGCCGTTCACTAAGACGAATTCCTCCGGCGAGAGCGTCGAGAGCAGGTCATCATCGCCTAGAACAGTGAGATCCTCCCAAAGGTCTCCGGCCATCAATTTCCGGTCGATTACACCGTATGGAGGCGATCCGAGGGAGAACAAAACATCGTGAAGGACGGAAGCATGCCCTCCCGCGGCAAGGATCAGTATGCGCTGCATCTTCCCTTGGAGCTCCAATCTTTCCGTTCGTTCACTCTTCAACGGCTTCGTCCTCAGCATACTCTCTACCGGCCGTTCGTCCAATGAGGCTCCAAAAAGCGAACGGGGACATACCCCCTCCGGGACGTTTACAGGCGAGGTTCTCCAATGAGAAAGGCTCTCCTTTTTTTATCGGACGTTTTGCCGCCAGACTCTTGCGTACAATACACCGATTCTCACGCTCCGAGGGGGATGGAGCTTTTACTACGCTCCCAAGCGCAGCCTCCGTCTGACGGACGGAAAGCACCAGCTCTGCGAGGTCTCGCGGTTCCAGTGAAGCTTTATGATCCGGCCCCGGGAGCGCTCTGTCAAGGGTGAAGTGCTTTTCGATCACCGAAGCCCCGAGGGCGGCGGCGGCAATGGAGACGGCGACCCCCTCCGTATGGTCGGAATAGCCGACCGGAAGGTTAAACGCATCTCTCAAGGTGCGAATCGAGCGCAGGTTGACCTCGCCGAACGGAGCCGGGTACTCCGTTGTGCAGTGCAACAAGGTAACTCGTTTTTGAAGCGCGTCCTGCCCCTCAGGAGAAAAATAGGCGGAGAGAAACGCGTCGAGCGACGGGGATTCGTTCGGTGCGATGTAGCCGAAGGCGAGGCAGGCGAGCGCCGTCTCCACTTCGCCGAGCGTGCTCATTCCGGTAGAGAGGATGACGTCCACGCCTTTTCGGGCGGTGCGGAGGAGCAGCGGTCCGTTGGTGACCTCCCCCGAGCCGAGTTTGATCGTCTTCAGTCGCAGCTCGTCCGTCAGGAAATCGAGGCTCTCCTCGTCGAAGGGTGTGGAGAGGAAGTCGATCCCCCGCGCCGAGCATCGTTCAAACAGCGTTTCATGGGCCGCGCGGGGCAATTCGAGTCGTCGGAGCATCTCGTACTGGCTTTCGCCGGTTCCGGTGGCCTGCTTCTGGTACTCGGCCTTGGGCGCGTTTTTCCGGACAAGGCGTTCGGTCGTAAACGTCTGGAACTTGACGGCGTCGGCCCCTGCTTCGGCGGCCGCGTCCACCAGTTGCAGCGCCGTATCCAAACACCCGTTGTGGTTCACACCCGCCTCGGCGATGATGTAGACGCTCATTCGCTCACTCCGTCCATGGGATATCGTAAAACCGTTTCGATACTTCAAACTGTGCAGCGCGAAGTAATGCCACCATCAATCGAGCTGGACTGAGGATGTCCTCGCGGCGTTGCCCGTGTTCAAGGGAGAGCGCATGTTCGACGGCGTGCCGAATGGCATCGGACCGGCACGGACAGTCGATGACCAACGTTTCCCGGATTCTCCCCTCCTGGCGTGCGCCGATATTGACCACCGGAGTTCCCAGGAGCGGTGCTTCGACAATGCCGCTGGACGAGTTTCCCACAACAACGTCGGCATGCGAGAGGGCGCCCCAGTAGCGCTTCCTGCCCAGAGAGTGCACGAACAGTCTCTTGTCTGGACAGGTTTCGCAAAAGTCCCGCGCCCGCTCGTTGATAACCCGTCCGTCGGTGTCGGCGTTCGCGCCCGTGAAGAGCACCGTCGCGGATGGAAAGCGATCGAGCGCGGCAAGCACTTCGGTTATCTGCGATTCCGTCGATTGAGAGGAACGCGTTTCCGGATGATACGTCGCCAGCAGAAGCGGTTTCCCGAAAGAAAAATGCAGCTCGTCTTCCAACTCCTCCTTCGTCGGCAAGGGAAGACGAAGCAAAGCGTCGGCGCATGCGGGGCCGACGACGATAACCGATTCGGGCGGCTCCCCCATCTGCACGACCCTTCTACGGTAGGTCTCGTGCGCGACGAAGTGGAGCGAACTCATCTTGGTGATGGCGTGCCGGAATGCGTCGTCGTACGCGCCGCGCGTGATTTCGCCGCCGTGAATATGCGCTATGGGAACTCCCGTAAGAGTCGCCGCCGCCGCGACAGCGAGCATCTCGTACCTGTCGCCGAGGATGACGAGCACGTCCGGCTTCAGCCGTTCCAGCGCATCGGCGAATCCGATGACGCCAAGACCGAGCGACTTGGTCACCCCGACGGTGGAATCTCCGGAGAGCAGCATTTCCACCTTCGCGTCGATGGCGAAGCCGTCGGCTTCGATCTCCTTCCACGTCAAGCCGAATTCATGCGAGAGGTGCGCCCCCGTAACCATGAGCTGCAACTGTAGTTCCGAGTCGGCCTGAATCTCCTTCATCAACCAGTAGAGCAGCCCGTACTCGGCGCGGGTAGCTGTAACGACGGCAATCTTGCGCTTCATTCATGAGCACCCTTTTCGAGCAGTACAGTCCGCACGATCTCCGCAGCGCGTCGCACGGATTTCTCGTCGTTCGCCGTCGAGGCGGGGAGGTTGAGGCCCTGTTCGTAGATTCGCTCGGCGTTCGGGCAGGGGAAGGGAGCGTGCTTCTGCAGATAGGGGTAGGTATGCAACGGCGAGAAGATGCGCCGTGTCGGGACGCCACGTTCGCGGAGCGCTTCTTGAAGCTCGGGGACAGAAATGTGCTCAACGGTGATGGAGGGAAGCCACCATGCACTTTCGGCGCCCGGCGTTTCTTTCTGGAGGGCGACGCCCGGAAGACCGTCCAAGGCTTCTTTGTAGATCCGCGCGAACATCCGCTTCTTTTGCAGGAAGAAATCGATGCGCTCCATCTGCGCCAGACCGAGGGAGGCTTCAAGATTGGTCATCCGGTAGTTATAGCCCAGCTCGGGGTGGTAGTAACCTTTCGAGGCGTCCCGCGCCTGGTTCACGAGGAATTTGACTCGTTTCGCCCGTTCGGCGTCGCGGGCTGTCACCATGCCGCCACCTCCGGTGGTGATCAGCTTGTTTCCGTTGAAACTGAAGCAGCCGAACTCCCCCAGCGTGCCGGTGGGCTTTCCGCGCCACGTGCCGCCGAGGCTTTCCGTGGCGTCCTCAACGATCGCGATGTTGCGCTGTTCGCAGATCTCGAGCAGCGCGTCCATGTCGCACGGGTTGCCGTAGAGGTTTACGGGGATGATCGCCTTCGTCCGGGGGGTGATGGCTTCGTGGACCTTTCGGATGCCGAGCGTCCACGTGTCGGCATCCACGTCGACCAGTACGGGGAAGGCTCCCGCGTAGAGGACGGGGTTGACCGAGGCGACGAAGCTGAGCGCGGGGACGATCACTTCGTCGTCCGCTCCTACGCCAAGCTCTTCAAGCGCGATGTGGATGGCAGCCGTTCCGCTTTGGACGGCGACGGCCGCCGGCGCTCCAAGATACCGGGCGAAGCGTTCCTCGAACTCGGGCACGAAGGGCCCGGCGGTGGAGACGTAGGTGGAGTCGACGCATTGGAGCAACATTTCTTTTTCTCGCTCGCCGAGGTTCGGCGCATCAAGCAACAGGGGCATTGCGTTCACCTTCGATTCTATACGTTGTAGATACCGCTCTTGTAGAGCGACCTGCGATCTTTCATCCATTCGACGGTGAGAGCCAATCCTTCGTCAAGCGATATATCCGCTTTCCATCCTGTGAGAGCGCGCATCTTTCCGGGGTTCGAGAGCAGGCGCTCCACCTCGCTCTTCGCCGGGCGGACCCGCTGTTCATCCGAGGTGATCTTCACCTCGCGTCCCATTATACGCGCTATTTTTTCGACCAGGTCGCCGATGGAGATCTCGCTTCCCGTACCAAGGTTGACGGTCTCGCCGACAGTTTCGGACGAGGCTGCCGCTGCGAGAAAGCCGGAGACCGTGTCCGAGACGAAAGTGAGGTCGCGTGTGGGGGAGAGGTTCCCGAGCGAAAGGGTCTCCTTTCCGTCGAGGATCTGCGAGATGACCGTGGGGATGATGGCGCGCGCCGACTGCCGTGGGCCGTAGGTGTTGAACGGGCGCACGACGGTGACGGGAAGCCCGAACGAGCGATGGTAGGAGAGGGCCAGAAAGTCCGCGGACGCCTTGCTCGCTGCGTATGGGGACTGCGGGTTGACCGGGTGCGCCTCGTCGATGGGAACGTACTGCGCCGTGCCGTAGATCTCGCTGGTGGAAGTGTGGATGACGCGCTCTACGTTGCACTCACGCGCGGCCTGAAGAACAGTGTACGTCCCTTCGACGTTGGTGCGGACGTACGCCAGCGGTGAGACGTAAGAGTACGGTATGCCGATGAGCGCGGCGAGGTGGAAGACAGTATCGCACCCCTCCACGGCGGATTTGACGAGGTCGTAGTCGCGGATGTCGCCGGAGACTATTTCGACGTGATCTCGGCATGGGGAGTCCTCGAGCCACCCCCAGAGATTGCGCGAGTTATAGCGGACAAAGGCGCGGACTTCGTGACCGCGACGAACCAGTTCTTCGACGAGGTGGGAGGCGATGAATCCGCCCGCGCCGGTAACGAGTATGTTCATATCCAGTCCTCCATTTACGTCCAGATCGAGAACACCATCTATTCCTCTAATGTATCGTCGTTCCCGATGAAAAAATAAAGGGACGGCTCTTCACGAGCCGCCCCTTGCAGTGCATTCTGTCGTATCTCAGGCCTTCACGTCTATCAAAGCGCCGAAGAGTTCTTTAATACTCTCGATAAAACGCACAACCTCATCAGGAGGAATTTTGCGTACCACTTCATCTTTCGAGGTGTCGATTACCGAAACCTGATACATATCGGCTTCTTTGCGGTATTCGAACTTCAGACTACGGTCAAACGATTGAGCAAGCGAGTTCGCCTGTTTTACCGCATCTTGAAGCCTCTCTTCGGTCATGTGCGGCGTCTTTCGATCAGCAATCCGTTTTTCCGAAACCGCCTCCAATACCTTACCTGAGGAGAAAAGTTCTTCGGCGGCTCTCTCCGTTATACCCTGACCAGCTGTAGCGCGCACAACTTCCATATGCAACCCACCTCCCTTTCCCTAGGAAAAGAGGGGAGGTTCCCTCCCCTCTCTCAGTGCACTAGAGAACTTAGCGGAGGAGCTGGAGGACGTTCTGCGGAAGCTGGTTCGCCTGCGCAAGCATCGAGTTGCCCGCCTGCATCAGGATGTTCAGCTTCGTGAAGTTCATCATTTCCTTCGCCATGTCGAGGTCGCGGATGCGGCTCTCGGCTGCCTGGAGGTTCGTGCCGGCGACCGTCAGGTTGTTGATGGTGTGCTCCAAACGGTTCTGGTATGCGCCGAGCGCGCCGCGCTGCTTGGAGACGCGGTCGATCGCGTTGTCGATCACCGTAATGGAGCGGGCGGCGGACTCACGATCAGTTACCTGGATGTTGTTGACGCCAAGGGCACGGGCACCCATGTCGCCGATGTTGATTCCCATATCTTCCTTCTCGTTGGCGCCGATCTGGAAGACGGTGGTGTTATCCGCAAGATGGAGCACGGTCTCATAGACTTTGCCGGCATCTTGAGTGAGCATGAAGTTGTTGTTCAGATAATTCACCTTCACGTTCGCCATAGCGTCGAACTCCATGTCAACGTTAGCGTGGACGATGCCGTAAAGCACATTGCCCGTGATCTTCTCGTTGCTGGCGATCGTGTTGCCGCTGTGCGCATCCTGCACACTGACCCGGTACTGGTTTTCGGTGGAACGCCGAATCTGGTTCAAGCTGAGCGCCTTCAGGATGTCTTCGTCTCCGGAGAAGTTGATCTCTCCTGCTTTTCCGGCAACGGCGGAACGAATGACGAATGTTCCCTGTACCGACTGGGAGGAACCGTCGACGACATCGTCTTCGCCGACGTAGGTTGCGAATTTATCGGTGTTCCCCGTCAGGTACTTCGCCTGCCCGAGGCCGAAGGCGATCGCTTCGTTCAGCTTGTTCTGGATGTCCTTCAGCGTATCGGTGGAGTACATAGTAAAGGACGCCTGGTTTCCGTTGCCTTGAGTCAGCGTGATCGTCTGGGGATCCTCGATCATGAAACGTCCATTCGCATCCCAAAACTTGTCGAGATCGCGGAGCTGTACGTCGGATTCGGCAATCTGCCCGATATAAGCGGCATCGAAACCCGCCAAAGACCCGACGCCCGTCGACTGCAGAGCGGAACCGAAGGTTAAAACGATATCGGACTCATAGAGCGAACCGTTCGCCGTGTTCAGGTAGAAATTCCGGAAGTGGACTTCACTTGAAGCGACCTGCGTGGTGTTCAAGTTGAAGGCAGCCGTCGCATACGTAGCGCCCCATGTCCCGCTCCACGCAGTGTTCTGCGTACCCGAGACAAGAACCTGTGTATCGGGGGCGCCTGCGCTTCCGGCGATATACATGACGAACTTCTCGCCGGCGGTGAAATCAGAAATATCGCCAGCGGCGATATTCACACGTCCGCTTCCCATAGCAGTTGTGCCAAAAGCCGTCATTGTTGCATCGACCGCGGCAGTGGCGCCCACGACATAGTCGTCAAGAGTATACGTCAAGGAGGCGCCGCTTACGCTGAGGACATTGGCAACGGCCCTCAATTGCATGGAGGATGCAGCCGTATTCACCGCTACGACCTCGAAATAGATCGAACCAGCGACTTTACCGATTGAAGCGCCGGATATGATCAACCCCGTATTGTTTCCAAACACGCTCAGACCGATGACGCCGCCAGCAATAGCCATAGCGGTGTCGTTCGCTATGTTGAATCTGCCTGCGGGGAGGTTATCAACCCTTACGTCCTGGACTCCGGCCTGCGTATTCTTGGAAACGTTCATGATAACGTTCTCGTGCTTAACCTTGAAAATATCCGTCTTCTGGACCTGCGCGTCGCCTGGGTTAGCGATGATGGAAATCTTGAAGTTCCCTTCGGCTGCAAACTTCTGACCGAATTGGTCTATGGTGCGAAGACCTCCACGGATGAAGGCTTTCGTCTCCAGTTTGTCGGCGGACCAGAGCACCGCTGCGGAGCCGTCGAGGAGCTTTTTCTTGTTGAACTGCGTCGTCGTGGAGATGCGGTCGATTTCCTCCCGGAGCTGATCAACCTCGTCCTGGATGTACCCTCTGTCCTGCTGCGTCAGCGTATCATTGGCAGCCTGAACCGAAAGCTCGCGCATTCTCTGAAGGATGGAGTGGGTCTCGTTCAGTGCGCCCTCCGCCGTCTGGATCATGGAAATACCATCCTGGCTGTTGTTAACAGCCTGGTCGAGGCCGCGAACCTGAGCGCGCATCTTTTCACTGATCGCCAGCCCCGCAGCGTCGTCTGCTGCGGAGTTGATACGCAAACCAGTGGAAAGCTTCGCGATCGATTTCTGAAGCGCGCTATTAGTGGCATTCACCGAGTTGTACGCAAAAAGTGCAGGAATGTTATGATAAACTCTCATTGTTGTTCCCTCCTTGTGTGTTTTTCAAGACGGCTTCCTTGCCGTCCTCTCGAATTGCTGTCCCGCTTTTAATCCCTTTTCGTAACTTCCGCAGACTCACCCCTCGTATTTTGATATTTTTGTATCGGCTACTGTACATTCTTTCTAAAGCCAAATCCGTTCAGGGAATTTTTTCAATCTTATGCATCAGCCGGCAGTTGACCTGATATAAAGGCCACGTCAACACCCTGCTCCCGGAGATATTCGGCCCACTCGGCCGGCCAAGGAAGTTTAAAATAAGAAAGTTTTTCATGGATGCCGAACAAAAAAGAAAGAGCTTCCCGGCATGCCCGGTCAATCTCCGGATCTACAGCGCCTCTGCAATCAAGCGCCGTCTTCGCCAGCCACTGCAAATGCGGAAGAACGAGCGAGGGAGATGCATCCAAGTGCTCACCCATTTTGATTATCCATACAAAGGCTTCAGGAAGGTTTTTCGATGCCAATGCCTCCTGCGCACGATTGCGGTAGTCCAACGCCTTCATTTCCTCGCTAGAAGACATAAAGCGGAGCACTCCATCCATAAATTCCTTTTGAGTCCGAATAACTTTGATTTTTTCCTGTTCCACCTGATGCGTCATCGCCGGGCATCTTTCAGGGATATTTTGAAACAGCGTAAGCGCAAGATCGAAACGCGGTACGCGGATCAGATCGTGAACGGATTCCATTTTCGCCCAGTCGAAGAGGAAAAGAGCGACAGTCTCCGCGTCCGCTTCGGTTCCTTCAAGCATCAAGTAGGCTCTCTGCATGAGTGAACACGCTTCGAAGGCACGCCCTTGAAAGCTGAAAAAACGGGCAAGGTTCCATAAGAGTTGAGGGGAAACGCCTTCGCGGCGAAGCATATCTACACGACAGAGAAGATACGAGAGAAGCACACCTTTTTCTGATAGCAAACCATTATCATCGTTTTCGAAGAACGCTGTCAGGACACTCTCGATCTCTCGAACGAGTTCCTCTTCGAGCCACAATGAGCGCGCATCCAGAAGAGCCCATGTTTCTGGGCGGCAGAGCGCATCCATATACGAAAGCCACTGCTTAAGGAAGCGCACATTAACTTTATGGGAAGAGATAATCCCGCGGTGTACATCCTCCCACGCTTTCACCCGCTCAACAGTGTCCAAAAAACGGTTTTTCGCAAGCGAAGCACCCGCGATATGCGTATAGCTCTGCCCGATAAAGGCGAGTGCTTTGTGCGAAGCATGAAGCTGATCCAAAATATCCGCAGTCTTCATCGCGTGCGGTCTGCGGCGTTCCGGGGATATTGCGGGCGCGACGGCGAGATCGACTTCTTTTTCCATCGCATCCAGAAGTTCCTCACAGTAGGACAAGCCGTTCACTGCATTTGTCAATTTCACCGCAAGCTCCTTCTGGTATTCGGAAGAGTGCTCCTTTACAACGAATAAAGCTTGAACAGCTTCAGAAAGAGGGGGGAGCCCCTCATCTCCGAAATGCTCCTCAAAGAAACGGGAAAGCGGAATAGCCGAAGCGCCCTCAATTGCAGCACCGGCCTCGGAGCACTGAAACACACGCCCTTCTTCAACATCGTCAAGGAAGCGTTCGAAAATCTGCAAAAAGTACAGCCACATCTGGTGCGTCTTTACAACACCGCCGTTCACTCCGGGAACTTCACGCTTAAGATACGCCCGTTCTCGGGCTATTCCATCCGGTGTGGCGGAAGCCGCGTCCTCGATATGTGTAGTCTCTCCGTCCTCCGCAAACGCTAAATCCTGTCCAATAAGCGCGACAGCAGGAGCGTCCATCGCCAGTGCAAAATTCATCGCCATATGCGCAACGCTCATACCTGAGAGGAGAAGGTTCATTCCGAGGACTTCATGGACAATCCACCTATCAGCAGGGCTGTCCATCTTTCCGACGACGAAGACCGGCCCAGGCCAACGACCTGCAGTCAAAGGCTCGCTCACGGACTGGCTGACAAGCAAAATCTGGCGGCACTCGTCATAAAATTCCTCCAGCACTTTCGGAACCCATACGTCGTACATCAAGTTGCGTTCTATGGTTACAACGACATGCGGCCGGATTCCGCGCCGCAGCAGGGATATCAGGGAGGAATCACAGGCAACGATAAGAGTATGATCTTCTCTTCCCTTGAGCAAATCCACGTTTTTTTTCAAAGACGGTCCGGAAGCGACGCACACCGCAGGACGTTTACCGAAAACTTTTCTAAGATTGGAGAGAGTCGGCCCTCCGAGTATCCACGGCGTATTGAGTGCTCCGTGCCGGATGCCGAGCAGAGTGTCCTCGGGAGAGTTACCCAACTGTTCGGCCAGATATCGAATAGTCTCCCAAAAAGCTTGGAAAAGCTGGGCATGCCCCGAATCTTCTTGATCATTCTCCAATAACCCGCTGTGCGAAATTACTTCCGCGTGAAGTACAGGGAAAATTCCGATAGGTGTCACATTGTGCCACATCGCTTCGTCGATAAGCGCTCTTTCATTATATGAAACAAAGCTGATTCTCGCCGAACGGGGAACCGCATGGTAGACAGAGGTCATTGAAAAGGTCAGCAGAAGCAACCGCACATCCGGCTCGAGCACTACAATGGAAAGAGCGTCCTTAGAAATACCTCGCAAAATATGAAAAAGGTACGGGGGATATCCTATCCCTTGAACAAGAAAAAAGAAAGGATCCCCCGATTTACTTTTTTTCGGCAGAATCGGTTCCTTCTCGAAAAAGGGTGCGTTCTCCCCCACCTTCACCCATCGTCCCGAGGCGGTCTCCTGTATGTCGACAGCCGGAAGCTCGTCCATGGAGTCAAGCTCCTGCCGCAGGCGTTGAGCGAGCTTCGGCTGGTACTTGGACATGATTTCGAGGTTTTTTTCGAGGAGCGCGGGGATGTCTTTCATCAAAAATCAACCTTTCTAAAGCTGGCTGTTTTCAGCATATATTTCATTATCGGCGACCGTCGTCCTGTTTTTTGAAGAGGTCGCGCAGGTCGAGGGGCGTCACCTTGGCCGCGGCCTTGTTTTCCATGGCTACCGCTTCGAAGAGTTCGTTCCGCCAGACCTTGACGCTCTTGGGGGCTTGGATGCCCATTCTGACGGTATCGCCCCTGACTTCGAGGAGGTGAACTTCTATATCCTCTCCGATCCGGATGGATTCGCCGGCGCGCCGCGACAGGACAAGCACTATTTTCCCTCCGTCGTCGTAGAGGCGGAAGGAGTCCCTCCGTCGCCGGAATCTCCGGCCGTCCCGCATGGAGAAGTGTCGACATGCTCCTCTTCGTTCCCCTGATGATGAAAGACGGGGTGACGCAAAGCATACTCCTCGTTCATCGCGATCACCTGGACTCCGATGCGTTCGACGTGGTTGATGATGAGGGGAGCGCGCAGATTCGCGGTCATATCCCACGGATTGCCTTCGGGGATGGCAAGAACTATAAGCAAAACGAGATTCTTGTCCTCGCCGCAGCGAACAGCTTGCAGGTCCTCGTCGGCGAAGCGCGGGGCGTACTCTTTAATGAGTACCGTCGGGTGCGTTACGGGCAGGGCGACATCGCCGTCCGCGAGGCTCTGGAGCCACTTTACAGGGTTATCGTCCTCTCCGGTGATCGCCCACTCCTTATGCGTCTCGAATCCGGGAATTCCCTGCGGGAAACGGATGATATCCTCGTCGTTGACCGTAAACTGCCCAAATCGTGTTGTTTTAATTTCTAATGGCACGAAACGCACCTCCGAGTGTCTTTGAAACATTATTATTGCCAGCGTTACCGCAGGAAATCCACCAAGGTGGGCTGGACGATCTTGGCGATGACTGCGAGGCTGGACTGGTAGACCGCCTGGGCCATCGCGAAATTAGTGCTGGTCTCGGCAAGATCTATATCTGAAACCTTGCTGTAGAGTTCGGTGATATAGGTGTTGTTCTGCTTGAAGCGCGCCTGGTTGTTCTCGTACCGCTTCAGGATGGCGCCGCCCGATGTGCGGCAGCGGAGCAAATTGTCGATGAAGTCGTCGATCTGCTTCAGCATCGTGTTGCTCAGCCCTTCACGGTCCTCCGCAGTGACGGAGTTGGCGAGGTTTCCAAGGACGCCGAAGAAATCGGTCTTCTTGCCGTCGGAAGCCGTGCGGACGACGATGTTCTGCGTGTAGCGCGCGGAGGGGGAGCCTGCACGGGAATCCGTCGTCGTTGCCGCTCCCGTAAGAGCAGCCCGGGCCGTTCCTCCGACTTCGACGGAATAGCCTCGCGGAGAGGTGAGAACAAGGTGTCGCGCCGCCCCCTCATTTACCAGTTGCGCCTTCACATCCTGCCCTTGGAAGCGAGCATTTATGGCCGCGACGACATCCTCGATATCTATACCGCCCACGCCGTTGCTGTCGAAAACGGCATTGAGGTCGATCGTGTGCGCATAGCCGTCGACTTCGATGGAGAGCATATTGTTCGCCGGGTTGACGTCAAGAGCCCATCCGGCTACATTCACGGTTCCCCGTACGGCATTATCGATGTTCACCGTGGAGGCAACATCTCCCGTCACGTCGAATATCGAGAGCGGCGATCCGTCCTTTGCGGCGATATTCAACTGCACATTACTCGGGTTCAAAGGATCGTCGGGTTTCTCGGGGTCGAAATAGGCAACGTCGAGCCAGCTCCCCGCAGCATTTCGAATCTTGTCGGCAACATGCTGCGGTGTATCTCCCGCCGAGATGTCTACGTCGACTGTACGGCCGAGCGATTCGATACGAATGGTCCCTCCCGCCGCCAAGGGACTTTCGGCAACAGGGGCGCTCGTTATGCCCGATGCGATTCCCATCTGGAGCGCGATGCCCATTGAATACGAGGGGGTCCATGAAGGGTCCCCTATCGGAAGATCCACTATCCTCAACGCTTCGCCGTTTTTCGCATAGAGCGAGGTCTGTCCCGTTGTACTGTCCAGCACGGTGTAGCCGAGCATGGTCTCTCCAGCGGCGGCGTTGACCTGCTTTACTATCTGTTCCATAACCTTGACTTGGTTCACACCCGGAGGAGTATTCGACATGACGTCGTCCGGATAGACTTTTACCGTGAAGTCCTTGCCGCCGACGGTGACCTTGAGCTGTCCCGCCATATTGGGGTCGAGGCACGGAAAAGCGGGGAAGACGACATTCAACCCTCCGTTGCTTTGGATCGCGGTGGAAAAGCCGAGGTCCGTCGCGTAGTTCGAGGTATTTTTGTCGAAAACGACGAGCGGCTGGTTGTCCTTCGGGCGAAGGATCAGGCGCTTGGTCATCTCTTCGATGTTTTGGCTTGTTCCCAAACCGCTCTCGGTCTCGTCCTCCTGCACCACGACTTCAAGCCAGTCGCCCGCGACCTGTCGGATGCGCTCGGCGAGTTGGTCGACCGTCAACGCGGTTCCACCGTCGATTTTAAGTTCCGAGAAATTCTTACCGCTCTCGAAACGAAGGTGCAGGTCGGCTCCGACACCGATAGGAAATGTTTCGCCGTCGCCGAACTGGCGGCTCTTCAGCGTCGTCTCCATCCCCATCAGGGTCGCAAAGTCGATGTGGCTGTGATCGACGGGACGGAGGGATTCCTCCGAAGTCACCGTCACTACGTCGTCAACGGATGTGGAGAAAAGCGAGCGCGCTGCGCCGGTAAGTTCCATGCTGAACTTCTCTCCGGTTTTACTGGCACTTACTACTAATCTGTCTCCGTCGACGTCGACCCTGGCCTCGATTCCGAGAACGGAGGAAATTTTCGTTGCGATGGTGCCAAGGGTGTCGGCGCCATCGATGGTTAGAGTGACATCCTCGCCGCCTTCGGGGAAAAAGACGCGTATCGTGCCGTCGCCGGCAACCCATGCAGCGGCGTCAAGTCCCACGATGCTCTGCGTCTGCTGCGCTCTGTCGGTCTCCGGCCAGCTGGTCACCTGGATGGGTTCGCCGGTATGACTTTGGAAGACAAGGCGCTGGGTTCCGTTGGTGGCATCTTTCTGGACGCCGACGGAGACGAGGCGACTGACGTCGCCCATATTCATGCTCTCGTTGATAAGCTGCGCGATCCGGTCGAGGGTGAGCCCCTCCACTTCTCCCGAGTCGCGGAAGCGGTTGTAGTCGGTAATGTCGACAGTACCGTCGATGTTTCTGTCGGTCCACTCCTCGCCGAGGTGAACCTTGACCATCCGGTCGCCGACTTTTATCTGGACGATCTCGTCCCGCCCTTTCCAGAGGAAGTCAATAGGGACCTCCACGCTGGTGAGGGTGTTCGTGGTGTAAGCCTGTTGGAATACCTCGCGGCCGTGAAAGCTGACGTCGCCGATGACGCTTCGCTCGACCTCGTATTTTACCTTGCCGGTGTTGCCGTTGTAGACCACGTTCCCCTGCGCGTCGCGTTCGAAGGGGCGGACGCCGGTGGAAAGCCCTGAAAGTAAAAAACGCCCTTCAACGGAGTAGTTGGCTATGTTTCGCAGTTCTTCCTGCAGCTCCATGATCTCCGCGGCGATTGCCTGCGTCTCCCCGGGGCCGAGCGCGCCGTTGCCCGCGTAGATGGTCAGTTCCCGGATGCGGTGGGTGACGTCCATCATCTGGTTGAAGGCGGCGTCCGTGTTGGCGAGCCATGTCATGGCGTCGTCCTGGTTGCGGATGTACTGCGTGTTCTCCAGCAGCGTCGTCTGGAGCGCAAGCTCCCGTGTGACGTCGATGGGGTGGTCCGACGGGCGGGAGTGTTTCTTCCCCGTGGCAAGCTGCTGCTGATATTCCAGCAGACGGGAGAGGTTCTTGTGCATGTCAGACAGCATGAGGTTCTGGACCATCGTATTGGTTACTCGCTGCATGGCGATTCCTCCCTCCGTCCTTTATCTGCCGACGACGCCCATGCCGTTGATGATCTTGTCGAGCATCTCGTCGATGGTGGTGATATAGCGCGATATGGCGTTGAACGCCTGTTGAAACTTGATGATGTCCATCATCTCCTCGTCGATGTTGACGCCCATGACGGATTGGCGCTGATTGTCGATCTGGTTGAGCAGGGTATTCTGGTTTTTGAGCATGGTCTGCGCGCGCTGTCCCTGGGAGCCGAGGTTGGCGATGAACGCCTCGTAGAACGTGTTGAAGTCGGAGCTGCGGCCTTGAAGCACTTTCGTCTGTTTGAGCTGGGCCATGCGGAGGGCGTTGCTGCCGTCCCCTTCGCCCAGAGTGTAACCGTGCCCGTCGCCGCTGGCCGCCGCGATCAGGCTTCGGTCCTCGTCGATGGCGCGGTTGATGGAGAGGTTACGACCGGCGCCGTAGCGCGCGGCGATGGGAGCGAAATAGGCGATCCCCGTGGTCGAAGCGTTTTCTCCCATACCGTGCCCCGCGTAGTGGAGCGCGTTCATCTCGCTCGACAGGGAGTAGGCGATCTCGTCGAAAACGTCCATAAAGCCGAGGATGATATCGTCGCGAGCTTCGAGCGCTCCTTTGATCGCGCCTCCCTTAATGTGGTGGCGGACGGTGATGCTCGACTGGCCGACGGATTTGAGGTCGAGGCGGACACCTTCGGAGACTTCCTCCAAAGCGCTTGCGGAGTAGTCGTTCTGCACGGGAACCCGCCGTGCGTTCCGCAATGCGTTGCTCTCGGAGAGGTAGAGCTTCCCGTCGAAGGTGAAGGCCGCGTCGCGCGAGACGCTCCGGTAACTGGTACCGTCGTCGGCGCCGTTAAGTAGGCCGAGCCTCTTCGCAATCTGAAGGCTTCCCTTCGCGTCTCCGAGAATGTTTATCCGGTGCGCCTCTCCGACCGTGTTGCTTTCGAGGACGAGGTAGTGGCTGTTCGTCGACACGTCAAACTCTATCGAGGCATGGAGCCAGTCTTCCGGGCGGTCAAGTCCGGAGGCTGCCCCGTATGCGCTGTTGATCTTGTTCCGAATGGTCTCCAGCGTATCTTCCTCGACGACGTCGATGGTGATGACGGGGGCGTCGTTGACGATGCCCAGCCTGGCCCCGAGGTCACCCTTGATGTCGACGATCGAGAGGAGATCGTTTTCCGGAGCGGCGAAGCCGAGCTGGCTTCCCGCGGCGTTCACCGAGACGGTGACGTTTGGCGCGAATCCGGTAAGCGCGGAGTGAAGGTCGTTCAGGGTAAGAGAGCCGGTGTTCGAGAATCCTGCGTGCACTCCGTCCACGGAGATGTTCCAGCGGGGGTTCAGAGGATCCGTCACGTCGTCCCACGCGACGGCGACATTCCGCTCCGTGTCGTGGGCGGAGACTCTGAAGATGTATTCGCTGCCTGCGTTTCCAGGTCCGAGCACGACGCCGCCCCCCGGAGGGTCGTTGGTGAAGATGGACGAGGCGACTCGAGTCCCTCTGGAACCGACCTGGAGAGAGAACGAGCCGCTGAGGTTGAGAGCCTCCGCGGTCGTTTCCGGCTTTACCCGCTCCGGGCAGGCAGAGTCTCCCTGACCGACGGCCCACGCGGTCTCGGTGGCAAGTCGTTGTACATTGACGGAGTGTACCGCCTCGGGAGCGCCCTGCTCGACGATGGCATGGAGGACGTTGCTGTTGGAGACGATGTCGAAGAGATTGTCTTCCACCTGAACATCGTAGAAGCCATTATTCCCGATCACGTCGACGAGGACGAGATGGCGCGTCTTGTCTCCCTGAACGAGCAGTTTTCCGTGCAAGTCGATCTTGAATTCGCCGTCGCCTTCGAGGCACGGGGGGTTGACGCTGATGTCGAGAAACTTCGAGAGTTTTTCGACCATAAGATCGCGCCGGTCCATGAGGTCGTTGGGGTTCCCCCCCGCCCCCTGTACCTGCGCGATGGTGACATTGAGCGCCGCGATCTGGTCGATGAGGGTGTTGGCCTCTTCCACCATCAGCTTTACCTCTCGGTTCATCGCGACTCTGTACTCGTCGTAATTGCGGACGAGCTGGTCGAGATAGACGGTGAGATTCTTTGTTTTTTCGACGATCTCCTCGCGGACGGCGGAGCTGTCGGGACGCTTGTGGAGTTCCTGTAGACTTGTCCAGTATTCGTCGAGAGAGGTCTTCAGTCCTTTGCCGCCCGGTTCGTTGACGTACACTTCGAGGGTGGTGAGCGCCCTGTCGATCTGCTCCCAGTACCCCTTGACAGTGGTCTCCTCGCGGAACTGAATGTCTAGGAAAGCGTCTCGGAGGCGGACGATGGCGTCGATCTTGACGCCGGTACCTATCTGTCCGGGGATCGCCGGCCGGTTGAGCCCGGGGTCGGTGAACGGCGCGGTCGTGGAGGCCTCGACGCGCTGGCGGGAGTACCCTTCGACGTCGGCGTTCGCGATGTTATGCCCGGCGGTCTCCATTCCCCGGCGGAAGTAGTCCAGGGCGCGGCGGCCCATTTCGAGTCCGAAAAAGCTGTTCAACATGGGGATGGTTGCCTCCTTATCCTTTGAAGTCGACGCCCGATTTCGAGGAGGGGTACATGCCTTCGAGCCGTCTCCATTCCGCGGCCATCATGCCGTTGAGGCGCTGGTTCTCGTCGACAAGCGAGGAGAGGATGTACATCTCCGATTGAAGCACTCTGACCTGTCGCAGAACGGCGTCCGCCCGTTCTTTGAGGAACAGGGCCTCCTGTTCCGGGAGTCGCGAACAAATGGCCGATACGTTGGATTCGCACCCAAGCGCGGCCGCCAGTTCGGAAGCTGCGCGTCTGCGCCGCTCTTCGGCGGCTTCGGCGGCGAAACCGGCCGCCTGCTGTTCACGGAAGAGGTCTTGCAATAATTCGAGGCGCCCTTCTTTGAGCGCCTCTCTCTGCCGTACCGTGACATCACCGAGCCTGCGCAGGATCTCCGCCTGCTTCGTCAGCGCGTCTCCCAGAGAGGACGGGGAGGGCACGCCTACTCCTCCCGGTCGAGCAGCCCCGCGCCGATCAGGCTTCGCGCCACTTTGTTCATATCCGGAGAGTACGTGCCTTCGGCTATCTGTTTTTTGAAGTCCTCGACAAGCTGCTCGCGGACGTCGGGTATCTTTTTCAGCTCGCCGGATACCTTGGCGAGCGCCACGGCGAAGGAGCTGAACTCCACGCCGTCGCCCTTGCCCCCCTCGCGGGGAGCCTTGTACCCTTTTTTCGCATTGAGCTTGTCGACTACGCTCGGTCCGTACACACCGGGAATCTTGTCAATCATCATCATCACCCCGAAAGGAGAAACTTTTCTCTTCACATTCGTTATCGGACGGCGCGCATCCGCTCTTTAGTCCGGGGCGCGCAGGACCACGAAAGTGCGAGGACGGGAACGCCGCCTCCTCGTCGAACGCTTTCCGCCGCTCTTTCAAATGTCGTCCCCGTCGTGGCGACGTCGTCCACGAGGACGATCCGTTTTCCGAAGAGAATCTTCGATAGAGGGGAAAAGGCGTCGGCGGACATCGCTCTGCGCTCGTCGGAACCGAGCGATGTCTGGGCTCTTCGCTGCGTGTTCCAGGCCAACCCTTCGCGCACGGGTATCCCCCACTCTCTCGCCGCGCCTTTTGCGAGTGCGAACGACTGGTTGTAGGCTCGTTCGCTTCCTTCGTGCAGCGGAACCGGTACGAGCAGATCGGCGTCGGGGCGGGGGAAGATTCGCCCCAGCGCGCGGCCCATTGCGACGCCGAGGGAACGGTCTCCCCCGTATTTCAACGCGAGCACAAGCTCCCGAAGGACGCCGTCGTGCTCCCCTCCCGACCAGAGCGCGATGTTCTCAAGCTCCATGGGCAGGGGCGGTTCGAGCAGCGGCAGCAGGCAGAGAACGCACGCCGGTTCGCCGAGAGCGCCGCAGAAGGGACACGCTCGCGGCCAGATCAAGTGGAGGGCGAAACGCCGAAGCGCTTCAGGAATACTCAATCGGCCGCCTCAGGAGCATGAGGGCGCCCTCTTTCGGGGCGAAGCCGTGCGGGACGAGAAAGGGGGCGAGTTCGCTGGTATAGGTGATGATCAGCGGAATCGTCTTGATCGCGGGGTGATTCAGCGCGTAGTCGAGAAGCGCCGTGCCCACTTTCTTTCCCTGATGATCCGGGTGCACCATGATGTCCCAGAGGGAGCCTCTGTAGACGAAGTCCGTGAGTATGCGGCAGAAGGCGACAAGATGCTCCTCGTACCGAACGCTGAAGCACATCGAAGTGCCGCGGAGCATCCGGTCGATATCTTCGACGGATCGACTCCTTCCCCAGCGCGTGAAGCGATAGAGATTGGCGAGTTCGGACGCGGAGACGGCGTTCTTGCTGTCGTAGAAGAAGTAACCGCCGTTCAAGGGCGTTCCTCCATGCCTCCGTGGGTCGCCAGAACCATTCCGCATACGATCGAGCGCAGGTCGGATTTCCGCGCGTCCGAGACCACGGGTAGCTGCACGACTTGGCCCGTCCCGCAGACGGGGCATATCCACATGGCGCGGGCCATTCCATCGGTATCCGGCGTTCCGGCGATCACCTTGGTTTCTCCGCAGATTTGACAGGCGACTATGAGCATCTTTCATTCCTCCACAGGCTGCGTATTTTCTCCGGCAGGACGTATCTCTATCGAGACGCGCACCGGCCCTTCCGTATGAATGTCCTCCGCCGCCACAACCTCCACCGAGACCGGGCCGCCGGCTCTCGACAGCCGGTCCACGGCTTCGAAGAACTGCGCTCCGTCGAGCGCGCCCACGTTTCCGGTGACGGGGTCGGGCTTGATATCGTCGGCGACGGCCTTCCTGTTCACCATTCTGAGGATGAGGTGAAGTTCCGTCTCGGCGTTGATCCCTTCGTAGGGGTAGACCGTCCGGCGGTAAAGAATCTCGCCCTTTCTGTAGACGAGGACGCTGTCGTACACTTCGTAGACGACGCGGATGTCCTCGCCGAAGACTGCATTGGCTTCGGCCACGGTGCGGACGAACTTTCTCGAAGACTGCTCCGTGCACTCGGCGATTCGTTCGGCCTCCTTCTCCAGATCGACCGCGAGGAGAATTTCTGCGGATGGTTGCCCGGTGCGGGCCGCGACGACGAATTCGGCCTGCCGGCGCAAATCCTGGAAGATGCGCTCGACGTCCCCCCGGCTGCTCATCGGCTCCACAGCGGACTGACCGAGAATTTCCCGGGCGAAGACCGCGATGCGTCCGCTGCGCACCTGGATGAGGCCCTTTCGAAGGGCTTCCGCCTCCTCTTTGAGTTCTTCGACCGAATAGGAGAGCGCGAGTTTTTCCTGCTCGATCTGCTCTTTTTCGGCCTGGATACGCGCGAGAGTCTGCCGCGCTTCGTCGAGCAGGGGAGCGACTGTCCCGAGTTCGGACTGCACTTCGGCGAGCTTTTGTTGCTGCTCTTGCAGTCGCGTTTCGCTGCCGACGAGGTTGATGGCCATGAGTTCCGCTTCGTCGCGGCTTTTCTGGAGGTCGCGCGTGAGGGTCTGAAGCTGTCCCTGGATGAATTTCATGCTGAAGAGGGCGGTGCGAACATTGTCGGAGATAACCGTCATGGTGACGAGGATGGCGATCGAGATGAGAATGCCGGTGAAGGCGGTGATGACTCTGCTGGTATCGCGGGGGCGGAGCCCGAAGAGGGAGATGCGGCGTTTGCCGATACGCATCCCCAGGACGTCCCCCAGATACGCAAGGGTACCGCTGAGAAGGATCAGCGTAAGGATGAGCCTCCAGTTCATGTCCGACCAGATTTGAATCTGCATGCGCACTCCCCTCGCTCTTCTTCCGCCGAAACGTCCGAACGTTCGAAAACGTCAACGGAACTATTATAGCAGGTCGGGGAAGGGGTTGAGCCCGAGAAGCGTCCGAATCTCCTCCGCTGAATGGAAAGCTCCTTCGTTCATACCCGGGCAGGAGGCTGCGGCCTCGTTCCACGCCTCTTCGGATTCGAGGAGGACGTGCCAGAAGGGGAAGAGGCGGCACTGGAGCGGGCGGACCGGATAGAGCACGCACCTGTCGGAGGATGCGTCATAAAAGACGCAGTCGCCGTTCTGGCGTTCCTTCAGACTCGGCGCTCGCCATCGGGAAGTGACATACCTGCGGCGAAACTCGGACAATGAAGAAGAGAGGAAGGCGGCCATTCGCTCCTCTTCCTCGACCGTGAAATAGATGGCTCCCGGTTCGCCGCGGCAGCATCGGCCGCAACCGAGGCACGTGAAACGGAGCCCTTTCTCCCACCACACCTATTCGGACTCCTCTTCCGTCCGCACCCTTCCGGCCGCGGCATCCGCCTGGTCCAGATGCATGGCGAGCTGGTCGTAGAGCATACGCCACATCCCTGCGCCGCCCTCCTTCGCCAACTGCTCCGCCGACATTTCGACGGCAAGGTCCTCCAGCGGGCCGAAGGGGCGGTCGGAGTCGCTCCTGCCGCCAATGCTGCGGGCGTTGGCGTTCATCTTCTTCCAGAGTTCGGCCAGAAGTATGGATTCGAACTGCTGGCAGGCCTCTTTCAATTTTTCGCGTTCCTTCGTGCCTTTCAGTTCGGCGGAGACCGCCGCGATCTTTCCGTTCGAGGGAACGAACGGAGCGAAGCGAGGCTCGATGTTCATTTACATCACCACCAGTTCTCCATGGAGTGCTCCGGCCTCTTTTATGGCCTGGAGGATCGCGATGACGTCGCGCGGAGAGGCGCCGACGGAATTGAGCGCGTCGACGAGTTCCTGCACCGTGTTCGTGGAGTCGAGAGCGACGAACTGGCCGGGAGATTCGTTGACGCCGATGTCGGTGCGCGGCTGGACAGCGGTGGTTCCGCCTCCGAACGGCTGCGGCTGGACGACCTCGGGTCTCTCCGTGACGCGCACCGTGAGATTTCCGTGGGCGACGGCGACCGCTCCGATGCGGACGTTGCCGCCCATAACGACTGTTCCGGTGCGCTCGTTGACCGCGACGCGCGCCGCCGTGTCCGGACGGAGCGAGATCCCTTCGATACGGGCGAGAAAGGCCGCCGGCGACGAAGCGTACTGTGCGGGCACGTTGACGGCGACCCTGCCTGCGTCCACGGGCGATGCGATACCGCCGAACGCCGAGTTGATCGCCGCGGCCATCCGCTCGGATGTTGTGAAATCGGGGTTTCGCAGCAACAGATTGACCTGCCGTCCGGAGGTGAAGGCCGACTGCACATCGCGTTCGACGATCGCTCCTCCGGGGATTCTTCCCACGGTGACGATGTTCTTGGTGATCGCTCCCGCCGCCCCTTCGGCGGCAAAACCGCCGACCATCAAGGGTCCCTGGGCCACGGCGTACACGTTGCCGTCGGCCGCCCTGAGAGGGGTCTGCAGCAGCGTTCCGCCCTGGAGGCTTTTGGCGTCGCCCATCGCGCTGGCCGTAACGTCGATCGTCTGTCCCGGGCGGGCGAACGCAGGGAGGTCGGCGGTCAGGGTGACGACGGCGACGTTGCGGCTGCGCACCGCCTTGTCGTTCACCGCTATGCCGAACTGACTCATGAGGTTGCGTATCATCTGCGTGGCCATCGCGCTGCGGTCGCCGGTCCCCTGAAGTCCCATGACGAGCCCGAGACCGACGAGTTGATTCGAGCGGACTCCTTCGACGTCGGCAAGGTCCTTGATGCGGACGTCGGGGTGGGATGCCCGCGCGCAAAAAGGCGAGAGAAGGAGCACCGCCAGTGCGAAAAATACCGCTCCGTAGCGTTTCATCCGTGCGCGCCTCCTCTAGAATACGGCTTGGAGAATCTGCGTCAGAATGCCCGGCTTCTGGAGGCGGGAGATCGTTCCCCTGCCCCGGATGTCGATTTCGGCGTTCGCCACGAGGTCGCTCCGGATCTTGTTGTAGCTGTCCACGTCCTGAGGGCGGACCACGCCGATGACGCGGAGCTGCAGAGTCTCCTCGTGCGTGGCGATGTCTCTCGTCCCCTCGATGATCAGGTTACCGTTCGGGAGGATGTCCGTGACGAGGCAGGTTATCTGTCCTTTGGCGCTGTGGGTCCGCTCGGTGGAACCGTCCCCGGTCATTTTGCTCGACGACTTGAAACCGAACGCCCGGATGAAGTCGAAGATGCCGAAACCGTCGTCGACATTGTTGTTGTTGGTCTTGGTGGCCTCGGTCGTACCTTTGTCCTTGGTCTTCGTCTTCTCGTCGACGACGACGGTGACGATATCGCCGATCCGCGAAGGCCGGCGGTCGGCTATCCAGTTCGTAGTGTCGTCCCATAGGGACGCCGCCTTCGCGCTCGGCGAGGGAACGAGCGACGCCATCATCAGCAGGGCGAGAACGCACGCGATTCGTTTCATCTTTTTACTGCACCTCCACTCTTCCGGGTCCGACGACCACGGCCTGGACCACGGATCTGCTCTGCAGATTGCGCACCCGGATACTTTCTCCTTCGGCGCCTGCGTCAAGAGCCTCTCCTCTGACTTCGATGAGAAACCCCGATCTCCGCACCGTTATTATAACAGAGTCCCCTCTTTGAATTATCGGAGAAAGCGAGAGGGAGTTGAGGAGGATCGGTTCGCCGGCAGAGAGATTCTTTCCGAGGCGGCGGCCGACAACCTCTTCCAAGGCCGACGCGAGCGGTTGGGAGCGCATGACGCGCACCTCGCGTATCGCCACGTCCGAGGCGGAGACGACGGCCCCCCGTTCGAGAGGACGAAGCGTGACGACGGCGGGCTGGCTCCAAGAGAGCCGGATTGCGAGCGCGCGTTCGCTTCCCCGGTCGTCGGCGAAGCGAAGCGTGGCGGATCCCGTTCCGGGAGGAATGGAAAGAGGAGAGACAATCCGACCCGGAGGAAGCGGGCCGAGAGGTTCGACGGTCACGCCCCACTTCCACCCGGAAAGGCGCTTGACGGTCGCCTCGAGAGACTCGTCGAGAACGATGTGAAGCTCCTGAGGCATGACGAGCTTGAGACGAATGCCGCCGATGCCCTTCGCGACAACCGCGTCGAGCAGTTCGTCTCGTGAGAGCACCCCGTTCTGAGGAATATCAAGAAGAATATTTCCGGCTTTTTGAACCAGCGCGGGGTCTCCCGAGATGCGGGCCGCCTCCGAGAGGGGAAAGGGGCTCCCCGAAACGGCGATAAGGGAATCCATCTCGATGACAAGGTCGGCGGCTGCGGCGGGGGAAACGAAAAGCAGGACGAGAAGAAGGAGGCTGAGAAAAGACGAAAGGCGGAGAGGATACGCACCGCTCCGCCTTGAAGAAACGCTGAAATCCTGCACCTCGGACCTACCTCTTGAGGCCGTTCGCTATTCGGAGCAGGTCGTCCGCCGTCTGCACTCCCTTTGAGTTCGCTTCGTAGGCTCTCTGCGCGATGATGAGGTTGACCATTTCGTCGACGACCTGGACGTTGGACATCTCCAGGATCCCCTGGTGCACCTGACCGAGCCCTTCATCGCCCGGATTGCCGACGATGGGGGCGCCGCTGGCGGCGGTCTCCATGAATAGGTTCTTGCCCATAGCGCGCAGACCGCCCGGATTGATGAAGCGGGCGAGTTCTATCTGTCCGATCTCCTCGGGCTCGGCCTGTCCGTCGATCTTCACCGAGACGAGACCCTCGGGGCTGATCATGATTTCCGTGGCGTCCTCGGGGACGAGGAGCGCCGGTTCGATGAGCAGCCCGTCCGTGTTGACGATCTGCCCTTCTCCGTCGAGATTCCAGTTCCCCGCCCTGGTGTAGGCCACCTCGCCGTTCGGCAGGAGGACCTGGAAGAAGCCGTCTCCCTCGATGGTGATGTCCAGAGGTCTGTCGGTCACCTGGAGATTGCCCTGCGTCATGATGCGCGGCGTTCCCACGACGCGGACACCGAGGCCGACCTGGACGCCGGTAGGCACCATGGACGCGGGTTCCACCGGTGCGCCGGGTTCCCTGTTGATCTGGTAGAGAAGATCGGCGAAATCGGCCCGTTTCTTTTTGAAACCGGCGGTATTGACGTTCGAGAGGTTGTTGGTGGTGACGTCGAGATTGGTCTGCTGCGCGATCATTCCGCTTGCGCTTGTCCACAAAGCTCTGAGCATTTCTTTTCCCTCCCGCTTAACTCGTCCTGCCGTAGGACGCGATCAGTTTTCCCGTGAGTTCGTCGTGGGTCATGAGCACCTTGGACGCCGATTCATACGCTCGGTGGGCCTCCACCATCCGGACCATCTCCTCGACCACGTTCACGTTGGACGTCTCCAGAGCGCCGGGTTCGAGGCGGATCTCCTCCACCGGAACGGGCGCGCCGGACTGGGGCGTGACGGCAAGCGCGGTGCGGCCCACCTGCCTGAGATACGTGGGGTTGTCGAAGGTCACAACCTGGAACATGTCGACCGCAGCGCCGTCGGCGACGACATTGCCGTTTTCCGTAATGGCGAAACGGGATGCATCGCCAACTTCGATCGGGCCTCCGTCTCCAAGGACGAGCATGCCGTCCTCCGTGACGAGCTGCCCTTCCGCATTCTTCTGGAAGTGGCCGGAACGTGTGTAATACGTATTCCCCGCGCCGTCCTGAACGGCGAAGTACCCTTCGCCGACGATCGCGACGTCGAAGGGATTGTCCGTCACTTGGAGTCCGCCGAACTCGGTGCTCATATATGTCTCCGAGATGACGTTCGCGAGGCTGAGATCGCCGATGAGAAACTTTCCCTTGAGTCCGAGCTGGAAGGGAGGGGCGACAAGCTTGATCTCGCCGTCTTCCGACTTCTTCTCGATACGGTCCATCAACACCTCGGGAAACGATTTGTTGACGGGTATCCGCCTCCGGAACCCGGACGAACTCACGTTGGCGAGGTTGTTCGCCACGACGTCGTGCATTGTCTCCTGGACGATCATCGCGGATGCGGCGGCGTAGAGTCCCCGATGCATGTGTTTTCCTCCCTCGAAAGTCCGCCGGGACCGGAATCGTAGGTGCAACTCCGTCCGGCGGATCAGAACTTTTTCTTCCGGCCTTTTCTGCGATTCACAAGTATGCCGCTACGCCCGGAGGCCTGCAGTTTGTCGATCTCGGCGAGAGCCTTTCCCGTGCCGAGGGCGACGCACTCCATCGGGTCGTCCGCGGTGAAGCAGTTGATGCCGGTTTGGCGGGTGATCAACTCGGTAAGGCCTCGAAGCAGAGCGCCTCCTCCTGTGAGTACGATCCCTCTGTCTATTATATCGGCGGAGAGTTCCGGCGGCGTTAGCTCCAAAACATTTCGAACGCCATCGATCAACGCCTGGACCATTTCACCGATGGCCATCGAGACGCTCGCGCTGGAGACCTCTATCTGCCGGGGCAGCCCCTGGACGAGATCGCGTCCTTTGAGGATCATCTTCGTATCCGGCGCTTCCTGGAGGCACGTACCGATCATGATCTTGAGATTTTCGGCGGTCTGTTCGCCGATAGCGAGGTTGTACTGCTTGCGCAGGTAGCGCATGATCCCTTCGTCGAAGCGGTCCCCCCCTATGCGGAGGGACTTCGAGACGACGATGCCGCCGAGCGAGATGACGGCGATATCCGTTGTGCCGCCGCCGATATCGACGACCATCTTTCCGCGGGGCTCTTCGACGTTGAGATTCGCGCCGATGGCCGCCGCCATGGGTTCTTCGATAAGGTAGGCCTCTTTCGCGCCCACCTCCACCGCCGCTTCGAGGACCGCGCGGCGTTCCACATCCGTGGCGCCCGAGGGAACGCAGATCATGACCCGGTTGCGGAAGAAGCGGTTGAAGCCCCTGAGGACGCGGCGCATAAAGTGGTGCAGCATGGCCTCGGTCATGGTGTAGTCGGCGATGACGCCGTCCTTGAGAGGACGGACGGACGTGATGCTTCCCGGCGTTCGCCCGACCATATTCTTGGCTTCGTACCCCACCGCGAGAATTTTGCCTGTATCAAGGTCCACCGCCACCACGGACGGTTCCCGCAGGACGATGCCCTTGTTCTTGACGTAAATAAGGACTGTTGCAGTTCCAAGGTCTATTCCGATATCCGTTCCAAACACGGTGTTTTCCTCCTTTGGATGATGAAGAGGCTGTTCGCGTTCAGCTCGCGGTGAAGAATGCGAAGCGCACCCCGCGCCTCGAACACGCTCTCTATTCTATACCGTCCGTGCGAAATGGGGTACCCTCTCCGTACCCCACACGCCATAAATAGAGGCCTTCGGGCGGAGCCGTCATGGCGGATTCAGCCCTGGCTCTTCCGGAGAGAAGGGCGGCAAGCCAGTCAAGGTCTTTTTTTCCGTAGCCTACGGCCTGGAGATTGCCTACCATGATGCGCACCATATTGGTGAGGAAAGCATTGCCGCGGACGGTGAAGACCGTCAGGTCTCCTTTTCTGCGGAGCGTGGCTTTAAGGACGGTCCGAACCGAACGTTCCGGGCGCTCCGTCGTCTTGCAGAACGCCCCGAAGTCGTGCGTCCCTTCGTAGAGCGTGCAGGCCTTCAGGGTCTCGGCACGGTTCCAGCGGAACTTGTTCCACCAGACAAGCCCCCTCAGAAGCGGCGGGAAAGCGTTGCCGTGCCAGACCAGGTAGCGGTACTCTCTCCAGAGCGCGGAGCGCCGCGCGTCGAAGCTCTGCGGAGCGTGGGCGATCTTCATGACGCTCACATCGGGCGGAAGGTGAAAGTTGACGGCGAGTAGAAGTTTGTCGGGACGCCATACTCTGTCGAGTTCGAACGAGATAACCTGCGCCCGCGCATGGACGCCCGCGTCGGTTCGACCGGCGGCTGTGACGGAGACCTCTCGGCCGGAGATGGTCTTCAAACTGTCCTCGATTTTTTCCTGAACGCCGATACCGCTGCTCTGACGCTGCCATCCGGAGAACGAGGTTCCCCGATACCCCACGACCGCAGCGTATTTCACGAAAGGAAACTCCTGTCGCCGACGACCAGCCCGACGACAATGCCGAGGACAAGAAGGGCGCCGAGCGTGTCGGACGATCTCCAGACGAGCGGGGACATTCTGGTGCGCCCCTCCCCCCCTCTGTAGCAGCGCGCTTCCATGGCGGTCGCAAGATCCTCCGCCCTCTGGAAGACGATGACGAACAGAGGAATAAGCACGGGAAGGAAGGCTTTAAGGCGCTTCCAGAGGTTCCCGCGGTCGAAGGCGGCTCCTCGTGCGAGCTGCGCCTTCATGATACGGTCGGTCTCGTCGAGGAGGGTCGGAATGAAGCGGAGAGCGATCGTCATCATCATGGCCAGTTCATGCGCGGGAAAGCCGAATCGGGCAAAGGGAGAGAAGAGACGTTCGAGTCCGTCCGAAAGCTCCATCGGCTTGGTAGTGAGCGTAAGAAACGAGGCGAAGAGCACCAGAAAGAGAAGCCGAAGCCCCATATAGACCGCGCCGAAAACTCCCTCTCTTGTAATGGTGACCCATCCTACTTCCAGGAGCGGAGCGCCGTCGGTGAAAAAGACATGTATGAACGCCGTGAAGAAGACAAGTATGAGCACGGGCTTCGCGGAGCGCAGAACGAGACGGAACGGAAGACGAGAGAGCGCGGCGAGCGAAAAGAGAAGTCCTCCCCACGCCGCGAACACGAGAATATGCCGCGCAAGAAAAATACCGGTAAGGACGACGAGCACCGCAAGTATCTTGCAGCGCGGGTCGAGACGATGTACCGGAGAGTCCGCGGGCACGTACTGGCCGAATGTGAGATGGTCGAGGAATTTCATACGTCGCCTCCTGGCAGGTGAACTTCTCCGGAAACCGTCCGGCGAACTACCCACCGTTTCAATTCTTTCCAATCCCAGGTGAGCGGAGCGGAAGGTTCGGTGTTTTTGATCGCAGCGGACAGCGCGGCGATCTCCGGGAGATGGAGTCCGGATACGGGATGCGACCGGAGATGCTCCATAACTTTTCTCGGAGCGTCCATCACGACGCGTCGGCCTCGGTCGAGCATAAGGATGCAATCGCTGAACTGGAGCGCGATGTCGAGGTCGTGCGTGACGAGGACGATACCCAACCCCTCCCCCTTCAGTCTGACGAGAAGCGAGACGAGTTCCCTGCGCGACCAGGAGTCAAGACCTGCGGTGGGTTCGTCGAGGACGAGGTACGAAGGCGCTCCGGCGAGCACGGAAGCTATCGCGACCTTCCGTTTTTCGCCTCCGGAGAGGTGGAACGGACTCCGGGAGAGATAGCTTTCGTCGAGTCCCGCAAGCGACAGCGAGGACGAAGCGAGAGCGGCGATGCGCTCTTCCTGTACGCCCCAGTTCCGTGGAGCGAAGGAGATCTCCTCCATGACGTTCTCGGCGAAGAGCTGCTGTTCGGGATATTGAAAGACAAGTCCGACCGATCGGCGAACCTCCCGCAGATGCGGGCTTTTCTCCCGGACTTCCATTCCGTCGACGCGCACGGCCCCTTTTTCGGGAAGGAGAATTCCGTTCAGGTGCTGCGCAAGCGTCGATTTGCCGCTGCCGGTGTGTCCGACTATGGAGAGCCATTCGCCGCGCCTGCATTCGAGAGAGACATCCTCCAGAGCCTTCGTTTCGAGCGGCGTCCCCGGATGATAGGTATGCGACAGGTTTGCTACTGTAATCGACATAGCGCGTCGGTCATTCCGGAGAGCGTCGGAACTTCGGGGAGAGAGAGGGGCGTCTCCGCGCGCAGTTCCTTCCAGAGGGAGACGAGCGGAGGAGCGTCCAACCCCCACTTTCTGAAAGACTCGCTCTGTGTGAAAAGAGAAGGGATGACGCCCTCCCACGCGATCCTTCCCTCCACGAGGACGACCGCGCGGTCGCAGTACGGAATCTCTTCCAGCCGATGGGTGATGGAGACAATAGTCTTTCCTCCTTCATGCAGAGAGCGAAGTATTTCGAGCAACTCATGACGCCCCTGGGGGTCGAGCATCGCAGTCGGTTCGTCGAGAACAAGGCAGGGCGTGTCCATTGCAAGCGCTCCTGCAACGGCAAGGCGCTGTTTTTCGCCACCCGAAAGCGTATAGGTGGGTTTTTTTCGCTTCTCGAAAAGACCGGCGGCACGGAGGGCCCGTTCGACGCGAAGCTCGATCTCCGACGACGGAAGCCCCTGATTCTCCGGGCCGAACGCGGCATCCTCCTCGACCACTGTGCCGACGATCTGATTCTCAGGGTTTTGAAAGACCATGGAGACGGCGCTGCGAATCGAAAAGATGTTCCGAGGATCTTTCGTCGACATGCCGAAAACAGTACAATCGCCCTGCGTCGGGGTCAGCAGGGCGTTCAGATGTTTCGCCAGGGTCGATTTGCCCGATCCGTTGCTCCCGAGAAGCGCGAGCCATTCGCCCTCGCGTACCTGAAGCGTGATACCGGAGAGCGCCGGGTGTCCGGGCCGGGAAGCGGCTTCGGACGACTCCGGAGGTTCTTTTCCCGAGAAGGCGCCGGACTTTTGACTTTCCTTTTCCGACGCTCCTCCGTGAACTTGCCCCGACGCTCCTCCGGGAACTCGTCCCGACGCTCCTCCGGGATAGACGTACGTCACATCCCGGAGTTCGCATACCATCCTGGAATCCGTCTTCATAAACTCGGGGTCATCAATCCACCAGGGATATGACCGCCATGGGAGCGCTGTCGCCCGCGCGGAATCCCGTCTTGACGATTCGGGTGTATCCGCCGGGCCGGTTCACGTACCTCTTCGCGATGTCGTCGAAGAGCTTGATCGCCGCTTCTTTGTGCGCCATCTTCGTACGCACGATTCTGCGGTCATGCACCGTTCCGCCCTTCGCCCGAGTAATCAGACGCTCGGCGAATCTGCGGAGTTCCTTCGCCCGGATAAGCGTCGTGGTGATGTTCTCCTCGAGGAACAGGCTGGCCGCCATGTTGGACAACATGGCCATTCTATGACTGCCATACCGGCCGAGGGTCCGGTTATCCATACGGTGTCTCATGGAATTACTCCTCCTTTGATTCTACTTCGTCTTTTTGCGTTTTCTCGTCGTTCTTGGGCGCCTTCGCCCCGGCGCCCTCACGGAGCTTGCCTTCGCTCTTCGCGCTCGCAAGGGTGCTCCCGAGCTTCTCCTTCTTCTCCTCGATCTCCTTCAGGGATATTTTCCCCAGGTTGCGGATTTTCAGAAGGTCTTCCCTGGTCTTGCTCATCAGGTCGCCTATCGTCTGGATTCCGCCTCGGAGAAGGCAGTTCTCGCTCCGGATGGAGAGTTCGAGATCCCTGACCGGGCGCGAGAGGAAGTCGTCCTCCTCCGCAAGACGCTCGGGCGCGGGCTCCGAGGATCCGCTTTCTCCGGGAGCGGCTTCTTGTTCGCGCGGCTCCACGGGGTTGAGCTTTTCCATGTCCTCCACAATGTCGCCGAAATATTTTTTCAGTATTTTCGACGCCTCGCAGAGAGTATTCTCCGGGTGGTGGACGCCGTTCGTCCAGATTTCAAGGACGAGACGTTCATAGTCGGTCTGCTGTCCTACACGCGTAGCCTCTACGTCGTAGTTGACTTTGAGGACGGGAGAGAAGATCGCATCGACAAGCAGCGCGTCCACTGGGAGATACGGGGGGCGCGAGCGCTCCATAGATGCATACCCGGCGCCCTGCTCCACGTAGATATCCATCGAGAAACGGGCGCCCTCCTCCATCGTGCAGATGGGGGCCTCGGGATCGACGAACTCCACTTCGCTGTCGGGCTGGATATCTCCGGCGGTGACGAGGCCGCCCCCTTCCTTCTCCAGCCGAAGCACCCGAACCTCCTGGCTGAAGGAACGGACAGGGATGTGTTTCAGATTCAACAGAATTTCGATGACATCTTCCAGAACACCGGGTATGGTGCTGAATTCATGGAGCACGCCGTCGATTCGGACGGACGTGATGGCCGCACCCTTGATCGAGGAGAGAAGAACTCTTCTGAGAGAATTGCCCAGAGTCGCTCCATATCCCCGCTCGAGCGGTTCGATGAGAACCTTCGCATATTTAGGGGTGCTTTCCTCGATACGGATCTCAGGCCGCAAATAATCCAAGGCTTCCAACACCTTTCACGCCACTATCTGGCATAAAACTCGACGACGAGCTGCTCGGTCACCGGCGCATCGATCTGCTCACGGCTGGGGAGCGAAAGAACCTTCCCTTCGATTTTTTCTGCGTTGAACTCGAGCCATTCGGGAGCTTTCCTCGCGGTCGCAACCTCCGCGTTCTCCTTGATCAGCGTGACGTCGCGGCTCTTTTCCATGACGGCGACGACATCGCCGCTGTCGACGAGATAGCTGGGGATATCCACGCGCTTCCCGTTCACGCGGAAATGACCGTGCATGACGAGCTGTCTGGCCTGTTTTCTGCTGTTGGCGAGTCCGAGGCGGTAAACCACGTTGTCCAATCTGCGTTCGAGGAGGCTGAGGAAGTTGTGACCCGTCTGCCCCGACTGGTTGTTCGCGATTTCGAAGAAGCGCTTGAACTGCAACTCGGTCATTCCGTAGAAGCGGCGAAGCTTCTGTTTCTCACGAAGACGGATACCGTACTCGCTGACTTTGGTACGGGGACGCCCCTTCTTTCCTTTCACTGTGGCGCCCTCGCTCTTGGTGATGGCGCACTTGGCGGTGTAGCAACGGTCTCCCTTGAGGAAGAGCTTCGTGCCCTCCGCCTTGCACAAACGGCACGCAGGTCCGATATATCTGCTCATAAGAAATAATTCCCTCCTTGACCGATACCCGGGCTAGACTCTGCGCCGCTTCGGCGGGCGGCAGCCGTTGTGGGGCACGGGCGTCGAATCCTTGATCATGTTGACCTGCAGACCTGCCGCCTGCAGCGAACGGATGGCCGATTCACGGCCGGGCCCGGGGCCCTTGACGACGACGTCGATCTCCTGCATTCCGTGTTCCTGAACGGCTTTGGCGACCTGGGAGGCGGCGATCTGCGCCGCGAAGGGAGTGGACTTTCTTGTTCCCTTGAATCCGACGTTGCCGCCGGAAGCCCAGGCGAGAACGTTGCCGCCCTTGTCGCTCACGCACACGATGGTGTTGTTGAATGTGGAGTAGATGTGCGCTACGCCGTAGCTGATATTCTTTCTTTCCTTCTTCTTACCTCTGCGGACTGTTCGCTTGGCCACTTGTTCCAGCCTCCTTGTTCTCTATCCTGAAGGCTACTTCGTAGCCATCTTTTTGCCCGCCACCGTGCGGCGAGGGCCTTTACGGGTACGCGCGTTCGTCTTGGTCTTCTGTCCGCGGACCGGAAGGCCGAGCTTATGACGCTGCCCTCTGTAGCAGCCGATGTCCATAAGACGCTTGATGTTCATGGACACCTCTCTGCGAAGGTCGCCCTCCACCTTGTAGTGGTCCTCTATCTCTCTTCGAAGCTTCTGGGACTCCTCCTCGGTGAGATCCTTCACGCGCGTGTCGGGATTGACTCCGGTGACGGCGAGGATCTTCTTCGAGGTTGGAAGGCCTATTCCGAAAATGTATGTCAACGCAATTTCCACTCGCTTCTCGCGGGGAATATCAACTCCGGCGATACGGGCCATTCGCGTTTACCTCCTTGCACCCTGTCTCTGCTTATGCCGGGGATTTCTGCTGCAGATAATCCGCACGACACCCTTGCGCCGGATTACCCGGCAAAACTCGCACATCGGCTTCACCGATGGTTTTACTTTCATGGATTCCACGCTCCTCCGAAAGAACTGAAACAGAGGCCCCTCCGGGCTTCTGAAAATATCTTTTCTCCAAGCGGTTTATTATACAGGAGATCGGACAATATGAAAATACTCTTATTTATATCTATAGATGATTCTGCCCCTGGACAGGTCGTAGGGAGAGATCTCCACCAGAACCCTGTCTCCCGGGAGGATGCGGATGAAGTGCAACCGCATCTTTCCCGACACGTGGGCGAGTATCTTGTGTCCGTTGTCGAGTTCCACCTTGAACATAGCGTTCGGAAGCGGCTCGATCACCTTTCCCCGTACTTCTATGACTTCGTCTTTATTGGACATGCGGTCTCCTCATCCTCCCCGGAGGAGGCGCCGGACGCTTCGTTTCCCGGAGCGCGACCGACCGACTCCCCGATACTGTTCTTTTCTGCAAGCCCCGTAAGCAGAGCCTGAAATCTTCCTGCGTCGACTGTCCCCTTCGACAGGATGCTCTTCGCAATTTCGTCAAGGACCCATCGCGTCCGCTGGAGGTGGATCATGTTTTTTGCCTTGGGTCTTCCGACGGTGAACTTTTTGCCGTCCGCCACCAGAATCCTCGCCTCCCGCGTTCGTCCGCATGGCCGGCAGTCCTCCGAAACGCCGACTACAACGTACCATTTCCCGGCGTCCTTTCCCTTCCGAGATCTGACCACTTGACCAATTGCACACATCCCGCCATCGGTTAGCTCTTTCAGGCCCATGCCCACGGCGTCAATATCTCCGGATCCCCGTCACGGACGAGGACCGACTTTTCAAAATGAGCAGCATCCGAGCCGTCGGCAGTTCTCACAACCCATTGGTCGTTTCCGGTGACAACATCTTCCGAACCGGTCATCACCATAGGTTCGATGGCCAGCGTCATCCCGGCCTTGAGGGTGATCCCCCTTCCGGGCTGACCGTAGTTCGGTATCTGGGGCGGTTCGTGCAGATGCTTGCCTATGCCGTGCCCCGAGTAGTCGCGGACAATACCGTATCCGCATGCCGTTACGCAACTTTCCACAGCGTGTCCGATATCGCCGAGCGTCCTGCCCGCCCTCGCAGCGAGAATCGCGTCTTCAAGGCTCTTCTTCGTCACTGAAAGCAACCGTTCTCTCGTCGGGCTGACCTCCCCCACAGGGTAAGTACATGCGGCGTCGCCGTAATATCCGGAAAAACAGGCTCCGACATCGATGCTGATGATGTCACCCTCCTCCAGAAGGCGGTCGCGGCTTGGGATCCCGTGGACTATCTCCGAGTTGATCGAAGCGCAGACCGTGCCGGGAAACGGCTGTTTTATCCCTGGAACCCTGTACCCCTTGAAGGCGGGCGAGGCTCCGGATTTTTTTATGAGAGACTCCGCAGCCTCGTCGATCTCCGCAGTGGATACACCCGGACGAACAATCCCGGCGATCATGTCAAGCACGTTCGCCACTATCCTGCCCGCTTTCCTCATAAGGAGGAGTTCCTGTTCTTTTTTCAAGGTGATCATTCGGAGATGCCGACCGCCCGTTCGAGATCTTCGAGAAGCGAGTGGTGCCGGCCGCTGCGATCCGCCGCAAGGCGCGAGAGCGTATGTTTCTCGCCGTAAAAATCGATCAGGGGCGCCGTCTGTTCATAGAACACCTTAAGCCGGCTGCGAACAACTTCCTCCCTGTCATCCTCGCGCTGATAGACCTCTCCTCCGCATTTTTCGCACAGATCCCCCTTCGACGAGGGGCGGAAAAAGAGGTTGTATATGGCGCCGCAGTTCCGGCAGACTCTCCTGCCGGAAAGACGACGCACCACAGTCTCCTCGTCGACATCGAGAAGGACCACTCCATCGAGTTTCAGGTCCAGCTCTTCCAATATCTTTTCTAGAGCCTCCGCTTGAGGGACGGTGCGGGGAAACCCGTCGAGAATGAATCCCTTCTCGCAGTCGGGCTCCCGCAGACGATCCTCCATCATAGCAATAACAATGTCGTCGGGCACAAGCCGACCCGAATCCAAAAACGCTCGAGCTTCCAATCCAAGTGGAGTGTTGTTCTTCACGTTCTCTCTGAAGATATCGCCAGTGGAAATATGCGCAACGGGATATTTTCGCTCGATTTCCGCCGCCAGTGTTCCCTTGCCCGCTCCAGGTGAACCTAGAAGAATTATCCGCATTTTTTCTCTCCTTAGAATCGAAGTAGGCCGCCGGTCTTGTCCTTGCGTTTCAGTATCCCTTCGTAGTGACGCATTAGAAGTTGGCCTTCGATCTGATGGACCGTGTCGAGCGCCACACCGACGACGATGAGAACCGCAGTTCCTCCGAAGTAGAAGCTCGTGATTCCCATAAACTGCGTCATAAGATTCGGCACAAGCGCGACGAAGGCGAGAAAAACCGCTCCGGCGAGCGTGATCCGGCTCATGACCCTTTCGATGAAATCCGACGTCGGCTTTCCCGGGCGGATGCCGAGGATGAAGCCGCCGTACTTCTTCATGTTGTTCGCCACATCGGCGGGGTTGAAGACGACCGCCGTGTAGAAATACGAGAAGAAGATGATAAGGAGCACATAAAATATCGTATAGACGAAGCTTCCGGGGCCGAAGATTCTCTGGAAGAAGAGCGCGATATCCCCGGAGAAGAACTTCGCGACCGAGTACGGGAAGAGAAGCACCGACGACGCGAAGATGATGGGGATGACTCCGGCCTGATTCACCTTCAGCGGAATGAACGTGCTCTGCCCGCCGTAGACCTTGTTGCCGACGACCCGCTTCGCATACTGCACGGGAAGGCGGCGTTGCCCCTCCTGAAGCATGATGCATCCCGCTATGACGCCGACCATGAGAGCAAGGGCCAGGAGCAGCACGAGGAAGTTCATCTCGCCGAGCCGGATCATGTTCCAGCTCTGAATAATCGCCTCCGGCACTCTCGCCACGATTCCGGCGAAGATAAGAAGCGAGATTCCGTTTCCGATACCGTGGTCGGAGATTTCCTCGCCAAGCCACATCACGGCGATGGAACCGGCCGTGACCGTACTCACGACGATCGCGCCTTCAAAAATATGTCCGCTGAAAATACCGAGTCCGCGAAGCCAGAACGTCATGCCGACGGCCTGGACGAGCGCGAAACCGACTGCGGCGAGACGAGTCCACTGGACTATCTTTTTGCGGCCCTCCTCGCCCTCCTTCTGCATTTTCTCGAGGGCGGGGAAGATCACCACAAGGAGCTGCATCACGATGCTCGCGTTGATGTACGGGGCGACGCCGAGGGCGAAGACGCTGAACCTTCTGAGGGCTCCGCCCGCGAATATATCGAGGAAACCAAGGACGCCTCCCTGATCGAAGAGGCTCGACATCGCCTCGGCGTCGATCCCCGGGGTCGGTACGTGCGCTCCGAGCCTGAAGATCAGGAGCACTCCCAGGGTAAAGAGAATTCTTCTTTTAAGATCCGGAAGTCGAAATGCATCCCTGAAGGAGTCAAGCACTTAGACCACCTCGACCTTCCCACCCGCAGCTTCTATTTTTGCCTTCGCTCCGGCGCTGAAGGCGTTGGCTCGGACCGTGAGAGGCTTGTCCATCTCTCCGTTCGCCAAAACCTTGACGGGGAGGCGATCCTTCTGTACAAGACGCACTGCGTGCAGCTCCTCGTATCCTACGGTCGCCCCCGCCTCGAAGCGGGAGGCGATATCCTCCACGTTGACGATCTGGTACACTTTCGCGAATCGAGCGTTGTTGAAGCCTCTCTTGGGGATGCGCCGCATCATGGGCATCTGACCGCCTTCGAAACCGGGACGAACTCCGCCGCCGCTCCTGGCTTTCTGTCCCTTGTTTCCTTTGCCCGCCGTTTTGCCGGTGCCGCTCCCGATTCCCTGTCCGAGGCGCTTGCCTTTCGTCTTGGCGCCCGGCGCCGGGCGCAGTTCATGCAAACTCATGGCGCGTTCCTCCTACTCGTCGACGACGACGCACTCGACCAGATGGCTGACCTTGTTCACCATGCCGCGTATCTGGGGCGTATCGTTGTGTTCTACTGTGTGGTTGAGTTTTCTCAATCCAAGAGCGCGGACCGTGCGCTTCTGCACTTCCGGCTTCCCGATACCGCTCTTCTTCCAGGTAATCCGAAGTTTGGCCATTACGGTCAGCCTCCTATTCCGCAGCGGCGTCGAGAGACTTTTTGCCTCTGAGCCGCAGAATCTCGTCGGGGGTCCGCATCTCCTCGACGGCGCGCATGGTCGCCCAGGCGACGTTGATGGGGTTCGACGTGCGGCCGATCACCTTGCTTACGACGTCTTTCACGCCCCCAAGCTCCATGATGGCGCGCACCACGCCGCCAGCGATAACTCCCGTTCCGGGCGCGGCAGGCTTGAGGAGGACCTCGGCGGCTCCGAAGCCGCCGATGATGGGATGGGGAATCGTATTGCCTATCTTCTTGATCTCGAAGAGACTCTTCCCCGCCTTGTCGATTCCTTTACGGACGGCCTCGGAAATTTCCTTGGCCTTTCCCATACCGACTCCGACGTACCGGTCGCCGTCGCCGACGACGACGAGGACGCTGAACTTGAATCTTTTTCCGCCCTTGACGACTTTGCTCACGCGGTTGATGGCGACAACGCGCTCGGTGAGTTCCATCCCCTTGGCATCCAACTTCTTTTTAATCATCGCATGCGCCTCCCAGTTAGAACTTCAGTCCGGCTTCACGGGCTGCATCGGCCAGGGCCTTTACTTTTCCGTGGAACATGTGGCCGCCCCTGTCGAAAACAACCGAAGTGATGCCTTTCGCGAGGGCGCGCTCGGCAGCTATTTTTCCGATGATCTTCGCCGCTTCGATGTTGCATGTCCCGGGAAGATTTCCCCGTACAACGGGGTCGAGTGTGGACGCCGACGCGAGAGTATGTCCTCTTTCGTCGTCGATGAACTGAACATAGATGTGCTTCAGACTGTGAAACACAGCCATTCTCGGTTTTTCCACCGTACCGGAGAGGGTTTTCCGAAGCCGGGCATGCCGAATTTCACGCAATACGCTTCTGGTTTTCATTTTCATGTCCATTCACCTCGAATTACTTCGCTCCGGTCTTTCCGGCCTTGCGAATAATATGCTCGCCGGCGTACCGGATTCCCTTGCCCTGATACGGCTCGGGCGGACGGAAGCCGCGGATTACCGCGGAAACCTGCCCTACCACCTGCTTGTCTATACCCTTGACCGAGAGCTTCGTCGGTCCGTCCAGGGCCAATTCGATACCTTCGGGAGCTTCGTACTCCACCGGGTTGGAATAGCCTAGGTTGAGGATAAGTTTTTTTCCCTGCATCTGGGCGCGGTAGCCCACGCCGACGATCTCAAGATCTTTCTTGAAGCCGGTGCTGACGCCGGTAACCATGTTCGCGACAAGGGCGCGTATCATGCCGTGGAACGCCTTTGTCTGCTTCTGGTCGTTCTGCCGGGTGACGACGACGACGGCGGCTTCGACCGATACGTCGATTCCCGGGACCATGGGAGTCTGGAGCCGTCCTTTCGGTCCCTTCACGACAACCGCGCCGTCTTCGAGGGCAACGTTCGTTCCGGAGGGAACCGGAATATGTTTGCGTCCGATTCGAGACATCTACTCCACCTCTTCCTTACCACACGTAGCAGAGGACTTCGCCGCCGAGGCCGAGTGTTCCGGCTTCCGTGTCGGTTTTGAGGCCCTTCGGTGTGGAGATGACGGCGATCCCGAGTCCGCCCATGACCTTCGGAAGGTCGGCGTGCCCCACGTATATTCGTCTGCCCGGTTTGCTGATCCGGCGCAGCCCCTGGATAACCCTCTCCCTGTTCGGTCCGTAGGAAAGGAACAGCCGGATGGAGCTGTACGCCTTCTTCGGGTCGTTGACAACCTTGAAATTCTTTATGTAGCCCGTCTCCTTGAGGATGCGGGCAATCTCCATTTTTATCTTGCTCGTCGGCACGTCGACGCTCTCATGGTAGACCATGTTTGCGTTTCTGACGCGAGTGAGCATATCCGCTATCGGATCGGTAACGTACATTCCTAGTGACCCCCTTCAGTCCACTCGTCTACCAGCTCGACTTGACGACGCCGGGAATTTTCCCTTCGCGGGCGAGCTTCCTGAAACAACAACGGCACATGTTGAACCTTCTCATGTACGCATGAACACGGCCGCAGAGCGGACATCTATTATACTTTCGCACCGAAAATTTCGGGGGTTGCGCCGCTTTATGCTTGATTGCTTTTCTCGCCATTTTCGACTCCCCCTTCCTACCGGGTGAACGGCATTCCCAGCTCGCGGAGAAGAGCCTGGGCTTCTTCATCCGTCTTCGCCGATGTCACAAGCGAGACGTTCATACCGCGGGGACGGATGACCTTGTCGTAACTGATCTCGGGGAAAATAAGCTGTTCCCTGAGACCAAGATTGTAGTTGCCTCTTCCGTCGAAACCGCGGCGGGAGACGCCCTGAAAGTCCTTGATGCTGGGGAGCGCGAGAGAGAGAAGACGATCCAGGAACTCCCACATACGATCTCCGCGCAGCGTGACAGTGCACGCCACGGGCATTCCCTGACGGACCTTGAAGCCGGCCACCGATTTCTTCGCCCTCTTCAGCAGGGGGCGCTGGCCGGTGATGGCGCCAAGTTCCGCGATTGCGGAGTCCATGAACTTGATGTCGAGCTTCGCGTCGCCCACACCGATGTTCACCACGACCTTTTTCAGGCGGGGGATCTCCATCACGTTCTTATAGCTGAATTCCTTCGCCAGTTTCGGCGAGACGTCGTTTTTATATTTCTCAAGCAGCCGAGGGGCCATTCACGCTTACCTCCTTACACCTGGTCCACGATCTCGCCGCAGGCCTTGCACATGCGAACCTTGTTCCCGTTCTCGAGATAGCCGCGACCAACGCGTGTTGCAGCGCCGCAGGAGGGGCATACGAGCATGACCTTGCTGGCGTAGATCGGGGCTTCCTGCTTGACGATACCCGACTTGGGGTTCTTCTGCGAGGGCTTGACATGTTTGGTGACCATGTTCACACCTTCGATGACCAGCAGATCCCTGTCGCGGATGCAGCGGAGAATCTTTCCCTCTTTGCCCGCATCCTTGCCGGATATTACCTTCACCCGGTCGCCTTTTTTCAGTCTCATCTTGCTCATTATCCGTTGTCCTCCGTCATACGACTTCGGGCGCGAGGGAGAGAATACGCATGTACTTCTTCGCCCTCAGCTCCCTGCCCACGGGCCCGAAGATTCGGGTACCCTTGGGATCGCCGTTGTTATCGATGATCACCGCAGCGTTGTCGTCGAAACGAACGTATGAACCGTCCGCCCGGCGGACTTCCTTCTTCGTCCTCACGATGACCGCCTTGACGACGGCTCCCTTGGCGACGTTGCTGTTGGGAATCGCTTCGCGAACCGAAGCGACGATAACGTCGCCTATGGTTCCCCACTTGCGCTTGCTCCCGCCGAGCACCTGGATGCAGAAAAGTTTTTTCGCACCGGAGTTGTCGGCGACGTTGAGCACTGTAGTCAGCTGAATCATAGCCTACGCCTCCCCGCCGTTCTCCGCAACCTCGTCGAAAACGGGCGCCTTGCGTACTATCTCGAGAAGCGTCCAGCGCTTCGTCTTGCTGAGAGGGCGTGTCTCGCCGATTGTCACGAGATCTCCCATCCTGCATTCGTTCTTTTCGTCGTGAGCCGTATACTTCTTCGCTCTGACGAGTCTCTTCCCGTAGAGGGGGTGTTTTTCAAACCGCTCCACCCGAACCACGACGGTCTTCTCCATTTTGTCGCTGACGACCGTTCCGGTCCTGACCTTGCGGTGAGGTTTCCGCTCTTCCATTCGGGACTACCTCCTTCCGGCGGTCTGATCGCCGGCCATCTGCTTCTCGCGGACGATCGTCAGAACTCGCGCGATCGTCTTGCGTACATCTTTTATTCTGCTCGTATTCTTCAGCTGTCCGATGGCGTTCTGGAAACGCAGGTTGAACAGCTCTTCCTTGTACTGTCTATGCTTCTCGTTCAGTTCATCGAGTGTCAGGTCGCGCAAATTCTTGCTCTCCATGTTCATTCACCACCAAAACCTTCTCGGGCCACAAGGCGCACCTTGACGGGCAGCTTGTGGGATGCGGTGCGGAATGCTTCTTCCACGATCTCTCTGGGAACGCCCGCGATTTCAAAGAGGATTCTTCCGCGCTTGACCGGAGCCACCCAGAACTCGGGCGCGCCCTTTCCCTTTCCCATACGGGTCTCCAAGGGTTTCTTGGTGAAGGGGTGGTCGGGGAAGATGCGAATCCAAATCTTGCCGCCTTTTTTCATCTTACGGGAGATGGCGACACGCGTGGCTTCTATCTGCCGCGCGGTGATCCAGGCGCAGTCGAGCGTCTGAAGACCGTATTCGCCGAAGGCGACATATGTCCCTCCCTTCGCCTTCCCCTTGAGGGGGCGGCGGAAGGGTTTTCTGTATTTTACTCTGCTGGGCATCAACATCGCGCTTTACCCCCTTTCCCGGGAAGACTCCGGGGCGCGATCTCCGCGGGAACGGTCCTGGCGAGGGCCGCGGCCCTGGCGGGGAGCCTGAGCGGGACGCTCGTTCTCCTTGTCCCGGAAGATCCAGACCTTGACGCCGATGACGCCGTACATGGTCTTCGCCTCCGCGAAGCCGTAGTCGATGTCGGCGCGGATCGTCGAAAGAGGCAGACGTCCTTCGTTGTACCATTCGGTCCGAGCGATTTCCGCTCCGCCCAGACGTCCGGCGCAGGAGATCTTGATCCCCTTCGCTCCGCCTTTCATGGCGCGGAAGATGGACTGCTTCATCGCACGGCGGAAGGAAACTCTCCGCTCGAGCGCGGACGCGACGCCCACTGCGACAAGCTGCGACTCGACGTCCGGATTCTTGATCTCCTGGACGTTGATCATAATCTTCGCGCCGGTCTTCGCCTGGAGTTCGTCTTTCATGACCTGAATCTCGGCGCCGCCCCGCCCGATAACTACACCGGGCCGGGAGGTCCAAACAGTGAAGCGAATGACGTGCCCTACGCGTTCTATTTCGATACGGGAGATTCCGGCGCTCTCCCACTTCTTCGCAATATACTTCCGAAGCGCGATATCTTCGTGAAGGTGCTTCGCATACTCCTTGCCGCTGGCAAACCACTTGGATTCCCACTCACTGGCGACTCCCAGTCGGAATCCGATTGGGTGAACTTTCTGTCCCACGAGTTCCCCCTCCTTACCGTTCCGCGACTATCACAGTCACATGACTCGTACGGTGGCGATAGGGGTGCGCCCTACCCATGGAGACCGGACGAAAACGTTTCATCACGGGCCCCTGATCCGCCGTAGCTGCTACTATACGCAGTTTGTCGGTGTCCATGCCGAAATTGTGTTCCGCATTGGCCACTGCGCTCTGCAACACCTTGCTGACGAGTTTCGCCGATTTCTGCGGGCTGTAGCGGAGAGCGACGAGAGCCTCTCCGACTTTTTTGCCGCGGATAAGGGTCAGCACCCTACGTACCTTTATTGGGGAAACCCGCACCTGTCTGGCAACGGCTTTAGCTTCCATCACCATTACCTCCTCACCGAACCCTTGAGGAACGCTCCTGGCCCGCGTGTCCTCCGAACTTGCGGGTGGGCGCGAATTCGCCAAGTTTGTGTCCGACCATATTTTCGCTGATATAGATGGGTATGTGGATCCGTCCGTTATGAACCGCGATCGTGTGGCCAATCATGGCGGGAACGATCGTCGATCTGCGGGACCAGGTCTTCATGACCTTCTTCGCTGTTCCTTCGTTCATGTCCTCGATCTTCCGGAGCAGCTTCTGATCCACATAGGGCCCCTTCTTTCTGGAACGAGCCATTCAGTGTCCCTCCTTACTTCTCGTACCGGCGCCGAACGATCATCTTGTCGGACGGCTTCTTCTTCCGGGTGCGGTATCCTTTTGCGGGCGTTCCCCAAGGGGAGACGGGGTGCTTGTGCGATTTGCTCTTGCCTTCGCCGCCGCCCATGGGGTGGTCCACAGGGTTCATGACCATACCGCGAACCATTGGACGTCTTCCCAGCCAACGGGTTTTCCCGGCCTTACCGAAGGACACGTTCTCGTAGTCTTCGTTGCCGACCTGCCCGATCGTCGCCATGCACTCCTGAAGTATGAGGCGAAGCTCGCCGCTGGGCATCCGGAGGTATGCGTACTTACCTTCCTTCGCCATAAGCTGGGCGGATGTTCCGGCCGCGCGGACTAGCTTGCCGCCTCTGCCGGGCTCGAGTTCGAGGTTGTGCACGGTGGTTCCCACCGGGATATCTTTCAGCTTCAGCGCGTTGCCCGGCCGGATGTCGGACTCGGGGCCCGCGACGATCTTGTCGCCGACGTTCAGATCCTTGGGAGCGATGATATAGCGCTTTTCGCCGTCAAGGTAGTGAATGAGCGCGATCCTGGCGTTCCTGTTGGGATCGTACTCGATGGCGGCGACTTTTCCGGGGACGTTGAGCTTGTTCCTTTTGAAGTCGATGACTCTGTACAGCCTCTTCGCGCCGCCGCCTCTGTGGCGCATTGTGATTCTGCCGCGATTGTTCCTGCCGCCCTTCTTATGGAGAGGCTCGAGAAGAGAGCGCTCGGGATCCTTTTTGGTAAGATCGTCGTTCTTCTGAACGGTCATGAACCTGCGGCCCGGAGTATAGGGGTTGAACTTCTTGATCGCCATTGGTTTCCTTTCTCCTTCCCGCTAAATGCTCGCGCCTTCGAAGAAGTCGATACGCTCTCCCGGAGCGAGGCTGACTATCGCTTTTTTCCACGAACGGGTCTTCCCGAGGAAGGCGCCCATTCTCTTCGGTTTCGGGTGGATGTTCATTATATGAACCCCCGTCACCTTCACCTTGAAGATCTCCTCGATCGCCTTGCGGACCTGGATCTTGTTCGCGGACGCGTGGACTTCGAAGGTGTACTTGTTCAGTTCCATAAGACTGCTGCTCTTCTCCGTGATCAACGGACGGATGATGATGTCGTGCGCTACGAGGTTCATCCGACATACACCTCCTCGAGCTTGGCCACCACTTCGGGCGTCATTATGAGCATCCCGGCGTTCAGAAGATCGTAGACGTTGATGTTCACCATGTTGATCACCTTGGCGCCCGGAACGTTGCGGGCCGATTTCAGGACGGCCTCGTTCCCCTCGGCAAGGATGATGAGGGGCTTCCGGGCGTTGACCGCCGTGAGGAATGCGAGCATCTCCTTGGTGGAGGGCTTTTCGATATCGAACGATTTGACGACCGTCATCATTTCCTCGCGGACTTTAAGCGACAGCGCGCTCTTCATCGCGAGGCGGCGGACCTTCTTGTTGACCTTCTGACTATAGTCCCGGGGCTTCGGAGCGTGAATGACGCCGCCTCCGGCCCACAGAGGCGAACGGATGCTCCCGTGACGGGCGCGTCCGGTTTTCTTCTGTCTCCAGGGCTTCTTGCCGCCGCCCCGGACTTCTCCCCGCGTCTTCGCGGACTGCGTTCCGAGCCTCGCGTTCGCAAGCTGGGCGACGACGACCTGATGCATGGCGGGAACGTGCACGGGAGCGGCGAAAACGCCGTCCGCAAGCTGCACTTCTCCGACCGTTTCTCCCTGGAAGCTGACGAGTTTCAGGGTAGGCATGTTATTTCCGGCCTCCTTCTCTGCCGACTACCCCTTCTTGTAAAGGGTCACCAGGCTGTTTTTCGCGCCCGGTACCGCACCCTTGACAAGAAGCAGGTTATTGTCGGAGTCCACTGCAACGACAACGAGGTTTTTGACTGTGACCTTCTCGTTGCCCATTCTACCGGGCATCTTCTTGCCCTTGAAAACTCTTCCGGGGTAGCTGCTCGCGCCGCTCGAACCGCCGTGGCGATGCATCACGGAGTGGCCGTGGCTCGCGCCCGAACCGCCGAAATGGTACTTCTTCACGACGCCGGCGAAGCCCTTACCTTTGCTTGTTCCGGAAACGTTGATCGTCTCGCCCTCGGCAAAGAGGGCGACACTTATCTCCTGGCCGACGGAATACTCGTCGACCGAATCGACCCGGAACTCGCGGAGGGTCTTCTTCGGCTCCACTTCAGCCTTCTCGAACAGCCCCTTGCGGGATTTGTTCAGCTTTCTCGGATTGGGCTCGCCGAATCCTAGGACGAGAGCGCTGTATCCGTCCTTGGCGGGAGTCTTCAGATCCACAACGGGGCACGGTCCGGCCTGAATGACCGTCACAGGCACGGCCTGGCCCTGCTCGTTGTAAATCTGGGCCATTCCGAGTTTTTTCCCCAGAATACCGATGCTCATTACACTCCAACTCCTTTCAGCTCAGAGCTTCCCCTACAATTTAATCTGGATATCTACTCCAGAAGGAAGGTTCAGCTGCATAAGCGCGTCCATCGTTTTCTGCGTCGGGTTGATGATGTCGATAAGGCGCTTATGTGTCCGTGTTTCAAACTGCTCGCGCGCATCCTTGTCCTTATGGGGCGACTTCAGGATAGTTACCTTGTTTATCTCGGTGGGAAGGGGGATCGGTCCCGAGACCTTCGCGCCGCTCCTGTCCGCCGTTTCGGCGATCTGGGAGGCGGAGCTGTCGAGAACCCGGTGATCGAAAGCCTTCAACCGAATACGAATTTTTTTTGCCACTGCGATCTCCCCTTTCAGGGATTACTCTAGAATTTCGGTGACGACGCCTGCGCCCACCGTGTGGCCGCCCTCGCGCACCGCGAATCGAAGTCCCGCGTCCATCGCTATCGGCACGATCAGCTCGACCTCGAACGTCGCGTTGTCTCCGGGGATCACCATCTCCACTCCCTCGGGCAGCTTGATGCTTCCAGTCACGTCCGTCGTACGGAAATAAAACTGCGGCTTGTAACCGGCGAAGAACGGCGTGTGACGCCCTCCCTCTTCCTTCTTCAATACGTACACCTCGGCCTTGAACTTCGTGTGCGGCTTGATCGAGTTCGGCTTCGCCAATACCTGGCCACGCTCGACGCCTTCCTTGTCCACGCCCCTCAGCAGCACGCCCACGTTGTCGCCCGCCATCGCGCTGTCGAGGATCTTACGGAACATCTCAAGCGACGTCGCAACCGTCTTCGTGATGTCCCGCTTCATTCCGATGATCGCGACTTCCTCGCCGCCCTTGACGATTCCCCGCTCCACTCTGCCCGTCACCACCGTGCCGCGCCCCGTGATCGTGAACACGTCCTCGATCGGCATCAAAAACGGCTTGTCCACTTCGCGCACCGGCTCCGGAATGTACTTGTCGCACGCTTCCATCAGCTCCCAGATGCACTTGCTCACCGGATCCTCGCGCGTTCCGTTGCCCTCTTCCATCACCTTCAGCGCCGATCCCCGCACCACGGGGATGTCGTCCCCGGGAAACTCGTACTTGCTCAGCAGCTCCCGCACTTCCATCTCGACAAGGTCGAGCAGCTCGGGATCGTCCACCTGGTCCGTCTTGTTCATGAACACCACCAGCGCCGGCACGTTCACCTGACGCGCGAGCAGCACGTGCTCCCGCGTCTGCGGCATCGGGCCGTCCGCCGCGCTCACCACCAGGATCGCTCCGTCCATCTGCGCCGCTCCCGTGATCATGTTCTTGATGTAGTCCGCGTGCCCGGGGCAGTCGATGTGCGCGTAGTGGCGGTTGTCCGTCTGGTACTCCACGTGCGCGATGTTGATCGTGATACCTCGCTCTCTCTCCTCGGGCGCCTTGTCGATCATGTCGTACGCCGTGAACTGCGCGTAGTTCGCCGTCGCCAGGCACTTCGTGATCGCCGCCGTCAGCGTCGTCTTCCCGTGGTCGATGTGTCCGATCGTCCCTATGTTCAAATGCGGCTTCGACCTCTCAAACTTCTCCTTCGCCATTGTTCAATTCCCTCCTCGGAAAAATCATTAGTACACTTAAAAAACAGAGTAACCTTGTGCGTTCCTAGCCCTTGAGCACCTTTTCGGCGACGTCCGCGCTCACGGGCTCGTAGTGGTGGAACTGCATGGAGTACGCGGCTCGTCCGGACGTCTTGCTCCGAAGATCGGTCGAATAACCGAACATCTCGGCAAGGGGAACAAAGGCGCGGACTATCCTCGTGTTCATTCTCATGTCCATGCCCTCGATACGCCCTCTCCTGGAGGAGAGATCGCCGATAACATCGCCCACGTAATCTTCGGGCGTGACGACTTCGACGGACATTATGGGCTCCATCAGAACAGGGCCGGCCTTTCGCATCGCTTCCTTGAATCCCATGGATGCGGCGATTTTGAAGGCCATTTCGGAGCTGTCCACTTCGTGGTAGCTTCCGTCCACGAGAGCGACTTTGACGCCGATAACGGGATATCCGCCGAGGACGCCGTTGTTGAGAGCGTCTTCAAGTCCCTTGGCGACAGCGTTGATGTACTCCTTGGGAACGACGCCGCCTACGATTTTGTCCTCGAATTCGAAGCCCTTGCCCTCTTCGAGCGGCTCGATCTCGAAGACCACGTGACCGTACTGGCCGCGGCCGCCCGACTGGCGGACATATTTGCCCTCGGCCCTTGCCGGGTTCTTGATGGCTTCGCGATAGGCAACCTGCGGCCTGCCCACCTTGACGTCGACGCCGAACTCTCTCTTCAGGCGGTCGACGATGATCTCAAGGTGAAGCTCTCCCATCCCGGAGATGATCGTCTGGGACGTCTCCTCGTCGGTGTAGGCCCTGAACGTCGGATCCTCTTCGGAAAGCGCGGTAAGCCCCTTCGTCAGCTTGATCTTGTCGTTCTTCGTCGCAGGCTCTACGGAGAGGTGGATCACGGGTTCCGGGAAGACGAGCTTCTCAAGAAGAAGCGGCTTGTCCTCCTCGCAGAGCGTATCTCCCGTCTTCGTGCTCTTGAGTCCCGGCAGGGCGACGATCATGCCCGCCGTGGCCTCTTCCAGCTCCTCGCGCTTGTTGGCGTGCATTCTCAGGATACGGCCTACGCGCTCGCGGTTGCGGGTGCTGGAGTTGTAGATGGGGGTTCCCTTCGAGAGAACGCCCGAATAGATGCGCGTGAAGACAAGACGGCCCACGAAAGGATCCACGGCGATCTTGAACGCAAGAGCGGTAAAGGACTCTTCGGTACTGCTCTGCCTCAGAACCTCCTCCTCCGTGGAGGGCTCCACTCCCTTGATAGGAGGAAGATCCACGGGGCTGGGAAGATAGTCTACGACGGCGTCGAGCAGAAACTGAACCCCCTTGTTCTTGAACGCGGAGCCGCAGATGACAGGAACGATCTTCAATGCGACCGTGCCCGCCCGGATAGCTTTCTTTATCGTCTCGGCGGGGACGTCCCGTCCGTCGAGATAGGCCTCCATGATCTCCTCGTCGTAATCGGAGAGAAGTTCGAGCATGGAGTCGCGGGCGGCCTTGACTTCGTCGACCATTCCAGAGGGGATCGGCACGAAATGGGGGTCCGTCCCCAGATCGTCGGTATACTGGATCCCACGAAGCCCCACAAGGTCGACCATACCTGTAAAACTGTCCTCGACGCCGATCGGGATTTGAACGGGAAGCGGCTTGGCGCCAAGCTTTTCCTTGATGCCCCGGACGACGTTCTCAAAATCGGCGCCGACACGATCCATCTTGTTCACGAAGGCAACCCTCGGCACATGATACTTGTCCGCCTGACGCCAGACGGTCTCGGACTGCGGCTCGACTCCTCCGACAGCGCAGAAGACGGCCACGGCGCCGTCGAGCACCCTCATGGAACGCTCGACCTCGACGGTGAAATCCACGTGCCCGGGCGTATCAATGATATTGATGTAGTGATCGTGCCACATGCACGTCGTAGCAGCGGAGGTGATGGTGATCCCCCGCTCGCGCTCCTGATCCATATAGTCCATGGTGGCGGCGCCTTCGTGCGTTTCGCCCATTTTGTAATTTTTTCCGGTGTAGAAAAGAATACGCTCGGTGGTCGTCGTCTTGCCCGCGTCAATATGGGCGGCGATTCCAATGTTGCGGATTCTCTTCATATCAAGTTTTTGCATTTCCTACCACCAAGCCTCGTTTCCTGCAGAGCACTGCATCTGTGAGATTCCGTCGTTGACTGTAAAACTACCAGCGATAATGGGCGAATGCGCGGTTGGCCTCCGCCATCTTGTGCGTATCTTCTTTCTTCTTGATGGAAGCGCCTTCGTTTTTGCAGGCATCCATAAACTCCCTGGCAAGCCTGTCCGCCATGGGCATCCCCTTCTTGCCGCGGGCGTAGTTGAGAATCCAGCGGATGGAGAGCACCTGCGCTCTCTCCGCGGGAACTTCCACCGGGACCTGGTACGTGGCTCCGCCGACGCGGCGGGGACGAACCTCGACAAGCGGACGGACGTTGTCCATGGCCTTCTTGAAGACTTCGAAAGGCTCCGTCTGAAGCTTCTCTCCGGCGATATCGAGAGCGGTATACATGATACGCTCCGCCACGCTCTTTTTTCCCTTCCGCATCAGGCTGTTGATGAACTTGCCCAGTGCGGGGCTGCCGAACCTGGTGTCCGGCGTTGCTTGACGCTTCTTGACATGCCCCTTACGCGGCATTGGTCAACCCCTCCTCAAAATAACAGAAAAGCACGCCGAGAACCCCTACTTGGGTCTCCGGGCGCCGTACTTGGAGCGGGATCTCTTCCGATTCTCCACGCCTCCACAGTCGAGTGTTCCCCGAATGATGTGATACCGCACTCCGGGAAGGTCTTTCACTCTTCCACCGCGAACGAGCACTACAGAGTGCTCCTGCAGATTGTGGCCGATTCCCGGAATATACGAGGTAACCTCGATACCGTTGGTGAGGCGGACTCGGGCGACCTTCCGCAGAGCCGAGTTGGGCTTTTTCGGGGTTACCGTGTACACCCGTGTGCAGACCCCTCTGCGGGCGGGATTTCCCTGGAGCGCAGGCGAGTCGCTCTTGCGCTTTTTCTCCTCCCGGCCATGCCGTATAAGCTGATTGATCGTTGGCACGCAACTTCCTCCTTCCGTCTGTTCTTCGTATTCTGGGCGAAGTTCGTTCGATTCCCGAAAAAGGTTTTTCTCCGTCTTCGGACACCCCGTCCATCTATCCTGTTATTCCCGCCGCCGAAGCACCCCGAGTTATGGCGCAGGCTCTTCCGAGCCGGACCATGCTCTCGACGAACTCGACGGGGATTTCCAAGCGCCGCGCTTCCTCTTCGAGGTTTTTGACAACGGACGGATCCGCATCCTCGGCGAGAAAAAGTTTCCGCAACCGTCCGGCTTTCAGCATTCGCCGAACCTGCCGCTCTCCCGTCACTCTGTTCGGCACCGCGAGTTCGTTCAAAGACAATAGAATCCCTCCCGTGCCAAAAGCACCACGGAATAATAACAAAAAGGCGGGAGCGATGTCAAGCACAAAATTCTCCCGCCTTTTCGAGTATTGCTCTTCACTTCAGACTGCGACGCGCAGAACGAAGCTTCAGCTCTTTACTCCCGTCGGTGCTGGCCCCGTACCGCCTGAAAACGCTCGACTCCCGTTCCCGCAGGAATGAGGTGGCCGATGATGACGTTCTCCTTCAATCCTTCCAAAGGATCGACGTCTCCCTTGACTGCGGCTCCGGCGAGCACCTGCGCGGTCTGCTGGAACGACGCCGCGCTGAGGAAGCTGTCGGTTGCCAGCGCCGCCTTCGTGATGCCATGGACGAAAGGCTTCACCTTCGGACCTTCGCGGAGCTTCCGGACGAAGGTCACCCGCTGGATGATCTTCTTCTCCTCTTTCCGCTGCCCTCCCATGGGGCGGACGACGAGTTCCCTGATTCCCCGCCCCGAAGCATCCATGGGATCCGTGCTGGTGGAGAGCTTCTCTATTATTCCCTGGTTAACCTCCTGCCCGGCCTCGGCAAGCGTGTTTCCTCTCATGTCGACGACTGGTTCCAGGAGAATCTTGCCGTAGACTCTGGCGGAGAGGAGTTCCCGCAGGAAACGGTCTCTTGAGAAGACCGTCCCTTCGATTTCGACGGCGCCTATCCTGCCTTCGAGGATTCCGCGGATGACCCGTTCGTCGACGAGCTGCGGAAGGTCGGACATTGCGTTTCCTTCATTGTCGATAGCTCGGGAGAGGGGTTTGCCCCACTTCTCCTTCAGGCTCTCCTCAAGAATATCGAAGAGATTGACGCGTTCCACCGAATGCCAGACCATCACGTTCTTCACGTCGCGCTCCCTGCAGACGGCGGCGTCCTCCGCGGTGAAGACCCTGTCGGCGCGGGCGAGAATTTCTCCCTCCGCAACGATGTCCTCGGCGATGTACGCCGCGTCGACCAGCTTCTCGAGCAGGGCGTCGTCCCGCACCAGCAGCGGCGTGGGGTCGTTCGCCGTGACGATGGCGAGCTGTCCGAGCGTCAGACGAGTTCCGGAGGCGATCTCTTTTTCGTCGCCGGAGCGGAAGGGTGTGATGAGTTCCAGCCCCTCGAGCTGCTTCCGGAACGCCGCCTCGCCGACGACGAGGTTGAAAGAAGCGCCCTCGGCGTCCGTCAGTACCGCCGATGAGATGAGCATTCCGGGGCGGAGAATCGTCCGGACGGCCTCTTCGTCGAGCGGCCTTCCTATGTATTTCATCACCGACTCGTTCATCTTCTGCGTGCCGACATCCTTCAGGATCATGCCGGAAAAGATTCGGACGGCCTCGTCGATGTTCCGCTCGTTTTCGCGGGCGATCTCCGCCGTCTCGGCGTCGATGTCGTCGGTCCAGACAAGGTCCCCCGCGACGAAGGAGGTATCCCCCTCCTCGTTGATCTTCACGCGGTTGACCGGAGCCACCTTCCGGAGGATGACTTCGATGTGCTTGTTGCTGATCGACACGCCCTGCGAGCGGTAGACGTCCTGTATCTCGTCCACGAGCGCTCGCTGCACCGCCTCGATGCCCTCGACCTCGAGGAGCTGCTGCGGGTCGAAGTTCCCCTCGGTGAGCTTGTCGCTCCGGGTCACGACGTCTCCCTCGCGGACAAGCAGGTTCTGGTTGATCGGGATGTTGTACGTGATCTTCTCCTCGCCGTCCCCCGTCGGGTTCTCGGCGGTGATGATGACCTTCCGTTTTCCTTCCATGACGCGGACTTCCGTTACTCGCCCGTCCACACCCGCGAGGAAGGCGACCTTCTTCGGACGCCGGACCTCGAAGAGCTGCTCGATGCGCGGAAGACCCTGGGTGATATCCTCTCCCGTGAGCCGGACGCCTCCCGTGTGGAAGGTCCGCATCGTGAGCTGGGTTCCCGGTTCGCCTATGGATTGCGCGGCGACGACGCCGACGGCCTCTCCCATGGGAACTTCCTTTCTGGTGGCCAGATCCATGCCGTAGCACACCTGGCAGATGCCGTGCCGCAGCGCGCAGCTCAGCGGGCTGCGCACCCAGACGGATTCGATGCCGACCTTCTCGATGATCCGCGCCTTTTCGTCGGAGATGCACTCGCCGGATCGCGCGATCGTGATGCCCGTCTCAGGATGCACTATGTCATGCAGCGACGTTCTGCCGTAGATTCGCTCCGAAAGCCGGATCATTACCTTGCCGTCCTGCATCAGCGGCTGGATCAGCACCCCCTGGTCGGTGCCGCAGTCGTGCTGTGTGATGATCAGGTCCTGCGCCACGTCGACGAGACGCCGGGTGAGGTAGCCCGACTTGGCGGTCCTGAGGGCGGTGTCGGCAAGTCCTTTTCGGGCGCCGTGCGTCGATATGAAGTACTCGAGCATGTTCATTCCCTCGCGGAAGTTCGCCGTGATCGGGTAGTCGATGATGCGCCCCGAAGGGTCGGACATCAGGCCGCGGATTCCGGCCATCTGGCCCATCTGGCTGCGGCTTCCTCGGGCGCCGGAGTCGCTCATCATGCGGATGGGGTTCGTCCGGTCCATGTGATCGACGATGCTGTCCGCTATGGCGCGCGAGGTCTCCGACCACAGGCTTTCCTTCTGGACGAGATACTCGTCCGAGGTGAGGATGCCCATGTTGTACTCGGACTTCAGCTCCTCGTCCTGGTCCATCGCCTTCTGCGTCAGGTCCTTCTTCTCCGGCGGAATAATGATCGACTGCACGCCGAAGCTGATGCCGCTGATCGTGGCCCAGTGGTACCCCAGAGACTTGACGTTGTCGAGCATGGCAACCATGGAGACGCGGTCGACGAGGTCGAACGCCTTGTCGAGAAGATGGCCGAGGTCCTTCTTGCCGAGCTGCCTGTTGATGAAACGCAACGGCTCCGGAAGGCGACTATTGAAGATGACTCTTCCCGGAGAAGTTTCGATCCATTTGCCCTCGCCTTCCCACTCGTCCTGCCGACGAAGGAAAATCCTGCTGTTCACCTTGGTGACGCCGTGGTGGAAGGCGGCGAGCGCGTCGTCTATGTCGCTGAAGTGCATACCGTCGCCGGCGAGCCCCTCGTGCATGTCCGTGAGGTAGTAGATGCCGAGCACGATGTCCTGCGTCGGCGTCATCACCGGACGTCCGCTCGCGGGCGACAGGAGGTTGTTGGCCGAGAGCATGAGCAGTCTCGCCTCGGTCTGCGCCTCGATGGAGAGCGGCACGTGGACGGCCATCTGGTCGCCGTCGAAGTCGGCGTTGAACGCCGTGCAGACCATGGGGTGAAGGCGGATGGCCTTGCCTTCCATGAGCACGGGCTCGAACGCCTGGATGCCGAGACGATGGAGCGTCGGCGCGCGGTTGAGCATAACCGGGTGGTCCTTGACGATCTCTTCGAGAATGCCCCAGATCTCGTCGCGTCCACGCTCGATGAGTCGTTTCGCGCTCTTCACGTTGGGGGCGAGGTTTCGCTCGACGAGCTGCCGGATGACGAACGGTTTGAAGAGTTCGAGCGCCATCTGCTTGGGCAGTCCGCACTGGTAGATCTTCAGGTGCGGCCCGATGACGATGACCGAGCGGCCGGAGTAGTCGACGCGCTTTCCGAGCAGGTTCTGGCGGAAGCGCCCCTTCTTGCCGCGCAGCAGGTCGGTGAGGCTCTTCAGGGGGCGGTTTCCCGCGCCCAGAACCGCCTTCCCCATGCGGCCGTTGTCGATGAGGGCGTCCACTGCCTCCTGGAGCATGCGTTTTTCGTTTCGGATGATGATCTCCGGCGCCTTCAGCTCCTGAAGCTTCTTCAGACGGTTGTTCCGGTTGATGACACGCCGGTAGAGGTCGTTGAGGTCGGACGTGGCGAAACGTCCGCCGTCGAGCTGCACCATGGGGCGCAGGTCGGGCGGTATGACCGGGAGCACTTCGAGAATCATCGCGCCGGGCGCGGCGTTCCCCTTGCGGAAGTCCTCGGCGACCTGAAGGCGCTTGATGAGCTTGCGCTTCTTCTGCCCCGCGCTTTCGGAGACCTCCTCGCGGAGCGCGGCGACGAGCTGCTCCATGTCCATGATCGAGAGGAGCGCCTGCACGCCTTCCGCGCCGATGCCGGCGGAGAATTTCTTGTCGTACGAGACGCAGAGATCGTACTCTCTCTCGATGATGATGTCGGCGTACATAAAGGGGGAGAGCCCCGGCTCGATGACGAGATAGCAGGGGTCCTCGACCGTGATCGCCTCCTTCTGGGCGGTGAAGCGCCCCGGGTACTTCTGGTTGTACGACTTGCACTCGCTCTCGGAGAGCATGTCGCCTTTGGAGAAGGGAAGATGCACGGCGGCGGTGACGATGAACGCCTCCGCGTTGCCGATCAGCGCGCGCTCTCTCTCGAAGGCGCCGCCGAAACGATCCTTGAGCCGTTCGATCTCGCTCGCGGAGACGATGTCGCCGTCCGAGAAGAGGGAGCCCTCCGGCGCCGCGACGAGCTTGAACGCCGTCTCCACCTTGAAGAGTTCGTCGCCGTACTCGGTCTTGTAGCGGGAGACCTGATTGGCGGATACGACGTCGCCTTCGTTCACGGGAACGTCGTCGACCGTGACGATTCTGTAGGCTTCCTCCGCCTTGAATTTTGGGTCGTAGTGCATGTGGATGCGCACTTCGCTCTCCGAGATGATGGCATTCTTCCGGGCGAGGTCCGTGCGGCGTCCTTCCATGACGACCTTGTACGCCTGCTCTCTCTGCCGCGTGGGCGCGAAGTAGACGACCTTCTCGAGATCCTTCGTGGTGCAGCCGAGCAGCAGGCTCAGTCTGCTGGGGATGCCCCGGAGGTACCAGATGTGGACTACCGGCGCGGCGAGTTCGATATGCCCCATGCGCTCGCGCCGCACCCTGTTGTCGGTGACCTCGACGCCGCACCTGTCGCAGATGATCCCCTTGAACTTCGGACCGCTGCGCTTGTACTTGCCGCACGCGCATTCGAAGCTCTTCGTGGGGCCGAAGATGCGTTCGCAAAAGAGCCCGTCCTTTTCCGGCCGAAGCGTACGGTAATTTATCGTTTCGGGCTTCTTGACCTCTCCGCTGGAGAGTTCGCGGATTCGCTCGGGGCTGGCGAGCTTGATCCGCACACCCAGTATCTCTCTACGGGTCATCAGTTGTCATCCCCTTCTTCTTCGATGGACATTCCTTCAGGGAGCGCCTCGCCGAAAAGCAGATCTTCGGAGATCATCCCCTCGACTTCATCTTCGTCTTCGAAGAGATTCTCCTTTTCTTTCCTCTTCCGCTCATCCCCGCCTTCCGCATCTTCTCGGAGGACAACTCTCTCCCGGGGAGCGCGGCGGGGGGACGCCGCATCCTCTTCGTCCTCGTCCATCAGGAGTTCGCCGATCGAGCCGTCGCTGTACTTCACCTCGACGTCGAGTCCCAGTCCCTGCAATTCCTTCACCAGAACCCTGAAGCTCTCGGGAACTCCCGGTTTCGTCAGGTTCTGCCCCTTGACGATGCGTTCGTACGTCTTGAGGCGTCCGCGGATATCGTCCGATTTGACCGTGAGCATCTCCTGAAGGATATTCGCCGCCCCGTACCCTTCGAGCACCCAGACTTCCATCTCTCCGAAGCGCTGACCGCCGAACTGCGCCTTTCCTCCGAGGGGCTGCTGGGTGATCAGGCTGTACGGCCCGATCGAACGAGCATGGATCTTGTCGTCGACAAGGTGGATAAGCTTGAGCATGTACATGCATCCGACGGTGACTTTTTTCTCCATAGGAGCGCCGGTGCGGCCGTCGTAGAGCGTGATCATTCCGTCGGAGGTGAGTTCCGGATATTTTGTTTCCGCGACGCCGTTCAACAAATCGAATATCTCCCCTTCGTTGGCGCCTTCGAAGACCGGCGTGGCTACTTTCCAGTCGTTCTGCATGGCGACGAATCCCATGATGGTCTCGAGCACCTGGCCGAGATTCATCCGGCTGGGGACGCCAAGCGGATTGAGCACCACGTCGACAGGCGTGCCGTCCGGCAGGTAGGGCATATCCTCCGCGGGAAGGATACGGGAGACGACGCCTTTGTTTCCGTGACGTCCGGCCATTTTGTCGCCGACTGTGATCTTGCGGAGCTGCGCGACGTAGATCTTCACGACCATGTTCACGCCCGGACTGAGCGCGTCCGGGCTGTCGGCGCGGGTCATCTGCTTCACCGCGACCACCTTGCCGCGGGCCCCGTGAGGCACCTTCAGCGACGTATCGCGCACTTCGCGCGCCTTCTCGCCGAAGATGGCGCGAAGGAGCTTTTCCTCCGGAGTCTGGTCGGATTCGCCTTTGGGCGTCACCTTGCCGACGAGAATATCTCCGGCGTTCACTTCCGCGCCGACGCGAACGATCCCTTCCTCGTCGAGGTTCTTCAGAACATCCTCGCCAACGTTCGGAATGTCGCGCGTGATCTCTTCGGGCCCGAGTTTGGTATCTCTGGCTTCTATTTCGTACTCTTCGATGTGGATCGACGAGTAGAAGTCCTCCTTGACGAGACGCTCGCTCAACAGGATGGCGTCCTCGAAGTTGTACCCTTCCCAAGCCATGAAAGCCACCAGGACGTTCCGTCCGAGCGCGAGTTCTCCGCCTTCGACGGCTTGACCGTCGGCGACGATCTCCCCTGCGGAGACGGTATCGCCCTTCCGGACGAGGGGTTTCTGGTGAATGATGGTCCCCTGGTTCGAACGACGGAACTTGATCATCGGATAGACGATCGTCTCCACGCCGCTCCGGATTTCGATGCGGGTGGAATCGACGTATTCGACCGTTCCGTCCTTGCGGGCGACGACGCACGAGCCCGAGTCCTTGGCGATGCGGTGCTCCATTCCCGTGCCGACCACGGGGGCCTCCGGCGCTATGAGCGGCACCGCCTGACGCTGCATGTTCGATCCCATCAGCGCTCGGTTTGCGTCGTCGTGCTCCAGGAAGGGAATGAGCGCCGTAGAGGACGAGACGATCTGCTTCGGCGACACGTCGAGGTAACTCACTTCTTCGCGCGGAACCGTGACGATGTTTCCCTGATACCGCGTAAAGCACTCATGGGTCGTGATCATGCCTTCGTCGTCCACGGGGGTGTTCGCCATGCCGACGTAGACATTGTCCTCTTCGTCCGCGGAAAGGAAGACGATCTCCCCCGTCACCCGACCGTTCACGACCTTCCTGCGCGGCGTGATGAGAAAACCGTACTCGTTCAAACGGGCGTAGGTAGCGAGCGAGGTCACGAGACCGATGTTCGGGCCTTCGGGCGTCTCGATCGGGCAGACTCTGCCGTAGTGCGTGTAGTGCACGTCGCGGGCTTCGAATCCGGCGCGCTCGCGGGAGAGACCTCCCGGACCGAGCGCCGACAGGCGGCGGCGGTGCGTCACTTCGGCGAGCGGGTTGGTCTGGTCCATGAACTGCGAGAGCTGCCCCGACCCGAAGAATTCGCGAAGGCTGGCGGCGATCGGGCGCACGTTGATCAGATCGCGCGCCATGGCTGCGCCGAGATCCGGGATCGTGGTCATCCGCTCCTTGGCGATGCGCTCCATGCGGAGCAGACCGATGCGTATCTGGTTGGCAAGCAGTTCGCCGACGGAACGCACTCTTCGGTTGCCGAGGTGGTCGATATCGTCTCCGTTCTTCTCCGGGTCCTTCAGCTGGAGCAAACCGTTGATGATCTTCGCCAAATCCTCGAGCTGAAGCAGCCGGATTTCCTCGGAAATCTCCAGGCCAAGGCTGCGGTTCATCTTGTAGCGCCCTACGCGGCCCAGATTGTAGCGCCTGGGGTCGAAGAAGAGCGTATGCACGTACTCGCGCGCGTTTTCAATACGCGCGGGTTCGTTGGGGCGAAGCTTCCTGAAGAGTTCGACCATCGCGTCGTCGGCGTTCATCGCGTTATCCCGCTCGAGCGTGAGGGCGACGGCGGGATCCGAGTCCCAGACGCGGACCTTCGTTCGCCCGATATTCCAGAGCGCTTCGAGGTGGTCCTTGGTGATGAGGCGGTTCCTCGGCAGGAGCACGCCGCCCTCCGGGTCGAGAACCGATTCCGCCGAGAGCAGCCCCCTGACGTCCTCCTCGGAGACGTCCTTCTCCACGGTGCGCGATCCGAAGAGTTCAAGCACCCCTTCGTTCGTGGACGCGCCGAAGATCTTGAGCAGCAGGGTCGCCGGTATTTTCTTCCGGTTATCGATATTCACGCTGATCGGCTCTCCCTGGGCGAGGGAGAATTCGAGCCATGCTCCCCGCTCCGGGATGATCTTGGCGGAATACTCCTCCTGTCCGGGGATCTGCTCGTCCTTTGTGAAGTATATTCCCGCGGAACGGGCAAGCTGGTTCACGACGACACGCTCCGTTCCGTTGATGATGAACGTGCCTCTCCCCGTCATGATGGGGAAATCCCCGAGGAAAATCTCCTCCTCCTTAAGCTCTCTGGTCTTCCGGTTCACCAGACGGATCGTCGCACGGACGGGGCGGGACCATGTAAGGTCGCGCTGACGGGCCTCCTCCTCGTCGGTAGAAGGGTCGTCAAGAATATAGCGAACGAACTCGAGGGCGAACGAGCCGTCGTAGCTCTCTATGGGAAAGATTTCCTGCAGCAGCTCCTGCAGTCCCTGGCGGGACCGCATGTCCGCTTCCCTGTTCTCCTGATAGAACCAGTTGTAGGAATCACGCTGCACTTCGATCATGTCGGGGATTTTGACTAAATCCCGGGCACGTCCAAAGGTCAACCTCCGGCGCTTGCTGCTGACGGGGACAAATTCGGCCATGAACCTTTTGACCTCCCTGAAAAAAATATGGGGAAATTGGTGCTGACAAAGAGTAAAGATAACAAAAAGGTCGTACTATGTCAACAGACATAGTACGACCTTTGAAGAAAAGGTTGCCCTTAAATTTTTGATGGTGCCGAAGCGGGGACTCGAACCCCGACAGGCTTTACGCCCACTAGAACCTGAATCTAGCGCGTCTACCAATTCCGCCACCCCGGCCTCAAAACTACGCGGGTAATTGTAGCAAGGGGAAAGGCCTTTGGCAAGAGCGAAAAGAATTTTCCCCTGAAAAAATCACTCTTTCATCGAAGCCCGCGTCAATCTGTCGCGGAGTGCGCGCATGATGCCCGCGTCCGACGAGGGCCACTGCGCCGCGATGAGGTCCGCCCCCTCCTCTTCGAACGCGCGAAGCGCGTGAAAAAGGCCCCGCGCATAGTTTTCGGGGGAGTCGAAGACGATGCGCAGCTCCGGATGCGCTATACCCTCACCCAGGCTCGTTTCGGGAGCGTGCATGCCGACCCACGCTATCCGGCGCTCTCCCGTTCCGCTCTCCCTTGCCGCACGGACGATCCGTCCGGCGTCGGAATCCAGCAGCAGCGGCACGCGCGGAGCATAGTGGCGGTACCTCGTCCCCGGAGACCTGTGCGCGGCGCCGCCGGAAAGAAGTACCTCGGCGCCCGTGCGGGTTTCTATCTCCTCGACGGAGCACCCTCCCGGACGAAGGAGAACGAGATGTTCGCCGGTGACGTCGAGCACCGTCGACTCGACGCCCACCGAAGTCGGCCCTCCGTCGAGTATCAGATCGACGGCGTCTCCAAGATCGTCGGCCACCGCGGAAGCGTCCGTCGGACTCGGCCTGCCGCTCGAGTTCGCGCTCGGAGCGGCGACCGGCACGCCCGCACCCGCGAGCAGCGCGAGGGCGGCAGGGTGCGACGGCATGCGGACGGCGACGGTGTCGAGTCCCGCCGTGACCTCGGAGGGTACGGTTCCTCTCGACGGGAGGACGAGCGTCAGCGGCCCCGGCCAGAAGAGTTCCATGAGCCGCCGGGCGTTCGGCGAAACGCGGGCCACATCGTCGACCGCCTCGGGGGCTGCGAAGTGGAGAATGAGCGGATTGTCCGCAGGACGTCCTTTGGCGGCGAAGATCTTCGCGGCGGCCCGGGGATCGAGGCCGTCCGCGCCGAGACCGTACACCGTCTCCGTCGGAAAGGCGACGAGCCCACCGAACCGGAGGATCGCCGCAGCTTCCTCGATAGTCTCCGGCGCCGGATTCCACGGATCGACGCGGAGAATGCGCGAACTCATCGCGAAACCTCCGGAGCGCGGAACCGTGCCCGGAACTCCCTGCGAAACTCGGGGAAGGTTCCTTCCAGGATGGCGGAGCGCATCCGCTCTCCGAGCCTGACGAGGTACCGGAGGTTGTGCCAGCTGCACAGTCGCATCGCGAGAATCTCGCCGGCCCTGTAGAGGTGTCGGAGATACGCGCGGGTGAATGTACGGCAGACGTAGCAGTCGCACTCCGGGTCGACGGGAGAAAAATCCCTCTCGTACTGCTTCTTCTTGATGTTCATCGCGCCCTCCGGCGTGAGGAGCGTGCCGTTGCGTCCGTTGCGGGTGGGCAGCACGCAGTCGAACATGTCGATTCCGCGGGCGACGCCCTCGACCAGGTTGTCCGGCCTGCCGACGCCCATCAGGTAGCGGGGCTTCGACGAGGGAAGCACGGGAGCGAGCACGTCGAGTATCCGGTACATCTCCTCCGCAGGCTCGCCGACCGAAAGACCGCCCACAGCATACCCGGGGAAATCCAGGGGGATCAGTTCGGCTGCGGAACGGAGCCGCAGGTCCTCGTGAACGGAGCCCTGTACGATGCCGAAGAGCGCCTGGTGCGGCGCCTCGTCGATTCCTCCGGCGTGGGCGTCGAGAGAACGGCCCGCCCAGAGGGTCGTCCTCCGTACCGCTTCCTCGGCCTCCTCCCTCGAACACGGATAGGGGGCGCACTGGTCGAAGCACATGGCGATGTCGCTTCCGAGGTGGAGCTGGGTCTCCATGGACCACTCGGGCGACATGACGTGCGTCGATCCGTCGAGGTGCGACTTGCAGACCACGCCTTCGTCCGAGATCCGGCCGAGCGAGGCGAGGGAAAAGACCTGGAACCCTCCGCTGTCCGTGAGGATCGGGCGGTTCCAGCGCATGAAGGAGTGCAGCCCCCCCGCTTCGCGGACGAGGTCTCCGCCCGGACGCAGATGCAGGTGGTAGGTATTGGAGAGGATGATCTTCGCGCCGATCTCCTCCAGTTCGAAAGGCGCCATCGCCTTGACGGTCGCCTGCGTGCCCACCGGCATGAAGGCGGGCGTCGGAATCTCTCCGTGCTGCGTGATCACGCGCCCGGCTCTCGCCCCGGTGACGGGACAGACCGCGTCGAGGACGAAGCGCAGCGGAGATGTCGCGCTCAGCATGTCCGCTCCTCCTCCGCCGGTTCTCCGCCCCACCCGAAGAGGCGCGCGGCATTCGTCTCCATCGCCGCCGCGAAGGAGGCGAACTGGACGCCCCGTATCTCGGCGGCCTTTTCGTAGACCATCCTGACGTACATAGGCTCGTTGCGCCTGCCGCGGAAAGGGTGCGGGGTCAGCCAAGGCGCGTCGGTTTCGAGCAGGAGATGCTCCTCCGGTATCCAGCGGAAGAGCGTGCGCAGCGCATCGTTCTTCGGAAATGTGAGCGGCCCTCCGAAGGAGAGAAAGTAGCCCATCGCCAGGAAATCCCGCGCATCCTCCTCCGTTCCGGAGAAACAGTGAACGACGGCCCGTATCCTCTCACCGCGCTCCTCGCGGAGGATGCGGCGCAGATCGTCGTAGGATTCGCGCCCGTGGATGACGAGAGGTTTGCCCGTCTCCGCGGCGAATCGTATATGCTCGCGGAAGCTGTTCCGCTGCTGGTCGCGCGGCGAATGATCGTAGTGGTAATCGAGCCCGGTTTCGCCGATAGCGGCGACACGCGGGTGAGCGGACATCTTCCGCAGCTCCTCCGGGATTCCCCTTCCCTCAACGGAGCATGAAGGCTCCGTCGAGGCCTCGTGCGGGTGTATCCCCACCGCTGCGAACACCCCGAAAGAGGCGAACTTTTCCGCGGCCTCCACTGCGCGCCTGCTCGTCCGCATGTCGCTTCCGATGACGAGCATGCGGCGCACCCCGGCCTTCGCTGCGCGCTCCACGACGGCGGCCGTTTCGGCCCCGAAGTCGTCCTCGTGCACGTGACAGTGCGAATCCACCAGGCCGCCGGAAAGAGGGGCTCCGCTACGCCCTCCGGCGATGTCCTGCGGAAAGTGTCTTCTTTTTTCCATCCTTTTCATCCTCGTCTTCTCTGTCCGTTCGTTTCGCGGCATGCCGCGGATACAGGAATCGGAGAGCCTCCCCGGCTTTCCGGAGAGGCTCTCCGTCGGTAGTTCAGGAACCGGAACGCTCCGCCGCGGGAGCCTCCGGACGCATGCGTTTAGCTCACGCGGCTTCCGAGAGGTATATCCCTGTCGGGGGTGAGCAGCGATAGCGTCGTTTTCTTTCCGTCGCCCGCGGCGAGCAGCATGCCGTTGCTCTCCACGCCGCAAAGCTTCGCGGGCTGGAGGTTCACCACCACCACGATCTTCTTGTGCAGCAGCTCGCTCGGCGTGAAGAACTCCTTGATACCGGAGACGATGGTCCGTGTCTCGTACCCCAGGTCGACGGTCAGTTTGTACAGCTTCTTCGACTTCGGTATTTCTTCCACGTCGACGATCTGCGCGACGCGCAATTCGACCGCCCTGAAGCTGTCGATAGGCACCGTCTCTTCGTGGACGATCTCCGGGGCCTCCGATGCCGCCGGAACGGGCGCGGGGGCAGGAGCGTTCACCCCCCTTGCCTTCTTCCATTCGTCGAGGTCGATGCGCGGGAAGAGCACCTTCCCCTTTTTCACCGTGAGGCCCGGGGTCCGCTCTCCCCACGTAAAGCCGTCGAAGCGCATGTGAACCGGCTCGCCCTTCTGCCCGAGCTGCTCCCAGATACGGGAGGCGGTCTCCGGGATGAATGGGGCGACGAGCATGGCGCTCAGCCGGAGTATGTCGTAGAGCGTATTGAGCACGACGGAAAGCTCTTCGGTCTTCCCCTCCTTGGCGAGCTTCCACGGCATGGTCTCGTCGATGTACTTGTTCCCCCGAGAGATGAAGCTCCAGACGGACTTCAGCGCGTCGTCGAAGGCGAAGTCCTCTATCTTCTCGTCAACTTCTCGGAGCACGGCTTTCGCTCTCTGTTCGATCTCCTCCTCGCGCTCTCCCCCGGTTCCGAAGGCGGGGAGCGTCCCCTGGAAGAAGTTGTCGATCATCTGGAGAGTCCGGTTGAGCAGGTTTCCCAGGTCGTTGGCAAGGTCCGAGTTGATCCGTCCCACCATCGCGCTTTCGGAGAAATCGCCGTCGAGGCCGAAGGGAACCTCGCGGAGCAGGAAGTAGCGGAAGGGGTCGGCGCCGTAGCGCTCCACCATCTCGAAGGGATCCACGACGTTCCCCTTCGATTTGGACATCTTCTCCCCCTCGACGGTCCACCATCCGTGGGCGAAGACCGAGACGGGAGGGTTGACGCCGAGCGCGAGGAGCATGATGGGCCAGACGACGCAGTGGAAGCGGATGATGTCCTTCCCGACGAGGTGGCGCACCTCCGGCCAGAACGTGTCGAACTTCTTCCTGTCGTCGAGATAGCCGCATGCCGTTACGTAGTTGATCAGCGCGTCGAACCAGACGTACACCACGTGCGCGTCGTCGCCCGGCACAGGTATCCCCCACTTCAAGGTGGTCCGGGAGATGGACTGGTCGCGCACGCCTCCCTTGAGGAAGCTGACGATCTCGTTGTACCGGCTGCGGGGCATGACGCCCTTCAGGTTCTTTTCATAGTAGGCCAGAAGTTGGTCGACATACTTGGAAGCGCGGAAGAAGTAGCTCTCCTCCTCCATCATCTGGAGGGGGCGTTTGCAGTCGGGACAGGTCTTCTCCTCGCCCATGCTGCTCTCGGGAACGTAGGTCTCGCAGGGGACGCAGTACCACCCTTCGTACTTCCCTTTATAGATGTCGCCCTGGTCGAGGAGCTTCTTGAAGATGGACTGCACCGTCCTGTAGTGCCGCTCCTCGGTGGTGCGGATGAAGTCGTCGTTGGAGATGTCGAGCGCCTTCCAGAGGTCCTGGAAGTTGAGCACGGTCCGGTCGGCGAGTTCTCGCGGGGTGAGCCCCTTGGCTGCGGCGCTCTGCTGGATCTTCTGTCCGTGCTCGTCGGTCCCGGTGAGGAAGAGGACGTCGAATCCCTTCATCCGCTTGTACCTGCACATCGCGTCGGCGGCGATCGTGGTGTAGGCATGGCCGATGTGCGGGATGTCGTTGACGTAGTAAATCGGGGTGGTAAGGTAGAAACTCTTTTTCTCGTTCATGTATGCGATACCTCCTGCAAAAATTCTGCTCCTTCACGAGGACGGACGGCGCCGGAGCGCTCTCCTCCGCCCGGCGGAACCAGGCCGACGGAGCGATCCTTCACGGAGTATCGCCGGACGCCTGGAAAAGAAACGATTTGACTTCGTTTTTCGATACAGAATACTCCTCCGCGAGTATTTTTACAACCTCTCTGGACGAGACTCCGTTCGCCGCGAGCGTTTTCGCCCGCTCTCTCCAGTCGGGAAGGTCGGTGCGTTCGCGCTCTCCTGCCGCGCCTTCGACGACGAGGACGAGTTCCCCCTTGACGCCCTCCCGTACCGATTCGGCGAGGTACGAAAGGGTTCCGCGCCGCGCCTCTTCGTAGATCTTGCTGATTTCCCGGACGAGCGCGGCCTTCCGGTCGCCGAGAAGTTCCAGCAGATGCAGGAGATGTTTTTCCGCCTTGTGCGGCGATACGTAAAAGACGAGCGTCCAGGGCAGGGCGGCCGCGGAGAGGATCGCCCGCTCGCGCTCCCCCTGTTTGTCCGGAAGGAAGCCGTAGAAGAGAAAGGGGTACGGCGGAAGCCCGGAGAGAACAAGCGCGGGGACGAAGGCCGTCGGGCCGGGGAGCGCCGATATCTCGATTCCTTCGTCGATGCATCTGCGGATGAGTTGATACCCCGGGTCGGAGATCCCGGGAGTCCCCGCGTCGGAGATGAGCGCTCCATTCTCTCCGCTGAGCAGACGTTCGAGGAGCGCCTCCGTCTTCCCCTTTTCGTTGAAAGCGTGGTAGGCGACAAGGGGCTTCGAGACGCCGTAGCGGCGCAGCAGGGGCAGAGAGGTGCGGGTATCCTCGCAGGCGATGAAGTCCGCCTCGGCGAGCATGCGCACCGCCCTCGGCGTCATGTCCTCCAAGTTTCCCACAGGAGTGGGGACTAAATAGAGCACGGCAACCCCTCCTTCGTGTAGGCGCTTAAAAACTCGCCGGTATACTGTCCCGCGGCGTCGTGAATGAACAGCGGAGGCTCGACGATCATGCCGGGACGCCCCCCCCGGAGCGCCTCGACGAGCACCACCGAGGCCTTCCGCTGCGGAAGGGGGTGGACCCATCGGGCGCGCTTCGGCTCGATTCCTTTTCCAGAAAGGCAAACGAAGAGTTCGCAGGCCCGCTCCGCCTTGAAGACGAGATACAGCCTCCCCCGGTTCCTGAGAAGGTAGCGGCAGGCCGAGACGACCTCCTCCAGCGAGCACGCGACCTCCTGTCTGGCCACCCGCTCCGAATGCGAGGCGGAGAGCCGCCCTCTCTCGGAAGCTTCGTAGGGAGGGTTCGTGATCACCACGTCGAACGACTGCGCCGGAAGGAACGTGCGGACACGGCGAACGTCGCCCTCCAGGAAGGAGACCCTGTCCGCGAGGCCGTTTCGCCTCGCGTTCCCTTCGGCGAGCCGCACAAGCTCACTTTGGATGTCCATCCCCAGTATGGAGGGGATCGAGGAAAAGCGATACGCCGTGATGAGCGAGATCGCTCCCGTGGCGCAGCCGATCTCGAGGACATCCTTGCCGCCGCGTGCTCCGGAGAACGTGTCGCGCACGTAGGCCGCGAGCAGGATGGTGTCGGCGTTCACCCTCGGTCCCTTCTCCGGCTGGTCCAGAGAGAGCGACCCCATCAACAGCTCGTCCCGCGACACCGGAAACGGCGCTTTTTCGGAGATGTTCACTGACGCGCCCGGAGCGCCGCGACTGCGGGCGCACGGCGCGCTTTGAGGTCGGCGCCGGGCTCCACCCAGTCCTCGACGCGTATCCCGACAACTTTCGAGAGTCCGGGCTCCGCGAGCGTCACGCCGTAGAGAATATCGGCCCGTTCCATGGTGGCCCTCCGGTGCGTCATTACTACAAGCTGGATTCCGCTGCCGGAAGCGTTTTCCCCTTCCTCGAACGCCTCCTCCGCGGAGGGGCGGGCGTATTCTCGCGCCAGTTCGCCGAAACGGAGCAGATTCGATTCGTCGAGCGCCGCGTCCACCTCGTCGAGGACGGCGAGCGGAACGCCGGCGACCTCCATCGAAGCGAAGAGATAGGCGATGGCGGTCAGCGTCTGCTCTCCTCCCGAGAGCTGAGCAAGGTTCTGAAGATGCTTGCCGGGCGGACGTGCAACGATCTCGACCCCCCGATCCCATGCCGCGGAGTTGCCGCGCGTTCCGGCCGTTTCGGCGGTTTCATCTTCTTCGCCCCCCTCGGAAGAGCCGCTCTGCGGCGCCAAAAGTTGAAGGCGGGCCTCGCCGCCTCCGAAGAGCCTCCGGAAGAGCGCGTCGAAACGGATGTTGATATTGTCGAGGGCTCCCGTGAAGACGACGCCCACGTGACGGTCGGTCTCTTCGATGATGGCCCGCAGCTCGTCCATAGCGGCGCGGACGTCGGAGAGCTGCTCGCCAAGAAAGGCGATGCGCGCGGCGAGCGACGTATCTTCGGAGAGCGCTCCCCAATCGACAGGGCCGAGCGCACGCAGATCCCTTTCGAGCCTGCGGACGGCGGAAGCTATAGCCTCGCCTTCATCTACGCCGGGCGCCAAGGCCGCATCGTAGGGGTGTTCGTCATCCCAGGCCTCGATCAGCCGCCTCAGCTCTTCCGCGAGGTTTTCACGCTGCTGGACAAGCGCGTCCGCCTTGGTCCGCAGCGTTCCCGCACGTTCGACGGCGGCCCTGCTGCGCGCCGATACCTTTGCGGAACGGGCTGCAAGCGCCCGTTCCTTTCCATGTACGCGGTCGAGTTCTCCCAGGATCTCCCGCAGTTCGAGAAAGATGCGGTACTGCTCCTTCCCTCGCTGCGAAAGACGTCGCCGCTCCTCCTGCTCGCGAAGGGAGGCGGCGCGTTCTTCCTCCAGAAGCGACCTCCGCCGTTCGCCTGAGCGGGCCAACTCTTCGCCGGCGCGCTCGCGCAGCGCCCGCACGCTCGACAGCCGCTCTTCGAGGAGTACACAGGCCCCTTCGATCTCCTTGAGCCTGGCGGGAAGCGCGGACACGTCCGCGTTCTCCGCCGAAGGAACGACCGTCGCCATCAGCTCCTTCATCTCCGTCTCGATCGCCGAGATGCGCGTTTCCCAAGCGGACGCTTCGGCGCCGCCCGTCGCGTGCTCGTTCGCAAGACGGTCGCGTCGCGAACGTTCCATCTCCAACTCCCTGCGCTTCTCCTCGACCTCTTTTTTCGTCTCGCGCAGCAGCCGTGCCCATTCGTCCTTCTCCGCCGCACGGGCGCGCTCCAGCGCCTCCTCTTCGGCGAGAGCGCGCGTCAGTTCCGCGATGCGCCGCTTCAGCGTCTTCAGTTTTTCTTCGGACTCGACGATCCGGCTTCTCCGCTCGATAGCGCCTGCGGAAGATCGTGCGCGTCCTCCGCTGACCGTTCCCGACGTCGCGAACACTTCTCCGTCGAGTGAAACTATCGGAAAGGAGGCCCCCCGGTTCACCAGGGCGGCCCCGTCGTCGTAGCGCTCGACCACGAGGAGATCGCCGAGCAGGTGCATGACGGCCGGTTCCCACTCCCGATCGACCGAGACCAGGTCCATGGCCCACCCCACCACGCCGCTTTTGGGCAGGGAGAACCTGCTCTGGGGAAAGCGCGGGCGGCTCCGTTCGAGCGGAAGGAAGGTCGCTCTTCCCGCGCGCCGTTCCTTGAGCATATCGATGCAACGCCCCGCCTCGGCGAGCGTTTTAACGAGCACCCAGTACTGACGACCTCCAAGATACGCCTCGAGCGCCGAGGTGACGCGCTGAGGACAGGTGAAGGCGTCCGCGGCGACCTTTACCGGAACCGGAAGTTTCCCTAGTCTGTCGGCCGCGGTGAGAAAGCGCACCGGCTCCGGATACATAGAATCCTCCGCGCTTCGAAGATCCTCAAGCGCCCCTTCGAGCGAGGAAGCCTCCTTGCGAGCCGACTGGAGCGCCCCTCCCGTGGTCCGGCAACGGGCGAAAATATCGCTGTGCGCCTCGACCACCTCCGGCTCTTGCTTTTCCAGCATCAAGAGCCTTTCGGAAGCGTCGCGCAGCGCTTCTTCCATGGATCGTGCGCTCTCCTCGGATACGGCAAGATCCGCGCCGCACGATTCGAGAAACGAACGCCGGGAGACAAGACGCGACCGCAACGTCTCCAGCTCGCCGGAAAGGGCCGCGAGGGTATTCGTCGTCGCGTGTTTGCGTCTCCGGTCCGCATCGATCGCCTCGTGCAGTTCTCGCACCCGCCTCCGGAGAAGTTCCCGCTCCGCGGCGAGCGCGCCGTGCTCGGACTCCAGGGCGGCCTCTTTCCGCTTCAGATCGTCGCTCTCCGCCATCAGCGACTCAAGACGCGACACGACGCCGGTCTGCTCTTCGCCAAGGGAGCGGCGGCGAGTCAGTATCTCCCGTATGGAGGCGGCGCCGGCGAAGCAGCTCCTCCTGAGCCCTTCGCGGCGCGCGACGAGTTCATCCCTGTCCCCCAGAAGGCGCTTCACCCGTTCTTCCTGTTCTCCGCACCGGCGGACGGAACGAGTGTACATGGCCTCCCACAGCTCCTTCCAGCGCAGGCGGAGCGTCTCTTCCTCCCGAAGGGCGCGCAGCTCGTCCTCAAGAAGCGCGCTCTTCTCCTCCAAGAGGCGACGCCTGAAGAAGTAGTACCCGCGCCTTTTATCGTCCAGCTCGTCGGTGAGCTTCTTCGCGGCCAACGCCTTTTCGACGGCAGGGGCGATCTCTTCGCGCCGGTTCGAGAGTTCGGCGGCGAGCGCGCCGAGGCGGAGCGTCTCCTCCGAGGCCGCGGCGAGCTTCTGGGAGGTCTCGTTCCGTTTTTTGCGATACTGGTCGATGCCGAAAAGGACTTCCAAGTGGGCGCGGCGCTGCGCGGGGCGCTGATGGATCGCCTCCGCGACCTCCCCCTGCCCGATGAAGGCGAACTGATCTCCTTCGAGATGCCAGAGCCGTTTCACCTCGTCGAGATCGGAGAGGCGCAGTCGCTCCCCGTCGACAGTGAGCACAGTTCCCGTTTCCGGCGAGTAGCTTCGTTTCAAGATACACTGCGCGGCCCCGCGTGCACGGTCTTCCGCACGGCCTGCGAGCATCGATGAACGCAGCAGAAGGGTTACCTCGGCGCGCGAGGCCGGGGGGAGCGTCACGCTCCCGGAGAAGAGCAGGTCCCCCTGCTTCACGATCCGGAGACGCTGGGAGCCCGCTTCGCCCAACGCCCAGCGGAGCGCGTCGAGCAGGTTGCTCTTGCCGCTTCCGTTGGGTCCGACAATGGCCGTGAATCCCGGAGAGAGGAGAAGTTCCAGAGAGGCGCCGAAACTCTTGAATCCCTTAAGATGAAGACGTTCGATATACAACGATTCGCGCCTCCCGCTTCTCCATCTGCTCGATGCGCCGTTCGACCTGGTCGACGCCCCCCTGCGCCTCCAGCCGGTACTTGCTCCACGCGAAGTCGGGAGCGGCAGCGATGAAGATCCTCCGTCCGAGTTCGGTCTCCCAGAGGGAGAGGTACGTCTCGAAGATGTACTGGGCTACGGCGGCGTTGGCCTCCAGAAGCAGCGCTTCCGCCCTGTTGGCGAAAGAGACCTTCCTGAGGAACCGCTTGATCGACATCGCGACGGTATCCTCGCGGAAAACCCAGCCGCCTCCGCCGCACGCGGGACAGCTTCGGGTGAGCGTGGAGCGGATGTCGGGGCGCGCACGCTTTCGCGTGATCTCGACGAGTCCGAGCTGCGAGACGCCGAAGACGCGCGCACGGTATCTATCCGGCTGAAAGACGTCCTCCAGCCTCCGGAGCAGTCGGGATCGGTCCTCCTCGAAGTCCATGTCGATGAAGTCGATGACGACGATGCCGCCGATAGCGCGCAGCCTGAGCTGGCGGGCTATTTCGGACGCGGCTTCGAGGTTCGTCTCCAGAACGGTATGGCGGAGATCGGTCTTTCCGATGTACTTTCCCGTGTTGACGTCGATGACGGTGAGCGCCTCGGTGTGGTCGATGATCAGATAGGCCCCCGACTTGAGCCAGACCTTCCGTTCGAGAGCGGCGTCGATCTCCTTCTCCACACCGTAGTGTTCGAAAAGCGGAACGGTTCCCTTGTACAGCGACAGATCCGGAGGCTCTCCGCCGCACAAACTCGACAGATGCCCCCTGACGTTCTCGAACTCCTCCGGGCCGTCCACGATGATCTCGGAAACCTGCTCGGTGAGTTCGTCCCTCAGCACTCTCCCCAAGAGCCCCAAATCTCTGTACAGGAGGCAAGGAGCGTTCTGCGTCCGTCCCGTATGCTCGATCTCGCGCCACAAGGCAAGGAGCGTCTCCACGTCGTGGGCGAGCGATTCGTCGTCCACGCCTTCGGCAGCGGTCCTGACGATAATGCCGTAGTCTCCGCGCAAGTCGCGTGCGATGGCCTTCAGCCGTTTTCGTTCGTTCTCGTCGAGTATCCGCTTGGAAACTCCCGACTCCTGTCCGCCCGGTACGAGCACGACGTACCTTCCCGGCAGGGAGATTCGGGAGGTCACTCTCGCCCCCTTGTTCTTTCTGGCGGTCTTCGTCACCTGGACGAGCAGCTCCTTGTTCGGCTGAAGATCGAGCCCTCTCGCGTCGTTGAGGTACAGAAACGCGTTCCTTCCGTCGCCGAGGTTGACAAAGGAAGCGTGGATGCCCGGAAGCACGCTCTCGACTCTGGCTTTGTAGATCTCGCCCGCCTTCTGCCGCTCCCACATGCGCTCGACGAAAAGATCCGCAAGGCGGCCGTCCTCGATGATGGCCACTCGCGTCTCTTCCGGATCAAGGCAGTTCGCGATGATTTTCCTGTCGGCGTTCCCGGCGGCGGACACCCCGCGCGAGCCAGGCCTTCCCTCCTGCGGGTCGACATCCTCCCGCGCTTCCGTGCGGCGAACTACGGCGTCGCGCCCTTCCGCCCGCCCGCTCCTGGCCTCCGCATTCTCTGACAAACAGAACTCCCTCCTCTTCGGAAAAGGATTTTCAACGGAACGCGCTTCCCTTTCGCTAGCAATCGCGAAAGAGAGCATTCCGCCGTCTTTCTTTATCGACACTCCGAGGAGCTACACCCCGCAACCGGAGTCCGCTCCCCGGACACATCCTCTTCAGCATCGCGCCCCGTCCCCGTCGCGAAAGGCGGCGTCAGCGGGAGCACACACGGCGCTCCGGTCTCTTCGGAGACTCCGAGCCGCCCTACGACCTCCCGGAGAAGAAAGATATCGGGCCACCCCTCTATGATACCTCTTTTTTGAAGCTCCTTCACGAGCACTCCGGGACTTCTTTGCGCCGGATTCTCCAGAATGCACCGGACGCTCCATGAATCGGCAGGCTCGAAAAAGAGCACTTCCCCCCGGTCTTTCAGCTCCCGCAGAAAGGACTCGAGCAACGGAATACCGGAAGGCTCCCGCCGAAGGGCGAGGAGGCACGACGAAACCTCGCACCACTTGTTGAGCGATCGCGCTTCGGCCGATCCGGGCTCGCCGTTCACCCGGCAGGCGCCGGTGAAGAAGAAGCCGGGGGGAAGCGCTCGGTCCCACGCGAGAAGATCCTCGGCGGAAAAGGAGTCCAGACGGACTTCGAGCGGCTCGCTCAAAGCCGGAACGCCCACGGGAAGCTCCGGCCCGAGGCTGATGCGCGGACGCGGGGAGAAACCTTCCGAAAGCTGGAAGGAGATTCCCGCGCGGTTCCCGCTCCTGGAGAAGACGGACGGTATGGCGATATGCGGGATGAAGCACGCTCTCCCGCGCTTCGCATAGGTCAGGCGTATTCTAAGCACGGACGTCTCCCCCTTCCACCGGGGAAAAACAGGCGCCGCAGGCGAGGCAGGCCGCGCCGCATACGGAACACACGCCGTCCTCGCGGCAGTCCGGCGAGAGCGCTCCCTCCCGTGAACGCAGGCGTTCCCTCCGGAGGAACTCCTTCGAGACTCCCGCGGAGATGTGATCCCAGGGAAGCCCCTCTTCCAGGGAGCGTTCGCGCGCGACATACCAGTGCGGATCGATACCGGCCTCCTCGAAGGCCTCCATCCAGCGGGAAAACGAGAAGGTCTCGGTCCAACCGTCGAAACGCGCTCCCTTCCTCCACGCGGCGAGCAGCACAGGGGCCAGCCGTCTGTCCCCCCGGGCGAAGACGCCTTCAAGAAAAGTCTGCTCCGGTTCGTGGTACTTCAGGGAGATCTTTCCCCTGCCGACTTCGTTGAGACGGTTCTTGACGTACCGGCCTCTCCGCCGCAGCTCGTCGACCGGAAGCTGAGCCTCCCACTGGAAGGGGGTATGCGGTTTGGGGACGAATCCGGCCACCGAGACCGCAACCTGCACTCTCTTCTTGATCCCCTTGCCGATGGAGTACGCTCGCTCGGTCAGGCGGACGATGCCCTCGAGGTCCTCTTCCGTCTCCGTGGGCAGCCCCATCATAAAGTAGAGCTTCACCCTGTCCCACCCCTTGCTGAACGCGGTCCGGAGAGACGTTTCAAAGTCCTCGTCGCTCACGCCTTTGTTGATCACGTCGCGAAGACGCTGCGTTCCCGCCTCGGGCGCGAAGGTAATCCCGCCGCGCCGCATAGATTCCATCTCCGCCGCCAGGTTCACCGAAAAGGCGTCCATACGGAGGCTCGGCAGGCTCAGCTTGACGTTCTTCGCGGCCAACACAGGGGAGAGTTCGCGGACAAGTCCGGCAATGCCCGAATAGTCGCAGGATGCCAGGGAGAGGAGGCCGACTTCCTCCCACCCGGTCTTCTCCACCAAAGAGACGATCCGCTCCGCAAGAGGGCGGACGGAGCGTTCTCTGACGGGGCGCGTCACCATGCCGGCCTGGCAAAAACGGCAGCCCCTGGTGCATCCGCGGAAGAGTTCGACGGCCACCCGATCATGGACGATCCCTCCGGACGGCACGAGAAGCGTCTCGGGGAAGAACGCGTCGTCCAGAGAGTCGACGATGCGCCTCCGCACGGGGAGAGCGCTCCGGCTTCCTTCCGCAGAGCGAAATCGTACGCCGTCGACGCAGAAGTCGCATTCCACGAGCGACGGAACGTAGACGCCCTCGATCTCCGACAGCGCGCGCAGTTTCTCGCTCCGCGAAAGTCCCTTCGTTTCGGAGAGGCGCGCGATCACCTCGGGAAGAAGCTCTTCGCCTTCGCCGACGCAGAAAAAGTCGATAAAAGGGGCGATGGGCTCGGGAGCAAGCGCTCCGACCCCTCCCGCCGCGACCAGCGGATCGCTCTCGCCTCTGTCCGCGGCCAGCAGAGGAATCTCCCCCAGGTCGAGCATGGTGAGGATATTGCTGTAGCTCAGTTCATACTGGAGCGTGAAGCCGAGCACATCGAAATCGCGGAGGGGGCGGCCGCTCTCCAGCGACGCAAGAGGCGTCCCCTGCGCGCGCATCTGCTCCTCGAGGTCGGTCCACGGACAGTAGACTCTGTCCGCGTCGCCGCAGGGAAGCCCCTTCAGGAGGAAATACAGGATCTGGAAGCCGAGATAGCTCATCCCTATCTCGTACACATCGGGGAAAGCAAGACAGAAACGCACGACGGAGCCTCCGTCCTCCTTCGGAGGGATGATCCCGTACTCGCACCCGGCATAACGGGAGGAGCGCTTCACATTGGAAAGAAGCGGCCACATTCCGTCGTTAAATTCGAAGAGAGCCGATTGAACGGCTCCCTCGCGCGGGACGGAAAGGCTCTCCGGCGCCGCTTTGTTCTTCCTGCACCTCATAAAATACAATTCCCCCTCGAAATACCTTTCCGGCCGTACCGGATCCGGAACTCTCCAACTTCGCGTCCTCCGCGAAACGTAGCGATTATGTATAGCTTTTCAGCGTGGAAACGTACACGCTCTGCGCCAGACCGAGCGCTATGGAAAACGAGAGCAGCGAACTGCCCCCGTAGCTGACGAGCGGGAGGGGAAGCCCCGTAATGGGCAGGAGCCCCATGCTCATCCCGATGCTCTGCAGCATCTGGAACCAGAACCACGTAGAAACGCCGGCGATCAGGACCTTGGCGCGCGCGTCTTTGGTCCGTAGTCCCGCTTCCACGAGACGCCAGAAGAGAAGTCCGAAGAGCAGGAGCATCCCCAGCGCGCCGACGAAACCGAACTCCTCCGAGAACACGCCGAAGATAAAATCCGTGTGCGGTTCGGGAAGAAAACGAAGCTTGCTCTGCAACCCCTCCATGAAGCCTGTTCCCAAAAGCCCTCCGGAGCCCACGGCGATCCGAGACTGGATGACGTTGTACCCTGCGCCGAGCGGGTCGCTCCAAGGGTCGAGAAAGACGCGGATACGCGCCTTCTGATACTCGCGCAGGAAATGCCAGGCAAACGGGAGCAGCGCGGTCGCCGAAGCCATCAGTCCGGCGGGATATCTCCACGGAGCCCCGGCGGCGACGAGGGCGACGAAAGCGATTACCCCGTAGACCATCGCACTGCCGGCATCGGGCTGGATCAGAACCAGAATTCCGGAAAGCGCAGGTACGGCGAGGCCTCCAAGAAACGAGGCGAAATTCAACGGAGGGTATCTGCACAGGTGTTTCGCAAGCACCAGAACAAGAGTGATTTTCACGAACTCCGTCGGCTGGAAACGGAAAAAGCCCAGGTCGATCCATCGCTGCGAGCCCTTGACGGTCATTCCGAGCGCTATCACGCTTAAAAGCAACAGCAACGAAACGCCGTAGAGGAGGTACGCCTCCCGCAGAAACCGTTCGTACCCTATCTTCAACGTCGCAAGAAAGGCAACGACGGACACGGCGCCCCAGAGAAGCTGCCTTGTCGCATAACTCGACCCTCTTCCGTCGAAGCCCGCTCCGGCGCTGAAGATGGAAAGGACACCGAGGGAAAAGAGCAGAACGACCGAAAAAAGCTGAATCTTGTCCAACCCCGCGATACTCTCGCCAAGAGAACGTTTGGTTTCTTCCATTATGTCGCTCTATCCCTCGTACGCCGCGTTCCGGCTTGCCGCAGCGCCATATCCTCTCCGAAGGAAGGTCTATGCTCTGTCGCCATCTCGCACCGGAGCGACTCCGCGCTTGATGCGGATCACAGGGATGTTCGCCACGAACGCAACGGATCTGTCCGCACGGTCGAAGTCCATCTCGATACGGGATGTATCGATATCCATGTACCTGGTGATCACCGCGATCATGTCTTGCCGAAGGTTGTCGAGCATCTCGGGAGAGATGTCCGCACGGTCGTGTATGAGAACGATCTGGAGACGCTCCTTGGCCGCCGTCTTCGACCCCGTGGAGCAAAAAAACTTTTTAAGGAATTCCATCGCCATACCCCCTCTCCTCTCAGCTCTTCATCCCGAAAAGCTTTCGGATACCCGCAAAGAGACCTCTGCCGTTCTCCTCGTCGAACTTCGGGAAGGGGACGTCTTTTCCGGTCAGACGCATAGAGATTCTTTGAAACGCGAGCGCTGCCGGCGATGCGTCCGAAAAGGTGAGGGGTTCCCCGCGGTTGGCCGACTTCACGACGCTGTCGTCCTCGGGGACGACGCCGATGAGTTCGATCGCAAGGATATCGAGCACGTCGGTCACGTCGAGCATCTCGCCGTCGCGGACCATCTGGGAGCGGAGGCGGTTCACGATCAATCGAATCGGGGCCTTCCCCATCGATTCGAGGAGGCCGATGATCCTGTCCGCGTCCCTGACGGAGGGTACCTCGGGAGTCGCGATGACAAGAGCCTCGTCGGCTCCCACCGCCGCATTCCGGAAACCGCTCTCGATTCCGGCCGGACTGTCGATCAATACATACTCGAACTCCTCCCGGAGCAGAGCGCACAACTCTTCCATCTGCTCCGACGAGACGGCGTCCTTGGTGCGCGTCTGCGCCGCCGGGAGCAGGAAGAGGTTATCGACGCGCTTGTCCCTCACGAGCGCCTGATTCAGCCTGCAATTTCCCTCGAGAACGTCGATGAAGTTGTAAACCACTCTGTTTTCGAGCCCCATCACCACGTCGAGGTTCCTGAGCCCTATATCCGCGTCGACCGCTACGACGCGGCGACCGGCGCGCGCGAGCGCTACCGCTAGGTTCGAAGTGGTGGTCGTTTTTCCCACCCCTCCCTTTCCGGAGGTAATCACAATAACACGAGAATCCACAGCCAGATCTCTCCTTCCCTCCCGATCGTCCTTCAGGGCGATATCGGGGGATTATAACTTCAACTCCCTCACTACGAGAGAATCTTTTTCCAGACTGATCACGACGGCCTTGCCCCACCACTCAATGTCGGCGCCGAGCGAGGAACAGAGTTTTCCTCCCAGACGAACCTGCCGCGCTTCGAACTGCCCCGCGGAGATGCTGAACTCTCCCCCGTGCATTCCCGCGTGAACCACTCCCTTGAGTCTGCCGCGCACGAAGACATTCCCGGAGGCGTATATCTCCGCTCCTTCGTTCATATGCCCGAGGAGCACCACGTCGCCGTCGTGTTCCACCCTCTGTCCGGAGCGCAGGGACTGAATAAGGACGAGGGAATTCGGGCCGTTCTCCCTCTTCTCGCTCTTTCCCGCGCTCGGCTCCCCCGTGGAAAAGCCCGAAGAACGAAGCAGGTCGAGCGTATCCGCGTTGTAGGACATCCATGACAACACGCGAAAATCGCCCGTCCATACGAACTCGGAGAGAAGACGGAGCAAAAAGGCGCGGGAAAGCGTTCTCCCCTGGAGGTCGAGAACAACCCCGATGCCGCGTGCCAGGCGCGCCGCATCCCCGGAGAAGCGATTCAAATCCTCCAGGAGCGAGTCGTCCGGAACGGACTCCGGAAAAATCATCCGGACGCCGTAGCCCGTTCCCTTCAGCAGAATCTCCGACGGGCCCCGATGCTCGGCCGCCCCCTTCGGACTTTCGAGAGATTCCACAGTTTCAGCCACAGTACCCCCTCCTTAAGGCAAACCAACGTATTCGTCAGCCTCTATAGTATCTGTCCCGCAGGTAGTTCTCCGATATCCGCCGACTCGGGGGTTCTCTACGGGTTTTTTACTCTGGATTCCGGGACCAGTAGATAAGAAAGAATCTCCCCGACTATCGGAGAGGCTACGGAACCTCCGTGAAGACCTGCCTCCAGCATAGCGACCGCAACATACTTAGGGTTGTCCATCGGAGCGTACCCAACAAAAAGCGCATGATCGTCTCCGTGGGCGTTTTGCGCCGTTCCGGTCTTCCCGGCGACGGTGATGCCGAAGCCTCCCGCCTGTCGGGCGGTACCCCTTCGAACGACATAATCAAGCCCCTTGCGAATGATATTCAGCTGCGACGGAACGATATTCAGTTCGGCAGCGTGCTTGGGCGCTCTCTGCGCCAGACGGGGGCGAACCAATTTCCCTCCGTTGGCGATCACCGCGTACATCGTCGCGAGCTGCAGAGGCGTCGTCAGCAAAAACCCCTGTCCTATGGAGTAATTGACAGTATCTCCCCGGTACCAGGCCTCCTTGAAGCGCGCCCGTTTCCAGTCGGGCCCCGCGATAACGCCCGCCGCCTCTCCGGGGAGATCGATCCCCGTCGGCCGTCCTAGCCCGAAAAGGCTGCCCCACTTTAAAAGACGTGTGATTCCGAGCTTCAGTCCGACCTGGTAGAAATACACGTCGCATGAATACTGGAGCGCGCTCGTCAGGTTCATGGTTCCGTGGCCGGAGCGCCTCCAACAACGAAAAGTCCGGTTGCCCAGAGTAAACGCTCCACCGCAGAAATAGGTAGTGGACGGGGTGACCTCTCCCTCCGCGAGCGCCGCAAGCCCCACGAGGATCTTGAAGGTGGACGCCGGAGGATACAGCCCGGCGATGCTCCTGTCGAGCATCGGCTTCTGCGGGTCTGAAAGCAGCGCATTCCACTCTCTCGCCGACACTCCCCATGCAAGAGGATTGTTGTCGTAGGAGGGGGATGACGCAAGTACGAGAATATCGCCGTCGTGCACATCCATCACGACCAAAGCCCCGCGGTACCCCTTCAGAAGATCGGTCGCCAGCCTCTGCGCGCCGAGATCGAGCGTCAGGTGAAGATCTTCTCCCCTACCTGCGGGGTATGTGTCTATCTGTCGAATTTTCCGGCCTCTCGCATCGACTTCCACCGATTCGCCGCCGGGCTTTCCGCGGAGAGTTTCCTCGTACTCCTTCTCTACTCCCGTTTTTCCTATTTGATCGCCTCCGACGTAACTCTTCCCCTCCATCTGCCGCAGCTCGTTTTCGTTGATCTCTCCGACGAACCCCGTCACATTGGAGGCGACGCTGCCCGTAGGGTAGGTCCTACGCAGCACCGGGATCGGGAAGAGCTGCCGCGGAAACTCCGGATCGGCCACCAGATCGGCCATCTGGGCAAGCGTGATGTTCGAGACGACGCGCACGACCCTGTACGGCGCCCAGAACTGGCGTTTGACGTCGCGCCGCAGGTCCTCCTCCGTCATCGGGATGCCGTGGCGGGAGAGAAGCGACGCCAGCTTTCCGACCATATCCTCTCTCTCGATATCGAGAGGGTACCCCATGATGTCGAAGGTCGTTACATTCGCGGCAAGCGGGACTCCGTTCCGGTCGAAGATCTCCCCTCGTATCGGGGCGAAGCGGATAAAACGGAGCCGATTGTTCGCGCCGAGACGGACGTACGTATCTGCGTTGACTATTTGAAAAAAATACAGTCCCCCCGCAAGGAGAAGAAGTGTAAACGCGAGAAAAAATCTCCACAGGACGAGGCGCAGATTCATTTCGGAACGCTGGTCAGACATCTTGTTTTTTCAACCTCCACGCATAGGCGGCGCAAGCAAGAAGCACCAGGGGCACGATGTGGCTCTGCTGGAGAAGGTATGCCTGCCAGAGCCCGATTCCCCTCGCGCCCCAGAGAAAGATGCGACCGAGAGCGACCGGCATGTTCGCCGACCAGAGCAGAAAACCGAAGAGCGAGATCGTCCTTCCCGATACAGGGATGGAGTGCCACACCCATCGAACGAACATGAGCGTCGATACGTAGAACAGGGAACTCACGCCCGGAAATCCGGTCCAGCGGAGATCCCAGAGGACGCCTCCGAAAAACGCGGCCCAGAGAATGCGCACGCCGTCCTCCGAACGAAAAAGCGAAAGAAAGACGAGAGCGAGCAAAAAAATCTCCGGGATCAGTACCTTCCCGGCGCCGAGAACCCATAAAAAATCCTGCGCGTACCATGAAAGAAGATAGATCATGAACCCGGTCTCCCTGTGGAGGAGCTTCCCTGCGAGGACGGATGCAAGCCAAGGATCTCCAGGGCATAGAGCTGCGACAAGGAAGCGCCCGGAAGAACTCTCCACGCCGTATACCCGTCGCTCGTCTCTCTGCGCTCGTCGGCAAGGCTACCCAGCGGAATACCCGGAGGAAGAGCCTCGCTGACCATCGCGGTGCTGACACGCATCCCCCCTCTGAGCATCCTGTTCTCCGGGACGTACAGCAGCCAGACTCCCCCGTCGCCGTCGCCGGCGACGACGCCGAGATCCCTCGTCTCTTCGATGACCACCGGAATCATCAGCGACGAGGAGGAGAGCAGCTCGACCCATGCGAAACCGCTCTCCGCACTGCTGACTCTTCCCGCGAGGAATCCGTTATGCAGCGCGGGCGCCCCGACGACGACGCCGTCGTCGCGCCCCTTGTTGATCCGAACCTCGGACCACCAGGAGAGCGGCTCGCGCAGCGTAATACGCGCATACCGCACGAAACCGTCCAGCTCCCTCCTGAGATTACGGGCGTTCTCCATCGACCAGACCAACCGAAGATGTTCGTTCTCCTCCTTGAGCGATTTCAGACGTTCCTGCAGTCCCTGCCGCTCGGCGAACCACACGACGAACTCCCTTGCCGTCGTCTCGATGAAGACCGCCGGATATTCCGGGTAGCGCAGAATCGCTCCGACGAAATCAACGGCCCCCTTGAAGAATTCTCTCCGGGGCGCCGCCGCAAGGAGCAAAAGACTTGCGGCGAGTGCCAGAAGCCCGTGAATCCATTCTCTTTCCCTGTGTTTATCCGTCATGAGGCGACTCTCCGCCGGACGTGCCGGTGAATTATTTGGAACCCTTCTCCACCGAGAGGAGCACCTTTTTCATGTCTCCCAGGTTCTCCAGAATCATCCCCAAGCCGCGGGCAACCGCGAAAAGCGGATCCTCCGCCACGACGACCGGAGTGTTCATCGCCCTGGAAAGCCGCTCCGCAAGGCCTCTCAGAAGCGAGACCCCTCCGGAGAGGAAGATTCCCTGGTCGACGATATCCTTGGCCAGCTCGGGAGGCGTCTGTTCGAGCGCGACCTTGACCATGTCCTCTATCCGCAAAAGGATCGGTTCAAGCGCCTCGCGGACCTCGACGGAGGTGACGACATCGGCCTTGGGAAGGCCGTCGGCCAGGTCCCTCCCCTTGACGGCCATTTCAAGCTCCGTTTCGAGAGGGAGCGCCGAACCTATCGCTATCTTGACCTCCTCGGCGGTCGTCTCGCCGATGAGCAGCGCGTATCGCTGGCGGAGCATGGCGACGATCGCGTTGTCCATCTCCTTCCCCGCTGCGCGGAGAGAGTTGGTCACCACGATGCCTCCGAGGGAGAGGACGCCCACTTCGCTCGTCCCTCCGCCGATATCGAGAATCATGCTGCCCCGAGGCTCCTGGATCGGCAAGCCGACGCCAAGGGCCGCCGCTACAGGCTCCTCGATCACGTAGGCCTCCTTGGCCCCTGCGCCGAGAGTGGCGTCGATCACGGCTTTTCGTTCGACCTCCGTCACCTCCGCAGGAACGGAGATCACAACGCGCGGATGGGAGACGAACGGTTTGCCGCCGTTGGCTCTGCGCAGGCAGTGACGGATCAGCTCCTCGGTCATCTCGAAGTTCGCGATGACGCCGTCCTGAAGGGGCCAGATGGTGAAAACTCCTCCGGGAGTTTTGCCCGCCATCGCCTTGGCCTCGCGTCCGACGGCAATCACCTCGGTCGCCCCTCCTCTTGGGCGCTTGCGTATGGAAACGGCGGAGGGCTCGCTGATGACGATTCCCCGCCCCTTGACGTACACCACTATATTGGCTGTCCCGAGGTCGATACCGACATCGCCGCCGAACATTCCCGAAAGATATTTGAACACCTGTTTCAGTCCCCGCTTTCTAGGGCTCTCCGGGGAGAGCGATACCCCGACTCTCACCGTTGGCCACGACATAATGTCCTAAAAGTTGTATATCCAGTATTTTTGCCCTCCGCGAAAGAAAATCGGTCAGCAGACGATCTTCGCGGCTCGGCAACAACGAACCGTCCGGATGATTGTGCACCAGCGCCAGCCCGTACGAATCCATCCGAATCGCTCTCCTCAGAAGGTATTTTACATCAAGATAGGCGCCTTCCGCTCCTCCGAAGGATATCTTGTCGACATGAATCACGGAGCCGTTGCGGCGGACGTGAACGGCGAAAATATACTCGCGCTCGTCGAAGGCCAGATCCGCTGCGATCTCGTCGACGCTCCGCCGCCAGTCCTTTCCGTGCCCGGGATCTCGTCTCGCAGCTTCGAGGCGCTTCCCCAGCTCCATGGCGGCCAGAAGAACGCACGCCTTCGCGTCGCCGAGCCCCCGAAAGCCCAGCATTTCTTCTTCGGTAGCCCGCGAGAGGCCCCTCGTACCGCCGAATTCGTTCAGCACGTCGACGGCGAGTTCTAGAACATCTTTCCCTTTGCTCCCCGTCCTGAGCAGCACCGCGAGCAGCTCGGGGACCGAGAGCGATTCCGCGCCCCGGAGTCGTATCCGCTCCCGCGGCATTTCCTCTTGAGGCAGCGAGGCCAGCTTCACGCCGTTTCCTCCGGCCAGAACGGATTATGGTTGCGCTCCGCTTCTATGCTGGTTTCCGGACCGTGTCCGGGCAGAACCCGAAGGGCGTCGGGAAGGGAGGCAAGGCGTACCAGCGATTTATGCAGTTTTCCCACGTCGCCTCCCGGAAGGTCGGTTCGTCCGACGCTACGCGCAAAGAGCGTGTCTCCCGAAAGCAGAAGATCCGAATCTCCTGAATCCGAGGGCTCCGAAACCAGGTAGCATACGCACCCCGGCGTATGTCCGGGTGTTTCAAGAACGGAGATCGTCATTCCGCCGATGTGCAGCGTCTCTCCGTCGTTCAGAATGGAGAACGCGTCGGTCCCCCTGAAGTCGTACCCCATCCACTCCGCCGCGTTCCGGTCGGGAGAACGAAGCATTCCCGCGTCTCCCGCCCCGATATAGACGGGCGACGAAAAGGTTCCGAGCGCTTCGGGGACGCCGCCCACGTGATCAAGATGCCCGTGGGTGAGGAGGATCGCTTCGATGACGATCTCCTTCTTCTTCGCGAACGCGAACAGTTCAGCCGCATCACCGGCAGGATCGACTATAAAACCGGTTCCGGAGGTATCCCAGACGAGGTATGTATTCGTCCAGAGCGGCCCCAGAGGAAATCGTTTGTAGTTCATCGAGAATCCCTTCCTTTTCCGCACACTTTATACTGCTGCACACAGAGAGGTTTTTCCGCCGGAGTCGGTCCGGAATGCGGCGCCTCATCTTTCAACGATGAGCGTGACCGGCCCGTCGTTCGCTATCTCGACAAGCATGTGCGCCTGAAAGACGCCGCTCTCGACATGCACGCCTCTTTTTGCCGCCGCGCTCTTGAACTCCTCGTACATGCGGTCGGCATGGCGGGGTTCCCCGGCGCCCACGAACGACGGTCGCCGCCCCTTCCGACAGTCTCCGTAGAGGGTGAACTGCGAAACGGCAAGCATTTCGCCCCCGACCTCGAGCAGCGACCTGTTCATTTTTCCCTCGTCGTCCTCGAAGATGCGCAAGTTGACGATCTTCTCCGCCATCCAGTCCGCATCCTGCGCACCGTCGGCGTCGGAAACGCCGAGAAGAACGCACACCCCTTTCCCAACGGTCCCTTTCACTTCCCCGTCCACAAGAACCCGTGCGGAGGAGACTCTCTGCACCACTGCCCTCACGATACGCGTCACCCCCGTGATACCTGGATCATGCCCTTGACGGCATTGAGCCTGGCGACTATCAGATATAAGTGTTCAAGGTCGCGGACGCGAAGCTCCAGCTTCATCCGCGCCATATTGCCTCCCACGACTCCGGCCTTGATCCCCGTCATGCTTCCATCGCCGGCCATGATCGCCTGAGCCACGTCGCCGAAGAGTCCTCCTCTGTCGAGCGCCTCGATCTTGAGTCTGGCCGAAAACCTGCGGTTGCCGGTGGTTCCCCAGGAGACGCCGATACGCCGTTCCTCCCGGGCGTTCTTCACATTTTCACAGTCGGCCCTGTGCACCGTGATGCCCCTGGTCCTCGTGGAAAACCCGATGATCGGATCGCCGGGAACGGGCTCGCAGCAGTTCGAGAGGACGACCTGGACGCCGTCGGCCCCCTCGACCACAATATCGGAATCGCCCTTCTTTCCGGTGAAGGACGTGTGCTTCTCCGGCTCGGCGGGAAGAGGCTGCACGGGCGCCGGCTGCGTCTGCGCCTGAGTCTTCCCAGCAAGACGCTGCGCCACGAGCGAGACGCTCTGATGGCCGTTTCCTATGGCGGCAAGAAGCTCCTCGCCGTTCGAGTAGGCCGTGTCCCTGGCTATCTTGTTGAGCAGGGGAAAGAGTTCTTCGAACTCCTCGAACTCCGGAGTTCCGCGCCTCTTGAGTTCTCGTTCGAGCAGATCCCTGCCGCGCTGCATCTTCTCCAGACGCTCCGTCTTCTCAAGAGCGCGGAAGTAGGCGCGGATCTTGCTCCGGGCCTTGCTGCTGCGGGCGATCTTGAGCCAGTCTCTGGACGGAGCGCCCTGAGGCGACGTGATGATCTTGACGATATCTCCGTTTTGCAGTTCGTACCCCATGGCGACAATGCGGTTGTTCACCATGGCGCCCACGCATCGCGTGCCCAGCTGGGTGTGGATGGCGAAGGCGAAATCGAGCGGCGTCGATCCCCTCGGAAGGGAGACGACCTCCCCCTGAGGAGTGAAGACGAAGACGTCTGTCGAGAGGACGTCTTCCTTCAGGCGCTCCAGGAACTCCGACGGCTCGGAGCCGTCATGGTCGGCCTCGATGGCCTGACGGATCCACGTCAGCTTGGCGTCGAGGTCGTCGAGGGAATTTCCCCCCTCTTTATAGCGCCAGTGGGCGGCGATGCCGTACTCGGCCAAGGAGTTCATCTCCCAGGTGCGTATCTGGACTTCGAGGGGCTCGCCGGTCGGCCCCACCACCGTCGTGTGGAGCGACTGGTACATATTCGACTTCGGGTTGGCGATGTAGTCGTCGAACTGACCGGGGATCGGTTTCCATATCGTGTGGACGATGCCGAGAACCGTGTAGCAGGCGGCGATGTCGTCCACCATCACGCGGAGAGCAAGCAGATCGTAGAGCTGCTCCACGGGCAGTTTCTTTCTGTTCATCTTCTCGTAGATGCTGTAGAAGTGCTTCGCGCGCCCCTTCACCTTGCAGCGTATCCCCTCTTCTTCGAGCCGGGCGGTGAGAATTTCGAGCGCCTTCTTGATGATGGTTTCCCGCTCGGGGAGCTTTTTTCTGACCCGGTGCCTGATCTCGTAGTACATCTCTGGGTCCGCGAATTTGAACGCGAGATCCTCAAGCCCGCGTTTCACCTGGTAGATGCCCAGCCGATGCGCGAGCGGCGCGTAGATCTCCAGCGTCTCGCGCGCGATGCGCAGCTGCTTGTCCTTCCTGAGGGCTCCCAGTGTACGCATGTTATGGAGCCGATCCGCCAGCTTGATCAACACGACGCGGATGTCCTTCGCCATCACGACGAACATCTTGCGTAGATTCTCAGCCTGGTAGTCCTCGAACGTCTTGAAGGGGAGCTTTCCGAGCTTCGTCACCCCGTCGACCAGGGTCGCCACGGGAGCGCCGAACGCGGCGACGAGCTTCTCCATCGTGATGTCGGTATCCTCAAGAACATCGTGCAGAAGGGCTGCCATCAACGTGACGTTGTCGAGCTGCATATCCGCGAGAATGGAGGCGACGTTGATGGTATGAACGATGTACGGGTCGCCCGTGGAGCGGCGTTGGTCCCTGTGGGCGTCTCCCGCCATCACGAGCGCCTCGCCCAGTTGCATCAGATCCTCCCTGGAGAGATAGATAACCGCCTTCGACCAGAGTTCGTGCCATGCGAACTTGACCGAGATGGCCCGCTCCTCCTCCGGAATACGCCCGATGTAGCTGTCCCGCAGCTTTCCCGAGGTTTTCCTGTCGAGCCCGGCCGTTCCTCCCGCACGCGCCGCAACGCCCCCGTCCGTTTCGGCATCGGGCGCATGGGTGCGATCACCCTCGAGACGCTCGGGGTGCGTGCGGCTTTCAAAGATGCTCTCGGTCAGTTTGCTGGGATCCATGTTCTTCTCCGCTCCATCCGGACCGCGGCTTCAATGGGACATTCGGCGCATCGGACTCCATTACCGCATAGTCGACTACGTACTGAAGACGCTCCTCGCCGCGCCAGCAGTCGAGTCGGGGCCGATAGACCCATCCTTCCGCCTTTGCGAGGACATCCTTGTCGTTCTCCCCGTTGAAGGCGAGGAGACGGACGCCTCCGGCGTCTATCTGGAGATGTTTTCCGTCCTTGCCGAGGGGCAGCATTCGCTCCCTGCCCTTCCGGGCAAGGAAGAACATCGGAAAAGGGTTTCCGTTGCCGAAAGGACCGAGTCTGCTCGTCTCCTTCCAGGATTCGAGGGAGATTTCGCCGGGAGCCATGGCGATGGCCGTCACGGAAGGCTCTTCGACCTTCATCGATGCCAGGGACTGCTGCAGTTCGCGGCGTACGGAGTCCCAGTTTTCCCTGGAGACCGAGAAACCGGCCGCGTACTTGTGCCCTCCCCATGCGTCGAGCTTCCAAGAAAGCGTTTCAAGCAGGCCGACGGCGTCCCCTCCCTCGGGAACGCGGAGCGTCCCGCGTATGCCTCCGTTCACCGGAGCGGCAAGCGCCACCGGAGCGCCGGTCCGGCTGCATATCCTGCTGGCCACGCCGCTCAGTACCCCGACGGGCCACGTCTCGCCCAAGATGACATTCACCCCTCCAGCGAGAATCTCTTCGGCATCCTTCGAAATCTTCAGCGAAAGCGACTGCCTCTTCCGATTGAGCGATATCAACGTCTCTACAGATTCATCGACGTTCGACGCCCCGAGCAGCACGTTCACCGCAGTATCCGCGAAATCCATCCGGCCGGCGGCGTTGAGACAGGGAATGACTTTCATAGAGAGCATCTCCTCGGTGAGAGTGCTCTTCGCCTGAGCGATTCCGAGTCTCGAGAAGAGACGGGCGAGTCCCGGACGCGGCGTCGTCGAAAGAACGTGCATCCCTCTTCGGACGAGCGCCCTGTTGAGGGGGGTCAGCGGCATGCAGTCTGCAATCGTGGCGAGCGCGACCAGATCCGTCATTCGGGCGAGCTGTTTCCGCGGATGCAGGGAATGCTGCCATGCCCATGCCCAGAGAACTCCCGTCGCGCACAGAGCCCGTCCCTCCGCTTCCCGCCCGGCGAACGCGCCCGTATGGGGATTCACCACGCTTCCGTGCAGGGTAGCTCCCTGTTCCGGAAGATGGTGATCGACAACGAAGACGTTGACGCCGGATCGGGCAACCTTCTCCAGGATTTCGCCGTCCTTCGTGCCGCAGTCCACCACGATCAGCGTATCCCATCCGATCGAGAGCAGGCGGTCGAGCACCTGTTCGTGGAGTCCGTACCCTTGCTCATGGCGATGAGGGATGAAAAAACGGGCCTGTTCGGCCCTGCCCCGGCACATCTCCAACGCGAGCGCCGCCGAGGAGACGCCGTCCGCATCGTAATCTCCGTACACGAGCACCCTGCCAAGGTTCGGGAGGTTCCGCCATCGCTCGGCCGCCTCCTCCGCGTTCTCTCCGAGGAAAAGCCCCTCCAGCATCTCCTCGAGAGACGCGGCTGAGTCGAGAAGGGAGTTCGCGTACGAGTACGGCTCGCAGGGAAAAAACTGAGCGCTTTCCTCGACAGTATTCGCCGCAGGCGACTGGCTCCGGCTCTCCAGTACGGCGGCTGTAAGAAGGGAGCACCCGATACGACCGGCAAGCTCCAGCGTCGACGAATTCGGCTGAAAGAGACGGAGCGACGAGGAGCGACAGAACGCCGTCACCGGACGCCGTTCCTTTTGTGCGGCGCACAGTCGCTTGAGAGCCGCAGTTCGTAGTGTTTCGAATCGGGCAGAACACGTTTTCTCACTGTTTATTCACACCCCATAGAGAACTCTTTCGACGGCGAAGGTCCGAACGGACCATGCGAACAATCATTTACATAATGCGAACCGGCATCCGGCGAACGTCTCCGGAAGATGAAGATACGCGTCAAGGAGACTGAACCGGCGTCGCCCCGCAGAAAACCGCGGAGCCGGCTTCCGAAATTCGGGCCGCTCCGCTTTATTTCTTTTCCTTCTTTTATTGTAGTCGGTGAGGATGGAGAAGTAAACTCCCGAACGAATCTACTTCTCACCATCGGTTTCGAGTCCGGGCCAGAGCGGAGGAATCTCCTCCTCCGGGAACTCGGCAAGCTTTTTGCCCACGGACGCTCGTAAAAAATCGTCCACCCAGCGGAAAACATCGTGCCGCGCTATCGACTTCCGCAGAATGCGCATGCGCCGCTTTTTCTCCTGCTCGTCCATGGAGAATCCCTCGGCGATAGCCGATGCGACCGCGTCGACATCGTAGGGGTTCACGAGCAGCGCCCCCTTGGCGAGCTGAATCGCCGCTCCGGCGAACTCGCTCAGCACGAGCGCCCCCTTCCCGTCCGCCTTGCAGGCGCAGTACTCCTTGCAGACGAGATTCATCCCGTCCTTCAACGAAGTGACGAGGGCCATCTCTGCGCCCCGGTAGAGCGCGGCCAGCTCGGACCGCGAAACGGAGCCGTAGCGCCAGTGCACGGGCACCCAGCGTGTCGTCGAGTATTCGCCGTTGATTCTGCTGATGAGGAGTTCTATCTCCTGTTTCAGGTCGAGATACTCGCCAACCGACTCCCTGCTCGGGACGACCACCTGCATCAGGCTGATCTTTTCACGAAGCTCAGGGTGAAGCTCCAGACATCGCTGAAATCCCCGCAGGCGTTCGGGGATTCCCTTCGAGTAATCGAGCCTGTCCACCCCGAGGATGTAACTTTCGGCGAACATCTCCCGACGGATGTCCTTCGCCCGCGCGACAACTTCCTTGACGGAGGCCAGAGCGGCAAACGAACGAAAATCGATGCTGATAGGCAGCGCGCCAACCAGGAGGACGCGTTCTCCGATGCGCGCGCGCACCACGTTCCCCCTCCCCGAGATCCGTAACTCCGGAAAGAAGACCTTCAGGCACTCCAGAAAGTTCCGCCTGTCCCTCATCGTCTGAAAACCGACGAAAGCATAGTGGACAAGCTCGGAAAGTATTTCCTTTCTCTGCGGCATCTTCATGAAGATATCCACGCTGGGAAAGGGGATATGCATAAAGAACGAGGCCTTGAGCGAGGGCTTCTTCTCGTGCAGCATCTTCCCGAGCGGGATCAGATGGTAGTCGTTCACCCAGATGAAATCGCCTTCCTCCGTATGCTTCAGCAACACTTTCGCGAACTTTCTGTTCGCGCTCAGATACCCCTCCCAGTAAGAGGGATTGAAGTCGCACCTGCTCTGAAGATCATGAAAGAGCGGCCAAAGCACGGAGTTCGAAAATCCGGAATAGAAGGAATCCACATCCTCCTTCGTCAGCATTACCGGAAGCAGCCGGTAGCCGCTCTCCTCGGAAACGGGACCGAGAATGTCCCGGAGCGTCGCCAGAGGAACGTTCTCGCGCGTTCCTGCCCACCCTATCCAGAACCCGCCCTTGTTTTTCAGCACCGGGCTCAGCGCGTTGACGAGCCCTCCCGATGCAGGACGCCCGATCAGCTTCCCGTCTTCCTTCGAGAGAGAGACCGGAAGGCGGTTCGATACCACAAGCAGACGTTCTTTCTTTTTCATCGTGCCGAATCCCTTCTTTCCTTGAAGGCCCTTTCGACCGCCGCTCCCGCCTCCGAGAGACCCGCCGGAACGAAGGCCGCTTCCACTCGCCTCTCCGGACCGCGCCGTTCCCACCCATGGCGCCCCCACACTTCGAGTGATATATCAAGCAAGGCGGCGACCTCTTCGACGCGTCTCCCCGAGAGGACGCTCCCCCCCTTTCGGAAGGGAGCGGGCGTCCCGTCGTAATCGCTCGCCGGGAGAAGAACGCCTCTGCTGAAAGAGCTGAAAAAAGACGCCGTCTCTTCGAGCCCGTCGCACCTCCCGCTCAGAGCCATCTCTCCCACTCTCCCCCCGACGAGTTCAGAGCGATCAGGAGCGAGAGGTAGCGGCGAAGCTGCCCGGTGATAAGAAAGTTCTCAAGGACGTACTGGCGGGCGTTCACTCCCATTCGCTCGCGTTTCCACTTGTGGGTCAGAAGATAACGAATCCGGATGGCCGCCCCTTCGGGAGAACGCACTCGAAACCCGTTGAAACGGTTGATGATCTGCAGGCGGATACCGCCGACATCTCCGCCGATGACAGGCTTCTTCTTCCATAACCCCTCGGTGACGGTCAGACCGAACCCCTCCTTCGTCGATTTCTGCATCACCACGGCGGCTCCCGACTGCAGCGCGTTGATCGTCCTGTGCGCATCCGCGGGAAGCAATAGCACATGGATGTCCGGATCGCCGGCCGCCGCTTCCTGAACTCTTGCGAGAACCTCTCCGGATTCCGGATCGTCGGTCGCGCCGCCTCCGGCGAGGACGAGTCGTATATCCACGTGTTCGCGGGCGATCCTGTAACTCTCTATAACACCGAGAGGATCCTTGAAACGGTCGAACCGCGAGACCTGCAGAATGACCGGCTTGTCCATCGGAATGCCCAGTTCTCCGTACGTCTTCGTAATCTCGCTTTTGTGCAGCGCGATATTTTTCTCGCTCAGCGGATCGATGCTCGGCGTGATCAAATACTGAGGATGCGGGAGCGGCTGTGCGAAGTCTGGCAGCGAGAAAATCGACGCGTCGTACCCCTCCACGTGCTTCTTGACGAAACGCCAGACCGAACGATTCGGCGAGCTGACGTCGATATGGCAACGCCATATCCACTTTCCCTTCCTGTTCGGGAAGTATCCGAGCAGCGGCGCGGGCTGAGGGTCGTGAATGAAGACGTAATCGGCATCCTCCAGCACGTCGTTCAGTTTCGCCGCATTTGTGCGGTTCGTTTCGACGTATGCTTCGATCTGTCTTTCGGGCAATCCGCCGGGCATCCCCTGCAGCGAGTTGTGGAGGGTTTTGGTGCAGGCGAAAAAGTCGGGGTTCCCTTCGACGACCTCCCAGGAGACGTCGAGACCCAGTTCTTTGGAGAGCGGTATCATCGAGGAAAGAATCTCCGCGACGCCGCCTCCTTCCTTCGTCGAATTCACATGAACGATCTTCTTTCCGCGCAGCATATCGGCGATGACCATCAAGCTGTCCATAGCGTGGAAGCCGACCACTTCTCCGTACTGTTTCAGCATCTCGGACATCGTCATTTCCCCCTTCCGCGAAGATTTTTCTCGAGAAGGGAAACGACCTGCCCCTTCAGCTCTCCGAGGGAGAAAAGATACGAGTCGATCGCGGCCAGCGACTTCCGCAGAACAGCCGTCTCGTCGCCGAACTGTTCGAGCCAGATGGTGAAATCGTCCTTTCCCTCGGGAGAGCGTCTTCTGCCGTCGATAAAGTGATGGAAGAAGCTCTGACGGCTCGACGTCTTCACCGCGAGCGGGAAGTCCTTCAACGAGGCGATCTCGCGCCCCGTGTCGAACATCATCTTTGTGCAGGCGATGAAATAGAACTCTCTGTCGCTCTTCTTCCAGCTCATAAAATCGCCGTTCTCAAGGCGCGCGTCGAGAATGTCCTCCAGGATGGAACGAATTTCGCCGAGATCCGAACACCCCACAGGATTAATCGCGCTCAGTGCTTCCGCGAGTTCCATATCACCCAGACCGCTGTCGGCCCACGAGGCGAAATCATTGTTGAACTCCGATTCTGCGATATGGGGGCGAAGCATCCTCCCCCAGAAGTGATAGTAGATCGAGCTGATGGGAACGTGCGGCAGCGACGTGCGGAGTTCTCGCACCGACTGGGCGCGCACCCCCGTGCTCAGCGTAAGGAGTGCGCACTCCATGAATCGGAACGGAAGTTTCTTTCCGTATTCTGTCATTCCAGGTTCCTCCTTTTTCGGCCTTTCTCATCTCCTTTGCGTACGGGCCATGATAGTATTGAAAGAGTATAACACATAAACACCTTGTTCTACAAATTCTTTCCCCTAACAGGAAGGCTCGCCCGTAACAGGCGAGCCTTCTGAAAGAGCGTTTCTTGCTGCATCCGGAATATTCGTTTACGCCTTCTGCGGCGCCTTGATCCACCACTCGGCGAGCACTCCGGAGGCAATGTAGATGGAGCTGTACGTGCCGACGGTTATACCGATGAGAAGGGCGAAGGAGAAGCTGCGGAGAACGGGACCGCCCCAGAGGAAGAGCGCGATGACGGGCAACAGCGTCGTCAGGGACGTATTGATCGTCCTGGAGAGCACTTCGTTGATGGAATTATTCAACAAACCAAGCATTCCGTTTCCGCGGAGCGTCTTCCAGTTTTCACGCACCCTGTCGAGCACGACGATCGTGTCGTTAAGCGAATAGCCTACGATGGTGAGGATCGCCGCGATGAACGGAGAGGAGATCTCCATACCGGTGAGGCTGAAGACGCCGAGCGTGATGATCGCGTCGTGCATCAGCGCGAGGACGCTCACCACGGCGAAACGGAACTGGAAACGGACGGTGATATAGACGAGGATACCGGCAAGCGCAAGAAAAAGGGCGACGAAAGCCTCTTTCCGAAGTTCGGCCCCGACCACCGGGCCGACCTTTTCAAGACGGACGGTCTTCATGTCCGGATACTTGGCTCGAAGGGCGTCGACAACCATTTTCCGCGCTTCGTCCTCGTTGGCGCTGATACGGATGATCACGCCGACATCGCTGTAGGACTGGATGACGGCATTCCCCTGCCCGACCGAAGCCAACGCCTCGCGGACTTCGGCCACGGAAACGCTCTTCGCGAATTCCACCTGCACGACATTTCCGCCGGTGAAGTCGATTCCGAGATTCAGCCCCTTCGTGGCAACCAATCCGAGGCTGACGACGACCAGAACCAGGCTGACAAGGAGCGCAGCCCTGCGATGTTTCATGAAGTCGATGAACATGATTTTCATAGTCTTACTCCACCTCTCTCAGGATCGGGGCGCCAGGAAACTCGTCGCCCGTCCGCCCATGAACACCTGGAGAAGAGACCGTGTGACGAGGATGTTGCAGAAGACGCTGGCGATGATACCGACGCTGAGCGTCACTGCGAATCCCCTGACGGGGCCGCTGCCGAAGTAGAAGAGCACCGCCGCGGCGATAAGCGTCGTGACGTTGGCGTCGAATATGGTGACAAGCGCCTTTTTGAATCCGGCGTCGATGGCCGCGAGAGGCGTCTTACCGGCTCGTAGCTCTTCTTTCATCCGCTCGTAAATAAGCACGTTGCCGTCAACAGCCATACCTATGGTGAGCACGATACCGGCGATGCCGGGAAGCGTCAGCGTGGCCCTCAGCGAGATCAGTCCCGCGAAGACGAGAAGAATTGTCACCGCGAGAGCCGCGTCGGCGGCAACCCCCAGGAGGCGGTAGTACAGCAGCATGAAGAGGAAGACAAGAGACGCTCCCAGAAGGCCGGCGCGAATACCGGAGTTGATGGAGTCCTCTCCGAGGCTCGGTCCCACCGAACGGTTTTCGATAACGTCGACCGCCACGGGAAGCGCGCCCGCCCGGAGCATGATGGAAAGACGGCTGGCTTCCGCCGCGGAGAAGCGGCCGGATATCTGGGCGTTACCGCCGGTGATCCGTTCCTGAACTACCGGAGCGGAGATCACGACGCCGTCGAGAACGATGGCGATCTGGCGTCCGACGTTTTCCGCAGTAGCGGTGTCGAAAAGCTTCGCGCCTTCCGAACTGAACGTAAGCGCCACAACCGCTCTTCCGAGGTTGTCGTACTGCGTCCTGGCGTCCACGAGATCCTTGCCGCCGACCAGTACTCTCCCGAGGAGGAAGAATCTGCCTTCGTCGGCCTTCGCGACTACGCCGCCTTCGATGGACGCCGCCTGCTGCTCGAGTTCCCCTTTCTGGGCCTCGATCTTCGCAACGGCATCGTTCCAACGGGCACGGGCGCGTTCGAACTCGGCGTCGCTCTCGTAATTCTTCCGCTCGGCCGCGGGAGGAACCGGCGACGTCGCCGCCGCCACCTGGCGGAACTCGAGAAGCGCCGTCTTCCCTATCAACTCGAGCGCGGCGTCCGGATCCTGAATACCGGGAAGGTCGACGATGATCCTGTCGGCTCCCTCCCTCTGAATAACGGGCTCGGCCACACCGTACTGATCTACGCGGTTCCGGAGCACGGCAAGAAGACGTTCGATACTGTCCTCGGTCACCTTGCTGTCTTCGGTGTCCTTCGCCTGAAGCACGATGTGCGCGCCGCCCTTCAAATCGAGCCCCAAGTTGATCCTTCCCTGAATGGGAAAGACCGAGAAAAGGGCCGCAAGCACCACGATGGCGACTATGAGAAGCCGCCAGCGGTCTCGTCTCAACATAAGATTTCCCTCCGTCGTGTTCGCAAAATAGGTGACTCATTCCCCCGCGAGAACACTCCCGCCTTTTCGAACATCGGCAGGACGCGAGCGGGGGGGCCGCCTCCCGGCGGCCTCCCCGTCCCGCCTCCGCGCCCGCGCAGAGGCGGGGTCGAGGGGGCGCAAAACAGACCGAACCAAAAGGTCAGTTCTTCTCCTCTTCCTTCTCCCGGGCCGGCTCCTCCTTCGGAGCAGGGTTCGCAGGAGCGCGCTTCGAAGCCACCGCCGACTTGAGAAGACGAACCTTCACGCCGTCGGCTATTTCCACGACAAGGCTGTCGTCGCGAACTTCACGGATGGTCCCGAAGAAACCGCCGATGGTGACGACCTGATCGCCCCTCGTAAGGGACGAAAGCAGCTCGTCCTGAGCGCGCTGCCGCTTCTTCTGGGGACGGATGATGAAGAAGTAGAAGATGACTACGAATATCGCAAGGGGGAAGAGCATTCCCATAAGACTTCCCTGTCCTCCCGCGCCGCCTGCTGCCTGTCCGCACTGCTGTTCCAAACAAAACGCCTCCTTGATATTAAGTTACAGGGTGTGGCCCGCTTTCTCCGCGTGGCCGAAAACAACCCCGATATTCTATCAAAAAAACCGCTACCGCTCCCGATGTTTCAGATAAAAGAGCAGTTTTTCCAGTTCTATCGAAATATCCACGCTATAGAGCAGCACGCTGTCCGGGACGGAGAGCGTCACCGGGGAAAAGTTCAGGATCCCCTTCACCGTTCCGGCCGTGACGACCCTGTCGACAACCGACTGCGCCGCTCCGGTCGGCACGGTGATGATGACCACCTCGATGCCTTCCTCGCGCAGCACCCGGGGCGCGTCCTCTATAGCGTAACAGGGCGTCCCCAGGATATGCGTACCGATCTTCGAAGGATCGACGTCGAAGAGCGCCTTGACGTGAAATTTCTCGCTCTGAAACGCTCGATATCCTAGAAGCGCCTCTCCGAGCTTCCCCACCCCGGCCAGACCGATGGACCACAGTCTGGGAGACGCGAGAATGCCGCCGATATGCTTGAACAGACGATCAACATGATACCCCACTCCGCGCTTGCCTATCTCGCCGAAGTACGAGAGGTCCTTACGCACCTGACTGGCCTTGAACGAAAGCATCTCTCCCATCTCTTTGGAGGAAACGACTTTCTGTCCTTCGGCCGCAAGCTGCTCAAGAAGGCGGTGATACTGGACAAGACGCTCGACAGTGGGCTCCGCTATCTTCGTATCCTTCATGTGCGCACATCCTTCAAAGTAGAGGACCGGAGAGGACCTCCGGCCGGCGGGATCATTCCTTCCAGGCGACGACTTCGATTTCCACAAGCGCCCCTTTCGGGAGCGCGCTTACCTCGACGAAGGAACGCGCGGGCGGCTCTTTCTCGAAAAATTTCGCGTACACGCCGTTCACTACGGAAAAGTCGTTCATGCTGGTCGCGAAGACGGTCGCTTTGATCACGTCGGCAAGGCGGTACCCCGCCGCTTCAAGGACGGCTTTCACATTCTTCAGAACCTGTTCGGCCTGCTCTCCTACGCCGCCCGGAACAAACTGCCCCGTCGCCGGATCGATGGGAATCTGTCCGGAGCAAAAAAGAAAACTGCCCGCCCTGATGGCCTGGCTGTACGGGCCGACCGCCGCAGGCGCGTTGGTTGTGGATACGATACTCTTCAAAAGGAACGCCTCCTTAATAGTGTTTGTTTCCTACCTGTTCGGGTTGCCGCGGAACTGCGAGAGGCGCGCATACGGCGCCCTGTCGAGTTCCTCGGCGATCCGAATGAGCTGGTTGTACTTCGCTACCCGGTCGATGCGCGCGGGCGCCCCCGTCTTGATCTGTCCGGCGCCCGTGGCCACGGCGAGATCGCTTATGAAGGAGTCGTCGGTCTCTCCGGAGCGGTGCGAAATGACCGTCGCGTAGCCGTAGCGCTTGGCGAGCGCGATCACGTTGAGCGTTTCGGAGAGCGAGCCGATCTGGTTGAGCTTGATGAGAACAGCGTTGGCCACGCCTTCTTCGATGCCCCTCGACAGCTTCTCGGGGTTGGTGACGAAGAGATCGTCGCCTACGATCTGGATCTTCGATCCGAGCCGTTTCGTCATGACCGACCACCCCGCCCAGTCGTCCTCCGCCATGCCGTCTTCGATGGAGAGGATCGGGTAGTCCTTGCAGAGCTGCTCGTAGTAGTCCACCATCTCCTCGGAGGAAAAGACCTTCTTCTCTCCGGCGAAATGATACTTTCCGTCCTTGAAAAATTCCGAGGCGGCGGGATCGAGCGCGATGGAAATGTCCTTGCCGGGCGCATACCCAGCCTTCTCGACGGCCTCGAGGATCAGGTCTATGGCCTCGCGGTTGCTCTTCAGATCGGGGGCGAAACCGCCCTCGTCGCCGATGGCCGTGCTGTAGCCGCGCGCGTGGATGGCCTTTTTCAGAGTGTGGTACGTCTCGACGCCCATGCGCAGCGCCTCGGCGAATGTCTCCGCGCCGTGGGGGACCAGCATGAACTCCTGGATGTCGACGTTGTTGTCCGCGTGCGCTCCTCCGTTGACGACGTTCATCATCGGCGTCGGCAGGGAGAAGGGCCCGAGTCCGCCGATCCACGACCACAGCGGAAGATCGTGGTCGTCGGCCGCCGCGCGGGCTACCGCGAGCGATACGCCGAGGACGGCGTTGGCGCCCAGCGCGCCCTTGTTGGGCGTTCCGTCGAGTTCGATCAACGCGGCGTCGACCTCCGACTGATCGTCGGCGTCGAACCCCATCAGTTCAGGAGCTATTTTTTCGTTGACGTTGTTCACCGCGTTCAGAACACCTTTGCCCAAATAGCGCTGCCCGCCGTCGCGAAGCTCCACCGCCTCGTACGTTCCTGTGGAAGCCCCGGATGGGACGGCCGCTCTTCCGGAAGCGCCGCTGTCGAGCCATACTTCCACTTCAACCGTCGGATTGCCGCGAGAGTCGATTATCTCTCTGCCGTGAACTCCGATAATACTGCTCATTGCACCTCAACTCCTTTTCAAGTACGTTCTCCGCCGGAGAAACTGCAACGTTCTCCGGACGACCCACGAAAGTTCGCGTCATTCGCCGAGGGCGAAGCTCTTTGCAGCGACCTCCCTCGGCGAATGCGCGCGGCTCCGGTCTACCAAGGTTTTTCCGATGGATCCACCCGTCGCTCCTCCCTCAAAGACCATGCCACCTCGGACGGCATTCGTTTCAGCGCCGCCTCGTCGTCGCAAAGCACTTCAAGCGTGAGCAATCTGGACGGGTAGGCTATCTCAAGGACGTCGCCCCGTCGGACCTCCGCAGCGGGTTTGCACTGTCTCCCGTTGATGCGTACCGCGCCGACGTCGATCATCTCCCGGGCGACGGTCCTCCGTTTGACAAGCCGCGCAAGCTTCAAAAATTTGTCCAGTCGCATCGTTTCGCTCCTCCTGACACAAGACCACAGGGAAGTATATCAAAAAAACCACCTGAATTTCAATTCTTTCACAAAGTCCCTTTGCCTCTTCCGCTTTTCAGAATTCTTGCCAGCTCTTGAAAACGGAGGAGTTCTTCGTTGGAAGCCGTTCCTCTGGAGAGCTTCGTCTTCAGCACTCCATACTCCCGCCTGCTCTTCCGGACAGAAAGTATATCCAGAAGAATAGGCCAGGGGTCGGCAGTTCTCTCGAGTTCGTCGCAGTAACCTCCCCCGGCGGCGATAGCCTTCATAGGGAAAGAATCTCCTATCTCCAGCCAATAAAGTTCCAACTCCTCCGTGGAGGACGCGGAGAGGAGCGCGGAGGCGACGGTCTGCAAACGCCCGTCGGAAAGCAGCGAGATGATTCCGACCGGATCCGCGGAACGCCGCAGGCCGGAATCCCTCCACAGAAGCGCGCAGAGCGCCGACTCGACAAGGTCCGGGGGACTCTCGTCTCTCTCCGGGAACTCGGGGACGGACTCCGAAACAGACTCGCGTACGGGCTCTCTCCCCTGAGTGGAGAGTTTCTTCCGCTGTTCCTCCAACATGGGGATGAACTCGTGATGGAGCACGCCGAGCGCCGACTCGACCGCCGGAAGATACGGCGAAGCGTCCACCGGGGAGAGCATCGCGATCCCGTTGATTATGTCCTCCGACGCCTTTCGCCTCTTTTCGGGGGTGCGGAGCATCTCCCTCCGAAGATGGATGTGATGGAGCACCAGGGGGCGTGCGGTTTCTAGCGCCCTGGAGAAGAGAGTCTTGCCGTCCGGAAGGGAGAGCAGATCGTCCGGATCCTTTCCCTCGGGTATTTCGACGACCCGGACATCGAGCCCCGCTTTCTGCAGCACATACATTCCGCGGATGGAGGCCTCCTGACCGGCGATGTCGGAGTCGTAACAGATGTAGCAGCGGTCGGTGAGGCGGCGGATCAGCAAGGCCTGCTCCTCCGTGAGGGAAGTGCCCAGGGAGGCCGCCGCCTCCTCGAAGCCGTTCAGGTGGAGGCGTATGGCGTCCATGTACCCCTCCACGAGAATTAGTCTGTCTTTCGAGCGAGCCGCCTCCTTCGCCCTGTTGAACAGGTAGAGCGAGCGTCGCTTGCTGTAGAGCACCCCTTCGGGGCTGTTGATGTACTTCGCGCCTTCGCCGTCGAGCAGTCGTCCGCCGAAGGCGAGCAGACGCCCGGAAATATCCCTGACCGGGAATATGATCCTTCCGCGAAAACGGTCGTACGGCCCGTTTCTCCCTTCCAGCACGAGCCCCGCGTCGAAAGCCTCGCGAAAGGAGACGCCTTCGTTGGAGAGCGCCTTCCACAGAGCGTCCCAGGAGGGGGACGCCCAGCCGAGTTCGAAGGTCCGCCACGCTTCCCGTTTGAGATTTCGCCGAGCGAGATAGGCCGCGGCAGGCTCTCCTTCGGGTTTTTCCAGCAGAGAACGGAAGTGGGAGCATGCTTTCTCCATAATATCGAAGAGGCTGCGTTCCCTGACGGGGCGTCCGCTCTCGGCGGCGAGCCGTATTCCTGCGCGCTCCGCGAGCAGTTCAAGAGTCTCCCGGAAGGAGAGGTTCTCCTTCTCCATGATGAAGGAGAAGACATCCCCGCCCTGTCCGCAGCCGAAACAGTGGAACGTCTGACGCGAAGGGGAGACGTTGAAAGAGGGCGTCTTCTCGTCGTGGAAGGGACAGAGGCCGAGGAAGTTGTTCCCCGCCTTCTTCAGACGGACGTAATCGCCGATGACCTCCACTATATCGAGCCGGTCCTTCACGCGGCGGACATCGTCTGATCGCACGAACGGCACCTCCGAAGAAAAAAATAAGGGGGAGGTCGCCCTCCCCCTCTCGCAGACATTGTACTCTCTTTTTCCGATTAGATGAAGAGCGGAGCCAGCACGAGCGCCACGACCGACATCAGCTTGATGAGGATATTGAGGCTCGGACCGGCGGTATCCTTGAACGGATCGCCGACCGTGTCGCCGACGACCGCGGCGGCGTGCTCGGGCGTCCCCTTGCCTCCAAGGTTTCCCTCTTCGATGTACTTCTTCGCGTTGTCCCAGGCGCCTCCCGCGTTGGACATGAAGATGGCGAGCATCACGCCCGTCACGATCGATCCCGCGAGAAGACCGCCGAGGGCCTGAGCGCCGAGCCCGAAGCCGACGGCCAGCGGGGAGAGAACCGCAAGCAGGCCGGGGATGATCATCTCTTTGAGCGCGGCGGCGGTGGAGATGTCCACGCACTTCTCGTACTCGGGACGTCCTGTCCCCTCCATGATTCCGGGGATCTCGCGGAACTGACGGCGTACTTCGTCGATCATGGCCTCGGCGGCACGGCCGACGGCCTGGATCGAGAGAGCGCTGAAGAGGAACGGAAGCATTCCGCCGAGGAAGAGGCCGACCATGACCTTGGGGTCGTTCAGGTCGATGGCGGTCAGCTTGACGGAGTGCGCGTACGCCGCGAAGAGGGCGAGCGCCGTAAGCGCGGCGGATCCGATGGCCAGGCCTTTACCCATGGCCGCAGTGGTGTTGCCGATGGCGTCGAGCTTGTCGGTGATCTTGCGGACCTCGGGTGGAAGGTGGCTCATCTCGGCGATGCCGCCCGCGTTGTCGGCTATGGGGCCGTAAGCGTCCACGCTGAGAGCCATTCCGGTGATCGAGAGCATGCCGACGGCAGCGCAGGCGATGCCGTAGAGTCCGCCGAAGTAGTAACTGACAAGCGTCGCGGCGCCAATCAGGAGCACCGGGACCACCGTGGACTTCATGCCCACCGCCACCCCCTCGAGGATGACCGTCGCGGGACCGGTCTTCGACGCGTGCGCGATATGTTTCACCGAGGCATAATCGCCCGACGTGTAGATTTCCGTGATGAAGCCGATGAGGACACCCACCGCCACGCCGGAGAGCACCGCCCAGAAGAGCGAAAGGCCGCCGAACATGAGGAACGAGAAGATGAACGAGCCGACGATCATGATACCGCCGGTGATGAAGGTCCCCTTACGCAGCGCCGCTGCGGGGTTGCCCCCCTCTTCCACCTTGACGAAACGCGTGCCGGCGATCGCCGCCAGAATTCCCACGCCTGCCATGACCATCGGGAACGAGACGCCCTTCCAGCCGAAGAGAGAGAGGCCGAGCGCCATCGCCGCGATGATGGAGTTCACGTACGACTCGAAGAGATCCGCGCCCATGCCCGCGATGTCGCCGACGTTGTCGCCGACGTTGTCCGCGATGACCGCAGGATTCCTCGGGTCGTCCTCGGGAATGCCCGCCTCGACCTTTCCGACGAGGTCGGCGCCGACGTCCGCAGCCTTCGTGTAGATACCGCCGCCGACGCGCGCAAAAAGGGCGATCGAGCTTGCCCCCATACCGAAGCCTGTGATGAGGTTAGGGTCGCGGAAGATCGCGTAGCAGAAGACGATGCCCAGCACGCCGATGCCGACGACCGACATTCCCATCACGCTGCCGCCCCTGAAGGCCGTGAGCAGGGCTTCGTTCATTCCCCGCGTGGCGGCAAGAGCCGTTTTGCCGTTCGTCCGCGTGGCGACGATCATTCCGGCGTACCCCGCAGCCGCGCTGCACAGACCGCCGACGATGAAGGAGAATCCGGCGGCAAAGCCTATGAAGTACATAAGAAGCACTCCGACGACCAGAAGGAAGGGCAGCAGCCACTTGTACTCCCTGTAGAGAAATGCCATGGCCCCCTTATGGATAATCTCCGAAAGTTCGAGCACACGCGCGGTCTTCTCCACCATCGCTTCGTCTGACGATTCCTCATGAACATCGGACGCTTTGAACCAGGTGCATCCGAAAACAGTCTTCTGACTATACGTCAGATAGGCGTAGCCCAAAGCCAGTACTCCCGCAGCCGTGACGAGCAGCGTCAACAAAAAAAGCAGCATTTCACAGACTCCCCCCAATAGAAAAATATGAGAAAAACACCCTACTTCCGTCCCCTCGCTTCCAAGATCGCGCGGCAGTGGCGGCAGAGAACGATTGACATTATAGTAATCCTAAATGTAAAAAACAAGGTTGAATTTCTAAAAAGACGAATCATTGTTCTCTTTCGAGATGTATATCGGCCCCCTCACGCAGGGATTCGATCCCTTTCAACGGTAGCAGCAGCCCGGCGATGCTGCCGCGGATCATCTCGGCGACGAATGGTTTGAGCGGAAGTCGTTTCCCCCGGACGGACACCTTCACGCAGTTCGTCTTCGAGAACCGGCAATGGAAGACGTAGAGCCGCTCCGCCAGAAGGCCTTCATCGCCCGGAGCGTAGAGGAAACGTCCGTCTCCCTTGCGGGCGGTCCTGTCGAAACAGGCGAAAACCCCCTTCACTCCGCCGGGACGACTCTCCGGAGCCCCTACCCATATTCTGGGCATGGGAACGTTTTTCGCCCCTTCCACGACGACGATGTCCTTTTCCGGGAAGAGAGCGGTAAACACCGCCCTGTCCGGAGCCGCGGCGGGCGCTTCCATCCTGAGGCCGTCGCGCCCCCAGTAGGCGCAAGGTATCCCCGCGGTTTCGACCGCGCCGGTATCCGTTTCCGCAGGGGAGAGCACATCTCTATCCGTATGCTTGATAAAGCCCAGTCTGAGTCCGCGGTCAGAAAGACGGGCCAGCAGAGTTCGCGCAAGCGAGGTCTTTCCCGAATCCTTGAACCCGGAGACCGCTATCAACAGAGGCATGCTCTTCCTCCTTCCGTGCGTCCGTTCGTCGTACGTCCCTCCTCATCGACTGCGGAGCGTTTGCCTCCGCAGTTCACCGCGAAACGAAAAGCGTCTTCCACATCGTCCGGTAGCTTTCGAGCAGAAAGACGAACAGCGTCACCACAAGTGGCCCCATGAACAGCCCGAGAATGCCCCATGCCGCGAGGCCGCCGATGACGCCTATGAAGACGATGAGCAGATGCACCTTGCCGCCTCCCGAGATGAAGAGCGGGCGCAGCAGGCTGTCCACCATGCTCACAACGAGCACCCCCCACGCGAGGAGCGCTATGCCCTGCGTCATCTCAGACATATAAAAGAGATAGAGCGATCCCGGAACCCAGACAAGGGCGGTTCCAAGAAAGGGGATCATGGCGAAAAGCGCCATCAGAGCCCCGAAGAACATCGGGCTCGGCAGGCCCACCGCCCACCATCCGACGGCTCCCGCCAGCCCTTGGGCCAGCGCGGTGACGATAACCCCGTAGACGACGGCCTGGAGCACCTGTTTTGCACGCATGAAGAACGCCGCGCTCTCCTTCGCGGGAAGCGGCATGATGTCCTTGAGGTATTCGATGATCATATGCCCGTCCCGGATGAGAAAGAAGCTGACTACTATGATGACGGCCAAGTAGTAAAGAAAGGTGAACGTGCTCCCCAGAACCGCTCGGGAAGCGGCGACGGCCGTGGCGGCAGCCCACGCCGCCGCCTGCTGCAGTCCGGTTCGCAACAGCGGGTAGCGCTCCATCCACGGGTGCATCCTCTCGACGATCTGCTCCGGAAGGAATGCGGCCAGAGCCCCTTCGCCCGAGGACTCCATCCCGGCGATCACATCGGCGACCGTCTCGTAAAAGCGGACCCCTTCGCGGGCGGCCACGAACCCGGCGAAAAGAGAGGGGACCACGAGCAGAAGCACGATAATCCCCGTGGCGATCGTGGCGGCCCAGTTTCCCGATACGCTCCTGGGAAAGAAACGGTCCCGCATCCGTTTAAAGACCGGGTAGACGGTGAACGACAGCAACACCGCCCACGACAAAGGCTTGAGCAGCGGTACCGAGACCGTGAACGAGAGGTAGGCGAGCGCAAGAAAGATGAAGAGAAAGGGAAGAAACCACCCTTTCCCCATCTGCGACTTCTGTCCGTCTCCGGAAGAAACGCCTTTCCCGCCCATCGCGGTCGCCTATTCCCACTCGATGGTTGCCGGCGGTTTGCTGGTCACGTCGAGCGCGACCCTGTTGATCCCGTGCACCTCGTTGCAAATCCTTCGCGATGTCCTGTCGAGGATCTCCCATGGAATCCGGACCCAGTCGGCCGTCATGCCGTCGTGCGACTCCACCGCGCGGAGCACGGCCGCCTCCGAGTAGGTGCGGGAATCCCCCATTACGCCGACCGTCCTGACGGGAAGCAGCGCCACGAAGGACTGCCACACCGTGGAATGCCCCTCCCACTTCGCAAGCTCCTCGCGGAAGATCGCGTCCGCCCGGCGCAGCGTGTCCAGGCGCTCCCGCGTGATCTCCCCGAGGCAACGGACGGCGAGGCCGGGGCCGGGGAAGGGCTGGCGCGCCACGATCTCCTCCGGGATGCCGAGCATGCGCCCCGTGGTGCGGACCTCGTCCTTGAAGAGATCGCGGAGAGGCTCCAGTACGAGGAGTTTCATATCCTCGGGCAGGCCGCCCACGTTGTGGTGGCTCTTGATGACCGAGGCGTTCTTTCCTTTGTGTCCGCTCTCGATGACATCGGGGTAGAGCGTCCCCTGGAGCAACCATTTCGCTCCCCGTATCTTTTCCGCCTCCGCTTCGAAGACCCTGACGAAGCGCTCGCCGATGATCTTCCGCTTCCGCTCGGGATCCGAGACTCCGGCGAGCGCTCCGAGAAAGATGTCCGTCGCGTCGACGTAACGCACCTTCAGATTGAGCGCCCTGTACTGATCGAGCACTTGCTCCGCTTCGTTCAAGCGCAGCAGACCGTTGTCGACGAAGATGCACTCCAGTCGGTCGCCGATGGCCCGTGCGGTGAGCACCGCGGCCACGGACGAATCGACCCCTCCGGAGAGGCCGCAGATCACCCTGTCGGTTCCGACCTTCCGGCGGATTTCCTCCGTCATGATGTCGATCCAGTTGCCGAGATCCCAGTCCGGCGAGCATCCGCAGACCGTGAAGAGGAAGTTGGAGAGAATCTCCGTTCCGAAGGCCGTGTGCACCACCTCCGGGTGGAACTGAAGCCCCCATATTCGTTTCTCGGGGTTCGCCATCGCGGCAGGAACGCCGTTCGCGGTCTCGGCGACGCAGCGGAAGCCGGGCGCAAGGCGGTCGATGTGGTCGCCATGGCTCATCCACACCTCGAAAGAGCCGGACGTCCCGGAGAAAAGCGAAGAGTCTTCCTTGACGGAGATCCGCGTCCGCCCGTACTCGCGCGATTTTCCGGACGTGACGTCTCCCCCGAAGAGCTTCGTCACGAGCTGCATACCGTAACAGACGCCGAGAACGGGAACGCCGAGTTCGAAAAGCATGCTCGATACGGTCGGCGCGCCCTCGTCCGAGACGCTCATGGGGCCGCCGGAGATCACCACGCCCAACGGGGACGCGCTCCGTATTCTCTCCATGGGAGCGTCCCACGGCAGAATCTCGCTGTGCACCTTCAGCTCCCTGATTCTTCTCGCGATGAGCTGCGTGAACTGGGAGCCGCAATCGAGTATGACTATGTTGTTCACAAGTCCATTCCTCCTGAAATAAATAAAGGCCGAGGCGAAAAAGTACGCCTTCAACGCCCCGAATGTATCTTACCAGAAAGCTCCCCGACGTTCCACAGAAGGAAACAAGAAGAACGATGAAAAATCATGCGCCTCTCTCCTCTCACGCCCCGTTTTCCGGCACGGTCGTCAGCAGAAAGGCGCCGTTCCCCTCCAGAACGACGGAACCCTTCCGGGCGGGGACGAAGACGCTCCTCCCCTTCTCGACTTCAAGCCTCCACCCTTGTTCGGTCAGCACGCCCGAACCGTTGATACAGAGAATCGAGACGAAGGTTGTTCCGTCCGTCGGGTATTCGCAAACTCCCGATAGATCCAGAAGCTCGGCGGAAAAATAAGCGCAGCGGGCAAGGCGACGAAGCTTTCCGCCGGGGAGCGCGACGGGGACGCCGCTTCCCGGCGGTTCCATGCAGGCCGGTCCCCGCTTTGCGACGTCGAGAGCCTTCGCGACATGCAGCGGCCGCTCTTTTCCATCCGGGCCGCGGCGGCCGTAGTCGAAGACTCTGTACGTCGTGTTCGAGTTCTGCTGGATCTCGGCGATCACAATCCCTGCGCCGATGGCGTGGACCGTTCCCGCCTCCATGAAGAAGACGTCGCCGGGTTCCACTGACATCTTGCGCAGTACATCCGTCACCGTGCCGTCCTCTATCCGGCGCGCCAGCTCCTCCCTGGAAACATCACGTTCGAAACCGCAGTAGAGAAACGCCCCCGGCTCGCGGTCGAGCACGTACCACATCTCCGTTTTTCCGGCGCTCCCCTCCATGCGCATAGCATATCCATCGTCCGGGTGCACCTGTATAGAAAGGGGTTCGCGCGCGTCGATCAGCTTGATCAACACGGGGAGTTCTCCTTCCGCGGCGCGGCCGCTTCCCATGGATTCCGGGAACTGCCGAAGAAACTGCGACAGCGCGACTCCGGCGAAGGGGCCGTCCGCGATGCGACAGTCTCCGTCCGGGTGCGCGGCAAGCTCCCAACTCTCGGCGAGGGGGGACATGTCGGTACGTTTGTTGAACTGCGTCCTGAGTTTCGTCCCGCCCCAGAGATAGTCCTTGAAGACGGGAACGAGTGAAAACGGATTCATACATCTTCTCCCTTTCCCCCTGTGAACGAACGCCGCCCGGCGTTCATTCGTCGAACAGCTCCGACTCGACGAACGCGCAGAGGAAATGATAGATCCTCAGGTGATGCTCCTGAACGCGAAACGTCCTTTTGTCCGGAACACGGATGCAGCAGTCGGAAAACCGCGCGAGCAGCCCCCCGTCCGATCCTGTCAGGGCGACGGTTGTCGCGCCGCGGCTCTTCGCCGCCATCAGGGCGAAACGGATGTTCTCCGCGTTTCCCGACGTGCTGATGCCAAGCGCGACATCTCCGGGGAGCGCGTATCCCATCGCCTGCTGCGCAAAGGCGAATCGTCCGTCGGCGTCGTTGGCGAAGGCGGTCATCAGCGCTCCGTGACTTCCGAGGGAAATCGCCGGAAGCGCTCCCTGCAGCGCCGCGGCGATCACGCGCCCTTCGTCCCCCCAAAGGCGGACTAACTCACTCTTCGCATCTTCCAAGAGGGGACGCTTCAGCAGAAACCCCTTCATCAACTCGCCGACGATGTGCTCCCCGTCCGCCCAGCTCCCGCCGTTGCCGCAGACCAGCAGTTTGCCGCCGCCGCCAAAAGCGTCTCTCAGCATTTCTCCCGCCTGCAGCGCGCTCTCGCGAATGCCTTCCAGAGCGTCGCCCGGCGCGAAGATCTCCGCGACGATTTTCGATGTACGTTCTTTCATCGCTTTTTCCCGCCCCCGTGCTCCCAATAATACACCGCGACGGACAGAGCCGCCATATCTCCGACGGATTCCGACAGTTCGCAGGGAAGCACCGTGCATGCTTTCCGGGAGTCGGAAAGCGCCTCCTCCACGATCACCCGCTCGGCGGCGGGCCAGATGAGATCGCGGCATCGTGAGAAGATGCCTGCGACGACGATACGCTCCGGGTTGAAGAGGTCGATAAGCATCGCGAGCGCGCGTCCGAGCTGGGCTCCGGAGAGTTCGAACACCTCTTTCGCCGTCGGGTCCCCCTCGCGCGCCGCCCTGGCTGCCGATTCCGCAGTCAGCGACTCCAGGCCGGCGACATCCGGGCACAAAACAGAGGGTTTCCCGTTCTGAATATCCCTCAGGGCATAGGTCCTCGCGATCTGGGCGATGCCTCCTCCGCTGCAGAACGCCTCGTACGACCCAATTTTTCCGTATCCGACAGGGCCGTGCGAGGCGATGCGGACGTGCCCCGTCTCCCCGGCGGCGTCGCATGCCCCGGCGTAGAGCCTGCCGTTGAGAATCAGTCCCGCGCCGAACCCGGTGCCGAAGGTCAGGAAGATCATGTGTTCGCACCCTCTTCCGGCGCCGTACCGCCACTCCGCGAGCGCGCCCGCGTTGGCGTCGTTGCAGAGCCACGCAGGAAGTCCCGTCTCGTTCCGGAACCGGTCGACGACTTCTATGCGGTCCCACCCCGGCAGGTTCGGAGGCGACAGGATCAACCCGGCCTGGCTGTCGAGGGGATTCCCGCAGCTGATTCCTATTCCGGCGACCGTTTCCCCCGCCAGAATCCGCGCTCCGCACTCTCGAACGTCTACGAGCAGTCCGTCGAGCATCTCCGCAGGCGAGTGCTCCGCAGTCTTTCTGGGCTCGCACTTGTGCACGATGCGCAGCGTATCGCCCCCTGCCTTTCCGAGGCATACGGCGCACTTCGTTCCTCCGATATCGACGCCTATCGCGTACATTTCCATCCCTCCACGCTCACAGGACCCTCGCAAGAGGGCTCCGTACTGCGGAAGGCCCCCGCCCTTAGGGGACGGGGGCCTTCTTCAAAATCCAGTACGCTCCTTCTACAGGTCGTTCTTCGTCAGAACGGAGACGCCGGTGTCCACGTACGCGGGACCCGCAGGCTCCCCGGCAAGCGCCCTGGCCGCCGTCTTCACGCCTTCGTACCCCATGACGTCGGGGTTCTGCGCCATCGTGGCGACGAGGAAGCCGTTCTTGATCAGGCCGAGAATCATATTCGACTTGTCGAAGCCCACGCCGATGACCTTGCCGCCGGCCTCCTGGATCGCGTTGCCGGTTCCGACGGTCGATCCTTCGTTGGCTCCGAAAATGCCGACGCACCCCTGGGTGATGTAGTTGGAGGCGATGTCCTTCGCCCGCGCTGCGTCGCCGTCGCAGTACTGAGTTTCGAGCAGTTCGAACTTCGTCCCCGCGAAGGCCGCGCGGAAGCCCTTCTCGCGGGCGACCGTCGACGCGGTGGCCGCGTTGACATTGACGATGCCGATTTTTCCCTCGGAAACTCCGGCCGCTTCGAGCCCCTTCAGCATCTCTTTGCCCGCAGTAACTCCGGCGGCTTCGTTGTCCGTCGCCAGCGTCTGAATCGCGGGAAAATCCGCAGGAGAGTCGACGTAGACGATCTTGACGCCCGCCTCGGAAGCCTCTTTGAGCGCCGCGCTGATCGCAGTCGGCCCGTTCGCCGCGACGAGAAGCACATGCGCCCCGCCGGCAACCGCGTTGTTGACCGCTTCAATCTGCTTGGCGTCGTCCTTCACATCGGGAGCGAGCCACTTGTAGTCGATATTGCCGAGTTCCGCCACAGCCTTTTCAGCCCCGGCGTTCACCGTCACCCAGTGCTGGTCCATCTGATCCATGGTGATGAGATACACCTTATGCTTCTCCGCAGCCGCCGCGGCGGCGACAAACAGTCCCGCCAGCAAAACGCATCCCAGAAACACCGCTACCGTTTTTTTCATTCGTCCGTTCCCCCTTGAAGATATGATGTGAAGCAGTTGTATCGAAAGAAGCGCAGAGTTCCGTCCCTCCCCGGAAGCGCCGCATCGGACCGCCGGCGGTTCCGGGAAGAGAATCAGCCCTTCGCCTCTTCTTTCCGTTCCTTCTTTCTGCGCCGCTTCTCGCTTCTGACGACGACGTCGAGAAGAACCGAGACGACCACGATCACGCCGATGACGATGTTGCGGATCGCCACGGGGGCCCCTGCGAACTGGAGTCCGTTCTGCAGCACGCCCCAGATCGAAGCGCCCATCACCGTTCCGAGCAGCAGCCCCTGTCCTCCCAGGGTGCTCACGCCGCCGATGACCGAGGCGGCCACCGCGTACAGTTCGTACATGTTGCCCGCGTCCATCGTTCCCATGCCGCTGGTGGCGCAGACGATCAGTCCAACGACGCAGGAGCAGAATGCGCTGACCATGTACGCGGCCGTCGTCGAGGCGACGACGTCGACGCCCGAAAGACGCGCCGCCTCCTTGTTGCTCCCGGTGGCGTAGATGTGCCGTCCGAGCCGCGTTCGTGAAAGAAGAAAGTTGAAGACCAGCCAGAGAGCCAGCGCGATCCAGATCGTGTTGAAAAAGCCGCCCAGCCTGCCGTAGTAGAAGAAGTTTCTGAAGCCCTCGGCCGCCGGGCCGATGGAGTCGGTATTGTAGTTGTTGTTCACGATCTGCGCGATGCCGCGCGCGATGGTCATCGTCCCCAGCGTAGCGATGAAAGGAGGCAGCCTGAACTTGGCCACAAGGCAGCCGTTGAGCACGCCGACCATCAGGCAGCAGACAAGCGTGACGGCTACGGCGGCCCAGGGGTTCATCCCCTTCGTCATCAGGGTCGCCGAGACCATGCAGCTCATCCCCACCACCGAACCGATGGAGAGGTCGATATTGCCGGTGATGAGAACATACGACTGGCCGATGCCGATCAGGAGTATCGGCGCTATCTGGCGCAGCAGATTGCCCACATTCCGCCCGGAGAAGAAGATCGGGTTCAGAATGCCGAACACCACGCAGAGTATCACCAGACCGAACGCGGCGGTCACAACCTGCCCCATGCCTCTCGCCGAGAAAAACCGCGCGAGACGGGAGGGGTTTCTCGAATCCATGCCCACAGTCATCGCTCCCCGTGTAGAATGATCAGTCTCCGGCCGCAAGGCCGAGTTTGTCCTCGAAGCGCGTGGCGTATTCGAGGATCTTCTCCTGCGTCGCCGTGCCTGCGGGGAACTCTCCCGTCACGCGGCCGTCGCACATCACGATAATCCTGTCGGCGATACCGAGAATCTCGGGCATCTCCGACGAGATGAAGAGCACGCCGAGACCTCTCATCTTGAGGTCGTTCATAAGATGGTATATCTCCGCCTTCGCCGCCACGTCGATCCCCCTGGTCGGCTCGTCGAAGAGCGCCACGCGGAAGTCCCGCGCGAGCCACTTGCCGACCACCAGCTTCTGCTGGTTGCCGCCGGAAAGGCTGTCCGCGTTCTGTTCCGCGTTCGAGAGCCTGATCGAGAGGTTCTTCACCGTCCGCTCCACCATCTTCCGCTCGCCTCCGCTGTTCACGGTCGACAACAGCCCTTTGAGGATATCGAGGTTCGGAAGGGCGACGTTCTCGCGGATGCTCAGCTTGGTGCAGAGCCCGTCTTTTTTTCTATCCTCCGGCACGAGGACGATACCGGCCTCGATCGCGTCCATCGGTTTTTCGATGCGCAGAGGGTGGTCGTCGAGCAGGATCTCCCCGCCGTCCTTCGGGTCCGCTCCGAAGAGCGCGCGCGTCATCTCCGTCCGGCCTGCGCCCATGAGTCCGGCGACGCCGACTATCTCCCCCTCGCGCAGTTCGAAGCCGACGTCCCGCACCTGACGTCCCGCGTTCAGCCCCTTCACCCGAAGTATCGTCCGCCCGAGCGGCGCTTCCACCCGCGGAAACTTCTCCTTGATCTCGCGCCCCACCATGTTCGATATGATCTCCGCCATGGTGGTGTCGCCGAACCGGGTGGTCGCGATGTATTTTCCGTCGCGGAGGATGGTTACTCGGTCGACGATGTGCTGCAGCTCTTCGAGCCGGTGCGAGATGTAGACGATACCGCACCCCTGGTCGCGCAGCGAACGGATGATATGGAACAGATCGTTGATTTCCTTCGAAGTGAGCGCGGAGGTGGGCTCGTCCATGACGAGGATCCGGGCGTTCGTGGAGAGCGCCTTGGCGATCTCCACCATCTGCTGCTTCGAGATGGGAAGGGTTCCCACCGCGGTATCGGGGGCGATGTCGATGTTCAGCCGGGAGAGCACCTCCGCGGCGCGGATGTTCATCTCCCTGTCGTCGAGCATTCCCGAACGGAGCAGTTCCCTGCCGAGGAAGATATTCTCGGCGACGGTGAGGTGCGTGCACATGTTCAGCTCCTGATGGATGACGGCGATGCCCAGCTCCTTCGCCCGCTTCGGCGTCATCTCGTCGATCTCCTCCCCGAAGACCCGGAGGGTTCCGGCGTCGCGGGTGTAGATGCCGCCGAGGATCTTCATCAGCGTCGATTTTCCGGCGCCGTTTTCGCCCAGGAGCGCCAGCACCTCCCCGCTCTTCAGGCGCAGAGAAACGTCGTCCAGCGCCCTGATTCCGGCGAAAGACTTGCCGACGCCTTCAAGTTCGACTATGTATTCCGACACGCCGCCACCTCCGCTCCCTGCGCAGATGCATTCATGCCCGGCGCAGGCGTTCTGTTCCTATTCCCGATATCGAGTAGAGAAACGCGCGTTCATTCCATTGAATGAAATAACTCCGTCGAAAGAGCAAATACGTCTCCCTTAATTTTCATCCTTCATAGTGTAGCACACGGAACATCCTTCCATCAACGAGCATCCTCTCTTGCACCGCGGGAAAAAAGATGCTCGCGAAAAAACAGTCGTTCAAGGAACAGTGCGTTATACTCTTCTTGTGGTTTTCCAAGACAAAAAAAGGAGGAACGCAATGATGGCCGACAAGAACATCGAGGATTTTTTTGAAGAGGTACGCGCTTCCGCCGACCTTCAGGGTACCTTGGAAGCCCTGCAGGAGAGTTGCGGCAACGACCTGCTGAAGATGTACGTCGCATTGGCCGAGAAAAAAGGTTATGCCTTCTCCGAAGCGCAGCTCCGGGTTGCTTTGGAGGAAAAGGCGGGGGAGATGACCCCGGAAGGCCCCTTGGACGACGAACAGATGGAGTCCGTTGCCGCGGCAGGGTGCCCGTACTGCATATTTACCCGCGGCAGCTACTGCTTCTTCACCAAGTGACAACCGTACGAGAAAAGAATAATGCGATACGCACGATAGCGGCGGGAGCGCGTTTCCTGCGTGAAAAGTCGGCGTATTGCAGCGCTACCGCCGCTGAAAGCGCAACGCCCGAGCCGTGGAATCCCGAGAACCGCGAACTGCTCGAACGATGGATTCGGCATGCGGGAGGAAACGGCGGCGAACGCGCCTTTCTTACTCGCCTCGCGGCGGAAGGCATTGAAGAGCGAACGCTTCAATGCCTTCTTTCTTCGGAGAACAGCGCCGGATTCGAAGAAGCGTTACCCGAATGGGCGCTTCGTCTGCGAGAGATCCTCGCGCCGTCGCCCCCGTGGACTTCGGAAGAAGAAGCGTCGCTTCCCGCCGATTCCGAACCTTTTCTCGAGGCATTGAAACCTTTTCTTCTGTTTGCGGCTCGCACCCTACGAGAGCTTCCCGGAAGGAAAGGGAAAAATACTCGACTCCCCCCTTCCGTGAACGACGAACTCTTGGCAGGATTGGCGAAAAGATTGACGTGGATCGGCGAAAAAACCTATCGGGCCGAAGTCCACCGCAGACTTTCAGCGGCGTACCCGTTGCGGATCATTCTCGGCCGTCCGCTGCCTGAGGAGAGCACCACAACGGAAGCGAAGAGGTTGGCAGCCGAACTGCGAGCGGGGGGCTGGCTCGATCTGCTCCGGACCTATCCGGTGCTCGGCCGACGACTTTCCGAGACAACGGGAGATTGGGTAACATATACGGTCGAACTCCTGGATCGATTGAAAAAAGATTGCTACGAGCTGAAGCGGGCCTTCGGCTTTTCTCCGTCGCTCGCCGCACTGAGCGGGATAGAGACCGATGCGTCCGACCCCCACAACGGGGGCCGGACCGTGGCAGTTCTTCGCTGGAAGACGGGAGAGCGTCTGGTCTACAAACCGCGAAGCGGAGGAATCGATCAGGCCTGGCGTCGTTGGATCGCATGGGTCGAGTCGGCGGGGTTGTCGTGCTGTCCGATTCCGGCGGTGCTGGACGGAGGCGATTACTGTTGGGTCGAGTATCTTACCCCGCGCCCCCTGTCGCACAAGGAGGACGCCGAACTTTTTTATTATCGATCCGGAGTTTTATTGTGCATATTCTACGTATTGGGAGCCAACGACTTCCATATGGAGAACATGATCGCCCATGGTTCGTACCCTGTGCCGGTGGATCTGGAAACCATCCTCGTCCACCGCTTTCAACCTTTCGTTCGGGAGGACGACGGGACGGGCGCGGCCCGGGATGCCATGCGCACGCTTATCGACTCGGTGCTTCATATCGGTCTTCTGCCGATCTGGGTTACCGACGGCCGCGGAAATGCGGAGGATATCAGCGGGTTGACGGGGTTCGCTCCGACGGGAAGCAATCTTCCCGTCCTGGAAGGGCGTTCTCTGGAAGCCGACGATTACCGGGCTTGCTTGTGTCGGGGATTTGCGCACGCGTACGCCTTTTTTTTACAGCGCCGGGAAGAATTGCTGGGAGCGGAGTCTCCGCTTGCGTTCTTCGAAGGGCTCGTGTTGCGTCCGTTGCTGCGTCCTACCCGAGTGTACGGGGATCTCGCCGAGCGGCTGCGGCATCCTCGTTCTTTACGCGGCGGAATACAGTATTCTCTGGAGTTGGAACGCATGGCGGCCGCCTATTTCCTCCACGAACCCGGAGACCAGCTCCGCTGGCTTGGGAGCTGCTTCGCGAGCGAAGCCGAGGCTCTGGGACGGGGGGATGTCCCCATATTTTTCGCCCTGGCCGAAGACCGCGCCCTCCGGGATGCGGAGCGCGTACTTCACCCCTGTTTTTTTCAAGAAAGCGCGCTTGAACGCTGCCGAAAGATCATCTCCGGTTTAAACGAAGCCGATCTTTCAGTTCAGAAACGCTTCATCCAGACGGCCTTGGCGATGCGGCGCCACTCGCCGGCGGCGCACAGCGCTCCGGCGCCCTTGACGGACGGAACGGAAGAGAACGCGGTCTTCCTTTTCCCCTGCAACGCACCGACTGCAGAAGAGGATGCGACGCTTCAACTCCTTTCGGAAGCGGAGGCCGTTCACCGCTCTATTATGGAATGGCGCCTTCAGGTCGATACCGGGGATTGTTCATGGATTACCCTCCAAATGGAACCCTCTTCCCGAAAAATTTTCCTTGGACCGATCAACTATTCATTTTATGACGGGAGCCTGGGCCTGGGGGTCTTTTTCGCCGCGCTGTCTCGTGTTACTCGGCGGGAAGAGATAAAAAAACACGCCCTGAAGGTTGTCGCATCATGGCGGCGTACTTTACGGGACGGTCGCGCTCCCTTTCCCGTCCACCGGCTGAGTCTCGGGCTGGGAAACGGAGTGGCCGGCCTTGTACGCGGACTTGCGGTAATGGCGCAGTATTTGGAGGATGAGGCTCTTTGGGACGATCTCCACCTGCTCTGCTCCCGTATTCACGACGAGCAGATCGAGAATGACCGTCAACTGGATATTTTCGGAGGAGTCGCCGGGTTGATCCTCGCCATGGCGCAACTGCCCGTGTCCCGGCGCCCGGACCGCATGATTGCCTTGGCGGACAAGTGTGGACGACGCCTGTTGTCCGCTCGGGTACGGACAGCAACGGGGTACCGCGTTTGGGACAACGGCCTCGGCTACGCCCCTTTAAGCGGCGCGGCCCACGGGGCGGCGGGCATAACCTGCGCACTGTTGTTCCTCTCCCGTCTGACGGGCGAAATGGCCTATGCGGAAGCGGCGAAAGAGGGCATCGCCTACGAAAACGAACTCTTCGACAACACCGCCGGAAACTGGCCCGATCTCCGCTATCGGGAACACCCGGAGAAAGAGAGCGGACGCCCCTCATTCATGAGCGGGTGGTGCAGCGGGGCTCCCGGGATAGGTTTGGTCCGCCTTGCCTGTCTCCCTTGGGCGGGAGAGCTGAAAGGCATGGTACAACGGGATGTCGAAAGGGCTCTTGATTTCACTTCGTCGCACGGATCCGCAGCTGGAGATACTCTCTGTTGCGGCAATGCGGCGATGATCGATTTTTTGCTTACCGCGGGACGGAGCCTTGGCCGCAAAGAGCTTGTAGAACACGCCCGAGCGAGGGCGGTCGGCATTCTCCGGCGAAAACAGCGTACGGGCCGTTTCCGCTTTACCGGCAGCGAAGGCGGCATTGTGTTTAATCCGGCCCTTTTTCACGGTTCGGCGGGCATCGGCTATACCTTTCTGCGCTGCTGCGCTCCGGAAGAGATCGTCAGCCTGCTTCAGTAAACGAAGGACGGCCGGCTTAAAAAACGCCCCGGAGCATATGCCCCGGGGCGTTCCGCAACAGGCGTTCTTGGTACGCCCGGATTTAGTACATATCGCCCATGCCGCCCATTCCGCCCATGCCGCCGGGCATTGCGGGCTCTTTCTTCTCGGGCTTGTCGGCGACGATGGCCTCGGTGGTGAGGACCATCGCGGCGATGGAACCGGCGTTCTGCAGTGCGCTGCGGGTCACCTTGACGGGGTCGATGATTCCGGCCTCGATCATGTCGACGTAGTCGCCGCTGACCGCGTTGAGGCCGTGTCCGGCCTTCAGGCCGCGGACCTTCTCCACGACGACGTCGCCCTGGTAGCCGGCGTTCTCGGCGATAAGGTGCAGAGGGGCGGTAAGGGCCTTCAGGACGATGACGGCGCCGGTGCGCTCGTCGCCGAGCAGTGTGGCGACAAACTTCTCAAGGGCTTCCACGCAGCTCACGGGGGCTACGCCGCCGCCGGCCACGATACCCTCTTCGACCGCCGCGCGGGTCGCGTTGAGCGCGTCCTCGATGCGGTGCTTGAGTTCCTTCTGCTCGGTCTCGGTCGCGGAGCCGACCTGGATGACGGCCACGCCGCCGACGAGTTTGGCAAGGCGCTCCTGAAGCTTCTCCTTGTCGTACTCGGAGGTGGAATCTTCGATCTCCTTCTTGATCTGGGCGGCGCGCTTGCGGATCTCCTCGGAGTCGCCCGCGCCTTCCACGATGGTGGTCTCTTCCTTGGTGATGCGGACTTTTTTCGCCTTGCCGAGCATGGAGAGTTCGGCGCTGTCGAGCTTGATGCCGATCTCTTCGCTGACGACCTGGCCGCCGGTGACGATGGCGATGTCCTGAAGCATGGCCTTGCGGCGATCGCCGAATCCGGGGGCTTTCACGGCCGCGACCTGCATTACGCCGCGCAGCTTGTTGACGACCAGCGTGGCAAGAGCTTCGCCCTCGACGTCCTCGGCGATGATGAGCAGAGGCTTGCCGGTCTGGACGACCTTCTCGAGCGTGGGAAGGAGATCCTTGATGTTGCTGACCTTGCCGTCATGGATGAGGATGTAGGCGTCGTCGAGCGAGACTTCCATTCTCTCGGGGTCGGTGACCATGTAGGGGCTGATGTAGCCCTTGTCGAACTGAAGGCCTTCGACCATCTCAAGAGTGGTGCCGACGGTCTGGCTGTCCTCGACGGTGATGACGCCGTCCTCGCCGACCTTGTCCATGGCCTCGGCGATGAGTTGGCCGACCGCCTTGTCGTTGGCGGAAATGGCGGCGACCTGGGCGATCTTGTCGCGGTTCTTGACGGAGATGGCCTTTTTCTTCAGCTCGTCGACGACGAGGTCGATGGCTCTCTCGATACCGGAGCGCATCAGCATGCCGTTGGCGCCGGCCGCGACGTTCTTCATGCCCTCGGCGATGATCGCGCGGGCGAAAACGGTGGCGGTGGTGGTGCCGTCTCCGGCGATGTCGTTGGTCTTGGAGGCTACTTCCTTCAGAAGCTGCGCGCCGGTGTTCTCGTACACGTCCTCGAGTTCGATCTCCTTGGCGATGGTCACGCCGTCGTTGGTGATGGTGGGCGAGCCGAACTTCTTCTCAAGCACCACGTTGCGCCCCTTGGGGCCGAGGGTCACGCCGACGGTGTCGGCAACTTTATCGATACCGCGAAGCATCGCGCGGCGAGCTTCTTCTCCGAAAATAAGAATTTTAGCCATAATCGTTTACCTCCTCAGAAATTCAGACTACTTATCGATGATCGCAAGCACGTCGCGCTCGCTGAAAATAACGTACTCGTCGCCGTCGAGCTTCACTTCGGTACCCGCGTACTTGCTGAAGATGATGCGGTCGCCGACTTTGACTTCAAGCGGAAGCTTCTGGCCGTTCTCAAGGACCTTGCCGGTGCCGACGGCGATGACTTCGCCCTCGGTGGGCTTTTCTTTCGCGGTATCCGGAAGCACGATGCCGCCCTTGGTCTTCTCCTCGTTGTGCAGTACCTTAACTACAAGTCTGTCTCCAAGCGGTTTCAGGTTCATGGTACAAATCCCTCCCAAATGTGTGTTTTACAAAATGCTAGCACTCACTTCAATCGAGTGCTAAATCGTCCGGGATAGATATTACGGATGGAGCGGCGGATTCTCAAGAGCGAAGAGCGGCGATTATTCTCGATTATTGCCTTTAAAAAGGCTGAAACAGCGTTTTTTCAACGCATACTGACACATTTTGGATGAATCACTTTTTCCAAAGCTCCCAGGAAGGATCCGGCACGAGATCAAGACCGGAGCGCTCCCCTCTCCGGAAGGCGGCAAAGCCCGCCGCCGCGATCATGACGGCGTTGTCCGTACAGCGGTTCCTCGGCGGAAGAAAAACGTTCCACTCCTTTTCATTCAGAAGCGACTCCCGGAGCGCGGTGTTCGCAGCCACTCCCCCCGAGATCGAGACCGAGCGGACTCCCGTTTGCCGAGAGGCAAGCCGCAGTTTCGTCATCAGCGCGTCGGTTACGGCTTTTTGGAAGGATGCGCAGACGTCCTCGATCGGAATCGCCGCCCCTTCGCTCCGAATCTTCTTTATCCGGGTGATTACCGAGGTCTTGAGCCCGCTGAAACTGAAGACGATCTCCGGGCTTCCTTTGAGCGGCGCGGGAAAATCGAACGCGTCGGGATTGCCCGACGCGGCCAGCCTGTCCACCACGGGGCCGCCCGGGTACGGAAGACCAAGCGCCTTCGCCACTTTGTCGTACGCTTCTCCTGCGGCATCGTCGCGGGTCCCGCCGAGAAAAACATACGTTCCGAACTTCTTGACGAGCACGATTTCGGTGTGCCCCCCCGAGACGATCATGCAGAGAAAAGGCGGGACAAGTTCGGGGGAGGAAACGACGTTGGCGAAAATATGCCCTTCGAGATGGTTCACGCCGAGCAGCGGAACGTTCCATGCGAGCGAAAGCGCCTTCGCGGCCATGACGCCGACGAGCAGCGACCCCATGAGTCCGGGACCTGCGGTGACCGCGACGAGACCGATCTGACGCCGCGGATCCGATACGCCCGCTCTGCGCAGAGCCTCCTCCGTGAGCGGGAGAAAGGCTTCAAGGTGCCGCCGCGCGGCGAACTCCGGGATGACGCCGCCGAACGGGATATGGTCGTCAAGCTGACTGGAGAGCAGCTCCGCCTCGACGATACGCCCGCCGCGAAGGACCGCGACGGCCGTATCGTCGCAGCTGCTCTCCATTCCGAGGGTAAGAACGGTCTCTTCCGCGCGGTTCATCGTATCGGGAACTCCAGCTCCGCAGTGTAGTCGCCGACGGAGACGGTGCGGGTGTTGCCTTTCACCGCGGCGAGCGGCACCGCGACCGCGATACTGGCCGAGAAGTCAGGCGGCAGCTCGCCGGTCGGGACGTAGTGTCTGTTCGTGAGAACATCCTCGGGCGTGAGCGCGTGCGAGCCTATCCTGATCATGGAGAGCTGAAGATCGAGATTTTTCACTGTACGGAAACGGATGATGAAGAGCGCCTTCTTCCGAACTTCACGGCCTCCGAAAAAGTTGATGTTGTCGCGCAGCCAGTCGGAAACGTCCGGATTCTTAACTACGGCCTGGGAAAGCGCCCCGTCGACATAGACGAACACGAACTGCGCCCTTGCGCCGATGATAAGTTCGCCGAACGCCTCGCCCTCGAACCAGAGGACCGCGCTTCTTTTTTCGAGGAGCGAATCTACCTCTCCCGCGAAGGACGAGGCGGGGGAAATCAACACGACGAACAGCAGAGCGAGCATGAGTTTTCGAAGCAGCATAATCTATCCCTCCCTTGCATTCTGTTCCTGGTTTTCGCGCCGCTCTTTTCTCCGGACGGCATCGAAGAGCCAGCGCCACTCCTGGAAGCGGAGCAGCCAGGTGACTGCGGCGTACCCCGACGCCGCGACGCAAAAAACGCCGCCGACCCATGCCACCCGAAGGAGCCCCGTAAACGCCGGCGAATACGGAAAAAGCCGCCGCCAGAGGACGACGAGCAGCGCCGTAAAAAGCAACGAAAGACACATCTTCCCCGTCCAGAGAAGAGAGAAAATGTCGAACCGCATCCCGAGCCGGCGCGAGAGGATGCGAACGCCCACCCATCCGGAGAGGCTGAAGGCAAGAGACGTCGCGAGCGCGAGACCTCCGAACGAGAGAGGCCCCATCAGCGCCAGCGAGAAGAGCAGCGTCGCCGCCACGCTGGAAAGGGTGACCGCGAACGCTTCGCGCGGAAGACTCCGCGCGTAGAGCCCCCGCATGACTACCGTGGAGAACGCCATACCCGGAAGCCCGAGCGAGTACATGGCAAGCGAAACGGAGGTCCCTTTCCACGCCCATTGGTCGAACGCCCCTCTGACGAAGAGAAGATGGACGATCTCGTCGGCGACGAGCACCAGGCCGAGCGTCGCCGGGAAGACGACGAAGAGGGTGAAGCGGAGCGAGTCGCGCATGATGTCCCGGAACTCGGCGAGATCCTCCGCAGGGCATCTGGAGAGCTGAGGAAGCACCGCCTGCGAGATCGCAATAACGAAAATTCCCAGAGGAAGTTGGATCACGCGGTTGGCGTAGTTGAGCACCGAGATGGCGCCCTCCTGCAGAAAGGAGGCGAGCATTCTGCTGATGACGGGGTTGACCTGATTCAGCGAGAGTCCCGCCGCGTACGGAAGAAAGAGGGCGAGCATCCGCCTGAGGTCGGAGTCCTTCATATCCGGACGCGCGGGGAGCAGCGCGACGCCCATTCCGGCCGTCCACCCCCACTGGAGTGCGAACTGGCAACATCCTCCGGCGAGCACCGCGATCACGAGCCCCCACACGCCGTAGTGCGATGCGAGCAGGACGGCGAGTACGATATAGACGAGGTTGCTCAGCGCCGGAGCGAGCGCGGGAACGAGGAAGGAGCCCATGCTGTTGAGCACGCCCATCGCAAGTGCGGCGAGCGATACGAAAAATAGAAAGGGGAACATCCATCGGGTCAGCGCCGTCGCAAGTTCGGCTTTGACAGGATCGAACCCCGGGGCCATAATCTTCACCAGCAAAGGCGAAAAGGCCACGCCGGCGAGCACGGCGAGGACCGTGGCGGCGAGAAGCACCGAGAACGCCTGCCGGGCGAGCCGTTCCGCGCTCTCCTTCCCCTTGGCGGAAAGCACCCTTGAGAAGACGGGGACGAAGGAGGCCGAGAGCGCCCCCTCGGCAAGGAGCTGACGTGCGAGGTTGGCGAGGGTAAAGGATACGTTGAAGGCATCGAGCACCCCCGACGCGCCGAACCACGCAGCGGTGACCACTTCGCGCACGAGGCCCAACACCCTGCTTGCAAATGTCCCCGCCATCATCGCCAATGCGTGGCGTACCATAGTATGCGTTGTCTTGGCCACGAAACAGGCCTCCTTGGTTCAGATCAATGCTCTCCACGAAAGGAGTAATCAAACGTATGCGAAATATCGTAGTATGGTGCATCGGGAATCCGCTTCTCCAAGACGACGGCGCCGGGTCGGCCCTCTTCGGTTTGCTTCAGGGGAGAGCGATAGGACAAATGAGCGTCGTAAACTGCGAAACAACGCCGGAGAACTACATCGCTTCGCTGACGCGGAATGCGCGGGGCGGTCCGGAAGAAAGCCCCGCGATTCTTCTCATCGTCGACGCGGCGGAGATGGGGCTTCCAGGAGGTTCCATCCGGAGGATGCGGCTGGAAGACTTCGGCAACATTGCCTTCGGAACCCACGGCGTCCCGTTGCCGCTACTCCTCGGCCCGTTGCTTCCGACGCTCGAAGTGATTGTCCTGGGCATTCAGCCGGCCAACCGGGGCTTCGGCGACGCTCTCTCTCCGGAAGTCTTCCGGGCTGTCGAAACACTCGCTCCTCTTCTCATGGAGAAACGATGGAACGAGGTGGAACCCTACCAGGAAAACTGCTCTCCCAGATAGAATTTCCTCGCGATCTCGCTCTCCGCAACGTCGTCAGGCGAGCCCTCGACGACGATCTTCCCTTGATGGATGAGGTACGCCCTGTCGGTGATAGCGAGAGTGTCGCGGACGTTGTGGTCGGTCAGGAGGATGCCGTACCCCTTCGCGCGGAGTCCGAGGATGATCTGCTGAATATCGTAGACGGCGATAGGATCGATGCCGCTGAAAGGCTCGTCCAACAGGAGAAAGTTCGGGAGAATGGCGAGACTGCGCGCAATCTCGACCCTTCGCCTCTCGCCCCCGCTGAGGGAGTACCCGCGGATATGCGCTATCTTCTGAAGGCCGAAGTCCTCGATAAGGCGGTCGGCGACCGTCGACGGCTTCTCCCCCGGGGGCGGATTCTCCTGGAGGACGAGTTCGATATTCTCGCGAACGGTAAGGCTGCGGAACACGGACGCCTCCTGAGGAAGATACCCCACGCCGAGCCGGGCGCGGCGGTACACCGGCAGCTTCGTCAACGCGCGGGAGTCCACCGTCACTTCGCCTGCATCCGGGTTGATAAGCCCCACGATCATATAGAACGAGGTCGTCTTCCCCGCTCCGTTGGGGCCGAGCAGCCCCACGACCTCGCCCATGCCGACGTCCAGATCGACGGAGGAGACGACGGTCCGCCCCTTATACGCTTTGCACAGACCTCGGGCCGAAAGGCTCCTGCTCATTTCTTCGTCGAACCTTCGTCCAGCTTGAAGATCAGCTGCGGCTTGCCCGTCGCCTCTATACGGTTTTGCGCAGGGAAATACACCAACGCATCGGAGCGGAGCGATCGTCCGTTCTGGACGGCGGTTACGTTCCCGTTCACCACGAGCGAGCCCCTGGCTTTCGAATAGACCGCTTTGTCCCCGCGAATTTCCGTGGGCGTCCCCCTTTTCGGGGACGAGACGAAACGGAAGGCGCCGACGGCCGTGAACTCGACGATCGCCCCGTCTTCGAGCTTCCCTTCGATCGAGTTGCACGAAAAGGAGTACCCTTCGGCTGTATCCGCATAGCGGCGAAGTTTCGCGACGGAAAAAGCATCCCCGCGCGCTCGGAGGTCATCGGCATCGATCTGCCTGCTCCCCCAGACGCCCTGCACCGTGCCCTTGAACGAAACGCCTCGCGGTTCCTGCAGATAGCCTGTGAGAATCTGCCCTTTGATATCCACCTTTTCATCTTCCCATACCCCGAGGATATGAACATCCCCGATAAGGTTGAGTTCGCCGCCGTTCATATTGCCTTCGGCTTTTCTGGCGGTCGCGACGATCCCCTCCCGGACGATCTTCACGTTCTCGGAGGCTGTGAAGTAGCCGCTTGCGGAGTCGTACTGCATGGAGTCCGCCGTCAACTTCACCTCCCGGGCGAAGCCGGCGCCGGAACAGAGCGTCAGCGCGAGAAACGCGCAGATCCATCGGAACAGTCTCATGAGGTTCCCTCCCACGAACTAATTTTCCAGTACAGCCCTTTTATTGTACAGCACGTCGTTTCTCCGGAACAGGGCAATCAGTGCAGAAAGGCCTGAGAGAGCGCGCCGACCGCTCCTTCCAGATCGCCGGCGGCGACGATGCACGCAATGACGGTGGACGCGGCGGCGATCATGTCGATGTTGATCCTGCACCCCGCAAGCACCGAGAACATCTGCGAGGGGATCTCCGGACACCCTGCGAGATGCTCTCCTTTGAGCGCCACCTTCGCCACCTCCGTGTCGAAGGTCACTCCCTGCGCTCCCAGATCGGAAGCGAACGATCTGCAGATGGAGATGGCCTCGCCCAGGAGGCTCTGCTTCACGATGAAGGCGATATCGTTCATCTGCCCCCGCATCACGCTCTGCACGATCATCTCCGCCCCGACTCCGGCGGAGGCGAGATCGGAGAAGAGACGCGCCGCCACGCCGGGTACATCGGGCACGCCGAGCACCGCGATCTTCGCGACATCACGGTCGGAGATCACCTCGCCGACCACGCAGCGGCCGAAACTGTCCACTCCAAACGTCATCGAAAACACACTCCCCTTCCGCAAAGGACGAAAAATCTCCGAACAGCCGACATTCCTGCTTACGCGTACTCCGGCGCCGTCCTCCGCGAGGACGAAGAAGCGGGATCTGACTCCGAAGCGCGAGAAGATGGAACACATCAGTTCGGCAACCCTATGCGCCTCCTGCCGTGCGAATGCGAGTACGCTCGGCCCCGAACCGCTGATCGCCACTCCTGTACACTGGGGTATACGCCGGACCTCGTCGAGTATCGCCTCGCCGCCCGGGAAGAGGCGCGCGCGGAACGGCTGATGGAGACGGTCGTCCATCGCCCAGCCCAGATTGTCCCAGTTGCCCGTCGCCCAGGAGGCCGCGAGCAGCGCGGAGCGGCTCACATTATACACGGCGTCGCTCATCGAAACGTGTTTCGGAAGCGCCCGGCGGGCCTCCTCGGTACTCAGTTCCACCGCCGGCACCGCAACTACGGCCAGAATATCGGACGGGAGCGGCGGCATACGGACGTACTTCAGGTCGCTTCCGTCCCAGCAGCTCACCACCATCCCCCCGAGACAGCAAGGAACCACGTTGTCCGGATGTCCTTCCATAGCCACCATCAGCGGCAGCAACTCCTCCTTCGGCAGCGGCCGCTCCCGAAGTTCGTTCGCGATGGCGACGCCGCCTACGATCGCCGACGACGAACTCCCGAGTCCCCGTTTCAGCGGGATGGCGTTCATCGTCCGAAGACGCAGCCCGGCCGGTTCGAGCCCCCACTCCCTGCAGGCCTTTTCGTAGCTCTGGACAACGCCGTTTTTCTCCACGAGGGAGGCGTCGCCGCTCCCCTCGCCGACGACGTCGATCTCGTACTGTCCGGTAGGGAGTATTTCAAGAACGTCGAAGAAGTTGTACAACGACAGGGCGACCCCCACGGTGTCGAACCCGGAGCCGAGATTGGCGCTTGAAGCCGGGACCTTCACCCGCAGCAGGCTCACGAGTTCAGCACCTCCATGAGCGCCTCGCGAGTCCCGTCGATCTCTATTGCGGACGGAACGCGGGATGTTGCGGCGTCGGGGTCTTTCAAACCGTTCCCCGTGAGGACCATCGCGATCCGGAGTCCGGAGGGAAGCTCGCCCTCTCTTTTCAGCTTCAAAAGGCCGGCAAGGGGCGCGCACGACGCGGGCTCCGCAAAGAGGCCGTCGGAAGAGGCAAGCTGTTTTTGCGCATCCAGGATCTCGTCGTCGGAAACGGCGAGAAACCGTCCGCCGGTAATTTCGACGGCACGCTTCGCCTTGTCCGCGCTCACCGGACGGCCGATGCGGATGGCCGTAGCCACGGTTTCCGGGGAATCGACCGGCGCGCCGCGCACCATGGGCGCCGCGCCCTCCGCCTGGACCCCCACGAGCCGCGGGAGCTTCCGAATAGCGCCGTTCTCCTTGTAGAACTCGAAACCCGCGCAGTAAGCGCTGATGTTTCCCGCGTTCCCTACAGGAAGCGTCAGCCAGTCGGGGGGTGTTCCCAGCTCGTCGCAGATCTCCCAGGCCGCGCTCCTCTGCCCCCACAGACGGTACGGGTTGACGGAGTTCACGATGGCGAACCCCTCCTGCTCCGCTCCCTCCCGAGCCAGTTCGAGCGCCCTGTCGAAGTTCCCCCGGACGGCGAGCACTTTCGCGCCGTAGATCATCGCCTGGGCCAGCTTCCCCAGCGCGACCTTTCCCGCGGGGAGCAGCACGAAGCAGGGAATGCCCGCGACGGCCGCGTAGGCGGCCGCCGAGGCCGACGTGTTCCCCGTGGATGCGCAGATGACCGCTTTCGCTCCCTCTTCGACCGCCTTCGCGACGGCAAGCACCATGCCCCTGTCCTTGAACGACCCCGTGGGGTTGAGGCCGTCGTACTTGGCGAAGAGTTCGACGCCGAGTTCCCGGCTCAGATTCCGCAGAGGCGCGAGGGGCGTGTCGCCTTCGCACAGCGACAGCATCGGCGTCTTTCCGGTGAGCGGAAGATACTTCCCGTAGGAATACAGAATGCCTTTTTTCATGGATCTCCCTCCTGAATAAAAAAAGCCCGCACCCTCCGTACTCCAGGAGACGATGCAGGCTCATCGCGGTTCCACTCCATTTCCGGACGTTTCGGACGAATGCGCGCGTCCTTGCGAACGCATCCGCCGGGAACTCCGGCAACTCGACTCCGCTGTAAGGGGCGGACCCCGGCGCCTTCCCTCAGCCCGGCGTTTCCGGGCGGACTTCGGCGCCGACTCGGGGGTGGTCTTCTCCTCGCTCCTCCGGAGAAGGGCTTCCAGCCTCGGCCCTTCCTCTCTGTCCTTCGAAAGAGGGTACTCTTCCCTTCATCGTCGTTTTATCATATCATTGGAAAATATTTTCCTCTTATACCTTCGGCGCCGGAAAGTGTCAAGAGGCCTCCCGGAAAAATCGGACAGCCGAAGGAAGAGATATTCGCAAAGGAGCGTGCACGATATGAGAACATTCGACATGGCAGGTATCGATCCGTTCACCGGAAGAGCCGGATTCACCGGCAAGTTCGTCCATTCGGAGCAGATGACGCTCGCGCACTGGGAGATCGAGGGCGGCACGGAACTCACCGAGCATACCCATCCGCACGAGCAGATCACACTGCTGCTCTCCGGAAAGATGGAACTGTGTTCGGGGAATCATGCCGCGATTCTCACACCCGGCCAGGGGATCGTCTTCGCAGGCGGCGAAACGCATGGAGGGTACGCGCACGAGGACTGCGTCGTCGTGGACATCTTCTGCCCGGTGCGCGAGGACTTCAGACAGCAGACCTCCAAGTAGGCAAAGAGAAGGGGCTGTGGCAGACGCCTCGGCGCTGCCACAGCATTTACGCAAAAACCTTTCCGTCACTTACTACGACTTTTCCGTCCAGGAGAAGCTCCGGCCGGGTTATGATTCCGTCCACATGGATGCCTGCGGATACCGAGCCGCCGAACGTTTCGTTGCTTCCCAGCGCGATGTGGACGGAACCATAGATTTTCTCGTCCTCGAGAATCACTCCGGTGACCCTTGCCTTCTCGTTCGTGCCCACGCCAAGCTCGGCGAGATTGCGCGCAAGAGGGTTCTCTCCCAGCATCGCTACCAGGCGTTCCGCGTCCTCGCCGGTCGCCCTCACCAGCATTCCCTTGCTGAAGCCGAGTCGCAGAGGGCTTCTCAGAACGCCGAGACCGGCGAAGGAGCCGTCGATGATCACATCTCCCTCGGCAGTCCCTTCGACGGGCGCGAGATAGGCCTCTCCCGTCGGGAGATTGCCTCCCTCTCCCTTGTTCCGGTAGACGCCGTCGCTTACGACCCCGTTCCGCCCCTCGACGGACATTTTCAACACGGCGTCCCCGGAACGAAGCTCCGCCGTCCGGGCCTCGGTCATGATCCGGCCGACCCGCTTCGTCAGCTCCGAAACCTTTGCATAGTCGGCGGTTATCGGACCGTTGAAGAACATATCCTCCGTGATGCCGGGCATGGTGGCCACCCGGGCCCCCTGAGCGCAAGCATTCTTTCTCGCGTGCGTATGCGTCAGCGATTTCGCAGTCGCCGCGACGACGACGTCCGAGTCGGCCATCGCCCGCGCCACGACCGGGAACGGTTCCTCTCCGTTTTTCGCAAGCGGCGCAATGCGCAGCGCCACAGCCCGCGCTCCGAGGGCGACCCCTGCCTCGAACACGCTCTCTCCGATGCGTATCGTCGTCTCGTCGTAGACCACGAGCAGCGATTCGGATGCCAGCAGCCCCATGTTCTCCGTTAAAAGACGCTTTGCTACGGCAATGAAATCCATAGTCTTCCGCTCCGGCGCTATCCGAGAAGCTCGGCCACGGTACGGGCCGCGATGCCTCTGGCCAGCACGACGGGCTTGCCCGTGATCTCGGCGACCAGCCTCCGCATCTCCCCCGTATAACCGATGCAGTCCATTACCGTGATATCCGCCCCCCACTCCTTCAGCTCCCGAGCTGCCGCGCTCGCCTGCTCCAGAGCGTCGATATAGGGGGATGAGGGGACGGCGCGGACTTCTTTTCCCACCTGCTTCCAGCGGCGTTCCGCCTGCACGACCTGCTCCGGAGACGGCGTCAGTATTCCGAGCCTTCGTCCTTCCGCCACCGCGGCGACCGCGTTGAACAGCACTTTCTGCGGGCGTATCAGCAGGCCCCCGGTTTCAAAATCGGGGAACTCGCCGGTGCACAGCAGCAGAACAAGCTGTATACCGCTTTCGAAGTGCTCGTCGATCTTCCTGTGAATGCGCGGGGTGATGCATCGTTCCGCGACCTGGACGGACGTACCGTCCGCAAGACGCGTGACGAGGACGTAATCTTCCTTCCCTGGGGCCATCCCTGCAATCTCTTCGTGTGTGAGGCCGTCGAGCGCTCCCGCTTCCGCTATCTCGACGTCGCTCCCCAGAATGGCGGTTATCTCCGGTATGACGTCCACCCGGGGCGACTGCCCTATCGTCACCGTTCCTATCCGTTTTTTCATGAAACCTCCTCCTTCATAGACGGGCGCCGTGTCCGTACACACACGCCAGATGCGTCGCTCGGTTGGGGCCGCAGTGATGGCACTCCGTCAGGGAGGCGGGCGCCCCGCTCTCTTCCGCCCCCTTCAGCGATCGGATCAGCGTCAGGATCTCCTTCAATCGCTCTTTTTCTCCCTCGACCACGAAGGTCGAGGCTCCCTCCGCGCCGGAGAGTCCGCCCCGCCCGACGAGCATGCATCGCGCTGCCCCCAGCGACGCGAGGGCCTCCATCTCGGAGAAAACCCGCCCCGGGACGGGAACGAGCCCGACCGCCATCCCCATCGCCCACGACGAGGCCTTGCGTCCCGCGAAGTGGCAGGACTCCCTGACGGAGAAAGGGGAGAATTTTTCGAGCCCCGCCGCCACTATGCAGAGGACGCCCTCCGCCTCGAGCGCGGGAATCACGCTCCCGGGCTCGCCGCACAGATCGCGCCCCGCCATCATCGCCGCGCAGCCTTCGCGGTCGACGAGGTTCGCCCCGCAGACTGCGACATCCTCCGGTCCCATCTCGCGCCCTATCTCCGCGAGACGGCCGTCCGCCTTCTCGGGAACACCTTTCCGGAGAAGCAGCGAGTGCGCCTCCTCGACGGATGCGCTTCCCGAAGAGACGGCGCCGCGCGGCGTGATCCGGCCGGAAATCCGCAGAGGACGGCCGCACAGCTCCTCCGAGAGAGCCGAAACCGTCGTTCCGCCTTTCAGCAGGATCATCCCCTCTTCAAGAGCCCGGCGCACCTCGGGAAGGGAAGCGATCCCCTTGGCGATCAGTCGCTTCCCCTCCGTCACGGTCAGTGTGAACTGGCATTTCATGCTCTTCCGCTCACCTGCCCCCGCCCATCGTCTGCAGATGATTCATGGGGCCGTACAGCTCGACCAGGCGGGCGAACTCCTTCTCGTTGAAAAACGAGGCTTTCCCTTCGCCGAAGTCCTTGGCGACTTCGATGACGAAGCGCACCGCGAGTTCGATATCCGCTACCTGCGACGCGCCGGTGGCGCACCCCGGAACCGCGGACTCCGCGGTCAGCGCCACGCCCACGACAGGAGCTTTCGTCGCGGTGCACGGCTGCAGGATGCTGTTCAGATGGTAGACATCGTTGCCGTAGGGGGTGATATCCTGCGTGGTGATCGGGAAGACCACCGGAGCCTTGCCGGTGACGAAGCTCATCAATGAGAGCAGATCTTCGCTCACTCTGAGGATGTACCCCTCCTTCACCGTTGCCGAGATCGCGAACCCCTTGTGGTTGATTACCCGGTTACCTCTCGTGGTATCGATCGAAAGCACGGCGTCCAGTTCGTCGCTCATCTCCTCGCCGTTCGCGATGGTCATGTTGATCGGCGAATCCATGAAGGGAACGGGGTCGTGCGGACGGGTGGGGGCGTTCGGACAGATGTGCGTCGAAACGAAGACGTCCCCCTTGAGAACATCGCCGAGGCGCGCCATGCACCCCAGCTTCATGGCCGCCGCGACCGCGGACACGGCGCCGTCCCCGTCCGAAACCAGACCGATCCGTTCGGGGCGGGCGCCGATGCCGCCAAGACGGCCGACGATTCCGAGAGTCGGCGCGGTACCGCCCGAGCGTTTGCCGTCGGCGCCGGGTATCCAGACTTTCACGAAATCCGTATGCCCCTTCGGCCCCTGCACGGTCTTCACAGCGATATTGCGGGGATCGACCCCCGCCTCCACGAGAGCGGCCTTCACCGCCTCCCCCGAAACGGAGGGGCTGTCCAGCAGCTCGTACGCTTCTATTGCATATTTCATGGACATGAGAACGTCTCCTTTTTCTTTGCGCGTTATCGAAGAACGCTTTGTATGTAGGGGAGAATCTCCTTGCCGACCACCGGCTCGATGCTTTTCATCAGGTCCGGGCACCGCATCCCCTCGCCCAGGATGAGCTTTTCTGCGGGAACGAGAATCAGGAACACATCCTGACCCTTGCGAAGTTCGGCGGTCGTAACCGGGAGCCCGTCCGCCGCGTCGAGCGTCATGATCAGATCCGGGAAGGTCCCCAGACGCGCGCCCCCCCGCTCGAGCGTCATGAACTCGTTCCAGAAAGTCGTCTCGCAGTCGCCGACGACGATCTTTCCCGAGTCGAAACCGCCTTTCGTGACAAGTTCAAGCGACTCGACCGCGCCCCGCGTCACGAGGCTCCCTCCGAGGAACCCGAGGACCTCCGAGACGACCTTTTCTCCTCCGCCGGACGCCGCCGCCTTCATGCGCTCGCCCAGGCGAATCGCCTGTTTGAGGGCCCCACACGCGCCGTTCTTCTTTGCGAAAGCGGCTTCGACGGGGTTCCGCGCCACCGCGACCAGTCCTCCCGCCTTGTCCGCCGCCGCGCGGACAAGGGCCGCCGTCGCTTCAAGCTTTCCCGCCGCGTGGATTTCCACGTACAACCCCTTCTCCGGGTTGCCGCCGGCGGCGGACTGACGGGAGACATACGCAGGCTCCTTATGCAGCCCCATCGACCCCATCGTTCCGGTGGGGTGCGCCCTGCCGTTGCAGAGCGCGTCCACCACGGGAAGCCCCATAAGAGCCGCGGGTATCCAGCCGTTGGTGATGGAGCTGCCGCCGCACTCGTTGGGGATGAAGCCGCCCGGTTTCGGACAGCCGTTCGCCATCAGGATATCGATCACCCGCAAATAGTCCCTTGGGGCGACCTGCGCCTCCGCAGCCGCCGGAGCACCCACGGCCGATCCCGTGATCAGCACCGTATCGGGCGGGATGTCGTCGATATCGACAAGCCGTAGAGTTCCCAGAGAGAGCGCCTCGCGGATGTTGATCCTCCCCTTGGCCATGCTCCCGCCGCCTCCGCCGCCGAGCACCGCTCCTCCAAGAACGGCGGCTTCGGCAATCGCTTCCGTGATGATCATTTCGGACATTGCGGACCACTCCCCTCGTTCATTCCAGAAGAGCCCACGCGACCGCGGCGGCCGAGCGCACGGGATCGATCACGGGAATCTTCAGCGCACCCCTCAGAAGCGGTGCGGCGCCTATAGTGGACATCCCGGTGCAGCCAAGAAGAAGCGCCTTCGCGCCAGCCTCCTTCAGCTTCGCGCCCGCCGCGAGCACGGACGCCTTTCCCTCCGGAGCCATCAGGTCGAGCGTCGAGACGACGCCGTCGGGGACGAGAGAGGCGATCAGCCTGTCCCCCAGGATGCGCCCCACGGGTTCGGGAGCTTCCGGCAGAAGTCCGAGCACCCCCACCGGAACTTCCAGAGAACGGGCGAGGGCGGCAGAAGCACGCCCGGCGCCGATCACGGGTATGCGCAGAGAGGCGGCCGCCTCGGCGACCGCCGGGTCGCCGAAGCAGCTCACGATTACAGCCTCCGCACCGTCCGACTCCATGGTGCGCGCAAGCGCGAGCACCTTGGGGACGGCGATTGATTCGGTCGCGTCGTCATGAATACCCTCGGGCTGATCCGGTATGCACGCGGAAAGGATCTCCAGTCCGGGGAAGTGCCCCATGATGATCTCTCCATGCAGCCGGAGCAGCCTCTGGTCCGTCGTCGTCAGGACGCGGACGAGCCCGACCCGTTTCCTCGCATTCATTAGCCGAACGTCCGGATGAGCGCGTTCACGAAGCCGTAGATACCATCGCCGGCGACGAAGCCGCCGCCGTAGATCTCCAGCTCCGGCTTGTACTTCTTCTCCAACGGCCAGCGGATCAGCAGCGCGACGAGCAGGCCTATGCCGTAGATCGGGTTGTTGATCAGAAGCCCCGTGGCGAAGAGAATGCCGATGGCCCGCTTGGCGCCCCCGACGAACTGCAGAGCGGCGCCGAAGATGCTCGCGACGACCAGCTGCCTCATGATTTCGGGGTGCAGTCCGGCTTTCACCGTGGCGGCGAAGACCCGGCTGACCGGAGGAATCATGTCCAGCTTGAAGTGCATCCGCATCAGCCCCCATGTCACGAGGACGGCGATGATACCGCCGATGACCTCGGAGATCATCTGCTGACGCCGCCCGTCCATTTCGTACTCAAGGTTGGCGCCGCGGCCGCGGATGATCCAGCCCGTCTTCAGGTCGTACCCCATGTCGGCGAAGCACGGACCGGTGCTGGCCACGTATCCGGTAAGAAGAACGAGGGCGTGCGGAGGGAACTGCATGAAAATGCCGAGGCTCAGGAAAATGATTGAGACGGCGAACCCGGGGAACCAGCCGGAGTGCATCGCCGACAGACCGACGAGCACCGGCGCGACCGTGGCGGAGAAGGTGCACCACACGATCCAGAGCACCAGTTTGTCGGTCGACATTTCGCTCCATATCCCGCTGAGGACGGCAAGGGCGACGGCGCCCGCAGCGAACAGAAGCACATGATAGGAAAGCGTCATCTTCAGGGATGACGAGGAAACGGTATACTTCTCCCCGGTCTCCGCACCGCCGTCCTTCGTCCGCTTGTCCTTGAAGATGATCATCAGCGCCTGGACCAGAGTGATGGCGCCCGCGCCGATCATGAATCCGTGCGGGATGTACGTTTTTCCGAGATCGGCGGGTATGCCGACGAACCCGAAGCTCTCGGCGACCGGGGCGATCCACGCCGAGATGATCGGGAAGTAACCCCGGATGATGAGCCCGAGCGCAAGGGCGACCATCGCCGTCACATTCGCGATGAACGCGATGCCGACCCCCGCCATCGGGAGGCCTCTGATGCCGAGCGCGGGGAACGTGAAGAGCTGGCTGCTTCCCACGGCGCCCAGAATAATAGCGACGAGCAGGTTGCGCCCCTTCTTGCCCCCTTCGTCGCCTGCGATCAGCGCCTGCGCCGTAGCGACGCCCGGAGGCCATGAACCCGTCGCGGGGAAGAGTTCGGAATCGAACGTCCGGTAGACGAGGTGCATGCCTATCAGAGTCGCTATACCTGCGCCCAGCAGCATCGGGATGAGCAGCGCCATATCGCCGTACGCGTAAAAAATGGACACGGAGAGAAGCGTGCAGTTCGCGGCGGCGAACCCCGCGCCGGAGGTCATCGTCTGGACCAGGTTCTGCCTGTCCAGCGAACGGAACGCCTGCATCCCCCCGATCGGCAGGCGGGCCAGAATCATCGCCAAGAGAGCCCCGATGATCGACGTATTCGGCGTAATGCCTATTCGAGAGATGATCTGCATGCAGATCACCGCCGACGCGGCGGATACCAGGATACTGAGAAAAAGAGTTCGTATCTCGAGCGCCTTGACATGTTCCTTATGTGCTTCCATAACGCATCCCCCTTCAAGATAGAAATTAAAGATAAGGATACGATATGAAGAGTTCGGAGATACGGGACTTTTCGCTCATCAGAGCGCACAAAAACGAAGAATTCAGTTTGTGCAGGGTGCACAATGTGCAAAATAGACCATAAGAGCAAGAAAAAGCCTGTGAAAAGCAACGCCTCTCAGACTGTCTTCCGGAAGCAGTTTTCGTATCTTCGCCAATCTGTACCGAAGAGAGTTTCGATGCAGGTGCAACCGTTGAGCAGTCAGGGTATGGTCGCAATCGCACAGCACGAAAGTCCAGAGCGTCTCCAGCAGGGAGGCGCTGTTCATAGCGTCGTATTCGATAATGGGTTCCAACAGACGCATCGAATACTCCATTGCCGCTCTTCCGCCGTCTCCGAGGAGAAAGGGGAAAAAAAGTTCCATCTCCGATTTCGAATACACACCTTCAGGCAGAGAAAAGAGCTTCAGAAGACGTCCGCAGAGTTTCGCCTCTTTGTAGGAGGAGCGAATATCTTCGAGTCTATACGTCCCTCCTATGGTCACGAAGGTTCCCTTCGGGAAGAAATGGCCCGCTCCGGAAAAGTCGTGCTCTTCAAGATCGAGAGGGCGGGAGAGAATGAACGTTTCACATGACGTTCTTACAATGGCAAGGAGCGTTCCATGATTTTCCACCACTCCGGCGACTATGCTCGCGAGAACGGACGTTTCCGGGGGTGCGCCGCCGATCATCAGAACGACCGCCTTGTCCGAGCGAAAGAAGCCGGCCGATTCGAAAAGATCGAGCGCTTCTTCATTCGAGTCGGCAAAAAGCAGTCGGGCAAAGCCGTCGTTCAGATCGGGAATGGCGCATTCCTTCCGCTCGTCTTTCAAAATTTCTTCGGTAACGGAGCGAATCGCGTGCGTGTAGCGAAGTTCCAACGGCAAGAGAATCACGGGCAGGCCGAACTTGTTCGCATACGCGCCGAACTCGCGCGGAAGCTCGTCGAGGAAACGCCCAAGTTTTATGCCCAGTCCCGCCGCCCTGCTCTTCACGAGGCTTTCCAGAAAGAACATCAACGACTTCTTTTCTTTATGAAAAGCATACGCCGTCGTCAGGATGAAGACACCCGGTTCAAGCCACAACGAGGGATCCGGAACTTCCGCGATGTCGACGCATCGAACGGGGTGATCGATCCCCTTCTCGCCGGCGAAAATCGAGCTTCCCTGAAATACCGGCAGGTCGAGCAGTCTCCTGACTGTAATCATTTCCTATTCTCCTCCCGAAAACATCCCTGCGGTTCGGCGTAGTTTACAAAAAAAGAAGAGTGGTTTCACTCCAACGGCCGGTCGAAACGTTTTTCGTACGCTCCGTTGCGCTTCAGATCCCTGTCCCAGAAAAAAAAGTTCGTCAAGGGCAGGATGAGCCAGGCAAGGAACGAGGGAAGGCGTTTCGGTCCGGCCAGTTTCGCACAAATCGCTTCGTCCAGGGCGCCGGTCGCCGCATAGATTCGGCCGAGCCGGCGGTACCGATCGAATAGTTTCCCCCCGCCCTTCGGACCGCGTGCGCGCTGCCGGGCGCCTTCGCCTCCGCCCATCCTGACGACTCCGTCGCAGCGAGCGCCCAGCCGTTTCGAGAGCTTTTCGAGATACGCTTTCATCGGGCGCGTGTGCGATTCCTCCGGGAAGCCCGTTTGAATAAGAAAAAGCATCCTCGTCGCCGAACAGCGCCCCTTGTATGCGGAGATCTCTTCGATGAACGCCTTCGCGATCGCGGGCATGGCGTCCACATAGATCGGAAAGGCTATCAGCGCCGCGGACGGTTCTCCGAAGGCCCCCACCGCACGGCGAAAGTCGCCGGAATCGGAGATAAAATACTCCCGGACCTCGTTCGGTTCCGAAGCGCCCGCTCTCTCTCCGAGAAATCCCTCCGCGAAAGCCTCGGTCAGCGACCTGGTGTTGCTCCGCTTGCCTCTCGGCGAGCAGTTAAAGATGTTCAAGAGCATGGCGAACCTCCTCGGGATCGTCGCTCAAGGGGCGAGCGAAAAGAAAACGCGTGTGTCCGTTGCGTGCGAAGCGTTCGAACGCTGTGGAGACGATGCGGATATCCTCTTCGTCCGTGTCCTCCTCGGGCTCGAAAAGAAAGGCCATCTTCGGCATGGAACGGTCGTACCGGAGCGGGTGGCGGCACTCACCGTCCGCAAACTCGATATACGGAAGTACGAGAGGAATGACGCGGTCGATCGTCGTCTTCAGCAGCGCGGAGTAGAACCCCGCGATCAACGGAGAGGCGAAGACCGCCGCGTCGGCGTTCAGAAACGACCGGAGAACTTCGACGTGATCGTCTTCGAAGATACAGGCTCCCGGCGTACGGAGCCAGCACGCGAAACAACCGATACAGGAATGCACCGCCTTCTCCCGGAGGCGGACGTCCGTCACCTCGTGCCCGCGCTCCGCCGCGGCGCGGCCGAAAGCGGCGAGACGTTCGCCGAACCCGATCTTTTCAGCATCCGGGTTCCCATCGACAATGAATATTTTCAAAAAAAACACCTCACGACTTTGAACGCCCCTGAAAAAGTTCGAGAGCCGTCCGCTGAATATGCACTCCGCCATTATACCCCTCCCGACCTCTTCGGCTATAATCGATCGAAACATCCACGAGAGGAGCGGGTACGATGGAACAACTTCCACGGTCCAAAGGGTGCTTCGTTTGCGGAGATTCGGAGGACAACCCCAGAACTCTGGGCCTGACTATCTTTTGGAACGACGAAGAGCGGCGTACGGAAATCGCACTCGCCCCGGACGGCACCTGGTGCGGCTATGAAGGAGTCGTCCACGGAGGAATCATAGCCTCGGTCTTCGACGACGCGATGGCGTGGGCTGTTCGCCGAGAGCACGGCGCTTGGGCGGTGACGGGCGAGATGTCGGTCCGGTATCTTCGCCCCGTCCTCGCCGGGAACCGGTATATCGTCGAAGGCAGGGTGGAGAAGACATCCGGCCGGCGCATTGCGACAACCGCCGTAATGAAGGACGAGAAGGGGAAAGAAGTGGCGGAGGCCAACGCGCTTTTCGTCCGAATACCCCAAAAGCAGTCTTCCGGAAACGAAGAATGAACACGCAAGAGATTCTTGTTCTTCATGTCGCCATCATAGCGCTGTACTGTGCTATACTGCTTTTCGTTGTTTTTCGGGGTCGGCAAGCTCTTAATGTCCAGGTACATTCAAGCGTCGGAATACGGAACTGAAGCTACATAACTCGCTCACGGCAGGAGAATGGCGCTTCGAATCAGGGAACGGCGCACAAAGGAGGCGTGATAGCGTGTGAGTACAAATATCAGGGAAGAGAGCCTCGCGCTCTCGGAAAAACTTGTGGCGCTGCGCAGGGATCTGCACCGTCATCCCGAACTGAGCTATAAGGAGTTCCGCACTTCGGGCATCGTCGCCGCCCTTCTGAGGGAGCTTGGCGCCGAGGTGCGTGAGAACGTGGGGCGGACCGGCGTCGTCGGCTTGCTCCGGGGAGGAGAAGGACCTGTGGTGGCGATCCGGGCCGACATGGATGCGCTCCCCGTTCTCGAACAGACGGGACTCCCGTTCGCCTCGGAAACGGAGGGCGTGATGCACGCATGCGGGCACGACATTCATACGACCTGCGCCTGCGGTGCGGCAATGCTGCTCGCTTCCCGCCTTCACACGATCGGCGGGAGCGTGAAGTTCATCTTCCAGCCCGCCGAGGAAATCAACGACGGCGCCAAAGCCATGCTCTCGGACGGAGTCATGGACAATCCGAAACCGGACATGGTCTTCGGTCTGCATAACCACCCCGAAATCCCTGCCGGGAAAGTCGGAGTGAAAGAGGGGGGCCTGATGGCCTCGGTGGATACCATCCGCATTACCGTCACAGGGAAAGGCGGGCACGGCGCGCTTCCGCACCGCGACATCGACCCCATCGCGGGTTCGGCGGCCGTCATCTCGGCGCTCCAGACCGTGGTGAGCCGCAACGTCGATCCGCAGCAGCCGGCCGTCGTCTCTTTAGGCACCATCCACGGGGGGACGGCGAACAACGTCATTCCCGACAGCGTCGAGATGACCGGGACCGTCCGCACATTCAACGCGGACCTCCGCGCCTCGATGGAAGGGATGCTCCGCAGAGTCGTTGAAAACACCGCCGCAGGGCTTGGCTGCAAGGGAGAACTCTTCTACCGCTACGATCTCCCCCCCGTCATGAACGACCCGCAAGCCACAGCTCTCGGACGGCGGGCCGTCGAGGCGATCGCAGGGCCGGAAGGAGTCGTCGTCCCCGTTCCTTCGATGGGGGGAGAGGACTTCGCCCTGTTGCAGGAAAAAGCCCCCGGTTGCTTCTTCTGGCTCGGCGTGGGAAATCCGGAGATAGGAGCGGTCCACCCATGGCACAGCCCGCTGTTTACAGCCGACGAGTCATCCCTCCACATCGGAGCGGGGATTCTGGCCCAGTCGGCGCTCTATGCGCTGCACTATTTAAGAGGAGAGTGAGCCCACATGAACAAAGCCCTGCTTGATCCCAAAATCCACCTTACCGTTCTCGCCGTCACAGTGCTCAGCGAATTCATCGGTACGAAAAGAGTCACCGTCGGCCCCGGCGTCATGCTCTTCCTGCCCATGCTCTACGCCCTGGTCATCACCGGGGCGCTCTCGATGAAGCGCCTGAACTTCTTCACGAGAGAACAGAGCGTCGCCGCATCCCCTCTGATCACGCTCTCGATCCTCTTCCTCGTTGCCCGCATAGCCGTCATCATCGGGCCCAACATCATGACCATCATCGCCGCCGGCCCCGCGCTGCTCCTCCAGGAGCTGGGCAACCTCGGCACCATCTTCTTCGCGCTCCCCGTCGCTCTTCTTCTCGGGCTGAAGCGTGAAGCCGTCGGCGCCACCCACTCCATCGCCCGCGAACCCAACGTCGCGCTTATAAGCGAGGACTTCACGCTCGACTCTCCCGAAGGCCTGGGCGTTCTGGGCGTCTACGTCATCGGAACGCTCTTCGGCGCCGTCTTCATGGGGCTTTTCGCAGGCTTTCTCGCCTCCGCGACATCGTTGCACCCCTACGCCCTCGCCATGGCGTCCGGCGTCGGCAGCGGCAGCATGATGGCGGCCTCATCGGGGAGTCTGCTCGCGCTCTTCCCCGAGATGAAGGATCAGATCGCGGCCTTCGCCGGAGCCTCCAACCTCATCTCCACAGGGAGCGGACTCTACGTCTCGATCTTCGTCGCGCTGCCCCTGACGGAGTGGCTCTACAAGAAGCTCGAACCCGTCCTCGGACGGAAGAAGAGCGCGGAATAGCACCAGAAGAGGAGGAGAACCGTTATGAAAGTATCGTTCATGGATTCCGTCGTCGTCATGATCATCTCGGGCGTCATCATCGCCATCGGCAACATGGTGGGGTACAAGGTGGACATCATGGCGTCCGTTCCCGGGCTCGTCTATCTGTTCCTGATCATCCTGGCCGGGGTCGCGATGACCAAGGTCATCCCCTGGAAGGTCCCCAGCATCGCCTACATCACGCTCATCGGGATTCTGGTCACCATACCCGCATTCCCGTATTCCAAGGCCATCGTCGAGGCAACCGGCAAGATCAACCTCCTGGCCACGGCGACACCGGTGCTCGCATACGCCGGAATCGCTCTGGGCAAGGATATGGAGACCCTCAAGAAAATGGGCTGGAAGATCGTCGTCGTCAGCATCTTCGTCTTCATGGGCACATTTGTCGGCTCGGCCGTCATCGCTCACTTCATCCTCAAGATGCAGGGCATCATTTAGCGCGCTCTTGTTTTCCGTAGGGAGCCGATGCGCTTGCCTCCGGCTCCCTACTTCGCCCCCCTCTTCGAACCCTCGGAGGGAAACGCGTGCTATGCTCCTTTTTTCTCCGCCCTGATAGCCTTTATACTCTCTGTTAGAAGGGGAAGAATTTTCAGCGCGTCGCCCACTACGCCGAAGTCCGCGACGTCGAAAATGGGCGCTGCGGGATCCTTGTTGATCGCCACGATCACATCGGACTCCTCCATACCGGCCAGATGCTGAATCGCCCCGGAAATGCCGCATGCGATATAAAGATTCGGACGTACCGTCTTTCCCGTTTGCCCCACCTGACGATCCTTCTCCGCCCATCCGGCGTCGACGCTTGCACGGGAGGAGGAAACTGTCCCGCCGAGCGCGTCCGCCAGTTTTTCGAGCATGGAAAAGTTTTCAGGACCTCCCATTCCGCGACCTCCGGAAACGAGAACTTTCGCCTCCTGGATGTCCTGTCTTTTATTCTCCTTTTTCACGATCTCCAAAATTTCAACATTCTTTCCCTCGGCCAGCCCGTCTACGCGAACGCGTTCCACAGGACATTCCACACTCTCCAACGGAGCAATGCGCCGCATGACGCCCGGACGGACGGTCGCCATCTGGGGCCGATGGTTCGAGCAAAGAATCGTCGCCATGATATTACCGCCGAAGGCCGGGCGGGTCATCATAAGATCGCGCGTCTCCGGGTCGATTTCCAGTTTGGTACAATCCGCGGTCAGACCGGTATGAACCCGCGCCGATAAGCGAGGTGCGAGATCGCGCCCGATAGCGGTGGCGCCGAACAGAACGATTTCGGGTTTGAAACGTTCTATGATGGCGGCCATCGCGCGCGCGTACGGCTCCGTCATATACGTCTCCAGCGCGGGATCGTCGACCATAAGAATTCTGTCCGCTCCATATTTTCCCAATGCGGCGCACAGAGACTCCACTTCATACCCCAGCAGAACGGCAGTAACCTCCGTCCGCAATGCTTCGGCCAACTCCTTGCCCTTTCCTATCAGTTCGTAGGAGACTCCGGAGATCCGATTATCCATCTGCTGCACCACAATCATAACGCCTTTGTAATCCTGTTTGTTCATCGGGCTCTCACCTCTCCATCACAGAATGAACTTTTCCTGCAGACGATCCGTGATCCAGTCGACGGCGTCGTGAGCGTCGAGCGCAACGACTGTACCTTTTCCCTTTACCGCCTTTGTAAAAGATTTGACGACTCGCGTAGGAGAGCCTTTCAAACCGATATTATCATCGTCTATTTTCAGGTCGGATCGGACGAGAGTTTTGATCTCCCGCGAGCGATAGGCATCGAAGATGCCTCCGGGCGTCATGTAACGAGGTTCGCACATCTCGGAAAGCGCAGTGATAAGGCAGGGCATCTTCGCTTTAATAATATGATAGCGATCTTCGAATTGTCTCTTGACGACGACGCAATCGTCTTCAACTCGTACATCCTCCGCATAGCTTATATTCACAAGCCCCAGGTGTTCCGCTATTTGCGGTCCCACCTGCGCCGTGTCTCCATCGATGGCCTGCCTGCCGGCGATGATCAAATCGTACTCCATATCCGAAAGGGCGGAAGCGAGAGTACTTGAAGTCGCCCACGTATCGGCCCCGCTGAAAGCCTTGTCCGTCAGAAGGACGGCCTCGTCGGCCCCCATGGCCAATGTTTCGCGCAGGGCGAGATCGGCCTGAGGGGGTCCCATCGAGAGAACGGTCACATGCGCTCCGTACTGGTCTCTAAGCCGCAACGCCATCTCCAGACCGGCCTTGTCGTCTGGATTGACGATACTGGGAACTCCTTCGCGCATCAATGTTCCGGTTACGGGATCCAGCCGCACTTCATTGGTATCCGGCACCTGTTTCACACAAACAATGATCTTCATGTTCTCACCCCTTTATTTCAGCAAGGCGCCGGCGACAACCATCAGCTGCACTTCGCTGGTACCTTCGTAGATCTCCGTGATCTTCGCGTCGCGCATCATTCTCTCCGCGGGGTAGTCGCGCATATACCCGTATCCGCCGTGAAGCTGCACGCACTTCGTGGTAACTTCCATAGCCGTCTGAGAGGCATAGAGCTTGGCCATCGCCGCCTCGACGGAAAACCTGGCCCCGGAATCCTTTGTCGCTGCGGCGTCATAGACCAGATGTCTCGCAGCCTCGATCCGCGTCTGCATTTCGGCAAGCTGGAACTGCGTGTTTTGAAAAGCGGAGATCGGCTTCCCGAACTGCTTCCGCTCTTTGACGTACGCCACGGTTTCATCCAACGCCCCCTGCGCGACTCCGAGCGCCTGAGCGCCGATTCCAATGCGCCCTCCGTCCAAAGTCCCCATCGCTATACCGAACCCTTTCCCTTCCTTGCCGAGCATATTCTCCTTAGGAACCAGGCAATTCTCAAAGATAAGCTCGCACGTCGAAGAGCCCCGTATCCCCATCTTCTTCTCTTTCTTGCCTACGGAAAATCCCGGGAATTCCTTCTCGACGATAAAAGCCGAAATGCCTTTTGTCCCGAGGCTCTTGTCGGTCATCGCAAAGATAATATACACATCGGCCTGTCCGGCGTTGGTAATAAAAATTTTGCTGCCGTTGAGAATGTAATTTTCTCCGTCAAGAACGGCTTTCGTCTGTTGTCCTGCCGCATCGGTTCCCGCTCCGGGCTCCGTAAGCGCGAAAGCGCCGAGCTTTCTTCCGGAAAGAAGGTCGGGAAGATATTTTTCTTTTTGCTCCGGGGTACCATACTTGGAGATCGGATCGCACCCCAACGACGTGTGCGCAGAAACGATGACTCCTGTCGTCGCACAAAATCGGCTCATTTCTTCAACGCAGAGAATATAAGTTAGCGTGTCGCAGCCCTGCCCTCCCCATTCCTTTCCGTACGGGATGCCGAGGAAGCCGAATCGGGCCATCTTTTCCACCGTCTCGGAAGGGAATCGCTCGTTTTCATCCACTTCCTGCGCCAAGGGCTTTACTTCCTTTTCCGCGAAACGACGAAAAAGTTGCTGCGCCATTCGCTGCTCTTTACTCAATGCAAAGCTCATCTATTCGCCCTCCAATCATCTTCTTCGCAAACACTTGAATTTATGAAACAACAAGAAGCGGAGGCGTCGTCGAACACGGACAACGCCTCTCCGGGAAGTTACTTCGGAGGCATCACCGTCGCCGTCCCCTTCAATAAAAGCTCCCCTGCCTGATTCGTGCACGTTGTCTCCAGTTTGACGATATTTTTCTCCGAAAGCATCTCGACCACTTTCACTTTCGCCTCGACAGTGTCTCCTATGCGTGTCGGAGCGGTGAATTTAAGAGTCTGCTCCAGGTAGATAGTACCGGGACCGGGGAGCGCCATGCCGAGCGCGGCGGAAACAAGAGAGGCCGTCAGCATTCCGTGGGCGATTCGCGTTTTGAAACGCGTACCGGCCGCGTACGCTTCGTTGATATGCGCCGGGTTTTGATCTCCGCTGACTCCGGCGAACAGATAGACGTCGGTCTCCGTCAGCGTTTTTTGGAACACGCCCTCGTCCCCTATGTTCAAATCATGGATCGTTTTTCCCTTCATTTCTTTCCCTCCTCATTTCTTCCGATAAAAACCGGTACAAGAAATCTCGGATTTTATCGAGCGGCGACTTGTATTCCCATTGGCTCCTGGCGGAAAATACGGGAATCCATTGCCTTGAGATCTCCTGCGATGCGCGGTTTGAAATCCATATGCGCCAAAACGTCGTTTTCCAAAGAGACGCCCGGGGCGATCTCGGTCAGCGTCGGCCCGTCCTCGGTAAGTTCGAAGACGGCGCGCTCCGTTACATAAAGGACGGGCTGCCCCTTTTCCACAGCGTATGTTCCGCTGAAGGTAATCTGCTCCACATCATCGATGAATTTTTTGATTTTCCCCTCTTTAATGATCTTCAGCGCACCGTTTTCAGCATGTATTTCCAATCCTCCCGCGGTGAAGGTACCGCAATAGATCACTTTTTTCGCGGTCTGCGTGATGTTGATGAATCCACCGCACCCGGCGATCTTGGGGCCGAACTTGCTTACGTTCACATTACCGAAGCGATCGGCTTGCGCCAGGCCCAAAAAGGCTATATCAAGGCCGCCTCCATCATAAAAATCGAACTGAACGGGCTGATCCAGAATGCAATCGGGATTGATGGCCGCGCCGAAGTCCAAACCACCTACAGGAATTCCGCCGACGGGGCCGGACTCCACCGTGAGGATCATCTGGTCTTCTATTCCTTCTTCGCCGGCGACGATCGATATCCCCTCGGGCATACCTATCCCGAGGTTGGTCACGACATCCTTCCCGAGTTCCATTGCGCACCGGCGGGCGATAATTTTTCGTTCATCCATAGCCAAAGGCTCTATAGAACCGATTGAAGCTCTCGCATCTCCGCAATAGCTGGGGTTGTACTGAACCCCAAACGTTTGCATGTGCCTCTCCGGCGTGGCTTCTACGATCGCGTCGACATAAATTCCAGGGAGACGGACCAGCTTGGCGTTGAGTTCGCTCTTCGGAAGCACCTTCTCCACCTGCAGAACGACGATACCCCCGCTGTTCTTCGCGGCCTGACACATGGCCACGACCTCGAGCGCCAGCGCCTCTTTTTCGAACGTCGCGTTTCCGGCCGCGTCGCAGAACGTACCCCGTACCAGGGCCACGTCTATTGGAAACGGCATGTACCGCAAATATTCCGTACCGCCTATTTCGACGATCTCCACCAGATCTTCCGTTGTTCTCGCATTCAGTTTGCCGCCCTCAAGACGAGGGTCGACGAATGTTTTCAACCCGATGTGCGTAATCGTTCCGGGCTTTTTCGCCGCGATGTCCCTGAACAGATGCGATATGACTCCCTGCGGAAAGTTGTACGCTTCGATCTTGTTTTCCAGAGCCAGAGCCTGCAGCTTCGGAGCAAGCCCCCAATGCCCTCCTACGACTCGTTTGAGCAGCTTCGGATGTCCGAAGTGATTCGCTCCTCTGTCCTTCCTGTCTCCCTGCCCGGCGGCGTACACAAGGGTCAGATCATTCGGCGTTCCGCTTTGTAGAAAACGTTCCTCCACTGCGTTGGAAAGCTCCTCGGGATGCATGCACCCGACGAACCCTCCTATCGCCACTGTCGCTCCGTCCCTGATCAAACCAACCGCCTCGATCGCCGATTTCACTTTGCTCATACCCGCCACACGCTCCTTCCGAACTCTTTTCCCCTCTCACCCGTCCTCGTGAGAATATATTCCATATCCAATACAATGGATACAACCAAAGGACCCTTTTTTCACAAATAAGGCATTAGCCGTATTCGCCCAATTTCAACTCGCAGCTTCATTGAAAAATCCGGAAAAAGCTGGAGAGATGCTCTTTCGGATAGAACACACGGGTGAAATGAATGCGCTGGATAACGACCGGTTTCCAAAATAGAATATACATAAACTATTTTTTCATAAATTCATTTTTTAATATTGCATCTTGAGCATTTATCTTTTTCATGATACAATTCTACAGTCTAGACTAAGTCTATGTAAAATACTTTCTTCTAAATGGTTCAATGCCTACATGTAATGCATTATCGAGCGAGCACTTACCCCAAAGACTGGAGACGCCATGGATATTCAACATTTAAAATACTTTGTTCAGGTTATAAAAAATCAGAGTTTTACAAAGGCCGCCGAGAAGCTTGTGGTCACACAACCGATGCTTTCACGGGTCATCAACCAGCTCGAAGAGGAACTCGACATCAAACTGATAGAACGAACCAGCAAACACTTCAAAACGACGGACGCCGGAGAACTCCTGTATCAGCAGGCGTTGAAAGCGCTGCATACCCACAACGACATCTATCAGTACATCAACGATCTTAAATCCGCAAAATCCGGCGAAGTGTTGATCAGTATCCCCGGCGTTCTCCTGGACATGTACTTCCCCCCTCTTCTCTTCGAGTTCCATCAAAAATACCCGCATGTCAAGCTCGATATTATCGAAGAGGGATCCAAGCTCACGGCGCAATCAGTCTTGTCCGACCAGGTTGAACTGGGATTCGTCATGCTCCCTGTTCGCAACGCCTCCAAATTGACAAGCCGTATTGTCACCACGAGCATCTGCCATGTACTTGTAAACAAGGAGCACCGTTTCGCCACGAGAAGCACTCCGATCCACACGTCGGAACTTGTCGAAGAGCGCATCATCACCTTCAGCACGACGGCGACCCTGCACGACGCGTTTATTCGACACTGCGAGAACGAAGGTTTCGAGCCCAACCTTGTATATAAAACGCTCATGCCAAATTTCATTTTCGAGATGGTGCATCTCGGCCTTTGCATAGGTATACTTCCTTACCCGGTTGTCAAACGATTCATTTTCGACGGGCTCGTCTCGATACCGCTGGAACCGAAAATTATCTGGGAAATAGCGGTCATCAGTAAAAAGGACAATTACCTTTCGTTCGCCGCGCGGAACTTCCTCTCATTCGTCGAAGAATATTCCGTGAGAAAGGGGAAAGAGTGGCAAGGACTCGAATGAAACGCGCCGTCCTTAGTTTATCGATTCCATAATTTTCTCCGCCATTTCGTTCAGACTGCTCGCCATATCGTTCAACGCTTGCGCTGTCTCGGCGATCCGCGTCGTCGCATCGGACACTTGAGTAATTATCGAAGACATGACGAGCATCTGCCGGCAGTTTTCCGCATTGTCGGACTGAATGGACGCCAGCGTATGCGCAATGTTTTTGATCGAGTCGCCCGTAACGCCGGCCAGTTTTCTGATCTCTTCCGCGACAACGCTAAACCCTCTCCCCTGTTCGCCAACCCTCGCCGCCTCGATGGATGCGTTCACCCCTAAAAGATTCGTTCGCGTCGCTATCATCTTGATAAGCCCTATTACCTGATCGCTTTCCTTCACGCTTTCTCCGGATCTTTCAAGCGTCTCCTTCATTATCGCGGCCATACCGCTCATTTCCTCAGATTGCGCGGCGATCTCCTCGGAAGCCCCGGCCAGCATCTCAATGCTTTCCGCTATCTTCATAGAAGATTCTTTGAGGTTTTCATAGTTAAGGGTCGATTCGGTTATTGCAACAGCTCCCAAAACATGACCGCCTTCGTCCATGATAGGGGCGCCGACCCCTACGTACGGCGCCCCGTAAAGCGAGGAGTCCATCTTCGCCGTTACTCTCCGCCGCTCATGCAGAGCTCGGTACAGGAGACTTCCGGGGCGAATCTCGTCGCCATATTCGACCTTCAAATCCAAGCTGCGCGCCGGCTTGTAGAAAACCACGCCGTCAAGATCACAGATACAGACGCCGACATCCGCGACCTGCATTCCACTCAATCGGGACAGAACGTATATATAGTGATCAACAAGCCTCCCATCGAGCGAATCACGCTGTTTTTCACTCCATCCGTTTTCATCCTTCTTATTTTCTTTACCCTTCATATGCTGCAACACTCTTTTCACATTCCGAAGGTATTTTTCAGCTATTCTTCCCGTTTGAATGAATATGTTTCAGCATCTTGAAAAACATCTTATCCCTTCGCCTTATGGTTTCTTCATCCTTACCGTTGGAGTAGTCGTAAAATCCGCTCTTGGTTTTTACTCCCAACTGCTGTGTTTCCATCAAGTTTTTCAATGTAACCGAAGGCTCCTTCATATCGCTTAAAGAGGCGAAGAGATACGAAGAGATGTAATAAAACGTATCCAAACCTCCCAAATCAGCCGTCTGAAGAGGACCGATGACAGGGTAGCGGAATCCGGGACCGTACCGCATGGCACGGTCGACATCGTCGACTCCGGCGATCCCCTCTTCCAAAATATGAAGCGCCTCTCTGAATACGGCGAACTGAAGGCGATTCCCAATGAAACCGGGGGCGTCTTTCCGCACGACAACCGGCTCCTTATTGATCGCATACATAAGTTCCTTGAGGTCGTCGACGGTCTCGTCGGCGGTTCCATCAGCTCGAATCAACTCGACCAAGGGAATAATGTGAGGGGGATTCCAAAAATGCATCCCAATAAAACGTTTTTTGTTTTGCATCTTCGAGCACATCTCGTTTATGCTCAGACCAGAGGTGTTCGTCGCGAAGAACGCATCATTCCGGGCAATCAGCTCGACCTCGGCCCAGAAAGCTTGCTTGACCTCCATTTTTTCGATAATCGCTTCTATTATCAAATCGGCGTCGGAAAACACCTTTTTGTCGGTCGAGTACGAGATGTTATCGACAATGTTTTTTGTTGCATCCTCTGTTAAAAGCCCCTCTTCGACAAGGTTGGCATTGAACAGTTTCACGAGACGTCTTGATTTTTCCAGGTCGCTTTCTCCAAGGTCCGTGACGACAACCTTGCAGCCTTTCGCCGCGAAAACCTGGGCTATACCGGACCCCATCGTACCGGCTCCTGCGATACCGATCTTCTTTACGTCCTGAATCTTCATTTTTCGCCGCTCCTCCCGATTCAAGCAAAACAAGGGGGGCTCGTTGTACGGAACAGCCCCCCTTCCGGCCGCTTATACTTCCATCTGCTTCAAATCGTCCGGGATGATCAACTCGGCCTCCGTGGCCGCCTGAACTTCCTCGACGGAAAACTCCGGATTGATCTCCTGCAGAACAATACCGTCATGCGTCACTTTCATGAACCCCATTTCGGTAACGATAAAATCCACCTGATGCGCCGCCGTCAAAGGATAACTGCACTGTTTGAGAATCTTCGGGCTTCCCTTGGCGGTATGTTCCATGGCGATGATCACTTTTTTTGCTCCGGTAACAAGATCCATCGCCCCTCCCATTCCAGGCACCATTTTCCCCGGAACCATCCAGCTGGCCAGATTTCCCTGTTCGTCCACCTGGAGCGCGCCGAGCACAGTAGCGTCGACATGGCCTCCGCGGATAATACCGAACGACGTGGCGGAATCGAAGAAGACTCCTCCGGGGAGTATGGTCACGGGCTGCCCCCCCGCATTGATTATCCTGGGATCTTCAGTGCCCGGAGCCGGGGTGGGACCGACGCCGATGAATCCGTTTTCCGATTGGAAAAAAATATTGACGCCTTCGGGGACATAGTTCGCCACCAGCGTAGGCAAACCAATCCCGAGGTTGATCACGTCTCCGTCCTTCAGCTCTTTCGCCACTCTCTTCGCGATGAACTCCTTCACTTGGTTTTTATCCATCACTTCGCACCTCCATCGACGATGTGGGTCACAAAGATACCCGGAGTCACCACATGGTTCGGGTCGATCGTTCCCGCCTCCACCACCCGTTCCGCTTCGACGACGACAATCTCGGCTGCGGTCGCCATAATATTGTTGAAGTTGCGCGTCGAACCGGAGTACACGATGTTGCCGTACGTATCGGCGATTTCTCCCGCGATAAGCGCCACATCCGCCTTTAACGGTTTTTCAAGAAGGTAGGCGACGCCGTCCACTTCGACAAGCTCCTTCCCCTGCTCCACAACGGTTCCCAGGCCTGTGGGAGTCAGCACTCCTCCCAGTCCCGCCCCTGCGGCGCGTATCTGCTCCGCCAACGTACCCTGAGGAACCAGAACGACTTCGATCTCCTCGTCGTGCATCTGACGCCCCGTCTCGGGATTGGTTCCTATATGCGAAACAATAACTTTCTTAAATTGTTTATTTACAACCATCTTTCCTACGCCGACCTCGGGGAATCCGGTGTCGTTGCAAATCAACGTAAGATTCTTCGTTCCCTTTTCCACCAATTTGTCGATGATACGATGAGGCGTGCCGCACCCGAGAAACCCTCCGACCATGACGGTCATCCCGTCCTGTATCTTATTTACCGCATCCTCAAGAGAAATCATTTTGTTCATGACCGGCCATCCCCTTTCTATCGCTTCACGATCATGGCGATGCCTTGACCGCCGCCTATGCAGAGCGTCGCCAGCCCTGTCGAGCTTCCTCGTTTCTCCATCTCGAAAAGCAGCGTTACAAGAATTCTGGCTCCCGAGGCGCCGATAGGGTGTCCCAAAGCGATCGCGCCGCCGTTGACATTGACCTTGCTCATGTCGAAATTCAAATCCTTTGCGACGGAAAGAGCCTGCGCCGCGAACGCTTCATTGGCTTCGACAAGATCTATCCGCTCGATCGCAAGCCCAGCTTTGCTCAGCGCCTTTTTCGAAGCGGGTATCGGGCCCGTTCCCATAATCTTGGGGTCCACAGCGCCCGAAGCATAACCGACGATTTCCGCAAGGGGCTTCACACCAAGCTCCCGGGCTTTTTCCGCGCTCATGACAACCAGAGCCGCCGCTCCGTCGTTGATCCCCGACGCATTGCCCGCCGTTACCGTACCGTCTTTCTTGAATGCAGGACGAAGTTTCGCAAGCGTTTCCATCGTCGTACCGAATTTGGGGTGTTCATCGGTATCCACCACAACAGGATTGCCTTTCCTCTGGGGGATGCTCACGGGGACTATCTCTTCTTTGAAACGGCCGCTTTTTATTGCCTCTTCGGCTCGTTTCTGGCTGTTTAGCGAGAGCCGGTCCTGTTCCTCTCTTGTGAATCCATACTGTTCGACGATATTCTCGGCGGTGATGCCCATATGATAATTATTGAATATATCGGTCAGCCCGTCGGCGACCATATAATCCACGACCTGTCCGTCGCCCATCCGCTGCCCCCATCTCTGCGAGGGAAGAAGATACGGGGCCTGGCTCATATTCTCGGTTCCGCCGACGACGAAGATATCGCCGTCTCCGGCCTTTATCGCCTGCGCCGCCAGAGCAACGCACTTCAATCCCGAACCGCAGACCTTATTGACGGTGTAGGAGTTCACCGTATCGGGAATTCCGGCGCCTATCGCAACCTGACGCGCGACGTTCTGCCCGAGCCCGGCCTGCAACACGTTGCCGAAGATTACCTCGTCCACCATCGAAGGTTCTACGCCGGCCCGCTTCATTGCCTCCTTGACCGCGACGGTTCCCAATTGAACGGCGCTGAAATCTTTGAAAACTCCTCCGAAAGTTCCTACCGGAGTTCGTACCGCACTTACTATGACCGCCTGTTTCATGAGCGAATAGCCTCCTTTTTCATAGTGAGAAAGCAGATCCCCCTCTCCTGAAAACCTCTGAACGATACAGAGAGGGGGTCGTGCACTAATACAGTCCCAAACTCGCCAGTATGATGGCGGGAATCGAAGAGAGCACCGGAAGGAGCAGCGACGTGACGAAAATATCGATATACGAATCCTTATGCGTCATTCCGGTGACGGCCAACAGCGTCAGCACCGCTCCGTTGTGAGGAAGGGTATCGAGACCGCCCGAAGCAAGCGAGGCGACTCTGTGGAACGCTTCAGGGCTGATTCCCGTCTCGAGCGCCAGTTGGTAGTACTTGTCCCCAAGGGCGGCAAGGGCGATGCCCATTCCGCCGGAAGCGGAGCCTGTAGCTCCCGCAAGAACGTTGACGGCGACCGCTTCGGAAATCAACGGAGATCCTTTGATCCCAAGCACAAACTCGGTAAGCGCCTGAAAACCGGGTACCGCTCTGACCACCGATCCAAAACCGACGGCGGCGCTCGTGTTGATGATCGCAAGAACGGAACCGGTCGCTCCTCCGCTGATCGTCTTCGTGAAACCTTTATAATGTTTAAAATTCAAAATCATCGCGAGCACGATTCCGGCAAGCAGGGCGACGACAATATCCCATTTCAATAGATTCAGCGTTAAAATGACTGTAAGAAGGGGAACGACGGAGATAACAGGACTGGGCAGATCGGTGTACAGGCTTTCGGACTCCTCTCCTTTTTTCGCAGGCTCGACGAAGACTTCCCCTCTGGTCGTAAACCGTCGCTCCTTCCATATCATGTACGCGTAACCGAGCGCAAACATGAAAACGGCGGCCGTAATTCCCATGAGGGGGGCCGCCGTCGGAGTCGTCTTGAAATACTGCATCGGGATAAGATTCTGGATTTGAGGAGTTCCCGGGATCGCCGTCATGGTGAAGGTGAACGAACCGAGAGCGATACATCCGGGGATCAGCTTTCTGGAGATGTTCGCCTCCCTGAAAAGAGCGAGGGCCAATGGATACATCGCGAAAACCACGACAAAAAGGCTGATGCCGCCATAGGTAAGCACCGCGCATCCGACGATGACGCCCAAAATCGCACGTTTAGCGCCGAAGATACCGGTCAGCCAGTGGGCAATGGACCTGGCGGCGCCGGTATAATCCATAAGGTGTCCGAATATCGCACCCAGCATGAATACAGGGAACCAGGATTTCGTAAAGCCTACGAAGCCGCTCATGTACGTATCGCGATACGCGGCGATAAGCGGAAGATCGCCCGTGAAAGCCACCACCATCGCCGTCAGCGGAGCTACCCAAATGATCGAATACCCTCTGTACGCCAAGTACATCAACAGCACAAGACCTATCATAATTCCAAGCATGAAACTCCCTCCTCACTTTTTATAAAAAAGCCGGCAAAGCTCTTTTTCTCTCGTTTGAAAACCTCGCTTTATGCCGCCGTCCACCCACCGTCGATCGTCAACGTCGACCCCGTAATATGCGCGCCTGCGTCCGAACACAGGAACTTGGCAACATCCGCAATAGTATCCGGCTCGATCAGCTTTTTGACCGAAGCCTTCTGGAGCATGATCTTCTCTATAACCTCTTCTCTGGAAATACCGTGGCTTTTCGCTTGATCCGCTATCTGGTTATCGACCAACGGAGTTCTGACGTACGCCGGGCAGATGGAATTCACCGTGATGCCGTATGCCCCCCCTTCCAATGCGGTTGTTTTAGTTAGTCCGGCAAGTCCATGCTTCGCTGAAACATAGGCGGATTTGAATTCCGACGCAACAAGACCGTGGATTGAATTGAGGTTGATGATCCGCCCCCAGCCTTGCGCCTTCATCGAGGGCCATACGTACCTGGTGAGAAGAAACGGCGCGGTCAGCATCAAGCTGATCATGAAATCCCATTTGTCCTCGGGGAAATTTTCGATGGGAGATACCGTTTGAATACCCGCCACGTTCACCAGAATATCGACTTTCGAAAATTTCTGCAGAGCATACTCCACCAACGCCTTGCACTCTTCTCTTTTACTGAGATCCGCCTTAAAATACTCGGCTCCGAAACGGCCCGCCTCCTCTCTAAGCTTTGCTTCGTTGATGTCCGCAACGACGACTTTCGCACCATCCTTGGCGAAAGACTCGGCGATCGCCAACCCAATACCGCTTGCACCGCCCGTAACCAAAGCCACCTTCTCCTTTAACATATAATTCCCCTCCCTATTCGATGTTTCATTAGTTTTTTTAATAAACACAAGAACAACTGCACGATCAAATGATTGATCGTTTAATGCAAAGGGAAAAGGCTCGCTTGCAATATGCTATTGCGGATTTCAAGCAAATAGAGATACCGGCTCTTAAGACACGGCCATTCTTAAGAGATTACAGAGCTATTAAGATATAATTTGAATGTCGAGATCATACATTATAGACTGACTATATGTAAAATGCTTTCTAGTGACTTGATGCATGTTTTTATGTAATGGATAATTATTAAATAAATTAATTTTTATTAAACAAAAAAACGCCCTTGTCCAAGATGAAACGACGACATTCACCATGCATCCTAATCCCTTTTTAACCCGAAAGCTTCAAAAATGGGAACAAGCATCGCCGCAACAAGTCCTCCGGCAAAACCATTATTATATAAGTTGACTACGGCATGAAGCGTTCCTACATACAGTACAACCGAGGAATGCACATATCCCGCGAAGAGCCCCGCTTTCCAGCCGAATTCACCCGCTATCGGCGCAAGCGTCGTACCGAAAAGCGCGGCCATCTGAAGAGAAGGGGCGTTTAGACTCGAACCTCTTGTCACCCCTCCCAAGGTCACCCCGATAAGAATAGGAATGATGTTTCGGGGAGTTTTTCCCATCGCACTGAACCCGACGATGGTAAGCACGCCTCCTATCGTCGGGCCGTTGAAATGGCCTCCGACCAACCAAAGATATGAAATTGCAATCAAACCGTTCGCTCCCATATTGACGAGAACAGGCGGGAAATCGAAGATATCGACGAAATCCGCAAGGAGACGCCCCGAATGATTCCACAGCTCCTCTACACCTTTAAAACTCATCCCGTTGAGAAAATATCCGGCGAAAACCATGAGAGAGAAAAGCCCTGCAAAGAAAGGCAACAAGAGGGCGCACGGCTCCGTGGACCAGACGAAACGCATCTCGAAAACAAGTCCGTGAGACCGAAGAAGAGAGACATAAAGCGTTCCGAGCATTCCTGCGGAAAAACCAATATTATAAAGGTTGTACCCCCTGTGCAGAGAAAGAAAGGTTGCCGTAAGGGAAGGAAGGAAAAAACCCGCCGAGATCCCCGCGCTCGCCCCTAAAGCAATTCGCGGAAGAAACGGAAGATCAAGGGCAAACATCAGTTGACTCACCAGCGGCGAGAGCGCCGTTCCGAAAAAAGCGATGTATACATACTTCAAAAACGACTCTTTTTGGCTCCATGCATATATCCGGACGCCTGCAAGAATGAACCATACATTTACTAGGTTTTCCCGAAAAAAGCAAATCCGGCTACGGAAAATATCGAAGCGATCGAGATACCTCGAATAGGGATTTCATAGCATACGAGAATCGACGTAAAGAGAATCGTGAGGATACCGCTGTTCAAAAAGGATGCCCCTCGCCCGCCTATGCGGAAGTAATCGGAAAACAAATTGCCTGGTTCAATCAGAATGCACGCCATCCCTTGGAGAATGCGGTGAAGAGGTTCGAAAAGAAATCCAACAACACAAAAAAGAATACCGAAGAGAAAAAGGACGAGCTTTTTCCCGCCGTCGCCGACGAGGATGGTTCGAGAATCAATCTTTCCTGAACGGCGTCACATAATAACGCACCACTCGTCGTGAAACGTTCCAATGGCAGATTCGCAACATAACCTGGAAAGCTCCGATATACTGCGTCACGATTACTCCCATTGGCCGCCCTCCTCGCTTTGCATTGAATGCGTCGGGAAATACTATCTAATTATTTTTATGATAATGCCGATGCGCACCATATGCAAAATAACATTTTCACCACAGTTCCATGCGTTCAAGTAATGAACATCTCACCTCAAAGAAGAAGATATTTTCTACACTTTTTATAATTAATCTATAATTTATCTCTTGACTTACAAGGAAAAAAAGATACACGAACCTTCTCCTGTACAGAGAAGGACGTGATACAATATTTTCCGATCGCATGAAAAAGCGCATGCGCTAAGCCAAATATCGATCTTTTCATCTCTTAAAGGAGGCCGTTTCATGAGAAGCGAAGAAGTCTACGCAAAATCACTCGAACTGCACAAGGCGAAAAAAGGCAAGGTCGCCATCGCAAGCAAGATGCCGGTGAACTCCATGGCCGATCTGGCTCTGGCCTATACTCCCGGGGTCGCCGAACCCTGCCGCGAGATCGGCCGCAACAAGGACGCGCTCTACGAGGTCACGTCCAAAGGGAACATGGTCGCCGTCATCACCGACGGCACGGCGGTACTGGGCCTGGGCGACATCGGCCCCGACGCCGCCCTTCCGGTCATGGAAGGAAAATCCATCCTCTTCAAGCGCTTCGCCGATATCGACGCGTTCCCCATCTGCATCAACTCGAAGGACGTGGACGAGATTGTGCGCACATCCGCCCTCATCGCCTCCTCCTTCGGCGGCGTCAATCTCGAGGATATCGCGGCGCCCCGCTGCTTCGAGGTGGAGAAAAAGCTCCAGGAGATCTGCGACATTCCCATCTTCCACGACGACCAGCACGGTACTGCGGTTATCGTGCTCTCGGGGTTGCTCAACGCGCTGAAGGTCGTCGGGAAAAAACTCGAAGACGTGAAGATCGTGATGACCGGCGCCGGAGCGGCGGGAACGGCGATCTGCAAGTTCCTGATGTCCGCGGGGGCGAAGAACGTCATCCTCTGCGACAGAGGCGGCGCGATCTACGAGGGACGCAGCGAGCACATGAACTGGGCTAAGGAGGAGATTGCGAAGACGTCGAATCCGAACAGGGAAAAGGGCTCCGTGGCCGACGTCATCAAAAACGCGGATGTCTTCCTCGGTCTCTCCGGCCCCGGAATCATCGACGGCGACATGGTGAAGACGATGGCGCCGAAGGCGATCGTCTTCGCCATGGCCAACCCGACGCCCGAGATCTACCCCGACGAGGCCATGGCAGCCGGAGCGGCCGTCGTCGCCACAGGACGCAGCGACTTCCCCAACCAAATCAACAACTGCCTCGGCTTCCCCGGCATCTTCCGGGGCGCGCTCGACGTCCGCGCGTCGATGATCAACGAGGAGATGAAGCTCGCCGCCGCCTACGCGCTTGCCTCCCTGGTCACCGACGAAGAGCTTCGCGCCGACAGGATCATCACCGAGGTCATGGACGACCGGGTGGTGCCCGCAATCGCAAAGGCGGTCGCCGAGGCCGCCCGAAGGACGGGAGTCGCACGCCTCTGAACGATGAGTTCTCTCCGAAGGCTGTAACGGCATACCCACATCATAAAGGAGGTAGAAGAGGAATGAAGAAATTTGTAGTCGCAGGTCTTGCAGTGTTGTTGGCGATCGCCGGAACCGCCGCGTTCGCCGCGGAATTCACCTTGAAACTGGGACATATCGCGGATCCCCAGAATCCCTACGCGCAGGGCGCCGTGAAGTTTTCCGAGCTTGTGAAAGAGAAAACGGGCGGCGCGGTGGACGTTCAGGTCTTTCCCAGCAGCCAGCTCGGGAACCAGCGCGACCTCATCGAAGGACTCACGTTCGGCACGGTGGACATGACCCTGACCAGCACCGCCGTTCTCGGCAACTTCCTCCCGCAGGCGGCGGTCTTCGACCTTCCCTTCATCTTCAGAGACATCCCGCACGCCTATCACGCGCTCGACACCGTGGGCATGGAGATCTGCAAGCCTCTTGAACAGCGCGGGATCAAGGTCCTCTCGATGTGGGAGAACGGCGTCCGTCACATGACGAACAACAGGAACCCGATCCGGAAACCCGAGGATATGAAGGGCCTCAAAATTCGCGTGATGGAACAACCCATCTACATCGAGATGATGAAGGCGCTCGGGGCGAGCCCCACGCCGATGGCGTTCGGCGAGCTTTTCACCGCGATGCAGCAGGGCGTGGTCGACGGTCAGGAGAACCCGGCCGCCCACATCTGGACCTCCCGCTTCTTCGAAGTCCAGAAGTATATCTCCCTCACCGCGCATACATACTCCGCCGAACCGCTCCTGATCTCGATGGGCGTGTGGAACAGCCTTCCTGAAAAGCACCGCGCCTCCATCCAGGAGGCTGCGAACGAAGCCCGCGACTGGCAGCGCGAACTGTGCCGAAAGCTCGAAAACGAATTCTGGGACAACATCAGGGCCAGCGGCAAGAGCGAGATCAACGACGATGTCGACAAGGCGGCCTTCATGGAGGCCACAAAGCCGGTGTGGACCATGTTCGAGGACAAGCTCGGAAAGGGGAACATCGAAGCGATCGTCAATGTGAAATAGCATCTTCCGAAGGGGAGCGGCGTTCAGCGCCGCTCCCCTTCGCATACACGCCCCCAAGGAGGCGAACGAATGAAAAAACTGCTCGGCCTTATGGAAAAATTCTTCGCGGCGGCATCCATGATCGGCATAGGCCTGATGCTCGCGATCATCTTCATGCAGGTTATCACGCGCTACTTCTTCGGACACTCCCCCAGCTACTCGGAGGAGCTTTCCCGCTACCTCTTCGTCTGGGTCGTCTTTCTCTCCCTGCCGGTCGTCTCCCGGCAAGGAGGGCACATGGTCGTCGGTCTGCTCCTTGAACGATTCGAAGGCGCGCGTCTTCGCCGGCTCAAGATAGCCGGAGGACTGTGCAGCATCGCGTTCCTGACGATCATGGTCTATCAGGGCATACGCATGATCAAACTGGCGTCGTGGCAGACATCCCCCGCGATGGAAATCCCGATGTCGTACGTCTACGTCGCGATCCCGCTCGGGTGCGCAGCCATGTTGCTCGTCGCGCTCGACGAACTCGTCGACGTGCTCCGGGGAGGTACCCAGCCATGACGGATATGACACTCTGGCTTCTTCTCTTTTTCTTTCTCGCCATACTGCTCACCGGCGCCCCGATCGGCGCCGCGCTCGGCCTCTCCTCGGCCATCGTGATCTACGCCACGATGAATGTGCCGCTTATCGTAGTGGCCCAGCGCATGTTCACTTCGGTGGATTCCTTCTCCTTCATGGCGGTACCCTTCTTCATGCTCGCAGGGGCATTCATGTCATCGGGCGGCGTCACGCGCCGCCTCGTCGATTTCGCCAACGCCCTCGTCGGCGCTCTGGCCGGCGGACTCGCTCTTGTGGTCGCCGTGGCGGGCATGTTCTTCGCCGCGCTCTCCGGCTCCTCCGCCGCCACCACGGCCGCCATCGGCGTCGCCATGATCGACGAGATGGAAAAACGGGGCTACCCCAAGTCCTTCGCCGCCGCCGTCGTGGCGACGGGAGGCACCGTGGGCATCGTCATTCCCCCGAGCGTCACCATGGTTGTCTACGGCGTCATCGCCGGAACGTCCATCGGGGATCTCTTCATGGGCGGCTTCGCCCCGGGAATTCTCATGGGCACGGCCACGTGCATCGTGAGCTGGGTGATCGCGAAGAAGAAAGGGTATCTCGGCGAGGGCAAAGCCACCTTCGCACGGATCGCCAGGACATTCAAGGACTGCATCTGGGCGCTCCTGATGCCGGTGATCATCCTCGGCGGAATCTACGGCGGCATCTTCACGCCTACCGAGGCTTCGGCAGTCGCGGCGGTCTACGGCGCGTTCATCGGAATGTTCGTCTACAAAGACCTGAAGCTGAAGGATTTCCCGAAGGTTCTCCTGAGCGCCGCCACCAGCACGACAATGATCATGTACGTCGTCGGCGCGGCGAACCTCTTCGGCTGGATCCTCACGAACGCGCAGGTACCGCACAGGATCGCGGCGGGTTTCACCGCGATGACCGACAGCCCGTTCGTCTTCCTGATCCTCGTGAACCTGCTGCTCCTCTTCATCGGCACGCTCCTGAACGCGTCGGCCGCCGTGGTCATCCTCACGCCGATCCTGCTCCCGGTGGCGCTCTCCCTCGGGATCGACCCGGTCTTCTTCGGCGTCCTGATGGTCGTGAACCTCGCCATCGGCTGCATCACGCCTCCCGTCGGGCTTGACCTCTTCGTCGTGTCGAGCATCACGAAGATCTCCATCGACAAGATCATGAAGGACGTCACGCCGTACCTTCTCGCCCTGCTCGTCGTCCTGCTGATACTCACCTGGTTCCCGGACATCATTCTCTTCCTCCCCAGACTTCTGAGGGGGTAGACATCGCCCCGCCCGGCGGCGTCCCGAAGGCGCTCCGCCGGGCGGATTTCTTTCTCAAGGAGGCGTTCGATATGAGGGAAATAGCGGAAAAACTCGCCAGAGCGATGGGGGCGTCGAAACAGACGGTCGTCTTCACCGGAGCCGGGATGAGCACCGAATCCGGTCTTCCCGACTTCCGTTCATCGAGCGGCCTCTGGGGAAAGTACCGCCCCGAGGACCTCGCTTCCGTGGACGCGCTCAACCGCAACTTCGAGAACTTCGCCGCGTTCTACCGCCAACGCATCGCCACCCTCGGCGAGGTCCGCCCGAACAAGGGGCACCTCATCCTGGCGGAGTGGGAACGGAGAGGGCTCGTCTCGGCCGTGATCACGCAGAACGTGGACGGCCTCCACCACGCCGCAGGCTCGCAGGCGGTACACGAGCTTCACGGAACGCTCCGCGAGGTTCGTTGTCGGCAGTGCGGCCTGATCCGTCCGGCGAGTACCTTCGCCGACGAAACGGAATGCAAACTGTGCGGCGGCCGAATGCGCCCCGCCGTGGTGCTCTTCGGGGAGATGCTTCCCGAGAATGCGCTCTCCGACAGCGCGGCGCTGGCGTCCACGTGCTCGGTCTTTCTCGTGCTCGGGTCGTCGCTTACGGTCTCTCCGGCCAACATGCTCCCGGAACGAGCGAAAAGACACGGCGCCGCGCTTTTTATCATCAACAACGCGCCGACGCACCTGGACGCGATCGCGGACGGAGTAGCCCAAGCCTCTATCGGCGAAATGCTCGCCGCAGTGGACGATCTGCTTTCGGGAGCGGCTGAAAAGACCACTCCCCGGAATTGACTTTATCGATCCTGTCAAGGACAATATATACTGCGTTTTTTTATGCGAGGGGAGGCGTCGACAACACAAAGACGAAGGGGGGAGGTTTCCGGGGAAAGCGCTTATTCACACCGTACGTCCACAGTACTTTGCGAACGTTCTTCTTCACTGCTTGCAGAAAGTGCATATACTTCAAGGAGGGCTGAACATGTTCAGAAAACTGGGACAGTCAATGGCTGCATGGTCTTTCAAGTACATCCCCGATCCGAGTATTTTCGCAGTGCTCCTTACGTTCATCGCGTTCGCACTTGGTATTTTCCTGACCACCAGCGGTCCGATGGATATGGTGCTTCACTGGTACAAAGGTTTCTGGGAACTGCTTACATTCAGTATGCAGATGGCCCTCATGGTTATCACGGCTTCCACTGTGGCGAATGCTCCCGCCATCAAAAAGGGCATCTCCGCCCTTGCTTCTATTCCGAAGAACAGCAAACAAGCAGTCTATTTCGTCGCGCTCGTCTCCGTAGCGGTCTCCATCGTCCACTGGGGGCTGAGCTTGGTGCTCGGCGCTCTCCTGGCACGCGAAGTCGGCAAATCGCTGAAAAAGCGCAACCTGACCTTCGAGTACGGTCTCATCGGCGCGGCCGCGTACCTCGGCCAGATGACGTGGCATGGCGGCTTGTCGGCGTCCGTCGGCCTGCTCATCGCCACTCCTGGACATTTCCTTGAGAAACAGATCGGTATCATCCCCATCGGCGACTATATGTTCAACACAATGAATATCGCCGTCACCATCGGCGTGCTCATCTTCCCGCCGATTTTCGCATGGATGATCCATCCGAAGGACGACGAAATCAAGATGCTTGATCCGGAAGTATCGGCATATCTCGACCGAACCGACGAAGGCGCCCACAGGGCGCGCGCCGTCGTCACCGTGGGCGACAAGCTCAACAGCAGCAGGTCCATCGCCTATCTGCTCGGCGCGCTCGGGTTCACGTACATCGTCCATCACTTCAGGACCAAAGGCTTCAACCTCGACCTCAATATCGTGAACGCGATCTTCTTCTTCGCGGGGATCATCCTTCACGGCACGATGGCCGACTACGTCCAGGCGGTCAAGGACGCGACGCCGGGCGTCAGCGGCGTTATCTTCCAGTTCCCGCTCTACGCCGGCATCATGGGGATGGTGCGCTACTCGGGGCTGGTGGACGTGTTCTCCGCCGCGATCGTATCCATAAGCACGCTCAATACCTTCTACTTCTGGACGTTCATCAGTTCGAGCATCGTGAACCTCTTCGTCCCCAGCGGCGGCGGCCAGTGGGCGGTCCAGGGGCCGATCGCCATGAAGTCCGCCGAGATGATGGGGGCCAGCTACATCAAGTCCGCTCTGGCAGTAGCCTACGGCAACACGTGGACGAACATGCTCCAACCCTTCTGGGCCATCGCGCTGCTGGGAATAACCGGGCTGAAGGCGCGCGACGTCATCGGCTACGCAACGGCCGTCATGATCCTCAGCTTCCTGGTCTTCGCGCTGCCCCTCCTCTTCCTTCCTGTGTAAGAGCGTGCGGGACTCACTGAAGAAAGGATGTGAAATGATTGTCGACAAAGGATTTCACTGTTGAAGAACTCACTGTACGCCGAATTCACGAGGGGATGAAGCAGGGAACCGTTTCCTGCAAGGCGCTGGCGGAGGAGTACATCCGTCGCATCGAGGCGTACGACCGGAAAGGCCCTTCGCTGAACGCCGTCATCCTCGTCAATCCGAACGCGGTGAAGGAAGCGGAGCAGCACGACATCACCATCAAGGAGAAGGGCCCAGTCGGTCCTCTTCACGGCATTCCCGTCCTGCTCAAGGACAACGTCGAGACGGGGGACATGGTCACCACCAGCGGCTCTCTCTCGCTGAAAGACTATATGCCCGACGACGACGCCTTTCTGACGAAGCGCCTCAAGGCGGCGGGGGCCATTATCCTCGCGAAGGCGAACATGCACGAGTTCGCCGTCTGGGGGGAGAGCGTCAGCTCCATCCTCGGGCAGGTGCTCAACCCGTACGACCTCACGAGAACCCCTGGAGGTTCCAGCGGCGGCACGGGCGCGGGAATGGCGGCGAACTTCGCCGCGGTGGGAATCGGAACGGATACCATCAATTCCATCCGTTCGCCCTCGTCGGCGTGCGCGTGCGTCGGCATTCGTCCTACGATCGGTCTGGTAAGCCGCGACGGCGTTTCCCCCTACTCTTTCGATCAGGATACCGCGGGACCCATCTGCCGGACGGTCGAGGACGCGGTTCTGGTCCTCGACGCGATCGCCGGATACGATCCGGCCGACCCGGAAACGGCGTGGTCGGTCGGCAACGTTCCCGCGAGCTATACGGAGTACCTCTGCACGGACGGCCTGAAGGGAAAACGTATCGGCGTTCTCCGGAGCCTCTTCGGCGACAAGCCCGAGCATGCCGACGTCAACGAGGCGATGCGGCGAAGTCTGGAGGCGATGAAGGAGGCCGGAGCCGTCCTCGTCGAAGTCGCCGAGCCTATCGATACGAACTACCTGGCGTCGAAGGTGAGCGTTCATCTTCATACCCTCAAGGACGACCTGGAGAGCTATTTGAAAAGCCTCGGGCCGAAGTCGAAGTACCATACGCTGGACGCCCTCATCGCCTCGGGCGAGATCCACCCCGGCATCGTCGAGAACATGAAGACGGCGGCGGGGCTGAGCAAGGACAGCGACGAATACCGTGTGCGCACCCTCAAACGCCTCGCGCTCCGGACGCAGGTCATGAAGCTGATGGCCGACCTCGGCCTCGACGCCCTTGTCTACCCGCACCAGAAGCGCCTTGCCGTTCCGGTGGGCGAGTCGCAGGTCGAGCGGAACGGCGTCCTGGGATCCGCTACGGGCTTTCCGGCCATCACGCTTCCAGGCGGCTTCTCCCGCCCTTCGGAGAGCGCGCCGATAGGTGTTCCCATCGGCCTCGAAATTCTGGGGCGTCCCTGGACCGAAGGAACACTCATCTCGATAGCTTACGCTTTCGAACAGATGACGCACTTCCGCAGGCCGCCGAAGAGCACCCCGGAACTCTCCTGAAACACCTGTTCATAAAAAGGCGGACGGAGCTTTCTCCGTCCGCCTTTTTCTCGTCGCTGGAACATCTTGGTGCTATAATCAAGCCGTATCCGTCTCCGGGAAGGAAGCGGAAAACTCATCACGAGGAGGCTTCTGCAATGATTACAAGACGGTATGTACTCAAAGCGTTTTCGGCGACGCTCGCTCTCCTGCTGCTCGTTTCCGCGTCGTTCGCCGCCGACGGCAGGCTGACGTTGCTCTCTCTCAACGACATCCACGGGAGAATATACTCCGAGAAAGACGCAGGAGGACTCGCAAAGGCGGCAACGCTGGTGGAAAAGCTGCGCGCGACAGACCCCGGAAACGTCTTTCTTGTACAGGCGGGCGACGTCAACGAAGGCCCTCTTTTCTTCTATTTTCACGGAAAACCGGAAATGGCCGGACTCAACGCCCTGGGAACCGATGTCGGCGCCTTGGGAAACCATGAATTCGATCTCGGGAAGGAGATCTTTTTCGAGGCGACGGGGTACGCGGAATTCCCGATCGTCGTCTCCAACCTTCGCCTCAAGGACGGAACCCCGGCGCCTTTCCCCGAGTACGTGATCAAAACGGCGGCCAACGGGATGAAGGTCGCCTTCTTCGGACTGGTCACCCCCGCTCTGGCCTACACCACCAAGGGGAGCGACGACTTCCGCGCCGGTCAGGATCTCCCCGCGGAGGCCGAACGGATGGTGAACATTCTCTCCTCGAAGGAAAAGCCCGACGTCGTCGTGCTGTTGAGTCACTGCGGAATCGAGGCCGACCGGTTGATCGCGAAGAATACCGCAGGCATCCACGCGATCGTCGGAGGCCACAGCCATACCCTCATGGAAAAGGGAGAGTTCGTCGAAGGACCGAACGGCTGGGTCACGCTGATCGGCCAGGCGGGTTCCTACGCCCGGCATCTCGGCGTGATGGAGCTTGCGTTCAAGGACGGCGCCGTCTCGAAGGAGTCCTCCTGGCGCGTCGAAGCGCTCGACGCGAACGTCCCCGAGGACGAACGAGTCGCCGCGCTCCTTGAACCGTTCCGCAAAGAGCTTGCGGAACGTCTTTCCGTTCCTCTTGCGAACCAACCCAAGGATATGGATGCGCGCAAGGACTTCATCCGGAGCAGCGAGACGAACCTCGGAAACTTCATCGCCGACGCGTTCCGCTGGAAGTCCGGAGCACAGATCGCCGTGATGAACGGCGGCGGCATCCGCGGCGACCAACTGTACCCCGCAGGTACGGTCTCCTACGCGACCATCACCAACATGATGCCCTTCGGCAACACCCTGAGCAAGGGAACGATCTCGGGCAAGGAGCTTCTCCGGCTCATGGAGACCAGCGGCTCGGCCCTGATCGGCGAAAAGGACGAGTACGACGCCAACATGCGTACCCCTACAGGAGGATTCCTCCAGATCTCCGGTATCCGCGTCGTCTTCGACACGAAGAAGCAACCCCTTCTGATCGACAACAACGCCATCGTCCGTAAAGAAGGCGAGCGCGTTGTGAAGCTGGAGGTGCTCCAGGAGGATGGTTCCTGGGCGCCCGTCGACATGGCGAAGGAGTACACCATAGCGACCACCGACTGGACCTCGGGCGGCGGCGACAAGTATACCGTCCTCAAGAACAACGGCTCCTTCGTCTCCCTGGAGCAGTTCATCCTGGAATCCACAGCCGAATACATCCGTTTCCTGGGCGAGATGAAAGCCGAAGTCGACGGACGGATCACTATACTGCGATAAACATATCAACGGAGGTGCTGTAATGGAACGGACACATGTCGCATACGAAAAACTCCGCGCATACATGGCGGAGATGCTCGAAAAGGGGCTCGGCTTCCCCGAGGAAACGGCCGAAATTTCCTCGGTGGCCCTAGTGGAGGCCGACGCGCGCGGGCATGCCTCTCACGGCGTTGCGCGCATCAAGATGTACTTCGAAGAGGTGAACGACGGCAAGGACAACCCCAAGGCCGTCCCGGAGATCGTCCACGAAACGCCGATCTCCCTCGTGATCAAGGGGAACATGGCCCCCGGCTTCGCCTCCTCAAAGCTCGCCATGGAGCGAACGATCGCGAAGGCGAAGGAGCACGGCACCTGCATGACCGTCGTACAGGATTCGTGCCACTTCGGCATGGCGGGCTTCTGGGCGGAGAAGGCCGCCGACGCGGGGATGATGGGCGTGGCGCTCACGAACACTCTCCGGGCGGGCATCCCTCTCTTCGGCAAGGAGCGCCTCCTTGGGACGAATCCGATCTGCGTGGCCATCCCCACGGGGAAAAAGCCGCACTTCATGCTCGACATGGCGACGACGACCGTCGCGCTCGGCAAGATCGAGGTCGCGGCGCGCAGAGGCGGCACGATGCCGGTCGGTTGGGCCGTCGACGAAAACGGCGCCGATACAACGGACGCGATCAGCGTAGCGGAGATCAACCGTTTCGACAAGAGCCCCTTCGGAGGGCAGCTCTATCTCGGCGGCGCGGGGGAAACCCTCGGCGGACACAAGGGGTACGGTCTCGGCCTGCTCGTCGAGCTGCTCACAGCGGGTCTTTCGCTCGGGACGGCCACGTACGACACTTATGTGAAAAACTGCGGAATCTGCCACTACTTCCAGGCCACCCGCCTCGACCTCTTCGGCGACGAGGAGAAGATCAAGGCGCACGTCGCGTCCATCCTCGACAAGCTGCGCGAAAGCCCCAAAGCCGAGGGGAAAGAACGCATCTATATTCACGGCGAGAAGGAGTTCGAGCGCCGGAAGAAATCCATGGAAGAGGGCGTCTATCTCGATCCGGCGACATGGGAGCGCCTCGACGAGTTCGCCGACAAGTTCGGCATGCGCCGTCTCGAACCGTAAACCAAAGGGAGGGGACCGTATGAACGTCTATCTTGGCCTGGACATCGGCACCACGAACATCAAGATGCTCCTCGTGGACGAACGGGGGAGCGTCGTCAAAAGCATGTCGCACCCTCTCGAACTCTCCGCGCCCCGCCCGGCCTGGGCCGAGCAGGACCCGGAAGACTGGTGGAACGGCGTATGGACGCTTCTCTCCTCCGTCCCCTCCGACATGAACGTCCTCCGCATCGGCCTCTCGGGGCAGATGCATACGCTCGTCCCGGTCGACGACGACGGAACCGTCCTCAGAAAGGCGATTCTCTGGTGCGATCAGAGAACGTCGGCCGAATGCGACGAGGCGACCGCCGCGGTCGGGGGAGAGGACAAGATCATCGAGATGACAGGGAACCTGATCTACCCCGGATTCACTCTCCCGAAGATCCTCTGGATTCGCAAGAACGAACCCGAAGTCTACGGCCGCATCCGAACGTGTTTCATCGCCAAGGATTACATCGGCTGGCGACTCACCGGAGAGCGGGCGGCGGAGTGGTCGGACGCCTCCGGCAGTTCGTGCTACGACATCTCCGCCCGGCGCTGGCGGAGCGACCTGCTGCGCACGCTCGGCATCGACGAGGCGTGGCTGCCTCCGCTGAAGGGCTCCTCCGACGTACGCGGAAAACTCCGCCCCGAACTTGCCTCGAAGCTGGGCTGGAAACAGGCCGAGGTCGTCTGCGGCGGCGCGGACAACGCGGTCGCGGCGCTTGGTCTCGGCGTCTGCTCGCCCGGCGACTGCATGATCTCCATCGGCACCTCGGGAACCGTCCTCGCGGCAACCGAATCCACTTCGCCGGACCCCACGGGGCGACTGCACTTCTTCAACACCGTCCTCCCGGGACAGTCCTACTACATGGGGTGCATGCTCGCAGCGGCGGCTTCGCTCAACTGGTTCAAGGACACTATGGGCAAATCGCTCTCCTGGGACGAAATCGAGAAAGGCATCAACGAAATCCCCGTCGGAGCGGAGGGAACACTCTGGCTCCCCTACCTCAACGGCGAACGGACGCCCCACCGGAACCCGAACGCGCGGGGCGTCCTCTACGGGCTTTCCTCGATGTCGGACGAGCGGCACGTCTTCCGCGCCGTGATGGAGGGGATCACCTACGGACTGCGCGACTCCTTCGAGCTGGTGAAGGCGGCAACCCCTGTGAAGCGGGTACTCCTCGTAGGCGGCGGCTCGAAGAACGCCACGTGGCGCCGCATGGTCGCCGCCAACGTCAAGGCGCCCGTCTCGATTCCGCTGGTGGACGAAGGAGGAGCCTACGGCGCGGCGATGCTCGCGGCGCTGGGCGGCGGCGTTTCCCTGGACGAGGTGAAGGGATGGATCAAAATCCACGAAACGGTCGAACCGGACTCCGAGGAGTCTGCGGCGTACGACAAGGTCTACCCGCAGTTCCGTGCGCTCTACGCCGATCTGAAGGAGCGTTTCGACGCCACGGCGGGCATGTAAGCCCCCTTGGCTTGAATTCTCGCAGGAAAAAAGAAACACGGAGGAGGCTCCCGGGCCTCCTCTTTTCTTCACGAAACACAATCAATCAGTCGAAAACGGAGGATTCAACGCATGAAACAGTACGCAATCGCCCTCGTGCCGGGGCCCGTCTCGGTTCCCGAGGAGTTTCGGAGAGCCTACTTCGAGAACTTCGGCAGCGCCGACCTGGAAGAGGAGTTCTTCCTCCTCTACGAGGAGAACGAGTCGCTGCTCCGAAAGCTCCTGAAGACGAACAACGCCGTGACCATCCAGAGCGGAGAGGCAATGTCCGTGCTCTGGGGCGCTCTGAAGAGCATCCTGCTGCCCGGCGACCGCCTGCTTGCCGTCTCGAACGGGGTTTTCGGCAGAGGTTTCGGAGAGATGGGGATGATGCTCGGCATGGATGTGCGCATTGTCGAGGCCCCGGACGGAGAATTCCCCGATCTCGACTCGATACGTACGGCGGCGGCCGAATTCCGTCCCAAGATGATCACCGCCGTCCACTGCGAAACGCCGAGCGGTATTCTGAACCCGGTGGCGGGCGTCGGCGAAATAACGCGGGAGACCGGCGCGCTCTTCTGCGTCGACTACGTGGCGAGCGCGGGAGGCGCCGACGTCCGCACCGATGAATGGGGAATCGACATCGGGCTTCTCGGAAGCCAGAAGGCGCTCTCGCTGCTGCCCGATCTTTCGATGGTCGCGGTGAGCGACCGGGCGTGGGAGGCTGTGGAGCGGACGAACTATCAGGGGTACGACGCGCTGCTTCCGTGGAGAGACGGTCCGAAAAACCGCTACCTTCCCTACACCCACAACTGGCACGCGCTGTACGCGCTCTCGCTCTCGCTCCGGCGGCTGTTCGAGGAGGGGCTGGACCGCTCCTTCGCCCGGCATGACGAGGTTGCCCGGTACTGCCGCGAGCGGCTAGGCGCGATGAACGTCGCGCTCTACCCGAAGAGCGAGGCGCTCTGCTCCCCCACCGTCACCGCGGCGCTCGTCCCGCAGGGGTGGACATGGAACGAACTGAACGGCGCGCTCAGGAGCAGAGGAATGGCGGTCGGCGGCAGCTACGGACCGCTCGCGGGCAAGGTCTTCCGCATAGGACACATGGGGACCCAGGCGGATATGAAGCTCGTGGAAGAAGGCATGGATGTCCTTGAAGCCGTATTGAAGAACCGCTGAGGGAAAAGCAACGTACAGATTCGCGAAGAGGGCGGCGCATGTTCCGCGCCGCCCTCTGTCCTTCAGAACAAGATGCCGGCGGCGAGCGCCGCGGCGACGATCACCGGCGCGGGGACCGTTCGCGACAGCAGCAGTCCGGCGGAGAGCGCGACGACGAGCAGGTTGTCCGGCCGGAAGCCGCTCGCCTGCATTACGATTACGGCGGCTACGGCTATCATGCCCCCGGCGACTGCGTTGATACCCCGGAGCGATATGCGGATCGCCTTGACCTGTTTGACATCCTCCCACACGGGGTAGACGAAGAAGATCAGCAGCAGCCCGGGCAGGAAGATCCCCACGCCTCCGGCAACCGCTCCCAAAACTTGGAAGAGAGCGGATCCGCCGCGCGCGCCCATGCCCCCGGCATATGCCGCGAAGCTGAACATCGGCCCCGGCAACCCCTGTACAAGCCCGTACCCCGTCAGGAACTCCTGCCCCGTCATGAAGGAACGCATCTCGACCAGCTCGCTGTACATCAGCGGCACCACAACCTGTCCGCCCCCGAAGACAAGGTAGCCGTAGCGGTAAAAACTCTCGAAAAGGCCGAACAAATGTTCTCCCGACAGCCGGGCCCCGAGCGCGCCGCCGAATGCAAGCAGCACGAAGAGGATCAGGTACCCCCAGGGAGGCGAAACGCGCACGCGGTTCCACATATCGGGTTCACGCAACCGGAACACGCTTGCGACGCCCCCCGCGATCAGCACCGACGGGAAGACCCACGGCTCCCTGACGAACCATGTCGCAAGCCCGCCGAAGAGCGTCAGCAACGCGGTCGGAGCGTCGACTACGACCTTGCGCCCTATCCTCCACGCCGCGACGACGATGAAGCCCGCCGCCATCGGGCCGACGTACCGCAGCGTCTCCCTGGATATTCCCCGCACGTCGAGAAACTGGTAGAGAAACGAGAGCGCCGTCATCACCAGCAGAACCGGAAGCCCCCAGACGAGCATCGTCAACAGGGCGAGCCATGGGCCTCCGAGCTTATATCCTATCGCCGTGATCGCCTGCGTGCTTGTCGGCCCGGGCAGAATGCTGCACAGCGCGATCAGCTCGATCAGTTCGGTCTCGCTCAGATACTTCCGTTTCACGACCATCTGGTCGAGAAAGACGCTCATATGCGCCTCCGGCCCACCGTACGCCCCCAGCGAACAGATGAAGACATCCTTGAGAAACGCGGACCGGGAGACGCTCCGCGACTCCGCCTCCGCCGAAAACTCCTGCTGCGTGCGTTCACTCTCTTTCGACATACTCTCCACTCCTCTCGATTGCTTCTGCTTCGCTTTTCACCGGCAGCGGTCTTCCAAAGCGGTTCCTCGGTTCTTTCTCAGGCCATCCGCCAGCCGCTCTCCTCAAGACGTTTGTAGCGAGCGTACCACCCCTCCTTGGAGGCCAACTCCTCGGGCGCCCCGCTCTCACGGATCTTTCCGCGCTCCATTATATGGACGACGTCGGCGTCGAGGATCCCCGACAGTCGATGGCTGATCGTGACGATGGTCCTCTCTCCCTCGATTGCCCGAAGCGCTGCGAAGAGCTTCGATTCGGTCACGGCGTCCAGCCCGGAGGTCAGTTCGTCCAGCAGCAGAAGCGGCGGGTCCGTTACGAGAGCGCGTGCAAGGGCGACGAGCTGCGTCTGGCCGAACGAGAGCGAGAACCCTCCTTCGCCGAGCATCGTCTCCATTCCTTCCGGCAGCGTCCCGACGGCTTCCGCCAGCCCCGTCGTCTCCAGCGCTCGCTCCACCCGCTCCCTCCCGATGGAGGTATCCCGAAGGGTGATATTTTCCAGTAGATTTCCGTTGAAGATATGCACCGTCTGCGGAACGATGCCGATCCATCTACGCCGTTCCTGCGGGGCGAGACGGTACGGGTCCACCCCGCCGATAAGCACGCCTCCGCTCTCCGTTCCGTACATCCCGGCGATCAGATGGAGCAGCGTGCTCTTGCCCGAGCCTGTGCGTCCGACGATGGCGGCCTTGGCCCCCTGGGGCACGCGGAGCGACAATCCGTCCAGAACCGGCTGCCCTGCGGAGTAGGAGAACGAGAGATTCCGCACTTCCACCGACGCCCCGGAAGGACGAAATCCTCCCGAGGAGCGCTCCGTCTTCTCCTCGGCATGGGCGAAGAACTCCCCGGCACGGTCGATTCCCGCCATCGCCTGCTGAATCGTCAGCAGCTCCGACGCTACGGCCTCTATCGGTTCGAAGAGACGAATAAAGAGGTCCGCCGCCGCCGAGATCGCGCCGATACTCAGCCCCGTTTCCGGGGACATGCCTCCGATCCGAGCCCCGATATACACAGCCCCGGCGATGAAGATCGAACGCACCGTCTGCGTCACGCAGGGGAACCATGCGTCATACACGCTGTTGGCGTTCATCGCGATGCGGTGATTCTCCAGAACGGGTTCGAAACCGCCTGCGAAATAAGACTCCGCGCCGTAGCTCTTTATCATCGGCAGCCCGGTGTAGATCTCCTGAATGCGAGTATTGATTTCAGCGACTCTCCTTCTCACCACGACCTGTTTTTGGTAGATGCGCTTCCTGAAGTAGTCCGAAAGCGCGTAGACTGCGGGAACGCCGGCCAGCGCGACCATTCCGAAGTAAGGCGACAGCAGAAAGAGCGCCGCGAGAAACCCCGCGATCTTGAAGAGATCCGCCGCAGCGGCGACGACTCCGGAGACGAAGAGCGAGTTGATAGCGTCTATATCCGCCGTCAGGCGTGCCATGGTCTCGCCTTTCGGGGTGGTGTTGAAATATCTCACCGGAAGGCGCGTCAGCTTACGAAGCATTCCATTGCGGACATTCAGAAGCACACGCTGCCCGAAAACCGTCGCGCCGTACTCGCGCAGAAAATCGGCGAGTCCGATGAGCGCGACGGCGCCAAGATAGGCGAAAGCCAGTTTCCAGAGCATATCGGCGCGCGAGGACGCCACCTGGTCGACGATCTCCTTCAGCAGCATCGCGGGCATCACGTTGAAGAACGCGCCCGCGGCGACCGCCGCCGGCAGAAGAACTCCGTACGTTCTGTACTCCCCCCATGTCTTCCGGACCGCGCCCGTCAGAAAATCAAACCTGTTCATCGCCGTTTCCCTCCATAAATGCCTGCGCACTGTAGATTCCGCTGTAGAGTCCGCCCGCAGCCATCAACGTTTCATGGCTCCCCTGCTCGCCGATGCTCCCCTTCTCCATTACCAGAACACCATCAAGCAGCGGAAACGCCGTCAGGCGATGGGTGAAGAGCAGAACGATCCTCTCGGCGCAAGCCTCCCGCAGACCGTGAACGATCTCCCGCTCGGTCACTATGTCCACGGCCGAAAAAGGATCGTCGAGAAGCAGAATGTCGCTTTTCGTATACAGCGCGCGCGCAAGAGCGATGCGCTGGCGCTGTCCGCCGGAAATCCGAATCCCTTTTTCGCCGACTATCGTTCCGACTCCCTCTTCGAAACGGGAGATATCCCCCGAGAGAGCGGCGACCCGCAGCGCCATTTGAAATCTCGCCTCGTCGTACTCCGCTCCGAGGTCTCGCATCGGTTGTCCTGTACCGAGGAGGATGTTCTCTCTGATGCTCATGGAAAAGAGAAACTGCTCGTGGCCGGTGGATGAAATCAGCGCCGCGCGGCTCTCTGCGGAGAGATCGCGCAGATCCCGGCCGTCGAGCCGAATGCTGCCTTCGTAGGGAAAGAGTCCGGAAAGCGCTCTGGCCAGAGCGGTCTTCCCCGATCCGACCGGGCCCGTGATGCCGATGATTTTCCCCCTCTCGGCGGAAAAAGATATGTCCGACAGGATACGCGCTCCGTTCAGCGAGAAGAGAAGCCCCTCCACGTTCAGAGAGCGGCACTGCCTCAGGGAGACGCTTCCTCGCCCGCTCTCGACGCTACGCTCCATCTTTTCCCGGACGCGACCCCAGGCCGCGCGCGCCCCGTGCCAGCGGTTGAACACCCTCGCGGCGACCTTGGTCCTGCCGGAGAACGCCACGAACATGACAAGATACGCGTTCAGCTCGCCGACCGTCATCTCCCCTTCCGCGACTCGAGCACCCAGAAGACCGATCGCGGCGACGATTCCCAGACCGGCGATAAGCGCGTATACGGGCAGCAACACCTGCTGAAGCAGGATTTCCCTGATGGAAAACTTTGCCTGTTCCTCGAAAGCCTCCTCGATCCGGTCGGCCTCGGACGACTCCCTCCCGAAGAGGCGGAGCACGAAGGCGCCGTCGAGATAGCGTTTGAGCCCCGTATTTACACTTGAAGCCGCCCTCCTCGCGGCAAGGGAGCAGTCGTAGAGGGTGCGTCGCATGCCGTGCGCGAAGAGGAGCGCCGCAGGAATCATCACCGAAGCCGCCAGCGTCGTCCTCCAGTCGTAGATCATCAGAACAGCGAAGTAGGAGATCATCAGCAGCCAGGTGTCCCACCCCTCGTTCAGCGTGCTCATGACCGTGTCCACGACAAGCGTGATATCGCCCAGAGTGCGACTCATCAGATCGCCCGCTGTCTCGCGTGACAGCTCCGGAACACTCCTCCCGAGAAGCCGTTCGAGCAGCGTCTGGCGCAGATCGCAGGCGACGCGGTTGAACTGGTCTCGCATATACCATCGTTTGACGAATCGAAGAAACTGGAAGGACCCCGTCACCCCGACGAAAGAGAGCGCGGAGAGAAGGAGACGGTCCGCGGAATCTCCTCCGGCGGCGTCGATCAGACGCCCCAAAAGGACGGGACCGAGAACGATCGTCGTGTTGTACAGAAACCCGGCTAGCGATGAAACGAAAAACTGGCGCTTGTACTTCAACAGAAAGGCGGGAAGCGTCTCTTTTTTTCGTGGCGGCCCATAGAGTTTCACAGAGTATCCCTCTTTTCCTGTTTCATTTGACGCGAAGCGTCGGGCGGTCTATAATTCATAGCAAAATCAATATAGGCTATCGATATCGAAATTCGATATCGATAGCCTATCACAGAGGTGTGGCAAATGCAAGAGCAGATTTTGCGGAAGCTCTTTTTAAGCTTCATCCAAGTGCATATACTCCATCACGCGAAGCACGAGCCGTTTTACGGCTCGTGGATGATCGAAGAATTAAAGCGGCACGGTTACGACATGAGTGCAGGTACGCTCTACCCGATTTTGCACTCGCTGCGGAAAGGCGGAGCGCTGGATGTCGAAGAACGAATCGTCGGGGGGAAGGTCAGAAAGTACTACTCGATCACGCCGCTCGGGGAACAGGCGCTGACGGCGGTGAAGAATAAAATACGGGAACTTGCGGGCGAGATCCGCATATAGGCGCTCACAACGACGCTTTCTCCTTCTTGCAGAAAGTCAAGGAGGCGCCGTTCGCCGTCTTTTCCGAGACCGTATTGCGGGAGAAAGCTCACTCTACAAGCGCGAAACGAAGCGCCTTCGACAGCGTGGAGCGCACGGGGCAGGTTTCCAGTACGCGCAGCAGCTCCTCCATATCCTCCTCGGAGAGCAGGTCGCCGAAGTCGACCCGGTACTCGAAGACGGGCCCTTCTTGCGGCGTCCTGTCGAGCGTCACCGTAACCGACACCTCCACGAGAGGGATTCCTCGTTTCTCCGCGTGCATCCTGAGCGTCATGTTCATACAGCTCGCAAGCGCGGCTTCCAAAAGCTCGTGTGGACGAAACCCGGCGCCGCTCCCCCCCTTGTCGGGAGTTGCGTCGGAGAATGCCGACTGTTCCCCGTTTGTGAAACGGACTCGGAATTTTTCCGGTTGACTCTCTGCTCTGATCATTCAAACGCCCTCCTTCGCATGGCCGATTACGGAAAAGTATACCCCACCCCTTTCTGAAACGCACCCCCTTTCGAGCACAAAAAACGGCCCACGTTCTACGAAAAGAGCCTTCCTCGGAAAAAATTGAGGAAGGCTCCGCATAACGCTCATCCGCTGCGTTTTTCTATTCGGAGGAATCGAAAAGTTACGGAACGCACGCTACTTTCTCAGATACTGGAAACTTGGATTCGGCCTTCCCACGAAGCACGACCTCGTGAATCCGTACTTTTTGATGATGGCGAAAGCCAGGCGGGCTTCGTCCTCCTTGTTCTCGAAATCGAACATCCAGTGGTTCCCGTCGACGATCTTCCAGCGCCCCCCGATCTGCTTCACTTCTATCGTGTTCGGGTTGAACTGGATGCAGTCCTCACCCGCGAAATTGCCGGCCGGGGCTTGTCCTCCGACGAGCAGATAGCTGAACGAAGGATCCGGACGTCCGACGAAACAGGACTGGTTCATCCTGTAATGCTTGATGATTCGCAGAGCCATACGCGCCTCGTTCTCGGCGTTTTCGAAGTCGAACATCGCGTGGTTCCCGTCGACGATCTTCCATCTACCGCCGAACTGCTTCACCTCGGCGGTATTAGGGTTGAAACCGACGCAATCCTCGCGAACAACAGGTAAACTCGGCGTGCCGGAGACGTACCCGACGCGCACCCAGCGTGAACCGCCAAAGCCTCCGGTTTTATGTGTGGCTTCCAGCACGTTGCCGTTATCTTTAATCTGTAGCTGAAGGACAACCCCGGCTGAAGGCCTGCCCCTTGGGCACGTCCACCCAGTTGCCGTTGACTCGCTCTCCGTCGATGTTTCCCTGAAAGATGTTCGACCAGGCAGGATTTGCGGCGCTTCGCTCCCCGTACCAGTAGAGCGTGTTCCCTATCTGCCGAAGATAGTACTGCCCGCTGTCGTCGCAGTTCCACTTGCCGGAAAGATCCGCCGCGGATGCAACAGCTGCAGCGAACACAAAGAGCCCAAGAACGCACACAACGAAAGCACTCTTTCGAAACATGTTTCTCCTCCTCTCCGCACAACAGGATACTTAATCTCTCCTCACAACAGGGTTTGGTAAGACAAAGCAAAGCAAAGCGAAGTGAACAGAAAGAGCGACTTCAAAAGCGATCACTAAAAGTAATTGCCTGTGCGCTATCAAAAACAGACAAAGCAGAATCTCAAGAGAATCCCCCTAAGCCCGCGCCGTATCCACATTGACGTCACCTTTTCTACCACCCTCCTAAAATGTGTCAATAGTATATTTTCATGATAATACTCATATTTCCACACTTGTCAATCCTCTTTTCTCTCTGAAACGGCGCCGGACAGAGCCAGAATCCCCTCCTTTTCCGTGGCAACTGGATATAGGACCATTCAATGAAAGGGAGTAGGATACATATTAAGAAGACTTTTAGGGGGATGATCTCCATGATACTGCGCATACTGCTTCTTGGTGTACTCCTGCTCCTTCCGCACCCCGTCGCGGCTGCGGAAACGCTGAACATCTACACGATCTGGTCCGAGCGGTACGCGACGGCGGTCTTCGACGAGTTCACTCGCGAGACGGGGGTCGCAGTGAATTTTTTGCGCTTTCCTTCCGGCGAGGTACTGGCCCGCCTGATCGCCGAGAAGAAGAATCCGCAGGTCGACGTCTTTTTCGGCGGTATCGCCGACGCCTTCGTCGCCGGGAAGAAGGAAGGAATCTTCGAACCGTACGTTCCCGAAGGGGCGGAAGTCATTCCGGCCGTTTTCCGCGACCCGGAGGGGTACTGGACGGGCGTGGCGATGAACCCGATCTGCTTCATGTTCAACCGCCCGTTTCTTGAGAAGAATGCGCTTGACGCGCCCGGATCGTGGCAGGATCTGCTGAACCCCGTCTATCGCAACGAACTGATCATGGCGGACGCGAGGACGTCGGGGACGGCGGTCTCCCGTCTCTTCAGTCTTGTGCTCGCGATGGGAGAGGACGCAGCCTTCGTCTACCAGAAGAAGCTGGACGAAAACATCCAGCAGTACACGAAAAGCGGAGCGGGCGGCGCGCTCCCTATCGGAAGAGGGCAGGCGGCGGGAGGCGTTTTCTTCCTCGTGGACGCGCTCGAGATGCAGCAGACGGGGTACGACATCGTCATCGGCTATCCGCGCGAAGGCGTCGTCTACGGGGTGGAAGCAATGGGATTGGTTCGGGGAGCGAAAAATCCGGAACTCGCGAAGCGATTTCTGGACTGGGCTGCAAGTCCGAACATGCAACGGCTCTACGAGCGGGAGAAGATCAACCTGATTCCGACGCACCCGGAAGTGACGCTGGAGAATCCGTCGCTGGACATGAAGGGTGTGAAGCTTCTGGAGCTGGACATCGAATGGTCGGGGAAAGAGCGGCAGCGCCTCGTCGAACGCTGGGTGAACGAGATCGTCCGCTGAGGACGAAGCGGTATCGGGATTATTTGAGAGCGCGCCGCGGAGATGGACTCGCGGCGCGCTCTCTTCGTTTTTCTTTGAACCCCTCCGCACTCTGCCTCAGGGGAAGAGCTGTTCGAGCAGCGCGAGCACGACTTCGTCAGGTTCGAAAAAGGGCGGAGACCAGGTATCCGGCCGCAGCGAACGGCGGTTGAAGGAGACATTCACGACGAAGTCGCCGATCACCGCGCCGTAAACCCACGTTCCTCCGTCTTTATCTCCCGAGCCCTGTTTCGATATGCGGAAACGGCCCGCTTCCAACACGGTCTTCCCCATCCCCTTGAGCATCTCCGGCGTTGTTCCCTTTCCAAGCCCGAAGCGCGCCGCATGGAATTCAAGCGTTCCGGTTGGATCGTCGGTCGCCTTCGCGTCGAAAACCGAGTAGTTCATGACCACGATGCCTTCATAAACACCTTGCGGAGAACGCTCCAGCTTGTTGTTCTTGAAGTCGAGGTAGTAGCCGACGACGGATTTCTTTTTGGAGTAGGCTATCGTCCCCGCAAGCGCGAGGAAACGGTTCTGTCCCGGATCCGGAAGACCGCGCGTTCCTTTCAGGCTGACCTTGACCTCCTTCTTGTCCGGTGTTAAAAATACGATCAGGTAGTCGGTATTCAGCGTCTCCTCGGTGAGATAGTACCCGTTCTCGACGTCCTCCCGTCTCTTGTGCGCGCCCTCCGGAATGCCGGTAAGCCCCGTCATCTCCAACAACATGCCGTGCAGGTCAAGCGGGATGCGAAGCCCGAATACCGCATTCTCCCCTCCTGCGTCGGGCGTTGGACTCGCCTTCTCTTCGGCCGGCGTCGGGGACGGAGCGGCGCCGATCAAGGCAAGCAATTTCTCGAGCGCGAGATTCGTTTTTTCGAGAGATTCCCGTGCGGCCTCGTAGCCGGGGAGAAGCGCGTTATACGTCTTCTTGATTCTCTCAAGCGTCGAACGGAAACGCTGCTCGTCGCCCTTCGCCCGAGGAAGCCGCCGCAGGTCCGAGACGATGGACGTTTTCATCCTCTGCAGCGTTCCGAGTTCAGGCCCGAACTCCTCGGGGATCGTCCTGTCGGGAGCCGGAACCGCATCAGCGTCGCTCTTGATCACCAGCCATCCCGCTACACGCCTCTTTCCGTAGAAGTACGTGGAGCCACGGCCAAGAGAATATTTCAACCTGTCGTATTCGGAGATCGCCTTTCTCCAGGTATCGTAGTTCCGCTTCATAACGGCGGCGCCGTTCCCCGCTTCTTCCCCCAGGGCCGCGATCGCATTCTTCTCCTCGGGCAGCGCGGCAAGCGTATCCGCGAGGTCGGCCAGGTACTCCATCCGGCGAAACTCCTTCATTCCCTCGGCGAGCGTCTTGAAGCCGTCGAGATTCCCGCCGTGCTCGGCAACGATGAACTTGATGTCTCCCGCGACGGCGAGGGCGGACTTCCCTCCTGCAAGCGCCTTCTCCACGGCTGTGATTTTGGAGTGGATGACCGTGCTGTATTCCGCGAGACGCTTGAATTCGGGAGGGTATCGCTTCGCCGCCTCTTCCGCGAGCTGTTCCACATTCGAGAGGGAAACTTGTGCTGCTTCCTCCAGTCTGCTTCGCAGATCGTCCAGCGCCCTGCTTCTGTGGATGTCGAGGCTGCGGGCCCACCGGATATTCTGTTCCAGCAGCGACCGCTGCGACGCCGCCAGGGCCGACATGCGCCGGAGTTCGCCGACAAGTTCTCTGCCTGAGGCGACCGACTTCGCGTCCTGCACCTCCTGCGCCATCCCCTGCTCGCGAAGCGTCGCGCCGCTGACTTCAAGAGTGTTCAGGGTTTCGAGAGCCTCTCCGGCAAGGAAGATCACCGTCTCCGCGCCGCCGACGATGGCCCCTCCCGCCCATTTCCCGCTCAGCTTTGCGAGTTCGTAGGCGCCCTTGACTGTTCCGTAGGCGGTTCCCTTCAGCGACGCCTCGGCCGCGATCTTCATCTTCACCGCAAGACTCTCCGGATCTTGCCCTCTGCTCCTGTAATACTCCTTGAGTTCTTCCACGCGCTTCTTCGTGTACTCCGCCGTGTCTCTGCTCGCGGCGTCGACGGTCGCCCGAAGGATCATGTCGTAGGCGAAGTTGAGCGCGGTCCTGCCGTAGTCTGGATTGCCCGACGTTCTTTTGTTCTCCTCGGCCATGGCGTTGTACCCTGCCAGAAGCGTAGAGAGAATACCCGCTCCCTTGAGGAGATTCGTCCCGGGAGCGGCGATTTTACCACCGGTTGCAGACTTCTTCATTTCGGTCGCCACCTCTTTGGCGAAACCGCCTCCGAGCCTGGCCTCGATACTCGCAAGGGCGTCCCCCTGCCGGGCGGGCGGCAGCCCCTTCAGCGTGCCCGCGATCGCCTCCCTCAAGACGGCGCGCCGCGCGGTGGACTGCGCGGAGACGGCGAGATCGCCGAGCGTGTCCGCATAGTTGCGCAGCGCCTTCTCGGTAAGATGCCCGCTCATCGCGTCGACGGCCGCCTCGGCGCGGCGGTGCAACGCGTCCGGGCCGCGAGCCCCCGCCGCGCCGAGCAGCGGAGCAGTCTCCCCCGAGGCGCTGCGGAGGCTTCGCTCAAGCCTGTTGATGCGCTCGATGTACTTTGCTTCGTGCGATTCCGCCTTGCGGATCTCCGCCGCAAGCATGTCCCGCTCCGCCGGAATCCCGGAGGCCCGATAGCGTTCCGCGAGGTCGGCCTTCGCCTGTTTCAACTTCTCGACCTTGGTTTTCATCTCCTCCGCGTACGCCTGTCCCTCGGCGACGCTCAGAGGGTCCCCGGCATCCAGCTTCGCCTGCGCCCCGGCGGCAAGAGGCGAGACATACATGTTGCCTCCGTCGCCGTTGATGAGCGCGGCGGCCTTGGCGAACTCCGCTTCGCTCTTCATCCGCGAGGGAGCGGGCACGATGTCCGTCTCGGTCCGGGCGGCCCAGTTGACGCCCTCTTCCGTCTTCAGCCCGCTCCCGCGGAGGTACGCCTCGACCCTCTTGTTATAGGCCTGCCGCGTCCGCTCCACATCCGCCGCGGTAAGGTCGCCCCCCGTCATTTGGATATCGGTGTCCGTTCCGGGCTTGTAGATTTTCTTGCCGCCGACCTCCGTGGCGAATCCCGCCTCGCGCGCAGCATCCGCGGCCAGCGCCCTGTTTTTCCCGTCGTACACGGCCTGCGTCTTTTGATAGACGCTCCCGTCCAGCTTCCCCTCCATCGCGAGATGGTTCACCCGCCGGTTCTCCATAAACAGGAGGGCTTCGTCCGCAGGATTTCCTCTTCCGGCGGCCACCCTTTCCGCCGCTTTCAGCAGTGCGGAGTCGTCGGAGCCGAAAGAGGAAGAGGCGTAGAAGAAGAAAACCGTCAAAAAGAGCGCACACAGAACACCCGAACGCATACCGCGTGTCCGCACGCTGTTCATCGCTCCTCAAGCTCCTTTCTCAGAAGGAGGACGCTCTCCGACATTCCCGAACCTCCGGGGAGACTCCCCTCGGCTTCGTCAAGGCTCGCCGCCGCAGCGCTTCGGTACTCCTCTCGCAAGGAGCGATCCCGCGCTGTCCCCGACTTCTCGATATAGAGAGCGGCCAGGGCGAGAAGCACAGACTCCCGTTCGTCGGCTCTTTCTCGCAGGATGTGTAGAAGGCAGTCGATCCCCCGGTCCAAGTCTCCGCTCGCGAGGGAGAAGAGAAGGATCTGCGAGACCGCTCCCTCCGGCGAGACCAGCGGATTCCACGTTCGCCGAAGCGCCGTCGTGAACGCCCGATCGTACCGGAAGAGACGCGCATAGGCGTCGGCAAGGCGGGCGAGCATCATGTCGGAAGGCGACGATTCGGCAAGGCCTTTGTAGAGCACCAAAGCCAGGGACGCCGACGCAGCGGCATCCATTGCGGCATAGGCGTCGGCCAACTCCAGCACGGCGCTGAAATCCGAAGGATTTTTCCGGAACACGGCCTCTTTTTCCGCAAGACGGCGTTCCCTATCCGCTCGTTCTTCTTGTTCGAGAGCCGAATCCTTGGCGGAGCGGAAGGCGCCCGCATCGCCTCGCCGACGTCCGCCTGCAGGGGTCTTCGCCTCCCCGCCGGATCTATTCTCAGGCGGCGGAACAGTTTTTTTTACGGAGAACGCGACGGACTTCACCGACGTTTCTCCCTCAAGCCGCGCTTCCACGACATAGTCGCCCTCCGGCCACTCCTTTCCTAGCGAGACAGTCGAATGAAAGAGGGTTGTTTTTCGGCGGACGGGGCTCTTCGCCGCATACTCCGCGAAGAGAATCCGCCCACGCCCCGGAGGAACGATATACCAGGAAAAGTGTACGGTCGTTCCGACCGCCGTATTCCGGCACTCGGCGAACGCGGCCATCCGAGGCGCCCCTGGGGAGTAGGCCGTTACCCTCTCCTGCGGCGATCCGTCGGCGTTTACTCCGAAGGATAAAAAAAGCCCGGAAAGCGAAGGGAGTTCGGTTGCGCAGGCGACGTATAACGGAGCAACGCACGACATACAGAGCGTCACGAAATGGAAAAAGAGTTTTCGCATCGAGATTCCTCCTTTTTCGAGGCACGCGCGGACCATCCACAAAATCAGCCAATACGACTCGTCGTGGGGAAAAGATACAGCGACAAGCATTTACCAGATTATAGCACTTTTTCAGAATCGAATAGGAAGGGGGGCTCGTGAATGAAAATCTCGGAAATCTGCGCTTCCGCGGGCGGTCGGGGCGCTCTTTTCTTCGTTGATTCAGTGCTTGAGTTCCCTTTCCACGAGCTTCCGGACGTTTTCCATAACCCGTTCTCCGTCCCGCCGCTCTTGACGTAGACATCGCAGTCGTCGGCATAACGGACGAACTTGTGCCCCGTTTCTTCGGCTCGTCGCCAGATTGTCGAACATGATGTTGGCGAACGGAAGATCCCTCCCCGCTTACCCGCCTCCTCTGCTCGCTACAGCCTTCGGCGACTGCTGCCCGCACCCTTCGCTGCTCAGGACTTGCACATGGTGGATAACGCCCATGCCGGACGTACAAGAAAAAAGGAGGCCGAAAAACATCGGCCTCCTTTTTTCTCATCCTTGATCCGAAGTCCTACTTCCGACGCTCCTCGGGAGTTCGCTTCAGATTTTTTCTGAGATACTGGCTGTAGAGCACCGCCGCAGGGTTGTGTCCAAGCACGCGATCCTTCACTACGAACGTCGTGACGGGGGCTTTCGAGTGTCGGTAAAAAAGGCTGTCGTGTCCCACGCACAGGCCGAGCACGATGTTGAACTGGCTTCCGGCTTCGTCGAGGCGCCGCGCCTGCTCTACGGGGTTGCACGACACCTCGCCGACCCAGGGGCGGAGCATCGCATCCACCTCGGTCTTCTTCATGGAGGACACTTTGCAGCACGCGGAGTATACCTCGAACTCCTCGGAGAGGATCTCTCCAAGCGACGCCGCCTCGTCTTTGAACCCGACGCAGAAAGCGATCCCGATACGCGTATACTCCATCCTGCGGGCAAACTCCATGATCTCCTCCAGACGGTTGAGCGTGCAGTAATAGAGCGCTTCCACATCGGAGGCCGTCTTCAGGAGCCGGAGGTCTTCCTCCTGCCCCCGATAGAGTTCCCTGCTGCCGAAATCCGTGCACGGCTCCCCTTTGGAGCAGCTTTTCGGTTCGCACAGATGGCACTTCATTTACGGTGTTCCCTCGGAGCGACAACAGCTCTCATCGTCATATCCGCAGCGGCTCCTCGCGTCAGCAACGCGTCCGGCATGAAGACGCCCGACGCGCCCACCCGGTCGAGTACTCCCTTGTTCGAGAGAAAATGAATCGGACCGGCAAGCACGGAAGGCGATTGAATATCGGAGAAACGGGAAACACGCTCTTCGGGAGTTGCCCTGTATCCCAGAATTCGCGCAAGCGATTCGGCGAAATCTCCTCTGGAGACGAACGACGTCAGTCCGAAGGTCGGCAGAGCGTAGAGGACCGCCTCTTTCTCGGCGCCGAACGCCTTCCGGAGAAGCGATTCCGCTTCGGCTCCGGTCAGAGGGGCGTCCACTCCGAAAATTCCCTTGTCGAGACCGAAGAGGCGGGCAAGGACAACGCGGTTGTTGTAGATGTCGTCGATCTTCGCGGACGGAGAAGAGGGCAGATCCAGCGGAGAGAACCACCCGTACAGGTTGGACATCTGGACTCCCGGCCAAAAAAGATGGTTGCGTGGAACATCGTGATATTCGCATAGCGAAAGCGCGCTCCCCGCCTCCAGCAGATGAAGCTGGACCATGCGAGGATCGAGCGCCCGCGCCGGTTTTTCTTCCTTGACGGAGAGGGCGGCTATCGTCCCGGCGGCCTGTCCGGTGAGCATGGAGATAGGCTGAAGACGCAGCGCGCCGGCGACGAGGCGGGACATAGATAGGTTCTTTTCAGCGACAAGCAATCCGTCCACCTCGACCGGGATGAAGCTACCGAAAGGAACCTGGAACGGGCCTCGCGGCATGTCGGTGCGGATTGAAGCCGAAGTCTCACCGAACTCGGCTTCGAAGTCCGCGTCGGTGTCTCCGGCATGAAGATCGAGAATATACCCGCCTATCGCCATCGAAGTCGAAATTTCCCGTCCTTCACGGCCGTCCCGATAGCTCTCGGAGTTGTGCCTGACTGTTTTGGAGGTCGGGGTTTCGATACCGACGAGGCGGCGGCTCTCGCGAACATAGGGCATCGGAGGAAAACGTCTGACGACCTCCGCGAACTCCTCCGGGACGATGCCCAGAGCGAGCGTCACAGGTGTCTCGGAGTAGAACTCGTCGTTCGCCACCGACCAGGGTTCGCGAAGCTCATGCTGAATATAATAGATGAAATTCAGCGTTTTCAACAGGGCGCTTGCATTCACCTCGCGGCGGATTGCAGGATCTTCGAGATAGGCGACGGGAAGGCCGCCCTTTCCCTCCCACAGCTCGGCGCCGGGGAAATCGTTCGCCCAGTTGACCCCCGTCTTCGTGATCTTCGACCACCCGTCTATCGTAGCGGCGTTGTAGTCCATGGGGTTGGAGGAGTCCGGCAAACCTCGATAGCCGTTGTGCGTGGTGAAGTCGACGGGCAGACGCAGCGGATAGCTCCGGAAGGAGTTCCCTCCCGCTGCGACGATACGTCGAAAACCGTGGACGTACTTCGCATACCCCGGAGGAGGCGTCGTTATTCTAAGGTTCTGCGGAATACCGTCGGGGTATTTTTTAATCACCGCAACCCATGTGACATCCTGAATACGGGCGCTGGAATCGATAATCGGACTCATCGAATTGCCCGCCCTGTAGAGAGCCTTCGCCAAAGGAAGGATGTCGCCGTACTCCGTTGCGTCGATAAGCACCGTGCAGAGAAGGTCCGTGTTCTCGCCGTCGAGTTCCGCGGCGACCCCATGGATTCTGGGGCCGCGACGATGCACTGCGGTTACTTTCGATCCGTAGAAGACATCCAGTTTACCGCCGTTCCCGCGTGCGGCGGCCTGACGGTTCGCCTGCTCGACCATCGACTGCAGAATTTTTCCGCCGACGGAGGGTTCGAACGCCGTCGTATTGCCGTCCCAGTAGCACGTCGACACCGACTTCTCCTTCTTGAAGTAGTGATAGCGCACGTTTTCGCTGAATTCGCCGTAGATGCCGGTCTTGTTGCCACTAAGGTCGTCCATCGTCGAGACGGCGGCGGCAGTCATCTGACCGCCGAGCCAGTCGGTCTCTTCGAGCAGCGCGACCCGTGCTCCGAGTCGGGCCGCCGCGATGGCCGCGCTCGTACCGCCTGCGCCGCCTCCCGCAACAACGACGTCGTATTCAATGATATTCCGCCGAGCGAAAAGAGGCGCTTCGAACAGCGGCAGAAACAGCAACCCCGCAAGTAGAAGCAACCCCGTCCGCCGCAAAGAGCGGTTCGTTAAAAAAGAATCTGTGCGCAGGCATTTTTTCGGATTCATTGCGGACTCTCCTCGATTAAATTTATATGCGTAAAAAGTATTGCACAATCGCTGATTCTGTTCAATACCCGAAAGAATACGATACAATACACGGTACGAGAACGAGAAGGAGGGATTCGATGATTTGTACTGTGCGTTTTTTCGGCGTCCTTGCAATGGTCCTCGGCGTTCCGTCCGGAGCGCCGGTTGCCCTGGAGCTTCCGGACGGAAGTAACTACGGCGCCGCGCTCGACGCTCTCCAAGATAAATTAGGCGATCGATTCCCCCCCTCGATGTGGGATCGGGAAAAGGGGATGTTCAATCCGAGCGTTCTCGCTTTCGGCGACGAGGGGCGTTTTTTGCCGCGCAGCCGTTCCGGTCCGCTGCCGAAGTGCGAAGAGATTCGCTTCCACCTCCCCCTTTCCGGAGGCTAGAGACTCCGGAAGAGGATACGCCCTCCAACCATAGTGAGGAGGGCTTTCGCCTCCATAAGTTCCTCCTCGGGGAGGGAAAAAATATCTCTGTCGAGTACGACGACGTCCGCAAGCATCCCTTCGGCGAGGGTTCCCTTGCGGTGCTCCTCGAAAGAGGCGTACGCGCCCCCGCGGGTATACAGATCGAGCGCTTCCGCTACCGTGAGCTTCTGGGACGGATTCCATCCGCCCTTCGGGTATCCGTTTCCGTCCATGCGTGTCACCGCCGTATAGACGCCCCATAACGGGTCGCAATTCTCCACGGGGGAATCGGACCCTCCGGAGAGAAAGATGCCGAGGTCTTTCATCGTCTTCCACGCATAACCTGAAAGCGCCCGCTCCTCGCCGATGCGCTTCAGCGCCATAGGACGGTCAGACGGGACGAAAGGAGGTTGAATGGCGGCGCCGATTCCCAACCTGGCCATACGGCGGTACTGCTCCATGTCGCCCATCTGGCAGTGGACGATGTAGTGACGCGCATCGCGGGGCCTTTCCGAAAGAGCTTTTTCCATAGCGTCGAGGCACATGTTGAGCGCGCCGTCGCCTATAGCGTGCGTCGCTACCTGCATTCCCGCCCGATGCGCGGTCCGGACGAGATCTTCCAGTTCCTCGCACCCGTATATGGGCACGCCGAACACGCCGGGGGCGTCCGCATACTCATTCCGAAGAAGCGCCGTCCTCCCGCCCATGGAGCCGTCGGTCAGGATCTTCAGCGGGCCGACATGGAAGCAGGGCGTCCCGTCGCCGGTTCGCCACCCCGTCGACAGGAAAAGATCGAGCGCCCCGCGATTTCGCAGAAGAAGCTGCTCGGTGATCCGTACGGGCATCTTGCCATCCCGGTCGAGAGAGAGGTAGAGATCCATGATGCCATGAAAATCTCCGCCGACGATGCCCAGGTCGTCCGAATGAATAGAGGTAAGCCCGAGCTTCGCAGTCTCCTCCCCTGCCCGCGCGACAAGCTTCCGCAGCTTTTCCGGTCCTGGAAGCGGCAGCTTCGACCCCGCCCACTCCACAACGGATTCCCGAATAATCCCGGTCGGCTCTCCGGAGTCGTCAAGATCGACGACTCCTCCCGCGAAACGGCTCTCTCCCGTAAGACCCAGAAGATGAATCGCACGCGAATTAAGCACAACAACATGCCCGCACACCCTTGCCAGCAATGTTGGGTTGTCCGGAGTCAGATCGTCCAGGTCGTCCTTCGACGGAAGCCTTCCGTCGTCGAAGTGTTCATGGTTCCATCCGCGCCCGACAATCCACTCGCCGGGTTCGGGTTTTCTCGCTTCGAGAAACGCTCGAAGACGTGAGCGGACTTCGTCCACCGAACCGCATCCGAGAAAATCGGCCCGTTCGAGAGAGAGCGCAAAGGCCAGAAAGTGCATGTGCCCGTCGATAAAACCGGGAAGCGCCAGCCTGCCGCCGAGGTCTATCTTTTCGGCGTCCTGTATCGAGAGCGCCTCCTCCGAACTCCCGAGAAAGGCGATGCGCTGTCCTTCTACCGCCATTCCCTCCACAAAAGCTCCCGGAACAGCGATTTTTCCGTTATAAAACACTTTCCTTTTCAATGGTTCTCCTCCTCCGTACTCCGTTCAACGCATTCGGCCAGATCGTTGATCTCATCAGGAAAGAGCACATCCGACGCCGGAAACGAACATGCCTCTAGTTCACCCTTTTCGAATAGCGACCGCACATCCTCGGCGGAGAGCCTTTCGACGGTTCTTCGGGCTTCGGAAAACAGGACCGCATGCTTTCGGCCGTCGGCTTCGCGCCACTCCACAAGATACCGGCCGTTGCCCTCGTCATCCTCGTATAAACCGGTTATCCGCATCAAGATCGACCTCCGCCTCTTTTTTTCTATTATACCCTCCTTCGAAGCAACGGTCATACTCGTCGCTCAAAGCGGCACGGAGAAAAAATGGAGGAGTATCCTTCGACCTACGGCAAGCCCTTCACAGCTTCGCTCCGAATCTTGCCCGGCTCGAAATGAAGGAATAGATTTCAGACCCTGAACTCCGCGATCATCTTTTGCAACACAGCAGCCCTGTCGGCAAGACGCGTCGCCTGATCGACGATCATCGCGGAGAGCGAGTCCGCCATCGATCCGATCTCGTCGTTCGCGGAATAAGCGAAGTCGTTTCTGGAGACGGTGAGGTCGCCTTCCCCCGCACGTTCGGAAAGCAGCACCACTCTTCGAAGCGGGACGGTGACGATGCGCCGGATGAGCAGCGAGATCACCAGACAGATGGCGAGGATGGAACCGGCGAGAATAACGCCCTGCATCATGGCGCTTCTCCATGCCTTGGTCCGAATATCCTCGACGTAGACCCCGGCGCCGTACCACCAGTCGAAGGGTTTGTAGTACCGTATGTAGGCCACTTTTAGTTCGATCCGCTTCGTGTTCGAGTTCAGCCAGTTGTAGGAAAATAAACCTTTTCCTCTCGTTCGGGCTATCTCGCGGAGTTCACGCTGCACCCACTTGCCGTCCTGATCCTGAACATCGAGGAACTTGCCCCGTTCATGACTCTGGAAGGGTATGGACACGCGGTTCTCCATGTCGTAGCCGAAGATATAGTTGTCAGCTTCGTATCGAAGCTTGAAGACGACATCCCCGGCCATCTTCATGGCCTCCTCGCGGGAGATCTCTCCATGTTCCGCCCTCCCGTTCCAATACTCCAGAATACCCCACGTAAAATCCACGATATCCTGTACAGCTTTGACTCTGTCGTCGTACACATCCTTATAGGTACTCTCGTACCCTCGCCATGATAAGACCGCCGAAAGCAAGAACAGGAGAACGAACACCGGAAAGAGAAACTTCGAAGCGACGCCGCCGAACAATCTCCTTCTCTTGAAAAGTGCGATCATACCGCATCCTCCCCTTTCTCCCGCTTCGTATCATTCGTTCCGCACCATTATAATCGTCCCTCCCCAAAATGTCGCTTGAATCATCCCTATTTTTGAGCCTATACTAAAAATCCGAATTGCTACTTTTTCACGGAGAGTACGAAAAAACCCTTCGCAAAAAAAGCGAAGGGTTTCGGCGGTGCGTTGAGATCGGTTGGAACAGATCCGTCGTCTCAGGCGGATTCCCTCGCTGTAAATCTGGCGGCGAACCCGGCGAGCAGGGCCGCCCCCTTCGGAAGGGCTTCGTCGTCGACATTGAATTTTGGATTATGGTGCTGGTTTCCGCTTCCTTTCGTTTCGTCGGCGATTCCAAGGAAAACGTACGCCGCCGGTACTTTCTCGCCGTAGTAGCTGTAGTCCTCGGAGCCCATGGCGACAGGAAGTTCCTTCACGTTCTCCGCACCGAATACATCGACGGCGACGGAACGCATGAACCCCGTCACGACGGGGTCGTTCACCGTCACCGGGTAGATCGGGGTGTACGTCAGTTCGGCCGTGCAGCGCATCGCGGCGCAGATTCCGTCGGCGACTCGCTTCATGATCCCCTCCATACGTCCCCGGATCTCGCGGTTCGTGGTGCGGACGTTGCCCGCCACGCGCGCCGTGTCGGGGATGATGTTCACCGCTGTTCCCGCCTCCAGCTTCCCGACGCTCAGCACAACGGTCTCCAACGGATCGATCTCCCTGCTCACGACCGTCTGGAGCGTGGAGATAACGGTCGCGGCGGTCACGGTCGGGTCGACGGCGTTGTGCGGCATCGCGCCGTGCCCGCCCTTCCCCTGTATCTTCAGATCCCAGATGTCCGCCGAGGCCATGATCGGGCCCGTGCGATAGCCGAGCTTGCCCGACTCCAGAAGCGCCCAAACGTGCAGCCCACCGATGGCGTCCACGCCGTCGAGCGCCCCCTCTTCGATCATCTTCGGGGCGCCGGAATGCATTCCCGCCTCCTCGGCGGGCTGGAAGAGGAAGCGGACCGTGCCGCAAAGTTCCTCCTTCATCAAGGAGAGGATCTCGGCGACAGCCAGCAGCACGGCGGTGTGCGCATCGTGGCCGCAGGCGTGCATCACGCCGCTTTTTTTCGACCTGTACGGGACGTCGTTCTCCTCTTCCAGAGGGAGCGCGTCGATATCGCCCCGCAGAGCGACGCATCTTCCGGATTTGGCCCCCTTCAGATCGGCCATGACGCCGCACTCCGTGCCGCCGAACCCTCTCTTGATGTTCTCAAGCCCCAAATTCCGCAGATACTCCTCGACGAAGAGCGATGTTTCTTTTTCCTGCCAAGGAAGCTCCGGATTCGCATGGAATTTCCGGCGAAGCTCCGTGATCTTCCCTGATAATGCGTTCGCTTTCTCAATGATGGACGATATGTTCATGACAGCGTGCTCTCCCTTCCCGGTTCTCGAAAATAGTGAAAAAAGTAATGAAAACGGATGCGGACCGCGCGCATCGTTGTTCTCTTTCGGCGCTCCGCCCCCCGTAACGCCCTTCACTTCTTCAGATCGTACCTCCACCCCCGACGCTCAAGCTCCTCGATCAGGCCGACAAGGTAGTCCTCCACGCAGCGGAGCATCTTCTCCCCCTTCTCCTGACTCGCCTTGGTCGGGTCCCCTGTCGCGCCGGTCGCGGTGATCTCGCCTATATCCCAGACGACCGTCGCAAAATCGCTCAGCGCGATCACATCGTGAGGAACCTGGCTTTTCGCCCGCGTCAGGTCCACGAGGTCGGGGCGCACCGCCATCATGATGGAAGTCTCTCCCTCTCCACCGTGTCCGAGGCCGTTCCATACGTCGAAGTCATCCGCCATCCTCGCGCCGGTGATGTTCCACCATGCGGGAAGGTAGACGAGCGTCGCGTCGGGGAAGCGGTCCTTGACCTTTCTGGCCGCGATCTCCAGCGCCGGGATGTTGCCGTCGTGCCCGTTGAGGATCACGATCCGCCGAATGCCGTTCTCGATCAGGCTCGTAAAGATATCCTCCGCCACGGCGATCGTCGTCTCGAAACGAAGCGTCGCCGACAGGGGGAAACGATTATAGTGCAACGACGTCCCGAACGGCAGTCCGGGCACGACCACGGTGCGCCCCAAACGGAGCGCCGCGCGCCGCGCAATCTCCGTCGGGACGAAGAGATCCGGACCGAGCGGCAGATGCGGACCGTGGCTCTCGCAGCTGCCGAAAATCGCGATGGCGCTCTCTATCTCTCCCGCGCCGATCATCCGCTCCAGCTCGGAAGAGGAAAACTCGTTCAAAAACACGTTTCTCATGACCGCACCTCCTGCGCTTTCCTGTCCGTCGTCGAAAAGAGCGCCGCGTCGTAGGCGGCGTCCGGCGTTGCTTTATAGAGCACAACATAAAGAACGATCGTCGCCAGAAGCGCGAAGAGCCCCGAAGGAAGTCCGTACGGCAGCGGCGCGCCGTACTGGAAGAAGAGCCCCAGGCTCCCCCCGGCAAGGAAGGAGATGACTCCCGTCATTCTGTACACGGGTTCGTTCTCCAGATTCTCCGCGATATACCTCCCCTTCTTGACGAAGTAGTAATCCGCGATGAGCGGTCCGGCCAACGGAGGAGCCGCCGCCCCCAGCACTGTGATGAAATCGGCGAAGAAGATCTGGTAGAATGCCAGCGAACCGAGCAGCGTCCCCAGGACTCCCGCCCACAACACGAGCGGTTTTCTTTCGATCAGCCTGCCGTACGACCAGAAGACCGGCCCCGTGTAGAGCGCGTTGCAGTACAGCTCCGCGTTGTTCGTAGTCCACAGCGAGGTCGTCCACGCGAGAACGCCGACCAGCGCCAGCAGCATATTCTTCTCCAGCATCCACTCGACGTAGTTGAACTGCCCCACCGACACCGCGCCGATATACCCGACGACGTTGAGCAGAGGGTTGGTGAAGATGAAGCAGGCCGCGGCGCCTGCGAGGACGGCCCCCGCGCTCCTGTTGAAGCGGAAGAGGTCCACGCCCATAACGGCCCCGGCGATCCAGCTGCCCACGACCACTGTGATCGCGCTCCCGAGCCCCAAGCCTCCCAGAGCCTCCGCCTTCGCGAGAAACGCATCGGCGCCGCCGCCCTCCCGGAGCATGCCGAAGCCGACCAGCACCGCGATCGCCAAAATGACGGGCGCGACGGGTATCGCAATCGCCTCGATGGCCTTGATCCCGTAGTACGCGGTGAACGTGAAGAGGATGCCGGAGAGCATGCACGCGGCGAAAATTTCGAGGGTGATCGCCGGGATCCCTTCGTAACCGAAGCGCGCCGGATCGAAGACGACGATGCCGGACGGGTTGCCGATGAAAGAGCCCCATATCTGCCCGACCATCCCGGTGATGCTGGCGAACCACCCCAGCGTCAGCAGCGCCATGACCAGCATCGGGATATTGACGCCCTTCCTCCCGTACGAGTAGCGGCCGACGAGCGCAAGGCTCATCCCGGTGCGCTGCGCCATGATTCCGAGAAGCGACGTCAGCGCGAAAAGGGAACCCATCCCCAGCGAGACGGCCCAAAGAGCCGTTCCCGGAGGAACTCCCGGCTTGCCTCCGAATCCGGCAAGCACCCCGCCGACGAAAAGCCCGGTCACGACATACCCGAACCCCACCCAGACAAGAATCTGCTTCCACGCCGGACGACGTTCGGACAGAGGTACCGGAGACAGCATCCGCTCATCGTCATGTTCAACCGGCGCCGTTTTTCGCTTCGACATACAAGAGCCCTCCTTCACAATACAACAGAGTATCACCAGAGTGTATCGAGCGAGATTGTACCATGAGCGAGCTTATTCCGGCGTCTACTCAGCGGGACGGACGGAGAGCGACCACTCCGGCCCCGATTCGATTCCATGCGTTCCTGCGAAGCTGTCCATATTCAATGCCAGCGAGAGGTTCATCAGGCTGTTGAAGTAGAGCAACGGCTTCCCATCGGGCACGTCGCCGAAGGTGTTGACATACGGAACGAGGCCTCCGAAGACCTTTTCTTCACCCCGGAAGATCGCGACGTCGTACTTCGCTCCGATTTTCGGTTTCAGTTCGTCGAAGAGCGCCTTGCCGATGCTGCTCCAGACGTTGCCGTACTGGACGTCGAGCACGGGAATATTCCCGAAAACCGCGCCGTCCTTCGCTTCGGCCTTCCTGTACGGAATCCTGACGACCTCGCCCTCGAAGAGCGGCCCGACATCCTCGAACGAAATCGCTCCGGACGCCAGCTTCGCTCCCGTGTAGGCGTACAGGTCACGTCCGAAGAAGGTGTACGACTGCTCCGACCCAGGCAGACGGTGCCTCGCGTCGTCGATCGTCCGCACGGTTTCGATGCCGGGCGTCTCCGCGATGAAGGTCAGCGTGCCGTTATCCGGCGTGACCACGTATCTGCCGTCCTTCGTCAGGGCGACCACCGAAGCCCGCTCCGTACCTACGCCCGGATCGACGACCGACACGAAGACCGTTCCCGCGGGCCAGAAATCCATCGTCTGATGCAGCCTGTAGGCGGCCTCCCAGATCGAGTACGGAGGAATCTCGTGCGTCAGATCGAACATCGGCAGGCCGGCATCCACGTCGAAGGCCACTCCTTTCATCGCGGAAACAGCCCCGTCCTTCAACCCGAAATCCGTCTGAAACACAAGCGCCGTTTTCGCCGAAGCCGTGCTCGCGAAGAACAACCATAAGAGCAGAACCATTACCGTGCTTCGAAATACCTTTTTCATTCAATTCTCCTCCTCATTAACGCTGTCCACTGATTTTGAGAAGCTGCGCGGGATGAAAAAGGACGCTTTTCTTTCAAAAAAAGAGTATGCCGCTAGCGCCCAAGTCATCGGGCAAGCGGCTGCAGACGCGGTTTCTTCCCGTGGCCTTGGCCTCGTAGAGCGCGCTGTCCGCGCGTTTCAGCACGGAGTGGCAGTCGGGATCCTTCGGCGAGATCACCGATACGCCAAAACTCGCCGTTACACGCAGTACCTCTCCGTGCGGTCCCCGGATTTCGAGTTCTTCGACGGTTCTCTGGAGGCGTTCCGCCAGGAGAAGCGCGCCGTGAAGATCAGTCTCCTGAAGGACGACGACGAATTCCTCTCCCCCGAACCGTCCGACCACGTCGCTCTCCCTGACGCTTGAAGAGAGGGCGGCGGCTATTGAACGAAGGGCGATATCGCCGGCATCGTGACCGTACATGTCGTTGATCCGTTTGAAGTGATCCACGTCGGCCATCACCACTCCCGAACACCGTCCGTAACGCCTCGTCCTCCGGCGGACCTTCGCCAGCTCCTCGATCACGGTACGGCGGTTCGGAAGCCCGGTGAGTTCGTCCGTGGAGGCGAGGCGTTCAATCTGCGCGAAGAGACGCGAGTTTTCTATGGAGATGGCGATGTAGCCGCCTATGGCATAGAGAATCTTCACCTTCTGCGGATCGTAGGCATGCGGCCGGGGGCTTTGTACGCTCAGCACACCCACGACCTTCTCTTCGAGGAGGAGCGGGATGAAGACCAGCGACGTTTCCGGAGCGTTGTCGAACACCAGCTCCTTGTAGGAGGGGACGTACCGGCTGTACTCCGATTCCAGATCCCCGACGACGATGTCGGCGCGGTTCTGGACACACCAGCATCCGAAAGATTGCGTGTCCAGAGGGCGGACGAAAGGCTCGCGGCGCTCTCCCCGGCAGATGATGAAGCGGTAGTCAAGAAGCTGCTTTTCCTCGTCCACAAGCGCGATAATAATCGTCGACGCATCCATCAGGCCGTTGACGGCGCTCTGAATCGTGTTGAGCGCGCTTTCCAGATCCAGGTGGGATGCGATGCGCTGCCCCACCTCGCTGATCGCAGCAATCTGCTTGTAGAGCGCCTCGAAGTGACGCGCCTCGCTGCGCGCCCTTTCGGTATGCAAACCCGAGATCCGGCGTGCGGCCTGTTCGCTGCGCAGGGCCTCCTTCATCGCCGAAGAGCGCTCTAAAGCGGCCAATGCGTCTTCGTACATCTCCGAAGCTTGATACGCCTTGTACAGAAGGTGCTCTCCCTCCGCTCCTCCCAAGCCGGTCACCTCGCAATCCTCGCACTCGCTCTCTCCGAAACGCGAACCCGAGCCGCATGAACTTTTCGATCGGAGGGCGCCGCCGTATCGACCGAGTTCTTCGCCTCCCCTACAACGCGACTTCGTGCGATTCGAAGACCTTGACCTCCACCGCTCCGTCAAGCATGCCTTTCCTTGCTTCGCGGGCGTCGAGAATGTGCTGCGTCTTGAGGTGCGCCCTCAGGGATTCGATGTCCTCCCACTCCTCGTAATACATGAGCATCTCCTCGTCGTCGGCCGACTTGAAAAGCGTGTAGCTGATGTTTCCCTTTTCTTTCCGGGTGCACTCTATGGCGTGCCGGCTTATTTCGACGATATGCTCCCTCATTCCCGGCTTCGCCTTGAACTTCGCGCTTACGAGTATCATGTCGTATCCACCTTTCCCCTATGTTTTCATTGGAAACCCCGCGCGGATATCGGAATCAGTCGCTTTCCGCGCGGGGAAGTCCCTTTGCCGGCAAAGAGCGGTAGAGGCGCCTAGCCTGCCGCGACCGGGGCGATTCTGCCCGGGTATGCCTCCAGGCCCGCTTTCAGGATGTCCATGGCTTTCGCCAGCTCTTCGTTCTTGAGGACGTAGGCGATACGGACCTCGTCGCGCCCCAGGCCCGGCGTGGCGTAGAACCCCTCCGCCGGGGACATCATCACCGTCTCGCCGCCGACGTCGAAACTTGTGAGCATCCAGATGATGAACTTCTCCGCGTCGTCCACGGGCAGCTTGGCCACGACGTAGAAAGCGCCCTTCGGCTCTTCGCAGACCACTCCGGGGATCCGCTTCAGCGCGCGATAGACCGTGTTGCGCCGTGTGGTGTACTCGTCGTTGACTTCTTTAAGATAGGAGACGGGCGTGTCGTAGAGCGCAGCGGCCCCGGCCATGTCCATCGCGCCGACGCAGGTGCGCGCCTGGCAGAGCTTCAAGACCTGGGCGACGAGTTCGGTGTTCCGGCTCACCAGACAGCCGACGCGGGCGCCGCACGCGCTGTAACGTTTGGAAACGGCGTCCATGATGACCACGTGTTCGTCCACTCCTTCGAGGTTGCCGAAGCTGACGTACTCCAGCCCGTCGTAGACGAACTCGCGGTAGACTTCGTCGGCGAGAATGAAAAATCCGTGCGTTCGGGCAAGATCGGCCACCATCTCCATCTCCGCGCGTGTGAAGACTGTGCCGGTCGGGTTGCCGGGATGGCAGAGGATAATAGCCCTGGTGCGCGGTGTGATTTTTCGCTCGATCTCCTCCCTGCCGGGCAGATGGAAGCCCTGCTCCGCCTTCGTGGTCACCGGAACAACAACGGCATTCACCGATTGGACAAATGTCTTGTAGTTCGCGTAGAAGGGCTCGGGGACGAGCACCTCGTCGCCCGGATCGCAGACGGCCATCAGCGTATGGGAGATGGCCTCGCTGGCGCCGTAGGTGATCAGTACGTTTTCGCGTCCGAACTCCATTCCGTACCCCCTGTAATAGCGGATAATCGCGTCGATCAGCGCCGGGTCGCCGTCGGACGGGCCGTAGGCAAGCACATCGCGGGAGTAGGCACGCACGGCCTCGAAGAAACCGGAGGGCGTTTTGATATCGGGCTGCCCGATGTTCAGATAGTAGATCGAGCGCCCCTTGCGCTTCGCCTCCTCGGCGTAGGGGACGAGTCGGCGTATCGGAGAGGCCTGCATCCCGAGTATTCGTTGTGAAAGCTCCATTTTTTCAACTCCTGTTCTGGACTTGAGAGTCCCAAGCTCGGTTTGAGAACGCTTTTCATAGAGTCTGGCACATGGGGGGTGATTTGTCATCAATACTATCATCGAAAAGCGGAAGAATAAACAAATGTCTTTTCAAGGCGCTGTTCTCAACGCAACACATGCTTGAGTCGCACGAGCAAGAGACTTTGTACTATTGAATAGAAAAAAGGGATGGGGCGTCCCATCCCTTTTTCTATCATCTTCTTTGTGAACCGACTACTGGATCCGTTACGGTCTCGGCCAGACTTTTCTGAACGTATCTTTGTAGTTGTTGTAGGATTCCAGCACTTTGGCAAGGAAAGGATCTTTTTGAGAGCGTTCCGCGTAGAAAGCCTCGGCTTCTTTCATGAAGGCATCTTCAATCGACTTGGGAAGCGGGAGGACTTCCATACCGGCTTTGCGGAATTTCTCCAAACCGTCGAGGTCGGCAATGATCGCCCTCGCATAGTATGCGAATGCTTCTTCTCTCCACGCGGCCTCGATGATGTTCTGCAGGTCGGCAGGAAGCTCGTTCCACTTATCTTTGTTGAAAAGGAAGGGGTTCCATTCGTACGGATGACGCACGGGGCTGATGTAGAGATACTTCCCGGCCTCCTGGAGTCCCATGGTCCAGTTCACCGCAGGGCTGGCGACTTCGTAGGCGTCGATGACTCCCCGGTGCATCGCCTCGAAGACTTCTCCCACCGGCATCAAGGAGCACGCGGCGCCCATTCTGTCGAGAATGGCTGCGCCATCGCCCGCGGAACGGATTCTGATGCCCTTGAGATCTTCCGGGCCATTAAGAGGTTTATTGGTGACGAGGAATACCTCGGGCGGCGCCATCTGCCCGGCGCCGTTGATGATCTTTACGTTGTAATCCTTCAACATTTCCGAAACGAGTTCATGTCCGCCGCCTTCGAACATCCAGCCCAGCTTTTCCATGGGGGACATGCCGCCCGGCTTGGCGGTGAACACAGCGGCGGCGGGCCATCTGTCGACATAGTACATATAGCATGTGTCGGCGAAATCCAAAACGCCTCTGTGAAGAGCGTCAAGTTCTTTCGTGGCGGGGGAGATGGCTCCGGCGGGATGCACTTTGAAGACCAGTCGTCCATTGCTCGCCGCTTCCGCTCTCTTGCACGCTCTCACCAACGATTCGAAGAAAACATTGCCGGCGGGCATTCTGGACTGGCCGGTGAAGGAAAAAACCTTATCCTGCGCCAGCGCTTGTCCTGCTCCGAAAAATACTGCCACCATGCTGACGATCAACGCGAATACGACCACTTTTCTCATCCATTTCGCCTCCTTTTCTTTTCCATGCTGCAGCCAAGTTGTCAACAACGACGCGTGGTTTCTTGCGGTTTCCATCCCCTCCTTTATTGATAAATAACCATCTTCAGAAAAAACTATCTTCCGCTCATCATTGCAGGCAGCCAGAGGATGATATCCGGGAAGATCACGCAGAGGAGCAACCCCAGCATGATCAGCAGCACAAACGGGATAACCCCCCTGATAATGTCGGTCGTCTCGATATTAAGTTCTTTCGGGGCCACTCCTTTAAGAAAAAAGATGGAGTAGGCGAAAGGCGGGGTGAGAAACGACATTTGGAGGTTGATGCAAATCATGATGGCGAACCATACCGGGTCGAACCCCACCCTCACGGCGATCGGGGTCACAATGGGCACCAAGAGAAGCACGATGCCGATCCAGTCGATGAACATCCCCAGGATGAACGTCACGAACATAATGATGAGGAACACGCCCCATTTTCCTCCCGGAGCCGCCAAAATGATGTTCCCGACGACATCTCCGCATCCGGCCCTCAAAAAAACTCCGACGAAAGCGGTCGCCATGGCGATGATGAGATACACCATACCGCTCAGCCGTATCGTATCGATGGCGACGCCTTTTAAAACATCCAGATTGAATCTGCGGTAGAGAATGGCAAGCACGGTCGCGGCGAAAGCGCCGACCGCGGCGGCTTCGGTAGGCGCGGCGATGCCGAAAAAGATGCTCCCCAAGACGGAGATAATCAAGATGACTGGAGGAAGAAGGGAGACGAAGAGCATGGAAAACTTTTGGGAGACCGAGATCCCTCGCACTTCGGATTCAGGGATGGCGGGACCGGCGTCTTTCTTAAAAAAGCAATACACGACGATATAGGCGCAGTACAACGCGGACAGCAAAAAGCCCGGGAAGAAGGCTCCGAAGAACAGCTTTCCTACGGAAACTCCGGCGGCAGGGCCGTAGACAACGAGCATGATGCTGGGAGGAATCAAGATTCCAAGAGTACCTCCGGCGCACACGGCGCCGCAGGCCAGAGGCTTGTTATACCCTCTGGTGATCATGGGCCCCAAAGCCAGGAGGGCCAGAGTGGTCACCGACGCGGCGACGACGCCGACGCAGGCCGCGAGAATCGTGCCGATGAGGATTGTCGCGATTGTAAGACCGCCGCGCAGTTTTCCGAACCAGACATAAAGAGCTTCAAACAGTTTTTCGGTGATTCCCGATCGTTCAAGCATATTGCCCATGAAGGCGAAAAGGGGCACGGCCAGCAAGGTGTAGTTGATGAGCTGGTCAAAGATCCGGCCGTAAAAGAGTTCGAGGGTGATTTTGGGGCCGAAGACCAAAGAGCCGATAGCCAGCCCCATGGTGCCGATTCCCAAGGCAAAAGGGAAACCGGTAAGGACCGCCACGAAGACGCCCCCCAACATGAGTACGGTGATGAATTCAGGTGTAAACGTCATATTTCTTCCCCCTTCAGGGCAAAGTAAACATTTCGAATGAACTCAGCCAGACCTTGAAGAAAAAAGAGGAGGAATCCGATGAAAACGATAGCCCGTAATGGATAAAGGGGAGGATACACGTAGGTTGCCGCCGATTTTTCGTTAATGGAAATAGAAAACATCATCCATGAATAGGATACATAAAGCAGAGAACCGATCAGAGGGAAAAACAGAAAGACGGCGCAGATGGAGTCCAGGATCGCTTTGCCCCTTTGCGACAAACGGCAGTAGAACACATCCACCCGCGTATGGGCCTGCTTGAAAAGAATGTACCCCCATGAAAGGGCGTACATAGCCGCTCCCGACATCATAATAAGTTCATACTCCCACACTGTAGACTCGCGCAAAAGGTATCGTCTGACGACACCGGAAACTCCGATGAGCATCAAGGCGACTGAAAACCATCGAGTCTGCGTACCAACCCAGTTATTGATGCAATCAATCATTTTGAGCAGCTTCCTCATACACTCTCACTTCCCTTTCACGCGTGCGCTTTTTCTTGCTCGATCCCCTATCGCTTTCCGAGCCAAAGAGAAGATAGTACCCCGTCCCCATGCCGGGAAAGACCATCGATAGGCTATTGTGCAACAAGCCTTCTTGGAGGGGAACGCCTCCCTCGACATCTTTCCAATAAGCCGTGGGAACTCGCACCTCCGAGTCGCAGACCCAAAAACATTGGGTTGGATTATAGTCTGCTTTAAAAAGGTTGTCAATAATAAATTTTGATATATTTATATTCTTGTAATAGTAAATAATATATTCGAAAACTATGCCAATGCGCCACTCTATCACTATACAAAAAAGAGAACTTCGAACCCTTAGGTTCCGAATAATTCTTTGTATAGATATGGGGCGCCGCCGCATAAGCAGTGCGCCCCCGAAGCCTCTCATCAACAAATGACGTTTATTCGTACTCCTTGAGCATGGCGGCGTACTCCTCCTCCATGCCCTTCCGCACGTGATAGCAGTGCTCCTCGCCGGGGAACTTCCCGGTACGCACGTCGTCCACGTACTCCTTGAACGCCTTCGTGACGATCTCCGCCACGTTCGCGTACACCTTGACGAACTTCGGCGTGAACGCCTGGAACATCCCGATCATGTCGCCGCAGATCAAGAGCTGCCCGTCGCACGGACCGCCCGCCCCGATCGAGTACACGGGGATGGCGAGCTTCTTCGCCAGAAACTGCGTCAGCTCCGGCGGCACGGCTTCGACGAGCAGCGCGAACGCTCCCGACTCCTCCACCGCGAGCGCGTCCTCGATGACGTACCGCGCCGACTCGGGGTCCAGCCCCTGCGCCTTGAAGCCGCCCAGGGGGCCCGAACTCTGCGGCGTGAGGCCGATATGGCCGCACACGAGGATTCCCGCGTCCGCGATGGCCCGGATGCGCGACTTGACGCGCACGCCGCCTTCGAGCTTGATGGCGTCCATGTCCGCTTCCTTCAAAAAGCGCACCGCGTTCGCCACGGCGTCGGCGTCGGAGATCTGGTACGAGCCGAACGGCATGTCGCCCATGACGAAGGTGTTCGGCGCGCCCCGGCGCACGGCCTTGCAGTGGCTGATGCAGTCCTCCATCGTGACGGGGATGGTCCCCTGGTACCCCAGCGTGATCATGCCCAGCGAGTCGCCGACGAGGATCATGTCCATTCCGGCGGCCTCCGCGAAGCTCGCCATCGGGAAGTCGTAGGCGGTCACCCACGTCATCTGCTCCCCGTTCTTCTTCATGTTCACCAGATCAAGACGCCCTTTTTTCTTCGCCACGTCGTTCATCTCCTTCACCTTGATAGAGTCGGTCGGTTACCCTGCGTTCCATTTTCCACCAGAAACACGACAAAAACAAGGCTCGCCCGATTCACTTCTCCACCAATGCAACAGAAATTTCTTAGAACGCAGAAAAACGACCGGACACACGGCATCTTTCATCTCTATTCAATGTTGTGAATAAAAGAATTAAGATGGAAACTTGGCATATGATAGGGTATCATTATTGAAATGGAAATCTTCGAATCGGACAAAGAGGAGTTCTTCAAGGGAACGCTTCGTCGTGGAACATATCGTTTTTACATGGGGGTATTTATGAAAAGAGTCTTCAATCATTTAAAAAAATATAAGCTTTCATCGCTTCTTCTTCCGATGATTGCGGAATGTGCTCGCTTTCCTCGCGAAACCGGCAGCGATCGTTCTGATCGGAAATTTCCCCGTCTTCTCGACAGTGCTGTTTCAATTTCCGAAGCGGGTTCATCATGAAGTCCTTCGCCGTACTCTGCGACGATCTCACGGGGTCTTCCGTTCAGTCCATCCTGCTGAAGGACAGGGGGCTTCGCGTCCGGCAGATCATCCGCCTCGCCGACACGCCTCCCTCTCCTCCAGGGGAGGGAGAGGTTCTGGTCGTCAACTGCGACACTCGCCGTCGTCCGTCCAAGGAGGCCGAAGATATTTTACAGAAGATAGTGCACACCCTCTCCGCCGACACCGGCATCGCAAAACGAATCGACACCACGCTCAGAGGACATCTCGCGGCCGAAACGGCGGTGCTCCTCGCCGCCCGTCCGGGCGCCGTCGCCATGGCGGTTCCCGCCTATCCTTCCTCCGGGAGAACGACGGTGGGAGGGTACCAGCTTCTGAACGGTTCGCTGCTGGAGCGGACGGAGGTCGCCCGAGACCCCTTGTGGCCGGTCTCGACCAGCTTCCTTCCGTCGTATTTCTGCGGATTTTCCGTAGCCATGATCGGCATGGAGATCGTCAGGAAGGGAGAAAAGGCGACCTCCGCCGAATTGAGCCGCCTGCTTTCCGACGGAGCGCGCATCGTCGTGGCGGACGCCATCACCGAAAACGACATCGAGACGCTTGCAGCGGCGGCGTTCGCGGTGAAAGAGGAGATTATCCCAGTGGATCCCGGCCCATTCACTGCTGCGCTGCTTTCCCGGAGACTTTCGCGGGGAACGCCGGAAACCGTTCTGGCCATCATCGGAAGTACTTCCGAAAAGACGCGGAAGCAGCTCGCATGGCTCGACGGAAAGATTCCTGCGAAAGACTTCCGCTTCTCCCCCTCGGAGCCTCCGGAAGATGCCTTTCTGCGCCTCCGGATCTTTCTGGGAGAGGACCGTCCGCTCCCCTTCCTGACGCTCCGTCCCGAATCCAGCGTCCACAAGGGCTTGGAGGAGCGCACAGCCCGCCTCCTAGCCTCGCTGGGGAGAGAGGCTCTGACTATACTCGGAGGGCGTGTTCGGGGTATACTTCTCTCCGGAGGGGACACCGCCGCCATGTTCTTCGAGGAGACCGGAGCGACCGCGCTTCTTCCGGAAGCGGAGATTCAGCCGCTGATGATGGGCGGCAGGATTCTCGACGGGGCGTTCGCCGGACTGAAAGTGGTCACCAAAGGGGGCCTGATCGGGGAGGAGGACGCCGTCTACAAGGCGATTCTCTGGTTGCGAACCGTTCCCGACACGCCTCGCTCCTAAAAACGCGCCCCGGAGATCGAAAGAAGAGGAAAGGGAGTATTTCTATGAAACGTACAGTGATCGCAGTCACCATGGGCGACCCGGCGGGGGTCGGCCCGGAAATCGCACTCGCGAGCATCGCGGACCCGGAAATCTGGGAGCGGGGGACTCCGCTGCTCGTCGGCGACATGTCCGTCCTCGAGGCGGTGCGGGAAACGCTTGGCATGAAGATGGAGCTTCGCCGCGTGGATGACCCCGCGGACGCGGAAGGGTTGCCCGAAAGCCTCCCGGTGCTCGACCTGAAGATGGTTCCCGACCTTTCCGCGCTCCCTGTCGGCAAGGTATCGGCCCTCGGGGGGAAGGCCTCCGTAGCGTACATTCGGAAGTGCGTCGACCTCTGCATGTCGGGGCAGGCGGCGGGCATCGCCACCACCCCGATCAACAAGGAGTCTCTGAAAGCCGCCAAGGTCCACTACATAGGCCATACGGAAATGCTCGCCGAGATGTCGGGCGCCCCGAAGAGCTACACGATGTTCATCGTCGACAAGCTCCGCATCCTCTTCCACAGCCGTCATCTCTCGCTGCGGCGGGCCATCGAGACGCTGAACACGGACGACGTGGTCCACTCCATCGAAACGGCGGCGAAGTGCCTCGACTCCATCGGCCTTTCTTCGGGAACGATCGCGCTCGCCGGGCTCAACCCGCACTCGTCGGACGGAGGGCTCTTCGGCGACGAGGAGGCGCGCGTCCTTACCCCCGCGGTCGAGGAGGCCAAAAAGAGAGGGATCAACGTGGTCGGGCCGGTTCCGGCGGACAGCGTCTTCTACTTCGGCCTTCAGGGGAGGTACGACGTCGTGGTCTCGCTATATCATGACCAGGGGCACATCGCCTCGAAGACGTACGACTTCTACCGCACGGTGAGCGTCACCTTCGGACTGCCGTTCATCCGCACGTCGGTCGACCACGGAACCGCCTTCGACATCGCATGGAAGGGGATCGCCAACCCGGTGAGCATGAAGGAGGCCATGCTGGCCTGCTTCGACATCGCCCCCCGCTACCGTCCGTTCTAGCCGGGAGCGCGCGGCGTGATACCGGATAATCCGAAGAAGACGAAGGGAGGGGCCTCCGGCTCCTCCCTTCACAATGACGAGGCGCTTGTTCGAGAAGCGGAAATTCTCCTTCTCCGCGGCGAATTTTCGGCGGCAACGCAGACGATCGAGCATGCGGGGTCCGGTGATTCGTACGCTGTCCGGGCTCTGCTCGCCATTCTCGACGGCCGTCGAAAGGACGCCCTGGTTCTCTTCGAAGAAGGCCTGAAACGCCTGAGAAAGGAACTGGGCGTCAGAAAAGTCTATTTCAGATGTTTTTCCGCCTTTTTTCACCCTCCGCTTCTTATTTCCTTCGGGGACCTGAAAAAGGCGGCGACCTGCGCGGAACTCGGCAGACAGCTCTCGTCTTTCGACAAGACCTACGAACTGATGCTCTGTCTTGCCGATTATCACTCCGGCAAGGGGAGCGACAAATTCTTCTCTCTCTTCTCGCCCGCTCGCTGCGTCAAGGAGAAGAACAAACAGGGCCTTCTCGTACTCCTCGCGCTCTGTCTCTCCTGGAGCTCCCCGGAAGCGCTGATCGATCCGGAGTACCGTTCCCTCTTTTTGAACGCCCTCGACGAACTGCGCGAGTCCGGCGACACGTTCCTGCTCTATCGCGTCGAACTTGCCGAGATGCTCTCGCTTCCGCCGGAGAAGCAAATTCCCGGAAGGAAACTCCCGTTGCGCGACCTCGTCCCCCGTAAGGAGGAGTGGATGGTGGCGCTCGGGGCGTTGACGACGCTCGGGAAGGGAACCGGCGGAGCGAAAAAGAAGCGGGAGCGGCGCATTCTTTGGGAAGTGGACTGGGATACCGAAGAGAACGGCACGATCGTCTCCCCGGAATTCATCCCCGTTGAACAGGTGATGCAGCCCTCCGGAAAGTGGAGCAAGGGACGGCAGGTCGCGTTGAAACGCCTCCAGAGGGAGTTCGTCAAGGAGCCATGGATGACGCGCCAGGATATCGCCGCAGCGGGAGCGGTCGAAGAAGTCGGAGGCTACGACGGCTGGTACTACAAGCGATGGTTCCAGTTCGACGGCGTGAAAATCTTCTCGGCGCTCGCGGGGCACCCGTACCTCGTCCGGAGCGGCGACGGCAGACCGATGGAGATCGTGCAGGAGGAGCCGAGGCTTGATCTGTCGAAGACTGTCGGCGGCTACCGCGTCCGTCTCTCTCCACACCCCGGCGAGGGCAAGTACGCCAACGTCTTCCTGGAAGAGGAATCTCCCTGCCGGATACGGGTGGTCCCCTTCGACGAGAAGCACCGCCGCATCGCGGAGATCCTCGGCAAGGAAGGCCTCTTCGTCCCGGAGCGAGGGAAGGAGCATATTCTGGAGACTTTGGAATCGCTTGCGGAGACTGTTCCCATAACCTCCGAGATCGAAGGCGTGGAGGGAAGCGCCGTCGCGGTGGAGCCGGACTCGCGCATCGTCGTCCAGCTCGCCCCCGGCGAAGAGGGTTTTTTCGTCTCGCTCGCCGTCCGTCCGCTCGGGACGGGCACGCACCTCTGCAGGCCGGGCGAGGGCGGCAAGACGATGATGGGCCGAAGCGACGGGAAGCGCATCCAGACACTCCGGGATCTCGAGGCCGAGCGCCGCAATCTCGACGAAACGCTGCTGCTCTGTCCCGCCTTGCGCGAAGGGGAGCAGACGGACGAGAACAGGTGGGAGCTGGACAACCCCGAACTCTGCCTCGAATTTTTGCTCCAGGTCGCCGGAATGGGAGAGCGCGTCGTCGTGGAGTGGCCCAAGGGAGGCGCGATGAGCGTCCGCTCCGCCGTCTCCCCAAGCACGGTGAAGCTCTCCGTGGCTGCGGGGCGCGACTGGTTCGCCCTCTCCGGGGAGATTCGCGTGGACGAACAGACCGTTCTGGGCATCAAAGAGGCGTGCGAGATGCTCGCCGAGAGCAAAGGACGCTTCCTCCCCCTCGGGAACGGAGAATTTCTCGCGCTCACCGCGGAGCTGCGAAAACGCCTCGAAGAGATCGGCTCGTTCGGCGATTGGCGGGGAAAGGAGCTGCGCTTCTCCCCCCTCTCGGCGCCGCTCTTCCTGAAACTGGAGAAGGAGACTGAGGGTTTCGGCGGCGACGGCGCGTGGACGAAACAGCTCGCGCTCGTCGAGGAGGCGGAGTCGATAGCGCCTGCGCTTCCCCCGACGTTCAAGGGCGTCCTGCGCGAATACCAGGCGGAGGGATTCCAGTGGCTCAGCCGCCTCGCGCACTGGGGCGCGGGCGCATGCCTCGCGGACGACATGGGGCTCGGCAAGACGATTCAGGTGCTCGCCGTGCTCCTTTCACGTGCGCAGACGGGTCCCTCGCTCGTGATCGCTCCCGTCTCGGTCTGCCCGAACTGGTTCCAGGAGGCCGCGCGCTTCGCGCCCACTCTGAACTTGAAGGAGTTCCGCTACGGCGACCGGCGGAAGCTCCTCGAAGACTTGAAGCCGTTCGACGTGGTCGTGACCAGCTACGGGCTGCTCCAGCAGGACGGGGAGATGCTCCACGAGGTGGAGTGGAACACCGTGGTCCTCGACGAGGCGCAGGCCATCAAGAACGCGGCGACCAAGCGCTCTGCCGCGGCGATGCGCTTGAAGGGGAAGTTCCGGGTCATCACCACCGGCACCCCGATCGAAAACCATCTCGGCGAGCTGTGGAACCTCTTCCGCTTTCTCAATCCGGGGCTGCTCGGCTCGCTCGACAGCTTCAACCGCCGCTTCGCCACGCCGATCGTGAAGTACGACGACAAGGGAGCGCGCGCCCGGCTGAAGAAGATCCTCCGCCCCTTCCTGCTCCGCCGCACCAAGGATCAGGTGCTCGACGAGCTGCCTCCGAAGACGGAGATCACTCTCCGCGTGGATATGAACCCGGAGGAGCGAAGCCTCTACGAGGCGCTCAGGAGGAACGCGCTCGAAAGAATCGAGAAGGGAGACGGAGAGGATCAGCGCTTCGTTATCCTCGCCGAGCTGATGAAGCTACGGCGCGCATGCTGTAACGGCTCGCTCGTCCTCCCCGACAGAGAGTTCCCCTCCGCGAAACTGGAGGCGTTCGGCGAGATTTTGGACGACCTTCGCGCGAACGGACACCGCTGCCTCGTCTTCAGCCAGTTCGTCGACCATCTGGCCATCCTGCGCGCATCGCTGAACGAAGCCGGAGTTTCGTACTCCTACCTCGACGGTTCGACGCCGCCCGAGGAACGGAAACGTCAAGTGGAAGCGTTCCAGGCCGGGGAGAAGGAGTGTTTTCTCATCAGTCTTCGCGCCGGGGGAACGGGGCTGAACCTCACGGCCGCCGATTACGTTGTCCACATGGACCCCTGGTGGAACCCCGCCGTCGAGGACCAGGCCTCCGACCGTGCGCACCGCATCGGGCAGGAGCGTCCCGTGACGGTCTACCGCATCGTGGCGAAAGACACCATCGAGGAGAAGATCGTGGACCTGCACGCGACGAAGCGCGACCTCGCCGAGAGCCTGCTCGAAGGAACGGAACGCGTGACCCGCTTCTCGCTCGACGAGATGGCCGCGCTCATCAGGCAGGAATGAACGGGGGGCCTTCTCGGGCCCCCCGTTCCGCTTCTCCGGTGTGTCCTACTCCCGATCCGGGCAGCTGATCATCTTGCCCGGATTGAGGATATTGTTCGGGTCGAAGGCGAGCTTCACCCTGTGGATCAGCTCCATCTGCGAAGCGTCCATCACTCGGCACATGTACTTTTGCCGTTTCAGGCCGATGCCGTGTTCGCCGCTCAGCGTGCCGCCGATGGAGGCGGTGAAGTCGTACAGCTCGTCGAGCAGGGCGTCGACGATGTCGTGCCAGTCGGGGCGCTCCTCGGGGAAGAGGATGTTCACGTGCATGTTGCCGTCCCCCACGTGGCCGAAGTTCGCCTCCTCCAGGCCGTATTTCGTACAGAGGCGCGTCGTCTCGGCCATCAGCTTCGGAATCTCGCTGGTAGGCACCACAAGGTCTTCGAGACTGTACTTCGGATAGAAGGCCATGATCGCCTCCGCCAGGCACTTTCGCGCCTTCCAGAGTTTGTCTCGGGTGGTCCGGTTGTCCGCGACGAAGACCTCCAAAGCGCCGTGCGCGAAGCAGAGATCCCCGATGCGCTCCATGTCGTCGGCGAGCACCTCCGGATCGTTTCCTTCGAGCTGGATGATGAGGTGCGCCCCTGCGTCGTCGAAGGGGAGGCGAGTGTTGAGGAATCGCTCCGCCAGCTTGATCGAGCGTCTGTCCATGAACTCCATCGACGAGGGGATCACCTTCCCCTCGCTCATCACGCGGGGAGCGAAGTCGATCGCGGAAGCCACGTCGGGAAAAGGAACCAGAAGGTCCAGGACTTTGCCGGGAAGGGGAAGCAGCTTCAAAATGATCTTCGTCACCACGGCGAGCGTTCCTTCGGAGCCGACGATCAAATGAGCGAAGTCGTACCCCGTGGCATCCTTCCGGCGCTTGCCCCCGAACCAGGTCACCGTGCCGTCCGGAAGCACCGCTTCAAGGGCGAGCACGGAGTTTCCGGTCGTCCCGTACTTGACTACCTTATTTCCCCCGGCGTTCTCCGCGACGTTGCCGCCGATGAAAGAGGCGTCGCCGCTGCACGGGTCCCCGGCGTAGAGCAGCCCCTCCCGCTCCGCCGCCTTCGTGATCTCCGCCGTCACCACGCCCGGCTCGACCGTGATCGTGAGGTTTTTCTTGTCCAGCTCGATAATGGCCCGCATCTTCTCGAACGAGAGGACGATTCCGCCCGAGAAAGGAACCGCGCCGCCGGAGAGGCCTGTGCCGGCCCCTCTCGGCGTCACCGGAATCCTATGGTCGTTCGCGTAGCGCATCAGCGCCGAGACGTCCTCGGTAGTCTCTGGGAAGACGACGACCTCGGCGATATACTCTTTGTCCCAGTAAAACCTGGGAACTTCGTCATAGGAGTAGGCGATGCGCTTTTCAAGGTCCGCGGAGACGTTCGACGCTCCTATCAGCTTTTGGAGTTCCTCCACCGTCCGCTCGGTGACGGGAGAGTATGCGTGCGCGCTCATCAGGAGTTCACCTCCGTTTTGATACGATCAATAATCCGGGGGAGAATATCGAAAAGATCCCCTCGAAGCCCCAGATCCGCCACCCGGAAGATGGAGGCGTCCGGGTCGCGGTTGATCGCAACGATGTACCCGGCGGTCTGCATCCCCGCGAGATGCTGCACGGCTCCGGAAATCCCGGCTGCGATGTAGACCTTCGGGGCGACGACCTTTCCTGAGAGCCCGACCTGGTGCGGATAGTCCATCCACTTGGCCTCCACCGTCGGACGGCTGGCCCCGACGCCCCCGCCGAGAAGCTCCGCAAGCTCTTCGAGCATCCGGAAGCTCTCGGGGCGCTTCAGCCCCTTGCCTCCCGAGACGACTACGTCCATATCCGCGATGTTCGCCGCGCCGTCCTCCACCCGGTCGAAACCGAGGTTCTCGATAGAACTCTCGAAGAGAGCGGCAGGAATCCCGGGCGTCAGCAACTCCCCCTTCCGCTCGGAAGGCTCCGGAATCCGAAACGTCCGCGGGCGCACCGTCGCCATCTGCGGCCGGCGCTCCGGCGTCTTGATGGTCGCCATGACGTTGCCGCCGATAGCCGGGCGGGTCTGGAGCAACAACCCGGTTTCGGGGTCCATCTCAAGGCCGGTGCAGTCCGCGGTGAGCCCCGTCTCCAGTTTCGAGGCCAATGCGGGGAGCGTAGTCCGTCCGGACGTCGTCGCACCGGCGAGCACCACCTCGGGCTGCTCCTCGCGAAGAATATGCGCGAGGACGTTCGTCTCGACCTCCTGGTTGTACAGCGTCATCGACGGGTGCTCCACGGACAGGACCCTGTCGGCCCCGTACCGGAACACATCTTCCGGCGAATCGGACAGCCCTCCCGAGAGGAGCACCGTCGTCACCCGCCCGCCGACGCTGTCGGCGAGTTCCCTGGCCTTCCCCGTCAGTTCGCGCGTCACGGAGTGAATGCGCCCGTCCCGGACCTCTCCGAGGACGAAAAAGCTCTTCTGTGCCGTCATAGCGCGTCCCTCCTAAATCACGGCGAGGTCCTTGAGGACCGTAACGAGGCGATCGATCCCCTCGTCCGCGCGTTTCTCGTCGTACATCTCCGTGGAGCGGGAGATGGTGGGATAGGCGATCTTCACCACGCGGGTCGCGGAGCCCTTAAGCCCCGTCTCCTCCGGCGAGAGCCCGATGTCGGAGATCCCGAGCACCGGAATTTCGCTCCGCCGCGCCCGTTTCTTGCCGGAGAGCGTCGGCATGGTCGGCTCGTTGAGGGCGTGAAGCACCGTGAGCAGGCAGGGGAAGGGCAACCTCTGCCGCTGGACGCCCTCCTCGGTCATGCGGCGGATTTCGATCTTTCCTCCGGAGAGCGAGAGCCCGGTGACGTACGTGCTGAAGGGTACGCCGAGCAGCACCGCCACCTCCGGGCCGACCTGCCCCGTCTCCCCGTCGGTCGCCTTCTCCCCGGCGAGGACGAGATCGTAGGGGCCGGTACGCTCGACGGCCGCAGCCAGTACCTTCGCCGTGGCCCACGTATCGCTTCCGGCGAAGGCGCGGTCGCTGAGGAGCACGCCACGGTCCGCCCCGGTGGCGATGCACTCGCGGAGCGCCTCGTGCGCCTTGGGCGGCCCCATCGTGATCACGGTGACCTCGCTCGGCGAGTCCTCGGCCGAGGCCGCTTTCAGGTCCAGCGCGGCCTGGAGGGCGTTCAAATCCAACGGGTTCACGATGGCGCCGACGCCCTCGCGGATCATCGTTCCAGTTTCAGGGTCCATACGAACGTCGTCCGTATCGGGAACCTGTTTTATCAGCACGGCAATCTTCACGAAAAAACCTCCTTGCGGTGGGAATCACGCTTACGATACCACAAACACGAGGCGGACGGAAGAACGACTCCGTGCGGAAGGAACGTGTTTATCAAAGCGTCGGGAAGCGCTCTCCGTCTCCCTCGAAGATCGTTTCAAGCCCGGAAACCGAGCGCAGGAGATTGCGGGAAAAGGGGTGTACAACGTCGGCGAGCCGCGAGAGATCGGTCACGCTCTCCACGAAGCGTCCCTTATGCATGAAAAGAACCGAGTCGCAGATATAGGTCACGGCTTCGAGGTCGTGCGTGATGAAAATATACGAGAGGCCGTCCTTCTCCTTGAGTTCGATCAGGAGATCCATAATCTGCACTTGCACCGAGACGTCGAGCGAGCTGATCGCCTCGTCCAGCAGGAGAAATCGCGGGGAGCCCGCCAGAGCCCGGGCGATGCAGACGCGCTGCAACTGACCTCCGCTGAGTTGGTGCGGATACCTGTGTACGAACTCGCTCCCCAGGCCCGTCTTTTCCAGAAGGGCGAGCACTCGCTCCCCGCGCTCCTTCGGATCGAGCTTCTCATGGAGAAGCGGTTCGGCAACGATCTCCTCCACGCGAAACCGAGGGTTGACGGATGAAGAATAATCTTGAAAAACGATGCTCCCGCATCGTCCGATTTTCCGTTTTTCCGCGCCGCGGCAGGCGTGGATATCCTTTCCGTCGACAAGCACCGTGCCGGAATCGGGAGCCAGGAGCCCGGTCACCACCCGACCGAGAGTGCTCTTTCCGCATCCCGACTCTCCGACGATCCCCAAACAGCGATGTTCTTCGAGAGAAAAACCGACGCCGTTCAGGACGGCGCGCCGCTCTTTTCGGAAGAAACCGGTTCCTTCCCGCGAAAAACTCACATGGATATCAGAAGCTTGCAGCAGCATAGTCCATCCTCGACGGCGCGCCGCCTTCGTTTCGAACCATCCGCCGGAAGCGGTCGATCAACGAAAAACGTGTCCCCAGGAGATAGCGCGCCTGTTCGCTGCGAGGCGACGCGAATACCCGGCGCAGCTCCCCTTTTTCCACGACCTCCCCCTCGTGCATGACGAGCACGCTGTCCGCCACCGATGCGAGAACGCCGAGATCGTGCGAGACGAAGATCATCGCGCACTCGCACTCTTCCCGCATGCGCCGGATCTCTTCGACGACCTCGAATCGGGTGATGGAGTCGAGAGCGGTGGTGGGTTCGTCGGCGACGATCAGCTTCGGTCCGAGAAGAAGCGCCAGCCCGATCATCGTTCTCTGAAGCATGCCCCCGCTCATCTGATGAGGGTAGCGGCGCATCGCGCCGTCCGGATCTTCGATGCGCATTCGCGCAAGCATCTCTCTCCCGGCCGCAAGGGCCTCTTTTCGAGAAACGCTTCCGTGCGCGCGCAACGTCTCCAGAATATGGGATTCTATGGTGCGGAGAGGATCGAACGAGGTCATGGGATTCTGAAGGATCATCGAAATCTCCGCACCGCGCAGACGACGAAGCTCCTCCCTATTCGCCGTCAACAGGTTGCGCCCGTTGAAACGCACCTCCCCCGACACGGCGTATTCGCTTCCCAAAAGGCCGACGAGACTTCCGCACGTGAGACTCTTTCCGCTTCCGCTCTCTCCGAGAATTCCGAGGCATCGCCCCGCCTCCACGTCGAACGAAACGTTCTTTACCAAAGGAAGCGGTCTCTCTCCTCGGACGGAGATATGCAATTCCCGGACGCTCAGCACGTTTTCCACAGCGAGCACTCCCCTTTCGTTTTATACGGTCTTGGGATCAAGCGCATCCCGCAGACTGTCGCCCAGCATATTGAACGCGGCGACGACCGTCATGATGGCCACCCCGGGCACGAACATCTGCATCGGCGCGCGGACCATGACGTCCTTCGCCTCGTTGAGCATGGCGCCCCACTCCGCCGTCGGCGCCTGCACGCCAAGCCCGAGGAAGGAGAGCGTGGAAATGTTCAGAATCACCCACCCCGTATCGAGAGAGGCCAGCACGAGAAGCTCCGAAGCCACGCCCGGCAGGAGATGACGGAAGACGATGAAGGCCCCCCCCGTCCCGGCGACTCTGGAGAAGAGCACGTACCCCTTCTCTCCGTAGCGTATGACGGAACTTCTGATCATCCGCGCGTACCAGGCCCATTTGATCAGAATATTCGCCGCGACGACGTTCATCATTCCGGGTCCGAGCACGCCCACCACGGCGAGAATCATCACTTGACTCGGGAAGGAGAGCATCATGTCGCACACTCTCATGACGACTTCGTCCACTCGCCCCCTGAAATACCCGGAGAGAAGCCCGACAGCGCTCCCAAGGGCGATCGTGCAGCACATGGTCAGAAGAGAGAGAAAAATCGTGGGCCGGATTCCGTGGACGAGACGGGAAAGAGTGCAACGACCCAGATGATCGGTACCGAGGGGGTACGCGGAAGAGGGCGGCTGAAGCTTGGCCAACACGTTCACTTTGTTCGGGTTGTTCAGCGGAATCGTATCGGCGAGAAGCCCCGCGGCCATCACGACGAAGATGAACGCGATGCACGCGACCGCGCTTTTGTCCTTGAGCAGACGGCGCAGCATCAGGCCGACCTCCTCAATCGCGGATCCATAAAGCAGTGAAGAATGTCCACCGCGAGATTGCAAAAAATGAAAAGCACCCCCATCACGAGAATATACGCCTGGATCACAGGGTAATCCCTGTTGAAAATGGCCGAGATGCACAACCGCCCGATCCCCGGCCACGCGAAGACGTTCTCCACCACGAAAGCGCCCGCGATCAGTTGGGGAACGCTCATCCCAAGAGCCGTTACGCACGAATGGAGAGAATTCCGGAGGACATGGCCGAAAACGACGGTTCTTTGCTTCAATCCCCTGGCGTTCGCATACAGCACATATTCCTCGTTCATATTCTCGATCATGTTGTTCCGGATCAGCCGGATGTACGTGGAGACATACGTCAACGAGAGCGTGACCGCAGGAAGAATCAAGTTCTTCCAGCCTCCCCCGCCGCTCGTCGGGAGAAGATCCAGCTTCAGGGCGAAGAGCCACATAAGCAGAAGCCCCGCCCAATAGTTCGGCATCGCGGTTCCTAAAAAGACGAAAAGACGCACCGAGCGGTCGAAGAGCGTGTCGCGGTACAAAGCGCACGAAACTCCGAGGAGAAGACTGCTTCCGATCACGATCACCAGGGCTGCGGCGCTCAATTCCAATGTCGCCGGAAGGGAACGGGCGATCTCCCCCGCGACGGTGCGATTGGCGTTGGTGAAGGTCGCGCCGAAATCGAAGCGGACGCTCTTCGAAAGCCACTGAAGATACCGGGAGAGAAAGGGTTGATCGAGCCCGAGCTCCTCTCTCATCAGGGCGATCGCTTCTTCGGTCGGCTGGATGTCGTTGATCCGAAGCGCGACTTCCGCAGGATCCGCCGGAATGAGGTTCACGAGAACGAACGCGATGAAAGAGATGCCCACCAGCATCGGGAAGAGCATGAGAATCCTTTTTAAAATATACTGTCTCAAAACGCCTGCAACTCCTTGCCCGGAGGGCGCCCCGAAAAAGAGAGGCGCCCTCCGTCGTCGGCTACTTCTCCAGCGACATCTTCTCGAAAGGAACTTCGAACTGGGAAGGATTGAAGGTAACGTTGCGCACGCGCTCGCTGAACACGGCGCGGTTCCGCTCGTACGTCAGCGGAATATACACCGCTTCGTCGTGCAGAAGGTTCAGGATATACGAAAACAGGGCTCGGCGCTCTTCGAGGTCGGTGCTCACAAGGGCCTTGACGATGCTCTCGTCGAGTTTCGCCTTCTCCTTCAGCCCTTGCTGCGCCATGTAATCCCCGTAGACGACGGTTCGCATGCCGCCGAGAAACGATTGCGGGTCGTACGGGGTCCCCCACGAGATGTTGAAGACTATGTCGAAGTCTCCCGCCTTCTGACGATCCCTGTAGGACTGCTCTTCCTCGCCGAGAATCTTCAGATCGACGCCGAGTTCCGCCCACTCGCTCTGAAGATACTCCGCGATCGTCCTTTCGGGCACGCTGTTGGCGTTGTACAGCAAGGTCAGCTCCAGAGACGCTCCGTCCTTCCGAAGAAAAGATTTTCCGCTGCGCGCCCATCCGGCCTTCTTGAAAAGGTCCGCGGCGGATTCCATGGAGTAAGCGTAGGGTTTCAGGCCGACGTCGCAATAGGGAACGGTCGTCGCCAGAAGGAAGTCCGCAGGGCTTTCGATGCCGTGGAAAATTCCCTCGGAGATCGTGCTCTTGTCCACCGCGTGCTGGAGCGCTTTGCGTACGTTCACGTCGCGAAGAGCACCCCGCGTCGTATTGAGCAGCAACATGCGCGTGGAGACCGGTTCGGAGAGGGCTGCCTTGAAGCCGTTCATCGCGGCGAATCGCTCCATGCTCTCCGCATCCACCATGTTCTTGCCGTAGATGAGGTCGATCTCTCCTTTTTCGAGAGCAAGCACACGGGTCTGATTGTCCGGAATCACCCGGACGACGATTCTCTTTATTGCGGGTTTCTCTCCCCAGTAGCGTTCGTTTCTGACGAACACGGCCTTCTGATCCACCGTGTTTTCCGCGAGAATGTACGCTCCGGTACCGATCAGCCCGGTTACTCCATCTTTCGTGGCGCCGTCCTTCATGCACTTCGGTGAAATGAAGCGCATGGGGCGCGTAACGCCCAACTCGACCAACATGGGGAAGTAGGGTTCTTTCAGGCCGATTTTGAGCGTATAGTCGTCGACAGCCTCCACGCTCTCCATGAGCCGCACCATTTCAAGCCATCCGTGGCGCTGGATATTGTCGAGCACGGCGTCGAAATTTGCCTTCGCCGCCGCCGCGTCGAACTTCTCCCCGTCGGTGAACAAGACGTCCTTGCGAAGATGGAAGGTGTAGACTCTGCCGTCTTCGGAAACATCCCACTTCTCCGCCAACCACGGTTCGATCCCCTTCTCGGTGATCTTGACGAGAGACTCGTACAGCAGATTCTGGGCATACATCTCCCCCGCGTACAGATGCGGGTTCAGATCGCGAATATCCCCGAAATTGACGTAAACCAGCGTTTCGTCGTCGCGATCCGACGCCGACGCCTCTCCCGGAGAAAACAAAAAGACGATTCCCAGGAGCATGAAGCACACGAACACACAAGACAACACCCTTCTCAACATACGGAACCTCCTTGAAAAGATGAATGGGACCTCCGTCCCGCCTGGAGAGAACACCTCTCCTCTATGAGCGCGTTATGTCGTCCGTTTCCGGCGTGAACGAGACTCCACCGACCGGGCGTGACGCCACAGAAAAACCGAAAAGAGAAGACCGGTCCCGCACAACAGCGAGATAAGCGCCGTCGCGTTCCAGGTCCACAGCGACGCGGTCAGCGCGCCTCCGGCGGCCCCCGCGATTCCGGCGAAAAGGTAGAACACGCCGAAGCACACCCCTTGCCTGCGCTCGCCGCCGAGTTCGGGAACCATGCTGATCGCGGGCGGGAAGACGACGAGCGTTCCTATGGTCAGCACTCCGGCCGTCAACAACGGATTGATCGCCATCCCGAAGATCCGTCCCCAATCCGCCAACAGAAAAAGAAAGGAGACGGACATAAGCCCTAAGCCGACGGCAAGCCGGACCGGCCTCGAGAACAGCCGCACCGCGAGCGAGGAAACGGGCATCTGAAAGAACGCCCCGAACACGGAGGAGAGCGTGAAGATCGCGGCGACCGAGGCGTCGTTCGGGGAACTCAGAGGCAGCAGCACGTACAACTGATTGAACATCAGATAGTACGCCGACATGAAAAAGGAAAAGAGGATGAAGTCCCTGTGCGTGAACACTGCCTTCCAATCCTGGAGGACGGGCAGCGCAGAGGCGTGCTCCGACCCCTCCATGCGGGGCAGATACCGCAACTGGAGCAGCAGGAGCAGGAAGAAAATTCCCGCCGCGACGGCGCAGAGGACGCCGAATCCGAAGCGAAGCAGAAGCAAACCGAAGAGAGGTCCTCCGAAGGCGCCGACGGCCGTCGTCACGTTCTGCAGCGCGTAAATTCTCTCTCTCTGTCCATCGCCCTCCGTAAGGCGCGCCATGAGGGCCTGGTATGCGGGCGTGAAAAGCGCTCCGGCGAACCCCGTCATGAAGGCCGCCGCGACGATGCCCGCCGGATGCGCCACCGCGCCGAAGAGACCGAAGCCCGCCACCCTGAGCGCGCACCCCGTCATGATGACGGTCTGGTAGTTCAAACGATCGGCCAGCGTGCCTCCTACGAGAAAAAGCCCTTGCTGGCTCAGCATCCGAAATCCCATGACGAAACCCGCGAAGCCGGCGGCATACCCAAAACCGTCCGTAATATGCTTGGCGAGGTACGGAAGCAGCATGTAAAAACCGAGATTGAAGCCCGCGTTGTTCAAAAGCAAAACCTTCACCGACGCGGGGAGCCCGGCGACGAACGAGAGCGTCCCTCTTTCGGAGAGCGTGTATTCCGCCGCCATGATCACATCTCCGGCTCTATTACGGGCTCGAGCTTGGAGAGGGCGGAAGAAGCCGCTTCTCCGGCGTTCAGCCCCTCCATATCCTCCGCGACAACGTAGCCGAGATAGCAGTCGTTGTCGTCGCTTCCGGTCGCTCTGCTCCCCTCGGGGGAGAGAACGTAGCGAACCACGCCCGGGCTTGTCGCCATCTCATGCTCGCCGCTCCAACCGGAGAGAATGCCCGCCCGCTCGGGAAGCACAAAGGCGACCGCAGCGCTCTTCGGACGTTTTCTTTCCTTGCCGAAAAGTTCGGCCTCCTCGCCGAGAGCGAGTTGGATCATCTGCGCCAGGGGGCTGACGCCGGTCGTCCGCTCGACGAGTTCGGAGATATAGTTTCCGCCGATGCGGGGATTGATCTCCACGATCCTCGGTCCTTCGGGCGAGACGCGCACTTCCACATGAGCGACCCCGTGGACGTAGCCGACGGCTTCAAGTGCGGAAACGACGCACTCCCGTACGGAGCGTTCTTCGTCCTGCGTCATGCGGGCGGGGAACATATGCCCCGTCTCCACCACGCCGCTCTTTCCGCCGAGTTTCTTATCCGTGACGCCGAGGATATGCACCTCTCCGCCGACGACGCAGCATTCGGCGCTGAACTCTTCTCCCCGGACGAATTCCTCGACCAGGGCGCCCCGGAAGCGCTCGCGCCCGCGCGTATTCTCTCGAAGCGACAGCACCGAGGCGACCGCGTCCTTCATCGCCTCCACGGTCTCCACCTTCCGGACGAGGGCGCTGCCGTTCATGTCGGCTGGCTTGACGATGGCGGGAAGGCCCGTAACAGCCGCGATAGCCTCCGAATCACTCGGCGAAAGCGCGAGGGCGAAACGGGGAGAAGGAACTCCTTTGGACGCATGCGTTCGACGCATGAAATACTTGTTCACGCAGCGGGATACCGACTCGACCGGATTGGAAGGCAGGGAGAGCGCCGAAGCCACCTCCGCTGCCGCTTCGATATAGTAGTCGCAGCTTGTGATCACCCCGTCCACCGGCCGTCCGCTTCGCACCTCCGAGCAGGCGCGGAGCAGATCCGGCAGGTTGTTCGTATCGCACACCACGATGCCATCGGCAAGCGCCACAACCGGGTGCTCACCTCCGGAAGGCGCGTACTTTCGATAAAACTCCGGATCCCGGGTCACTAGAAGAAACCGGTGTCCCATCTCTTGTATTTTGCGAGGGAGCAAAATCCCGGACGCAAAACACCAACTTTCGATCATCAGCAAGGTCTTCAACCAAAAACTCCTCTCTCGACCGGTCGCGCACACGCAACACAACATTTGTACCGGAACATGGATATGATCCGGAAAAGTTTTCCCAACTAGCAAAAACATCCTAGTTCTACGAGTCTAACTTTATACAGCCCAAGAGAACATCTGTCAAGAGAGCACGAAAGGCACATCCATTGACTCGGCGCTCTGCGGAGAAATACTCGATGAGAAGCGCCCTCTTCGTTCGCGCCTCTCATCGAACAGCCCGCGAAGATCGCTCCGCGGGCTGTTCGATGGATTCCGGCGTTCCGCTTCGACATGGAAACGCACGTTGGACGAAGAGACGCTGCTTAAGAACTCGACTCGCTGTTATTGGAGAAAAATAAGCGCTTTCCGTCGTTCCAGACGTCGCGCAGCGAGTAGAGGAGCATGATGAAGGAGGAAACCGGCATGCAGGAGTAGAGCACGGATTTATGAATCTGGAAGACCGTGGTCAGTTCGGTCGCGCGAAGCGTCAGCCGCAGCGAATAGAAGAAAAAGACCCATAGAAATGCGAGGCTGAGAAGATCGACGAGCAGCCGGTAAACGTTCTTCAGTCTTTTATAGGGAAGGCGCGGCGAGATCCAGTCCCCCACGCTGAAATGCCCTCCGCTCGCCCAGAGCGAGGCCGCGCCGTAGAAGATGAGCGCCGCGAAACAGAGTTCCACTATCTCGTCGAACCAGTGCATCGATGTAACCGGAAGCAGCCCTCTGACGGCTCCGGCGGCCTCGTTGAACCCTCGTTCGCTCAGGAAGGTGACGAGGTCGTTCGTCAGGCGGAGAACGACGTTGTAGGCAAGAAGCAGGGCCAGCGCGAAGAAGAAGAAGAGCACGACGACTCGAAGCAAGCGTTGAAGCGCAGCGTCGGTTTTCTTAAAAAATGTCCCCATTCTACATACCCCCCATCATCAGGCGCGGCAGGAAAAGCGCGATGTCGGGGACGAAAGCGATGACGAAGGTGACGCCGAGGATGACGACCAGATACGGGACGACCTCTCTGGACAGAGGCAGTATCCCGACCTTCGCATAGCTGTCCACGGCGAACAGGCACATGCCCACCGGAGGCGTCAGGTTGCCGATCATGATCAGCAGCGTCATCACAACGCCGAAATTGACAAGATCGATCTGGAACATCTTTGCGATGGGGATGAAGATCGGCAGCGTGATCAGAAAGATCGCGTTCCCTTCGAGGAAACAGCCGAGCACGAGGATCACGCCCATCATAATCAGCAGCACGTGCGCCTGCGTCGCGCCGTAGCCCATAAGATTCGAGATGATGGCGTCGGGGATCTTCTGGTGGATGACGAGCCAGCCGAAGAAGTTCGCCGCTGCGATGATGAAGAGCAGACTGACGGCCTGGCCCGCGGATTTGAAGAGGATGTCCGGCAGATCCCTCCAGTGCAGGTCCCTGTAGGCGAAGCCGAGGATCATCGCGTACGCGCACACGACCACGGACGCCTCCGTGGGCGTGAAAAAGCCGGTCATGATGCCGCCGATGATGATGACGGGCGCCATGAGCGCCCAGAACGCGCCCTTGAAGCTCGCCCACAGATCGCTTCGGGGCGCGCGGCAGGCGGAACAGGGATAGTTGCGCCGCTTCGCGAGGATCGCGAGCGCGACCATCATGCCGATGCTCATCAGGATGCCGGGAATGAACCCGGCCATGAAAAGCCTGGCCACGGAGACGCCCGTGATCGCCCCGTAGAGGACGAAGGGGATGCTGGGAGGTATGACCGGGCCGATGACCGAGGAGACCGCGACCAGCGAGGCAGAGACCGCCGGATCGTAGCCGTCGTCCACCATCGCCTTGTGTTCGATCTGCCCCAGTCCGGCCGCGTCCGCCACCGCCGAACCGGACATTCCGGAGAAGATGACGCTGGCCACGATATTGACCTGCCCCAAGCCTCCCGGGATATGCCCCACCATGGCGCTCGCGAAGCGGAAGATCCGACGAGTGATTCCTCCGGTGTTCATCAGGTTTCCCGCGAGGATGAAGAAGGGGATGGCAAGCAGGGTGAATCCGGTTGTACCGAAGTACATCCTGTGGGGCAGCATGGCGAGAAACGCCCCCTGCCCGAGCCCGGCGAAGAAAATGATCGACGTAAGCCCTATGGCCGCGGCCACGGGAACGTTGAGCAGTAAAAAGCCGATAAGCGTGGAAAAAATATACACTGTGAGCATCCATTGACCCCCGTTTCAGACAGTACGCGGGAAAGAAAGAGAAGGGCCAAGCGCCCGAGAAAACCGGACGTCCGGCCCGCGCAACAGAATAGCGCTTACTTTTCGGTGGCCTTCGCCATCTCCATCCACTTGTTGAAGTTCTCTTCGCCGATATTCTTCTTGATCTTTTCGTACGCCGGTCCCATGGCCGCCTGGAAGGCGGCGAGATCGGGCTCGTCGATCCGGATGCCCTTCGCCCGCATGTCGGCGATCTGCTCCTGCTCCTGCTTGCGGACAAGTTCGCGCATCAGCAGGCGCGCCTTATCGGACTCTTCGACGATGATCTTACGCTGGTCCTCGGTGAGCGAATCGAAGACCTTCTTCGAGACGACGTGCGTCATCGAACTGTACAGGTAGTTGACAATGGAGATGTACTTCTGGGATTCGTAGAGCTTCAGGTCGTAGATGACCCCGATGGGGTTCTCCTGGCCGTCGACGACGCCCTGGCGCATCGCCATCACAAGTTCGCCGAAGGCGATGGTGAGGACGTTGGCGCCGAGAGCTTCCATAGCCGCCTGGTAGGCCATCGCGGGCGGAGTGCGGATTTTCAGGCCCTTCACATCGTCGGGGGAAAGGATGGGGCGCTTGGAGTTGGTGATCTGACGGAACCCCCACTCCCAGCTGTTGATGTAGACGAGGCCGATCTTCTCCAGCTCCGGAGCCGCCCACTCCTTGAAAGGACCGTCGAGAATGCGGTCGGCGTGCTCGTACCCCTGCATCGAGAAGGGAATGGCCACGGAGTCGAACAGCTTGACGTGCTTCGCGATCTGGTCCTGTCCCGAGAGGCTCATGTCGATGACGCCCATGATGACCTGTTCGAGCACCTCGGGGGGGCTTCCAAGCGCATTGTTGGGATAGACGACGATCTTCACCTCTCCGTTGGTCCGCTTCTCCACGTTCTCCGCGAACTGCGCCGCAGCGATAGTGGCCGGATGCCCCTCCGGGCCGAAGTGGCCGAGTTTCAGCTCGACAGCAGCGAACGCGGCGGGGGCGAAGGTCAAAAAGACACACGCGAGAACACACAAAACAGAAAGACCTCGTTTCAAGAAAAACCCTCCTTTATGATGATGGTACCGGAAATCCGCCAGGGAAGCCCGCAGGCGGTCAAAGCCATGAAACTGAGGCCGTTGTACCAGGACATGGACGAAATGAGCGCCTTCAATGTTTCGTCAGGCAAAACAACATTCCATCAATGTCCGTTTATATTGTCAGTATTTACGCTCCATTTGTCAAGTCCCAGTTCTTTGTTCGCCATAAAAAAAGGAGCGTTCCGAAAAATCTCCGGCACGCTCCTTTTCCCTTCTCCGCCCGCTCTTTCCGGGACGAAATGAGTGCATCCACGCCTTGCGGTCACTCTCGCAGCCCCAGCGTTTTCAACATCCTTTCTACCTCGTCCTTCAAGGCGCGATACTCCGCGAGCACTTTCTCGAGAAACGAAGGAAGCGCCTTCTCGTCGCCGCCCTTGGCAGCCGTTTCAAACCGGAAAGCAGCCTCGCGCAACGCCTCGCCGCCAATATTGCCGGCCACGCCCTTGATCGTATGGGCATTTCTCCCGGCGCGAAAGGCGTCTCCCCGGCGCATGCTTTCGGTAAGCGCATCCATAGCATTCGGCATTTCCTGAAGGAAAGCCTCCATGATGAGTCCCGCGGTCTCTTCGTCGCCGAGGCGTTCTACGAGATCATCGAAATTCAGTACAAGAGCGTTCGTTTTCTCGCTCTGTTTTTCCTCCTTGCCGTGAGCGCAATGGTTTCCAGCGCCGTACAACCATCGCTCGAGCACGCGAAATAGCTCCGCCGGTCGTATGGGCTTGGTGATGTACCCGTTCATTCCCGCCTTCGCGCACGCTACTCTGTCGCTCTCCAGCGCATGGGCCGTCATGGCGATCACCGGTACATCCGGATTATGTACTTCCGCCCCGCGCGACCGCAGAGCCCGTGTAGCCTCGAGACCGTCCATCACCGGCATCTGCAGATCCATCAACACGAGGTCGTACGCCTTCGCCCGCAAGGCTTCCAGCGCCCGCAGGCCGTTTTCGGCGGTATCGGCGCCCAGTCCGGCTTTTTCGAGAATCGCAAGAGCCACCTGGCGGTTGACGGCGTTGTCTTCGACGAGCAGGATGCGTACGTCCTTGTTCTCCGAGAGAAGGGAGGAAAAAACATTACCCGCCTCTCGTTCTTCTGGAAGAGTATTCCTGCGTCCAAGAGCTATCGAGGAGATTTCCCCCGCAAGCTCCGAAGAGCGGACAGGTTTCACCAGAGAGCGTCTCCTGACGTCCTCGGACAAATCGTCGCTTCGCCGTATACCGAGAGGGAGAAGCGAGACGATCGTTGTTCCGATGAGGCGCTCATCGAAGATGACGCTCTTTTCGAGAGAGAACTCCCCCTCTCCTTCGGAATCGGCGTCGAGCAGCACACGGAACGGATCGCCCTCGGAAGCGGCTTGCCGCAGCGCATCGAGAGCTTCGGAACCCTTTGAGGATTCGGCTCTCATTCCCCAAAACTCGAACTGCCGCATGAAGAAGGCGAGCGACGCGGCATTCCGGTCGACGACGAGGATACGAAGGCCGTGAACCCCCTCGGGAACATCCGGCGCCTCCGCATCCACTTTTTTAAAGGGGAGCACGAACCAGAACGTGGAACCGTTCCCCTTCTCGCTCTCGACGCCTATGGCGCCCCCCATCATCTCGACAAGATGCTTCGAGATGGCCAATCCGAGTCCGGTACCTCCGTAACGACGTGTCGTCGAGGCGTCGAGCTGGCTGAACTTGGTAAAGAGAAGCCCCATCTTCTCCTCGGGAATACCGATTCCTGTATCACGGACCGAGAAACGTATCCACATCGTTTCTTCGGTTTCGGACTCCTTTGAAACGGAGATCACCGTCTCTCCCTCGGGAGTGAACTTGACGGCGTTGCTTCCGAGGTTCATCAGTATCTGGCGCAGCCGGACGGGATCGCCTCGCACTTTCGAGGGGAGCGAAGGTTCCACGCCGCAGATAAGCTCGATGCCCTTGGTGTACGCCTGAAGTGCGAGCGTGCTTAAAAACTCCTCGACGATGGCTCTCAGGTCGAAGTCCACGATCTCGAGATCGAGCTTTCCCGCTTCGATTTTCGCGAAGTCGAGAATTTCGTTGATCAGGAAGAGCAGTGCTTCGGCGCTCGCTCTGACGGTCTCCCCCTGACGGCGCTGATCGGGGGAGAGGGGCGAATCGAGGAGCAGCTCGGTGAAGCCGATCACGGCGTTGATGGGCGTACGGATCTCGTGGCTCACATTCGCGAGAAAGGCGCTCTTCGCTTCGTTCGCCGCCTCGGCCTTGACCGCCATCTCCTTGGCGAGAGATGTCTGCAGCTCCAGCTCGCGATTACTCGCCCGCAGCTCCTCCGTCCGCTGCGCGACGAGCCTGTCCAGCTCGTCGCGGTGAATCCGCAGCTCCTCTTCTATTTTTTTGATTTCGGTGATATCCACGGCGATCTCGAGCCGGACGTGCTTGCGGTCCGTCCAGCGTATCGCTGAATCGCGGCAGTCGTACCAGCGCTGCGTGCGCTCGTTGAATACCTGCCAACGCCGCACGCCCGAAGGTTGTCCGTTTTCGTCGAGAAGAGGCGCGTCCGAACAGAACTCGCACGGCCCCGCCTGCCCTTGCTGAATCGCCTCCCAACACCTTTCGCCGATGACGTCTCCGAAGATCCTTCTCCCGAAGTCGTTGATCATCAGAATCTCGTACGTCTCGATATCGGTGACGAAGACGAGCGCGTCGATACTGTTGAGCACGGCGAGCAGGCGCTGCTCGCTCTCCATGACCGCCTGCGTCGCCTCCTTCTCCTTCGTCACATCGATATGCGCCACCACGGCGCCTCCTTCGGGAGAGAGAAGCGGCGTCACACGCATCAGGAACCAGCGCTTCTCGTCGGGTGCGTGGCATGGGTACTCCATCTCGAACGATTCGGAACGTCCCGAAAGAACCGAGCGGATTCCCGCCATGGCTCTCTGCGCGTCCCTGTAGTCCTCCGTATCCGAGGAGCAGGCGCAGGCGGCGAAGTAGTTCGCCCCCACATCGAGCGTCCGGAAGTCTTTCGCTTGATTCTTCCTGGCGAAGTTTCGCCACGTCTCGTTGATGGCGAGCATGCTCCCTTCTCTGTCGAGCACGGCGATACTTGCGTCGAGAGAGTCGAGAACGGCTTTCCGGAGCATATCGGAGCGACGGCGTTCCTCTTCGCTCTTCTTCACCAGGGAGAGATCCACGTAGGTAAGCACCGCGCCGTTCACTGTGCCGCGAGTGTCCACGTACGGGTGGATGCGCTGAAGCATGGATACTCCCTCGCGGTTCGAGACCTCCAACTCCTCCACCTTTCCCTCGCGAAGAACGCGCCGTATCGAGGCGACGATATCGTGGTCGCTCTCCACCAGGCTACGCATCTCTTCGATGGGACGCCCCAAGTCCTGATCCCGAAGGAAGAACACTCTGTTGATCGCCGGCGTGAAACGACGTATCCTTAACTCCCCGTCGAGGAAGATAGTGCCGATGTCGGTGCAGCTCATCAGGTTCTGCAGGTCGTTGTTGAGGGCGATCAACTGCTCGTTCTTCTCCTGATACTCCGCGTTCAGGCTGTGCATCTCCTCGTTGACCGATTGCAGCTCCTCGTTGCTGCTTTGCAGCTCCTCGTTGGACGCCAGCAGCTCCTCGTTGGTCGCCTGCAACTCCTCGTTGCTCGTCTCCAGTTCCTCGACGATCGTCTGGAGGTTCTCCCTGGCCTCCGAGAGCGAGCGTTCCAACTCCTCGATGCGCACCTTCGCCGCCTCGTCGACGGAGAAGGACTCCGCCTTCGCGACGAGCGGAGCCTTCATTTCGTCGAGCCGGATAAAGAAAAAAAGGTTCCCCTCGGTCTGGCTGTCCGCTCGTTCTTCGAGCGGCTCTACGGAAACCTCGACGATATTCAGCGGAGCGCCTGGAAGAGGGTGGGAGACATCCGAGAATCGGACAGGCGTCCTGTTTTTCCGGGACCGCTCGAGCGCCGTCGTCACGGCGACCCGCAGGTTACCGTGCAGAATGCTGCCGATATCCGTCCGGACCGGACCGACGATCTGGAGATACTTCCCCGCTCCCCCGAAAGTGTGCAGCAGATCCCCCTTCGAGTTCACGAGAAAGCCGGTCGGCATACAGCGGTCGAGGAGAAGCGGATAGAGCGAGGAAAGCGGCGTCCTGGAGCCTCCTCGTTCGTGAGCGACGGGCTTCTTCTTTTCGGGCAGAAGGGAGTAGAGCGGACGGGAACTGATCGCCCCCTGCTTTCTGTAGATTTTCAAGCGGCTGTCCACCGTCAGAAACTCGCTCTGCGTGTCGAGCACGCTCTCGCTGGAGCCGAGGAAGAGAATCCCCCGCTGTTCCAGCGCAGCGGAGAAACGAGTGAGCACTTCGGTCTGCGCGCTCTTCTCGAGATAGATGAGCATATTGCGGCAGGAGATGAGGTGCATGTGCAAAAAGGGAGGATCCGAAAGGATGTTGTGCGGCGCGAAGGTGATCATCCGCCGTATATGCGGGCGCACCGTCCATCCTTCCGAACCCGTCCTGTAAAAATACTTTTCGAGACGATCCGCGGAGACGTTTGCGAGTTTTTCGTTCGAATAGAAGCCGGCGCTCGCAGTCTTCAGGGAACTCTTATGGATGTCGGTCGCGAAAATGCGGACGCTGCGCTTCAACGAACGCTTCGCCATCACTTCGTCGAGAATCATCGCGATGGAGTACGCCTCCTCGCCGCTGGCGCACGCGACGATCCAGACGCGGAACTCCTCGTTTTCCGGGTGTTCCGCCAGCAGCCCCGGAAGCGCCGTCTCGGCGAGAAAGGAGAACGCGTCCGGATTCCTAAAAAACGACGTGACGTCTATGAGCAGGTCCCTATATAGATGATCGACCTCTTCGGGCTCTCCGTCGAGCAGCTCGGCGTACTCCGCCAAACCGGACACCGCGCGCATCATCATCCGCCGCTCCAGACGGCGAAGAATCGTGCCGTCCTTGTATTGGGAGAAGTCGATGCCGAAGGCGTCGCTCAGTTTGCGGAAGATCAGTCCCTTTGGTTCGAGAGCGTCGACTTCGCGCAACCTTTCCCGTTCGATGACCTCGGCAGGCTCTTCCGTCTCTCCGGTTTCGTCGCCGAACGTTCTGAAGAGAATGGAGACGATCTGCTCCGGAGTGCCGACAAAATCAACGAGACCTGTCAGAGCGGCATTACGCGGCATTCCGTCGAAACGAGCGCTGTAGACGTCCTGAGCGAGCACCATGCCTCCTGCGGCGTGGACGGCTTTAATCCCCTGCGCGCCGTCGCTCCCCGTTCCGGAGAGGATGACCGCAGCGCACGAAGCGCGGTATTCCTTGGCCATGCTCTGCAAGAAAACATTGATCGGGAGATGCGGTTCGCGAAGAACCCTGTCCCGAAGGCGGAACGAGTCGTCCTCCACCACCATGTCCTTGCCCGGAGGAATCAGGTGGATCCGCCCCGGCTGCGGAGACATCTCGTCGTCGACAACAACTACCGGAAGCGATGTGTACCTGTTCAGCAGCTCCGCCATGATACTCTTGTGATCCGGCGAAAGGTGCTGCACGATGACGAGAATATCCCGGACAGCCTCCGGCAGATGGCGGAAAAAACGCTCAAGAGCCTCAAGTCCCCCTGCGGACGCGCCAAGGCAGATCATCCGAGGCATATCCGGAAGAACTCCGAGAGAATCAGGGAAGACCGGGCTTTCCCCTGATACATGCTGACCATCGAGCCTCTTCGCATCGGTCACGGGAATCACCTCTCCACGAGTTTAAATTTGACGAGCACAACACAGAATAAGCATACCAAAGACGTGGAGGTTATAATGTAAAACCTCTGCTAACACGTGCAGTACACCTGCTCCGGACTTGCTTTCTCTTCGCTCTAATGATACTGTTGCTCGTATACTTTCGGTTTTGCCATTCTATCACAACGAGGTGACATGATTGTGCTGAAAAAAATCAAAGATCTTGCCGTATCCCATGGCGAGGAGATTGTTGCGTTACGGCATCATTTCCATACACATCCCGAGGTCGCCTGGGAAGAGGTGGAGACCACGAAAAAAATCGTGGACATCCTTGAGAAACTGGGCTATACGATCGTCAAGAAGGGCTTCGGAGGAACGGAGTGCGGCGTCGTGGCGGATCTGAAGGGCGGCAAACCCGGCGGCTGCGTCGCCCTGCGCGCCGACATCGACGCGTTGCCGCTTCAGGAGGAGAACGACGTTCCCTATGCATCGAAGAAGCCCTGCGTCATGCACGCCTGCGGGCACGACGCGCACGCCGCGATGCTTTTGGGAACCGCCATGGTCCTCGCCAAGATCCGCGACGAAATCCCCGGGACGGTCCGCCTGCTCTTTCAGCCCGCCGAGGAGAGCGGGCTGAAAGCCGGCGCCAAGGCGATGGTCGAGGAGGGCGCGCTGGAAGGCGTCGACTCCATAGGAGGCCTGCACTGCTGGTCGCTCGCCCCCACCGGGACGGTTCTGTACCGTTCCGGCCCGATCATGGCCGCCGCCGACGGCTGGTACCTGACTATCAAGGGAAAGGGCGGGCACGGCTCCGCGCCGGAGAACGCCATCGACCCGACGATCACGGCCGCGAACCTGGTGCTCAATCTCCAGGCGATCGTCGGTCGCGAAGTCAGCGCGAAAGAGACCGTCGTCATAAGCACAGGCGTCATGAAAGCCGGCGAGACCGTCTTCAACATCATACCCGACTCCGTAACCATGAACGGCACGGTACGCTCTTTCAATCCGGCGGTGCAGGACACGGTCGAGGCCGCCATGAGGAGGGTCATCGCGGGGTTGTGCGCCGCGGGCAGATGCGAATTCTCCCTCGACTACAAGCGCTTCATTCCGGCGACAATCAACGATCACGAGGTCACCATGACGGCGAAGGCCGTCTGCGAAGATATTTTGGGCGCCGAGAACGTGAAGGAGTCGGAGCTGGTGATGGGATCCGAGGACTACAGCTACTTCGAGCAGAAGGTTCCGGGGACGTACTTCTTCCTCGGCACGGCCAATCCGGACAAGGGGACGAACACCGCCCATCATCATCCGAAGTTCAACGTGGACGACGACGCCCTCCCGGCGGGGTCGGCCATCCTCGCCGGATTCGCCTGGGCGAGACTGACGAAGAACGGATAACCGCCTCTTCGGGAAAACGGCTTCGTATTCGTATCAAAAGGGCCTCCCGCTTCGGGAGGCCCTTCGTCGTCGGGGCGGTTTCTCAGTTCAGCGACCCGATGGCCTCCTCGACGGCCCGCACCACCGCGCCGCGGCTCACGAGCGTCTCCACTCGCTCGATGAGGGGATGGAGGTACTCGTCGTGCTTCAGATAGGGCACGACGCTTCTGACGCAGTCGTGGGCGGCGACGGTCCCCGCGCCCGGCTTCAGCAGGCGGCTGAAGTCGAGCGCTTGCGAGGCGGCGAAGAGTTCTATGGCGAGCACCTTCCGCGCGTTGTCCAGAATCGAGAGCCCCTTGCGCGCGGAGAACGCGCCCATGGAGACGTGGTCCTCCTGGTTGGCCGAAGTAGGGATGGAGTCGACGGAGGAGGGGTGCGCAAGCACTTTGTTCTCCGAGACAAGGGCCGCCGATGTGTACTGCGCGATCATGAAGCCGCTGTTCAGGCCGCTGTCTTCCACCAGGAAGGGGGGCAGCCCGGAGAGGCTGGTGTCCACCAGTCTGGCCTGCCGGCGCTCGGAGATGCTCGCAAGCTCCGCCACGGCGATGCCGAAGAAGTCCATCGCAAGGGCGAGCGGCTGGCCGTGGAAGTTGCCGCCGCTGATGGCCACGCCGTCCTCGGTGAAGATGATAGGATTGTCGGTGACCGAGTTGATCTCCGTTTCCAGCGTCTTCCGCACGTATTCCAGAGCGTCGCGGGTGGCACCGTGAACCTGAGGCACGCAGCGGAGCGAGTAGGCGTCCTGCACTCTGCCGAAACGGTGTTTCTCGATGATCTCGCTCCCCTCGATCAGGCGGCGGATATTCTCGGCGACCCTCCCCTGCCCTCTATGAGCGCGGAGGGAGTGCGTCCGCGCGTCGAAGGCGTAGGGGACGCCGTGAAGCGCTTCTATGGAGAGCGCCGCCGCGATGTCGGCGGTCTTGGCGAGGTCCTCGGCGGCCATCAGCGCCACCACGCCCATGGCGCCCATCGAGGCCGTGCCGTTGTTCAGGGCGAGCCCCTCCTTGGCCCCGAGCTGCACGGGCTTGAGTCCTGCGGCCTGGAGCGCCTTTGCCGCGAGCATGACGCGCCCCTTGTAGCGCACCTTGCCGTGCCCCAGCAGCGGGAGAGCGAGGTGGGAGAGGGGGCAGAGGTCGCCGCTGGCGCCCACCGACCCCTGCGACGGAACGACGGGGGTGATTCCCAGGTTCAAAAATGCGACGAACTGATGGAGCGTCGCAAGGCTGATCCCCGAGAACCCTCGAATGAGACTGTTGATCCGCAGCAGCATCATGGCCCGCGTGATCTCCTCGGAGAAGGGCTCGCCGACGCCGCAGGCGTGGCTCTTCAATAGATTCTCCTGTAAAAGACGTCGGTCCTTGCGGGAGATGTTCACCGTGGCGAGATCGCCGAAGCCAGTGGTGATGCCGTAGACGACGTCGTCGGAGTTCTCCCAGGCCTTTACGGCCGCGGACGCCTCCTCCACCTTCCGGGCCGCATCCTGGTCCAGCTCTACGCCCCATCCGTCGCGCGCGACACGGAGCACATCCTCGAGAGTGAGCGACATTCCGTCGAGGCGAAGGACGTTCTTCCGCTCTCCGATCTTCATGCGACACGCTCCCCTTTCTTGAAGACCGACTTCACCGGGGAGACCCCGGCGTGGTAGGCCAGGACGGCCGGAGTCTCTCCGTCGAGGAGGAGGAAGTCGGCGTTCTTTCCCGGCTCGATCGTCCCGCACTCTGCCCCGAGGCCGATCGCGTGCGCGCTGTTCTTCGTCGTCGCCACAAGCGCCTCTTCGACCGTGAGTCCCATCACGAGGACGGCCAGACCGAAGACGAAGGGCATGGACTCCGTGAATGAGGAGCCCGGGTTGCAGTCGGTCGCAAGGGCCACGGGGACGCCCTTCTCGATCATGGTCCGGGCGCGAGCGTACGGCTTGCGCAAGCTGTATGCCGTGGCGGGGAGCAACACGGCGACCGTTCCGCTCGCGGCGAGGGCCTCTATCCCTTCGTCGCTCGCCGCGAGGAGATGCTCGGCGGAAACCGCGCCGAGTTCGGCCGCAAGCGCGGCCCCGCCCGTATCGTGCACCTCGTCGGCGTGGATCTTCAGGCCCAGCCCGTATTTACGCGCTTCGACGAGCACTTTCCGGGTCTGTTCGGGGGAGAAGACCCCCTCCTCGCAGAAGACGTCGCAGAAGCGCGCAACGCCCTGCTCCGCGACGGCGGGGAGCATTTCCCCGATCATCAGGTCGACGTAACCGTCGCCGTTCCCCTTGAAGACCTCAGGGATCGCGTGCGCCCCCATGAAGGTGGGGACGACGCGCAAGGGCGTTTCCCGCCCGATGCGGCGGATGACCGAGAGCATCTTCAGCTCGCTCTCCGTGTCCAGTCCGTAGCCGCTCTTCATCTCGACGGTGGTCGTCCCGAAGGAGAGCGCGGAGAGCGCGAGCGTCCGCGTGCGCTCGAAGATCTCCTGCTCGCTCGCGCCCCGTACATGACGGACGGAGGAGAGAATGCCGCCGCCCTTCTTGAGAATGTCGAGGTACGCCGCCCCCGCCAGGCGCATCGAGAACTCCTCCTCCCGACGCGCGGCGAAGCACATGTGCGTGTGCGGATCGACGAAACCGGGGACCAGGCAGCGACCTTCGCAGTCGATCTCCTCGTCGACCTTTTTCACGAGAGCATTGGCGAGAAGCTCCTCTTCCGTGCCGACGGCTTCGATATTCCCGTCCTGAACGAGCATCGCTCCCCGTTTAAAAATTCTCAGCGTTCCTTGATCCGCCCCCCTGGAAGGAGGTTTTCCCTCGGGAGTGTAGATGCGGGCGTTGCGGAAGAATTTGATGATCATTCATCGTCACCGCCGGAGAGGAGCTTCAGCTCCAAAACCTGCATGGGGTCGAAGTCTTTTATCTGAAGATAGTACGCTGCGCTCTCGACAAGAGCCTGGGCGGGAATCATCCCGTAGATCTCGGTCTCGACGACCTCGACGCCCCAGCGCCGCGCTTCCATCCGGATCAGCTCGAGCACCCTGTACACCGCGTTCTTTTCGAAGTCGACGATATTCATGCTCACCTGCGCCATGCCGCGTTCGTGCAGCGCCACGCCCATTCCTTTGACGTGGCAGAAGCCGCCGCTGGAGGCCCGGACGCAGTTGGCGATCCTCTTCGCGATCTCCTCGTCCGCGGTGTTCAGGTTGACGTTGAAGGCCACGAGGAACTTCCGGGCGCCCATCACCGTCGCGCCCGCCGTCGGGTGCAGGGCGGGACCGCCGACGTCGGGAGCGCGCTCCGGGGTAACGGACTCGGTCTTGAGCGTCTCGTACTGCCCCTTGCGGATAACTTCAAGGCGCTTCCGCTCCGGGCGCTTCGCGGAATCCTCGTAGAAGTAGACCGGAACGCCGAGTTCTTTCCAATATCTCTCGCCGAACGAATGCGAGAGCGCCACGCACTCCTCCATAGAAATGTTGCTCACGGGGGTGAAAGGAATCACGTCCACCGCGCCGATGCGCGGGTGCGCGCCCTGGTGGCTGTTCATATCGATCTTTTGCACCGCGACGGAAGCAGCCTGCAGAAGCGCCTCCTGCACAGGCTCGGGCGATCCCGCGAGGCTCACGACCAGCCTGTTGTGGTCCGCGTCCGCCCGATAATCGAGAAGACCGCACCCCTTCGTCGCCCTGAACGGAGCGACGATCGCCTCGATCACATCCTGACGCCGTCCTTCGCTGAAATTCGGAACACACTCGATGAGCTTGCCTGCCATGGGAACAACCTCCTGCGGATATTGGTATGCTGCACGGTACATGATAACATTGAAACATGTACAACGTAAAGCGTGAAAGTAAAAAGAGAGGCAGGGCATTTCACTCGGGCCCCGCCTCTCTTCATTCGTTTCTCAGAGGTACTCGCGGATCGCCGCTCCCAGGCGTTCGATCCCTTCGACGATGCGCTCGGGCGGCATGTTGGAGTAGTTGAGCCGCATGGTGTTTTCGTGCCCGCCGTTGGGGAAGAACGCCCCTCCGGGAACGAAGGCTACCTTCTTCTCCAGAGCCTTCAGGAAGAGTTCCCGGGCATTCACATGCTCCGGCATTTCGGCCCATGTGAAGAGCCCTCCCTCGGGGCGGGTGAAAACGACCTCCTTCGGGAAGGCTGCGTCCATCGTGCGTATCATCAGGTCGCGCCGTTCTCGGTATACGGAGACCAGTCTCTTGATATGCTCCTCGATATCGTAGTCCGAGAGGTAGGCGTCGATCTCGTACTGGCTGATCGTCGACGTGTGGAGATCGGCGGCCTGTTTCAGATTGCAGAAGCTCTCCAGAAATGCCGGCTCTCCGCAAACCCACGCCACGCGGACGCCCGGGCAGAAGATCTTCGAGAAAGTGCCGAGCATCACGACCTGGCCGCGGGCGTCCATCGACTTCAGCGACGGGGGCGTCGTCCCTTCGAAACGGAGTTCTCCGTAGGGGTTGTCTTCGACAACCAGAATATCGTACTTCGAGACGGTGTCCAGAAACGCCTTGCGTCGTTCAAGCGACCATGTCTTTCCGGACGGGTTCTGGAAGTCGGGGATGACGTAGATCATTTTCGCGCTCTTCTCCGAGGCGAGCGCCTTCTCGAGATCGGCGAGCACCATCCCTTCGCCGTCCGTCGCCACTTCCCGGTACGCCGGAAGGCACGAATTGAAGGCGGAGAGCGCGCCGAGGTAGGTGGGGCTCTCGCAGAGGATGCAGTCCCCCTCGTCGATGTACATCTTCGCCAGGATGTCGAGCGACTGTTGCGAACCGGTAGTGACGACGACATTCTCCGCAGTCAGCGACGTCTTCAGATTTTTGTTGGTACGGGCGGCGATCTTCTCGCGGAGAGGAAGATGCCCTTCCGTAGCGGAGTACTGAAGCGCTCTTCTGCCGTGGGCGTCAAGCACTTTCACGGCCACCTTCTTCAGATCCTCGACCGGGAAAAGCTCGGGCGCCGGAAGCCCTCCGGCGAACGAGATCACGTCTGGATTCGCGGCGAGGCGCAGGATGGGCGTCAGGTCGGACTCTTGAAAGCGCGTCATTCTTCGTGCAAACTGTGGATTCATAGCAATGCCTCCTGGACGAAAGTTTGGAGAGGATTATACCCCGAAGAGTTTCGTCCGAAAAGATGGTGTTTTCAACCCAAAGTACGGAAGAGGCTCGCCGTGCGCTCTTCGGGGACCTGGAGGAGCGTCGCCGGGCCGCACCTTCAAAGCGGGGGCTCTTCCAGGAGAAATCGCTCGTACCGGTCGAGGAAGTCGTTCATTTTGCGCAGCCGCGGGTCGTCCAAGGTCAGACTGGACTCTCGGGCGGCATTTTCGAGGAGGCGCAAGAAATCGGTGCCCTCTCTCCCCACGAGATATGCCAGAGTCCCCTTCAGTTTGTGCAGGCTGCGCGCGGCGACGGCGTAGTCGTTCGCTCCTATGGCGTTTCGCAACGCGGCGCGCGCCTCCGGAGCCTCGGCGAGGAAGGAGCGCTTCATCTCGTCCAGGGCGTCGCGGTCTCCATCGAGCGAGGTCAACAGCTCGTCGAGCGCATGCTTCCATCGCGCCCGCTCCTCTTTTTCAACGACGCCTCTTCCCGGCTGCATTTCGTCCGCAATCGCGAACGAGGGCGAGGCCGCCAGGTAGCGAACGAGCAGAGCGTACAGCCTGCGGGCGCGGAGCGGCTTGGAGAGGTAGTCCGTCATACCGGCTTCGAGGCATCGTTCCCGGTCGCCCTTCATCGCATACGCCGTGAGCGCGACGATGGGAACGGCGTTGCCGCGCTCCTCGGAACGAATCGTCCTCGTCGCCTCGAAACCGTCCATCCCCGGCATCTCGCAGTCCATAAGGATCAGGTCGAACGGCTCTCTGCGCCAGAGTTCCACGGCCTCCCGGCCGTTCGAAGCGTGCCGGACGGTGAGACCTGCTTTTTCAAGCATCGCGACCGTCATCTTCGTGTTGATGGCATTGTCCTCGGCGAGCAGCACATTCCCTGTTCTGGGGGAAATCTCCGTCTCCGAAGGTTCCGCCTCCTCTCCGATCTCGCCGAAGTAGTGCATCAGGGGCAGTGAAAAACGGAAGACGCTCCCTCTGCCGATCTCGCTCTCGACCGTGATATCGCCGTACATCAGCCGGGCGAGGCTGCGCGAAATGGAAAGGCCGAGGCCCGTTCCGCCATGTTTTCGCGTCGATGAAGCGTCCAACTGGGTAAAGTCGTCGAACAGCACGGCCAGCTTTCCCGAGGGAATACCCGGCCCCGTGTCGTAGACCGAGAATTCAAGATGCGCCGGATCGAGTTGTTCGCCTGCACGCCTCACGGCAACCTCCACGGAGCCCTCGGCGGTAAATTTCACGGCGTTGCCGACGAGGTTCATCAATACCTGGCGGATACGGAGCGAATCGCCTATGAAGGCATCGGGAAGTCCGGGCGCGAAGGAGACGTTCAGCGACAGCCCCTTCTTCTCCGCTCGCGGCCGCATGAGTGCGGCGATTTGCTCTACAAGGGGACGGAGAGCGAAGGGACGGTTATCCAAGGTCATCTTCCCCGCTTCGATCTTCGCCAGGTCGAGAATGTCGTCGAGAAGTCCCAGCAGCGATTCTGCGGAAGACTGCACCAAGGAGACATACTCCCGCTGCTCCCCGGAGAGGGGCGTGGAGAGTACAAGGTCGCTCAAACCGAGCACGGCGTTCATCGGCGTGCGTATCTCATGACTCATCGAGGCCAGGAAGGCGCTCTTGGCGCGGCTTGCCGTTTTCGCTTCCTCCGCGAGGTACTCCGAGAGTATCTTCGCTTCCGTCAGCTCGCGATTCTTCTCCTCGAGTTCGAGCGTTCGCGATCGGACTTTGTCTTCCAGACTTGAAAAAGCCTCCGCAAGCTGCTTCGCCATGAGGGCGAAGGAGCGGGAAAGCTCGCCGACCTCGTCGTCTCTCTTAAGCACGAGCGGCGTGCGCCACTCTCCCCGGGTGATGGCCTGCGCCGACTCCATAAGATCGGAAAGAGGCCGGCATATCCAGCGCGAGATCAGAAGCGCCGTCAGGAGGGAAAGAGCGAGAGCCGCCAGAGTGACCAGAAGGGCCGAACGCGCCATGCGTCGCACCGGCGCAATGAACTCGTCTTCCGGGATGACGACTGCGATCTTCCAATCGAGGCCAAGGGACTTGAAGGGAAGCGTCCGGACGTACTCCAAAACCCCGGACGCCTGCTCGACGACGAACGAACTGCGGTGAGGTTCACCTTGTTCCGAAACGGCCATCTTTTCCGCTGCTTTTCGGATAGCGGGGTTCACGGAATCGATACCGGCAACGCGAGTAAACGTTCCGTTCAGGACATGGAACGGTTTGTCGACGGTCGAATCGGCGACGAGATACCCTTCGCCGTCGAGGATGAAAATCTGCCCTTCAGGGCCGATTTTCAGCTCCCGCAGGAAGCCGTTGATACCCGAGAGCGGAAGATCGACTCCCAGGACGCCCCGCAGCGCGCCGTCCGCTGACCGAATGGCCCGCACTGCGGTAATCGCCAGATCCTCAAGTGCGAAGTGGCGGTATATTTCGCTCCAGACAGGCGTTTCAGCCTGGGCCCCCGCTTTATACCACGGTCGTGTGCGCGGGTCGAAGCCCGGATAGGCGACAACCTGTTCATCCGCCATCCCGTCCTGTCCGACCGAGTAGTAGACGGAAGCGCCTCCCGTTTTCTCAGGGCTTGCGGTGAAGAGTTCCACGTTCTCCTTGAACCTTCGCGCTCCGAAAAACTCCCCCTCCGGAGTGCCGACAAATGTGTAGGCTATTGTAGGAAATGCGCGGATGCGCTCCGAGAAAAAGGGCTGCCAGATCCGGGGGGAGGCGACGTCCACCCTTCCCGACTCCAGCGCGTCCGCGTTGAGAGCGTTTACAAGAAGAGGAACGGCCATATAGGATTCCAGATGCTCGCAGATCCTCGCCGCCACTTCGAGCCCGAGCCTGAGCGCCAACGAGTCCACGGAGTCGCGGGACGTCCCGACGAACATCCACCCGAGAAAAGACACCGGCGGGAGAATGAGCGCCGCGAAAGCAACGAGTATGATTCTCCGGAGCGAAAAACGCCCCGCAAAACGGGAGGAAGCTTCACCCATGACAATCTCCTCTCTCGTCGCCTCCGGTATCACTCTTCGATATCGCGCAGATCCTCGACGACGCTCCAGAAGTAGTTCTCGTTGCGGTTGAAGATGTCCACGAGCCGGGGGTCGAAGTGACTTCCCTTTCCGCTGTTGATGATATCCCAGCACTGTTCCCGGGGGAAGGCCGGTTTGTATACCCGCTTGCTGCTGATGGCGTCGTAGACGTCGGCCAGAGCGACGATCCGGCCGCAAAGAGGGATGTTCTCTCCTGCGAGCCCCTCGGGATACCCGCTCCCGTCCCACTTCTCGTGATGGTAGCGTATGATGTCTATTGCGAATCCGAACGGCGCGTACCGTGTACGCTCGTAGATCCGCGAAAAGACCGAGGCGCCGATGATCACATGCTCTTTCATTATAGTGAACTCCTCGGGGGTCAGTCTGCCCGGCTTGTTCAGGATGGCGTCGGGGATGCCGATTTTGCCGATATCGTGCAGCGGCGAGAGCGAGAAGAGCTGGGATTTCCACGATGCCGTAACGAGCGGATCTCCCTCCATGGAGAGCCCTTCGGCGAGGCGTTTACAGAAGAACTGCACTCTGTCGAGGTGGGCTCCCGTCTCCGGGCTCCGCGTGTCCACCATCTGCGCCATGGCGAAGATGAGCAGCTCCTGGTTCTGCAGCCGGAGCACCCGGTCGGCTCCGGAGAGCCGCACGCGCAACTCCTCGGGGTGATACGGCTTCACAAGATAGTCGTCCGCTCCCAGCGCAAGGGCCGAGACGACGCTCGACTTGTCGTCGGATGCGCTGAGGACGATGATGTACGTCCGGGCGATCTCCTGTCTGCGAATCTCCTCGATGAGCTGAAAGCCGTTCATCCCCGGCATGTCGAGGTCCGTGATGATAATCGCCGGGCTTTCGTTCCGGAACACGGCGAACGCCTCCACACCATCGGCAGCCTCCACCACATCGTACTCCCACTTTCGGAGGTGGCGAGATATCATCATCCGCTGACTGAGCGAATCCTCGGCAACAAGGATTTTCTGACTGGGTATGGAAAGCACCGCAATTCACCTTTCCTTATGTAATATACGAGACAAACGCGAGACAATCACCCGCGCCTTCTTACGATCGAAGAGGCGGAGGGAACGCGCTTAATAGCCGTGCACGCCGAGCACATGGAGGAGAGCGCACAGGGCGCCTCCAAGAGCCGAAAACTTGTGCACCTTCAGCACTACGGGTCCCGGCAGCAGCTTTCGCAGATTTCTGCCGAACAGGCCCGTAATCAGCGCCAGAAGCATCAGAGCAAAAGCGCCTATTCCGGTGATCATGTAATACTGTCCAAGCATGGACCGCTCACTCTCCTTCATTCGAAAAGCATGCCGGCGTCGCTCGGCGTTCTAAGCGAGTGCTTTCGACGAAACCAGTTCCAGAGTGTTTCCGTCCGGGTCTTCGACATAGACGATCTTCTTCCCCTTGTTCGAACCTGCGGGGATCGTGCGGATCTTTCCCGCGAAGACCACGCCCCGTTCGGCCAGACCTGCGACAAAAGCGTCGAAGTCGTCGACTATCAGGCAGACATGGGCGCTTCCGACGTTGTTCGTCGACGTATCGATTTTTCTTCCTTTCGCGCCCAGGTACTCGACGAGTTCGAAGGACGCGTTGGGGAGCGTGAAGTAGGCGACCTTTATCCATGCTCCGGAAATCCCTGTGACACCCTCGGAGTAGTCCGGATCGCGCTCCTGGATTCCCTCAAGTGTGAATCCCATGATATCGGTATAGAACGCTGCGGACCTCTCAAGATTCTCCACGGTGAAACTCGCATGATGCAGCGATACGATCATTCGTTTTCCCCTGCCTTTCTCTTGGCCTTATTCCTGTACATCCTCTCGTCGGCGATCTTGATCCCCTCCGAAAGACTGATACCGTCCCCCGGGCAGACCGCTATCCCGTAGTCGAGGACGACTCTGCCTTCGAATCCCTCGACTCTCTGCTCCGCTACCTTCCGTTCCATACGGTCCATAACCGCTTCGGCGTCATCCCTGGAAACATCGGGTAGATAGAGAAGAAATTCATCCCCGCCGTAACGCCCTATCATATCGTAATTCCTGAGATTCTCGCTCATGGTCGCGGACGTTACGCGAAGCACTTCGTCCCCGGTGACATGTCCGTACCGGTCGTTGATTCTCTTGAAGTCGCCGAGATCGACAAGCACCACCGCGCCCTTCCCTCCGGTTCTGCCGATGCGGGAACTCTCCTCGTCGAGGCGGTGCATGATATAGCGTCTATTCCAGACCTGCGTCAGCGGATCGACGAGCGACTCGTGACGACGCTGCGCGAGCAGATTGTTCAGCGCCCAGAAGGTCGTCATGTGCTCCGCGGTAATCTCGAGCAGTTCGCGATCCGACGCGGAAAAACCCTGATCATGCCGCGCGCAGAGCGCACCGAAAATCTCCCCTTCAAAGGCGACGGGTATGGCGAAAACGAGGGTTCCGGTGTTTTCGCTCCTTTCCACGGCGGTGCGGCTTCTCATCGCCGCTCCAGCCTCCAGTTCGCACCCCGGAGAGCAGATGTCGCGCTCCGTCCCAGAACGGCCCGCGATCAGGAGGGGAGCGTTCTCTCCCTTCGGGGGAGGGGCGTAGAATCCCGCCCCGGGGAATCCAAGCTCGTCGTAGAGCACGTCCACTATCTTTCGAGCGAGCGCTTCATTTGAGCGTTCCGCGGCGATCTGCTGGATCACCCTGTGAAGGAAACGAAGCTGAGAAGCCTTCTTGTCAAGCTCCCGACGCGCCATAAATTCCTCGAGGTGGAGCGCGACGTACGATCCGACGATGCTCAGCATATCCCTCTCCCGCATACCGAAAGCGAATTTTTTATCGCTGTCGAGTACGATCGCTCCCCAGAGAAACCCCTTGTACATCACCGGCGCGACAACGGCGGATCGGACTTCCGGAGAGTGCGGAATGAAATAGGGGTCGATGGATACGTCGCCCATCAAGTACGCCTTCCCTGTGGCGGCAACATACCCCATGACGCCCTTCCGCTCTTCGAGAAAATTTTCCTGCCCGGAAAGGACGACATCGCCGCCCGAGTCGAGAACATCGAACGAAGCGGCCTCTCTGGAGCGTTTGAGGAAGAGAGTCTGACAGCGGAACGGAATGACCGGAAAAAGGTGCTCGGAGAGCACTTTAAAAAGGCCTTCTATAGTTACGCACTCCGAGAAGAAAGTGAACATCTCGAGGAGCGCGGCTTGACTTGCCGCGACCTGTTCGAGTTCCTTCTTGCGCGATTCCAGCGCTTCCGCGTTATGTCGGAGTATATCCTCCGCGCTTTTCAGCCCTGAAATGTCGGTGACCACCGCGAGCATTTCGCCTCCGGATATATCCCCCTCCAGTCGGTTGAGAGAGACGTCGCCACGAAAGTCGGCGTTCTCCGGAGAAGCTCCGTCATTTCCTTTTCTTGAGAAGATGAGTTCCGCTTTTGCCGAGGATGCGCCGGTACGGAGAGCCTCGCGCACCTTCTCCTTTTCCTCCGCCGGAGACGGCGAGGCGATGTCGAAGATGGTGCGTCTCGTCAGCTGTTTCGACGGGCGTCCCGTTATGGCCTCCATCGTCGAGTTGCAGATGATGATGGTTCCGTTCGCGTCAAGAACAGCGATCCCCGATGCGGCGGTGTTGAAAATGGATCTGAACATCGATTCGCTGCGTCGGATTTCAACTTCGGACCGTTTTTTTACGAAGACAAAAACGATCAGGACAAGCAGCAAAGCGAGCGCTCCGCCGAGCATGTAGCGCTGCACCCGCATCTCGGCTACGGCAGGAACAATCTCCGCTTCCGGGGCGTACACTCCGATGAAAAATCTGTTCGCCCCCACACGGGCGGAATTCCAGGCACAACGCTTCCGCCCGGGATCGCCGGAAGACAGGGTATGAAACGACATGCCCGCCATGCCCGAAAAAGACTCCTGCATCAATCTCCAAGCCTCCCGAAGAACGTCCCCTTCTCCTCCGGAAAGTTCCGTCGCATTCCTGCCGGACAACGAACTCGTCTTGTGTTCGATGATCACACCGTTTCCGTCGATAACGAAGGCCGCGCTCCCCTCCTCATGCGCCATCGGCAGAACATAGCGCGCGAGAAAAGGAGACAGATCGAGGACCGTGACGAAATACCCGAGGAAACCGCTTTCCGACATGAAGGGCTCGACCAGCGCCATCATTTTGACACGGGAAGAGGCGAGAACGCTGCCGGAAAAAGCGAAGGGGGCGTTCGAAGGGAAAGAGGAAAAATCGAACGATTCCGCCAATGATCGTGTAAATATCCTGGCGGCATCCCCCGCCGGAGTCGAGCGGAACGAACTGAAAGAGCGAGCGGATGTATGCGACGGTTGCGGAGCAAAATAAAAACCGAGAACATCCGAGGTATTGTATAGCGCGCTCTGAAGCGAGCGCTGAATCTCGGAAACCGGCGGAAAGACACCATTCTCGTTCTTACGAAGCAGGTGCTCGAGAATAAAACGCTGTTGCGTTACGGCGGAGGCAACGCGGTCCTCCAACGCAAGTCTCGCCATTGTGGTCTGAAGATACTGACGGTCGCTGAAAAACTGTTCCTGCTTTCGGAGGGCGTGGGCATGGAGAAGCTCCATAAGGGAAAATACAGCCCCCGCAAGAATCAAGATTAAAAAAACGTACCAGTGTATCGAGTTCATGCGTCCGGCACGCTTCGGAGAATCGACGTTCAACGAGGAAAAAGCTTTCAAAGCGTTCATCCTCCCAGCAACCAGATACAAATTTCGCTCAAGCGCGTTGCATCTTTGGTACTTATTATAACAAACTTTCTTCCTCGCCGATTCATGGATACACAACATCCTGCATTGTTTTTCGTGTTTTCCACATGAGGATTCTTCCGGAAACAGCCCGCCAGGCATCCAAACGCTTTTCTTTTCTTTCAAAGAATGATAACATTTGGTTAGCAAATACTCAGAGAAAGGGGCAAGAAGAATGGATGCCGCCATGAAGATGACGATCCTCGCCGAAGCCGCAAAATACGACGTCTCCTGCTCCTCAAGCGGGAACGGAGGACGAAAGGGCGCGCTCGGGAACACCTCCCTGGGCGGCATCTGCCACAGCTGGTCCGACGACGGACGGTGCATCTCGCTGCTCAAGATCCTCTTCTCCAACGACTGCGTCTTCGACTGCGCTTACTGCGTCAATCGCAGGAGCAACGACGTGCCCAGGGCCTCTTTCGCTCCGCGCGAACTCGCCGACCTCGTCATCGGATTCTACCGCCGGAACTACATCGAAGGTCTTTTCCTGAGTTCGGCGGTCGTCGGCTCCCCCGACGACACCATGATCCAGCTCATCCGCACGGCGAAGATTCTCCGAGAAGAGCACCGTTTCGGCGGCTACATCCACGCGAAGGCTATTCCCGGGGCGTCTCCCAAGCTGGTCACAGCGCTCGGTTTCCTTGCAGACAGGATGAGCGTGAACATCGAACTCCCCTCCGAGACAAGTCTTCGCGCTCTTGCGCCCCAGAAAACGAAGGAGTCCATCTTCCGGCCGATGGGGCTCATCGGCGACTCCATAGCCGAACGGAAGGAGAAACGGCTCGTCCCCACGCGGTCGCTCGCCCCGTTCGTCCCCGCAGGGCAGAGCACGCAGCTCATCGTGGGGGCTTCTCCCGAGGACGATCTCTCCATTCTCCGACTGGCGGGAGGACTCTACAACCGTTTCGGTCTCAAGCGCGTCTACTATTCCGCCTACGTCCCCGTCTCGGCGAACCCGCTCCTCCCGGCGATCACCGCAACGCCGCCGCTCCTGCGCGAACACAGAATCTACCAGGCCGACTGGCTGCTCCGCTTCTACGGCTTCCGCCCGGACGAGGTGCTCTCGCCGGAACAGCCTAACCTCGACGAGTCGCTCGACCCGAAGACATCGTGGGCGCTCCGCCATCTCGACCTCTTCCCGCTGGACGTGAACCGAGCTTCCTACGAGGAGCTGCTGCGAACTCCGGGCATAGGCGTCCTCTCGGCGAAACGCATTCTAACGGCTCGGAAGGGAAGACGCCTCGACGAGGACGACCTGAAGAAGCTCGGAGTGGCGATGAAGCGGGCGCGCTACTTCCTCTCCTGCAAGAGCTTTTCCCTTCCATCCTACGATGCGCGGACGCTGCGCCGTCTTCTCACACCTCCCCCTCCTCCGGCATGGAAGACGAGCCAGCTCTCGCTGGAGTTCTGACGAGTGGCTACCTGGATCTACGACGGCAGCTTCAACGGCTTCCTCTGCCTGCTCTTCGAAACTGCGCGCGCCGGAGAACCGCCCGAGGCGATCGACACGGCGGGGAGCGGACAACCGTTTCTCTGGCCGCCCAAAGAAGCGCGGACCGACGAACAGCGCGCGAAGCGAACAGGCGACGTCCTGCGCCTCCGTCTTTCGGTCCCCGTGTTCACTCGCGGGTACTACGCCTTTCTCAGCGCGCTCAAAGAGCGCGAAATGGCGGTTTATACCTATTATAATCTCGCGTGGACGCTCGGAAAAAGCGTGGATAGACTGCTGACCGATCCGCGCGTCCTGCCGGTACACGAAGCGAGCCGCTCCGTCCTGCGCGAGCGCCACCGATTTCTGGGGCTCCTCCGCTTCACCGAGGTCGGCGACGTGCTCTACGCATCTTTCGAGCCCGAAGCCGATCTCCTTCCCCTGCTCGCCGGACACTTCTCCGCGAGGTTGGGGAACGAAAAATGGATCATTCACGACCTTCGGAGGGGAAAAGCCGCGATCTACGCTCCGCGCCTCTGGCGCATCGCCGATTTCGGACTCCCCGAAGGAATCGCCCCTTCCCGGCGGGAGGAAGCCTTCCGCGACCTGTGGAAAGAGTATTTCCACTCCGTCGCCGTCCGGTCGAGAGAAAACCCCCGACTCCAGCGGCAGTTCATGCCGAAGAAGTACTGGAAACACCTTCCGGAAAAGGAGCCTCTCTCGGAATAATCTTTTTCTCTTTTCTGCGATTTCTCTTTGAAAAATTCTTACCATAGAGTAAAATACATTTCCAGAGCATGAAACCAAATGCGAGGAGGAGACGCTATGGAGAAAAAGTTTCTGGACAAGGACTTCCTTCTGCACTCAAAAGCGGCGCGAAAGCTCTATCATGAATACGCCGCCGCGATGCCGATATTCGACTACCACTGTCATATTCCCGCGGAGGAGATCGCGGCGGACAGAATGTTTTCCTCCCTCGCCGAGGCGTGGCTGGGAGGAGATCACTACAAGTGGCGGGCCATGAGGGCGTGCGGCGTCGACGAACGGTTCGTCACCGGCGACGCATCCCCGGAAGAGAAGTTCGCCGCGTGGGCGAAGGTGGTTCCGCAGACCGTCGGCAATCCACTCTACCACTGGACGCACCTCGAACTGCAGCGAATCTTCGGCGTCGACGCGCTGCTGAACGCCGACACGGCCGCCGAAATTCATGACCACTGTTCGAAAATGCTCAGGAAGAAGGAGTTCTCGGTCCGCGGCCTGATCCGAAAATTCAACGTCGTCGCCCTGTGCACCACGGACGACCCCGCGGACTCTCTCGAACACCACGAATCCATACGAAAGAGCGGATTCGACACGCTCGTCGCGCCCGCTTTCCGCCCCGACCGCGCCCTCGACGCGCACCTTCCCGACCAGTTCAACCCATGGCTCGATACGCTCGCAGAACTCACGGATGTAAAAGTGAACTCCTTCGGCCGCTTCATCGAGTGCCTCTGGCGCCGCCACCAATATTTCCACGACAGAGGGTGCAGACTCTCCGACTACGGCATCGAAATCCCCTTCTCCGTCGAATGGACCACCGAGGACGTCGAGGGGTCATTCGACGCGCTGCGCAGAGGCAAACCGGTTACAGGGGAGGCCCTCGCCCGTTTCCGTTCCGCCGTTCTCTTCGAGATGCTCACGATGGACGCGAACCAGGGGTGGGTGCAGCAGCTTCACCTGGGGGCAATGCGCAACAACAACTCCCGTATGTACGGCCGTCTCGGTCCGAACACGGGGTACGACTCGATGGGCGACTTCGAGCAGGGGCGCGCGCTTGCGCGCCTTCTCGACCGCCTCGAACGAACCGGCAAACTGACGAAGACCATCGTCTACTCGCTGAATCCGAAGGACAACGACATGATCCCGACCATCCTCGGCAGCTTCCAGGACGGGAAGATCCCCGGCAAGATGCAGATGGGTTCCGCATGGTGGTTCGCCGACACGAAGGACGGGATGACGCGGCAAATCCGCGCTCTCGCATCCGCGGGAGTGCTTTCACGGTTCGTCGGCATGCTTACCGACTCGCGAAGCTTCCTCTCCTACCCGAGGCACGAGTACTTCCGCCGCATCCTTTGCGACCTTCTGGGAACCGATGTGGAGCGAGGAGAGCTGCCCGAGGACTTCGATCTTCTCGGCACGATTGTACAAAACATCTGCTTCACGAACGCAAAGGAATACTTTCAGCTTAATTTCAATAGGTGAAACAAGGTCGAAGAGTGCGCATATTGCCTGAATCACTCTTGCGTTTGCATCGAAAGACATTTACAATGAACAGGAAACACAGGGGTACATTCACCACACTATAAAGGAGGAGAAGAAATGAAAAAAGGTATTCTGGTTCTGACAGCGCTCGCTCTTCTTTTCGCAGCCCTGCCTGCGACGGCGGACACGGTGGTGCTTCGGCTGGGGGAGACGCACGTGGCGGACTATCCGACCACCAAGGGGAACTACGAGTTCGCACGTCTCGTCGAGGAACGCACCGGCGGACGCATCAAGATCGAAGTCTACCACAGCAGCCAGCTCGGCCAGGAGAAGGCGGTCATCGAGCAGGTCCAGTTCGGCGCCATCGACTTCACCCGGGTGAGCATCTCCCCGCTCTCGGCCTTCGCCCCTGCGTTCGACGCCCTCCAGATGCCCTATCTCTACAGCGGCGAGGAGCACATGTGGAAGGTGCTCAACGGCCCCATCGGCGAAGAGTTCCTGAGCAGCCTCGAACCGGCCAACTTCATCGGCCTCGCCTGGTTCGACTCCGGCGCCCGGAACTTCTACAACTCCAAGAAAGAGATCAAGTCGGTCGCCGATCTTAAAGGCATGAAGATCCGCGTGCAGGAGAGCAAGCTGATGATGGGCCTCGTCTCGGCTCTCGGCGCAGTGCCTACGCCCATGCCCTTCGGCGAGGTCTACAGCGCGCTTCAGACCGGCGTCATCGACGGAGCGGAGAACAACTGGCCCAGCTACTTCTCCACCAGCCACTACGAAGTGGCGAAGTACTTCACCCTCGACGGGCACACTCGCGTTCCCGAGATCCTGATCGCAAGCAAGATCAGCATGGACAGGCTCTCCAAGGAGGATCAGGAGATCATCAAGCAGGCCGCGAAGGACTCCATGCCCTATCAGATCAAGCTCTGGAAAGAGTTCGAAAAGGTCTCCGAAGACAAGGTCCGCGCCGCGGGTTCGATCATTACCGAGCTGACGCCCGAGGCGCTCGTCGAGTTCCAGAACGCCATGAAGCCGATGTACGACGCCCTCAGCCCCGAACTGCAGGAAGTGGTCAAGAAGATTCGCGACGTACAGTAACGGCTGGAAAGGGAAGACTCCGCCCGGAGTCTTCCCTTTTTCCTTCAGGAAGGGGATATGCCCGTGAACAGTGTAACTTCCCTGTTCCGAATGATTCATACGCTTCTCGTCATGCTGGCGAAAATACTCCTCGCAGCGATGGTCGTGCTCATCTCGGCCAACGTCTTTATGCGGTATGTCCTCAACTCGGGTATCACATGGTCGGAGGAGGTCGCGCTGGTCTTCGTCGTCTGGTTCACCTTCATCGCGCTCGCCCTCGGCGTCAAGGAACGGCTTCATATCAGCCTCTGCCTTCTTCCGGAGAAGATTTCTCCGATGATCGATCTGCTGCTCTCCAAACTGACCGATGTCGTTATCCTCTTTCTGGGGTACATCATGATCCGCTACGGCTGGATTCTCGTCCAGTTCACCAGCCGCTCCATCCTTCCGGCAACGGGAGTCCCCGCGTCCGTACTCTACTTCCCTCTGGTGCTCTCCGGCGTGCTCGTCCTCTACGAGGGCGCGATGGACCTGCTGGGGCTCGATAAAAAGGACGCCGACATGGACAAGAAACTCTCGCAGGGGAGGTGCGCCTCCGATGCCTGATCCGACCATCGCCTCCTGGATACTGCTCGGGAGTTTCGCTGTCTTTCTGGTGCTCAAAGTTCCGATCACGTTCTCGCTCGCCGTCTCCTCGGTGCTTACCGCCATGTATCTGAAGATTCCCCTCATGGCCATCGTCCAGCAGATGGTGCAGGGGGTGAATTCCTTTTCGCTGCTTGCGATCCCGTTTTTCATCATCGCGGGCGAGATGATGGGAGAGGGAGGCATCTCCCGAAGGCTCATCGCCTTCTCGAATCTGCTCGTCGGACGCGTCCGGGGCGGCCTCGCGCAGGTGAACGTGCTGGCGAGCATGTTCTTCGGCGGCATCTCCGGCTCCGCCGTGGCGGACGTCTCCTCCATCGGTACCATCCTCATCCCGATGATGAAGGAGAAGGGGTACGACGCGGACTACTCCGTCGCGGTGACGGTGACCAGCGCATGCCAGGGCATCATCATCCCGCCGAGCCACAACATGATCATCTACTCCCTGGCGGCGGGGGGCGTCTCCGTCGGACGCCTCTTCCTCGGCGGCTTCGTGCCCGGCGTGCTCCTCGGCATCGTCCTGATGATCATGAGCTATATCATTGCAGTGAAACGGCAGTACCCTAAGGAAAAGCCCTACACGTTCCGCGAAGCGCTTCGAATCTCCAGGGAGGCCGTTCTCGGCATTTTCACGGCGGTCATCATCATCGGCGGCGTCATTTCGGGCGTCTTCACCGCCACGGAGTCCGCAGCGGTCGCGTGCGTCTACGCCTTCTTCGTCACCTTCTTCATCTACAGGGAGATTCCGCTGCGCAGGATGAACAAGATTCTCTACTCGTCGCTGAAGACGCTCGCGATGGTGATGAGCCTCATCGCCGCCGCGAAGGCCTTCGGCTGGCTCCTCTCCTACCTGAAGATCCCGGCCATGGCGACGAGCATGCTGCTCTCCGTCACCGACAACCCCATCCTGCTGCTTCTTCTTGTAAATCTGCTGCTCCTCGGACTGGGCTGCATCATGGACATGGCGCCGCTCATCCTCATCACGACACCGATCCTCTTTCCCGTGGTCGTGGGAACCCTCGGCATGCACCCGGTGCAGTTCGGCATCATGATGATGCTCAACCTCGGCATCGGCCTCTGCACGCCGCCGGTGGGATCGGCGCTCTTCGTCGGCTGCGCCGTGGGGAAGATCTCCATCGAAAAAGCCACGAAGGCGATGCTTCCCTTCTACACGGCGATGATCATCGTGCTGCTTCTCGTCACCTTCATCCCGCAAATCGTCCTCTTCGTCCCGAACATGCTGATGGGCGGATAACTATTCGCTTCAAGAAGAACAACGCGCATCGCTCTTCAAAAGAACGGGCCGGAGTTTTCCGGCCCGTTCTCGCTCTTCTTCACACCCCTTTTTCCCCCTGAACCTTCCTTGCGTATTCAAGCTTCCGTATGAGCGCCTCCCGAAGGGGCAGGTCCAGCCCCGGGAAGAAGCTGTCGACCATCTTCGGAACCGTGCGTCCTTTTATCCGGTCGAAATCGGCGAGGACGAAGGGGCCGTGGGGCAGCTCCCTGATTCCGTCGCAGTCGTAGAACGAGCACATCGAGGCGATACACTCCACAAGCGTGGGTGGCAGCTCGCCGAACTTCGCGAAGTATCCTTCGAGCGTAGGTCTGAGGCGCGTATTGCTCTTGGCGACCGAATTCAGAGCGATGGAGCGGAACGAGTGCTCCAGCGCGGGGTTGCCGAAACGCTCCAGAACGTCGTCTCCGTAGCGGTGCGCCTCCGGGTCGTCGGAGAAGGCGGGGACGATCTCGTCGTGGACGAGCTTGCGGAGCATCGGAACGAAGCGCTCGTCCTTCACGAAGTCTTTGACGTGCTCCACTCCGGCGAGGAGTGAAACGGGGGCCGAAGCAGTATGCACTCCGTTGAGAATCCGTACTTTGCGTTCTCTGTAGAACGGAAGCTTGTCGGCGGTGACGATCACGTTCAACCCGGCCTTATGGAAAGGGAGAACATCCAGTATCGTCGTGTTTCCCTGGATGACGAACAGGTGGAAGAGTTCCCCCATGGTCAGGTTGTGATCCTCTTTCCCAAGACGACGGAAGATATCGGGGGCGTCCTTGGCGGGAAATCCCGGAACGATTCGGTCCACCAGAGTATCGTAGAAAATACAGGAATCGAGATAGCTGAAAAAGAGGGGCTCGTACCCCCGGAGGCGTCCGTACTGCCCGACGCACGTCTTCAGGGTCTCGCCGTTGTTTTCGATCAGCTCCATAGGGAGAATATGCAGAGGAGGCAGGTCTTTTTTCGCCCGCGCATGCAGCGCGGCGGCCAACAGAGACGGGAAGTTGTGCGGTTCCGTCCGCTCCTCGAAGAAAATGCCGGCCTCGGTGGTGTTCGACGCCACCACCCGCAGTTCCGGCGAGAGCGCCGCGTCGAGCATCGCCTCCAAACCGCCGCGTGCGAAGGGGTTGGCGCCTCCCGCGATGACCGACACCGGTTCAAGAAGCTCTTTGTACTCTCCGTCCTCGAACCCCTTCAGGAGGACGTGGTACTCCCCCGCGTCGACGATCTCCTTCACTCTTCCGTTGGGAATGGGCTGGACGAGAAAGACCTTGTGCTCCGCTCCCGTCGCGATGCAAATGCGCTGGAGCATCCAGTCGAAAAACGACCGCATAAAATTCCCTTCGCCGAACTGCATCACCGTATAGTGCATCGTTTCATCTCCTTCATGGCAAGCATGTTGTCGGGCGGGGCTACAGCGTCACGCCGTCCTTGAATATCGCGATCTCCCCGGAACGGTTCTCCTCGTTGCGGGTGCGGCGTCCCGACGCCGTCGCGCACAGCAGTGCGCTCAGATCGTCCGCAAGGACGGAGCGCGGAACCCCCGAGAGCAGCGGCCCTGCGTCGAAGTCTATCCAGCGCGGCTTCCGCTCGAAGAGGCGGGTGTTGGAGGATATCTTGATCGTCGGGACCACGGTGGAAAATGGGGTTCCCCGCCCGGTGGTGAAGAGGATGATCTGCGCTCCGCCCGCGGCCATGGCCGTCGACGAGACCAGATCGTTTCCCGGACCGAAGACGATGCTCACGCCCGATCGCTTCGCCTGCTCGCCCATCGAGAGGACGTCGGTCACCGGGCCGGAGCCGCACTTGTTGACCGCCCCCAGCGACTTCTCCTCAAGCGTGGTGATGCCTCCGTCCTTGTTGCCCGGAGAAGGGTTTTCGTACACCGGCTGTTTGTGCTCGACGTAGTAGTTCCTGAACCAGCGGATCGTCCCGGCGAGCGCCTCGAAGACTGTCGCGTCGGAAATTCTGGAAGCGACGACGTCCTCCGCGCCGAACATCTCGGGGATCTCCGTGGCCAGCACCTTACCCCCCCACGCGCTCATTCCGTCGGCGATCTCGCCGACGAGGGGGTTTGCGGACAGACCGGAGAAACCGTCGCTACCGCCGCACTTCACCCCGAGCGTCACCCCGGAGAGCGGAAAGGGCTCGCGAACGCGCGGGGCGTCGGCAGCCAGCTCGCCGAGCAGCGCGTACAGCGCGCCCTCGTCGTCGTCCTCCTCTTGAAGGGAGAGGAAACGGACCTTCTCCACCCCCGCAAGCCTAGTCTCCAAAAAGACGCGCTGGAGATTCTCGCAGCCGAGCCCCGCCACGACAACTCCCGCAGCGCACGGATTGCGCGCAAGTCCCGCGAGGACGGAGGTCGTCCGTTCGAGATCCTCTCCGAGCTGGGAGCAGCCGTAGGGGTGCGCGAGAACGCGTACCCTCTCGATCCACGAAGGCGCAGTCCACCCGTCTGCGAGGAACTTCAGATACTCGTTGACGCACCCGACGGTCGGAATAATCCAGAGTTCGTTCCGAATGCCGGGCGCACCGCCCTTCCGCCGATAGCCTTGAAACAAAGGGACGGGAGATTCCGCAACAGGCGTCTTGACGGACGACGGGTTCCACGAAGACGTCCACTCGGGCCCCAAAGCCGACCTGACGTTATGCACGTGCACATGTTCGCCCTCCGCTATGTGACAACTCGCGAGGCCTATCGGATAGCCGTACTTGAGAACGCGCTCCCCCTGTGCGACGGCCCGCACGGCGACCTTGTGGCCGGGGGAGATATCCTCGCGAAGAAGGACGCCCGCCCCGCACCGGGCGCCGACCTTTCCGCCTTCCGGCAGTACCGCTACGTTGTCGTTCTCCCGAAGCACGAGCGCGCGAGCTTCGGTTCGATTCGGAAGCATGGACACTCCTCCTTTATTTCACCTGTTAAAACCAATATTTATCGAGCAGAACAAGAACTCTCTTCTTTCAAGAATAGCGAATGGCCGGGGAATGTCAAGAAGGAAAAAGCGAAAAGGCCGAGGGAGAAAATCGCCCCTCGGCCTTTTCGCTTCGCGTCTGTCTTCAGCGCTTATTTGGGTAGCTTCGGCAGCGTGTTCGCTCCGTGCGGCATCAGCCATGTGGACAGGTCATGCCCATGGCGCGCGTACACCTTGGCAAGCGCCTCGTCCAAGTTTTTGGAGACTGTGACGCCGGCTTTCTCGAGCGGAGCGGCATCCATGTCGGTGACCAAATGAAAATCCCAGTTCTCGGTCACGAAACCGATGGTATAGCCGACATACTTCGCGATGGTGAACTCTCTGCGAAGCTCTTCCTCGCGTGCAGGAGAATCCGGGAATTCCGTGAGCATCGAGCGAACCTCGTCGTCGCCGAAGCCTTCTCCGCACGAACTGAGAACGACGAGAGCGCCGCCGGGACGGACGGCTTCCATGGCGTTGAATATGGTCTTCGAGGTCTGGTAGAGATTGATATCTTTCGGAAAACCTCCTGCGGAAGCGACAACGAGGTCCGAAAGCTCCCCAATCTCCACGGCGTCGTTTCGATCGACGATCCGCGCCCCTTCGAAGTAGGCCTCTCTCCAGTCACCGGCGACTGCGGCGCCGATGAGGCCGGACGCGTCGAGAATCACGTTCAGCAGAAAGGAGGGCTTGGCCATTGCCGCCGCCTCCATCATATCGAGATGAAGCACGTTCTTCTCGAAGTTTCCCGAACGGCAGTCCATGTTGCGACCGCCTTCGGGAGAGAGGGCGAGAGCGTGGTTGGCCATGACGGTTTTATATCCGGAAATCGCCGGGAGCACGGCCTTCCGCCCCCCGCCCCACCCCGCCATGAAGTGATAGACGATTCCACCCGTGAGAATCAGATGGTCGCAATCCAGCGCGCGGCGGTTGATCTCGACGGGAGTGCCGTAGCTTGTCGTTCCGACGAAGACAAGATCTCCGGGCTCCTCGCACTTATGATCGATCACCCTGAAACGCCCGGCAAGCTCGGGGCCGAGAAGGGCCGCGTGTTCCTGCGGCGTCTGTTCGCGATGCGTCCCCGTACCGCTGAGAATGACGATGTCTTCGTCTTCCACCCCGGCGCTGTTCAGTTCCTCGACCAAAAAGGGGAGGTAGACGGCCGTGCGCTGCCATGAACGGGTGATATCGCAGATAACGATGCACACCGTCTCCCCCTTCTTTACCTTATCCCGCAGTTTCGGGCCGCCGATAGGGTTCGCAAGGGCCAGTCGGACGATTTCCTCCTCTGTTCCCGCTCTTTTCGACTGGCGGCTGTCCAGAATACCGAGCAGCCTTTCCTCCGGTACTCTCGCTTCGATATTCTCTTTCCCGAACTTCAGAACGCATCCGTTCATTCAGTGTTTCTCCTTCCGCAGTTCCGCCCCTCGTCAAAGGGGAAAGACCAGATATGTGTAGATCATCGCCAGTATACCTAAAAAGAGAAGCAGCGTCACGGAGGGGAGCAGCGTTTTCCGCATGACCTCTCCTTCCTTGCCCAGAATGCTCACGCATGCGCAGACGGCGACGACGTTGTTGGGACAGATCATATTGCCGATGGCGCCGCCGGTGTTCTGAGCGGCGGCGATGGGTATCACATTCAGGGAGAGATTTTTCGCCGCTTCGATATGCAGCGGATTGAACATCAGGTTCGAACCAAGGTTTGTCCCGGTGACGAACGCTCCGATCTGACCGATCAATACGGCGGCCATCGGGTACAAAAAGCCCGCGCCCGCGCTCAAGGTCTTGGCGAGCGTCGATATCTGCCCCGAGAGGCGCATGCAGTTCACCATCGCCAACAGGAATCCCATGGCGAGCAGGGCCGGAATTACGCGTTTGAAGGCGTCGACCGCGGAGGACGGAAGGTCTTTCCATGTCCCGAAGAGGATGGATGCGACTGCGGCGCTGGTCAGCACGACGCACCCGACCCATACCGTATACCCTCCCCCGAAGGAAACGAGCGCCTTCAGCGGGAAGGAGAGGCGTACCGTGACCAGAAGAGCGCTTAGGATAAAATAGGGCAGGAGCGACTGGAAGAGACTCCGATTCTCCGCTCTCACGCTCTTCGCCGGGGCCGCGAAACGGAACTCCTCGGGAACATCGCCGCCTTGTTTCGCCTTGAGCCAAAGACTGAAGACGAGCGTTCCAGCGAGACCGCCGAGCAAACTTGTCAACTCGGTCACAGAGAGCAGCAGATTGCTGATCGTAAAATTGATCCCCCCCATGAGAAATCCGAGGAAGAGAAGATCTCTCCATATCCCGCGAAGCGCCTTTCTGCCGAAGACGAACAGAATAATGAGCGCGGGCAGGACGAGATACTCCAAAGCGGCCATACGGCCTGTCATCGCCGAGACAGCCACAAAATCGAGCCCCGCGCTTCCGGCCCCGACCACGGTTGTAACGCCGGCGCCGCCCCAGCTTACAGGCGCCGAGTTTCCGATGAGGCACGCGGCGGCCGCGACCACGGGATTCATCCCGAGGCCGACGAGAAACGGGGCGGCAAGGGCTGCGGGAGCGCCTGCGCCTGCGGCGCCTTCGAGGAACGTCCCGAAAGGAACGGCAAGAAGCAAGACCATCAGACGCTTGTCCAACGTCACTCCCGAGAGACCGAGTTTCACGCTGTCCATCGCGCCGGAACGGAGCATCACAGTGAGCAGCGTAAACGCCGCGAAGATAAGCCATACGATACGGGCGCCGTCGAGCACTCCGGCCCAACTTGTAGCAAAGAGCGCTCCGGTGGGTGCGTCGAAGACGAAGACGCTGGACAAAATCGCAATAATCCATCCGACGGGAGCCATCACCTTCGACGGATAGTTCAACCCTGCCATGCCCACGACGATCGCGGCGATGGGGAGCAACGCTATTAAAAAGACCATGCTGTTCTTCCCTCCATACCCCTTCAGGGGAAATGTGCGGAGGCCTCCTTGAAACCGGCTGGAACATGCGCAAAAAACTCCCGGGGCGCGCAACGAAAAAAGGAGGAACCGTTTTAGGTCCCTCCCTCCGATGAGCCTGTACACGCTTTCAGTCCGTCGTCAGAGGATGAGACCACAGAGGATCGAAAGGAGTACAAGAAGAATTATGCCTACGGACTGCCGATCTCTACTCATTTCGCCCCTCCTCTCCGGACTGAATGCCGCATTTTCCGTTGCTCGCCGTCGAATAGTATCAGGAGAGCGAAATGTTGTCAACGACCTATTCCGGAACAATTCGAAAAAAGAAGCCCGTTATCTATGCAGCTTGGAGATATCGAACGCTATGAGCGAGATGTTGTGGGCGTGGTCGCAGATACGTTCGAGATTGCTCAAGATATCGATGAAGATAACGCCGCCTGCGGGGGAGCACTCTCCCTTGTTCAAGCGGAGAATGTGGTTTTTCCGGAGGATCTTCTCCTTGCGGTCCACCTCGTCTTCCAGAGCGTCGACCTCCTTGGCCTTGGCCACGTCCTCTTCGTTCAGCGACTCCAGGCTGAGCCGGACCGCCCTCTCCACGAGATCGAACATATCGTCGAACTCTCCGCGGGCGAGTGTGGAGAACTCCACTCCGTGATCGAGCTTGTACTCGTACAGCTCGATCAGGTTGGTCGCATGATCGCCGATCCGCTCGATGTCGCCCACGCCGTTGACGTACGAGCCGAGCACGGTCGAGAGATCGCTCGAAAGGCCCCCTTGCCAGATCTCCGAAGCGTAGGAAGAGATGGCGCGGTTTATCTCGTTCACGGCTTTTTCCGTCTGCGTCACCTCTCCGATCATCTTCGGGTTGTTCTCGGTGAACGCCCTGCGAACATCCAGCAACATCGAACGGGCAAGCTCCCCCATATGGAGAATTTCTTTTTTTACCGCGTCCACGGCGGCTGCGGGAGAGGCTGTCACGAGCTTGATGTCGAGATACATCGGACCGGCGACGACGGCGCCGCCCTTGTCGGGGACGATGCGGCGGATGACCCAGACGAGCACCGGGACGAACGGAAGGAAGAGCAGCGTGTTCGTGACGTTGAAGATGGTGTGCGCATTGGCTATCTGCCGGCCGATATCCGCCGAGGTGGAAGCGACGACGCTCTGGTAGAACGGTAAGAACGTGAGGAAGATCGCGGCGCCGATGACATTGAAGAGCACGTGGGCCGTCGCGGCCTGCTTGGCTGCGCGGTTGGACCCGAGCGAAGCGAGCACCGCGGTGATGGTGGTGCCGATGTTGTCGCCGAGGAGAATGGGGAGGGCCGCCTCCAAGGGAAGAAGTCCCTGCGCCGCCATGGCCATCGTAAGGCCTATGGTCGCGGAGCTTGCCTGGACCACCATGGTGACCGCCGTACCGACGAGGAGGCCGAGCATCGGGGAAGAGCTGAACGCGAGGAAGAGATCCTTTCTGTCCCGAAGGAAAGACATCGAGGCTTCCATCGTCTGCATGCCCAGGAAGAGGAGGCCGAAACCGACGAGTCCGTTGCCGATGTACTTCTGACGCTTCGTTCTCCCGAAGAGTACCAGGAGCACGCCGATACCGAGAATGGGGAGCGCGAAGTCTTTTACCTTGAAGGCCACGATCTGCGCGATGACCGTGGTGCCGATATTCGCGCCCATGATAACGCCGACGGCCTGCTTCAGCGTCATCAGCCCCGCGTGGACGAAACTCACCGTCATGACTGTGGTGCCGCTGCTGCTTTGGATGAGCATCGCGACGAGAGCGCCGACGAAGACGCCTCGTATGGGTGTTCTGGTCAAAGAACCGATGAGCTGGCGCATCTTGTCGCCCGCCAGGTATTGCAGCGCCTCGCTCATCAGTTTGATACCGAAAAGAAAAAGTCCTACGCCGCCGAGAATCTGAAACGCACTGCCCCACGTCACGGAAACATCCCCCGCCCCTTCTTTTTACACTCGCGAAACATACGTGTAACAGAGTACACCACATCGGACGGTCTGGCAACAACGGAAAGGGTGCGTCTTTTCGCGGGGACGTCGCGCAAAAAGCAGTTCTCAGTCCGAGGGTTCTCCCCTGAGCATATCCTCGAACTCGTCGACGGAAATCAGTTCGTCCTCCATATCGGGAATCGCGTCACGGTTCCGTTTGGCGATTTCCTCGGCGAGAAGACGGGCTTCTTCAAAATGGAGTTTTTCGTCCTCGGTCATCGGAGAGGCGGACTGTCCGGCTTTGGAAGGCGCCGTGAAGACTCGCCATCCTTCTTTATTCTTCTCGACGTGCGCAAACGAGCAGAGCGCCACTCTCTTCCCGAAGGCGCGCCGGGCCTTCTTCAAAAAAAGCATCGCCGCCTCGAAGGGAAGTCCGCAGTTCGCGGCCGCCTCCGCGACCTCTTCTCCCGCCGTTTTCCAGAATGCCGATTCCTTTCGCTTCGAAAGGAAGGGCGTACGAGGTTCGAGGATATAGACGCACCCTTCCCGGGGTTCCTCGTCTTCCTCCTGTACCACGATCACATACTCTGCCATGGGGAACACCTCCGCCGGATTGAGTCTCTTTATGATACCATGAAAGATGTGGTACCATATCGTTCCGGAAGCACGACACGACACACTTTCGAGAGGAGTTACGACGCTGGCGCATATATCGTTCTATCCGTGGCAATTGGACGCTTTCCGGGCGATCCGCGGGAAAAGCGCGGTGCTCTCCGCCCCGACGGGCTCGGGGAAGACGTTGGTGGCCTACCTCTGGGCGGGCATACTCGACGAGACGGGAACGACGATCCCTCCCGAGGGAGGACGCATCGTCTTCACTGCGCCGATCAAGGCGCTGAGCAACGAGCGGTATCTCGACCTCAGGAAACTGGGACTCGATGTGGGGATCGAGACCGGGGATTTCAAGAAGAACGAAGGAGCGGCGATCATCTGCTGCACGCAGGAGATCTACTCCCTCAAGTACGCGCGGGTTCCCGGACAGAAGCTCATCGTCGACGAGTTCCATTACATCTTCGACGACTCCGATCGTGCGCGTACCTACATCGACGGCATCAGGACCACCGACGAGTCGACCCCCGTCCTCGTCATGTCCGCGACGCTCGGCGGCGCATCCTCGGTCGAAAAGTACCTTGAAGGAGTGACTGCACGCCCCTTCTTCCTCTACGAAAACGCGAAGCGGGAGACAAAGCTCCTCTTCACGCCCGAAAGTCCGGCGTACATAGATACCGTGAAGGATGCGCTCGTCTTCCTCTTTTCGCAGAAAGGGGCGATGGAGCTGGCGTACCTTATCTCCCGCCAACGAAAGCGGATTCCCCACTTCAAGCGCGAACGGCTCGCCGAACTTGCGTCCATTCTGGGGGTACCCAAGATCCAGCAGCCTCTGTTCAACGGGGTCGGCATCTACCACGGCGGCATGTTGCCGAAGGAAAAAATCCTGATGGAAGCGGCTTTTCGCGAGCGTATCCTCGACGTGGTCTGCGGAACGAACGCCCTCGCGCTGGGAGTGAATCTCCCCGCGGAGACCGCGGTCTTCGCGCAGCTCGTCCACTATCATTCGGACGCGCCGATCTCCAAGAACGAGTTTCTTCAGATGGCGGGGCGAGCCGGGAGAAAGGGACTTTTCGACCCCGGGTACGTGACGTGGCTTGCGAAGTCGCCTTTCGAACGGCGGGGTTTTTCGACCAAAGAGACCTTCAAAGAGCTTCTCGCGGCGTCCCCGGAGAAGGCGAACGTGTCGCTCCGGCCGTCGTTCGGCAGGCTCCTCAGGAAGGAAGTCCTCCCCGAGGTGGAGGCCGAGTATATCGCGCGCTATTCCCTGCCGCAGCAGGATGAATTTCTCGTGAACAACGCGATACGGTCTGGGATGAAACGCATCGATCGTGCTATGTCGAAAATGGTGCACAACCACGAGCGGAAGAAGTTCCGAAAGACCCTCGCCGCGCTGTGGTACGACGAAATGGATATCGAGGAGAATCTGGAGATGGCGTTCCTTTTCCACTCCGAGCAGTCGCCGAGCGCCCTGATGGCCGCGCAGGTGATCCTTCCCTTCGAACGGAACTACCTTCAGGCGCTCCTGAAGGTGAAACGTTTCGCCAATAGGATGCCGAAGGGGTTCGCCTTCCGGTCGATGAAAGAACTCAACAGCACCGTGGACGAAATCGACCCCACGATCTACGGATTCGAGGAGAAGATCGGCGAAATAGAGCGCTCGCTCTCCACGTGACGGAACGGGTCTCTAGACCGCTTTCTCTTTGTACGCGACCCCTTTGCCGACGTCGTCGAGCGCCCGGCGAACAAACAACTCCTGCTGCGCCCCCAGGTCGACGATAGTCCCCTCGGGAGCGCGGCGCCCCTTGCCGTCGACTGATATGTGCACCTGCGGGCGGAAAAGATCCGCGTTTCTGGCGCCGATTACTACGCCGACGCTGAAATCGGAAAGCTCCACCATCGTTCCCGGCGGATAGAGCCCTACGGAGAGCAGCAGCGCCCGGACGACGGTTCTGTCGAAATCGGCCTCGGACGATTCCATGATCATGGAAACCGCCTCGCGGCTCGACAGAGGATCCTTATAGACTCTTTTCGCGGTGAGCGCGTCGAAGACATCGGCCACTGCGGCGATACGAGCGAACAGGGGAATTTCGTCTCTTTGAAACCCGTCGGGATAGCCTCGGCCGTTCCATCGTTCATGATGATTCCGGATGACGGAGAGCACCCTGACATCGGTAATGCCGGACGTCCTGGCCAGTTCGTCTCCGTGAACGGAGTGCGACTTCATTATCTCGTACTCGTCCTCCGAAAGTCTTCCCGGCTTGTTCAGAACCTCCTGGGGGACTTTCGCCTTTCCCAGGTCGTGAAGAAGCCCTCCGTACGTCATCGCGGCGGCGAATTCGCGGTCGCCCGGTTTGAGACGTCCCGCGAGGTATCCGCAGAGGAGTCCGACGTTCAGCGAGTGGACGAAGGTGTACTCGTCGCTCTCCCGCACCCGCCCCAGGCAGAGGATGATCTGCGGGGCGCGAGAGACTTCCTCGGTCAGCAGCGCGGCCTGCTTCGCCAGCATGTAGGCGCCTTCACCAAGGGAGCCGTTCTCGGAGATACGCCGGTAGACCTCGTCGACCTGCGCTATTGTCTTGTGCGCAAGGGCCGCCTCCAAAACCCGGACCTTCGGTTCTATGTTCTCGATGATCTTGTTGAAATCCTCCTCCGACAGGTTGAAGGAGATATCGAGCACCACGGAGTAGATACCCCAGCGCTTCAACGTTCTGGTGATACCGGGCACGGATTCGAGAACAGCGTGGATCTCGCTCCCTTTCGGAAGCAGCAGAGAACCTCCGGACGAGACGACATCCTCGACCACCCGTCCGCGAAAAAGATGAAGCTCGTCGACATCGACCTCTTTCAGCACCCGCACTGCGTCACTTCGCCCCCTTCCAGCCGCTGTTCCGCGCTCACAGACGGAGATTCTTCAGGTTCTTCTGGGCGAGCACGATCGCGGAAATGGTCGCCGCCATCGAACCGAACTTCTTCGACGCGTTCCCCATCACCTCGACGGAGTTGTCCATCTCCTCGGAGCTGCGGCGAACCTTGTTGCCCGCGTCCGCCATCGTATGCTCCATGCGCTCCATAAAAGACTTGTTCGTCGCAAGGAACTCCGTGAAGGTCGACAACGAACGGCGGATGACGTCGAACATCTCGCTCACCCGCCGGATATCCTCCATGGCGTTCTGTACAGCCCCGGAGATCTCCCCCACCTTGGACCCGATGGACTCCGAAGCCGCCTTGGTCTCCGCGGCGAGTTCCTGGACATTCTTCGCCACGATGGCGAATCCGCGCCCGTGCTCTCCTGCACGCGCCGCCTCGATGGACGCGTTCAGCGCCAAAAGATTGGTCTGTTTAGCGATGCGCTGGATCTCCTTGGACATCTTCTCGATTTCGAGAAAGGATTCCAGAGTGCCGAACGTGGCGTCCACCGTCCTCGAGACATTTTCGCTCATCCCGTCGAGGTCGGTGCCGGAGCGTTGAAGCTCCTCCGCAAGCTCTTCGTTCATCTGGGCGATGCGCCCCACGCTCTCGCGGGTCTCCCGCCCGCTCTTCTCGAACTCCTTCAGCAGGTCCCCCAGGAGAGCGCTCAACTGGACGAAGCGCTCGGACGTCGCGTCGATTTCACCCTCCACGGCCCGGACCCTGTTCACAAGCACCTCGTCGAGCTGCGCCATGAAGGAATTCATCAGCGTATTCGCGAAATATGCGCCTCCCAGCCGATGAATGACCTGAGCATACTTCTGTTCCATCCGCAGCCCCTCCCTGAACTCAGCGACCGTAGATGTCGTCGATGACATCCACGCCGCAGGCGAGTCTTTCGAACCACGCGAGGAATTTCTTCACGTTTTCCCGCCCCTTGATCAGCGCGCCGTGCTGCGGAGCGATCGACTCGATGTCGAGCGAGGACACGATCCTCACCCATCTGCGGCAGAAGTCGTTCGACGCCATGTAGCGCTTGTGAAACCCCTCCATGTACTTCAGATGCGCGTCGAAATCATCCGCTACGGGGTAGCGCGTCCCGCGAGGAAATATGGCCGCCCCGATATCTCCGGAAAAGAGAATCTTCGAGGTGGGATCGTACAGGGAAAAGCAGCCCGTGGAGTGCAGAAAATGAGACGGGATCACTGTCGTTTTCTTTCCGTTGGAGAGAGATATCGTATCGCCCTTGTCGGGAATGGCCTTGATCCGCTTGACGTCGTAGATTCCGAAATGCGGGAGAAAACGCACCCACAGGCCCGATATGTACACAGTTGCCTTCTCGGCCATCGACAACCAGAGCGTGATGCCCGAGGAGACGTCGGGATCCTGGTGGGAGTAGAAAATATGACGGATATCCTTCAGCTCGAACATCTCGGCCACATTCGCCAAAACCCTCGGGAAGACGTGCGCTCCGCCCGGGTCGAGCAAGAGCACCTCGCCCCCCGAGGAGATGACATACTGGTTCGTCTGGACGGCGACTTCCTCTTCCTGCTCCTCCCAGCCGAGCATGATGAATTTATGATCCCCCTGATCGTAGAGGGTTAGCGAACTCACGTGCTGCACTCCAACCAACTCCTTCCATCCGAGAAGAACCTCTCGACGCCGCTCCGGAATACCGAGGGCGCCGACTTCAGCAATGATTATAACCTGAGATTCCGTTGAAACAAAGAGGAATTTCGCTCTCCCCGAACTTTTCGTACGCCTCCGGAGGGAGAGGACGGCTCAGCAAATATCCTTGAATCTCGTCGCAGCCGTTGTGCCGAAGAAACTCCAATTGCCCGGAGGTCTCCACCCCCTCCGCGACGACCCGAAGTCCGAGAGAGCGTGCGATGCCGATGATCGCACGGGTGATGGCCGCGTCGTTTCCGTCCTCCAAAACGCCGTCGATGAAGCTCTTGTCGATCTTCAGCACGTCGATGGGCAGGCGCTTCAAATAGTTCAGCGAGGAGTATCCCGTCCCGAAATCATCGACGAAGACCGTCATCCCCAGATCCTTCATGCCCGTGAGCACCGAGATGGAATCCAGGAGGTTCTCCATGATCCCCGACTCGGTGATCTCTATGCCGATCGACGAAGGGTCCACATCGTACTCTCCGAGGATGCCCTTCAACTTCGAAAGCAGCCCCTTTTGGTGAAACTGGCGCGCCGACAGGTTCACCGCGATCTCGCCGGGGAATCGCCACCGGTCTCTCCACTCCGCGATCTGGCGGCAGACCATCCGGAAGACCTCTTCACCCAGCGTCAGTATCAGCCCGGTCTCCTCCGCAAGCGGGATGAAATCGGACGGCTGCACCGGCCCGTCCGGGCTGTTCCACCGCAGGAGGGCCTCCGCCCCGGAGAACGTTCCCCGGCTGAAACTGTATTTCGGCTGGTAGTGCAGATGGAACTCATGCCGTTCGAGCCCCTCCCGCAGAGCGTTCTCCAGGGTCAATTTCAAGGATGCCCGCCTCCCGAGGTCCTCGGTGAAGAAGCGGTAGCTGCTGATGCCGCTCTCCTTCGCCTTCCCCATGGCGATATCCGCCCGTTTCAGCAGATCGTCGACCTCCCGTCCGTCTTCGGGGAAGACGCTGATGCCGACGCTCGCGCTCAGAAAGAGACGATGTCCCTCCACATCCACGGGATCCCCGAGGCGATCGAATACCCGCTTCACCTGGACGGCGATTTCGTCCGGCGTATGCACATCGGGCAAAAGGATATGGAAATCGTCGCCGCCGATACGCGAGACCAAGCCGGCGCTGCCCACGCACTCCGAAAGCAGTCCTCCGATCTTCCGCAGCACCGCGTCTCCTACGAAGTGCCCGAGCGTGTCGTTGATGTTTTTAAACCGGTTGATGTCGAAGACCAGAAGAGCCAGACGCTCCCCGCTTCTGTTGCGGTGGGAGAGTTCTCCGAAGAGGCGGCTCTGGAACATCTCCTTGTTCGGAAGGCCGGTGAGGTAGTCGTAGTTCGAGCGCAGTTCGATCTGGGCATCCTTGAACTTCACCTCGGAGAGGTCGTTGAAGACCGAGATATAGTGCTCCGCGTTTCCTCTCTCGTCGTAGACGGCGGTGCAGACCATCCACTCGGGGTAGACCTCGCCGTTCTTCCTGCGGTTCCAGATCTCGCCCTCCCACTTTCCCTCGTTGACGAGGCGTAACCAGAAATTCTCGTAGAACTCCGGAGGGTGCCGGTCCGACTTGAGGATTCGCGGATTTCTCCCCAGGGCCTCCTCCGGCATGTAGCCCGTGATCGTCGTGAACGCGGCGTTGACCATCCGGATGATCCCCGAGGCATCCGTAATGACGATCCCCTCCACGGTATTGTCGAAAACGGCCTTGATGATCTGGAAATACCGCCGGGTACGAGAAGGGTCGTCGCAGAAGAAAAACTGCTTCTCCCACTCGAACATCGACGAAAGGCTCCCGGAAGCGTCGTGCGCGCTCATGCGCCCCACCTATCCCATTATGTTCGCAACCACGGAGGCGGCGGCGTGCGGGAAGGCGAGCGAGGCGGCGGCGCGCTCCATCGCGGAGAGCATGGATCGGTCGTCGTGGAAACGCGCGACAAGGCGTCCGACGTCCTCGGCGGTGCGCGCGAGTATTCCCGCCCCCTTCGACTGCAGGTAGGCCGAATTGTTCGTCTCCTGCTTCGGAATAGGGTTGACCAGGATCATCGGTATCGCGGCGCAGAGCGCTTCGCTTACGGTGAGCCCCCCGGGTTTGGTTACGAGGATATCGTGCTGCGTCATGAGCTTGTCAAGAGTATCGACGAATCCCAATATCTTCGGATCGAGCCGCGATTCCGAGGAAAAACGCTGCAAGTCTTCCGCGAGGTCGTGATTCCGTCCGGTCGCCACGGTCACATCGAGAGGAAGCTCCAAACGTTCCAGCTCCTCGAGAATATCGATGACGAGGGTATTATAAATACTGCTGGCGATGAAGAGCAGCGAAAGTCGCTCCCCGCGCGAAAAATCCCGCTTCCCGCCGCGGAGTCGCGCGAATTTCGGAAGCACCGGAATGCCCGACATGACGATTTTCCGCTCCGGGACTCCCGATTGAAGCAGTCCCTCTCGGACCATCTCGCTCGGGATGAAGTACCTGTCGACGTGCTCGTTGACCCACATCTTATGCAGGCCGTAATCGGTAATGACGGTGTACAGTTCGCCCTGATAGAGCCCTTCGGCTTTCATTCGCGACAGGACGTTCAGCGGGAAGAAGTGCGTGCAGACGCACTTCTTGGGTTCGTTCTCGGCTATGTAGCGCATAAACTTCTTGACGTTCTCCAGAGAAATTTTTTCGTAGAGGCGGAGGACGATGCTCTCCTCCCTGTTCTTGTTCGTGAGGTCGTACATTATGCGGCAGGCCAGGTGCGAGTGTTCGCTGACAAACGCATACACATCGCTGTACGACCATTTGAAGAGGTCGCTCGAAAAATCGAGCAGGTCCATGATGACATTGGGGACGCCTTCGCGGTCGAAAGCCTCCCGAAGAGCGCGAGCCGCCATTCTATGGCCGTTTCCCGCCGTGACGTAGATTATTTGAACAGGACGCACTGCGTTTCCCCCCGATGTCCGTATGTTTTCAACAACAGGAAAAAAGACCTCCGCATAGTACGGAGGTTACTCTGTTGGTTTGCTCATTGTACAGTATGAAGAGGAAAGGAGAAACAGGGGAAAAACACTTTTCCGGAGACGACGGCGGAGGGGCGCCGGCCGGACGGCGTGTCCGGAGGCGCTCCCTCCGCTTAAAAAAAGGGGATTACTCCAGCACCGGCAGCACAATCCCTCCCTGGGGGATAACGTAGGAAGAAAAATCCTCGCCGTACTTTCGAACAAGCGCAGGAAGCACATCGCTCAAATCGCACTTCTCGCAGAACATGAGGCGGCTGTCCTCCTCGCTCGCTCTGGAGTACAGCGAAATGGTGCATTCTTTTGCGAGACGGGCAAGGTAAAAGAGCTTATGCGCGCCGAAACGGAAATTCGCCTCGAACGCGGCGATAACTTCGTCGTGCGTCATCCCGCGCCGGGCCCACTCCTCGAAGACCTTGTGCCCGTACCCCTCGGCGAGTTCGGCGAAAAAGACGAGCGTCCCGCCGGGGCGCACCGCTCGAGAGGCCATGTAGAGCGCCTTGTGCGCCTGATACATGTTGATGTCCTTGGGGTACCCTCCCGCGGAGAGAAAGACGACATCCGCCTTCTTTGAAATCGGGGCGAAGTTGTACTTCCGGAAGGTGGCGATCCCCTCGCGCCATGCATCGTACCAGTGGCCTCCGACAACTCGAACTATATGCTTCGAGCTGTCCGAAACGCAGTTCAGGATAAAATGAAGCGGACAGAACTTCTCCACCGCCTCCACCATCTCCTCGCTGAGGCAGTTGCCGTCCACTACGCCGATCCCCACGCCGGGGAAGGTCATCATCTTATGGTTGTTCATCACCGTCTCGCGCCCCGCGACTCCCGGAAGAATGCTCTTCCTCCCGCCGGCGAACCCTGCGTAGTAGTGCAGCAGCACCTCTCCGATGGCGATCCTGAGGTCGGCCTCGGCGACCGTCCTGTTGATCAGCAGACGGTTGCCCGTGGAGAGCGTCCCCATGTCCGCCAGGTCGGGATCGTCGCAGTCGTGGTTCTCCACCTTCACCGTGCCGTAGACGGCGTCGCCGAGGACTATCCGTATCTCCTCGTCGGTCATCGGGCGGTGGGTTCCCGTGGCGACGACGACCGTCACCTTCTCGCGCCCCGCTCCGAGGCGTTCCAGCTCTTCAAGGAGCGGAGGCAGCATCGCGGCCGTCGGCGTCGAGCGGGTCATATCGTTGACGATGATCGCAACGGAGCGTACCGGCCCCTTCATGACGATCTCCTCCAGCGACGGCCCCGCGGTCGGTGCGCCGAGGAGCGTGCGCACCTCCTCGGCCAGGTCCGCGACGGGATTTCCGCCCGATGGTTCGAGCACTGCGATCACATTCTTATCCGGTATCGAGAGAAAGATATCCTCCCTGCCCGATTTCATTTTAGTTTTCATGCCGTACCCCTCCCTTATGCTCTACGCGCCTGCATCCGCTGCCAGAAGAAGATCGCTCCGGCAAGAAGCACTCCCGCGATATCCGTTTCCATTCCAGGGAAGATGAGCAGCAGCGCGCCGAAGAACATCCCCGCCCTCTGGATCACGTTCATCCGGACGTACAGGTAGTTCTGCAGCGACGAGGCGAGCGCGATGACGCCGATGATGCTGGTGACTGTGGAGATGGTGATCGAGACGAAATCGCCGCCCACCAGAAGCAGCTGCGGGTTGAAGATGAAGGTGAAGGGGATCAGGAAGCCGGCCAGAGAAATCCGGAACCCCGTCCATCCGACAGCCGACGGACTCTGCCCCGAAAGTCCCGCAGCCCCGTAGGACGCGATGGCCACAGGGGGCGTCAGGTTCGAGAGGCAGGCGAAGTAGTAGGTGAACATGTGCGCCGCCAAAGGATTCACTCCCAGTTTCGTCAGCGCGGGAGCGGCGATGGTCGCCGTGACGATGTAGCACGCCGTCGTCGGCAGTCCCATACCGAGGATCACGCAGACGATCATCGTAAGGAAGGTCGTGATGAGCACGCTTCCGCCCGCAAGCGACACGATGTTGTCGCCCAGCACGAGGCCGAGCCCCGTCAAGTTCGTGATGCCGATGATGTTGCCCACGACGGCGCAGGCGATGCCCACGCCCACGCTCTGGCGGGCGCCGGACTCCATGGCCCTCAGGAAGCTCTTCCAGGTGAGACGGGTCTCCTTCGTCAGGAAGCTGACGCCGACGGAGGCGATGATCCCGTAAAACGCCGCGTAGAGAGGCGTCCGTCCGATGAGCAGCAGGTAGACGATCACGACGATAGGGACAAGAAGGTGCCCCCGCTCCTTCATGACCTTCAGCAGAGGAATGATCTCCCCTCTGGGGATCGGTTTCATCCCCATCTTGACCGCTTCGATATGAATAACGGCGTACTCGGCCAGGTAGTAGAGAACGGCGGGGATGGCGGCCGCCAGCATGATGACGCCGTAGTGCAGTCCGAGGAACTCCGCCATGATGAACGAAGCCGCCCCCATGACGGGAGGCATGATCATTCCTCCCGTCCCGGCGACCGCGACGACGGCCGCGGCGAAGACCGGCTTGAACCCGGCGCCGGTCATCAGGGGAATGGTGAACGTCCCCGTGGCGGCGACGTTCCCCACCGCGCTGCCGTTGATCATTCCCATCAGGCCGCTGGCGACGATGGAGACCTTCGCTTCGCCGCCGATGGTCCTCCCCGCGAGGGACATCGCGAGATCCTTGATGAAGCGCCCCATTCCGGTCTCGGTGAGAAAGGCGCCGAAGAGAATGAAGAGGAAGATGTACGTCGCCGAGACCCCGAGAGAGATGCCGAAAATACCCTCGGAAGAGAGGAAGAGCTGGTAGACGATCCGGCGGAAGCTGAATCCGGTGTGTCCGAGGACTCCGGGAAGATATTCGCCCCAGTAGCCGTAGGCGAGGAAGATCAGCGCGAGGAACATCAGCTCCTTGCCGACGGAGCGTCTCGTCGCTTCGAGGACGCAGACCGTGAGGATCGCTCCCATCGTGATGTCCAGGGGAATGGCGGTCCCGCGTATGCTGAAGGCGTCGAACGTGAAGAAAATATAGAGACTCGATGAAACCGAGAGAATGATCCAGATCCAGTCCACTATCGAGGGACGGTTTCGAGGCGCTCGCTTCGACCCCGGATAGAGGAGGAATGTGAGGAGCACGAGGAAGGCGAGATGCACGCTGCGCTGCTTCATCGCCATCAGCGTGCCGAACCCCGAGGTGTACAGGTGGAAGGCGGACATGGCCACGGCGATGACGGTTATCACGAGCGCCCACGACCCCGCGTACTTCCGGAAGCGCGCTTCGGCGTCGGCCTTTTCGAGGACCTTTTCCGCCGCGCTCTCGGCGTCTGTTTGAGGGAGTTTCTCGAGAAGATCGTTTTGTTGTGTCACTCTCTTTACCTCCGAATACACAGATGGGGAGGAGACGACGCCTCCCCCCCTTTTCAAGCCGGTCGTATTACTTTACGATAAGGTTCTCCGGAACGTTGACACCCATTTCCTTGAAGTACTTCACCGAGCCCGGATGCAGAGGTATGGTCATGCCGTTCAGGGCGTTTTCAAGGACGGTGTAGGCGGTTGCCTTGTGCGCGTTCACAAGATCGTCGTGGTAGTCGTAGGTAGCCTTTGTGAGCATGTAGATCAGCTCTTCGTCCTGCTTCGCGTCGGTGAAGAGGATATTCGCCAGGGCGAGGGTGCGGATCTCCTTGTCCTGATTCGGATAGCTTCCTGCGGGGATCGTGAAGGGGAAGTACCAGGGGTACTTCTCGACGATCTCCTTGATCTTGTCTTCCTCGATCGAGATCAGCTCGGCCACGCCGGAGGAGAGCGCGTCCATGATGGCTGCGGTAGGGAGTCCGCCCGCGATGTGGGTGCCGTCCGTCTGTGCATTCTTCAGCAGGTCGGCGGCCTCGTTGTATCCGACGAAGTCCGCGTTCACGTTCACTTCTCCCGCGTCCTTCATATAGTTGAGGCCGTAGGCCTCCATCATCTCGCGGCTGTTGATTTCGGTGGCGCTGGCAACCTGGCCGGGAACGAACTTTCTTCCTTTGAAGTCCCCGATCGACTGGATTCCGGAGCCCTTCCGGACGAGCCAGTGCATCACGTTGGGGTAGAGCGTGAACATTCCCCGGAGATCGGTGAACGGAGGTTTGCCGTCGTAGATTCCCTTGCCGTAGAAGGCGTAGTAGCAGATGCCGTTCTGCCCGAAGGCGATCTGGACTTCGCCGTCCCTCATGAGTTCGATGTTCTGCGGAGTTCCCGCAGTGGACTGCGCCGACGCCCTGCGGACATCCTCCAGGTTTCGGGACCAGATCTGCGCCATCGCGTTCCCTATCGGATAGTAGGCTCCCCCGGTGGTCGCGGTGGCGATATTGATGCGATACGACTTCGCCTCGGCCTCTCCTATCATGACGCCGGTTGCCGCGAACAGCGCGAACAGGACAAGAACTGCAATAAGAACTTTTTTCACAACGATTCCCTCCTTTTGATATGGAACTGTTCTTTCCATTCGGGCGCGCGCACCCTCAACCTCGTTCAAAGGCAGGAGCGGCAGCCTTCACTCTCCGGGTCGCCACGACCTCGGTATCGCATCCGGCGGGCGACGAGAGCAGCACGCTCCCTATCTCCACCGGAGCATCCAGAGACACTTCGCGGATCTCCTTCATCACCTCCCGTATCTTCGCCAAAGGTATCGGCCGGTTTGTCCTGACGCTGACGAGGGGGAAATCCCCTCCCCGCACAGGAGCGCTGGACGAGATCGTTCGCATGGGATTTTCCACTTCCTGGCGGGCCCACGTCTCCCCGCGAGGGCACGTGTTCCCCTGTATTCTCGTGACTACGGGCGTTTCATCGTCATCGACATCGACGACTATCGTACAGCCGCCCGGACAGACGACGCAAGTCAGTTCGCGGGTACTCATTCCACCGTCACCTCCAGCGAGGAGCATCCCGAAAGAGCTTCCTTCTTCAGCGCGATACGGATCATCTCCGCAGGGTGGAGGCGCATCTCCTTTTTCCGTGCGATCTCGCGATCTCCGTCCTTGACTACTATACACCGATTGCGCCATGGAGCGGCCACTCTGAGCGAAAGTATACAGTCGCGCTCCCCCGAGACGCTCTGCGGCAGCGTGTAGCGAACGCCCCGACCCGGCGTTACCGAAAGGCGCCGAGTCGGCGTTCTCCGTTCTCTCCCTGCGTATTCCGCAGCGAATCTTCCGGCCTCCGCGGCCTCCACGGAGACCCAGTCGACGAGGTCGTGGACGTGAAGCACGTTGCCGCAGGCGAAGATGCCGTCGACGGAGGTCATGAAGGAGTCGTCCACCACTGCGCCTCCGGTGACGGGGTCCATCGCGACGCCGGCTTCGCGGGAGAGTTCGTTTTCCGGAATCAGACCGACGGAGAGGAGCAGCGTATCGCAGGCGACGAAGCGCTCGGTGTCGAGAATGGGCGCTCTGTCCTCTCCGACGGAGGCGACGCGGATCCCTTCAAGACGCCCCTTGCCGACGATCTCCGTCACCGTGGTGTTCAAAAAGAGCGGGATATCGTAGTCGTTCAGGCACTGCTGGATGTTCCTGGGCAGTCCGCTCGAGTACGGCAGTATTTCGAAGACCGCCTCCACCGACGCGCCCTCCAGGGTCATGCGGCGCGCCATGATCAGGCCGATGTCGCCCGAGCCGAGGATGCAGACCTTCTTCCCGACCATGATGTTCTCCATATTCATGAAGTTCTGGGCTGCGCCCGCGGTGTACACGCCCGAAGGACGGTTCCCGGGAATAGAGATCGCCCCTCTGGTACGCTCGCGGCACCCCATCGCGAGGACGACCGCCTCCGCATGAATTCGGCGCAGCGTTCCGCGCGTGCTCACCTCGACAACGCGGTCGGAGCCGAGGGAGAGAACGATCGTCTCTTCCATCGCCTCGATGCCGAGTTCGCGGAATCTGTCGATATAGCGCGCGGCATACTCCGGCCCGGAGAGGGCCTCTTTGAAGGTGTGCAGACCGAAGCCGTCGTGGATGCACTGGTTCAGGATTCCGCCGAGAATGCGATCGCGTTCTATCAGGAGCACGCCGCCGCATCCGGCCTCCTTCGCCGCGATGGCCGCCGCAAGGCCTGCGGGACCTCCGCCGATGACGACCACGTCTCGTCGCGAGGTCTCCACGCCTCGATTCGTCGCGTTCATCTGGACGCGCCTCCTTTCGGCCGGACGTTGCCGACGAACATGGGCGAGGAGTCGCCCCGCTTCAGGAAATCCTCCGGCTTCCAGCCGAACTCGTCGCGCAGGATGCGGGTGATCCGCGGCACGCAGAAGCCGCCCTGGCAGCGTCCCATCGATGCGCGGGCCCGGTATTTAATACTCACGAGCGTCCGGGCGCCGAGAGGGTTCTTGATGGCGTCGAGGATCTCCTGCTTCGTGATCTTCTCGCATCTGCAGATGATCTCTCCGTAGTTGGGATTGTCCGCGATCATCGCGGCGCGCTCGTCCGCGGGCAGTTCCGAGAAGAAGAACGGGCTTCCGGGACGCACGGGGTTGAACGACGGGTCGGGGAGGAGCGGAATGTGCTTCTCCACCATCCCGCGCACCATCTCGGCGATCGCGGGAGCGCTCGTCAGACCGGGGCTTTCGATGCCGACGAGGTTGACGAAACCTTTCAGTTCCTTCCTGTCCTCGATGACGAAGTCCTTGTTTCCTCCGACCTCGGGAGGCGTCTGCTTCGGACGGACGCCTGCGAAATTACGGATGTAGTCCGTCATGCGTATCTCGCTCAGGAGTTCCTTTCCCTCGCGGCGAAGCTCCGCCATGACGTCGTATGTACAGGAGTGATCTTCGGGGTCGTTCAGATATTCGGCGCTCGGACCGATAAGGATGTTGCCGTCGACCGTGGGCGTGAGATGGATGCCCAGTCCCGGCGCGTTCTTCTTCGGTGCGGGATAGATAAGCGTGCGGAGGGTTCCGTCGAGCCGTTTGTCGAGGACGTAGTATTCGCCGCGGCAGGGGTAGATCGAGTACTCCGTGATTCCGGCCATCCGGCAGACATCCGCCGCGAACAGGCCGGAGGCGTTGACCACGACCGTTCCCGTGAAACGTTCGCCGGACTTCGTGCCGATCTCCCACCCATTTCCGGCGAGCGGGGTGACCGAGACAACCTGCTGCCCCAGGTGAAAGTGCACGCCGTTGGCGAGCGCATTCTCCGCAAGACCGATGGTGAGCGCATAGGGGGAGATGATAGAACTGGAAGGGGAGTAGAGCGCCATGTACCCCTCCACTCCCGGCTGAATGGCCTGCATCCGCTCCTTGCCGATGATCTCCAGTCCGGGGACGCCGTTTGCCCGCCCCTGCTCAAGGAGGCGCTGCAGCGTCGCTTCGTCCTCTTCATCGAGGGCGACCGTCAGCTTGCCGATACGTTTGATCTTTACCTTGAGATCGCGGCAAAGATCGTCCATCATCGCGTTTCCCTTCACGTCGAGAACCGCTCGAAGCGATCCCGGCGCGTAGTTGAAGCCCGCATGGAGCACGCCGCTGTTCCGGCAGCTCGTCCCGAGCCCCACGTCCATCTCCTTCTCCAGGACGGCGGCCTTCACCCGGAAACGGGACAGCTCCCGGGCGACGGCGCACCCCACCACTCCTCCGCCAACGATAAGTACATCGTAGTCATGCGACAACCTGCAACACCCGCTTTCAAAGGGAAAAGACGCTTTTCGAAGATTTGGTCGACCAAGGTATTCCAATTATTTGCAGACTATAGTATCATAGCCTCCGAAGCAAGACAAGATAAATGCACTGAAAATTTCAAGTTCTATTTTTAACAAATCGATCGTATCAAGTCGATACGCTGCCTTGGGGAGGCGTGCATGAACAAGACTCGAAAAGACCTGATCCACAGGCTCTCCGAAATGATTACGGAGGGCGATATCGTCTCGGAGGGAAAACTGCCCCCCGAGAGGGAACTCGCCGCGCTGCTCGGGACGACCAGACCGCTCCTCCGAGAAGCGCTCATCGCTCTTGAAGCGTTGGGCGTCCTGGATATCCGCGACCGGCAGGGCATCTTCATCGCGGAGGAAACCGCCGGCGAAATCGGGAGAGTTCTTGGTCAGGCGCAGGTATGGCCGCTGGAACTCCTCTCCCAGGTGATGGAGATACGGCAGCTCCTTGATCCGGGAGCCGCCGCGCTCGCCGCGCTCCGGCGCAGAGAGCGCGACATCGCGAAGATGGACGAGTGCATCTTCGTTCTTGAAAAGCTTCACGCCGACCGCGATCCGCAGGAGGCCCCGCTTGGGGCGTACTGGAACACGGTTCTCCACGCGACTATATTCAAGGCGACGGGGAACACGCTCCTCGCGCGGCTCTACGAGAGCCTGCTCGAAATGTCGGAAAAGGGGATATCGGCGATGCGGATGGAGGTGCTCGATTCCGCAGCCCCGGAGAGGACCGAACACATACTGGAACAGCACCGGGCGCTCGTCGCCGCGATTAAAGAGCAGGACGTCGGGCATGCAAGGGAGGCTTCCAAGAAACATCTGAAATTCACAATCGATACGCTGGTGGAATTGAGCAGAGTCTCTCCGGTGTCGAACTTTTTCGCCGAGAGAATGGACTCCGCGCTGGAGTAAACCCTCTTGAAAAAAAGGCCCCGTGATCAGGACGGAACAAGGGGAGCCCCTTCTTCGAGGGCTCCCCTTTTCGCTGCATCTTTCCAAGTCCGGTTCTACTCGAGCGGGGCGAGTCCCCTCTCTTCATTCGAGAGCCTGAACCGCGCGAGGAGCTTCTGCATCCTCTCGGCGCGCTCCGCCATGTCCGACGCCTCGCGGGCGACGCCTTCCGAGGCCCCGGCCATCTCTCCGGAGGCGTTGCGGATCGCCTCGACTCTTTGGACGACGTCGATGGTCGAATGCGACACCTGGTCGATGGCGCTCGCCATCTCCTGACTGGAGGCGGCCTGATTCTCCGCGACGGAGGCGACGTTCGCTATCACTCCCGAAATCTTTCCGATCTCGGTGAGGACGCCGGCAAGTCGGTTTCTGACTTCGTCCGCTTTCGACGCGGTCTGCGTCATAATCGTCCCCGCTTCCTCCGTCGCGACGATAGATTCGCGCGCGCTCTCGTCGAGACCCGTGATGATCGCCGCAACTTCCCGCGCGGCCCTGTTGGATTCCTCCGCGAGCTTCCGGACTTCGTCGGCCACTACGGCGAACCCGCGCCCCGCCTCTCCCGCCCTTGCAGCCTCGATGGCGGCGTTCAGCGCAAGAAGATTCGTCTGGTCGGCGATCGAGCCGATGACGGACACGAAGCGTGAGATATTCTCCACCGAAGCGGCAAGCGCCCGGATCTTCTCCATACTCTCCTTCGATTTTCCACCGACGGTATGCACATCCTCGATGACGTCGGCCACCCTGTCCACGGTCTCCTTCGCGACGGCCGCAGTGTGCTCCGCCGCCGCGACACCCTCCGCGGAAGCCTTCGCGGCGGCCTGCGCGCCTGCGGCAACCTCCTCGACTCCGGCGTTCGACTCCTCAAGCGCCGCCGAATTGCTTTCCGATATGGAAGCCACCTGCTCCAGCGAGCTGCGAACCTCCTCCACGGATGCGTTCGTCTCCTCGGAAAGAGCCGCCAGGGTCTCGGCCCCGCGCGTAATCTCATGGGCGGCCGCCACCACTTCGCGGACGGAGTCCGCCTGGTTCTTCACCATCTGCGCCAAAGCGTCGGCGAGGATGCCGATCTCGTCTTTCCCATCGTGACCGAACTCCTTTCGCTCGATGGTGAGATCGCCGCTCCCCGCCCTCTCCGCAAGCGCCACGGCCCTGTTGATGGGGCGCGTGATCATGCGTGTGATGAAGAGCGCGACGACGACGCCGGCAGCAAGGGCGAAGAGCACTGAGAAGAGCAGCATTCTCGACACGCCGCGCGCCTGGTCGGTAACGATTCCGGCGACACGGAGCGTGCGCTCCACGCTGAAATTCATCACGCCGGCGGCGGCGGCCAGCACGCCCTCCCCTGCAGCGGTGCGGATTTTCCCCATCTCGTCGAGCGCTTTCCAGGCCTCCCGGAACGAGCCGACTGCGCCTTTGTACGCTTCGACATCCTCCAGGGCCTTCTTCAGTTGGTCTATCTGGCGTTGCTGGAACGCGGTCATCTGGATCTTCTTCAGGAAAGACTCCGCCCGCTTCAGCTCATCCTCGACACGAGTCAGCATTTCGATCCGCCGTTCGGCGACGGATCGGAGCGTGTAGCTCTCCGCCTTGTGCACCGCCTCGACGAGGTCGTCCAGGACAAGGATGTTCTCCTGCCTGTACTGCAGCGTCCCCGCGCTGGCCCCTTCCTTGATCTCCTTCTCCAACTCGTCCTTCTCGTCGAAAAGGAGGTCGTAGGCAATCGCTCCCATGGAAGCCGCCGCCTCCGCCGCACGCCTGCGCTGCGTGGCGATGTTCGCCATGAGCCCCTGAGACTCCTCCAGAAGCTTCCGATAGAGCTTCACCTGCTCCTCGGCCGTATTCATTCCCGCCGCGAGCTGTTCGAGTCCCGGGTGCTTCGAGGCGTGCTCTTTCCCGCGAGTCAACACCTCGAGAAGCTGCTCGAAGTTCTTCTTCGCCGCGTCGAGGTCGGCGAAACTCTCGCCGAGAACATACGTCCGGACGTTCAGCATCACGGTCTGCCCCAGATTTTCCACCTCGTTGGAGAGATGGATACCGGGGAGATAGCGTTCTTCGAGCGTTCCCGTCTCTACGATGACCTCGTTCATGTTCCTCCAGGCGAACCACCCCGCAGCGGCGAAAATGACCAGCAGAATCATGAAGCCGCCCGCGAGCTTCACTCCGATTTTGAAATTCTTCAACACCGCCCTCACCTCTTCTTCAATGAAGTCAACGTCCCGCTTTCGTCCGAAAGGACAGGACCGATCACTTGTTACTATAACATAAAGTGGTATATGAAAAAAACGCCGAAAGCATTCGGCGTTGTTCACTGCCAATCAAAAAAACCAGTCCGTCAATTTTTTCAACATCCTCCCGAAACAACCTGCACATCATTTCAGCGGCGCATCAGGAACGCGACTCGGAGGTCGGCTATGCGACGGCTACTTCCCCTTCGCCAGCCAAAGCGCGAAAAGAACCCCGCCGAGAGCTGCCACCTGCATGGACAGCGTGAGCGTCCTCGACGCTTCGGATGCGCGCTTCCCGATGCTCTTGGAGAGCGCGAGCGACTCCTGGAACGCGGTGTCCCGCACTCCGCCGACAAGATCCAGAAGCGACTCCGCCGCCGCTGCGGCGCGCCACTCCAGATCTCTGCGGGCTGCGGACGAACGCAGGGAAGCGTCGAACGCTCCCTGGAAGCTGTCCATACCTTCTACCATGAAGTCGATATCCTCCAGAAGCGCTGCGTCGAATATCGCCATGCGAACGTCACGAAGGGCGACACGAAGCCGCGAATGCGCCTCCCATACCGCGTCGACCCGTTCTCTTCCTTCTTCGGCAAGGAGCTGGGCGAACGCACGCTCCAGTTCGTCGACGGCATCCGCGAGAGTCTGCAAGCCGCCGGCGGCGGCAAGAGCGTTTTCAGGAACCGTGCCGCCGGATCGAAGCCAGCGCTCCAAGATCCCGCGTTGTTCGGTCAGAATTTCCCTCGATTTCGCGCGCAACGCGGTCAAGGCGCCTTGGCTATCGGAAAATCCCTTTGCCGCTTCCGCATCGACGCTTCGGAGTTCTTTCAAGGAGCCCACGATCGATCGTGCCCTTTCCTCCGCTTCATCAAGGTGGCGCGATAATGCGCCGAGATCATTACGGCGGGCGGCGTGTTCTTTCATTCCGCCGAGAGCTGCAAGCGTTTTCTCCACCTTGCCATGCGCCGCGTCGATTCTCCCGGCGCCCCCGCCCGGAAGGGCGCGCATTTCACAGAGCGCGTCATGAGCGAAAAGTTCCGCATGACGTAGAAGAAAGACTCCTGGTAGCCACCCCTCTTCCAGTATCTCCGCCTCTTCCTCGACTCTTTCGAGGCTGAGGGAGGAGTACCACCACGCTCCTGAGAAAAGCCCGGCGATGAGCAGTACTCCGATGCCGAACTTCACGCCGATCCGCATCTCTTTAAACACCGTGATCACCTCGTCTTTGCGAAAATAGACGGTACACGAAAAAGATGCCCCTCGCCTCGGCGGGGGACATCGAAGAACATCAGTCGAGCAGTTCGCGCAGAACCGACAGAGCCTCGGGGAACGCACGTCTCCCCAGCCCTACTCTGAAATGGTTCCAGTCCACATCGAAGACGCCGTCCGGCAGGATCATCAGGTTGCGCTCGGTCACCGCGCGTTCGCAGAAGTCTTTCACAGACTGCCCGCCGAGAAGGCGCGGGAAGGCGACGGAACTCCCGAGGGGTTCGAACCATTCAAAACGACCACTGAACTCGCGGAAGAAGGAGCGAGCCAGTTCAAGATTTTCCCGGACGATTCCGCGGCATCGATCCGCGAGTTCGGCGCTCCGCCGGAGGGCCGCTATCGCAAGAATCTCCGAAGGCGCCGAAGAGCAGATCGTTGTGTAGTCCTTCAGGGCGGCGATCCTGTCCAGAAGCCACCTGTCCGTCGAGGTAATCCAGCCTATCCGCAGTCCCGGGAGGCCGTAGGCCTTCGACAGACCGCCGAGGGCCACGCTCCTCCGGATGATCGCGGGCGCGGAAGGAAGGCGATCCGCAGGATCATGTTCGAGCCCCCGGTACATCTCGTCGGAGAAGACGAAGAACCCCTTCTTCACCGAGAGTTCGGCGATGGCGTTCATCTGTTCGACGGACGGAAGAAATCCCGTAGGGTTATGGGGAAAGTTGATGATTACCAGGCGGGTGTTCTCCTTGACGGCCTTCTCCAGGAAAGGAAGATCGAGCGTCCACGCGCCGTCCTCCTTCTTGAGATACCAACGGGTCACTTCGCACCCCAACGACTTGGGAATCTCATAGAGCGACTGATAGCATGGACTCAGAACCACGACATGATCGTCGCGGTCGAGCAGGGAGTTGAGCGTCAGGAAGATGCCCTCCTCCGGGTTCAGGACGATCGCCTCGTCGGCTGAAAGGCCCGTTTCACGGGCGATCTCGCGGAGGAGCGCCGGTTGTCCCCGCGACTCGGTGTACGAGAGACGAAGCTCCTTCCAAAGCTCCTCGACCTCCGCATCCGCCCCCTCCATCAGCTCGCGGACGGAGAGCGTCTCGCAGTCGGACGCACTGAGCATATGGCGTACGGAGAACTCGTATTTGGCAAAATATCGTTCAAGGAGAAAATCCCGAACTTTCATTGCATCACAGCCTTAGAAGAGATTTTATAATTCTTTTGTCGGTTGTATTATACCCGCCATTTCTCCCTTCAGGAAGATGAGAAACTAAAAAAGGACGCCCGAAGGCGCCCTTTTTTTCGCAACCGGAGCGCCGCTATCTCTTCGGCACGAGTCCGCGGCTCTCTTCGCGCACTCTGAAGCGCGACACCGCCTGCTGCATCGCCGCGCTCAGGCTCACAAGCTCCTCCGACGACGCCGCGATCGCCTCCACGACTTTCGTTTGCTCCTGCATCGAACGGCTCACGGCGCCGACCTGCTCCGCGATCTCGATGCTCGACTTCGACACGCCGTCCATGCCCGCCGTCATCTCCTCGGCGCTCGCCGACTGCTCCTCCACCGTCGCCGCTATCGTCTGGATGTTTTCCGTCACGGCGTTCATTCCCTTGACGACATCCCCGATTACCGCTCTCGTCCCGGAGGCCTTCGCCACCAACTCCCGAAGGATTCTCGACGATCCCTCGGAGTCTTTCAGCGCGCTCTCCGTCCGCGAGGTGATCTCCCCGATCAGTTTGCCTACCTCGCCCGCCGCGCGGTTCGACTCTTCGGCGAGTTTCCTGACTTCCTCGGCGACGACCGCGAATCCGCGTCCGGCTTCGCCGGCCCGCGCCGCCTCGATGGCGGCGTTCAACGCCAGCAGGTTCGTCTGGTCGGCTATCTGCGTGATGGTGGCGACGAATCCGGAGATGTTCTTCACAGTCCCGGCCAAGTTCTCGACCGCGTTCCCGACCTGCTCGCCCGCCTTCGCCGTCTGCACGATCATGGCGGCCATCTGTTCCACGGAATCGCCGCCCTGCTTCGCCTCCTCGGCGGCCAGCACCGCCCCTTCGCCGGCTTGCGAAGCTGCCTTCGCCGCGGCCTGCGCTCCGGCCGCGACCTCTTCGACTCCGGCGTTGGTCTCCTCCACCGCCGCAGCCGCGTTCTCCGTCTGCGCGCTGGTCCTCTCCGTAATCGCCATGACCTCCTCGATGGACGCGGTCGACTCCTCCGCCGCCGCGCTCAGATCTTCGGCGCGGGCGAGCACCTGCTTCGAGGTGTCCATTATCTCTCGGATCGATGCGGAAACAAGCTCTATCATCGAATTCACCGCGCCGACGAGCATCTTGATCTCCTTCATACCGCTTTTTAGTACCACTTCGGAGGTAAGATCTCCTTTCGCCACGGCCTCCATTTTCTCCGCGACCACGCGCACCGGCTTCGCGATGCTGTTCGCCAGCCACAGCGACACGATGACGATGAGCAGCGCGACGACGGCGACGGCGATCAGGATCGCCGTCCGGATGGAGCGCACGGGGGTGAGAAACTCTTCCATGGGCGTGGTAATCGCCGCAACCCAACCGGTATAGGGAACGGGAGAGTAGGCATTCATCTGATCTCTGCCGTTGAAGAAGTACTCCGCTCTTCCGCTCCGCCCCGCCATGCCGTCGCGCATCGCGCGAGCAAGCTCCGGAGCGATCTTGTCGCTCTCTACGGATGAATTCAGAACACCGACAAGCTCCTTCGCCGGATGCACGACGACGACACCGCTATCATCGGCAACGTACGCGTATCCCGTCCGCCCCCAGGAGATCGAAGCGGTTTCTTCGGCAATATTCGCCATATTCTCCGAAGCGACGAGCACGCCGACAAGCTTTCCGTCGTTCAATATCGGCGACGCGTAGAAGAAGGTCATCTCCTTCGTAACGCGATGCGCGAGCGGGCGGGAAATAACCGTTTTTTTCTCCCCGAGCACCTGTAGAAAATATTCCCTGTCCTTGATGTTCGTACCGTCCGCGCCCTTCTTGACGATTCGGACGTTTCCATCCGGGTCGGCCACGAAAACGTCAAGAAAAGCATATTCCGTGAGAAGGGGAATCAATGCTTGCTCCTGCTCCGCCCAGTTCATACCCTGGAGAACACTACGTTCGCATTGCGCCTCGACGACCTTGGAACGCTCTCTCAGGTAGGCGTTTACCTCCGTCGAGAGCGCGGAAACCAAGGCGTCTCCTTCCTTCCAGGCCGCGACGATAAGAGCTTGGCGCGCGCGGTTCATCGAAAGCAGACCGACGATCGACACGGCTGCAATACCTACAATGAGAAATGTAGCGATAAGACGTGCTCGAAGCGTGTTCACACAATAACCCCCTTTTTAAGAATGAAACCCGGCACTAACCCCTTTCAGGTTCACGAATCGGTCAAGTTTATTCATTTCATTTGCGGAATATCGAAAAGGAAAGGAACAACAGCTGAACTCGTCGATCAGTCCCTCCGTCGCGCCAGCTGAAATCGATAATTTTCGGGTTCGGGGGAGAATGGCATATCGGACGCCCCCTTGGAATGAGGGCAAAAAGCAAGGGATTAAAACCAATTACACAATCCGTGAAAAAACAATCTCCGCAAGAAAAAGCGATACCGAAGAAAGGAATAAACAACACTCCCTTTGATGGATATAGAGAATATTATGAAAGCATTAAATTTGCTCTCCTAATTGCCAATGGCAATATTATCATAGCTCAAAAAAATTCACAATATCTATTTTAAAGACAAATAAATAAAAATACAATACAGAAAAATCTAAAAACAACTAGAACTTCTCACTCTTTCTCTCTTTCTTATTTTTAAAAATATAAGCTATCAGTTATTATATAGAATATGCATATCTATCGCCTTTTCAACTAAGATACTATAAAATATTATGAAGATTATTGTAAAAAATGACGCTAATTTGGAATGAAAAAACGGGAGGCAACCGAACATGTTCGGCGTCTCCCGTTTTGCGAACGTAGACAACTAATTTGAAAAAACGATGGAGAAGCGTGACTTCAAAGAATGCTCTCGTCGAACGTCAAGGTGAAACATTCGATTCGGCCAGTTTAAGCCAAGGGTCGAACCGACCTAGAACGACGATCCCCGCCATGTCGACGGAACCGCGGATACGCTCTTTCGGACGAAACGGTTGTCGCCGTGCTTCTCGGCGGGATAGAACCCGATCTCGACTCCTCCGCCTTTCCACTTCTTCTCTTCGTCACCGGCCCGAACGTTTTTCCATTTCCTCCTTCAACCTGTGGAATTCCTCCTCCATTTTAAACAACCAAACGGCCGCCATATTCATATCTCCCGCTTTCGCGGCTTTCTCCGCCTCGAAAGCGACACGGCGGAGCGCTTCGCCGCCGACGCTCGCCGCCGCGCCCTTGATCGTATGGGCGCATCTGGCGGCTACGGTCGGATCGACCGACTCCAGAGCGGCGGCAAGCGAGGCGAACTCGCCGGGGATGTCGTCGAGGAACTCCGCAGCGATCTCGTCGGTCAGCTCCTCGTCTCCGTCCAGACGATGCAGCAGCGCTCCCCTGTCCCAAACGATTTCTTCGGAAGGCGTCTCCTCCGAAGGCGCCCCCTCTTCCGGAAAAACGGCGCGGCAGGAGCGGTTCCGCTCTTCTCTGCATCGAAGACGTTTTTCCAGCATTTCCGCGAGCGCCCTTCGCGAGACGGGTTTGGGGAGATAATCATCCATTCCCGCATCGAGACATTTTTCTCGCTCGCCTTTCATCGCGTTCGCCGTAACCGCCACAATCGGGATATTCCGCACGTCCCCCTTCATCGCCCGTATCCTACGGGTCGCTTCGTAGCCGTCCATTCTCGGCATCAGGCAGTCCATAAGCACCAGATCGAACGACGCCCGCGTCAGGACTTCCAGCGCCTCCACGCCGTCCGCGGCGGAGTTCGCCTCGACGCCGAGTTTTTCGAGCATCCCGAGGATAACGCGACGATTGGTCTCGTTGTCCTCCACCACAAGGACCCTCGCGCTTCGCTCATCATCGGAGGCGGGGAAAGGCGCGCGAGCGGATTCCCTCGTGAACGTTTCCGCCTGCTTTTCCAAAACGGCGGTGAACCAGAACTCCGAGCCTTCGCCTTCCGAACTGCGCACGCCGATTTCTCCGTCCATCATCTCCACCAAATCTCTGGAGAGAGCGAGCCCGAGGCCGGCCCCTCCATACTTGCGCGTTGCGGATGCATCCACTTGGCAAAATTTCTCGAAAAGTATGCCTATTTTGTCGGGCGGAATGCCTATGCCCGTGTCGCGTACGGCGAATCTCAAGAAAACCGAACGATCCCCCTCCTTGAGGAGCGACACGTGGAGCGTGATACCCCCTCTGTGCGTGAACTTGATCGCGTTGTCGACGAGATTGAAGAGCACCTGTCGCAGCCTCCATGAATCGCCGCGAAGCGCCGGCGGAATGTCGGGAGCGAGCGACGCGCGCAACGAAAGCCCCTTCTCCTCCGCCCGGGGACGCATCGCGGCAGTGAATCTTTCCAGAAGAACGGACAAATCGAAGTCCTGCGAATCAAGGTCGAGCTTCCCCGATTCGCTCTTCGAAATGTCGAGAATCCTGTTGATCAGCGCGTGCAACGATGTACCGCTGGCATGGATCAGTTCGGCGCATTGACGTTGCTTCTCCGTCAGAGCGCCTTCCGTCAGCAGCAGATCCGTCATTCCCAGAACTCCGTTCATAGGAGTGAGCAGTTCGTGCGTCATGTTGGTCAGGAATTCGCTCTTGGCTCTGCCGGCGTCCTCCGCCTTCACGGCAAGCTCTTTCGCCTTGCCCCTGCTTCGCGCCAGTAGCGCGATGGCCAGCAACTGAAGAAGCAGCGCGACGAGAACGACCGCGGCGATCCATCGGTTCCGATGCTCCAGCGCCGTCCTGGCGGCGAAACGCTCCGTCTCGTCGAGGACCATGGAGAAGAGGATCGGCGTATCGTTGACTACTACAGGATACGCATGCACACGGACGAAGCGGACCGAGCCGTCCGCAAGGATGTGCCGGGCGTCGAAGAAATTGCGCCGAAGCGTCCGCACCATATTTATCGCCGTACGCACTTCCTCCGGAGAGCGGTCGTCTATCCGCTCGACATTCATCCCGACAAATCCGGGATAGCCGTAAAAACTTACGGCGGCCTGATTGGCGTCGAGGATGACCCCGCTCTCCGGATCCACGAGGTACATCGGCACCCCGTAGGTCTTGAAAAGATCGTAGCCGAAAAGCCCCCTCTTCTCCGAGATCGCCTTCCACTCTTCGAGAAGATTCCTCTTCGGGCACTCGAGGAGGAAAGAGTACGGCGGAAGCAGCTCGGCGTGCATGGCGAACTTTTCCAGCACGGCGGCGTTGAAGACATAACGGTTGGGGCTTTCCATAACGACGGGGAGATCGTCGGCGGGCGTCCCCGAAAGAATTTTCAAAGCAAGCGACGCGGCGGCCTCTCCCTGAGATTCTCCGTGCACCACCTTGCCCCCGGCGGCGCCGAGAGGAACCTGGAATTCCCAGCAGGCGAAGACGGGAGCGGGCGAAGCGGACAGAATCAGCTCCAAACTCTCTTTCGAGGAGAATGTTTTACCCGAAGGCGTGAGCAGATAGGAAACGTCGAGGACGATATCCTCGGGCGAAAGCTCTTTAAGCCGCGAAACGAGTTCGTCCGACTCGAGTTCGTCCAGCCAGACGAACTCCACCCTGTCGCGAAACCTCGGCTCCACCGTCCTCGCGATCTCCAGGTTGCGCCGCGAGGTCAGGCGGGAACCCGACACGACAACCAGTTTTTTTGCCTTCGGACGAAGCTTCAGCGCGATTTCAACGGTCTCCTCGGCGGAGATCGTTTCGTTGACGCCGGTAATGTTGTTTCGTCCTCGGAGCAACTCCGGGGAGAAATTATTCACGCCGCAGAAGACGACGGGAACGTCTCCGAAGAGTTCTTCGCCGTATTCCAGCAGGAAGGAGAGCGCGTCGTCGTCGACGCAGAGTACGATGTCGAAGACAACGCGCCGATCCGTGTATCGTCGTTCGAGAAAGGAGCGCATCTCCTCTTTGCTTTTCTCTCCCGGATCTCGCGCCGCGTTCAGATACTCGGTATATATAACGACGTTGTCGACTTCCGCCGCCATCCCGTTCAGAATTCCTCGATGTTCCGAGTCGCTCCACTCGAATCCCTGATGGTACGAATGAAGAACGAGCATCTTCTTCTCGCGGGCGAAGGATGCGTCCAACGGCAGCAGGCACAATAAGAGCGTGGCGAGGACTCGCACGAACATACGGCAAGTCCTTCCGGGCGTATTCTCGAAACACGAAAGCGATCCCTCCGAGAAAATAGAGGGCACCACCTCGGACGGAAAAATCAAACGCATCGGAATTCCCTCTTTCTTCAAGCCGAGGCCGCAGCCTCGAGGGCGCGGGGAGTACGTCCTCGCGCCGGAAACGCTACTTCTTCACGCCGGGAAGGACCTCCAACCTGTTGTGATCATATTTGAACGCGAACACTAAAGCGCGAAGCTCCGACGAAAGAACGGCCAACTCCTCCGCTCCCTGCGCCACTCGTTCGCCCGCTTCCCGCATCTACCCTCCGACGTTGTGGCGGATTCGGCGGAAGAGGCGACGCGCGAAACCACCTCCCGCACGGCGCCCGCAGTCGCCTCGTTCGACGCCGCCTGCTGCTGCGTGGCCGGCGAAATTCTGGACAAGCCTCCCATCATCTTCTCGATGGTACGGCGCGACTCCTGCGCCAATTCGCTCGCTCCCTCGGAATCTTTCGCATTGCTCCGCGACGAGGCCACCACTTTTTCCAGATCCTTCGCAATGCCCCCGGCAAAATCGGCGATCCGTCCGGCGGCCTTGTTGCTCTCTTCGGCAAGCTTGCGCACCTCTTCGGCGACGACGGCGAACCCTCTTCCCGCCTCTCCGGCGCGCGCCGCTTCGTTGGCGGCGTTCAACGCCAACAGGTTCGTCTGATCGGTGACTCCGACCTCAAGAAAACCTTCCGCTCTCCCTAGTCCATCCCCAGAACTTCCCGGCGCATGGTTTGTATCTCCAGAAGGGGGAGACGTTCCCGAAGATGTGCGTCGACCTCCTTCGAAAGCCCCGCCGCAAGGGCCCCTTCTTTCCAGACGGTTTCCACGCGCGCGACCGATTGACGGCATGAAAGCCTACGAAAGCAACGGAGGAAAGCGAAACAAAAAGGAAAAGTGCGATCAACCTTCCGCGATCGGGCCTGCTCCAGATTCTCCAGGCGGCTCAAATACGTCGTTCCTCCGATAATGGACGCAAAAAAGAGGACGATACTCGATACAAGAACCGCGATCTTACCCTACAATTTCAAACGCAACATCTTTATTTCCATAGCTACCCCTCGATAAAATAACGTGCACATACTTAAAAAACGATTTTTATCAAATAACCTCTAGAAACAAGATTCGATCACCCGACACCGAGATACAAACGCAGTACTTATAACTTACTTAAATGCTTTTTGTCAAGCCGATTTCTGTATTGTCGACTGTTTTATTAGATGAAACAAAAAGACAAACCTTCTCCCCTTTATAAAACTCTAAATCACGCAAACGCGAAAACTGTCCAGTTCTTCACAAGATCTCCGTCTTTTCGTTTGCGATATGCCCGAATCTTGGCAAACAATGTTAACTTCACTTCCGCCTTCTGGAAAACTCAACGGAGTCCCGACGACACTCTTCTCGATCTATAGGTAGCACATTTTTTATTTAAAACATATGTTCAAATCAAGAATAATAAATCTTTTAATATTAATATTTGTTTTCATTTGTTCGATTTTCATTTTTGCATATTGCCAATTTTAGCAATTCATATAGCGCTTTGGTTTTATTTCTGATATGATATTAAAAAACAAACCCTACATTCTATTTCCGGAGTGTCTTTGTTATAGCTCGCATCACTTTTAATAAAACGTCTGTATATCCCAAAGGGCCAACGTACGGTGCCTTCGAAGCCGAAAAGGAGCTTCTTACGATGTTCCGCACTGTTTTGAACGCTCAGACCTCCTCTTTCCACACTCACCGCGCCTTCGCGTACATGGACGCGACGTTCCGGCGTCGCATCCCAGGCCCGTCGCTCGCCGTTCCGCTTGGACGAACCGGTCTCCGCCGCGCGAACATCCTTTTTTTCCTGCGGCGGTTCGGTGCGGCTCTCCGTCGCATAATCAAGCTCCGCATCGCTCCGATATGGCCGAATTCAGCGAATGCCCCCCCTGCCTTACATCGCATCTGCGCACAGCACGGATTTTCCATATCCGTCCTTTATTCTATTTGGAGAAAAACGCGGCGCTCAAGCGCTGCGCGAAGGAGGAGATCGCAATGGCGGAACAGCAAATGGTCGTGTTCTCGCTCGGCAAGGAAGAGTTCGGTATCGATATCTCCCGCGTCCGCGAGATTGTTCGGCTTCAGAACATCACGACGATCCCGCAGTCCATGGACTTCGTGGAAGGGATAGTGAATCTACGGGGACAGATCGTCCCCATCGTCGACTTGTGCAAGCGTTTTCTCGCGGCGGTCGGGCGGGCGTCGAACGATGCGGAACGCCGCATCATCGTGGTGCATATGTCGGGACAGAGCATCGGCATTCTTGTGGACGGGGTTTCCGAAATTCTTCGAATTCAGGACGAATCCGTGGAGGCTACGCCGCCTCTGGTCGCAAGCGGCATCAGATCCGATTTCATCAGAGGGGTTGCAAAAGTGGCGGATCGCTTGATCATCGTCCTCGACCTCGACCGCATCTTCTCGTTCGAGGAACAGGAAACGCTCGCACATTCCGCCGTGTAATGAAAAGCTAAGATGCGGGCACGCCCGCATCGGGAAAATTTTCAATCGAAGATACGACTACTTCGCGCATACCAAATAGGGGTGAATTATAATGATGAAATTTTTACGTAAAACGTCCATTCGCTTCCGCCTGTTCGCCTTGACGACCGCGCTCTGCCTTTTTACCGTGGCAGCGGCATTCGTCGGCTACTACCGGCTCGTCGCCGCAGGAGACGACATGGCGGATATGTACCGGAACAATCTCCTTCCCGTTCAGTGGATGAACGACGCCAGAGCCAACATCCAGGGGATCAGGGCCAATATCTTCGCGCTGATGTTGACCACGGACGAGGCGGAAAGCCGCGCGCTCCTCGGCGATATCGCCCGTCGCCGCGCGCTCAACGATGAGAACTTCGCGAACTACCGGAAAACAGCAGTCGACGAATTCGAGAAAAAACGACTTTCCGAGGCAGAAAAGCACATGGGCGTTTTCCGCCGTGCTACGGAGGATGTGCTCAAGCTGGCCGAGGCCAACAAGAACGCCGAGGCGCACGTTCTGTTCGTCGAACAAGCAGCCGGATCATTGGAAGGACTCAACTCCGCTCTGGTCGATCTTGCGAACTTCTGCGTACAGTCGGCAAAAGACGCGGACGAAAGCAACGCGGCGGCGATATCCGCAGCTCGGCGGATGCTGCTCTCCATCTCCGTAGTATCGCTCCTCTTGGGCGCCTTCCTGGGATTCCTCATCTCCTCCTCCGTAGCGAAATCCCTGGCCGGCCTGCGTTTCGGCGTCGAAAAGTTCGCGGACGGCGACCTGACGGTGACGTTCGACGAGAGCGGCAAAGACGAGGTTACTCTGGTCGCCCGCGCGCTTGCCGATATGGGCGCGAAGCTGAGGAACGCCATGAAGTCCATCGCCGGAGCATCGGAGAGACTGGGGAACAGTGCCGAGGAGTTCTCCGCCCTCGCCGAGGAGTCGAACGCCGGAGTCGAGGAGTCGCGCGCCGGAGTGGACGACGTCTCCTCTCAGATGGAGAGTCTGGCGGCGGCCAGCCAGGAGATCAACGCCTCCGTCGAGGAGGTGGCGAGCGGCGCCCAATCCTCCGCGCAGAAGGGAACCGAGATGGCTCAGGAAGTGGAACAGGCGCGCCTTGCGGGCGAAGAGGGAACCAAGGCGGTCGAGAAGGCCGTCGCCAGCATCAACGGCGTGGCGAAGGACGCGGAGCAGTCCGCGCGGCAGGTGAAGAGCCTCGGAGACCGCGCGCGGGAGATCCAGAGCTTCGTGGCGCAGATCGGCGGCATCGCCGACCAGACGAACCTGCTCGCTCTGAACGCCGCCATCGAGGCGGCGCGGGCCGGCGAGGCGGGAAGGGGTTTCGCGGTGGTCGCCGAAGAAGTGCGGAAGCTCGCCGAGGAGAGCAACGAGGCGGCGAAGAAGATCGCGGAGCTGGCGTCGGGGATCACGAAAGATCTGGACAAGGTCGTGGCCTCCTCGGAGGGGAACGCGAAGGACTCCGTAGCCTCGAGCCATCTCGCGGAAGAAACGCGCGCGACCATCGGGAAAATGATGGCGGCGCTGTCGCGGATATCGGGGGCGACGCAGGACCTCGCGGCGGTGTCGGAGGAGCAGGCGGCGTCGAGCGAGGAGATCGCGGGAGCGGTGCAGAACATCGCGTCGCGGGTGAGCGCGGCGGCCGCGTCGTCGGAAATGGTGCGGGGCCAGATGGCGGAGGTCGGCACGTCGGCGGAGCGCGTGGCGCAGGGCTCGGAGGAACTGGCGGAGCTGTCCAAGGAACTCCGGAAGCTGGTAAGCGTCTTTCGTTTCGGAGAAAGCGACGACTTGAAAGGGTTGGTTCCGGTGAGAGAAACTCCCAAAAACTCGTCTCCGAAGACAAAGGAAAGAAAACGCTGAAGCGGCGCCTTTTCGAACGTCGCAGAGCGAACGAATTCAGTTGACCGGATACATTGCGGAGGCCTCCGTTTCTCGGCGGGGCCTCCGTCGCCTTACGAGGCCGCGCTTCAGCGCAGAAATTCCGCCACGGCGTCGAGTTCTTCGAACGAGCCTCCTTCGGCGAACAAATTTCGACATACGTCGACGACAGTCTCGTCGAAGAAGCACCCTTTCTCTTCTTCGATAAAACGGAGAGCCGCGTCGATGCCCTGCGAAGGTCGGTAGGGGCGGTGCGACGCCATCGCCTCCACCGTATCCGCCACGGCGATGATCTTCGCTTCGAGGAGAATTTCGTCGCCCCGCAGCCCCCGAGGGTAGCCCGATCCGTCCAACCGCTCGTGGTGTTGCCGTACGATTTCGGCGATATCCCACGGGAAGTCTACTTTTTTCAGTATGTTGTACCCCTCTTCGGCATGGGTCTTGACCAGAGCGAACTCTATGTCGAGCAGCTTGCCCGGTCTGCTGAGTATTTCGGACGGTATGCCGATTTTGCCGATATCATGGATGGCGGCCGCAAGATATATTCCACGGCATACCTCGTCGTCGAGCCCCATGCGCCGCGCGATCTCCAGAGAGAGCAGCGCCGTCCTCCGCTGGTGCCCCGCCGTGTAGGGATCCTTGCTTTCGACGGTCTGGGCCAGCACCTCCACGGTCTGGAAAAACGAGCCGTGCAGTTTTTCGATGTTCGTCAACAACTGCGCTTCCTTTTCCTTCAACGCCGTCTGATCGCGGAAGAACACGTACAGCTCGTCGCCGGTTCTCGCGGTATCCGGAACTGAAAATGCGAGGAGAGAAAAGAAGAGTTCGTTTCCGTCCTTCGTCCTCAACGATCCCTCTTCCACGACGGGCTCGCCGGCGATCGCCTTCTCGAGCACACTCCGCAGGTTCGCGGCCTTTTTACAATCGCAGAGGGAGAGCGCTTCCTCGAAAGGTCTGCCGAGCACCTCCTTCCGCGAAAATCCCGTCATCCGCCAGAACGCCCGGTTCGCTTCGTGAATATGCACGCCGTCCCGACTTGCGAGAATACCCTCCGGAGAATTCTCGAAAAGCGCGAGCGCGCGCGAGCGCTCGTTCGCATGAGCCCGCCTCGCCATCTTCAGTTCGGTCGTGTCCCATCCGACGCACTGAATCTCCTTCAGCCTGCCCTCCCCGTCGAAAAGGGCGATATCTCGCCAGAAATACCAGCGCACCCTCCCGTCGCGCGCGACGACCTGCTTTTCGAGCATGTACACAGGAGACTCCGGAGTCAGCTTCGAGAGGTGATCGAAGTTCGAGGAGGAGAGGCTCTTGAGGTCGGTTCCGACGATCTCCCCCGGCGTTCTTCCGAAAAATCGGGCGTAGGCTTGGTTGCAGAAGGTTATCGTTCGGTCGGGAGCAAGGCGGACGATAAGTTCCGTCTGTGTTTCCACGATGTCCCGGTACATCTCTTTCGCGGCCTGAAGCTCCTCTTCCGCTTCGAGCAGAGAGAGCGTTTTTCCGATCACTCTGGAGATGCTCGCAAGCAGAGGGAAGTCCGTCTCGGGCGATAGAGCGTACTCGGAGCAGTTTTCCAGAGAAAGCGCCCCCTTCAGCGCGCCTTCGGCCTCCACGGGAAAAACGGCAAGAGAGCGTACCCCGAATCGTTCAAGTCGCTCCCTCTCCTTCCGCCCGGCGAATGGAGAATCTTCAAGCTTCGGAATATGCAACACCCGGCTCTTCCTGGCGGTCTCGACCCACCAGGAACTTTCCTCCACCCGCAATCCCCGCATAGAGAGTTTTAGCGAAGGAATCCCGGGAGCGCACCATTCGTGCGTTTTATCGAGCATCTCCGCGCCGACTCGAAAGAGATTCGCCCTGTCGGCGCCGTACTCCGCCCCGAGAAGCGCAAGCGCCGCGTCGGCGACCGCGTCGAATTCGCTCCTGTTCTTGCAGAATGCGAAGTCGGAGATGATTCGCGCAAAAGAACTTTCCCTTCGAGCGCTCTCCGGAAGCGGGCCGTTCGGCTTCATCCGTTCGGCTTCTTCGCGTCCGAACGCGCGAATCTCGCGCAACCGTCCTTCGACGAAGATACCCTGGAGCTTCCAGTGAACGACGCGGACACCGCCGTTTGAAAGAGGGACGGAGAGCGGACAGGATGCGGTGGGGTATTCCATGGAGAGGGAGGCTATTGCATTCTCGAGGGCGACCGCTTCTTCTTCGGGGAGCATCTCGAAAAAAGGACGTCCCGGCAATTCGTTTCGTTCGACTTCGAGCACCCTGCAAAACGCCTCGTTCGCGAAGGTGATCGTCGTCTCCGGCAAAAAACCGCAGATCGGATCCGGAGCCGATTCGACGAAATCTTCATACTCTGTCCGACTTGAAGCGAGAGAAACCCACATCGGCATACACCAAACCTCCATTTTCCGTATCCGACTTCGGAGCGTTTATGAACGACACTTCCGAGACACGTGAAAAACGCTATCGAAATCCGTTGCATCCGCGCGTCGAACCCGTTTAAGAAAAAACTTTTATCACATAGTCCATACTTTGACAATGTCTTATTAAATAGACTTAACTCAATGTAATTATTTGGTAACACTTAAAAAATTATTACCACAATGCGTTTTGTTTTGATATCAGCATTCATCCTAGCATCGTAGGAAAAGCGAGGCGCAGCTTTCTCGTTTCCCGGGGGAAATCGGACGATATGCCGTTTTCTTCGCGTACGACGCGCGACGGGAGACGATCGAAAGAATTCGCCGTCTCCCGTCGCGTATCTATCGACGTAAAGGTTAAAAACTACCGCATGGAGTATTCCTTCTTGAACTCGTCGATCAGCTCCTGCGAAAAGCGCTCGGCGAGTTTGTCCCACGTCGCGGAGACCCTTGCGAACAGCGGCGTCAGCTCCTCGTCCGCGTAGGTGCGCACCTCTATGCCCGCCTCCCGCATGAGCCCGAGATATTTCTCCTGGTCCTGCTCCGCGAGGTAGACGCTGACCGCGGAAACTTTCGCGCACGCGTCCTGGATGATCGCCCGGTCCTCATCGGACAGCTTCTCCCAGGTCTTCAGGCTCATCATGTAGTTCAGGTTCTCCACCGAATAGCGAAGGTCGTACCAGTACTTGATCACGCCCTTGAGGATCGTGTACGCGGCGGCGGGCGTCATTCCGTTCACGCCCTCGGCGAATCCGTTCTGGAGCGAGCCGTGCACTTCGTCCCACGGGATGGTGATCGTCCGGTACCCCATCGCCTCGGCGCCGAGCTTGAACACTTCCATTTTCGGGATGCGCAGCAGAATGCCCTTCTTGACGTCGGGATTCAGCGGTTCGTTCACCGGCTTGGTGCTTCCGATGCCGATGAAGCCCTCGAACTGGAAGCCGAGAAGCTTGACGCCGAGCGCGGAGTTGAATTCGTCCATCTTCCTGAAAATCCACCCGTCCGGAGCGAAGATCGTCCTCGCCTCGTCGAACGTCCGGACGAAGCAGTTGATGTTGCCCAGCTCGAGCCGAGGATCGAACTGGCTGGGAACGGTGATGGCCGCCATATCGACGGAACCGCGGATCAGCTCCTCGTAGATGAGGGTATAGTCGCCGAGTTCGTTGTCGGGGTGAAGCCTGATCTCGATACGTCCGCCGGTCCGCTCTCTTACCTCTTCGGCGATCTGCCGCATGAGCTTCGTCGACGTGTGTTCCTCGGGGAACTGCCCGGCGAAACGGAGCACCCTTTCGGCCGCCGCCGCCGCGGGGCCGACGAAGGCGGCCAGAAGTACACACGCCGAAACAACAAGAAGATACCGCATTTCCTTTCGCATCGAACGCACTCCTTTCGAATCGCATAAACGCTCTGTTCCGGTTGTTTCCAACCGGCCCGGCGCCCTCGCAGTCGCGATGCGGCGCCTCTCCCATCGTTTTCCGGATCGAGACAGGCCGTTTTCACCCTCTCGACTTTTCCCGGAGGGCGATTCCACGTCTCTCCGGATGATTCCTTCCGGCCACCTCTGAAACGTCGCGCCGTCGGAGAAGTGGTCGGCAGCGCCGTTCTTCGAAACGCACTTGCGTTCACAAAAGTTGCGGACCTCATTGTAGCAGTGCGTACAACCGAAGTCCACTCCCGCCCGAAATAAAATGTTCACTATTTCACAATATGGCTCTCCGGGAAGCGGCGAAGCTCCGGCATGATGCTCACATGATAGAATAAAGCGTTGAAAATACAAGAGCGGAACCTCGAACGCTCACCCGACGATTCCCGGGCGACACCGGAGAAAGGCAGGCGCAGCATGCGGTATAGTCTGAGTCCCTCAATTTACAGGCGCATACTCAAATTCCAGCGCGACGAGCTGACATCGAGCATTTTGTACACGTATATCGCCGGACGTCAACGAAACGAAGAGAACAGGAACGCCCTGCTGGAAATCGCGGAGGCCGAACTGAGGCATTGCGCGACATGGAAGCGGTATACGGGAAGGGAAGTCATGCCCGACCGAGTAAAGATATTTTTCTTCAAGATACTCCACGTCTTGCTGGGCGATACCTTCACCATCAAGTTCTTCGAACAGGCGGAAGACTACGGCGCCCGGGAGTTGCGCGAAATCGAGGAGGAGATCCCCGAAGCGCGGGCGATCATCGAGGACGAGGACGAACACGAAAAACGCCTTATGGCGATGGTGGACGAAGAACGACTGCACTACATCGGCTCCATGGTGCTGGGATTGAACGACGCGCTCGTGGAACTCACCGGCACGATCGCCGGCCTGACCTTCGCGCTGATGAATACCCGGCTCGTGGCCCTTTCGGGAATCATCACCGGCGTCTCGGCGACGCTCTCGATGGCGGCGTCCAACTATCTGGCCGAACGCGCCGACGGAAACGCGAAAGCCCTCAAGTCAAGCTTCTACACGGGAATGGCCTATCTGGTCACCGTCGCGCTGATGGTGCTCCCCTACCTGCTGCTGCCGAACACCCTTTACCTGGCGGCGTTCGGCGTCATGTTGACCGTGGTGGTGCTGATCATCGCCGTGTTCAACTACTACGTCTCCGTGGTGCAGTCCATTCCCTTCTGGCCGCGCTTCGCGGAAATGGGAACCATCAGCTTGAGCGTGGCGGCGATCTCCTTCGTAATCGGCCTGCTCGCCAAGCGGCTGCTCGGCATCGAAATATAGACGCGCCGCGCCCGTCCCCCGATAAATCGCGGAAAAACACGGAACGCCCCTCTCTCGAACTTTTCTCTGCACGGGAGGGGCGTTTGCTTTCCATAGCCGACGACTCCCGAAAAAAACCCGTCCAAACCGTTGCGTAGATCGTTCTTCGAATAGTACTCCGTCGCTAAATTTTCCAAGCCTCTTGACATACGCAATAATTACGAATATATTGATATGGTCATAATAACATAATACCAATTTCTGCCGAACGGCTTCTTCCGTATACGAAGGGGGTGTTATGGAGAAGCGAAAAAAGGGCGGTGCGCGCGGAGAATCCTGGAACATAAGAACCCATGGGATCAGGGGAAAAAGGAGGTATTCGTATGAAAAAGGCAATAACTCTGCTGGTACTTTTCACTTTGGCGGCTTTCGCTTTCGGCGCCGGCGGTACGCACCCCGCCGAAGCGGCGAAGATAGTCATAAGGGCGAACGTATCGTCCAACCCGAAAGCAACCCCGGACCTTCCTACGATTCACTGGTATCAGAGCTTCGTCGACGAGATGACGAAAAGGGTGCCGGACGAAGCCGAGGTAAAGATCTACTGGGACGCCCAACTCGCAAGAACGTACGCCGAGGGGATCAACGGCGCGCAGAACCAGATGATACAGATGATGAACATTCCGGCAGCCTCCTTGGCGGAGTATTCGAAAGCGATGATCCCTCTCAACGCGTTGTTCGTCGTCCCCTACCCCCATAACGAGATCGCCAGAAAAGCCTTCCAGGGGCCGTTGGGCGAGAAGATTCGGCAGAGAGTCATAGAAGATACGCACCTCCGCATAGTCTCCTTCTGGGATTTCGGTTTCCGGCATATACTCTCCAAGGACAAACCGATCAATTCAGTAGAGGATTTAAAAGGCATAAAAATCCGCTGTCAGCCGAACCCCGTTCAGCTCGCCGCCTTCAAAGCCTTCGGATGCAACCCGACGCCCATCACCTGGGCGGAACTGTTCACCTCGCTTCAGCAGGGAGTGGTCTCCGCGACGGAAAATCCACTTGTCAATATCTACCAGGCCCGCCTGTACGAAGTCACGAAGTACCTATCTCTTACGGGACATCTTCTGGACTACAACGTGCTGCTCGTAAACGAACAGTGGTACCAGGCGCTTCCCGAGAAGGTGCGCAAGGCCTTCGAAGAGTCCGCCGCGATCGCCGACGAAGTCTACGTCAAACAGCTCGACGCTTCCGAAAAAAAGTTCATGGAGCTGGCGAAGGAGAAAATGGATGTTCGGGAAGTTCCCGCGGCCGAGATAGACAAACTCAGAGAGATCGGTCTTCCGGTTTCCAAAGAAGAAGTGGTCAAGCAGGTGGGACAGGAGTATTACGATTATTTCATGGGCGAGTTTGCCCGTATCGAAAAAGAATCTCTCGGAAAATAGCGACATTCTCCCCCGCGAAGGCGCCTCTCGTTTTCTTTGAAATGAAGGGGCGTCTTCGCAGTCATCCGCGCCCGATACTTCCCGCCCCCGGATGAGGAAATAAAGGAGCGAGTGCTATGAATATTCTACGATGGCTGGAAAGCAATATTGAAAAGACGATCGTGGCGCTATCGACGACGGTGCTGCTCGCAAGCTGCTTTTTAGGGGTCGTCTCCAGATATGTTTTCAACATGTCCCTCACATGGACGGAAGAGGCGTCGCTGTTTTCCCTTCTCTGGCTCGCGTATTTCGGCTCCGCGCTCTCCGTGACAAGAAGACGACACCTACGAATAGAACTGCTGCCGATGCTCCTTTTCGGAGAAAGAGGGCAAAAAATCGTTTCAATGCTTGTGAACATCGTTTTTTTCGGATTCGCCCTTTTCATTATGAAGGGGAGCTTCGAAATGACGATGCTGGCGAAAAACACGAACCAGGTATTCGCGGCCACGGGAATTCCCCGCTGGATTTCCATCGCGGCCGTTCCCGCCGCCTTCGCGGTGATCGCGCTTCGCGTTCTTCAGGATACGCTGCGGCATTGGCGGGAATACAAAGCGATGAAGAAAGCCGACGAGCCAAGGGGGGGTAAACGATGGAACCTTTAGTGCTCATGGGGCTGTTCTTTCTTTTCCTTTTCTCCAGCCTGCATATCGCCGTGGCGATAGGCATGGCGGTCATAACGTTCACATTCATCTACCCCGTAGGCAACCTTTCTTTCGTGGCGCTCAACATGTACACGGGCCTCTACTCGTTTCCTCTTCTGGCGATTCCGTTCTTTTGCCTGGTCGGAACGATCATGGAAAGCGGCGGACTTTCCCGCCGCCTGGTCAACGTGGCGAATAAACTCTTGGGCAATACGACGTCCGGGCTGGCCATCGTCACCATCGTCGGTTGTCTTTTTTTCGGCGCCATTTCAGGCTCCGCTCCCGCGACCGTCGCCGCGATAGGAAGCATCATGTACCCCCAGATGCAGAAGTTCGGCTACCATAAAGAGTTCGCCGCCGGACTCATTGCGACGGCCGGGGGTCTCGGCATCATCATCCCGCCGAGCATTCCCATGGTCGTCTACGGAGTGGGAACGCAGACGTCGATAGGCGACCTCTTCCTTGCCGGAATCATCCCCGGCATTCTCTGCGGACTCAGTCTGATGGGGGTGGCATGGTACATCGGCAGGAGGAGAGGGTACGGCGGTACCGGCGAGAACGCTTCTTTCTCGGAAAAAGCGAGGGCCGTTTGGGAGGCGAAATGGGCTCTGGTCCTCCCGGTGATTATCCTCGGCGGTATTTACGGCGGCGTCTTCACCCCCACCGAGGCGGGCGTCGTCGGGTGCGTCTACGGGATAATCGTGGGCAAATTCTTCTATAAAGAACTGAAGTTCAAAGATATTTTCGAGATATTCATCGACAACGCCTCGGTCGTGGGCATTATTTTCCTTACGTTCGGGGTCGCCAACTCCCTGTCGTTTTTAGTCTCTTTCACGCAGCTGCCGGCGGCGCTCGGCGATATCGTGGGGGCGATCTCCCGGAACAAGTACGTCGTCCTGGGGATCATCAACGTGTTTCTTCTTATCGTCGGCATGCTTATGGACACCATGTCCGCCAACCTCATCTTCTCCCCGCTTTTACTGGCCATCGTTCAGCCCCTCGGCGTGGATCCCGTGCACTTCGGCGTCATCGTCACCATCAACCTCGCCTTGGGTTTCGTCACGCCTCCTATGGCGACCAATCTCTACCTGACTTCGGCTTTGACGAAAGTTCCCGTTCCCGAGGTGGTGAAAGAATCGCTGCCGTTCGTTTTCGCCATGATAGCGACGCTTTTCCTGATCACGTATATTCCCTCGCTCAGCATCGGAATCTTGCGGTTTATCAGGTAACGTACCGAAAAAACTCTTCGTGCGCGCGATCCGCACGCGCATACGAGGCAACCGCGTTTTACTATTTCGCAAAGAAAGGGTGTGCGCCGTGAAAATCACAAGCGTCGAGATTTTTGATTGCGAAGTCAACCGAAAAGACCCCAATATGGCATCCTTCAACCCCGTGCTCATACGAGTAAACACGGACGAAGGGATCAGCGGCATAGGCGAAGTGGGGCTTGCCTACGGGAGCGCGTCCAAGGCGTCGGTGGGCATCGTCCGGGATCTCGGGAAACTGGTCATCGGGAAAGACCCTATGAAGGTCGAATCGATATGGGAATTTCTTTTCAGGGGCACTTTCTGGGGAATGGGCGGAGGCCCCGTCGTCTACGGCGGGATGAGCGCGCTCGACATCGCCTTCTGGGACATCCGGGGCAAGGCGCTGAACACTCCCGTCTACCAAATGCTCGGAGGCAAGACGAAAGAGTCGCTCCGCACCTACGCCAGCCAGCTCCAGTTCGACTGGGGAGTTCAGTACAAGGTGCTCACCGAGCCGGAACAGTACGCGGAAGCGGCGAAGAAAGCCGTCGCGGAGGGATACGACTGCGTCAAAGTGGACCCCGTAATGATCGATCGTCAGGGGAATCGCCCCTTGGTCTCCCCCGAAGCCTGGAATTTGTACGGAATACTGAAAGACGATCAGATTCGTATGGCCGTCGACCGCGTCCGGGCGATCCGCGAAGCCGTCGGCCCGAAGGTCGACATCATCATCGAAATTCATAGCTACCTCGGCGTCAACTCCGCCATTCAACTCGGGCGGGCTCTCGAAGAGTTCAATATTTTCTACTACGAAGAACCTATCTACCCTCTGAACGTCGACAACATGGCGCTCGTCGCGAGAAGCGTGAAAATCCCGATCGCCTCCGGAGAAAGAATCTATACGCGATGGGGGTACCGTCCGTTTTTCGAGAAACAGGCTCTCGCGGTCATCCAGCCGGATCTTTGCCTGGTCGGCGGCATAACCGAGGGCAAGAAAATTTGCGACTACGCCAACATTTACGACGCGACGGTGCAGATTCATGTGTGCGGAGGACCGGTTTCCACGGCGGCCTCTCTTCATATCGAGGCGGTCATTCCCAACTTCATCATCCACGAGCATCACACCTACGCGCTCAAACCGGAAATTCGCGAGCTGTGCGTTCACGACTACCAGCCGCGGAACGGGCAGTACGAAATTCCCGACCTTCCCGGCCTCGGGCAGGCGCTCAACGACGAGGTGGTCCGCGACTATCTTGCGTGGACCGTGAAATAAAACCGCAGAGCGTCGGAGGTTCCCGAACTTCGCGGGGACTTCCGGCGCTCTTTTCGAAAGAGCTTCATATCGAGGAACCGAAGGGTATCCGCATATCGAATATTTTGTTATAATTAACCCATATACACGTTGCATATTATGAATAATCGAGAGCGCGGAGAAGATCAATCCATGCAGACAATTAAAAGAATTTCTTTAGTCGATTCCGTTGTCGAGCATATTTTACAATCTATTCAAAATAAACGCTTTCTTCCGGGGGACAAAATTCCTCCCGAAAGAGAGTTCACCGTCGCGCTCGGGGTAAGTAGAACCGCATTGCGAGAAGCGATCAAACGACTCGAATCCTTAGGTGTTCTTACCGTTCGGCAAGGAGACGGAACATACGTAAGAGCCGACGCGGGAAACAAGGAGCAGGCCTTCCGCCAGGGAATGCGCGACCTTTTTTCGATGGGCGATATTCATATGCGGGACTTTTTGGAAGCGAGAGAGCTTGTCGAATCCAAGGCCGTGGTTCTGGCCGCCGAGAGCGCGACGGACGAAGAGCTGCGTCGCCTCGAGCATCTTCAGGAATGTATGGAAAATACCCTGAACGATCGGGAACAGTTTCTTCGGTATGATGTCGAATTTCATAGGCACTTGCTGGAAATTTCTCACAATCCAATACTTAAACGTTTCTTATGGTCCGTCGACGACCTTCTGAACGAGCAGATAAAACGCTCCGTAACCACGCACGAAAATCTGCAGAGCGCTCTCGAAGCCCACTCCGAGATCGTCGACGCAGTGTGTTCCCGCAACCCGGAAAGGGCCGAACAAGCCCTGAGATCGCATTTGAAGAAGATCTCAACGCTTCTGCTCAACGCCGTTCTCAACAGGACCAAGTCCGAAGACGAGCGATAAGATTCGCAGCTTCCGTGGCGAACGGCGTCGATGCCAAGCAACCAACCTTTTTCGGGGGTTATTCGAACACCCCGCGCTTCGCTCGCGCCGTTTTTCGCCGCCTGCGCGCGTTCAGCTCCTTGTCCGCGGTATCCTTCCCGATCAACAGCTTTACTCCTGCGAACACGTCGGGCGTTTCCAGTTCTCTCCAAGTATAAAAAACGTAGCGGTCCTCGTCGAAACCGCTTTCGACGCGCTTGTATATCCATACCCCCTGGAGAGCCGCCAACATCATTACGACGCATTGAAGGCGCAGAGCATACGATCTTCCTTGGAGAAAGGCGTCCTTCCGTTTTTTAGCGTCCGGAATATCGAACTTCGACTCTATCAGCACAACCGCGCTCTCCTCCCCCTCCCCGCCTTCGGCTCCGACGACATAGTCCGGAACGTTGCGCTCGCCTCTTCCCATTCGGATACGGTACTGATATATCCAGTCCGTTTCCGAGAAGCCGACTCTTCGCAGAAGAGGCTCCACAAGCGAGCGCTCCACGTCGCGCTCGCAAAAGAGTGCCACATCGGGAAGAGGTTGCGCTTCGGGAGCATCCGGCAATACCGAAAGATCGAATCCCTTCGCCCGGAGCATCTCCAGAATCGCGGAGTATTCCTCCACCGTAAACGACATCCCCGAACACCCTTGAAAGTGAGCGCGAACGGCAGGCGTCTTTCCCAGCAACGGATGGGAGACGATTTCTTTGAATGAAATCGGCGGTATTTGGACGGGGCGTCCTATTCGTACGGCGGTGTAGAAGAAAAAGTAGGGATCGTTGAAACCGTCGTCGAGGACCCGCCATATCGAATGCAGAGAGCTCCTCGGCGAAACGCACCATACCAGCGCCAGATCGCCTCGACGGGCTTCCAGACTTGCCTGCCAATACGATACAGAGTTCTCTTCCGCCGCGTCGAGAAACTCGAAATCTCCGTTGCCGCCCGTGCCGCCCATGAGAAACCAGATTTTCGAAGGACGAGGGAGCTGCCTGGATTCCTGTTTTCCCATCTCTTTTTCAGTAAAATCGTAAAGGAACGCGTTGAGTTCAGCCGGAGAAAGGCCGTGTTCGCGTCGGAAGCGCTGCATTTCCCGGTTTACTTGCAGATAATAGAGCGCCCTGTCGCGGACTTTGCGCCTCCCGGGAATCTCCGGCAACGAGATGCCGAACCTGTCTCCGATTCGCTGAAGACGATCGAATGAGCATGAGAACAGATAAGGGAAGAAGAACTCGGGAAACGCCTCGTGAATTCCCGAACTCAATCCCTGAATAGAGAGGATGATATCTTCGTAGGCCAAGACATCGATCTCCCCTCCCCCGTACACGAGAACACGCTTCTCTTCTCCGAGATCGATCCGCCACTCCAACCCCTTGTCCGCAATGGAAGTAAAAAGTTGCTCCGCCTCCTCAAGGGTGAAGAGTTCATGCCCGGCGTACTCGGAACGAAAGAGGCTTCGAAGGTCGACGGTCGAGTTCGCACCCTGCGCGACGGGGCCGGAAACCTCTCCGTTCTCAAGAGGAGCGGAACAAAGCGCGAAGTCGAAAGGCGGCGTTCGAGGCACGGGAGAGAACGCCGCGGCGTGCTCCGCAAGATCCCGCGCTATCGCCGAGCGGCCCTCTTCGGAAGCGATATAGAGCTTCCAGACGAATGAAGAAAACGGCATGGCACAATCCCCTCCTCGGAGCACGAGTCTTCGACGTCGCCGCCTTTTTCCGGATCATTGTACCCTCCGGGAGAAAAAACGAACAGCTTCCGCTTGCAGGCACGGACGCCTTATCGAATGGGTGATCGGAGTCCCGTCCCCGGCGGAGAAGCGCTACTCGGCGCCGAAAGGTGCGGAAAACGCCAAGTCGGACTACAATAACGACGAAGGGGCGAGAAAACGTCGTGCGCGGAGGAACGCGGCGCGCGGAATTCGCCTGCTTTCGCACGGATTCCGGACAGACTCTCTTTTTTTCGGGAACGATGAACGCTCGTCTCCATTTTCACATACCGAGAAGGTGATCGTGATTATCAACATAGCCATCGTCGACGACGACCCTCGAATGCTCGAGGAGGTATCCCGCAAGGTATCCGCTTATATAGACGAACGTCGTCTCCGCGCTTCTCTGCATCTTTTCGCCGACGGGGCCGAACTGCTCCGTTCCGCCCGGCGCTTCGATCTGCTCTTCCTCGATATTCAAATGGATGAAATATCCGGAATGGACGCGGCGAAGAAGCTGCGGGAGAATGGAACGGCGGGGCATATCATCTTCGTCACGGTCTTCGACGAGTACGTCTACGAGGCGTTCGAGGTCGAGGCCTCCGACTATCTCCTGAAACCGATAGACTCCGCCCGGTTCGAGAGAACGATGGACCGCGTCTGTCAAAATCTGCGCAGGACGAAAGAACCCGGCCTGTTGATTCCATCACGAGGCAACAACTTTTCCTTTCTTCGCTTCAACGACATTCTCTACTGCGAGGCACGGAACCACAAGATGATCATTCGTTCCACAACGGAGACGTTGGAGTGTTCTTTAAAAATCGACGAACTGAAAGAACGTTTGGATGATCGTTTCTTTCAGTGCCACAGGAGCTATTTTATCAACCTGCACTACGCCTGCGGGTACGAAGCCGGACTCGTCGCGCTTGAGAACGGGGAGAAAATTCCCGTCTCCAGGCTGCGGGCGCGGGAATTTTCCAGAAGGATGCTGCAACACATCAAAGAAAGGGCGGAGTAGCGTGGACGTTCCTATTTTGCTGATACTCGCGATCAACGAGTTCAAACGAATACCCGCGTTCTTTTTTTTCTCCACGTTCACGAATCATCGAGCGAGGACGCCTCATGTCCTTCTTTACCTGGCGCTTTCCGGAGCGGTCTCCGCGTTGCTATCGCATGCGCAGACGGACCTCGCGCTCTCTTTCGTCCTTGAAACGGCGGCGTTCTGGCTGATCGGCGTCGCCGTCCACAAATCCCCTCTTCTCACCGCCGCCTCGGCGGCCCTTCTCACGACATCCGTCATGATCCTGTCGAACGGGATCATGAACCCGATCCACCACATCCTCGGCTTCGTTCTCTTCCGAACGCACAGGGAGCTGCTGCCGTTTTTGGGTGTCGTCGTCTCCCTCGCGTCCACGCTGCTGGCATGGTTCAGCTATCGCGTCATCCTCGACAGACTCCGACCGAAGAGCGACATCCCGGATCGATATCTCATGGTTTTCATCGTCCCCGTTTTACTTCTGCTCATGATGGAGCACTATTTTTCGGTATATATATACGGCAATACCGTCACCGTTTCAGAAACGGGAGGGCCGCTCCCCGACGTCGGGAACGCGCAGATCTTTCTCCTTCATGCGCTTGCCTATTCATCGCTGTTCATCGTTCTCTACGCCTGTCGAAAACTGTCCGAGGACTACTGCGGCCGGATGCGCCTCGCGCTTTTGGAGCAGGAGGTTCGTCGTCAAAAAGAATACGTGCGGGAAGCGGCGCTGCGCCATAAACAAACCCAAGGATTCCGTCACGACATTCAATGGCACCTCATGGTGCTGAACGGCTTCCTGACGGAGACGAAAATAGAACAGGCAAGGGAATACCTCGGCAAACTGGAGGGAATGTCCCGTTCTCTTTCTTTTCCGTGCCGAACGGGGAATACCGTGATCGACACGCTGCTGGGCAACAAGCTCGACCTGCTGCGACACAACGGGATACGTGTCGAATGCGCCGTAAAAATACCGCCTTCCGGTGCGATCGACGACTTCGATTTATGCGTCGTCTTCGCGAATGCGTTGGACAACGCCGCAAAGGCGTGCGCGCAGGTACGCGACGAGAAACGCTTTATTCGTATTTCCGGGAAGCGCAAGGGCGACTTTTTCATGTTCGAATTCGAAAACAGCTTTTCGCCCGAAGTCGCCGACAACGGAGGTTCAGGCATCGGCTTGTCGAACATCGAAGCGGTGGCGCAAAAATATCACGGCGCCGTCTCCGTGGAAAAAGAGAACGCCGTGTTTCGCTTGAATGTCATGCTCGTCATTCCACGCGGGGTACCCGACATCTCGGGCGAGAGCGCTTGAACCTCTTCGCCGCGCCGCGTAGAATCACGCTATATCATCATTCGGACAGGAGGTATCGAGCATGAGCATAGGATCCGTTTCAATGAAAGGCGTTCCTGTTCTTCGCGACGCCGAGACGCTTGGCGACCCTTCTTCGAGGGCGCGGAGCCTTGAGGAAATGAAGGAAAAACTTGCCGAACAGTTGAAGCGAACGCAACAATCCAATCCAATGAATGCGGCGGACAAAAAAAAGCAAGAGAACATTAAATTACAACTCGATTCCATCGAACAACAGGCTCTGTCGTTGAGGCAACAACCCGGAAATGCTGCGCCTTCCAGCGCTCTCTCGGCAAAGGAAGAGTACGCGAAGGACAGTTATATCGGAGGCGGCTTCTCGCCCTCCAAGGCAACAGGGGTTTACAGCCTTGGAAAGGACGAGGACGGGAATCCGAAGATTCTGCTTGAAAGCCCCGAAGCATCGAACCGCTCCCCTCTTGTCGACGAAAGCGGCGCGAAGCCGAGCGACGAGGCCGAGAAAAAGACACGCTCTGCGAAGCCCTCCGATGAAGAGGACGAACGCGACGTCGCCCCCGAAGAAGAGGACGAAGACGAGAAATCCGAGAAAGCGTCCGACGAGAAAAAAACCACCAGAACCGGCACTATGGATACCGGAAAGGTGGACGCGGAGATTCAAAAACTCAAACAGGAAAAACAGAGAATCGCACTCGCTTTGAGCAAAGCCGCCGGAGACGATCAAGAAGATCTGCAAAAGCGCCTCGAAGCGATCGACTCCGAGCTGAGAGTCAAAGACACCGATTCCTACCGAAAGCAACACTCGGAGTATTCGGAGAGCAACGGATAGTCGCTCTCGGGAAAACCCGTACGCCATGCAGCGCCACAGATTGAAAAGCCCCCTCTCTCTTGCTACAATTGTAGCGACAGAGAGGGGGCTTTTGTATGCCAGCGACCGTGAAGACGAAGAAAGAAAAAACGACCTCCCGGAGAGAGGAACGCGAGCCGACCATTCCTGTGAGGGTGAGCCGTTCCCTGTACGGAGACGCTCAAAAGACCGCGCGCGCCGAACACCGTACCATCGCCGGACAGGTGGAGTACTGGGCGCGGGTGGGGCGCGCCTCTCTCGACAACCCCGACCTTCCCGCCGAGTTCGTGCGCTCCATTCTCGCGGCGCAGAGCAGGCAGGAAGTCGAACCGTTCGTCCCGGAAGAGTGAGCGATGCCTGCTGTGGAACCGCAGATCGTCGTTCTTCAGGAGCGGGAGTTCAAGGTGGCGTACAAGAAACTCCACCCGAACCAGAAGAAAGCGGTGAACGCAGCAATCCTCGAAATCGTGGACAACCCTCTGATCGGCGTCGAGAAAAAGGGCGATCTGAAGGGCGTTTTCGTCCACAAATTCAACTGTCTCGACAGGCTCTTTCTACTGGCCTATCAATGGGATCCCCTCACGCGAACACTCCTGGCGCTCGGCGTTCATGAAAACTTCTACCGGGATATGAAGCGCAGCATGTAGGCCCCGTCTTGGGGGGCGCTGTATGCGCCCTCCGGAGGCTATCTTCTTTATGAAACGTGGTGAATAGGTATGCACGCCGTCGATGCGTTCAGGGACAAAATAATCTTCGAGAGGGTGACGCCGGAGCGCGCCGCGTCTTTCGCGGACTTTCCGGAGCGGATGTCGCCCGATATCCGGCGGTACCTGCGGTCGCACGGGATCGACGCGCTCTACTCGCACCAGGCGGAGATGTTCGACCGGGCGATGGACGGCGAAAACACGGTCGTCACCACGTCCACGGCAAGCGGGAAGACGCTGGCCTTTCTGCTGCCGATTCTGCAGGCGATCCTGGAGGATTCGAGGACGCGGGCGATCTTCTTATACCCCACCAAGGCGCTGGCGAGCGATCAGTTCCGCGCCCTATCGCCCCTGCTGGAGCACTTCGGCGCGGGGCGCGTCCAGGCGGGAATCTACGACGGCGACACTCCGCCGAACGAGCGAAGCCGCATCCGTAGCAGCGCGAACATCATCCTGACCAACCCGGAGATGCTGAACGCGACCTTCCTGCCGAACCACGGCTCGTTCGGCTTCAACTTTCTGTTCGCGAACCTGAAGTACGTCGTGGTGGACGAGCTGCACTCCTACAGGGGGGCGTTCGGCTCGCACCTCGCCAACCTGATCAAGCGCCTCGCCAGAATATGCCGCTACTACGGCTCCTCGCCCCGCTTTCTGTGCAGCTCCGCGACGATCGCGAACCCCGTGGAGCTTGCGGAGAAGATCTGCGGCGCGCCCTTCTCGCTGGTCTCCAAAGACGGCTCTCCCGCGCCCGAGAAGCGCTACTACCTATGGCAGCCGCCGCTCGTCAAGGGAGGGGGCTTCCGAATCTCCCCGGCACGCGAAGCGACGGGGCTCATCGCGCAGCTCGTCTTGAGGAAGTCCAGCTTTCTGGCGTTCTGCAAGTCGCGCAACGCGGTGGAGGTGGTGCTGAAGGAGTCCCGCGACCACCTGAAGGCCGAGGGACGCGCGCTTTCGGGGGAGGACCTCTCCGACCTGATCTCCGGCTACAGGGGCGGTTACACGCCTCTGGAACGGCGGGCCATCGAGGACAAGATGGCGGGCGGCAAACTGCGCGGGCTTGTGGCGACCAATGTGCTGGAGCTGGGCATCGACATCGGGAGGCTGGACACGGCCGTGCTGGTGGGCTTCCCCGGAACGCGCGCCTCCTTCTGGCAGCAGGCGGGGCGCGCCGGGCGCAAGGGGGCGAAATCCTCCGTCTTTTTGCTGCTGGACAACCTGCCGCTGGACCAGTACCTCGCGATCAATCCGGAGTGGCTCTTCTCGGGGGAGAGCGAGAGCGCCGTGGTCGACCCCGACAACCTCTTCATCCAGCTCGCCCACGTGCGGGCCGCCGCCGCGGAACTCCCCCTCTCGCCGGAGGATCTCGCGCTCTTCCCGGATTTGGGGGAGATCGTGCCTGTGCTCTTCTCGTCGAAGGAGCTGCGGAAGGAGGGGGGGAAGTTCTTCTGGTCGGGCGGCGTCTACCCCTCCGGCGACTTCAGCCTGCGCAACATGGACAGGGTGCGCTACAAGCTGAAGCTCGGCGCCGACGGTTCGCTGCTCACGGAGATGGACGAACTGCAGGCGTTCCGCGAGATCTACAGGGGCGCGATCTACATGCACGAAGGGCGGCAGTACCTCGTGGAGAAGATGGACACGAAAAACACCGAAGCGCTGGCGAAGCCGGTGGACGGAAACTACTACACGGTCTCCTGCGACACGACCGAGGTGCGCAAGCTCCAGGAGCTGAAGCGGAGCGCGGCGGGGAGAACGACGCGGCGATTCGGCGACGTGCGCGTCTCGTACACCACGCTCGGCTTCCGCCGCCAGCAGTTTCACAACCATCAGAACCTTGGGTACGAGGCGCTGGAGCGCCCGTTGAGCAAGACGTTCGACACCGAGGGGTTCTGGATCCGCCTTCCCGACGAGGTCCGCACTCTCTTCCTGGCGCTCACCCCGCAGGAAGAGAACCGCCCGCCAATGCAGTTCTGGAAGACGTACGCCGAAGGGCTGGGGTTCGCCCTGCTCAACGCGACGATGATGGCGACGATGACGACGCACGACGACATCGGCAGCGCGCTGCTGGCGGACGCCGACGGAGAGGGGGGCGGCATGTCGGTCTGCGTCTTCGATATGTACGCGGGAGGACTGGGCTTCGCGGACAAGGGGTACGACCGCGTATCGGAGATCATCGCCAACGCGGTGCTGATGGTCGAGGGGTGCGCGTGCACGGACGGCTGCGCCGCCTGCGTGGGCGACTATCACCTGGACAAGGCGGTGATCCTCTGGGGGCTGAAGAGCCTGCTCGAAGAACTCCCCGCGCCGAAGCCCCTCGGGAGGAGAACGCCGCGCGCCTCCGCGCAACAGCCGGAGAAGCCGTTCCGCATGGAGACGCTGGCGGACGAGTGGGGCGCGTTCCGGGAGGCGCTCCTCTCCTCGGGCGACGCCCTCGGGCATTTTCTGGCGAGCGTGCCGGCGGCGCGGACCGACGGGAGCAGGCTCGTCCTGTCGCTGCGGCACGAGTTCTCCGCGGAGTGGCTGTCGGAGGCGACGTACCGGGAACAGCTCGAAGCCCTGATCCGGAGATTTGCGTACGTTCCGGCGGACTTTTCCGTGGGGTACGAAATCCTGAACGGCGACGCGTCGATCGCGTCCAAGCTCGGGAAGATGCGCAAAGACCTTGCGCGATAGGGGGAAGCGGCGATCGACGGCGGCGAGATACTTCAAAGACTGAACGAACAGCAGCGGCGAGCCGTGCTCGACGAGAGCCGAGCCGTCCTGGTGAACGCCGCCGTGGGAAGCGGGAAGACCACCGTGCTCATCGCCAAGGCGCTGTACGAGCACACGGCGCGCGGCGTGCCGCTGCGGGAGATGGCGGTGCTCACCTTCACCAACAAGGCTGCGGACGAGATCAGGGAGCGGATGCGCGCCGCGGACCCGGACGCCGGAGACGAGGAGACGGCCTGGTTCGGCACGTTCCACAGCGTGGCCCTGCGGCTGTTGCAGCAGGTGCTTCCCGTCGGAGAGCTGGGGTTTACGCCCTCGTTCGCCGTCCTTGCCCCCGATGAAGAGCTGGAGTTGGCCGAACGCCTGATCGGTACGCACGGGCTGTGCGTCAAGTACCGGAACAAGCTGATCAAGCGCATGGAGGCGTTCGCGTCGGGGCGAAGCCTCTACGGCGTGATGAAGCGCGAGGACGACATCGGCAGACTCTGCGAGCTGCTCGCAGCGGAGAAGCTCCGGCTGAACGCGATGAACTTCGACGACCTGCTGAAGAACGCGGCGCGCCTTCTGCGGAGCGCCGGATGGTCGCCGCGCCGCGTGATCGTGGACGAGTTCCAGGACTGCGACGCGCTCCAGACGGAGCTGCTCCGCGCCATGGCCTCGCCGGAGACGAAGCTCTTCGTCGTGGGCGACCCGAACCAGGTCATCTACAGCTGGCGCGGCGGCGGCAGGGACATCTTCCGGCGCTTCGCGGCGGAGTTCGGAGCCACCGAGCTTTCGCTGCCCGTCAACTACCGTTCCAGCGCGACCATCCTCGAGGCGGCGAAGTTCTTCCTGGAGGACCGTTCGCAGCTCGAAGGCATACGCGATCCGGGGGCGGGCATCGTCGTGCGGAACCACTACAATCCGTTTCTGGAGGCCGTTTCGCTGGCGGAGACGATATGGCGGCTGCACGAGACGGGCGCGCCGTGGCGGGAGATCGCCGTGCTCTTCCGCTTGCAGCGCCAGTCGGCCGCCCTGGAGGACACCTTCGCGCGCAGGGGCATCCCCTTCGCGGCGCAGATGCGCAAGTCGGCGAAGGAGGCCCTCGCCGCCGAATCCGAGAACGAAGCTCCGTCGGCGGAGGTGGACGCGGTGCAGCTGATGACGCTCCACGCCTGCAAGGGGCTGGAGTTCCGCTGCGTCTTCATCGTCGGCGTCAACTACGGGCTGATCCCGATGCACACGTCTCCGGGCAGGTGGGAGGAGCAGGAGGAGGAGCGCCGCCTCTTCTTCGTCGGCATCACGCGCGCGAAGGACTACCTTGAGCTCTCCTACTACACGAGCCCGGACGACCCCCGCGTCATGCCCGGCAAGAGCGGCTACCTCTCCATGATCCCCGCGCGTCTGCTGGAAGCGCCGGACGATGCGCCCGGCGAGGCCGACCTTCAGTGGTACCGCCGGATGATCCTGGAAAACCGGGGGAAGCGCGGCGCGCAGGACGTTTTCGGGCCGGAACGAACGGAGGAAGCTTCCGCCGGAGCGAAAAGAGCGCTGCACCCGAGGTACGGGGAGGGCGTCGTGGAGTCGGAGGACGAAACTTCCTACACGGTCGGGTTCGCGCAGTACGGAACGAAGACCTTCTCGAAGGACTTCTGCCCGCTGGAGTTTTTGTAGGGGGGAACCTTGAAGCTCTGGTTGATATCCGAAAGTGCCTTTTTGAATTCACGCTCGCCCTCGACGCCTATTTTCAGACCAAAATCGTCCGCCATTTGTGTTCACCTCCTCAAAAACGGTATGAAAAAGGAGCAGCCCGAAGGTTACTCCTGAGTTTGTTCGTATAAACGGTAAATCATGCAGATACAAGCTGAGAATCTACTATAACCATTCTTCCGAGTTTGCTGCCATATACCGCAAAGCGTTTACGAATTTTCCAACATGGAAGCCATCGCAGACAGCATGGTGACATTGTATTGCAAGGGGCATAAAGGTTTTTCCGTGCTCTCCTTTTCTATATCTGCCAATGGTAAAAATGGGCAATAAATAACTCTCGGCCGAAAAGACGTTTAAATTGAACGCTGTAAAGTCCAGCCAAGGAACACTGGAAATATTGAAAACATTTGGGGGAACGTTCCTCTGGGGAAAAAGAGCACCGTTTGCATACTGAGTCATATCGTCCAAACAGGCTTCATAAAACCCATGAAAACAACTATTATATTTCGTCCACACAGCAGAAAAAGTCTCCGTATCCTTATTTAGAACAGTATACATCGGATCAATTATGTCCCAATAGCCTAATTGCCGATGTTTGTTTGTTGACATTCTGAACTCCGAAAATTGATTTGCTACTGTCGACAGCATATATATTTGCGCAGGGTAGGCCTTTAATCCCCTCGCGTTAAGTGTGGTGAGCAGGTCGGTAACATCAATATCAACCGTGAGGCTATAGGAACAACAGACGTTGTTTCTATAGTAATCGTAGTGTTCCTTCCTTGCCCATTGCTTCATATCAATTTCAATAAACTTCATAATATTAACCTCCTAAATTAGAAATCAAAATTTAGGAGGCATCATCACTCGTTTCTACCATATCATTTCACCGCCTCAAGCTACTGCAACTGCTGATTATAAAATATGCCGCAACGAGGTTCTCTCCGGTTGTTGCGGTTTCCGCGGACCGCTTACAAATCTCCGGGGCGGAACGAACGGACGATCTTCGTCACCACCGCGTCGTACTCCTTTTTCAACGCCGAAGGGTACGCCATCTCCAGTCCGTTGACCGCGTCGGGCCCCACCCAGAGTTTAAGATAGACGATGTCGCTCCCCCGGTACCCCGAAAGGACGAACCAGTTCTTCCCCTTGGCCCTGTAGGTCACGGTGTCGAAATCGGCGCTCCGCGAGGTCATCGCATCTTCAAGCGACTCTTCGAGGACGTTGTACCCGCCCCACGCCGTCAGGACGCACCCGTCGCCGTCGCGCAGGATCCTTCCGTCGTCGTTCTCCGGAGGCGGGTCCATCTCGAAACGCGCCGGGTACGAAAAACAGAAGCCGAAGCGCGCGTTGCAGTACTCCTTCTCCATTCGCGCCTGCGCCACCGAAGCGGCGGCGCAGAGAAGAAGGAGCAGAACGCCTCGCGCCAACACTGTGAATAAACGTCCAGTCATGATCTTCCTCCCTTTGCCTCTCTCGGTTTGGGTACATCGCGGCACGTCGGAGGCGCAGCGCGGCGGCGGTCAGCCGAGATAGATTTTCCGCAGATCGCCCGGCAGGGCGTGAAACTGCTCGTGCCGCCCCTTTCCGATCCGCTCTTCCTCAAGCTTCTCGAACTCAAGGAACAGAAATTGCTTTTTTGTTTCGCACAGCATATATACAGTATAGTCAGTCTCTTTGCTTTTATCAAGAGAACGCCGCGTCGCGGCCCCCGGCGCAGGATTCCATGGAGCGAAGCATTTGTGCAATAATAGAGAAAACCGCCGGGAGGTTCATGACGCATGATTCGATACACGGGAGGCGCGACATGGGAATCGAATTCTATCGCGATGCGAGTTTGCCGTTTTTCGAGCTGAAACTCTGCGCCGAGGAGGAGGTGCGTTACAAGCGGCATTCGCACGAGGAGTGCTCCCTCGGCATCCTCCAGCAGGGGGAGACGCTTGTCTGGTGCGACGGGGAGAGCCGAACGCTCCGCGAGGAGACGCTGCTCTTCTTTCCGCCCTGCGCGGTGCACGCGTGCGCGCCGCTTCGGAAGGACAGGTGGCGGTACGCGATGTTCTTCGTCGACGCCGATTGGTTTCGCGCCTTCAGGGAGGCGGAGCTTGCCGGCGCGGAGATCGGCTTCACCATGCTCTCGTCGCGGGAGTGCGATTTCTCGCCGGTGCGCGGAATGCTCGCGACGTTCATCGGCGACGCGGAGCCTCTGGAGAAGGAGACCGTCGCGGCGGACGTCTTCGGCTGGATCGCGGGGAAGCAGACGGCCCCCTCTCCGCGCAAAGGGGGGCGGGAGCATCCGGGCCTGATGAAAATTCAGGAGCACCTTCGCGGCTTTTTTCCGGAGAAGATCACTCTGGACAGGCTCGAGGAGATCTCCGGGATCAACAAGTTCCACATCCCGCGCCTCTTCAAAGAACGCTTCATGCTCACGCCGCACGCCTACCAGACCATGTTGCGCGTCAACCACGCGAAAAAAGAACTCCGGAAGAAAAAACACCCCGTCGAACTGGCGGCGGGGCTGGGTTTTTTCGATCAGAGTCACTTCATCAAGGTCTTCAAGAGCCACGTCGGCGTCACTCCCCGGCAGTACCGGGGAGAAGTCTGAGGAGCGCGCCGGGTTTCATGAAGGGGACGAGCGCGGGACGGAACGCCTCTCGCTCGTCCCCTTCGTTCTACTCGCAACGCGCTCGTGCTTTTTCGTACACAACGAGATAGTTGTCCCCGAGATCGGTCGCGCTCTTCCTTGAAAATCCCGCGCCGCACGCCAACGCGTCCACGTCGCTCTCGGAAAGACGCATGTTTTCGGGAGGGCCGAAGCGCGACGCTTCCTTCTTGCACTCCACCACCGCGGCTCGGCCCTCCGGTTTGAGCGCTCTGTACATCTCCGCGAACAGACGCCGCCGCTTCGTATCGCCGTCGATAGCGTGGAGCACCGTGCACAAGAAGCACACGTCGGCGATCCCGTCATCCAAAGGCAGCGTCTCCGTCAGCTCCGCGACGACGGCGCGCACGGGCGCCCCCGGGTTCGCGCTCCCCCTACGCCGCACCTCCTCGACGGCGTCGCTCAGGCGATCGAGAGCATACACAGCGCCGGACTCTCCGATCATGCGGGCCGCGGACAGCGCATACTCTCCCGCGCCGCACCCCAAATCCACGAACACGTCGCCCTCTTTCAATTCCAAAGCCCCGAAGACCTGTTCGGGCGCATGCATATGCGCGCTGCTCGGGAGAGAGCGACCTCTCCCGAAACTCCTGCCGCAACGGTGACGAAGACGACCGGCGCAATTCGTTTCTACATTCATGGCACACCTCCTGGTTTATCGGGCGAGCGGGCATTCCCGTCCCCGTTTGAGATAGTGGACGAAGGATTCCAGCTTGACCCTGTCGTTCTCTCCAAACCCGCCGTCGAACGTCAGATCGAGAATCGGCTTCGCCGTTTCGTACCGTTTCCGGTCGAGCGCGTTCAGCAGAATTCCCGTGTTCTCGTAGGTGGACGACAGCGTCACCACGCCGCGGACGGACTCCGGAGAACGAAGCGTCCTCGCGGCCCTGTATCTTCCGAACGCCCCGCAGTACAGCCCCGTCGACGCATCCGCATCGTTCGCGAGCGTCTCCGAACTTTCGGAAAAGGGAGTGTACCGTGACAACGCGTCGGAAAGGGAGCGCATCGTTCCGGCGAACTCGTCCAGCAGGCGAGCGCTCGTATTCCGCGCTTCCGAGGAGAGCAGAGCAAGCGCATCGTTCCAAAAGAACCAAAGGCACTCGCTCAACGGAGCCCTGACGACCCGATGGCCGTCTTTTTCCTCCATCGTTCTCAACATGAAATTATTCAGGAAGTCGTTGTAGAGGACGCTCGCCTCCCCCACGGCGAAAATCGAGAGAGGCTCTTCCCGCCCGCGCCACTCCTCCGCGATGTCCTCCCCGATCCGCCGCAACGCCTCCGGGGCGACTCCGCGCGCGGAGACGACGGCGCGCATCCGGCGCAGATACTCTTTCCTCGACCGGAGGGGCGCGGCGAGAACCGCGTCGCCCGCCGCAACGCACGAGAAGACGGCGGAAAGAAGTTCGGCGTTCGTTTCCGGCCCGTCTTCGAGGAACGGAGCCACTATTTCCGCGCCGCCGTACCCCTTCTCGTCCAACAGCATCCTCGCAAGCCGCGCGTACTGGCCGTCCACCTCAGCGCCCTCCGTCTGCGGGATGAAGAACGCGCTCGGCTTCCCGGCGCGCTCGCGCGCCTTCCGGAAGAGACTTCCCAGCAGCACCGTCAGCGAGAGCAGTTCGTTCGTGAGCGTCTGCGCGCGGCCTTCGTCGAGCGTCGCGCCGTCCGGCTCCGGCAGCTCTTCCGCGTCGACTCCTCGCGCGCGCAGCAGCGCCTCCAGCAGCGACGAGTACGGGTACAAAAAGGGGAGAAAAAGCGTCGTCTTTCCGTCGAGCTGGTCGAGAGAGCGCAGCATTCGGCACGGACTGGAAGGGAGCGTCCGGACGTACTCCTCGACGGGAGCGGCGACGTGCGTTTTTCTGCCGGAAAGGCTGTTGATGAACGCCTCTATTCTGGTGAGCACGCCCACGGACGACGAGTGTTCGTCCACCTCGATGTTCAGATAGGGCTTCTCCCCCGCCAGCTCCCGGAAGTAGTGCAGGAGCATGGAGTCGGGGCCGCAGCAGTGATGCGTCAGGAAGACCGCGTACATATTCGGATGTTCCCGTATCAGTTTCACCGGTTCGAGGATATGCTGTCCGAAGGGCCAGTACATGTTGGGGTGTTCCCCCGAGATATCCCCTTCGGGCAGGTCGAAAAAGGAGAGCGTCCTGTACCCCATATCCATCAGCTTTCCCGGAATCCCCAGGTTCAGCACGGGATCCGCCACTCCGTAGATTTTGGAGATGATCACGAAGACCTTCTCGTCGGGAGCGATTTTCGCTATCTCGTTTTTCGCGTTCTCCTTCGCCCTTCTTTCGAAATCGAGAAAGCCCTCCATTCCCTTGCGGAGCGCACGCTCCGTCTCCTCCCCGGTCCTGCCGAGCAAGCCTCCGAGCGCGCAAAAACTCTTCCGCATGAACTCCGGCCCGCGGTTGAAGGCGATGGTCGGCGCAAGCAGCGTGATCCCCTTCTCCGACAGCCCCATCGTGTCGCTGATCAGTTTGAAGGCGAGCTGCATGTACGCGCACCCGTAATTCTGTCTGGTGTGGGAATCGGGGTGCATCACCGAGTGAAGGTCGGGGAAGAAGATGAAGTCCGTCTTTTTCTCCACCAGCTCGGCGACGTGCCCCGTCAGCAGCTTCAACGGGTAGCACAGCTCGTCCCTGGAGTACTCCTGACCGCGCCGTACGGTCACTTCGTTCGTGGGATCGGAGAGCAGCACGTTGAACCCCAGCTCTTTGAAAAACTCCGAGAACATGGGGAACATCCCGTAGGTAAAAAGGCCTCGCGGAATGCCCACCGTCTTTTTCGAAGGATGCAGGACGCCGTCGTACCCTTTGAAGATGAGCGCCGACACCTTTTCATCGAAACGGCGGGCGCCGTCCGCCGCGGCGGGGGCGCGTTCCTCCGGTCGAGCCGCGACGGGTTCTCCGGCGGCCTCGAACATGCGCAACCCCTTGAAACGGCTCTTTCCCGCTTCCATCTCCTCCTTCGTCAGAAACGCGACGCCGTACGCTCCGGTGACGCTGAAAAAAGGGGGGACGACGATCTCTTTGCCCGTCGCGGCGCGGAACGCGTTCACCACGCCCTGGTTGAAGGCGATGCCTCCCTGAAGCAGAATTTTCTCCCCGATTTTTTTCTTCCCCACGACTCTGTTCAGGTAGTTTTTCGCGATCGAGTAGCAGAGTCCGGAGGCGATGTTCTCGATCGACGCGCCGTCCATAAGCGCCGAGGCCACGCTGGTCTCGATGAAGACGGCGCATCGCTCTCCCAGGTTCAGCGGCGCGTCTCCCGCAAGCGCTGTTTCGCCGAAGCGCTCCACCGGGATCCCGAACTTTTTCGCCTGTTCCTCGATAAACGATCCCGTCCCCGCCGCGCAGACTCTGTTCATCTGAAAATCGGCGACAACGCCGTTCTTCAGACCGATGTACTTCGAATCCTGTCCTCCGATCTCGAAGACGCTCTCCACGTCCTTGAAGAGAAACGCCGCGGCCTTCGCCTGGGCGGTAATCTCGTCCTTCACCACGTCCGCGCCGATGAGCTCGCCTATCATGCGGCGCCCGGAACCGGTCGCGCCCGCCCCCTCGATGCGCACGCGCCCTTCGTGCTCGCGCCGCAGCTGGGAGAAACCGTCGCGAATCGCCTGCACCGGATTCCCCAAGGTTTTTAAATATTTATAGGCGACGATCTCGTGCTCGCGCGTCATCAGCACAAGATTCGTGCTCGTGGAGCCGACGTCGACGCCGAGCCAGCACGGGACGGGCTCGGCGGACGTTTTCGGCGTCGCGCACCGATGCTTCCCGACGGAATCCCCCGTCCCGTACGCGCGAAGCGAGGGAAGCGCGGAGCGTTCCTCCGTGCGGATATCTCCAAGGCGCTCCGAGGAACGCAGCCGCTCCAGAAAATCCGCCGCATCCAGAGCAAGAGACTCCTTCGCCGCGACCGCTCCCGCGCCGACCGCCCCGGCGCTCCCCGAAAGCGGGGAGAGAAAAAGGCTTTCTTCATCGAGTTCGAAAACGCGGCGCATCGCGGACACGATCCCCTCGTTGAACGCCACGCCTCCCGCGAAAAAGACGGGCTTCGCCACGGGAAGACCCTTGACGACGGACGCCCTGAAGTTATTCACCAGCGCGTACGCCACACCGAGAAGAATGTCCTCCACGGGAACCCCTTCCTGCTGATGATGAACGATGTCCGTCTTCGCGAACACGCTGCAGCGGCCCGCGATTCTGGGTATGGAGACGGCGCGCGACACCAGCTTCGAGTAGTCTTCGAGCCGCAGATCGAGACGCGACATCTGTTCTTCGAGGAACGACCCCGTCCCCGCGGAGCAGTTGGAATTCATCGCGACGCGCAGACCGCCTTCGCTCTCGTCTTTCCAGCCGCCGACGAACTTGGCGCCCTCGCCTCCTATCTCCACGATGGAGTTGCAGTGCGGAGCCAGAAGTTTCGTTCCCTCGACAAGCGCCGTCACCTCGTTGACGTGGGCTATTCCGTGCCTGAAAAGGAATTTCGCGCCGCTGCCGGTCGCCGCCCCGCTGTTCATCCGCGCCGCATACTCCGCCGCTCCCGTCCGTTCAAGAAGCGACAGCAGACATTCTCGTATTTTCCCCCTGTGCAGAGCGTACTCGCTTCGCACGATCCCGCCGTCGCGCATCAGAGCGACTTTGACCGAAGAATACCCCGCGTCTATGCCAAGACTGTACATACTCTTCCTCCCTTAATCGAATTACATGCGTGCGCACGCATCTATTAAAAGAAACGCGCGCTTGTAATGAGTATTTTTCACACGCCGCCGGAGAGCTTTTTATCCATCTTCTCAAGAATCTTCGAAACCACCCTCAACTCCTCACCCGAGATCCCGGACGTCACCTTCGCCTCGATGTCCTGTTTTACGGAAAGCACGCTCGCTTGGAGCGCCCTGCCGCGCTCCGTCAAAAAGACCAGCTTCGCCCGTCCATCCTCCGGGCTTTTCCTCCGCTCCACGTAGCCCAGTTCTTCAAGCTTTTTCAACGACCGTCCCACATTAGTACGGTCGACGACCTGACCGGCGACAAGCGACTCCTGAGGACGACCGTCCTCGCCGTACAGCAACAGCAGGAGGCGCATCTCCGCATGGCCTATCCCGTGCGCGCTCAACGCCGCATCGCCGAGGCGATGCATCTTCTTCACAATACTTCTGAGCGATCGAAAAAAAACGTCGTCTCCTAAAAACATGCGGCCTCCTCGCGGCGCCTCCGAATTAAGTGCGTGCGCCCGCACATAATAATAGAGATCGATCTAACTTTTGTCAATCCACCGATCATGCGTTATAGAGAAGCGCTGTTTACATCAAGGCGTATTGGAACCTCACGCGGAGAGAGATACTCCGTGCGCGAGCGTTTTTCGACACACGGACGCTCGCGGCGACGAAAAACCGCGCACACCGCGCGGAGAGAGCGCCAATTTTTTCCTATACGTCTTCGTTCGAGGCTGGTATTGTTCCGTCATACAGCCGTATTCAAGAAGGGAGAAGAAAAAGATGCTCAAAGGATACACAGCGCCCAGAACGCCCGGAGGCACGTCGAGCCTGGCCCCGACGCCCCCGTGGCACTATGCGGGAGACGCGCTCGCCGTGGAGTTCGACGCCGATTATTCCCGCGCGGAGTCGTTTTTGCCCGAAGGGCTGAAGTTGGCCTCCGCACGCTGCGCGGCCTACTTCGTGGAGTGGCAGTACGTCAGCGAGAGCGGGGACGAATACCTGGACCCGTCCCGGAGCCAGTACCGCGAGACGATCGTTCTTCTGTCGGCAAGTTACGAGGGAGCCGCCGTCGCCTACTGCCCGTTTATCTTCGTGGATCAGGACACGGCGTTGATGCGCGGACTCGCGCAGGGGTGGCCGAAGCAGATCGGCTCCACGTGGATCACCCGTTCGTACGATCTTCCGTCGAAAGCCTCTCCCGTAACGGGGCCGGGAGGCAGGTTCGGGGCGACGCTTTCGGCGAAAGAGCGTCGATTGCTGGAGTCGAAGGTCACGCTCCGGGAGCGGACGGAATCGCTCCCCTCTCCCGGATTCGCCGCCGCGGTCAACGTCCGCTGCTTCCCGGACCTCTCCGCGGGGAAGCATGATCGCCCGCTGGTCCACGACCTCGTCCGGCTCAAGTCGAGGGACGCGAAGATCTCTCCGATCTGGAAGGGCGAAGCCTCCCTGGAGATTTTCGACCATCCGTACCTCGAACTGCCCGATCTGCGGCCGGTCTCCGTCGTCGCCGGCTACCGCTTCTCCTTCGCCCTCACGGTGGACGATCTGGAACTGCTGCGCCCGCTCGGGGAGGGCGCCTGAAGGAATTTCCGCCGATTCCGAAGAAGACGCGAAGGAGGCGTTTCGAAGAGAGTACCCCTCTTTTCGAAACGCCTCCTTCGGAACGCTCCAGCGCCGAGCATCGTTCGGATCGAGCGCCCATCGATCGCGACGCGCTCTCGGCGGTTCTTTCGCGATCACCGCTCGAACAGCGGGGCGGCAAAGAACGGCTTACAGTTTCGAGACATCCTCGGCGTCGACGACCGTGTATCCTCTTTGTACGAGCGTCTGCGCGAAGAGCCCCCGCCCGGGGATCAATTTCCCCGAAAACGTCCCGTCGTAAATCCGGTTCACTCCGCACGTGGGGCTTCGCGATTGCAGAATCACCAGGTCGAATTCTTCGTCCTTTATTTTTTCCAAGGCGAGAGCGACCGCGTTTCGAAATTCCGCATCCACATTCTTGCCGTGCTCGTCCATCACCACACCGTCGACGATTTCAGCGCACGGACGGGGCGTCCCCATGTTTCCCAACGCTTCAGGGCAGATGCTTATGACTTCCTTATCCCTCAGATACTCGACCACCGCTTCGTTCCTGTTGTTTTTCCCGTTATATTTACAATCGCACCCTATCGTGCATGCGCTTACCAAGACTTTCATAGCGCCTCCTCAAGCATCGTACATATCATCCGTTCGTCCCGCTCCAGCGAAGCGGATTTTACAACCATACGCTCCAGTCGCCGTACTGAAACGTTCCGCTCCCGTGATGCAGCTTGCCGTCCGCTTTCAACCGGCGGAAAGCGTCTCTCATGCGGTTCAGAATTTCCGGCTCAATATCCAGGCTATGGTGGGCCGGAAATACCCTTTGCACCGGAAGCGCCGAAATCATTTCAAGCGATTCGAGATACGCCTCCGGGTCGGTGGAGGGGTAGTACGCGAACAACGTGTCCTTATAGACAAGATCGCCGGTGAACAGGTAGCCGCGCCGCGGTTCCCAAAAACAGAGATGCCCGGGAGAGTGTCCCGGCGTATGCAGCGCGACGATCACACGTCCCCCCAGATCGATCGTGTCGCCGTTGCGCAGCGTCCGCGTCGGGGTTCCCTGAAAGAACTCGTACGCGTTCACATCGAACCCCTCCGGCAAATCGCAGCGATCCACGACCATCTCCCTGATGGTATCCATCGTCAGCGGGAATTCTCCCTGCAGCCAGTTCAGCTCCGTCTCATGGGCGTAAAAATCCGGATAATACTTGTGTCCGCCGATATGATCCCAGTGAATGTGCGTCGCCACAGCGGTCACCGGTTTTTCCGTCAGCGTTTTTACTTCTTCGGAAATATCGGAAATGCCCAGTCCGGTGTCGATGAGAAAACTTCGTTCCCGACCTTGAAGCAGGTAGCAGTGGGTTTCCTCCCAATGGCGATATTCGCTGATCACGTGAGTGTCTTTATCGATACGATCGACCGTGAACCATTTTTTCATTCTTTTCCTCCTCGACAAGGCGGGCAACGACGTTGTTCATGATCTCTCCCCGGCGCGTCATCCAACAAAAGATACGGTCGGAGAAGCTCCGCAACGACGGCGAATTCTTCCGACAGGGGGTCGAAGGGCGTTCCCGCGACATCGGAAGAGAGCTCGACGACCTTCAAGCCGTTCCGCGCGAACTCCGCGCCGAGCGTCTCCGGAGTAAAACACTGAAACCAGTTATAGATCGTCCGTATCCGGTCCGCTTCCACGATCGTGTACTTGTCGAGGATCACGTGTTCCTCCTCGTACTTGAAGACGTTCAAAAAACCGTAATATTCCTCCGCCGACCAGAATCCGTTCATTTGATTCCGTTCGTACGAGGCGGCTTCCTCCCGTCGGGCATAGGTCGCAAGGGAGTAGGCATCCAACAACACATGGCCGTTCGGAGAAAGCATGCCGGAAAATTTTCGCAGCATCGCCTGCCGCTGCGCCGGGCTCAATACGCAGAAATCGCACATGATCATCAGGATCAAGTCGAATTTTTCCTCCGTCTCGAATTCGAGGTAGTCGCAATGGACGTAGTCGATCGAAAGCCCCTCGCGCTCGGCGACGGAGGTCGCATGTCGAAGCGATCGCTTCGAGAAGTCGACGCCGGTCACCTTCGCCCCGCGCTTCGCGAGAGGCGTCGTATAGAGTCCGGGACCGCATCCGAAATCGACTACGGATACGCCCTCCGATACGCCGAAGCGCGAGACGATCCACTCGATGGAACGCTCGATGAACTCGGTGTTCCGCGACGCGGCGTCCAGCGTTTCGTCGAGGTGGAACGACAACATTTTTTCCGATATATGATCATCGGTCCAGAGATCGCGCGCAGTGGAGAATGCGAACGGCCTCGGACGGGCATGGATCGCTTCGAGTTCTTGAAAAAGCACGGATTTTCCTCCTTTTCGACCGCACATAAAAAAGGAGGGCGCTCGACGCCCTCCGATTCGACACGTTCGGTCGTCCTTACTTCGTCGCCCCGGCCTTCTCCTTCGAGTCCAGCAGGAGGCGGCAGACCTTTTCGACCATCCTCGGCAGTTCGGGCTTGGTCACGTGCGCGTCGGCGCCGGTGCCGGAGATCTTGAGCCGGACGTCCTGCACCATGATGGAGGAGAAGACGACGACCGGCATCCGCTTCAGTTCGGGGTGCTCCTTCACCTGTTTGGTGAGGGCGACGCCGTCGAGACGGGGCATTTCGACGTCGGTGACGAGGAGGTCGTAGCGTTCGTTCTTCATCGCCAGGCGCTCCCAGGCCTCCTTGCCGTCCGCGACGAGCGTCACGTTGTGGAAGCCGCCCTGGGTGAGCACGTCGGATATCTGCGTTCGGATGAGCGGCGAGTCCTCCGCGACGAGGATGCGGTACCGGTCGAGGTCGCCGAGGGGAGCCGCGAGTTCCGCGACCTTCTTCAGGTCGATGGAGAGGCTTCTGTCGAGGGAAGGAGCGGCCGCCTGGATGATCGCTTCGTAGTCGGGGATCAGCACGTTGCTCTCGTTCCGCTTGATGACGTAGAGGATGGACTTGCCGAGCACCGCGCTCGTCAATGTGGAGTCCAGCTCCGAGGAGCCGATTCCGTAAATGCGTTCGACGGCGTCGACGACGAAACCCAGCTTGCTCTCGTTGAACTCGGCGATGATTACTTTGCTCGATTCCAGCGGGACCTTCGGCGCGATGCCGAGGTAGGCTCTGAGGTCGAGCAGGGGCATCACCTCTCCGCGGACGGACGTGATGCCGATCATGGCGGGGTGGGACTCCGGAATCGGACGGCTCCCCGGCCAGCGAAGAATTTCCCTGGTCTTGTCCACGCTGATGGCGAACGCCTGTCCTCCCAAAAAGAAGACCACTACCTGCCACTCGTTGTTCTGTACCTCCATGAACGCTCCCTCCTCCGGCCGGAACGAAATCTCCCATGCTATTACAATATGATAGGCTATTCAGCCCTTGACCACAAGCCCCGTGACGCAGATCGTCCGTTACTCGCCGGCGCGGGGCTCCCACTGAAGGATTCCGCCGCACGCCTCTTTGGTCTTCCACTCCTGGAATTCGTCGAAGGTGCGCACGCCGTCCTCGATGACGGCTTTATACACCTCGATGCCGACGACCTGTACCCCGCGCTCCATGCCGTCCCACTTGATCCCGAGGATACGATTTCGGAACTCGGGCGTCAGCGAGGCCGCGATCTTCTCCGCGACCCGTTCGAACTTTCCCTTGTAGACGGAGTCGTTCATGATGTGGATGATGTCGATCTTCCACGTCCGTTCGTCCGCGTCGGCGTAGAAGATGTGCCAGTCGAAGGAGCGGTCCTCCTCCCCGAGGAAGTTGTAGCATTCGATCTTCCGCACGCCCTTGCGGGATGCGATCTTCGCCATCGCCGCAAAACCGTCCCGAAGCTGCGCCTCTACGGACGTCCCCCGAGATTCTCCGGAGTACGCGTGAAAATCGATGTCCAGGTTGCTCATCAGGAGTTCCGTCCTGACGGAGCCCACCAGATTGGCCGTCCCGCCGACGCCCTTCCAGGCCTCTTCGACGCCCAGCTCCGCGATGACCTCCTGCGCTTTCCGCAAGTTCCGTTCCGCAACGGCCAGATACTCTTCCATGGTCTCATCCCTTTATAGTCGGATATTTTTAGGACAATCAGGCGTTTTCGTCCGAATTTCCGTTTCAGGCGCTTTATCATACTCCTTTTCCTGCTTTTTTCAATGAATCCAACAGAATACGGGCTAAAACGTTTTCGAAACTCCAAGCGCATCGAAGCGTTCTTCGCCGACCCGTTTTTTAAGATTCGCAACGAAATGCAAAGAGTTCGCAACGCCCTTGACTCTCACACGGTGTCAAGGTGTAGGCTGTTTCACAAGGCAGAGATTACCTGAAAGAGCGCGAAAGGGAGTGAGCATTATGTTCAATATACTGGATACCGGGGAAAAACTGTTGAAGAAGTTCGTCGAGCAGGGTAACGAACCGCGGATTCTCCTCAAGGGGACGGGATACGGTATCCGCATCATTCTTCCGGACGACGCGACGGACGAGCAGGTACTCGATGAAGCTCGCTCCTCCGTCGACGAACTGGTCCGCATCGCGGGCGACACCGGCTTGGTGATCGACTGCAAGAAACGCAGATTTACGCCGGATTTTCTCTCCAGGCTGCTTTGCGACTTCGTCTGGGCCGGAGGATTCCACGTTCTCTCCTGGACGGCGGACGACGGGGAGACGCTGGAACTTTTCCGCAATACGGGGTTCATCACCGGAGAGCCCGTCTCCGGACGGCCGGACGGAGAGCGCGTCGAAACGGGGTCGCTCATCCTGACGCAATCGCTTCGCTCGGGGCAGATGGTGGAGCACGACGGCGACGTGATGCTTCTGGGACATATGAACGAGGGAGCGGAAATACGGGCGTCCGGCAACATCTTCGTCCACGGCAGGCTCAAGGGCGTGGTCCACGCGGGAACGCGCGGCGGCGAACACGGCGTGTGGGCGGAGCGCTTCGAAGCGACGCAGGTGCGCATCGGGGGGAAGATCTGCTCCTCCCCCGGCAGGGGGAGCGCCTGGTGGGGAAAGGCCGTGCTGATCGCGCTGGAGAACGGGCAGCTCGTCGCGCGGGAGCTGAAACTCGACTTCGCTTCGTAAACGCGGGAAAACGCCGGACGGAAAACACGTATAATATAAAGCAAGAATATACGTTTTTTAAGGAGATGATGCGCTATCGTCGGTTATAGAAGCGTCGGCGAGTTCGAGCCGCAGGAATCGGTCATGATCGTCTGGCCCGTCGCCGCCATGGCGACGCCCTCGCTGAATTCTGATATGGTCAGCGTTCGGATAGTGCGCGAGTTGGCCTTGGAGGCGCAGGTGATCGTCTGCTGTTCCGACGAGGGCGTCGAGACGCGCGCGCGCGCCGTTCTGGAACGGAACGGCGTGCGAACAGGAGCGCTGCGCTTCGTGCGCTACCCCTGCGAAATCCAGTTCCCGCGCGATTTCGGAGCGGAAGTGACGGTCGACGAGCAGGGCAACCGCAGAAGAGTGGATTTTCGGTTCACCATGTACGGGCAATTTTCGAAGGAGGAGGAGATATCCAAACGTCTGCGCGCTTTCGCTGCGTTCCACGCCGCGGAGATCGGCGTTTCGGACGTCGTCGCCGCCGACCTCGTCGGCGAGGGCGGCGACAGGGAGTTCAACGGCCGAGGCGCGATGATGGCGATTCGAGAGACCGAAGTCGACAAGCGCAACCCGGACAAGACCGTCGAACAGGTGGAGGCGGAGTTCCGGAGGGTGTTCGGGGTCGAAAAAATCATCTGGATCCCCCGCGCTTCCTACGACGACGAGTACGCCTACAGCGGGCCGATTCCTTCGGAGAACGGCGCCTTCACCGCGTTCCGGGCATCTTCGGCGAACGGACATATCGACGAGATCTGCCGTTTCGCCGACCCCCGCACCGTCATCGTCGCGCGCATCGACGCCGAAGAAGCTTCCCGCAGCGCGCTGCACGCGCTGAACAAGGAACGGCTGGACCAGGCTTACGAGGCGGTGCGCGCCGCCTCCGACGTTTCGGGAGCGCCGTTCCGTATTCTTGAAATGCCGGTTCCGGAGCCGTTCTATGTCGACCTCCGCCCCGGCGACGACGCCTTTCTCCTGTGGGATGAAAAGGAATACGGCAAGCCCGCGCTGACGGACGGCTCTCCTTTTCCCGAGCCGCCCGTCCATGTGCTGCCCGCCATGAGCTACTGCAACTTCCTGGTCTGCAACGGGGTCGTGCTGGCGCACAAGTACTTCGCGCCGGGGATGCCTTCGATGGTTCGGGAGAAGGATGAAAAAGCGCTGGAGGTGCTGCGGGAGGCCTTCCCCGGCAGACGCGTCGTCCAGATCGATCCGCTGGCGCTCAATCTGTACGGCGGCGGTATCCACTGCCATACGAGGAACGTCCCCGCACGAACGATGAAACGCGACTCCGCGTCGTAAACGCGGGAAACCGCCGGGCGGAATAGCCGGGAAAGCGGACCGCGACAGGACGACGCTCGAAGGGGAGAACGCCGTCGCCGGCGCGTTCTCCCCTTCGAGCGTTACGCCTTGAATCTCGTCGGGACGACGCCGTGCTTGAACATCTCGTACAGTTCGAGCGCCTCTTCTTCATTGTAGATTTTCAGCAGCCTGACGATCTCGTACGCGAACTCGACGCTTCCGAGCCCGCTCGCGGTTATCAGGTTTCCGTCCGAGAGCGCGGGCTTGTCCTCGTAGAAGTCGCCGTCGGCGTACTCCGGCAGCATCGCCTTGAGATAGCCGAGCGCGTTGCTCGTATGCCGGACGCCGCGCGTCAGTCCGGCCCGAACGACTTCCAGCGTGGCCCCGCAGATCGCGGCGACGGGAACGCCCCGCGAGCGAAGACGGCCGAGCAGTTCGCGCACCTCGGCGCTTCCGCCCCGCTCCCACATCTCCCCTCCCGGCAGGATGAAAAGAGCCGCTTCGTCGACGTCGACATCTTCGAGCGCTATGTCGGGGCAAATCCTGAAACCGCCCATCGTCACGACCGTCTCTTTCGAAAAACCGACGCCGACAACCTCCAGTTTTCCCGATTTCCCGATCTCGCACGTCGCGAGCGCAGGCTCCCAGTCCGCCAGGCCGTCGAAGATCAATACGTACGCTTTCGACCGCAAAGAACTCGCCTCCTTTTTTTCCGACCGACGCGGATTGGCGCGCCGTGCGATTGCGTTCCGAAGCGCGACTGCGGGACGCGTCCGCGTACTTCTCTTTGTATCTCCATCATCGGTCATTATAACGCATCGCCGACCTTGAGAATAAAGGGAAAGGATTCGTCTTTTTACCATGAAAAGGGCTATGATGAGAAAAAAACACAGCTTTATGCTACTATCTTGTCAAATCGATGCGTTAAGATTTTTTCATTGTCATATCCTCCGTATCGCACCGAAAGGAAGCCGTATGTTTTTCCTTGATACGCTTGTAACGATTCCCGAAGGAGGACGCCCGGAATGGATTTAACAGTCAGAGAAATGCTGAAACTCCCCGAACTGAAGGGAATGAAGGTGCTGGCCGGAGAGAAGGGGCTCGACAGGAAGATCAACAAAGTGACGGTGATGGATGCTCCGGACATAGCGCATTGGCTGCACGGGGGAGAACTCCTCATCACCACCGCCTTTATTTTTCGCGATACCCCGCTCAAACTCAAACAGCTGATAAAAGACATCGACCAGGTAGATGCGGCGGCGCTCGGGATCAAAGTGCACCGTTTCTTCAACGAAATACCCCGGGAAGTGCTCGACGAAGCGAACGAGCTTGACTTCCCCCTCCTCCACGTCCCTGTCCAGCTCACATTTCCCGACGTTTTCAATCCCATTTTGGAGAGACTCTTTCATCAGGAACTTTTGGAACTTCGCCGCTCGGAGAAGATCAACAGAACCTTTTGCGAGCTGGCCGTCAACGGCGGCGAAATTGAAGACGTTATTTCGGAGTTGAGCAGATTTTTGAGCGTCGACCTGGCTTTTTACGATATCATGCGCAATCATAATGTAACGGCTTCTCAAGACGAAGAGTTTAAAAAGATTCTTTGCGACATCTCTCTCACCAAGTTGCTGACGATGTTCCCGCACGACCTCGTCGCCGCGAAAGAAAAGACGATAGGTTACATCGTCTTCAATGCGGCAAAAAACTTTCAGCTCGGCGAACAGGATCAGGAAACGTTGAAAATGGCCCGCGGAGCCATCCTCCTCGCCGTTCAGAGGAAAACCATGTTGCAGGAGTCGCAAAAACAGTATAAAAGCATTTTCGTACACGATCTTCTTTTTCATAACGTAAAGTATGCCCAGGAAGTCTGGGACAAAGCGAACATTTTCGGCTGGAACTTCTCCGGTTTCGTCCGAGCGGTAATAATCGATATCGGCGACCAGAGAAGCGTCCGCAAGAATACCGCGATTTCCGAGAAAGTATTCAACGAACCTTCGATGGAAACCTTCTCGAATACTGCGATCTCGCTCATGGAACGCAAATTCCCGAATATCCCGTATGCGGTGATCGATTATTCGGTTGTTTGCCTGCTCCCTCTCGGAGAGAACAGACAAGCGTTGAACAAGGTCGACCTCTTTCGATTTCTCGCCGATATTCTCACAACGCTGAATCGGGAGAGTATTTTTAGCGCCGTCATCGGTGTAGGATGTGTTAAAGAGAGCGTTTTTCAGTCGCACGAAAGTTTTCAGGAAGCCCGCAAAGCGGTCGAGCTGGCCCGAAACTTTTCCGCCAAAACATCCATTCTCTTCTGGGAGGATTCCGGAGTCTATCAACTGCTGCATCCAGTCTACGACTTGGACGAATCGGTCGCGTTCTATAAAACTCATCTGGGAAAGCTGATCGATTACGACTCGCGGAAAGCGGGATACTCTCTGCTGGAAACGCTCAATTGCCTCGTAAAGAGCAACTGGTCGTTGAACAAAGCGGCGAAAGAACTTCATATACACTACAACACGATGAAGTACAGGGTCGACAAAATCTGCGAGTTGCTCGATCTCGACATGGAGAGCTACGACCAAAGAGTCAACATCCACTTCTCCCTGATTCTTTACTTCATGAACAACAAACTCTAGGCGGAACGACAGCCAAGGAGAAAAGGAAGCCTCGCCCGCAGAGCATCCGTTTCGCGGAGAGAGGCTTCCGGCACTTCCCGACGCCGCGGCTATCGTTCCGGCGGTCCGACCTTTCTATTATGTAGTTTGGCGCCTATGACAACGGTCCCGAAGACGCACAGAGGGATAGTGATCCATATGGGGAACAAGTCGACTTTCAACGCGAGTATGGCCAGCAGAAGAGCTACGGCGCCGAGCTTGAAATCTCTCGTGACGAAACCGCCGAAAACTCCCCCGAAAATGGCCGGCAATATGTACTTGAAAGCCTCGTGCACTATCGCCGGCAGATTACCGACAAGCTCCGCTCCCAGCCCCACGCCGACAGTGAGGATAAGAATGTTGACCAGGATGGAGGCTCCGATGCCGAGGGTCGAGAGAATAGCCCCCTCGCGGCTCCCCTCCTCGACTCCGGCGGCCTCCTGGGCCAGCGCGGAACAGGGAAGGCGAACGTTGGAGATGTTTCCCGACAGAAAGGACATATACGTTCCCGGAACGCCCAGAATAGGGAAGTAAGCCAGCGGTTCGACGAACCAGAGCGGCCCGGAGTAGGCGAAGATGAGCGCGAATCCTGCTACGATGTACCCCGCGCCCGGCAAAACATGGTACTTGATCCAAAGATACAAAGGTGGAAAGAAACTCATCGCGAATGCGAGCAGACAAGTCGCCATTCCCCAGAAAACAATCGGCTTTTGAAACTTTTCGTTGAATACACTCTCTTTGCTCGGCATATTCACTCAACCTTTCTTTCCTAGAAAAAGACCGCCGAGAACATACCCAGAACCATAGCGACCCCCAACGACCACTCTTTCAACCATCTCTTCCCGGAATGCTTCGCCACCAGATTCATGATCACCATGACAAGGGCTCCGACGACGGCGGCGACAGCTGGGCGGCTCAGCGTTACAAGAGCTTTCGAGACCTGAAAACCGAACGCGCCGAGAATCGCGCCCACGGAAACGACGGACAATAAATCCTGTCTGTCGCCGACGATGCGCATTCGCAAATCGTCCAGCTTATGGGTGAAGAGCCCTGCGATCAACAACCATCCGCAGGAACCAAGCGCGATCACCCACAGCGAGTTCGCGAATCCGACCAGTCCGTAATCGCCGGCGCCGACCGTCGTCCCCAGAACCTGAGCGCCGCATTCCGCAGCATACCCCTCGTACATGACGGCTCCGATAACCGACAACCTCATCCAGGCTAAAGGCGCCCCTATGAGGGCGACAAGCGCGACCATCCCGATGAGCACGGCGAAAGACGGTCCCAGAGAAGTGATTACCGCCGATCTGAGCCCCGCCTTCATTTGTTTCGCTTCCAGTCCCATTTCAAGCCCCGTAGACCAGGCTTTTCTCATAAAAAGGACGGACTGAAAGACAACGACCATTACCATAAAAACAGCGATAACCCAGAACCCGAAGTCGTTCGCGATCGCAAGGTACTCTTTATCCAAAACCTTCACCTCCTAAAGTATGAAAACCGCCGCAGTTCGAGGCTCGCTCTCTCTATTTGAGGTAATCCAACGCGAAAGCGATATAAAAACGCGTTGCATCCAGCACGCTCGTCAACTCGACGTATTCGTCTATTTTATGATTTCTGGAGTAGTCTCCGGGACCGAAGATGACCAGAGGAAGTTCCGGTTTGACCTCCCTGAAAGGAACGGCGTCCGTATAGTAGACAACGCCTTTTAGATCGGGCTCCTTCCGGAAGACCGCTCTATAGGCGTTCTTCGCGCTCCCCACGAGGGAGTTGTTCACATCCGTGCCGATCGGAAGCAGATCGTGCTGAATCTCCGTCGAGATATCGATCGTCTCGTTTTCCTTCTTGAGTTCATCAAGCTCTTTTGCGATCCGAGCGAGGAGATCGGAATGCGAATTCCCGGGGATCGTTCGTATATCCACAGTCGCTTCGCATCGATCCGGAATGACGTTCGTAAGGTCGCCCGCGTGCATGCTCGTAAGGCACAAAGTCGGGGGAGTAAGAAATTCATTGTCGACGACATCGAATTGCATACCCTGTATTCTTTCTATAAATTGGATCATATTCGTCAAGGCATTGATACCCTGTCGGGGCTGTCCGCCGTGCGCCCTTTTTCCTTTAGAGACGAACTTCAGCCACAAGGCTCCCTTTTCGGCCACCAGAATATCCCCGTTGCTCGCCTCGCTGATTGCAAGCGCATCGATCCCGTCCGCACCGAATCTCTCCACGTATGCTTTCGCCCCGTACAAATCGACCTCCTCCCCGGAAGTTCCGAGAAGGCTCAAAGCGCCGTTCAGAGGCACGCCCGCTTTTTTCAAAATGCACATCGCCATCGTCATGGCGGCGTCTCCGCCTTTCATATCACTGGTTCCTCGCCCGTACATCACATCGTTTTCCACCACGGCGCCGAACGGATCGAACCTCCATCCCTCTCCGGAAGGAACGACGTCGTAATGCCCGCCGTAGACAAGATTCGGGCCGCGGGACTCGTCGCCGATTCGCGCGAACAGATTGGCCCGGTTCGCTTGCTCCAGCTCCATGACTTCGCATTCGACGCCGTACTCGTCGAGCTTCCGCTTCACCCTGTCGGCCACGTTTTTTTCATTACCCGGAGGATTCGAGCTGTTGATCCTGATAAGATCCGAAAGAAAACGGATTACTTCCTCTTCGTCCAAAAAGCTCAGACATTTTTCCAGTTCTTCTTTGCGTGAAAAATCCATTCCACCGACCACCTTTTTGTGTTGATTTTGGATAGCCCAACCTCGTTCGCCCGAGTATATAAGAAGGATATTTTTAAACAATATAAAAAAAAGAGAAAGGAGCGAAGGGATTTTTTACTTCCGACGAAGAAAGAAGACGCGCCAAGACCTTTGTAGAAAAAAATACACATCCCGATTCCCTTGATAACGAAAAGCACCGGAAATCCCTTCGGGAAAGATGAAAGAATGGAATCTACAAAAATGGACCCGTTTTTTGCAAGTAAATTACATTTTATTCTTACGAATGCTCTGCGAACCTCTCAAGAGAGTATTCCGCCCCTTCACCCGAAGGAAGAGACGATGTCCGGAATACTTGAAAGCGTCACCCGTTCGTGTGCCAAGTCCTTCGCAGTTTTTATCGATGGAGGACGAAAAAATGACGATTCCGCAGCTACCGATACATTACCGTTTCGTCTCCGCTTCGCCACAATAGCGTTACCTCCGCGCAACACCTCCATTACGTCCGGCTGGTATGCTCGCCTCCGATCGACGATACGGAGGTGAGTCCGGAGTGGCCCGTATAGAATTCCACAACGTGACCAAGGTGTACGACGGAAAGAACAGAGTGATCGAGAAGCTGAATCTGAAGGTGGAGGAGGGCTCGTTCACCGTCCTGGTGGGCCCTTCCGGCTGCGGAAAGACGACCGCCCTGCGGATGATCGCCGGGCTGGAGAGCGTCACCGAGGGGCGCATCTTCATCGACGGCGCGGATGTGACGGACCGGGAGCCCGGAAAGCGGGACATCGCGTTCGTCTTCCAGAACTACGCGATCTACCCGCATATGACGGTGCGGCAGAATATCGAGTTCGGATTGGAGAACGCGCGCGTCCCCGGGGCCGAGCGGGAAGAGATCGTGGGGAGCGTGCTGGAGATGGTCGGCTTGCAGGAGTACGCGAACTCGCTGCCCTCCAAGCTCTCCGGCGGACAGCGGCAGCGAGTGGCTCTGGCGCGCGCGGTCTCGAAGAAGCCGAGGGTCTTTCTGATGGACGAGCCCTTGAGCAACCTCGACGCGAAGCTGCGCAACCAGATGAGGACGGAGCTGATCGAGCTGCACCAGAAGCTGGGCTCCACCTTCGTCTTCGTCACGCACGACCAGATCGAGGCGATGACGATGGGGCAGCAGCTCGTCATCATGGACGGCGGCAAGGTGCTCCAGAAAGGGACTCCCAGAGAGGTCTACGCCTCTCCGAACTGCGTCTTCACCGCCCAGTTCATCGGCGACCCCGGAATGAACGTTCATCCGCTGGGCGACGAGGCGATGTTCGGGTTCCGCCCGCGCGCGGCGCGTTTCTCCGCTCCGGAGGGCGGTTTCGTCCGTATGGGAGGGCGCGCGGTCACGCGCGAGATTCTCGGCGCCGACACGCTCTACTGCTTCAAGACTCCGTACGGGCGCGACATGGTGAAAAGCGAACTGGACGACGTCGCCCCCGGCGACGAGGTCCAACTCTACATCCCCGTCGGCGCGTTCGCCTTCTTCGAAAAGGACGGAAGGCGCGTCGCCGACCCGGAGCGAGAGCGGACCCTCATGGAGAGGCTGCGGTCCCGCCATGAGTAGACGGCGCTTCAACTCCGCCTACCTGCTGACGCTTCCTGCGCTCGCGGGCAGCGCGCTCTTCATGATCTATCCGATTCTCTTCGCCGTCTGGCTGAGTTTCCACAGATGGGACATGCTGAGCGACACGCGCCGGTTCGTCGGAGCGGCGAACTACGTCCGCGTCTTCTCGAACGCCTCTTTCCTGCAGGTGCTCTCCAACAGCTGCGTCTACATGGCGCTGATGACGACCCTCTCCGTGGCGCTGGCGCTGCTGCTCGCCCTCTGGTTGAACGAGAACTCCATCGTCAAGAACCTCGCCCAGTCCGCCGTCTTCACGCCGCATATCGTCTCCATGGTCTCGGTGGGCATTCTGTGGATGTGGATCATGGAGCCGGACATCGGGCTGCTGAACTACATCCTGGATTTATCGGGGGTTCAGGCGCTGCTCGCGCGCTTCGGGCAGGAGAAGATCATGTGGCTCGAAAGCGAAAAGAGCGCCCTCTTCTCGCTGGTCTTCATCGGCATCTGGAAGAGCCTGGGATACAACGCCCTGATTCTGATCGCCGGGCTTCAGAGCCTCCCGAAGGAGATCTACGAGTCGGCGCGCCTCGACAGAGCCGGAAGACTGCGCACGCTCTTCCGCATCACGATTCCGCTGCTCTCGCCGTCGCTCTTCTTTCTGCTGATCGTCAACGTGACGGCGTCCTTCCAGGTCTTCGACTCGGTGCACGTGCTCACCAGAGGAGGACCGCTGAACTCCAGCAACATGCTCGTCCACTGGATCTACCAGACGGGTTTCGAATTCTACAGGATCGGCGAGGCCTCCGTGGGAGCCGTCGTCCTGATGCTCATCGCAGGAGGCGTGACCTATGCCAACTTCAAACTCCTTTCACGACGGGTTCACTATAGATAGCGCGGCGCCCCGCGCGTCCTCCCGTTCGGACGCGGACGCTCTTCGGGCGTCCGTCGCGCGGGGCTGTTTCAAACTTCTGGAGGCGCTGGCGCTGCTCGCTCTGGGGGCGTTCTTTCTCTTCCCCTTCTTCTGGATGTTCGGCACTTCGCTGAAGACGCTCGCCGAAACGCTCCAGTTTCCTCCGACGCTGTTGCCGAAAGTCTTCATGTGGGAAAACTTCCCGGCGGTATGGAACTCGAGCAACTTTCCCGCGGCGGCGTTGAACAGCGTCGCGGTGGCCATCGGCATCATCCTGATACAGCTCGCGGTCATCCTCCCCGCGTCCTACGCCTTCGCCTTCAAGCGGTTCCGTTTCTCCAAACCGCTCTTCACGCTCGTCATCGCGGGGCTGATGATCCCGCCGCAGGTGACCTTTCTTCCGCTTTACCTGTTCTTCAGCCGTCTTGGGATGATCAACACCTACGTCCCGCTGATCCTCCCCTTCGCCTCGTCGGCCTTCGGAATCTTCCTGCTGACGCAGAGCTTCCGGCAAATTCCGGCGGAGATCGTGGAATCGGCGCGCCTCGACGGGGCATCCGAGTTCGTCATCGTCCGCAGAGTGCTTCTTCCCTCGGTGATTCCCACGCTGATGACGTTCGTGCTCTTCTCGTTCATCTCGCACTGGAACGACTACTTCTGGGTGCTCTCCATGACGAACGACGAGAGCGTGCGGACGCTCTCTCTGGCGGTCGTGCGGCTGATCGACGCCGACGGCGGCGTGAAGCACTGGCACACCACGATGGCGGCGAACATGATCCTCGTCGCGCCCGTCCTTCTGGCCTACGTCTCCGCCAATCGATGGATCAAGCGCGCCTTCGCCTATAACGGCATCAAGTAGAACCGATGTCACAACATACACGAAACCATACATACAGAAGAGGTGAACACACAATGGGAAAGTCGGTTTTTTTCACGGAAAACGGTTTGAAGAAGAGAGCGGTCTCCATCGTCGCGGCCGCTCTGCTGGGAGCGGCGTGCATGGCGGGAACGGCGGAAGCGGCGGAGAAGGTTCATCTGGACTTCTGGTACTCCCTCAGAGGAAAGAACGGCGAATTCATCGCAGAGTTAACCGATAAGTTCAACAAGTCGCAAAGCACGATCGAAGTGAAGGCCATCTCCCAGGGCGACTACTACCAGAACGCCGCGAAGCTCCAGTCGAGCATCGTCTCCAAAACGCAGCCGGACGTCACGCTGCTGGAGGTGGCGCAGGTGGGGCAGTTCGGCTACTCCGGCGCGCTCGCGGACCTCGGCCCCTGGTTCTCCGAAAAAGAACAGGCGAACTTCCTCGAAGGGCTGATGAAGAACTCCTACATCGACGGAAAGTTCGTCGCCGTTCCCTTCTGCCGCAGCACGCCGATTCTGTACGTCAACAAGAGCATGCTCAAGGCGGCCGGCCTCGACGAGAAGGGGCCGCGGACATGGGACGAGCTGGTCGAATTCTCGCGGAAGCTGACGAACGCGGAGAAGGGGATTTTCGGCTTCTCCACGCCCATCGACATCTGGTTCTACGAGGCGGGCGTCTTCCAGCAGGGCGGAAGCATCTTCTCGTCCGATGAAAAGAAGACGGCCTTCGACTCGCCCGAGGGCACGGCCATCGTGAAGCTCTGGCAGGACATGGTGCGCGAAGGCATCATGAAGGCGCCCGTGGGACAGGACTACAACGCGTGGGACGTCGTGCGGAACGACTTCGCCACCGGCAAGACCGCGATGGTCCAGCTGTCGACGGCGAGTCTCGGCGGCTTGATCGAGGTGAGCGAGGGCGTCTTCGAGCTTGGAACGGCGTTCCTGCCCGCCGGGAAGCAGCGCGGCGTTCCCACCGGCGGCGCGTGCCTCGTCGTTCTGGAGAAGTCCCCCAAGGAGAAGCGGGCGGCCGCGGCCGAATTCTTCAAGTTCATGACCAACGAGGAGAACGCCGCGCTCTTCAGCGAAGTGACGGGGTACATGCCGGTCACCCATGAAGCCGCGGCTTCCGAGAGGATCCGCGCGCTTCACGCGAAGTATCCTCAGTACCGCGTCGCGCTGGAACAGCTCGAACACGCGAAAACGCGCCCGATGATCAAGGGGTACCGCGAGATGTCGGTCCTGATGCAGGAGGAGTTCAAAAAGCCCATGCGCGATCTCTCCATAGCTCCGGAGACGTCGGTGAAGTCGGCCGCCGTGCAGGTTCAGGAACTTCTCGACAGGGAGGACTAAACCGTGTTCACGCTGTACGAAATAGCGCACAGAGGGTGGGCCGGCGCGGCGCCGGAGAACACCGGAGCGGCTTTTCTGGCCGCGCTCGACGCCGAAATCGGGATCGACGCGGACGCCGTGGAGTGCGACCTCCAGGTCACCAAGGACGGGCAGGTGGTCGTGATGCACGACATCGCTCTCGGGCGGACCTCCTACGGAGAGGGTTTCGTCCGCGACCATACCTACGACGAGCTGAGATGCTTCGACATGGGCTCCTTCTTCGCGCCGGAGTTCTCAAGACAGCGGATCATGCGCTTCTCCGAACTGCTGCGGATGGTCGGCGGGCGCAAGTTCCTCTGCGTCGAGCTGAAAAATCCCGGCAACATCCACCCCGACATGATCGACCTGGTGTTGAAGGAGCTTGCGGGATACCCGAGGGACTCGTTCATGGTCGAGTCGTTCAATCATCCTATGATGCGGAAGCTGAAGGATCGCGATCCGTCGATACGGACCGGGCTGATCTTCCACGACGAAGCCTTCATGATCCCGGAGCACTGCATGCACGCCGCGTGCGACTGGGTTTCCCTGGTCTGGACCATGGCCGACCGGAGGCTTCTTGCGGAGCTTCAGGCGGACGGCATCACCCCGATCCTCTGGACCGTCAACGAAGAGTGGCAGTTCGACTGGCTGATGGAAAAACTGGAGGGCGTTCACGGGGATATCTGGATCGCCACCGACCGGCCGGGTTTCATCGGCGGGAGGAAGCGCGTGCAGGAGCTTTCCTGCGCGTCGTTCTGAGCCCGAAGAGTCCGCGACAAGATACGGCGGGGGGAGCTTTCGCTCTCCCCGCTCACATTTTGGCTCCCGACAAGCGGCGCGCCGCCTCGGGGGGACATAAAGCATCGATCACGCGCGTCTCGTTACGCGGAACCCCGAAAAAATCCTTCGCCCTCACCGCGCGCTGTTCCCGTACCCCATTTCGATCAGGAGATTCGCGAGGGTATGCAGCCGCTCGGACATCAGTTCGTCGTCGCGCCGGAGCGCCTCCTGGAAGAGTTCGATGTCCTGGTCGATCATCGGGTTGCCCGTGCAGATCTCCACGCTCATCGCGTCCCCCTGGAGTCCGATCCTGTCGATACGGGGATTTTGCTTGTCGTACGGTTCGGGACGGCGGTAGCTCTCCGAAAAGTAGCGCTTCGCCGTGCAGACGAGGATGGCCATGTCGATCACCCTGTGCATCGGCAGCTCTTCGGACTGGCGCGACCACTTCCCGCCCGTATGCCGCCAGACCTTCGCCGAGACGTCCACCCTGCCCCGGTCGTTCCACTGGGCAAGCCCGAGGGAGAGCCCCTTGGCCTCGGAGTTGTACGCCTGCCGCCCGTCCACGTTCTCGTAGTTCTCCACCGCGACCACCGGTTTGTGCTTCAATGTCGTCGGGATTTTCATTTCATACAACCTCCGCATTCTTCATTTTCCGCATCCAGTCGTCGAAGAGCATCGCAAGTTCTTCGGCGCACTCCGCCTTCGTCTCCTCGTCGTACTCCAACGAATCCAGCACGCGCACCGAGAACGCCGCCTCGCCGCGGTCCGACCACTCCTTCTGCAGGCGCTTGTTCGGATGACACCGCATCTTCAGCTGGAAGACGTTCTTGTTGATCGCGCTCTTCGGGTCGTCGGCGCGCCCGATGTAGCTTCCGCCCTCCGCGCACTCGAAGAGATAGACGCCCATCTCCCGCTTCCGCCGCCTGTACTCCATCAGCAGCTCCTTTTTTCTGTCCACTAAACGGCACCTCGAATCATTAAGTAAAACACTAAATTACTTATTTACTAAATGCAAAATAGCATAAAAAAACGGAGACGTCAATATCGTCTCCGTTAGAAAGCAACTCGGTCGAGCGTGAGGAATAAAAGGCGGAGCTACTCTTCTCCCTGCAGGGCAAGCACGAGGAACGCCGTTCCTCCGGGCGCCACGTCGAACGGCAAGGTGAAAGATTTCATCCCCGGAGTAGTCGCCGGAACGTTTCGTATATTCGTCCCCGCCACCATGTGCGGGGGCGTCACTTCGGCGCCTTCGATTCCTCCCGATACGAGCGCCCTCCCGCATACCATGTTCACCAGCTCCCCGAGCACGGAAGTGGACACGGGATCGTCTATGTCCGCCGTCAACATCCCTCCCGTCATTCCCGACACCACGGAGGCGAATCCTTCTCTGTTCAAAAGGACTACCGCCGTTCCCCGCACGGATCCCACTATGCCCACCAGAGCGGCGAGGCAACTTCCTTCGGCCGCTACGCCCGCCTTCACGGACGACTTGACCAGAGAGACCTTCAGGCCGCATTCGTTGCAAACGTGCAGGAAAGCCCCTCCGAAAGTATTGACTATTTTTGCGAATCGCTCAGTTCCCATCGTTCACCCCTCCTGCACTATCCGACAGACTTCCGAAGGCCGCCGGTGAAAATTCCGGAATTCCGGATACTCGAACGGACATCTCCGTCCGTTCGAGTATCCGGGGCGGCTTCGAACAACGTCATGAAAATACGCACTATCTCCGGGTCGAACTGCGTTCCGGAGCCGGCCTCTATCTCGTGCAGCACTTCCGAGGGATTTCGCGCAGGACGGTAGGGACGGCCGGAGGTCATCGCGTCGTAGGCGTCCGCTACGGCGATGATGCGGGCTTGCAACGGGATATCGCGCCCCGCGAGCCCCTTCGGATATCCTTTCCCGTCGAAACGTTCCTGGTGGGCCAGTACGATCCGCGCCGGAGCTGCGAAATCGCCGCCGGAATTGAGTATCGAGTAGCCGATCTCCGAATGCCGTCTGACGGCGAACCACTCTCCCTCTTGCAGCGGTTCGATTTTATCCAGAATATCGGAGACCGCGATTTTGCCGATGTCGTGAAGCCTGGCGGCCGTGAGCAACGTTCCCATCTCTTCAGCCTTCATACCCATGGCGCGCCCTATTCTCTCGGCGAGGCCGGCGACGCGCTCCGAATGTTCCCGTTCACGGGGGATCTTCTCGAAAAGGGAGCGTAATATGAACGTGATCGCCTGACCTCGAACGAGTTCCTGCATGCGGATCTTCTGCTGGTACATCATGTTTTCGGCCTTCGCGACAAACTCACCGACCGATCCGTCTTCCGTGCTCTTCGTCGCTTGACCGAACGCCGCGGAGGGAGAGCCCGCAGGCGTCTTCTCGGCTTCGAACGCGTCGGATATACGCCTGCAGAGCGCGGAGGCCCCACCTTCATCGGTTCGGGGGAGCAGAATGGCGAACTCGTCGCCGCCGATGCGCGCGATAATCTCGTCCTCTCGGCACGTACGCCGGAGCACATCCGCAATGGTCCGCAATAAAATATCGCCGATCCGATGTCCGAAAGCGTCGTTGATCAGCTTGAGGCCGTTGACGTCCATCAGCAGCAGCGTCAGAGGCAAGTTTCTGGCGGTATCCAGCCGGGCGGACTCCTCGTCGAAGAAGCGGCGGTTGTAGAGCCCGGTCAGGTGGTCGTGAAAACTGAGGAATTCGATCTCCTGTCGTCGGCGCTTCAGCTCGGTGATGTCGACGATGACGCCGCAAAGTCCCGCGACGACGCCTTCCTCTCCGCGAACGGGGAATTTGCCGGAGAGATAGAAACGCCGACCGTCCGGACGGTCGAAGAGTTCTTCGAACTCGATGAACTCGCCGCTTCCGAGTACTTCCGCGTCGTTGCGGCGAAACTGCGCGGCCGCTTCGGGAGGGAAAAGATCGGAGTCCGTCTTCCCCAACACCTCTTCGCGCCGGAGGCCGGTGACCTCCTCCCACTTGCTGTTTACAAAACGATAGACGCCTTGGACATCTTTAATAAACATCAGCGCGCCGCTGTTCTCTATCAGATCGGCGAGGAAGCGTTCTTGCTCGCGCAGCTTGCTCTCCGCCGCCGCAAGCCGTTCTTTCAGCCCGTGCAGTTCATCCATCCGCGCTCTCCCATCCGGAAAAGTGATTTTCCCGCACACATTAAAACGTATGGCCGTCTCTTTTGCAATATATCGAAAGGCGTATTTCTTTTCTGCGCCCGGGAAGAGCAACGGAGCCCTTCTTTTCACCGCAGTGCTATAATCGTTCCGGCGAGAGGTCCCATATACTGCCCGTCTATCGAAAAGGAGAGGATGAACCGGAATGACGCTGCTTCTGAAACGAGTGTACGAAGCGCCGGGTCCGGAGGACGGCTTCCGGATTCTTGTGGACCGGTTGTGGCCGCGCGGCGTCGCGAAGGAGAAGGCCGCCGTCGATCTGTGGCTGAAGGAGGCGGCGCCCAGCCCGGAGCTGCGGAAATCGTTCTGCCACGACCCCGAAAAGTGGGACGAGTTCCGGACGCGCTACGTCGCCGAACTGGAGACGAACCCGGCGGCGGATGCGATACTGGAGCGCATGCGGGACGGGACGGTCACGCTCGTCTACGCGGCCAAGGACGAGACGTACAACCACGCCGCCGTGCTCGCGGAGCACTTGGAACGGCGAGACTCGGGACAATGAGCGCTTCGCTCGCGCGAGGGGGGAGTTGCTCATGAGAACGGGGGGGAAACGCGCCGCCCGTCGCAAGGAGGAGCGGCGAGGCCTACCGGCGGAACCGCAGGTCGTCGGAGAAGGGAAGGAGACGGCCTCCGGCATCGAGATCATGCACTACGTTCAGGACCGCTTCGAGGAGATCCGCAGCGCGACCTTGGAAGACTGCGCCCGGCTGAAAGACTGCCCGGGGATCACGTGGATCAACGTGAACGGTATCCGCGACGTGCCCACGCTGAGGAGCCTTGCTGCCCTTTTCGGACTGCACCCGCTGACGACGGAGGATATCGGCAACCCGGCGCAGCGCCCCAAGGCGGAGAACTTCGAGCAGTATCTCTTTTTCGCCCTCAAGATGCTGACCTACGACGACGCAACGCACTCGATCCTCAACGAGAACGTCAGCGTCGTGCTGGGCGACCGCTGGGTCGTCTCGTTCCAGGAGCGCGAGGGCGACGTGCTCGACCCCGTCAGAGAGCGCATCCGGTCGGGGAAGGGACGCCTCCGGAGCGAAGGCGCCGACTACCTTGCCTACGCCATCATGGATTCCGTGGTGGACGAGTATTTCGTCGTCCTCGAAAAACTCGGCGACCACATCGAGGAGATCGACGAACAGATCCTCGCCGTTCCCGATGCAACGCACATGAAGGAACTGCATCGTCTGAAGCGCGAGGTGCTCTTTTTGCGGAAAGCCGTCTGGCCGCTGCGGGAGGAGATCGCGACCATCGAGAAGAGCGGCTCGCGCTTCGTCGGCGACTCCATCAAGCCCTTCCTGCGCGACCTGTACGACCATACGATAGAGATCATCGACATGGTGGAGACCAACCGCGACATCGTGAGCGGGATGCACGACACGTTCCTCTCGGCGGTCAGCAACCGGATGAACGAGATCATGAAGGTGCTCACCATCATCGGCACGATCTTCATCCCCCTCACCTTCATCGCGGGCGTCTACGGGATGAACTTCGAGCACATGCCGGAGCTGAAGTGGCCGCGGGGGTACTACGGCGTCATGGCGCTCATGGCGGCGCTCGCCCTCGGCATGCTCGCCGCGTTCAAGAAGCGGAAGTGGCTCTAGCCGGCCTCCGGGGCCTCACACGCCGCAGAGGAACGGCCTCGGGAACATATCCGCCTTGTCCGCCAGTATGTTGGCGATTTCGAACAGCATCTCGGCGTACTCCTCGTACTGCTCCTCCTTGAGGCTGATGATCGACCCCGAAATGCTGATCGCCCCCAGAAGCATCCGCCCGGAGACGACGGGGACGGCGACGCACTTCACGCCCTGCGACTCCTCCCCGAAGTCCAGGGCGTAGCCGCGCGCCCGCGTCATCTCGATCTCCTCCATCAACGCGTCGAAGTCGGTGATCGTCCTCGGGGTGTACTGTTTCATGCCGCGCTCGGCGACGATCCGTCGGATCTGCTCGTCCGACATCTTGCTCATCATCGCCTTGCCCACACCCGTGCAGTGCATGTCCAGCGTCTTTCCCGTGATCGAGTAGGTCACGTTCTTGTTCGCCGGATAGCTCGCGTCCAGGTAGAGCACCCTGCCGTCCTTCGGAATGGTGAAGTAGACGATCCCGCCGGTCTTCTGCTGCACGTCGTCGAGGAATTTCATCGCGTACTCGATGATCGGGAGGGCCTTGCGGACGCCGTAGCCCATCTCGAGCACGTCGAGCCCCAGACGGTAGAGCTGGCTCGTCTTCTCCTTTTCGAGGACGCCGCAGAACTCCAGAGTCCGCAGCATGTTCGAGAGCGTGCTCTTGGGACACTGCTTCTCCTGAAGCAGCTGGTTGAACGTCCACTCCGGATTCTTTCCCGTAAAGAGTTTCAGCAGCCCGAACGCCTTGACCACGGACTGCATCTTCCAGCTTTCGGCTCTCTCCTTTTTTTCCACCGTCAATCACTTTCCTTCATCGCGATCGCTTTGAAAAAATGATTCCTGATCAGCGGAAACAGAATGGAGAGCGCCGTCAGAGCCAGCAGCGTCACCGTGACGGGGCGCGTGAAGAAGATGCTGTAGCTGCCCTGCGACATCACAAGCGCCCGCCGCAGATTGGATTCCAGCAGTCCTCCGAGCAGAAGCGCCAGAATGAACGGCCCCGGAACGAATCCGCCCCTCTTGAACAGGAAACCCAACAGACCGGCGCCCCCCATGATCAGGACGTCGAAGAAGCTGTTGTTGAGGGCGAAGGAGCCCACGGTGCAGAGGACGACGACCGACACCCACACCGTCTCCTTCCGCACGTTCAGCACCTTCGCGGAGAGCTTGGCGGTGAGCAGCCCGAACAGCAGGATGAGCGCGTTCGATATCAGCATGAGCAGCATGATGGTCACCACGAAGTGCTGGTTGTCGGTGAACATCTTCGGCCCCGGCTGCATTCCGTACATCATCAGCGACCCTATCAGGATCGCGCTGACCGAGTCGCCCGGAATGCCGAGCGCGAGCATCGTCGTCAGCGCGCCTCCGATCACGCTGTTGTTCGCGGTGGACGCGACGGCCAAGCCCTCAAGCGAGCCCTTCCCGTACTCCTCCGGATGTTTGGACATCTTGCGCGACTGCCCCCAGACCACGATCGACGCGATATCGCCGCCGGCGGCCGGCACGGCGCCGATGAGCGTCCCGATGGCCGCCGCGATGACGGTCGGGCGGAACAGCTGCTTCGCCTGCGCGCGGGTCGGGAAGACCTTCCCAAGCGACAGGTTTTCCATCTTGACCTTCTCTTCTTCCTTTTCCAGCGCGAGGTTTCTCTCGTAGATCTGGTTGAGCACCTCGCCGATGCCGAACATGCCGATCATCACCGGCAGAAACGATATGCCGGCTATAAGCTGCGTGCTGTTCAGCGTGAACCGCCGCACCGCGAGAATCGGATCGATGCCGATCGTCGAAAGGAGGAGACCGACGCATCCGATCAGCAGCCCCTTCACCACCGATCTGTCGGAGACGACGACCATCATGGAGAGGCCGAAGAGCGCCAGCGCGAAGTACTCCGTGGGGCCGAAACGGACGGCGAAACGGGCCAGCGGGAACGAGAAGAAGATCAGTACCAGCGTGCTGAAGACGCCGCCGATCACCGAGTAGATGACGTTGACGCCGAGGGCGAGGCCTCCCTTGCCCTGCTTGTACAGCTCGTAGCCGTCGAGCGTCTGCATGATCGACGCTGGGGTGCCTGGAGTGTTCACCAGAATCGCGGAGAGCCCTCCGGCGAAGATCGCGGAGTTCCACAGCGCGATGAGCACCGCGAACCCGTCGTTCGGCGAGAGCCAGAAGGTCATGGGCGTGAGGATGGCGATCGCCATGGTGGCGGAAAGTCCGGGCAGCGCGCCGACGACCGTGCCGACGAACACGCCCGCGAACACCCAGAAGAGCGTGGAGAACGTCATTAAGTTAAGAAAACCCTGAACCCATATCATCGCGCATCCCCCCTTATATCACGAAATAGATCCGCAGGAAGCGGTAAAAGACAAGATACACCATCGAGATGAAGACGACGGTATAGACGACGTTGAATTTGAGCGAACGCCCGTAATAGAAGTTGAGAAAGACGACCAGGAGCGCCGAAGCGAGGAAGAAGTCCGAGACGCGCCACAGCGCCAGATAGGCGGCGAAGGCGGTGATCGTGACGAAAACGTTCTTGGAATTGTCGTCGAAGACGAATGTTGCGTACGCGTCGGCGTCCTTGAGTATGCAGCCTTTGAGAATCAGCGCGACTCCGAGGCCGACGACGAGAAACGAGACGAAAAACGGGAAAAAGCCGGGGCCGGGAACGCCGTCGGATGTCAGCGACGCGACGCCCAGCCGAAGAGAGGGGAACATGAACGCGGCGCCGATGCATACGGCCGCCGCTCCGGAGAGAACATCTTTTTTGATGCGCATGGAGCGCCACCCCCGTCGTTAAATTTCCCCGGGCCGGCGAGGCCCGGTATCGCCGACGTACAACCCGGCGGCGACCGCGGGGAGACGAACGCCCGGCTCGAAACCCCGCCGCTCCCCCGCCGCGGCGGGAGAGCATGGAACATATTCTACAACACCCGGGAGCTTCGCACCGAATCGCGACGACGCCGGAAATTTTCCGAACGTCCCTCCGGGTGTCCATAAAGAAGAAGAGGCGGGCGCCGCCGGACCTGGTCCCCGCCTCTTCCTGTCGAACAGCCCGCCGTGCTCGGCGGAGTTTTTACTTGGATATTCCCAGGCTCGGGATCAAATCGGAGAAAAGTTCGAGATTCTTCTGGGCGAACGCGTCCATGTCCGCGCCGTTCAGGTAGGCGTGCTCGAAGCCTCTCTTCGCCAGAAGGGCTTTCATCTCTTCGCTGTTCAGCGCTTCTTCGGACGCCTTCTCCAGTATCTTCACTATCTCGTCGGGCGTTCCCTTCGGTACCGCGAACGCGCCCCACCCCTGGATGACGACGTCGACGCCGAGTTCCTTCGCGGTCGGAATCTCCGGCAGGATGGAGGATCTCTTCTCGCCCAGGACGGCGAGCACTCTGAACTCTCCGCTCTCCACCGCGGACTGGATCTCGGAGGGGGAGACGGTGACGAGTTCTATGTTCTTGCCCATCAGCGCGGCGATCGCGGGAGCGGCGCCTTCGAACGGCACGTGGATGAACTTGCTGCCGCGCTCTCTCTCAAGAAGGGCTGCGGCGATGTGCCAGATGGAGCCCGTACCCGAGTTGCCGGCGCGCAGCTTTTCCGGGTTCCGCTTCGCGTACTCCAGGAACTCGTCGAGCGTCTTCCACTCGGAATCGGCTCTCACGGTGACGGAGGCGGGAATCGTCATGGCGCGGCCGATGAAGGTGAAGTCGCTGCTCTTGGTGTCGGTGAAGCCGAGCGCGCTGATCATCGTCGATTCCACGGGCATATAGGCAAGGGTATATCCGTCCGGGGCGCTGCTCTTGACGAATTCGAGGCCGACCGCGCCCGAAGCGCCGGTGCGGTTGGTGACGATCACGGGATTTTTCAGGATCTTCTCAAGCTCTTTGGCGTAGATTCTGGAGACCGTATCGGAAGCCCCGCCGGGCGAATACGGAACAACGATGGTGATCGGCTTCCTCGGATAGTCCGCCGCGGACGCGCCGACGACTCCTCCTACAAGACCAAGAACCATCGCCGCTACAAGCAACACGCTCATCGCTTTTTTCATTTTTTCTCCTCCTGTCGTTCTCATGAACAGCTCTTCCACAGCCCTTGCGGGCTCCAAGGTGCGCGTTGTTACAGCGCGATGTTCGCCGCGTCGGCGATACCGCGCAGTTCCTTTTCGATCCGCTTCTTCTCCGCGTCGTCGATATACAGCAACGGTTTCCGTACCCCACCTCCCCGCAACCCGCGCAGCTCCAGACCGTATTTCAAAATGCTCATATCGGCCCCCGCCTTCATGCAGAGCACCGTCTCGTTGGCGATCTTGTGCCAGCGGCCCGCCTCGGCGAGATCGCCCTCCCGGAAATACTTGTACACGTTGACGAACGGCTCCGGCAGAGGGCAGGCAACGCCCGACACGATACCGGAGCACCCGATGACGAGGGCGGACAGGAAGAGCCTGTCGAGCCCCACCACGACGGAGAAGTCGCCCCCGTTGATCCTGGCGAATTCGTTGATCTTGTGCATGTCGGGGTAGCTGTACTTCACGCCGACGATGTTCGGCGCCTGCCGGGCGACCTCGGCGGCCACATCCACGCTCAGATCATTCCCCGCGCACTGCGGAATGCCGTACATATAGACGGGGAAGTCCGCAGGGACGCTCTGCGCCACGTCGACGAAAAAGCGGACCATCGCCCTGTCGTGGACGTTGAAATAGCTCGGCGTCACGACGCCGATACCGTCGGCGCCGATGGCGTGCGCGTGCTTCGCCAGCCGTATCGTATCTTTCGTGGTCATCGCGCCCGTATGGATGAAGACGGTGACGCGGCCGGCGGCGCGCCGGACCACCGTCTCCGCCACCAGCTCCCGCTCCTCGCACGACATCAGGTGCATCTCGCCCGTGGTGCCGCACGGATAGAGGCAATCCGTCCCTTTGGCGATCGAGAAATCGGTCATCGCCTCGATCGCCGCGACGTCGACCATGTCCCTTTCATCGAAGGAAGTCGTCATGGACGTCGTTACTCCGAACAGCTTCTTCATCGCGCATCCCCCTTCCCGGGTTCTCCCCCGGCGGACCGCTTCGTCACGGATTGTTTCATCGCTGCACCCGTCCGGAGCCGTCGCCTTCCATAAGGGCGACGATCTCCTCCACGGAGACGAGGTTGAAATCCAGCTCGATGCTGTGTTTCAGGCAGGACGCGGCCACCGCGAATTCGAGGGCCTTCCGGCTGTCGTAGCCGTTGAGCATGGCGTACATGAGGCCGGACGTGAACGAATCGCCTCCGCCCACCCTGTCGACGATCCGGATGTCGTACTCCTTGGAGAGGTAGGCCGTTCCGTTCGTGTACAGCATCCCGGACCACTTGTTGTCCGAGGCGGATATCGACTTGCGGAGCGTGGTGCCCACGGCCTCGAAGCCGTACTCCCGCTGAAGCTGCTTCGCGACGTCCACATACGACGCCGTGTCCAGCTCCCCCTTGCGCACGTCGGATGCGCCGGCCTTTACGCCCAGCATCTTCTCGCTGTCCTCTTCGTTGCCGACGAGCACGTCGACGTACTTCACCAGACGCTTCATGGCGACCTGCGCCTTCTCCGGGGTCCAGAGGTTCTTTCTGTAGTTCAGGTCGCAGAAGATCTTGACGCCTTTTTCCTTCGCCTTTTCGCACGCCTCGGCCAGCACGTCGGGCATCGTGTCGCTCAGCGCCGCCGTGACGCCGGAGAAAAGAAAGGCCGACGCTCCCTCGAAAATTGTCTCCCAGTCGAACTCTCCGGGCCGGACCGCCGATATCGCGGTATTCTTCCTGTCGTAGATGACCTTCGAGGCTCTCTGCGACGCTCCCTTTTCGATGAAGTAGACGCCCATCCGTTCGCCGCCGAACTGAATGAAGCGGGTCCCCGCGCCGAACTTCTTCAGCTCCGCCACGGCCGCCTTCGCGATGGCGTGGTCCGGAAGCTTCGTGACCACTTCCGTCTCCATGCCGAACTGCGACAGCGCCACGGCGGCGTTCGCTTCCGCCCCGGTGTAGTTCAGGACGAACCTGTCGACCTGATGGAAGCGGTAGTACCCTTCGGGGCCCAGGCGGAGCATCACCTCGCCGAAACAGACGATCCTTCCCACGCCGCGCCCCTCCTTACGCCCTTCCCTGAAGCAGCGAGACGAACGCCTTCGCTCTCTTCCGGATTTCGCCGTAGTTCTTCTCCGCGAGGAGCTTCTTGTCGGCGAGACGCCCGCCCACGCCCGCTCCGGCGCACCCGGCGTCCAGGAATCCGCACAGCGTCTCCTCGTTCACTCCTCCGGTGGCCAGCAGCGGAATGTGGCTGAGCGGCGCCCGCAGCTCCTTGATGTACTTCGTCCCCAGATGCCCGGCGGGGAAGAGTTTCACGATATCCGCCCCGACCTTGTACGCGTGCGCCACCTCGCTCGGCGTCATCGCGCCGGGGATCGAGACCAGCTTCAGCTCTTTCGTCAAGCGGATCACGTCGTCGTCCACATTGGGAGAAATAATATACGTCGCGCCCGCATTCATCGCGGCGACCACCTGCTCGGCGTCGAGCACCGTTCCCGCGCCGACGAGCAGCTCGCCTCCGCAGACGCCGTTCAGCTGCTCGACGGCCTTCGAGGCCTTTTCGACGCCCTGCGCGTCGCTCTGGTCGAACGTCACCTCGATGCACCGGAGGCCCCCGTCGTAAATCGCCTTCGCCATGTTCAGCAGATCGTCTCCGTAGACGCCTCTGCAGATCACGACGAGCTTTCGCTTGAGTATTTCACTTTTCACGTCCATGCGCGCATCATCTTCCTTCGCTGAATTTAGTTCATCATAGATGGACAGCGTTTTGTAAATTATAGTATCGCGCAGCATAGTTGTCAAATGTTCCCCGGACGCTCAATTTCGCAAATTCCGATACCGGCCCTCGATGCTATAATCGTCGGAAGAGTTGCGCCGAGGGAAACGCCCGCGTTTCATGCCCGGCGCTCCGAACTCTTCGAAGAAAGGCTGGTGTGCGGACATGACACCGGGAATCAACGCGGCGAAGAAGGCGCGCATCCCCTACACGCTGCACGAATACGAGCACGACCCGTCGAGCGAATCGTACGGGATGGAGGCGGCGGAGAAGCTCGGCGCGCCGCCCGAGCGCGTCTTCAAGACGCTGGTGGTGACCCTCGACGGCAAGGAGTTGGCGGTGGGGATCATCCCGGTCGACGCCATGCTGAGCATGAAGCTGGTCGCGAAGGCCGCCGGGGCGAAGAAGGCCGTCATGGCGCAGCCCGCCGACGTCGAGCGCGCCACGGGGTACGTTCTCGGCGGAGTGAGCCCGCTCGGGCAGAAGAAGCGCCTCAGAACCTTCATCGACTCGTCCGCCGACGCCTTCCACACCATCTTCGTCAGCGCGGGACGGAGGGGGTTGGACATCGAGCTGAATCCGAACGACCTGAAGAAGCTGACCGGCGCGTCCTCGGCCCCTCTGCGGCAACAGGAGGGGGAATAGAAAGAGCGACGGCCGGGCCGGACAACCTTTTCGAAATCAGCGAAGAAAGAGAGGAGATGCATATGAGCACAGCGAACGGAAACGGAACGACGATGCTCCTCGGCATCGGGGAGAAGACCTTCGAGGTGGAGCTGTACGACACCGGCGCGGCGCGGGAGCTGCTGGCCTGCCTGCCGCAGACGCTCTCCATGTCGCGCTGGGGCGACGAGTTCTACGGCACGCTCCGCACGAAGATCGGGTACGCGGGGGACACGCTCCGCGACGTCTTCGAGATCGGCGAAGTCGCGATGTGGCCACCCGGCGGCGCGTTCTGCATCTTCTTCGGCCCCACCCCGGCCAGCGTCGGCGACGAGCCCCGCGCAGCCTCGCCGTGCGCCCCTCTGGGGAGGATCAAGGGGGACGCGACGCTCTTCCGGAACTTCGGTTCGTCGCTGAAGAACGTGACGCTTTCCGCCGGATGACGCCGCGGAGGGAGGCGCGTCTCCTCAGGGGGACGACGCCTCCCTGTACGGATCCCCTCCGCAAACGGAACTCCTCGCTCCCCCCTCGCCTCCGCCCATAAAGATGATACAATAATAAAAAGATTCGCCCGAACAGCACTCTTCCATTTCATAGAAGCGGCACGGGCGCGTTGGTTGAGCGTTTTGCCGGGCCGTCGTCAACCCCGGAGGATATTTCCGGGAAAGGCGCATGTCGGGAAAGGCGGGAAGAACATATGAAAAAATCTCTGCGCACACTCTGTCGCCTGCTGCTTTTGTTCGCGCTCTTTTCCGCCATGCCCTCGGCGTCGGGAGAAACGCTCCCCCTCTCCGGCGGCGTCCTCAGGTGGCGCGACGTCGGCGACCCTCCGAAGCTCGACCCCGCGGGTCCCGGAGACACTTCCTCCGGCCGCGGCATCTATTTGATGTTCGAAACCCTCGTGGAAAACGCCCCCGACGGCGAGCGCCTGCTCCCCCGCCTCGCCGAATCATGGGAGGGGAGCGAGGGAGGGCGGGTATGGACCTTCCATCTCCGAAAAGGGGTCCGGTTCCATTCGACGATCAGGGGACGCCCCTCCGCGAACGGAGGGCGCGAAGCGTTGGCCGCGGACTGGAAGTACTCCTTCGAGCGCCTCGTCAGGACGAAGTCTCCGCGCGCGTACTTCGTCGACATGATACAAGGCTACAAGGACTTCGCGGAAGAGAAGGCCTCGGAGTGGACCGGCATCAAAGTCGTCGACGAACACACGATCCGGTTCGAACTTGACTACGCATTCGCTCCGTTCGTCAGCATCCTGGCCTACAACGCGTTCGTGGTGGTTCCCCGCGAGGACGCGGAGCGCCCCGGCGCGGATTTCAGCTTCAACCCCGTGGGGACGGGCCCCTTCATCCTCGAGAAGTGGGAGCACGACCAGAGGCTCGTCTACACGCGCAACCCGGACTTCTGGATGCGCGACGCGCACGGAAGCTCCCTCCCCTATCTCGACGGCGTCGAAATCGTCATCATACCGGACGACACCATCGCGTACGAAGAGTTCAAAAAAGGGAACATCGACGTGCTGCCGGAACTTCCCGACGAGTTCTACGCGGACGCGAAACAGCGCTTCGGCGATCTGCTTCAGGGGCGCCCGATGCTGGGAGTCTACTACGTCGGCTTCAACTGCGCGAAACCTCCCTTCAAGGACAACAGGACGCTCAGGAAGGCGCTGAACTATGCGGTGAACAAGCAGGCGATGAGCGACTACCTGCTTGAGGGGCGCTACGCGCCTTCCCGCGGAGTTCTTCCTCCGGGCGTACCCGGGTACTCCCCGGATCTCGAAGGGTACGAGTACTCCCCGGAAACGGCACGGAAGATGCTGGCGGAGGCGGGCATTCGGGAGGGCTTTCAGATCGAACTCGTCGTCAACAACAATCTTCGTCACCGCACCGTCGCGGAGGGGCTGCAAGGACTGCTGGCGGAGTTCGGCATCGACCTTCGCGTCAGCGTGGTCGACTGGGGAGTGCATCTCGACCTGGTCGACAGGGGCGAGACGCAGATGTATCGCATGTCCTGGATCGCCGACTACGCCGACCCCGACAATTTCCTCTACGTCCTCTTCTACTCCGAAAACAGGGGCGTCAAGGGGAACTACTCCTACTACAGCAACGACAGGGTGGACGAACTGCTGGTCGCCGCCCGCGTCGAAACCGACTTCGACAAGCGCATGGCCCTCTATCGCGAGGCGGAGCGGATCATCGTCGACGACGCGCCGTGGATGTTTCTCTTCTACTACACCACGAGCCTCCTCGGAGGGGAACGGGTGAAGGATATGCGCCTGCCCTTGTTCGGTCAGCACGCGACGCCTCTCGAAGCAGTCTGGATCGCAAGGTAGTCTTTCCAGGAATCGATATCGAAAGGAGGTTCACCGGCATGCTTTCATACACTCTCCGCAAGCTCCTCTACTTCATCCCCGTCGTCTGGGGCGTCGTCACCGCGGTCTTCATCCTTCTGACCGTCGTTCCCGGCGACCCCGCCCGTCTTCTCATGGGACAGCGGGGCGACCCGGAGACGCTGGCGAGGATACGCGCCGACCTCGGGCTCGATCTGCCGCTTCACCGTCAGTACATCCGTTTCATCGGCGACCTGGCGCGCGGCGATCTGGGCACGTCCTACCGGAACAACGAGAAGGTGTCGACCGCCATCGCGGAGCGCTTCGGCGCCACGCTTCGCCTGGCTTTCTGGGCGATGATTCTGGCTTCCGTCATCGGCGTCGCCGCGGGCATCCTCTCGGCCGTCAAACAGTACTCGCTCTTCGACTACTCCGCCATGTTCATCGCCGTCGCCGGGGTGAGCGCTCCGGTATTCTGGGTGGGACTGCTTCTGCTGCTGATCTTCGCCTATGGTCTGCGGCTTCTTCCCGGCGTGGGCTACGGCGACGGGAGCTGGCGCTACCTGATCCTCCCCGTCATCACTCTGGGAACGCGCCCCGCCGCCCTGATCGCCCGCCTCACGCGCTCCTGCATGCTCGACGTGATGAATCAGGACTACATCCGAACCGCCCGCTCGAAGGGGCTGGCCGAACGGACGGTGATTCTCAAGCACGCCTTCAAGAACGCTCTCGTTCCGGTGAACACCATCATCGGGACGCAGGTCGCGGAGCTGCTCTCCGGAGCGGTGCTCACCGAGACGATCTTCGCCTGGCCGGGCGTCGGACGTCTCGCCGTGGAGGCCCTCGTCGCGCGCGACTTCCCGATGATCCGCGGAACCGTCATCTTCATGGCGCTGCTCTTCCTTGCGACCAACCTGCTGGTCGATCTCTCCTACGGTCTCGTCGACCCGCGGATACGCTACGATTAGGAGGCGATCCGGATGAACGCCACCGCGAAAAAAACCGGCGCGGCAGCCCTTCGCCGCGAGGCGTGGGTCCGCTTCCGGCGGAACCGCCTCGCCATGGCCGGGCTTTTCATGGCGATCTCGGTGATCCTGGCCGCCGCCTTCGCGCCCGTTCTCGCCCCCTACGATCCGTTCAAGCAGTTAATCTGGACGCAAGGGGGCGAGGTTCGTCTGGCCCCGCCCTCCGCCGCGCACATCATGGGAACGGATCTCTACGGACGGGACATCTTCAGCCGCATCCTCCACGGAGCGCGCATCTCGCTGCAGATCGGCATCTTCGCCACCATCGTCTCGTTGCTCGTCGGAGTCCCTCTCGGGGCGGCCGCGGGCTACTACGGGGGCTTCACCGACGACGCGATCTCGTGGCTGATCAACGTCGTCTTCGCCTTTCCCTTCTTTCTTTTCATCATCGCCGTCGTCGCGGTCTTCCAGAACCCGAGTATGAGCGTGATCTACCTCGCCATCGGCCTCGTCAACTGGGTCGGCATCGCCCGCGTAACCCGCGCGCAGTTCATCTCCCTCAGGGAGCGCGAGTTCGTCGAGGCTGCGAGGGCGCTCGGCCTGCCGGACCGCAGGATCATCTTCGGGCATATTCTGCCCAACGCCCTGGCGCCCGTCATCGTGCAGGCGACCATGGGCATCGGGGGAATCATCATGATCGAGGCCGGACTCGCCTTCCTCGGTTTCGGCGCGCAGCCGCCGACGCCGAGCTGGGGGCTGATGATCTCGGACGGACAGAGGTATCTGGGGATCGGGAAGTGGTGGTGGGCCGTCTTTCCCGGGCTCGCCATCACCTACACGGTGCTCGCCTTCAACTTCCTGGGCGACGGACTGCGCGACGCGCTCGACGCGCGCCTCAAAAGGTAGGGATCGACCATGAGTCTTCTCGAAGTCCGCAGCCTCAAGAGCTGTTTCGACACGGACAGGGGGACCCTGCGCGCCGTCGACGGCGTCTCCTTCTCCATCGAGCCGGGAGAGACGCTCGGCGTCGTCGGCGAGTCCGGCTGCGGCAAGAGCGCTGCGGCCCTCTCGATCCTCCGCATCCTCCCCTCGCCGACCGGGCGGGTCGCGGGCGGCTCGATCCGCCTCCGGGGGCGGGAGCTGCTGACCCTCTCCGAACACGAGATGCGCTCCGTACGGGGGAACGACATCTCGATGATCTTCCAGGAACCGATGACGAGCCTCAACCCGGTCTTCACGATCGGCGACCAGATCGCGGAGCCGCTGATGCTCCATCGCAAGATGAGCAGACGGCAGGCGATGGACCGCGCGGTGGAGATGCTGGGCATCGTGCGGATACCCAATCCGGAGCGGCGCGTCCTCGAGTACCCGCACCAGCTCTCGGGCGGACAACGACAGAGGGCGATGATCGCGATGGCGCTTGCGTGCCGTCCGGCGCTGCTCATCGCCGACGAGCCGACGACCGCCCTCGACGTCACGGTGCAGGCCCAGATTCTGGACCTGATGAACGATCTAAAAGAACAGTTCGGATCGGCGGTCATGCTGATCACCCATGCGCTCGGCGTCATCGCGGAAACCGCGCAGCGCGTCATCGTGATGTACGCAGGACGGATCGTCGAGGAGTCCGGCGTCGTCGCGCTTTTCAAGGAGCCTCTGCACCCCTACACGCAAGGCCTCCTGCGTTCGATGCCGCGCCCGGACGAGGATAAAGAGCGTCTCGAAGTCATTCCCGGAACGGTTCCTACGCCGCTCGATTTCCCCCCCGGGTGCCGTTTCCACAACCGCTGCGGCAAGGTCTTCGACCGCTGCACGCACGACGAACCGCCGCTCTTCGCGGTCGAAGGAGGGCGCAAGGTCCGGTGCTGGCTGTACGAGGATTCGAAGGAGGGTGTTTGCGATGATTGACCCCGGCTCCCGCTATCTCACCGTCACAGGGCTCAAAAAGTACTTTCCGCTGCGCAAAGGCGTCTTCCGGCGGACCGTCGGGCACGTCCGGGCAGTCGACGACGTTTCCTTCTTCATCAACAAGGGGGAGACGCTCGGGCTGGTCGGGGAGTCCGGCTGCGGCAAGACGACGACCGGGAGGTCGCTGCTCCACTTGCTGCAGCCGACGGAGGGGCGGATCTTCTTCGACGGGCAGGACGTCGGCGAACTGCAGCGGACCAAGCCGAAGCTCCTGCGCAGAGAGATGCAGATCATCTTCCAGGACCCTTACGGCAGCCTCAACCCGCGCATGATCGTGCGCGACATCGTCGGCGAGGCGGTCCTCCACCACGGAGTCTGCTCCGCGGACGAGCTGGACGACTACGTCTGCGGCATCCTCTCCCGGAGCGGCCTTCTCCCGGAGCACCGCTTCCGCTACCCCCACGAGTTCTCGGGCGGCCAGAGACAGCGGATCGGAATCGCCAGGGCGCTCGCGCTGAAACCCCGCTTCATCGTCTGCGACGAACCCGTATCCGCGCTCGACGTCTCCGTACAGAGCCAGGTCCTCAACCTTCTGGACGACCTTCGAAAGGAGATGAACCTCACTTACCTCTTCATCTCGCACGACCTCTCCGTCGTCCGCCACATCTCGGACAGAGTGGCCGTCATGTACCTCGGCAAGCTCGTCGAAATGGCGGCGAAGAAGGCTTTCTTCGCCGCGCCTCTCCACCCCTACACGCAGGCGCTGCTGGCGGCCATCCCGCTGCCGGAACCCTCGAAGAAGAGGGCGCGGGCGCCGCTGGAGGGAGACGTACCCTCCCCCGTCAACCCGCCCGAAGGGTGCCGCTTTCACCCACGCTGTCCGCACGCCATGGAGCGCTGCGGAAGAGAAGAGCCCCCCTTCGTCGACGTCGGCGGGGATCGTTTCGTCGCCTGTTTTCTGCACGTCGAAGCATGACGCCGGCCCGGCGTTTTCGCGCCGGGCCGGCCGCACGGTTGCGCGAAGCGCTACGCCTCTACTCCAGCGGCCCCTTCGGGTAGAGCGGGAACGCGGATATCAGCCGCATCGCCTCGGCCTTGCAGGCGTCCAGGACGGCTCTGTCCTCGGGGGCCCCGGCGACCTCGTTCATGATCGCGGCGATCCGCTTGATCTCCGGCTCCTTCAGCCCGCGCTGCGAGACCGAGGTCGTCCCGATGCGCACGCCGCTGGTGACGGAGGGCTTCTCCGGGTCGGAGGGGATCATGTTCTTGTTGATGGTGATGCCCACGTATTCGAGGGCGTCCTGGAAGAGCTTTCCCGTGATCTTCTTCGGGCGCAGGTCGAGCAGCACGATGTGGTTGTCCGTCCCGCCGCCGATGACGCGGAAGCCGTAGCCGGTCAGTTCCGCCGCCAGCGCCCTGGAATTCTCCACCACCTGCGTCATGACCTGCTTGAACTCCTCGGAGGCGGCGTGCTTGAAGAGCCACGTCTTCGCCGCCATGATGTTCAGGTGGATGGAGCTGATCGCGCCGGGGAAGACGCCCCTGTCCAGCGCCTTCGCGTGCTCCGCCTTGCAGAGGACCATGCCGCCGCGAGGACCGCAGAGCGTCTTCGTCGTGGACGAGGTGACGAAGTCGGCGTGGGGGACGGGGCTGGGGATGACCTTCGCCGCGACGAGCCCGGCGACGTGCGCCATGTCCACCATCAGCAGACCGCCGACGGAACGCGCTATATTCGCGATACGCTCGTAGTCGATCAGGCGCGGGTAGGCGCTGCCGCCCGCGATGATCAGCCTGGGCTTGTGCTCCTTCGCCAGCGCCTCCAGCTCGTCGTAGTCGATCTGTTCGGTCTGCGCGTTCAGCCCGTACGAGACGAAGTTATAGAACTTGCTCATGAAGTTCGCCGGAGAGCCGTGCGTCAGATGCCCGCCGTGGTCCAGCCGCATCCCGAGCACGCAGTCGCCCGGCTTGAGCACCGCCGCGTACACGCTGTAGTTCGCGGTGGAGCCGGAGTAGGGCTGCAAGTTCGCGTGGTCCGCTCCGTAGAGCGCCTTCGCGCGCTCGATCCCCAGACGCTCCATCTTGTCGGCGATCTGCGACCCCGCCTGAAAGCGCGCCCCCGGATACCCCTCGGTCGTCTTATTGGCGAAGACGCACCCCGAAAGCTCCAGCAGCTCCTCGCTCTCGGTGCTCTCCGAGGCGATCATCTCGATATTGTGCTCCTGCCGGTCCAGCTCCTCGACGACGATGTCGTACAGCTCCGGATCGGACATCCGCGTGTGTTTCAGCATCCCCCAACAACCTCCTGAAATATCGGGCCCGGAAACGAAATAAGTGAACACGGCCCCGCAGTCTTGCAACGAGGATACTCCAAGAAGGCGGAAGGGGCAAGGGGGGCGGAAGGGGCAAGGGGGGCGGAGCGACCGGGAGAACGACTCCCTCCTCTCAAAAGGCCGCGAGGACAGAAAATCCCGTAGGGTTGATCAGGCGCGGATTCTTCTTTCGTCATCTCCCCGCAAAGTGATAAAATACACAAAAAGTATCCCTACGAACGATACGGAGGGAAAGCATGCGCAGAACGTATGCGGAGGTAACCGCGGTCGTCCTTTTTCTATCCGCGTGTATCATATTACCGGTCTCCTGGTGGCTCTCCGGGGAAACGAACGCCTTCAGGGAACTCGGAGCGCCGACGATGGTCCGGATTATCGGCTTCGAGGAAGTTGCCGGCGGAGACGACGGAACACGGAGAATAGCCGTCGCCGAGAGAGTGACGGACGGACGGAGACCTGCGGAAGACGAGCGTATTGCGTCCCACATTCTGATGGACGAGATAACGGAAGTGGGCTCGCTGCGCCAGGGGCAGGAGCTGGAAGTGGTCGTCCTGCCCGACAGCGAGTTTTCGATGACGCCTCCGGGCTATACCCACTGGTTCATCACGCGCCGTTCGCTGGAACGGCATACGCGGGAACCCATCTCCGAATGGGGGTGGAACTCCGCGCTCGTTCTGACGGCGCTTTCGCTGCTGCTCGGGGCGTATTCGGCTTCGAAGAAGCGGCTGCATACCGTCCGGGAGCGAAGACCCCGCAAGGAGGGAACGAAATGAAGCAGGAAAAATGGATCGGCTACAACGACCTCGCATGGACGGAGCGCATTCTCGCGTCTCCGGAGGAGTACGAGGAGGAGGCGGAGCTGTACGTCCGGCGCATCGGAGAGCGCGCCACGACACCGCCGAAGAGCTTGCTGCACCTCGGCTGCGGCGCGGGCGGGCACGACTTTACGTTCAAAAAGCACTTCCGCGTCGCGGGCGTGGACATCAGCGAGGGGATGCTCGAAGTCGCGCGCGAACGCAACCCGGAGATCCGTTACGTGTTGGGCGACATGCGGGACGTCCGGCTCGAGGAGCGCTTCGACGCCGTCATCATCCCGGACTCGATCGGCTACATGACGACGGAGGACGACCTCCGCGCCGCCATCGAAACGGCGAACGCGCATCTGCCCTCCGGCGGCGTCCTCCTGGTGACGGCGACGATCAAGGACGAGTTCCGCAACAACAACTTCGTCTACACCGGCTCGCGGGGCGACGTGGAGATCGTCGTCTTCGAAAACAACTACGTCACGCCGTCGAATCCGGCGATCTACGAGGCGACCGTCTTCTACCTGATCCGGCGCGGCGACGTGCGGGAGACGTACACGGAGTGCCACACGCTGGGGCTCTTCCCGATGAAGACGTGGCTCCACCTCTTCGAGGACGCGGGGTTCGACACGACATGGACGAGGCTCGACGACCTGTACGCGCCCTTCGTCCAGCAGGAAGGGGAGTACCCGCTCCACGTCCTCGTCGGCGTGAAGATGAAGTAAACAGACGGACAGTCGGGCATCGAGCGCCGAATCCAGAACATTGGGGCTTCTAAAGGAGCGTTACCCCATGCTAAAAAAACCGTTCCGGTATCTGCTGCTCTTGGTGGGATTCATACTCTTATGCGCGCTGTCGCCCTTCTTTCTCATGAGGGAGGCCGACAGGCTGTCGTTGTTCGGCGGTCCCCGTATACAGCACGCGCTGGACGACAACATTTTGTGGCGGTTTGCGACCGAGAGCGACGTCTATTCCTCTCCCGCCATAAGCGAAGAAAACTTTCTTTACTGCGGTTCCGACGACGGATTTTTGTACGCATTGAACAGCGACGGCGCTCTACTCTGGAAATTCTACGCCGGAGACGAGATCGTCTGCTCGCCGGCACTATCGGCTCATACGGTCTATTTCGGCTCGAAAAACGGCATCTTCTTCGCTGTAGACCGTTTCAACGGCAAGCTGAAGTGGAAATTCGAAACGGGCGGCTATATTTGGAGTTCTCCGGCGATCGACTCGGAGGGTGGTATTTATTTCGGTTCCAAGGATGGATATCTGTATGCGCTCGACGGTAATGGCGATCTGAAATGGAAGTTTGAAGCCAACGCCTGGATACGCTCCTCGCCGGCCATCGACGAAGAGCGCGATGCAATCTATTTCGGTACGGATAGAGGCGGGACGATGTACTCGCTCGCACTCTCGGGTAACTTGAAATGGAAACGGACTGCCATGGGACACGTCTCCTCCTCTCCGGCAATAAATTCCGGTGGAAACGTGTATTTCGGCTCGGACGACGGATGCCTTTACGCGTTCCAACCGGACGGGACGCTCCTCTGGAAATTGGATACAGGTTCGGCGATACGAGCATCGGTCGTCCTAAGCGACAAGGGAACAGTATACGCCGGCGCCTACGACGGCAGCGTTTACGCGATACGGTCGGACGGTAATGTTCTGTGGCGCTTTCAAACGGGGAGCTTTATTCGAGCCACACCGGCCGTCGGAGCGAATAATACGCTCTACGCGGGCTCCAGTAATGGGTACATTTATGCCCTAACAGAAAACGGGGAACTGATCGAAAAGTTCGGTGTATCCGACGCCATTTTTTCTTCTCCGTCTATCGGCTACAAAACGTTGTATTTCGGAACAGACGACGGTTTCATCAATGCGCTCAGGATCGATTCGGAAAGAGCGTCCGCCAGTTGGTCGAAAAATCGAGGGGACAGCGTCAACAGCGGGCAGGCGCATCGCCGATACAGGCGATAAAGCTCCGGAAGAGGAGGAAGATAAGGATGGATGCCGGCTACTACGCGAAGAAGCTGAACGCGGAAAAGCTGTACCAAGTGTACCAAACGAAGATTCCGCAAGTGCGCGACTACCTTCGGTCGGAGATAGAGTTCGTCCGCGAACGTCTGCGCGGCGACGAAACGGCGCTGGAGCTGGGCGCGGGCTACGGAAGAATCATGAAAGAGCTGTCGCCCTCCGTGCGGCGAATCACGGGCATCGACGTCTCGGAGCAGTCCGTCGCGCTCGGAAGGGAGTATCTGGGAGACCTCGCGAACTGCACGATCGAAACGATGGACGCGCACGCCATGGCGTTCGACGAGACGTTCGACGTCGTGCTCTGCCTGCAGAACGGGCTGTCGGCCATGAAGGGCGATCCGGAGAACCTGGTCCGCCGGTCGTTGGGCGTGCTCGCGCCCGGAGGGACGGCCTTTTTCAGCAGCTACAGCCCCAAGTTCTGGGAGCACCGTCTGGCGTGGTTTCAGGAGCAGGAGGAAAAGGGGCTGCTCGGAGAGATCGACATGGAGAACACAGGAAACGGCCGGATCGTCTGCAAGGACGGATTCACCGCGACCACGTTCGACCGCGAAGAGATGGAACGCCTGGGAAAAGCCTCCGAGTATCCCTACAGGGTGGAAGAGGTGAAGGACTCGAGCATCTTCCTGATACTGCGCAACGAAGCACCGCGCTCGTGAAGCGCACGGCGCTCCTCGGAAACGCCAAGTCCTCTCGCGGGCGCCGGGAGCGACGGAGCATTCGGTGCACGCTCCGTCATTGAAACCACGGAAGGGTGGGAATAGGAATGTCGCACGCGCACTGTCTCGTCGTTGTCGATTACCAGAAGGATTTTGTGGACGGCGTCCTTGGCTGCGGACAGCCGGCGCTGGATATCGAGAGCTTCATCGAGAAGAAGATTCAGGAGCATCTCGACGCGCGCCATACGGTTTTCTTCACGCTGGACACCCACACGGAGCCCGTCTATTCGGATTCCGTCGAAAGCTCCTCCTATACGATGCACTGCCGCAAATACACGGAAGGCTGGCTTCCCTACGGCGCGATCAAAAACTATATGACGCACCCCGGCGTGGAAGCGATCGAAAAGACGACCTACGGCTGCGCCGAGCTGGCGAGCCGGATTTCCGCCTCCACTATAAGAGACGTGGAGATCGTCGGGGTGTATACCGACGTCTGCGTGTTTCATAACGCCGTCCTGATCTACAACACCGTTCCGGAGGCGGACATCCGGGTGTTCGCCTCCGGGTGCGCCTCTCCGGATGCCGCGATGCACAGTCAGTCGTTGCGCATGATGCGGACCTTCGTGACGGTCGTGGAGTGAACGTACGGACGGAGATGAAAGGATGGGGGAGATGATGTCGGATATCGAACGCCCGAACCCGATGGAGAAGACGACCGGCGAAGAGGGTTTCATCCCGTTCAGGGGGTTTAAAATCTGGTACCGCGTCGTCGGGGAGCGCGAGGAGCCGGGGAAACTGCCGCTTCTCTGCCTGCACGGCGGCCCCGGCGCGCCGCACGACTATCTCGAACCGCTGGAGGCGCTGGCCGCAGGCGGACGGAGAGTGTTTTTCTACGATCAGCTGGGGTGCGGCAATTCGGACCGCCCGAGCGACCCGTCGATGTGGACGGTCGGACTGTTTCTCGAAGAACTCGGCGTCGTCCGGAGCGCTCTCGGACTGGAGCGGGTACACATCCTGGGGCAGTCCTGGGGCGGCATGCTCGCGATGGAACACGCCCTTACGCGCCCCTCCGGACTGGCGAGCATGATCGTCGCCGACTCCCCCGCCAGCATGCTCCAGTGGGTCTCCGAGGCGAACCTCCTGAGGGCGGCGCTTCCCCCCGAAACGCAGCGGACGCTTCTGCAGCACGAAGCCGCCGGGACCACGGACGCTCCCGAATACCAGGAGGCGATGAACGTCTTCTACAAACGCCACCTCTGCCGGCTCGACCCGTGGCCCGAGTGCCTCCTAAGAGCGTTCGAGAAGACGGGCTTCGAAGTCTACACCTCCATGAACGGGCCGAGCGAGTTCCACGTCACCGGCAAACTCAAGGAGTGGGACATCGTGGAGCGCCTACCGGAGATAGACGCGCCCGCGCTCGTCATCGGCGGTCGCTACGACGAGGCCACGCCCGCCATCACCGAAACGGTGCATCGCGGCATACGCGGCTCCGAATGGGTGATCTTCGAGGAGAGCGCGCACATGCCGCACCTCGAAGAGACGGAGCGCTACCTGCGCGTGGTAGGCGACTTTTTGAACAGGGTCGAGGCGCGCCTGTAGCGCGCAGCAAACTCAAGGAGGGGACATCATGCACGAGGAAACGAGCTTCAAAGAGTCTGACAAGACGCTCGCCGCGGTGTGCGGCCTGTACTGCGAGGCGTGCTCGCTTTTCATCGCCACGAAGGAGGACCCGGCGCGGTTGACGGCGCTGGCGAAGAGGTTTCAGCTTCCGGAGGAGGAGATGCGCTGCACCGGCTGCCGCTCGGAGAAGCGGGGCCCCTACTGCAAGACCTGCGAAATGTTCGTGTGCGCCGCCGAACGGGGAATCGACTTCTGCGGCGACTGCGACGAATACCCCTGCGACACGCTGAAAGCCTTCCAAGAAGAGCGCCCGCACCGCGCCGAACTGTGGGAGGACCTTGAGCGGATCCGCGACGTCGGGTACGCGCAGTGGATGACGGAAAAACGGACGCACTACGCCTGTCCGCAGTGCGCAACCCTCAACTCCGCCTACGACCTGAAGTGCCGGAAATGCGGCGCTGAGCCGAGCTGCGGCTTCACCGCCAAGCACAGGGAGGCCGTGGAAGAAGCCCTGAAGCGGACGCGATAGAATCCGCCGATTCGGGCGACGATTACTGCGAGCACCGCCGTCGAGCGCCGTTGTTTTTTGCACGGAGCTCTTCGGCGGTGCTCGGTTCTTTCCGGCGGGATACGTATTACGGAATCGAGCAAACCAACAACAGCGCGCAAAACGCGCTCCAACACAACGTCGACAACCTCCTGAACAATCCATCCGCCCATTTTCGGACACTAGACCGTCTCTGCAACCGCTCCCATCGCTCTCTCCCTTTGCACGAAGACTCCTCCGCCCCGCCTCAAGAAATCATGCGCCAAACACGAATTTCCGTCACGAACCCGCAAGATCGAACTAAACGACACCCCCTCGGGTCATTTGGAAAGGATACCTCCGCCTGTTTCCACGCCCTCCATGAATCATTTTTCTTTCTCTTCCTTGACAAGAGAGCGGATGAAATGATAGTATCACGGAAAATATCATAAATAATATTTACTATCAGTGGCCGCTTCAAATTCCGGAACTAGGGGAGGTGAAACCGCTTCGTCGACTCGCAAGACCATATTCGACATTCGAAAAAGGGAAGGGAGAAGGTGCGATGGAAACGGGACAAACAGCGTTGGGAATGCGGAAACGATTGATCGGTACGTGCATCCTCTTTGCGATGGCGGCAGCTTTTTTCTATTTTGCGGTGTATCGGGTGTATACGGGCGCGGCGGTGCTGGATACGCAGTCGGCCTTTGCGGTCATGGCGTTGTTCATAGTTCTGGGAGAGGTTATCTCGACGAAAACCAGGGCGTTTCTGCCCGCCATGTTCATCAGCGCGACGCTGTTCGTCCTGGGATTTTGGACATTCGTGCCCAAGGACGTGCTTGCTCGCGCCGGAATCGCGCCGAACATGCCGGGGTTTCTCGTGATGATGATGGTCGTCCATCTGGGCACCATGTTGAATCTGCAGCAGCTGAAGGAACAGTGGCGGACGGTCGTGATCACGCTGGCGGGCATGCTGGGGATTCTGGCTCTCGTTCTTTCGGTAGGAACGGCTTTTCTCGGGTTCAGGCTCTCCGCCATCGCCGCGCCGCCTCTGACCGGCGGCTTCGTGGCCGCCTTGATGATGCAGGAGGCCGCGAAGGGCGACGCCTATCTGGTGGTTCTGGCCATGGCGGTGTATGTCCTTCAGGGGTTTGTCGGCTACCCGCTGACGAGTCTCTGTTTGAAGAAAGAGTCTCGTTCGATCCTGAAAAAAATTCGCGCCGGGGAAGAAGCCCCCGAACTCGAAATCGACAAAAGAGAGCGTAAAGGTGTCGAAAACAGCGATACGGGTCGTTTCTTTCCCGACATTCCCGAGAGGTACAAGAGCGCCACGACGACTCTTCTCCAGATGGCGCTTCTGGTCGTCGTGTCGGGGTATTTGGAGACTCTTTCACGGGCGTACGTGTCCAAGTTCGTCTGGGCGCTGCTCGTCGGGGTGGCCGCCGGGCAGATGAAGTTCATCGATCCCGAGCCGCTGGTCCGTTCCCGGAGCATGGGGTACGTCTATACGACCATCATGATGTTCGTTTTCGCCGGGTTGAGCGGCGTCACGCCGGAAATTCTGAAGAAACTCATCGCGGATTTCGCTTTTCTCATCGTGATCGCGACGGTTGGAATCGCGCTGTTTTCGATCCCCGTGGGCCGGAAGCTGGGATTGAGCACGCCGATGTCCTTCGCGCTGGGGCTGGGGTCGATCGCCGGAGGCTTCCCCGCGAGCTACGTGTTGAGCGTCGAGGCGGCGAGGGTGATGGCGGAGAACGAGGAGGAGTACAAACTCCTCGAGAATCATCTGCTTCCGAAGACGCTGGTTGCGGGGTTCGTCAGCGCCACTTCGGGTTCGGTCCTGATCGCGGGGGCCGTGATCAGCATGTTCTTCTGATACGCCGGGAGAAACGGAATCGAAGACTGTACGAAAATCTCGAAAAACGATTACTCCGCCCCTGCGGCGGCCGATGAAGGGAGAAGAAAAAAGATGTCTGAAAAAATGTACACAGCCGAAGAATTGAGGGATCGCGTGAGGGGCGCCGTGGAGCACCGCGCCATGTGGATGGGGCTGATTTATCTGGAGGGGAAGAAGGTCGGGTACGACGCGGAGGAGATCATCCGCGCCGCGATAACGAGGATGGGAGAAATACAGGGGGGCATGGTCAAAGAGCAGTTGGAAAACCCCGACGACGTCCGTCAGTTCAGGGCCGGTTTCATGAATCCGGTCACTTCGTCGGTGTTCGCCATCGACATCAAGAACGAAGAGCAAAACGACCTGAAGGTCGAGTTCAACTACTGCGCCCTCGTGGAGGGGTGGAAGAAACTCGGCGTCGATCAGGAGACGATGGAGTTGCTCTGCGACATGGCGATGGACGGAGACCGCGCGATCGCGCGGACGATGGGGTACGGGTTCGAACTCGGCGACACCATCGCGCAGAAGTGTCCGGTCTGTAAAATACGCTTCTCGAAAGAAAAATAACCCCCCGCAAGCCGCCGGAACTTCCGGCGGTTCGCCCGAGGAAGAAAGGGGAAGCGCACCTTCGCCGTTTCGAAGGTGCGCTTCCGCATGGAGCAAGGGGCGTTCGGCGAGCTTCTCCGCATTCCGGCGCGGCCGGGCGTCGCGCCTCTCAAGGTCCGCGGAGACGCCTGAATCGTTTTCTCTCAATCCGTCGCGGACGGTAGTGTATAATACCTATAAATAGCATTTCAAATGAAAGTCGAGGCAGCCATGACGGCGCGTTTGCGAGAGTATGTCTACAATCAAATAATCAACGAGATCATCTCGGGGGATTTGCACGAAGACACCGTTTTCCGGGAGAAGGATCTCGTCGAAAAATACCAAGTCAGCAAATCGCCGGTGAGGGATGCCCTGGTCGAGCTGTGCAACGAGGGAATCCTCAAGGGGATAGCCCGCGTGGGGTATCAGATGGTGCACTACGACAGGGAGTATTATGTCGGGATCATCGAGCTGAGGATGCACCTCGAGCCCTACTGCCTCTCGGAATACTGGGACCGACTTTCCCCCGACGCCGTCGAACGGATCGAGGAGGCGCATCGCGGCTACCTCGAAGATCCGGACAGAGAACAGCCGATCACTTTCTGGCATCATAACCTGAACTTCCACGTCACGGTAGCGAAGGCGCTTTACAACAGCTACTACGTCGAGGTGCTGCGAAACGCCATCAACCGGCAAAAAATCATCTTTTCCCAGTTTTTCCGGCGCACCTGGGATCGGAATTTCTACTCCCGATACATGGACAATCACCTTCCGATCATCGATGCGCTTCGGAAGAGGGAAAAAACGACCGCCGTCGAGAAGTTGCGGGAGGATATCCGAAGCAGCATCGAGTTCCGTTGACCGCGTTTCGGGAGGGAGCCTGCCGCTAAAGGTCGGAACGGTCGACTTTTACGCGGTTCAGCTCGGGCACGTTGACGATGCGCTCCGCTACGCGCTCCGCCAGGGCTTTGTTGTGCGTAATGGCGATCAGGGCCATGCGATGGCGCTCGGCGTACCCGAGGACGACATTCCAGATATGCGCTTGGTTCAGCGCGTCGAGCATCGTGGTCATCTCGTCCGCGATAAGCAGGCGCGTCTCGCGGCGCATCGCGCGGGCGACGCAGAACCGTTGCAGCTCCCCGCCGGAAAGTTCGACGGGCCATCGATCGAACCACATCGGCCTGATACCCATCGCCTTCACCACTTCGGCGTCCAAAGGGCCTGCCTCGAAAAGCGACTTTTCCATTTTCCATCGTGGATCGAGGGCCTGTTCCGGGTGTTGATAAATCAGCTGCACGGGACAGTACCCCTTTCTCGGCAGAGGTTTCCCGTTCCAAAGCACTTTCCCTTCGGCGGGCTCCACATAACCGGCGATGACTTTCGCCAGAGTGCTCTTCCCGTAGCCGCTGGGGCCGAGGAGAGCGATCCGTTCGCCCTCTTCGACGGAAAAGCTCACGTTTTTCAGGATCCACGGGCCGTCGCCGTAACGAAAGCCGATATTATCAACCTCGAGCATCGCCACAACAGCACCTCATCGCTTTCTCATCCACAATCCATGTCGCGCTGCTTCCATCGCATTCAGGGCAGCGATCAAGACGGAATCCATTCTGCGGCAACGCTCCGAACAGAGCGCGGCTGTAGGGGTGCCTCAGCCCCGAACCGTCGCCGTCGAACGCATCCGTATCGGCCGTCTCCACGACGCGCCCGTCGTAAAAAATCGAGATCGTATCCGCTACGTGAAGAGCGAGATCGATGTCGTGCGTGATGAGGATCACTCCCTTGCCGCGGTCCGCCATGGCTCGGAAGTCTTTCAGCGCTTCCAGGGCAAGCTCCAGGTCGAGACCTGGCGTCGGTTCGTCGGCGATGATCAGTTCCGCGTCGACGACATAGGCCGTCGACAGCAGCACGCGCCGCGCCATACCGCCGGAGAGCTGGAAGGGGTAGAGTTTTTCCGTCTCGTTTTTCAGATCGAAGTGCGCGAAGGCCTCTCGCTGTTTCGTCAGCAGACTGTCGCCGGGCACGCCGCGAACCTGCTCGCCGACGCGCATCAACGGATCGAGAAAGGCTACGGATTGCGGGATGAAGGCGATTTCCCGTCCGCGCAGCCGTGCTTTTTCCCGGACCGTCAAAGGCTTCCCCCGATAATACATCTCGCCGCCCGTCCGCGCGTTCTCGGGCAGGATGCCCATCACCGCGTGCGCGAGCAGGCTCTTTCCCGAACCGCTCGAACCGACGACCGCCAGAATTTCACCGCGTTTCACCATGACGCTGAGGTCGGAGATGGCCGTGAAAGCGACTTTCTCAAGCCTCGCGTCGTAGCTTTCGAAGCTCACCCGCAGATTGCGCACGTCGAGAAGGATTTCTTTCTTGTCGTTCATCGTACGTTTCCTCCTATTCGCGCGCGCTGTGCGGGTCGATCAGTATTTTGAGGTAGTCGCCGACCAGATCGAAGAGCTGCGTCGTCAGCACCAGGGCCGCTCCGGGGAAGAAGGAGAGCCACCACATGCCGGCGGCCAGATATTTCATCGACTCCGCCAATATGATGCCCATGGCCGGCGTGTCCAGAGGCAGACCATACCCAAGGAAGGTGATGCCCGCCTCGTGCAGAATCGCGTGAGGAAACAGCAGAATCAAGCCCACCGCGTACTGCGGAAAGACATGGGGAACGATGTGCCGCACCGCGATGTAGAGAGAACTTTTTCCCATTTTGCGCGACAATTGCACGTAGTGCGCCGAGCGTATCTGCATCACTTCGGCGCGGATCAGCCGCGTCAGGTTCGGCCAGTGCGTCACCGCGACGCCGGTAACGACGCCCCGCGCTCCGCCGCCCATCGCGATGGAGATGAGAATGAGCAGGATCAGATGGGGCACGCCCATGCACAAATCCACCAGATAGTTGACCGCGGAATCCACCTTGCCGCCGAAGATGGCCGACATGCTGCCCAGGATCAGCGCGATCAACGAGCTTATGGCCGCGGACAAAAGGCCGATACGGATGCTCAGAGACAGGCCGGCGATAGAGCGCCAGAACATGTCGCGTCCGAGATAGTCGGTACCGAAGAGATGGTCCGGGCACGGCGCCATACGCCTCGCCGAATAGTTCGGACCGTACAGTTCGGGGTCGAGCAGCATGCCTCCGATGAAAATGCCCGCGAGAAGCAGCGATCCCAATCCGATCACCAGCAGAATTCTGCGGCGTCGATTCAGCCAAGGTCGGGAAAGTTCCGCGTGAACGACTTCAGGCATAGTTGTCGCCCCCCTCTTTGATCTTGGGATCGACGATGCCGTAGATGACGTTCGCCGCCAGATTCCCCGCGAAGACGAAGAGAACGCTGAACATCGCGATGCCCATCAGCAGCGGCGCGTCGGCGTGAAGCCCCGCCTCGACGGCGGTGTTGCCCAGGCCCGGATAGGAGAAGACGCGCTCCGCCAGCACCGATCCGCCGAAGAGTTCGCTCACGGAGGCGCACTGAAGCGTCACCGCGGGCAACGCGATGTTGCGCAGCCCGTGACGCATCACGATCTGTCCGAGTTTTTCTCCGCGGGCGCGGGCGAAGAGCACGTATTCGCTCTCCATCACGTCCACGAGTTTCTGCCGCGTATGCAGCGCGATGTTCGCCACGCCGGCGATGCTCAGAGTCAACGCCGGAAGCGCCAAATGATGCAGCCGCTCCGTCAGCGTCGCTTCGGAGGCGACGCGGCCTATGGGGATCGCCAGTCCCAGAGGAAACCATCGCAGTTCCACGGCGAAAAGAACCAGCATGACGAGCCCGACCCAGAAGGTCGGCGTCGACGCCAGCACGAGGCTGAGCGTCCTGATGATCCTGTCGAGCAGGCTGTTTTTGTACACGGCCCCCAGGATTCCAAGCGCCAGCCCCAGCACGCCGGAAAGAACCCAGGCCGTGCCCATCAGCAGCAGCGAAGCCTTGAACCGCTCGTTCAGCACCTGCGACACGGGGCGGCTATAGGTGATGGACTGCCCTAGGTCGCCTTGCAGAACCTTCCGCGCCCAGAGGACATACCGCTCGACGGGAGGTTTGTTCAGATCCCATTCGGCTTCGATGCGCGCTCTTTGCTCCTCCGAAACGTTGACCTCGTTCAAAAAAGCGTCGACTGCGTTCATGGGCGAGGCGGTGATCAGGAAAAAACTCAGCATGGAGGCGGACAGAAGCAAGAGCAGCATCCGCGCCATCGAGCCCGCAAAGTATTTCAGAAGACGCTTCTTCACAGAGTGTTCCCCTTTCGATTCCGCTGCGGAGATCGCCGGCCGGGGAAGACGCGCCGACCGACGATCTCTTTTCGTTTATTCGGCCCAGTACCACTCGTTCATGTTCTCAAGCCCCGCGCCGTTCTGATTTCTGCCCGGAACCTTGCCCAGATCGGGAATCCGCAGGCCGTCGCGGACAAAATAGACGTTTCTGGTGCGGGAGATATACAGAAACGGGACGTCCTCCCGAGCGAGCTTCTCGGCTTCCTGCCAATATGCGTTGGCTTCGGCGAGGTCCGTCGCCCTCAGAGCGTTGTCGATCAACTCGTCGACGCGCTTGTTGGAATAGGAAGGGGGGTTGCCGATGGCGCCCCTGTTGATCTGCGAGGAGTGATAGTACAGATAGAAATCCGACGGGCTGGGATATCCGATGCTCCAGCAGGTGGGCACGGCGCGGGCGTGACGGGCTTCGGACCAGGGAGCGGATTTTACGACGATGTCGATGCCCAGGGCCTTCGCATTTTGAGACAGTGCGACCACGGTGTTGTAGCGGGCCATGTCGTTGCTGCGCCCCGTAACCACGAATCGGGCCTTCACGCCGTTCTTCTCGCGGACGCCGTCGCCGTCGTCGTCCTTCCAACCGGCGTCCTCGAGGAGTTTCTTCGCTTCCTCGACTCGATTATCCTCGAACGTCGCTCTGGATGTCCAAGGAAGCACATCGTCGCCGATCGTATAGGAGGGCTTGCCCGCGCCGTTCAGGGCCTGCTCGACGAGCAACGCGCGGTTGATGCCGATGTTCAACGCTTTGCGAACGGCGATGTCGCAGGTTACGTTGTTGCCGACCGTTTTGCCGTCGGGGCCCGTCGTCTCTGGAATGACGGGAAGGTTGACCGCCAGCGCGTTGAGCACGTCGAGAGCGAGCACAGTCATGCCTTCGACCTCGTGCATGGCGAACTCCGACTCGACGGACACGAAGTCCAACTGGCCCGACTGCGCCGCGGCCAAAGCCGTATCGGGGTCCAGCTTGAGAATGGAAACTCGTTTAAACGGCGACTTCGGACCGTAATAGTAAGGATTGGGCTCAAGGATCAGCTGCTGGCCTTTCTGGAAATCGACGATACGCCACGCGCCGGAGCAAAGAGGCTTGTCGCCGTAATTCTCGACGTAGGCGTGTTCGGGGACGATGCCGATATAGGTCGCGATATGCGGAAAGAGCGACCAAGGTTTGGAGAGCGTGAATTCCACGGTGTAGTCGTCGAGAACCTTCACACTCTCGAGCATGGTCAGATCGGCGGCCGAAACCTGCGATTTCGTCTTCTCGAAGGTGAACGCCACGTCCCGGGCGGTAAGCGGACGGCCGTCGGCGAACTTGGCGTCTTTGCGAATCTCGTAGGTGTACGTCAAGCCGTCGGGGCTGATTCTTTCGGCGACGGCCAAATCTTTTTCCAGCATGTTCTCCTTGCCCACCTTCAGCAGATGGCAATGAAAAATATCGAAGCTCCACACGCCGTACCCCATAGTGGGATCGAATTTTCCGGCAAGCGCGTTGTCGCCCCCGGAGATCACGATCTCCTCCTTTATTTTCGCCGACGCCATGCCGCTGAACAGCAAGGCGCAGCACGCAAGCGCCGCGACAACACCCTTTTTCATACCCCTCATTTTTCCGCCTCCTCAAAAGATTCGTGTGCGATACCGCACCTTCTACGCTCTTTCATCCTCCATCGGGAAGAGACAAGCCTCTCTTGCGCACCGGCTCCGCCATGAGCCTTGGAATAAAAAAACGCCGGTTTTCCCGTGCGTACACAGGAAAACCGGCGCATCCGTTTTTATGCGCATATATCGTCCGTTCTCCGCATGGAACGAACGCTCGCGAAAAAGTGTAAGTCTCCTGACTCGCGCTCCCGAAGATATAAATCTTCTGCGTCCATACCTGCCTTCCCATGGTTGCCCACAGTGACGGACTTTCGTCCCCGCGCCCTCGAACGGACGCTTCGGTATGGCCTCGCGCTTACAGTGCCGGCCGCGCGGGGATTTTCACCCCATTCCATCTACATTGCCTCCAGGCTCCTAGCCGAGGAGGCAACGACACCTTTCCGGTAGTACATCGCATGCAGTGTAAGGTAGATTCACTCCAAAGTCAATCTTGTCCTCTTGACATTGAAACACGAGGTCCCACGTCGAGAAGCCGAAAAGCACGTCGACCGCGTACTGCGGGGAAAATGTGGCCATTTCATTGGCAAAAAGCGTTCCGCCGATAATGAAAGTCGTCCTCTCCTCTCTACGGAAGAACGCGACGATCGCGCGGACGATGGGGTACGAGTTCGAACTCGGAGATACCATCGCACAGAATTGCCCGGTCTGAAAAATACGCCTCTCGAATTGCTCTCTCCGTGCATGCCCCGCAGAAGGGGCGGTTCCATGTCCGGAGAAATATTTCCCCCTCCAAGCCGTTTTCGATCGGCTCGGCCGAGGCGTCGCCGGCCGCCGACCGGTTACTGCGCGTCCAAGTAGGGCGCTACGACTTCGCGCGTCCGGCTACTCTCGACGACGGGAACGATCTCGAACGTTACTCCCGTACCGCGCCAGTGAAGCACCCACTCCTGCAGGCGACGCAAATCGTCGCATTCCATCAATTGAAAACACCGGCCGAAGTTCGGCTCGATCCAACTGTCTATATATTTCAACCCCTCCGGCAAACCGCGTCCAGCGTCTCGGACGCGCGTGTACACCGGAAGCATATCATTCCGTTCGAATCGTTCGACAACCATGAAAAGCATCGGACACCTCCCATTATGATTTTCGTCGTGAAGCGGTTCGAGACGGAGACGCGCATCGCGGCCGGCGCATTCTTCGTCCATGACTGCGAACTTCGCCCGCACACCGTTCCGTCTTGCAAACCCATTGCTCTTTTTCGTTTCTCTCCTCCGCGCATACCGAGCGCGTTTTCAACGCATCCGTTCGACCGCCATCGCGACGCCCTGCCCGCCGCCCACGCAGAGAGTCACCAGACCGAACTGTTTATCCTCCGTCGCGAGCGCGTGCACCAACGTGGCGAGGATTTTCGCCCCCGTGGCGCCGCTGGGGTGCCCGAGCGCGATCACTCCCCCGTAGATATTGCATCGTTCCATATCGAACGGCATCTTGCGGTGCACCGCGAGAACCTGAGCGGCGAACGCCTCGTTCAACTCGACGAGATCGATATCGCCGAACGAAAGCTTCGCCGCCGCCAGGGCCTTCGGCACGGCGAATACCGGACCGAGCCCCATGTACAGCGGAGCCAGCGCAACGGTCGCGTACCCCCTGATCTTCGCCAGGGGTCTGTGGCCGTTCGCCTCGGCCCACTCTCCATCCGCCACGACCAGGGCGCTTGCCGCGTCGCACAGGCCGGAGCTGTTGCCCGCCGAGATAGTTCCGTCCTTTCCGAAGACGGGAGGCAACGCGGAGAGCTTCTCGACGGACGTGTCCTCTCTCGGGATCTCGTCCCTGTCGAAAATTCTCTCCGCCTTCTTCTCGCGCAGCGTTATCGGTACGATCTCCGCACGGAACTTCCCGGACGCGGCGGCCGCGACCGCCTTCCGATGGCTTTCCGCCGCGTATTCGTCCTGCTCCCGGCGGGAGATGGAGAGTTCCCGCGCAAGAACATCGCCGGTTTCCCCCATGAGCATCCCCGTGAAAGGGCATAAAAAACCGTCCTTGTGCAGCCCGTCGACAACTCTCCGCTCCCCCATCCGAAATCCTTTGCGCGCCCCTTCCAGAAAGTAGGGTACGTTCGACGCGCTCTCCATACCTCCGGCCACGCCCGCTGTCACGGAGCCGAGGCGAATGCGGTCGGCAGGGATCATCACCGTCTGCAAACCGGTTCCGCAGCGCTGGTTCACTGAAAACGCCGGAACGTCGACGGGCAGCCCCGCATTGACCATGGCGATTCTCGCCGGATTCATACCGACGTTCGCTTGCCACGCGTTGCCAAGCACACCCTCGCGAATATCCTCGTTTTGCACACCCGAACGCTTTACAGCCTCGGCGATTACGAATCCCCCCAGCTCATGGGCTGAAAAACCTTCGAGACTGCCGCAGAATTTTCCGCCGGCGGTTCGACACGCGGAAAGAATGACGGGAGTTCCCATGACGATGCCTCCTTTTTTCTGTTGCGAGACGCTCCCAAATAGTGAAGAACATAGAAACCGCCTCCTAGGGTTGCCCGAAATACGACTACGCGATCTCTATGCTCCGCATCGAAACGCTTCCGTTCTGTATTTCCTCGTAGATCGTCGCTATGCCCTGTTCAGGCCCCTTCATACCCAGGATGTACGCCAACGGAAGGTAGTGCTCGTCCGTCGGGACGGACAGTTTGAAGTCGGGCATCGCCCTGGCGTAGTCCAGCAGGGCGTCGATCTCCGCGTTTTCAAGCCGCTCCTTCACCCAGGCGTCCGCCCGCGCCGCCCAGTCGAACGGCTTCGCGTCCTCGTCGAAATCGATCACCCGGAGGTTGTGGATCATGTTACCGCTCCCGATGAACAGAACTCCCTTCCGGGAAAAGGGCGACAAGGCCGCGCCGAGGGCGAAGTGTTCTCGTATATCCTTGTCGACGTCCAGGCTGATTTGGAGCAGCGGGACGTCCTGGTCGGGGTACATGTGCTTCACGACGGCCCATCCGGCGTGATCGACTCCCCGATGCGCGTCGACCGCGACGCCGATGCCGGCCCTTTCGATCTCTCGGGCGATTTCGGGCGCCCCCTTCGGCGCGTACCGGACCGTGTACAGTTCGTCGGGAAAACCCCAAAAGTCATAGATCTGCTCCGGATGCTCGTTCCCCGTGATGTACGTACCCTTCGTCCGCCAATGGGCGGAGACGACGACGATCGCTTCCGGCTTCCGTATCGATTGGCCATAGGCCCGCAAAAAGCGGGCGTACCTGTTGTCCGCGATGGCGTTCATCGGCGATCCATGACCGATGAACAGCGGCTTGTGCATACGCATCTCCATACCTCTCATCCCCCTCGGCTTCTTTGACCACGAGGTTCGTTCCCTGCCGTGCAAGCTTGTATCCTTTCCGCCGCTACGGACACGCTGGATGTAATACGCCGAGATTCGCCCTTTAACGTTTCGTTATCTTCGGGCCTATGTACACAACGTACAGAGGTTTCGTAGCCGATATCGGCCACGAAAAATGAATGCGCACGGGGTCGTACCTCGTCGCGATCTTTCCGTGCCAGAAGCACGAAAACTTCTTTCCCGTTTCCGGATTTTTGAAGGTCATCTCGGAGCGGAATTCATTCTTCTCCGTCTCCGACGAATCGGAAAACCACGCGCTTTCGCCCGAAAAGCGCAGCCGCATCAGCTCCAACCCTTCCGGCGTCAACTGACCCGAGGCGTCGAAAGAGCCTTTTAGTTTCTCCAGCTCGTCCAGACGGGCGATGATTTTTTCGCCCGTCTCCCGGTCGAAGGGATAACGTTCGATAGGAGTGAAAGCGTCTTTGGATAGTGCAAGATGCTGAAAACGCCTCGCGCAGAACTCGTTCAACCCTTTCCAGGAACTCCAGCGGGGCGGCTCCTTTTTCAGTGTTTCGTCCAGCGCGGCATACGTCCAATGGTTGACTACGCAGACTTCCTCGTTCGCTCCCTCCGGATCCCGCACCACGCGAAGAGGCGTCTTCGTCCAGTCCGACGGACTAACGCTGAGCAGCCCGCACGACATTCCGCAGCTCTCCCGAAAGGCGGCCTCTCCGACGGCGGTGTCGGTTACGATAACCATCTCGGAACCGCGCTCCACGTACAGAAAGTCGTCGCTCGTGTGCTCCCGAGTATCCTCCCAGAAGGGACCGCTCCTAGTCAGCCATTCCCTAACCCCCCTTTGTTCTTCTCTGGGAAGGCACGACGCGATCTGCTGGATCGTCTTGTTATGCGTTACGAGACTATTCATAGCGGAAAAGCAGACGTGAAGCTCCCGTTCGTACCGTCCGAGGATGTTCCGCATCATCATCAGCAGATCCAGCGAGTTTCGAAAATCGTCGAGCGCGTTGAACTGACCGTGGAACGACAGGTCGTTCAGAAGAAACTCCATGCTACTCGTCCCATCCGAGCAGATGGCTCGTATCCTTATCTATCTGATCGAAAAAGCCGTCGGGCCATTCCACGACGCTTCCGTCGCTCCTCAGCCTCGTCGAAACGACCTGCGGCTCGTTCTCCCTCCGTTGCCTGAAGAAGTAAAGCGCGGTATCTTCCGCCGCCAGACTTCGCGCCTTGACGGACCTGCGAATGCCGTTCAGGACGTGGTCGCTGTGCGTCTCCACGACGACCTGCACGCCGGCGCTCGCCAGAGCGGCCAGAAACTCTCCCATGAGCGCCTGCCCGGATGGATGGAGATGCACCTCCGGATTCTCGATCATTATGAGGTCGCCCTTCGATGCGGAAACTCCGGCCACGACGATGGGAAAAACCTGTGTCAACCCGAATCCGACGTGCGTCGGGCGATGAAAATCCGTATCGTCCGACGTTCTGAATCCGAGAGAGACGGCGCTCATTCGGGGCAGCTGCTCCAAAGCCAGAGAAAAGCCGGGGAAAAAGCGGCGCATCCACGCTTCCGCCTGCGGCAGGCGAGTCGGCTGCGTCCCCTCGATCAGCACGCCCTCAAGCGCTTGCTCGTCGCGCCCGGAGTGCAGAAGGCTCGCCGCGTCTTCTCCGCAGGTTCCCACAACCATCGCGTTCTGCCTGTCGTCAAGCGGATGAACATCCCTCGGCCCGATGCGCTCGGCGGTAAGATATGTCAGGTCCCGAACACACCGCACAAGCTCCTCTCCTTCTTTATGGAATTTGAGCGGAAGAAGGTGCTGCAACTTCTGAGACCCCTTGCCCGCACGTCCGTCCAAAGTCACACGCTCCGCCTTCATGTACATTTCGGAGCGCTCGCCTCCGAACTCCCAGCCGAACGTGCGACCGTTCCAAACAAGCGCAATACCGAAGGAGCGTCTGCCATGTACCTGATCCACAACGTCGGCGACGCTTCCGGCTTTCAGGGTTGCCCCGTTGAGCATCAGACCGGCGGACCATTCATGCTCCCGCATCGTCTGGTGCAGGAGTGCCAGCGCCTGAAGAACCGAAGACTTTCCGGAGGAGTTCACTCCCGAGAGCAGCGTCAGGCGTGAAAGAGGCAGCGCCAGGTCGTGGAAGCACTTGAAAAAGCGAAGGTCAATGCGCTCTATCAATTGAATACCTCCTTGAACAGTTTCTCCGCGCGGCCAAAGCGGTACTGGACTCTCTTTACGCTGTTTGTTCCGAGGGTGACGGAATCGATGAACTCGGACTCTTCCAGAAGAGCGTAAAACGCGGTCAAAAGTCGCTCCTTATTGGCCTCCACCGCTTCTTTGGAGTAGCGTGCGAGCCCGGTCGAAAAAACATCCCAGAGAGAGGCGTTGAGCGGACTGCGATTCGACTGCTCCGGTGCGTGTTTTCTGAAGGAATGTTTGTCGAAGAGGATTCGGTTGTTCGCCAACCCCCTTCGAAAATCGGAGGAGAGCGCTTGCAGGCGTTCGTCCGTCGCATCGTTCATCTTGTCCAACGCCTTACCTAGAAAGTCGTCCATGTCTCCCTTGTACTCTTTCGCCCCCAGAAGGTAAAAAGCGCAGAAGCGGTTGACGAACTCCCTGTCGCGCATCGTTTGCGGAGTCAGGCTACCCCCCGTCGCCTCAAGGAAGAGGGGTGTGGACGCCTCCTCTTTCAGGAAGGTCGTTCCCCGCCCCATGTAGAGGCAGTTACGCATCTGCTGTCGTGTCAGCGGGACGCCGCTGTTCACGCGTTCGAAGATGTCCAGCAGGGCCCTTTGCGGCACCTTCGCGTCGATCAGATAGAGGATGAGGTTGCAGTCCTCCACGCGGTTCTGCAGCTTGGGCGAGAGCATTGCGAAGGTCTTCCGGTTGAGTTCGGGCTGATGGGACAGCTTGAGCTTCAGTTCGTTGTCGACGAAACGCCGGAACGTGGAAAGCCGCTGCAGTCCGTCGACGACGATCATCCGCCCCTGCGAATTCTCGGCGAGATAAAAGACCGGCAGCGGTATGCGCATGAGCACCGACTCGATCAGCTTGCTCTGTTTGTCGTCGGGCCAGACGAAGTCGCGCTGAAAGTCGGGGTCCATGATGAAGCTCCCCTTCTCTATCCGCCGCAGCACGTCGTGAACGGTGCGATTCTCGTTACGTATGAGCACGGTATCTATCGGGTACTCGCCGAAACTGGAATCTTCGTCGTCGCCAAGCCCTTCGATCTGCTCGACGGCGCTTCTTTCGTCGTTCATGGGGCGCCTCCTTCATTCTTTTCGGGCAATATGCAGCTCGCATCGGAGCGTCAAATCTGTTTTCTTTATGAAAGCATGATCTATCACAATGTGCTTGCAACCGTCTGCGACGTAGACTACCCCCAATACCACACGCCAGACTCGGACTACGACCTTAAGTGCCGTAAGTGCGGCGAAAAGGAGTGCTGGAACTCCACAGGCGGAGCAGAGAAGCCATCGAACAGACGGCTCATGTACATTTATTATACTTCCAAATAGAGAGGGAGTGCGTGAAGTTTCGCATCGCATACGTTTTTTACGATGATCGGCTGTTCGTCGGGCCAACGCGGCGCCAGCATCATGCCTTTGTCCGGAATATCGCAAAACGGCGACGGCTGTCGATAGAGATGCATCATTATAGCGGCCTCGATGCGTTCAAGGAAACGGGGGGCAACGCCCGTTTCGGCTAGGAAGATGCGAAATCCCTCGAGCTGATTTTTCACGGCTTCGACAATCTCCGTCGTGCGTTCTTCGAATGCGGTTCTTTTTTCAGTCGTCCATCCCCAGCCGTGCCACACTTCTTTCCGCACGCCTTGCCGCATCGAGGAGACATCAAGGACGTTGTACTCTCCGCTCATATATTTCCGCGTATGCTCCCGAAAGCGTATCGGTACCGTCCTGCGCGTGATCCCGGCGGCATAGACCAGAAATCCGCCTCGATATTCGACGCATTGCAGATACACCCCGGGATGTTTCGGAATGTCGGGTAAATCGTTCGCCGATTCGAATTTCGGCCATCCATACGGCCCCGTCCAAACGATCTCGATTTCGTTTCCTCTTGCAATCATGTCTTTTCCTCGCCTCCTCGATCAGGATGCGTACGCCGGAAAAACCAAATTACGGATACCGACCTTCAATCCGCTGCCCTCGTTCACTTTGCGAAGTCACGCATTTTCTCTTTTCGGTGTTCCTGCGATCAACTCCAGCAGCCGAGTTCGTATCTCGACGGCGGAGGCGCCAAGGTCCACGGTGGCGAAACGAATTTCATGCCCCTGAACGACCGCTCGTTCATCCACGGCCTTTCCACCGACCACGGGATGAAGCAGAATTCCGGACACGCTCTCCGAGAGAGGATCGCCGTTCCCTTCCTGCGAACGGAGGTACGCGTACATCTGATAGATATACCCGCTCCGCAGGCTCTCTTCTCGGTACCACCCCTTCGTCAGGATCGCGTTGAACTTGGTGTCGATAATGATTTTTCGTCCCGAGTTCTCGTTTTCGAGAAAAATATCCGTGCGCATGGAAGGCAAGATATCGCCGATGCCGGAGGACCTTTCCGTGATCCTCCAATGCAGCGTTTTTCCTTGAGACACTTTCCACTCCGACGGCGAAAGGACGACATCGTAGAATCCAGCGACGGCACGCTCGTACAGCTTTCGAAGCCATTCTATCGTCCGTTCCGGAACGGGAAGATTTCGAGTTCCGGCCATCTCTACGGGAAGCGCCATATCGAACGCCAAACGAGCCGCAGTCATCATCATACTGTCGGCGGCATCGTTGCGGCCGATTCGGTCGGCGCTCATCTCGGCCCGACTCGGCTTTCCTCCGACGACTCCCATCCCCCGTAGAACTGCCGCTAGAGACTTGCAGCGACCGGCGAGCTTCTTCTCCTTGATCAAACAGGCAATCGTTTCAAGAGCGGCTTTCACATATCGGTTCCGAATCGTATCCACCGCCAACTCTTCGAATCTGCATGCCACCGAGCCTCGAGAGAGAAGATCGCGGCATTCCGTCTCAAGCATCAGTATCTGGCCGCGAACTCTTCCAAGAACACCCGCCCTCGTTCGATATCCGTAAGAAAGGTTTCGCCGTATCCGCTTCTCGACGAGCCGTGCGAGAAGCTCCCCAACGAGATCGGGGATATCGTCGGGATCCTTCTCCACGGAGAGCTTCCCTCCGTCGACATACCGAAGCAGTTCGGAAGCGTACAGAAGCAGAAGCCAGATGTTCCTGATCGGAATTCCGCCCACGAATCCGCCTTCTTCCACGCCGGGGAAGCGATTCTTTTCCATTACGACCCCGACAGAAGCTCCTTCTTCGCAGCGACGGCCTTATGAGGGGCGTCGAACCAATATTCATCAAGCTGCGGCCCTATTTCCGTCCGCACGACGTTTTCGAACCATTCCTCGGGATTCGGAAGAGGAGCCCGCGTGGAGGGTATCAGATAGCTGTGCCCTATGCGGAACTGATTCCCCAGGCTTGAATCGGAGGCTATGACATCGTTCAGCGCACCGATTTTCCGTTCGATCTTCTCAAGGAACTCAAGAGAGAAACCCCATCTTTCTTTCAGCCACTTCTTCCAGGGTTCGCCAAACTTCGGTTCCAAGTCGATAAAGGCGAATCTGCGCCGGAGAGCAAAATCGACCAGGGCAAGAGAGCGATCGGCGATATTCATCGTTCCTATCACGTATAGATTGGCCGGGATATGGACCCTCTTTCCATCCTTGTTTCGGTAGCAGAGTTCGATCGCTTCGGACGGCGTACGTTTGTCGGCTTCCAGGAGCGTCAACATCTCGCCGAATATCTGGGCCGGGTTTCCTCTGTTGATCTCCTCGATCACGAGAACGAACTTCCCCTCGGGTTCTTCGAGAGCCGCGTTCACCATCTCCAGGAAAGGCCCGTCTATCAGAGAAAGCTTGCCTTCCCCGGAAGGGCGATATCCGCGAATGAAATCCTCGTAGGAAAGGTTGGGGTGAAATTGCACGGACCGGACCCTGCTCTCGTCTTTCTCGCCTATAAGCGCAAAGGCCAGCCTCTTCGCAAGCCACGTCTTTCCTGTGCCCGGAGCCCCCTGAAGAATAATGTTCATCTTGATGCGCCACTGCTTCAGGATCATCTCCAACTCTTCCATTTCGAGAAAACAACCGTCTTCGAGGATGAAGCGGAGGGTGTACGGAGGAAGTTGAGGTCGAGGGATATCAGGAGCATCGTCGATACGAGCGGGATCCATCGGCCGATAATGGCCGTCTTGCTTGAGAAGCGAACTTTCACGTATCCCGTCTTCGGAAGCGGCGGGTTCTTTATACAACCAGGCGGCATACGAAAGTTCAGGGAATGAGTGGACCGGATAATTCTCGCCTTGAAACAGCGTCTTCATCTTTTCCAAGATCGAAAGATACTCTTTCGCGGAAGGAACACCCTTCTGCGACTTCTGTCCGATGCCGACGGCAAGCTTGTTCTTGAGATAGTTTCGAGACTGCTCGTCGAGAGAGAGAAATTCCCACGGCCGAATCCAGTAGAGTCCCATCGTCAAGTTCCATGCCGTACCTTTGACATCCAGAGCGTGATCATAGGCCGCCGCGAATTCTTCCCGCGCGTCGTCGTTTTCCGAGTCCGCATACCGTATCGCTTTTTCGTAAACATCCCAGAGGATGTCGATATCGCGGGGTTCTCGATCCTTCTCATAACCGAAAAACCATGATCTTATCGGAGGAAGCGCCGGAATACCGGTAAAACTTACAGGGACTGGTTCTTTCACTTTTAAAAGAAGCGCAAGCCCTTCTGCGATCGCCTTTCGACGCTCCTCTTTGATCGATCTGTTGAAAAGACCGAAAACGCTGAACGGGCAGATATCGACCAGAGGACCTTCGGAATCGTCCCCGAACTTATCCTGTAAACGAGGGAATTGTTCAATCCTGGCTGCGATTCCGTCGATCCCTTCCAGAAGTTCCGAACGGCGGTTGCGGAAGTCCATCAATCTGTCCGCCATCTCGACGTAGAAGGCGGTCCAAGCGAAGGCGGATTTCTTGCTTCCGTCCCCTCGGTCACCAAAACGCTCTTTCCAGTAAGGGGCGTTGCGAAATCTGTCCAGATCCTGCGGGACACCATGAAAGACGAAGTCGATCAGCCCTTCGGAGTACCAGTTGTCGCGTTGAAGCCTCCATACGGTCCCGAGAAAAGTATAGAGGAACCACTCCCGAGGTTCCTTCGCTTCGGTCGGAGGCTCCCATTCCACTTCCACTCCCAGACCGTCGCCGGGATTCGATTTCACCCTCCCCGAAGCTTTGATCTTCATTACAGAAACAAGGTTTCCGCGATTATCGAAAGGAATGCCGTCTTTTTTTCGAACAAAAGCGGCCTTGATAGCGATACGATCTCCGCAGGTCATTGATTTTACAAGGGCGATGTCTCTCTCCGGAGGAGTGCGCTGTTCCCAAACTCCCTCGCGTAGAAAGCGTTCCGCCTGGTCCGCTCCGTCGAAAACAGCGCCGACAAGCCAGTACACTCCGGAATCCATCATATCGGACATAGCGGCCATAACACATCCTCCGTCAAAATCGCAAAATTATAGAAGATACATGGCATCGGTGGAACAAGAAAACAGCTCTCAGGATGCGATCAAAGAGCATTTTTCCCGCTCCGAATTCAGGCGTCTCTCATGGAATATGCAATGAGCCTCTTCCCGCTTCGTCGAGGCGCGCCTTTTCAAAGGTTACTTCTCCTATCTCGTTCAAGGCGGCGTGGCCCTCCCTCCACTCGATGAAGGCACGAGTATACTCGGGTGATTTCAACAGAACGGGATCGGGAGCGTTTTCGTCGATGCCGTCTTTGCGGTACGCCACCAGAAAACGTGGAGGTTGGGGGAAGGGAGCCTCCAGAACGCCGGAGAGGGCCAGAGCATGAAGCCATGCTCCATGCCACTGTTCTTTGATCTTCATCCACTCCTTGAGCTTCACGGTCTTTTTGAGTTCGACGATCATGACCTCCCAGTCGTTCTCTCTCTGCAAGAAGAGAATGCCATCCGCGCGTTTTTTATTCGAAAAGATGAAGTTGTTATTATGCGGGTACTGAAAAAGCACTCCGTTCCGTGCGAGATGCAGCGTCAGCTCGGCCTCGCCGCTCTCTTCGGACTCTCGAACGACGAGCTGCGTTCCCTCCGTTGCTGCGGTGCTTTCCACACGTTCACGCTTCATCGCCCGGACTCAAGTCAAGAGTTTGCCGAGTGAGTTCGGCTATTGCAGCATTGAAGGCGGTTGCGGCTATTCCGTCGTGATCGGTGTGCAACGGCGAAATTTCGGTTCGGTCGCGACCGGACGAGGCGGAGACTCTCTGGAAATGCCACGCCGAAACCCGTTCCGGTTGTATGTTCTCTTCGGGCTCCAGATCGAGCCGGGAGAGAGCGGCGTCATCCATGGCCGAGGCCTTGACCAGGTTGCTCACCTGCTGAAAGAAGCTATCTCCATGCGTCGTGATCCAGACAGGAAGACCGGAATTCACCAATCGAACCAGAAGGCGGGCGAGTTCTCTCTGCATTTCCAGATGAAGGTGCGCTTCCGGTTCTTCGATGATCAAAGAGCGAAAATCGTCGTCCCCTCGCAGAAAGACAAGAAGCGGAGCAAGCTCCGTAATAAGCGACGACGTCCGCCAAAGAGGGAACGCTTCGTTATCCTGGCCTTGAGGGCTGTACCGGTACTCCGGCAGAGGAGCGCCGTCCGGGTGAATGTGTCCGCGTAAAATGCGGCGCTCCAGTATGTCCGCGAAGGCGGAGAACCTGTTGTTCTCTTTGAAGGAGAGGGTAAGAAGGCGTTGAAGAAAATGTCTGACGGGCAGCAGAAGCTGCACACCCTTCGCTTCACTGCTCAACGCTGCGGAGGCAACGATCTTGCGCAAAAGAATGAATCCCGTTCGTGCCGCCGGTAAATAGAGGATCTCGCCCGAGGGAACGGTTTTCACCGGAGATCGCGGAGGATAGAGAGGCGCGCTCAAATCGTCCATGATCAGCTTCCAGGTCAAATACTGGATCATCCGGTAGACTTCGGCTCGGGGAGGAGGACTCGACGTCAGCGGGAAACGGACATAGTGCTCTCCGCTGGAATACCGGCTTCCCTCGGCCGCATCTCTGTTCCATCGAAGGGAAAGAGGCCGTTCGCGAACGAAATCCGTAATGCGAAGTTCGCGAAGCCGCACCGCGTTTTCTCCGAAAAGCTCGTCGCAGAGAGCCTGTCGCCGCTGGTTGTGGTTGAGTACGTCTCCGAACCAACGTACAAAAACCTCCTCGTCTTCGGGGAGCAGCGTTTTTTCGTCTTCACCTTCCTGCAAAAAACTCCCCAGCCACTTTTCGCACTGGCGATACGACTCGCTTTCTGGAATCGCCGTCGGGAAGAGGCTGCGTCCGAGCGCGATCACCCCCCAGAGCAGCGTCATGACGTAGCTTTTTCCGGTGTTGTTATCGCCGGTAAAAATCATGAGAGGAGCGATCCGGACGGCTCCTTCCTCTATCAATCCAAGTTTTTTGAAGCGCAAGGTCCACTGCTGCTTCATATATCGGCGTTTCATGGAACACCCTCTTTTCAGGGAGCATAGAATAGCATGCTAAAATCGAAATTTATTATACCATCGACTTCGATCCCGCGTGCCGGGAATCGACTTCCCGAGCAAATGTAATTTTCGAAGCTCCGGATGCTCGTTCCCCGTGATGTACGTGCCCTTCGTCAGCCAATGGGCGGAGACGACGACGATCGCTTCCGGCTTCCGTATCGATTGGCCATAGGCCCGCAAAAAGCGGGCGTACCTGTTGTCCGCGATGGCGTTCATCGGCGATCCGTGACCGATGAACAGCGGCTTGTGCATACTCATACCTCCACCTCCGATTGTGTGTCTCGTGCATAAGAAGACTCCGTTTCGCGAGGCTCCCTCCTGTCGCTCTCTGCCGGGAAAAGACGTATCGTATCGCAACGCGCGCTCATCGAGACCTTCTCCCCCTCGCGCAAGCGCCCTTCGAGCGAGGCCGCGACGCGGAACCGGCTCCATCCGCAGCCGTTCGCGGAGAACGACGGAACAATGTCGTAAAAGATCCTCTCGCCGCCGTACTCGGCGGAGAGCACGCTCCCTGCGCCGCCGGCGTCGGGAAGCAGCGCGATCTGGTCCGGGCGGAGCATGCCGAGATACCTGCCGTCGGGGGCGTCCGCGGGAGCGCTTCCGAAGGGTGAAGAAAGCGTTCCGTCCCGCACTTCGACATCGAAATAGTTCCGGACCCCAAAGAAGTCGGCCGCCCGAGGAGAGACGGGATTGGAGAAAACGTCCTCCGGAGCGCCCGTCTGGAGCAGTTTTCCGTCGAACAGCAGCCCCAGGATATCCGAATCCTGCAACGCCTCCTCCCAGTCGTGCGTCACAAGAAGAGTCGTGATTCCCGTTTTTCGCTGGAGAGCACGCATGAAAGCGCGCATCGACCGCCGAAGGCGCGCGTCGAGGCTGGAGAAGGGTTCGTCGAGCAGGAGGATGCGAGGGCGCACCGCGAGCGCGCGGGCGAGCGCGACTCTTTGCTTCTGCCCGCCGGAAATCTCGCCCGGCAGCTTCCGCGCGCACTCCTCCATTTCGACGAGAGAGAGCATCTCGGCCGCGACCTGTCGCTGTTCCCCTCGGGAAGCCCCCCGCATCTTAAGGCCGAACGCGATATTCTCCTCCACGGTCAGATGGGGGAAGAGCGACGCATCCTGAAAGACCAGCACCGCCCCTCTCCGCTCCACCGGCACGCGGAGCACCGATTCGCCGTCGAAAAGAACGTCTCCCTCCTCCGGGACGAGCAGGCCGCAGACGATCTTGAGGAGCGTGCTCTTTCCTATGCCGGACGGCCCGAGCAAGCAGAAGATCTTCCCGTCCGGCACGACGAGGGAGACGTGGGAGAGCACGGTCTCCGGCGCGTTCCGGCGCTTGGAGGAGAAAGATTTGGAGATGTTGCGAAGTTCGAGATTCGCCATGATGCAGCTCCGTTTCCGGGGTGAATTTCTCCTGAATCAGGAGAGAAAGAACGTGTCCCGCGACGATGCGCAGCGCTTCGCCGCGCGTTCCATAAGAAGGCAGAAGAGCAGGGAGACGGCGATGAACAGGGTGCTCCACACCGCCGCCGCGGCTCGTTCGCCGTCCTTTACCAACGGGAGGAGCACCATGGAGAGCGTGACGATTCTCCCGCCTCCGAGAAAGAACGTAAGAAGATACTGGCTCAGAGATACGATGAAGAGCAACCCTCCGGCCGAGGCCATCCCGGGGGCTATCAGAGGCAGCGTGACGTGAAGAAACGCCTGCGCAGGAGAGGCGCCGAGCACTCTGGCCTGCATCTCCAGCCTGTCCCCGAGGGCCCGGAATACATTGGTAAGGATGCGGATTCCGTAGGGGAGGCAGGGGACGAGATGCGCCAGCAGAACCCCCGCGAAGCTGTCCGCTATACCGAGGCGCAGAAACAGGAGGTGCATCCCCGGCGCGTACGAGAGAGGAGGGACGATGACCGGCGCCAGCACAAGCATCTCGACCACGCTCTTTCCCGGAAAGGAGAGGAGCCCCAGCGCTTTGGCGGCGGGGACGCTCGCCGCAAGGGAGAGCAGCGTCACGCCCCCGGCGAGGAGGACGCTCTGCAAGAGGACCGGCACGAGGCGGCTCGACGCGGAGAAGAGCGACTTCCACTCGGCGGCGGAGTACGCCGCGGGGAGCAAGGAGGGCCACGGCCAGCTCCTGGCGACCGACCAGATCAGCAGGACGAGCACCGGAAGCAGCAGAAGGGTCAGAAAGGCGAAAAGCAGCAGGGGTGCGAACGGGGAATGCGTCTTCATGAGGCCCTCTCTTCTCCGGCGAGAAAGAACGAATAGAGATAGACCAGCAGCATCGCGATGAACGTGATGACGACGACCATCACCATCGAGTACGGACGGAATGTCGGGTCCGGGTGAATATATGCGCTGTAGGCGGCCACCGGGAGCGCGCGCGGAAACGTCGGGCCGATGAGAAAAGGCGCCTCGAACGCGCCGAAGGAGAAGCCGAAGAGCAGGACGAAGGTCGAGGAGAGGGAGGGAAGAAGCAGCGGAAGCACCACGTACCGAAACGCCTGAAAACGCGAGGCCCCGAGCACGGTCGCGCTCTCCCACAGCCGCGTGTTCATATTGCGCAGGACGACGTAGACCACCGCGGCGGCGAAGGGGATTCCCTTCCAGAGATAGACGGCGATCACCCCGAGGCCCCCTCTGTCGAAGACCAGGCTCGGCATCCCGTCCGGCGAAGAGATGAACCCCGACGCGAAAAGAAGACGGGCGAGCAGTCCTGTTCTGGCGAGTAAATTCAGCACCAGCAGCACGGCCACCGTATGGGGCACGATAACGGGAATCGCGGCCAGCGCCCCTTCGATTTTCTCCCCTCTTCCGGTGCGCAGCAGCAGCAGCGCCAGCAGGGCGCCGAACACAACGGCGCCGGCCGAGGAAAGAAACGCGATGCGAAGGCTGAAGAGGAGGGAGGGAAGAAACTCCCTCCCTCCGAACACCTCGCGATAGAAGGAGAGCGTCGGCTCGGTCATTCCAACCGCGGGGAAGTACCCGAAACTCTGCAGAAACGACGGAGCGAACCCGCCCAGAAAGAGCGCTCCCAGCACCAGCAGGGCAGGCGTCAGGAGAAGATACGCCCGAAGGGCGGACTTCACTTCAGCACCGTCTCCCGCCAGATTTCATCGAGTATGGGAATGAAGTTCGCGGGGAGTTCCGGTACTCTCCTGCGCAGCATGAAGTCGAGAGGCACGGCGCCTTTCCCCGTATCGACGCTTTCGAAAAGCGCCCTCTCTTCCGAAGAGAGGCGGGCGTATTCGAGCACTGGAAGGTCGCCCCATACCGCGGGGTCGTACTTCGAAGCCTGCGCTTCGGGAGTCAGAATCTCGTTGATCACGACCATCGCCCCGGAGGCGTTCGAAGCGTTGAACGGAATAGCGAGGAAGTGCGTGTTCCCCACCGTTCCATTTTCGAAGACGAAGGACTCCGTACTCTCCGGGAACTCGCCCGCCGCGACCCTGCCGGGGGCGAGGAAGGGCGTGTAGCTCATTCCGAGGAGGATCTCCCCGTCCGCGAACATATTCTTTATCTGCGAACTGGACGCCGGGTACGACTCGCCCCGCATCCACAGGTACGGTTTCAGGGCGACAAGAAACTCCATTGCGGGCGCGACCGCCTTCCGCAGCGCCTCCTTGTCGGCGGGCAGAGAGGCAAGCGCCTCCCGTCCGACGATATCGCAGACGACGGTGCGGACGAAAGCGCTCCCCGTGAAGTCCGGGGGAGCGGGGTAGGTGATGGTTCCGGGGTGCTTTTTCGCCGCCTCCAGAAGCTCCTCGTGCCCCCCGGGCGCTTCCTTCAGGCGCTCCGTATCGCGGAAGAAGACGAGCTGCGCCTTGCCGTACGGCGACTCGTACCCCTCGGTCGGGAAGCCGAAATCGAAGGCGACATCCCCCGCGGCGGCGTCGACGAATTCGCGGAAGTTCGGCAGAGCCTGCGTGAACGGTCCGAAGAGGAGATCGTTCCGTCTGGCCGCGAAAAAGTTCTCGCCGTTGATCCATACGACATCGATGACTCCGTCCGTCTTTCCCGCCGCTTTTTCCGAGAGGAGCTTGTTCAGCACCTCCCCGATCCCCATCCCGACCCGGTTGAGCGCGATGCCGTAGCGCTCTTTCAGGCGGGGGGCGACGAACGTGTCCAGCCAGGCGTTTACGTTCGGATCGCCTCCCCATCCGTAGAAGTTCACGGTGGTTCCGCGCGACGCGTCGAGGACGGCTCCCCAGTCGGAGGCGAAAAGACGGGGCGCGGCGGCGAAAAAGAGGGCGAAGAGCAGGAGCATGCAGCACTTCGTGCGGATCGTTGAACGAAACGTCATTGGGACTCCTCCTTCGATATGGATTCGGAAGAGGTCGGGCCGAAGAAGCGCCAGGCCTCCCGCATGCGCTGGGCCCCGGTGAAGACGATCATCGCGGCGAAGACTCCGAAAGCGGCGACCGCCGAAGAGGGCCACAGAATAACGACCGAAAAGACCAGAAAGGTCTCCGTCCGCTCCGCGAGCCCCGCCTGGTAGTAGAAGGCCTTTCCGCCGCGCCGCTCCTTTCCCGCCAGGGCTCCCACGGCGAGAAAGACTGAGAAGGAGAAGATGATCGAGGAGAGCAGCAAGACGGAAGCCAGGCGCGCTTGGGGGAACAGCAGGGAGACCGCGACGATGAAGGAGATTTCCACTACGCGGTCGAAGACAAGATCCATCAAGGCGCCGAAGGGAGAGGATGTTCCGCCGAGGCGGGCGACCGAGCCGTCGAGGACGTCGAGGATTCCGGAGAGCCAGAGAAGACAGAGAGCCGACCATCTCCCTCCGAGAAAGAAGACCGCGGAACAGGACAGCCCAAGGACGAAGGCGGCAAGAGTGACCGTATTCGCACGGACTCCGCTTTTAACCATAAGTTCGGAGACAAGAGAGAAAAGAGGCTGCACATACTTTCTGGCGCGGCTGTCGAGCATCGTCGTCCTCCTCGAACGCTGGCATGTTCCAAAAGAACAGAATAAAGAAAGCAGGGGAGAAAAGCAACCTCCTCCCCTGCCGGAAAGAACGGGAATCAGCGTTTTTTTCCGATCTTCTTCAGAATCTGCTTCGTCTTCCAGCGTTTGATCCAGCCGGCCAGCGCGCCGTCCGCCGGAGGGGTTTCCCTTCCCTTCCAACCGCCGCCGAAGACAAGATCGAGCAGATGCAGCCCCTTCTTCCCGCCCGCGACCATGGAAGCGCGGCAGGCCGCGCAGTAGGTGACGACATATTCCGACTCCGCCTCCTGCGCTCTCCGGTCCATCACCCGTTTCGCAAGGTCGGGGTTGACCGGAACGATCATGCCGCCGAAGCCGCAGCATCGGGTATTCTCCCGCGTGTGCGGAAGCTCTTCGACCTCGTACCCCAGTTCGGAGAGGACGTAGCGGACGCCGTCGTGAATCTCCGGCACGTCGCGGGTCACGCAGGAGTCGTGAACGGCCACGGTGATTCCGGAATCCTTGCCGATCCCCTTCGACATCTCGGGAACGCCCGTTTCGCGGAAGAGGTCCCAGAGCGAGACGACCTTCTTGTCGGGGCAGTACTGCTTGAAGGTGGAGTAGCACGACTGACAGGCGACGACGATTTCGTCCGCCCCCAGTTTTTCTATCTCCTCCACCGCGTCCTTGAAGCGGTCGTGGAAGGCGTCCATCATTCCCATGGCCTTCGTCGGCTTGCCGCAGCACTTGAGCACGGCGCCCGTTCCGGGCAGCTTCTCCTGAAGAAACTCGAGCACCTGCCCGACGGCTTCCGGATTGTACGACGGAAGGCTGCATCCGGGGAAGAAGACGCGCTTGGTGAATCCGGCCTTCGTGTCCGGAACCGAGACGTTGAACACCGGGGAAAAACCGAGCTTCTGATGAATATGAATGGGGTTGTGCTCCTTGAGCGGCCCCGTCCCCTCCTTCACCATCTCCTTGCGGATATCGAAGAAACGGTCCGAGAGCTTGAACTCGCGCGGGCACTCCAGCGTACACTGATTGCACATGTTGCACGAATAGGGGATGAGGGGATCCACTTCGCCGCTTTTTAGTATCTCTTCGAAGAGTTCTTTCGGGCACTCGCAGAAGTCGTTCAGCATGAGGCACTCCTTCATGCACTCCTTGCACTCGCACTGGAAACAGCGGGACGCCTCTTTCTTCGCCATCTCCTCGTCGAAGCCCAGATTCACTTCGTCGAACCCCTTCACCCGCTCCTCGGGCGGGAGCATTCTCGTCGCCACCCTCGGCAGAATCTCCTCGCCTTCGACGTCCTTTTCAAGCCACGTCTCGTAGGCGCCTTCGAAATCGCGCCCTTCGCGCATATCCTCCCCCCGAAGGAAGCGGTGAATGGATACGGCAGCCTTCTCTCCCTGGGCCATCGCCTCGATCGCGAGCCACGGACGGATCGCCGCGTCCCCCGCGGCGAACACTCCCGCGACGGACGTTTCGAGGGTCAGCGGATCGACCTTGAAGCGTCCGCTCCGCTCCTTCTCCACCCCGGACTCCGCCGGAACGAAGGCGCTGTCGGCCGTCAGGCCGACGGCCATGACCACCGCGTCCGCTTCCACATCGAAATGCCGGCTCGGGTCGCAGCGGGGAGCGAATCTCCCCTGCTCGTCGAAGACCTGAAGACAGGGTTGGAAACGCACTCCGGAAACCTTGCCGTCGTCGCCGAGGATCTCGGCGGGCCCCCAGGAGCAGTTGACGGAGACCCCCTCCTCCTCCGCTTCGAGCACTTCCCATTCGTGCGCGGGCATCTGGTCGCGGTGTTCGAGGCAGAAAGTCTTGACGTCGGTCGCCCCGATCCTCCGGAGAGTCCGCGCCACATCCATGGCGACGTTGCCGCCGCCGATGACGACTACTCGCTTGCCTATCTCGAACTTTTTGGTCAGGCTGACCTCGCGGAGGAACTCCCCCGCCCCGAAGACGCCCTTCAGTTCCGCGCCGGGCAGAGGAAGGACGATGCTCTTGTGCGCTCCGGCGGCGAGCAGCACGGCGTCGTACTCTTCGCGCAGCGAGTGGAAGGAGATATCTTTTCCTACCTCGGTGTTGAAACGGAACTCGACGCCCAGCTTCTCCAGATAGGAGTACTCGGAACGGACGATATCTCTCGGCAGCCGGTACTCCGGTATGCCGACGACGAGCATTCCTCCGGCCATCGGGAGCCTTTCGAACACAGTCACCCCGTATCCTTTTTTGCGAAGGTACAGGGCCGCCTGCCCGCCGGCCGGCCCCGCGCCGACGACGGCGATCTTCTCCTTGCGGGGCGGTTCCGCGGAGAGATCCCACTTCGCAGGGTCGTCGAAGTTCGCGGCGAAGCGTTTCAGCTCCATAATGGACATAGGGTGCCGCAGGTCGCCGCGTTTGCACTTCTCCTCGCACGGATGGGCGCAGATGCGCCCAAGAGTCCCGGGAAGGAAGAGGCGTTCGCGGACCTTCGCTATGGCTTCGGCGTTTTTCCCCTCCGCGACGAGGTTGATGTACCCCTTCGCGTCGGTATGCATGGGACAGGCGGCCTCGCAGTAGGGAGGAGCGTCGCCCATGCACTTCTCGACGATCTCCTGCATCTTTTCCAGAACGTTCTCAGGATATTTCATTCGGTCGCCTCCTTCGCTTTCGAAAAAATTCATCACTTTTCATCGAGCAGGTCGCCCTTGCGCTTCTTCATCCACCCAGGAATCAGAGAAACGAGCACGAAGAAGACGGCGGCGACGCCGAGATACATCATCGTCCTGCCGAGCCCCTCTCCGCTGCTCAGAGAGCCTCCCGCGAAACTGAAGGCGAGCGTCCCCGGAATCATGCAGCTCCATGAGACAAAGACATAGGTGAGCAGCGGAATATCGGTCAGGCCGTAGACGTAGTTCTGCACATTGAACGGAAAGAGCGGGACGAGGCGCGTGATCATCAGCATCCGCCACCCCTGCTTTTTCACGCCTTCGTCGATCTTGCGGAGCTGCGAGTTCTTATGCACCCACCCCTCGACCATCCCGCGAGCCGCGTATCTGCCTATCAGGAAGGCCGCGGTCGCTCCCAGAGTGGAGCCTATGGAAGAGTAGAGCGTCCCAAGGTACGGCCCGAACGCGATGCCGCCGACAAGCGCCACCGGCAGACCGGGAAGGAAGAAGACGCACGCCGCGATCCACAACAGCACGTAGATGAACGGACCAAGAAGGCCGAAGCCGAGAATCCAGTCCTTGATCTTCGCAATGTTCTCAAGACTGATGTATTGAAAAACGCCGAACCTCTTCATGGCGAAGACGATCAACACGATCGCGCCCGCGATGAAAGCAAGCTTGACGAACTCTTTCTTCTTTCCGGTATTTTTTTCGTTCATTCTGTACACCTCGCCAGTCTTTTATTAAAAAAAGGGGGAGAGGGCTGCCCCCCTCCCCCGCCGGACGCCCTCCGAATCAGTCCTTCTCGTAAGGGAGATCCTCGTTGCTCCATTCAAGCCATGAGAGGTCGTACAGCTTCACATTGTCGAAGCCGAGCAGCTCGCTCAGCACGAAGTGCGTGTGCGCACCCCGCACCCCCCCCTGGCAATAGGGAACCGCGATTTTATCCGGTACGACTCCTTTGGCGGCATACATCGCTTTCAGTTCTTCGGCAGGAAGGAAAAAACCGTCCTTCACGGCGTCCGTCCACTCGATCCATACCGATCCGGGAATGCGGCCGCCCTTCCCGGCGCCGCTCGCTACCTGCGCTCCTGTGTGTTCGGCCTGAGAGCGCGTATCGACGATCACCGCGGAAGCATCGCCGATGAACGCGAGAACTTCGTCCTTCTCCGCAAGAATGGCGGCGTTCGCAGGCTGGAGCACATAGTCCGAAGGAGCGATGTCGGGCGCGAACATCTGCGTGTCGTAGCCGGCGGCGGTCCATGCGTTGTACGTTCCGTCGAGAATCCGCACGTCCTTATGGCCGTAGAGCTTGAAGATCCACCAGAGCCTCGTCGCGTCGATGCTGTTGCCGTCGTCGTAGAGGATGACCGTGTCCTCGTTACGTATTCCGAGCCTGTCCATCAGGCCCTTCCACTGCTCGGGTCCGGGCCGGGTGTGGTCGTACTTGGCCGGAGACGCGTTGTAATCGGAGCGGTGCACTTGAATCGATCCGGGAATGTGCCCCAGACGGTACTTCAGCGCGGGACGCACATCGAGCACCTTCACGGACCCCGCGTCCACAAGCGGCTTCAACTCCTCGGCCGTAATCAGCGAATCCGGCCGGGCATACCCCTTATAGGCGGCGGAAACCTCGGTCGCGACGGAAAAAGGAACCACGAACAGAGCAAGAACAAGAAGTACCCGAAACACTTTCCCCACTGCAAATCCCTCCTCGATAGCAATAAATCTTCGTCGGTCTCTCTTACAAAAACATACACTCATATAAATTTCCACTATCGAGGCGACTTTGTCAAGTACCGAATTCGGCTTAAAAACAGAGTGCGGACAGAACGCTCCGTATGGCGGCAGCGGAGCGGCGGATGTCCGTATCGGTCGTGGACCAGTTCGAGACCGAGATGCGCATCGCGGCCATCCCCTTCCAGACGCTTCCTCCCGCCCAGCAGGTTCCCTCCTCCTGCACTTTTGACGCGACAAGCCTCGTGAAGGCGTCCGCGTCGCCGCCGCGCGGGGGGATGAAGCGCACGAGCGCCTGGTTGAGGACGACGTCGTTGAGAATCCTGATTGCGGGGTCTTCGGCGAGGAGCGACGCCATCAGGCGGGCCTGCGCGCAGTTCCGCGCAATCATCTCCCGGAGACCGTTCTTCCCGAGCGAGCGGAGCGCGCAGTACAGCGGGAACACCCTGGCCCGTCTGGAGGACTCGGGAACCCACTGCGACGGGTCGCGAACAGCGCCGGGCGCCGCGATGTAGTAGGGCGCCTTCAGCGTCATCGACGCCCTGTGGGCCGCCTCGTTCCGCACGACGGCGATCCCGGAGTCGTAGGGGACGTTCAGCCACTTGTGCGCGTCCGTCGCCCACGAATCCGCCAGTCCGATGCCTTCGGTGTGGGCGGCAAGCTCCGGCAGCAGCGCGCCCCACAGGCCGAACGCGCCGTCCACGTGCACCCACGCCCCCTTGGCCTTCGCAAGAGGGACAAGCTCGGCGCACGGGTCGAATGCTCCGGAGTTGACATTGCCCGTCTGAAGGCAGATGATAAGCGGCCCGGAGACGTTTTCCAGAGCCTCTTTCAACGCGGACGGAATCATTCGCCCCTGTTCGTCGGCGGGGATCGGGAGGACGTTCCGCTCGCCGAGGCCAAGCATCCGAAGCGCGACGTGCAGCGTGGCGTGCGCCTCCTCTCCGGCGACGACGGTGATGCGCGGCGCGCTGCAGAGACCGTCCGCTTCGACGTCCCATCCGGCCTTTCTGAGGACTTCGTGGCGCGCGGCCGCCAGGCACGTGAAGTTGGCCATCTGGCAGCCGGTGACCAGGCCGACCGACGCGTCCGCAGGAAGGCCGAGCAGATCGAGCATCCACGAGGCGACGACCTCCTCGGCCACGCTGGCCGCAGGAGAGGAGACGAAAAGCACCGCGTTCTGGTCCCACGCGGAAGCCAGCCAGTCCGCGGCGAGGCTCGCGGGAAGCGCTCCGCCCGTCACGAACCCGAAGTAGCGCGGGCCCGGCGAGGCGACAAGGCCTTTTTCGGCGGCGCGCACGAAGTTCCGCAGCACGTCTGGAGCGGGCTCGCCCTCCTCGTTCAGCGCTCCGCCCAGAGCTTCCCGAAGTTCTTCAGCCGACGCGGCCGCCTTGACTTCTCTTTCCGGAAGGGCTGCAAGCCACTCTCCTGCCGTCTTCGCCGTCTCGTCGAGCAGACGGAGCGTTCCCTCTGGATCGATCACCGCTCTCTTTCTCATATCCGACATGAATCTTCCTCCTTCTCGCAGATCGCGGTTCCCCAGAAGAGCATTCCGCTTCCGAGACTCTCGTCCACCGGCAACGCGAAGGCATCCGCGCGGCATACCACGTCGCGTGCTCCTCCGAGGCTGCCGCAGAACCTTCCGCCCGCTGTTCGGCACGCGGAAAGAATGACGGGAGTTCCCCCCGGCGATTCCTCCTTACATACCGTTGTTTTTATCGAAAAGACGCCGTTCTCGCTGCATTTGAAACGGCGTATTCGAAACCGTCGCCACATTCCGGGAACGAGCATACTCCAAGACGCCGGAAGGAGCAATGAGATGCCCTTTGTTCCGTGAGCACTCCCGCAAATGGTAGAATAATGAAAAGGCTACTCGCCATACAATTGAGAGGATTGACCGGCTGTGACCGACGCACAGTTGATCGAACAGGATAATCGGGTCGTGCGCCCCGTCGCGGGACCTCGGTATTTTCCTCCGTAACGACAAATTGAACGTCTACGGCGTCCTGACAAAGACGGCGGAGTCGTCGCGCCTCCCGAAGAGCGCGCGGAGGAGCGCGGAACCTGCGTCCGACTCCTCCGCGCGCGCCAGGCGATCAAAACAGCGGAAAGGCGTGGTGGAAACGATGCGCATTCTTGGAATCAGCCATATTACCTTCGTCGTGAAGGATCTCGAACACGCCGCGCTCTTCTTTCGCGAGGGGTTGGGGGCACGCGAGATATACGACAGCGCGGACGACACCTTCTCGCTTTCACGGGAGAAGTTCTTCGACCTTGGAGGCGTCTGGATCGCGACGATGGAGGGCGATCCCCCCGCCGAACGGACCTACCGGCACATCGCGTTCGAAGTGGACGAAGCCGACCTGCCTCTCTTCGAGGAACGCCTCCGCTCGATCGGCGTCGAGATTATGCCGCCCCGGCCCCGCGTGGAAGGCGAGGGAACGTCGCTCTACTTCCGCGACTTCGACAACCACCTCTTCGAACTGCACTCCGGGACGCTCGAAGAGAGGTTGAAACGCTACGCCCGTCCGCCGCGAAAGTACGACGAAGAGAGCGTATAATTTGCTTGGCTTGGCGCTCCGACTTACCCCTCCACCCAACCGCACTCGCCTCCGGAGAACTCGACCCCGCTCCTCGGCTCCTCGTCGATCAGCAGCGTGAAGACGTCGGGGCGACCGTAGTGCCCCATCACGTCGAAATCGAACCGCGCCTCGACGACGGCTTCCAGGTCGAGGTCGGCGACGAGCGTTCCCTCCTCGTCCCAGAGCGGACCGGCGACGTAGTTCCCCAGAGGATCGATGATCGCGCTCCCTCCTCTGCTCATCACCTCCGGCTGCTGTTCGAGGTCGGAGAAACAGGCGAGGTCGGACGGGTACATCTCCTTGGTGACGAACTGGTTGCACGAAAGCACGAAGCAGCGCCCCTCCAGAGCGATGTGCCGCATGGAGCACTGCCATCCGTCGCGCTGGTCCGCCGTGGGCGCGAGGTAGATCGAGGGGTTCCGTCCGTAGACGGCTGCCCGCGCGAGCGGCATGTAGTTCTCCCAGCAGATGAGACCGCTCATCGTCCCATAGGGCGTCTCCACCGCCGCCAGCGTGCTTCCGTCGCCCTCTCCCCAGACGAGGCGCTCGCTCCCCGTGGGCTTCAGCTTTCGGTGTTTGGCCAGAAGCGACCCGTCGGGGCCGAAGTAGAGAAGGGTGCAGTAGAGAGTACCTCCCTCCCGTTCTATGACTCCGATGGAGAGGTACGTCCCGGTCTGCGCCGCCAGCTCCCCCAGAAAATCGGTCTCCGGACCGGGAACGTCGACGGAGTTGGCGTAATACCGGGCGAAGTCCTTCCGCCCTCCCGGCGAGCGGCTGCCCACGACGGCGCCGAAGGAGAGCCCGCGCGGATAGCACGGAATGAACGCCTCCGGAAAGAGCACGATCTTCGCCCCCTTCTCGGAAGCTTCGATCGCGAGCCGTTCCGTCTTCTCCAGAGTCCCTTCCTTGTCCATGACCACAGACCCCGCCTGCACCACCGCTACCCGTACCGTTCCGCGTTTCAGACCCATTGTTTTTCCTCCGTTCCTCCCGGAAATTTTCCGGCTCGTCTCCGCGCTCCGCAGCTTCGAAATGAAGAGCCGTCCCGAGGTGTCCCCGAAGAACGACCCGCCCCGCGCGCCGAGCGTGCAACAATCATCTTCGGCCTCTTCTCCTTAAGCGGACGAAGGGCCGCCCCGCTTCCTCCCTATCGCGATATAGCTTAAAGGTACTCCCGCACGGGCGTGTTCGACCCGCGCATGCCCTGCGGAAACGTCGAATTCATATTCGGAGAAATGCTCTATCTCAAGGCGGTTCCCGATCAGCCCGGTCAGGATGTCGGCTATGGTGTGGACGAACCAGTACTGCGGCTTGGCCGAACTGTAGCTCGCTTTGCCCACGTAGTCCAGGCCTCCGTACTCGACGTAGGGTTCGTCTTTGAAATAGGGTCCGACGATCCGCAGCACGTCGGCGTCGTCGGCGTCGTCGAACGGCAGCGTCTCGGAGAACGGATGGATTTCGTGGATGAATATCCGCCCGCCGTCTTTCAACATGGCCGCCGCCTTTGCGAAAAAGAGCTTCAGATCGGGCATCCAGCCGAGCCCTCCGGCGCTGATATAGACAAGGTCGAAACGGTTTTCGTACTCCGGCCCGATATCGTAGACGTCCGACCGGACGAACCGGCACTCTATTCCGCATCGCCCGGCGCGCTCGCGGGCTTCCCGGATCGCGGCGTCGGAGATATCGAACCCGACGCACTCGCCTGCGCCCAGATTCTTCAAAGAGAGCAGCTCGACGCCGTTATTGCAGCACAGATGCGCCGCCGCCTTCCCTTCGATCTCCGTTCGCCCGAGCAATTCAAGCTCGTGCTCCCTCATGCAGACGAAGCCCGCCTGCATGAACGCCTTGTCCCATCGTTCCCCCGCAGCTTCCCTATGCCTGGGCATGACCTCGTTCCAGGCGTCTCTGTTGGCCTCCGTTATTTTTTTCATCTCGGCCTGCATGTTCATGATTATTCGTCCTCTTGATCAAGAGATCGCGCAACGCCGCTCGTAAAGCTCCTGCGACATGGCTTATGAACAGGACGTCATCGCGATGCTCGATCGCGGACAGACGAGCGCGCACAACCCGCAACCGTCGCACTTTTCCGCGTCGACCGCGGCTCGCTCTCCCGCGACGCCGGAGATGGCCTGAAAGCCTCCGTCCCTACATGCGACGACACAACGCAAACACCCGTTGCACGTCTCGTCGACCTTCGCCAGAACGCGGGGCTCCAGCGGCATTTTCGGGAACTCGACAAGTTTCGCGAGCGCCGCCCCGACGATGGACGTGGCATCCGGCAGCTCTTTTTCGTCCAAATAACGAGCGAGTCCTTGAACGAGGTTCTCGATAATGCCGTAGCCGTGCCACATCACCGCCGTAGCTATCTGCACCGTGCCGGCTCCGACCGCCATAAACTCGACCGCGTCTTCCCACGCGGCGACGCCTCCCGAACCGGAGACCGGCAAGCCTGTAGCGCGCGCGATTTGCGCCACGCACCGGAGGGCGATGGGTTTGATTCCCGGACCGGAGTATCCGCCGTAGGTCGACACCCCGCCCACCGCGGGAAGCGGCGCGAGCGTGTCCAGATCCACGCCGATCAGGCCGGAAACCGTATTGACCGTACACAACGCGTCGGCGCCGTGTTCTTTCGCGGCCTGCGCGATGAACGCGATGTCGGCGACGTTCGGGGTAAGCTTCACCACCAGAGGCACTTTCGCAACCTCCTTGACCCATGAGACCACTTCTCCGGTGAGTTCCGCGTTCTGACCGATAAACGCTCCCATGCCTTTGGAAGGCATCCCGTGCGGGCACGAGACGTTCAGTTCGAGCGCATCCACCCCCGTCTCCTGAATGGCCTCCGCCAGCCGTTGCCAATTTTTTTTGACCGGGGCTTCCATAATGCTCGCCCATAACGGACGACGAGGATATGCGGATTTGATCTCGCTAATCTCGCGCTGCCAATCTTCGAACGTCCATGTGGTGGACAGTTCGATATTCTCCATTCCGATAGGTTGGTTCCGATAGCGCAGGGACCGCAGGCGAGGTTGAAGGTCTTTCGCCGGTTCGAGCGCGATACTTTTCGTGACCGCGCCGCCCCATCCGGCGGCGAACGCCCGCTTGATCATCTCCGCGGTTCGCGTCGGCGGAGCCGATGCCAATATAAAGGGATTCGGGAAACGCATCCCCGCAAAATCGACATGCAACTTTTCCATGATTTCCTCCTCTTTGAAAAGCGCAACTCCCGACGAAGACTGCTATCGTCGACATGTTATTAAGAACCGTCGCGTTACGCTCCGCGGGGCCTACTCATGAAGCCACGGGGCGTAGCTCAAGCCGATCAACACCCCTTCGGGGCTGATGAACCGCGCGACCGTCTGCCCCCACGGTTCCGTCCTCGCCTCGTGAACGAACATCCGGCCCTGCTCCTTCATCTCCCGCACCGCAGCCTCGACGGCGGCGACATCGGCCAGTTCGAACTCCATCGTCGCCGTCGGTTCGGGTATATCCTCCGGCCACTCGTCCCGCCCGAAACACGACTGCGCCGCCATCGCGAGAGGCCATACCCCGAAATGCTTGGCCCCCGGGAATCCATCCATGAAAAAATAGTCGTCATGATTCTCCAGCGGCAGGCCGAGCGCATCCCGATAAAGTGAGGCGCTCGCCGCCGGGTCTTTCGTAATGACGGCGAAACCCGCTATGCACTCGATCTTGATTGATTCGTTCATCGCAGTTCCTCCTTCGGAAGTCTCAACACCCTCTTCTTCATGATAATAGCACGAAGCCTCCTCGAACACCTCGCTCTCCTCTATCGATACAGAGCATCGCTCGGGCTCTACCGAGGCGCCGGGCAGATACAACTGATACAATACATGCCGTCGGACGGGAGTCGATCCCCGTTCCCGGATACTGTGAGACGCGCTCCGCCGAACGTCGCGGCGTTCGAAGCGGGGTACGCCGCTCTCTATTTAAGGAGGAAACCTATGAACGATTTGTCGTTTTTCGCGACACAAGGGGCCATCAGCCGGCCAGGTGCGCACGCGGACCTTTTCGATGCTCTCCCTGCGGACATCGGGGAGCTTTGCGCGGTCGTCCAGGGCGTCACCATCCACCCCTTCTGGGCCGAGCGGTACGGGGTGACGCTCGCCGCCGAGAGAGGCGCCGAGGTGCAGCTCCGCACCATGGAGAAGCGTCTGGCCCGCACTCTGGAACTCGATCCGCGCCCGCTGACCGTTCCTCGGCCGTTGGAGCTGAAGACGGTGGGAAACTGCCGCGACCATACGCTGCTGCTGGTGTCCATACTGCGCAGTCAAGGGGTCCCGGCCCGCGCGCGCTGCGGATTCGGGACGTACTTCCTGCCCGGACACTTCGAGGATCACTGGGTCGCCGAGTACTGGAACGAATCCGAGAAACGCTGGATACTGGTCGACGCGCAGCTGGACGTTTTCCAGCGCGGCGCGCTGAACGTTTCATTCGATCCGCTGGACGTGCCGCGGGACCGCTTCGTCGTCGGCGGCGCGGCATGGAGGATGTGCCGCAGCGGGGCGGCGGACCCGAACGTCTTCGGCATCTTCGACATGCGAGGAATGGGGTTCGTGGGAAGCAATCTCGTCCGCGACGTCGCGGCGCTCAACAAGGTCGAACTGCTGCCGTGGGACTGCTGGGGGATGATGCTGAAGCGCGAAACGGACGACTCGGACCTGGCGCTGCTCGACCGGATGGCGGAACTGACGGAGAGCGACGTTCCGGACTTCGAGCGCGTGCGCGGACTCTACGAGTCGGAGCACCGTCTGAAGGTCGGCGCGACGATTCACAGCTTCGTGCAGGGTGAAATGAGGACTGTGGAGCTGTAGTTCGGAAGGCTCTCCTACGAAAAAACGCAGGAGAGCCCACATTCCATTCAGTGCTGTTGTTCCGGAACGCCCGACGCCGGGTAGACGTAGATCGTGGAAGGGCGTTTGATCGCTTCCACGCGTGTCGCGCGGATCATCGGTACGGTCACGTTTTTAAGGAACCAGTCGTCGTAAAACTCTTGAAGAATGATCGTTCCCTCGGCTTCCACCCATTCGCCCTGAGCGAACGAGCCTCCATCGGGCCATTCCACCATAAGGCCGCGCACCGTAGAGTCCGCCGCGCAACAGACGATCAGCATCCGGGCGACGAAAAACCGCTCGTCGGGGAGGCCGCTCCTTCGCTGGACGAATCCGGCGATGCGAACCTTCAGATCGGCGAACGCCCCGGGAACGTCTTCGACGATCCGGAGCTTGGAGTCGAAGTGCGCAGCGTCCACTTCGAAGACGCCGTCCTCGGTCGGCGCGACGCTCTCCCAATCACCGCCGTACTTTTCCCCGGCCGGTCCCTTTCCGACTTTCGCCGTCGGCGCCGTCTTCCTCCCGGGGGCGTCGAGGAAGGAGGTCGGCCCTCCCGTCGCTCCGCCCAGAAAAATCCCTTTGTTCAGCGCGATGTCTTCGTGCAGGCCTTTCGGCGCCGTCGCGACGCCCAGAAGCATCGGCAGCGCGAAAAGCGCCATCCAGAAGCGATCCCGCCGCCGTTCTCCGGAGAGGAAGAGACGGGGGAGCTGGATACAGGCCAAAAGGAAGAAGACCGAGGCGGAGGCGATCATGAAGACGTTCAGCCTCGGATTGATGAAATAGATCATGTCCCCGGAACCGAGCAGATACGCGATGTACGCCCCGTATCCGAGCAGAATAAGAAACCAGAGAGACTCGTCGGGATTCAGTCGTTTCATGGCGTCCTCCTAAAGGCGCGCGACGTTGATCGCGACGCAGAGCACGAAGCAGACGGCGAACGCGGCGACGGTCAGGAAGAGCACGAAACGCTTCCTGAAGCCCTCCTGCAGCATCAGCACGTTCTTGATGTCGATCATGGGGCCGAGCAGAATGAAGGCCATCACAGCGCCGGGGGAGAACTGCCCCACGAAAGTGCGTGCGATGAACGCGTCGGCCTCCGAACAAAGCGACAACACGAAGGCCAGCAGCATCATCACAACGACGGAGACTACCTGATGCTGTCCTATTCCCGTCAGCAGATCCTTCGCGAAGGCGGTCTGGGCGAGCGAGGAGATCAACGCTCCCAGAACGAGAAATCGCCCTACCGAGAAGAGTTCCGCGCCGGTGTGCTCCAGCACTCCCCTGGCGAGCGAGAGCGCCCTCCGCGGGAGAGTCGAGGCGCCGCCGGATGAACGGGCCGCGTCGTGCGCGTGGCCGTGTTCATGTTCATGCTCATGACGGCACGAGGAGGCGACCTCTCCGCGGTCGTGTCCGCAACCGCAGGAGCATCCGTCCGACGATGCCGTCTCGGGGAGCAGCACTTCCTGCGCGGAGAAGCATTTCGTCGCCGCCAACCCCACGACCATCGCGCCGACCATTCCCAGAACGGCCCGGACGGCGGCCGCCGCGACGTTGCCGCCGAAGGCGTAGTACGTGGAGAGCAGCACCACGGGATTCACTATCGGCGCGGCCATCATGAACGTGATTCCCACGTGGAGCGGAACTCCCTTGCGCACCAGGCGGCGCATGACGGGAACGCTGCAGCACTCGCAGATAGGGAAGACGAACCCCAGCACGGAGGCCATCAGCAGACCGGAGCCGGTCCTCTTCGGAAGCGCCCTGGCGAGCATCTCCTCCGTGACGAAGAACTGGATGAGCGACGAGACGAAGACGCCCAGCATGACGAACGGCATTGCCTCCAGCACGATGCTGAGAAAAATGGTGGCGAAGCTCTGAAGAACCGGTCCGGAGACGATCTCGAGGCGCGTGCCCCGGAGAGCGGGAATCAACAGGGCCGCCGCCGCGGGAAGAGCGAAGAAGAGCCACCCCTTCATCTCCCTCGCGGAGTTGTGACGGATACTTCGCAAACGAATCGCTCCTTTCGGAATCTCTTGGAATGAACGCTCGACGCGGAGGAGAGAGCGTGCGCGCGAAAAGAAGAGTATCATATATGCAAGCGGCTTGCAAATATGTCTTCGATTTCATTCACGTTTACATTTTCGTGCAAGAGAGGCGGGAATGCGAAGGAGGAGAGAATCGATACGAAAGGCGCTCCGACCGGATGGTCGAGCTGCTGCTTCGGGACCGAAGAGAGACGATGCTCATGAGCACAACGGACGACTCCGACCGGCCGCTGCTCGATCGCCTGGCCGAACCGACGGAGAGCGACGTTCCGGACTTCGAGCGCGTGCGCGGACTCTACGAGTCGGAGCCCCGCCTGAAGGTCGGCGCGACGATTCACAGCTTCGCGCAGGGTGAAACGAGGATTGTGGAGCTGTAGCGCGGCATACGCCTCCGCGCATGTTTCTACCGTTCCTCGCGGCGAACTCCCGGTCCATTACTGCAGAAGCTCCGCAGGGGCGTAGCAGTCATCGAACGCATAGCCTTCGTCGAAGAGAACCTGACATTTTTCGACGACCAGCCGATCGAAAAGCCTGCCTTTTCCTTCTTCGACGAACCGGAGGGCGGTTTCTATCCCCAGAGACGGCCGGTAGGGGCGATGCGACGCCATCGCTTCCACGGTATCGGCCACGGCGATGATCTTCGCTTCAAGGACGATGTCGTCGTTCTTCAGCCCCTTCGGATATCCGGAGCCATCCAGCCGTTCGTGATGCTGGCGCACGATTTCGGCTATCTTCCACGGAAAGTCGACCTTGTTCAGTATCTTGTACCCCTCTTCCGCATGGGTTTTGACGAGGGAGAGTTCGATGTCGAGCAGTTTGCCCGGTCTGCTGAGAATTTCGGGGGGTACGCTGATCTTTCCCACGTCGTGAATAGCGGCGGCGAGGAAGATTCCGCAGCAGGTTTCCTCATTCAGCCCCATGCGCCGGGCTATCTCCCAGGAGAGCAGCGCCGTCCGCCTCTGGTGTCCCGCCGTGTACGGATCCCTGCTTTCAACGGTCAGGGCGAGTACTTCCACCGTCTGCGAAAACGCCGCGTGCAGCTTCCCGATGTTGGCGACCAACTGCGATTCATTCTCTTTCAAGGCGGTCATGTCGCGGAAGAACAGGTACGTTCCCTTGCCGCTCTCCCCCGCGTCCGGAACAGGAAGCGCAAGGACGGAGAGGAAGAGGCGGCGTCCGTTCTTCGTCGCGAGCACCCCTTCTTCCACCACAGGTTCTCCGGAGTCCGCTCTTTCCACAAGATGCTTCAGGTGCAGCGCGCCGGCGCCGTGAGCGACGGGAAAAACCTCCTCGAAAAGCTTGCCGAGCGTCTCGTCGCGCGAACAGCCCGCCATCCGGCAGAACGCCCGGTTGGCCTCGCCGATATGCACGCCGTCCCAACTGGCGAGAATGCCTTCCGGCGAATTTTCGAAGAGAGCGAGCGCCCTCCTGCGTTCACACTCCCGCGCCTGTTTCGCCGCGATCAGTTCGGTCATGTCCCAGCCGACGGCTTGTATTTCCTTCAAACATCCCTTGCCGTCGAAAAAAGCGGCGTCGTGCCATACATGCCAGCGGACGCTCCCGTCCGGCATAACGATCCGATTTTCGATCGTGCTTACCGGCGCTTCGGGTGTCAGAGCGGAGAGATGCTCATATCTTTCGGAGAAGAAGTGGGCGAGTTTTTTCCCGATGAAGTCTTCCGGGGACTTCCCGAAAAACCTGGCGTAGGCGTGGTTGCAGAAGGTGATCGTACTGTCGGGAGCGAGGCGGACGATGAGTTCGGACTGTTTTTCCACAATATCGCGGTACATGCTGTCGGCGGCCTGAAGCTTGTCTCCCGCTTCGAGCAGCGCCAGAGTTTTTCCTATAACCGTCGAGACGCTCGAAAGAAGCGGGAAGTCCATCTCGGGCGATAGACCGTCCTCGGGAATGTTCTCCAGGGAGACGACGCCCTTCAGCTCCCCCTCGGCTTCCACCGGGAAGACCGCCAGCGAGCGGATGTTCAATCTCTTGAGATCGTCCCGACCACGATGGCGTTCGATGGCATCCGGGTTCGGCAAGAAGAAGAGCCCGTTCCTCCCGATATCCTCGATCCACCAGGCGCACCGGTTTGCATCCATCTGTTGCAGAAGCTCTTTTTGGGAGAGTACTCCGGGGGCGCGCCATTCATGCGTGGTTTCGATCACGTCCGTCGTTAACTGGAAGAGATTCACCCGTTCCGCCCCGCTCTCCGCCCCCATCACTTCCAGCGCGCGTTCGGTGATGGCGTTGAACTCGCTCCAGCTTTTGCAGAAAGCGTAGTCGGCGATGATCTGCGCAGTACGTTTTTCTCTTCTCGCTCTCTTTGCAAGCAGCGTATTCGCCGCCACACGCTCCGCGTCGTCGCGTCCGAACGCATGGACTTCGAGCAACCGCCCTTCGGGACTGAAATACCCGCGAATCTTCCAGTGAACGATATAGACGTCGTCGCCTGTAAGAGGAAACACGAGCAGGTAGGATGCCGAAGGCCGTTCCGGCGAGAGGGCGGCGAGCGTATCGCCGACGGGCTCAATCTCTTCCTCGGGAATCAGTTCGAAAAAACGGCGGCCCAGAAGGTCGCTCCGTTCGATTTCAAGCGCCCGGCAGAGAGCCTCGTTCGCGAAGGTGACCGTAGTGTCCGGCAGAAAGCGGCAGACAAGGTCCGGACTTGCTTCGACAAGGTCTTTATAGATGAGGAATTCCGAAGAAAGAAGCGCGTTATCCGCCATTGCGAACCTCCACGGCGAGTTGCGACCGCCTCGGGATACGGAACGATTCACGAAAAAGGAGCCCCGGGCGTTGAACGAATCCTTCGGCCGGAAGCTCCTTATCAGTATATTTCTATCACATCGGGCAAATTTAGACAACATGCCTTCAGGCACATTTTTTCTCAAAGAAACCGCCTCTACGCAGGCCCCGGGGAAACGCGCTCTTCCCGGCGCTACTTCGCCGCCTCCGCTATTGCCTTCGCGACGGCGCGGAGGTTCTCCTCCCACTCCTCGGAGAGAGGATTGACCGTCTCCACCGTCGCGCCGACGGCCTGTGCGACGATCTCGGCGCTTCTCTTAGAGAACTGCGGCGAGATGAAGATCACCTTCACTCCGCGCTCCTTGGCCTCGGAGATGATGTTCGCCAGATCGGCGGCTTTGGGTTCCTTGCCCTCCGTCTCTATGGCGACCTCGACGAGGCCGTAGCTCCTGGCGAAGTAGGCCCACGCGGGGTGGAAGACCAAGAACGAAGCGCCCATCTTCCCCCGGAAGAGCCGACTGAACTCCGCGTCCATCGTCTTCACGCGCTCGACGAAGGCGGCGTGCCGCCTCGTGTATTCCTCCCCGCCGTCGGGGTCGATCTCGATCAGTCCTTCGAGGATCTTTCCCGCCATGTGGATCGCTTCGCGGGGGCCGTTCCAGACGTGCGGGTCCGCTCCTTCGTGGTGGTGCGCATGATGTTCGTGTTTCTCGTCCTTGTGCTCGTGTTTATGCTCGTGTTTCCCGTCCTTGCCCTCGTGATGATGCTCGTGGTCGTGATCGCAGGAGCCCGCGATCTTGTCGATCCCCTCGTCGGTACGATAGACCTTCAAGCCGGGGTTCAAACTCTCCGCCCGGGGAAGCAGCGTCTCCTCGAAGGGAAGGCCGATAGCGAAGTACGCCTTCGCCGTAGCCAGGGCGGCCATCTGCGCCGGAAGCGGCTCGAAGACGTGCGGGTCGCGTCCCTTCTCCACGAGGACCGATACGTTCACCCGTTCGCCGCCGATCCGCTCGACGAAAAACTTCTGCGGCAGGATGGAGACGAACACGGACACAGGCTCCGCCGCCGCGACCGACGCGAGGGAGAGCAACGCCAGAAGCGCTGTTGCAAAGATTCTTTTCATACGAACGACCTCCTTCATTTTTCGGGCAAGAATGCTCTTCTTCCCGACGTCTCCCTTCCGCCGAAGCAGCGGGGACAGACCCCCTGAAAGACGACGGAGACAGTCTCCGCCGCATATTCGTCCGGAAGCATGGTGAAGAGCAGACCGCTCTCCTCCCCCGAAAAGGGAGGGAGGCAGCTCCACGTCCCGCAGACGGTGCAGCGGAAATGACCGTGCGCAGGGTTATGCTCGCAGTTTTTCTCGAAGACCTGCCCTCGTTCCGAGTCGCCGACCGAGCGAACCACCCCCCTCTCCAGAAAGAGAGCGACGGTACGAAAAATCGTCGCCTCGTCGATTCTCTCCAACGAGCCGGACTCCTTCAAAGAAGCGACGGTGAACGTCCCGTCCAGAGAGTGAATCTCCGCGAGAATACGCCGCCGCTGTTCGGTGGAGGATATTCTGTGTTTGCGCAGGGTCGTGAGTACATCGCATCTGTCCATGGGAGGAAGGATATCATATTTGCGAGCGACTTGCAAATATGATCCGTTGTTTTCGCGGTATGGATATGGAGAAGATCAGCGGTCGTCCCAGTGGTTCATCCATTTCGACGCCCCTGTGCGGTTCATCTTCTCCATGCTTTTGATGTGGGAATTTATCGCAACTCCACCCGCCCCCCCGCCGGATCCCCTCGCTGCTCCTTCACGTCGGGACGACGACTCGCTATAATGGTTCCAAATCGTACATGAGGAGGCGCCCATGAACAGGCTGCTCATCACAGGAGGAACCCTCTGGACGGGAAACACGTTCGTCCGAGGGCATGCGCTGCATATAGAAGGAGAACGAATCGCCGCAGTCGGCCCGGAGGAGAGCGTCCGCGCGGGGGCGCCGTCGGAATGCCGGGAGCTTCGCCTGTCGGGCGAGGCGGTGCTTCCCGGCTTCACCGACGCGCACATCCATCTGACCACCTGGGCCAAGCAGAAGACGCTGCTCGACCTCGGGGGCGCGAAGTCGCTCGCGGAGGTCCTCGAACTGGTCCGCGAAGAGGCGCGGGTCACTCCTTCCGATCGCTGGGTCCGGGGGTGGAACTACAACGAAACGCTCTGGCCGGAGGGTCGATCCGTGACGAAGGACGACCTGGACGCGCTCGGCATTCCGCACCCCGTGCTGCTCCAGCGCGTCTGCACGCACGTCAACGCCGCGAACAGCCGGGCGCTCGCCCTCGTCGGGCTCGACAGCCCCGACGGCGTCCTCGAAGAGCGCGACGCCATCCCCGCTCTCCGCGCGATGGAGCGGAGCGTCTTCTCCCGCGAGGCGCTCCGGAAGGCGCTCGAATCCGCCTGCTTCGAGCTGGCCTCCGTCGGCGTCACATGCGTCCATCCGTGCGGCGCGGACGACTACGGCATGGAGGAGGACCTTTCGCTCTACGACGAACTCCGCCGCGGAGGGAAACTGCCGGTGCGCGTCTTCACCTACCACGACGCTCTCCCCTACCCCGTCATGCCTTCCGGCTTCGGCGACGACCGGATCCGCTACCAGGGGCTCAAGATCTATCTCGACGGCAGCCTCGGCGGGCGCACTGCGGCGCTTACCGCTCCGTACGCGGACGCTCCCGGCGAGATCGGACGGCTGAACTGGACGGACGAGCAGGTCCTCGGGATGCTCCGCGCCGCGCGCGGGAAGGGGATTCAGACGCTCCTCCACGCCATCGGCGACCGGGCGCTCGATCAGGCGCTCGACTGCATCGGAAAGGTCGACGAAGAGTTCGGCCCCGCCGCGCTGAAGGACAGGATCAACCACCTCATCGTCTGCCGACCGGAGCAGCGCCGACGCCTCGCGGAACTGGAGCTTTTCTGCGACATCCAGCCCTCGTTCATCCCCAGCGACATCGCCATGGCTCCGCTGCGGCTGGGGCCGGAACGGATGGAGTCGGCCTACCGGTGGCGCTCCATCCTGAACGAGTGCGGGCCGCTCTCCGCTTCCAGCGACGCCCCCGTCGAATCGGTCAACCCGATGCACTCCCTGTGGGCGCTCACGGAACGCCGCGCGAGAGACGGCGGCGAGACGCTCGCCCCCGAGGAGCGGTTGACCGTCGAAGAGGCGCTTCCTCTCTTCACGTCGAACCCGTACAAGGCGGTAGGCAGAAGCGACGCCGGACGGCTCGAAGCCGGATGTCTCGCCGACGTCGTCGTCCTCGACAGGGACCTGCGCGGCCTCTCGGGGGACGTACTCTACTCCGTGCGCGTTCGCCGCACCATCGCGGGAGGACGCGCGACGCACGGGACGGCGGACGCGGAGGCGGAATGATGAAGCGGAATCGAGAGGGAGACTCTTGCCGCGCTGGAACGTACACCTTCTCTCGGCCGCCTTCGAGTTTGAGAAGAGCGGGAAACTTTCTGCGACAAGCGCCCCCGACGTCGAGTTGGAAAGAGAGTTCGAACGGCTCGGCGATGGCCGTGCGGGAGACAATCCGATAGGGGAATTCGGCGTCAGCTCTCCTCCGGCGTTTCCTCGAAGACGAACTTCAGAAAATCCCTTATCGCGTCGACGTACTCCTGTTCCGTGCGGTAGAAGTTCGACCGGTGCCGCCCGTTCATCGTCAGGAAGAACTTGGGTTCTTTCGCCATTTCGAAGAGCGCCTGTCCGTGTTCGAAGGGGGTGATCTCGTCGTCCACGCTCGCCATGATCAGGACCGGGACGCCAATGCGACCGATCTTCGGCAGATTGTTGTACGCGCCGAAGAGGAGCAGCTCCGCCGGGAGGTAGGGCACGAAGGCCCTCGCTACGTCCGCGAGGCTCGTGAATGTGGATTCGAGGAGCACGCCCGCGACGGGGCGGCGCACCGCCAGTTCCAGGGCCGCAGCGCCTCCCAGCGAGCGGCCGAAGACCGCCGTGTCCTCCCCCGAAAGCCCCTTGTGCTCCTGCAGCCAGTCGAGAGCGGCCTCCGTGTCCGCGTAGATTCCGCGCTCCGTCGGCCTGCCGGGGCTCTTGCCGAACCCCCTGTAATCGAACAGGAAGACCGACACGCCGAGCGACTTCAGAATATCCGCGCGCCGCAGTCCGTGGGAGATGTTCCCCGCGTTCCCGTGGCAGAAGATCACCGTCCTGCGCGAATCTCCGGGAATGAACCATCCGTGGAGCATCGCGCCGTCCTTCGCCCGGAACCACACGTCCCCCCACTCCCAGCCGTACGCGTCCGGCGTCCGCGAAAAGTTCGGCCACGGACGATAGACGAGACGCTGCACGCCTAAAAGAGCCGCGCCGTAGAGCAATACTACGAAAAGGAGCGCGTAGCGCGCGCGCCGGTTCGATACGATTCGTTTCAGCATGTATCCGATCCTTTCGGGTATTCCGGCGAACTCTCCCGGGAAGCGAAAGAAACCGGAAAGCGCCGTGCGAGTACCCTATCAAAAGGACTCGCTCGCGTCAACGCGCATTCACGAGAGCATCCTTCGGTCGATTTACGGAATCGCGCTCCTCCGCCGATACGTGAGCAGAGAAGAGCGCCGGACGAGGTAAATTATTTCTTTGAAAAACTTTCTCTTCTCTTCACTCTTTCACGGCGACACGGTGTATCCTTTTCGGGAAGTACGTTTCCGAGATGCGATCCTGAAGGGAGCGTTGCATATGGAGAGATGCGAGAAACGAAGAAATCCGGGTCGGAAAGAGGCCCCGCGCCGCCGAACGACGGCGGATGCGCTCCGTTCCGCTGCTCTTCCGCTCTTCTTCATCCTGCTGTTGCTCGCCTTTCCGCTTCCGGGAGCCGCTTCGGCTCCACCCGAACATGCGGAAAAGATGCTCGAAAGCGTTCTCAGAAGCGCCCCGACCGGAATCGGCCTCGTGATCGACCGCGTCATCGTGCAGGTGAACGAATACATCGTGAACCTGACCGGTTACAGCCGGGAGGAACTCGTCGGCCGAAGCTCGAGGATGCTCTATCCGTCGCAGGAGGAGTTCGACTTCGTGGGCCGGGAGAAGTACCGCCAGATAGCCGAGCACGGCACCGGTTCGGTGGAGACCCGCTGGCTTCGGAAGGACGGCGCCGTCCGCCGCGTCCTTCTCTCCTCCACGCCGCTCGACCTTGACGATCTTTCCGCCGGAGTCACCTTCACCGTGCTCGACATCACCGAACGCACGCGCGCCGAAGAGGCGCTCGCCCTCCGGACGCGCCTCTTTCTGGCGGCGCTGGCCGCGTGCGTCGTCCTGCTGCTGCTGCTTGTGGCGCGCCTGCACGCAAGCCTTCTCGGACGGAAACGGACGGAGAACGAACTGTACCGCGCCAGGATGCTCGCCGAGGCGCACAGCAAGGCGAAATCCGACTTCCTGGCCAACATGAGCCACGAAATACGCACCCCGATGAACGGCGTTCTGGGGATGACGGATCTGCTGCTGGACAGCGCGCTCGACGACGAGCAGCGCCGATGGACCGAGGGCGCGCGCTCCAGCGCCGAATCGCTGCTGGGAATTATCGACGACGTGCTGGACTTCTCCCGGATAGAAGCGGGCAGGCTGGAACTCAAACCTACGGACTTCGACATCGGCGCGCTTCTGGACGACTTCGCCTCGATGATGGCGGCGAGCGCCCAAGGAAAAGGCCTTATGTTCCGCTGCGCCCTCGAACCGGACGTCCCGGCCTTTCTGCGGGGCGACCCGGTGCGTCTGCGGCAGATTCTGACGAATCTCGCAGGGAACGCCGTAAAATTCACTGCGGAGGGGGAAGTGACCGTGCTGGGCTCGTTGCTCCAAGAGAGCGAGAACTACGTCATGCTCCGATTCTCCGTTCACGACACCGGCATAGGCGTCCCCGAAGAGAAGCTCCCGATTCTCTTCGAGAAGTTCGTCCAGGTGGACTCCTCGTCCACCCGCCGCCACGGCGGGGCCGGTCTGGGGCTTGCCATCTCGAAAGAGCTGGCCGAGCTGATGGGAGGTTCCGTCGGCGTCGTCAGCACGGAGGGGAAGGGTTCGGAGTTCTGGTTTACCGTATGCCTTGAAAAACAGCCCGAAGGAGCGCGGAACGACGAAATACATCCTGCTGTTACAACGATGAATCCGGCGCGCTTCTCGGAGCGCGCCGTCCGAATTCTGCTGGCCGAAGACAACGCGGTCAACAGGAGCGTCGTTTTGGGAATGCTCAAAAAACTGGGTTTGACCGCCGACGAGGCGGTGGACGGGGAGGAGGCCCTCGCGGCGCTGCGTACACACCGCTACGACCTTGCGCTGATGGACTGCCGGATGCCGAAGATGGACGGCTACGAGGTGACGCGGCGTCTCAGAAGCACGGAAGGCGAAAACCGCCACATTCCCGTAGTCGCCGTCACCGCGTACGCCATGAAAGACGATCGGGAGAAGTGTCTTCGGGCGGGAATGAGCGACTATCTCGGCAAACCGATATGCCGGAACGCGCTGATCGGCATTCTTGAGAAGTGGTTGCCGGGCGGCGGAGAGCACGAAGTCGCGGAAAAGCGGGAAGCGCCCGTAGCGTTGAACGTTCCTCGAAAAGATGCCGCCGCCCCCTCGTCCGCATGGAACAGAGCTTTCCTCCTGCGTCTCCTGGACGGCGACGAGGAGTTGACCGACCGGATAGCGGGAGAATTTCTGGAAGACGCCCGGAGCGAGATGGAGGGCCTTTTCGAGGCGTTGGCGGCGGGCGACGCGGATCTCGTCGAACGCCGCGCCCACACCCTCAAGGGAAGCGCCGGAAGCGTGGGCGCGGAATCCCTTCGGGACGCCGCCTTCGCAATCGAGAGCGCCGCGCGGGCCGATGATCCGAGCGGAACTGCCGACCTCGCGAAGACGCTCGAAAGAGAGTTCGAACGAGTACGGCGAGAGATGGCCTACAGCGTACGCGCAGAAGGGTGAATGTTTGCCGCCCGTTGTCGATGCCCCCTCACCGCCCGGAGAGCGCGAACTCCCCGACGGACGTCTCCGAGAAATAATCGAGGCCGGCCGTTTCGGCGAAGTCGTCCGAGTCGCCCGCGCCCAGCGCGCAGGGGGCGAGGTTCAGCGCGGTCGCCGCGAGGTACATCTGCTGGAAGACGGCGCCGACATCCTTCAGAAGAAGCGAGTAGGCGATGGAGCGATACTGCCACGAAACGCGCTGAAAGCGCGCCGCCAGAGTGATCAGCACGTCGCAGCGCGCTCCCCTCATGGCGCGGGCCGCCCCCTTCAAGAGCTTTCCCAGCTGTTTTTCGTCCGCTTCGAGTCGTTCGAGCGCATGGGCGAGCGGATCGTACCGGTACAGCCCCGGCGGAAGCCCGTCGCACCTGGCGACCGTCAGGTAGTACTCCAGTTCGTGGATCGCCCCGCTTCCCGCGCAAGGGCGCAGCGAAGCCTCGTACCAATACCCCTTCTCCGGGGAGGCGGGCAGTATTTCCCGAACGCCCCCCGTGAAGTGCAGGAACGTCCCCAGTTCCTTCAGGCGGAGCGCCCGCTCCCCCCGCGTTCTCAGCGAACGCCGCATCTCGGCGAGTTCGAAGAAATCCGCGCGCATCTCCCCCGTCTCCGGGCGGTGAAGAGGAACGCGCTCCGCCGACATCGGACGCTTCACTACCGCCAGCGGGAGAATTTCGCCGAGGAACGGGCAGGATCCTCCTACGGGATTGCCGTGTCTTCCCTGCCTGCTGCGGCTATGGAAGAGAAGATCGTGGAACTCCCACTGACGCAGCGGCTCGCTCCCGTCCTCCGGAATCCGCCCCTCCGCGTCGCACGGGAAGAGCGCGCCGACGCTGCGCATCATCGCGAGCAGCGCTGCGATCTCCTTCGGGACAAGCGCGGGATGCGAAACGCGCATCTCTTCGAACGACAGCGGGCGGGAGAGGGAGGCGGCGAGGGCGGCGGCATCGGAAGTGTGCAGCAGCAGCCGTCCGTGCCCCAACGGGCTCTCCAGAGCTATGTCGTCTCCCTCGCGCCGCAGACAGACGAAGCGGGACAGTCGACAGCGGCCCGTAAGCGGGGCGTCCGCGAAATCGAAGCGGCGGGAGAACGGCTCCAACGTCGCCGTATTCCGCCCGCGGGAGCGCAGCGCATACCGGAGCCACCGTCCCCGTTCGAGTTGCGCCAGAACGTAGTAAAGGGACGCCGCGTCGGTTGAAGGCGCGGTGTGAAGCACCGCGTCCCCCAGCTCGTTCGTGGTACATGCCCCTTCGTCCAGCGCCGACAAGAAAATCCGCCGCGTTTCGGGAGGAAGCGGAAGGGCGAGCGCAACGCCGTCCGCGTCGACAAGTACGGCGCGTCCGTCCGTTTCGTGCAGGCGGACGCCTCTCTTCAAAGAGACTGCGAGAGATTCCGGGTCGAAGAGCGGAGCCGACGTCTTGCCCTCCGCAGCGGAAGCACTTATACCAGCGCCCGCATGGCGCGCTTCTTCTTGCGGTTTCATGTTTTCCCCCTTTCATTTTTTGCCGGTTTCTCTTTTGCGCCGTCCGCGGAAAACCGTCCGGACTGCCCGCGCCGCCGATGCGCAGGAGGCGTATTCAACGAAGCGGTCTTTCCATGGAGACTACTCTACCATTTTTTCGGAAAAAAATGCAAAACAGCCTTGACTCTCACACTATGTCAGAGTTTATAATTCAGAATAGCTCGGATTTCTAAAATTTTAGTGTGGAGGAGGAACGAAATGGACAGAAAAGAGAAGTGCAAGGCGATGGGAAAGCTGATCGCCAAGGCGTGGGCGGACGCGGAGTTCAAGGCGAAGCTGACGGCCGATCCCGCGTCCGTTCTGCGGGCCGAAGGATTCGCGATTCCGGAGGGGATGCGGATCGACGTTTTCGAAAACACGGACGAGCGGATACACCTGGTCATTCCGAAGAGACCCGACGAGCTTTCCGACGAGGAGTTGGATATCGCCGCGGCCGGGGGGCAGAACGACGGCTTCAGCTGGTGCTGCTACTGAGCCTTCATGGTATGCCCGTCCGCCTATGAGCGGCGGACGGGCGCCGAAGCGCCGCCATTCGGGCAAGCCGTTTCCGTATCTCTAAAGACGGGGCTTCTATTTTTCGAATCCGGACATCGAAGCGCTACTTTATTTAACAGGAGGGGTACGGTATGGACAGAAAAGAGATGCGCAAAGTATTGGCGAAGCTGATCGCGAAGGCGTGGGCGGACGCTCGGTTCAAGGCGAAGCTGATGGCCGATCCCGCGTCGGTTCTGCGGGCCGAGGGGGTGGCTATTCCGGAGGGAATGCGGGTCGACGTCTTCGAAAACACGGACGAGCGCCTACACCTCGTCATCCCGAAGAAACCAGACGAACTCTCCGACGAGGCGCTCGACGTCGCCGCGGCGGGCGGACAGTACTCATGGGATGACAACAATTGCTTCATAACGTGGTAACGGCGAATTCCGGCGCGGCCACCACACGGTACGGGAGGTTGTTCATCCCGTACCGTTCCGAAGGCGCACGATGAATACCCCGGCGGTCGCGCCGCACTGCCGCCTGCAAGCGGTTCCCGGCGAAGGAGCCCTCGCGCTCTCCGAGAGGGGGGCGACAGCCTTTTACGGGGCGGCATACGAGCGTGTCGTCCCGCTGATCGACGGACGCCGCAGCGCCGACGACATCGCGGACGCCCTCGCCGGCAGCGTCGACGCCGCGACGGTCTACTACGTCCTGAACATCCTGGAGCAGCGGGGGTGCGTCGCGGAGGCGACTCCGGAACTCCCCGCCGCCCTCTCCGCCTTCTGGCGCGAAGCGGGGGTCGACCCGCGCGCCGCGGTGGAGGCCCTTTCGAAGCGTTCCGTCGCCGTGTTCGTCGCGGGAAATCTGGACAGGTCGTCGCTGGAGGCGGCGTTGAAAGAGGCGGGCGTGCGGACGGATTCGAAGGAGTCGGCGGACTTGTGGGTCGTCGCCGCGGACGACTACCAGCGGGACGAGCTGCGCGAGATCGACCGGGAGGCGCTCGCGGCGCGTCGCCCCTGGCTGCTGCTCCGTCCAACCGGGCCGGAGGCGTGGATCGGCCCGCTCTTCCTGCCGGGAGAGACGGGCTGCTTCCGCTGTCTTCTGTCGAGGCTCGAACGCAACCGAAGCGCGCACGTTCTGGCGAAAAGACTCGGAGGCGGGAAGACAGCCCCCTCGACCTCCGCAGCGGCTCTCCCGTCGACGCTGGCCTCGGCGTACGGCATGGCGGCGACTGAGGCGGCGCGTTTCCTCGCCGGAGCGCCCCGCACACTTGCGGGAAAGCTGCTGAGTATCGACTGGACCGACTGGAGCGCGCGCACCCACGTCCTCGTGCGCCACCCCTGCTGCCCCGCCTGCGGCACGGAGACGCCCCGCGAGGCGAAGCCGCTGCCGTTGGAACCGGGGAAGGCTTTCTTCAACAAGGACGGGGGGCACCGCGCGATCTCCCCCGAGCGGACGCTGAAGCGGTACGAACACCTGATCAGCCCGATCACGGGGGTGGTGAAGGAGCTGGCGCCCGTGCGCAGCGACGACGACGTCGCGGTCGTCTACGCCGCCGGACACAACACCGCGCTGAAGATGGACAGGCTGGATTCGCTCAAGCGCAGCCTGCGCAGCTCCAGCTCGGGAAAAGGCGCCTCCGAGGCCCAGGCCAGGGCGAGCGCGCTCTGCGAAGCCGTCGAACGCTACAGCGGCGAGTGGACGGGCGGCGAACTGCGAATTCCGCGCGCGCTGAACGACTGGCCCGAAGGAGAGACGATCCACCCCAACGACGTCATGCGCTTCAGCGAACGCCAGTATGCCGAACGAGAGGTCTGGAACAGCCGCGGCTCCCGCTTCAACAGGGTGCCGGAGCCGTTCGACCCGGAACGTATCGTGGACTGGACGCCCGTCTGGTCGCTCACCGAAGAACGGCACAAATACCTGCCGACGCAACTGTTGTACTATCGCGCCCCGGCGCGGGACGGCGACGAGACGGTCTACTCCATCGGCTGCTCCAACGGCGCCGCCTCCGGCAACACCCTCGCCGAGGCCCTGCTGCAGGGCTTTTTCGAGCTGGTGGAGCGCGACGCCGTCGCCCTCTGGTGGTACAATATGCTCTCGCGCCCCGGAGTGGGCGCGGAGAGCTTCGGCGATCCGTGGATCGTCAAGCTTGCGGCGCACTACCGCGAGCGATGGGGGCGGGAGACATGGGCGCTCGACATCACCTCCGACCTCGGCATCCCCGCGTTCGTCGCGGTATCGCGCCGCGTCGGGGAGCGGGAGGAACGCCTCTTCTTCGGACTGGGGTGCCATCTCGACGCCCGCATCGCGCTCCAGCGAGCCTTCGCGGAGATGAACCAGATGCTCTCCGTCGGCTCGGGCGGGGGCGAGGACGACCTCGCCGGACTGCAAGACAAGGAGACGCTCTCCTGGATGCACACGGCGACGCTCGCCAACAAACCCTACATGGCGCCGGACCCGTCGGAACCTCCGCGAACATTCTCCGACTACCCGGTGCGGCATACGGGCGACTTTCTCGAGGACATCGCGTACTGCCGCCGCCTGATCGAGGCGAAGGGGATGGAGATGCTCGCGCTGGACCAGACCCGCCCCGACACCGGAATGCCCGTGATCAAGGTCGTCGTGCCGGGTCTTCGCCACTTCTGGGCGCGCTTCGCCCCGGGGAGGCTCTACGACGTCCCCGCGGCGACGGGGCTCCTGAAGGAACCGCTGAAGGAGGAAGAGCTGAACCCGATCCCGTTCTTTTTTTAAGCGGGGGTATACGGAGAGCTTCGCCAATGCTGCGAAAAGCTCGGTTTTCATCCGAAAACGATACTCACCACGCCGAAAGGAATGATCCCATGAAAACAGTACGGCGCGCCTCCATCTACCTTGCTTCCATCGTTGCGTGCGTATTCTTTGGTGCGCTCGAAGCCCCGGCCAAGCCGGTATCGTATCTGCCGGCGAACGCCCTCAACGCGACCGCGGTCGAAAGCGACCAGCCGAACATAAGGGTCTTCGAGCAGCGGGGGCTGCTGCCCTACAAGGGGAAGTCCTGCCACGACGAAGGAACGCTGTGGTGGACCGTCGACGGGAAAGAGGGCGTTGAAGTTCACGAAAACGAGTATTTCGAGGTACAGTTCGGCTTCATGCAGTTCAAGGGCGAACACGCGAAATACATGATGGATCAGTACAGAAAACCGTCCCCGATAGACGGGCTGCGCGAAGAGTACAAGGAAAAGGTCAAGGCGCTGAAAGGAACGCAGTTCGCGCCGACCCTGGTTCCGGTGCTGAACGGCGAGCTGCTGATATGGCAGGAGAAGATCGGCTGCATCGAGGCGCGGTACTCGGGGTATGTGCGAACGTCGTTCCGCGGAGCGTCGATGGGCGACTTCATGATCTTCAACATGTCGGGCTCGTACAACAGCCACGACGCATCGATGGCCGCGAGCGTCTATAACGAAATCGCATCCAACGTCCTGCAAAGCATGCGGAAATAGCGGGTCCGTTTCTCGGGAAGGAGGCGGATTACCAAACGCTTTGCGATGCGACCGTCGCGTACTCCGTAATTCGAGCAGGCAATCCGTTCTTTTTGAGAAAAGGGTGTGTATCGGTTTGAGGTCTGTATGTCGTACCTTTGTTGTATGCACGATTGTTTTGTTTGCGTCGTTTTTCAGCGTTGCGGGCGTTCGTCCGTCGCTCGCCGCAGAAAACGGGGAGATTCATATCAACCTCGTCCTCGACGCGTCGGGGAGTATGTGGGAAAAGATCGACAAGAAGACGACCCGTATAGAGGAAGCGAAAAAAGCGCTGAACGCCATTCTCGACGATCTGGCCGCGAAGAAAGGCATCTCCGCCGGTTTGAGGGTCTACGGACACAGAAGCAACAAATGCGACGACACGAAGCTGGAGATTCCGATAGGGCCGCTCGACGCGAAGAAGATGAAGAAGTTCATCGCCGGGATCAAACCAAAGGGGAAGACGCCGATCGCCCTCTCCCTTCAAGAAGGCGCCAAGGATTTCAACCCGAAATTCACGGGGCGGAAGATCATCGTCCTCGTGACCGACGGGCTTGAAAGCTGCGGCGGCGACCCCTGCGCGGTCGCGCGCGCACTGGCTGAAAAAGGCGTCGTCTCCAAGATTCACGTCGTCGGTTTCGGAATGGACAAAAAATCGACCGAAGCGCTTGCGTGCATCTCCTCTCCTTCGGGGGGAATGCTCTTCGAGGCGAAGGACGCGGCGAGCCTGGTGCAGGCGTTCGACAAGATCGTCAAGGTGTCGTCGGGCTCCGTGCTCGAAGTGAAGGGCGTCGACGGAAACGGGAATCCCGTGGAGTTTACGGCGTCTGTCACCCCCGGAGAACGCGTGCTCGTCGGAAGAGGGGCGGCCGCTGAACCTCTCGGGAAGGGAACGTACTCGGTACGCGCGGTCGCATCCGCGACCGGGGAAACGATCGACTTTCAGAACGTCGAACTCCTGGACGGCGAAATCACGACGCTGAAAGCGGTTTTCGCCGTGGGAACGCTTCGAATCCGCGCGCTGGACAAGGACAAAAAAGTCGTCGGCGTGTTCGGACGCGTGCGCGCCGCCGAAAACCCGTCCGAGACGTACGATTTCGGCGGCGAGGGCGAATGCGACGTGAGCCTGAAACCGGGAACCTACGAAATAGAGATCGAACAGGACGGAACCCGCCCGGCAAGAAAGGGCGAAGCCGTCGTGGAGAATGGGAAAACGACCGTCAAGGAATTCGCATTCGGCGACGACTCCGGACTGAACATCGCCGCAACCGGGTTCAAGGGCGGGGCGGTCCATTTCGGAATCATGGTCTACGACGCCGACGGCAATCCGGTGGAGGAAGCGTGGGGCACGGGAAAGATCTCTCTGAAACTCGCTCCGGGAACATACGACGTTTCCGTGCACACGGAACGTCCGGGAGAAGAGCGCCGTCTCCGGAGCATCCGGCTGGACGAAGGCGCGGGCTACTCCGCGGACATCGCCTTCCCTATGGGGGAGGTCGTCTTCACGGGGAAAGTCGCGCACATCACCGCGAGATTCGTCGACAGGAAGAGCGGCGCACAGATAGAGGACTCGTCCGCCGCCGAAGGACGCGCCGTGTTCTTGATTCCATCGGGCGTCTACGACATCTACACCACCGATTCCGAAGGCGAGGAACGGGAGTTTCCGGAGATCGACCTCAAGGAGAACGCATCGGTCGTCATTACTATGTAAAGAACAGAGGGGCTCCAGTCTCCCTATTCGTTGAACGACGACTCTTTCATCAAAAATGAATGATGTCACGCGGAAAAATCGATAAAGAGTCGAATTTTCGGCGCGACATCATTTACAATGAGTAACTCTTGAGCCGGCTTTTTTTCGCGCTCGTCTCCTCCGCTTGTCCGTCGGAGGTTACTCCCGCCAACTTCCGCTTCAGCGCGTTCTCCGCAGGAACAGCAGCGGGAGCGTCAACAGGACCGCCAAAGGGGACGCGCCGACAGCCGAGCAGCCCGATCCTCCCGAGGAGGCCGCCTGCGCCTCGGCGCGGATCGAGGCGACACGGAAGGTGACCACGCCGACCGTCCGGTTGTGGTCGAACGGCCCGTTGTCCTCCACCGCGTTCCGCCACGTCATCAATCCCTCGCCGTCTTTGTAGAAGTCGGGAGGCTCCACGCCGTCGGGGAGCGACTGTCCCGGCCGCACTTCGAACCGCACGCTCCGCTCGGGGACGACGTACCCCTTCACGGCTTGCGCGCCCGCCGCGGCGTCCTCGTACTCCGCAAGCGCGGCGTAATAGCGCACGTTCTTCGGCCATGATGCGGTGAACTCGACCTCCAGCTTCCCCTCTCCCGACGTATCGGCGAGCGGCACGTTCTCGTAGGCGAAGGCGTCGTACAGCGTCGCGGCGGCAGCTCCGGGGAGGCCTCCCAGATCGGACGACAGAAGTGTTTTCACTTCCTTGAAGATCGCGCTCTCACGGTTCTTCAGGTCGTTCTCCACCTTCGTCACGTCGGTCTCGCCCGCCGTCTTCCGCGGTTCCGACGAACTCCCCTCCGCAGCTCCCGAAAGCGCCACGGCGGAGGTTCCGGACGCGGAGCCGATGGTGCAGGTGCCGTCGGTGGTGTAGGTGACGCCGTAGCCGCAGCATATCTGGTCGGGTATGTTTCCTGTTACTTGACAGTAGTCGGCGAGATGCGTCGTTGTGGAGTACGAAAGATAAAAACCTCCCCCCGAAGAGTACTGATCGTTGCGAGATTCATCCCGTAGATGCACGTTCTTCCTCACGATGCACCGGTACATGGAGAGCGTTCCCTTGACGCCGTTGTAGACGCCCCCCGCGAGTCCGCTGGTACACGTGTTGTTCTCCACGACGCAGTTCCTCATCGTCAGCGTCGTCGCGTTGTATCCGTAGTCGGTGCTGCTGATTCCTCCCGCCTTTGTGCTTCCGGACGCCGTGTTGTCCTTGATAACGCAGTTGTTCAGGGTCATGGTTCTTCCGTTGTGAATGCCGCCCCCGCCCGAGTTCCCGCTCACGGTGCAGTCGTTCATCGTCAGATTCGCGTAGTTGATCACGCCTCCGCCCTGCGAGCCGCTCCCCGTCCCCGTGTTGCCGCCGGTGACCGTCAGGTTGTTGAACGTGCAGTCGCCCGTTACGTAGAGCACGCGTCCGCCTGCGTTCTGCTTGATCACGACGGGGCCGGTAATCGTCAGGGCTTTGTTGACGAAGAGATAGCTGTTCACATTGACGGTCGTCACCGAGGAGTGAAAGACGATCGTATCTCCGGCCGCGGCGTTCTCCACCACGTACCGGAGCGTCCCCACGCCGGTGTCTTCCCCCGAGGTGACAGTGCGCGTCGCCGCGCCCGCCGTCCCCGCGAAGCAGAGCAGCGCCGCCGCAACAAACACCGGCAGTATGCCTCGCAACAGAAGCCCTCTCTTCTTGTACCGTGCCTTTTCGTTCACTGCGCTCATCGTATTCCTCCTCTTTTTATGGTCGGGTTCATGCCGCTCCAGCCGGACACGAAAAGAACAAAGCGTCCCCGTCCTCCCTCCGGCCGTTCCGCGAGCTATCATAAACCTTTACACCGTGGTAAAGTCAAGAAGGAATTTTTAAGATTCGCCGTTTTTTGAAAGAAGCATTTCTGCTCATTCCAAAGTGCGCGGCGGTATCTTGTACCATGGGAAACGTGGAGTTTTTCATCTAAACGCAGTGTAATACAAGGGTTGTATCTTGCTCTGCTCCGAGTGAAAGAGATCTGTTATGTTTCCCATATGGCTGAGAAGAATCATCTTGGAGCGCCTTATTAGAAGTTTTCGATGTGGGCTTGACTATTTTTATTCAATAACTTATTATCGATTTGCGGGAACTTTTGAGCGACTTGTAGCATTTCGGAGTGCGGCACGTTGCTGCAATAAGAGTTTTACTCGCAAGGTAGCCCTGGTTGTTTACAACCAGGGTATCCTTTTGTAAATTTCCTAGGTTTTCGAGAAAAATACCACCTCAATTCGTTGGACTAGCTTGCGCCGTACGAGAATGATCGGGGGGCTCGCGATGAAACATGCTATTGGTCTCGATATTGGAATCGCGTCTATCGGATGGAGTGTCATAAATCTTGAACGCAATAGAATCGAGGATTTGGGAGTGCGGGTTTTTCCCGCTCCAGAACATCCCAAAGACGGCTCCTCTCTTGCGAAGAAGCGTCGGGAAGCCGGAGGCGCTCGAAAACGAATCCAGCGGAAGCGATCTCGCCTTCTCGGGATACGGCAGCTCTTCCAAGAGTATGGGGTTCTCTCTTTGCAGGAGATGGACGCCCTCTTTCAAAGTCCCCTCAATAAAAATCCTTACGAAATCAGAGTGGACGGCCTTTCAAGGCGCCTTTCCTCAACAGAGTGGTTTCAAGCGCTCTACCACATTGCCAAACATCGCGGTTTCCAATCGACCAAGAAAACGCCGCCAAACTCCAAAGAGAAAGAAAAAGAAGAGGGAACGCTTCTCGAAGGCATCAAAAACAACGCTTCTCTTCTGCAGGAAGCGAAATACCGAACTGTTGGCGAAATGATCCTTATGGACCCCAAATTCCAGGATCACAAGCGAAACAAGCACGGAGACTACTCGCACACCATACCCCAGTCGTTGCTGCGCGAAGAAATCGAAACACTGTTCTTTGAGCAGCAACGGTTGGGCAATCCCTACACAACGGATGAATTCAAGCGGAAAATTCTCGATACCTTTGCCAGTCGTCTCCATTTCGCCGCTCCCGGACAGATTGAAAGCCGAGTAGGCCCGTGCACTTTCGAAGCGGGAGAAAAAAGGGCGCCGTGCATGAGCTGGAGCGCGGAGCGGTTTATTCTGTTCGGGAAGATAAACAACTTGAGAATACGAGATTACTTCAGGGGTGAGCGTTCGCTTTCCATCGGGGAGGCGCGCGATCTAGCCAATCTGGCGTATCAAAAACCGGAGGTAAAGTATAAGGATATCAGAAAGCTGTTCGATCTTGACGATACCGCGTATTTTTCCGGAATCCGCTACTCCGGCAAGGATACGGAGCGCGAAAAGAGCGAGGGAGCGGTGTTCGTTCGCCTGAAAGGAACCCATGAACTTCGTCGAGCTATAACAAGCAAACTGGGAAAAGAGGCGTGGGAGACGTACGCCTCCACTCCGGAGATTCTCGATGAAATCGCTCGGACACTCACGTGGCTGAAAAACGAAGAGGATATAAGAAAGAGCCTTTCAGACAAGAATATCCCCCCTTACCTTATCGAGGCCGTGCGGGACCTCGACTTCAAGGGTGCGATAAATCTTTCCTTCAAAGCTCTTCATAAAATACTTCCTCACATGGAGAACGGTCTTCGATATGACGAGGCGTGGCCCAAAGCGGGGTATCAAGGGCCTGTTTCGGAAATCGAAAGCGTTCGCTCCGTATTGCTCCCTCCGGAAGACTTCGACGACATAACGAACCCTGTAGTCAAGCGTTCCCTTCATCAGACCAGAAAAGTGATCAACGCCCTGGTGCGGAAATACGGCTCTCCGTGGTCCATTCATATCGAGCTTGCCAGAGAGATGGGAAAGAGCTTCGACGACCGGAAAAAGATTAAAACGATGCAGGAAGAGAACAACGCCGAAAAAGAGCGTACCAAAAAAGACTTTATTGAAAACTACACAAGGGAACCCTCCGGAACCGATCTTCTCAAGTTCAGGCTGTGGAAGGAGCAGGGCGGGTTCGACCCTTATCATCAAGTCCACATCGACTCCGGCAGGCTTTTTCACCAAGATGACGCCACATACGCGGAGATTGACCATATCATTCCCTACAGCCGAAGCTTCGACAATTCGTACACAAATAAGGTGCTCGTTCTTGCCGAGGCGAACAGGAACAAGGGGAATCGTACGCCGAGGGAGTATATTTTCTCCGAGAGCCGCCCTGAAAAATGGGAAGCATTCGTCGCTTGGGTCGAAGCGCAGATCCGCAACGGAAAGAAGAAGAGCAACCTTTTGAGAGAATCTTTTACACTCGAAGATTCAAATAGAATGACGGAGCGGAATCTCACGGATACAAGGTTTATTACCAGCCACCTGGCAAACTATCTGGAACGCTGTCTCGTATTCTCCGACCCTTCTCCGACGAGCCGCAAAGTGCTTCGAGTCAACGGTGCTGTTACCGCAACACTGAGAGGAAAGTGGGGGCTGCATAAAGACAGGGAGGCCGGGCATCTTCACCACGCGCTCGACGCTGCGGTTGTCGCTGTGACTTCTCATGGACTCATACAGAGAATAACGGAGTACGACCAAATACGGAACTCGCCGGGCGCGAAACGCAACAACGGCGGCGCACGGGAGAGGACGCCTCAACCGTGGGAAGGGTTCAGCCGCGAATTGCTTGCGCGCATTTCCCCGAATCCAACGGAAGAAATCGGCAAGGTATCTCTCCCGTCATACGGAGCCGAAGAGAGCGCGTCGCTTCGGCCGGTTTTTGTCTCCCACATGCCGGTTAGAAAGGCGAGAGGCGCGGCGCATAAAGAATCCGTCCGCAGCGTCAAGTTGGGGGAGAACGGTGGAACTTCCATCCGTACACCCCTCGCGAAACTGGACTTTAAAAGTCTTGAAAAAATGGTGGGCAAAGAGCGGGACAGACGATTGTATGAAAGCTTGAAGGAGCGCCTCGTAGCGTACGGGGGAGACGGCGGAAAAGCCTTCGGAGGCTCTGCACCTCCATTCTACAAACCGACGAAGGATGGAAGCCGAGGCCCTCTCGTCAGGAGCATCAAAGTGTTCAGTCCGGGAACGGCAGGAGTACTGGTACGCGGCGGCATCGCGGAGAACGACAACCTTGTGAGGGTTGACGTGTACAAGTATAAGACCAAATTTTCGCTGGTACCGCACTATGTGCCGGATATCGCGAAAGGCATCGTCAAGAAACGAGGCGTACTCGCCCATAAAGAGGAGAAGGATTGGGAAGTCATAGGTGATGAACATAAATTCTGTTTTTCTCTCTTCCCGAACGACCTCATCGAGATCATCCAGAAGGGTACGGCGAAAACGCTGGGCTATTATAGAGGCATGGACAGAAGCGATGGTAAAATTGCTTTGAATCTTCACGATGGGAGCAATAAAAAAGAAATTCGAGTGTCTACGAGAACCTGCGATTCCATTCGGAAGTTCCAAGTCGGGCTTCTCGGCGATTACCATGAAGTAAAAAAAGAAAAACCTCCCCAAGGCAAGATCGACGATGGGCTGGCGTAATATTTACATCTCGTCGCCCGTAAAACTGAATCTTGTACAGAACCAACTTCGAATCACCAAAGAAGGAGAGGAACTGGATGTTCCTCTTGAAGATATTGCGGTTATCGTCGTCGAATGCCTGCAAACTTTTTTTACGGGGCAGTTGATCAGCGAGTTCGCTCAGCGGGGGATAGCGTTTCTTATCTGCGACAGAACCCACCTGCCGTGCGGCGAACTGTTGTCCTATCATCAGCACAGCAGGATGAGCAAATCGTTTTTACTGCAAATCAATGCATCGGAACCGTTCCGAAAGAACTGCTGGCGCTTGATCGTCCGTCGGAAGATACTGAATCAGGCTCGCTGTCTTGATCTGCTTTGGCTGCAAGAAGGCGATACGCTTCGTAGGCTCGCCGCGACGGTAAAAAGCGGAGACCCCGAAAACAGAGAATCTCAAGCCGCGCAGATCTATTTTTCGCAAATCCTTCCGAACAGCACTCGGAGAATACCGAGTCCGGTGAATGACGCACTGAACTACGGCTATTCGATTTTTCGCGGCGCCGTAGCGCGGGCTCTTGCAGCCCACGGCTTTCTTCCCGCGCTCGGGATTCATCATCGCAACGAACTCAACCACTTCAATCTGGCCGACGATTTTATCGAGACGCTTCGGCCTCTGGTGGACCTTTGGGTGAGTACGAACGTCGGTCCCGGCAAATCCTTTGTCCCGGCTCATCGCCAGAGCCTTGTTTCCCTGTTGACGAGCAATCTTTTGATAAACGGAGAACACCAGACGGTCTTACGGTGTACAGAAATCATGATAGCCGCTTTTCTCAAGGCGTGCAAAGAGAAGAACCCGTCCCTTCTTGAACTCCCGGAGCTTCTTCCCTTTTCAGAACACGCATATGAGTGAGCCCCGGTTTATGAGAATTTTGGTGCTCTTCGACCTTCCGGTCGTCTCCAAAGAGGATAAGCGTCATTATCAGCAGTTTCGGAAATTCCTCATCCAAGACGGATACGACATGCTCCAGTTTTCCGTGTACAGCAGGATAGTAAACGGTGAAGATGCTGTCGATAAGCATCTGAAAAGGCTTGAGAAGCACGTTCCGGCGAAAGGTTCCATCCGTTTTTTGCAGATTACGGAGCGTCAGTATGCCTCTATGAAACTTCTTGCGGGGAACAGAACCCTGAGAGAAAAGAAGCTGAGCACACAACAGCTTCTGATATTTTGAGCTTTTTTCCGACGCTGAAGGCGCATGAAATACAGTTTTCATGCGCCTTCAGCGTCGAGGTATTATAGCATTTCGGAGTGCGGCAGGGAGCTACAACGTTTCGCGCATGCTCCTTCGCTCCCTCCTGATTATAGCATTTCGGAGTGCGGCAGGGAGCTACAACAAACCAGATCGTCACTTTCCGTTTTCTAGCATTATAGCATTTCGGAGTGCGGCAGGGAGCTACAACAGATTGCAAAGCGCTACGGGTGCGGTACGGATTATAGCATTTCGGAGTGCGGCAGGGAGCTACAACAAGTCCTCGAAAGTCAGGTCAAAGGCGCGAATTATAGCATTTCGGAGTGCGGCAGGGAGCTACAACCGTAAAGGCAATACGTCGAAAACGCTCCTCATTATAGCATTTCGGAGTGCGGCAGGGAGCTACAACCGATCAGGTGAACACTGCGCAACAAAACACATTATAGCATTTCGGAGTGCGGCAGGGAGCTACAACTGAGACGCCTTGCACCTGCTTTGGGAAGTCATTATAGCATTTCGGAGTGCGGCAGGGAGCTACAACGACGTGTTCGCCGGGATGGCGATCTACAACATTATAGCATTTCGGAGTGCGGCAGGGAGCTACAACCGGTGCATCTACGATCCGACGACGGCGAAAATTATAGCATTTCGGAGTGCGGCAGGGAGCTACAACATCCCGGACGCGATGATCGATCTCGACGCGATTATAGCATTTCGGAGTGCGGCAGGGAGCTACAACAGCTCGCAAGAGGTTTCATTCCAATCAGCTATTATAGCATTTCGGAGTGCGGCAGGGAGCTACAACCGCCAACGCCTCCTTTCCTGGCCGCGAAGGATTATAGCATTTCGGAGTGCGGCAGGGAGCTACAACTCCATACGGAAAGGAGGAAAAGAACAATGAATTATAGCATTTCGGAGTGCGGCAGGGAGCTACAACTGCCGTTGTAATCTATGGTGGGCGATACTGATTATAGCATTTCGGAGTGCGGCAGAGAGCTACATCACGAGCTTGTTTTCCAACTCGAATAAACGTACAATAATTTGTACAAAGCTTAGTAAGAAACCCCAAGGAAGGGGGAAAAGACATACTGACAGTAAACTACTCGACGTATCGGAACAAATTTAAAGAGTACTTCGACCGGGTGACGGACGACAATGAAACCGTGATCGTCACTCGAAAGATTGAAAAGAACGTCGTCGTCATGAGCCTCGAGGAGTACAACAACATGATGGAGAGCTTGAGAATCCTGAAGAACCCGTCGTACTTCATCGAACTCTTCCAGTCGTTGCAGCAGCTTCAACAGGGCGGAATAGTCATCAAAACCATCGAGGAGCTGGAAGCGGCCGAGCAATGAATATCATTTTTTCGCAAAAAGCATGGGATGAGTATGTAGCGTGGCAGAATGAAGATAAAAAGATCGTCATAAAAATCAATGCGCTGATCAAGGATATTGCCGGAAACGGCATGCTGAACGGATTAGGACAACCATAGCCCCTGAAGCACGCTCTTTCCGGCCTGTACAGCAGAAGAATTTCACATGGACACCGCTTGATATACGCTCAGGACGCGCACGGCAATCTGCTGATCGTGAAGTGTTCAGGTCACTACGAATAATTCCCATTCACGTAAGTACATGGGCGCTCCCGGCTAGCCGCGGTCTCGGATTATGACGCTCTCTCCGTCGAGCGGAATGAGCAGGCGCTCGTCGGGGATGCCGTTTTTCCGCGCCGTCTCGCGGAGCTGCGTCCGGCTCACCGTGGCGTGGTCCACCGCCTCCATGTGGATGGCGACGACGACGCTCTCCGGCGCAAGACGGCAGACCTCCGCGGTCTGCTCGTCGTCCATCAGGATATACACGCCATCGCCCCAGACCGCGCCGCACGAGTGCGTCAGGACGAGGTCGGGCTTTCGGACGCGGAGCAGCTCGCGGATCTCGTCGGTGAGGACGGTGTCTCCGGCCCAGTAGACGCTCGGTTCTCCGGGAGCTTCGAAGAAGAAGCCCGAGACGACGCCCATGTCCTTCAGCACCGCACCCGAGCCGTGGCGTCCCGGCGTGCGTGCGACGGAGATGTCGTCCAGCCAAAGCGCTCCGGCGACAGGGTGGACGTCGGTGAAGCCGAGGTCGCGCATGGTTTTCTCGTCCTCGGGCTGGCAGAGCAGCGGAAGCTCTTTTGGAAGAATCTCGCGGGCCGTTGTGTCGAAGTGGTCGGAGTGCACATGGGAGGCGACGACGGCATCGACCCCGTCAAGAATTTCTTCCAGGGAGATGGGCAGCGGAACGACCGGGCTACGCTCCTTCCCCGTGTAGGAAGGTCCCGATCCCTTCTCCCCCAGGTACGGGTCCAGCAGCAGCGTTTTCCCCGCGTAGGTCAATTTTACGGTGGCGTTGCGAATGAGTTGCAGCTCCATGATGTATCTCCTCCTTCAAGGTTCGATGATACGCCGCAGGGAGACGGGCGATCAAGTAAAATTTTCAACGCGAAGGTTCTTTGGACGACGGGATCAAACGTACCGTCGACAGCTGGAAAGAGATCGCGCATCTCTTTCCAGCTTGTGAAAAACGCTACGGAATGATCTTCCCCGTATCCATCCCCTCGCCGCCGGAAATTCCGTCCAGTTCAACGTCGCCCTGCTCGTCGAGCTTCTTTGTCTTCTTGAGTTCCTCCGGCTTCAGGCCGTCCTCCAGTTTTACTCCCGCCTTCTTCCGTTCCCGCGTCATCGCTGGTTCCCTCCTTGTGATGTGCGGTGTGTGTTCCGCTGCATTTTCCGCAGAAGAAGCAGCGGTATCGTCATAAGCAGCGCTAAGGGCGACGTAACGCCCGCCGAGCAGCCGGAACCGCCCGAGGAGGCCGTCCGCGCCTCCGCCGCCCGCACCGAGCACACGCGGAAGGTGACGACGCCGGCCGCCGGGTTCAGGTCGTACGGTCCGCCGTCCGTCACGACGTTCCGCCAGGTCATCAGCCCTTCGCCCTTCTCGTAGAAGTTCGGCGGCGTCGCGCCGTCGGGAAGGCTCTGCCCGGCCTTCATCTCGAACTGGATGCCGCGTTCCGGAATCTCGTACCCGCTGCCGTCGGCCTTGCGGAAGAGCGCGTAGTACCGCGCGTTCTCCGGCCACGAGGCCGTGTATTCCACGACGAGATCCCGACTCTCGACGCCCACGTTCTCGAACGTATTCGCGTAGTAGAGGGACGCGGTCAGACCCGCGAGCGTCGCGCTCGTTCCGTCGGGAGTCCTGCCGAGGTCCGAAGAGAGCGCGCTTCTGACGGCCGCGAAGAGGTCGCTTCCGGAATCGGCCAGCGCGTTTTTCACTTCGTTGACGTCGGCGTCCTTGATGATCGACCGCGGCTCGGGCTCCTTCTCGCCCCTGTACCCCGAGAACGCCGTCGCGCTCTTGTTCGGCGTATTCCCGATGATGTTGGTTCCATCCGATGTATAGTCGCCGCGAATTTCGTCCTCGCGATTGTTTTTGATCGTGCATCCGCTGAGGCTGCACGAAGAATCGCGCGCTATGTGGATTCCGCCGCCCTCCGAGGCGATATTGCCCGAGACGGACGAGTCCTTCACCTCCAGAATGAACGTCGAACGGGTCTGTATTCCTCCGCCGTACCGGGCTCCGTTCTCCGAGAAGGTGCACCCCGTCACCTTCGGATCGCAGTTTCCTTCGATGCTAAGTCCGCCGCCGTCGAGGGCGGCCGAGTTACCGGAAAAGGTGCAATTCGTCGCCGTCAGGGACTTCGTCGAATCATGGGCTGCGATATGCACTCCGCCTCCGTATCCGGACACGACGTAGTTTATGGAAAAGACGCAGTTCGTCAGGGTCAGGTCGCCCTTGCTCGCAACGCCTCCGCCGTTGACGGCGCACACGTTGCCTCTGACGACGCAGTTTTCCATCGTCAGGGTTCCCTCGTTCCATATCCCTCCGCCGGAGCCGGAGCCGGGTGTGGCGGTGCAGTTTCCCGTCACCGCGCACCCCTTCATCGTCAGCGTCCCGGCATTGAATATCGCTCCGCCGTCTCCCGGCGCTTTTCCCCCCGAAAGCGTCAGATTCTCGAGGGTGACTACTTTTCCGGAAGCGATGTTGAAGACGCGCCCCACGCCGCCCTGGATGATCTTCACCGGGCCCGCCAGCGTGAGATTTTTGTCGATGACCAGCTCTCCCTTTTCAAGTTCCACGACCTTCACATTGTCCGTAAACACGATAACGTCCGAGTCGTTCGCGCGTTCGATCCAAAAGCGCAACGATCCCGCCCTCCACATACTGTCATCCCCGTATATGACCTTCCGTATCGCGGCCAGTCCCGGTTCGGTCCCCGCGCCCAAAAGAATTCCGAACGCTATTCCGAGCACTGCGAGGCACTGTGCAACCATTTTAAAGGCGCATCTCCGAAACATGTCTTTCCCTCTCCTCCCGCACTGTATGATTTCCGGTTCATACCGAAATGATAAACCCTGACACAATGTCAGAGTCAAGGGGGATTTTTTCATCCCGCAGAACGAGACGGGAGCTGGAGGACAGTCCTCCGGCTCCCGGTATCGCGTCGTCCTCCGCGATCGCCGTCAGCGGTCCTTCCGTCGCACGAGCGTAGCGAGCGCGACGAGAGGAAGCCCGAACAGCAGCGCAAGCGGCGCGCCCGCCCCTGCGTCGCACCCGCCGCCGCCCTTGTCGCCGGTCGCCTCCGCCGCGCGTACCGAGCACACCCGGAAGGTTACGATTCCCGGCGCCGGTTCAAGGTCGAACGACCCGCCGTCCGTCACGACGTTCCGCCAGGTCATGAGTCCTTCTCCCTCCTCGTAGAAGTCCGGCGGCGTCGCGCCGTCGGGAAGGCTCTGCCCCGCCTTGATCTCGAACTGGATGCCGCGTTCGGGAATCTCGTACCCGCTGCCGTCGGCCTTGCGGAAGAGCGCGTAGTACCGCGCGTTCTCGGGCCACGACGCCGTGTACTCGACAACGAGATCCCGACTCTCGACGCCCACGTTCTCGAACGTATTCGCGTAGTAGAGCGACGCGGTCAGACCCGCGAGCGTCGCGCTCGTTCCGCCGATCGTTCTGCCGAGGTCCGAAGAGAGCGCGCCTCCGATGGCCGCGAAGAGGTCGCTTCCGGAATCGGCCAACGCGTCTTTCACGTCGTCGATGTCCGCGTCCCCCTCGATGGACCGCGGCTCGGGCTCCTTCTCTCCCCTGTACCCCGAGAACGCCGTCGCGCTCCTGTTCGGTGCGTCGCCGACCGTGCACGTGTCGTCGTAGGTAAAGACCGGCGAAGAGAATTGCGACGTCTTTTTGTAGACCTGCGCCGGGTTGTTCCCCGTCACCATGCACCCGTTCGTGAGCGCGGTGTTCGAACGGGGGCCCAGACAGAGGCCGCCCCCTCCGTTCGTGCTGCCGTCGTTTTTTCGGACGATCGTGTTGTTCATCACGAGGATGTCTTCGTTGTAGATCGCGCCTCCGGGGCCTCCCTTGAACGCGTTGTTTTCGATCGTGCAGCCGTTCAGCGTGACGGTCGCGCGCACGGCCGCCGGATCGTTGCCGAGGGCGCGAATATTCGATATGGCCGCTCCGTACGGCCAATAGGTCGAATTATGGGATAATATGCACGAATGCATCGTCAGCCTTCCGAGATTCTCGATGCCGCCGCCGGTCGCGTTGAGGAACACCTTGCACGAGTTCATCGTCAAGTCTCCCGTCGCGGAGACGCGGATTCCCGCCCCGTTCAGCCTCTCGAGGTAGAACTCGGGGCTCGTGAAGTTGCCGTCCGTGATTGTGATCTCGTTCATCGTGCACGTCGCCGTCACTTCGAGGACGCGCCTGTGTTGCGCGCCCTGCCGGATCGTCGCGGGGCCCGTGATGATGAGCGTCTTGCCGATGGCGACCTGGTCCGCCAGAACGACCGTCGCGGCCTCGCCGGAAAAGACGATCGTATCGCCGTGATTCGCAAACATGACCGCGTAACGGAAAGTCCCCGGAGCGGGAATCAACAGCTCGTCGTCCGCCCTCGTGACGGTCCACGTAACCGGGAGAGCGTCCGCCCGCCCTACGATGCACAACGACAACAGTATCGCCAGCACCGAAATCAACGCTTTCCCGAAACCCGATCCTTCCGTTTTCCGTATCATATTTTCCGCCTCCCCGGCAGTTTCGGTTTAATATGGAATGGCGCCCCCCGGCACGGTGAGACCGTCAAGAGGGGAATCGTATCACGCATAATGAGACGAGAGCCGGAGCACAGACCTCCGGCTCCCGGGTCGCATGCCCGACGGGACGACGCTATTCGCGGGCCTTCCGCAGCAACGCGACGAGGGGAAGCGCGAGAAGCAGCAGCGTGACCGGCGCGAAGCCTCCGGAAGCGTCGCACCCGCCGCCGCCTGTGTTGCCCGTAGCCTCCGCCGCGCGTACCGAGCACACCCGGAAGGTCACGATTCCGGGCGCCGGTTCAAGGTCGAACGACCCGCCGTCCGTCACGACGTTCCTCCAGGTCATCAGCCCTTCGCCTTCCTCGTAGAAGTCCGGCGCCGTCGCGCCGTCGGGAAGGCTCTGCCCCGCCTTGATCTCGAACTGGACGCCGCGTCCGGGGTTCTCGTACCCGGAGCCGTCGGCCTTGGAGAAGAGCGAATAGTATCGGACGTTCTCCGGCCACGAGGCCGTGTACTCCACGACGAGATCCTGACTCTCGACGCCCACGTTCTCGAACGTGTTCGCGTAGTAGAGCGTCGCTTCCATTCCAGCGAGCGTAGACTGAGCAGCGGTCTTTTCGGTGACGGTTTTTCCCAGATCCGCCGCGAGCGCCTGTTTGATCGCGCCGTACAGCGCGCTCTCCGGATTCGCGAGAGCCGCCTTCACTTCCGCAGCATCCACGTCGCCGGCGATCGAACGCGGCTCGGGTTCCTTTGGACCGGAAAATCCCGAAAACGCCGTCGCGCTCTTGTTCGGCCCGGTTCCGATCACGCAGTACTTGTCGGCCGAACAGACGCCGTAGATCTGGTCGGGCGTGTTGTTCAACACGGTGACGCTAAAGAGCCTCGTCCCGACGTAGACGTACATGCCGCCGCCGTTTTTTCTCGCCGTATTCCCGTTGACCGTCGACGAGAACATATCCAGCGTCCCGCGGTTATGGACGCCGCCGCCGTAGTCGGCGGTGTTCCCCGTGATCGTACATTTTTTGATGGTCGCGGTTCCCCACGAGGAGACGCCGCCGCCGTCATGGGTCATGAATGTGGACGTATTGCCCGTCACGGTGCAGTTCTCCATCGTGAGGGTGTGGTTGCTGGCGACGCCGCCGCCGGCGTATTTGCAGGTGTTGCCTTCGATGATGCAGTCTTTCATCGTCAATGTTCCCTCGTTCCAGACGCCTCCCCCCGACCCCGACGCCGAGCTGTTCTTCACGGTGCACCCTTGCATCGTCAGCGTCCCGGCGTTCGCGACGCCGCCTCCGTAGGAAGTGCCCTGTCCCCCCGAGATCGTCAGCTTCGACATACCGGCGCTCTTTCCCGACGGAACGCTGAAAACACACCCCGATCCTGTCTGCGTGATTGTCGCCGGTCCCGCAAGAACGAGGTTCTTGCCGAACGTCAGCGTCGAGGTCAGGTTCACGGTCGTCCCGGAGCCCGAAAAGGCGATGATGTCCCCCTCCGCCGCGTTTTTCATCCAGTAGCGCAATGTTCCCTCCGTCGTTTCGGAATCCTCCGATTTCGAGACCGTGCGCACCATCACGACTGCGTCGGCCGCGAGCGTCCCCGCCCCGAGAAGCGCCCCCACCGCAAGACCGAGTGCGACCAGACGCCCGACGCGCCTTCTCCATCCCGTACACAACTCCATAAAACCCAACCCCCCTCGTTTCAGTTTGAGACACGCCCGTCACGGGCGTTGTCTATCTCCTTCGTTCGTGAATACGTGGATCCGTCGTTCGTTACCGATGATGCACCCTGACGCCATGACAGAGTCAGAAGGAATCGCGATCTTACGGATGCCGGAAGATGAAACTCTCCGGAGGCGTCCCTCGCGGCCCGCCCTGCTGTTTTTATCGCGCGCCGCTCCGCTATTTCCCGATGGAGCCCTTCGAACGTGCGAAGACCCACAGCGGCAGGAGAAGCAGCAGCGCGACCGGCGCGAAGCCCGCTCCTGCGCCCGCGTTGCACCCGCCGCCGCCCGGATTTTCCGCCGTCTCCGCAGCGCGCACGGAGCAGACCCGGAAGGTGACGATTCCGGCCGCCGGTTCAAGGTCGAACGACCCGCCGTCCGTCACGACGTTCCGCCAGGTCATCAGCCCTTCGCCCTCCTCGTAGAAGTCCGGCGGCGTCGCGCCGTCGGGAAGGCTCTGTCCCGCCTTGATCTCGAACTGGATGCCGCGTTCCGCAAGTTCGTACCCCGAATCGTCGGCGCGGGCGAAGAGCGCGTAGTACCGCGCGTTCTCCGGCCACGACGCCGTGTACTCGACAACGAGATCCTGACTCTCGACTCGCACGTTCTCGAACGTGTTCGCGTAGTAGAGGGACGCGGTCAGACCCGCGAGCGTCCCGCTCGTTCCGTCGGAAGTCCTGCCGAGGTCCGAAGAGAGGGCCCGCCTGACGGCCGCGAGGAGATCGCTTCCGGAATCGGTCAGTTTGCGCTTCACTTCGGCGACGTCGGCGTCGTCCTTGATCGAGCGCGGTTCCGGCGCCGTTTCTCCCGTGTATCCCGAGAACGCCGTCGCCGACTTGTTCGGCGCGTCGCCGATTACGCACGTGCTGTCGTACGTGAAGACCGGCGTCGAGAAGTACGTCTCCTCCTTATAGAGCTGCGACGGATCGTTTCCGGTCACCCGGCATCCGTTCGTGAGCGTCGTGTTCGAGCGAGAACCCACGTAGAGTCCTCCTCCCTTGCGGCTCTGCAGCCCGCTGCCCTTTCCGGTCGTGTTGTTGCGGATATCGGTGTCGTTCATGACGAGGATATCGCCGTTGTAGATCGCGCCGCCGAGGCTTCCCGCGACGTCGTTGTTTTCGATAGTGCAGCCGGTCAGTGTGACGGTCGTATGGAGACCGCCTCCCAGGTACTTGTTCGTGATGGCCGATCCGAACGCCCAGAAGTTCGTGTTGTTCGTCAGCGTGCATGAATTCATCGTCAGCGTTCCGTGATTCTCGATGGCGCCGCCGACCGTGTTGCCCGTCACCGTGCACGAGTTCATCGTCAGGATACCCGTCGTACGGTTGAAGATCCCGGCCCCCTTCAACCCCGCCGCGTAGTATTCCGGGTTCGAAAAGTTGCCTCCCGTGATCGTGATGTCGTTCATCGTGCACGTCGCCGAAACTTCAAGGACGCGTTTGTTCGTCGCTCCCTGCCGGATCGTGGCGGGGCCGTTGAGCGTGAGCGTTCTGTCGATATTGACCTGCTCCGTCAGAACGACCGTCGTTCCTGCGCCGGTAAATCTGACGGTGTCCCCCGGCGAAGCGTTGAGCACCGTGTACCGGAAGGTTCCCACAGCGGGATTCGACGGATCGTCCGCCCCGCTCGTCACGTTCCACATCGCGACGGCCGCCGCCCGCGACGCGGGGCAGAGCAGCAATGCCATCACCGTTATCATTTTCAAAGCCCGAAAACCGAAACACCATCGTCGCACCATAGTATTCGCTTCCTCTCGTCGAGTATTCGCGTTCTGCGAAAAAGTCATACGCCAAAAAATCGAGAAGATTTGATTTCTTTTACGATATTACGCCGGGGATGTGGGAGGAGGGGGGCATCACATCCCTCGGCGAGCGTCGGTGTATCCGGTATACACAGCATGCTTTCCGGTTCGCCGTGTTTTCCGCAGGAGGAACAGCGGTATCGCGAAAAAGAGCGCGAAAGGCGACGCCGCCGCAGCCGAGCAGCCCGAGCCGCCGGAAGAGGCCGTCCGTGCCTCCGCGCGGATGGAGGCGACACGGAAGGTAACGACGCCGACCCGCCGGTTGTGATCGTACGGCCCGTTGTCCGCGATCACGTTGCGCCAGGTCATCAGTCCTTCGCCTTCCTCGTAGAAGTCGGGCGGCGTCATGCCGTCGGGGAGCGCTTGCCCCGGCTTGATCTCGAACTGTATACTCCGTTCCGGAACGACGTACCCCTTCACGGCGAGGGATCCCGCAGCGGCGTCCTCGAACTCGGCCAACGCGGCGTAGTAACGCACATGCTCCGGCCACGACGCGGTGAATTCGATCATCAGCTCGCCGTTCCCCGACATGTCCGCAAGCGGTACGTCCTCGTAGGCGAAGGCGTTGTAGAGGGTGGCGTCGATACTCGAAAGCCCTGCGGATACTTCTCCGGGAAGACCGCCGAGGTCTGACGCCAGGAGTTTTTTCACAACGAGGAAGAGTTCGCTCGAGGACGAGCCTAGAGCCTGCTCCACCGCGACGACGTCCGGTTCGCCCGAGGTTTTGCGCGGGGAGGGGGAGGCGCCCTCGGCGAATCCGGAGAGCGCCGTCGCGCTGGTTCCGGAAGCGCTGCCGATGGTGCAGGTGCCGTCCGCGGTGTAGGTGACGCCGTAGCCGGCGCAGATGTTGTCGGGGGTGTTCCCGGTTACGACGCAGCCGTTGCTCAGGCTCGTCGTTGTGGAGTAGCTGAGATACAATCCGCCTCCGAGAGCGCTGTGCGCGTTGTTTATGACCTTGCAGTTGTTCATGGAAAGCGTCCCCTTGACGCCGTTGTAGATACCTCCTGCATAGCCGCCGCTGCAGACGTTGTTTTCCACAAGACACTCCGTCATTGTCAGAACCGGCGAGTTGGAGCCGTAGTCGGTGTTGCTTATTCCTGCCGCCTTGATGCTGCCGTTCGCCGTGTTGTTGCTGACGACGCAGCGCGTCATGGTCAAGTTCCTTTGATTGATGACGCCCCCGCCTCCGGTGTTTCCGTTCACGACGCAGTTCTCCATCGTGAGCGTTCCGTAGTTGCGTACTCCGGCCCCGAGGTCGTAGGTTGAGGAGCCGAGATTTCCTCCGGTGATCACGAGATTCTTGAATGTGCAGGTTATCGACGGGGTCAGATAGAAGACGCGATTGCCCGTCGAGGTCTGCTGAATGGTCGTCCTTCCGGAGAGGGTTCCTTCGATCGTCAGCGATTTGTTGATGGAAAGCGGATCGCCGGTCAGCACAACTTTTTGTACGTCGCTCTGGAAGATGATCCTGTCCCCGTTCGCGGCGATCGATATGACATGGCGCAGCGTTCCCGGATACCCGTCGTCTTTCCCGCTCGTCACCATCAGGTTGGCGGCTGCGCTTGTTCCCGCGGTCAGCAGGAGCGAGACGAGCGCGAGAAGGAGCATTGCAGGCAGTATCTTCCATTTTCTTATCCTCGGAGGCGTTTTTTCGCGAAACATTTTTTTCGTACTCGTGTTGTCCATTTGTAAGACCTCTTTTCGTGCAATGAGGAGATCAAGCCGGGGTGCATAAGTTACGACGCTCGAAACAGTCTGTCTTCCCGTTCTCGGCGGGCGTTCCGCCTTCAAGTTTACTGGCGGCAGGTCTTGTCCGCGGTGTAGGAGCCACGGCTCTGATCCGGCGTGTTGCCGAACACCCTGGAGGAGAGCATCAGGTTCGCGAAGCCTGCGGAGTTGATCCCGCCGCCGTTGCCGTAGCCTGTCTTTCCGCCCCCCGCGATCTTCAGTCGGCGCATAACTGCGGTTTTCCCCGAGGGAACGGAGAGCACCCTGAAGTTCGCCGCCGTCTGCCTGATCGCGACTCGTTGAGAGGAGGAGCCCGCTATGGTCGGCGACTTGTTGATGACCAGCTCTTCCCGGAGCGCGATCTCGGAAATTCCGGGGGCGAAGGCAACGACGTCTCCGTCGGCCGCCCTTCCGACAATGCCTCGCAGGGTGTTCTCGACGGGAGACGAGGGGGTGTCGGAAGCGTCCGTTACGGAGAAAATCGCGCTTGTTTCAGCGCAATATTCATCCTTATGTGGCTGGACGTGCGCGGGGTTCAAAAGTCGAGCCGGAGAAAAAAAGCAGGAGAGCCGCCGCTCTCCTGCTTTTTGAAAAATACTACGGTACGATCTTTCCCGTATCCATACCCTCGCCGCCGGACACTCCGTCCAGCTCGGCACAGTCCAGTTCTTCGGCCTTTTTTTTCTTAAGTTCCTCGGATTTCAGATGTTCCTCAAGCTTCGCTCCGACCTTCTTCTGTTCCTGCGTCATCACGGATCTCCTCCTTTTGGTGTGCGGCGATCACCGCAACATTTCTCTATTCGTCTTCGCGGTTTTCTCGATAAGGACGAACGAGCGTATTTTCTTCGTATGCTATCATAAACTTTCACACTGTGTGAGAGTCAAGAGGGAAGATATCACGACCGATCGAAAGTACACGGCGTTCTCGGGCTCCCGTTCCTCATTTCCAGGAACGGGCGTCCTCTTCGAGGATGGCGAGGAATTCCCTTGCGGACGGGGAGAGCGCCCCCGTTTTTCTCCATGCGGCCTGGATGACGAAGCTCTCCTCGAGCGGCGGCGCGGCGAGCTGTTCGAGAGCTCCCTCGGCGAGGGCGTCGCGGACGTACATGAGGGGGACGAAGGAGATGCCGAGGCCGCTCCGGACGCACTGTTTTATCCCCTCCATGCTCCACAGCTCCATCGTCTTCTCGGGTACGAGGCCTCTGCTCCGGAAGAAGTTCTCGATGAAGACCCGGTAGCTGCACCCCTGCTCCGTATGGATGAAGCATTCGTCGAGCTTCCCCCGGTCGAGCGCGTCGAGCAGCAGGTTCCGGTCTTTCCCCGGAGCGGCGACGAAGATCATCTCCTCCCGCCGCAGCGGGCGCGTCTCCAGGTCCGGCGCGTTGAGCGGCGGCATGATGAGCACCGCCAGATCGCTCTCCCCGCGCAGCACCCAGTCGATCATCGTCGGACAGCACGAGTTGCGCATCCGCAGGACGACGCGAGGGTAGCGGCTCTTGAAGCGGGCGAGGGATTCCCCCAGCCGCGACACCATGACGCTCTCCCCCGTCGCCACGTTCAGCTCGCCCGATGGTTCGGATGAGCCGGACGCCAGGTTCCTGACGCGTTCCTCCAGCCGAAGCATCTCTTCGGAAAGCCCGAGCAGCTCCTTCCCCAGATGCGTCAGGACCGGTTTTCTGCCCGCCCTGTCGAAGACGGGGCCGCCGAGCGTCTCTTCCAGCGCCTGGATGTGCGCGGAAATCGTCGACTGCGCATACCCCAGCTCGTTCGCCGCGCTGGAGAAACCGCCGCTCGTCACTATTCTGCGGAACGTGGTCAGAATTCTGGTATCCATGGCGCGCCTCCCGAAGGCCCCTTTCGAGGCGTGATATCGTTTTTATCGATGAGAACCATCTTTTATTTCCATTTTACCGATTGCACTTCCTTCTGTATAGTGGGCGTAAAAAGGAGGGGGTATCCGTGAAGAAAAATTTGAACCTCTGGACGCTCGCGGGGTTTCTCGTCGGGCCGGTTCTGGGGTCGGGAGTCGTCCTACTGCCGCCGCTCGCGCTGGAGAGGGCGGGGACGGGCGCGTTTTCGGCGTGGGTTGTCACGCTGGTTCTGATGGGGGTGTTCGCCGGGGTGTGCGCCGCGCTCGCGCTCCGTTTTCCGGGGGACGGGGGGCTTACGGCGGCAGTGGGGGCGGCGTTCGGCGACCGGTACCGGACGCTCTGCGGACGCCTGCTCGCCGGGGCCGTCTGCTTCGGTCCGGCGGCGGTGCTGCTGATGGCGGGAAGGTTCCTCGCGGAGATCGTCCCGCAGTTCGGCGGCGAAACGGTCGGAGCATGGCTCTTCCTTGCGCTCTGCGCGGGGCTCCTGCTGCGGCGGGTCTCCTTCGCCGGAATGCTCGCCCTTGTCGGCTCCACGGTCATCGGGGCGGGATTCCTCCTCGGAAGCCTCTACATCCTCTTCTTCCGCGAGGGCGCGACGACGCTCGCGCTGACCGCTCCGTCGCCCGCGGCCTTCGGCGAGACGCTGGTGCTTCTCTTCTGGGCCGTGATCGGGTGGGAGATTCTGGGGAACTACACGCTCGAAATCGAGTCGCCGAAGCGGAACATCCCTCTGGCGGCGGGGATCGCCTTCTGCGCGATCTGCGCGGTCTATCTCTCGATCGCCGCCGCGCTGCCGCGCATCGGGGCGGACGGCGGCATTCCGTCGATGACGGATCTGCTGACGCCCCTCTTCGGGAGGTTCGCCTCTCCGCTACTCGCGGTGTTCGGCATGCTGCTCTGCGTCTGCACGTACCTCATGGTGGTGGGAGGTGTCGCCCGTCTGGCCGCGTCGATGGCCGAGCGCGGCGAGCTTCCCCGCCTTCTCGCCCTCAGGAACAAGGAGGGCGCGCCGTACAGAGCGATAGCGGCCCTGGGGTGCGTCCACGGTGCGGGGCTGCTGCTCTCCTCCCTCTCGGTGCTGGATGTCGCCTCTCTGGTGGGTATCGCCAACGGGCTCTTTCTGCTGAACTCGCTGCTGGCGGTCGCGGCGGCGGCTCGTCTGCTGCGTTCTCCGGCCGTCCGGGCGGCGTCGGCTTTCCTGGCCGCGTGCTTCCTGCTGCTCTTCGCCCTCGCCGACAGGACGGCGCTGCTGGTCTCGGTGAGCGTGCTGCTCTTCTCCCTGAAGGAAGCGAGCCCAGGCGACCGGGTCGCCGTTTCAGGGTAACTGCTCGAAGGGGGCGCGAGAAAAGGTTTTTCCGCGCCCCCTTCGAGTTTACGGGCGTTTTTTCCGCAGCAGCAGCGGCGTCGCCAGAAGAAGGAGGAAGGGCGATGCCGCGCCCGTCGAGCAGCCGGAGCCGCCTGTCGGGGCCGTCTGCGCCTCGGCGCGGATGGACGCGACGCGGAAGGTGACCACGCCGACCGCCGGGTTATGATCATAGGGCCCGTTGTCGGCGATCACGTTCCGCCAGGTCATCAGCCCTTCGCCCTCCTCGTAGAAGTCGGGCGGCGTCGCGCCGTCGGGGAGCGCTTGACCGGGCTTAATCTCGAACCGCACGCCCCGATCGGGGATAACGTACCCCTTCACCGCGAGCGCCGCGACCTCTCGTGGAGCTTTGGTTCCCGCCGCCGCGTTTTCGTACTCCGCGAGCGCCGCGTAGTAGCGGACGTTCCTCGGCCACGAGGCGGTGAATTCCACCTCCAGCTTTCCATTGCCCGAAGTGTCTTCAAGCCGCACGTTCTCGTAGGCGAAGGCGGTGTACAGCGTCGCGTTCATGCCCGAAAGCCCCGCCGAAACGCCGCCGGGAAGGCCGCCCAGGTCCGTGGAGAGGGCGCTCTTCACCGCCGTGAAGATGCCGCTCTCAGGGTTCTTCAGGTCGCTTTCCACCGCCGTGACGTCGGCTTCGCCGCTGGTCTTGCGGGGTTGGGGAGAAACGCCCTCGGCCACGCCGCCGAAGACGACGGAGGCCGTTCCGGAGGAACCGCCCACCATGCAGGTGCTGTCCGCCGTATAGGGGCCCTGGATCTGATCGGGCGTGTTGGAGTACACCTTCGTCCGTTCCTTCAGGTTCGCTATTACCGTATCGTAAACGCTTGTTTTGTATGTGTGCACGTTGATCCCGCCCCCGCCGGCCGAGGTGTTGTCGGAAACGAGGCAGTTGATCAAGTTCACTTCGCCGCCGTTTTCCATGCCCCCTCCCGACGCTGTCGCGCTATTGCCCCGGACGGTGCAGTCTTTCATAGTTGCCGTTCCTGTTACTATGTTGATCCCACCTCCGTTGGCAGCGGTATTTTTCAGAATCAGGCATTTCGTCAGGGTGAGTTCGCCGCGAAGCTCCATTCCGCCCCCCGACGAGATGGAAGCGTTGCTCTCGATGGCGCTGTCCATGATCGTCGTTCTCCCTTCCGCGTTGATCCCGCCTCCTCTGTTTGCGCTGTTGCCGGAGATCGTGCAGAATGAAAGTGTCAGGTCTCCGCGATTCTCGATTCCTCCCCCCGTCGCGGCGCTGTTTCCCTTGACGGTGCAGTCGGTCATAGCGGCGGCGCCGATCGTGTAGACGCCCCCTCCGGAATGAGAGACAATAGTGGATAGATTGTTCCGGATCGTGCATCTATTCAGAGTCATCGCACCGTTGCTGCCGATGCCGCCGCCGCTGCCGGCGGAGCACATATTCTCCTCGACGATGCAGTCTTCCATAATCAGCCTCCCGCTGTTCCAGACGCCTCCGGAACCCGAGGCCGAATTCCCCTTCACGAGCGAATTTTTGATCGTGAGCACGCCGCTCTTCTCGTTGGAGACGCCTCCTCCGTAGTGGCCGGCGGTATTGTCCGTTATCGTGCAGTAGCTGATCGAGAGCGTTCCGTAATTGATAATACCCCCGCCGCACCAGGAAGCTCTCCCTCCTGTGATCGTCAGATAGAGCAAGTGTACTTGCTTGCCTGCGGGAATGGAGAACACTCCGGCTCCCGCCGCAGTCTGCCTGATCGTGACCCGTTCGGGGGGAAAGGCTGTTATCGTCAGCGACTTGTCGACGACAAGTTCTCCTTGGAGTTCGATCTCCTTAATATCGAACGCGAAGGAAACTATGTCTCCGTCGATCGCTCTGCCGATGATTCCGCGCAGGGTGTTCTGTCCGGGAGAGGAGAGACTGTCCGAGGCATCGGTCACCTTCCATGTCGCGGCTTCCGCTTCCCCACCGAATCCCCGCATGATTCCCAAGAGGAGGATGACTGCTAAAAGCAACGCGCCCAACTGACGCGGCGCCCCCTTTTTTTGCAGTCCCTTCATCGATTCACGATGATCTTTCATCCGTCTTTCCACCTCTTAAATTTCTGAACCGGCGTCCGCGAGGGAGTTTATACGTGTTTTTCTCAGACGCAGCAGCGGAACACCCAGAAGGAGTGCGAAGGGCGACGCTCCCCCCGTCGAGCAGCCCGAACCTCCGGAAGAAGCCGTCCGGGCCTCTGCACGGATCGACGCCACGCGGAAGGTGACGAGGCCGGCCTGCCGGTTGTGGTCGTACGGCCCGTTGTCGGCGATCACGTTCCGCCAGGTCATCAGCCCCTCGCCCTCCTCGTAGAAGTCGGGCGGCGTCGCGCCGTCGGGGAGCGACTGCCCCGGCTTGATCTCGAACTGTACTCCCCGCTCGGGAAGGACGTACCCCTTGACGGACTGCGTTCCCGCCGCACTCTCGTACTCCGCAAGCGCCGCGTAGTAGCGCACGTTCTGCGGCCAGGACGCCGTGAACTCCACCTCCAGCTTCCCCTCGCCCGATGTGTCCGTAAGCGGCACATTCTCGTAGGCGAAGGCGTTGTACAGCGTCGCGTTCATGCCCGAAAGCCCCGCCAAGACGCCGCCGGGAAGGCCGCCGAGGTCCGCGGAAAGGGCGTTCTTCACCGCCGTGAAGATGCCGCTTTCCGGGGTTTTCAGATCGTTCTCCACCTTCGTCACGTCGGACTCGCCCGTCGTCTTGCGGGGGGCCGGCGAGACCCCCTCCGGGATGCCGCCGAAGGCGACCGAGGCCGTTCCCGCCGCGTCGCCGATATTGCAGTGCCCGTCCGTGGTGTAGGCGCCGACGATCTGGTCGGGCGTATTCCCCGTGAACGTGGACATGTACATGTCGCAGGAACTCCCCGTCCGGTTGTTGACGCCGCCGCCCGAGGACGCGCTGTTGTTTTTGACGGTGACGATGTTCAGCGTCAGCTTTCCGTGGTTGTCGATGCCGCCGCCGTAGTTGGCCGCGGAGTTTCCGTCGATCGTGCAGCGGTAGAGCGTCAGGCTGTACCCCCTGTTGAGGATGGCGCCGCCGCTCTCCGCAGCGTTGCCTCCCTTGATGATCAGGTATTCGAACCGGGGGCCGAAGACGCTCGGCGCGATCGAAAAGACGCGCTTGCCCGGAGCGGTCTGCCGGACCGTCGTCGGGCTGGCCGTCCCCGAGCCTATGATGGTGAGCGTCTTCGCGATGGAAAGTTCCTCCGCGAGGTCGATCGTCATCCCCGTCGATTCGAACGTGATGATGTCGTAGTTCCACGCGTTGTTCACGGCGTGCCGCAGCGACCCCTCCGCCGGGTTCGACGGATTGTCGTCCGTTCTGGTCACCTTCCATATCGTCGCCTCCGCCCGCAGGGCGAATCCCGCCAGACAGAGCGTCATCGCCGCCGTGACGACGATTCCGTACAGATTCGTCTTTTTCATGATCCACACCTCCTGATCGAGTATCTGCGCAGTACGAGAAGCATCGGAAGGACGGTGACGGCCGGAAACAGCGCACCGTACCGGAGTCTTCCCTTTCTTTTCTTCATCGCCTCGTCGTGTTTCTCCATTGCTTCTTCCACCTACCCTTCCCGAAATATGCCGCCGCTGCATGACAAAGAAAGACGCGCCGTATGAAGGCACAAAATTCGCCCTTATGGCGCAAGCAATAATAAACCTTCACACCGTGTCAGAGTCAAGAAGGAAATGAAGATTCGAGCGCGCTGCGATATCGAAGTACGAAACGTGAAAGCGGCGGCTTCGGAAAACGGCGTGAAGCTGAACGTACGCGGGGCTCAAACGTCGAGTCTGAGAGAAAAAAAGCAGGGGAGCGGTGGCTCTCCTGCTTTTGAAAAACGCTACGGAATGATCTTTCCCGTATCCATACCCTCGCCGCCGGAAATTCCGTCCAGCTCGGTGTCGTCCAGTTCGCCGACCTTCTTTTTCTTCTTGAGTTCCTCCGGCTTCAGATCTTCATTCATCTTCGCTCCGACTTTCTTCTGGTCCTGCGTCATCGAGGATCTCCTCCTTAATAATAGTGTGCGGCGGTCGTCGCCGTATTCCCGGAATCTACCTTCGCGGGCCGCTCGTGAAGAACGTGCGAGCGTACCCTTTCCGCATGCTCTCTTCAACCTTCGCACTGCGCGAGAGCCAAGAACTACATAACTATTCCGATGAAATCATTCTTCTTTCGCGCGTCTTCAGCGTCGCCGCATTCTCCGCAGGAGCGCCAGCGGCGATCCAAGCAGGAGAGCGAAGGGTGAGAAGCCTCCGGCCGAGCAGCCGGAGCCGCCCGTCGGGGCCGTTTGGGCCTCCGCGCGGATCGACGCCACGCGGAATGTGACCACGCCGAGCTGCCGGTTATGGTCGTACGGCCCGTTGTCCGCCACGACGTTCCGCCAGGTCATCAGCCCCTCGCCATCCTCGTAGAAGTCGGGCGGCACGACGCCGTCGGGGAGCGCCTGCCCCGGCTTGATCTCGAACTGCACGCCCCGTTCGGCAAGGACGTACCCCTTCACTGCCTGCGCGCTTGCCGCGGCGTCCTCGTACTCCGCGAACGCCGCGTAGTAGCGGACATTCCGCGGCCACGAGGCGGTGAACTCGACCACCAGTTCCCCCTCTCCCGACGCGTCCGCAAGAGGCACGTTCTCGTACGCAAAGGCGTCGTACAGCGTCGCGGACACACCCCCTGGAAGACTTCCGAGGTCCGAAGACAGGACGCCCTTCACAGCCTTGAAGATACCGCTCTCCGCGCTCTTCAGGTCGTTCTCCACCTTCGTCACGTCGGCCTCGCCCGCAGTCTTCCGCGCTTCGGGCGTTACACCGTGCGCGACGCCTCCGAAGGCCACGGCGGCGGCTCCCGGGGTGCTGCCTATCACACAGGTCTTGTCCGCCTTGTAGGAACCCCGGATCTGGTCCGGTGTGTTGCCCTGCACCCTGCAGTAGAGCATCAGATTCGTGTTGTATCCCGAGTAGATCCCGCCGCCGTTGGCTGCGGTGTTGTTCGCGACGGTGGAGCTTATCAGGAGAAGATCGCCGCGATTGTAGATGCCTCCTCCGTCCGTCGCGGCGCTGTTTCCCTGGACGGTGCAGTTGCTCATCGTCGCCGTGCCGATGGTGTAGACTCCGCCTCCGGAATGACTGTACATTGTAGAACGGTTGTTCCGGATCGTGCAGTTCTTCAGGGTCATATCCCGATTGCTGCCGACGCCGCCGCCGCTGTACGAGCACGTGTTCTCCTCGACGACGCAGTCCTCCATGGTCAGCGTTCCGCCGTTCCAGACGCCTCCGGCGCCCGACGCGGAATTTCCCTTCACGAGCGAGTTCTTGATCGTCAGCGTTCCGCCATTTTGGTTGGCGACGCCCCCTCCGGAGAAACCGTCGGTCGTATTGTCCACGATGGTGCAGTGATCGATAGTGAGCGTCCCGTTGTTGAGAATGCCGCCGCCGTCTCCGTACTCCGCCCGTCTGCCTCCCGTGATCGTCAGGTACAGCAGGCCCGCGCTCTTTCCCGCTGCAACTGAGAGGACCCTTGCGCCCGCCGCCGTCTGCCTGATCGTGACTTTTTGCGCGGAGGAGCCCTTTATAACCAGTAGCTTGTCGATGATCAGCTCTCCTTGGAGCGAAATCTCCGTAACTCCGGCTCCGAAGGAAATGATGTCCCCGTCGGTCGCCTTCCCGATGATTCCGCGCAGCGTGTTCTCGCCGGGAGAGGCGGGGTTGTCGGAAGCGTCCGTGACGGTCCACGTCACCGGGGGAAAGGCTTTCGCCTCGTTCTCCGCGTGCGCGCACCCCGCCCATGCCGCCAGAAGAAGGACGACGGCCAAAAGCGCCGGTCCGCTTCCTCCTCCCCACTGCCGCCTCTTCGTTGCTCCGTCGCACTCCTTCATTTCTCCAGCCACCTTTCCTTTATGTACTCTCCCGTCGTGACGGGAGCCGAACCTCCGCAGCCGCAGCATCGTAAAAATTCGCTGTTATGGCAAAAGACATGATAAACCTTTACACCGTGTGAGAGTCAAGAGGGGAGAACACAACTCCTCCCGAAAGATCGCGGCGTCCCGCGCATTGTTACGAGCGTTTCTTCCGCAGGAACACGAGCGGAAGCGCCGGAAGGAGCGCGAACGGCGACGCGCCGACGGCCGAGCAGCCGGAACCGCCCGTCGAGGACGTTTGCGCCTCGGCGCGGACCGACGCGACGCGGAAGGTGACCACGCCGGTCTCCCGGTTGTGGTCGAAAGGTCCGTTGTCGGCTATCACGTTCCGCCAGGTCATCAGGCCTTCGCCATCCTCGTAGAAGTCGGGCGGCGTCGCGCCGTCGGGCAGCGCCTGCCCCGGCTTGATCTCGAACTGGATACTCCGCTCCGGTACCACGTACCCCTTCACGGCGCGGACTCCCGCAGCGGCGTCCTCGTACTTCGCGAAGGCCGAGTAGTACCGTACGTTCTCCGGGTAGGAGGCCGTGAACTCGACGATAAGCTCGCCGCCGCCCGATGCGTCCGCGAGCGGTACGTCCTCGTAGGCGAAGGCGTTGTAGAGGGTCGCGTTCATGCTCGCGAGGCTTGCCGATGCCTCGCCGGGAAGGCCCCCGAGGTCCGCCTCGAGATATCCCTCGACGCTCTTGAAGAGATCGCTTCCGCTGTTCCTCAGCTCGTTCTCCACCGCCTTCACGTCGGACTCCCCGGCGGTGCTTCGGGGTTCGGGATCGCTCCCCTCCGCCGCTCCGGAGAGCGAAAACGATTTGCTCCCCGGCGCGTCGCCGACGGTGCAGGTGCCGTCCACGCTCAGCGTGCCGTACTGCCCCGGTCCGACGATCTGATCCGGAGTGTTCCCCTTCACGACGCAGCTCTGCGCAAGGGTCGTCTCGCTGAAAAGGTTGAGGTAGATGCCTCCACCGGACCCTTTGCTGCTGTTGTTCCGGACCGTGGAGCCGTACATGAAGAGTTTGTGTCCATTGAAGATCCCCCCTCCGTACGTGGCGGGATTCGAGTTCCCCTCCACCGTGCAGTTGTGCATCGTCAGCACCGGAGAGTCGTAGGGCGTCGCCGCGTTGATGATTCCGCCCGCGTGGCGACTTTGCACTGTGGACGTGTTGTTGCTGACGACGCAGTCGACCATGGTCAGATTTTTCAGGTTGTAGATTCCCGCGCCGACGGTGTTCCCGGTGACGACGCAGCGCTCCATCCGCAGAGCGGCGTAATTGAAGATGCCGGCGCCGTTGTTGTCGATGTTTCCTCCCGTGATCGTCAGATCCTTGAGCGTGGAGTCGCCCGTCACGTAGAGCACCCTCTTGCCGGAGCCCGTCTGCTGGAGCGTCGCGGGGCCCGTGATCGTCAGCGCCTTGTTGAGAAAGATATAATCGGTCAGCTCGACCTTGGCTATCGTACCATCGAAGACGATCGCGTCGCCCGCGGCGGCGTTCTGCACCGCGTGGCGCAGCGTGCCGGAGCTTCCGTCGTCCGTCCTCTTCGTGACCACCCATTGCGCGCCCTCCGCTCCGGTGTTCGGCAGCAGAAAGCAGACCAGCGCGATGTACAGCGTTCCGAAAAACTTGTTGCCCCGTTTCATGTTCGAGTCCCCTTTCATACTTTAAAAATTAAAGAACTTAAATTATCGAAGTATCTTCCTGAAACCAAGTACACCTTCCCCGTATTCTCCGGAGGAGCAGCAACGGCGCTCCGAGCAGCAGCGCGAAGGAAGAGACGCCCCCCGTCGAGCAGCCTGAACTCCCTGAAGGAGCCGCCTGGGCCTCGGCGCGGATCGAGGCGACGCGGAAGGTCACGACGCCGACTTCGAGGTTATGGTCGTACGGACCGTTGTCGGCGATCACGTTCCGCCAGGTCATTAATCCCTCGCCCTCCTCGTAGAATTCGGGCGGCACGGCGCCGTCGGGGAGCGGCTGTCCCGGCTTGATCTCGAACTGGACGCCCCGCTCGGGGATGACGTACCCTTTCACGGACTGCGTTCCCGCAGCGCCCCCGTACTCGGCGAAGGCGGCGTAGTAGCGGACGTTCTCCGGCCACGAGGCAGTGAATTCTATCACCAGCTCGCCCTTGCCCGTAGCGTCGGAGAGCGACACGTCCTCGTAGGCGAAGGCGTTGTACACCGTCGCGTCGATGCTCGAAAGCCCCGCCGAGACGTCGCCTGGAAGGCCGCCGAGATCGGACTCCAGGAGATTCTTTACAACGACGAAGAGTTCGCTCGTGGGCGAGCGCAGATCCCGCTCGACCGCCGCGACGTCCGGTTCGCCCGCGGTCTTCCGCGGCGCGGGGGAAGCGCCCCCGGCGAATCCGGAGAGCGCCGTCGCGCTGGTCCCGGAAACGTCCCCGATGGTGCAGGTGCCGTCCGTGGTATAGGTACCCCCGTAGTTGGTGCAGATGTTGTCGGGGGTGTTCCCCGTCACCACGCAGCCGTTGGTCAGGCTCGTCATTGGGGAATCGTATCCGATAAATATTCCGCCTCCAAAACCATTACGCACATTGTTTCTTATTTTGCAGTTATTCATGAAAAGCGTGCCCCTGTCGCCGTTATAGATGCCGCCGGCATAGCCGTCGATGCAGACATTGTCATCCACGATGCAGCTCATCATCGTCAGGACCGACGGGTTGTAGCCGTCGTCTAAGTTGGCGATTCCTCCCGCTTTGCCGGACCCGTTCGCCGAGTTGCCGCTCACGTTGCAGTGTGTCATGGTCAGGCTCTTCCGGTTCGTGATTCCCCCGCCTCCGGTGTTTCCGGTCACAACGCACCTCTCCATCGTCAGCGTTCCATAGTTCAGCACTCCCGCCCCGAGATCGCTGGACCTATTGCCGAGATTGCCTCCGGTGATCTCGAGAGCTTTGAACGTGCAGACAGCGGAAGGAGTCACATAAAAGACGCATTTACCCGACGCCGTCTGTTGTATGACCACATGCCCGGATTCGGAGGCATCGATCGTCAACTGCTTGTTGATCACAAGTTTGTCGCCGGTGAGGATGATCCTTTTCATGAATCTCTGGAAAATGATTCTGTCTCCCTCCGCGGCGACCGATATGACGTGGCGTAGCGTCCCCGGAGATCCGTCGTCTCCTCCGTTCGTCACCATCAGGTCGGCGGCGGAGCTTGCGCCTGCGGCGAGCAGGAGCAGAACGAGCGGAAGAATAAGCGCAGTCGCCAGTCGTCTTCTTCCTCTTGTCTGCATTTCTCCGTGGAATCTGTTTGTCGCCGGAGTATTTTCCATCGTCAGTCCCCCTTTTCGCCTATCGCTCTTCTTCCTCGGCATGGTATCCTTCCCGTACATTGAAACAGGTTCAAAACACTGCTTCCCCTCCTGGGCGCATTCTCCCCCCTCCGTCAAGGATGAGGAAAACCGCAAACGGCGAAGACTCGGGCGAGGGCGCTCCTCCAGCCTTCATGCGCTATCATAAACATTGACACAGTGTGAAAGTCAACAGTAACTTTCAATCTATTCTCGGAAGCGCTCGCCGTGAGTGAACGTCTTCTTTACACCGCAGAGGCGCCGCCTGCTGGAGTAATCCGCAGGGCGAAGCAAAGCCTCTTCCGCCCGCAAGCCGACAGGAAGGCGATTGAGCACGACGGACGCTTATTCGGCTTTCGGCCCGTTGCCCTCTTTCTTGAAATAGCGCAGAAGCGGCCCGCCGAAGAAGACGAAGAGAATGCACAGTATCAGCGGAAAGCAGATGGGGTCGAAGATGAACGCCCCGAACCCTCCGTGCGTTTTGATCAGCCCCACCCGCAGGTTGTCCTCGATCATGGGGCCGAGGATGAGCGCGAGGATCATCGGAGGGAGTGGTATCTCCAGAAATTCGAACAGATACCCGACGACCCCGAAGGCGACCATGATGTAGATGTCGAAGAAGCTGTTGCGGATGGCGAACGACCCGATGACGGAGAAGACGAGCACGATGACCATGACCATGTTGCGCGGAAGCCTCAGGATCGAGCCGAAGACCTTGATCCCGACGAGCCCCACGGGAATGAGAAAGAGCTGCGAGATCAGCCCCACCGCGAAGATGCCGTGGACAAGGGAGAGATTCTCCTGAAAGATCAGGGGGCCCGGGCGGAGGCCGTACATGAGCATCGCCCCGAGCACGATCGCGGTGATGGAGTCTCCGGGAACGCCGAAGACGAGCGCCGGGATCCACGTCCCGCCGAGGGCGGCGTTGTTGGCGCTCGTCGGGGCGATGACGCCCCGTATCGCCCCTTTGCCGAACTCGTCGGGGTTCTTCGCCGTCTTCTTCTCGACGCCGTAGGCCACCCAGGCCGCGATGTCGGCGCCGGCGCCGGGCAGAGCGCCCACGCACGTTCCCAGAACCGAGGATTTGATCACCGTCCACTTGTTCCGCCGGATCAGCCGCAGCGCCCCGAGGAGCGACGCCTTCCCGGAGACCGTGATGCTGCTCTCTTTCAGCAGCGCGGGGTTGGAAACGTTCTTCAACACCTCCGAGAGGCCGAAGAGACCGACCATCGCCGGGATGAATCCGACGCCGCTCATCAGCTCCATGTTGCCGCCGGTGAAGCGCGGCATTCCGGTGGTGATGTCGATGCCGACGGTCGCGATCAGTAGCCCGAGGGCGGCGGAGACGACGCCGTTGAAGGGCTTTCCCGCGCTGAGCACGGCGCTCATGCTCAGGCCGAAAAGACCGAGCCAGAAGTACTGGAAGTTCGTGAATCGAAGAGCGAATCTCGCCAGCGGAGGGGCGACGACGATCAGCAGCAGTATGCCGATGAAACCGCCGATGGCGGAGCAGAAGAGGTCGAGCAGCAGAGCCTCCATCCCTCTGCCCTGTTTCGTCAGTTCATAGCCGTCGAGAACCGCCGCGCCGGAAGCGGGGGTTCCCGGAATGCGCAGGAGCGTCGCCGGAATATCTCCGGTGAAAATGGAGGTGAACGAGACGCCCAGGATCATGGCCATACCGGCGAGCGGCTCCATGTAATAGGTTATCGGGATGATCAGGGCGACGCCCATCGTCGCGGTCAGTCCCGGGGTTCCGCCGACGAGGACGCCGAACGCCATCGAGAGAAGCCAGGGAACGAGGATTCCCGGCCGGAACACGGCGAGCACTTCAGAGAGCATGCGCATCCCCTCCTACAATGGAAATCCGATGATGCCCCGCGGCAGCTGGATGTGGAAGACCCTGCCGAAGACGAGGACGATGAAGAGCGTCGTCGACACCGCGACAAGAAGCGCCTTGAAGAACGGTACTTTCAGGCGAAGCATCAGCAGCATGCCGAAGAGAAACGTCGCAAGGGTATACCCCAGCTTCTCCATCAGAGGAACGTACGCCAGCAGCAGGGCTAAAAGCACGGGAACGTTCGCCGTTCCCCGGTTCCAGACGATTTTGCCCCCTTCGCTCCACGGAGTCTTCAGGCCGGCGATGATCTGGTACACCCCTCCGGGAAAAAGAAAGACGCTCAGAAGGAGAGGGAAGAAGCCGGGCCCGGGAATTCGTTTCCCGGCGGAAACGGCTTGAGGAAACGAAAGGCTGGTCCAGAACACGCTTGCGGAAAGCACAAGAAGAATAAGGCCGAAAAAAATCCTCAACAGCTTGATCATGCGCGACCTCCTTAGCGAAAGCGCCCCGCCGGAACTCCGCGGGGCGCTTGGAAACATCGTCTGGATTTTACTTGCTCAAATAGCCTCCGAGTTCCATGACGTTCTTCAGATCGGCGTCCTGCTGCTTCGCGAAGTCGGCGAACTCCTGCGGTCCGCGGATCAGCACGCCGAAGCCGTTCTTCGACATGAAGTCCTTGTACGCGTCGGCATCGACGATCTTTTTCAACGCCTGGTACAGAACGTCGACAACCTCCAGCGGCGTGGCCTTCGGAACGGCGAAGCCCCTCCACGTTCCGGCGGACCAGTCGATGCCGAGTTCTTTCAGCGTCGGTACGTCCGGGTATGCGGGGTCGCGCTGGTCCGACATCACGGCGAGGGCGCGCAGTTCGCCGGCCGCAAGCTGCGAAGCGGCCTCGGGAAGGCTGCACGTGATCACGTCGACATGGCCTCCGAGCAGCTCGATGATCGAGGGCGCGGCTCCCGTGGTGGGAATCCAGCTCACGGAGTTCACCGGGACGCCCGCCTTGTCGAGCATGCCGATGCGGGCGAGATCCCAGACGCCGCCCGCCGCCGTCCCGGAGAACTTGAACGTATCCGGTTTCGCCTTGATGTCGTCGAGAAGCTCCCGCAGCGTCTTCCATGGCGCGTCCGCCTTGACGATGACGCCCGCCGCGTCCTGATTGAGCTGGATGACATAGGCGAAATCGGCTTGGGTCAGGGTGGTGAGCCCCATCCAGTGCATCGTGGCAAGCTCGAGCGTCACCATGGTGACGGTGTATCCGTCGGGGGGAGCGAACGCGCCCGCCGAGTGGCCTACGGCGCCGTTGCCGCCGGTTTTGTTGACCACGAGAAACGGCTTCCCAAGCTCTTGTTCGAGCTGGGACGCCATGAAGCGCGTCAGACGGTCGGTACCGCCGCCCGCTCCCCAGGGGCAGACCACGGTGACGCTCCGCTGCGGATACGCAGCGACGGCGGACGCCATGAAGATGCCGAGAAGAGCCAGTGCAAGGAGAAGTACGGGAACTTTTTTCATGATCTTCGTCCACTTCCTTTCGTATATGCTTGGAGACAGGTGCTTCCCGCTTCGGTTCACACGCGCGGACAGGAAATGATTCCCTCCCTTCCTCGATGAAAGATTCGATACACAGGCAACAGCGGGAATATTCCGCCGGTTAAGTATACCTAATTTTCCGAGGCGGCGCTACGCGGAACCGTGAAATTATAGAAAGAGACGTTACGCAGCGAGCCTCGGGCGTTCGTCCTGCTGTTCAGAATGGCGAAGAAGCCGCATCCGCTCGGCTTCCGCTTCTTCGCCGCCTCGCTGTTGCAGCTCACCTCGCCTTCGACTCCGGTATCCTTCCGGTTCCCGCATCGCCTCTTCGACTTCGCCGATGGCCTTGTTCACCAGATTCATCGTGGAGAGAAGCCCTATGGTGAAGGCGTACCCCGCCATAGCAGCAGCGGTAATCCCAGAAGGAGCGCGAAGGGCGACGCGCCGACGGCCGAGCAGCCCGATCCCCCGGAGGAGACCGCCTTCTCGGCGGCGCGGACCGAACACACGCGGAAAGTTACGATTCCGGCGGCCGGTTCGAGGTCGAAGGAGCCGTTGTCGGTCACCACGTTCCTCCAGGTCATCAACCCTTCGCCCTCCTCGTAGAAGTCGGGTGGTTCCACGCCGTCGGGGAGCGTTTGCCCGGGTTCGAGTTCGAACTGCACGCCCCTGTCCGGAAATTCGTAGCCCGACCCGTCCGAGCGGGCGAAGAGCGCGTAATACCGTGCGCGCTCCGGGTACGATGCCGTGTATTCGACAACGAGGTCCCGACTCTCGATCGTCACGCCCTCGAACGTGTTCGCGTAATACAGCGAGGCGGTCATTCCCGCAAGCGAGGCGCTCGCGTCGCCCGAAATTCCGGAGAGATCCTGCGACAATGCGCCCGATACGGCCCGGAAGACGTCGCTTGCCGGGTCGGTCAGGGCGTTCTTCACCTGCGCGACGTCGGCGTCGCCCGTGATCGACCGGGGCTCGGGCTCCGACTCGCCCGAATAGCCCGAGAAAGCCGTAGCGGACTTGTTCGGGCTCGTGCCGATCTGGTTCGTCCCGTCGGAGGTATATCCGCTGGGGGCGGAGATATTGTCCGGCGTATTTCCGGTAATTACGCACTTTTTCTTCAGCGAGAGGGAGCCCGCGGTTCCAATGCCGCCTCCGCGATTCCCGCAGGAGTTGTTCCGGACGGTGCATCCGACCAGGGCCAGCTGGGCGCCGCCGTTGTAAAGGCCGCCTCCCTTACCCTCCGGCAGGGACGCGGAATTCGATTCGATGGTGACGCTCGCCAACGTCGCCGTTTCCCCCGTGAGGCGGAGGCCGCCCCCCAGATATCCGCTGGAGTTGTTTCTGACGGCGCCTCCCGACATGGTCAGGGTTCCGGAGCCGTCGACGCCGCCCCCAATTCCGTTCGAGTCCGTGGCGTTCGATTCGATGATGCAGTTCGTCAGCGTCGCCGTTCCCGAGAAGCAGACGCCGCCGCCGTAGTACGCGCCCGTATTGTTCGTCACCGAGCAGCCGGTCATCGTCAGCGTCCCTTTGTACACGCATATGCCACCCCCGGAGTAGCCGAGGCGGAGCAGCTTGTTGCCGGAAACGATGCAGTTCGTCAGCGTCGTCACGGACCCCTCGCCCGCGTCGATGGCGCCGCCGTTGCTCCAGCACTGGCCGTCCTTTATCGTGCATCCCTCCATGGTCAGCGCGCCCTCGTTCCTGACGGCGGCGCCGCCGCCGCTCGCCGGGGAGGCTCCCGAGAGCACCAGGCTCTTCATGACGACGGTCGCGCCTTTCGGAACGACGAAATAGCGGGTTCCCGAGTTGTTCTGCGCGGTCGCGATCGTCGCCGGTCCCGTGAGCGTAACGGTCTTCCCGGGAGAGAAACAGACGTCCGCCCGGAGGTACACGGTCCGCGCGGTGTCCGCGAACCGGATTTCGTCCCCGTCCCGGCAGTCGTAGATGACCGTCCGGAGCATTCCCGTCTTGGACGGCCAGTCGGCAAGATCGTCGCCGGGGTCGGTTACGGTCCGGACGACGGCGTGCGCCCGGGACGCCGGGAAGGACAGCAATGCCGCAAGAATCGCCATCAAAACCAGAAACGTGAATCCCTTGTGCCTTGTTATGGTAGCTCGCCTCCCGATGTGTTTCCATACGCATGCGTTTTGCGGACGGAATATGCGTTGTGACACGATAAGCACCGACGGATACGCCTCCGTCCCGAATACCGTGTCGTTTCCGGAGCGAATCCGCGGTTCCTCTACGCTGTTCTTCGGCATCGCAGTTCCCTTCTTTCTTTCCTTGTGGTGCGAATGCGTCCGTGAAGTAGAAAAATTGCGTTTTCCGAAGAGAATAATAAACCTTTACACGGTGTAAAGGTCAAGAGGGATACGGTTCTCTTTTGAATCGTTCAGAATAGGAAAACCCGGACGCGTGAAATATACGAGGACCCGTCCGTCTACCGCCCCGCGCCGCTTTCGTACGGGATGCCGAAATCGTCGCAGATGCCGCGGACGAAGAGGAGGTGAAGGACAGGAATTTCTCTGTCGAGGAAGTCGAAGAGCAGACCGCGTTCGGGGTCTTTCGGGATCGGTTCGAAGCGCGTTATCAGGCCGTGAGGGAGTTCAAGTACCGCCTCGGTCGTCCCCAGGGCGACGACCGGTCCCCCGCAGCTGATGAAGCACTTCACGGGGCGCGGCGTGTCGTCGAAGATTTCGAGGCGGCGGCGGATGGCTTCGGCGACGCTCGGCGCGTCGACGCGCTCCTCGCTTCTGGAGGCGAGCAGAATGTCGACCGTGGGGCGCGGGTCCTCCAGCAGCGTCTCCGCCATTCGGTCTCCGGCCCCGCCGGGGGCCGCGGCCGCGAGGCGCGTCGAAAGGAGCCCTTCGCGGTTGAGGAGATCGAGCATGACGGGAAAGGTGAATTCGGGGTCGGTTCCGCCGTACATGGAGGCGCCGTAGGAGAAGACGACCTGCGCGTTCGCCCCCATGCTCTCGACGGCGCAGAGCGAGGCGAGAATGAAGCCGGGGAAGGAGGCGCTCGCGTTCACGGCCACCCAGTCCCCTTCCCCGACGCCCGCCCGCCGGAGGTACTCCGCAACGACGTCGGCCATGACGGAGCGGGCCGACGCCTGTTTGTCCGGCAGATGCCCCTGGCTGGTCGTAAGGGGCGAGAACTCGACGCCGATCAGGCCGGTTTTCTCCGGGTCAGTCAGCGCATCATACAGGCCGAGCCTGCACCGTTCCTCGTAGAGGACGGCCTCGCAGCGCGCCATCAAGCGCGCCGCCGGTCCATGCCCGATGGCGAAAGCGTCGGCGGCGGTCGCCAACAGAACGAGAAACAGCAGCGGTCGGAAAAGCTTCATACTGTCGACTCCTTGTATCTCGCGGCGGGGCGCCGCGCGGATGCGAAAAGGGCGCGGCGGCTCGCAAGCCCTCCGCGCCCTCTCTTCGGCAGGAAACGGTTACTTCGTGGAGCGCTTCGGCGTGTCGAAGCCGACGATCTCGTTCCACTCCTCGGGGTACGGCGTGGCCTTCACGTCGGTATAACCGAGGGCGTACTTGCTCAGCAGCCTGTCGCCGAGGGCCAGCCAGCGCTGGTTCCAGTCGACCGCGTGGGCGTAGGCGAAGTCGGTGATCAGGGAGAGTGCGCCTTCCTTGTCGCCGGCCTTCAGCATCTCGGCGGCCTTGTCCTGGATCATCCGCGTCTGCACGTAGAGGGGCTTCAGTTTCGCGTCGCGTGCGGCGTGGATCTCCTTGCGGGCATCCTGGTAGCGAAGTCCTGCGAGTTCCTGCACGCGGGTGTTCACCCACCAGCCGGATTTGGGATCGTAGTCGTGGTACCTGTCGCCGATGCCGTAGAACGGCGGCAGCTTGCTCATCACGGGCCACAGGGGGGTGACGTATGTCGTGTCGGGCGCGCCGTATCCGTACCAGCTGATGCCGCGGACTTCCGCGGGAAGGTCTCCCCGGACCTGGGCGATGTGGACGTAGGCCGTCCGCATCATGTTGACGGAGCGCTCCCAACTGGCGGAGGGGTTCTTCTTGCTGGAATTGGCGAAGCGGATGGGGTTGCCCCAGGGGCCCGCCTGGATGCCCTTGCTCAGATCGAAGGGAGTGCCCTCGTACCAATCACCCTTGATGCGGAGAATGTCATGCACGCCGAGCTTCTTGTCCGGCTTGATGGACATCGGGTAGTCGTACTCGTCGGGGCCGAGCTTGAAAGAATCGGGAGCTGCGAGCGAGAGGACTCTCCACTCGCGCCGGGTCGCGTAGAGCGCCGAACTGGGGCAGTAGACGTCGGCGGGGCTGAAGTCCTTCATGTTCACGTCCTTTTCCTCGATGAAACCGTTCTTCACGGCGAACTCGACGAGGTCGGGGCAGTACATGACGTTTTCCTTGTCGGTCAGGTCGAGGTGGCGGAGACGCGCGCGGTTGGCGCCGACGAAGATGTGGTCGTCCGGCATGCGCCACGCGGCCCAGATCTTGTTGCCGTAGAACTCGGCGATCCAGACTTCGTTGCCGTCGGTCAGGGGCATCGTCTCGGGAGCGTCGTACCAGCCGTACTCCTCGACGAGCTTGCCCATGATTTCGACCGCTTCGCGGGCCGTGCTCGCGCGCTCGAGCATGATGTCCTGAAGGATCCAGGCGTCCATCATTCCCACGGCGTCCTTCGCCATGATCTGCTCGACCTTCTTGCTCCGCTCGTCGGTGACCTCGACGGAGTCGGTCGATTCGCTGATGGCGACGCCCTTCTCGTTCATGAAGGAGTAACGGGAGAAGAAGTACCGGAAGGTGTGCGGAACCTGCGGGATCTCGCCGATCACCTGTCCGTCGCCCTCGTAGCCGTGGGCGTCCTTCACGACGCTCCGCATCGAACCTTCCGGCCAGTCGGCCTCGGGAACGATGAAGAGGCGGGTGTTGGCGACTCTGGAGTCGTCGTTGTGGGTGATCATGGCGCTTCCGTCCGCGGAGGCGTCCTTGCCCACCGCGACGACGGTGCAGGCGAGAGCGGCCGAGGAGAGAAGGACTACGCACAGCATGGCGCACAGCATGGTTCTGAATGATTTCAACACGTGTTTTTCCTCCTGTCTGAAAAAAGATAGATGAAGCATACCGAAGCCTTTAAGCGCGCGGTGCACCGGCGGAAATTTCCGCCGGGAGAAGCCTTGCGGGATGCCGCCGTCAGTTCAAGAAGACCTTCGCCGGGTCGGCTTTCGACGGATCGTTCAGAAAACGGCCGAGCCCGTGCTCCTTCAGATCGGAGTAGTTCGGGAAGGAGAGCCGCAGTTCCTTCTCCGGCTCCATCAGGAAGTCGTTCATCTGCCGGATCATGGCCAGCGCCCCGGAGAGATGGCGGCCGACCCTGTCCCACATGGGGCAGCCGACGGAGATGTCGTAGTCGGTGAACAGCAGGCCGTGTTCCGCCGCGGTCTGGAGGAACTCGTCCTTTCCGTCCATCATCAGCTTTTCGGTGATCTTGCCCGCTACTCTGTCGATGAACGGCTCGGGCGTCTCCATCAGGATGACCAGCGAGTCGCAGTAGTCGCCCGCGTCCCGGTGACTCAACCCCCGCAGGTTCTTGGGAGAAGCCTCGCACTTCATCGGAAATTCGGTCGCGGACAGCTCCATCGACGCCATCATCGCCATGTCGAGCGCCCGGTCGTGGGCCACGTAGGTTGAGACCACGGGGTACATGAGGGAGGCCTCGTGCGCGTCGACGAAGAGCGTGATCTTCTCCTTCCGGTTCAGCTCCATGATGGCGAAGGTGAGCTGCTCCGTCAGATTGCCGTCCGGACGGCCCGGATAGGTCCGGTTGAGGTTGCGCGCGTCGGTGTAGTCGAGATTCTGCCCCGAGGGGTAGTGGACGTACGTGAACGGGTCGGGCCACTGGTCGAGCGGCGAGGTGTTCCTGTCGCCGATTCTGTACGGCTTCGGACCGAACGGCGTCTCCACGTGGAGGAACTTCGGATAGGCGTTCCCCAGCATCCCTACGGTGGAGGCGCTCATGTTCGCGTGGGGGCAGATGAAGACACGTCCCTTCTCCACCTTGATGTTCTCCATCATGACGTAGGCGGAGAGCTGCGTGGCGGGTTCGTAGGGGTGCGTCCCGCCGAGGTAGAACATCGAACCGCCGGGCGCGCCCGAGTCGTAGATGTACACCGGCGTGTCCACTCCCGTACCCTTGATGGGGGGGAAGTAGTCGCTCAGCATGACCATTTTGGTGAAGGCGTCCGAGACGACGACCGTCTCCTTCATCGCGCGCAGCTCCGTGAACTCCCTGCCGCCCAGCCACGCGAGCGCCAGCGCGAGCAGCAGCAGGACGATCTTCCGGGGCGTTTTATATCTTTCGTAGTCGAACATTCGCCGTCACCCTACTTTATGTGCAGCGCGCGCAGCAGGAAGGGAATGATCGTGTAGGCGTAGACGATGTCGTACACGATGGTCTTGCGCGTGTTGCGGGAGAACAGCCCCCGAAGGAGGACGAGGCCGCACAGTCCGGCCAGGACGAAATAGATCTGATGGACGATCTCGTTGGATGCGCGAAGGAATTCTTCCATAATCCGAAAATCCTCTCTTTCTAATACACGATAAGCCATCGGAAGTGATTGGCGTACATCAGCATTCCGAGCGCGACGAGCCCCATGAAGAGCGCGGGGACGAGGATCGCCCCGAGGAACGAGACGTACGTCCCCTGATACCCCGAAACTTCTATGGCGACCCTGCCGGAGATCCTCGACGGCGGAAGACAGTCGCCCAGGGGGAAGATGAGGCTGAGGGCCGTGGCCACGATGGTCACGTTGACGCCGACGGAGTTGAAGAGGAAGATCAGCGGCGTCCCCAGAATGATCCCGCTGCTGTAGCTGAGCGAGCCCTGCGCGAACGGGAGCACGACGAGGGCGAAGGCGTAGATCAGGTAGACCGGCAGGGTGACGAAGGTGATGGCGATGAGCCCCCGGACGCCCGTCGCGGTCATGATGTTCACCAGGACGCCGACGCTGATGACGGTCGCGAGCAGCGGAAAGACCTGCTCCGAGGTGTTGGTGAGAACCGTGTACCAATGGCGGGCACCCTTCCGCTCGGGCGAGGCGAGCATGGCGACGGCCGTGCTGATGATGAAGATGAGCGGGATGCCGAGCACCGGCGTCGAGAAGGCCGCGTACTTGGAGAGCAGAATCAGCACCACGAAGACCAGCAGCGGCGCGGCGATACGGAACCAGTTCATCCGTTCGTGCGCTTCGGGAAGGGAGGCGAGCACCGTCTCCTTGTCCTTGGGCGAGCCTCCGCGCAGCAGGTAGAAGACGGTGAAGACCGTGATGAGCGCGATGGGGGCCAGAAGAGGGAACTCGAACCCCACGTAGGGCATGTTGGCCTGCGCGCACATCAGCATGACCCAGAGGTTGATCGGCGGCGCGACGGCGGCCAGCATCGACGTGACGTAGATGAAGGCGACGATGCGCGTCTCCTTGATGCCGCTGAAGCGGAGCACCGTGGCGACCATACCGCCGACGACGAACATGGAGACGCTCCCCGCGCCGGTCAGCGCGCCGGGAATGAGCATGATGACGGCGAGCAGGAAGAAGAGAATCCACTTGCGGTCGAAGAAGCGGTCCACCATCTTGCGCACCAGCGCGTCCATCGCGCCGGTGGCCGAGTAGAAATTGATGAAAATGGAGGCCGTCAGAAAGGTGAAGGCCACGTCGAAGTAGGTGAACGTCCCTTCGACCAGGAGGCGGACCGGGAACCCCAGCCCTCCGGCGAGCGCGCCCACGACGGCTGTGATCACCATCGACAGTTCGGGCGATTTCAATTTCCAGCTCGCGAGGGCGAAGGTGAACACCATCACGGCCAGAACAAACGATGTTTCCGCGTACATCTCAGGACCTCCCGTCCGTTGAAAAGAAAAGACCCCGTCGAGAGGTTACGACGGGGTCCGGTTATTATTTTGCGTACATTGTCTTGGCAAATGCGTTGAGGTCCATCGCGTTGTCGAGGTAGCTTACGGGAATTGAATGCTCTTCACCGAAACGGGTGAACTTCTTGTCCAGATCGCCCTCTTTGTTCACCACGATGTGCGCGGCGTACGGCAGGATGGCGTCGATCGAACGCTCGTCGGCGCTCCCCGGCTTGCCGCGGCGGGCCTTGCCCTCGATATGCGCGGCGACGACCTGGATGTTCAGCTCCTTGGCCTTCTCCATGATCGCATGCAGACGGTCGATCTCCTGATCGATCGTGATGCCGGAAGCGCCCAGCCCCTTCGCGGAGGAACCGATGACGACGAGGATGGTCTTGTATCCGCCCGCCGCGATGTCCTCGGGCTTCGGCTCGGCGTTGTAGGTCAGCTGCTCCACGACGCCCGCGCGGGCGACCAGCAGGCGGCCCATCTTGCCTCCGGGTCCCTGCCCCGCGTTGGTGATCAGCAGGGGTTCTTCCCCCTTGGGCGCCTCGGCGCCGGTCACGGCCGCGAACGAGACGGACGCGAACAGCAGGCAGACGAGCAGAGAGTACGCTGCGATTTTTCTCATAACAAAGAAACCTCCTTTGGAATTATGATAAAGGAACATGACGAATTCATATCGGCGAACGATACGGCGTGTTACTTTTCGAAATAAGAATATACTTCCTTGCATTATCGCACCCAATGCACGGCACATAATGTTGTATATATCAACAACAGCAATAATATACCTCCGCCCGAGCGCTGTCAACATAGACCTGACAAGGGTGGAAGAATCAGTGTTTTAATGAATAGACTATACAAATACGAAAAGTTTGCCGCACTCGAAAACCCGTCCTTTACGCTAACGGCAAACGCTGATCTTCATTCCGATATGCCCACCTTCTTTTGATCTGTTGTGGTATTCTTTCTCCAGACGATATACGTTCGACGACTCGGGGTGATCCGTATGATTGTTCGAGGCCGCGCCTCGTTGCAGTTTTTTTCGACGCTTCTTCTTGCGCTCCTCCTTTGGAGCGGGAGCGCGCATGCCGCTGGATTCCCGCCCGCGATGATCCGCGACGCCTCCCGCGCCGTGAAGATGCTGGTGACGGAGGGGAACGGCGACCGCATGGGGCAGGGGACGGGTTTTTTCGTCACCCCCGACGGCCTGATGCTGACGAACTACCACGTGGTCGAGGGGAACAGGACGATCAAGATATGGGACGAGAAGAACCTCTACGACATCGTCCGGATCGTGGCGTTCGACAAGAACGCCGACGTCGCCCTGCTGGAGACGAACTATCCGAAGTCGTCGGTGCGCCACCTCCCTCTGAGGAAGGACGTCGTCGAACTCGGGGAGCCGATCATGGTGCTGGGGTATCCGCGCGCCTTCCAGCTGGGGGACTCCATCACCGTGACGAAGGGGGACATCAGCTCCATCAGGAAGGTCGGCGACGACACGCTTGTGCAGTTCACCGCCTTCGTGGCGGGGGGCTCCAGCGGCAGCCCCATCATCGACGAAAAGGGGCGGGTCGCCGGAATCGTGACCAGCGAGCTGACCCTCGGACAGGGGATGTTTCTGGGACTGAGCGCGCCGTCGATTCTGCGGTATGTCGGCGAGCACCTGCCGAAGGTCGAGGAACTTGTCGTCGATCTGCCTCCCGCGGCGCCCGTCGTCCGGACTCCCGCGCCTCCCGCCGCGCCGCGCGAACCTCCGTCGGACACATCCGCGATGGTGAAAGAGGCGCAGGAGCTTCTGAACGCGCTCGGGTACGATGCGGGAACAGAGGACGGCGTGTACGGTCCGCGGACGTCCGCCGCCGTGAAGGCGTTCCAGCGGGTGAAGAGGCTCCGCCGCGACGGACATGTGACGAAGAAGCTGCTCGACCTTCTGCGCGAGGAGAAGCGGGCATCGGACGAGACGCGGGCCGCCGCCATCGCGAGGGAAGTTCAAACCCTCACGGAGAACGCGATGCGGGGAAGCCCGGACGCGATGCGCGAACTCGGCCTGCTCTACCGCGAGGGGCGGCGCGTTCCGCCCGACTACGCCAAAGCCGCCGGATGGCTGCGGATGGCTGCGCTGCACGGCGACGTGCGCGCTCAAACGGCGCTCGCCTCCATGTACCGGTACGGCCTCGGCGTACCGCCGGACCGCATCAAGTCCGCCTCGTGGATGACCGCCGCCGCGGAGCTGGGGCACGCGCCCGCGCAGCACGCTCTCGGCGAGATGTTCGCCGGCGCCATCGGCGTGCCGCTGGACAGAAAGCGGGCGTTCGCATGGTACCGCAGCGCTGCGGAACAGGGGTACGCCCCGGCCCAGCACGCCCTCGGCGAGGCCTTCGAGCGCGGCGTCGGGACGCCCCCCGACGGGCGGCAAGCGCTCCTCTGGTACGGCAGAGCGGCCGAACAGGGGAACGAAGACGCACGGAAGGCGCTCGCCAGGCTGCGAGGGAGGTAGGGGAACCCCCCGCCCTCCTGCGCGGGGACTGCGGCGTCGGAACGCTCATCTCTCTGCTCGAACGGAATCTTTACGGCGCTCTCGCCGCGGGAGCGCTTTTTTTTATACTTCGAGCCGCTTTTCCGTTTATTGATAATGATTTTCAAAACTAAATAAGTCATACTTGGATTGACAACTCGACTATTTAATGTATAATGAAAACATGTGATACGTTCCTTTCTTCACCAATCCCAAAGAGCAGTTCAATTTCATATCTCAGGAGGTTCCCATGGCGAAAGTGCATTACCCCCTCTTTATCAAGCAGGACGCGGACGGTTTCTGGGCGCTCTTCCAGAACAACTTGGCGAATTTCGCATGGCTTGTGGTTTTCATGCTGGGAGCGGGCTTTCCCGCCGAACTGGTCTTCGGCCAGATGGTCCCCGGCGCCGCGGTCGCGGTGGCTCTTGGGAATTTCGTGTATGCGGGCATGGCCAAGCGCCTTGCGGAGCGGGAGGGGCGGCTCGACGTCACGGCGCTCTCCTACGGTATCAGCACCCCGATTCAGTTCATCTATATGGTCGTCATCGCGGTCGCCATCAAAAACGCCACCGGCGACCCGTACGTCGCGTGGCAGGTCGCCGTGGGCGCGTGCCTTCTCGGCGGCATCATCCTCGTGGTTGGTTCGTTCGTCGGCCGCCAGGTGCAGAGCTTCCTTCCCCGCGCGGCGATGCTCGGCGCGCTGGCCGGAGTCGCGCTCACCTTCATCGCGGGCGAACTCTTCTTCGTCACCTTCAACAATCCGCAGATCGGCACGCTCGCGTTCGCCATCATCATCATCGGCATGATCGGCAAGGCGACCATGCCCGGCAAAGTCCCGGCGACCCTCGTCGCGGTGGTGCTGGGAACGATCCTCGCCTTCGTCTTCGGCGTCGCCAGCGTCGAAAACATCACGAAGGCCACGCAAAGCCTCGGACTCTACATTCCGATGCCCGGAACAACCGCCTTCACCGGCCTTCAGCTGCTCTTCGGACAGTATTCGCACCTCCTCGGCGTCATCATCCCGATCTCCATCTACAACCTGATCGAGACGATGAACAACGTCGAAGCCGTGGCGACGATGGGCGACGTCTACGACGTCAAGGCCTGCCAGTTCACCGACGGCTGCGGCACCATCCTCGGTTCGCTCTTCGGCGGCATCCTTCCGACCACCGTCTACATCGCCTCGGTCGGCGCGAAGGACACCGGCGCGGGACAGGGCTACTCCATTCTCAACGGCGTCGTCTTCCTCGCCGCCGCCTCCCTCGGCCTCGTGGGCGCCATCTCCGCCATCATCCCGGCGGCGGTCATCGCCCCGATCCTTGTCTACGTCGGCGTGGTCATGGTGGCGAACGCCTTCATCCGCTCGCCGCACCACCATGCGCCCGCGGTCGCCATCGCGATGATTCCGTACCTCGCGAACTACCTGGGGACGCGCTTCAACCGCGGCGCGATCGACGCCTTCCCCTCCGGCGCGAGCATCATCCAGGGGATCTCCCCCGCGATCATGCCCCTGGCGCAGGGCGCGATGTTCACGGCCCTCTGCTGGGGCGCGGTGACGGCGTTCCTGATCGACAAGGACTACATGAAGGCCGCGATCATGAGCGGCGTGATGGCCGTCCTCGCGCTCTTCGGCTTCATGCACGCCCCGGCGATCCGCTTCCTCGGCGGCGGCCTGCAGAACCAGTTCGTCATCGGATACGTCGTGATGACCCTCTTCTTCCTCGCCTACCACCACATGAATCAGAAAGGCATGATCTCCGAGGTCGCCCGCCCGGGGATGGACGAGTAACGCACGTCCGGAGCATTAAAAAAACCGCCTCTTCGGAGGCGGTTTTTTTATATCCGAGCCGATGCTAGAGCGCCCCGACCCGTTCGAGGTCGCCCTCTTCGGAGAAGCGCATCGGCTCGGGCGAGGAGAGCACGCGGATGTTCGCGTCCTTCGACAGCTCGTCGAAATAGGCCTCGGAGACGACGATGGAGGAGAGTTCGAGCGTGTTCTTTATCTGCACGATCCGGCACTCCTTCGCGGACTTGGGGGCGCAGCCCGAGATGGCGATGGTGATCGCGTCGCGCTCGTCGTTCGCCAGCAGCGGAATGGCGCAGCCGCGGATGTCGCCGGCGGTGACGCCGTTCGTGTAGGTGCTTGCGAAGTTCAGCCCCCGGACGGCGCGCAGGGTCGTTATGTCGGCAAGGCCGATGCCGATGGCGTTGCCGGCGGAGTGCTCCGTCAGCCCGAGCACGACGACGACCTCGGGGGAGGCGATCTCCTCGAAACCGAGCGCCCCCTTCATCGGACGCCCCGAAATGTTCGGGTCCATCCCCGCCCCGCTGATCTCCTTGCCGATCCGCTCCACCACCAGGATGTCGATATCTTTGGGAATGAGCCGCCCCATCGCGGCCTTCGCCTCGCGGAGCAGCTCCTCCTCTCGTTGGATGCAGCGTTCGGGCGGGATCGCCTCGACGATCATCGTCTCCTCGTAGGCGTTCTCCACGATGGCGAGGCCGAAGAGGACGGGCGCGCGCTCCAGGAAGAGCGTCGCCGCCGAGAGGACGCTCGGCCCCAGCCTGGCGACTCCCCGCCCGTGGATGGCGGTCGCCCCCTTGTGCTTGCCCAAACCCACGGCCATCATCTTGCACAGTCCGCTCTCCACGGACATCTTGAAGTCCGTGTGCGCCTTCACCCGGTTGCAGAGGACGATGCCGTCCGACTCGAAAGCGTTCGTGTCGCACCAGACGTCGATCCCGTCCTCCGTCCTCCCGAGCGGCGTCGCCTCCATGGAGGAGTGAACGGGCGCGTCGACGGACGATTCCGTGACGCCCAGCCCCTCCAGAATGTGCAGCTGCCCCTCGGCGGTCGCGCCGCCGTGGCTCCCCATCGCGGGCACGATGAACGGTTCGGCGCCTCGCTTCTTCAAGAAGGAGACGACGGAGCGCAGCGCGGGAACGATGTCGGCTATCCCCCGGCTCCCCGCCGCCACGGCGATCCGCTTTCCGGAGAGGTCCGGAAGCGCCAGAGCCTCCATCGATGCGAGCGCCGCGCCGTGCACGTCGTCGAGCCGGACGTGCGGAAAGAGCTGCTCCGCGCGGAACATGCGGGGAAACTCGGGCCCCGCTCCCGTTTCGAGCACGTAGGGAATACGTTCAGGCCACATGACGTTCTCTCCTTTCTACCGTAGCAGATGCACCAGCCCGAGGCTCAGCGACGGTATGAACGTGATCAGCAGCAGGGCGAATCCCATCGAGAGGACGAACGGCATGATGTTTTTCGAGATCTTCTCGATGCTCTCCCCGGAGACCGCCGACGCCACGAAGAGGTTGATTCCGTAGGGGGGCGTCACGAAGCCGATCGCCAGGTTCACGGTGATGATGACGCCGAACTGAACGGGGTCGATGCCGAGGCGGGTGACCACGGGCAGAAGGATGGGCGTCAGGATGATGACGGCGGCGATGTTGTCCACGAAGCAGCCGATCACGAGGAGGATGAAGTTCAGCAGCAGCATGATGACGATGACGTCCGTGGAGAATCCGCCGAGCCACGCCCCCAGTTTCGCGGGGATCTGCGCCATGGCGAGGTAGGCGGCGAACGCCATGGAGAAGCCCACCATGAAGGAGGTGGCGCCGTTGACGAGCACCGCGTCCTTCAGCGCCTCGTAGAGCGTCGCGAAGGTCAGCTCCTTGTAGACGAAGATGCCGATGAAGACCGAATAGACCACGGCGACGACGGCGGCTTCGGTCGGGGTGAAGACGCCGCCGTAGATGCCGCCGAGGATGATGACCGGCACGAGCAGCGCCCAGACGGCCTCGCGGAAGGCCTTCCCCGCGTCGGCGAGCGTGTGGACCTTCCCGTCGCCCATATACCCCTTCTTCCGCGCGATGACGTAGCAGTTGAGCATGAGCAGCACGCCGATGATCACGCCGGGAACGACGCCCGCGAGGAAGAGATCGCCCACGGAGGTTCCCGAGACGATGCTGTAGAGAACGAACGGGATGCTCGGCGGGATGATGACGCCGATGGTGCCCGCGGCGGCGGTGAGCGCGGAGGCGAACCCCGCGTCGTAGTTGCGCTCTTTCATCGCGGGGATCATGAAGGAGCCGATGGCCGATACCGTCGCCGGTCCCGAGCCGGAGATGGCGGCGAAGAACATGCAGGCGAGCACCGTGACCATGGCCAGCCCCCCGATGATGAACCCGACGAGGCTTTCGGCGAGCGCCACGAGCCTTCGCGAGATGCCGCCGTAGCTCATCAGCGCCCCGGCGAGGATGAAGAAGGGAATGGCGAGCAGCGGGAAGGAGTCGAGCGACGAGAACGATTTTTGCGCGATCATGATCAGCGAGACGTTGGTGGTGAAGTGGAGCATGATCGCCGTGGCCAGGCCGAGCGCGATACCGATGGGGATGCTGGTGGCGATGAGGACGATCAAAAGCGCGAAGAGCAGCAGCGTCTCCATCAGCAGGCCTCCCCCTTTCGCAGGTCGCGGACAAGTTCCATCATGTCCCGGAAGAGGCGGATCGCCATCATGGCGCACCCGACGGGCACCGAGGCGTACGCCCAGGCGATGGGGATCTGCATGGCCGCCGAGACCTGCCAGCGCCGGATAAGGAACTGCGTGAGCACGCTCCCCTGCCAGGCGATGAAGAGCGCGAACGCGCACCAGACCAGCAGCACGGCGAGTTCATACCATTTTCGCAGGCGCCCCTTCATGAGGTCGACGAGCATCTCCACGCGGAAGTGACGCCGCATCCGCACCGCGTAGCTGGCGCCCACCCACGTCTGCCAGAGAAAGACGTAGCGGGCAAGTTCCTCGCTCCACGAAAGCGAGTTCTGGAACACGTACCGCATGACCACCTGGATAAAGATAAGGACCACGTTGAAGGCAAGACTGGTCACCAGAAAGACTTCTTCGATTCTGTCGAACGCGTTGCGCACTCTTCTCCCTCCCCTTTACAGCGCGCCGCAAGGGAAAGACGGTCCCCCGCGGCGCGAATGCATCGTTTCTCTGTTCTCCGAACGGGCGATCTCCTAGTCCAGGTTGGCCTTCTTGGCCAGCTCGACAAGCTCCGCGCCGATGATGTCCTTGAACTGGTCGTAGACGGGAAGCGTGGCGTCGATGAAGAGCTGCTTCTCTTCGGGCGTCAGCTCGTTGATCTGCAGGCCCACCTTCTTGAGTTCGTCGAGGAACTTGTGCTCCTGCTCCTCCGCGAGCACCCGCTGCTCGACGACGTACCGCTTTCCGGCGTCTTCGACGATCTTCCAGAGATCCTCCGGCATCGACGCGAAGAAGTCGTCGTTGGCGACGAGCATCGTGGCGGAGTAGACGTGTCCGGTAAGGGAGTAGAACTTCTGCACCTCGAAGAATTTGGCGGTATAGACGAGGACGACGGGGTTCTCCTGGCCGTCCACGGTGCCCTGCTGCAGGGCGGTGTAGAGTTCGCCGAAGCTCATGGGCGTGGGGTTCGCGCCGAGCATCTTGAAGAACGCGAGGTGGAGCGGGTTCTCCATCGTGCGGAGCTTGATTCCTTTAAGATCGTCCGGCTTGCGGACGGGGTTGCGGTTGTTGGTGATGTGTCTGTAGCCGTTCTCGCCGTACCCGAGGTTCCGCATCCCGAGGGGCTTCAGCAGCTCGTCGACCTTATGGCCGAGTTCGCCGTCGAGGGCCTTGAACGCCGTTTCCTTCGACTTGAAGAGGAAGGGGAGGTCGAACACCTGGAAGCGCTTGTCGAAGCCGGCGAGCGCCGACGTCGCGGGGATGGCCACCTGCACGGTTCCCAGCTGGACGGACTCGATAAGTTCCCTGTCGCCGCCGAGCTGTCCGTTGGGGTAGAGTTCCACGGAGATCCGGCCGCCGCTCTTCTCCTCGATGTCCTTCTTGAACACGTCCCGCATGATGATATGGTCCGACTGCGTCTCGGGAAGAATATACCCGACCTTGATCACAAACTCCGGCGCCGCGAACGCCGCGCCCGTCAACACAACCGTAAGAACCGCCGCCAATGCCGCTATTCCGTACATACGCTTCATTACAACCCCTCCTTTTGCATAGACACATCCGCGTCTCCCCGGCGCTCCGTCCGGAGAAGCCTTCAGCGCGCCTCGATCAGCACCGTTTCCGCATCGGCATCCACGACGACCCGATCACCGTCCTTGAGAACCGTATAAGGATTTTCCTCCAGCCTGTCCACCACCGGCACCTCGGCGACGACGCAGGAGGAGACGAGCACCGGCTCCACCTCGTCGACGATGATGGCGGCCGGAAGATTCCCGCGCATCTTGAGCTGGTAGAGCCCGTCCATCATGACGACCGAACTCCCCTTGCCCGACTTGACGACGAGGATTTTCCCCGCCACGCTCTTTCCGTGGAGCGCGTGCCCCTCCTCGATGACGACGCCGGTTTCCGGGTCGCACAGGTAGAAACAGATCGCGTCCTTGGAGAGAAGAACCTCTCCCTCGCCCTTACCTTTGTACACTCTTCTGCAGCGCATGGTCCGTTCCGGAGCCATCACGACACCTCCCCGCGCACGGCGGCTTCGATGCACTCCGAGAGTCTGCGGATCGCGAAGGTCTGCCCCCGCCGCTTCCGGTAGTACATGTTCTTCGGAGAGTCCGTCACGCCGGTACCTCCCTCGAACGTCTTCCAGCACGGCTCGTCGATGCAGGTGTCCGGCACGAGGCGCGCGCCGAAAGCCTCGATGGCCCCGATATGTCCGGAACGGCGCGCAAGCTCGATGGCGTCCCACGACGTCAGCACCCAGAAGGAGACGTCCGGGTGGACTTTTTTCCCCTCGACCCGCCCGGCGAGATCGATCAGCTGATCGTACGTATAGTGCGGACAGCCGAGCATCACCGAATTGATCCTGCCGCCCTTTTCGGAGAGCAGCTCCTGCTGCTCCGCGAGATGCTCGTTCTTCACGACCAGCTCCGCCGCGGGCGCGACGCCGCCGAAAGCCGCCCGCATATCGGGCGCTTCGGGCGTCGTCCCGAGGATATGATACATCGGAACGGCCCCGCTCGTATTCAACTCCGCCCCCAGGTAGAGCAGCTCCTCCGGGGTCGGCCGTCTTTGAAAATTCCGCAGGCGAAACACCGGCGTATGCGATCCGACGAACCGCCCGACGTACCACCCCATCATACCCCAGTCGTACGCCTCGTTCAAATCCGCTTCCACATCGACGAGCATCGTGCCCTTCCGGTTCTCCGCGAAGTGCAGACCGTACCGGGGCGTGACGCCCGTTACCGCGCACGCGAGCGCGCTCACCGACGACTCCCTGTTGGAGCGCGCACCGAGGACCGCGTTGACGTACGGCGTCGCGCTCGACTCGGAGAAAGCCACGTGTTCGCCGTACGCGGGTACGTTGCCCGCCAGCTCCGGCGTGCAGCAGTAGGTCAGCTTCGCCCCGATCCTGCGGTAGACGTCGAACGTCCGCCACGCCAGCTCCCGCTCCGCGTCGGTCACGTCGGACACGCCGTTCAGCTCCTCGACCGCCCACGCCGGGTTGGTCGTCGGCGGCACCTTGCAGTACGCGCCGCCGTCGACAAGCAGTTCGCACCAGTACGTATCGCCCTCCTGGCCGCTGAGCGCGACATGCGCCCTCGTGACCGGGATCATCTCGTCCGCCTCGAAGGTCGTCCCCAGAGCCACCAGCAGCTCCATCGCCCGCTGCGTTCCGTACCCGCGCTCTCCGTCGAGCATTCGTTTCTCTTCGTCCCGCAACTTCACCCATACACACCCCGCTTTCGCTCTCTTGCCAAGCGTTTCCAGGCGCGCCTTTTTTGAACGCATCTTGCATGCAAAATTATTTTACAACACCGATCAATTCTCCGCAAGGGGGAGGCGAGTCTCCGCCGAAGAATTTTCGAAAGCTATCAACCCGCGTTGAATCAGGCGTTCAGGAAGTTCGAGAGGATGTACCCTTCGCTGAGGGCGATATGATTGTCCAGCACGACTCTGATCTGCTCCTCGTCGCGGCCCCGCATGCTTGCGAGAATCTCCTCGTGCTGCGCTATGGTGTTCAGCGTGTCCTTGAGCGAGAAGAGCGCGAGGATCTGCATGCGCCCTATCTGCGACTGAAGAGAAAGCAGTATATCCCGGATGCGCTTGTTGGAGGCGTATTCGATGATCCGCATGTGCAGCGCCCTGTCGCCTTCAGCGACGATTTTTCTGTCGAATTGCGCCCCCGACTCCACCTTGACGCGCAGCTCCCTCCAGAACGAGGCGATCTCTTCGAGCGCCTCGTCGGGAATCCGCTTGGCGGCGGACTGGAACGCGATGGTTTCCAGCGCGCGCCGAATCTCGTAAATCTCCTTGATATCCTCGACGGAGATCTCCGTGACGAACGCGCCCCGTCCCGGAATCACGCGGACGAGCCCCTCCTTGCTCAGCATCCTCAGCGCCTCCCGCACGGGGGTACGGCTCGTGCCGAACATCTCGCCGAGCGGTATCTCGCTCAGGGGCGCGCCGGGGGGGAATCTTTTTTCAAGAATCTCCTCGCGGATCTTGTCGCATACGAAATTCGTCAAACCGTCTTTATTACGCAATTTGGGCATCCATTATCACCGCTCGTTGTTTTTTTTCGACTATGTCTTTCGCCGCCCCGCATCGTTCGGGGAGGAGAGAGCGCTTCCTATCATACAGCGCGAACGGTCATTTTCATATCGCCGGAACGAATTCTCCGCCCGTTCGCGGCGAACCTCGACGGCCGAACGTCGGGAAACACGGAAGCTCCGCTTGCGGAGGAAGCGTCGCGCCCCCCTTCGGTTCGCGGATATTCGCGCACCCTCCGATCATCGCATTCGGCACGCCCCGACCGACGGCACGCGTTTCTCTTCGCCCGGAAGCGCGCTTCGCGTCGCGTTTAGAGATGACATTTCCCCATCCCTTCGTTCCGGGACGCGATCCTTGTCCCGCCCGGGGATAACAGTATCGCTGTCTCGTCACAATTATAGAAAAACCTATTGACATTGATAGCTTTGGCTGATATAACGTGAACATCATTTTTCAAGGAGCGGATTTTTCATGGCGCAGGCATTCCTTTTCAGCGGCATAGGTAACGGTTCCTCCTCCTCTTCCGGTTGGTCCGGAAGGGCTGGTCTTCCTGTGCCGGCAGGGGAGACGCCGCAGCCGTAGCAGTTTCGCACCCTTGAAATCGAAGCATCGGAATTTCGCAGGGAATAGAGGCCGGAGGGGACACGCCCTTCCGGCCTTTTGCATATTCAAAGGAGGGATCGTTCATGCACCCCCATCTTTTCACGCCGGGACCGGTCGAGGTTCCGCATTCCGTCCGCGCGGCGGGCGCCGCGCCCCTCGTCGGGCACAGAAGCGAAACGTACTTCGCGCTGCTGGAGGAGATCGCCGCGCTGCTGAAGAAGCTGCTGCGCGCCTCGCAGCCCGTGATCGCGATGCCGTCGTCGGGCACCGGCGCGCTGGAGGCCCTTGCCGCCAACCTGCTCGACCCCGGCGACGCCGTGATCTCCTTCTCGTGCGGCGCGTTCGGCGACCGCTTCCGCGAGATCGCCTCCCGGCGGGGCGCGACCATCCTCCCCGTCGACATCCCACGAGGACGGACGGCGACCCCTTCGGACGTGCGGAGCGCTCTCGAACAACACCCCGGCGCGGCGGCGGTGCTCTTCACTCATAACGAGACTTCGACGGGCGCGCTCACCGACCTTCAAGCCTGCGCTTCGGTCCTGCCGGAGGACGGGCCGCTCGTCCTCGTCGACGCGGTCAGCTCGCTCGGGGCCGTCCCCTGCTTTCCGGAGGACTGGCGCATCGACGGCCTCGCCTCCTGCTCGCAGAAGGGGCTGCTGACCCCTCCGGGGATCGGAATCGTCGCCCTTTCCGAGCGCGGATGGAAGCGCGCGGCGTCCCGTCCGTCCCCCTCCTACTACTTCGATCTCCCGCTGCACCGACGTTTTCTGGAGAAATCGCGCCCGCAGAACCCGTACACGCCGCCCGTCACACTGCTCTACAGCCTCGCGGAGGCGCTGCGCTTCCTCGACGGGCTCGGCTTCGAACGGAGGTTCGCCGACGTCGAACGGACGGCGCGGGCCTTCGAGACCGCGTGCGAGTCGATGGGGCTCTCCCTCTTCGTGAAGGAGCAGGGGATACGCTCCCCCGCCGTCACCGCCGCGACCGTGCCGGAGGGGCGGGCGGAGGAGATGAAGCGCGCGCTCGCCGAACTGGGCGTCGAGGTCGCCGAGGGACAGGGGAAGGAGCCGATGCTCCGCGTGGCCCACTACTCGCCCGGCGGCTGGCCGGAGCTGTGCCTCGTCGCGGGAAGCCTCTACGGCGCGGGGCGCGCGTGCGGACTGGAACTTTCGCCGGACTTTTTGGAGCCCGCGTGGAACTGCTGGAAGAAAGGGGCGTGCACACAATGAAAGTACTGGTAACCGATACGATCTCCGAGGCCGGAGTCGTGCTGCTGCGAAAAGAGCCGGACTTGAAGGTGGAGGTGCTGTTGGACCTCTCCCGCGAGGAGCTGCTTGAGGCCGTCGCCGACGCGGACGGGATGCTCACGCGGAGCGGCACGCCGCTCGACCGCGAAGTGTTGGACGCGGCCAAAAAGCTGAAGGCCGTCGCGCGCGCCGGTGTGGGCGTGGACAACATCGACATCGCCGCCGCAAGCCGACGCGGGGTCGTGGTGATCAACGCCCCCACGGGGAACACCCTCGCCGCCACCGAACACACCATGGCGATGCTGCTCTCGCTCGTCCGCAAGGTGCCGCAGGCGTGGAACTCCGTCGCCGCCGGAGAGTGGAAGCGCAGCCGCTTCATGGGGATGCAGCTCTCGGGGAAGCGCCTGCTCATCGTCGGGCTGGGGCGCATCGGAACCCAGGTCGCCCTCCGCTGCCGCGCCTTCGGCATGGAGATCATGGCCTTCGACCCCTACGTGTCGAAGGAGAAGGCCGACCGTGCGGGGGTGCAGCTCGTCGACGACCTCAAGGGAGGAATGGCCCTCGCCGACGTGATCACGCTCCACGTGCCGCTGACCAAAGAGTCGCGGGGAATGCTCGACGCCGCGACGCTTCGGGCATGCAAGCGGGGGGCCTACCTCGTGAACTGCGCGCGCGGCGGCCTGGTCGACGAGGAGGCCTGCGCCGAGGCCGTCCGTTCGGAAATCCTCGCCGGAGCGGCGTTCGACGTCTTCGACGGCGAGCCCGTCAGAGCCGACCACCCGCTGCTGGCTTCGGACATCCGGGCGAAGGTGATCCTCACGCCGCACATCGGCGCGAACACGGAGGAGGCCCAATCCGCCGTCGCCGCGATCGCCGCGTCGAACCTCGCCGCCGCGCTGCTCGGCAAGCCGTACGAGCACGCCGTCAACCTCCCCTTCAGCGAACAGCTCCTCTCCGACGGCAGCCGCGCCTACCTCTCCCTTGCCCGCAAGATGGGGTACCTCGCCGCGAACCTCCTGCGCGAGCCCGTCCGCGAGATCAAAGTCGCCCTCCGCGGACCGCTCTTCACCTGCGGCGACGAACCCGTCTGCTTCGAAGTCCCCTACCACTACTCCCCCTTCACCGTCGCCGGACTCAAGGGGATGCTGGAGTTCTCGCACGGCCCCGAGGTGAACTACATGTCCGCGCCCCTTCTGGCCGAGGACAAGGGCATCGCCGTCGAGGAAACCCGCGCCGACGGAGGTACCTACCGCAACCTGCTGGAGCTTTCCATAGCCGCCTCGGGGGGGCGCACGGTCGTCACCGTCTGCGGCACCGTCACCGAAGAGGGGCGGCAGCGCGTCGTCAAACTCGACGGCTACCCGATCGAATTCGTCCCCGAAGGAGTGGTGCTGCTCTTCAGCAACCACGACCGCCCCGGCGTCATCGGCAAGGTCGGCACCCTGCTCGGCGAGGCCGGGTCGAACATCGCGAACTTCGCTCTCGGGCGCAAGAACGGCAGCGGCCTCGCCGTCGCCGCCCTCCAGATCGACAACGACGTCCCCGACAAAGTCGTCGAGACGTTTAAAGCCGACGCCGACCTCCTCTGGGCCGTCAAGGTCGACTTTTCGGAGGCGGCGCGATGAGCTGCGGGCAAGAGCATGAGAAGGAGGAGATGAACAGTATGAAGCCGGAAAACACAGGGGAGCGTTCCCCGGAGGCGAAAGAGGCTGAGGGGACGAGTCCCCTGCTACCGAAGGGAGCTGCGGGAAAGCGCATTTTCCTCGTCCGGCACGGCGAGACGTCGTGGAACCGCGAAGGGCGCTTCCAGGGGCAGATCGACGTGCCGCTGAACGATATCGGACTGCGCCAGGCCGACGCCGTCGCCGACGCCCTGAAAGACGTCCCATTCGACCGGATAATCTCCAGCAACCTCTCCCGCGCGCTCCGCACCGCCCTCCCCCTCGCCTCCCGCATGCGCCTCGGGATGGGCGTCGAAACCGACGACGACCTCAAGGAGATCGGCCACGGCCTCTGGGAGGGACGCACCGCCGCCGAAGTGGAGGCGACGTACCCCGGAGCCCTCGCACTCTGGCACACCCGCCCCGAGACCGTCGTCATGCCCGAAGGGGAGAGCCTCGCCGACGTGCAACGCCGTGCCTGGCCCGCTCTGCTGCGCATCGCGGAAGGAAAGGGAGAAACCGTCGCCGTCTTCACGCACGACGCCGTGCTCAAAGTTCTGCTGATGAACGTGCTCGACTGCCCCCTCTCCAGCTTCTGGCGCTTCCAGCTCGCCAACGGCAGCATCACTCTGCTGGAGCTGGGAGACAAAGGGTGGCGGATTCCCCTGATGGGCGAGGCGGGGCACTTGGGAAGCGTCTTCGGGAAGAGGGCGGAGCAGAAGGGGTTGTGAGGGAGACAACAGCCCGGCGATGCCTGTACATTGGCTACGGCGGGCTGTTGCATCAGTTGTAACAGAAGCACTCAGGCGGTTTTTCCGAAGTCTATTTTTTGGCTTAATTTACAGATTTTTAAATATATTGCAAAAACCTCTTTCGCGAATTCAATTTTTCGGCGGAGAGGTGATTTTCGACGAACTTATTACTTACTTATTGCATCATTTTATTAATCAAGCCACGGTTCATTCTACGAATTTTACGTTCAAGCCACTTGTCGTATTTTTTCATTTCAGACATGTTAAGAACATTGTTCCCAATTTCATGCTTTAGCCCAATTATTATATCTGACGGCAATTTATCTTTATATTTAGAAAATAAAAAGCATGCGGGCTCATTGTTTGACATTTTAAACCCCACAGAACTAAGGAAAAAAAGTGCTATAATCTTTACCTCTTCAGGTAGTTGAGATTCATCAATAAGAAGTGTAGTGTTTTCTAAAGTTTTTTTAAAAAAATCGTATCCATAGCCCTCTTTGAGGAGGAACTGCATCCACCATAACAAAACAAGCTTAGGTAATTTGCTAAGCAAGGATTGATTTGTCTTATCGCTTGTTGTTTTATAAAGTGATGCGGCTTCAAGAAATATTTTCGACAAGTTCTCTTCAAAAAAAGAGTAAGGAGTAGTAAGAGCCGCAAGATAAAAGTTTGATAAATTTAAAATCTTAAGCCAAGATTCGGCCTCATTTCTTGGTTGTAAATCAGTAAGCTCTTTCAAATACTCTTCACAATCTTTTTTTATGCCTATGTAAAAATAATAAATATTGCTCCAAGCAAGATCAAATGCTTTAGCATCGATATGGAGCCTTGAGTGAATCGCTAAATGCTTAGCGTAAATATATTCAATAAAAGTTCTATGCGAATAGAAAATCAGGCCATTTCCTTCATCTTTAACAAGAAGTCCTGAGCGATCACATATTATTTTATCAATTTTAAGCAAATTAACATTAAGATTCCTCTTATTCAAATATGCATTAATTATATCATTGTATTTTGCTATTGTTAAATAATCTTGCTTGTTTTCAATATATTCTTGGGCAATTAAATATAAAACAGACTGTACCACTTCGAATTCCTTTAGTGATTCTAACCCCTTGTCAACGTCCCACTTGCCAAGAATCAACTCAAGATACATTCCATATAGTTCCGGCATGTTACTAGGCAAGTCTGCTGCGTTACTTTCAAATAGTCGAGCTAATAAGATTGCAGCAATTGGTGACTGAGGAAGTTCTTTCATAAGAGGTGATTGCTTTAAATCCTCCAAGATCCTATCTTTTAAGTTGAGCGATACACACAATTTCTCTAAGAAAAGCATTAATTTCCCGAAGGAAAGACTTTTAATATCACACTTTTTTATACAATTGCCACTGATACTTTTTTCTGAAAGACCTTTTAACCCTCGCGTCGCCAAAATAATTGAATATTTAATGCTACTATTTAAAAAAAGTGCCATTTCTTCAATGCGACTAAGTTTCTCTTCTATTGTTTCTGAAATTTCATCAAATCCATCTATCAAAAAAAGAATTTTGTTATGACGAGAAATTTCATTTTCCGACATAGAGCAAGAGGCGCTAATAAGGCTTGTTTGAAAACACCCGTCAACAAATAGTTCGGAATACTTTAAGTAAATTGGCATAACTTTGTTTTGTTTATAAACACTAGCTTCAGTAAAATATCTTACAAGATGTCGCAATAATTTTGATTTCCCATAACCCATGGGAGCTTCGAGCAAAATAAATTTTTCTCTTTGGATGGTATCGTAAATATTAATTTTCTCAACTTTTATCTTAGGGGGTTTTTTGAAATAAACACATTCTTGGTAGGAAACAATTTCTGGTTCTATAAAAAAAGAAGGATCAAGATTTGGTATTAAACAATGCCTTCGATCCTCTTCATTGGCTTTTGCTTGCGTTTTTTGAATCATAGATAGAACTTCAACAGACAATCCCTCCCAGTAATCCGGATAGTATCTATCCAATAAAACGACTATCTCTTCAGCATCAATTAGCTGAGCACGATATGTCATGAGAGCGGATATTGCGTCCTTTGCATTTTGTGTAAAGGTTTGACTTGTGATCACCCATACACTGTTTAAAAAAATCTTCTTCTCTCCATTATGGATATTGCGGGAAATTTTTAAGCATTCCGTTATTTGACGATCAATTTCATGTACATCAGGTTGTTTTATCTGTTTAGATTTAGCAATTACACCAATATACTCCTCTCTTGAAAGGGTCGAATTTTCAGTGATAAGAATAAAATCGGCACCAAATTCAGATTGTCCATGCGTATATTCAACATATTTAATGTTTGGGAGCATCTTAAAAAAATCCTTAAGGAATGGATGAAATTCCTTTACTTCATTTATCATAGTTTTGATTTTTTGTTCCTTTTCTTGAGCTTCCATCTCCTATCCCCCACTATCAATTGAGTAAAGTAGAGAGGAGGCGCACATCGTTTAGCTCAGCCGTATCCGACGTGTCCGCCTTTCAACCTTCTTATGGCAATGACACCCGGACCACACTACGCTTGCCATCTCTCTATCTTCCAGTCATTCCAACGGTTATTCGGCTATCGAAGCGCTGTAAAAGTTAAGTAAATATAATAAAACTGTATTTTTATAACTCGGCTCCATATCATTTTCACTATCGCGGTTCTTCTAGCAAGGTGGCAATGGCAAGAAGTAATGTTCCGGCCATTAGAAAATATGAAGACAAACGCGTTGCAATACGAGCATTCGCTTGATAGGCCGACGAAGCACCCCTTATGTCCCAAATACGCCTTATTGTTTCGCTAAATCTTGTTTCTTGCGGAGAGTATCTATTCGCATCAATAGCCTCTCCTTTAACGAGCAAAAGAGTCTTAAGATCGTCTAGCATTAGAGAATTGTAAAATGACATCTCTTGTGTCCTATAAAGCTCATCTAGAATCTCTACTGCTGAGAAGGAAATGTAAAGAGATATTCCTAGGCAAAGAATCGCAATAAGCTTCATTGCGATTCTAACCCTATTTCTACTAAGGCTCCAAATGGGGGTTTTATTTACATTCGTATCAACCTCTAATTCCTCGACCTTGACCTTAAATTCCCTTACAGACATATCTACACCCCTTTAATCCTATTAAATAATTGTAAATTCACACATGCGCATTGAATTATTCTTATTCCACCCCGAACAGCTTCTCCCGCTGCGACAATCTTATAATTACGTACTCCTCCCTGTTCAGCTCCTCCGGGAGTTTGTCCTTCAGAATCGACGCGACGAGCTGGATTCCCTTCTCGTTGACGAGTTGCGCGGTCAGCAATAGTTGATTGTCGTGCATCAGCTCCTTTTTGTCGTTGAGGAGGAAGTGCATGCAGGGGATGCCCTCCTCGTCGGCGAAGAGTGTGTAGGCGATGTCGAAGCAGACTATCTCGCCCTGCTTCTTCCCCGAGCTGAAGTTGAGGTTGAAGGTCGAAAACTCGTAGAGACGGCGGCCTTTTGCCGTCTTCTGGTCGACTTTCAGACCGTATTTTTCTCCGTAGAGCGCGTACGACACGGCCGAGAAGTGTCTGTTGAACTTGATGATCTGCTCTTTTATCCGCTGGGCGGCCTCCTCGGAGAAGAGGCCGTCGTCTATTTCGGCGAGCCTGGCGTTGAGTTCGGCAAGGGCGGCGTCAACCTTGTGGAGCTGATGCAGCGTGTTTTCGTATTCGCCCTTGAGGCGGTACTTTTCGTTCAGCTCGGCGATCAGCTTTTCAAGGTTCTCGAAAGTGTCCCGCTGTACGACGAGGGCGCTCAGTCTTCGCTCTTCGCCGAGAAGTCCGTGCAGCTCCTTACGCTGTGCGGCGAGCTGGTGTTCTATCTCGGGCAGGTCTTTTTCGATGAAACGCGCTTTTTCTTCCAGCATTCTGTTGTGGAAATCGCACAGATCCTGAAATGTCTTCTGGATTCCGCTGATCAGAGAGGTGGCCTGCATGTAGATCTGCTCCAACTGCTTCTGGTCGATATCGGACACGTCCGCCCGCATTCTGTCGCGGGCCTCCTGGACGAGATTTCCGCGCAGTTCGAGTTTGCCTATCTCGGACGAGACGAGGTTGAGCCGGTATTTTACCTCGTTCAGGCGTTCGAGATCGGATTCGAAGTCGGGGTCGAGATCGAGCGATTCTTTTCGGTGTTCCAGCTCCTCTATATCCGAATCGATGAGCGCCAACGCCGTTTCGTAGGCGGATTTGGTCTGTTCCGATTCGAGGCGCTCTTTGAATTTTATCTCGATGTTGATTTTCGTCCGCAGATGCTGCTTTTCGTCCCCCTGCTCGAATTCGCAGCCGAAGAGAAAGAGGAAGAGCGTTTCGTACTCGTCGTCGCGCGTGAACCGGTGCAGGTGCTTCAAGGTGTTGTTGACGCTCGCGTCGCTGTAGCGGATATTGTGCGCGATGATCTGCCGGAAAGCCGGCTTCTTTCCGTAGTGTCCGGGGAAGAGCAGGTCGGTCAGCCCCTCTTCGAACTCGTCGTTGCTCTTGTCGATGCCGTCGATGCGCTGGATCTTCTCCTTGCGGGAGAGAAAGTTACGTTCAATGAGCACCTCGCGGGAGGCTTCCCTCGACAGGTCGTCCGTGAGCGTCAGCGAGGCGAGCACCTTCTCCTTCAAAAGAAAGTCCTTGACGAGTTTGTACTCGTTCCGCCCGGTCTCGGGGTCGGTGTAAATTCCCTTGGCCGCTCCGCCGAGGCAGAAGTCTATCAGTTTGAGGACGGTCGTCTTGCCGACGTTGTTGCCGGTCTCCTTGCCGGAGCCGGGGGGCGTTTCGTCGACGATGAGGTTGAGTCCGTCGTGGAAGCGGATGTCTCGGACGACGCGCCCGTCCCCGCAGGTGATCTTCAGCGATTTCAGGAACATAGCTCCACCTCCCCCCTCGAGTTCATGGAGACGACGCCGATGAGAAAGAGCCAGTCGAGACAGAGAAGGAATACCGGCATGGTCATCTCCCGTTCGGTTCGTGTTTTTATGTAGAGTTCCACCAGCTCCATCGCGCGGCTTTCCTGAAGCGTCTTCAGAACGAATGCGCCGTTGAAGTAGATGGTCTGTTCGGGGTGAATGTTATCAGGCACAAGCATGGCGGTCTCCCGACGGATTTTCGAAGATTTTGCACCGGATGAAGGCGTCGACGACAAGTATCTGGACGCAGAGTTCCAGTTCTTCGTCGGGTACGGGTTTGTAGTTTGCGCTTGCCTGTATTTTTCGCAGCAGCGCGTCGACGACCGAAAAGAAGCGTCGGTCGGGGTCGAGTCCTTTTTCCAGACCAAAATAGATCGTGCGTACACCGTTCAGGACGGAAAGACTTTTGTTCGCTCCCTGTTTGTCGAACTCGGTGTAGATCGCCGCGATGCGATGACAGTGGATTTTGTAGTCTTCGATGAGCGGTCTGGCGAGGTAGAGGCGATTATATGTTATTTTCTCCTCGGGATTGAATGACCTCGTTTCGAAAGCGCCGGATTCGCTGTTCCAGTCCTCTTTGGAGAGAAGGTCGATGATCGCGGCGAGGTTCGACTCCGTCTTTCGCGGGTCGGGCTCGTCGCGGAGTTCCTTTTGGAGGAAGCTGTGAATTTCTTCCTGCCGGTCGGTCTCCAAGCCTCGGATTATTGCCAGAAGCGAGGGGATGTCGAGAATGTCTTCCCGGGGCAAGAAGAGGAGTCCGTTCGGGTTGCGGTACGTTGTGTTCCGCAGGCCGCTCGCGTTTTTGGAGATGGCGATGAACTTGAAGGTGTATCCTCCGTATGCGGGGTCGGCCTTAACGAGTGCGGATTCCACCTTGCGCTTCGTCGCGGTGGCGGAGACTTGAACGACGATTTTGTTTACGTCGTCGGCCAAATCGATGGCGGGCGTGTTGGTTTGCTCGGCGTTCAGGTCGCGGAGCTTCCAGTCGAAGAGCATGTTCAGGAGATGAAGAAAAAAAACCTCCGAGTGCAGATTCAGGTCCAGAAGGTTCAAGCCGCCGCGCACTTCGATCCGGTACGCAAGCGCGTTGAGTTTTTCTTCGATGGAGTTGAACCGGTCCAGACGCTTCATCGTCGCTCCTTGCTTTCGGCCGACGCCATATTCGACGACGTCGAAATTTTTGTTTTTTCAGGCGGGTGATATATTTCCTTTCACAAGATATAACATTAAGAACTTTTGTCAAGTCCTCTTAATGTTTTTTTCCTGCGAACATGGGGAGAAGATGAACGGTTGCGGTTTTCGAGCGGGGGAGCTGCAGCGATTGATCGAACATCCGTCTCGAATACGAGCGAAGAGCGTTGCCGCGTAACCGAGGCGGATGTTCGTGATCGCATCAGGCCTGTGTTTCGATCAAGGGGAGCTGCTGCGGGTTGTCTCGCTTGGCCTGGGAGTGGTTCGCGTAGGTCGCCCAGTCGGGGGCGTACTCCTCGGACTGGTTCCCCCACACGTTCCATCCGGGGCGCGGACCGCGCGCGAAGAGTTCCAGATACGGCCCTTCGCTGCACGATTCGATCAGGCGGTACTGCTCGTCCGGCTTTCTGCTGTGCTCTCTCTTCTGCGCCGTGATGATGTTCTCCTGAGAGCGTCCCGGCTGGAGGGTCCGGGCGTTCTTGCCCTTCACTCCGAAGAGGATCATCTCGGTGACGTTCCGGAAGTAGAAGCCGACTCCGCGGCGGTCGGGGCCTCCGTCCTTCCGCGTTTTGTACCATATCAGGTTCGTCTTGTATTCGAAGCCCCATGCCGCAAGCACCGTCAGCCCGTCGGGAAGCAGCGCGTTGGGAACCCATAAGTAGAGATGCGCGGTTTCGGCGGTGATCTTTTGTACAGGGAGGCCGCGAATCTCGTCGAGCGGCATCGTCGGGTAGCGGTTGAGCCGTTTATGTTCGGGCGCCATCTTGCCGGTGCGGTTGGAGAACTGCCAGGGAGGATCGGCCAGGATTGTCCTGTATGTCTTTCCCCGCGCATGTTCGAGCAGATCGTCCACTTGATTAAACATGTTCGTCTTCCTCGTAGAGGCGTTTGGTTATGCCGAACACCAGGATAGGACACCCGCCGCCGCTTCCGCCTTCGATTCTTGACCGTCGGGGTTCGTAATCCACGACTTTTTCAAACGAAAGGATTCCAGGACGGCCAGAATATCCGTCCACTCGTCGGGGAAATCCTGCGAAAGGATGGCGACGGTGTGCTTTCACTCGTGAACTTCGTAATTTTCTCTGATGTTGAGCGGTATCAACTCTATCGGCATGTTTTCACCTCTTCCGCATCGTACCATATTTTCACGGATTTGTGACGGCCTGTCGTCGGGGGAAATACGTCCGTTGCGCTCTGCGTACCTTCAGTTTCTATTCTCTCAACCGACGGTTTTGCCGGAAATTTTTAGCCGACGGAACGTCCTGCGTCACCCTCCGAGAATCGCGTCGATGAACTCCGCTTTTTTCTTCAGGCCCTTGCCGGGAATTCCCTTCTTCTTCATGATCTCTTTGAGTGCCGGAAGCGTCGCCTTTTCAAGGGCCTCACGGCTGAAGGGCTCTTCAGGCAGAGGCTGCGCGCTTTTTTCCGGCTTCTTTTCCGACGTTTTGCGCAGGATTTCTTCAAAAGACTCCATACTCTTCAACAAACGCTCCTCCATCCGTTCCAGTGCCGAAGGGAGCGAAGAGAGTCCGTTCACTACGTCGGCGAAGGAGTCGATACGGTGCGCAAGGCTCTCGAAGTCCCCTTTGACGGTGGCGCAGACGGCTTCCGTTCGCTGTGTCCCGGTGCGGAGCGCGGCGAGCGTGGCGGCAATATCCGCATCTTTCGGGGGCATACCGGCAGCGGCGGGATCTTCTCCCGCCTCGGTTCTTTTCAGAACGGCGAGCTGACGTTGAATCGCCTCCGTCGATTTCGGCAGGGCGACATAGGCGTTCACCATCTCCCCTTTCCGGGGGTCTTTTTCGCGCGCCCGCACGGCGGCCCAGTACTCGAGATGACGGTCCACCACCTCGAAGCTCTCGGGTCCCGTAGCCCTGAGCACGAGCGGCTTCAGCAGTCCGTCGCTCTCCAAAATCGAGTCGGCCAAACTTTCGACGGCTTCGGGGTCGAAACGGTCGCGGGGCTGCCTTGAAACGATGCTTGCAACATCCACAAGAAAGTGCCTCATTCTCTTATTCTCTCCATCCTGTCTTTGAAAGTATTTCATCCGCAAGGAGTTCGAAATCCTCCGCCGCCTGTCCTGCGGATGCGGCGGACTCCATCGCGCAGAACTCGAAGATCGACTTCGGGTCCGGAATATCCAAATCGTCTTCCTTGCGCGTCCTGCTCAACGAGGCCGCAAGCGGCATCCTCTCGTAGATCACGCTGTCCATCAAGGGGAAGCCGTACCGCTCCGGTATCACCGTTTTCTGGCGCGGGAACGAGTGCTTCAGGTACTGCGCGTTCGTCGGAATCTTCGACGGCAGCACGCCCAGCACGACAAGCGGCTCGCGGGCTATGGATTCGCGGTACTCGTTCACCTCGCGCACGAAGTGCTTCACGTTGGTCAGTCCCTGGTTGGCGAAGGGGCGTAAATCGGAGGGAATAATAAGATAATCGGCGGTGGCCAGCGGGATTTCGGCATACAGATCCCTCGAAGGAGGCGTGTCGATGATCGCATAGTCGTAGTCGTTCCGCACCCGTCTGAGCTTCATGATCATGCGCGACCGGCTCGCCGTGATCTGCGTCAGCTTGTGCTGATGGTTCGTCAGGTCGATGTGCGAGGGGACGATGTCGATCTCCGGCGTATTGAAGGATTTCGACTTCCGGACAACGTCGGGGATAAAATCGAAATCGCCCGATCCAAGAAGATGGTAGACGTATTTCTGGATGATATCGTCCTCTTCCTCGAACTGGAATTTCACGAGTCCGGCGGCGAACGTCGCGTTCGCCTGGGCGTCCATGTCGATCAGCAACACCCGGCAACCTTTCTTTCGCAGCGCGGCGGCAAGATTGACCGAGATAGTGGTTTTTCCCACGCCGCCCTTGTTGTGATAGACCGCGATGATCTTCATGCACCCTTTGTGTTCCGCGCAGACCGGGGGTTCGTCCCGTGCCGCCGGTTCCGAAAGAGGTTCTTCGCTCTCGATAGACTGGAACGGCGAATCTTGAGGCGGAGCGTCGTCGTCTTCCTCCTCTGTTTCCTCTGCATCCGGTTCTTCGGAGAACGCTGCAGCGAGCGTCTCGGGCGCCGTGGTTTCGCGTTCCTCTTCCTCGGGCTCGGCATCGAGTTCCTGAGAGGACGGCTCGGGTGTATTCAAAGGCTCCTCGGCGTTTTCGGGAAGAGCGCCGCTCTCCTGATGCGAAGCGGCTTCCCGGCATTCGACGGAAAGGACAACACTCTCCGGGGCTTCGTCTTCCGGGAGAGTCTCTGTTCTTCCGGGAGGCGTTTCCTCGGCGCATGAAGCGACGTTCAAAACGGTTCGCAGCTCGTTTGTCCTCGCGGGGATCTCCTCTTCGGTACATTGGATGAGCAGCTCGCTTTCTCCGCAGGCGAGCTTTTCGTACACCCGCAACTCTCGGCCGTTCGTCAGAATGCCGCGGCGGGCGCGGAGATAGTCCATATACCGCATCAGCCCGGGTACGGAGCGATCCGGCTTCTCGTATGTGGCGACCGCCATGACGACGATCTCGGTTTCTTCATCCGGTCGTCGGGAGAGAAGGAAAAGGCGCCGCAGAAACATGGAGAAAGCGAGCCGGAGATCGGCGATTTTCACCTTTTCAAGAGTCCCGTCCGGAGGAATATCCAGAAGTGCGGGTAGTATGCGTCTCACGAAGCGTGTGCGTACCTCTTTTTTATTTCGGTGGATTCCGATCCGACCGTCCAAACAGCTCTCCTCCCGTACCATGAAATTCCGATGTTTTTGGAGCATACTGTATAATACCATTTTTCTCAAGGAGAGCGCGGAGGCTCGGAGCTCCGCGCTCCGGAAAATCCGGAGGGGCCGAGTCATTTCGGTCACGTTCAGAAAAACACTTTATGTTATCATTGGATACATCGGAACATCAGTTTTCCGGTGGGTGTTTTGCCGGAGTGCGACGTGTGATGAAAGCGAGCCGATGAATATGCTGAGAGAAGAAAGCCTGAGGTTCATCCGTGCGTTGGCCGAGGAGTACGGGGCAGTCCGTGTTTTTTTATTCGGCTCCTGCCTCTCTCTGCCTCAGGAGGACGCGCGCGATATTGATCTGGCGGTGGAAGGAATCTCCGAAGAGCAGCTGGATGCGTTTTGGGACGGACTGATGTGGGCGGACGCGCTCGGACGCAAGCCGGTCGATGTGCTTCGTCTGGAGGACGGGCATTGGCTGAACCCTATAATCCTGGACGAAGGAGTCCTCATCTATGAAGCCCAGCTATCGCCAATCGCTCTTTAGACTGCTGGAAAAGAACAGAGAGACGTTGGCATGCATGGAACGCGCACTTTCAATGCATGCCGATGGTCATTGAGTTGGTGTGAGAGGCAGTCGGTTTTATACCCTCCGCACGGGTTTGACGTACTTGAAAAATCGGCCCGGATCATGGTAAAAGTACGTGATTCTTCCGGGGGAGGTGTCGAGGAGGTATCCGGCGTCCGCGTAATCGAACGCCGCCATCGCGTGTTCGATCTTCTCCTCCACGCTCCGGTTTTCCTGCTCGTAATCGAACGGCCCGTGTTCGAAGACGATATACTCGCCCTCGGGAACGTCGATCAGAAGCATCTGCGGCGGCACTTCTCCTTTGTAGTCGAAAGGAAGGCGCGCGCCGTAGCACTCCGTTCGCGGAATTCCCCAATCGCAGAGTCTTCCGTCCGGATCGTTGATGTAGGCCATAATCTGTCCGCCGCCGCTGTCGGGTTCGCTTCCGCCGTCGTCGTCCAATTTGCCCTTGATGCTGTCGAGCAGGCCGCAAATCGTTTCGCAGTCCTGCCCCGGAATGCCGCTCTGTTTTTTCCAAAAGTCCCAATAGCCGTTGCTCTCGTAGTTTTTGATGTGTACAAACTTATGCGCGGGAATCGTGACACTGTAAATTTTCACATCGTCCGCGGATTTCATCATGCCGATCTCTCCCAGTCCTAAAAAGTAGCGGTCGAAAGGGTTGATTTTCGTGCGAAGGACGACGGGCTTGGGGTTTTTCCTGTATTCACCCGGAGCGACGCCGTACGTTCCTTTGAAGGCTCTGGTGAACGCTTCGTGCGACGAGAAGCCGTAGTCGAACGCGATCTCCAGAAGGCTCTTCCCGCTGTCCCGAACCTCTTTGAGCGCGAAGGCCAGTCTTCTCCCCCGCAGATACTCCCTGAACTGCATACCCGAAATTTCTTTGAATTTCCTCGTAGTATGGAATTCGGAATACCCCAATCCGCACGAAAGACGGCGCAGCGTCAAGGCTTCGTCATCATGGTTTTTGATACACTCGTCGATCGCATCAACGATCGCTTGAATTTGCCGCCGCCACTCGTACATTCGCCCGTTCACCCCGTTCCGACCACCCTCGATGTATTTTAAGGAGCTGGGGAGCCTTCCGCTTGATTTTACTTGCTCTCGTTGTCTTTTTCTCTCCGCCCCGTCCCGCATCTTCGATTCCGGTTTGTACTCCGAGATGTTCGGCGTCTCTTTTCGAAGAGATCGTTCCGCGGGAACGGTTTATGTCGTTGTTCCGCCGCGAAGTCCCTGGACGAACGCTTTGTCCTGTACGAGAGGGCGGCCGAAACCGATGAGGTCGCAGACTCCGTTTTGCAGAAGTTCTTCCGCCTTTGCCCGCGACCGTATTCCGCCGGCGCAGTCCACGGGGATTCGGGCGCCGACGGCGTTTCGTATCGCGGACGAGTAGGGCGAGAAGTACGCGGTGTCGCCGTCGTCTTCGCCGATGCCGTAAATGCAATGATTTCCCGAGACGCCGATCCAATCGACTCCGATGTGGAGCAGCTCTTCGGCGATCACGGCGCTCTCCGTCAGCGTAAGCCCTGTTTCCGGTCTTCCGGGCATCTGATCCGAAGCGCCGAGACGGACCGAAAGGATCGAGTCCGGAATGGCCGCCCGCACCGCCCGCGTCGTTTCGAACAAGAGGCGCGCCCGACATTTCAGGTCGCCGCCGTAGGCGTCGTCTCTCCAGTTGGTGAGAGGGCTCAGAAATTGTCCCAGAAGATAGCCGTGACAGGCGTAGATCTGAACGCCCCCCGCGTACCCCGCGATCCATACGGCGCGTTGCGCGGCGGAGGCGAATGCGTCCGTTATCTCCGGCAGCAGAGCGCTGTCGATCGCTTGCGAGTCCGCGTCGATAAGATCGCGGGGGTTGCGCGCGCCCGAAGGAGAGAGCAGTCGGAAATCGTTCTCGTGGAGGAGCGACTTGTCCGACGCCCCCGCGCCGGAGAAGTTGAGTTGGGCGACGACGGCAACTCCGGTTTTTTCGAAGAGTTTCGTCAGAGGACGCAGAGAGGCGGCCTCGTCGTCTCCGTAGAGGCGAAACTGATTGAGCCTGTTCCTTCCCCAAGGATGGACGGCGTGCTGCTCGATCACGGCCAACCCGACGCCGGACTTCGCGTATCCGTCGTAAATATCGAGACTCCTGCTTGTCGGAGCGCCCTTTTCGTCCCCCGAATTACTGACCACCGGCTCCGCGACGATCCTGTTCTCCAGATGCAGTTTTCCTGAAACCAGACGTTCGAAAAGCATACGCGTTCCTCCCTTTCGTGGAATTTTACCCCGTATTGCGGATAATAGCCGCAGCCGCTTCGATCTGTCTCGCGATTTTCGGACGCGTGCATCGGAGAGCGCGAGGATGTTTCGCGCGGATGATGTCCGAAAACGGCCGGAGCTTTTCGGGAAGCGTGGTATTCTGGACGAGAGGCGAGGAACGTTTCAACGCAGTCAAAATTTTCCAAGGAGGCGATCGTATGGAAGAAGCGACGCGCGCGGCGTTCATGGACGGCAAGGCGTGTTATGCGGCGTTCCGCGCGCACGATTCGCGTTTCGACGGACGCTTCTTCATCGGAGTCTCCTCGACGGGAGTGTACTGTCGCCCCGTGTGCCGCGTGAAGATGCCGAAGGAGGAGAACTGCTCGTATTACTCCAGCGCGGCCGCGGCGGAAGCGGCGGGCTACAGGCCGTGCTTGAAGTGTCGTCCCGAGCTGGCCCCCGGTCTGGCGCCGGTCGACGCGGCCTGCCGCCTTGCGCGAAAGGCCGCGCTCGTCATGGAGGAAGATTGTCTGTGCGACGGAAGTATCGCGTCGCTTGCAAACACGCTGGGCGTGACGGACAGGCACTTGCGCCGGGTGTTCTCCGCCGAGTTCGGAGTCTCTCCGTTGCGGTATCTGCAAACCCGAAGGCTGTTGCTCGCGAAAAGCCTGCTGACGGATACGTCGCTTTCCGTCGCGGCCGTTGCGCTGAGCGCGGGCTTCGGCAGCATTCGAAGGTTCAACGAGCTTTTCGGGAAACGCTACCGTATGACGCCGGGCGCTTTCCGGAAGTTGAAAGGGGACGGAAAGGGAGAACGAGGAGACGACTGCGTCGCGCTGCGGCTCGGCTATCGGCCGCCTTACCGCTGGGAGGAGATTCTCTCGTTCCTTGCCGGGCGAGCGATCCCGGGCGTGGAGAGCGTCGCGAACGGCGCGTACCGGAGAGCCGTCCTTCTCCGCACCGGGGAATCCGCGTATCGCGGCTGGATTGCGGTGCGCAACGACGAGCAGAGGAATTCCCTTGTCGCGACGGTCTCTTCCTCGCTGCTGCCGGTTCTGCCCCGCGTGTTGTCGCGCGTTCGCGGTCTGTTCGATCTGGACTGCGATCCGGTTCGTATTTTTGAAACGCTTTCGACGATGAACGACTTGAGACCGGGTATGTGCGCGCCCGGCACGCGCCTTCCCGGATGCTTCGACTCCTTTGAAATGGCGGTGCGCGCAGTTCTTGGGCAGCAGATCACGGTCAAGGCGGCGCGCACTCTGGCGGCGAGGTTGGCGGCGGCGTACGGGGGATGTTTGGAAACTCCCTTCGACGATGTGAACCGCACCTTTCCGGAGCCCGGAGACGTCCTCGGACTCCCCGGACCGATCGAATCGAATCTCGGTCCGCTCGGAGTCATCGGCGCTCGCGCGCGTTCTATCAGGGCGCTCGCGGATGCGCTGTCGAGGGGGACGGTCCGGCTTTCCCGGACTGCGGATCCGCTGGAGGAGATGAGCGAACTGCTGAAACTGCCCGGTTTCGGTCCATGGACCGTGCACTACCTCGCCATGCGGGCGCTCGGCTGGCCGGATGCGTTCCCGCACACCGACTACGGCGTGAAAAAAGCTCTTGGCGGCATGACGCAAAAAGAGATATTGGCGCTCTCCGAAACGTGGCGACCGTGGCGCTCGTACGCGGTCGTCAACCTCTGGAACGCTCCGGACGAACAATAGGACGTCGTCCCGATCCCCCCCGACCGTATCTCCCTCAGTCGGGACGCATGGCGCTCGTCGTGGGCTTCCCCCTCTCGAAGCCCCCATGTCGGGAGGCTTTACTCCTCGCTTTGTCGCTTCCGCGGGTTCCTCAGAAAGTCCGAAAGCGCCGCTGCGAAGAGTTCCGGGGCGTCCTCGAACGCGTCGTGCCCGGCGAACGGGATGTTGAAAAAACCGGCCCCCGGAATGCGGTCCCGCAGCAGAAGCGCCTCGTCCATCGAAAAGAGCGGATCGTCGTCTCCGCGCGCTATCAGCGTCGGCGTCAGGATTTGGGCGACGGACTCCCTCGGGTACCCTTCCGGCGACTCGTCCGTCCAGAGGGAGACGACCTCCCCGACAAGCTTCTCGAAATCCGGCTGCGGGTTGACTTCGCGGTAGTGCGCCGCGGACTCGGGGAACATCTCCTCCCACATGGGGGCGGTCAGCCCGCCGAGCATTTCACGCGAAGGGTCGTCGGCTTCGAGCCGCCACTGCGCCCCCAGTGTGAACAGGGCGTCGACGCGCGAATCGGGAGCGGCCGCGATGCGGTATCCGACGATGCCGCCGTCGCTGAAGCCGACGAGAGAGAACGACTCCGCGCCGATGTTCCGCACGACGGCCTCCACGTCCTCCTGGTACAGGGCATACCGCAGCGGTTCATGTCCGATGGTGGAGCGCCCGTGCCCGCGAAAGTCGATTCCGACGTAGCGGAACTCCGGGGGGAGAAGCCCCAGAAACGAATTAAAATCGCTCAGGCTGCCGAGTCCGCCGTGCAGCAGGACGACGGTCCGGCCGGAAGACGCGCCGGTCGTCTCGAAGTAGATGCGGGCGCCCTCTCTGTCGAGATACTGTCCGGATGAATGGTCGAAACGCATACGAATTCCTCCTTCGCTTGCATTGAACGGGTCGCGCGTCGTCGATTCGTAATCGCCGTTCCCGTTCGCCTCCTGAAACCGGATTCCCCGATTGCTTTCTCCGCCGCGCCTCCTCGCGGTCGAGCGGCGTTCCGAAAAGTATTTTAGCAGGACGTGGAACGTGCGTGTATCGCGACCTGCGAAACGCCGATTTTCGTAAACGAATCGTCAAAATTTTTTTCTGTTTTTTTCTTGACAAAACGCCGAAGACCTGAGTATAATTCCCATCACTAATTGAATACTGATCGAATCATCGAGAGCGACGGAGGGACAGGCCCTGCGAAGTCGCGGCAACCCTCGCCGAGAGCGGGACGGTGCCAATTCCTGCGGGAAGATTCCCGGAAGATGGTCGAGGCGAACGCAGAGATTGAAGCCTCTTCCCGTATCCGGGGAGAGGCTTTTTTGTTCAAGAACGAGGGAAAGGAGGAGACCCCTATGAACGCACACACGAGTTCAAAGATATGCGGCATGATGATGCGCGAGATGATGATGTGCGGCAGGTGCGGATCTCCTCCGGGAAGATGCGGCGCATAGACGCGCGTCGGATGTCGAACCGGACCGGGATCCCCGTACTGTCGGAGGATCCCGGTTTTTTTTATCTGCGGAGAGCGGAGCGAAAATCTGGAGGAAACGTGGTGGTCGTGATGGAGAGTGGACGGAACAGGTACGGAAGCCCGGAGGACCCCTCATCGGCGGGGTGGACGGAGGCGAAGAGGATGCGCCTCTTTTCGGAGGAGGAGCCGTTCGTGACGGAGTTCGGGGGGCGGCTCCCCGGTGTGGAGGTGGAGTACGAGACGTACGGCGAACTGTCGCCGGGACGGGAGAACGCGGTGCTCGTGGAGCACGCGCTCTCCGGGGACGCGCACGCGGCGGGGTGGGACGGCAAGTGGGGCGAACGTCCGTGGCGCGAGCGGAAGCCGGGGTGGTGGGACGGGATCATCGGCCCGGGGAAGGCCATCGATACGAGGCGCTTCTTCGTGATCTGCCAGAACGTGCTGGGGAGCTGCTACGGCACCACCGGCCCGCGCTCGGCGGACCCGGCGACGGGCAAGCCGTACGCGCTCTCCTTTCCTGTGGTGACTGTGGGCGACTGGGTGCGCCTTCAGGCGAAGGTGCTCGACGAGCTGGGGATAGAACGGCTGCACGCGGTGGTGGGCGGCTCGCTGGGCGGACAGCAGGCCATCGAGTGGGGGCTGGCCTTTCCGGAGAGGGTGGAGCGGATAGGGGTGCTGGCGGCCGCGCCGAACCTCTCCGCGCAGGGGCTGGCCTTCAACGCCGTAGGACGGCACTGCATCCTGAACGACGCGAATTTCCGGGGCGGCGACTACTACGACGGCGCGCCCCCCTCGTCGGGGCTGGCCGCGGCGCGGATGCTGGCGCACATCACCTATCTCTCGGAGGACGGAATGGACAAGAAGTTCGGGCGGCGCCTGCGGAGCGACATCGAGCACGGAGGGTTCGGCGCGGAGTTCGAGGTGGAGAGCTACCTTTCGCACCAAGGGAGGAGCTTCGTGGACAGGTTCGACGCCAACAGCTATCTCTACATCACGCGGGCGATGGACTACTACGACGCCTCGCGCCGGGGGGGCGGCGACATCGTGGAAGCGTGCCGCCGGATCGACGCGGATGTGCTGGTGGTCTCGTTCGACACCGACTGGCTCTACCCTCCGGAGGCGTGTCGGAACTTCTCCAGAGCGCTTGCAATGTGTAGAAAGAGCGTGACCTACGTTGACCTTTCATCGCCGTACGGACACGACGCCTTTCTTGTGGAGACGGAGCGCGTGGGCGGTCTCCTCCGCCCGTTCCTTGAGAAGCGGAGGGCCTCGTCATGACTCCGGGTCGTGTGAGCGCCGCGCTCAAACTGGCGGACTTCGCGTCGCACTTCTTCGGCGTGCCCGCGGAGGAGATTCTGCGCTTCGTGGAGGAGCGGAGGGACAACGGCCGGGCACGCTCCGCGCCCCACCAGGCGTACTGCTGGCAGGACGACGTGCTGGAACAGGAGATCCCGCGGGGCGCATCGGTGCTCGATCTTGGGTGCGGAACGGGGGAGCTGCTCGCCCGGCTTATCGAGCGGCGCGGTGTGCGCGGTCAGGGCGTCGAGCTGTCTTCTGGGGCCGTGGCGGAGTGCGTCGCGCGCGGGGTTCCGGTGATTCAGTCGGACCTCGACGAGGGGTTGAAGGGCTTTCCGGACGGCAGCTTCGACTTCGTGGTGCTGGAGGAGACGCTCCAGACGCTCCGCCGTCCTCTGGGAATTCTGCGGGAGATGCTGCGCGTCGGGAAGCGGGGGGCCGTGTCGTTTCCGAACTTCGCCTTCTGGAAGGTGTGGGTGGATTTCGCGGTGGGAGGGCGTATGCCGGTGACGGGGAGCCTGCCGTACCAGTGGCACGACTCGCCGAATATCCATCTGTTCACGTACGGGGATTTCGCCGACTGGGCGGAGTCTTCGGAAGTGTCGCTTTCGAAGGTGTTCGTGCGGTCGGGCGAGGAGGTTCGCCCCTTCGAGGAGGGCGACGATTTCAGAGGCGAGGAGATGCTCGTCTTCGTAGAAAAAAAGCAACTCCGCGAGTGAAGAGGATAAGAGTTACGGGCCTCCGACGATCGATCCGCGGAGGAGAGACCATCGCGGATCGATACTTCCGCGGGGCGGCATGCCGTTTCCGCGGAAGAGTTTATCGTGCGCCGCCTTTAAGATGCCGCTCGAGGACGTCCCGCAGGCGTCGTACTTCCACAGGCTTGGTGAGATAATCGTCCATTCCGTTCCTGAGACAGAACGACTTCGTTTCTTTCTGGACGTCGGCGGTGACCGCTATGATCGGCGTTCTCCCCGACGAAGCGCTTCTCGACGATTCCCGCTCGATAGCGCGCATCTCCGCCGCCGCCTCGCACCCGTCCTTCAGCGGCATCTGCAGGTCCATGAACACGATATCGGGGGCGTCGCTCCCGAAGAGGCGAACGGCCTCTTCCCCGTCCGCCGCCTCGAGGACGCGGGCGCCCGGGAGGAGCTTGGAGACGAGTATTCGGAGCAGCCGGCGGTTGAGCCGTTGATCTTCGGCGATGAGCACGACGGACGGACTCTTCGTCTTCACCGGGAAAAGGGGTTCCTCCGCATGCTTCGGAACCGACGCCGCTTTCTTCGGTTTTTCCTCGCGAACGGCATCGCACTGTACGCACAGTGTAAAAAAGAAGCGACTCCCCTCGCCGAGGGTGCTTTCCAGCTCCAGGCGGCTGTCCATCTTGCGCAGCAGCGCTTCGCAGATCGGAATCCCGAGCCCGACGCCGCCGTACTTCCGCGTGGTGGACACGTCGGCCTGGTAGAACGGCTCGAAGAGCTTGCGGTGTACCTCCGGAGCGATGCCTATGCCCGTGTCGCGCACGGAGAAGGTGTAGGCGCACTTCCCCTCTTCCAGGGAAGCTAAGCGGAGCGACAGTTCGACAAGACCCTGTTCCGTGAACTTGACGGCGTTTCCCAGCAGATTGACCAGCACCTGTTTCAGACGGGCGGAATCCACGACGGCGAATTGCGGAGCCCCTTCCTCAACGACGAGTTCAAGCCGCAGGTCCTTCCGCAGCGCGTTGCCGCGCACGGCGTCCATCGCCTGCTTCATGATCCCGAAAATATCGCTCGTGCGCCATTCGAGGTCGAACGTTTCGGACTCGATCTTCGAGATGTCCAGCACCTCGCTGACGACTTCCAGAAGCGAGTAGGCCGAGGTGCGGATGTACCCGACATACTCTCTCTGCTGTTCGTCGAGCGGTGTTTCCGCGAGCAGTTCGAGAAAGCCGATCGCCCCGTTGAGCGGCGTGCGCAGTTCGTGGCTGGTATTCGCCAGAAAGGCGCTCTTCGCCCTGCTGGCGGCTTCGGCCTGCCTCCCGAGCCACTCCGCGTTCTCCTTGGCCGCGCGGAGGGCCTCCTCGGCCCGTTTGCGCTCGGTGATGTCCTCGGCGGAGCACACGACGTACTCCACGCTTCCGTCTCCCCGAAGTTTCGGCGATTTGAGAATGGAGAGCAGGCGAGGTTCCCCCGAGGAGGACGGCAGCCATTCCTCGACGGTGAGCGGCTCCGCCGTGGCGAATACCATCATCGCGTTGCTGCGCCGCATTTCGACGACACGTAACGGAAAGAGTTCGTACATGTCTTTGAAGGCCATAGTTTCCTGCCGCAGGCCGCAGAACTCCGCGTGCGCCCTGTTCACCGCGCCGTAGGTGTGGTCGTCGGTCAGGTACCACACCTGCGTCCGGATGTTGTCGAGCAGGATGCTTCTGTCCTCCAGGATTCTCCGCTCGGTCTCCAGTTCCGTGAAGAGCCGTCCGAGCGCGTCCGGCAGCCTCTCCAGAAGGTCCTGGTTCTTCACCATGTAGTCGGAGGCCCCCAGCTTCATCATGCGGACGGCGAGCTGTTCGTCGCCCTGGCCGGTCATGACGATGAACGGAAGCGAGAGGCCGCGCTCCTTGAGGAGACAGATCAGCTCCTGCCCCGACATGTCGGGCAGATTATGGTCGATCAGAAGCACCGTCCCAGGCTGTTCGGCGGCCTTCTCCGCCGCCTCGCTTCCGGCGGCCGCGCCCCGGGCGTCGTACCCGGCTCTGCGGAGCCTTTTGACGATCAGGCTCCTCAGGTCGTCGTTGTCCTCGACGACGAGGACCGTGCGTGCCGGAGCGTTCCCGAGTTCGGTGCGTCCGTCCATCCTTCGCGCCTCCGCCCGTCCTCAGTGCACGCCGTTCACTTGAGGCACCTGCACGACGGCGAGGAAGAGCCCCAGTTGGCGAACGGCGTTGACGAAGGCGTCGTATTCCACGGGTTTCGTTATATAGCTGCTGCATCCGAGCGTATGACAGCGCTCCACCTCGCGCGGGTCGTCGGTCGTGGTGATCATGACCACGGGCATCTTTCGCAACTCGGGATCTTCCTTGATCAGCTTGAGCACCTCGGTGCCGTCCAGCTTGGGCATCCGGATGTCCAGAAGCAGTATGTACGGAGTGTGCGGCCTGCGCTGCGGCCCCTCTCCCTTCATGAAGAGGAAATCGACGATCTCCTGGCCGTCCCTGAAGTGCTCCACGCGATTGGAGATACCCGCGCGCGCCAGGTTCTTGCGTATCAGGCCGGCGTGCCCCTCGTCGTCCTCGGCGATGAGTATGATGACTTCCTTGTGCATGCGTTCGTCTCCCTCCATCTTCATTCTCCTTTGATCGAAAGTCCGGGCAGCGTTACTTTGAATACACTTCCCTTGCCTTTACTCGATTCTACGGAAACTTCGCCGCCCAGCCTTCCGAGAATCTGCCGTACTATCGTCAACCCCAGTCCCTCGCCTTCGCTCGCCGCCGGATCGAGCCTGTGGAAGAGCTGGAAGATCTTCTCCCGGTGCTCCGGAGCGATGCCGACGCCGTTGTCTCCGACGGTGTAGACGGCCCGGTCAGGCTCGGTCCTTCCTTCGACGACGATCTCCCCCGGGCGTTCGGGGTCGAGGTACTTCAGCGCGTTGCCCAGCAGGTTGGCGAACACCTGGGTGAGCTGCACGGCGTCCCCTCTGCACGGGGGCAGCTCGCCGACGCGGATCGTCGCCCCGGCTTCTTTTATCTGGAACTGCAGAGAGGAGACCAACTGCCCCATCAGCGCGTTCATGTCGACGGGACCGATGGCGAGCGCCGCCCGCCCGAGGCGGGAGAGCTTCAACAGCCCTGTAAGAAGCGCGTCCATCTGCTTCGCGCTGCTCCTGATGCGGCGCAAAGAATCCGTCATATCGGGGAGCAGCGCGCGTACCGACCGCTCCTTCTCTTCGGGAGAAAGCGACGAGTCCAGCGCGCGCAGAAGATCCTCGACGGAGTATTCCAGCTCGCGGCTGTAGCCTTCCACGTTGACGAGCGGAGAGCGAAGGTCGTGCGAGGCGACGTAGACGATCTGCTCCAGCTCCTTGTTCTTCGCCTCGACGAGCCGTTCCGCCCGCTTGATGGAGGTGATGTCGGCGGTGATGGTGGCGAAGTGGTTTTCGCCCGGCGAGACGGCTGAAATGAAGAAGTGCTTGTCCATGGGAGGGTAGAAGACTTCGAAAAAGCGCGGCTCCCCGGTCAGAGCGACGCGGCTGTACTCCTCGAAGTAGGGCGGCGTCGCGCTCCCGTAGACCTCCGTGGCCAGACGCCCGATCGCGGCTTCCCTGGCGATCCCGGTCGTTCTCGTGAAGGCGACGTTGCAGTCGGTGATGCGGTAGTTCACGGGCCGGTTCCGTCCGTCGAAAACCAGTTCGTGGATCACGACCATTTCCGTCATGGAAGCGAAAAGGGCGCCGAGCTTTCGCTCGCTCTCCCGGAGGGCTTCCTCCGCCCTCTTCCTGCGCGCGGCGCTTCGCAACAGCATGACGAGGGCGCCCGACTGAAGCAGCAGCGCGGCGGCGACGAGAGCGGCGATCAAGAGGTTCCGGCGACGAAGTGTTTCTTGCGCGACCACCCTGTCGGTTTCGTCGATGATCAACGACAGAAGTACATCCTTGCCGTCGACGGAGATCGGCGAAGCGTGCACGCCGACGTTCCGCACGTTGCCGTCGGCCAGGCGGTGTTCGAAGTCGAAGAATCGTATATTCCGTCTTCGAGCCTTCTCCATCTCCCGCGCGATCTCTTCCGGAGAGAGCGTGTTGATCTGGGCGATGTTCATCCCCTGCAGCTTCGGGTATCCGTAAAAGCCGAGAGCCGTCCGGTTGGCGTCCAAAATGACTCCGGTGTCCGGATCGATGAGCATCATCGGGGTGACGTTCTCCGCGAAGAGGTCGTACCCGAAAAACGTGTTCTTCGATATCGCCTCCCAGTTCTCGATGAGGCTCTCCGCCTCGCGGTGCACCACAAGAGCGCCGGAAGGGAGCAGCGCCTCCGGGATACCGTGCTTCCGCAGCGCGGAGGCGTTGAAGACGTAGCGATTCGGGCTTTCAAGAAGCACGGGGATGTCTTCCGCCCTTTCCCCGGAGAGAATCCGCAGCGCGAGACCGGCTGCGGCCTCTCCCTGCGAATGTCCGTGCACCACCTTGCCTCCGACCGCTCCGTAAGAAAGCAGGAAGTCCCAGCAGCCGAAGACGGGCGCCGAAGTGCTCTCCGTCACGAGTTCCATATTTTCGTGGACCGTGAGCGCCTTCCCCGACGGGGTGAGAAGATACGTGAGCAGAAGGACCGCCGAGGTCTCCGGCTCCAGCGCGGCCAGCCGACGCCGAAGCTCCTCTGGCTCCAGTTCGTCGAGCCGGACGAACTCCGCGGCATCCTTGAAAAGCGGCGCGGCGTTCCTGACCAGTTCGAGGTTGCGTTTCTCGGTGAGCCTGGAGCCGGAGACGACGGCGATAGTCTTCGTCGCCGGGCGAAGGCGGAGGATGAGATCGATCGTCTCGGTTACCGATATGGCCTCGTTGACGCCGGTGACGTCGCGCATTCCCGCGATGCGCGCGGGGGTGAAGTCGTTGATTCCGCAGAACACCTTGGGAACGTCGCCGAAGAGCGCCTCGCCCCGCTCGCGCAGGAAGACGAGCGCGTCGTCGTCGGTGCAGACGATCGCGTCGAAGACGACGCCCTTGTCGGTATATCTGCGGCGGAAGACGTCGGCCATCATTTCGACGTGGGCTTCCTCCGGGTTCCGTATGCGGTCGAGATACTCCACGAAGAGCTGGATATCCTTGCCTCCCGAAAAGGCAAGTTCATCCTCGACCCCCCGGTGGATCGAGTCGGTCCACTCGTACCCCTGGTGGAAGGAGTGAAGGAGAAGTACGCGTCGCTCGATCGGGTGGGCGAAAGAAAGAACGTCGTCATGCGCAAGGGCGAAGAGAAACGCCATCGCCAGAAGCGCGGAGCACGCTGCGTGCATCGGACGGACGCCGCGCACGGAAGGAAACCTCTTCCTCATCCTGTTCACCAGCTTTCGGAGGGAGTGTACTCATCGTTTCCGAAAATTTTCTGTTTCGTAGGCGCGCTTGCTCTCGGGTATTGTATCACTTTTCTTCCGTAGAATACCTATCTTTACGGAACAACAAGGGGAGCGCGCCCGGATCAGGACCGAACGCGCTCCCCCGTCGACGTGCTGTCCGCGTGTACGGGAAGCGGAGTCTACTCTTCGAAAAACGCGGTTCCCAGGTAGTTCACGGAACGGTCGTTCAGGTGCTCCATTCCCTTCAGGCTCTTGACCTTGCCGTAGAAGAAATCCGGGATAGCGAGGTAGACCCAGGGACGCAGTTCGTTCAGGCGAACCCACAGGTCCGCGTAGATCTTCGCCCGCTCCGGGCCGTCGGGAGTGATCGCGCCCAGGTCGATCAGCCGGTCCGTCTCGGCGTCCTTGAGGCGAACTCTGTTGGAGGGGCCGGAGAAACGCGAGTGGAACTTGGGGCCGACGTAGAAGAACGGGTCGTGCGCGGGAGCGGAGGCGGACCATCCCAGAATGTACATTTGATGCTCGCCCGACTTCAGTTTCTCAAGGTATGCGCCCCATTCGAGCACCTTGATCTCGACTTCGACGCCCACTTCCTGAAGCTGCGCCTGGATGATGGTGGCCATGTCGATGCGGTCCTTGCGGTCCTGAATCCAGAGTTCCGTCTTGAAACCGTTCGGATACCCGGCCTCTTTCAGCAGCTTCGCGGCCTCTTCCAAATTCTGCACCAGCGGCGCGGCGTCCGCCGGCGCGTATTTTACCGCAGGCGCCCACGCGCCCGCTGGAACCGCGGCGAATCCCTCGAACACCGCGTCGACGACGCCCTCCTTGTCGATGGCGAGGTCGACGGCCCGGCGCACCCGGGGATCGTCGAAGGGCTTCCTCTCGGTGTTCATGCCCATGTAGTAGACAAGGCTGCCCGGCGTCTGGATCACGTCGATCGACGAGTTGGCCCGCAGGCGCTTCACGTCCGACGTGGGGACGTAGTAGATCAGGTCGACGTTGCCTGTCTCGAGTTCGATCACGCGGCTCGTCGCCTCGGGAATGGCCCGGAGCGTCATCGTCTTGATCCGCGGCTTCTCGCCGTGGTAGTCGTCGAAACGCTCGAAGACGATGCGGTCACCCTTCCTCCATTCGACGAATTTGAACGGCCCGGTGCCGACGGGGGCGTTCCCGTAGCGCTCCCCCGCCTCTTCCACGGCCTTCTTGTTGACGATGGAGGCGTAGGCGTGTTTCATGGAGGCCAGGAACGCGGCCATAGGCTCCTTGGTCCGGATGACGATCGTGTACTTGTCGGGCGTCTCGAAACCGTCCGGATCGATGCAGTCGGAGTACGCGCGGATGGCGCCAGCCTCCGGCCCCATGGCTCTCTTGAAGGAGAAGAGCACGTCCTCCGCGGTCAACTCCTCGCCGTTGTGGAACTTGACGCCCTTTTTCAGGTAAAATTTGTACGTCAGAGGGTCGGGAGTCTCCCACCGCTCGGCGAGCTGGGGAACCAGATCGTTCTTCTCGTCCAGCGTCACCAAACGTTCGTAGATCTGGAGCATGGCGTTGTGCGACACCGAGTCGTTGCTCACGTGCGGATCGAGCGTCTTGGCGTCCGCATGGATGCCGACGACGAGCGCGTCCTTCGGCGCGGCGGCGGCGGAGAGGGAAAACAGCAGCGCGAACAGCAGAACCGGAACAAAAACCTTTCTTCTCACAATACAGCACCTCCCTGAAAATATGTATTTCGACACACGATATTTCGGCAAGAGCGCGTTCGGAACTAGCTCTCCCCCCTTTCGGCACGCGATTCCGCAAGAAACGCCCCGGAGAGCGACAGGACGTCGGTCCAGGTGGCCCCTCTTGGGCAGTACAGCCTCAGAAGGGTTCCCCGCCTCCCCTTCAGTACGAGCACGCCGATCTCCGGCAGCTCTTCGATGCGCGCCACCTCTCTCCAGTAGATCTTTCTGACCGTGCTTTTGGATACGTCGACCTGCCCGGAAAGCAGGACCGCCCGCGTCATAAAGAACGATGCGCCGTCCGGAGGGGTGAAGCGCGCCGGGCGGATGTTCTCGCAGTAGATCCCGCGTTCGTCGATCATGTAGACGGCGACGTAGCGATTCCGCAGGAAGAGGAAGACCCCGGCGAAAAAGAGGGCGAGAAAGAGAGCGTCGAGCAGCAGCGCCAGCAAGAAAGCCTCCGCTACGTTCGCAATGGAGACGAAGCCGGCGAAGAACCACTGGGCCAGCAGCAGGGCCGAAACGGCGGCTCCACCGGCGACGAAGAGCACCAGCAGCACGTCCAGAAGGATGAGCGGGTTGGTGGCGATCGGGACGAGAGCCGACCATCTGTATGCGCGCACGCTCATCGCGGAAACGTCCTCCCGAGGCGCCTTCCGCGCCTACGCGCCAAGTTCGCCCGCGAAGTGGCAGGCTGCGGCATGTCCGTTGGCGCCGACGGGGCGGAGTTCCGGCGTCTCGCTCCGGCAGACGTCCTTCCGGTAGCGGCAGCGCCCCTGAAAGCGACACCCCGGAGGCGGCGATATCGGGCTGGGAACATCCCCTTCGAGCACGATCCGCTCGCGCGCCGCTCCCCGCTTCGCTATCGGCGCCGCGGAGAGGAGCGCCTGCGTGTAGGGGTGCTGCGGAGTCTTGAAGAGGTCGAGCCTGTCGGCGGTCTCGACGATCTTGCCGAGATACATTACGGCGATCCTGTCCGAGACGTACTTCACCACCGAGAGATCGTGGGAGATGAAGAGATAGGTGTACCCGTCCCGCCGTTTCAGCTCGCCGAGGAGGTTGAGTATCTGCGCCTGGATACAGACGTCGAGCGCGGACACCGGCTCGTCGAGGACGATGAATTCGGGATCGAGCGCGAGCGCCCTGGCCACGCCGACGCGCTGCCGTCGCCCGCCGTCGAGTTCGTGCGGGTAGGCGCCGGCGAGACGACCGGCGATCCCCACGGTGTCCATCAGCTCGGCGACCTTTTTGTCCATCTCCCTGCGGCTTGCGCAGGCTCTGTTGATGTCCAGCGGTTCGGCGATGAGCTGCGAGACGGACATCCTCGGGTTGAGCGAGGAGTAGGGGTCCTGAAAGACGATCTGCGCGCGCCTGCGGAAGGCGGCCTTCTCCCGCTTGTCGAAGGCGAGGGTGTTCCGTCCGTCGAAGAGAATCTCGCCCTCCGTGGCGTCGACAAGCCCGATGACGACTCTGCCGAGGGTCGATTTGCCGCACCCGGACTCCCCCACCAGCCCCAGAGTCTCCCCTTTTCCGATGTGCAGGTCGACGCCGTCCACCGCGTGGAGCACGCCGCTCTTCACGTTGAAATACTTGCGGAGGCCGTTGACCTCCAGAATCGGCCGATTCGTTCCATTCCCGCTCATCTGGCGCCTCCTTCGCTCCGCGCAAGCGCGTCCTCTTCTTCCAGCAGCGGGAAATAGCAGTCCACGAAATGCCCCGGAAGCGCCTCGCGCATGCCGCAACGCTTTTCGAAACAGACATCTTTCGCCCTTGAACAGCGCGGAGAGAAGGAACACCCCTTCGGCGGATCGGTCGGGTCGGGCGGCGTGCCGGGGATGACTTCGATGGCCGCCGTGGAATCGTCGGTGATGTCGGGGATCGCCCGGAAAAGCCCCCGCGTGTACGGATGGAGCGGCCGTTCGAAGAGCGGGTCGATGGGGGCGTACTCCACGACGCTTCCCGCGTACATGATGGCCACCTCGTCGCAGATTTCGGCGACGATCCCCATGTCGTGGGTGATCAGGATCATGGAGGTGCGCACCTTCTTCTGCAGCTCCTTGATCAGCTCCAGCACCTGCGCCTGGATGGTGACGTCGAGCGCCGTCGTGGGCTCGTCCGCTATCAGCAGCGCGGGCGTGCACGCCAATGCGACCGCGATGACCACCCTCTGCCGCATCCCGCCGCTGAACTGGTGCGGATAATCCCCCGCCCTGTCCGGCCGAATTCCGACCATACGGAGCATCTCGACCGCTCTCGCCCTGGCCTCCTCCGCGGAGACGTCGGCGTGCAGCCGCACCATCTCGGCTATCTGTTCGTCCACCGGCATCACCGGATTCAGCGAGGTCATCGGATCCTGGAAGATCATCGAGATCCGCCCGCCCCGGATGGAGCGCATCTCTTCGTCGGTGAGGGAGAGCAGGTCCGTCCCCTCGAACAGAATCCGTCCCCCCGTGATCTTCCCCGGAGGCGACTGTATGATTCTGAGGATCGCCCGGGCCGTCGTGGTCTTCCCCGCGCCGGTTTCGCCGACGAATCCGAGGGTCTTCCCCTGTTCGAGCCGTATGTTGAGATCGTCGACGGCGTGGACGACCCCGGTGTCGGTCTCGTAGACCACGGACAGGTTCCGTATTTCGAGAAGCGGGGTTCCCGCTGTGTGAAGAGTTTTCATTTCCGGCTCCTCCCGACTATCGTTTCAGCTTCGGATCCATCGCGTCGCGGAGACCGTCGCCGATGAAATTGAGGCTGAGAATGGTGATCATGATCGCCAGACCGGGGAAGATGCTCATATAGGCGTAATCCCGCAGATACCCTCTGGCGCTCGACAGCATGGCGCCCCACTCGGGGTAGGGAGGCTGGATGCCCAACCCGATGAAGCTGAGACTGGCCGCCGAGAGGATGGCGTGCGCCACGCCGAGCGTCGCCTCGACGATGATGGGGGCCGTGCAGTTCGGCAGAATGTGCCTGACGATGATACGCCAGTCGCTCGCCCCCATCGCCCGGGCGGCCTCCACGAACTCCTGCTCCTTGATGGAGAGCACGGAGGCGCGGACGATCCGGGCGAAGCGGGGCAGCGTGGAGAGCCCCACCGCGATCATCAGGTTGAAGAGGCCGGGACCGAGCGCCGCCGCGATGGCGATCGCCAGCAGCATCGTGGGGATGGAGAGCACGACGTCCATAAAGCGCATGACGATATTGTCGAACCGTCCTCCGCGGTAGCCGGAAAAGGCGCCGAGCAGCCCTCCGGCGATCATCGCGGTGAAGACGGCGAGAAATCCGACCTGAAGAGAGATCCTCGCGCCGAAGACGATGCGGCTGAAGATATCTCTGCCGAACTCGTCCGTACCGAAAAAGTGCTGCATCGACGGGCTCTGGAAGCGCGCCCTGAGGTTCTGCTTCGAGAAGCCGTAGGGCGCGGCGAAGTCCGCGAAGACGGCCAGCAGAAAGATGACGAGCAGAATGGCGAACCCGAGAAGAGCGAGGCGGTTGCGCTTCAGGCGGACGAGCGTGAGTCGGAGATTGCTGTTTTTTTCGAAGAGAAACATCCCGTCGCCTCCTATCTGTACTGCGACTTTATACGGGGGTCCACCCACGCATAGAGAAGGTCCACCGCAAGGTTGATGACGCAGAAGGCCACGGCGATGAAGAGCACGCCGCCCTGCACCATCGGAAAGTCGCGCATCTTGATGGAGTCGACCATCAGACGCCCGACCCCCGGAATGGAGAAGACCGACTCCGTGAGGATGGAGCCTCCGAGAAGCCGCCCGAACTGTATCCCCGCGACGGTGATCACCGGGATGAGGGCGTTCGGAAGCGCGTGCCGCCAGATGACGACCGACTCCTTCTGCCCCTTCGCCCGCGCCATGGTGATATAGTCGGCGCGGATGACCTCCAGCATGCTCGAACGGGTCATGCGCGCGATGATCGCCAGGCTGCCTCCGGAGAGCGTGAAGGCGGGCATCACCATTTCGTCGAGCGTGCCGAAACCGGAGGGAGGGAGCCAGCCGAGGTGGACGGAGAAGAGGAGGATCAGCAGGATCCCCAGCCAGAAGTTCGGCATGGAAACACCCAGGAGCGCGAAGATCATCGCGACCGAGTCGAAGAGGGAGTATTGGCGCACGGCGCAGACGATTCCCAAGGGGACGCCGATCAGGACGCCGAGGAGCACCGCGGAGAAGGCCAGCTTCATGGTCGTGGGAAAGCGTTCCGCGACCTCGTGGGCCACCGGCATCTTGGTGACGTACGAGTTGCCGATGTCGCCGTGCACCGCGGCGCGGTACACATACCTGCCGAACTGGACGACGAACGGGTCGTCGAGCCCCCTCTTCTGTCGGAACTGCTCCACGGCCTCCTCGGGAGCGTCCTCGCCCAGCGCCATCCGCGCAGGGTCGCCCGGCGTCATGTAGAGCAGCGAAAAGACGATGAGCGCGACGCCTATGGTGACCGGAACGAGCATAGCGAGGCGGCGCAGAACATAGCGAAGCATCAGCGGCTCCCCCCTTCTTCGTCGCACGCCCCCATGGAGCAGCAGGGGATTCGTTCCTTGAAATCGCGCTCCGCCCGCCGCCGGAACTCATGGTCGGTCAACAGGTCGTACCCCGTGAGCGCCAGCGCCTTGGCCGCCAGGATCATGACTTCGCGCGCGCGCTCCGATTTCGCGGCCTCGGCGAACTCTTCCGTGTGCGAGCTGATGGAGCGGTCCGTAATTTTGAGGTACGGGTGGATAAGAGGCAGTTCGTGGGAGAGGTTGCCGGCGTCGGAAGAGCCCGCAGGCTCGTAGGCGTCGGGGAACGACGCGTCCTCTCCGAGAGCGCGCAGCTTCTCGCGGAAGCGCAGCGCCATGCTTCTGTTCGGCAGGCGCTCCTTCAGCGTCTCTCCTTCGACGAAGGTCGCCGACGCTCCGGTGACCATCTCGGCGGCGCTGATCGCACGGCGGATGCGCTCCATCGCGATCTCCAGGTCCTGCATCGTCCGGGCCCGGACGGAGAAGTGGGCGGCCGCCCTGTCGTTGATCCCCGCGATCTTTCCGCCGTCGGTGACGCAGCCGTGGATGAGCGTGCGGTCCCGCATCGTCGAACGGAAGCCGTCGATCATACGGAAGAGTTCGAGCACCGCCTGCAGCGCGTCAACTCCTTTCCACGACTCCTTGGAGTGCGCCTTCACGCCCCTGAACTCCACGGAAATCGCCCGCCGGGCAAGGGTGGTGCGGCAGATGAGGTTCTTCACGCCGGGGTGGAACATCAGCGCGAAGTCCACGTCCTTGAAGACTCCCCCCTCGATCAGGCGAAGCTTCCCTCCCCCGCCCTCCTCGGCGGGCGTCCCCACCAACAGGACCGAGCCGGAAAGCTCGTCGGCCAGAGAACCAAGCGCGGCGGCGGCTCCCAGCGAGGCGGAGGCGATGAGGTTGTGCCCGCATGCGTGCCCGATCTCGGGGAGCGCGTCGTACTCGGCGAGGAACGCGACCTTCGGCCCCTGCGCCGCCCCGGAACGCTCCGCGCGGAAGGCCGTCCCGACGCCTCCGGCGCCCTCCGCGACCTCGAAACCGTACGAGGACGCCGCGCGAACGAGCGCGTCGCGCGCCTGGAACTCCTTGTACCCTGTCTCCGGGTGCTCATGAAGAAAAAGACTCGTCCTCCACAGTTCGCCCGCTATTTCGTCGATCTTCGAACAGATCCGTTCCCCGGCGGGGATTCCCATCGGCGGCACTCTCCTTCGCAGTATGTTGACCTTACATGTCTTCGATTCTGACAGAGCACCCCAGGCGGAAGGAGAGATCCTCCCCCTTGCGCCTGAGGACGAGCAGCATGCGCCGTTCGCTCTCGTCGTCGAGGCGGCTCAGAGGGCCGGAGAGCACCATCGCCCCCCGGAAGACGTTTCCCGCTCCGAACACCGGAACGCCGAGCGACCATGCGTCCGGTATGCGCTCGGCGATGCTGCGGGCGAACCCGCGGAGACGCGCCTCCTCGATCTCTTTTTTCATCGCCTCGGCGCTTGTGACGCTGTTGGGCGTGTAGGCCTCGTACGTTTTCTTTTCCGCGAAGAAGAGATTCCGGACCTCTTCGGAAGAGAACGCGAGGATGAGCTTTCCCGCGGCGCCGGAGTGCAGTCCGCGTTCGACGCCCTCCGGCGTGGAGTAGCGGATCCCCATGGGGCTCTCTTCGCGCACCAGACAGAGACGCTTCATCCCGCTGAGCACGTAGAAGCTCGCCGTCTCCTTCGTTTCGGCGACCAGCTCTTTGAGCGTCCGACGAACCACCGGCACGAGAGGGTTCGCCTCCTGGTACGCCCTTCCCAGGAGCATGAGACGGGGTCCGAGCGAGTACCTGCCCGTTTCGGGGTCGCACCCCATGAAACCTCGGGAGACGAACGTTCCGCACATGCGGAGAATACGGCTCTTCGTGATCCCGGTTTTTTCGTGTATCTGCGCGAGCGTCAGGTGCGGATGCGCTTCGAGCACCTCGAGAATCTCCATTCCCCGAAGCAACGCGTCGACATGCCGTTCCGATTCGGACGAAACCACGCGACCACCTCCAAAAATAGAACGCTATTCTACTTATAATGGCATGATTCTATTTTTATCCTCATTCCCTTCTCTTGTCAAGAACCTGTTGTCAGACTATGAAGTACATTTCAACGAAAAGTACACGGGAGAGAGCGGACGAGGCTTTCGTGTGCAGGACAATTTCGTGATCGAACTGGATCGACGTCTTTGCGGATGACGACGGAGCGGCTTCCTTGAAGCGGGGTACGGCGCGGAGAAAATGACGTGCGCGGTACGGCGCGCAGTATACGAATCCTTGCCGCGCCTCGCAATTTCGGGGATCGCTTTGACTGCGCTAAGTAATAATACTTAGTATCCGTTAAGTATTATGGCGGTTTTTCTTGCAAGCCTAGGTAGTGTATTTTCAAATAATATAATATGTTTGTTCGCGCGTTCATTTTGATGAACCATGCGGAATTATGGCTTCCGCGTCGAAGCGGCGGTTGCGTCCATTCGGCCGATCAGCGGCAGTTCATCATAAGGTCGAAGGAAAAAACCACGGGAGAGTGCGGTATGGAAAGAAGACAAGAAACGGAATTGGAGGTCATGCGGAGCGTGCTGACCGTCCCGGAGGCGGCCCTGATCCTCGGAGTGACGGAGCAGAGGGTGCGTTTTTTGATCAGGCGGGGGAGACTTGAGGGGCGGAAGTTGGGACGCGATTGGATCGTTTCGCGCAGCGGTGTCGAGGAGCGGAAGCGTCGGATGGGCGGAGAATGACGGGGTGCTTCTTCGATGGAGCGTTCATAGCTTGAACCGCATGCGCTCCCGCCCCTGAAAGGCTTCGCGCGCCACCTCGTTCCGCCCGACGGCGAAACCGCCATGATGGTAAGCGGATGAAAGGCGAACATGCAGCGAAGAGAGAGAAAAGGGTTCCTCAATTCATTCACAAAAGGAGAGATATCGATGTTCAAGAGTATGAAGATCGGATCGAAGCTTTCACTGGCGTTCGGGACGCTGCTTCTCATCTTCGCGGGCGTGGGCGCGACGAGCTGGATGAACATGAGCGGCGTGCAGCATCGAGCCCGCTCCCTGGCGAACGAGGCCGTGCCCGAAATGGTTGTGGCGGCTTCGGTGCAGCAGGCGGCGCAGAGCGTGATGTACGAGATCCGCGGCTACGGCTACACCTACGAACCGCAGTACCTCGAGCGAGGGCGGCAGAACTTGGTCGAGATACGGAACAGGTTGAAGGCGGCCTCGGACCTCGCCGCCAAATACCCCTCGCTCGTGCGGCTTCGGGAGAACGCGGCCAAGGCCTCCGCAGCCGTCGATCGGTACGCGGACCTCGTCGACCGCACGGAAGCGGCCGTTCAAGCCATCGCGGCGGCGCGGACGCGCGGAAACACGGCGCAGCAGGTCTTCTTCCGCCAGTCCGAAGAATACCTCGCCTCCCAGAACGAAGCGCTCGAAGGACACATCCAGGCCGGGGACGGAGCGGACCGGCTTCGCGACCGAGTCAAAAAGATCAACCGGATCAACGACGTCATCGACCTCGGAAACGCCATCCGCATCGCCAACTTCCAGGGGCAAGCCACGAGAAATCCCGCGCTTCTTGAAGAGGCGATGAAGACGTTCGACCGGGTCGACGCCATTCTGGACGAAATACGCTCCGGGACCACCCGGCAGGCCAACCTCGACCAGCTCGACGGCATCCGCGAGGCGGGAGAGGAGTACAAGGCCGTGCTTGCGGAGATATTGAAAGAGTGGAATCTTCTCGAAACGCTCGAGGCGGAGAGAGGAACGGCTGCGACTTCCGTGCTCGCGCTCGCCGACGAGGTGGTGCGTACCGGAGCGACGAACGCCGGGAAGATCGCGGAAAACGCGGTCTCCAGCCTCGCCTCCACCATCCTCGTCATCCTGATCGCCACGGTCGTCGCGGTGCTCCTCGGCGCGGTCGTCGCCTTCCTCATGACGCGCAGCCTGACGGTTCCTTTGAAGCGCGTCGCCGAACTCGCCGGAGTCGCGCGCGACGGCGACCTCACCATCGAGCGGGAAGACTTCCGTATCGCCAACCGCGACGAGCTGGGCCTCATGGCCGACGCGCTCGCAGAGATGGTCGCGGTGCAGCGGGACACGGTCCGCGAGCTGAAGAAGAAGTCCATCCATCTCGCCGCGCTCTCCGAGGAAACGGCGGCCTCCACCGAGGAGGTCACCAGCACCACCGGCGAGGTCGCCGAAAGCAACGCGCGGCTCGCCGAACAGACGAGGAAAGGGCGCGGCAACGCCGTCGAGTCGTCCACGGTGATGCTGGAGATGAGCAGCCTCATCCAGATCGCCCAAACGCTTGCCTCCAACGCGGACAAGAACTCGAACGACATGGCCGAAGCCGCCTCCGAGGGGAGCGAAACCGTCGCCCGAACCATCGACCGCATGGAGAACATCAAGATCTCCGTTCAGGAGACCGAGGAGCTGCTGACTCGGCTCAACCACTATTCGGAGAGAATCGGCGTAGTGGGCGATACCATCACGAGTCTTGCCGACCAGACGAATCTGCTGGCCTTGAACGCCGCCATCGAGGCCGCGCGCGCCGGGGAGGCCGGGCGCGGCTTCGCGGTGGTGGCCGAAGAGGTGCGCAAGCTCGCCGAGCAGTCGCAGCGCGGGGCGGGCGAAGTCGCCGAACTGGTGGGGAAGATACTCGACGGTACCCGCTCCGCGGTGGAGTCGATGCGGAAGAGCCGGAAAGGAGTGGAAGAGGGCGTCGCCGTCGCGCACGTCGCCGGAGGAGCGCTCGACCGGATAGGCAAGGCTATAGAAAGTACGATAGCCGACGTGCGCAGGATCATCACGACGACGGACGAGGAGGTCGCCAAGTCGGAGAAGGTGGTCTCGCTGATCGACACTACGGCGACCGTTATGGAGACGGCGGACGATCACGTGCAGAGCCTTGCCGCCTCGATGGAGGAGACGGCGGCGGCGATGGAGAACGTAGCCACGAGCGCGCAGGAGGTGAGCGAGACCTCCGAGGAGTTGAAGCGCATCGCCGAAAAATTCAAAGTGGAGCGCGAGAACGAAGTCGGCGGACTCTCCGCGCTCCCCGGGAGGTAGGCGCAAGCCCCCCCTCCGTTTCACTTCGTTTCGCAACGCGAGCCTCCACGCTTCCCTCCGCTCGCGCGCCTCCGGCGTCACCGCGTCGCACGGGCATGCGAGCGGAGGGTGTATGGCGAATGATTCCGTCGCCGAACGAAACCATCCGCTGAAAGTTGGTGAACTACGATGCACGATGCATTTTCCCGCTCGGGCGGATTCCGCCCCGTCTTTCGACTGCTCCTCCTCGCGGCGCTCTTCTCCTCGCTCGCGCACGGCGTCCATGCCGCGTCGCTGCACGGCGACCATGCCGCGCATCTGCACGGCGACATTGAATGGGGAGATTTCCCGACGCACGACCTCTTCGAGGACCACGGCGCGCCCATGATGCTGATCGACCCGTCCACGGGAACCATACTCCACGGAAACCGCGCGGCACGAGGCTTCTACGGCTACCCGAATCTCTGCGGAATGAACATCGCGCAGATCAACACCCTCCCTCCGGAGGAGATCGCCCGCGAGATGGAGCGGGCGCGCACGATGCGGGAGAACCGCTTCCACTTCCGGCATCGTATTGCGGACGGCTCCGTCCGCGACGTCGACGTGTACTCTTTCCCCTTTTCGATGGAGGGAAGGTCGCTGCTCCACTCGGTCGTCGTCGACGAGACGGAGTCCGTCGCCGCCCGCCGGGCGCTCTACCGGCGGAATCTGATAATCGTAGGCCTGCTGATAGCGGGTCTGCTGGCCCAGACCGTCGTGCTCCTGCTGCTGGCGAGGGCCGTCGTGCTCCGGAAAATTGCGGAGCGCGCGCTCGAAAGGCAGCTCTCCTTCCTCCGATCGCTGATCGACGTCATCCCTAACCCGGTCTTCTCCAAGGACAAAGGGGGACGCTACCTAGGCTGCAACAAGGCTTTCAGAAAAATGTTCGGACGCTCCGACGAAGAGATACTGGGTAAAACCGTCCACGACATGGGACCGAAAGAGATCGCCGACGAGTACAAGCGCCGCGACGACGAACTCTTCGCCGATCCCAAGCCGCAGACGTACGAATGGCAGGTAATGAGTTCGACGGGAGAGCGCAGGGACGTCCTCTTCAACAAGGCCCCCTTCTTCGACGAAAAGGGGGAGGTCGCGGGGCTCGTCGGTCTCATCACCGACATCACGGAGCGCAAGCGCGCCGAGGAGGAGCTTCGGAGGACGACGGCCAACGCCCGCGTCCTCCAGCACGAGGCGGAGGCCGCAAACCGCGCCAAGTCGGCCTTTCTGGCGAACATGAGCCATGAGATACGCACACCGCTCAACGGCGTCATCGGCTTTCTCGGACTTCTCCGGGAGACGACGCTCGACGAGACCCAGCGGGAGTACGCCGGATACATCGACACCTCGGCGCGTCTTCTGCTCGATATCCTCAGCAACGTGCTCGACATCTCGAAGATCGAGGCGGAGCGTCTGGAGCTGAACCTCGTTTCCTCGGACATCCGGGAGACCGTCGGGAGAGCGCTCGCCCCTGTGCGCGCCTCGGCCGCCGAAAAGGGCGTCGCGCTTTCCGCGAACGTGGAACCGAACGTGCCGGAGCGCGCCGTCTTCGACCCCGTGCGGCTGGAGCAAGTGCTCGTCAATCTGCTGAACAACGCCGTCAAGTTCACGGAGAGAGGAGACGTCGAACTCGCGCTGCGATTCGCGCCGCTCAACGGGAACGCCGGCGCATTCTCCTTCTCGGTCAAGGACAGCGGCATCGGCATGTCGCCGGAAGAGCGCGCGCACATCTTCGAGCCCTTCTACCAAGCGGACTCGTCGGACACCCGAAGGTTCGGCGGCGCGGGGCTGGGTCTTTCCATCTGCCGGCGCCTGTTGCAGAAAATGGGAAGCGCGCTCGAAGTGGAGAGCGCGCCGGGAGAGGGGAGCAGATTCCTTTTTACCCTGCGGCTTGAGTACGGCGGGGCTGCCTCCGCTTCTTCACCCGGCGTAACGGAGGCCCCGAGGCAGGACGCGAGCCCCCTCCCTCCCGGAAGAAAGAAGGAGAATCCTGTCGTGATGCTCGTCGAGGACGAACCTCTGAACATGAAGATGCTCGCTGTTGTGATCTCCAAGATAGCCCCCTTCGCCACCCTTATACAGGCTGAAGATGGCGAGCGCGCGGTTTCGCTCTTCAGAGAGCGCAGACCCGATCTTATCTTCATGGATATCCAGATGCCGGTCAAGGACGGATTTCAGGCGAGCACGGAGATTCGCGCGCTGGAACGGGAGAGCGCACCGGGCGGAGAGCGCTGCCGCATCGTGGCCGTCACGGCGGACGTGCAGCCGGAGACGCGGGGAGAGTGTCTCGCCGCAGGAATGGACGACTACCTCTCCAAGCCCGTCCGCAAGGAGGAGGTCCGCGAGGTCATCGAACGCTGCCTCGGCGGGAGAAGGGGCGCGCCTCAATAGAGTTTCCGCTCCCCGGAACACCCCGAAAGCGTGTAAACGGAAGCGCCCGGTATGGGGCGGAGTGCGTGGGCGCTACGCTCGCATCGCTTCCGTGCCCGGTGTTCGAAATCACGCCGGAGCCGCGGATGTGTGCAGGTTCATCCCGGACTGTATTTCTCCGGACGATCTGTCGTCGCACGCTTCGAGAATTCTGTACAGCGTCCGAAGATCCCGTCTTGAAAAGCGTGGCGGGGGCGTTCGTACCCAATGAATACCTCTGAAAGTGCGAAAATCTCGTTTCGGAGGGAGGAGGGAGATTTCTTGAAAACAACACTGTCCGCACGCATCCTCGCTCTTTCAGCCTGGAAGATCGCCCTGCTTCTCGGCGGAGCGCTCGCGCTCCTTCTCGCCTTCGGAGCGCCCGGCATACAGGCGTTGTTTCGAAGCGCCCTTCCGAAGGCGCACACCGCAGGAGCGGCCGGAGCGCTGATCCTCTTCGCGCTCTACATCGTCTTCAGCCTCCTCATGTTCCCGGCGCTCTTTCTTACCATAGGCGCGGGCACGCTCTTCGGCCTGTTCAAGGGGAGCGTGCTCGCCCTGTTCGGCGCCACAACCGGCGCTTCGGCGGCCTTTTTGGCCGGGCGTTATCTGGCCCGCGAGCGAATCGCACGCCGTTTCGGGCATAACGAGACGTTCCGGCTGATCGACGAAGCGGTGGCAGCCGAAGGGTGGAAGATCGTCTTTTTGACGCGCCTTTCTCCGGCGTTTCCTTTCAATGTTCAAAACTATCTGTACGGCCTCTCCGGCGTCTCCTTCCGCGAGTATCTCATCGCGTCGTGGGCGGGGATGATACCCGGAAGCATAATGTACGCCTATATAGGCTCCCTGGCGGCGGATCTCGCCTCGCTGGGGGCGGGAGAACGCGCGCGTACGCCATTGGAATGGGCGCTCACGACGGCGGGTTTCGCGGCGACGGCGGCGCTTGCCGTCTATGTCGCCCGAATCGCGCGGAGGGCGCTCAAAAAGCGCATTCCGCAGTCGGAAACATCGGGGGAGGAGATATCATGAACAGGATTCTCGAAGGCGCGTCGTGATGTCCGACGACAGTACCTGTTCGCCGGACATCGCGGCAAGGCGAAGATCGCGCGCATCATGGAAATGTTGCAGGCTTCCCGGAAGATACGCCTACGAAAAATGCCGGGATTCTCCCGGCATGGCGAACGGACTTTTTTCCGGCGATTCCTCCGCGCAGGGGGATTAGATGTTCTTCCAGTGCTTGAACCCCTCCCCCACCACTTCGGCGACGTCGGCCATGATGATGAACGCGTTCGGATCCACGGAGACGGTGAAAAGCTTCAGCTCCATCGCCTGCCGCCGGTTGAGCACTACCATGATCATCGGCCGCTCGGCTCCCGTATACGCCCCCTCGCCTCTGATGAGGGTCGCCCCCTTCTCCATGTCGTCTACGATGAAGCGCTTTACCTCCTCCACCTTGCAGGTGATGACGGTGACCTGCTTCCTTCGGTCGAATGACTTGAGCACGCTGTCGATGGTGACGCTTTCTACGTAGAGCAGCACGCCGCCCATGAGGAGCTGTTCGAGATCCACCGCGAACCACGAAAGAAAGAGGATGGCGGTGTTGATATAAAAGGAGAACATCCCCATGTCGACGCCCCAGCGCTTCTTCGCGGCGGCGACGATGACGTCCGTGCCGCCGGTGGAGCCGCCGACGCGGAAGACGAGCCCCATGCCGATCCCGCTGCACACCCCTCCCAGCAGCGCCGCAAGGAAGGTGTTGCCGAGCACCGGGTAGCGGAAAAGCTCGAAGAAAGCGACCGCGCCCGAGGAGAGCATCGAGACGTAGAGCGTCCAGAGGACGAAGCGCGGAGAGAGCGCCCGCCACCCCCAGGCCAGCAGCAGCAGGTTGCCCGCAGCGATCACCCATGCCGGGGAGACGTCGAACACGTACCGGGCGAGCAGCGCGACTCCGGCGAGTCCGGCCCCGGCGAAGCGGTACGGGACGACGAGCGCGATGATGGAGAAGCTCATCAGCACAGCGCCGAGCGTCGCGAACCAGAAGGTGCTCCACTCCGCCCTGACCAGTTCGCCGAACTGCATGGCAATTTTTCGTAAATTAAAACGCTCCATGATCCAATCCTTTCGACAAGAACGAGCAGTTACGACACACCGAAGTTCACCGCGCGCCGCAGTCCGGATCGCCGGTCGGAGGCGCGGGAAGTTTCTCCGCGGCATGTCCTTGGAATTCCTTTAAAAAGCGGCGGTCGATCCAACGCTTCAGGAAAAGAGCGAAGCGCCCCTTGACGACGAACGGCTTCCGAACAAGCAGGCCGGTCGTCCCCAGGTTCAGGATGGAGAGGAACTCCCGTTGAGGGAGAAACGCTCGCAAACGACTTCCCGAAAGGTACGCAAGGAGGTTCGCGAAGAGCAGAGCCCCCTGCCTGACCGCATACACTCCGACCCGCGGAAGCGGCGCGCCCCGAAATGCGATGCAGTCGCCTCCGCCGAACACCCCGTCCGACGAGACCGCCCGGAGGTATTCGTCGACGATCATGGCCCCCTCCTCGTCGACCTCGAATCCGGATTCCGTGATGAGTTTCGGGGGACGGACGCCCGTGGCGACCAGCAGAAAATCCGCCCGCCCCGTCGACCCGTCAGAGTATACAAGGGTATCCCCGGAAACGAGCGTGATCCGACGCTCGGAGACCTCGACCTCCATCCGCTGCAGCTCCGCAGCGGCAAGCCGACGCGCCTTCAACGGCAAGTACGGCAGCAGGCCGGCGGCGCCCGCCGCGAGGGTGACGCGGAGCGTACGTCCATGTCTTTCGGCCAGTTCGCGGGCGTTGGCGGCAGCCTCGCACCCCGACGGACCTCCGCCCGCCACAGCGAGGCGCCCCTCCGCGCCGGGCGGCAGAGCGAGTATCCGCCTCCGCAGCTCCAGAAACGAAGAGACCGGCTTGACCGCGAAGACGTGGTCCGGCGAACCATCCAGCAGCGTGGAGAAGACTTCCGAGCCGATATTCAGAGAGAGCGCGTCGTACGCTCTTTCCGTACCGTCCTCGGTGCGGACCAAGCGCTTCCGAGGATCGATGAAGGCGACTTTCCCCTCCAGGAAACATCCTCCCTTGCTTTCGACGAGCGAGCGTACATTCACCGAGGCCTCAGCAACCTCGTACGAACCGCCGAGCAATCCCGGCCCCATGCCCGAATACCAGAGGGGCGAAGGGGAAACGACAGTCACGTCGATACCCCTGCGGAGAAAGCGATCGAGGCGCGCCAGACTGAACAGGTGAGCGTGTCCGGCGCCGACGAAAAGCAGGCGTTTCTTCCTTTCACAATCATTGGTCGTCATACGCATTCTCCTTTCCCGAAAAACTGGTTTCGAACCTTGAGCATTATAAACCATGGAAGGAAGACGCATGTTCAGAAATCTCGCGCCGCCGAACCCGGTGGTAGACGGTGTATTGGAAAACGTCGTTTTCAAGGGGATTACTGAAGGGGAAAAGACCGCTGCGTTCCTTTAAAAGAGCGAAATTCCATACGTTTCCATGCTGTTTGAGGAGGGAGGCGCTCCGCGCAGCGGCTGCGAAGCGCCTCCCTCTCGATCAGCCCGCTATCAGCAGTGCGATCCAGGGGACGAACCCGAAGACGAGGATGAGAATTTTATAGATTCCCATGAAGAAGTACATAACAGTGTCGAATGCGTCCCTGTCAAGGGCGAACCACTTGCGGTGGAAATGGAAAAGTTTATCGCCGGCAAAAGCGAATCCCAAAAAAAAGCCTCCCAGAATAAGGAAATTCAAAAAGGTGCACCAGAAAAAGAACCAACGCAGAGTACCGACATCCATTGCAAACCCTCCTTTTGTTTTGATCCGTCGGATCGGAATACCGCCGAGCGTCTCCGCCGGACAGTACTGCTGAACACGGGATAAACTCCCTCTCTCTTCAGAAAATACTCCGGCATTCATAGTACCCTCGCCGAGCGTTTTCATCAAGAGCCCATTCAAGACTTCCCCAAACTTTCCGTTTCTCCTCGAAGCGCATCCCGGCATGCGCGGGGCTGGTGGACGGAAGCCTGACAAGCCTCAAGGACCGGAACTGTTCGGGGAGCGAGGGGAGGACCTCTTTTCGATAGACTGTCTCGGCCTTGGCCCCGTTGAAGAAGAGTGTGCGTATCAGCGGGTGCGCCGTGAAAAAGGACGAAAAATCGTTCGGGACGATGCTCGACTGTTTGATGCGTGCATCCAGACTGCCTTCGCGTGCGCATGAACCGAGTACGTCCCAGAGCGCGACGCGGCGTTCCTTGAGGCGTTCAAGCCGCTCCGCGTAGGGAGCCGCGCGGGGGATTCCCAGCACCGATTCGAGGATGGGCCAGAAGGCGTTTCTGGGGTGCGCGTAGTACTGCGCGGCGTCGAGCGAGGCTCGGCCCGGCATACTGCCGAGAACGCAGACCAGCGCATCGGAGCGGGCTACGGGAGGAAAGCTCGAAACGACACCCACAAGAACACCTCCTTCGGAGTGAATGCGCAATTTCGGATACTGCGCGAACGTTTAATTCCTACCGGTTCCGTAGTATCATAAGCGGCGGAAGAGCCTATTCCGCCCCCAGGGACACGTACCCCGGAAAAGGACGCCCGAAGGAGGACTGCAATGAGACTCCCGCCCATTCGCCGCCGGAACAGCGCTCCAACTCCTTCCTCTACCGCTCCGCACGACGGAAACGCCCAGCGTTTCGCGCGGCGGACGGCGCTTCTTCTCCTCGCGCTGCTCCTCGGCGCTATTGTACACTCTATTGCCTTCGCGCACGAGAGTCCTTCCATTCTCCCGCTCCGCTCCTACAATCAGGAGTACGAGTGGACGGACTCGGTCCACAAGAGTTTCGTCGTCGAACTGAATAACGCCGGCCTGAAGGATATTCCTCCGTACGTCGAATTCCTGAACGCGGCGCGCACCCCGGACGAGGAACGCCGGAAGCTTTTCGCCTCCCCGCCGGAGAAGCGCTGTACGGAAAAGGGAATCCTCCCCGCCGTCAACGCCGAGATCCTCAAGCGCCGCAGCATTCCTGAATCCCTCCTTCCGCCCCGCGCGACGCCGACGGAGCGTCCCCTCGATGAGACGCTCTCCGACGGAGCGCATACGCCGTCGTCGCTCTTCACCTACGACCTCTTCGAACAGCACGGATCGGTCATGCTCCTCATCGACTCGTCAACGGGCGAGATCGTCGACGCGAACGCGGCCGCCCGACGCTACTACTGCTACCCCGCTCTCGTCGGCATGAACATCGCGCAGATCAACACCATGACTCCGTCTCGGATAGCGGCGGAGATGAACGCCGCAAGGAGAGAGAGCAGAAACACCTTCCATTTTCAGCACCGACTCGCCGACGGAAGTATCCGCAACGTCCTGGTCTCCTCCTACCCCATCGAGATTGAAGAGAGACAGCTTCTCTTTTCGATCGTCGAGGATCGGACGGAGATGCTGCTCGCACAGGCGGGAATCAGACAGAGAAACTCCTGGATCTTCGGAATCGCCGCGGCGGCGCTTCTGCTCCAGTCGACAGGCGTCTTCTTCCTTCTCTCGAACATACGGCGAAGACAACGTACCGAACGCGCGCTCCGCGAGAGCGAGACGCTCTTCAAGGAGTTCATCCATGCGTCGAACCTCATGGCCTTCATCAAGGACGACTCGTTGCGGTATCTCATGGCCAATCGACCGCTGCTCGACTTCTTCGGCAAGAGCGAGGAGGAGGTGCTGGGAAAGACCGACCAGGAGCTGATGCCTCGGGAAATGGCGAGCATCTGCCGGGAGAGCGACCTCGAAGCTCTCGAAAAAAAGAGCGTCTCGGTCGTGGAGGAACGCATCGGCGGCAACGTCTACGAAAGCCGAAAATTCCCCGTCGAGTTTGCCCGCCGGACAGTTTTGGGCGGCGTCATCGAGAATATAACGGAACGGATAAGAATGATGGAGGAACTCCGATCCTCTATGAGGACCGCCGAACGACTCCGCATCCAGGCCGAAGCCGCGAGCGTGGCGAAATCGGAATTTCTGGCGAACATGAGTCACGAGATCAGAACTCCTCTGAACGGTGTCGTCGGATTCACCAACCTCGCCCTAGAAACCGAACTGTCGCCCGTCCAGCGGGGGTACCTCGAAAACGCGAACACCTCCGCCTACGCCTTGCTCGGCATCGTAAGCGACATCCTCGACATCTCCAAGATCGAGGCGGGCAAACTGGAGCTGGAGAGTGTGGAGACCGATCTTCATGAACTTCTGGAAAGCTGCTTCGACATCGTCAAGTGGGGCGCGGCCGAGAAGGAGATCGAGCTGCTCCTGGACATCCCGCCCATGTTTCCACGTACAGCGTGGATCGACCCCGTGAGAATCAAGCAGGTGCTCGTCAACCTTCTCGGCAACGCAGTCAAATTTACGGAGCGGGGCGAAGTGGAACTCTCGGTCGATTTCAGGGCGGAGGACGAACGGATCGGCAGCTTCAGCTTTTCGGTCCGGGACACCGGCATCGGCATCGCCGACGACGAACGCGAAAAGCTCTTCAAAGCGTTTTCGCAGGCGGACGCTTCGAACACACGGAAATACGGAGGGACGGGACTTGGACTTGCGATCTCGAACGGTATCCTCGGAAAAATAGAGAGCGCTCTCGAACTCCGGAGCGACCCCGGAAGAGGCAGTCGCTTTTTCTTCACAATACGCGCTCCTTTCCGAGCCATGGACGACAACGAGCCTGCGCCCGACGGACTTCCTCGAAGGGCGCTGATCGTGGACGACAACGAACGCGGCGGAGCGCTTCTCGAACGGCTGCTGCGGCAGTGGAACATACCGTGCGGGAGAGCGGCGAACGGCGCCGAGGCCTTGGGTAAGTTCGACGACGCCGGCGCGTTCGATACGCTCCTGATCGACCCTACGGCTGCGGAAACGAAAGAACTGGAGATTCTGCTGGATCGTGTCGTTTCGCGTGAAGAGGGGAAGGCGATTCTGTTGGAATCACCTGCAATAGGAAAAAGGCGCTCCGCAGTCTCCGTCGCGAATGCGAAAAACTGCTACTCTCTCGGGAAACCGGTCAAACGCGGCCTTCTTCGGAAAATGCTCCTCGAACGACGCGCCGCCTCTCCTACCCCGAACGAACCGCGAACAAATGGCGACATCCGGGAAAAGCGAATGAACGGCCGATTTTCCATCCTCGTCGCCGAGGACTCCAAACTCAACAGGCTGCTGGTCAAGTCCATCCTCGAAAAAAATCTGCCGGGCGCCGCGATCATCGAGGCCGTAGACGGAAAAGAAGCGCTCCGTCTCTATCGGGAGAGCGCTCCCGATCTGGTCCTCATGGATCTTCAAATGCCCGAGCTGGACGGGTACGACGCCGTTGCGGGGATTCGGGAGATAGAAAAGACGACAGGCAGGCGGGCATTCGTTATAGCGCTCACCGCCGATGTGCAGAGCGAAACGCGCGATCGCGCAATCTCGGCCGGCATGGACGGTTTTATCTCGAAACCTCTGGATAAAAAAACGCTGGTCGCCGCCCTTGAGCGCTACATCCCTGAACGCGGCTAGCCTGCGTCGGAAGACTCGCGGACGAGAATTTCCTGTAAAAGAGAAATATCGACGAAGAGCGGATCACCGTCATCGATCAGCGGAATTCCACCCGTTACGCACGCCCACGAGTTCAGCAGTTCGACTGAGGAATCCGGGACGATGGCGAGCGATTCGCAGACCGAGAGAACCTGTCCTCTCGGCCAGAGCGTTTTCTCCGCAAGGCGGGCCAAAAACTCGCGATGCGTATCATCCAGATAGTCGAGCGGTTCTTCCTCCGTCGCACCATGCTGCCGAAGCCTCTCCCCGAGTTTTCCTTCACGCTCCATCTCCGACACGCACTCCGCTGCGAGAGCGCGGATTTTCTTCAGCGGCGTCGCCAGAAGGAAAGGATCGGGGAGAGACGGGATGGAGAGTTTGACGCCGTTGCCGAACGAAGGATTCGCCCCTTTGTAGATGAGGTTCAGCGGCGACCTGTTCTTATGGATGACGATCCCTTCATCGAAATTCCTCGTGTACGCGTCGAGGAAAAGGCGGCGGAAATCATCCGGCGCACGGCGGGCGGCAGTCCCCGGAACAAATTCCGGATGAAGCGCCGCCCACTGAAAAGCCACCTCCGCCGGAATCGGCTGGTTCCTAGAAACATAGAGCGCGAAAATGACGTTGAACGTCCCCGCGCAGAAACGGTCGGTAAAGTCGACCCATTCGGGAATCTCCGCATAATCGCCTTTGAGAGCCCATTCGACGGCGAGGAGGTTTTTACAGTATCCTCTGAACGAACGGTGTTCGCCGTAAAGAACCGCAAGACGGCGGATTTCGTCCGCGAGTTCGTTTCGTTCCTGACTTGATACATTCCCCCTCGGTCCATCCACAAAGAGCCTCCGTTCGATACCGTAGAGAAAAAGGAAAAGCCATGCAGAATCCACCGGCCCGGAACGTCCCCGCCCGAGCCAGTGCAGATATCCGCCCCTCTGTTCAGGAGTCAGCTTCTCGTAACGGGGAAGCGCATCCTTCACACGTTCGTACGGCGTGCCGCAAGGCGCGACCGGAAGCGACGGATCGATGAGACACCCTTCGTTCATTCCGGTAAAATCCCGCATCCTCTCTCCCACATAGACCATTCCGTCTTCGACTGCATATCCTCTGCAGACAAAGGACTGTCCGGCGGACAGCCAACGGGAAGCCGCGTTCCGTGAGCCTGAAGCGAAAGAGTCATCGACATCCCCCGAAAGCACCAGAGGAGACTCCTTTTTCGGAACCCCGACGTAGATTTTTATACAACGAACCAAAACCGCTGCGACGAGAAGAGTGACAATGAACTCCACGTTTTTCCCTCTTTCCGTTCTACGGATACGGGCCGGCGCCCGCCTGAATCATGTTAGGGAGGCTAAGCCGCCGCGCGGATTCTCCACGAGAATCCGTCGTCAGTCGTTCCTCTCAAGAAAACTGCGGATCTCTGCGGGGAGAAACGAACGAAGCGCCGCCGTAATCTGCCGCTCCTTCCTCTGCCAACGGATACCGAGCCAGATGACGAAGAAGCCGAAAAAGGAGAGAACGAACGGAAAACCGGGGCTGTCGCTGAAGACCCGCCACGTCAGGTATCCTATGTACCCGGCGGCCCCCATCCCTCCGAAGACCGCGAACGCTCTGCGGGAGAGGAGCGCTCCTACGGCGATCAGAAGAAGGTTGACGCAGAAGTAGAAAAACTTCCCCAGTTCGCTTCCGGAATCCATGAGGGAGAGTCCTCCCCAGAAGGCGGCCAATCCGAACAAGTAGAGCCAGAATGCGAAATCCTTTTTCGATCGAGTCATGAAATCGACGCGCACCGCGAGCAGGAGCACCGCCAGTCCGAACCAGAGCGACACCGCGCGCCTCAGCGCCCATGTCACATCCGCATCCCCGAAGAGGAACGGCGCGAGATCCATGCTCATATACCAGAGCGTCACCGCCACCGGCATCACCATAAAAGGAAGCTTCCAGCGCCACAAGAGCAGCGTCGCCACCGACAGAGTCGCAAGCTCCATGGACATCCAACGCCAATCGATATAGATATGATACTCTCTGTAGATTCGGTCGCCGTCCCAGAGGCCGAGGGCATTCTGAAGACCGTAAATCGCCAGCGGAACCAACGCCACTACAAAAGCGCCGAGAATACCGGCAGGTATGGAAAGCCCCGGCCGTTTCATAAAGTAGTCCACGAAGAAGAGACCTGCCAGCGCATAGACGATCGAGATGCCGAAGATTCCCCACCCTCCGAAGAGTTCCCACCCCTGATTCATGAAGAGCGTCATCGCGCCGATCGCGATGAGCCCTCCGAGATAGTAGAGAATATGAGCCACTCTGAAAGAGGGTACCTCACGCATCTCATCGGAGAGAAACATCCACAGACGCTCCGCCTGGTCTTCGGAGAGAATCCCCTTCTTTGCCGCGTTTCGCAGATCTTCTTTACCGATATTCATCGCTCACTCCCCCGAAAGAAAAAAAATCGATGCACCTCTGTATTCTACATCATAATTCCATTTTCCCAGACTGCCCCGAGCAATTCAAGCCGCAGGGGGTGGATTTTCTACGTCCCATGGAATAGACTGTGTACACCGTGTCATATCCGGCTGTTCCGCCGGACTCATCGCACTTCCGGTTCCGCCGGAGAAGGGAGAAATTCATGAACGCAAAGAAAGGTTCCAAAGTAAAAGTCCACTATACAGGTACGCTGAAGAACGGAGACGTCTTCGACTCCTCGAAGGGACGCGCACCTCTCGAATTCGTCGTCGGCGCCGGACAGATGATCCCCGGTTTCGACAAGGGCGTTGTCGGGATGGGCGTGGGGGAGGAAAAGACGCTTACGCTTTCGCCTCGGGAAGCATACGGTGAACGGCGGGAGGATCTGCTCTTCCGGGTGTCTCGCGAGACGCTCCCCGAAGGATATACGCCTTCGCACGGAGACCCTCTAAGAATTGCGACTCAAGATGGCTCCGCGATGAACGTTTTTGTTTCGGAGATCGACGAGGAAGAAATTACCCTTGACGGCAACCATCGACTCGCGGGTGAAGAACTCATCTTCAACGTCACCATGGTCGCGATCGAATAGCCTCACTTGCGCGGAGGAGGGATACCCTCCTCCTTTTTTATTTCCCGGGAAATAACCTCCGGTGAAAGGAGTTCCCTTCATGACACTTCGATTTTCACCCACGCTGGCCAGGAGAACACGGCTGCTCGGAGACGGCGACATCGGAGACGGTCCAGTGCTCTACTGGATGAGCCGGGAACAGCGAAGCGAAGATCACTGGCCTCTTCTCGCCGCAGCAGAAGCGGCCGCCTCGCTCAAACGCCCTCTCGTCTGCGCGTTCTGCTTCTCTCGTTCATTCTGCGGCGCTCAGAAACGCCATTACACGTTCCTCGTACAGGGGCTCAAAGACACCGAATCAAAAATGAAAAAACAAAATGTAAAAATGCTTTTTCTTTTCGGAGACCCCGGACAGGCAATCGCATCTCTTGCCGAATCTCTTCAGGCCGCGCTTCTCGTTCTCGACTTCGATCCTCTCCCGGAGAAACGCGCCTGGAAAGCTGCGCTTCTCCGGCGCATCCGCACCCCGCTCTACGAAACGGACGGCCACAACATCATCCCGGCCTGGATTACCTCACCGAAGAAAGAGTACAGCGCCGCCACATTCCGAAAAAAGGTGCAACCGCTCCTCCCCTCCTTTCTGGAGGAGTTTCCTCCCTTCCCCTCCCTCCCGTTATGGGAAAGACACACTATCGAACATCGGCACACTCTCGAAGAAGCCGTTTCCAACGTTCAACCGGGAAACGCGGGCCCGACGATCGAATGGATCGCGCCCGGGGCGTCGAAAGCACGGGAGACGCTGCGCAATTTCCTCTCCGAGAAACTCTCGGGCTACGATACCCGAAGAAACGATCCGACGCTCTCAGGCGTCTCCGGGCTTTCGCCCTGGCTGCACTTCGGTCAGCTTTCCCCGCAGCGTGTCGCCCTTGAAGCGATGAAAGAACCTCCCTCCCCCGGAAGAGACGCTTTTCTTGAAGAACTCCTCGTCCGGCGCGAACTCGCCGATAACTTCTGTCTCTACGAACCGAAGGCCGGAACTTACGACGGGCTCCCCGAGTGGGGGAGAAAGACGCTCGCGCTCCACAAGAACGACTCGCGCCCTTCTCTCTATTCTCTCACATCTCTGGAACGGGGAGAGACAGCCGACCTTCTTTGGAACGCGGCCCAGCGCGAAATGGTCGCCAGGGGAAAAATGCACGGGTGGCTGCGTATGTACTGGGCAAAAAAGATACTCGAATGGACGGAGACCCCTGAGGAAGCTTTTGAACGAGCGCTTCTGCTCAACGATCGCTACGAACTCGACGGGCGCGATCCCAACGGTATCGCGGGCGTTTCATGGGCGATAGGAGGGCTCCACGACCGTCCGTGGGCCAACCGACAGGTATTCGGTATGATCCGCTATATGAACGACAGAGGAGCGGCACGGAAGTTCAAAGTGAATCGGTATATAGAAGAAGCAGAATCGCTTATCGCAACGAGGAGGTAAACTACCGCACGTTTTCGCCGGGAGCGGTTTAGTTCGGTGAAGCGGATTCGAAGTCGCAAACGACTATGATTCTTTTCAAGATCATAAGGTCAGTAAAAATCAATAACCTCTTCACCTTTTTAAACCTTTCAGGTCAGTCATTCCGCTCCTGGCTCGTCGCAGGAGCCCCGGGTTCTTTCTTCGCCCGCAAGATCGTACTCAATCATTGACGGAGAAAGGATCTCCGGGGCTCCGAAAAGAGTATGCAAAAGCCGGAGAGAAAACGATGCTGCCGCCCGCTTCTCTCCGGCTCCGATTCCTACTTTTGAATTCGCTCTCCGTCTTTCTCTCCGCACCCGGCCTCGACGCCCTCCCCGCTCTTTTTTTTCGCTGCCGGAAGGTCGTCGCTTTTCGAGAGTCTCCCCCCCTCGCCGCTCAAGAGGGGGAGTATCTTCAAAGCGAACAAAGAGGCGACGCCACCCTTCAGAAGATCCGGGACAATAAATGGAAGAACGCCGATTTTAAGCGTCTGATAGACGCCGACATCCTTCCCGGCCAGGAAATTGAGATTACAATAGAGAACCGATGCCCCAAGAAGATAGATAATGGAGATCCCCGCGAGCGAAGCCATGAAGAAACGGACCGTAGTTCGTTCACCTCCTGAGGAGAGACTCCCGACGATCCAGGCGGCCGCCGGATAGGCGAGCACGTATCCGAATGTAGGAGAAAAGACATACCCGATCCCCCCTCCGCCGGTGAAGACAGGGAGCCCCGCAAGGCCGAGCAGCAGATAAATGACCTGCGAAAGCAAACCGAATCGCGCTCCGAGAAGAAAGCCTGCCAAAAGAACGATAAGAACATGCAGCGTCAGCGGTACCAGAGGAAACGGAATCCTAATAAATGTGCCGACAACAGTAAGCGCTGCGAAGAAACCCGCTAGAATCCACTCTTTACTTTTCACGTACGAACCCCCTCCTTTATGTCACCCTAGAATGATACAGGTTGACATGTTTTTTTACAAGAGTTCTCGCGCATTGTCGCGATGCCCGTCTCAGCGGAGCAAAGCCGCCCGAATGTGGATGTAGGCTTCTTACAACCTACGGTTCGCGGCACATCCTAACAAGAAAAGAACGATTGTCGGATTTCGATCTGAAGGAGGTGTTCGCGCCGGACCTTGCAGCGACTCCGTATCGAACATCCGGAGTTCTTACGCTGCTTGTCTTTCGAAAGAAGGACAGTGTGCGAACGATATTCTTTCGAAACGCATTGCATTGCTTTTCTCTCGTCAGCGGCCCGAAAGAAGAATTTGGTGAGGAACTAATGAAGAGTCGAACAGAATCAACCTTCTGTTCCGAAATTAGAGTATTTCTATACATTCTTTGAGTATGAAAGAACTGCCCTTTATTGACCTTTGCTTAGTCGAATCGCAATCAGCTCCTCTCTTTTCCAAGATACTCCCGCGCCATAGGATTCCTAACGAATCAACGACGTCTGATTGCTGTGCAAGCGCAAGGATCCCTCTTCTATGTAGAAAACTCCATGGCAATCCTAAACGAAAAATTGGAGTGCAAACATTAATGCGCCTGGAATAATGACAATGAAAGCACCGATACTATACATCTCTCTGTTCACGACTGAGTATTTGGGAACCACTCATACGAACTATCAATCCGCCTCGATCCAAATGATTCTCGATTACCTTCATCTATGCGCCTTCCACGCTGCATCTCCCTAGTAATACAAACATCGAATGAAACAGAATCAAAAGAATATGAAACGCGATATATCGATTTGCGGTTGGCGACGAACCGCTTGACGGATCACGAAACGAACTGCGGTCCCAACAGTGATTTTCGCCTCTTTGCACATGAAGAAAAGATTGCTGGAGAAAGCCGAACTGTCATGGGTGATTCAAGAATAGACGAGCAAAATGGAGAAGATTGAAACAGTAAAATTTCGCAACCAAACGACTCAAACCTGTTAAATCTCTTTTCTGGCGTCATCATTCGACGACTTCGCTCTCTTCCTTGTGAAGTTTATGCGAGAACTCCCGCAGACGATCGGATCGCACGTCTTGAGAAAACAAATCCAATCCGCCGTGTTGGGAGTGAATTAGTTTCTGTTTACGAGCAACTCCGGTCCACAGTTAATTCCATAGAACGCACCGCTGCGTCTAGGCGTGGTCGTACGGTCATATGAGCGAGATGTTTCGGGGTAAGCGGAGAAAACGGACGCATAGCGCGGACAGAAGAGATGCGTCGGTTTGCAGGATTCAAAGAGGATTTCTGAGAATAAAAGGCGAATAAAATACGTGGCAACATCCCGCAAAGAGGGCGGACATCTTGGATAGCACGGAACGGTCCGTACCATTTTCAATGCCTTCCAATCCATTCGGCGGCACTTTCTTCCGCTTAATGACACTTCATCATAAATCATCGCTCCCGAGCAGGATGGTATCGTGAAAACAAGATAAAGAGCGATAAACCCCGTGGAGTCTTCGTTCCCTTACTCTGTCGTAACCCCTCGGGGAATGCTCAAATACATGCCGCCCGATAAAATACTACACCTGCCTGCGGAGAAGCATGCCATCAAATCTTCTCCTGAACAACAGCCCATGAAAACAATCGAGAGGTATGAAGCATCTCCTCTAGAGCTGTTTCAAAAGGTTCTGCGGAAGAACGCGGAAGTGAGCAAAAGAGATCGACATGCTCCCCGTATTCGAAACGGATCTCCTCTTCGACTGCCCCAAGGGAAAGAAGCATGCGGCTGAGAGGTTTGATCCGATCATACGGAGCAACGACGCGGTAGCTTTTCTTGATCAGACGCTCAACGACGCCGGAAGCCGCAAGCGCCTCGGAAGCCGTCGATCCGTAGGCTTCGATCAGACCTCGTACACCCAGCTTGACGCCTCCGAAATATCGCGTGACGACAACGAGACTATTCGTCACCTCCTGTCGGAGAATCGCGCCCAGTATAGGTTTCCCCGCAGTTCCGGCGGGTTCTCCGTCATCCGAAAAATACTCCTTGAAAGCTTCATCTCCTACTCTGTATGCCCAGCAATTATGCGTCGCCTGCCTGTGAAGATCGCCAATTTCTCTCAGTTTTCGCCTGACTACATCTTCGGTTCGGCAGATCCGAACGTGTCCTAAAAAACGAGACTTGTTAATTTTCACCTCAACTGTTGATTCGGTTGCGGGCTCTTTATAATCGAACGCCATCAAGCCCAAGCTTCCTTTAATTTTCTGTAGGTTTCCGACAGCTCCTCGGCGACCACACGGACCTCCGCGAAAACCGGCATGAAGTTGGTATCGCCATTCCACCTCGGCACGATATGCAGATGCAAGTGTCCATCGAATCCCGCTCCGGCAACCTTCCCGAGATTCACCCCCAGATTGAATCCCTGAGGGTTCATTGTCTTTCTCAGCACCTCAATACATTTTCCGGCCAGGCGGTGTATTTCAAGAAGCTCCGCGTCGGTCAATAATTCATAGTCCGAGGTATGGCGATACGGAGCAACCATCAAATGCCCCGGATTATAGGGAAATGCATTGAAGATAACAAAACACGTCTCCCCTCGAAAGAGAATCAATCGCTCCTCATCATGATTCTCGACGGGGAAGTCGCAAAATATGCACCCCTCATGATCCTTCGAAACGGCAATATACGCCATTCTCCACGGCGCAAAAATATTCTCCACAGACAACTCCTCCTTGATCATAAAATGTTTCACGTGAAACATTTTATACTTACTTTTATTTTTTTTGTTTGCCTTTCGATCTCTTGATCGTTATTATATTTTGTGAATGATTTCTTTTAGCGTAAGGTATCCTTGATGAATTCCGATAGCCGCTCCGATAATCGGACATGCAGCGCGTGTCCAGGCGGGGTATCCCATTTCCTGAAGCTTCCTCCCCGCAAAAAACCCGAGGAGAACGTACCCAGAAACAACGAAAGCTATCGAGAGCACCTTACCGAAAAGGAGTAAATCTTTATATCCTTTCACTTGTCCTCCTGAATATTTCCCGGGAAATACTTTTCGGCGTTGTCTTCGAGAAATTGGAGCATGTCGTGTAGGAGATCTTCCCGAACTCCTTCGACATGAAGTTTCATCTTTGATCTTCTCCCGGTAACTTTTATAGAGAGGCCCATTTGCTGCGCGGCGTGAACCACGCTTGTTGGTATTTCATAAACGACTGTTTTTCGTTTCTTGTCGACGGGCTTCGATTTTGCCCGTTGAACCAGTTCTTCTACTTGACGTACAGAGAGTCGGTTCTGTACAGCGTCCCGCGCGAGGGCGAGCATCAGTTCAGATGATTCGAGCGCGAGAAGCGCACGGCAGTGCCCTTCGGTCAGTTCGTTGCTGCGAAGGAGAATGCGTATTTCTTCAGGTAGTTGGAGGAGGCGCAGCTTGTTGGTTACGGCGGCTCGGCTCCAGCCGATACTGGAGGCCAGTTCCTCCTGCGTAGTGTTGAAGCTGTTCATGAGTTCGCTTAGCGAAAGCGCGATATCGACAGGCGAGAGGTCCTCCCTTTGGATGTTTTCTATGAGCGAGATCTCCCTCATTTCCATATCCGCGCCTTCGACGACACGTACCGGCACCTCCGTAAGTCCAGCTATCCCGGCGCCCATCCATCGGCGTTCGCCTGCGACGATCCAGTAGTCCCCGTCTTCGTTTCGACGCACTATCAAAGGCTGTATGACGCCGTGCACTCGAATCGAGTCGGCAAGCTCGGTAAGCGTATTCTCGTTGATTTCTTTTCTTGGTTGGAAGGGGTTGGGAAGTATGCGATCGATCGCGAGCATCGTGATTTCCCCCTCACCTTCGCCGATTCCCTGAGCGGCTGGTAACAGCGAGGCAAGCCCCTTCCCTAATCCTCGTCCTTTAACCACAGAGAAGCCACCTCCTTGGAGAACTCTTCATAAGCTTTTGCGCCGGAGCACGAGGGGTCGTAATAACAAATCGGTTCGGCGTAACTCGGGGCTTCCGCCAGTTTTACATTGCGCGGGATCATCGTCTTGAAGACGATTTCTCCGAACTGCCTTCGAACTTCGTCGGCAACGTCGTTAGCGAGACGTGTTCTCGAGTCGTGCATCGTAAGGAGAATACCATCGATCGCGAGGTTTTGATTCAGTCCTTCCTTGACGAGAGAGATCGTCCGCGAAAGCTGTCCTACTCCCTCGAGCGCGAAATATTCGCATTGAATGGGGATGATCAGTTTGTCCGCCGCGACGAGCGCGTTTACGGTAAGCATTCCGAGAGAAGGCGGGCAGTCGAGGATGGCGATATCGAAACCGGTAATCGACGACACCACGCGACGGAGTTTCGTTTCCCTGCTGATGGTGCTCGCCAGCTCAATTTCCGCACCTGCCAGATCGAGAGTGGCGGGGAGTATGGAGACGCCTTCCCATTTTGTCTTCAGAATCGCCGCTCCTGCAGGAACATCGCCGAGGAGTACGTTGTAAAGACTCGGGGACTTCGGCGGGAGAGCGACGCCGAGGCCGCTCGTGCAGTTGGCCTGAGGATCGATATCCACCGAGAGAACGGAGAATCCGAGCCTTCCGAGTTCCGCCGCGAGGTTGATACATGTGGTCGTCTTCCCCACTCCGCCTTTCTGATTCGACACTGCGAGAGTAATCACTCCTCCATCACCTCCACCATTTATTTCTTTCCGCGACGCCTACTTTCCTCGGGAAGCGTGCGGAAAGCGGGGTATTTTTTGTCCAGAGAATAAGAAAACGTTCCTTTCCCGCAGCGGAGTAGGAAACCACTTCCGGCGACGACAGTCCGAGGCGCGACCACTTACCTTCGAGCGGCTGAAGCTCTTCCGTGTAGAGGGGACCTTTGAAGGCGAGAAGTCTTCCCGAAACGGCCGCAAGAGGGGAGAGATACTCAAGGAGTACGTCCGCGGCGGCAACTGCGCGGGCGGCGGCGAACTGAAACGCTTCCCTCTTCTCCGCGGCGTACTCTTCGCAACGCCCGCAGGCAACTTCAACATTTCGCAGATGCAGCGCCGAGGCCATATCTCTAAGCGCTCCGCATTTCTTCCGTACGCTGTCGAGAAGCGTTATACGGAGATCGGGGCGACAGATCGCCCAAATCATTCCCGGAAGGCCGCCCCCCGACCCGACATCGAGCGCGCTTCCCTTTTCAGGAAGCAAGGGTACCGAAAACAAACAGTCGACTACATGTTCATTCCATAGGACTTCCGGATCGCTGGGTCCAGTCAGGCGAATCTTCCCGCCGTACGACGCCAGAAGCGAAACATACTCTCGAAGCTCCTTTTCGTATAAGCGCATCAGCGCCTCCACTCTTTCCGTCAATGCACTTCTCCTTTCATCGTTCAGGAAATCACGGTTCACGAGACTTCTCTCTTTCGTTTCTCCTCCTGTGCGTTTACAATGAAAGGCAAGGAGGATCGATATGCGCCTGTACGAGTCTATTCTTGACGAAGTGCTGACATCTCCGGACGGAGAGCCCGACTACCTCATCATCGGCTGGAAGGGAAGCATCCTCTCCCTTTCCGACGGACGCTGGGGCGTGGGCGCGGTCTCTCCGGCGGGGAACGAACCATTTTCTCCCAGGGAGGAACATACCCGCAATCTTCTTTCGATCGGCGCCCACGGTCTGGCGAGACTTCTCGTCTCCCCCTACCCGCAAGAGTTTTCGGCCGCATCCGCGTCCCTTGCCGCCCTTGCCCCCGCCCCGGACGGCGGGGAGCCGCTCGAAAGTCTTCTATCGCTTCCGGGCGGAGAGAAGATTTCCCTTCTGGCTCCGGACCCGTGGCTCGTCGACTTTCTGAGAGACTGGAACTGGAACCTCTCCATATTCGACGACGCCCGTCGCGGGCTCCGCGTCCTCCCCGAGTGGACAAGCTCCCAGCACCTTCGTTCCAGCGGATGGCTCTGGATCACTGCGGAAACGCTCCGCAACAGAAAGATTCTTTCGTTGCTCCCTCTTTTGAAGGGGAAACACGGCGTTATTCTTCAGGGCCCGGGCATTCCGTTTCTCCCTTCCGTCTTCAGAGAGGCGGGAATAACGCACCTTGTTCTCCCCGTCGCGGAGGAACGAGCCGAAGCACGGACCCGCCGCTACATTTCCGCGGGCGGGACTCCGTGGAGCTGTCCGTCGCTCCTCTGGCGAGTCTTTCCTCTATTATATACGGATGCGAAAAAACGATGAGAAAAATCGCTTGGTTTCTCTCCGCAGCGCTCTTTTTCTGCGTTCTTTCGCTTCTCTCTTTCACTTTTTCGGAAACACGGTATTCGACGCCGCTTTCTCCCGGATTGAAGGTTTTCGACGGCGATACGATCGAAGTTTCTCGGAACGGGGAGCGGGCGCGGCTCCGCTATCTTCTTATCGATACCCCCGAGCTGCATCATCCGTCGCGCCCTCCAGAGGAACTCGGGGAGGACGCTCTCTCATTGAATATCGAGCTGCTCTCCCGAGGGCCTCTACGACTCGAATACGATATGGAGCCGATCGACCGGTACGGTCGAAGACTTGTCTACCTCTACGTCGAAAGCGGCGACGGAGAGCTTTTCGTCAACGAGGAGCTTGTTCGGCAGGGCGTGGCGCTCCCGATGTTCATCGCTCCGAACCGAAAGCATGCCGACCGCATTCTCCTGGCGTTCGAAGAGGCCCGAGACGCCGGGAGAGGCCTCTGGAAAGCTGCCTCGGGCAGGATATTCACAGCGGCGCAGGCGTGGAGCGAAGCGCCGTACCTGGCAGGTTCCTTCATCACCCTCTGCATGACGATCGAAAAATCGGAGACGGCCGGACGACGGATTCGTCTTCGAGAAGGAAGGGTAGCGATCACGGCGTACAGGGGCCCCGAAACGGAGGGGCTGCTCTCTCTTCGTGAAGGGGAGAAAATCCGAGCAACGGGAAAACTTCTTCTTTCGTTCAGCGGCTGCGAACTTCCCGTAGCTTCCGACCTCCAGGTAACACGACTGGAGTACTGACAGTGGAAGGAGAGAAGGCGGTTTCGCACCGTTTCCGATCCGTCTAGTGTGCCCTTTTTTCTATCCACAATCACCCGAGTTATCCACAAATTCCCGCCGCGCCCGTTTTTTTCGCCGTGCCGGCGTCGCTTATCCACAGCTTTTTCCACATATCCACAATAGCCACGCCTCTTTTTAGCCTCCATATCTGTGATGTACAGAACGGACTTTTGGAACTTTCCACGTGTTTACGTAGTATAGCCTTGCATTCCACCCCGGCTGTTGCATATTATAGTGTGCGTTTTTATAATGGACGAGGGTAGTGTGTACAGGGAAAGGACAGTCAGTATGCGCAGTAAAATCAAAAAAATTTCCGGGGGACTTCTTCTCCTCGGTAGCGCGATCCTCCTGGCGGTGCTTTTTCTCCTCTCGGGATACGATGCGGGAACCTCCCTCTTCAGATCCGAGCTTGAGAAAAGCGTAGCCACGTATTCCGGCTGGACGCTGGAGACCGACGGCATTTCGGGAAACCCGCTCGCCGGCTTCGACGCCGCGAATGTCCGCGTTCTTTTCGAAGGTATGGAGGTCGCACGTGCCGAGCGTCTCTCCGTAGGGTTCTCGCTGTTTTCATTCATCCGCGGAGACGGCGGCCTGACCAGAGTGACGGTCTCGAAGAGCACGCTCTCCGGCGACGGATTGCTCCACGCGCTCCGTCATTCGGACTTCTCGCCGGGCGGCGGCGCTGCGACCGATATCGCGCTTCCGGTGATCCTCTTCTCCCCGGTAACCATCACGACTCCTCTGGGAGAAATCTCTCTTGCCTCGCTTCGTCTGACGCCGGGAGACGATACGGTCACTTTCCATGGATACGGGCACTTTCTGGACTTCCCCGTCGAGGCCGGCGCCTCCTTCACCACGGGAGAGCAGCTTTCCATCACCGACGCTTTTCTCAAAGGCGGAAACGCGACCATCTCCCTCTCCGGACCGCTTTTCCCCGAAACGCGCATCGAGGGATTCGTGGACGACCTTCGTCTCGACGTCATCTCCGAGCTGACGAACCTCCCCTTCGCCGCGAAGGGTACCGTGGACTCGACGCTTCTGATCGAACGTCCGGACGGCAGGCTGCTCGCCTCCGGAGAAGGAGAGATCGCCAACGGCGACATCTGGGATCTGCTGATGGACGGTACGTTCTCCTGGTCGGCCGACGAAACGAAAGCCGTCCTCTCCCCGGTCGACGGACGGGTCTTCTCCTCCCCGGTCTCCGGCGTCTTCGCCCTCTTCTTCGGCGAGGAGCCGAAGGCGGAGATCGCGCTCGCCCTGAAGCGACTCAAGCTCGAGGAGTGGACCCGCTGCTTCGCCTGGCTGTCGTTCGCGCAGGGAACGCTCTCGACGCTCAAGCTCGATCTCTCCGGTCCGTTCGAGAAGTTGAACGGTCCGCTGCTGTTCGAAGCGCCGAAGGCTGTCCTTGACGGGTTCGACGTCGAAACGCTGCGAGGAGACCTCAGGATGGTCGACGGAGACAGGATGACGATCTCGGGCGGCGGAAAGTGGTCGAATTCGACGTTCTCGGTCTCGGGAGAGAGCCTTCTGAACGAGCCCGGAGGAACGAGCACTTCGGTCTCCATCCGCTCCGCGAACTTCGACCTGAAGAGCGCCGGAAACGCCTACGCGCCCGCTCTTTCGGCGGACGGCAAGGGGACGCTCGACGTCGCCCTCTCCATCCCGGCCGAGGGGAGAGCGACGTTCAAAGGCGCCCTTTCGGCGCCCCGCGCCTCTCTTCTGGAAACGGCGGGCGAAAAGCTCTCCGTCGCGTTCTCCGGAACGAGCGAGCAGCTCTCCTTTTCGTCAATCTCCTTTTCCCCCGCGGGAGGAGGCGTTCTCTCCGGCAGAGGGAGCGTTTCCGGGCTCTCGGGAAAGAATCCCATCCTTTCTCTGGAAGGAACAGGGCAGGATCTGCGCTGGTCGCTTCTTCGGGAAGCGCTCGGAGGCATGGAGGCGACGGGCGCCTTCGACGCCTCATGGAACGTGAAGGGGTCCGCGGCATCCCCAACCGTTTCTTTTTCACTCAGAGGGAGAAACACTCCGTTCACCTCGTCGCTCCCGCTCGGGAACATCCACCTCGAAGGACGCTTCGAGAAGGAAGTTCTTTCTATTTCCCAAGGAACAGCCTCTCTCTTCGACGGTTCGGCGGGAATCGAGGGGAGCGCCCGGCTCGGCCCGACGCCCTCGCTCTCGTTCAATGGATCGTTCAGCGGTCTCTCCGCCGCTCAGGCCGCCGCCGCGGCAGGTCTTTCCGGCGCCGAGACGGAGGGAACGCTCGCTGGAGAGTTTTCGCTGTCCGGCGCTCCCGGAGCGCCTTCGTTGACGCTCACGGCGTCCTCATCTTCCCTCGGCGTCGCGGGATTCTCCCTCGGCGCGCTTCGCGCTCGTGCGGAGGGCTCGACCGCTTCGCTGCGGATCACCGACTTTTCGGCGGACCTGCTGGGCGCTCCTCTGAAAATGTCAGGCGTCGTCGGTTTGGAGAAGGGGGCGAGAACGGATTTGAAAATCGGCGTGGACGCGCTCGACCTTCATGCGCTCGCCGCATCCGTCCTTCCCGGAATGCGCCTGGGCGGCTCGCTTTCCGCGGAGCTTCGCCTTACCGGAAGAGCCGGCGGAGACCTCGCGCCCGTCCTCTCCGGGACATCGCCGTTCCTTTCCGTCTACGGAGTACTGCTGGAGAGGGCGAAGTTTTCGCTGAAACCGGACGGAAAAGACGCGCTCGCCATGGTTCTCGAAGGGAAGCTCGGCGAGAGCGCGCTCGCGCTCTCCGGGCGCGCCGCCCTTTCCTCCTCGGGGGCGACGATCTCGCTCAAGAACACGAAGAAGATCGACCTCGGGAAGACGGCCGCGGCGCTTTCGGGGCAGGCGGCGGGAATATTCACCGGAGAGGTGGACTTCTCGCTCTCGGGAACGCTGGGGGCCTCTCCGGCGTTCGAGGGCTCCATCACCTCCCGGTCCCTCGGGCTTTACAGGACGGAAGCGCGCGAGGTCTCGATACCGTTCCGATGGAGCGACGGCATGCTCGCGATCGCGGGAGGCAAGGGCACGTACCACGAAGGAGACGCGATCTTCGACGGGAAGGTCGATCCCGCCACCATGCGCTGGGAGGGCACGCTCTCGGTCAAGGGGATGAACCTCGCGAGCGCCTCGGAGCGTATTCTGGAAGGGAAAGGGAAGATTTCCGGCTCCGCCGACCTCACGATGAGAGGAAGCGGCACGGGCGGTATGCTCGGGCTTGTTTTCGGAAACGGACAGATCTCCGCCAAGGACGGGTCCGTCTCCGGGTTCGAGTCGATCAAATCGGTTTCGAATTCGGGAGAGATCCGCTTCTCGTCGCTCCTCGCGAGTTTCAACATGGACGGGCGCAGCATCTTTCTCCTCCCCGGAAGCAGGCTCTCCGCCCCTCCGGGCGACAACGTCTACCGCTACCTCTCGGCAAGCGGCTCCATAGGTTGGAACGACTCGCCGCTCGACCTGAAATGCGTGGGCGACATCAACATCAGGGCGCTCAACGCTTTTATAGGCGCGCTCCAGGGGATACTGACCATCGACGGCAATCCGCTGACGGACCCGCAGTTCCTTCAGCGGTTCCTGACCGGACTCGTCGGCGGGATGGCCGTCCGCGACTTCCGCGAGACCTCCTTCAACCTCAAGGGGACATGGGAATCCCCCGAGATGCTCGATCTGAAGGTTTCATCCGGCGCCGCGCCGCTGACCATTCCGCGCTCCAACGGTTCGACCGGCAAGAACGAGACGCAGATAAAAATAACGGTCGAGATCCCCACGGGTTCGGGGAAGGACACCTCGGCGAGCACGGAGGAACAGGTGAAAAAACAGCTCCTGGAGAATATCATGAAGTCGATCATCAAACCGGGGACTGCGGAGGATCATTGAGAAGCCGCGCCGGAGATATTCCGAACGGGCAGCTTCGAGAAAAACGTCCTCCCGTTCGATGCGCGCTCCGCACACGACCGATACATATCTGTATCTTTCGCACGGAGCTTCCGTTACCGAAAGGAGTTATGCTATGACGCAAGAAAAGAGAAGAAAGGGATGAGTTCTCTGAGATACCGGTCCGTCTTCCTCTCCGATTTCCATCTCGGAACGCGCTGGTGCAGAGCGAAGAGTCTGGTTTCATTCCTCGGGTCGATGGAGTGCGAGAAGTTGTATCTGATAGGCGACATCATCGACGGATGGAAGCTTAAAAGAAGCCCCGGGTGGCCGAACTCCCACAATTCGGTGATCCGGAAGATCCTGAAAATGTCCAAGAAGACGCCGGTGCTCTACATCCCCGGCAATCACGACGAGTTCATGAAAGAGTTCCAAGGTTACTCGTTCGGCGGCGTGAAGATCTGCGAGAACGCGGTCCACACCTCCCCCGACGGGAAGCGCTATCTGGTGGTCCACGGACACGAGTTCGACGTGGCGGTGATGTACAAGCCGTGGCTCGCCTTCCTCGGCGACCGGGCCTACGACTTCGCCCTCCATCTGAACACAGGACTGAACGCCGTACGCTCCTTCCTCGGCTTCGGCTACTGGTCGCTTTCGGAATTTCTGAAACGGAAGGTCAAAGACGCCGTGAAGTTCATCGGAAACTACGAGGAGTGCGTCGCGCGGGCCGCCGGAAAGTACGGCGTCGACGGCGTCATCTGCGGACATATCCACAACCCCTCCATCCGGCGCTTCAAGGAGATCGACTACTTCAACTGCGGCGACTGGGTAGAAAGCTGCTCCGCGCTCGTGGAACATCTCGACGGCGCGATGGAAATCGTACGCTGGTTCGACAAAAAGTCGAAGAAGGACGATGAACACGTGGTCTACCTGGAGGAGCGCCGAGCGCTCGCCGCCGCCGATTGAATGAACCGGTTCATCCCGAATACAGCCTCCGAACCGTCCGCTTCTCTTTCGCGGACGGTTTTTTTTCACACCGGACATTACGGAAGTGTAACACTTATCGCCGGACGCCTTGCGGATATGGCGCGATCCGCCGCGCTCATGTACCATGAGCGATGAATACTCCATTTGATAGTATAATGATGAAGAGGAGGTCGTAACGATGCTCCCCACGCCATCCCCGGAAGAAGGAGAGGTCGCGGAGAATATGAGCCCGAAGAAAAGCAGGGAGGGAACGCCGTTCGACGAGGTGCAGAGCCTCGACGATCCGCGCCTGTTCCTGAACAGGGAGATCAACTGGATAGATTTCGACTCGAAGGTGCTCGAAGAAGCCATGGCCCCCTCCACGCCGCTGCTGGAGCAGCTCAAGTTCCTCTCCATCTTCTTCAACAACCTCGACGAGTTCTTCATGGTGCGCGTCTCCGCGCTGCTGGAGCAGTACCGCAGCGGCGTCCCCTCCCTCGCGCCCGACGGCATGTCCCCCTCGAAACAGCTCGCCCTCATCCGCAAGCGTGTCCTCCCGCTGATCGCGGCCGCGCAGGAGTACTGGTCGAAGTCGCTCCGTCCGCGCCTGAAGGAGGCCGGACTGCGCTTCGTGGAGTACGAGGACCTCGGCGACAAGCACAAAAATTTCCTCGAAGGGTACTTCAAAAACGAGATCTACCCCGTCCTCACGCCGCAGGCCATCGACCCCGGACGCCCCTTCCCCATGATCTCCAACCTCAGCCTGAACTTTCTCGTCCAGCTCGCCGACCCGCAGAAGGGGACCAGGTTCGCCCGCATCAAGGTACCGAAGAACCTCTCGCGCTTCATCTTCCTCCCCCGCAACAAGGAGGCGAAGTCTTACGAAAGCCTCGGCTTCTCGCCGAATGCACGCCAGTGCGACGTCCTGCTCGTGGAGGCCCTCGTGGCGCAGCACCTTCACCTCCTCTTCCCGGGACTCCAGGTCGTCGCGGCGGCCACGTTCAGGATCACGCGGAACACCGACGTCGAGATCGACGAGGACGAGTCATCCGACCTCCTGGAGACCGTCAAGGATCTTGTCGACCGACGAACCTTCGGGGAGGTCGTGCGCCTCGAAGTCTCCTCCGGCGTGCCGAAGGACATCTTTCTCTTCCTCGTGCGGAACTTCCGCCTCGCCCCCTTCCAAATCTACAAACGGAGAGGCCCTCTCGACTTCGCCGGCATGATGGATCTCTGTTCCGTGGATCGTCCCGACCTGAAGGACGAGCCGCTGCTGCCGCGCACTCCGCCCCCCTTCTCGGAGCGGACGCCGCCTTACTCCGTCCTCCGCAAGCGGGACGCCGTCGTCTACCACCCGTACGACAGCTTCGGCCCGGTACTCGACTTCGTCCGGCGGGCGGCCGTCGACCCGAAGGTGGTGGCCATCAAGCAGACGCTCTATCGGGTCGGCAACGAATCCCCCGTAGTCGACGCCCTCATGACGGCACGAAAGAACGGGAAGCAGGTCACGGCGGTCGTCGAGCTGAAGGCGCGCTTCGACGAAGAGCGGAACATCAACTGGGCCGAGGCGTTGGAGGACGTCGGCGTCCACGTGGTCTACGGCCTCGTCGGCTTCAAGATCCACGCCAAGATGTGCCTCGTGATCCGGCGCGAATCCGAGGGCGTCAGGCGATACGCGCACATCGGCACCGGGAACTACAACCCCTCCACGGCGAAGGTTTACTCCGACCTGGGGCTCTTCACCGCGGACAAGGCGATCTGCGCGGACGTAACCGACCTCTTCAACGCCATCACCGGCTACTCCCGCAAGGGGGACTACCGGCAGCTCCTCGTCTCGCCGCATACCACCAGAAGCGGCATCGTCTCGCGGATCGAACGGGAGACCGCCAAGCACAAAGAGTCGGGCGACGGGTACATCGCCCTCAAGATGAATCAGCTCGTGGACAAAGAGTGCATCCAGGCGCTCTACCGCGCTTCGCAGGCGGGCGTGCGCGTACGGCTCCAGATACGCGGCATCTGCTGCCTTCGCCCCGGCGTTCCGGGCGTCAGCGATACGATCGAGGTCACCTCGATCGTCGGGAGGTTCCTGGAGCACGCGCGGGTCTTCTACTTCCGAAACGGCGGGGACGACGAAATGTATATCGGAAGCGCCGACCTGATGCCCCGCAACCTCGACCGCCGCGTGGAGGTGCTCGTTCCCGTCAGGGAGAAGGTGCTTCGGGAGACGCTGCTCCGCGACATGCTCGAACCGCACCTCGCGGACACCGCGAAGGCGTGGAAGCTCTCCGTCGACGGCGCCTATTCCCGGATCGCTCCGGCGGAGGGGACTCCCGCGGTCGATTCGCAGAAGATCATGATGCAGCACAGCAAAGGCTGGAATCCGCCGGAAAGGAGCGACGACCGATGACGCAGCGCGCCGCAACCTTCCGTTCCTTCGCGGTCTCCACCATCGTCCCGCTGCTGGAGAAGCTCTCCTCGCAGCTGGCGGACCTCCGTACCGGGGAGGACATCGAGCACCTCCACAAGGCAAGGGTCTCCACCCGCCGTCTCCGGGCGGCGCTCGCCCTCTTCGAGCCCTGCTTTCCCCCCGGAGAGGCGAAACGCTGGCGGAAGGCCGTGACACGAATCACAGGCGTCCTTGGAGAGGCCAGGGATCTCGACGTGCAGATGGAGTCCGTCGACGAGGAACTGCGCGCCTCCGGAGAGCGGGAGCGGCCGGGGCTCTCCCGCCTGCTGCTGCGCCTCTCGCGCCGCAGAGAGAAGCTCCAGCGGCGTATCTGCGCCGCGCTCGACGCCCGCGATGTACGGGAACCGCTCGACGCCATGCTCGAAGGCCTCCGGGAGACGGTCCGAAAGGACCTCCTGAAGGAGGAGGACTCCCCATCCTTCGCCCTCTGCGCCGACGAAATCCGCGCGCGTATCGCGGACGTCCTCAGCTTCGACGGATTCGTCCGCAACCCCGCGTCGATCAAGGAGCTGCACGACCTCCGCAAGGCCGGCAAACGCCTCCGGTACGCGCTCGAAATCTTCGAACCGCTGTACGCCGGGCTGCTCCGCTCTTTCATCGAAAGGCTGAAGGCTCTTCAGGACCTCCTCGGCGAGATCCACGACTGCGACGTCTGGATCGACTTCCTCCCCCGCTTCCTGGAGGAGGAGGCCGCGCGGACGCTGAAGTACTACGGACACGTCCGGGTCTTTCCGCCGCTGAAGACGGGCGTCCTCGCGTTTATGGAGAAGAAACGGACTCTGCGCGCGCATGACTTCGAACGCTTCCTCGACGAGTGGGAGCGGCTGGGGAAGGAAACATTCTGGGACAATCTGAACGCCGCCGCGGAGACGCTTCGAAAGCCGCGCGGAGAGGAAGGAGCGGAGCATTCGTGAAGATCATTCTGCTTGGAGACGTGCACGGAAATCTTCCCGCGCTGGAGGCCGTCCTTGAGGACGGACGCAAACGGGGCGGAGAGGTCGTGATCAACACGGGCGACTACGTCGGCCAGGGGCCGTTCCCGGACGAGACCGTCTCGCTGCTCTCCTCCGTGGAATCGGTGGCCGTCGCGGGGAATTTCGACCGCAACGTCCTCCGGGCGAAGCGGGGAAAGACGGGGGAGAAGGCGGAGCTGCACCTCTGGAACAGGGAACGCCTGTCGCGGGAGAGCCGCAAGTACCTCAAGAACCTCCCCCGGACCAAGAAGTTCCTGCTCGCCGGTAAAAAGTTCCTGCTCACCCACGGCTCCCCGGAGGACATCGAGGAGAACGTGGGGCCGGACACGCCCGACGAGCGCCTTTCGGCAATCGCGCGCATGGCGGGGTGCGACATCGTCCTCACCGGCCATACGCACGCCCCGCTCTCGAAAAAGGTGTCCGACACGTGGTTCATCAATCCGGGGACGACCGGACGTCCGCAGGGGAACGACCTCCGCGCGTGCTACGCGATGCTCCACATCCAGCCCGGATACTTTCGCGTGAACCACTATCTCGTCGGCTACGACATGGCGAAGACCGCCGACGCCGCCCTCTTCCGGGGGATGCCGGGCGATTTCGCCTCCTCCTTCCTGCCGGGGCGGCCCGAAGCGGGCGACATCTCCATGGAGGACGAAGCGGAACGCATCCTGGAGACGACCATCCCGGTGCACGCCGACCACAGCCGCCACGTGGCCTCCATCGCCCTCGCCCTCTTCGACAGGCTCGGCGCGCTCCACGGGCTCGACGGCGACGCGCGCTTCCATCTGCAGATCGCCTCCACCCTCCACGACATCGGCTGGCTGAAGGGGCAGAAGGAGCACCACAAGGTGGCCATGGAGTTCATCCTCGGACTTGCGAACGTCATCCCGGACGAACGGGAGCGTATTCTGATCGCCTCCGTCGCCCGCTACCACAGGAAGGCGGAACCGGACGACAGCCATCCGTTCTTCGAGCGCCTCTCGCCCGAGGACAGAGAGACGGTCCGAAAGCTCGCCGCGATCCTCCGGATAGCCGACGGACTGGACTGGACGCACTCCTCGGTCGTGCAGGGAGTGGAGTGCGTCGTCGCCGACGACGTCGTCACCATCCTCTGCTCAACCTCCGGCGACGCGGAGGCGGAGCTGGTGCGGGCCATGGAGAAAGGAGCGCTCTTCGAGAAGGTCTTCGAAAAGAGGCTGGAAATTCAATGGGCCCGCAGTTGAACACGGGGCACGTGGTCGGCCTCATCGACCTGGGGACGAACTCGGTCCGTCTCTTCGTGGTGCGCATCAACGAGAACAAATCCTACACGATACTGAACCAGCACAAGATCATGGTCCGGCTCGGCGAGGGGGAGTTCATCAAACAGCGCCTGAAAAACGAGGCCATGGAGCGGACCACCCTCGTCCTGGGCCGCTTCGCCGAGATGGCGCGCAGCCTGGGCGCGGAGGAGATCCTCGCCGTGGCCACCTCCGCGACGCGGGACGCGGAGAACAAGGAGGTCTTCCTGGAGCGCGTACGCAAGGAGGCCGGGATCGACCTGAAGGTCATCTCCGGACTGGAGGAGGCGCGCCTGATCTACCTCGGCATCGCCAGCGGCATGCACCTCGGCGACCAGACCGCCCTCATAGTCGATATCGGCGGCGGCAGCACGGAGACCATCGTCGGCAGCCAGACCGAGTACTTCCACCTGGACTCGCTCAAACTGGGGGCGGTGCGCCTCTCCTCCCTCTTCTTCCTCCCCGAGGAGACCGGCCCCGTCTCACCCGACCGCTACGCGCTGCTTCAGCAGTACGTCCGGAACGCCTCGCTCCGGAGCGTCCAGCGGATACGGGACTTTCCGCTCGATCTGGTCGTCGGAAGCTCCGGCACGCTGGAAACGCTTGCGGAGATGGCCTACCGCCGAGGGAACAGAAAACATAAAAGCCTCGCCGCCGAGAAGGAGAATCCGGAGCGGAGCATGACCTACCAGCAGCTCGACGAACTGGTGAAGCTCCTTTGCTCGCTCCCCCTCGAAGAGCGGAAGCGCCTGCCCGGCATGGTCCCCGAGCGGGCGGACATCATCGTCGCCGGGGCCTCGATCATCCACACGCTGATGGAGGATCTGCGCCTGGACAAGATACGGATCAGCACGCGCAGCCTCCGGAACGGCCTGCTGGTGGACTACCTGATGCGCGGAAAGTGGGGGTATCTCGACTCCGGATTCTCGGTGCGCGAACAGAGCGTCCTCCAGCTCGCGCGCTCGTGCGGCTTCCACGAGGAACACTCGCGCCATCTCGGCGATCTCTGCATGCAGCTCTTCGAAAGCGGCAGGGACGCCGGGCTGCACTCCCTCGGCGACGGAGCGAAGGAGCTGCTTTACTACGCGGCGCTGCTCCACGACATCGGACTCTTTCTTTCCTTCAGCAACCACCACGCTCACAGCCACTACATCATCCGCAACGTGGAACTCCTCGGCTTTCACGACAACGAAATCGCCGTCATGGCCGCGCTCGCCTACTACCACCGCAAACGCTCGCCGAAGAAGAAGGACCCCGAGTTCGAGGCGCTCGACCGAGATTCGCAACGCCTCGTCTTCACGCTCAGCATGTTCCTCAGGATGGCGGAAAGTCTCGACCGCAGCCACCACAAATACGTGCACGCGGTCCGCTTCGCGCGGGAGAAAAACGTCCTCTTGCTCAAAATTCAGGCCGACAAGGGATACCAGCTCGAAATATGGGCGCTTGAAGAACATCAGAGGTATTTTGTCAAGACATTCGGCGAACGATTCGGTATTCAGGTGACCTCCTCCGGATTCTAGGGTATAATGTACGGTGAATCCATATATATTATGCGAGGGGGCTTTTTTATGAAATTTCGGCCGGAAGTGAAGCCGTTTCTTCTGGCGTCGTTCGTGTTCGGCGTCTTTATTTACGCAGTAGGGATTGTAGCCGGCGCTTCCAACGGGCTCGCCTTCTTCGTCGGGTTGCTCTTCGGCGGCGCCGGAACAGGATATATGCTCTTCTTCTTCCGCGACCCGGAGATGGTCACGCCTGCGGAGCCGGGAACCGTCGTCGCCGCGGCCAGCGGCAAGCTGGCGAAGATCGCCGAGGTGTACGAGAAGGACTATCTGAAGCAGGACACGGTACGCATCAGCATCTTCCTCAGCTTGTTCGACGTCCACGTGAACCGCTTCCCCATAGGCGGCTTCTCGACCTTCCTGGGCTATTTCCCGGGAAAACGCCTCTTCACCTTCGACGAAAAGTCGTCGGACGTGAACCAGCACAACGCCATTCTCGTGCGCAACGACGAAACCTCCTGCCTCGTCCGTCAGATCGTCGGCCCCGTGTGCCGCCGCGTGGTCTACTGGCTCAGGGAGGACAAGACGACGGTCGTCAAGCAGGGCGAGCGTTTCGGCATGATGAAGTTCGGCTCGCGTCTCGACATGTACTTCCCGAAGGGCGACATCGAAATGGTCGCGAAGATCGGCGACCAGGTGACCGCGGGCGAGACGATCATCGCCCGGATAGCGAAGAAAGGAAACTGAACGATGACAGGACAGCAAGTGCATAAATTGAGAATCCTCGCAAACTGGCGGAGGATCGTCCCGACGATGGTGACGCTCTCCGCGCTCTTCTTCGGTTTCGCCAGCATACTCTCCACCATCGAGGCGATGCGCCTCGGCGCCCCCGCGCTGCTCGCCCGATCGGCGCAGTATATCATGCTCGCGCTCATCCTCGACGGGCTCGACGGCAACGTCGCCCGCTGGCTGAAGGGAACGACCGAGTTCGGCGCGGAGCTGGACACGTTCGTCGACTTTCTCGCCTTCGGCGTGGCCCCCGCGGCGCTGCTCTACGTCATGCTCATTCACGGCCCGAGCCCCTTCTGGCGCACCATTCTCCCCTCCGCCATCGTCTTCTCCGGCGCGCTCCGCCTTTCGCGCTTCCGCCTGAAAGACCCCCTGCGCGGACAGGGGGGGTTCATCGGCCTTCCCATCACCGTCAACTCCTCGTGGATCGCGCTCGCGGCCTTCGCCGCGCAGATCATGTACCCCGAGGAGCACATCCTCGTCACCGGCCCGGTCTCCATCGTCTTTCAGTTCCTCATCCTGGTGATGATCTCGCTGCAGCTCTCCAACCTGCGCTACCCCAAGCCGTCGAACAAGGTGCGCTTCTTCGCCCCCGCGGTCCTCGTCGTCCTGCTCCTCTGGATTCTGAGCGAGACGTACGCCGCGTGGATAGCGACGGTCTTGGTCTTCGGATGCCTCGTGTACGTGCTCACGGGCCCGATGATCCACAAACGCTCGGCGATGCGCCAGCAGCAGCATATCGAAGGAAAATAGCGTAATGACGGCCATCGGCGTCGATCTGGGAGGACACAAGATAGCCGCAGCCCTCGTCGAGGACGGACGGATCGTCGAACGTATCTCCGAACCGACGGCCGGACGCGAGCCGGACGGTATTCTGAACCAGATCGCCGCCATGGTGAAGCGCCTTGGCGCGTGCGCGGAATGCCCCGTGGGAGTGGGTATCCCCGGCGTTCTCGACGCGGCGCGCGAGGTCGCGTTACTCCTCCCGAACTTCACCGGCTGGAACGGACTGCCGATCAGGAAGATGCTCTCATCGAAGATCGGACTGCCGGTGGAGCTGGAAAACGACGCCAACTGCTACGCCCTCGGCGAAGGCTGGGGCGGCGCGGCGCGCGGGATGACCGACTTCATACTTCTCACGCTCGGCACCGGTATCGGCGGCGGCATCGTCGTCGGCGGCAGGATTCTCAAAGGGTTTCACGGTATGGCGGGCGAGCCGGGACACCTCGTCGTCGGCTCGGGAGAGCCTTGCGGCTGCTCCTCTCACGGGCACCTCGAAGGCATCAGCGGCGCGGACGCTCTGGAGCGCACCGCGAAGTCGATGGGACTCCAGCCCGACCTGAAGTACCTGTGGACCCGCAGAACCGATCCGTCCGTGGCGCCTCTCTGGGACAGGGGGCTTGACCATCTGGCGAAGGGGATCGCCTCGGCGATCCACCTCTTCGACCCGCAGACGGTCATCCTCGGCGGCGGCATGAGCCGCGGCGAGGGGTTCATCGACGTCCTGAAACCGAGGGTGCTGGACTACCTGGCGCTCCCCTTCCGCAAGACGCTCGACCTGCGCCCGAGCCAACTCGGCAACGACGCCCCCACCATCGGCGCGGCGGCGCTCACCCGGAAGTAATCGCCCCGCGGATATGCGAGCCGACGAAAACGCACATAGGCCTCCGGCGGCTTTGCTGCCTCCGGAGGTTTTTTTGCGCGACGAGGTCGATCCTTCTCTTCTTTCCATCCTTCCGATGGAACGATACTCGCTCTCCGTCGCCACCGGACGTTCCGCGCTCGCGAAGGCGCTCGACGCCGTCTCCGGGAAGGCGCTCACAGGGAGAGCATGGCTTCCCTCGCTCTGCTGCGCTTCGATCGCCCCGGCCTTTCTGCAGAGAGGGTTCTCTCTCTCTTTCTACAGCACTGCGCCGTTTGCCCTCCCCGGGCTTGAGCGAGGCGACGTCTTCCTCTACATCCACTTCTGCGGCTTCCCGAACAGGGCAGCGGAGCAGGCCCTCGGCGCGCTGCCCGGGGAACGTCGTCCGGTCGTCGTCGAGGACTGCGTCCACGCCCTTTTCACGCGCGGAACAGGGGGCTTCGGCGACTTCGCGCTCTACAGCTTCCGCAAGTTCCTCCCCGTCCCGGACGGCGGACTGCTCCTCTCCCGCGAACCTGTCGACGAAACGCTCTCTCCGCCGCTCGAACGCTTCATCTCCCTGAAGACGGCGGGACTCCTCTCCGGATCGCGCCGCCTTCTCGAAGAGGGGGAGAGGGCGCTCGACGAGGACGACAAGACCAGGCAACCCTCCGTCATGGGATCGATCCTCCTCGACGGGCTCCGGTGGACGCACATCCCGGAAACCCGCAGACGGAACTACGCCTTCCTCGCGGAACGGCTTCGCCTGCCTCCGCTCGACGACGACACGGTCCCGCTCGGAGTTCCGCTCTGCGTGCCTGCGGGAAAGGGAGAACTCGAACGCCGCCTCCGTGCCTCCGGCTTCGAACCGCCCATCTCATGGGACGCTCCCCGCGACGCCCCCTCCGACGAAGCCGACAGGCTTGTTATCCTGCCGTGCGACGAGCGGGTGGGGGAGAGTGCGCTTGAGCGGCTCGCCGACATGTGCGGAGAGTGGAGAGCTTCACGCCCCCTTTCTTCTTCTGTATCGCCTCGCCTGTACCCCCCCCCTTCTCGGGCACACGAGGACATCCCTCAAAACACACCCGTTCATCGAACTGAACGACTCCATCAATGAGCTGCGCCCTGAAAACAGGATTGACTAATTTTTGACACGATGTATAATGCAGGGTAGTTTCGGTTTATGGATACATAAAATGTATCCATAAACCTCCAGCGCAAGGGGGAGGGCTCATGGAAAAACAGCAGCAGGCGGAGGAGCGCGCCTTCCAGACTCTATTCGAGCTGATTCGCACCCGCGAAATCCGTCCCGGAGAGCGAATTTACGAGACGGATCTCACCGAACGGTTCGGGATGAGCCGCACGCCGCTTCGCACCGCTCTCGGCCGCCTTGTGGCGGAGGGCGTCCTCTCCAAGACTTCGGGAAGAAAAGGGTATGTTCTTCCCGTGCTCACGGGGGAGGACATGCGCGAGGTTTTTTTTGCGCGCGCCGCTCTTGAAGGAATGGCCGGACTCCTGCTCGCCGAAAAACGCTCGGAAGCGGCCGTCGCCGAACTTCGCGAGATCATCCGCAGGCAGCGCGAACTCTTCGACACGGGGGCCAGGAAAGGGGAGTACGCCTCGCTCAACGGACTGTTCCACTTCGCTCTCGTCGACCATTCGGGGAACGGCTACCTCAAGAGAGCGTTCAGCCCCGTCTACTGGCGTTCCATTATGTACACCCTGCTCTATGCGACGTTCTACACGGAGGTGGAGGATGTCGAAACGCCGCATCACCCCCGCCGTCCGAGCTGGGAGCAGCACGAAGAGATCGCCGACGCCCTGGAATCGGGCGACGGCGGCCGCGCCAGGCGGATCATCGAGGCGCACGTTCTCGAAAACTGCGAATACTGGAAGGGGGAGAACGCCGGGACGAAACGCGCTGCAACGGAAGTCGTTTGAACGCCTCCGAAACAGCGACGGGGCAAAGACGGAAAAGACGACGGAGAAGGAGGTTTTTGAATGCCGCAACTGTGTTCGCAGATCACATTCTTCTACTACAAGGACTTGGAGAGAGCGCGCGACTTCTACGAGCGGATCATGGGGTTCGAACTCGCGGACGATCAGGGAACGTGCCGCATCTACCGCGTGCAGGGAACGGCCTTCCTGGGCATCGTCGACGAAAACCACGGTCACTGCTCCGCGCCGCGCGGTGAAAGCGACGTCCTCGTCACACTCGTGACGAACGACGTCAAGGGGTGGTGGGAGCATCTACTGAAGGAAGGCGTCAAGATAACGTCCGAGCTGCTCTATAAACCGGAGATCTCGATCGAGGCGTTCTTCTTCGAAGATCCCGAGGGGTACGCTCTCGAAGTCCAGTCGTTTCTGAAGCCGGAGCTGCGGAAGGCCTTCGGCCAGGAATAAACAGGCGGCGATGCGTTCCAGGCGCTTCACGGACAGGAAGTCATTATCGGGAGACACAAAGGAGGCAAAAGGTATGAAAGCGTTCAAAACGGCAATGGCGGTAGCGGCGCTTCTTCTCTTCGCGGCCGCGGCGGGCGCGGCGACGGTGCAGCTCAACTTCTCGACAGGTTCGATGGGAGGCGGCTTCTACGCCATCGGCGGCGGACTCGCCGATTTCGTCACGAAGCACGCTCCGGGAGTGGAGATCACCGCCGTCACATCGGGCGGCGTGAACGAGAACATCAACCGGCTCGACTCCGGCCAGGCCGAGATCGGTATGCTCAACACCATCGACCCGCCTCTCGCCTTCGAGGGGAAGGCCCCGTACAAGAAGACGTTCGACAAGATGCGCGGGATGGGCATCCTCTATCTCCAGTACGGACAGCCGTACACCCTTGCGTCGACGGGGATCAAGACCTACGCGGATCTGAAGGACAAGGTCGTCTGCGCGGGCTCCCCCGGCGGCTCCATGCACCAGCAGTTCTTCGACTGGGTGCGCGCCCACGGGCTCGATCCGGAGAAGGACTTCAAAAAAACGGTCTACCTCCCCGCGCGCGAGGCCATGGAGGCGCTGAAGGCCGGACAGGTCGACGCCGTCATGGAGGTCTCCACGCTGCCGACGCCCACGATCTCCGAACTCGCCCTCACCCACGACCTGGTGCTCATCACCTTCGCGCCCGGCGCCAGGGACAAGCTGATCGCCGAGAAACCGCAGTATCTTCCCCTCACCCTTCCCGCCGGAACGTACAAGGGCGTGGACGCCGACGTCGAGACCGTGGGTTCCGGCGCCATGTGGGGCGTCCGGGCCGACGTGGACGAGAACGTGGTGTACGAGATAGTCAAAGCGGCGTACAGCCCCGAAGGGCTGGAGTACATGGGGAAAGTGCACGCGGCGGGCAAAGGCATGTCGCTTGAAAACGCCGCCAAGTGGATTCCCATTCCACTGCACCCGGGCGCGGAGAGATTCTACAAGGAAGCCGGAGTGCTGAAATAACCCGACCAGTCCGTTGTTCACGCAGGGCGCGTTCACAATACGCGCCCTGTCTTCCGAAAGGAGTCGTCCCAATGGAGAAGCGCACCGCTGCACCGGACGCCGCCAGGATCGAACGATCTTTCTCCGGCGTTCCCCTTCATCTCGTCAACCTCGGCCTCGCCGTTCTCTCGTTTCTTATTCTCTACTGGACCGTCTACATAGGAACCGACGTCGTGGTGAAACACGCGCTCTTCCTCATGACCGTCTGCATCCTCACCGCCGTGGTCTACCCGTTTTCACGGAATCCGGAGCGCCGCCGTCTCTCCCTCGGCATGGACTCGCTCGTCGTCGTCCTGGCCGTCGTCGCCTCCATCTACGCGATGCACGACTACAACGAGCGCTTCATGCGCCTCGGCAGCCTCGACCCGCTGGACGTGATCATGGGAACCGCCATGATCGTCGTCGCGCTCGACATCGGGCGGAGAGTCATCGGGTGGGCGCTGACCTCGGTTTCGCTGGCGCTGTTGGCCTACGCCTTCTTCGGCAACCTGATACCGGGCGCATTCGGCCACAGGGGCGCCGATCTCGCAGGCGTCGTCAACAGCATCTACGCCGGACTTGAGGGCTTCTACGGTCTCTCGGCGCGCATGATGATCCTCTACGTGGCGCCCTTCATCATCTTCGGCGCCTTCCTGGAGAAAACGGGAGCGGGGGAGTTCTTCATCCGCCTCGCCTTCGCCCTGACGAAGAACACCGTGGGAGGCCCGGCGAAGGCGGCAGTCATCGGAAGCGCCATGATCGGCTCGATCTCGGGAAGCGCGATCGCGAACGTTTCGTCGACCGGCGTCTTCACCATTCCCATGATGATCCGGGTGGGGTACAAGCCGCACGTGGCGGGAGCGGTGGAGGCCGCAGCGTCGACCGGAGGGCAGATCATGCCGCCGATCATGGGCGCGATCGCCTTCCTGATGGCAGAGTTCACGCAGATTCCGTACATCACGATCGCCATGGTCGCGACGACGCCGATTCTGCTCTACTTCGCCACGGTCTTCCTCTTCATCCACTTCGAGGCGAAAAAAGAGAACATCGGCCGCGCCGACGCGGAGAATATCGAACCCGTGCGGACGGTGCTCCGGGAAGGGTGGCACTACTTCTTCGCACTCGTGCTGATCGTCGTGGTCATGGGGATGGGGTACGCGCCCGGAACGGCGGCGCTGGCGGGAATAGCCGCGCTGCTGGTCACGCACGCGTGCAAGAGTCGGAGGATCGACCTGAAGAACTTCTACGAATGCATGGTCCTCGGAGGAAAGTACCTCCTGAGCATCGGCAGTCTCACGGGCTGCATCGGCATCATCCTCTCCATCGTGGGCCTGACCGGCGTCGGGCTGAAATTCTCCTGGTTCTTCTCCGCGCTCTCGCAGGGGAGCCCCTTCATCGCCATAATCCTCGTCTGCCTGATCTCCACGGTCCTCGGCATGGGGCTCGCCAGCAGCGCCGCCTACATCATCACGGCGATCGCGGTCGGCCCCGCGCTTCTGGACATGGGATTCCCCCTGATCGTCGCTCACTTCATCATGATCTGGTTCAGCATCAACTCGGAGATCACGCCGCCCGTGGGGCTGGCGGCCATCGTCGCGGCGGGCATCGCCAAAGCGGACCCGTGGCGCACCATGTTCACAAGCTTCAAGTTCTCCAAGGGGCTCTATATCCTCCCCTTCCTCTTCTACTACCGCCCCGAGATTCTGCTGCAGGGCTCCCTAACCGATTTCGCCCTCACCACGGTGGTCGTCATGTTCGCCCTGACCAGCCTCGCGGCGGCCATAGAGGGGTACCTGAGCACTTCGCTCTTCCTCCACGAACGCCTGCTGCTTCTCCTCTGCGCAGGGCCGCTCTTCATCCCCGGAAGAATCTGGGACGTTCTCGGCGTCGGCATTTTCGCCCTCGTCTTCTTCATGCAGCGACGAAGAGCGCGCTCGACGGCTTCCGCATAATACGCAAAAAACCACGCGAGATACCATCCGCGGAATTCGGAAAGGCAGACGCCGGATTCCGCAGATGGTATATTTGTCCGATCGGGGGAGAGGGTACGCGACTTCATCCGGAGTCGAACGAATCGAAGGGGGATGTCTTATGAGAAAGCATCGTGTTGTCGCGCTTGTTCTGGTTCTGTTCGTGTGCGCAGGATCCGCGTTCGCGGAAAATGCGGCGAGGGGGGAGTATGTCGAGGGGGAGGCGCTCGTCCTGCTGGAAAACGCGGCGGCCGGCGCGGGCAGAGGGTCGATGGCCTTCGAATCGGCGCTTGCGGCCTCCGCGAACTCTGTCGCCTCGTCCGTCGGTGCGCTCGTAGCGCGCACGTACGGCGCGCTCGCGGACGAGGACGGGCGGTTCATCGTCCACATGAGAGCGGAGGGGAAGAGCACCGCCGAGCTGCTGGCCTCGCTTGAGAAAACGCCCGGAGTCCTCGGCGCGGCGCCGAATCGCCTCAGGAGAGCCTTGAAGACGCCGAACGACCCGCGATACGGCGAGCTGTGGGGGATGGAGAAGATCGGCGCTCCCGACGCGTGGGAGATCTCCACGGGCAGCAGCGAGGTCTTCGTGGCGGTGATCGACACCGGGATCGACTACGAACACCCGGACCTCGCCGACAACATGGGACGCGACAAGGACGGCAACGTCGGATGGGATTTCGTCGGAAAGCACAACCGGCCGATGGACACCGACGGGCACGGAACGCACGTCGCCGGGAGCATCGGCGCGGCGGGGAACAACGGCGTCGGCGTGACCGGCGTAAACTGGGACGTCGGCCTTCTCGCCCTCCAGGTCTTTGGAAAGGACGGCAAAACCGCCGACAGCGTCTCCATAGAGGCGATGAACTACGTGCTCGCGCAGAAGAGGCGCGGACTGAACATCAGGGTGGTGAACATCTCCATCGGCGACTGGGAGGAACCGATCAAGGACCAGGAGAAGAACCCCTACGGCGCGGCGATCAAGGCGCTCTCGGACGCCGGAGTTCTGGTCGTGATCGCTGCGGGGAACGAATACCAGGACATCGACAACCCCGGCGGTCCCGGCTCCGACCCCGACCACCCGAAAACCGACTACGGAAAACAACTTCCGTACCCCGCATGCTTCCGGTTCGCCAACACCATCACCGTGGCCGCGATCGCGTCGGACGGAACTCGCTCCGACTTCTCCAACTACAGCCCGGACTACGTCCACCTTGCCGCTCCCGGCTCGGCCATTTTAAGCACGCTTCCCGGCAAGAAGTACGCGAGCTGGAACGGCACCTCGATGGCGACGCCGTACGTCGCCGGAGCGGCCGCGCTTCTGGCCGCCGCGTATCCCGACGAGAGCGCGGGGCAGATCAAGGCGCGTCTCCTCAAAAACGTCGCGAAAACGTCCGGCCTTTCAGCGGCTGTCGCAACGGGAGGCTCTCTCGATCTCAAGGCGGCCGTCGCCGCGAAAGCCTCCGCCGCCGCGCCGGAGAGCGTCCGCCCGTCCTCGCGGCCCGTCATCGCGGGGGACGCGCCGCTCCCCGGAGAGAGTGTTCCGACGAACGCCGTCCCCTTCCGGGTGGACGTGCCGCTGAGCGCGACTCCGGAGCGTGAGCGGGGACTGCTGCACGCGGCGCTGAAGAAGGACCTCGCCCTTCCCGAAGCGATCTCGGGGGAGCTTGCCGCGCTTCTGGATGCGGACGACTCCGGGCACGTCTATCTGAGCGCGGAGGCGGTGGCGCGGGCGAAACACCTGCTCTCCGGGCCGAGCATCCCCGAGAACGCGCCGACCGCGGTCCTCGCCGTCTTCAGCGGAGCCGTCGGAGAAGACGCGGCCGTCTCCTCCGCAGCCGACGTCAAGACCACCGCCATCGCCTTCTTCCCGATCCCCGACGCCTTCTTCGGAAAGAGCGCGGCAAGCCTTCGGGTCATTAAAGTCCGGAGGGCGGACAGCGTCGAGGAGTTCACGCAGGTCTTCACATTCGAAAATCTGACCGACGCGCGCTTCGCCGTGGTTGAAGTGGAGTTCCTGCCGGACGGCAAGCATCTTCGCAGAGCCCTCGGCGGCGAAGAGACGATAGGGCCGAACTGCCGCATCGCGGTGGCGATCAAGGACGGTGGCGTCGGCGACGTCGACGGGGCGAGCGACGGCGACGTCGTCGCGGCGCTCTTCGCGGTGGGGGAGACGTCCCAAAGGCGCAGCTCGGGGTGCGCGGGAGGCGCCTTCCATCCGGCGGCGCTCGTTCTTCTTGCGCCGCTCGCCCTTCTGATGAAGAAACTCGGGAAATGAGAATGACAGGAGGGAAAGCGTCGGGCTTCGGCGTTTTCCCTCCTGTGTACGAAGAGCGGGGGAGGGGAGTTACCGCCTCCCCGGCACGGCAAGCGACACCAGATAGACCGCCGAGGCCACCGCGATGATCACCGCGCCCGCGGTCAGGTTGAAATACACGGCGAGGGCCAACCCGGCGAGGGAGAAGAGCGCGCTCAGCACGCACGAAATGCCCATCATCGACCAGAGCGAGCGGGAGAACTTTTCCGCCACGGAGGGGGGGATGGTCAGCAGCGCGATGACCAGAATCAGCCCGACGATGCGGATGATGAGCACCACGGCCATCGAGAGCAGCACCACCACGCCGAAATGGAGGAGAGTGACGGGGACGCCCCGGGTGCGCGCGAAGTCCTCGTCGAACGAAAAGGCTGCGATCTGCCTGCGCCAGACGAATCCGAGGACGAGCGTCGCCGCCAGCAGACCGGCCATCATGAAGAGGTCGACCCTCGCCACCGCGAGAATGCTGCCGAAGAGGTAACTCATCAGGTCGGCCCCGTACCCCGGAGTGAGATCGGCGAAGATCACGCCCGCCGCCATCCCCGCCGCCCAGAGCACGCCGATGATCGAGTCCGCGCGCGCCTCGCGCTTCAGCATCACCCACGCCATCAGCAGCGACAGGGCCAAAGAGAAGCCCACGGCCCCGAGCTGCGGCGAAATCCCGAGGTAGAGCGCTATGCCCACGCCGCCGTACGCCGCGTGCGCTACGCCCCCCGCGAGGATGACGTAGCGCTTCACCACCACCATGGTCCCCAGGATGCCGCAGAGCCCGCTGCACAGTAAAGCCGCCCAGAGGGCGTTCCGCATGAACTCGAACTGGAGCAGCTCAATCATGGGCGCAGCCCTCGGTATGATCGTGAGAGTGGGCGGCGAGCACCCTGTGCGGGATGCCGTGCGCCACCAGCTCCACGGGGCACGTCCCCCAGGCCTTCTCGAACATGCCCGGGAGAATCTCCCCCGAGTCGTGGTAGAAGACGCTCCGGTTGACGCACGCCACGGCCGTGGCGCGCCCCGGAATGGCGGAGATGTCGTGGCTCACCATGATCACCGTCATCCGGGCACGAAGCGCGGCCAGCTCCTTCAGCAGCATGTCGCGCGTCTCCGGGTCGATGCTCGCCAGCGGTTCGTCGAGCAGCAGCACCTTCGGCTCCGAGGCCAGCGCCCGCGCGATCAGCACCCGCTGCCGCTGCCCCTGCGAGAGTTCGCCCATCGGCCGGGAGGCCAGAGACTCCACCCCCATCCGTTCAAGCGCCTCGCGCGCCGCCGTCGTATCCTCCGCGCTGTAGAAGAACCCCTTCGACCTGCCGAGACGCCCGTGGAGCACCGCCTCCAGCGCGGTGATGGGGAAGTCGCGGTTGCGCCCCGCATCCTGCGGCACGTACCCCGCCGCGCTCCGGTCCTCGCCGGGGGCCTTCCCGTGGATCAGCACCGTCCCCGAATCGGGGGAGAGCAGTCCGAGCGCGAGCTTCAGCAGGGTGGTCTTCCCCCCGCCGTTCGGCCCCATGATCACAAGAAATTCGCCCTCCGGGACGGAAAAGGAAACGTCCCGCAGAACAGGGTCGCCTCCGTAGGAAAAAGCGACGTTCGTAAAGGAGAGAGCCGACTCCGTATGCACTCGTTCTATGCCTTCTTTCGTTTCGTATTCCGCAGCTCGCCGGATACCCGATCCGCGCGCCCTTCCAGCGCTTTGCGGATGCCTTCCGTCACCGTGGTCAGTATCTTGATGCGCGCCAATCTCTTCGAGTTCGTCGCCACGACGGTCCACGGAGCGTAGGGCGTGCCGGTGCGCACCAGCATCTCCCCGGCGGCCTTCTGGTAGTCGTCCCACTTCTCGCGGTTGCGCCAGTCCTCGTCCGTCAGCTTCCAGGCGCGGAAGGGGTCGTCGTGACGGCTCTCGAAGCGGCGAAGCTGCTCCTCCTGGTCGATCTGGAGCCAGAACTTGAGCAGCAGCGTGCCGAAATCCGTCAGGTGGCGCTCCGTCTCGTTGATCTCGCGGTAGGCCCGATGCCACTCCGCAGGGGAGCAGAACCCCTCGACGCGCTCGACGAGGACGCGTCCGTACCAGCTCCTGTCGAAGACGGCGATGTGCCCGAATCGCGGAAAATCCTTCCAGAAGCGCCACATGTAGTGGTGGCTGCGTTCGAGGTCGTTCGGCGCGCCCACCGGGTGGACGGTGTAGTTCATAGGGTAGAGCGCCTCGGTGATCCTGCGGATCGCCCCGCCCTTTCCGGCCGCGTCCACCCCCTCGAAGAGGAGGATTACGGGCAGCGATTCGCGGAAGACGCGGATCTCCAGCGACTTCAGCTCGCTCTGCAAGGCGGCGAGCTGTTTTTCGTACTCCTTGGCGCTCAGGTCGCCGTCCGGCTCCGTCGTCGACAGCGCCGCGCTCTTCTCGTACTCCACGCCCCCGAGGACGCCGCCGGTCGCGGGCCACTCCTCCCCGGAGAGCCTCTCCCGAAGCACACGCTCGACCGTGGAGAGGATCTTCCACGCGGCGAACTCGAAACTCCCCGCCGCGACCACGGTCCACGGGGCGTACTCGGTCCCCGTGAAGGAGAGCATCTCCTCCGCGCAGAAGAGGAACGAGTCGTACTCCCTGTTCTCCAGCCAGTCGCGCTCGCTCACCGACCAGGAGAGATCGGGATCGGCGGCGCGCGCTTCAAGGCGCTTCTTCTGCTCCTTCTTCTCCATGTGGCAGAAGAACTTGAGCACCACCGTGCCGCTGTCGGCCAGATGCCGCTCGAAGGCGCAGATGTCGCGGAAGACGCCGGAATAGTCCTTGGCGTGCTCTCCCTTCTCCAGCCTGCGGCGGAGTACCTCGCGGTACCAGCTTCCCGCGAGGATCGTCATCTTTCCCGCGGGCGGCGTGATCTCCCAATACGGAATCAGGAAGGGATAGCGCTCCTCGCCGCGCCCGGGAGGCGCGATGAAGAGGTAGCCGCGGGGGTCGAGCGCCTGGAGAAGCTGGTTGACAAGGCTCCCCTTGTTCGACCCCTCCCACCCTTCGACCACGAGAACCACCGGCACACCCTTCTCCTTGGCCGTGCGCTGCAGCTCCCCGAGCTTCGGCGCCAGCTCGTCGAAGGCCGCTTTGTACTCCTTCTTCTTCATCTTCACCGACATATCCACCGCTTCAAGCATGTTTCCGCCTCCCTTCGGTGTTGTACGCGATGCACTGCGCGACCTTGTACGCATTTTAACGAAATCGGATGAATATTAGGGAATCTCTGAAAAAGTCTCAAGCAAATAGGCTTTCGACCTTGTAAAATAGCGCTGTAACAGATGCTTCTACATACACTCCACACCGGGGAGCTGAGAACGATGAACCGCCAGAGAACTCTTGCGAACGCCTCCACCTTCGAAAAATACAAGAAGCCCACAAGGCGGGAAAAGTTTCTCGCGGAAATGGAGCTGGCCGTCCCCTGGAAGGAACTCAATGCCCTCATCGACCCCTTCTACCCGAAGGCCGGGAAAAGACGCCCTCCCGTCGGACTGGAACGGATGCTTCGAATCCATTTCCTGCAAAGCTGGTTCAATCTCAGCTACCCGGCGGCGGAAGAAGCTCTCTACGACATTGAATCAATGAGGCACTTCGTCGGAATCGACCTCGGGAACGAACCCGTCTCCGACGAGACCACCATCTGCGAATTTCGTCACCTTCTCGAAGCCCACGGCTTGGGAGAGCCCATCTTTCAAGAGGTCAACGCCCATCTCGAGGAGAAGGGGCTGAGACTCTCCGAGGGAACCATCATGGGCACCACCATCATCAACGCCCCGTCCTCCACCAAGAATAGAGAGAAGAAGCGGGATCCCGATATGCACTCCACGAAGAAGGGGAACCAGTACTACTTCGGGATGAAGATCCACGTAGGAGTGGACAGGGAGAGCAAGACGGTCCACAGCCTCGTCACCACGCCCGCCAATGTTCATGATTCGCGTATGGTGGAGCGGCTCCTGCACGGGAGGGAAAACGCCGTCTTCGGCGATTCGGCCTACATGGGAAAGACGGAAGAGATCAAAGGGAAGGCTCCCGATGCGTTGAACCTGACCCAGACGCGAGGGACGAAAAACAAAAAGCTCACCGAAGAAGACAAGGAGGCGAACCGTCTGCTTTCGAAAACGCGAAGCCGTGTCGAACACATCTTTCTAATAGCGAAGAAGGTATTCGGTTTCTCCAAAGTCCGATACAAGGGGTTACCGAAGAACACGAACTTCATCTTCGTGCTTTTTGCCCTGTCGAACCTGTACATGGTTCGGAGGCACTTGTTGGAGTCGACAAGGGCGTAGTGTATCAAAAAAACGGTAAAAGGTTGGGGGAAGCATTAAATGGCGTGAAAAAACGCCTATATTGGCCTATATAAGCGAAGTATGAGTAAAAAGTACGCAGGAAACGGATTCGGCTGTCAAGGTTCTATTGTTGGTCGCTGGATCAGCTATTGTTCAGAGGCTCTTTAGAAATGTCGCGATTAACATACTGCAAGCAGAAAGCCTTGTCAAACTGGAGGATACCCTATTTTTATAGGTTGTCCGTGAAACGATTTACAGGGGGACTAGTTGTGTTTTTATTGATCAAATTGATAACACTGCAAGAGCAAAGAAGTCGTCTGTCGTCGACGATTTCACTCCTTTAGAGCTAGAAGCGTTAGGTAATTTCTTGATTTCTTCGTATAATAGAAGTACCAGTGCTTCAGAAGCATTAACGATGCTCACTCGTTTCTTTCAGGAGGTGGTTTTGGTTACAGGCTAACAGTGCTTTGGATCCTTTCCTCTATGCTGCCCCCTGTTTCTAACGAAGGCTATAAAGCATGGAGTGGCACTCAGTGGACTCACTTTGCAAAAAACACCTGCGGATTCAATGTCTGAATAGCTACAATGACTAACGCATATTAAGGGAGTGTACTAAATGAAAAACGAAAGAGAGATGTTGAAAAGCATCACAATGCCGTTTAGCTTTTTAAAATCTTATAAAAGTACTGTTTTTTGTTGCTTTTCTCGGCTTTCTCGGTGATATTAGTGACCCAGTCTATTGCCGTCGTCTTGGAGCTTGCGCCGGTTTTCGTTGACGCATGGGGAGAACCTGGAACTGAAGACGGAATGTTTAGTAATTTTATCCGAGGGATTGCCATCGACAGCGCAGGAAATATTTACATCCTGGACTCCCTTGAGCGCGGCATCCAGAAGTTCGATTCTTCCGATGTAAGATTGACTTCATGGCAAATGCTTGGTCCTATCACGCAACTTTTCGAGGATATTGCTATTGATTCAACAGGGAGCATATACGTAACAAACTCGCTAAAGCACGGTGTTCAAAAATTCAACGCTTCCGGCAATTTGCTTCATGAATGGAGCTGTGAAGGCTCAGGAGATGGAGAGCTTCTGCGTCCTCAAGGTATTGCCCGCGATAGCGCAGGAAATGTCTATGTGGTTGACTCCGGAAATAATCGCATTCAAAAATTCTATTTTTTTGGTCGTTTTATCATCAAGTGGGACTCTGAAGGCTCGGGAGACGGAGAACTACTATCCTCTACAGATATCGCTGTGGATAGCGCAGACAACATTTGTATTGTTGATTTCGGGAATGCTAGAATAAAGAAATTCAGCTCATCGTGAACGTTGCTTACAGTGTGGGGCAGCAGGGGGCTTGGCAGCGGACAGTTCGGAGGTTCTATTGGTATCGCTGTCGATGCTGCTTACAATATTTACGTAACAGACAGAGGTAACAGTCGTGTTCAAAAGTTCTCCCAGTCCGTGCCGCTGATACCCGTTACAGGAGTAATCGTCTCTCCCGAGAGACTGACTCTCCCAGTAGGCAGCACAGCCAACCTGACTTTCACGGTAGAGCCCGCAAACGCCAGTAATAAGACGGCGAGCTGGTCCACAGGGAATACCAATATCGCGACAGTCTCCGCTAATGGAACCGTTACCGGCGTTTCAACTGGCACAACAACGGTAGCTGTCACAACAAATGACGGAAACTTTTCGGCAACGGCTCTTGTCCTGATAACTGCCAGAGGCGGCGGAGGCGGTGGAGGATGCGCTATCGGCAAACTGGAAGCTCTTTCAATGGTGCTTTTAGTAATGCTTCCGCTCGTCGTTCTCGGGAAGCGTTTCAAATAATCCGGCCGATGGTGGTAGTAGCGGGAGGATAGTAAGTTTTCGTGCTGTATGCGGAATCTGTAGCTCAAGTGTTTTCGCGTTTTTTCGGGAGGTGGAATTATGTACAGGTGCAGGTCAGGCATAGCGTTCTCCGTGGTGTTTTTAATTCTCTTTGCGGTTGCGCCTCCGTCTTTAGCTAAGGCTGTTGAGTACGAGTATGCTCTGCAGTGGGGAAGTATAGGAATAGGCAAAGGGCAGTTTGATTATCCTGTAGGCATAGCACTCGATGCCTCGGGAAACGTCTACGTCGTAGAGTACGGCCAAGAGTTGCCATTGCCGCTGGGCACCTCTAAGCGCATTGCCATGACAAGTGGAAATTTCCGCGTGCAAAAGTTTGACGCAAAAGGAAATTTCCTGACGAAATGGGGGAGTTTTGGAGACGGTGACGGAGAGTTTCGCTCACCGTGGGGCATAGCGGTAGATTCCTCCGGCAACGTCTACGTGACGGAGCTGAACGGGCATCGTGTACAAAAGTTCGATTCATCGGGAAGATTTCTGAAAAAGTGGGGGATTTGCGGAGACGGTGACGGCCAGTTTCTAGGGCCTCAAGGTATAGCTGTTGATGCCATTGGAAATATCTATGTTACGGATGATTGCCGCATCCAGAAATTCGACGCTTCAGGAGTCTTTTTGACTAAATGGGGAAGCGAGGGTTCTGGCGACGGTCAGTTTCTTTGGCCACAAGGCATAGCGGTTGACGCCTCGGGAAATGTCTACGTGGCGGACACGAGCAATCATCGTGTGCAGAAGTTCAACGCCGAGGGCGTATTCCTGACGAAGTGGGGGAGCCGTGGAAGCGGTGACGGACAGTTCATTGAGCCTGTCGGTATAGCGGTCGACACATCAGGAAATGTCTACGTAACAGAGGGTAATTCTCGAATAGAAAACAGAGTGCAGAAGTTCGACTCCGAGGGAAACTTCCTTACGAAATGGGGCAGAGAGGGAAGTGGCGATGGTCAGTTCCAGCATCCTCACGGCATAGCGGTAAGCGCCTCCGGAAATGCATACGTAGCTGATGCGTATAATTACCGTGTTCAAATGTTCACCCCTGTCGAAGCTTCGTCGCCAACGCCAGTCCCAACACCAGGTGGCGGTGGATGCGCGACGGGGAGTTTCGGCATCCCTGCTGCTCCCGTCCTGCTGATACCGATCGGACTGATTTTATTTAGCCGCTGAACAAGAGATACTATAGAGCTGATCAAGTTTGTGAGAAGAGCGCGCAACGAGATTGCAGCAAACTCGCGGATTTCTTTCGAATGTTATTTTAGGAGGTGCTTTTATGGTTAAACAAATGAATTTTGAAAAACCCACGAAGCGGTGATCGATGTTATTTGTCAACACATATTAAAGGGGGGAGAATACAGTGATTGAAAAGAAAGCTAATATTACAAATAAAAAAATAATTAATTTTTTTAGTTGTAAGCGTTTGCTGAGTGTTTTTAACATTATACTGTTTATATCTATTTTCTCTACGACATCAGTGACCCAATCCATTGCCGCCACCTTGGAACCTGCTCCGATTTTTGTCATCGAATGGGGAACTCCAGGCTCTGGAGATAGTGAATTCAATTTCATTCGCGGAGTAGCTGTGGATACGACAGGCAATATCTACGTGGCTGATTCGAACAATCATCGAATACAAAAATTCAACTCTTCAGGAAAATTTCTCGCACAGTGGCCTCCACGAGGTTCGCAATTCGACTCTCCGAGCGGGGTTGCCGTCGATAGAGCAGGGAACGTGTTTATTCTCGACTCCTTAGAGCGAGGCATCCAAAAATTCAATCCTTCCGGCGTCAGATTGGACTCTTGGCAAATACCTGGTTCTCCTACGGATTTTTTCGAGGATATTGCGATTGACACAGCAGGCAACATTTATGTAACAAATACGCTTGATCATCGTGTTCAGAAATTCGATACCTCCGGTAACTTGCTTCATGAATGGGGCTCTCAAGGCTCGGGAGACAGCCAGTTCCAAGATCCCCAAGGTATTGCCGTCGACAGCTCAGGAAATGTTTACGTGGTAGATTCCCGTAATAATCGCATCCAGAAATTCGATTCATCCGGAGTATTCATTACCAAGTGGGGATCGCAAGGCTCGGGAGATGGAGAACTGCTATCTCCCTTAGGTATTGCCGTAGACGGTGCAGATAACATCTACGTTTCTGATGCGGGGAACTATCGAATACAGAAATTCACCTCATCAGGAACGTTCCTGACCGCTTGGGGCAGCAGAGGTTCGGGCAACGGGCAATTTGCACGTCCTACCGGTATCGCTATTGATGACGCTTATAACATTTACGTAACAGACGGCGGCAACGCACGTGTCCAAAAGTTCTCCCAGTCCGTACCGCACATACCCGTCACTGGGGTAAGGATCTCTCCAGAAAGGCTTTCGCTTCCCGTAGGCGGCACCGCCAACCTGACCGTCACAGTCGAACCCTCAAACGCCAGCGACAAGAAGGTCAACTGGTCCACAGGCAATGCAAGCATCGCTACAGTCTCTGCTAACGGAACAGTTACAGGCGTTTCTACCGGCGCAACAACGATTGCGGTTACGACAAATGACGGTAGCTTTTCGGCAACGACGCTCGTCATGGTAACTGCCGGAGGCGGTGGAGGCGGTGGGTGTGCCATCGGCCAACCGCCAACCGTCTCAATGGTACTCCTTGTAATACCTCTACTCGTCATGCTCCTCGGGAAGCGTTATCAATAATTTGTTCTGTGGCAGCAGCGTGTGGATCGGAAGATCCCCGCGCTGCTGTTTTCACAGGCAGTTGGCATTTTCCGTCCACCACCTTGCTTCACTTCAGAAAATCTGGAAACAATACGTCAAAAAGCATTGAACTAACGAGCGCATGAGACAGCTATGGGGGTTGAGCCCCTTGTAGCTTCGTTCCACTTTTTATAACAAATTCATTCAATCGGGTTACTCGCGGACTTGAAATCGCTGTAAAACCGGAAACTCTCCGCCGTGAATCTCAAGACGCAGTAATCGGGGTCCGTCACCCCTCCCGGATAGTACATCGTATCGCCGTCGCGCCAGATCGCCTCTTTCGTTTCCGTATCGTGCAGCACCTCCATCGTCCCCTTCAGCATGACGCCTCTGAAAAAGCGCTTGTCGAAGAAGTAGACGCACGCCTTCGGATTCGCCCCGTACTGCCGCACGCGCATGGAGGACGTATTCGTCGTGAAATAGAGGCGCTTGATCCCTTCTCTCTTTCGGGGAGGGAGCATCGCCTTGGTATTGGGAAACCCCTCTTCGTCGACAGAACCGATCAGCGACACCGGCGACTTGTCGATCAGGTTCCCCACCGTCTTTTCAGGATCGCGCACTGCAACGACCTCCTTCGAAAAATTCGCTTCTCTTTCGAAAAACGAGCAAGAGACCGTTGCATCGCGCATTCACGGCGCGATGCAACGGTTTGCTACACAGTCTTACCACTTTTTCCCCTTGACGGCAAGGAGGAGCGGGACGATCAGCAGCAGCGCGGAGGATGCGAACCCGGCCGCCCCGACGGAGCAGCCTCCTCCCGCGGAGCCGAATTTGACCAGGAACGGCCCGACGATGGAGTTGAAGAGCAGGTGCTCGTTCGACAGGTACTGGATGATGGCGTACGCGCCGTTCCCCAGGTTCTTCCGTCCGAAGACCGTCCGGTGGACCGTCTCGCCCGTATTCCAGTCGAGCCCGGCGACCTCCCAGCCGCTTCCTTCGTAGTAGCCGTTCACGAGAGCCATCGAGGCGGACTGGCTGTGCACCGGAACCATGCTGGTGGAGGAGACGTCCGGACGGCTCCAGACCGATCGCCATGCGTCCGTTGCAGGCTCCCACTGAAAACGTTCGACGCCCAGAGACGCCGGAGATCCCGGCCCCATGACGGAAACCTGGAGTATCTTGCTCGCTGCCCGCAGCTCCGGATCGACCGTCGTCGGCAAGTTGTTCACGACGAAGGCGCCGTACCCGGAGACTACCACCGACTGCTCCGACTGGAGCCACTCGGGAAGGGGAGCGGGCAGGCCGAACGTCGCCTGAATCTGCCCCGCGATGCGCCGCGACGCCGCGCCCGGCTTCTGGACGAACCCCTCGGGGATTGCGTCGCGCCAGAATGCCACCAGCTTCATGTGTTTTGCGCCGTCGGTGATGACCACCAGCTTGTCCGGGTCGTCGCCGAATCCCATGAGCGTGGGCGTGGACCCTGTTCCCATGCCGACCTTGATGATCGGAGGCAGCACGTCGGAGCCGTCGTAAGCGCTGGCCCATGCGCCGTCCTCCTCCCTGTCGGAGATCGTCGTTCCCGTCCAGACCAGCTTGCGCATCAGCTTGTCGCTCGCGATGTACATTCCGTTGTTCTCGTCCACAGCGATCGAGTTGCTGACGTACTCGTCGTCCCCGAAGCGGTAGAACACCTTGGAGGCGAGGTCCAAATCGCGCTCGATGACCGACACGCCGTTGCTGAAGGTCACAATGAGCCGTCCGTCGTAGGTCATGGAAAGCCCGAAAAGACGCGTGGGGCCAAGAGCGAGGGGAGCTGTTCGGGACGCCGCGCCCCCCTGGATATCCTCGACCACGTTCGCTATTTTGTGCTTCACGACGATGCCCGAGGACGGTTTCGCCGGATCCTTCAGCGCAAAGGCATACAGGCTGTTGCCGAAGTTGCTGTAGAGCACGTTATCGCGGTCGACGACCGAATAGACCCCGTTGCCGAAGCGCGCACTGTAGTTCGGCCCCAGTATCTCCGTGAGGTAGGCGTCCATTTCGCTCACGCTCTTCCCGACGGCGGACGACTCGCCGAACTCCTTGAATTTTGCGTCCGGTATGGCAGGCAACGCTCCGTTCGTGGCGTCCGCGAGCGCTTCGAACGTCGCCGCGACCTTCCACGCGCCACCCGCTCTGTTCACGTAGCTGACCCGGTCGTGCCCCACCGCCCACATGTACTTGGGATCGGTGGAGGCGAGCGTGATGATGTTTATGGGTCCGCCGTAGACTATCGGCTGTTCGGTCGGGTCGACATGGAACGTCTCTCGCGGCGGGCCGTACGGTGTGGAGTCGCTCTGGGAGGGATCGAAATGAGTGATACCGTACAGCGGCGAGGAAAGGAACGGATTGGGAACGGGCGCGCCCGCCGCCGAAGCGGAGGACGCCGGCGCAAGAAGCGCGGCAAGAGAAAGAACGAGCAGGTACGCGAACAGCGCTTTGTTGCGGAAAAACGGCATGCGCATCATACAACCCCCTTAGTACGAGTCCGATGAACACCCAGCATTCCAGGTTCATTCTTCCGAAGCGACGCATGTCCTCGCCCAACCGTCCCGATGGAGCGGATCCGGCGGGCCGGCATCGCGCGCTTGCCCGGGTACGCCGCGTTCCCATCGCCGCCTCCTTCTCCTGAAGAGCGGCAGTCGTGCGGCCTCGCGAATATTTTCCGCACGAAAGAGGATGTTTCAAAAGAATTATCGCACGTAGCGCGGTAGACGAGAAGAGCCGATAAAGCGCACATTTCCCGACACGAGAGAAAAATCCCTCCATGCTGTAGAATGGAGCGGAAATCATTCCGCATAAACGGAGGGGAAAATATGCAGCGCATACTTGAAGAAGCGAAAAAGATTTCCGAAGAGATCACGGGGTGGCGGCGGCATCTGCACGAAATTCCCGAGCTGGGGCTGGAGACGCCGAAGACGGCGGCCTACATCGTTCAGGAGCTGAAAAAGATGGGGGCGGAGGACATCCGCGAGCATATCGGCGGGTGGGGCGTGAGCGCGCTGGTGAAGGGGGAGAAGCCGGGAAAGACGCTGGGGATCCGCGCCGACTGCGACGCCCTGCCGATCAAGGAGGAGACGGGACTGCCGTTCGCCTCGAAGAACGGCCTCATGCACGCCTGCGGGCACGACGCGCACGCCGCCATGGCGCTGGGCGCGGCGAAGCTGCTGCTGGCGAGCAAAGCCGAGCTTGCCGGAACGGTGAAGTTCATCTTCCAGCCCGCCGAGGAGAACGTCCAAGGGGCCAAGGCGATGATCGACGACGGCGTGATGGAGAACCCGCACGTGGACGCGCTCATCGGGCTGCATACGGGCTGCCTGTGGAAAGAGATCGGTCCGGGGGAGATCGGCGTCCGCTTCGGCTCGATGATGGCGGCGGTCGACCGCTTCGTCGTCACTTTCAAGGGGAAGGGCGGCCACGGCGCGACGCCGCATCTCGCCGTCGACCCCGTCACGATGACCGCCACGGCGGTGCTGGAGCTGCAGACCATCCTGAGCCGAGAACTCTCGCCGCTCGACTCCGCAGTGCTCACCATCGGCCGCATCGAAGGGGGCAGGGCGTTCAACATCATCGCGGAGAACTGCGTCATCGAAGGCACCGTCCGGACGCTGAACCCGACGACCCGCGCCTTCGTGGAGGAGCGCATCCGCACCGTCGCCTCGCGCGTCGCCGAGGGGATGCGCGGCGACGCCGAAGTGGCCTACGAAGCGGGCCCTCCCGCGCTCATCAACAACGCCGACTTCACCCGCAAATTTCAGGCCTTCGCGGCGGGGCTGGCCGGAGCGGAGAAGGTGAAGGAGATCGGCGAGCCGACGATGGGCGGCGAAGACGTGGCCTACTTCCTCGAAATGGTCCCCGGGACGTTCTTCGTCCACGGCGGATGCAACCCCGAGAAAGGGCAGGTCTACCCGCACCATAACCCGAAGTTCGACCTCGACGAGGAGACTTTCCCGCTGGGGGCCGCCCTCTTCGCGGGATTCGCGCTCAACTGGCAGAACTAGACCGGACGACTTTTCGCAGGGAGGGGAAACTTCATGAACGAACAGAACCGGTACGCGCGCAGTTTCGGCGAGCAGTGCACGCCGCGCGCCCTCCTCACGGGCGCGCTTGGAGCCGTGATCATCACGGCGAGTTCGATGTACGTGGCGCTCCGGATGGGGGCGCTTCCGTGGCCCACCATCTTCGTCGCCATCCTCTCCCTGACCGTCCTGAAGGCGCTCGGGAAGACGAACCTGAACGAGATCAACGTCACGCACACCGCCATGTCCGCGGGCGGCATGGTCGCCGGAGGGCTGGCCTTCACGCTCCCCGGGCTCTGGATGCTCGACGCGAACGCCGCAGTCGACACGCTCCCGCTGCTTGCGGTCACCGTCGGCGGCGCGGTGCTCGGCGTCGTCTTCACGGCGCTCATCCGGCGGCACTTCGTCGAAGTCGAGCAGCTTCCGTTCCCGATGGGCATCGCCGCCTCGGAGACCGTCCTCGCGGGCGACAGCGGCGGCGGCAAGGCGAAGCTGCTCTTCTCCACGCTGGGAGCGACGGCGGTCTTCACCGCCATGCGCGACTGGCTCGGCTGGATTCCGGCGGCGTGGATGTCGGCCGGCATGATGGCGAAAAACGTCTTCTTCGGCGTCTGGGTCGCCCCCATGGCGGTCGGCATCGGCTACATCATCGGCCCGCTGTACACCGGCGTCTGGTTCCTGGGCGCGTTGCTGGCCTACTTCGGCATCATCCCGCTCGGCCTCTCCTTCGGCTTCTTCGAGAGCGTCGACGCGGCGAACGCATTCAAGAACAGCCTCGGCATCGGCCTGATGGTGGGCACCGGACTCGGCATCCTCGTCAAGGGCGTCCTGCCGCGGGCGCGCGAGATCTACGGCTCGCTCTTCCGCGCGGAGAGCGGCGGTTCGCGCCTGCTGCTTCCGACGCTCCTCGCCTTCGTCGCGCTGCTTCTCACCTTCGGCGCGAAGATGCCCGCGGTCCCGGCGTTGCTGACCATTCTCGGCGTCTGGCTCACCACCGTAATGGCGGCCTCGATCACCGGACAGACGGGTATCGACCCGATGGAGATCTTCGGGATCATCGTGCTGCTCACCGTCCGCCTCGTCGTACCCCTCGGAATGCACGAGGCCTTTTTCGTCGCCGCCGTGGTCGCGATCGCGTCCGGCGTTGCGGGCGACGTCCTCAACGACTTCAAGGCGGGCTATCTGCTGAAGACCGATCCCAAGGCGCAGATGTACTCCGAGCTGGTCGGCGCTGTGGTCGGCGCGTTCGTCTCGGTCGCGGTGCTCATGCTCATGGTCAAGGCGTTCGGAAAGATGGGGCCGGGGACGGAACTTCCCGCGCCGCAGGCCTACGCCGTCTCGACGATGGTGGGAGGGCTGCCGAACCCGACGGCCTTCTTCGTCGGCCTCCTTCTCGGGGCCGTGCTCTACCTTGTCAACGTACCGGGAATGACGCTGGGCATCGGCATCTACCTCCCGATGGCCATCTCCACGACGGTTTTCCTCGGAGGCCTCGCAAGCTTCCTCTTCAGGCGCGCCTCGGCCTCCGCGAAGGAACGGGGCCTCATCGTCGCTTCGGGAATGCTCGGCGGCGAAGGCGTGACGGGCGTGCTCATCGCGCTGATCAAAGTGCTCACCATGTCGTAAAGGGAAGGGAAGAGCGTATGGAAAGACTGTCTTTTTTTGACCTTCCCGGCCTGCGGACCGGGCACGCGCAGAACGCGGAGGCCGGCACCGGCTGCACCGTCGTCATCTGCGAAGAAGGGGCCGTCGCGGGCGTCGACGTCCGCGGCGGCGCTCCCGGAACGCGCGAGACCGACCTGCTGGACCCGGGGAACATGGTGGAGCGTATCCACGCCGTGGTCCTCGCGGGCGGCAGCGCCTTCGGACTGGACGCGGCGTCGGGAGTGATGGAAGTTCTGGAGGAGCGGGGGATAGGTTTCGACATCGGCATGACCAAAGTGCCCATCGTCTGCTCCGCGGTGCTCTTCGACCTGCTCTGCGGCGACTGGAAGGTGCGCCCGGACAGGGCGATGGGGCGCGCGGCCGCGGAGAACGCCTTCGATCCCGCCTTCACGCCGCTGCGCGGCTCGGTAGGCGCGGGGACGGGCGCGCTGATGGGGAAGTTCCACGGACTCGACCGCGCGATGCGCGGCGGCCTCGGAGCCTTCGCCTATCGGACGGGGCCGCTGGTCGTCGGCGCGCTGGTCGCGGTCAACTGTCTCGGCGACGTGATGGAGCCCGGTACCGGCGACATCCTCGCCGGGGCCTGGGACAGAAAGGAACGCCGCTTCCTCGGCACGGAGGATGCGGTGATGAACGCATATCAGGAGAAGAAGAACGTCTTCGCGGGGAACACCACGCTCGGCGTCGTCGCCACCAACGCCCGGCTCACCAAAGCGCAGGCGAAGAAGCTCGCCTCCATGGCGCACGACGGTTTCGCCCGCTCGATGCGCCCGGCGCACACGATGGTGGACGGCGACACCATCTTCGCCCTCTCCGTCGGCGACTTGGAGGCCGAGATGAACACCCTCGGCGCGCTCGCCGCCCGCGCGACGGAGGAGGCCGTAGCGGACGCCGTGCGCTCGGCCGTAGGGGGATACGGATTCCCGTCGGTCGCGGATATCAAGATCTGAAACCCGGGGCCGGGCGAACTTCGCAACGTCCGGCCTCGGGTTGTCCGGCATACAGAGAGTGTCGAAGACTTTTTCCTTGGCGGGGCTTCACTCCGCCACGCAAGAGTCAGGGAGGTGTTTTTTTTGCAGATCCTCGATCTCTTCAAAAGCGACCTCTTCTCCGATTTCCGTCTCCTCGCCGGAAACGGAGGAATTTTTAACTCTATCACAGGCATCACTGTCTTCGATGCTCCCGATATTGATAAATGGTTACGCGGCGGTGAGCTGCTTATCGGCAATGCCTATATTTTCCGCGAAAATCAGGAAGCGTTCATCACTTTTCTCCAAAGAGTGCGAGAACATGGCGCCTCCGCGGTGGGAATCAAGCTGGACAGATTTCTCGGAGATATCTCGCAGCGAATTCTCGATACGGCCGATGAAATAAACCTTCCGTTGATTGTTATCCCCTTTTCCTACCGTTGGGCGGATATTATCGAGCTGGTCTCTAGAAATATCGCCAAAACAACATTTTCGGACTTCGTCCCCGGCGAAGGGAAAGCATTGGAATTTTTCACAAAGCCGTCGCAACTCATTCACGCCATGGCGAAAGAGCTGCAACGCCCCGTTGCGGCTCGATGTCACGCTCTGGGATTATCTCTATTGGTACGCCCCGCTCAGGCTTCGTCGTCATATCCGACGGCGCAGGCATACTTCCAGGCCGATATTCAAGACGAAGAGGCGCTGCCTCCGCATGGAGCCGTCCAGGTAAGCAAGGAAAAACGGCATTCGAATTTCGCAACCGCAAGCGTGGCGTATCGAACCGAAGGACAAGCTGCGTGCGAAATGCATATCCTCCTTAATCCCAACGAAAACACCCTTTCCCTTCACGATGAACGTCTCGCGATACTCGTCTTAAACGTACTCCATGCCCTTGCTCTCGATTCGGTATCGAGGGGCGCCGCTTTAGTGGAGACAAAATCCGCATTCCTTCAGAAACTCTGCCTCGGGGAAGTTTCGGATATGCGCATCGCTTCCCGGAAGGCTCAGGCGCTGGGGATCAGAATTCCGGAAGAATCGTTCGTCACGGTGGCGCATACCGCCGAACCCGAGCCGGCTCTGAACTGCGGCGGCGAAGCGCTTGCCTTTCAAATGGGGCGCAACTACGTGTTGATTGCCCCATGGTCGGAGCGTACAACCTATATGAAGCTAATATCCGCTTTTTGCAGTCAAAATGCAATTTGGTCGGTTTTCGGCAGAAAATCCGGAGATATAGTGCATATTTCTTCCTCCTATACGGATTGCAAACGGTCCCTCGCCATCCTGAAAAAGACGTTTCTGCCTCCGGGGGCCTATGCGTACGAAGAGGCAATGCTGTTTTCCATGTTCCATAAAGTGAAGGACACGCTCGAAAGCAGAGTTCTGATCGACCGTTATTGGAAGCCTCTCGTAGAGATGTCGGGCGACAATCGTACCGTACAACCGGTCGATGTCGTCGCCGCGCTGATTCAAAACGGGTTCAACGCGAAGAAATCCGCGGAGTCGCTTCATGTGCATTATAATTCGATCAGAAACTACATTGCCGAAATTCAACAGTCTACAGGAATGAATTTCGAAAAACCCATGGATCTTTTCCTTCTGACATTTTGTTATTTACTTATAAAAGAAAAAGAAAAAACGCAACCTATGCCTTGAAGGCAAGAGAGGAGTAGTAATGTTGAAAAAAACGCTGTTTTGCTGGACGTTCGTGTTTTTGTCGTTCTGGAGCGTCGCGGGGTTTGCTTCCCCGGAAATCGCTCCCGCGCTCCATGATCCCTCCGGAGCCGGAGGTTCGGATTGGGGAAGCCCCCATGGAGAAACCGCTTCGATGCAACCGTACGAAATCACCCCCTACACAAACGAGTTTTACGAACGAAGAGTCGACGGTTTTGGTTTCGCGGACCGTTTTTTCGACGACGACTGGAAGACGCCGTTGCTGGAGGGGAACCGCGAAAGTTTTGTCAGGAATGGTGAAAAACCAGTCTTCGAGACGATTCCGTTGCTCCAGGCAGTCTACTCGTATTCGGACGGCGGCCTTTCCGAAGTCACCATGCTCTTCAAAGGGGAGGAGAACTACCAGTCAATGGAAGAGTACTGCGAAAAAGTCTACGGCCCTTCTTCCGCTACCCGGTGTCCTCCTGTCTTCGGCGCCGTAGGACGACTGCAAACGGACCGCTTCTGGAAAGGAGAGGCAACTCTGATCCATCTGCGCTGGGACCACATACTCTTCACGGACAAGACATTCGGCTTTCTCCAGTTCAGATCCAGGAAGCATATGAAATAACTCCCGACGGGGCGACCTCGCCCGCCCCGTCGCTTCATTGAAAAGTTCATTCCGTCGTACCCGAAAAAACCGCATGCCCTCCGTCCCGTTTCCCGGAGGACAACGGTCACATCTTCCCTTTCTTCCTCCGCACCAGGAGTTCGCGCATCTTGAACACACCGCGCAGTATCGTCATGATGCCACCGATGAATATGGCGAAGGTAAAGACCAACAAGACAATTCCCCGTACAGAGCCCATGCGCGTTCCCTCCAATTCGCCCCACGCGAACAAGTATATGAAGCGGCGTCTCCTTTCAAAAAAACAAGAGAACGAAATGACAAACACCGACAAAAAAAAGCCAAACAATGTCATTGAACAACATAATATCCATTTAGCACGTATTACAAGACTATAGTATCAAGAAAGGCCGAAAAAAGGGATACGGACAAAGAAAATTTTTCGAAGCGCCTTTCCATACTCCCTGTCACGGCTTTGGAAATCGGGACGGAGGACGGCTACGAGTACTGTCAGGAAAAACGACCGACGTCGGTACGAAGAGGAGGCGAACACCGAGACGATTTGTTCGGAAGCGGATCGAGTTGGCAACGGAAGTGCATTCACAATATTTTGGAGGTGGCATTGTATGCGTTGGGATCTCATTATTCCTGTGTTGATCATGTACGCCGGCGTTGCTCTCCTTACAAGCGTAGCGCTCAAGCGCGTCAGGGATTCTCTTGATTATATGCTGGCGGGGCGCCAGCTAGGATACGGCTTGATCATTCCCCATATCATAGGAGCCTTTTTCGGCGCCGGATCGACGATCGGAGTTTCCGCGCTGGCCTATATCTGGGGTTTCGGAGGTTCGTGGTACAACATGGCGGAAGCCATAGGCCTCTGGCTCCTTATGGCGTTCATGGCGAGACGCTTCTGGCATCTGGGCAAGAGACTGAACTTCGTGACTCTTCCCGATCTCCTCGAATCCTATTACGGGAAGGGGTTCAAGGCCATCACCGGCCTTTTCATCGCTCTTGGGTACATGAGCTGGGTCGCGGGACAGATCGTCGGCGGCGGCAGAGTACTGGAGACGATCACGGGATTCCCCCTTTTCTGGGGCATTATCCTGGCGACAGCCCTCGTCGGATTTTACGCGGGGTTCGGCGGGCTCTGGGGGTCTGTCTTCGCAGACCTCGTCTTCGGCTCTTTGACGGTCATAGGGGCCGTCGTCATCGCTCCTGTCCTCATTCATCAAATAGGCGGCTGGGAGGGAGTCGTGAGCAAAATTCCCGCCAACTACCTGAACTTCTTCTGGTTAGGAGAGACTAAGCCGATCTGGGGCGCCTACGGCTGGACAAGCGTCAAGTGGTTCATATGGTATCTCATGGTTTTCGTGCCCGCGTTCGCCATAGGACAGCTGAACATTCAGCGTATCTACGCCTGCAAAACGGAAAAGGTCGCCGCCGGCATGTCGACGTTCATTTCCGCCTACGTGATGGTGCAGCCGGTCTTCTTTTCCGTCTTCGGAATGGTCGCCTTCGCCCTCAATCCCGCCCTGCCCTCCAAGGACGCGGCGGCGCCCTGGGTAATGGCCAATGCACTGAGCACTCCTGCGGCGGTCGTCTTCCTCTGCTCGGTCATGGCGACGATTCTCTCCTGCGCCGCGGCGGGTCTCAATGTCTCCAGCTCCAGTATCGTCCGCGACATATGGAAGCAAAAGAATCCCGACCTGGACGAACTGAAGGCGGGACGCATCGCCTCTCTCAGCGTCACGGTCCTCTCGCTTGCCCTCGCTCTGGCGCTGCCCGACGTGGTAGGCTGGCTGGCGCTCGGATTCACACTGATGAGCTGCAGCCTCTTCATACCGACCGTCGCCATTGTCGTTACCCGCGGACGTTTCTCTAAATGGGCCACTCCGTCCGGGGCCATCTGGAGTACCCTCATCGGCGGCGGCGCGGCCATCCTCTGGAAAGTCCTTATCCAGATATACGGCATGCCTTTCCGAAACTGGGATCCCGTATTCATCGGCCTTCCCATTTCAGTGGTCCTCTTCTTCGTCATCAGCTCCATGACGAGCAACGAGAGCATCCAAAAGAACGAGACGTACAAGACAAGGGTCAGGACAATCCAGGAAGTTTTCGACGAAGTCCGCCCCTGCTTCGCCTTCGAGGGCAAAGACAGCATTATCGTCGCGCTGTCGGTGCTCGTGGCGATCTTTGTGATGCCGAGGATTCTCTCTCTTTTCTAATTCTCGGACGATTTCCGGATTCTGAGGCGGGTGCCCCGAGGCGCAGCGTCCTATATTTCTCTACTGGAGGCGACGGAAAATGCGAGAGTTTGTTTTAGCAGGATGCCAGATTGCATCGGAACCGATGGATGTGCGCGGCAACGTTGAAAAAGGAGTCGAATGGATCCCGAAGGCGCTTGAAGTCGGGGCGGAGTTCATAGTCTTTCCAGAAACGGTAACGACGGGATTCAACCCCGGGTGCAGCAAGGAGGCGCTCTGGGACAAAGTCGATATTGCGGGCGGAGCCATCACGGAACCTATTCAGAAGGCTGCGGCCAAGCACGGAGTCTACGTCATATGGCCTTCGTACGAAAGAGGAGAGGTGCGGGGAGATATTTACAATACCGCGTTTCTCATTGGAAGAAACGGGGAGATAATAGGGCGCTACCGCAAAACCCACCCATGGCCCGGAGAAAACATCAACGGAATCGGCTGGGTCATCCCCGGTTCCGAAACCCCGGTCTTCGATACGGACATGGGCAAGATAGGAATCATCATATGCTATGACGGCGATTTTCCCGATCTGTCTACGACGATCGCCCTGAAGGGAGCCGAAGTAATATGCCGCCCCTCCGCGCTTCTTCGAACCTACGATCATTGGTGGGCGACGAATTTCGCCAGGGCTTACGATAATCACGTCTATATCGCTGCGGTGAATGCCGTCGGAAGCGACGCGATCAAGACCTATTATTTCGGCCACAGCATGATTCTGCAACCCAACGGTTGGAAAATAGCCCAAGGACGCTGCGCGGAGGAGATCGTCTACGCCAAGCTGACCCCGGAAGGGCTGAAAAACGTCTACGGAGGGATGACTTCTCCGCAAATCTTCGACCATATGACCGACCGCAACCTGGAAGTGTACGACGTGATGAAAGAAGGTCAGTCTCCCTTCGAACCGTCGAAACGAATTCCCGTGCGAAAGCCTAAGGGATAAGGAGGCGGATGGGGGGCAACGACATCGACCGAAAGCTTGATCATTTTATGAAAAAATCGCTGTACTTCAGTCGGGAAACGCAACCTCCCGGCGAAGTCGATTGTTAAATTATCGGCGCGAGTCCCCGGTCGAGCAAGCTCAGCTTCGCTCGACCGGTTTGTTGTATTGAAGAGATTCGCTTGCGACGTTGCGAGTCGATAGAAATTTCCTCTTCTTTTCTTTTCGCGCCGCTCCCGAACTTGCGTTCAATAGATCGCCGAAAAGAGCGCAATACCCTTTACCCCGGCCCGGGAGAGAAAAGCTCCCTCCTTACCCCGCCTACCTTTGGTAGTCCGGATGAAGCATGTCCGTCGACAAAAGCGTTTGTTCCGTTCCGAAAGAGAAAAGCCCCCCAGAAGATCAATATTGATCAATCTCTTTATCTCTTTTTTGTCGAAAAAAGAACTCCGAATCAAAAGCGACTACTTTTTCCACCAGAAATCTGCGAGTTTACCGCATCCAACTTATCCTTGGAAAGAAAATACCCCATAAAATCCGACAAATGCTTTTTGGTATGATATAATAGTGAACAATATATCATAATAAGAGGTGTTGCAGATGACACGCATCATGATCGCTCCGGGGAAGTACGTTCAGGGTTTTGGAGAGTTGAAACGGCTGAAGAGTCACATCGGGACGTTCGGGAAGTCCTTTCTGGTGCTGATCAGCGGCGGCGGCCTCGCCCGTCTGGGTGAGACGCTCGCGGAGAGTTTCGACGGCGACGCGGGGGCGCTCGTCTTCGAGAAGTTCAACGGAGAGTGCTCCCGCAAAGAGATCGACCGGATCCGCACGGTGTGCCGCGAAAAGAAGTGCGACGCGGTGCTCGGCGTCGGCGGCGGAAAGATTCTCGATACGGCGAAGGCCGTGGCGTACTACGAGCAGAAACCTGCGGTCGTCGTCCCGACGATCGCCTCCACCGACGCGCCGTGCAGCGCGCTCTCGGTGATCTACACCGAGGAGGGCGTCTTCAGCGAGTACCTCGTCCTTCCGAAGAATCCCGACGTCGTCCTCGTGGACACGGAGGTGATCTCCAAGGCGCCTGTCCGCCTTCTCGCCGCCGGCATGGGAGACGCCCTGGCGACCTACTTCGAGGCGCGCGCCTGCATCGCGGCGGACAAAACCAACATGCCCGGAGGACACGCCACGAAGGCGGCGCTCGCCTTGGCGAAGCTCTGCTACGACACGCTCCTTGCGGACGGGGTCAAGGCGCTGCTCGCGGTGGAGGCGTCCGCCTGCACCAAGGCTGTGGAAAACATCGTCGAAGCGAACACGTATCTCAGCGGTCTCGGCTTCGAGAGCGGCGGACTGGGCGCGGCGCACGCGGTCCACAACGGCTTCACGGTGATGGAGGAGTGCCACGGTCTCTACCACGGGGAGAAGGTCGCTTTCGGCACGCTCGTCCAGCTTGTGCTTGAGAACGCCCCCGAGAAGGAGCTGGAGGAGGTCCTCGGTTTCTGCGCCTCGGTCGGCCTTCCCGTCACGCTCGAAGAGATGGGCGTGACGGAGGTGAACCCCGAGCGGATCATGGAAGTGGCGAAGACCGCCTGCGCCCCCGGCGAGACCATTCACAACATGCCCTTCGCGGTGACGCCGCAGGACGTGAGCGCCGCCATCCTGGCGGCGGACGCTCTCGGGCGGAGCTTCCTGGCCTAACCGCAGCAAAGAAGAGAAAGAGCCTCGGGAATGTCCCGGGGCTCTTTTCTTCCGTACGGATCGACGGGCTATCGTATCGCCAAGCGAGCATCAGCCTACCCGTTTTCACGCCCTATCTCCAAGGAATCGCCACAAGAGCTACAAGATTTGGCGCACCGCCCGCCCGGAGCATTTCCCTCAAGGCTATCTTTCTCATCGCTACCTTCCGACCGAGCGCAGCCCCCTCGTCTCTTCGTCGATTTTGAAGCCGGCGACGAGCCGGGCCAAGTTCTCCGCAGCTCCGGAGAGGCTCTGCGCCTCCGCCGCGACGTCCTCTGACGCCTTCGCCGTGTCGCCGGTGGCACGGGATATCGCCTCCATGGAGGAGGTCACCTCCATCGTCCCCCTGGTGGCGGAATCGACGCCGTTCGCCATCTCCTGGCTGGAGGCGGCCATCTCGTCCGCGGAGGCGGCGATCGATCGGATGATGTCGCCTATCTCCGCGATGCTCTTGAGCGCCTCTTCCAGCCCCTCCCGAGCGTCCTCCGACTGGCGCACGGTGGTTTCGACGATGGCGTCGACCTGCTTCATCGACGAGACGGAACGTCCCGCGTCCGACTGAAGCGATTCGATCAGACGGGCGACGTCCTTCGCCGCTTCGTTGGACTGCTCGGCCAGCTTGCGGACCTCGTCGGCCACGACCGCGAACCCGCGCCCGGCCTCTCCCGCCCGGGCAGCCTCTATGGCCGCGTTCAGCGCAAGCAGATTGGTCTGGTCGGCGATCTGCCCTATGGTCGCCACGAAGCCCGCGATGGAGTCGACCGACCGGCCGACCTTGTTCATATCCTCGACCGTCTTCTGCGACATCTCGCCCACTTTGCGTATCTCCCGCACCATAGCGCGCACCTTGTCCACGGCGCTCTCGCTGGCGCTTCTCGTCCGTTCGGCGGCGGCCGCTCCCCCGGCGACGGCCTTCGCCGACTGCGACGCCGATGCGGAAACCTCTTCGACGCCCGCGTTCGTCTCTTCGAGCGCGGCGGCGTTCGACTCGGAGAGGGACGCCACCCTGTCCACGGAGACGCGCACCTCGTCCATCGAGGCCACCGTCTGCTCGGAGATCGCCGCCAGCGACTGCGCGCTCCCGGAAAGCGTCTCCGACTCCTTCCGCAAGGCACGGACGGTCGCGGTAATCGACCGGTCCATCGCGCCCAACGCGGCGATCATGTCGCCGATCTCGTCGTTCGTCGCGCGGGAGAGCCAAGCGTGCGCGTCGTCGGAGCGGAAATCACCCGAAGCCTGTTTGCGAAGCACCTCGGCCACGCCGATGATCGGACGGGCGAGCCTGCCGACGATCCAGAGGATCAGCAGCGCCAACAGCGCCAGTCCGACGGCGGAGACCAGAAGAATATTCCGCAACAACCTGTCCGGAGCCGCGGTGATATCGGACACCGGGATGGAAACCATCATGCTCCACGGCGTGGCGGATTCACCCAGCCGGACCGGCGTCAGCACGTTCAGCGCCTCCCCGCTCCCGGCAGGCGAGACGTCGTGCAGCGAGAAGGACTCTCCCTTCGAAACACCGTCGAGGATCCGCGACAGATTACGCAACGTCCCCTTGCCCGCCTCCCCGAGGGGTTCGCCGATCATCTTCCTGTCGGGCGCCGAGACGACAATCCCCGAGTTGGAGAAGAGCGAGCCCACGCCGCTCTCCATCACCCGCACGGCTTCCACCATACGCCTGACGTTCTCCAGGTCGATATCGACGCCCGCGACCCCGGCGACTTTTCCGCCGATCTTCACCGGAATGCACAGGCTGACGATGAACTTGTCGTCACCGGGTTTTCCGGTGTAGTTGTAGGAGTACGGCTCCATGACCGTCTCCTTTCCCGTATTCCGCGCAATCAGATACCAGTCGCCGTCGCCCGGAGTGACCAGTATCTCGTCCGTGATGTCGAAGTTTCTTTGCACCTCGGCGCCGAGCTTCAGGAACGTTCCGCTAAAACGCCCCGAAGGGAGGAAACCATCCTTCCCCGCGAATTCGCCGTCCTTTCCGTCGAACGCGTTCGGCTCGAAGACAAGCCACGTGGAGAGGGCGACCGGCGTGTTCTTCAGCACGCTTTCGAGCATTCCCAGCGCGCTCTTCCTGGCCCCTTCGCCCGCGCGGCCCATCCCCGCGAGCGCCTGAGCAATCGTGCGCGCGGCGATCATCCCCGTCTCGATCTCCGCGCGCACCCCGAGCGAGACTTCGCTGGATATCGCAGCCGCCAACCGCTGCGCGTTCTCGAGCGCCGAACTCCTCGCCATAACCCCGACGTACCCAATGACTCCCGCCAGCACCAGAACGACGGCGCCGACGATCGAAACGAGCATTTTCCCCTTGAGACGCAGTCTCATCCGAACCACTTCCTTATTATTCATAAAAATTTAAATGATATTCTTGGATTTTTTATATTGTAAACACGATTAACAACATGAAAAAACCATCACGTCGCCCGAGGCGATACCACGGCCTCCATACCTCCGGAGGCATCCAGCGCGAGAGCGGCTATCGAGTCGCCAAGTCCGCAGATCATTTCATTCAACGACCTTCCCATACGGGCGATTTCATCCTCCCCCGAGCCGGGAAAGCGCACCGTCAGATCGCCCTCGCCGAAGCGTTCGAGAAGATCGGTGAAGTTCTTCGGAAGATTTATGGTCCACATTCTACTCAAGAACGCTATGAGCAGCACGGAGAACAGAAGCCCGACTCCGCTTCCGACAAGCTGGAGCAGCGCGGTCTCCCTCGAAAAAGCGGCGATGGCGCCGTACGGAACCGAATACAGTACGCCGTACCCCCATTCTCCTACGGGGGAAAGCGCCAAGAAGCTCTTTCCCTAGGAAGTTTCCGCCAGAATGGAATCTTGCCTCCGTTCGCGCAGAGCGTCGACAAGCTGTTCTATCCCTACAATACCGGAGGAACCCATCGAAAAGTTCATGGAAAGAGCCTCTTTCGTGGAAGCGGACACAAGCCCGGAACCGGAAGCCGGAGAGACAATGCGCTGTTCGTCCTCTTCGACGACTTTGCGGAGTATGGCCGTGACCGCCCCGACGTCGAGCGCCATCGCCAGAACCCCCTTGCGGACGCCTTTTCCCTCCAAAGGAACGGCGAGAACGATGATAGGCTTTCCGGTGCTTTTCGATATCACGGGCTCGTCCAGATAGTACGGAGCGCCTTCCTCCATGATCTTTTTGAAGTACGTTCTGTCTTGAACGCTCCCTCGGCCCGAGTTGGTCGCGTTGTACGAACCGTCCGGCGAAGCGAAAAGGATGAGAAGAGATTCGGGAACAAGCGCCTGCGCTTCCTTGAGCGGACTCTCCATCTGCCACCAGTTGCCCGTCCGTACTCTCGGATTCGACGCGAGGTCGTGGAGAATTCTCTTCTTTGCCTCGAACCACTCGTCCAGCCACAGACCGACGGAGCGGGCGATACGACTCTGATTGCTCGCTTCGAGGGTATCGAGTCGAGAGGAAAGCATCCGGGAGATCGTAACGGTTGAAAGGGCGCAGACACACAGCATAACAACGCTCGCGGCGAAAAGCATCATCGCGCCGAGGCTTTGGAATCCAAAGATCTTCATGGTCCTCCTCCTCGAAATAGTTTCCATCGGGAGCAATGTAGCACAAGAGTGTAACGGGGATTCGTGCGTTTTTTATCGTGAATGCAACACGTTCGCAACGTCGAGTACCTCAATCGGGCGAACGTTTCGCACATGTCGGACACTCCGGGTTTCCGGTCCGCGATATGCATTTGAATTCGTCGGCGCATGCGAGGAAAGCGTCCACAAGGCGAGGATCGAAATGCTTTCCCGCCCCCTCCGCAATGACGGCCACGGCCTCTTCGTGAGAAACGGGCTTTTTGTATGGGCGTTCCGTGACGAGCGCGTCATAGACGTCCGCGACGGCCATCACTCTGGCTATGAAAGGGATTTCCTCCCCTTTGAGTCCATGCGGATAGCCGGAGCCGTCCCATTTTTCGTGATGAAACTCTATGATCTGCTGCGCATAGGCGATAAAAGGAGCCTCTCCTAAGATTTTCGCGGCAGCCATAAGCACGTCCGAACCTATCACCGTATGTCGTTTGACTATCTCGAACTCCTCGGGCGTAAGCCTTCCCGGTTTCAGCAAAATACTGTCCGGAACGCCGACCTTGCCGATATCGTGCAGAATGGCCGCCTGCCATAAAAGCGAAACATGTTCCGGCGGATAGAGTAGCTCCCCTCCGGAGCATTCGAGCAGCTTCCGCACGTACTCCTTGGTTCGCCGTATATGCTCCCCCGTCCCGTGGTCGCGATGTTCCGCCAGAATGGCCATGCTGCCGATGAGCGCTTCCTGATGGCGTTGAAGTTCCCGTTCCGCCCTTTTTCGCTCGGATATGTCCTGAATGATGAACGCATAGCACCCCATCCCCCCGCTTCGTTCGCCGATTATCCTCGCGGAGACCGTTATGTCCGTCAACGAACCGTCGGCGCGCACACAACGTTTTTCGATGGAGTAGGTATCCGTCTTTCCGGTGATCATATCTTCAAGCAACGCCTTCTCCCGTTCGAAATCCTCCGGGGGCGTGATATCTTTCCAGTTCAGAGTTTCGAACACCTCGCGCGAATAACCGGTGATCTCGCATACTTTGTCGTTGAAGAGCCGCCATTCCCCCCAGGCGTCCGCTATGGAGAAGCCTACGCTGTTTTGTTCGAAAAACGTCCTGAATATCGCTTCCCCTTCTCGCAGATATTCCTCCGCTCGCTTCTTTTCCATATAAACGCTGAGCTGATTCGCCACCGTTCGCAGGATCTCCGCGCTTTCCTGGTCGTAGGCCATCGGATCGTCGTAGCTTTGGACGACCATGACTCCGAAAACTCGCTCGCTGTTGAGCAACGGAACCCCCATCCACACTTCTGGAAGCGGCCCGACGAGTTCAACAGCATTGTCGCGGATCAGCTCGAGTATCTCCGATTTCAGGAGCAGGACCGGCTCCTTTTTTTCAATGACCCTTCCCCCCAAAGAGCGCTCGCATGGCCACCGCGCGGGGAATACTCTTTCGTCCCGCCCGAGCTGCCTCTGTGCGAACAGCATCCCCGTCGCCTCGTCGAATTCGGCGATGAAGAAATTCGCCGTGTCCATCAGGTCGGAAAGCGCCGCACGCACCGTTTCGAACACTTCCACAAGCGTTCCGGCAGTCGCCATTTTGTCCGCGATGGCGTACTGCGCTCTCCAGAGGAGTTCGGCTTGCTTGTGTCCGGCGGCATTCGAAAGCTCGTTCATGAACAACGCCACACCTCCTTCACGACAGGATCTCCAAGCTGCTCAGATCGAAGAATACGAGGACGTCCTTCTCGCCTTCTTTTCGCGAATCGCAATCCCCGCCCTGTTTATAAAAAGACGAAGCCTGTTCTCGGACCTGCCGAAGATCACGGGAACTCCTTGATTGGTTGCAGGAAGCTGGATTTTGCCTTTAAAAAACGACTCCGAAAAGCTTCTCATCTTCGAAGGAACACGAAGTTCGATCCTTTCGTTGACTCTGTCGAGATACCAGCTCCCATCGCCGGAGACAAGCCCCAGATTCTCCTCGTTCAAAACCAAGCCGTTCGGCAGGGAGGCTTTGAAGCAGTTCACCAACGATATCCCGCCGAGCATATTCACCTGAAGCTCCGCTGTTTCGAGCGCGGTTCCGCGCTCGACGACGGCGCACAGGCTCAAGAAAACATTATACGGAACATCGTCGTCTCTGAAGTCCTTTTTCCCGACGATCAAAAACTCGAAATCGTCGGACCGATATCGTCCGCCTCCGTATTTGTCGATATCTCCCAGGGGTTGAAAAAGTCCCGTCCGAGGTAGATTCGCCGAACTCAGAAGCGGGGTCGCGACACGAGGGATATTGCCGCTTTCCTTGACACAGACGACGCAGCATTCGTCGGAATGCACAGTACGCCTGATTTCGGCCTCCCGCCTGCAGAGTATCGTGAAGCGGCCCAAAGCCGCATTCAATAAAACGACTCCGAACATCGTTATCGCCTGCCTTTCATGCACGGAACACCAGTTCTCCGACTGCGATCGCGCCGCAGCTCTCAAGGTGCAGATCGACGAAGCTCATCGCAAGGCCAAGGCTTTGCAACAAGACTCGTCTTCCGCATCCACATGGAAACGTTCGGTCATTCCTTTCAATTCCTCGGACGTCTCGCTGACCTCCTGCGCGCCAATCGCGACGCTCTCCATCGCCGAGGCCGTCTCCTGCATGGATGCGGCAAGACTGCGGACATGCCCGTCGGTGATCTCCATCACGCCGGCGGTGGTGTCGATGAGGGAGATGATCTTCTCCGACTGGGCGACATCCTCTCCCGTCGTGGCGATGATCCTCCGAAGATCGTCCAAGGAACTCCGGACCGCGCCGTCGAGCTGCTCCAAAGCATCGCCCGCGGTATTGACGAGAGAGACTCCTTCTTCGACACCCTCTCTGCCGGCGCGCATCGAAAGCACTGCGGAACGGGTTCCCTCCAGTATCTTGCCCACAAGCTCCGCAACCTCCCCGGCCCCTCGCTGCGACTGCTCCGCCAGCTTTCGAACCTCTTCGGCGACGACGGCGAAACCTCGGCCCGCCTCTCCCGCGCGCGCAGCCTCGATCGCAGCGTTCAACGCAAGAAGATTCGTCTGGTCCGCAAGTCCGGTAATGGTATCGCCCACGACGCCGATACGCTGGGAATAGGCGTCCAATTGCGAGAGCAGAGACTCCGTCTCTTCGACGGAGGACTGTATGTCCCTCATATGGTCGATCGCTCTGCGGACTCTGTCCAAACCTCGCGAGGCGGCCTCCGTCATACCGGCCGAATTTTCATCGGCCTTCGCTGCGAAATATCGGGCGATCTGAATCAAACTGCTCATTTCAAGAAGAATCTGCGACGACTCGAGCGCGTTGGCGCGCCCTTTGCGTGTCTGCTCGGCCAATTCGGCGTTACTCTCGCTTATCTCGTTCGCCGCGTTGGTGACCTCTTCAGTCGAGGCGGCGGTCTCCTCGGAGAGCGCGTGCAGATGCGACGCCTTCCGTTTGAGACCGCGCACCATCTCGCGTTGCGTCGCCACCATGGAAGAGAAGGATTCGGCCAGCAGACCGATTTCATCGCGGGTATCCGATACGAACAGTTCTTCCGCGATCGAGAGATCTCCGTCTCTCGCTCTCTCCGCAAGCGCGACAAGTTTCTTTAAAGAAGCGGCGATTCGCTTCCCCGTCCACCACGCGAGCAACAACACCGCGAGGAGGCCGACTCCCCCCAGGAGCACGATGCGCGTCCGAAGCGCAGTCACCGGAGCGAGCAGCTCCGACCGATCGACCTCCATAAGAAGCGTCCACTTCTGATTTTCCACCGGGATATGCAACAGGTATTTCAGCGCGCCCGAGAATTCCCCGGCGACCATTCCGAATTCCGGCTTCATGACGTCGCGCGCATCCGCCCCCGATCCGGCAAGGTACTCTTGAATCGTAGCCGCCCCCTTGGCAAGAGGGTTGTAGAGAAAACGACCTGAACGATCCAGAAGCAAATAGCGCCCGGAGGCGCCCATCGTTTCCTCCAGAATGCCGTGTATCTGGCTCAGATCGACATCGATGGTCGCGACGCCCGCGATTCGTCCGTCGCGCCGTACGGGGCTGGAGAACGTGATCATCCAGACGTTCCCGGCGCCTTCGTCGAAGTAGACGTCCGTCCAGAGAGAGGAGTTCGCTGCAAGGGGAGCGGCGAACCATTCGTAGGTTGGGATATCCTTGTTGTATTCGAAATCCATGTCCCAACTGCGGGTTTCCCTTGTCGTTCCTGATCGCGGAAGGCGTAGAACATGACGTGGGAATCGTATCCGGGAGCTACCCCGCCGTGCAGACCGAAAGCCATGCCGAAGACCGACGGAACCCGTTCGAGAGTGCTCAGGAGGATCGCGTTGAGCGACTCCTCGTCCATCGTCTTCAACGTCTCGGCGCGCAACGCGCTGCCTGCGCGCACGACGGGTTCGAGATTCGAAAACCACTGCGCTATTTCATCACGCTTGCTCTCCACGGAGATCCTGGCCTCTCCGTCCAGCACTCTCCGCAGAAGAATGTCCGGCAGCGTGAAGTACACGACCGCTACCACAACCGCCATAAGGAGGGCCGAAGCCCCTCCGGCAAGCAGCATGATCCTTCCTCCGATGCTTCGGGAAAATTTCATTTCTCATTCACTCCCCGCTTTCGAAAAAGACCCTGGTGGAAAAGTTTTGAATGAACAATAGCATAGGAGTGTTGCGAAAGTATTGCGGCTTGATTCGCGTTGCGTAACGGTTGCAGGTCAATCTTTTTGGGAAAAAATAGCGGGCGGCGATCGAACGGATGAGCGGGAGCGTGAATCGGGAGCGGATCGGGGCGGCGGCCTGTAGCATCGAAGGGATCGTACACAACGGGCGCTTCCCCGCAGCGTCGCGGAATATCAACGCCACGATCCTCGCCCTCTTGGCAGACATCCCCGGGCCTGAACGCAAGACCGGAAAACGCGCCTTCTCAAGCTACCGTGGATTTTCCCCTTACAGATGAAGAAGCGTCGGGAAAAATCCCGACGCCTCTTCATCTTCAGTACGCGTCCCTCTCGAAGATCAGGCGGTTCACCGCGGCCTCGCCGTTCGGGCCGAGGCCGAAGCCGATATGCACCCGCCGCATCCCGGAATGGTACGTCCAGACGCGGTTGCGCACTTCGTGCGGATCGCCGAGCAGACGCTCCACCTTCTCCGGGCCGTCGCCGAAGGCGATCGGGCCGAACGCGACGTCCTTCTCGAAGTCCGCTTCCACCAGGAAGGGGACTTTCCGCATGATCCAGAAGACGACGCTTCCGCCGGGGTAGCGCAGGTCGACAGACGTCACGTCCTCCGGGTAGTCCTCCGGGCGGAAGGTCTTCCGTTCGGTCTCCAGAGGCTTCCCCAGCCGACGTTCCGCCATCGCCGGGTTGATCCCGAAATCCCTCCGGAGCGTCATGAAGAAGCGCCCCAGCGGGTCGTCGAGCCCCTCGAAGCGGAGGAAGCGGCCGTGCATCCACCCCTCGCCCAGCTTCTCGGAGAGGATCTTGTACCAGATCTGCCCGTCCTCCCCCGGAGCGGCGTCCACGACGACAAGCTCCTCCCAGTATCCGTCCTCCCCCAGCCGCCCGAGGCTCTTTCCCTTGGTCGATGGGCGGTCCCGGACATTGACGTTGGCGCCCGCGATCACTCCCGCGGCCGGCCGTTCGAGCAGCTGCTCCCGCGACGGCGCGCCGGAGCAATACGCGCCGCCCGCGGGGACAAGAAGCAATACGAGAAGCAAAAAAAACGCGAGTACACATCTTCCCCGTAAGAACATGGTTTCCCCTCCTTGATCCGTCCCGCAGAACGGGAAAAATCGCTTCCTTCCGCGGACACTCTCCACCTCCAGTCAAAAAAACTACCCCCGCGGAGAGCGGGGCCGATACCGTTCAGCCGGAGTGCGCACGGGTTACTTTCTATCGACCCCAGACTTCGATTTCGTAAAGCTGCAGGGCATCGCGTTCGGAGTTCAGACGGACCATTACATAACGACCGCTCCCTCCTACGGAAACATCGAGGACTTCAAAAATCGTTCGATTATGCGTGTACACACTGTTCCAGCTCTGCCCATCCTTACTGACCAGCAGTTCAAGATCCAGATTGGATTGCACTCCGGGGTTGGTTCGATTGAAGATCTTTATCCGCTCGATCGAGCGGCTTTCCCAAGATCCACCCGCCACCAGGGATTTTTTTCGTAATTGGTATGGATCAGGTCATGCGGATCGCGGCCGCGTGTCTTTCCGTCGACAGCATGATGCGCCCCCTGGTCGACGCCTGTACCGGCGTAGGTGCTGCTTTGCGCTGCCGGCATTCCCAAAGCCAAATTGACCTGCCCGCCGTCCGACGAGCGAGTGTCCTTCGGGAGAAGCTTTCCATCCTGCCCGAAGAGATTCGCCGTCAGTTGGTAGCGCTGATCGGTCGAGGGTTTGCGGGAAAAGACGACGACCCGTATATCGCGCTGTTTTTCCGGACTCCAGTTTTCAAACTTACTGCGGAATCCTTCTACATCCCGTTCAAGCGTCCATTCGAGAAGATCGCCGTACTCGCCCTTCCATTGTACGCGGACCTCCAGAGAGTACGGGTCGGGGCATTTCACGATGAACTCGATATGCGCCTTCGCCGACAGTGCGACGCTCCATATTTCGTTGCGTCCCCGAGTATTTCCGACCTGGTCGACGACTTTCGACCAGATATGTCCCTCGGCCGACCCATCCAATGGGCCCATGTCGACCCACTCGTTCGCCGAAACCGGAGCGCCGCAAAGAAGAAAGGAAACGCACACCGCGAAACATATCTTTTTGAACATAACGAGAATCCTCCTTTATTACACCACGGGAAATCGGATGTACGGATACCGCCGCCTTACTCGCCATTCACTACGACGAACTCTGCTCCGCGATCTCGTAACACCCCCGCACAGGATGGATATGATATGCTTCCCGGCGCTTCTTCACGCGCCTCGTAGCTCCCGGCCTCGCCTTTAGATCGACGCGCCCGCGAGGAACGCCCTTTCGAGGGCGCGCTTATTCTCTCGGACGGGCGTGGTCCCGGAACAGACGCCGATGCAGTCGCGGAACCGCATGTCCAGAAACTCGCAGATGTCGCGGTAGGACTGTTCGCAGAGGCGCGGGCCGGAGTTGGGATCCTCGCCGCCGTAGGTCATCAGCAGGAAGAGCTGCTTTCCCTTGAAATGCGCGTAGTCCATCGCGTAGAGCCTGTCCTGGAAGAGCTTCGTCTGCGCAGGCGACGCCCACCAGTAGACCGGGAAGGCGTGGACGATGACGTCGGTCTCCTCGACGAGGGGGTAGAGGTCGGTCATGTCGTCGGAAAGGACGCACTTCCCTTCTTTCTTACAGGCGTTGCACCCCGAGCACGGAAAAATCTTTTTTTCGTGGAGGTACACGCTCTTTCCCGTATGCCCTTTCGAGGCCGCGCCTTCGAGGAACGAGGCGAGCAGAGCGGCCGTGTTTCCGTCCTTCCTGGGACTCCCGAGCAGTGCGATGTAGCGCATGGCATCATCTCCTTCAGATATGGTCGGATAGAGTATACTGCAAACTGCGCGGCATCCGCGAATGAAAGCGGACGAAGCGTTCCCGTCCGCCGCCGTGATCATAGAATACACGATAGCGCCTCCTCGGAAAAGAGTGTGCGCTTCGGCTGTTTGTATGCTACACTCCGTACATAGAACATCGATATTCAGCTCCGAGGAGACGACCGATGAACGACATTAAAGAGATCCTGCTCGAACTGACCTCCGTCCAAAGCGACACCGGGACGCCGATGGAGGCGTTGCTCGGCCATAAAATCCACAGGACGATCCACGAACACCCCTACTTTACCGAGTTTCCGGAGTACTGCGGCATCGAAACCGACGACGTCATGCAGCGGCCGCTGGTCTGGGCGCTGCGGCGGGGGCGCTCCGACAAGACCATCATCCTCTCGGGACACTACGACGCCGTCGAGATCGACTGCTACGGCGGACTGAAGGAGTGCGCGCTGCGCCCGGACCGTCTGAAGGCGCGGATGCTTGAACTGGGCCTCGGCGACGAACGGGTGAAAAAGGACCTCCGGGACGGCGACTGGCTCTTCGGCAGGGGCGTGGCGGACATGAAGGCGGGAGTGGCCATCAATCTGCACGCGCTGTTCACGGTCGAGGACCCGGAACCCAACATTCTTTTCACGGCCGTCTGCGACGAGGAGAACGTCTCCGCAGGATGCCGGGCGATGATGCCGCTGCTGCTGCGTCTGCAGGAGCGCTTCGGGCTGGACTACCGCGTCTGCCTGATCACCGAGCCTCAGATCACGGCCGTCGAAGAGGGCGCGTTCACCGTCTACGGAGGGGGAACCGGAAAGATTCTCCCCACCATCCTGGCCAGGGGGAAGCTGGCCCACTGCGCCCAGAACGTGGAGGGGCTGAACGCCGCCGGCATGATCGCCGAGATCGCTCGCAACATCGACCTGAACCCCGACCTGATGACGGAGGACCTCGGGATGGCGACACAGCCTCCCGCCGTGCAGATCATGAAGGACCTGAAAACGACCTACGACGTCTCCCTTCCGGAGTACGCCGTGGCCGGGGTCAACATCCTCTTCCTGGGCGAGGGAGCGGCTCCGGACATCCTCGCGAAGATACGCGCCATCTGCGAGGCGTCGTTTTGGACCGTCATCGAACGCTACGACCGGGCGTTCGACGCCGCGCGGGACCGCGGACTGGTCCGCGAGGAATCGAGGCTGCCGCTTCGTCCGCTCGTCCTGTCGCTCAAGGAGCTTGAGGAGCATGCGCGGCGTGCGCGTTCGGACTTCGAAAGCATCCGGGAGCGCCTCGTCCACGAGCTGTCGCGGAGCGTCCTTCTCGGAGAACTCACGCTTCAGGACGCCGGGGGCGCGTACATGCAGGAGATGGCGAGATGCTCGCTCATCGAGGAGCCGTTCGTGACCGTGGGGCTCGTCCCGCCCTACTATCCGGCCATCAGCAACAACCACCTGGACAAGAAGACGGACGGCTTCCTCCGCAGCATGACGGCGGAGGCGGCGCGGCACGGGCTGAAGCTGACGGCGCAGCCGTACCTTCCGGGGATGGCCGACATCAGCTACATGTCGTGCACCGATCCGCAGGCGGAGAAGAGCGTCATGGAGAACATGGCCGTCCCGGACTCGCTGTACGCCATTCCGTTCGACGCCATCGCGACGCTGAACATCCCGGCCTACTGCCTCGGTCCGCGCTGCCGCGACTGCCATCAGTGGACGGAGCGCGTCTACATGCCCGACGTGGAGCGGGTCGTCCCCGACATCATCCGGCGCATCGTCCGGGAGCTGTAGGGGAACCCGTTCTCTTTTTCAAAGCGCTTCCACGAACAAAGGAATGCCCGGTTCGCAACCGGCATACGATGTTTCCGAAGGAGGGTAACGAGCTATGAACGAAATACGAAGCATCCGCAGAATCGTCACCGGAAAACCCGCGACGGACGGCGCTGGGGTGAAGCTGGTACGTGTCGTCGGGTACAACGACACGCAGGATTTCGACCCGTTCCTGATGCTGGACGCCTTCGACTCGACGAACCCCGAGGACTACGTCAAAGGCTTCCCGTGGCATCCGCACCGGGGGATCGAGACGATCACCTATCTGATCCGGGGCGATATCGCGCACGGAGACAGCCTCGGCAACAAAGGGCGCATCCTCGACGGGGAGTGCCAGTGGATGACGGCGGGGTCGGGCATCCTCCATCAGGAGATGCCGCAGGCGAGCGAGCGGATGCTGGGGACGCAGCTCTGGCTCAATCTGCCCGCGAAGGACAAGATGACGGAACCGAAGTACAACGACATCATCAGGGAGAACGTCCCGACGGTGGCGGAGGAGGGGCTGAAGATTCGCGTCGTCTCCGGGAACTACAAGGGGACGTACGGGGCCTTCAGAGGAGAGTACGTGGACGCCCTCTACCTCGACGCGGAGATGGCGCCGGGAGCGGAGTGGCTGCTGGAGACCGATCCCGGGGCGACGCTCTTCATCTATATCGTTCAGGGCGCGGGGCTCTTCGGCCCTTCCGGGGAGGCCGTCGCGGAGAAACACGCCGTACTCTTCGACAAGGGGAACGCATTCCGCGCCAAGGCCTCCGAAGAGGGGGCTCGCATTTTTCTGATGGCCGCGAAACCTCTTGGAGAGCCGATAGCATGGGGCGGCCCGATCGTGATGAACACCCGCGAGGAGTTGGACCTGGCGTTCCGCGAGCTTCAGGAGGGGACGTTCATCAAGAGGTAGCCGTCGCTGAAAAAAGAATCACCCGGGAAAAGAGCGCTCCCGAATGATTCTTTTTTTCTTAATAAATTCTATCTCGATGCGGCGCGGAATCGCGCTATTCGTCTCGCCACATGCCCCGCTTCGGCGAGGAAAGCTCTTCGGCGTCGACGTACGTATGCAGCGGCTTCACTCTGTAGGAGTTGGTCGGCATCTTATCGGTGGTCACGTATCCGGCCGGGGCGTTGACGACGTCGGGCAGCCGGTTGACGATGGTCGCGCACGTCAGTTCGACGGTCGCCGGGCGGTTGATGACCACCTGCGTATCCGGCTCGCCGACGATCGTCCAATCGTTCCGGTCGAACTCGTCGGGCGCGTACACCTTCCCGATGCACTCCGTCTCCAGTGTGACTCCCTCCTCGGTCTCCGTCGTCACGACGGCCGACATGCCGGTCGCGTGTCCCGCCGGGATGGTCATGCCGAGGGTCTTCGAGTGCAGATCGGACGTGTGCGTATGCGGGATGCACTTCTGGGTCTGCGAGACGGGAGTCAGCCCCAGGCGTTCGCACAGCCACCCGTTGACGCTCCACATATAGGAGGGAAGGAATTCTCCTTTGTCGATAAGCGCCTTGCGCTCGGCTTCGGAAATGTTGTCCGCAGAGGCGATCTCCTTCTCGAAGGCGTCGAGCGTCAGTCCTGCGCCGTGCACCTGCGCGAGCGCGATGCCGTAGTCCTCCACGTTGTAGCTGGACTTGCCGCGTATCGTGCGGATGGTGTGCGTCGCTCCAGCGAGCGTAGCGATCAGATTGCCCCAGAAGACGTCCTGGTACCCCGCGCCGCAAATCGTGCAGTGGTTCTTTTTCGCGAGTTCGTCGATCTCTTCGGTGACGGCGCGGGAAGAGTTCCACGGGTAGAACGCCTCTTCGCACGTACTGATGGCGTTGACGCCGTTCTTGGCGCACACGAGCATGGCCTCCCGAAGATCCTTCATCAGGCTCATGGTGGTGATGATGCATACGTCGGGCTTCAGCGCGGCGAGCGTCTCGTCGGCCATCTTCGCGTCCAGCACCGCGACGCCCTTCTTCTCCGTTCCCATGATCGCGCCGATATCCTTGCCTACGACCGCAGGGTTCATATCGAACGCGGCGACGATCTCCGCGCCCTTTTCGTAGACGTAGCGCATCGTGTAGGCGGACATCTTTCCGCATCCGAACTGGGCGACCGCGAGTTTCCTTTCCATAACGCAATACCCCCCTGAACGTAGAGTTTGTTTCGGTTCTTCCACGTGTTCTTATTTTCACTATAGGGTCTCTACATGGTATAGAGTCAAGGGGAGCGCGTTAAAAACGTATCGGAACCTGCAACTTGATGAACATACCTCGCTCGTCGTTGCGGAAAACCGGCAGGTCGGCGATCACCTCGCAGATGTAGTCGCCCGCGATCTCGTACCCGTTCTCCTCGGCGTGCGCAAGGAGTTTTCCGGCGTACTCCTTCTCCTTGTGGAAGCTGTCGCACGACATGCAGAGATACGTCCCGGAGGGCAGAGTTTCGACGTTCGGCGACTGCTGGAAGTCGTCGTCGACGAAGATGAACACCTCGGTGGAGACGAACTCTTTCTTCAGCAGAAGAGGTTTTCTGAGCACGGTCCCCACGTTGCAGAAGTAGGCCATCGGGAGGGCGTTGAGCGCGATGTGCCCCTTCAGCTCCCGGAGGATGTACTCGTACGTCTCCAGTCCGTAGTCGTAGAAGTTGATTCCGCTGTCGTAGCAGTAGATCGCGCGGTCGGGGATGAATTCGACGACGACCATGCCGTCCCGAGGGGCGGAGTGGTAGCGCTTGTAGTTGATCAGCGTGCGCTCGACGCATCTTCTGGCGGCGGAGAGACGACGCGCCTCGTCGTCGAGTCTGGCCTTCTGCTTTTCGAGCAGCTTCTCGACGACGGCGACGTCCTGCGTGTCGAGCTGCTCCCTGATCTGTCGAAGCGACATGCCGAGGAGCTGAAGGTTCTGGATCATGTCGAGACGAGCCGACTGTTTGATGCTGTAGTATCTGTAGCGGTTCTCGTCCACGCATTGCGGTTTCAGCAGCCCCAGACGGTCGTAGAGGCGCAGCGTCTGCACCGAGACTCCGTTGATCTCGGCCATCTTGCCTATCGAGAGCTTGTCCATCGAAAAACTCCTTTGCAGGCACTCTCCGAAAACCGCGCGGACTCTTCTCCCGCCCGCTCCGGAAACATTTTTCATCCGAGTCTACCGAGAGCGACACAGCTCCGCCGCTCCCGAAGAATATATCATATTCCCGGGGAGCGGCGGCGTTTCGGACAGAGAGAAGGTGTTCGGCCGGCGCGCAGTTTACCCCTTCGGCTCCAGACGGGCGATGCCCAGGTCGTCGGCCATCGCCTCCAGCTTCTTCACGAAGCCCGGAGGCAGCGGAACGCCCGTCTCCAGACGCTGCTTCCGCATGATGTGCTCCTTCTCGCCGGGGACGTAGATGCGCTCCTGCCCCGGCTCCTTGCGGGAGTTCCGGAGGTCGCGCAGGATGTTTCCCGCGACGGAGCGGAAGACGTCGAGCGGGACGAAGCGCGTGACGTCCATCGCGAAGAGGAAGTGCCCCATGCCGATGCCGGTGACCTGCTTGAGGTACGGGCCGTTCTGGAGCGCGGCGGAGAGGATTTCCACCATGATGGCGAGGCCGTACCCCTTGTGTCCGCCCTTTTCCTCGCCCCTGCCGCCGAGAGGAAGCAGCGCCGCCTGGTCCTTGAGCATCCCGGCGAGGATGGACGTCGGATCGGAGAGCGCCTCCCCCTCGGGGCCGACGACGAGCCCCTCCGGAAGGGGCCGCTCGATGCGCTCGAAGAGTTCGACGGTGCCGCGCTGAATGATGGAGGTGGCCGCGTCGAAGAGGAAGGGGAAATCGAGGTCGGTGGGCGCGCCGAAGGCGATGGGGTTGGTCCCCAGCATCGGCTCCGTGCCGAATGTCGGGCAGATGGAGGGGCGGGCGTTGGTGAACGCCATGCCGATCATGCCGTGCTCGGCGGCCATGAGGGGGTAGTACCCGGCGAAGCCGAAGTGGCTCGAGTTGCGGACGGCGATTCCGGCGATGCCGTTCTCCTTCGCCTTCTTGATGACGAACTTTTCCATGACCTTCGTGGAGACGACGTGCCCCATGCCGCCGCCTCCGTCAACGAGCGCGGTTCCCGGGCCCTCCTCGACCACGCCGATGGCGGACGTCGGAGCCTGCGTTCCGGCCTGAAGACGCCCGACGTAGATGGAGAGCCGTCCTATGCCGTGGGTGTCGATCCCGCGAAGGTCGGCCTCCAGAAGCACGTCGGCGGAGATCCGCGCCTCGTCGGCGGGAACCCCGAGGCTTTCGAAAGCCTGCTCCATGAACCGCCTCAGTTCGGGAGCGGCGACGTAGACGCTGTTCGCGACAGGCTGAGCGTACATAGCAACACTTCCTTCCGTTTATAAAATACTGCTCGTCAGACTGCTCTCCGCAGCCTGCAAAACAGCGAGTTCGGCCACGATCCGCGTTCAGCGACTCAGGCCCCATTTCTTCCGCCACTGCTTCTGCAGCTCCTGCGCCCGTTTCTTGTCGCGCGAGGAGATCGTCTTTTCAAGCTCTTCGAGGCGTTCGTCGGCGTTCGCCACGGAGCGCTTCGCCGCCAGGTCCAGGTAGGCCCACGCCATGGCGGGATCCTTCTTCACGGCCTCGCCGCGCATGTACAGGGACCCCAGGACGAACCATCCGAACTCGTTTCCCTGGTCCGCCGCCCTCCGCGCCCACCCTTCGGCGCTCTTCGCGTCGCGTTCCACTCCGTGCCCCTCGGCGTACATCATCGCGAGGAGCCCCTGCGCGGAGGCCTCTTCCTCCTCCGCCGCATCCGTCGCCAGCGCCAGGGCCGTCTCAAGATCCATATCGACCGCGACGCCGTCGTAGTACATCCACGCGAGCGCCGCCTTTCCGAGCGCGCTGTCCTCCCCGACCGCGCGCTCCGCCAGTTCCAGCGCGTACTCGTCGTCCTCGTCCGTTCCCTCGCCGAAGTAGTAGAGCATCGCCAGCAGCGCCGTGCCTTCCGGGTCCCCGCCCTCGGCGGCTTTCTCGGCCCATCGGAAACACTCGTCCAGGTCGCGGGGAACGCCGTAGATCTCCCCCTCGTAGAAAATCCGCGCAAGGACGCCCGCGATCCAGGCCTCCGCGTCCGGTGCGGACGCCGCTTCGCGGAGCAAACGGACGCCCTTCTTCGGGTCGGCGACATCTTCCTCGAAGACGAGCAGTACGCCGAGGAGCGCTTTCCCCTCCGCGCTGCCGCCCTTCACGGCCTTTTCAAGCCATTCGACGGCCTTTTTCGTGTCCCGGGGGAAGCCGTCGCCGTCGTAGTACATCGCCCCCAGGGCCGCCTGCGCGTCGGCGTTTCCCTCCCTCGCCATGCGGAGCAGCTCCTCGTTCCCGCCGTCATCCTCCCTCGCAGGGGCGGGCGCGATGGACGGGGCGGGTTTCTTCGGCTCCGGGGGAAGCGGCGCGGGAGAGGGCAGGGGCGTCCGGGCGAGTTCCGGCGACTGCTTGGACATCTGCGGTTTGACGCCCGCCTTCAGCAGAAAGTCGACGATCCGCTCCGACGGAATGGAGGCGTTCACGAACGCGCCCTCGTCCTCCTCCGTATACCCCCAGGTATTGATCCCGACGACCTCGCCGCGCGCGTTCACCAGAGGCCCTCCGCTGTTTCCTCCCGCGATGGCCGCGGAGTGGATGATCGTCTTCTGTCCTCGCCGCTCGACAACCGCGCTCACCGTCCCCTCCGTGTACACCACGGGCGGCGCTTTTGTCCGCTTCCCCTCGAGAAGATCGTCGAAGCTCTGGTCAAACTGGGTGACGAGCACCGGAAACCCCCACGCGCTCACCCTGTCCATCCGATGCACCCGCAACGTAAAAGAGAGCGCCGGCAGCTTCGCGGAGGAGGAGAATCGCAGCAGCGCGAAGTCGTTCCCTCCCGTCTCGTCGTCGTACTCCTTCCGCACGACGGAAGCCTTCACGGGGCGAAGCCGCGAATTCATCAGCAGCACCCCTTTCGCCGATCCCACCACGTGCGCGTTGGTCACCGCGTAGCCGTCCGCGACGATGAAGGCGCTCCCCATGCTGTAAGAGTCACCCTTGTCGAGCAGCACGTAGACGGTGGCCGCCTCCATCAGTTCCGCCACGGCGCGCTGCCGCTCCTCGAGGAGCGCGAGGACGTCCGTCTCCTGCGCGGAGACGGACGCCCGAAGCCCCGGCGCGGCAAGGAACACCCAAAGAAGAAGTACAAGAAGCAAAAAGGTTTTCTTTTTGATCGACACAGCGGACTCCACCTTGTTTTAGAATTTTCAGCGCTCTTTTTCGAGGATACCTCTCCGGACGCTCTTCGTCAACGATCCGGAAACAGGAAAAAGTTTCGGAAGACACCGCGGAGAGAATCTCAGCTCCGGATCGTCAGCTTCCAGTCCTTCTCCGAGGTCCCCAGCCGCGCCTGCCAGAGGCGATGGGCCGACCGGTCCCGGATATGCGTCCGCGCGGCGTCGTTGCTGCGGAAGATCTCGTAGGTCCGCTCGAAATGCGTTTCCTCCTTCTCCTCGACGGCGCGCGATGTCACGTGGATGCCGCAGAGGTACGTTCCGGCGAGCCGCATGGCCTCGAACTCGCTCCCTCCGACGAGCGAGAGAAAGCGGTCCACCGTGCCGAAACAGCTTCCCGCGTGCACCGTGGCGAACACCGAGTGCCCCGTCTCCGCCGCTGTGAGCGTGGCGAGCGCCGTCTCCCTGTCCCGTATCTCCCCGACGATGATCGTGTCCGGGTCCTCGCGGAGCGACATCTTCACCCCGGAGGCGAAGTCCGGGACGTCGAGCCCGACCTCCCGCTGCGACGCGTACCCCAACGACTTTTTCGAGCGGAGAAGGTATTCCACCGGGTCCTCTACCGTGACCACGTGCGCCCCCAGCTCCAGATGACGCATGGCGACGGAGGCGAGCAGCGTCGACTTGCCGCTCCCCGTAATCCCCGAAACCAGCACCAGGCCGGGAGTCATCGCGGCGATCTCCGGAAGCAGGTGGGCGAGCCTGTCGAACACCGGAGGGATCGTCTCCGGCAGCACGCGGATGAAGATCTCCTGCGCGGCGCCGGAACAGACCGTGCGAACCGCCACGCGGAGCCGCCTTCCGGACGGCAGACCGGTCGAGAAGTCGGGTTTCGGCGGGTTGTCGAGCAGCGCGAGCAGCTCTCCGTCGACGTCGGCCTCAACCGCCGTCATGGGGCCCAGCACGCCCCCGATGCGCACCCGCGCCATAGCCTCTTCGAGCGGGGCCATTTTCCCCGTCGACGACGCCGAGGGGAAGAGGTGGACATCCGTCGCCTCCCCGCCGAGCGCCTCTTTCAGCGAAACCCTGCCCGAGACTGCGTGATGACGACGGTCCTTCCCGCTTTCGGCACGACTCTTCGTTCCGCCTTCCTGTGCATCCATATATGTTCACCTTGCTTCGTATTCGACATATGCGCTCCGTTGGGCGGTATCGGCCGCGCCGGAAACTTTTCGCCGCTTCCTTCGGAATAGTGTATCATCAATCCGGGGCGCGCAACGCCCGGCCGTGCATTCACCCGGCATCCCGTTTTTTAGAGCGCCCGACGACGGAAGAGGCCTATTTCCGCGCTTCCGAAACAACCGACCGTCAAGGAGGAACAGCGTGTGAACAACCAAAGCATCCGCGCCGTCGCGGTAGGCGCGGCCAATATCGACGTCCACGGCTTCACCGATCGGCCGCTGGTCATGCGGGACTCGAACCCCGGACGCATCCAAAGCTGCCCCGGCGGGGTGGCGCGGAACATCGCGGAGAACCTGGCGCGCCTCGGCGTTTCCGTCGCCCTGATCACGGCGCTCGGGGACGACGCGGGCGGAGCGAGCCTCCGCGCTTCCTGCCGCGCGCTCGGCATCCGCCTCGACCGCAGCGTGGAGGTCACCGGACACCCCTCCTCGACCTACATGGCGATCATGGACGAGCAGGGCGACATGGCGCTCGGCCTCTCCGACATGCGCATCCTCGACCATGTGACGCCCGAACACCTGGAGTCGTGCGCCCCCCTTCTGTCCGAAGCCGACGTCGTCGTCGCGGACGCTTGCCTGACCGCGGAGACCCTGGAGCGGCTGGTGGACGGACCGTGCGCGAAGGTCTTCATCGACCCGGTCTCCATCGGCAAGTGCCGGAGGATGGAGCGCCTCCTCGGGCGTTTCTACTGCGTCAAGATGAACAGGATGGAGGCCGCGTACCTCTCCGGAATGACCATCGAAACCGACGGCGATCTGGACGAGGCCGCCCGCCGCATGCTGGCGTCGGGGGTGAAAAAACTGTATATTACTCTTGGAGCGGAGGGCGTTTTCTTCGCGGAAGAGGGAAGCAGCGGAAGGGTTCCGGCCATCCTGCTGCTTCCCGTGAACGCCACAGGCGCCGGGGACGCCTTCACCGCGGCAGCGGTCTACGGCGAGCTGCACGGATGGACGATGGAACGGACGGCCCGCTTCGCGACGAAAGCCTCCGCGCTCACGCTGCTGAGCCCCAACACGGTGAGCGAACGGATGAGCGTGCCCGCCGTCGAGGCCGTCGGAGGCGCCGCCCTACCTATGGATAAAGGAGAGCGATTCTCATGAACGAGCGCAGCATTTTAAAGGAAAGAGTTCGCATCGCGCCGGAGGCGGAGGAGGCGCTGGCCGGGGGGAGGGCCGTCGTCGCGCTGGAGTCCACCATCATCAGCCACGGCATGCCCTACCCCGAGAATGTCGAAAGCGCCCGCACCTGCGAGCGGATCATCCGCGATGAGGGGGCCGTCCCCGCGACCGTCGCGATCATCGGCGGGATCATCCGCGTCGGCTTGGGCGAGGAGGAGCTGGAACACATGGGGCGGGACAGCGGTATCCGCAAGGTCAGCAGGCGCGACCTCCCCATGACGCTGGCCAAGGGGCTCGACGGCGCAACCACCGTCGCGACCACCATGATCGGCGCGTCGCTCGCGGGCGTGCACGTCTTCGCCACAGGCGGCATCGGCGGCGTCCACAGGGGCGCTTCGCAGACCTTCGACGTCTCGGCCGATCTGACGGAGCTGGCCCGCACCCCGGTCGCGGTGGTGTGCGCCGGGGCAAAGTCCATCCTCGACATCGGCCTGACCCTCGAAGTGCTGGAGACGTACGGCGTCCCCGTCGTGGGGTACCGGACGGACGCCTTCCCCGCCTTCTACGTGCGCGACAGCGGCTTCCGCGTCGACGTGCGCGCCGAGGACCTGCGCGAGATCGCCCGCGCGCTCCGCCTGAAGTGGTCGCTCGGGCTGGAGGGGGGCATGGTGGTGGCCAATCCCATCCCCGAAGAGGACGAGATGAACCCCGCCCTGATCGCCCGCGGCATCGACGAAGCCGTGGAGACCGCAACGGCACGGGGCGTCCGCGGAAAGGAGATCACGCCGTTCATCCTCGCCTACCTTCACAAGGCGACGGGGGGAAGCAGCCTCCACGCGAACAAGCAGCTCGTCTACAACAACGCCCGCGTGGCGGCGCAGCTCGCCGTGGCCTACGCGGAAGAGGCGGGGGAGTAGGAGGCGGACGAAGTGCTGACCTATCCGGAGAAGGAAATCCGGAAACTCAAAAAAGAAGGACGAGAAGAAGGGCGCAAAGAAGGCGTCGAACCGGCGAAACTCCAGACGATCCGGCGCATGCCGGAGAAAGGCATGGCGCTTTCCCTCGTCGCGGAACTCGCGGGCCTTCCCGAAGAGCAGGTGCGCCGACTGGCCGAGCAACCTCGCCGAACCGTCGGCCGAACCGCTCCAGGCTGACCGGACGCTTCTTCTTGCGCCGTTCGTCGAGAGGTTTCCCGCGCGAGAGCTCTTGACGAACGGCGCGGCTATTGCTACTATTTATTTCCATTTGTTGCACATCTCTCATCGGCCTCTCAGGCAGTCGGCTTTCGGACCATCCTCCCCTGCGGAGGATGAAGCGGAGCAAGTACATTTTCCGGATCTCGCTGAACGATGCACACGCCCCAAAGCACTGGACACGATGTGTGTTCGGTTCCCGCAACGTCCGTCGTTACTCTTCACGCGCGCAGCTTCGGTCCGGGCGGAACGACGCCCTGAAGCACCTTGATAGGAGAACGGAGGAGGTGTCCCGCATGAACGATTCCAAGTCGCTCGCGATTTTGCTGGAGTTCGTCCAAAGCCCGCTTGTGGAGGGCAACTACCACATCTACAAGTTCGACCCGCAGAGAGTGGAGAAGAGCGACCCCGAACTGGCCGAGCAGATCGTCCGCCTCGGGGAGGCCACCGAAAGAGCACTGGAACACCTCGCGGAGAACGGCATCCACGTGATCGCCGGGGGCGCGCTGCCCCCTTATCTCACGTCGAGCATGCTCAACTGAAGCCACGCTTCGGCGAGCGGGAGGGCGCTTTCCTTCCGCTCCGTCGGAGCGCGTATCGATGCAACATCAGGAGGAAGGCGCCGCCATGAATCCAGTTCTACTCCAAGGCGCGTATCGACAGCGCGAAAGGAATCTTCCGCGACGACACGGCGGCCATCCAGGAGGCGGGGGCGCTCTTCGCCCGGACGGCTGCCCTGATCAACCTCGCCGTGGACGACAACGTCCGGAAAGGGTGGACGGAGATTGCGGGTGCGCTGAAAGACCTGCTGAAAAAGGAACAGTACGATGAACTGAAGGCCATAAGCCAGGCGGTGAACATGATGTGGGACTTCGACGACGTCCCCAGGACGATCAACTGGCCGTAGACTAAGGGCGGGGCGCGGAAGGGGGCTTTCCGAAGACCCATCAGCGCTCCGCTGTCACGAAGACGGCTGAAGAAGGTCGACGAAACGCCGCTTCCCATGAATAATCCTGCGTATTTCCAAAAAATCATCGTACACAACATAAAAGACGAGGTAATTCCCGACGACAAGCATTCCGTGTTCTTCTTTGAAGCCAAAAGAATTTCCGTAGAGCGCTCCGCTGTACGGAAAGCTTTCAAGACGCAAGATCGCCTTCTCCAAAGAGTCTACCAGCCGGTTCGCCGCATCTCTCTCCCAAGCCTGCGAATTTACATACTCGGCAATACCCAAAAGATCGGAACGCGCCAGTTGGAGATACCTGATATTATACTTTTTGCCCATCGGCCAGACGTTCACGAAGCGCTTCAAACACCTCGGCGTGGCTGTATCGCCTGTCGTCGGCGCTTGACTGGTTTTCCGCCTCTCTCAGCTTGAAGACGATTTCGTTTTCAAACTGAAGCTTTTCAAAATGCTCGATACTCATCACAACCATATCGCCGTACCCGTTCTTCGTAAGAAAAATCGGCTCCTGACACTCGTGGACAATCTTCGAAATCTCCGCGAATTTGTTTCGCAGATCCGAAACAGGACGAATGTGCGGCATGAAATCACCTCCTGATGAGGATAGCATAATTTTTCACGATGAAGATATTCATGTGCGGATGCGCTCCATCATGTCGTCCATGCGTTCATTTCAGAGCATGATGGTTCTTGCTTTTTTTATCTTGACGGGGGAAGCATCTTCCGGTACTGTTACATGTAACAACAACGGGAGGTGATGTCATGTCTTCATCGGTGCGAGAGCGTGTTCGTCGGTACAGAAAGTCGATGGTTGCGGCCGGGATGCGCCCGATGCAGCTCTGGGTTCCCGACACGCGGCGTGCGGGCTTCGCCGAGGAGTGCCGGAGACAGTCGCGCATGCTCCGCGACGATCCGCAGGAGCGCGAACTGCTTGATTTCATCGAAGCCGCAACGGATACGGAGGATTGGGAGTGAAACGGGGCGACCTCGTGACGGTTGCTCTTCAGGGCGACTACGGGAAGCCGCGTCCGGCTCTCGTGATTCAGTCGGACCTGTTCGCCGAGCACCCGTCGGTAACGGTGCTGCCGGTGACGAGCGACCTTCGGGAGACGCCGCTCTTTCGGATCCCCGTCGAACCTGCTCCCGGAAACGGCCTGCAGAGACGGTCGCAAATCATGGTGGACAAGGCGATGACCGTGTCGCGCGAGAAGATCGGGAACCCCTTCGGCTGCCTTGGAGACGCGGAGATGCTCTCCGTGACAAGAGCGCTCGCTCTCTTTCTGGGTTTTGCCTAGGAGAGCAAGGGATCATTGCAGCAAACGCACAGCGCTGTTCATGCTCTGCTTATTGCAATTGCCAAGCGAAGAAACAATTTCCCTTTCCGGGGGTTTTTTTTATGCACGTTGCTCTCGGGAACAGTCTCAGAGAGGCAATTGTTCGGCCCGCTCCGGGGGAAGAACAGTGCTCTATCGCAAAGGGAAACCGGCATTCGCCATCGTACCGGCGGAGGATGCGGAGTACATGCAAAAGCTGGAGGACGAACTGGACAACCCTCTCGCCGACGAAGCCTTAGCCGAGGCTTCGGAAGACGTTCCGACAGAGATTCTTTTTCAGCGATATGGATGCGTGCTAAAATAATTTCAATATTGTAGTCGAAAGGAAGCGCTCGCCATGGAAAAAGCGAGGACGATACATCTTGAAAGCAAAAAAACGGAATCGGATCGCCTCCGGCAGTTAACCGTACTCCAAAGCATCTGCGGAAAATACCGGAATGCGCTCACGCCGACAGATGAATTTTTAGGCGAGAAATACAACGACATCGAGTCATGGTAGTTGTTCTTGATGCCTGCGCCCTTATAGCCCTGCTACGGAGAGAGCCGGAGCATAGCATCGTTGCCGAAAAAGTGGTCGCCTCCGACATAGCTCTGATACACGCCGTCAACTGGTGCGAGGTACGTTATGATTTTCTTCGGCGGGAGGGAGGAGAACGTCTCGCGGAAGAGGCTCTGGCCGATATCCGGGAACTTGGTATTTAAATCTACGAGTTGATGGACGAACCTCTCTGGCGCCTCGTATCCGAATTGAAAGCACGGTCTTTCAGCCAAAAAACACGCATCGCTCTTGCAGACTGCTTTGCGCTCACGCTTTCGAAATTAACCGAGGGGCAGCTTCTGACCGCAGACCACGAAATAGCCCCCTTCACCGACTTTTGCTCAGTACACTTTTTCCGTAATCCAGGGACTTTTCTGTAAAACGTCTCAGACAGATACCCCTCTTTCCGACGGGGCGCTTTCTGTTCTCCATCTGGGAGATATGGCGCTGAGGAATCCCCGTCATCTCCGCGAGCGCGCGCTGCGACAGATCCTCCCGATAGCGGGCGCCGGCGGAAACACGCCAGGAGCGTTGTCGATTCTGCTTATGTGGCCTTGCGGAATGCCGGTGATCTCGGCCGGCTCCCTCTGCGTCATTTTCTTTTCCGCCCGCGCCGACAGAAGCTGCTCAAGAATCTCGTATTCCGGTTCAAGCGCCTTGTATTCTTCGACGAACTCGGGGTCTTTCATCATTTGCTTGAAATGATCGCGGAATTTCACAGCGAACAGCTCCCTTCCCCGTTGATCGTAACACGAAGAGAACGCCTCTTGCGGCTCTTCATTCCTCGGCAAAATAATCCGAATCGATTCGTTTCACATCGTATGAAGCGACCGTCGCAACGCCGATGTTGTAGTCGATCATCAACTGAGCCAGCATCTCTCCGTCGATAAGGACGATCTTGCTTTCGATCCGCGAAACGTATTCCAGCGCGTCTCGGGAAAAAGAGGATGTGGTGAGAAAAACGCCCTTCTTGGCCCTTTGCCCCTGCAACGCCCCTGCAAACTTCTGTATTTCGGGCCTGCCGACGACGTCATCCCAGCGCTTGGCCTGAACATAGACGATATCAAGCCCAAGACGGTCTTCCTTGATGATGCCGTCGATACCGCCGTCGCCGCTTTTCCCGATCGCCTGTCCGGCATCTTTGCGCGTGCCTCCGTACCCCATCCGCACCAGCAGGTCGATCACAAGACGCTCGAAAAACGCCGGAGAATTATCCTTGATCGTCTGCAAGAGTTCCGCCGCCAGTCCTTCACGTACTCGTTGATACGCGCTTTCCATCAGCTCCTCGGGCGTGCTGATTTCCTCCGTATCCGCGTTTCCCGCTTCGTTAGCCGAGTTCTCCCTCACGGGACGCTGAAACTCGACGAATTCGTCGAACTGCCGGAGGGATTTTATGTTTATCATCGAAGGGTTGCTGCGCAACATAGCGCCCCCCCGCTCAGTGATCTTGAAATGCCCACGGCGCGTCGATTCAAGCAGACCTGCTTTTCTCAAGTAGGTGCTCGCCCATCCGACGCGATTGACAAAAACCTCCTGTCGCCCGCTTGGAAGAAGCTCGGCGCGCTCTTCGGGCGTGAGTGCGAACTGTTGCGCAAGATATTCTATGGCCTCCCGGAGCGAATGTTCCTTTCCGTCGCCGGCGAATGTGAGCAACGGGAGCATAATGGACTGGAAGTCGGGAATGGGCATCTTGAAACCTCGCTTTCCAATAGTTGAAATCATCGCAAGAACATGACGTTCGCTCTGTACCGCCCCCGATGAAGACCGTCAACCGCCGTTCTTCTCCCCCCTCACCCCCGCCGCATGCACGACTGCAGGTCGTTCGACGTGTACGCCAGGTGCGCGGCCAGGGCCTCCAGCGCGGCGTCGAGGGTGCGCGCCGCGACGGCCTCGAGGATGGCGCGGTGCTGGCGCTGCGACTCGTCCCTCATGGAGGCGAGGTGGAGGCGGATGTTGCGGTCGGTCTTCTGGCGCAGGCGAGCGAGCATGTCCAAAGTCAGGGGGCGGTCTGCGGGCTCGTAGAAGAGGTTGTGGAACATCTGATTGAGGTCGCGCCACTTGATGCAGTCGGGCTCGCGCTCCATCAGGTCGAGCACCTTGGCGGCGTCCTCGACGACGCGGCGGGTGATGCGGGGAAAGGCGATCTTCATCAGGCTGGTCTCCAGCGCGGAGATCATCTCGTACAGCTCGCGGGCTTCCTCCAGCGAGAGCGCGGTGACCATGGCTCCCCGGTACCCCTGGAAGGCGATCAATCCCTCCGTCTCCAGCAGGCGCAGGGCTTCGCGCAGGGGGATTGGGCTCACGCCGAGGCGGAGGGCGAGCTGGGCCTGGTGCAGCGGTTTGCCCTCGGGAAGGAGTCCGCGGTAGATGGCCTCCCGCAGCACCCCCGCGATGTAGTGAGGCGCGGAGCTGTCTCCCGCGTTCCGCGCCGCAAGGCTTTCGAGGGTCATCTCTTCGTTCATGGTACGGGTCCTCCCGGAAAATATATTTTTTGCAGGCGATATTATAGGAACGCCTCTCAGATTATACTTCATTGACAGCAAGAGTCGGATATCAGCATACTTTACATGAAGAGCGCCATATCCAAAAAAGGAGTGATCTCGATGGCCGTTCCCATGAATTTTCTGACCGAAGAACTCGAATCGATGAAGCAGGGCGGGTTCTACGGCACTATCAGGACTCTTGAAAGCCCCCAGGGGGCGTGGGTCCATATCGACGGAAAGAAGTACCTGAACCTCTGCTCGAACAACTACCTCGGGCTGTGCAACGATCCGCGCCTTGTGAACAAGGTGAAGGAGTACGCGGACAAGTACGGCGTCGGCCCCGGCGCGGTGCGCACCATCGCGGGGACGATGAGCCCGCACATCGAGCTGGAGAAAAAGCTGGCCGCGTTCAAGGGCGCGGAGGCGGCCATCGTGGTGCAGTCGGGCTTTTGCGCCAACCTGGCGGTGATTCCGACGCTGGCGAACTCGGCGGACGACGTGATCTTCAGCGACTCGCTGAACCACGCCTCCATCATCGACGCGTGCAAGCTGACGAAGGCGAAGGTTGTGCGCTACGAGCACTCCGACATGGCCGACCTCGAGAAAAAGCTGAAGGAGTACGACGGCTTCGCAGGGAAGAAGCTGCTGATCACGGACGGCGTCTTCTCGATGGACGGCGACGTGGCGAAGCTGCCGGAGATCGTGGAGCTGTGCGAGCAGCACGGCGTGATCGTCGCGGTGGACGACGCGCACGGCGAGGGCGTGCTGGGACGGGGCGGCCGCGGCATCGTGGATCACTTCGGACTGCACGGCCGCGTGGACGTGGAGATCGGGACGATGTCGAAGGCGTTCGGCGTGATGGGCGGCATGGCGGCGGGGAGCGCCACGCTGGTGGACTACCTCCGTCAGAAGGCGCGGACGAACCTCTTCAGCAGCGCGCTCACCATCCCCGACGTGGCGGCGAACCTGGCCTCGGTGGAGATTTTGCAGCAGAGCGAGGATCTGGTGAAGAAGCTGTGGCACAACGGCGACTTCCTGAAGCGCGAGCTGAAGGCGCTGGGCTTCGACACGGCGCACAGCGAGACGCCGATCACGCCGGTGATCATCGGCGAGGCGTCGGATGCGAAGGCGTTCAGCGCGAAGCTCTTCGAGGCGGGCGTGTTCGCCACGGCGATCGTCTTCCCGACGGTGCCGCGCGGCACGGCGCGCATCCGGGCGATGGTCTCGGCGGCGCACTCCGAGGACGACCTGCGCTTCGCGGTGGAGAAGTTCGCCGCGGTGGGCAAGGCGATGGGGATCATAAAATGAAGAAGATTCTTGTGACGGGGGCCAACGGACAGATCGGCGTGGAGCTGGTCGTCCATCTGCGGAAGCTCTACGGGACCGAAAACGTGCTGGCGACGGACCTTCGGAAGACGCCCGGCGCGGCCTCCGAGGGCGGCCCGTTCGCGGCGCTCGACGTGCGCGACCCGAAGGCGTTCTCCGAGACGCTGCGCTCGTTCGGCGCGGACACGGTGCTCCACCTTGCGGGGATTCTTTCGGCGCGGGGGGAGGCGGACCCGATGTTCTCGTGGGACGTGAACGTGAACGGCACGTGCGCGGCGCTGGAGGCGGCCCGCGAACACGGCGCGGCCTTCTTCTTCCCCAGCTCGATCGCGGCGTTCGGCCCGTCGACGCCCTCGAAGAACACGCCCCAGGACACCATCCAGCGGCCCTCGACGGTCTACGGCGTGGCGAAGGTGAGCATGGAGCTGCTGTGCGACTACTACCACAAGAAGTTCGGGATGGACACGCGCGGGCTGCGCTTTCCCGGCCTGATCAGCTACGAGGCGCTCCCCGGCGGCGGCACGACCGATTACGCCGTGCACATCTACTACGACGCGATCAGGAAGGGGAGCTACACCAGCTTCATCGCGAAGGGGACGTACATGGACATGATGTACATGCCGGACGCGCTGAACGCCATCGTCCGCCTGATGGAGGCCGACCCGGCGAGACTTGTGCACCGGAACGCCTTCAACATCTCGGCGATGAGCTTCGAGCCGGAGCAGATCGCCGCCTCCATCCGGAAGTTGATGCCGGAATTCGTCATGGACTACGACGTGGACCCGCTGCGGCAGGGGATCGCCGAGTCGTGGCCCGATTCGCTGGACTGCTCGGCGGCCCGCGAAGAGTGGGGCTTCGCTCCGGAGTACGACCTCGACCGGATGACCGAGGACATGCTTGCGCGGTTGAAGGAAAAGCTGTAACGTTCCGCCCCCCGGTGATGACCGATCCGGGGGGCTTCGTGTATTCAGGCCCCCGCGGCCGGACAATATAAGGAGGAAGGCGACATGCTCGAAAAGGCGCTCCCGAGCGTTCTGGGAGCCATAGGGAACACCCCGCTGGTGCGTCTGGACCGCATCGCGAAGGCGTGGAATCTTGAGGGGACGCTCTACGCGAAGCTTGAGTATCTGAATCCGGGGTTCAGCAAGAAGGACCGCATCGCGCTGCAGATCATCGAGGAGGCCGAAGAGCGCGGCGAGCTGGTTCCGGGGCGGACCGTGGTGGAGCTGACGAGCGGCAATACGGGGACGGGGCTGGCCATCGTCTGCGGCGTGAAGGGGTATCCGTTCTGCGCGGTGATGTCGAAGGGGAATTCGATGGAGCGCGCCCGGATGATGCGCGCCCTCGGGGCGGAGGTCGTGCTGGTGGACCAGGCGCCGGGGTCGCCTCCAGGGCAGGTCTCCGGAGAGGATCTGGAGCGCGTGGAGGAGCGAGCCAGGGCGCTCGTCGCGGAGCGGAAGGCGTTCCGCGCGGATCAGTTCGTCCTGAGAGGAAACGTGCGGGCGCACGAGCTGCACACCGGGGAGGAGATCTGGACGCAGACGGAGGGGAAGCTGGACGCCTTCGTCGACTTCGCCGGAACGGGGGGCTCCTTCACGGGGTGCGCGCTGGCGCTGAAGAAGCATAATCCGCGCATCCGCTGCTATCTGCTGGAACCGGAGACCGCCGCGTTTCTGGGAAAGGGGGAGATCGTCAACGCGAACCACAAGATTCAGGGGGGAGGGTACAGCCGGACGCTCCCGCTGCTCGACCCGTCGCTCGTGGAGGACTACCTCGCCGCAAGCAACGACGACGCCATCGAAGGGGCGCACGCGCTGGCCACGTACGAGGGGATCTTCGGCGGCTTTTCGTCGGGGGCGAACCTCTTCGCCGCCGTCTCGCTTCTGCGCGGGCGCGAAAAGGGGAACGCGGTCGCCTTTCTGGTCTGCGACTCCGGGCTGAAATATCTGAGTACAGACCTCTATCCGTAGGGGAACGGAGCGCCTTCCCGGAAGGGACGGCGCCGCCCGCTGAACCGGGCTTCATCTTCCGTACGGACGCAGAAAAAGAATACACCGCGCGCCGTCCTTTGGCATATAATGGATGTACGCGCGCAGAGCGCATCTTTTGGGGAGGTGGCATCATGACGTTGCGCCCAACACGGATGGAAGTCCGGCTGGACAACCTCCGGGCCAACTACGGGGCAATCCGGAAACATCTTGACGAACACGGCGGCGCGGCCGCGAAAATCTTCGGGGTCATCAAGGCGAACGCGTACAACCTGGGGGCGGTCCCCGTGGCGTGGGCGCTGCGCGAGGCGGGGGCGCGCCACTTCGTCGTGGCCACGCCGGACGAGGCGCTCGAACTGCGCGCGGGGGGGATCGTCGACCCCGTGCTGGTGCTGGGGGCGTCGCCGTACGACGCGGCCCCCGACTACGTTCGGCACGGCATCAGGGCGACCATCACGGATATGGAGATGGCTCGGGCCCTCTCCGCGGCGGCGGGAAAACTCGGGAAAAGCGCGCTCGTCCACGTGAAGCTTGACACGGGGATGGGGCGCATCGGCTTCCGCCCGGACGAGGCCGCCGAGACGGTCGCGCGGATCGCGGCGCTGCCGGGGGTGGTCTGCGAAGGGGCGTTCACGCACTTCGCCACGGCGGACGACGCCGATCTCTCCTACGTGCACGAGCAGCACGCGCTTTTCATGAAGACACTCGACATGATCGCGGCGAAGGGGATCTCCATTCCGCTGCGCCACTGCTGCAACTCCGGAGGGACGCTCTCCTTCCCGCAGTGGGCGATGGAGGGCGTCCGGCCGGGGCAGATCCTCTGCGGGATGTACCCCACCGAGCACGTTCCCCGTTCGGTCCCGATTCTTCCGGGGTTTTCGTTCAAGACGGCGGTGGCGGCCCTCCGGACGCTGCCTCCCGGGCAGGGGGTCAGCTACGGGCTGACGTACGTCACGCGCTCCGAGGAGCGGCTCGCCGTCCTCCCCGTGGGGTACGCCGACGGCTTCGCCCGCGCTCTTTCGAACAGGGGAGAGGTGCTCATCCGGGGCACGAGGTGCCGCGTGGCGGGGCGCATCTGCATGGACCAGTGCATGGTGAACGTCTCGCACCTGCCGGAAGTCTCCGTCGGCGACGAGGTAGTTATCATCGGGCCGCAGGGCGGCGACGCGATCTCCATCTACGAGTACGCCGAAAAGCTGGACACCATCGTGGCGACCATCGGCGCGATGATAAGCAATCGAGTCCCCCGCGTCTACGTCGAGGGGTAGTGAACGCGCCCCGTCCCGCCCGGACGGAACGGCGGGACGGGGCTTCGTGTATCGAGGGAGGAGAGACGATGCGGCCGATCAGAATTTTTCTCCAAGGGTTGGGGAGCATGGGGTCGCTCATGGCGCGCATCCTCGACGGGAAGGATGGCGTCGAGATCGTCGGCGCGGCGGATTCGCACCCGGCGAAGGTCGGGAGAACGCTGGGCGAGCTGTTCGGCCTGAAGCGTTTTCCGGACGTCGTCGTGACGGACGGAGTCTCCGCTCCGCTTCCCGAGGCCGATGTGGCGCTGCTCGCCGTCTCGTCGTTCATCGACGGGACCGAAGGGAAGATACGGGAGCTTGTGGAGAGCGGAAAGAACGTGATCACGATCGCGGAGGAGTGGGCGTACCCGTGGAGGACGGCGCCGGAGACGGCGACCGCGATCGACGAACTCGCGAAAGCGCGCGGAGTGACGGTGCTGGGAACGGGGGTGAACCCCGGCTTCGTGCTGGACACGCTGATCATCGCGCTCACCGGCGTCTGCAGCGACGTCAGGACGGTGCGCGCGCGGCGGGTGAACGACCTCTCGCCGTTCGGCCCGACGGTGATGGAGACGCAGGGGGTGGGCAAAACCCTCGACGAGTTCCGCGCCGGGAGGCGGGACGGGAGCATAGTGGGGCACATCGGCTTCGTCCAGTCGGTGAGCATGATCGCCTCGTCGCTCGGGATCGAACTCGACGAAATCAGGGAGACCATTGAGCCCATCGTTTCCCGGACACACCGGAAAACGGAGAGCGTCGAGGTGCTCCCCGGCAGCGTGGCCGGCTGCAATCACCGCGCCGAGGGGTGGAGCGGGGGAGCGGCGCGCATCGTCCTCGAACATCCGCAGCAGGTTCGTCCCGACCTCGAAGGGGTGGAGACGGGGGATTTCATCGAGATCGAGGGGACGCCGGACATCAGGATGCGGATCGTCCCGGAGATCCCGGGAGGACTCGCGACCGCGGCGATCGCGGTGAACATGATTCCGGAGGTGCTGAGGGCGCGGAGCGGCGTCGTCACCATGCCCGAGCTTCCAGTTCCGTCGGCCCGCCTGTCGGACTTCCGCCGGTTTTTACATACCGAACATTGACGGGAGCGCCCGTAAAAAAAGTTAGCGTTGACCTCATTTTACTAAATAAACATCTGAATTCAGAAATTCTGACTTAACTTGACATCATCTCGGTCGATGGAGTATTGTACACTGGATAGTCTCGCATTCGCATTACTCGATTGTAAGGTAAAATTCCGGATAAAATCCTTGATGGCGGACAGGAGAGTGAAAGAAAAGTGAAGAAAGGAAGCTGGGTGCAGATAGAGTGGACCCTTTTGGAACCGCGGGAACGCCCCTCGCATCTCCCCGCGGAGACACGCGCCGTTCCTCTTCGCATGCGCGCGAAAGGGTGCCTTGCCGGGGACGCGGCCCTCGGGGAAACGGCGTCGGTCACGACCGTCTGCGGCCGGACGCTTACCGGAGTCGTCACGGCGGAGAACCCTCCGTACACGCACTCCTTCGGACCTCAAATACCCGAGTTCATCGGGCTGGGAGACTTTTTGCGCTCGCTCTGGAGGCGCGACGATGACTAATCATTCCTATGCGGAGGTGATGGCGCGCAAGAACGAGATCATGAAGCGCTCCCTCCTGATCGACTACGCGCAGTTCGAGAAGGGGAAGCTCTCCTTCGACTACGAGGCGATGATGAGCCAGTACGGCTACACGCTCGACCGCATCCGGCGGATTCAGCGGGACGTCCATGTGGGGGACACGCCGCTGATCGAGCTTCGCAACATGACGAAGACGGCACGCTCGCTCGCTCCCAAGGGGAAGGGCGCGCGGATCCTGCTGAAGGACGAGGCGGCCAACCCCTCCGGGAGCTTCAAGGACAGGAGGGCCTCCATGTCCTGCTTCTTCGCCGAGTCGAAGGGGTTCAAGGGCGTCGCGGCGGCGACCAGCGGCAACTACGGCGCCGCGCTTGTCTCGCAGGCGAATATGCGCAACCTGAAGACGATCATCGTGCAGGAGGTTTTCGACAGCCTGGGGCGCGGACAGCCGGAGATCGTCGAGAAGACGAGAAAGTGCGAGGCGTACGGCGCGGAGGTCGTGCAGACGAGCGTCGGCCCCGAACTCTTCTACTACCTTCTTCTCGCGCTGGAGGAGACGGGGTATTTCAACGCGTCCCTCTACACGCCGCTGAGCATCGCCGGGATCGAGACCCTGGGGTACGAGATCGCCGAGCAGTGCCGCGAGCGGCACGGAAAGCTCCCCGCGGCCATCGTGATCACCCACGCCGGGGGAGGCAACATCACCGGCACGGCGAGGGGGCTGATCAAGGCGGGCGCGCAGAGCGTGGACGTCATCGGCGCGAGCGTCAACCTCGAGGGGCTGCACATGGCCAGCGACCGCGACTTCAACCTCAAGTCGTTCACCACAGGGCACACGGGGTTCGGCGTGCCGTTCGCCACATGGCCGGACCGGTCGGACGTCCCCCGGAACGCGGCGCGACCCCTTCGTTACATGGAGCGGTACGTGACCGTGAATCAGGGCGAGGTCTTCTACATCACCGAGGCGCTCTCGGTCCTGGAAGGTCTGGAGCGCGGCCCCGCGGGGAACACCGCGCTGGCGGCGGCGTTCGCCATCGCGCAGGAGTACGGCGAGGACGATCTCGTCGTCGTTCAGGAGACGGAGTACACGGGGGCGGGGAAGCACCACTACGCGCAGCTCGCCTTCGCCAAGGAGAACGGAATCCGCGTCGAAACGGGCGATCCCGCGACGGAGAAGGCCGGGACGAACATCGTCCTCCCGTCGCACCCGAACCTCATCAAGGCCAGGGAGGTGGACTTGAATCCGATGCGGGTCTCCCTGATCCGCAACGCCCTGAAGTTCGCCGAGCTTCGTCCGTCCGACCTTTCGCGGGAGGATATCGATTTCCTCGCCGCAGAGGTCTGCCGGGACGCGGAGTTCGTCGCCGACGTCCTGAAACATCTCGGGTGACCGATCCGTTACGAGGAGCGTGACAATATGAAACGACTTTTCGACATGCTATGGGTCTTTCTCAGAAAGGCGGAAAACGCGATCATGGTGGTGAGCACGATTATTCTGGTGACGCTGGTGCTCACGCAGGTCGCCCTCCGCTACATCTTCAAACTGCCGCTCATGGGCGTCGAGGAGCTGGCCACCATGACCGGTTTCTGGATGTACATGATGGGCGCCGCCTCCGGCTCGCGGGAGCGGAACCACATCAAGGCCGACCTTCTGCATTCGTTGATCAAGAACAGAAGGGTCTATTCGGCCGTACAGACGTTCGTCTCCCTGGCGACGGTCATCCTGGCCTGCGTAATGACGCACTGGTGCTGGAACTACATCGCGTGGTCGCTCAAGTCGAAGGAGCTTTCGCCGGCCCTGATGATTCCTATGTACTACGCGCAGATGAGTCTGCTCGTCTCGGCGGCGCTCATGGCCTTCTATTTTTTCATCGAATTCGTCGACCACGCCCGGCAGGCGTTCGGAAAACCGTCTCTCGCCCTGCCCAAGGCGCCGTACGATGAATAGCGGCGCCGAAGGAGGACCGTTATGGATCATATCGTCATCGATCTTCTTATATTGATTTCCTCGATCGTCGTCGGCATTCCGGTGCCGTTCTGTTTCATGCTGGCGGCCGTCTATATGGGCGTCATCTACTTCCCGGACTTCTCGTTCCTGATGACTATCGGATTCCGGGGGCTTAATTCGCTCACCATCCTCTCGATCCCGTTCTTCATCATCGCCGGCGCGCTGATGGGCTCGGCCGGCATCGCCGAGCGCCTCACGAACTTCGCGAACTCCATGCTCGGACGTATGCGGGGAGGCATGGGCGCGGCGAGCATCGTCGCCTGCGCCATCTTCGGCGCGATCTCGGGCACCGCGTCCTCCGCGGTGGCCTGTATCGGCAGCATCATGATCCCCCGACTCGAAAAGCTGGGGTACCCCCGCGGCTACTCCACCGGAATGCTCAGCTGCGCCGCGGTGCTCGGCCAGCTCATCCCCCCCAGCGTCCCCATGATCCTCTACGGGTGGGTGACGCAGCAGTCCGTGGCGGCATGCTTCCTTTCCACCGTCGTGCCCGGCATCCTCACCACGACGATCTTCTGCGTCATCAACTACGTCATGGTGGGCAGATTCCCGGCGATCAAGGTCGACGATCCGCTAACCAAACCCGAAAGAAACAAGATGATCCTGAAGGCCACCCGAAAAGGCATCTGGAGCCTGCTGATGCCGATCATCATCCTCGGCGGCATTTACGGCGGCGTCACCACGCCCACCGAAGCGGCGGCGGTCGCGGTGCTCTATGCGGTGATCATCGGCTTCTTCGTCCACAAGGAGCTGAAACCCGGCATCATGTTCCGCTCGCTCAAGTCCGCGGCGACGACGAGCGGCGTCATCGTCCTGATGCTCTTCTTCGTCACCATCCTCGGACGGCTCTACACCATGCAGCAGGTGCCGATGAAGATAGCGAACTTCCTCTTGAGCACGTCGGACAACAAGTACGTCATCCTCTTCATGGTAAACATCTTCCTTGTCATCATCGGAATGCTGATGGACGACCTCAGCGGCACGATGCTCGCCGCCCCGCTCCTTATGCCTCTGATGCTCCGCATCGGCGTGCATCCGATCCACTTCGCCGCCATCCTGGGGACGAACCTCGGGCTCGGCAACGTGACGCCGCCGACGGCCCCCATCCTCTATCTCGGAGGCAGGGTCGGAGGCGTGCAGGTGGACGAGTACATGAAGCCCGCGCTGATCTACATGATCTTCGGATTCATCCCCGTGATCATTTTGACCACGTATCTGCCGGACCTCTCCCTCTTCCTCCCCCGGTTGATCATGGGAATCAAGTAACAAGAAAAGACACCCTGCACTGCGAGAGGAGGCGATGCCGGGGTTCGAGACGGAACGAAGCGCACGGACAGCGTCTTTGTCGGATGTACAGGATTTACATTCAGAAGGAGGGATATTATGACGTGTACCAGCACAACGAAACGGGTTCTTGTTTCTCTCGTCGCCCTTTCGCTCCTCTTCGTTTTCTTCGGAGCAGCGAGCGCCGAACCTCTTTTTAAAATGCGGCTCGCACAGGTCCACCCCGTCGACAGCGACTACGACCTGAGGGCGAAGGGTTTCGCGCAGAAGGTTTTCGAACGCACCGCGGGCAGAATCCAGATCGACGTCTTCTCCGGCGGCGTCCTCGGCGACTGGACCGAGATCTTCGAGATGGTGCAGCGCGGCACGATCGAGATGAGCATGGCGCAGGCCAACGCGAATTTCGATCCGCAGCTCAACCTGGCCTACTACTTCCCCTACATCGTGACGAACGCCGCTGAGGCTCAGAAAGTCTACGGCCCCGACGGATGGGCGTACAAGATCATCCAGGATCTGTGGGCGAAGCACAACATCAAGGCCCTCTCCGTGGTCCCCATCGGCATGTCCGGAGTCTCTCTGAACAAGGTTCCGGAGAAGTACACCCAGCCCGGCGCATCCCACGGAATGAAAGTCCGCGTCATGCCGATCAAGCCGTGCGAGTGGACCTACGAAGCCCTCGGCTACATCGCGACCCCCATCCCCTACGCCGAGGCCTACAGCGCCATCCAGACGGGCATCGCCGACGGTCAGATGGGCGGACCTCCCTTCCAGGGGTGGCAGTTCAAGGACGTCAACAAGGTGTGGATTCAGTACAACGACTTCTTCGAGTCCTGGTGGTTCGCCGTCAACATGGACGTATGGAACAAGATCTCTCCCGAGGATCAGGCCGTGATGCTGCAGGCCGCCCAGGAAGAATCCGAAATCCAGTGGGCGCGCGCCGAGGAGCTTGACGAGGAGTACCGTCAGAAGCTGGTCAAGGAGTACGGATGGACCATCGTGAAACTCTCTCAGGAAGAACTCGACGCCATCGCGACCCATGTCCGCAAGACGGTGTGGCCCAAGATGGAGGAGATCGTGGGCAAGGAGCTTATGGACAGAATCTACAAGGAATCCGGAATAGCCCGCTGATTCCGAAACATGCGAAGGGGCGGAGGGCGCGAATGCCTTCCGCCCCTTTTTTAAGGAGATGACCGCAGGAATGTTCCCCCGGAAAAAGGATATCAGTCAATGTCTCCGTCTTGTGGAGGAGGACAAAGCCATTACCTCCCCTGCAGCGAAGCTCCCCTACTACCCTCTGGTCGTCCGCAGGGGGCGCGGCGCAGTCGTGGAGGACGTCGACGGCAACTCCTACATCGACATGCTTTCAAGCGCCGGGGCAATCAACACCGGACACTGCCATCCGAAGGTGGTCGAGGCGATCAAGAAGCAGACGGAGGATCTGATCCTCTACACGCACGTCTATATGTATCACGAACCGCTGATCGACCTGACGAAAGAGCTGATCGCGATCACTCCCGGCGACTACCGGAAGCGCGCATACTACGGCCTCGCCGGCTCCGACGCCAACGACGGCGTCATCAAGCTGGCGCGCATCGCGACGAAGCGTCCGAAGATCCTGGCCTACCTCCGCGCCTACCACGGGAGCACCTACGGCGCGCTCTCGATGAGCGCGGTCAGCCTGCCGATGCACAGGGGACTGGGACCGCTGCTCCCCGACATCTACCACGTGCCCTACCCCGACGTCTACCGCACCCCCTTCCCGGGGATGACGGAGGACGAGGTCGCGGACTACGCCATCGAGCAGATCCGCGTCGCCTTCTCGACGAACATACCCCCCGACGAGACGGCCGCCATCGTCATCGAGCCGATCCAGGGCGACTCCGGGCTCGTCGTGCCGCCGAAGAGGTACATGCAGTCCCTCCGGAAGCTCTGCGACGAGTACGGCATCCTGCTCGTCTCCGAGGAGGTGCAGCAGGGGTTCGGGCGCACCGGCAAGTGGTTCGGCATAGAAAACTTCGACGTCGTCCCCGACGCGATCGTGATGGGGAAGGCCATCGCCTCCGGTCTGCCCCTCGGCGCGGTCGTCGCGAGGGCCGACATCATGGAGACGTGGGAAGCCCCCGCGCATCTCTTCACCGCGGCGGGGAACCCCGTCTGCTGCGCCGCCGCCCTGGCCACCATCCAGGTCATCCGCGAAGAACAGCTGATGGAGAACGCGCTCGCCGTCGGCGGCCATATCAAGAATCGCTTCCTCGAAATGCGGAAGAAGTACGAGATCATCGGGGACGTGCGCGGCATAGGGCTCTCCATCGGCGTGGACCTCGTCAAGAACCGGGAGACGAAGGAACGCCACGGAGAGGCGGCCGCGAAGATCTGCTACCGCGCGTGGGAGAAGGGGCTGCTGCTCTCCTTCTTCAGCGGCAGCGTCCTGAGGATCCAGCCTCCGCTGGTCATCTCGAAGGAACAGGCGGACGCCGCGCTCGACATCATCGAGGAGTCGTTCCAGGACTTCTTCGCGGGCGACATCCCCGACAGCATCTTCGAGACCGTCAAGGGCTGGTAACACGCGCTCCCGCATCCGCTTCGATTCAAGCCTCCGCCCTGCGGGGGCTTGAATTTTCCGCTTCCCGACACTTCTCCTTGCACGCGATTTCGGCAGAAGCGCCGTCAATCGTCGCAAACGCGGCGAATTCGCTTGACAAACAGCAACGAGTTCTGCTATTCTGCGTTAAGTTTTATACGTCTAACATAATTGCGGAACGCGTATCGGCTTCAAAGGAGAAGTTTCGACGGATCGAAAGGAGATCGTTTCATGCTTCGTATGTTAAAAAATGAACTTCGAGTCGCGGGAACGCCTCGTCGCATCGCTTCATTCGCGTACGTTCTCTCTCTTCGCGGGGGAACGGTCCGATGAAGAGTATCCCGAAGACGACGAACGACTGGTCCGCCTTGAGCGACATCGTCGGCGGAGGTCTGCGTCAGAGGATCTTTTCCTCCGCGTTGCGGCTGAAGATCTTCGACCACGTCGACCGCCGCGCCGCCGAGGAAATCGCCGCCCGCCTCTCGGCCCATCCGCGGAACACGGAACTCTTTCTCAACGTCCTGACCGGTATGGGGCTGATTCGGAAAAGAGACGGCAAGTACGAGCTGACCGAAACAAGCGCCGAATTTCTCGTCTCCGAATCGCCCGCGTATCTTGGAACCTATCTGCTGCACGTAGGGTCGTTCCATGAACAGTTCCCCGTCGCTCTCGACGATCTTGTTCGTAAGGGACCGCCCCCGACGCCGCTCGATATGGGGAACGAAGCCATGTGGGCCGAATCGGCGCGGTTGTCGGCCGCCTATCAGTACGGCGGCGAAGCGCAGCGTATCGCCCGTATCGCGGCGGATCTGCCGGAGTTCCCCGGAATGAGCAGGATGCTCGACCTCGGAGGAGGCGCCGGCTTTTATACTCTTGCCATCGTCTCGTCTCACCCTTCGATGAACGGCGTCGTGCTGGAGCAACCCTCCGTCGCCCGGGTCGCCGAAGGGTTCGTCCGGGAATACGGAATGGAAAGCAGAGTTTCCGTCGTCGCGGGCGACTATATGAAAGACGATCTGCAGGGCCCGTACGATCTGATCTTCGCAAGCGCGACGCTGAACTTCTTCAAGAACCGGTTCGACGACCTCTTCCGTCGGGTCCGCGCCGCCCTGGCGCCGGGCGGAATCTTCATGACCCACCAGGACGGAATCAGGGAGGAACGAACAAAGCCGGTCAATCTCATCGCCGAGTTTCTGCTCCCCGAGATGATGGGCGCGGATTTCGCCATCGCGCAGGGGGAGATCGCCGAAACGATGCTGCGGAACGGTTTTCAATCGGCGCGGACTTTCGCGAAACAGTCGAGCATAGGCGAAATGGAAGTCACCATCGGCCGCGCGGCGCGAAAGGACGCCTGATCATGGATACGAAGCTGACCGGGATACCGGAAACGATGCTGATCCCTCTCTGGGCCAGAGCCGCGGAAACAGGCGGGGCCGCCCCCCTCGTCCGCGACGAAAAAGCCGTCGAAATGCTGTCGCGGATCGACTACGACTTTTCGAAGTTTCGCTCCGCGCACTTCTCGCAGCTCGGGGTCGCGGTTCGGACGATGCTCCTCGACAGGGCTGTTCGAACGTTCCTCGACGAACATCCCGGGGCGTGCGTGATCAACCTGGGCGCGGGGCTCGACACGAGGCACGCCAGAATCGGCGGCGCGAACGTCATTTGGTACGAGCTGGACCTCCCGGAAGCGCTCGACGTGCGTCGACGCTTCTTCGCCGAGAACGAGCGCTACCGCTTCCTTGCAAAATCGGTGTTCGATATATCATGGTTCGACGACGTCGACACCGAAGGGAGAGAAACGCTGCTCATCGCCGAAGGCCTTTTCATGTACTTCGAGGAACGCGAACTGAAGCCGCTCTTCGCCCGCATCGCGGAGCGCTTTTCCGGCGGACGGATGCTGGTCGAGGTGCAGGGGCCGGGCATCGTCGGCAAGAGCAGGAGGCACGACTCTCTGAGCAGGCTGCACAACGCTCCCGAGTTCAAGTGGGGCACATCGGACAGCCGTGACTTGACCCGCTGGAGCCCCTCCATCGAGCTGGCCGAAGAATGGCGTTTTTTCGACCACCGGCTTGACCGCGCGGGCATGCTCGGCCTGCTCATGCGCCTGCCGTTCATGCGGAAAAAATACGAGCCAAGGATTGTTCTTCTGCGCTTCAAATAATCAAAGAAACCGAAGCGAACATGCGCAAAGAGGGGGATTGAACTGCCGCGCTGCGGAATCGCGCATACAGGCTGTTTGAGGATACCGCGCTTGCGCGATACCGCTTTTTCGGAAAGGCGGATGATGCCGGTGTCCATTCCCGCGTTTCCGCCTCCCGCAAACGCCGTCTTCCTCCTCTCGTTCGCAGTCCTCGGCGGGAGTATTTTTTTCCGTACGTGTCCGTCTTCCTCATCTCGCATCGTACCGCCCCGCCGCCGTGCGCCCACGAAGCATTCCCGCCCGAGTACGTCGTCTCATGTCCGCTTCTTCGCCCCGCCTCCTGCCGAAGCGGCTGTCATATCCGCCGCATTGACAAGCGCGCGGGGAAAAACTACAATATGATAAATTGGAAAATTGATAAAATTCAAAGCCAAGACGTCACGCGACAACGAAAGGGGATGAGAGGTTATGCATGTGAAGTTTCGTCAAGGAAGAGCCGCGGCGATCTCCATCATAACGGCGCTGCTGTTCGCGTTCTGCGCGGCGGCGGCGGACATGCCGGACCCGCCGCCTCACCAGGTGCTTCTGTTCGAGCATACCGATTACGACGGAGCGAGCATGGGTTTTTCCTACGACAACGACATCGCCGATCTGACACGATGGAACATGCCCTCCGGGGGCAAATGGAACGACAAAATCAGCTCGGTCAGCATAGGAAAGAATACGCGCGTCACGTTCTACCAGCATACCAATTACGGAGGAGCGAGCATCACCTTCGAGGGGGACGGCGAGAACACCTATCCTCTCCCCGATCTGCACGTTCTCGGATGGGGCGACACGATCTCCTCCCTCAAGGTCCGCCAGAGCGCCGTTCCGGCGCCGAACCAGGTGTTTCTCTTCGAGCACGAGAACTACGACGGCGCAGCCCTCTACCTCACCGTCGGCCAGGACATCGCGGACCTGCGGCAATGGGCGATTTCGAGCGGAAAAAGCTGGAACGACAGGATCAGCTCCCTGAAGATCGGCAAGAACGCCCAGGTCTATCTGTGCACGGACATCGACTTCGGAGGCCCGGGGATTCCCTATGCGGCGGACGGACATTGGATTACCAATATCTCCTCCCTGCACCCGCAGGGGTGGGGGGACAAGGTCTCCTCGCTGAAGGTGCGCGCGCACGACTGGAATCCGGAGAGCGAATTCCCGCAAGGGCCGGAGGAACCCCAACCGACTCCGCCGAGCGCTTTCGAGCCCCCGAACATCGGCGATCCGCTGTATTACCAGGTGTTTCTGTTCGAAAACGCGGACTACGGCGGACAGAGCCTGAGCTTCACCTACGACAACGACGTCCCCGATCTCGGGAGGTGGAGCCTGCCCACCGGCGAGAAGTGGAACGACAGGATCAGCTCGCTCAAGGTCGGCAGGGGAGCGCGCATCACGCTCTACCAGCATGCCGATTACGGAGGCGCAAGCATCGGTTTCGAGGGGGACGGAACGTACAACAACGATATTCCCGATCTGCACGGACGCGGATGGGGAAACATGGTCTCCTCCTTCAAGGTACGCCAGTGCGCCATCCCCGAGGCGAACCAAGTGTTTCTCTTCGAGTACGAAAACTACGACGGCGCCGGCCTCTACCTCACCGTCGGGCAGGACATCCCCGATCTCCGGCAGTGGGCGATATCGAGCGGAAAGAGCTGGAACGACAGAATCAGCTCGCTGAAGATCGGCAAGGACGCGCTGGTCCAAGTGTGGACGGACAGCAACTTCGAGGGACTCTCGAAACCCTATTCGGGGGACGGGCAGGGGTACGTGACCATCATCTCCCTGCGCCCCGAAGGGTGGGCGGACAAGATCTCCTCGCTGAAAGTGCGCACCCCCGACTGGACCCCGGAGAGCGAGCTTCCCGGAGAACCGGGAGAGCCCGAAGAGCCGGGAGGCGAGCAACCCGTCGACTGGAAAGATATCGAGCCGGAACCGCACCAGGTCATTTTCTACGAGGACGTCGGTTTCGAGGGGGCGGCCATAGGGTACGAGTACGACAGCGATGTACAGGATCTGACGAAACTGCTCGTTCTGGACACCACCAACAACTGGAACGACAGAATCAGCTCGATCAAGATAGGCAAAAACGCGAAGGTCTTCCTCTACGAGCACATCGGATGCGACGACAGGAGCACTTTCATCGTCCTGCAGGGGAATGGACAGAGCACCGCGAGATACGACTCGCTGCACTCGATCGGCTGGGGGGACAAGGCGTCTTCGTTCAGAGTACGGATGAGCGACTACTACGGAAGATAATTCTCTCTTCGCGGCATCCCGGAAACACTACGCCCGTCGCACCGGAAGAACGAATTCCGGTGCGGCGGGCTGTTTCTTCACACTCGCTCGGGCGCCGCCTTTCTTTCCCTCGCTTGACGGGAAGGGACGGGCGACCGACGATTCCGCCGCTCTCCTCGTCGAGGCGGAGCTCCGTCATACGAGCGAACATATCGTCGCAATCCATCGGCAGGGCCGGACGGGGAGGCGCCCCCGGCTTGCGCAAGAAGACGCGCCCCCCTATACTGTTCCGGAGAAAGGGCGGTGAAGCCGATGTCCGTCCCGATGTTTCTGTTCGCGTCGAACGTCCTGATCGCCCTGCTGCTCATCGCGCTGGGCGGAGCGACGCGAAGCGCTTTTTTCTTTTGGCTGCTGGCGTTTCTGCTCTGGCCGCCCTCGCTCATGTCTTCTACGTTCATCTGGTGGTCGTGGCTCGAGAGAGGAGCCGCCGACAAGTGGGCGGTCTACGGCATTCTGAACATCTCGCTCCCGCTGATCGCTTCCGGCGTCGCGGCCTCGGTTTTCGCCGTCCTCGTCGCACGCCTGCGCGATGTCCGCGCCTGCGTTTTTCTGTACGCGCTCATCCTCTTTCTCGCGCTCCAGCTCTGCGCCGGCATCCTGGCCGAGTAAGGGGCCCGGATCACTTCTTCCCCGACATCATGCCGACGAAGACCTTCACTATCTCCGGGTCGAACATCGAGCCCGAATGCCGCTTGATCTCTTCAAGCGCTTCCTCGTCGCTCATCGAACTGCTCCCGAACGCCCCGGTCAGGGCGTCGTACGTTTCGGCGATCCTGAGAATTCTCGCCTGCCTCGGTATCTCCTCGCCCCGCACGCCGACCGGATATCCGGAGCCGTCCCAGTTCTCGTGATGGTAGAGGACGGCTTCCGCCAGATCGATCGTCTCGTCGAACAGATTCAGTATTCTGTAGCCGACGGCGGGGTGCTGCTCAATATTTTGCCGCTCCTCCCTGGCGTACGTGCCGTTTTTGTTGAGCACGGCTTCGTCGACGGCGATCTTGCCGATGTCGTGAAGCAGCCCCATCTCGCGCAGGCGACGCGTCTCCGGCTCCGGAAGGCGCAGCGCGCGCCCGATGTCCGCGCACATCGCGCCGACGGCGAGCGAGTGCCTGCGCTCCCGGGGGCTTCTTGAGTAGAGCGTCTCAAGGATGGTGCGCACCATCTCCGCCGCCACGGTCTTCCGGTCGAGCGTCTTTACCTTGTACATGGCGTCCTCGGCGTCCTTGACGGTGACTTCCAAATTCTCTTCGGGGCGGGTTTTCGCGGCGTACCCCATCGAGATGCTCGCCTTGATCGCGAGAATGCGCTCCTTCGCGAACTCCTTGCGGATCCTGTCGACGACTTTTTCCGCCACTTCCGGCCCCGTCCGCGGCAGCACGACGGCGAATTCGTCGCCGCCCACTCTGGCCACGACGTCGCTCTCCCTGCAAGCCCGCTTCAGTATCTCGGCGGCTTTCTTCAGAAGTTCGTCCCCGGCGGCGTGGCCGAAGATGTCGTTCGTCAGCTTGAGGCCGTTCACGTCGCCGAAGATGACCGCGACCGGAAGATGTTCCTCCCCGTCCAGAGTTTTCAAGGTTCTCTCGAAATACATTCTGTTGTAGAGACCGGTGAGCGCGTCGTTATACGTGAGGAAGTCGATGCGGGCTCTGCTCTTCCGGCGCTCCGTATTGTCCATGAAGGCGACCACGGCGCCGACGAGTTCGCCGCCTTTGTACTGCGGATAGACCGAGTACTCCACTTCGAAACACGTTCCGTCCGCCCGCCAGAAGACCTCGTCGTCGGCGAAGGCGCTCTCTCCCATCGCGAGCACCTGGAATATTCTGCACTCGTCCTGCCGGATCGGCCTGCCGTCCCTGTGCGAGTGGTGTATCAGGGCGTGCATGTTCCTGCCGAGCAGCTCCTCCTGGCGGCCGTACCCCAGCGTCTTGAGGCAGCTCGCGTTGGCGAACGTACACCGCCCCTCCGCGTCGATGCCGTAGATAGCCTCCGCGGTGGAGTCCAGTATCAGGCGGAGCCGCTCTTCGCTTTCGTTCAGCGCGGCGTTCGTCTGCTCCAGCTTCGCGGTGCGCTCTTTGACCTTCGACTCCAGCGTGCCCACCAGGAGGTGGATCTTGTCCGCCATCGCGTTGAAGGAGCGGGCGAGGCTGCCGATCTCGTCGTCGCGCACGAGGACCGCCCGCCGCGAGAGGTCTCCTCCGGCGAATCGTTCCGTCGCCTCGATCAGCTCTTCGACGGGGCGCATGAAGGCGTTCGCCAGCGCGCGGTAGATCGCGATCGCCGCCAGCACGAGCAGGATGATCAGCCAGAGCGCCAAGCGCATGCTTTTGAAGACGCCCGAAGTGAAGAGGCTCTCCGGTATGGCGGAGAGGATCAGGAGTTCGAGCCCGTCGAGGCGGTACTCCTGCATGCGGGCGAAGTATGCGCCTCCTTCGTCCTCCGTTTTCATGCTGCGCCCCCCTGTGCGCAGATACTCCGCGTAGGCCGCCTTGAGGACGGCGCTCTCCGCATCCTCGGCGGAGAGCCTGCGCACGCTTCCGTCCGGGAGGGCGACGAAGTTCGGCTGCCCGGTGGAGTTGGCGACGAACGCGCCGGAGCGCTTTTCGACGACCGCGGCGACCCCGTGTTTCAACCGGACCGCCTCCTCCAGAGAGCCGTTGATCTTCGAGAGGGTGACGTGCGCGCTCAGAACGCCCCGCAGTCCGCCGTCGCCGCCGAGAATCGGGCAGGAGGCGGAGACGGCGAGGTCGGGCATGACGAAGTGCTTGTAGACGGGCGAAAAGAGCGGCCCGTCCGCTCCTCTCGCCGCGATATACCAGTTCCGCGTGCGGGGGTCGAACGCCCCCGCATCCAGCACGAACTCCCCGGCGGTCATGTCGTCGGCGACGGAGTAGTACCATGAATTCCCGCCCGTCTCCGCGCTGTTCCTGAGGATCTCCGGCTCGCCCTCGGGGTTCCATCGCACGGCGTAGTACTCCCCCTCCTCCGTCGCGTAGCCGAAGCTGTAGACGACGCCGCTGCCGTGCGCCCGCATCACGGAGACCATGAAGCGCTCGCGCTCGGCGGGGGAGTTCATGTCGACGACGCCCCGCTCCAGCAGTTCGCGGTAGACGGTGATGATGTGCAGCGGGATATTGAAATGCGCGTTCACCCTGTCGACGATCGCGTCGTTGATCTCCTCGGCCATGCGGGCGGCGCTCTCCTCCGCCGAGGAGGTCCAGCCGGAAAAGACGATGAAGCCCGCGATGCCGCCCGTGACCAGCATCAGCGTCGCAAAGGCCGCGAGGATAAGATTTTTGATGGAGATGTTTCGTGTCGGCATCATGGTATCGCCCCGCTCTCTCCGCTTGCGGAAGGCCGGAGCCTCCGGCTCTCGAAGTCGCTTCGTTCCGTACGGTTCTCCTGTATTCTCTCTCCGGAGTAAAAGCATTTGAATCAGTCGTATTATACAGACTACATCCTCCTCGTTTCAACCGCGGAAAAGGCTCTTGACCTTGACACCGTGTGAGGGTGTATCGTTGCTCCTCGAGGGAGAGCGGTTATTCCATCGTGAACGCCTCCGCCAGACGCGGACTGCGACTCAGCCTGTAGGGCATGAGCACTCTCCCCTGAACGACGGGGTTGCGGGCGAATTCCCAGTTCCCTTTGGCCAGGTCCACCCCCGCCGCCTTGTAGGCGCGCCAGATGAGTTCGGTACAGTACATGGCCTCCCTGTTCCCGGTGTCGAACCGGTCGTCGAAGGGGATCTCCAGGGCGCAGAACTCGAAGGCGCGCAGGCTGGCCGCCTCGGCGACGGCCGGGTCGCCCGTGAAGCGGTACACCCTTGCGAAATCGACGCTTTCGAAGGAGAGGAAGTCCTCCATCGACTGCATCCCCACCCTCCCCAGTTCGGGAGACGCGTGGACGACGTACGGAAGGCCGCCGACGAGGCGAACGATCCCGGCGTGAGAGTACCCCCGGGGGCTCTTGTCGAAGAGGCGGACGATTTTTGTCCTCCACCCCTTCCCGTTGGCGAAGACGATATCGCCGTCGCGGAAAAGCTCCGACGAAAATCGGGGCGCTCTGTACGGAATGCGGGGGCGGGACGAAACTGCGGGCGCGTCGTAGCGGTAGAGAAGGCCCTCGACAGGTTTGGGAGGCGTTCGCGAGGAGAGGCGGAGCGAGTCTTCGTCCACGGAAATCTCGACGAGATTCGGCGGAAGCCCGAATGCGGCGAAGTCGACGAAAGGCTGGATCTTCAGCAGCTCCTGCTCAACGGCGTCGGTCTGGTCGTCGCCGTTGATGACGATGCGGGGCGTCTTCAGCCGGAGTTGGCCGCCCTGCCCGATCTCCAGCCCGGCGTCCACCTCGGCGAGGCTCCTGAATCCGGCGCTTCCCATGGTGAAGTTGACGCGGAGGCGGATTCCTCCTGGCTTCAGGTCGACGGACAGACGGTACTGCTCCGTGGCGTACGGCGCGAGCGCCGCGTTGATATCCTCTTCGAGGAGGACGATTTCGGTGTTCGTCCGCAGCGCGCCCCTTACGGCGAGGGATTTCGCGTCCCCCAGCCTCCACGACGCAGGGGGCGGCAGCTCCAGAAAGGAGGACTCCAGAGCGAGACGCTCCACGCGGAACCCCGTCAACCTCCCTCCGCGCACGACGGCGGAGAGGTTTCGGATATTCCCCGCCTCGTCCGGAGGCTCGTCCATGCGAAGCTCGAGCGATTCGGGGATAAGCAGAGAGGCCAGGAGCGCGAGAAGTCTTCCGCCGTTGTCCGGGGAGGCGAAACGATCCGCAAGCGAGCATTCCGCGGCTCCATGCGCCGGAACGACGGCCGAGAGGAATAGAAACACGATGCACGCGATCGCTCTTTTTCGCACGACGGACCTCCTGCAAGATTCGCGGGCGGGGGCGCCGCGAACGGCATACTCTTCGGCTCTATGATACGGCTTTCGGCCGCATCGTCAATCGCGAAAGCGGCGCGGAAAAGGCGCATCCTCCCGAAAAGAACGGAGGAACGGCGTTCCTCGGGGCAAGATAGTGCGTAAACCCCGGGCGCGAACGCATACGAAGTGATAGAATGGCGGCGCACGTTTTCCATCTGCGGCGTTGCGCGGCGGACACTCATCCGGACACCACGGAGGCGAAGGACAATGCTCGAACAACTCATCGCCGTTCTGGACCTGGCGACGCTCGAAATCGCTCTCGGAGCGACCTCGCTGATCTCCTGCGTAACAATTCTGATCGTCTGGAGAATGAACGCCTCCGAAAAGGGCCCGGCCTTCTGGGCGGCTGCGACCTTCATCGGGGGAGCGGGGCTTTTTGCGCACTTTTTTCTTCTGACCGGGGCGGGCGGCGCCTCCGTCGGGCGGTACGCGCTGCCTTTCCTCGTGGCGAGCTTCCCCATCGCCCTCCTCCTGGCCCTCGAAGGCGCTCTGCGTTTTCAGGGAGTCGGGAACGAATCCGCACGCGCGCTCCTCCTTCCCGTTCTCGCACTCGCCGTCCTGTGCACTTCCGCGCTCGGCGCGGAGAGCGCCGCCGCCAGGTATATGCTGAACGACCCGATCATGATCCTCGTCCTGCTTCTCATCGCCTTCTTTTTGATGAAAAGGACGCGCGGGCTGGAGCGGGCAATCCACGCGGTACCGTCGTTCTGCTGCGTTTTCCTCGCGGCGACGCTGATGCACCGCTGCGCGAACGCCTTCGCCGGAGGGGTCGGAAACGAGATTCACGCCTCCTCCAGGCTGGTCTACTTCGCCTTTCTGCTGTGGGCGCCGGGGTGGACATGCGGTCTCTGCATGGCGGTGATGTTCAGAGCGCGACGCTTTATCCTGAAGATCGCCGATCACGACAGCCTCACCGGCCTTGCCAACAGGAGAAAGTTCGACAGAACCGCCGACCTGCTGCTGGGACGGAAAAGCTCCGTGCGGAAAAAGTTCGCCCTCGTCCTCATCGACCTCAACGGGCTGAAACAGCTCAACGACCGCTACGGGCACGCGACTGGAGACAGGGCGCTGGTGCTGATGAGCCGCGCTTTGGAACACACCGTCGGTCCGGAAGATATCGCGGCCCGCTTCGGCGGGGACGAGTTCGTGGTGCTGACGCACGCCGTCAAGGACCGCGAAGAGCTGACGCGCTTCGAAGAATCGATCCGCAACACGGTCGAGAGGGAGCACGCGCTCGACGACGAGCGCAAACTCCTCCTGCGGATGAGCATGGGAAGCGCGCTCTTTCCGGAGGACGGGCGCGATGCCGGAGAACTTCTCTATATAGCCGACCAGAAGATGTACCGCGAGAAGCAGAACCGCCGATCTCTCTCCGAAGTGGTGTAGCCGACGGCGCTGGAACGCGCATTCCGAAGATACTAAGGAGGTGCCTCATGCGCTTCGACCGCTCATCCGGATGGAGCTTTCGCGCGCCGCTCGTTCTTATGCTTCTTCTCGTCCGGCTTTTTCCGCTTGTCCCCGCCGAAGCGAAGAGCCTGCTTCCCCGCGCGGAACAGGGAGTCCTCGACCTGCGCGGAATCGACGAAGCGTTCGACGAAGTCCGTCCGCTCGGAGGAGAGTGGGAGTTCGTCTACGGGCGGTTCGAGCCCCCCGGCGCGACGCACCGCGGCCTTCCTCTCCGCGGTGCGGAGTTCGCTCCGCTGCCTTCGACGTGGAAAGGGACGACCTTCAAAGGAGAAACACTCCCGGGAAGCGGCTATGCGACCTATCGCCTGAGAATCCTCCTCGGGCCGCGCTCCCACGAACGCCTCGCGCTTCTCGTACCCGCGTGGGAGACGGCGTACGCGCTCTACGCCGACGGAACGCTCGTCGCCGAAGAAGGGACGCCGGGGACAGATCGCGATTCCACAGCTCCGCGCTGGCGACCCGTCGTCGCCGACTTCCCCGTGACCGGCGAAACGCTGGAACTGCTGGCGCACGTCTCCAACTTCCACCACGCGAGAGGCGGCCCCGCGATGACGCCGATGCTGGGAACGCCCCGTGCAGTGAGAGAGTTCCGAGAGAAGGGGATCGTCGCGAAGTCCTTCACCTTCGGAAGCCTGCTCATGATCGCCCTCTATCACTTCGCGATCTTTCTTCCGAGGCGCGGGGAGCGGAGCGCGCTCTATTTCGCCCTCTTCTGCCTGCTGATGGCCGCGCGCGCCCTTGTCATCGACGAACAGTGCATTCTTCTGCTCTTCCCCGACATCCCGTGGAACCTTCATGTGCGCCTCGCGTACCTTCCGTTCACTCTGGCAGTCCCGTCCTTTACACTCTTCCTCGGATCGCTGTACGGGCATGAGATGCGCCCCGGAGTCTCGGCCGCGTTCAACGCCGTAGCCGCCGCCTACACGGCGCTGATCATCTTTACGCCTCCATACCTCTTCACGGCCCTCCTGGCTCCGTTTCAAATCGTCCTCGCTCTCGGAGCGCTCTACTGTCTCGCCGTCCTCGCTCTCGCCGTCCGCGGAAAAAGGGACGGAGCGCCTCTCTTCCTGGGCGCCTTCGCCGTCTACCTTGCATGCATCGTGAACGACCTCTGCTACCACAGGCTCCTCGTCGACACGGCGTACATCGCCCCTTCGGGATTTCTGGTCTTTATCTTCCTGCAGTCGGTCGCCCTCGCGCGCCGCTACTCCGACGCGTTCAAGAAGATTGAAGCTCTCGACCGGGAGAAGACGACGCTCGAACGGACGGCCGTCACGCTGCGCACGCTCACCCGCATCGATCCGCTCACCGGAATCGCGAACCGCCGCAGGTTCGACGAACGGCTCGCGAACGAATGGAGGCGCTCCGCGCGGGAAGAGAGTCCTCTTGCGCTTATCATGATGGATTTGGATTTCTTCAAGAGATTCAACGACCATTACGGCCATACGGCGGGCGACGACGTGCTCAGGAGATGCGCCGCCGCGCTGCACAACGCGGCGAAACGCCCGGCGGACCTCGTCGCCCGGTTCGGAGGCGAGGAGTTCGCCGCGCTCCTTCCGAACACCGGACTCGACGGCGCCGTCGCGCTCGCGGAGACGATGCGCGCCGCCGTCGAGGAGCTGGACATCGACAGGGACGACGGAACGCCCTTCGGCAAGGTCACCATAAGCATGGGCTGCGCCTCGACGACGCCGGATGCGAGAAACGATCCGCTGGAGCTGGTGAAGATGGCCGACGCCGCGCTCTATATATCGAAAAAACGAGGGAGGAACCGCGTTGAATGCGCGCCGCCGGAAGAGGAGCCGACCGGGCGACGCTCCGCGGTCCGTTCGTCGCTGCGATAAGGTCCGGCGGAGCTATTCCGCGCCTTTGAACGCTCTCCGCCAAAGCAACAAGAAGTATTATTGCATCTTTTATACTTTTAAATAACACGACAATATAGGGACTTTCGACCAGCGAAAAAGAATCCCTCGCCTCATTGCTAAAATTCATGCGCATGCGTAATATCTTCTTTGGTAAAAGGTTAAATTTGAGAAATTTTTCAAACCATCGCGACTCTGGAGATCGCCCATCGCTTCTCCCCTCTCTCCAGGAAAGGAATTCAACCTTGGTCCTCGCAAACAGGCACGTTTTCGCAAGACGCACTCGGTCGATACAAGTATTTAAAATTTCTATCGCATTTAAACGCGATGTTTCCAAATCTATTTCTATATTATAAGTAAAGGGGAAGATGGGGATGACGATTCGGGGGAAGCTTACGGGAATGGCGGCGGTGGTTCTGGCGGTGATCGCCTTGATGGCTGGAATCACTTACTATCGCGGCGACGCGATGATGCGCGGTCTGGTGAACAACGCCGGAATGGAGGTCGTCGCCAACGCGGCGGCAAATCTCGACGAGAGATTCAACTCCGTAGACGGGATGCTCCTCGCCTCGGCGGAGTCGATCCGGCACTCCATGACGCAGCTCGGCGTCTCGGGCGAGGAGGACACGGCGAAGCTGGCGGCGGCGCTCACGAAACGGGTGCGGAGCGTCGGGATCGGCAGCGTCAAATTCGGACACGAGGCTACGGGCAGGCTCTCCGACGGCACGGGCTGGAAGGCTCCGGCCGATTACGACGCCCGCGTGCGTCCGTGGTACAAGAGCGCCGTCGCGGCGGGAGAAGGAAAGGTCTTCTTCTCCGAGCCGTTCAGAGATATGATTGCCAACACGCTCGTAATATCGGTATCCACTCCGATTTACGACGACGCGGGCAAACTTCTCGGCGTCGTCGTCGGCGACATGGACGTCCAAAGCATGAACAAGTACGTGGTCGCGCTGAACCTCTTCGGCAAGGGGAACGGAATGCTGCTCCTCAAGAGCGGCATCCCCGTCGCGTACTCCGCGGAGGAGGACGTCCTGAAAACGAACATGCTGCGGGACGAGAAGATCCCCGAAGCGGTACGCAACATCGCGAAAAAGATGGTCGCCGGAGAGAGAGGCTTCGAGACGTACACGTACCAGGGGGAAGAACGCCAGATATTCTTCACGCCGACGAAACGGGGGTTCTTCCTGGGAATCCTCTTTCCCGTGTCGGAGATCGCCGCGATGGTGCGCGCTCTCACCACGGTTCTCCTGGGTATCGCCGCGGCGGCGATCGTCGTCGTCGCCCTCGTCATCTTCCTGATCGTCCGCGGGCTGAACAGAGCGATCGGCTCCATGAAGCGCGCGACCGACAAACTCGGCGCGGGCGACCTGACCGTCCGCTACGACGACTCGGGAAGCGACGAGATCGCGCGGATTTCTCAAAATCTCAACGCGATGGTTTCTTCCATGCGCGAGGTCATGACCTCCATACGGAGGGAGTCCGACGAGACCGCGCGCAGGGCGGAGACGCTCGCTTCCCTTTCTGAGGAGACGCTTTCGTCGATGGAGGAGATCGCCGGATCCATCACCAAAGTGCGGGACATGATGGAGCACTCCTCCTCGGCGCTTCAGGAGACGAACGCATCCATAGAAGAGATCTCGTCGGGAGCGCAGGCGTCCGCGCAGGCCACCGGAGAAGGCGCCGAAGGCGCGACGAAAGCCTCCGAAGCCGCAAGCGGCTCGGTGAGCGAAGTGAACGAAGTCATCGGAGACATACGGAAAGCCGAAGGGGAGTCGGACAAGAGCATCGTCCGCATCAAGGAGCTGGCGCAGTCGGTCGACGATATTTCCGGCTTCGTGAGCACCATTACCTCCATAGCCGATCAGACGAACTTGCTCGCGCTCAACGCCGCCATCGAGGCAGCGCGCGCCGGCGAGGCCGGGAGAGGTTTCGCGGTGGTCGCCGAGGAGGTTCGCAAGCTCGCCGAAGACTCCGCACGGGCGGCGCAGGAGGTCGACAAACTGATCGGAGGGCTTCAGAAGCGTTCGGAGGAGTCGATCGCGGCGACCGAGACCACCGGCAGAATCCTCGACGAGACGATGAAGAAGGCCGCGGCTACTCAGGAACGCCTTAGAGGCGCCGTGGCGGAGATCGGCAAGGTCGCCGAGGCGGTGCAGAGCATCGCCGCCGTCTCGCAGGAACAGGCGGCGTCAAGCGAGGAGATGACTTCCGCGATCCAGAACGTGACGGAGTCGACGACGGATGTCGTCCATTCCGTCGGCTCCATCCAAAGCGCTTCGGAAGAAACGGCCAAGGCGGCGGAGGCGATAGCCACGGAAGCGCAGGAAATGGCGGCCACGGCGGAAGCGCTTCAAAATCTCGTCGCCCGTTTCGTCCTCCATGCGGGGGATGAAAACGGCGGAGGGCTTGTTCCGATGAAATAACTTCGACGACGAAGCGTTGTCCGCGCGCCGATTTTTCGCTCGTGGCGCGCTTCTCGAGGGAGGGGGTTAAAAAAATCACCCTTCCCCGAAGCGTTGTTTTCCCTGTACACTCGCCTCGACGATAGCCCTTTTCGAACATCGTTCTCGACGACTGTCGGACGATTCCGGAAGAGGCGCTCCATCGCGCAGCAGAGGGAGATGGCGAAACATGTCGGGGAAGAGACGTCTCGAAATACGCACCGGAAAAGAACGCTTCGTACGGATACTTCTTTACGCGGTTCTTGCGCTGCTCCTCCCATCGGCGGCGGAGAGCGCGGTGCTCTACGTCAAGGCCGACGCGACAGGCGCGAACAACGGATCATCGTGGACCGACGCCTTCAAAGAGCTGCGGGACGCGCTGACAGCGGCGATCCCGGGCGACCAAATCCGGGCGGCGAGCGGAATCTACACGCCCGCGGCTGGAGCCGACCGCACGATATCCTTCGCTCTCAAAGACGGCGTCGCCGTCTACGGCGGCTTCGCGGGGGGAGAAACGTCGCTGGAGCAGCGAGACTGGACCGTCAACGTCGCCGTACTCTCGGGGAACATCGGCGATCCGGCGTCGGCGGACGACAACAGCTACCACGTCGTCACCGCCGACGGCGGAACGGGGCCCGGGGCAATCCTCGACGGCTTCACCATCACCGGAGGATACGCCGACGGAGGCTCGGACGAGCAGCAACGCGGGGGCGGAATGTTCAACAACGGCGGCTCCCCCTCGACGGGGAACTGCATATTCACGGGGAACGTCGCGATCCTGGGCGGAGGAATGTTCAACAGCGAGGCGGCCGCGACAGTAGCCCATTGCACGTTTTCAGGCAACGCGGCGCTCATGGGCGGCGATATGTTCAACTACAAGGGAAGTCCCCGGGTGACGAACTGCCTCTTCCTGGCGAACGGCTTCATGGTAGTTCAAGGCGGAGGCATGTACAACAGCGAAAGCAGTCCTGCGATCGTCGACTGCACGTTCTCCGGAAATACCGCGTCGCACGGAGGCGGGATGTACAACAGCAAGGGCGCGCCCGCGATAACCGGCTGCGTATTTTCGGGGCACGCCGCGCTCGGCGGCGGCGGGATGTTCAACGACTCAAGCTCCGTGACGGCGAGCGATTGCGCCTTCTCCGGAAACTTCGCCGCGTCCGGCGGGGGTATATACAACAAAGAGAGCGCTCTCGCGGCGAGCGGTTGCCTCTTCTCCGGAAACGGGTCGACCTCCGGCGGCGGCCTGTACAACCACGACGACGGCGAGGTCTCGCTGACGAACTGCACCTTCTCCGAAAACAACGCCGGCCTTGAAGGAGGAGGAGTATACAATGGGGGGACGCTCGTCGTCGTGAACTGCACCTTCAGCGACAACGTCGGAACCGACGGAGGGATACGCCGGCAGAACGGCGTCGTCGCCGTGGCGAACTCGATCTTCTGGGGAGGTAGCGATCAGATCACCGCAGGGCAGACGGTCGAGCACAGCGTCGTCGAAGGGGGGTACGTCGGCCTTGGAAATACCGGCCTCGATCCCGAACTTCTCCCTCTCTCCGATAACGGAGGCCCGACGAAGACGCATGCGCTCGGGCCCGGAAGCTCGGCCCTCGGGGCGGGACTGCCGTCCGGAACGCCGGTTGCCGGAAGCGTCGTTCCGGACAAAGACCAGCGCGGCCTTCCCCGTCCGGAGGCTCCCGCGAAGGTGGACATGGGCGCCTACCAGACGCAGCCGGTTCCGACCCCGACCCCGCCTCCGACTCCCGCGCCGAATCCTCCGCCGGAACCGGAACCCGACCCCGAACCAACGCCGGAACCTTCTCCGACGCCGCCCCCTGCGCAGGGGCCGCGCCCCGTTCTACCTGTCCCGGTTCCCGCGATCCCCGAGGGAACGCCCTGGACGAGCGGCTCGTTCCCGACGGACGGCGCGCCCTTGATCGCGGAGCCGCCCTTGCCCGCCACGCCGGAGCAGACAAAAGAGGCGATCCGAATCGCCCTGCGGAAAGCTCTTGTTCCCGAAGACCGCATCGAAGCGATCATCGAACTTTTGGATATCGACGAATCCGGAAGAATCTTCATCGCTCCCGAAGGCATCGAACGTATGAAAACCGTTCTGGAGGGCCTGAACATTCCCGAGGGAGCGACGGAAGCGCCGATAGCGATCTTCATCGCCCTCCTCGGCGGCGATACCGGAAAGACGGCGGCGGACGACGCCGCGACGGCCATTCTCTTCTTCACCGTCCCGGAGAGTTTTCGGGGGAAGAGCGCCGAGAGTCTGTACGTGGTCAAAGTCTTCTCGGCGGAGGCCGCGGAGCCCTTCGTTCAGGCATTCTCGTTCGAGGAGCTGATCGACGGGCGCTCGGCCGTCGTAGAATTCGCGAACATCGAGGGCAAATATGAACTGAAGCGGGTGCTCGGCCGGGGCGACGCGGTCTCCTCCGACTGCCGCATCGCGCTTGCTCTAAAAGACGGGGGAAGATTCGACCTCGACGGCGCGGCGAACGACCAGGTCGTCGACCCCGCGTTCGTAACGGAAGCCGCTCCGAAGAGCGGCCCGGATACGCCGTCCCGCGCGGAAGAAGGCGGCGGCTGCACGACGGGAGGTTCTCCGGCGGCGGGCTCTTCTCTTCTTCCGCTGCTTCTGCTTTTGCTGCTGAAAACGAAATAACGCCGAGACGAGACGCGTCCCGAAAAGGAGAATCGAGGAGGAGTCAGACCGAAAGGCGCCCTTCGTGCAAACTCCAGACCTGCGGGAAGAGACGCTCGACGAAATCCGGATCGTGGCTGATCGCGAGGACCGCCGCGCTGTGCGAGCAAAGCCACTCCTCGAACAGCTCCCGCCACCGCGGGTCGAAGTCGCGGCTGGGTTCGTCGAGCAGCAGCAGATCGACGCCGCGTACGGCGATGGAGGCGACGGCGACCATGCGCCGCTCCGCCGCGTTCAGGTCCAGCGGATGACTCTTTTCCTTCCCTCGAAGCCCGGTCGCGCGGAGCGCCGCGTCCAGCCGCTCCATCCGTTCGACGGGGGAGAGCGGTTCGTCCCTGAGCGAGAAGAGCACCTCCTCGGCCACCGTCGAGTGAAAAATCTGCCGCTCCGCGTCCTGAAAGAGAAAACCGATCCGCGCGGCGCGCTCCTTCGGAGCCATCGCCGATACCGGCGCTCCGGCAAGCAGCGCATCGCCCCGTTCCGGCGTCAGCAGTCCGGCGCAGAGACGCATCAGCGTGGACTTCCCCGCGCCGTTCGGCCCCACGAGCGCGGCCCGTTCGCCCGCCGCGAGTTCGGCGTTCAGCGAGCGGAGCAGCAACTCGCTCCGGCCCTTCCAGCGGAAGTCGAGGTCCCGAATCCGGAGAAGGGCGGGGCCTTCTTCGCGCATCCCAGCAGCTCCCTCCTTCGCCGCGCTCGCCTCCGGGATGCGGTCCGCGGACGCGCTTTCTTCGGAATCGTCCCGCTCGAACCCGGCGTTTCCGCAAGATGCCCGCTCGTCGTCTCCGCGTCGCTTCCCGGCGGAAAACCTCTCCGTGTCGCCGCGAACAACCGACGGAGCCGCTTCCGGTCGCGAACGCCCGGCGGCGCTCCCCCCGACCGCTTCTTCATCGTGCTCCAGCACGACGCCGTCCCGGAAAGAGCCGACGCGGTCGCAGAAGCGCTCGAAGGGCTGTCCGCGCCGTTCGAGCAGAAGCACCGCCGTACTGTGCTTCGCCGACCAGGCCCGCAGACGCTCCAGGAGAACGGGAATGTCCGCGGAGGCGATCCGGCTGAACGCCTCGTCGAGCAGCAGCAGGCGGGGGCGCATCGCCGCGGCGGAGGCCAGGGCGGCCTTCTGCGCCTCCCCTCCGGAGAGGGTCGCCGGGTGATGTTCCTTGAGATGCGCTATCCCGAACAGCTCCAGCGCGTCGTCGACGCGGTCGCGGATCTCGCCGAGGGAGAGGGCCAGGTTCTCCGGCCCGAAGGCGACCTCCTCGTAGAGCGTGAAGGCGCACCCCGAGAGGGAGAGCTGAGGATTCTGCTGAACGAACTGCACGTCCGGCGACCATCCGAGGCACGTCCGGGAGGCGACCGGTTCGCCGGAAAGCTCCGCGCCGCCCGAAAGCTCTCCGCTTCTGTGCTCGGGAACCCCGCCGCAGAGCATCGTCGCCAGCGTGGACTTTCCGGCGCCGTTCCCCCCTTCGAGCAGCATCCATTCGCCCGGGAAGAGGCGCAGCGCGGGGACCGTCATGATCGGGGCGTCCGCGCCGGGCGCGATGAAGCGTGCGTCGTCGAGCGCGAGGAGGGGAAGCCCGCCGGGAGAATCCGCAGTCGCCGAAGGACGAGCGGCTTCGGGGATCGGTGCGAAATCCGGCGAAGCGGAGGCGCAGCGGCTCTCCGCATTTTCTGCAATTTCCGCCGGTTCGCGGAACGCATCGCCTCCGCCCGATCCGCCGAGCGCTTTCTTCGAGTCGCCGGTCCGGAACGTTTCACCGTGCCCGCCGCCGGATATCGGCCTCGGAGTGCGCGGGACGCGCGGCTCCCTGCCGCCGAAGAGGCTCGACCGCCGCCGGAACAGCCCGAACGCCTTCATGTCGAGCGCGGCGCTCCGGGAGGGAAGGTCGTTCAACAGCCCCAGCACCAGCGGGAAGAGCAGCGCCGTCAGCGAGGAGGCCCGTTCTCGGAACGAGCCGTGCACCGGGACGCCGCGCGCGAGTTGCGCCTCCTGAATCTGCTCTATCCGCGCCTTGATCTGCTCGGCCAGCAGCAGCGGACTGGCTAGGAGGAAGGCGAAGCTCGCAGGAAGACTGCTCGCCAGAAGCGAGCGGATCAACAGCGGGGGAGGAGCGGAGGCCAACCAGAGGCGGCTTGCCGCGACTACGGAGAGGATGCGGAGCCAGAGCCCGAACGCCCACGCTCCGCGCGCGGGTTGGAGCACCCCGCCGAGCAGCGAGGCGAAGACGCCCCCGTGGATCAGCCAGAAGCCGAAAGCCAGCGGCGCCATGAAGAGCGCGACGCCCTTGACGCTGCTCCGCGACGTCGGCCAAAGACAGAGCGCGACCGCCGAGACAGCCGCCATGACCGCGACAAAGGGAAGGGCCGGGAGCAGCATCGAGCCCCCGACCCAGAATCCCCACAGAACGAAGGAACCCAAGGGCCCTGAAAGTGCGCGCAGTGGCTCCACAGCGCCTCAGGCGACGTTCGAAGCGCCCGGGAAGAGCGCTTTGACGCGCTCCGGAAGCTGTTTCACGAGCAGCCAGGCGACGAAGCAGGCCACGATCTTGTCCACGAGGTTCGTCCAGATGACCGTGATCGCCACCGACTGCAGCAGCCGCTGTCCGACGGCGGTCAGGTAGGCGACGAAGAAGTCGGCCCCCGATCCGGTGACTCCTGCGAAGAGGTAGGTGCGGATCGGCGTGGCCACGAGCGTCACGAAGACCGTCACCACGATGCCGGAAACGACCACGAGCGGCAGCGAGCGGAACATCCCCTTGCGCGCCAGCAGGCCCGCGACGAGGCCGATGACCATCGCCACGGGGGCGAAGGCCGCAGCCACGGGGCTCGTCAGCACGCCCCAGATCAGATTGGTGCACAGCCCGGTGAGCATGCCGATCCACGGCCCCATCAGGATGGCCGAGAGCACCGTCCCGATCGAGTCCATGAAGATCGGGAGCTTCAGCGTCGAGGCGATCTGCCCCAGTCCCATGTTCAGCGCGATGCAAAGAGCTACCAATACCAGCGTTCTGTTCTTCATCGTTCATTCTCCTTTATCGTGTGTTCGCGGCATGACCGCAAGTTCCTCGTATGTGGAAAGAGGGCAGTATTCGCGGTGGAACTCCAGATCGGAGAGTTCGCCCAGCACCAGCTCCATCGTCGTGCGGACGACGCATCCTTCCAGCACGTGCCCTCCCGTCGTCGTTCCCTCGTGGTTCGAGATCGTCATGTGCAGGTGCTCGCCCTCCGCATCAAGCGTCCCGACCAAGGAAACCACCTCGAAACAGCCGTCGAGCTCCGTCCCGTCGTGACGCCCCGCGAAGCGCAAACACGCCCGCGACAGGCTGCCGACAACACCGGCGACGTACCCGGCCCGAATACCGTGCGCGGCGACGATCCGCCGCAGCGCCCCGAGCAGCTCTTCCCCCGGAGCCAGCCGGAAGGCGAAAAACCGCCCGCCGGAGACGCCGACCTTCGTGTCGATCATTGCGTCCTCCTGTACAGTATGGACGGAAGAAGAGGGCGCGGAGTATCGACGCCATCCTCGAACCATCGCTCCATCGTTTCGTAGACCAGGCGGACGACATCCTCCTGGACAATGCCCGCCGTACAGCGGAGCCTTCCTTCGCGCACGGCCTCCACCGCCTCCGGGATGGCGTCGACGCCCCCCACCGAAGGCGTTCTGCCGCCCAGTTCCTCGACAGCCCGAAGAGCGCCGAGCGCCATCAGGTCGTTGGCGCAGAATATCGTCCGGACATCCGGCAATTCCGCCAGAAGGCCTCGGACCATAACATACGCTTCGTCGCGGTCGAAGTCCGCGTAGCCGGTAAGAATCCGGCGCTGCGGAAACACCTTTGCAAAAGCGTGAAACGCCCCCCGGCAGCGCGCCTCCGAGTGTCGCGCATCGCGGAACCCTCCCAGCGCGAGCGCCCACCCCGCCGGTTCGTTAATGGAGGAGAGCAGCGCCTCGGCGACGATTCTTCCCTGCTCTTCGAAATCGGCGACGGGGACGGGGTGGTACTCCGGCGCGCCTGCGACGACGTCCGGATCGCACTTCGGCCCCACGTCGAAAAGAGGCGTCCCCCCGCTCTTGCGAACGGCAGGCGCAAGGTTCGTCGAGGAGAGGGGGTTGATCACGATCGCCTCGTACCCCTCGCCGAGCATCCGCTCAAGCACCCGGCGCTGCTCCTCCGGATCGTTCACGGAACGGGGCGCCCGAAACTCGGGCGCGAAGCCCCGTTCGGGAGCGAGACGCAGATACTGCGCTCTCTTCTCCCGCCAGAAAGGGTTGTCCGTGTCGCAGAGCAGAATGCCGATTCTCCGCGTCATCGGAAAGAGACTACTTCCAGCCCTCGAAATCGCCGATGTTCTCCGCCGTCGCCAGCATGATCGGGATGTTCAGGCGCTCGGGAAGGTCCGTCGCTTTTTCGGCCAGTTTGAGCGCATAGACGATGGCCCCTCTCGTCCATGCCGCCTGGGAGAAGGTGGTGGAACCCTGGAGTTTCCCTTCTTTGATGGCGGTGCGAGCCTCGGGGATGAAGTCCGTCCCGTAGATCAGCACTCCTTCGCGTTTGCCCGCGGCTTCCAGCGCATCGGCCGCCGCCAGCGCCATCACGTCGTTCGCGCAGTAGATACCGCGAAGATCCGGGGTGGCCTTAACGAGGTTCGTCGCGATGTCGAACGCCAGATTCCTGTCCCACTTCCCCGGCTGCACGGAGACGACCGGGACATTCCCCGCCTGCGCGAAGACGTCGCCCGCGCCCTTCTTACGCGCCTCGCTCTGCCCCGCCCCCGGAATTCCTTCGATGATCGCGACCTTGCCGCCTTCGGCGCCCATCTTCTTCACCATATCCTCCGCCGCAAGCCTTCCCTGGTCGAGGAAGGTCGCGCTGATCCAGCCGTCGAGCCTGCCGCCCGCGTCCTTCAGCGCCTTGGCGTCGATGGCGGGGCCCGAGCAGATCACCGGGATGCCCTTTTCGTTCGCCTTCAGAACGCCCGGAATCAGGTTGAACGGATCCATCGGCGTTGCGATGATCGCGTCATACCCCTTGACCACCATCGTTTCGAGCGTATCGAGCTGCGATTTGAGATCCCCCTCGGTCGGAGCGGACATGATCTCCACCGAGACGTTCATCTCGGAAGACCACTCTTCGTAGCGCTTCTTCATCTCCGTCCAGTAGGGGTTGGAGAGGGTGATGACCAGAACGCCGATCTTCTTGCCGCCGCCGTCCGCCGGGATCGCCCCCAGCTGCGACTCGATCATCGCGACCGACTCCGCGACCATCGGATTCATCGCGCCGAAGGCCGCCGTACCCATTCCCCACAGAAGCACCAACACCAACACAACTCCCGCCGCAGACCGCTTCATCTTCCGAAACTCCCCTTTCATTTTTTCCGCCCCTTTTCTTCCTTCGAACGCTCCGAGACAATAATCGCCGCAAGGATTATGAACCCGGTGACGAACTGCTGGTAGTACGACGAAATCCCCGCAAGAACAAGTCCGTTCCGTATCACCCCCATCAAAATTCCGGCAAGGAGGGTCCCCTCGATGCGGGCAAAACCTCCGCGGATTTTTGTTCCTCCTAAAACCACCGTCGCGATGGCGTTCATTTCCACCATCGCCCCGGCCAACGGCTCCGCGCTGTTCAGCTTCGACGTCAGGATCACCGACGCGATCGCGGCGCACGCTCCGCACAGCACGTAGAGAGCGGATTTATACAGGTGCGCGGACACGCCGTTCCGGCGCAGGGCTTCTTCGTTCCCTCCGAGCGCGGCAACGTATATCCCCAGTCTGGTGAAGCGGGTCAGGAACACTCCCGCCGAGACGACGACGGCGCACACAAGCACGGAGACGGGGAAACCGGCGACCTTTCCTCTGCCGATCCATGAGAAATCCGGCGAAAAGCCGTAGATCGGAATGCCCTGCGTGACGATCAGCGCGCCGCCGCCGAGCACGCTCATCATGGCGAGAGTGGCCATGAACGGGTTGATCTTCAATTTCACCACGAGCAGCGCGTTCAACAGCCCCAGAATCGCTCCGGTCAGCAGCGCGACGACTACCGTGGGAACCACGCCGAAACCGGCCTTGATCGTCGAGGCGATCACTATTCCGCAGACGGCCACGTTTCCGCCCGCTGAAAGATCGATTCCGGCGGACGCGATCACCAATGTCATTCCGACCGCGACGACGATGTTGATGCTGCTCTGGTCCATGATGTTCACGATGTTCTCTCCGCTCAGGAAACGAGGAGAAAGCCGCGAGAAGAAGATGGAGAGCGCGACGACCGAAAGGCCGATCCAGAAGGGCTGGGGGAGCCTGTTCAAAGCCCCTGACCTCCGTCTTCCCTCTCCGCGGGCGAAACGCCGGATATCAACGCGATCGCGCCGCTCATCGAAATGTCTTCGGTCCTTCCGCACCAGAGCATCTCGCCGGAACGCAGGACGCATATCCTGTCGGCGATCCGAAAAACCTGCGGGAGGTTGTGCGAGACGCAGAGCACCGCCATCCCGCGCTCCCTCAATCCCCGGACGATCCCGAGAACAAGTTCGCTTTCGCGGACGCCCATGGCCGCAGTGGGTTCGTCCAGGACGACGATGGCGCCGCGCTCCCTCGTCATGGTCCTCGCCACCGCGCGGGCAATGGCGACCGCCTGGCGCTGCCCTCCGGAGAGGTCGGCGATCCGGGCGCGGGTGGAAGGGAGCGAGATTCCCAGCTCTTCGAGCCTGCGGCCCGCCTCGTCGTGCATCCGCGCACGATCCACGAGAAACCCCAGCTTCAAGGGTTCCGCGCCGAGAAAGAGATTCGTCGCCACGTCGAGTTCCTCCACGAGAGCGAGATCCTGATAGACCGCGGAGACCCCCGACGCTATCGACTGCCGGGGGGAGAGGGGGGCGAAGTCTTTCCCGCGCAGCCGGATCGAACCTCCGTCGGGGGAAACGGTCCCCGTCAGACATTTGATCAAGGTCGACTTGCCCGCGCCGTTGTCGCCAACGAGGGCGAGAATCTCTCCGGCGAAAAGAGAGAGCGAGACCCCCTTCAGGACCTCCACTCGCCCATAGCTCTTCGCGAGCCCCCTGATTTCCAAAACGGCTTCCTCATGAACACGAAACGACACGACCGTACCTCCATGCCGCTTCGGGCGCGGCTATCTTTCCTATCGGCGATGAAAATTATAACATGAAGAAGTGAGTATTTTTTTGAAGGGCGGATATTGCAGCAATCGGAAAACTCACCGTAGTCTTTCTTCTATATCAAATTCAAGATTATAGTCGACCGGTATTCGTACCGGCACATCATATCGTCTCCCCTGGCATCCGAAGAGGATCAAGCACAGGAGAAGCACTCCCGAAGCACGAGGCTCTTTTCGAGCCCTCTTCCATTTTCTCATGGAAAACAACAAAGCCTTGCAACTAGTCAATTTCTGGGGGGGGGGTTACAAAGTTCACCCTCCCCCAAAAACGGATTATTGGCTAGGATACCGCGTAGATACTCTCCTGTGAACAGGGAGGGAACCGATGGCGGGCGACGCCGCCGGAAGGGGGACTATGCTATGAAAAGAATGAGAGGAACAAGAGCGCGCGGGGCGAGGCGCTCCGGATTCACCCTTGTCGAATTACTGATCGTGATCATTATCATCGGCATCCTGGCAGGCGCGATGCTCCTTCTCTCCGGAAGCGGTCAGGACAGAGCGGAGGCAACGAGGATCATCATCGATCTGCGCACGTTGGTGGGGGCGGCGCAGGCGTTTTTCACGGATTACCCGGATCAGGCCAGAACCCCGAGCTTGGCTATCACGGACATAAAGCTGCTTCAGCCGTACATCGACAGAGATTTGCGGGGTTTTGATCCAGCTTCTCCGACAGAAGCGGGTTACTTCTTCTTAAGAACTCCTTTCGGAACTGCTTTCGTCGGCTACGGACCAGTTCCGGGAAATCCTACGACAGGAATGGGGGTGCTTTCGGGACCGGCGAAGATCCTTGCTGGAGAACCCGAGGAGAGCGGGCTGTTGGGGTATGTTGGTAGCGGGATGCCCGACTGGTTTTCCGATCCTACGAAGCAACCTCCAAAGTATAATGGAGAATTTATGGTTCTAAGGAAAGCGAGGTAGTCTCATTTTCGCCGCGGGGAAGAACTTTCGGAGGTAGGTGGCGACAATGCTGGACGATCGGGAGTCCTTACACGGCGACGAACAGGTCGAAGAACAGATGGAGGGGCTTCGGAAGCGCATCGAGGAACGCGTCCGGGAAATCGACGCCCCCCGGTCCCGTTTCATGGAAAAGATACGGCGGCTCCTTAAGAAAAGATAGGAGCTACTTTTTCTTTGCCGGTCGCCGGCGGGTTACAGCACCTCGGACGAAGCGCTGCGGAGCTGCTTCTCCCGGTACATCCGCTGGTCGGCGATATGAAAAAGATCGCCTGGTCTCGTCCCGTCCTCGGGGAAGAGGGCGCTTCCGATACTGATCCGCAAACGGAGCTTTCTGCCGTCGTCGAGTGGATGTTCGCGCTCGACCTGGCGGCGGATTCGCTGTTCGAAATCCTCCACGTCGTTCCAATCCGAGGCCCCTCGGTCCAGCAAAACGAACTCGTCGCCGCCGAACCGCGATGCCATCTGTCCTGGGCCGACCGCCCGTTCGAGCGCTTCTGCGGTCAGCATCAGCGCCCTGTCTCCGAGTGCATGCCCGTAGGTGTCGTTCAGTCGCTTCAATCCATCGAGGTCGACGATCACTATGGCGAAGGGGCGTTTCACGCCGTTTTTCCGCACGAAAAGCGTGTCAAGGTTCCTATCGAAATTTCTGCGGTTGGGGAGACCCGTCAGCGCGTCGTAGTCGGCCAATCGGACGATGTACTGCCGCGCCCGGAGCATAACCGCCATGCTCGCTCCGAAACACCATGTGGTCAGATTCCACAGGATGGCCGCGAAGTAGATCAGCCTGGAGGAGGCGTGGATCTGCGCTCCCACGACTCCGGCGAAGGCGAGCGACCATCGGTACGCCAGAGCGGCGCCCAGCAGCAAACAGCCCAGCGCTCCGATTCCGTGAACCACCAGCTCCAGCCCTTTCGTCCCTCTCACCATGAAGAAGGCCGACAGAAAGAGCATCACCGTCATGAAGCCGTCGTTCAGCAGCGACCTGAGGCCGGCGTGGCTTCCCGCGACGTAGGACGTACCCGCGAAGAGCAGAAACAGGAGAGGGAGAAGACGCTTCCTGGCTTCTTCCCCCGCAGCGCCGCGGAAGCGGAGGATTCCTTCAAGCCCCAGAAGCAACGAGAGCGGAAAGCCCATGACGGCGAAGAAGACGAACGGACCGAGCAGCCCGAGAAAAGGACGCGCGGGGACTACCAGGCTGATGCACAGGCAGGATGCGGCCCAAAAGGCGGGGCCCTTTTCCGAAGGATTCAGCCTGCGCAGAACAACCATGGCGATACAGGAGAGAATCGCGGTCGCGGAGAGGAGAAGTTCAAGCGTCGGGAAATCGAGATACGACATGAAGTCTTGCAGCACAGCGATCATCTCCTCCGGAACGGAATGCGGGGCCGTCGGTAGCGTCATGATCGTGTTTCGGCGAAGAAGCGCGAAAAGAAGATGCGGCAGAAGCGGTCATCTCCGACGGAACCCCGTTTTTTCAGGAATACTTCCCATAGACGACGAAGAAAGACGTTTTCCCGTCTCTGGAAAAGGCCGCGTGAAAACTCGTTTCATACGGCGCAGCACAGTACTGAATTTCGAAGATCATTATTTTGAGTCGTAATGACTAGATTTGAGTATACCATGAACATTCTCCCTTCTTCAAGTCGAACGTACGCCGGAGACAGTGCGCGGAAGAAGCGCGCCGAGAAAACGGAACGTGGCAGAGAAGCCGAATAGCCGCTTCCCTGCCACGTTATAACCGCTTGAAGTAGTCGTCCGCGTGTACGGTTACTTTTCGAGAACGACGCGGAATCCGTCTTCGCGTTCTTCTTTCTCCACCTTCCAGCCGCGGCTTCCGCCGAAGCGAGCGACGTTCTCCCGCGACGTCACGGTGTCCACAAGCACCTCCACGCGCCCCTCGGCGAGCTTCTCCAGCGCCCTCTTCGTCTCGAGGACGGGCTGCGGGCACGACAGTCCGCGGGCGTCGACGATCACAGTATCGGCCATTTTCACATTCCTCCTCGTCAATCCATCTTGATGCGGAACAGGAAGCCGACGGCCAGGCAGAAGGCCATGCCGATCACCGTCGCCGTCATTCCGTACGCCGTCACGCCCGCGGGCGAACTCGCGAGCGAGAAGTTATGCGCGAATCCGGCGCCGACGAGCATTCCGAGCACGAAGATCGCCGAGTCGCCGTCGCCCTCGCCGGACATGATGAACTGCCGTCCGGGGCAGCCTCCGGCGAGGGTGAAGGCGAGTCCGGAGAGGACCATGCCGAGAAAGTTCCACAGCTGGTTGACGTGCGCCACCGGCTGGCCTTCAAATCCCGGTTTGAACATCCCGAGCGCGTAGTTCACCGCGAAGGCGACGACGAGGAACGCGGCCACGCCGTTGAAGAGGTGAGGATCCTTCACCATGATCAGGTCGCGGATCGCGCCCACGGTGCAGAAGCGGCTCTTCTGCGCCATCCAGCCGATGAGCAGCCCCGCCGCGAGGGAGATCGCAACCGGCGCCGCGGCTGCGCCCGGCCCGGATTTGGAGAAAAAGACCGGTCCGGTTCCTTCGGGTCCGAAGAGCGGCCGGAAGAAGAGAAGAGCAAGCAGCGCGAGCGCGGCGAGCGGCATGACGGCCCCCGCCCACTTGGGCGACTTCTCCGCCTTGCCGAGGCTGAACCCCCGCCAGAGGAAGACGATGCCGATACCGATACCGACCACGAGTCCGCCGATGCCCGCGAGCGCGTTCCAGTCGCCGCCCGCGAGACGGGCGTACGCTCTCCACGGGCAGCCGAGGAAGATCAGCGCGCCGATCATCGCGAAGAAGCCGAGGAAGAAGCGGACGACGGGGGAGGAGCCGGAACGCGGACGGTACTCCTTCGCAAGGAAGGCGGCGAGGAACGACCCCAGAATGAAGCCGGGGATCTCCGGACGGAGGTACTGCACCACGCCCGCCCTGTGTAGCCCGAGCGCCCCCGCGATGTCGCGCGTGAAGCACGCCACGCAGATGCCCATGTTGCCCGGATTGCCGAAGTAGACCAGCAGCGCCGCAAGCGCGCCCACAACGCCCCCGGTGATCGCGGGGCCGAAGCGGGACATGAGAAGATCGTTGAAACCCTTCATGAAGAACACTCACCCTTTCGAATCGAACATGGAATAAAGTTAATTCCTCAGAGTGAGATTATAGTTCGTATTCCTGAATACCGCAAGAAGAGCTTCCGGCCTCCCCGAGCGAAGGGAGCGCCGCATTCGAAGACCATGGTTGCCATACGGTGCGAAGGGCTTCCTCTCCGTCTCGGGTTCCGGGTCAGTTCGCCGGAGCCGCCTCTCTTCGAAGGCGTCCCATAAGATTGCGGTAGAGCGGAAACGCGACGGAGAGGGAGAGAACGTCGGCCAAAGGCTGCGTCCAGATGACGCCGTACATTCCGAAGAGCGCGTTCATGACGAAGAGCAGAGGGATGTTGATCAACCCCTGCCGGCAGACGGAGAGGAGAAGCGACTCCTTCCCCCTTCCCATGGCCTGGAACGTGGTGTTCATCAGCGAGTTGATTCCCATGAAGGGCGTGGCGAGGCAGGCTATGCGGAGGAAATCGGTTCCGAGGGCGATGGTCTCGTCGTTTCGGATGAAGAGCCATATGATGAAGGGCGCGAACAGTTCGAAGGCTGCGATACAGAGGAAGGCGAAAGCGAAGGAGACGAAGCGCGCGAAACGGCTGACGGCCCCCATGCGTTTGAAATCCTTCGCGGCGTAGTTGTACGCGACCAGCGGGAGGATGCCCTGAGAGAGTCCGCGGGAGAACTTCATCGGGACCATGTCGATCTTCTTGACGATGCCGAAGGCCGCGACAGGTATATTGCCGTATCCGGATGCCAGCTTGTTGATCGTTCCGTTGGAGACGACCGCCAGCAGCATTTGAAGGGCCGCGGGCAGACCGACGACGAAGACGGGGCGGACGATGTTCCGGTCGAGGGAGATGTCGCGCGGCCGGATGGAGAGCGCCGTGGTCCCCGCGACCTGTTTCAGCACGAACAGATAGTAGCCGACGACGACGACGTTGGAGAGCATCGTGGCGATGGCGGCCCCCGCGACGCCGAGGCGCAGGAGGAAGATGAACGCGGGATCGAGGATGATGTTCAGAAGACCGCCCAGCCCGACGCCGATTCCGGCCCGCCCCGCCTCGCCTTCGCTTCGCAGCAGATGCCCCAGAACAAGCGACGCGGCCGTGGGGACGCCCCCGATCACGACGATCCAGAAGAGATACTCGCGGGCGAAACCGACGGTGGCGTCGCCCGCGCCGAGCAGCGGAAGCAACGGTTCCATGAAAAAGAAGACGCAAAGCGACAGGAGGAGCGCCGCGAGAACGCACCCCCAGAAGCTGAACGCGGCCGCTCTCTTCGCCTCGCGCGGTCGCTTCGCCCCGAGCATGCGGGAGATCAGGCTCCCGCCGCCGACGCCGAAGAGATTGCCGAGCACGGTGAGCGTCATGAAAGCGGGAAAGCTCAGAGAAACCGCCGCGACCATGTCGGGGTTCCCCGTCTGTCCGACGAAGAAGATGTCCGCCAGATTGTAGATCATGGTCACGAGCTGGCTCAGTATCGCCGGTACCGCAAGCGCGACCACGGCCCTCGGCACGGACGCGGATTCGAACATTTCCGTCATTTTCATCGTCGACGCCCTCCCTCCGCCTGCGCCCTTCACCGCATCGAATACTTCACGAACTCTCCTTCGCAGGGAGGCCCCTGGCAGATGTGGGCGGCGTTCTCGCCGAAATCGACGATCATGCAGGCGACGGTGATGCCCCGATGATCGAGCGGAATATCCACCTCCGAAGGGTGGCGGCATATCGCCTTCGGGTAGTTCTCGTGATCGCACATGCACATTTTTATAGAGTCGACGTCGAGGTCGCCTCGCCGTTTCCTGAGAAGCTGCTCCAACCTGTCTCCCCTCGGGCTCTCCTCCAACGCGTTGCGCCGGGGATTCGCCACGAAGTGGTTCGCATGGGTCAGTATCCCGTCCGTCGGTTCCAGTATATCGCATCCGTTCGGATGCGCCTCTATATCGACGGCTCTCCCGTCTTTCGAGGCCAGCAACATATTGTTGGAGACGCTGCGCTTCGTCGTCAGCAGCAGCTGTTTCGCCTCCTCGAAGCTTCTGCAGGAGAAGATTTTTCTCCTGAGAAAGGTTACCGGGATTCCCGTTCCCTCCGCGTCGTGCACCGACTGGAGCGCGTTGTTGCACAACCCCACGCCGTGCGAGTTGAACCCCTCGCGTATGAGCTGTCCCGCTTCGGTGAGACCTATAACCCGCGTTCCGTCGGGCTCCTCGATATGCAGAACGACGATGTTGTCCAGAATTCCGGCGCGGAAATCCCAATTCTTCACCAGAAGCGTTTTCCCTCCCCGAGAAGCCTCGGGCAGTACGGCGCACGTGGTGCACTCCTGTTCGCGGGGAAATTTCGTGATCTCGTACCGACAGTTCAATACCATCAACTCTTCGAACGAGATCTCCGCTCCGGCCGCTATGCCCCTGGCCTCTTCAAGCAGCTCCGGCATCGCGTCGTCGATGAGAGGGACGCAGGAGAGCGCGTAGTTCGCCATGCTCTCCCAGCTTCTGCCGCCCGTCCGGGCGAAGAACCTCCTGTATCCCTCGACGCCCGACCGTACCTTCTCCTTCGCCTGCCGCCCGTACTGGACGCCTCTTTCATAGGGCGTCGCCCCCTCTATTACAACAAGTTGAAACGTTCTCATAGGCTGCGTACACCCCTCTCTCCCGGCGCTCGCGTCCGGGACGCGTTTTTCGACTATTTGCGGGAACCGCTTTTCTCCGACGCTTCGACGGCGACGAACTCCCCCTCGCACGGGGGGCCGGCGCAGATGTGGGCGACCCCGTTTTCGAAGTCGTAGACGACTCCGGCGACCGTGACGCCGCGTCTTCCGAGAGGCAGCGAGACGTCGGACGGGTGTCGGCAGAGCGCCTTCGGATAGTTTTCATGATCGCCGAGGCACTGCGCGATGTACGGAACGTCGATCCGGCCGCGGCGCTTCTCCAGAAGCTCTCTCAACCGATCTCCCCTCGGGCTCGTTTCGAGGGCGTTTCTCTCGGGGTAACGGACGAAGTGGTTCGCATGCGTAATGATTCCGTCCACAGGTTCGAGCACGTCGGCTCCGCCGGGGTGGGCTTCGAAATCGATGGCTCGCCCATCCGCGGACGCCAGCATGAAATTGCAGGAGACGCTCCGCTTCGCTTCGCGCAGCAGCTTCGCGGCTTCGTCGAAGGATCGGCAGGAGAGCGCCTTTCTTCTAAGAAACGTCACGGGGACGCCGACGCCCCGGTTGTCGTCCACCGACTGGAGGTTGTTGGCGCATAGACCGACGCCGCGGCTGTTGAAGCCGTTCCGTATCACCTGTCCGGCTTCCGCCAGCCCGACGATCCAGGCGCCGCCGGGCTCTCTCATGCGCAGAATCACCACGTTGTCCAGAATGCCCGCGCGGTAGTCCCAGTTCTGCCCGACGTAGGTCCGCCCCCCTTCGCCGGCCTCCGGAAGCACGGCGAAGGATGTGCATTCGTTGGGGCGGGGGAATTTGGTGATCTCGTACCGGCAGTTCAACACCATCACCTCGTCGATCCCCAGTCCGGCTCCGTCTGCGATTCCGCGCGCCTCCTCCGCGAGTTCGGGGTAGGCGCCCGCGACGACGGGCATATACGAAAGAGCGGTCTCTTTTATCCGCTCCCAGCTCATGCCGCCGGTCTCGGCGAAGAGCGCGCGGTAGTCGTTCACTCCCGCCCTGATTTTCTCCTCCGCCAGCCTCCCGTACTGGAACCCGCCCTCGTAAGGACCGGCGGCGTCGATATCTATCAGTTGAAAAGTTCTCATTCGTATTTTCTCCTTTTCCAGAGGCGTCGCATGCCGCGCGTTATCGAAACAGAACGCACGAGACGAAATGATCGACGCCGATCTCCATCAGTTCCGGAGGAAAGAGCAGACATTCCGGCGTCGCCATGGGGCATCGCGGAGCGAAACGGCACCCTGGCCTCGGGTCGATGGGGCTGGTCACCTCGCCCCGGATCACGTCGAGCTTCTTCCGGTTCTTCAGCGAAGGAACGGGAATCGCGTCCAGAAGCGCCTTCGTGTACGGGTGGCTCGGATGCTCGAAGAGTTCGTCCGCCGGCGCCCGTTCCACGCACCGACCGAGGTACATGACCGCGATATCGTCGCTGATGTGCTTCACGACGCTCATATCGTGGGTTATGAAGAGGTAGGTCAGCCCCATCTCGTCCTGAAGATCCATCATCAGGTTGAGAATCTGGGCCTGGATGGAGACGTCGAGAGCCGAAACCGGCTCGTCGCAGACGATGAACTCCGGATTGAGCGCGAGCGCCCGGGCCACTCCGATTCGCTGCCTCCGTCCGCCGTCGAGTTCGTGCGGATACGTGTTCACGAACCTCTCCGCGAGGCCCACGGTTTCCATAAGCTCGAAAACGCGCTCCAGCAGCTCTTCCCGGTTCGTTATCGCCCCCGTCACCTTGATGGGCTCGGCGATGATCTCGCTCACGGTCATCCTGGGGTTGAGCGAGGCGAAGGGGTCCTGAAAGATGATCTGCATCTCCTTTCGAAGCTCCTTCATCTTTCCCTGTCCGTACCCGAGGATGTTCTCCCCTTTGAACAGTATCTCGCCGCTCGTCGGCTCGACGAGTCTGAGCAGCAGCCTTCCCAGCGTCGACTTTCCGCACCCCGACTCGCCCACCATGCCGAGCGTCTCTCCCTTGCCGATGGAGATGTCGACGTCGTCCACCGCGTGGAGCAGTCCTCCGGCGACGGGAAAGTATTTTTTGAGGTTCTTCGTCCGAATCAAAGGGGCGCTCATCGCGTCGTCGCCCCTCTCTCCGGATGCGCGAACAGATGGCATCGTACCGAATGCGTTCCTCGGACGGCGGCGTCCGGAGAGACTCCGAAGCATATCTCCATGCGGCGCGGGCAACGCTCGACGAATCCGCACCCCGACGGCGGCGACGCGGGATCCGGCATCAGGCCTTCTATCGGACTGAGCCGTCGGGTCTTCTTCGTCATATCCGGAATGGAGCCGAAGAGCCCTATCGTGTAGGGGTGATGCCGCCTGCCTTCGAAGATGTCCTCCACCGTCCCCAGTTCGATGATCTCCCCCGCGTACATGATGGCTACGCGGTCGCAGATCTGCGCGACCACTCCGAGGTCGTGCGTGATCAGGATCATGGAGGTTCCGAACTTCCGTTTCAGTTCGTCCATCATCTTCAACACCTGCGCCTGAATGGTGACGTCGAGCGCGGTAGTCGGCTCGTCGGCCAACAGTAGTTTGGGGTTGCACGCCAACGCGATGGCGATGACGATACGCTGCTTCATCCCCCCGGAAAACTGGTGAGGGTACTCTCCCTTGCGCTCCGCCGGAATGCCCACCATCCCCATCATCTCGTCCACCTTCGCCTCGATGGCGTCTCCGCCCAGATCCGGGTAGTGCAGCTTCAGGACCTCGGCGATCTGGTCGCCGACGGTGTGGATCGGGTTGAGGCTGGTCATGGGATCCTGGAAGATCATGGAGACGTCGTTTCCGCGGAGCAGGCGCATATCCGCCTCGGTGAGCCGCATCAGACTTCTGCCCTCCAGAAAAATCTCCCCCTTCTTGACGATCCCTACCTTGTCGGGCAACAGGCGCATGACGCTCAGCGCCGTCGTGGTCTTTCCCGCTCCGGTCTCGCCCACCAGGCCGAGGGTCGTTCCCGCCTCGACGGACAGATCGACGCCGTTCAGGGCGTATATCTCGTCGTCGTCGGTCCTGTACATCACATGAAGATCTCTGATTTCCAATAGTTTTTCCGTCATGATCGTTCTCCCTGCGCCCGTCGTCAGTTCTTCAGCCGCGGATCCATCGCGTCCCGAAGGCCGTCGCCGAGGAGAGTGAGCGACATGACGGCCATCACTATGGCGACGCCGGGGGCGACGGCGAGGTATGGGCGGTAGCGCAGCTGCCCCTTGGCCTCGGAGAGCATGGATCCCCATTCCGGCGTCGGCTCCGATATACCGAGCCCGATGAAGCTCAGAGAGGCGATGGTGATGACCGAGCGCGCCACGGTCTGGGTAGCCTGAACGAGGATCGGCCCCATGGCGTTCGGCAGGATATGTCTGAAGATGATGCGCGCGTCGCTCGTACCGCAGGCTCTCGCGGCCTCGATGTACTCTTGGCCGATGATGCCGAGGACGGAGGAGCGAACGATCCGCGACATCCGCGGTATCTGCGAAACGCCCATCGCGAGGACCAGGTTGAAGAGGCTCGTACCCAGGGCCGCGACCAGCGTGATGGCCATCAGAATATTCGGCACCGCGAGGAAGACGTCCATGATACGCATCAGGATGTTGTCGACCCTTCCTCCGTAGTAGGCGGCCGACGCCCCTATGACGGCTCCGGCGGTCAGCGAAACGCAGATCGTCGCCATACCCACGAAGAGCGAGATACGCCCTCCGTAGATCACGCGGGCGAGCACGTCGCGCCCGAACTGATCGGTCCCCAGAAGATGTTCTCCAGAAGGGGGGCGGAAGCGCATGGAGAGGTTCTGCGCGACGGCGTCCTCCTCGTAGTCCATGAACAGGTCCGCCGAAAGAACCAGGATCGTCATCGCCGCGAAAAGAACGAGCCCCAGCATAGCCAACCTGTTCTTCTTCAGGCGAAGCCAGATCGTCCGCATCTGACTCTTCTTTTTGTATCGACGAATCTTCTTCGCGGCCGCGACCCTTCCGCCGGCGGCCGTCCCGCTTCCCGTCGTCATACCGTCACCTTCTTCGCCTTGCGCGTTACATACTTCGACTTCAACCTGGGGTCGATATACACGTAGACGATGTCCACGACGAGGTTGACGACGCTCGCTATGATCGCCGCGAACAGAACCGCCGCGATGACCATCGGCGTGTCCTTCGCCCGTATGGCGTTGATCATGAGCTGTCCCAAACCGGGAATCGCGAACACCTGTTCCACGACGATGGCCCCGCCGAGCGCGATCCCGAAGTTCACGCCGATGATGGTGACCACCGGAAGCAACGCGTTTCTGAGGGCGTGCCCGAAGATCACCCGGCTCTCCTTGGCGCCTTTCGCCCTCGCCGTCCTGATGTAGTCCTGACGGATGACTTCGAGCATGGTGGAGCGGGTCATCCGGAGCAGCGACGCCATGGTGTGCGCCGACGTCGCGATAGCCGGAAGGATGAGATGACGCCAGCTGTCGACGCCGAGCGAAGGAAACAGGCGCAGTTTCAGCGAGAAGAGCAGAATGAGCATCATCGCGAACCAGAACGCCGGCATCGAAGTCAGCAGAAGAGACGCCCCCAGCGTGACGTTGTCGACGATGGTGTACTGCCTCACCGCCGACAGAACGCCTATGGGAAGCCCGAGGACGATCGCTATCAGCGTGCTGGTCACGGCCAGATTGAGCGTGTAGGGGACGCGTGTCGCTATCTCCCGAAAAACGGGGATGTTCGTCCTGTAGGAGCGCCCGAAATCACCCCGCAGCGCGTCGCCGACATACCGCGCGTACCGGACCGGAAAAGGGTCGTTGAGCCCCATCTCCTCCCGCAGCGCCTCGTACTGCTCCGGCCGCGCGCCTTCTCCGAGGATCATGATCGCCGGATCGCCCGGCGTCAGATTCATGATGCTGAAAATGAGGAACGTCACTCCCAGGATGACCGGAAAGATCATAAGAAGCCGTTTGACGATATACCTGAACATCGAGTACCCCCCTTGCACGGAGACGGGCCGCGGAGAAGACGTTTTCTTCCGCGGCCCGGTCCTATGGATGTCTGGATCGCGGTTTCGGTTTATTCTTCGAAATACATGTCGTGGACTGCGTATCTGTAGACGGGGTGAGGATAGAAGTTCTTCAGCTTCGCGTTGAAGAACATATGAATCGTGTCGGTGTAGATCGGGATGAGCGGGACGTCCTCTTTCAGAATCTCGAAGATTCGCCGGTAGAGCCGCAGCCGTTCTTCGCCGTCGGAGATCTTTCTGGCGCGTTCGATCAGCTCGTCGACCTCGGGATTCGAATACCCGGAATAATTATTCCCGCCGCCGAGCATGCTGCTGTGGAATCTCCTGGTGAGCGGGCTGTCCGCATCGCGCACCGTGGCGTTGATCATGCGCAGGCTGGCGACGAAATTCCTCTTTCCGCCGACGTCTTCGAGATAGGCCGCCCGCTCCATCTTATCGAAGGAGACGTTGATGCCGATCTTCCGAAGCTGATCCTGGACGACCTCGGCGGGCTTCATGTAGGTCGCGCTTCCCTGCATGCTGAACACCACGTCGAAGCCGTCGGGGTACCCCGCCTCGGCGAGCAGCGCCTTCGCCTTCGCGAGATCCTGAGGGTACCACTCGAAATCGTCGAGATACCCGAAAACGGATGTGGGAACCAGGCAGTTCGCCACCCTGGCGAACCCCTCCGCCCCGCCGAGGACGATATCGTCCCGGTTGAGCGCGTAGGCCGCGGCCTGACGGATACGCTTGTCGGAGAAGACGCCCTTCGCGACGTTGAACGTGATGTGATGCAGCCCCACGCCGGGGCACTCCACCGAGGCGACGTTGTCGAGGCTTTCGAGGTATTCCTTGTCGGTGTTCGCGACGATGTAGTAGCAGTCGAGCGTGCCGTCTTCGAGAGCGATCGCGCCGGAGGAAGCGTCCGGAACGAGCTTGTAGATCAGATTCTCGATATACGCGGGGCCGCCGTAGTAGTCGTCGAAACGTTCGAGAACGAGCGCGTCGCCGCTCCGCCATTCCTTCATCCTGTAGGCGCCCGTTCCGCAGGGGTTCCGCGCGAAATCGACGCCCGCCGCCTTCGCTTCTTCCACGGCTCTCTTGCTGACGATGGCGTAGGTCATGTTGGTCAGAACGTCGAGCACCGGGCTGTACGCGTATTTCAGAACGCACTTCACGGTCATGTCGTCAACCTTCTCGAAACGCTCGATGGCTTCGCTGATGCCGCTCGAATAGCTGGACTCAAGCGAGCGTTGAAGGGAGAAGAAAACGTCGTCCGCGGTCATGACGTCGCCGTTGTGGAACTTGACGCCTTTCCTCAGATGGAAGGAGATCTCCGTCGAGTCGTCGTTGAACTCCCAGCTTTCGGCGAGACCGGGGACAAGTTTGGTATAGTCCTTCGGATCCTCTTTGACGAGCGCGTCGTACATCTGGTACATCATCATGTGAGTGACGGTATCCTTGCTCGTGGCGGGGTCGAGAGACGACGCCTCCGCGTTGACTCCCCACATCAAAGAGTCCTTCGCGCTCGAGATCTTCCCCGAAGCCTCGGCGAGCCCGCCGAAAATCCCGGCGACGCCCCAGAGCGACAGGATGCCCAACAGTACCGCGAAACAGATGCCTTTTTTCACTGCTTTCTCCTCCTTCGATTGTGTATTGCGGGGGAACGACGCCCCCGAAAACAGCCCGCGCCTCCGTTTTTCGCCGTAGGAGCGTTTTCGGAGCGGCCTCGGAACGAACATGGATGGTACAATCTGTACGATGATGCATCGCGACGAAGAGCGGAACCGTCGCGGGTGTCGCGACATGACGGGGGCGTTTCATCCAGGGACGGGCGCGAAAACGCCCGGAGATTTCTTGAACGATATTTTACGCTTTGTCACAAAAATGTAAAATTTGCTTATTCAATGCCCCCTATAACGATCTTCAATGAAGCGGCCCGAAGAGCCGCGAGAAGGAGAGAAACGCCCATGCAACTCCGCAACATCGAGTACGTCCTGAGTATCGCCGAGACGGGGAGTTTTTCGAAATCGGCGAAAAAACTGTATATCAGCCAACCCGCCCTCAGTCAGACGATTCAGCGCCTGGAGGAGGAACTCGGCGCGAAACTCTTCGTCCGCGGAAGCAACGAGACGTCGCTTACACGGGCAGGAGAGCTTTTCGTGGAGGACGCGAAAAAAATTCTCATGCTGAGCGAACAGATCAAGAAAAAAATGGCGGACGTGCAGGATCTGCTGGAAGGACACGTCGTGCTCGGGATCTCGCAGTACAACGGGCAGCTCTACTTCTCCAACATGCTGTTGGAGTTCAAAAAACGATACCCGAACATCAAACTGAGCATCGTCGAAGATTATTCATCGGCGCTCGAACACATGCTTACGACGGGAAGCCTCGACTTCGCCATCCTTACCGCCCCTTCGAATTCGGACGAAATGTTGTTCGAACATCTGTTCTTCGAAGAAATTTTTCTTGCCGCGCCCTCCTCCCACCCCGTCGGAGAAAAAGCCCCGACCAGGCCGGGGCGGTTCGGCTCCGTGGAGCTTTCCTGGTTCAAGGACGACGAGTTCGTACTGATGAAAAGCGGACACCGCTTCCGCGCCATCACGGACACGTTTTTCCGACAGGCGGGGTTCGAACCCAGAGTAGTCTTCGAGAGCAGAAGCAGCAACACCATCCAGTCGTTCATCACCGGCGGGGTGGGGGTCGGTTTCATCACCGCCACACAGCAGAGGAACACTCCGGCGAAATGGCGATCGGCGTACTACCGCATGGAGGATGTCGACGCGAAAAGAGAACACGTCGTCGCGTACAGGAAGGACGCCTATGTCTCCTACGCGGCCAGGGCGTTCATCGAAATAGCGAAAACGATCTGCAAACGTCAGTTCAACTACGCCGACGACATGACCACGTAAGAAGGCGGCGCGCCCGGCTGCGGCAAGAAGAAGACGGGCCTTGCAAAAAGGCCCGGGAGGGTTATAGTAATGAGAACCGATATCAACAATCCGGCCGCACGACCGGAATTTCGATTCGAGGAGGCGTTTTTTTATGAGCAGCGACATCGTCCGGATAGGGATTTTCATCTGCAACCGCTACCACACGTGCGCCGGGGGCAAGTGCCTGCGCTCCATGCGCAGCAGGGAGGGCGCGTTCAGCGTGTACAAGGACAGGCAGGTCGAACTCGTAGGGTACACCACCTGCGACGGCTGTCCCGGCGGCAACATCGAGTACGCTCCCGCCGAGATGAAGAAGAACGGCGCGACGGTCATCCACTTCGCCACCGGCATGCTCGTCGGCTATCCGCCCTGTCCCCGGATCGACTACTTCCGCCGCTACATCGGAAAGGCCTTCGGCCTCCCGGTGGTCGTGGGCACGCACCCGATCCCGGAGAAGTACTACGTCGTCCACGAGGCGCTTGGCACGTGGAACTCCCCGATGTGGCAGGAGCTGATCGCCCCGACGCTCGCCACCCCGGAAATCCGTCTGGCGTACAACTAGTTTCAGGACACGACAAAGGGGAGGCTCGCGCCTCCCCTTCGTGTTTTCCGAACTTCGGTGCTTCCTACCCCAGAATCTCCTTCAGATCCTGCTCCGGCGTGGTGACGGCCTGGAGGTTGAACTTCTCCTGGAGCACCTTGAAGACGGGCTCCTTGACGAAGGCCGGCAGCGAGGGGCCGAGCTTCATGTTCTTCACTCCGAGGTGGAGGAGCGAGAGGAGGATGCAGACGGCCTTCTGCTCGTACCACGAAAGGACGAGCGACAGCGGCAGGCCGTTGATGTCCGTCTTGAAGGCCTCGGCGAGCGCCATGGCGATGCGGACCGCCGAGTAGGCGTCGTTGCACTGCCCCGCGTCGAGCAGCCGGGGAATCCCCTCGATGTCGCCGAACTCCAGCTTGTTGAAGCGGAACTTGCCGCACGCCAGAGTGAGGATGACGCAGTCCTTCGGCACGGAGGTGGCGAAGTCGGTGTAGTAGCTCCGCCCCGGCTTGGCGCCGTCGCAGCCGCCGACGAGGAAGAAGTGGCGGATCTTGCCGGCCTTGACGAGGTCGATCACCTTGCCCGCCACCGACATCACGGTGTTGCGGGCGAAGCCGACGTTGATCCAGTGCTCCTGCTCGTCCTCGGTGAATCCGGAGGCGGCGAGCGCGGCCTCGATCACGGGGGTGAAGTCCTTCTTCTCGTCGATGTGGGTGGCGCCGGGCCAGGCCACGAGGCCCGAGGTGAAGATGCGCCCCATGTAGGAGTCCTTGGGCTTCTGGATGCAGTTGGTGGTCATCAGCACCGCGCCGGGGAACTTGTCGAACTCCTCGCGCTGGTTCTGCCAGGCGCTGCCGTAGTTGCCCACGAGGTGCTTGTACTTTTTCAACCCCGGGTAGGCGAGGCAGGGGAGCATCTCGCCGTGCGTATAGATGTTGATGCCCTTCCCCTCGGTCTGCTGCAGCAGCAGATCCAGGTCGCGGAGGTCGTGCCCGGAGACGACGATGCACTTGCCCTTGATCGGGGTCACGCGGGCCTTCGTGGGTTCCGGGTGTCCGTAGACGGAGGTGTTCGCCCTGTCGAGCAGCTCCATGACGGAGACGTTCCACTTGCCCGCGTCCATCGCCTGGCCGACGAGGTCGTCGACGGTGAAGTGTTCGCCCGCGAGGTAGTCCATCTTCTCGTGGAAGAAGCCGTAGATGTCGTCCTTCTCGTACCCCAGCACTCTTGCGTGATCGGCGTACGCGGCGCTCCCCTTCAGGCCGAGCAGCAGCAGGTCGCGCAGCCCCTGGACCACTTCGCCGTACTTCTCGCTCCATGCCTCGGGGGTGACCTTGCCGCCCTCGTCGATCATCTCGGCGCGCGTCGCCGGGATCGGGAAGACCGCGGGGCCGCCCAGCGTCTCGGGGGTCTTGCCGGCCTTCGAACAGGCGTCCTCGTAGAGCGCCCTGGCGCTGCCGCGGACCTCTCCGGCCTTGCGGATCAGCCGCTCCATGCGCGCTTCGTCGAAGTTCACGTTGGTGATGGTGGTGAAGAGCGATTCGACCACGAAGACGTCGACGTTCTTATCGATCGCGCCGAGCTGTCTCGCCCGATGGGCGTACATCGAAATTCCCTTCGTCGCGTGAAGCAGCAGATCCTGAAGATCGGCCACCTCGGGGCTTTTGCCGCACACGCCGAACGCGGTGCATCCCGTTCCCTTCGCCGTCTGTTCGCACTGGTAGCAAAACATTGAGAAATCTCCTCCTCGAAAATGGTTTTTTACTGCTTCTTGTGAGAGAACCGTACGGTCTCTTTATCTATTATATCCCCGCGCACGCCGATCGTCACAATTTTCAGCGATATATTCCGCTCGGAGGCCTCGCAGGCGGCCTCGAGGATGCGCGTCATCCCGCCGCAGCAGGGAACTTCCATGCGCACCACGGTGATCGCGGGCGTCTCGTGGAAAGAGATGATCCGGGTGAGCTTCTCGACGTAGCTCTGCGCGTCGTCGAGCTTGGGGCAGCCGATGAGGCAGACTTTGTCGCCCCCGGCGAGGAAGGTCCTGTGGAAGTCCGGGAAGGCGAACGGCGTGCAGTCGGCGGCGACCACGAGTTCGGCCTTGTGGAGCCAGGGCGCGGTCTCCGGAACAAGGCGTATCTGCACCGGCCAGTTGACAAGCTCCGACTGCAGAGGCGCGGAAGCCGCCTCGGAGCGGGGCTGCGGGGTCGCGGACGGAGTTTTCCGCAGATCGCGGGCCGCCGAACCGGGGCAGCCGCAGGGAAGGGGACCGGCGGGAGCTTTGTGGGCGGCCTTCGCCGCCATGTGGCGCTTCACGGCCTCCTCGTCGTAGGGAGCGGCCTCTCTGGTTTCGAAGCTGATCGCGCCCCGCGGGCACTCGCCGATGCAGTCTCCCAGACCGTCGCAGTAGGTCTCGCTCACCAGCTTCGCCTTGCCGTCGATGATCCGGATGGCGCCCTCGTGGCAGGCCTCGGCGCAGATGCCGCAGCCGTCGCACTTGTCCTCGTCGATTGTGATGATCTTTCGTAGTATCTTGTTCATTTCGTTTCTCCCCTCTGTAAATCTCCGAGCGTGGTGCTCTTCAAGTAGTCGACGAACTCTCTCGTCATCTTTCCCAGCAGCGAACCGAAGATGCACTTGCCGAACGGGCACCGCTCCTTGTGGAGCAGGCAGTAATCCCCCTTGGGGGCGCCCTCGATCGCGACATAGATATCGAAGAGGGTGATCTCGTCCGGCTGTTTCGCCAGCTCGAACCCTCCCTTGGGGCCGCGCGTGGAGCCCACGAGCCCCTCGCGCACCAGCCTCTGGAAGACCTTGGCGAGGTGGGCCTCCGAGACGTTCACGGCCTCGGCCATCTCTTTCGCGCTCTTTCTCTCCCCCGAGGCCAGCAGCCCCATCCCGTGGAACGCCAGGGACACGGCCTCGGACACGGCAACCACCTCGCTCATGGTCTCGACCCCTTTCTCGTTTCTGGTATTATGGTACCGCAATTCCTGAACATGTCAAGAGGGTCGTTCGAAAAGTTTTCGAAGAAGATGCGAAAGAGGAAGCGAGGCGGGGAAGCGCCCGATCAAGCGGAGGTTTCGGCCCGGGGGAGCATAAGAACGGCCCCGCTCCTCTTCGAAGCGGGGCCGGATGGTTTCCGTTACACGTTGGCGACGTCGGACTCCTTGATGAAGAGCGAGGTGATGAGGAATCCGCCGACGTAGGAGATCAGGATGCCGACGAAGTAGTTCATGATGCTGCCCGGCTGCATCAGCGGAAGCGCGACCAGTCCCGAGGGCCCCCAGGAGCCGGCCATGACGCCGGTCGCCATGACGTACGCGCCGCCGAAGCCCGCGCCCAGTCCTGCGGTGATGAACGGCTTGCCCAGAGGGAGCGTGACGCCGTAGATCAGAGGTTCGCCGATGCCGAGCACGCCTGCGGGGAGCGCGCCCGCGATGACGCTCTGGATGCGCGCGTTCTTCACTTTCCGTGCTTTCAGCCAGATGGCGACCGCCGCGCCGACCTGCCCCGCCCCGGCCATCGCGAGCACGGGGAAGAGGGAGACGCCGCCGAAGTTCTGGAGCTGGATGGCGTAGATGGGGATGAGGCCGTGGTGCAGCCCCAGCAGGACCATGGGGAGGAAGAGCGCGGCGAGGACATAGCCGGAGACGATGCTCACGACGGTGTTGTCGGAGTTGATGATGAGGCCGAGCGCGTCCACCAGCCAGTCGGAGAAGTAGCCGGAGACGGGCATGACGACGAAGACCATCCCCAGCGCGACGATCAGGAGCGTGAGCAGGGGCGTGAAGACGAGGTCGAGCACGTCGGGGACGAGTTTGCGGACGCGCTTCTCGACCTTGGCGAGGATGTACACGCCGACGATGACGCCGATGATGCCGCCCTTGCCGGTGGTGAGTATGGAGTTGAGCGGGACGTCCTTGTTGAAGAGGCCGAGGAGCTGCGAGATCTCGTTGATCTGCGCGCCGACCGTCATGGCGCCCACCATGCCGCCGAGCGCCTCGGTCGCGCCGAAGCGCTTCGCCGCGTTGACGCCGGTGAAGATGGCGAAGTAGCCGAGGAAGGCGGAGCCTGCGAGCTGGCAGATCATTCGGGCGAATTCCCAGCCGGGTCCCGCGATCGCCTGCTGCTTCAGCATGGTGGCGAGAAGGCTGCCCACCCCGTTGAAGATGCCCGCCGCGATGATCGCCGGGATGAGGGGGATGAAGATGCCCGCGATGGTCTCGAGGGCCGTCTTGAGCGGCCCCTTCTTCTGCCCCTGCTTGACGGCGGCCTTGTTCTCCTCCCAGTCCTCGGTCACGGCGCTGTCGCGCGCGAGGCCGAACTCCTCGACGAGAATGTCCGCGACCTTCTTCGCCTTGCCGGGGCCGACGACGACCTGAAGGGTCGCTCCCTCCACCACGCCGAGCACCCCATCTGTCGCCTTCAGCCCGGCGAGGTCCGCCTTCGAGGCGTCCTTCAGGCGTATGCGAAGCCGCGTCATGCAGTTCGCCGCCGAGAAGACGTTCTCCTTGCCGCCGACAAGCTCCAGAATCCTGCCGGCCAATACCGTGTTCGCTTCCATACAGACACACACCTCTCCTGTTGAAATGCCGCACTGCGCGTCTCCGCGCGAAGGCCGTCCACCAGCGGCGGTCCTCCCCGCAACGACGCGGAGCTGCGGGAAAAACTCACTGCAGGGCGAGCCGCACGCGCCCCTTCGCCGCCTCCAGCTTCGCACGAGCCTCGTCGAGCGGGCAGCCGAGCAGCAGCATCACGATGGCGTGCTTCACGCTCCCCTCCGCCTTGTCGAGGAACTCCCTGGCCCTTTCCTTATCGACCTCGGCGGCGTCGGCGACGATGTTGACGGCACGCGTCCGGAGTTTTTCGTTCGTCCGCTGCACGTCGACCATCAGGTTTTTGTACACCTTGCCTATGCCGACCATCGCCATCGTGGAGATCATGTTGAGCGCCAGCTTCTGCGCCGTCCCCGCCTTCAGCCTCGTGGAGCCGGTGAGCACCTCGGGGCCGACGTCGATCTCGATGGCGATGTCGGCTACGGCCCCCACCGCGGAGTTCTTGTTGCACGTGACGCCCACCGTGGTGCAGCCGACGCTCTTCGCGTACTCCAGCGCCGCGATCACGTACGGCGTGCGTCCGCTGGCCGCGATCCCCACCACGGTGTCCCTGGAATCGACCCCGAGTTCCTTCAGGTCGTCCACCCCCATGGTCGGGCTGTCCTCCGCGCCCTCCACTGAGCGCACCAGCGCTCCCATACCGCCCGCGATGCGTCCCGCGACCATCTCCGGCGGCGTGCCGAAGGTGGGAACGCACTCCGTCGCGTCGAGAATCCCCAGCCGTCCGCTGGTCCCCGCGCCCAAGTAGAGCAGCCGCCCTCCGCTCTCGAAGGAGCGGACCGCAGCCTCCACCGCCTTCGCGATGGCGGGGAGCCGCTCTCCCACTGCGGGGGCGACTTTCGCGTCCTCCGCGTTCATCACCCGGAGGGCCTCGTCGAGAGGCATGCTGTCCAGGTCGAGCGTCTTTTCGTTGCGCTGTTCCGTCGTCAGGTGCTTCAGTTCGATCATGCGCGCTTCGTCCTTTCGTCGTGTGCGTCGTCGCGGCGGGTTCCGGCGGAGCGCCGTCGCTACGCTTTCGGTTGCAGATGCCGCTCCAGCACCTCGCGGAGCGTGAAAAGATCCGCCGGTTTGGAGATGTAGTCGTCCATGCCGCTTGCGAAACAGGCCTCCCTCGTCGCGGGCTGCACGTCGGCGGTGAAGGCGACGATCGGCGTATGCCGTCCGGCCCCCTCCAGCTCCCGGATCTTTCGCGCCGTCCAGTACCCGTCCCGTCCGGGCATCTGGAGGTCGAGGAAGATCAGGTCGGGAGCGCTCTCGCGGAAGCGCTCGACTCCCTGTTCGCCCCCCTCCGCCTCGACGATATCGGCGTCGAGCAGCTTGGAGAGGAGCAGGCGCAACAGCCTCCTGTTCAGCTCTTCGTCCTCGACGATCAGGATGGCGGGCCTCTCCGCCGGCATGAACGGCTCCTCCGGAACTGTCCTTACAGCTTCTTCCTCCGCCGCCTCCGAGCCCATGACGCGCTCCGCCCGAAGGTCGAAGAAGAAGCGGCTTCCCTCGCCGGGGACGCTCTCGACCTTCAGTTCGCTCCCCATCATCTGAAGGAGCGCGCTGCAGATGGAGAGGCCGAGTCCCGTGCCGCCGTACTTTCGCGTGTTCGAGGCGTCGGCCTGGAAGAAGGGCTCGAAGAGGCGTTCCATGGATTCCGGCCGGATGCCGATGCCGGTGTCCTCGACGGAGAAGCGGAGAAGGCTCCGGCCGTCCTCCGCGTCCTCGCAGCCGATCGCGAAGGATACGCCCCCCTCGTGGGTGAACTTGACGGCGTTGCCCAGCAGGTTGATCAGCACCTGTTTCAGGCGCGACTGGTCGAGGAAGAGCGCCTTCGGAACCTCCGGGGCGACGTTCACGGAGAGATGCAGCCCCTTCGTCCGCGCCGTGCCCAGGACGCTGTCCGCGGCCTGCCCCGCAAGCTCGCGTATATCCGTAGGCACCGGCTTCAGCTCGACCTTGTCCGCCTCGATCTTCGAGATGTCGAGCACGTCGTTGATCACTTCGAGCAGCGAGCTTGCCGAAGAGCGTATCCCCTCGACGTACTCCCTCTGTACGTCGTCGAGGCCGGTCCGCGAGAGGAGGTCGAGGAAGCCGACGACGCCGTTGAGCGGGGTGCGGATCTCGTGGCTGGTGTTCGCCAGAAAGGCGCTCTTCGCCCGGTTCGCCGCCTCGGCCTGCCGACTCAGCCACTCGGCCTGCTCCTTGGCCACCTGAAGCGCCTCTTCCGCGCGCTTGCGGACGGTGATGTCCACCGTCACCGACAGAAGATAGGGGTTTCCATGGATAAAAATACGCTCGGCGGACATGAGGCCGTGGAAGACGTCGCCGTTTCGGTCCTTCGCGTGCACCTCGTAGTCGGTGATCCGCCCGTGGTTCCGCAACATCGCGCCTATCTCGTACTGCTGTTCCGGGTCGATGAAGAGGCCGATGTCCCTGGCCTGCCTGCCGACCATTTCCTCCTTCGTATAGCCGAGCGTTTTCAGGAAGGCGTTGTTCGCGTCCACGCACCGCTGATCCGGCAGCGACGCGAGCACCATCATGGCGGGGTTGTTCCGGAAAGCGGCCTCGAAGCGCTGCTGCGCCTCCTGCTCCGGCCCGATGTCCTTGCTGAGGGTGTAGACGCAGGGCGCGCCGTTCCATCGACCGAACCAGAGACGCGTCTCGACGAGGACGTGCGAGCCGTCCTTCGCCCGCAGGGGCATCGAGCAGCTCTTCAGCTCCCCCCGCAGCATGGCGGCGAAGACCTCGGCGGCCCTCTCCCTGTTTTCGGGGAGTTCCAGCTCCATCGCGCTCATCCCGGCAAGATCCTCCACGCCGTACCCCGTCCTTCGCCGGAAGGCCCCGTTGGTGAAGAGAATACGGCCGTCGAGCGAGATGACGCTCGCCAGCTCGTCGATGGCCTCGAAGAACGTGCGGAAGTTCTCCTCGCTCTCCCGGAGCGCCTCCTCCGTGCACTGGCGAGTGGACGAAGACGAGGAAAGGGGCGTTGCGCGGAAGATTTCATCCATGGCGCTTCCTCCCGGAGCGTTGCGCTCCATGCACGGCGGGACAAGATGACGGGAGGCGCCGCGCGCAGCGTTCCCGCCCCTCTTCATGGGCGGAAAGAGCGGCCCGGAGACCGCCCTCGCTTATTTTCCGAATCCGTCGCGGCGCGGGTGGTAGACGCCGACCATGAAGCTGTCCGTCAGGGCCTTCATCGCATGGGGCTCCCCCGGAGCGAGGACGAGAACGCACCCCTCGTCGAGAATCACCTTCTCGCCCGAGACGGTCATCTCCACCCTCCCGGAGACGACGCTCAGGATCTGTTCGTGGGCGTGGTCGTGCAGCGGAAAGAACGCTCCCGCCTCCATGGTCCACTGCGCGAAGGACACGTGCTCCGCGTTGACGAAACGCGCGCGCAGTCCGGGCAGAATCTGCTCTTTCTCCAGACGGTTCATGTCGATGAGCTTCACGAAAATCCCCTCCGATTCGTCGTTTTGATGCAGCCTCTTTCTTGTTCCGATTCTATCACAGAGCGGCGAAACGGCACGCTCCTCACCGCTTCCACGTCTCGGGGAGCAGCAGGAGGACGACGGTGTACAGCTCGAGCCGTCCCATCATCATGAAGAGCGAGAGCACCCACTTCCCCGCGTCCGGGATTGCGGCGTAGTTCCGCATGGGGCCGACGCCGCCGAGGCCGGGACCGATGTTCCCCAGAGTAGCGGCGACGCTCGACATGGCGGTGACCAGGTCGAGATCGAGGATCGTCATGAAGAGGGTTCCGGCGGTGAAGATGACGATGTAGAGGATGAAGAAGGAGGTCACCGAGGCGATGATCTCCCGCCCCACCGGCTTTCCACCGACGCGTACCTGGACGATGGCCTTCGGGTGGAGAATGGAGGAGAGTTCCGCCCGGACGTGCCGGGCGAGCACCATGAGCCTGAGGTTCTTCATGCCCCCGCCGGTGGAACCCGCGCACGCGCCGACGAACATCAGCAAAAGGAGGATGAACTGCGTATAGGCAGGCCACAGCTCGTAGTCCGCGGTGACGTACCCGGTCGTGGTGATGATGCTCACCACCTGGAAGGCGCCGAAGCGCAGCGCGTCCACGAACGAGTCGTACTTGCCGTGGAGCCGCAGCACAAGAGTGACCGTCAGCGTACAGAAGACCGTCAGCATCGTGTAGAAGCGGAACTCCTCGTCCTTCCAGAACGCCCCCCAGCGCCCCAGCAGAAAGCGGTAATGAAGGACGAAGTTCACTCCCGCGAGGAACATGAAGACGGTGATCACCCAGTCGAAGTAGGCGGAGTTGTACTGGCCGATACTCTTGTTCAGCGGGGAGAAACCGCCCGTCGCCATCGTGCCGAAGGTGTGCGTCAGCGACTCGAAGAGATTCATGCCTCCGAGCATCAGGAGCGCCGTCTGGAGCGCCGAAAGCAAAACGTAAACCCCCCACAGGTAGAGCGCCGTCTGCTGTATCCTCGGAGTCATCTTCTCCGGGATGGGGCCGGGAACCTCCGCCTTGTAGAGCTGCATCCCCCCGACGCCGATGAAGGGGAGGATCGCCAGGCCGAGGACGATGATCCCCATGCCGCCGAGCCAGTGGGTGAGGTCGCGCCAGAAGAGGATGCCGCGCGGATTGGCCTCGATGTCCGAGAGCACCGAAGCGCCGGTGGTGGTGAAGCCGGACATGGCCTCGAAGAAGGCGTCGGTGAAGGTGGGGACCGTGCCGTGCAGCCAGTAGGGCATGGCCCCGACGACGGAAGCGATAACCCAGGCCAGAGAGACCGCCACAAAGCCGTCCTTGACCCCGAGGTCGTCGTAGTCGGCGTTCTTTCCGAAGGCGAAGAGAACGAACGCGAGCGCCAGGCCGAACGCGATGGAGAGCAGGAACGCGCGCACGTCGGACGTGCCGTCCCGCAGCGACCAGACGAGCGGCCAGAGCATGGAGAGCGAGACTATCGCCGAAAGCAGCGAGAGCACCTTGGAGACGAGCCGCAGATGCATGGCTACTGCACTCCCAAGTAGTCCATCGCCTCCGGCATCAAGTCGGAGGTGGCGAAGACGATCACCTTGTCGTCGGCCTGGACGACGGTAGCGCCCACCGGCACGAAGACATCCCCCTTGCGGACGATGAGCGCGACGAGCATCCCCTTCGGCATGCCGAGGCTCATGATGGTGCGCCCCACGGCCGGGCTCTTCGCCGGGATCGTCAGTTCGAGCATCTCGGCGTCGATCTTCTCGATGATGGAGAGAACGCCCGCCCCGGACTTGTAGCGGGCGTGGCGCAGAATGACCGAGGCCAGCGCGCTGTTCGGGTTGACGATGGCGTCGACGGACATGTAGTTGTCCAGCTTCATGTAAATCTTGCGCCTGACCACCGCGATCGTCTTCCGGGCGCCCAACGCCTTGCCGATGACCGCGAAGAGCAGGTTCGCCTCGTCGCTCTCCGTGGCGCAGACAAGGCCGTCGGCGCCTTCGATCCCCTCCTGCCGCAGCAGGCTCTCGTCGGCGCCGTCGCCGCAGAGGACGAGCGTCCGCTTCAGTTCGGTGGCCAGCCGCTCGCACTTCTCGCGGTTGTGGTCGATCAGGCGGATGTCCAGGTTGCGGAACTGGCTCTCCAGCTTCCACGCGACCTGGAACCCGAGCTTGCCGCCGCCGATGATCAGCACGCGCTTCAGCGGGCGGCTCTTCTTCATCTGGTAGATCTCCTCCAGCTTCCACGCCTGCTCGCGCGAGGTGACGATGTAGCACAGGTCGTTCGCCTCGATGACCATCTCGCCGTACGGAACGTACCCCGTCCCGTTCCGCTCGATGTAGACGATGATGGCGATGAAGTTGGGGTAGAGCGTCCGCAGATCCTTCAGCGCGAGCCCGACCAGCGCGGAGTTCGGCGCCACGCGGAGCGCGTAGATTCCCGACCTGCCGTCGAGCAGCTCCGCCGTGTGCACCGCCGAGCTGACGAAGAGCAGCTCCAGTATCTCGCGGGCCACGGAGCGCTCCGGCGAGTTCATCACGTCGATCCCCAGATCCTTGGCCCACGTCGGGCTGTCGGTGAATTCGAGCGCCCGCGCGCGGGAGATCACGCGCTTCACCCCGGCGCGTTTTGCGATCCAGCAGGCGAGGATGTTCACCTCGTCGCGGTCGGTACAGGCGACGAGAATGTCCACATCGCACCCCGGAAAGACGCCCGCCTCCTCCAGCACCTGCGGACGCGCCCCGCTTCCGCGCACGGTGATGACGTCGAGTTCGTTGTCGACCTTATCGGCCCGCTCCTCGTCCTCCTCGACCACGGTGACGTCGTGTTCCTCCTCGGAAAGCGTGTTCGCCACGTTGTACCCGACTTCTCCTCCACCCACGACAACTATCTTCATCTCTGAAAATCCCTCCGGCGGCCCTTTCCGGGCTCTCATTATCGGCTCTTTTCCCTCCCGGAGCGCACATCCGTCCAAGGGAGTGAACAGCATTCCGCCGCCCGCCCCAGGGGCGCGCAGCTCAGGGACAAGATACCCCAATTCGCCGAAAAAGGCCATACCTCCCGCCGAAACGTCCGGGGAAAATAGCTTATGAATCGAGGATCGCGCGAAGCGCCGAGAGCGTCGAGTCCACATCCTCCTCCGCGGTGAAGTAGCCGGGGCTGAGCCTGAGCGCGCCGCCGGGGAAGGTACCGAGCGTCTTGTGGGCGAGCGGGGCGCAGTGGAGGCCGGGGCGCGTCTCGATGCCGAACTCCTCGGAGAGACGTCCGGCGACGAGGCCGTTGTCGCGCCCCTCGAAGTTCGCCGCGAAGACGGGGAGGCGTCCCTCCATAGTCCGCCGCCCGGAGAGACGCACGCCGGGGAGCGAGAGGAGGCCGGTCAGAAGACGAGCGCCGAGCAGCTCCTCCCGGGCGCGCACCGCGTCGATTCCCGTCTCCCGCAGCCACGAGAGCGCGGCGAGCAGCCCCGCGATTCCGGGAAGATTCGGCGTCCCGGCCTCGAACTTGTCGGGCATCGCGTCCGGCTGGAACTCCAGGTGCGAGAAACTCCCGGTACCGCCTTCGACGAACCAGTCGACCTTGGCCGCGAACTCGGGATTCCAGACGATACCTCCGATCCCCTGCGGGCCGAGAAGCCCCTTGTGCCCGGTGAAGCAGAGCGCGGCAAGCCCCAGCTCCGTCATGTTCAACGGGAGGATTCCGGCCGTCTGCGCGCAATCGGCGACGAACGGAACGCCCGCGTCGCTGCAGGTCGCGGCGAGCGCGGGCAGGTCCTGCACCGTGCCGCAGACGTTGCTGGCGTGGGAGAGGATCACGAGATCGGGACGGGTTCGGGAGAGGGCCTCGGCGAAGACGTCGGGGCGCAAAAACCCTTCTTCGTCGCAGGGTACGATCTCCAGCCGCACGCCCCGCGTCTCCAACCTGCGCAATGGGCGGAGCACCGCGTTGTGCTCCATGCTCGACGTGAGCACGGTCATTCCCTGTTTCAAAAAGCCCTTCAGGACGATGTTGATGGCTTCCGTCACGTTGGCCGTGAACGTGACGTACCTGGGGTCGTCGTCCCGCCCGCCGAACAGCGAGACAAGCTCCTCCCTGCAGGAGAGGACGATGTCCATGCTGTCGAGATCCCGCTTCGATGCGCTCCCCCGCGCGACGTTCGCTCCCCCTCCCGTCAAAAAGTCGTACATGGCCCTGGCCACGCACTCCGGCTTCGGCCACGTCGTTGCCCCGTTGTTCATATATATGGACATAGCGAACTCCCTTTCGGTTATATTCTCTATGCAACATTTTACGCCTTTTACGAAAAAAAGCCACCCCTCGGAAGGATGCGATAGACGCGCCCGAAGAGATGAATTCACTCCTGTGGCGTTCAGCGGAAAACAATGCTATACTTTTGCTGTATATACGGCGGAGGCAGCCTCCTTCTTTTCGAAGAGAAAACGGACCTGCTGCATTCCTTGCCGTACCAAGGAGGCCTGTGCATGCGCTGGAGACGTCATCTGCCGATTCTCGCCGTTCTGACGGTACTGCTCTGGTACGGAGCGACACGCAACTACCTGCTCTTTCACGCCCTTGTGCAGTTCGCCGATATCACGATCTACCTTTTCGCTGCGTTTCTCGGGGTCTTCGCCTCGCGGATGACGCCGGACCCCTTTCTCCACGGCATCAGCGTGGTGTACTTTTCCATGGCGCTGGTCACGGCCGTCCACACGCTCGCCTTCGAAGGGATGGGCGTCTTCCCCGGGTGGACGGCGAACCACCCCACGCAGTTCTGGATGCTGATGCGCTTCATCCACGGGATCGGCATTCCGCTGACGCTCCTCCTTTCGTCGCGTCCGAAGTTCATCCGCGTCTTCACCGCGGCGGCCGTCGTCTCGGTCTTCGGGGGCATCCTCCTGATCGCGACCGGCTACTTCCCGGACCGCTTCATCCCCGGCGAAGGACTCACCCCCTTCAAGGTGGCGGGCGAATACGCCGTGGCGCTGCTGCTGGTCGCTTCCATCCTCTATTCGCTCGCATTCCGCCGCGAGGAGGCGCGCCGCTACGGCTACACCTTCGAGATCTCGCTCGCGTGCTTCGTCGCCAGCGGCATGGTCTTCACCCTCTACACCGACGTCTACGGCTTCTTCAACATGCTGGGGCATATTCTCCACGGATACGGCGCGTACGTCCTCCTCTTCGGCTTCGTCGTCGAATCGGCGCAAACGCTGATGGACCGCCACTTTCACGACCTGAACGAGCAGATACGCGCGATGAACCGCGAACTGGAGGACCGCGTCGCGCAGCGGACGCGGGAGCTGGAGGAGGCGAACGACCTCCTTGCCGCGGACATCGCCCGCCGCAAGGAGGTCGAGGAGCATCTCCGCAAGGCGAAGGAGGATGCGGAGGAGGCGAACCGCGCGAAGAGCGCCTTCCTCGCCACGATGAGCCACGAAGTCCGCACGCCGCTCAACGGCATCCTCGGCATGGCGGCCCAGCTGAAGGACGAGGGGCTGAAGCCGGAGGAGCGGGAGGAGTACCTCTCCATCCTCGTCCACTCGGGAGAGTCGCTGCTTGACATTCTGAACAACATCCTCGACATCGCGCGGCTTGAATCGGGGAGGGAGCGCACGGATCGTTCCGCATTCCGGCCCGCCGCGCTCGTGCAGGAGATCGTCGGACTCTTCGCGCACCGGGCGGCGGAAAAAGGGATTGCCCTGACATCGTCCGTCGACCCGAACCTGCCGGACGTCCTGCTCGGCTACCCGATGCGTCTGAAGCAGGTGCTCTTCAACCTGATCGGCAACGGAATAAAGTTCACCGACCGGGGCGAGGTGACGCTCTCCCTCGGGTGCGCGCGCCGCTCCGGCGACGACGTGCTTCTGGCCGTCGCGGTGAAGGACACCGGCATCGGCATCTCGCCGAAGGGCATCGAGAGGATTTTCACGCCCTTCACCCAGGCCGACGACTCCATCTCCAGACGCTACGGCGGCACGGGACTGGGGCTGGCGATTTCGAAACGTCTTGTCGAGTTCATGGGGGGGCGGATCGACGTCGCCTCGAAGGTCGACGAGGGGAGCGTCTTCTCCTTCACCCTCCCGCTGATCGCGACCGAAGAGGATTCTCCTGCGGAAGCCGCCTCGGGAGATACTGAAGCGCTGCCGCTGCGCGGACTCTCGGTCCTCGTTGCGGAGGACAACTCCATCAACCGGAAGGTGCTGGAGAAGATTCTGGAAAAGGCGGGCATCCTGTCCGATTCCGCGGAGAACGGCGCGGAGGCGGTGAAGAAGGGGGCGGGCGGAGGATACGACGTCATCCTGATGGACATCGAGATGCCCGAGATGGACGGCTACGAGGCCTCGCGGTTCATCCGCCGCCGCGAGAAGGAGACCGGGCGCCGCGTCCCGATCATCGCGCTCTCCGCACACGTCTCTGACGAACACCGGCTGAAGGCGCTGGAGGCGGGGATGGATTCGTTCATCAGCAAACCCGTGCGGAAGACAGACCTGCTGCGCGCCCTCGCGGAGGCGACGCGGAGAGGGGAATGACGCGGAACGAGTCTATCGCCCCCTCGTTCCGCGCTTCGATTCAGGAGAGACTCTCTCCGGGAACTACCTCCGGAGCCGTCCTTGCAGCCGCAGCACCAGCGGAAGCGCCACGGCGAGGGTTCCGGCCTCCGCGAAGGGGACGCTCATCCAGATGCCCGCCGTGCCGAAGAACCGCGGAAACAGCAGGAGGGCCGCTCCCAGCAGACCGTGGCTCCGGAGAAACGAAACGAGCGCCGATTCCCGGGCGGCCCCCAAAGCAGTGAAGAGAGCCGACGCCAACATGGTATAGCCGTTCATCAGGAACGCGAGCGAGAGCATCCGCGCCCCCTGCGATACTATCTCCACGATCTCCGGACGGTCCGGGACGAGCAGCCCGGCGAAGGCCCCCGACGCGAACGACGCAAACGCCCACCCGGCGACGCCGACGACGAACCCGGCCCTGCGGGCGATCCTCCACGACGCAAGAATCCGCGCGCCGTCCCCCGCCCCTTTGGCTATGGCCACGAGCGGCCCCAGTCCGATGGCGAACCCCGTCAGCACCATCGTCTCCAGCAGCACGAGATACCCGATCACGGCGAAGGCCGCGACGCCGGACGCTCCCAGGTGTTCGAGGAGCAGCGAGTTGAAGAGCCAGAGCACGATCGCCCCCGAAAGCTGGGAATCATCTCCGAACTTCCGTTCCCCAGCATGGAGGGGAGTTCGCCCGGGTGAAAGCGAGGGCGGACGAAGCTGAACACGGACCTCCCCGAGAGGACGTACGCCAGCGCGCCCCCCGTCGCGACGAGCGCCGCGAGTCCGCTCGCCGTCGCCGCGCCCTCCGTCCCCATGCCGAGGACCGCCAGAAAGAGCCAGTCGAGCGCTACGTTCACGACGTTCCCCAGCAAACTGAAGAGGAGCGCCCATCCCGCCTTCCCCTCGCCCCGGAAGAAGATCATCAACCCGATGTTTCCCATGCTGAACGCATAGAACCAGAGCATGCGCCCCAAATACCCCCCGGCGAACGGAAGCAGCGCGCCGTCGGCCTTCAGCAGGAACAGCACGGGGTCGAGAAAGAGCGCGAGGCCCAGCGCGAGCAGCGCCGCCCCCGCGGCGAGGAAGGATATCGTCGCGGAGAATATCCGCGCCGCGTCGTCGGGGTCGCCCGCGCCCAGCCGATGCCCCGCGAGGGTCGAGCCCCCCACGCCCGTCATGACGGCGAACCCCAAAAAGAGATAGAGCACCGGGACGGTGAGGTTGACCGCCGCGAGACCTTCCGGGCCGACATAGCGGCCGATGAAGAAGCCGTCGACCATGATGATCGACGTCGTCAGCACCATGTTCACTATCGCGGGAACGGCGTTCGAGAAAAAAGCGCGCGCCACGGGCATCGTGGCGATGGCCGGAAACTCCGGCCGGTTGGTATGTGTGTACGACATGGTTATCCTCCCTGATCGAATGATATGCGGGAGGATACAGGAAGAGGGGAGGGCGCGCTTCTGATTATGTGCTCAATGGAATCGCGAGGTCCATCGAAACGGCGCAGAGCGTCTGGTCGCAGCCCGAATACAGCTCGAGAACGCCGCCTTCTCCGAGTTCGAACTCGCGCCGGGGCATCCAGACGAGCATGATCTCCTGGTAGAAACGCGCCACTTCCGATACCGGCCCGGCGAAGGGGAAGAAGAGCCACGAGCGCGCGGGAACACGGAGGCAGGGAGAGTGTTCATCGTCGGGGACGACGGTGCAGAGATCGTAGACGCAGCTTCTCTCGGGCGTTACCAGCGGGTTGTCGTAGGATATGCCGACAAAGCGTCGTTCGCCTCGAACGGGGATGGTTTGGGCATGCGCGGAAAACTCCATCCACGCCACCGGAAGCCCCTTGTAGCTTCCTACGTAGCGCCGGCAGTGGAGGAAGAACTCGCCGAGACTCCGCACCTCCGCCATGCGGTCGAAACGTCCGAGCAGCTCGTCCGTCGCCTGTTCGTCGAGCGCGCGGAGCCCCTCGTTGATACGTGAGTACACGTCACCCGTGCGACAGCGCGGATCGCTCCGGAATTCGGAAGGCGTCTGGCCGAACGCGTCGAGAAAGGCCACCGCGAAGTTCGACGGGCTGTACCCGGCTTCGAGGGCGATCTCCGTCACGCTTCTGCCGGGATACAGGCGGAGTTCGTTCGCCGCCCATTCAAGGCGCAGGCGGCGCGCGAATCGGTACGGACTCTCTCCGAGCGCCGCCTTGAACATCCGCGAAAAGTAGAACCGCGAGTAGTTCACAGCGTCGGCGACGGCCTCGACGTCAAGGTCTTCGGCAAGGTTCGAGCGGATGAAATTCACCGCCTTCCAGACGACGGCATGCATATCCATGGGCTTCCCCTCCGGCGAGCCTACGCTCTTCGTCCAGCTTCGAGATACACGAAATCATCCTCCCTGACGGAGATGATGACTATTTTCATGACTTCCTTGTCGCGAACGAGCCCGTAGACGATGCGAAGACCGTCTTTCAACAGCTTGATCTTCAAATACCCCGCAAGACGGCTGTTTCGCCTGTTTCCCAGCGGCTTGCCGTATCCTCCTTCGCTGTTCGGCAAAGGATTCCGCGACACCTTTTCGATGGCCTTGAGAACACGCGCCCTCCTGGTGGAATCAAGCGCGCGCAGATCCTGAAGCGCTTCGGGCAGATAGCGAATCGTCCATGTCACTCGATCTCTACCTCCGGTACGGCCTCAAGCTCCGCTTCCGACATGGCGCATTCTCTCAAAACCTCTTCGTGGGAGAGCAGGGCCGCTTCGTCGCAGGACGACATCCGCCGCTCCGCTTCTAGAAAGAGCGCGTATTCGTCGAGGGTATCGGCTATTTGCCGGTAACGGTCGACCGACAGCAAAACGCAGGCCGGAACATTGTTTTTGATGACGACTTTCACACCGTCCTCGTTGACCTCTTCGAAAATTTTCCCCGCCTCTCCGCGGTTGAACCTTGAGATGGGGATCAGCGAATCAAGCGCGGTTCTGATGGAGAGAGACGTTCTCATGAATATTCACTCCTTTCATACCGGAATGATACCAGAAAGACAGCTCGACAACAAGGAAAAATATCGTTAAATATATCAATTTTAAAAACAGTAAGGAAACTATTTTCGCGTAGATGAGTTGGAAATAACGAGAAAAACGCATGGAAGATCACTATAGATATGTGGAGACGCGCTCTCCGAATATGTTCAGTCGCTTGTCGCTTCGGATCAGACGCACGAAATGGTATCTATCCTTCTCCGGTTGTTTCCGCCAATCCTGCGGGGGTGTCGCACATCTGTACGACAAGACTCGTGAGGAACGCTTCGGCCCCTATTGTCGACGGAAGCATAGCAAACTTCATTCAATGAATATTGCAAAATTTCGAAAGAGAAAGAACAGGGCCGTTTATGCTTTTTTTTTGCGTGACAAGGTTGCTGAGGTACAACATGCCCTTGGGAGTAAGGCGCCATAGGATTTTTTTCGAGTCAGTCAATTGGGGTCGCTCTGAGAACTCTTCAATAAGACCAAGCGTAAGAAACTGAATTTTGATGATGACAAATGTGTCCGGATGCAAAGAAATAGAGGTTAAGCGAGTTCCCTCAGATTCATGGTGCTCCTGTAATTCTTCGATATATTCTGCATCTTTTCGTTGGCAGAGTTTTGCCATTTGATTTTTAGAAGTGATCACCGGCAAAGGAACGGTCAGACAAGAAGCCATGGCTAAGAAAATCTCATCCCATGTGAAGGTGATCTGGCGTTCTATTTTTTTAAAGCCCTTCTCGCCGTAACGCCTAAGAGCCGAAGAGTTAAAATTCACTATATAGGTCAGAGTGAATGACGATTCACCAAAAGCGAGGTCATTGTCGTCGAGAGGAGATGTCTTGAACTTTTCCAGTTGGTCTTGAAGGTTCTCTACTTTGGATTGAAGACGCATTATCTCGCTCTTCGCCTCGTCTGAAATTTGATCGGCCCTGACCCAACCGATGGTCGGATGTGTTTTTTTGAGCTGGCTTATGCTACGACTTACGACACCGGACAGATCATAGGGGTTGCGCCATGTTTTGTAGTGCCTATCTTTCTTCACGCATTCAATGAATGCATCAAGCTTTTTCCTTTTTTGTTCGTCTTGGTCTGTCTTTCCGACTGGAATCGCTACGGGATTTTCTGGAAGAAAAACGATATGAGGCTTTTTTTGTTCCACAGCGTATCGATACTCCCTTTCAGTATAGCCGATCCCGTCCGATGCAACGGAACCATACCTCCCGCCGACGATCAACACATAATAATCGCATTCTTCGATGACTCTTTTGATCAAAGACCAAGAATCTTCGTCCGCTGCAGGGAACAGCTCCATTGCGGTTGGTATGCAGTCTATCTCTAGAAGAGCTTTCATAACCTCGTTTCGTTCTTCTTTGAGATCCTCGTAGGTACTACTAACAAAGACTTGATATCGCTTATCCACGGGGACAGCTCCTTATTCCGGGAATTGGAGTTTTGCAACAATATTAAAACATCGCTCATTATATATCACCCGGAGAAAGAAAGAAACGCAATACGAAAGGATGACGCCGGTTTAGTGTAGAGATTTGGATTGAAGGGGAAGCTTAGGTCATGACCCATCGAGAAAAACATGGTTACATGAAACCGATTGACTTCTCCTCCCGCTTTGCTATAGTCGGAGACATCGAAAGGGGGTGAGCGCATGCTTCTCGAAACACTGCAGGAGGAGAGAACACCTTCGGAACAGCCTGTCACAAATTCTTCCTCGCACTCGGAACAAGTATCTGAAATGGAGCGAGCCTCGAAGAATAAATCGCAGCTCGGGCAGTTCTTTACGCCTGCGTCCGTCGCCTCTTTCATGGCCGGACTTTTTACGCCGGGAAGCGGCGAGCTCTGCCGTCTGCTCGACGCAGGGGCCGGCGAAGGCGCTCTTTCCGCCGCGTTTTTAGAACGATGCGCCTCTGGACATCTGCCTTTCAAGCGCGTGGAGGTCGACGCCTTCGAAGTTGACCGCTCTCTGCACCCATGCCTGACGCGGAGACTTGCCGACGCCTGTGCGGACCTGGACGCCAAGTTCACCGTACGCAGGCGGGATTTCATTCTCGCCGCGACGGAGTGGCTCTCCGGAAATCTCTTTGCCGAACCCCTCCCCGGATACACGCACGCGATCCTGAATCCGCCGTACAAGAAGATACGAAGCGACTCGGAGCATCGTCTGGCCCTCAGGCGCGCCGGAATCGAGACCGTCAATCTCTACTCGGCCTTCGTCGCGCTCTCGCTCGCGCTTCTCGAAGATCACGGACAGCTCGTGGCCATCATTCCGCGAAGCTTTTGCAACGGACCGTACTACCGACCCTTCAGAAAATTTCTTCTGGAGCGCGCCGCGCTGCGCCGCATTCATCTCTTCGATTCCCGCGCCACCGTCTTCAAGGAGGACAGCGTGCTCCAGGAAAACGTGATACTGCATCTCGAACGAGCAGGAAGGCAGGGGCCGGTGGCCGTATCGACCTCGACCGACGACGGCTTCGCCGATATGACGGTTCGGGAGCATCCGTTCGAGCGGGTCGTGATGCCTGACGATCCGGAGCAGTTCATCAACGTGCCCACGTCCTCCGGCCTGAATCGTATCGAACTGTGCGACGGAATACGCTCCTCCGTGGACGATCTGAAAATCAGCGTTTCGACAGGTCCCGTGGTCGACTTCCGGCTCAAAGAATACCTGCGCGAAGCCCCTTCGCCGGATTCGGTCCCATTGCTCTATCCGTGCCATTTCAACGGAGGCGTCATCGAATGGCCGAAGAGCGGCATCAAGAAGCCGAACGCGATTCAGTACGGCGACGACACGCGGAAGTGGCTCTATCCGAACGGCTACTACTGCGTCGTCCGGCGTTTTTCATCGAAAGAGGAGAAGCGGAGAATAGTGGCGAACGTGGTGGAACCGGGCGCGTTCGCGGGAGCGCCGATGCTGGGATTCGAGAATCATCTCAACGTCTTCCACGACGCAAGAAAAGGGCTGTCCCGCGAGTTGGCGTTCGGGTTGGCGCTCTTTCTGAACTCGACTGCCGCCGACGAATACTTCCGTCGTTTCAACGGACATACACAGGTGAACGCTACCGATCTCAGACTGATGAAATATCCCTCCCTCGAAATTCTAGTATTGCTTGGAGAGCTGGTTGTAAAAAAGAGCGGCGCCTGCATCGCGCAGCGGGAAATCGACAGTCTCTTGGAGAGCGTGCTGTCATGACGAGCGGAGAAGATCGCATCAAAGAGGCGCTGTTGTTTCTGGCCTCTCTGGGGTTGCCTCGCGCCCAGCAGAATGATCGCTCGGCTCTTTGTCTGCTTGCGCTGCTTGATCTGCCTCCGCAAAAGGCATGGAGAGAGGCGCGCGATCCGTTGATCGGCGTCACGCCTATTATGGACTGGGTGAGGGAGAATTACCAAAAGGAGTATGCGCCGAACACCCGTGAAACTTTTCGCCGTCAGACGATCCATCAATTCATGCAGGCCGGGATAGTCGTACAGAATCCAGACGGCCCGGAGCGATCGGTGAACAGCCCGAAAACCGTGTACCGGATAGAACCTTCGGCTCTGGAGCTTGCGCGTACCTTTGACACGAAGGCTTGGCGCAAGAGGCTGGCACGGTTCCTTTCCGAACAAGAGACTTTGGTCGCCCGGTATGCGAAGAATCGCGAACAGAATCGCATCCCCGTTCAGATCGCGCCTGGAACGAGCATCACGCTCAGCCCCGGAGAACACAGCGAGCTGATACGTGCGATCATCGAAGAATTCGGCCCTCGTTTCGCGCCCGGCAGCGTCTTGATCTACGCCGGAGACACCGGGGACAAGACCGGATACTTCGACATGGACCGCTTGTCCTCGCTGGGCGTCGATGTCGACATTCACGGGAAGATGCCGGATGTCGTTCTCTATTTCCCTGAGAAAAACTGGCTGTTGCTGGTCGAATCCGTTACAAGCCACGGTCCGGTGGACGCGAAACGCCACGAGGAGCTGACGAACCTGTTTTCAGGAGCGAAAGCCGGTCTGGTCTACGTGACCGCTTTCCCGAACCGATCTATCATGGCCCGTTTCCTCGGTGAAATCTCCTGGGAGAGCGAAGTCTGGGTCGCCGACGCGCCGTCGCACCTGATTCACTTCGACGGCGATCGATTTCTCGGGCCGTACGCGCAGAAAGGAGACGCCGAGTCATGCGACGAGATGTAAGAAATTCCGGGGGCTTTATTCCGAAACCGATACAACCACACCGTCATACCGGTCAACTCTTTTGAAAACTACCCGATGAGCTGGAAGCCTCGGCGGACGGACGACGGGGAACCGTTGTATCTGATGATCGCGCGGCGACTGGAGAGCGACATCCGGAACGGCGACCTGTTGCCGGGGACGAAACTGCCTCCGCAGAGAGAGCTTGCCGACTACCTCGACGTAAACGTAAGCACCATTTCGAGGGCGTTCGGAATATGCTCGCGGAAGGGGCTGCTCGGCGGCACGGTGGGAAGCGGCACCTTCGTCGCCTACGATGCGCTTGCGAACATCAACGTCACGCCTCAGGACGAGGGCGGCGCGATCATCGAGATGGGCTCGGTGATGCCGGAGCGCACTTCGTACGAAGAGATATCGGCGGTTCTGAAAAAAATGCTCTCGGAGCCGGATTTCTGCAGATTCCTGCACTATGGAGCGGCGGCGGGGAGCCTCTGGCAACGGGAAACCGCCGTCAGGCTGCTCCGGAAAACCGGATGCGAAACGACGGAAGACAGGCTGCTTCCGGCCAACGGCGGGCAAAACGCGATAGCGGCCATCGTGGCGGGCCTCTTTCGCTCCGGAGACTGTATCGGCGTCGATCCGATGACGTATCCCGGAATGAAAAGCGTCGCGAAGCTGCTGGGCGTCAGGCTGATTCCGATCGGACAGGAAGGGGGCGAAATCTGCGAAGAGGGGTTGATCCACGCCTGCGACAACGCGAAAATCAAAGCCGTGTACATCATGCCCGACTATCAGAATCCGACGACGCACACGATGTCCGACGAAGGGCGGGAGATGATCGCCCGAACGGCGAAAGAGCGCGATCTTCTGATAATCGAGGACGCCATTCACAGTCTGCTCGCCCCTCGCCCCAACCAATCCGTGGCTTCGCGGGCGCCGGAACATACCGTCCATATCGCCAGTCTTTCCAAGACGGTTTCTCCCGGATTGCGGCTCTGCTACATAGCGACGCCTCCTAGATTCAAAGACGCGCTCTCCGATTCCCTGTACTCTTTGAATCTGACCGGGTCGCCCTTTCTGCTGGAAATCGCTTCGCGGGTCATCGCGTCGGGAAGCGCGGAAACGATCGCCGCGCGCCACCGAGAGCTGGCGATGGGGCGAAACGCGGTCGTGAACGAAATGCTCGCCGGGTACGATCTCCGCGGAGCCGACGAGTGCATCTTCCGTTGGTTGCTGCTCCCCGGCGGTTGGAGCGGCGAACGATTCGAATCGGCGGCCTCGGCGGCGGGAGTACGGGTGTACGGCGTCGAGCGCTTCGCTGTCGGAAAGGCGAAGCCCGCGGCGGCCGTGCGCCTGGCGATCGCGGCTCCCGAAAGTATCGAGGAGTTGAAGGAAGGGGTGCGACGCCTCCTCGTTCTACTCCGGAAGGAGGAGGTCGCGAAATTGTAATGCGTACAATAAAATCATTGTACGCATTTTCTCTCCGTGGTAGCATCTTTTCAAAGAAATACCGGGCGATGCGGATGCCGCGCGGCGGCGGGCGACGGACCGCCGTCGGAGTCGTGTATTCGTCGAGTCGCCGAACAGGAGAGGAGCGCGAGCTTATGAAGTATTATGTCGTGGATGCGTTCGCGGAGAAGGTGTTCGAGGGGAACCCCGCCGGAGTCTGCGTCTTGGAGCGCGGACTGCCCGAGGAGCTGATGCGGAAGATCGCGATGGAGAACAATCTCTCCGAAACGGCGTTCGCCGTAAAGGAGGGGGACGCTTATCGACTGCGCTGGTTCACTCCCGGCGGCGAAGTCGACTTGTGCGGTCATGCCACGCTGGCGACCGCCTACGTGCTGGCCAATTTCGTCGACGCCGCCTCCGACGGATTCGCCTTCGAAACGCTGAGCGGCCGTTTGACGGTGGTCCGCAAGGGAGACCTGTACGAAATGGATTTTCCCGCCTATGCGCCGGCCTCGACGCCGGTTACCGATGCGATGGCCGAGGCGATCGGCTTTCGTCCGACGGAGGCGTGGATCGCCAGGGATCTCGTCTGCGTGCTGGAGGACGAGCAAGACGTACGCGCCGCGATGCCCGATCCGGCGAAGGTGGCGGCGTTGGACGGACTGCTTCTGCATCTGACCGCGCAGGGGCGGGAGTACGACTGCGTGACGCGCAGCTTCGCCCCGAAGGTAGGCGTGCTGGAGGATCCGGTCTGCGGCTCCGGACACTGCCACGTCGTTCCTCTTTGGAGTAAAAAACTGAAGAAGAAGGAGCTGGTCGCGCGACAGGCTTCCAGCCGCGGCGGCACTCTGTACTGCCGGGACCGCGGCGGGAGAATCGAACTGGCCGGAAAAGCCGCGCTGTACTCCGTCGCCGAGATTTTTCCTGGAGAATAACGCCGAGAGGGGAAAACAATACCGCCAAGAGTCCGCCGGATGGACGTTCGGAACTCCGTCTGCGGCAGGAGATCCCCGGCTTTTCGAAACGGTTCGCCGGGGATTTCTTTTCTACGAGACGCAACGACACGCAACCATATGCTCCGAAGCGTCCCCGACCCGTCGCAGGGACGGACTCTCCGCAAAGCACTCCTTTCGCGCGCACGGGCAGCGGCCGGCAAAAACGCACCCTTCCGCGGCCTCGCCCGTCGAATCCCCTTCCTCCTTCATAATCAGGCGCGCCGTTTTTCGTCTCGGGTCGATGCGGGGGATGGCGGAGAGCAGCGCTTGTGTGTAGGGGTGCAGAGGGGAGCGGCAGAGTTCGTCCGCCGGGGCCGTTTCGACGATCGTCCCGGCGTACATCACCGCGACGCGGTCGCAGAGATATTCCACCAGCGAGAGATCGTGCGTGATGAAGAGCATCGTCAGGGAGAAGCGCCGCCGCATCTCCGCGAGCAGGTTCACGATCTGGGCCTGCAACGAGACGTCGAGCGCGGACACCGCCTCGTCGGCGAGCAGAAACTCCGGATTCGGCATGAGCGCCCTGGCGATGCCGATCCGCTGACGCTGCCCTCCGGAAAACTCGTGAGGATACCGGCGGAGATGCTCGCCCCGCAATCCCACGGTCTCCAGCAGCTCCGCCGCGCGATCGGTCCGCTCCTCGCGCCCCCCTATATTGTGGATGTCCAGCGGCTCGCAGAGAATGTCCCGGACGGTCATCCTCGGAGAGAGCGAGGCGAACGGGTCCTGAAAGATCACCTGGCAGCGCCGTCGCAGCCTTTTCATCTCTCTCGGGGAGAAGGCGAGAATGTTCTCGCCTTCGAAGAAAACCTGACCGGAGTCCGGCTCCGTCAGGCGGAGAATGCTTCTGCCGAAAGTGGATTTGCCGCTTCCGGATTCCCCGACGAGGCCGGTCGTCTCTCCTTTTCGCAGTGCGAGCGAAACGTTGCGGAGCGCCCTCACGACCTTCCGCGGTTTTCGGAAGAGTCCTCCGCCGACCGGGTAGCTTTTGGAGAGATCGAGCGCCCGTATCCACTCCGGGGCGGGCGCCCCCGGACTGCGCGTCATGCGGTGCGCACCGATGCGGCGTCGTCCGCCTCCACCCACGGAAGAGAGGACGCGAGCGCGCCGTTCAGTTCCGCCGCGCGATGGCACGCGCTCTCCGAGGAACTTCCGGGTATGCGCCGCTCCAGGCGCGGCGACGCCGTCTCGCACGCAGCCGTCGAAAACTCGCACCGCGACGCGAAGGCGCACCCTTCGAGCGCCGTTCCGGGCGGAGGAACGCTCCCCGGTATGGCGCGAAGAGGAACGCCTTTGCCGAAGGACGCGGCCGTCGCCGGCATGGAGTGCAGCAGCCCGGAGGTGTACGGGTGCGCCGGCGCGAAAAAGACGGAGCGGATCGGCGCGTTCTCCACGATTTTTCCGGAGTACATCACCAGAACGCGGTCGGCGATTTCCGAGACCACGCCGAGATCGTGGGAGATGAAGAGCACGCTCATATTCATCTCCTCCTGCAGCCCGCGGATCAGGTCGAGAATTCCGGCCTGCGTGGTCACGTCGAGCGCGGTGGTCGGTTCGTCCGCTATCAGCAGCTTCGGACGGCAGGCGAGCGCCATGGCGATCATGACTCTCTGCCTCATTCCGCCCGAAAACTGCCTCGGATAGTCGTCGAACCGGCGTTTCGGGTCGGGAATGCGCACCCTGTTCAGCAGTTCGAGCGCCTCCCTTTTGGCTTCGGAGGGCGCGACGCGCTTGTGGACACGCAACGCCTCGGAGACCTGATACCCCACGGTGAGCACGGGGTTCAGCGACGTCATGGGCTCCTGAAAGATCATGGCGATTTCGTTTCCGCGGATGGAACGCATGGTCGCCTCGGATTGCCGCAGCAGATCGACGGCGCCGTGCTTCGGAGAGTGAAAGAAGAGGTTGCCCGAAACAACGCCGCCGCTCCGCTCGACGAGGCGAAGTATGGAGAGGGAGGTCACGGACTTCCCCGATCCCGACTCTCCAACAAGGGCTGCGGTCTCTCCCTGTCCCACGGTAAACGAGATATTGGATACCGCCTCCACCGCGCGCTTCCCGTCGCGGAACGCGACCGAGAGATTGCGCGCTTCCAGAACGAACGCGCCCTGTTTCGACTCTTCTTTCATCGTATTCCCTCCCTGAATTCGTCGTCGCTACCGAGAGACCGTTATGTTTCCCTTGTGGAAATCAAGCACGTACGGAATGTGTCCGGGGAGCGGCTTCCAATCGACGTCCTTGCGCATTCCCCACGATTCGTAGGGCTGGTAGAGTATGGTGAAGGGAGCCTCCTCGGCGATGTACTCCATGATCTCTCTGTAATACTTCAGGCGCTCCGCCGTATCCATCGAATACCTGAAGTTGTTCCACAGCTCCTCGTAGCTCGCGTACCCTTTCGGTTTCGCCGGATCCCACGATTTGGCGGTGATACGCGCGCCCGTGGGGCTCCACATCGTGCCGTACGATCCGACGGGATCCGGGAAGTAGAGGGGGTTCGACCAGATGCGCGCCTCCATGTCCTCGTCGTCTCCGGTCCACCTGTCCAGAACATTGATCTCCATCGTCACGCCGACCTCCGCCCACATCTCGCGGATGGCCTGAACGGCGAGCAGCCCGTTCGTGTAGTACGTGGCCTGCGTGTCGAAGCGGATGGGGGTTCCGTCGTATCCGGCCTCCTTCAGCAGCTGCCGCGCCTTCTCGGGGTTGTATTCGATGGTGCGCCACGAGGGGTCGTACAGCGCGCCGAACTGGGGGAACGTGTGGTATTCGGGAACGCGGGCCTTTCCGTGCCAGAGCGCCTCGTTCAGCAGATCGCGGTCGATCGCGAGGCTGAGCGCCCGCCGGAGCCGCTTGTCCGCGAGCTTGGGGTTGTTCGTCTTGAAGAACGCCACGTGGAATATGGGGGTCTGCATCCCTTCCACTTTCAGCTCCTGGTCCCGTTCGATCGTGCCGATCTGGTCGGGGGGAACGTTGGTGATGATGTCCACCTCGCCGTTTTTCAGCGCGGTGATGCGGGCGGCCATCTCGTTGATCCGTGTGACAGCGGCTTTCTCAAGGTCGGGCTTCTCCCCCCAGTACTTGTCGAAGCGCTCCCATACGAGCTTCTGCCCCGGAACGAACTCCGTGATCGCGTACGGCCCCGTGCCGACGGGCTTCAGGCCGAAGGCTTCGAAGTCGCTGTCTTCGGCGACGTCGGGAGATCCCGTGAGCCCCTTGATGTACTTCTCCGGCACGATCATCGACTGCTGCACGTTCAACAAAGTCAAAAGGATGGGGTCGGGCCGCTTCGTGTGTACTCTCACGGTGTAGTCGTCCACTTTTTCCACCTTCTCCATGTTGGAGAAGTACTCCCTGCTTCTGGTCACGTAGGGGGGGAAGGTGGGGTGGAACATCCTGTCGAGCGAGAAGACGACGTCGTCCGCCGTCATGGGGTCGCCGTTGTGGAAAAACACGTCTTTGCGCAGCCGCAGTTCGATCGTCGTGGGCGAAAGCATCTCCCAGCTCTCGGCGAGGCAGGGCCCGAACTCCGGCTCCACCGCGCGCGCGTTCTTGCCTATGAGGGGCTGGAAGCTGTTGAAGTACTGCATCGACCCCACGTTGGAGTGGTCCTTCCCGGGGTCGACGTATTCGCGCATGTTCGCCGCGCCCACCCTGATTTCAAGCGCGCTGCACTGGGCCGCGACCGCGGCGACGGCAAGCGCTCCAAGGACGACCAATAATCTTTTCCCGTTCGTTTTCATCTGTTCCTCCTTATTATCACGATATTTTCTTTCTTCGGAGAAAATCACACGCTTTCGGCGCAGTGCGTTCGGACCATATGCACCTCCTTTTCGGCGAGATCGTCCAGCGAAACCGCGTTGCACCGCATGTTGTGGCTCAGGATGAACCCGGCCGCGTTCTCGAGACGTTCAACGCTCTTCCACGGAAGACATTCGGAACCTTCGTTCTCCCGGTTGCCGCTCTCCACGCGGATGGCGCGCATTCCCATCCGGAAGGCTCCTTCAATATCCGTCTCCGGCGTATCGCCGATCATCACCGTCTCCTCGACGGTCGTGCCCATTCGTTCGAGGGCCATGGAGAACAGCGCGGGGAAGGGTTTGCCGATGATCGTCGCTTTTTCCCGGCCGCATGCCTCCAAAAAGGCTCCGATGGCCCCGCATCCCGCGCGGAAGCCGTCCTCGTCGGGCAGAAGAGCGTCGGGGTTGGTCAGAATCAGCCGGGTCCCCTTTTCCAGCAGCTTCGCTCCTTCGGAAAGGTCCTTCACTGTCAGCGATTCGTTCATCGAGACCACAAGGAAGTCCGGAGCGTCCTCATCCTCGACGAGTCCGGCCGTGCGAATTTCTTCACGGAGCGCGCCGCTCCCCAGTACCTTCACGCCGCTTCGCGGCGCCGTGCGCGCAATCCAGCGGGCGGTCGCGTACCCCGAGGTGACGAACTCCTCCGGAGTGCAGGAGACGCCGAACCCGGCCATCTTTTCGGCATACTGCTCCCGTGTGCGATGCGCGTTGTTCGTGACGAACGTAACCGGAATGCTCGCCTCCTTCATCTTTTGAATGAAGACGTCGCTGCCGGGGATCAGTTCGTCGCCTCTCCAGACCACGCCGTCGAGATCCAGTGCGATTCCCCTCACCGGAAAAGCGAAGGAGGCTATACGCCGCTCTTCGACGGCCTTCCTCGCGGACGTTCTTCGCCGCCGGAAGCTCCCGAAAACCCAGCGCGCCCCTCTCCGCCGCAGCGGCATCGTCATCGTCGCGGGCTGCGATCCGAACGTGGAAAGTGAAATCTCTTCCCCGAGTTCGAGCGCCCCCCACACCTCCGAAGGGTGCGACGGCGTGCAGAAGCTCTCCGTCAACGATTGGAGAGAAAAAAAAGCGACGTCGTCCACGCTCTGCCACGTATTCTGGTGCACGTGCCCCGAAACGCAGAGGACGACATGCCCGCACTCGGCGAACAGCTCCCTCAGTGCGGGGGCGTTGGGGTCGAAGGCATACTCCGGGGCGTCCTCGAAGTAGTAGTTTCCGGTCATGCAGGGAGCCGCCAGGGGGAAGTGAGTGAAGACAACCGAGGGAAGCGACGTGCTTTCCAGAGTGCTCCGGAGCCACTCGATGTCCGAACGCAGCGCTCCCCTGCACGGGTCGGGGTACGGAATGAACGTGTTCGCGTTCCAGAAGACGAGACGATACCCGCCTATGTCGATGCTGTTGCTGGAAACCCTTGCGCCGAGAGCCCTCTCGTTGTCCGCGGCCGTCAGATTGACCACGTCGTGGTTGCCGAGGATATGGCGCAGGGGAACGTCGAGATCGGAGAATATCCGTCCTACCTCCTGCTCCCGCAGAAAATCGCTCTCCCTGTCGACGTCCGATATCCTGTCGCCGAGATCCACCGCCAATTCCGGTTTGATCTCGTTGGTCCGGCGGACGAAGCCGTCGAGGAGCCAGAGCGCGCTCTCTCCCTTTTTCACCGCCACGTCCGGACCGTAGTGAATGTCCGTAACCAGATGAATCCGCACTTTTTCCTTCATTGTTTCCTCCTTCTCTTCTTTCAACGAATCTTCAGGAAGTCTTCACGTCGAGCGCTTCCCGAAGCCAGTCTCCCAACAGAAGAATCACCAGCGCCACCGCCACGACGAAGAACGAGGGCGACGCGACCAGCCACCACGCGTCGGCCATATAGTCGCGCCCCTGCCCTATCATCGAACCGAGAGAAGCCGTCGGCGGCTGTACCCCGAGCCCCAGAAAGGAGAGGGTCGACTCGAGCAGCACGATGTTGCTGAAGTTGAGGGTGAACATCACGATAAGGGGAGAGACGATGTTCGGCGCTATATGCGAGAGGGCGACGCGGAGGTTTCCCGCGCCCATCGAGCGGCTCGCCGTCACGAAGAGGCTCTCCTTCAGACCGAGCGTCTGCGCCCGGATCAATCGCGCGTACTGCTCCCAGTAGGCGATGCCGAGAACGGCCACGAGCACGTGCAGCCCCGAACCGGCCACGGCGACGATGAACACCGCGATGAGCGTGAAGGGGATGGCGATCTGCGCGTCCACGAACCCCATGATGGCCGTATCCGTCCACTTCCCCCCGAGGCCGGAGAGAAGGCCGAGCCCTCCCCCGATGAACGCGCCGATAAGGCTTCCCAAAAACGCCAGCCCCATCGAGACCCTGAGCGCGTACAGGCAGCGGGAGAGAATATCGCGCCCCAGCTCGTCCGTGCCGAGGATGTACCCGGACACGGCGCGCTCCATCCCGACGGGAGGACGAAGCCTGTACAGCAGCTTCTGCGCGCTGGGGGAGTGCGGAGCGATCAAGGGGGCGAAGACGGCGAGGATCACGAAGAGCAACAGCAGTCCCATGCAGATTCTGCTCGTCGGAGTGGACTTCGCCCACAGAGAGAGCGGATGCGAAGGAGAACGGTATCGCACTTTCGCCGCTTGGAGCGTTCGGCCGTTTTCCAGCGTCGTCATCGCTCACGCCCCCCTGCCGATCGCCGGATCGATCACGGCGTAGGCTATGTCCACGATGAAATTGATGAGGATGACGACGCTGCCCACCAGAACGACGCCGCTCTGAAGAAGCGGATAGTCGCGCTTGATGGCCGCGAAGACCAGAAGCTCTCCCATTCCGGGCCATGAGAACACGCTTTCCACGACCACCGCGCCGGAGACCAGTCCGGCCACCTGAAGCCCCACGACGGTGACGACGGTGATCAGGGCGTTCCGGAGACCGTGAATGGAAATCACGGAGAACTCGCTCACTCCTTTCGCCCGGGCCGTCCTTATGTAGTCCTGCGAGAGCACGTCCAGCATGGCGCTTCGGGAAAAACGGACGAGCGAGGCGATCAGCGTGGAGGACAGCGCCGCCACCGGCATGACGTAGTGCCTCCATGTATCGCTTCCCCCGCTCGGGAAGATGCGGAAGTGGAAGCTGAAGACGAGGAGCAGCAGAATGGCCAGAACGAAGTTCGGAATCGCGTACCCTAAAAACGCGCCCGCCTGGATGAGAAAACCGGAGAACGCCTTTCTTCGGATCGCCGCGAGAATACCCAAGGGAACCGCGACCGCGAAGGAGAGCAGCATCGACAAGCCGCAGAGCCGCAACGTCGCGGGAAATCGCCCTGCGTAGAGTTCGGCGACCGGTTGTCTGAAGTGAAAGCTCGTCCCCATTTCGCCGCGAAGAAGCTTGCCGAAGTACGCGAGATACTGCGCCCCCCACGACGCGTCAAGTCCGTAGTAGCGGGTCAGAGCCGCCTTCGCCTCGGCGGTTCCGCCCTCCGGCATGATGAAGTCGATGGCGTTCCCCGATACGCGCGAGGCGAAAAAGGCCAGGGTGAAAATCAGCCACAACGTGATGCCCGCTTTGATGAACTTGCCTAGAATATATACCGCCATGCGAACCTCCCGAAAACGTACTTCATCGAATCCGTCGGGGGCATTGTACGGGCGGGGAGTAACGAGAGAAGCCAAAAAATGTAAAAGAACGACGACAAGTCAGCCGGATGAGGGGAGATCCCGCATGATCGTATACAAAAAACGAAAAAGCGCTTCAATGGAACGGCTCACGACCGGTTTGTCCGGAATTCGCTCCATTGAAGCGCTTTGACTTTGCTTGCGGAGTAGAAGCGATTTTTTTGTTCTCCTTACCCCCGGCGCTGCTCGCCGCCGAAGAGCCAGCCGCTCGCCAGAGCGGTGAAGGGGGCGACCGTCACCAGGCCGAAGCTCCCCACCAGCGTGTGCAGTATCTCCGCCGAGACGTACTGCATGTTCAATATGTTCGCCAACGGGATTCCCTGCGCGACGAAGACCAGCAGCAGGCTCGTGTAGCTCCCGGTGTACGCCAGCAGCAGCGTCGTCGTCATCGTCCCCACGACCGCGCGCCCCACGGTGAACCCCGACATGATCAGCGCCCTTCTCGTTATGTCCGGCTTCTTCTCCGCTATCTCCCGCATCGCGCTCGCCACGTCCATCGCCAGGTCCATCACCGCCCCCGAAGAGGCCAGAAAGATGCCACCCAGGAAGATGCGCGTCAGGTCGAGGTGCGCGAAGCCGCTGTAGAGCAGCGTCTCCGAGAAGGGCTTCACCGCTCCGTGGATGCGGAACTCCCCCCCGAAGTAGAGCGACAGGCCGCAGGTGAGCAGTATCCCCAGAGACGACCCGAGGAACGCCGCCAGCCCCTTCCGGTTCACTCCGCCCACGAGGAAGACGATGGCTGCGGTGAGCGCCAGGGCCGTACCGAGCGAGATGAGCACGGGGTCCATTCCGCTCAGGTAGCCGGGGAGCAGCACCTTCCAGATCATCAGGCCGGTGAAGAAGAAGGAGAGCAGCGCCCTCGCCCCGGTCCACCCGCCGAAGAGGAGCAGCAGGCCGCAGAAGAGGAGCAGCAGCCGGAGCTGCGTGTCCAGCCGGTAGTGGTCGAGCACGTTCGCCTTGGCGACGCGCTCTCCGTCCCCGTCCACGACGGCGAAGGCGACGTCGCCGGGGACGAAGACCTTGTCCAGCTCCAGACGCCCCATGAGGTGGTTCACCGCGTCGGTTCGAACTCCCCTGAAGCGGCCTTCGAGAATTTCGATGCGCAGCCCCTGGTCGCCGGTGCGCACGATGCCGAACTGGCGCATGTTCGCGTCGTCCGTCGAGAGAACGCGGACCTTGACGCGCTCGGCCGAATCCGGCGTCTCCCTCCAGGACGGGACGAAGAAGAGAGCAAGAGTGAGCAGCAGAAAAACGAACGTCAAAATGTGATCCCGCCGTGTCGATTCCATAATATAAAGCCTCCCTTAAGCAGACATCCGATTCGCGTTTTTTTGCGAATCGTTATGGTCGCTTAGGCGGCAGTGCGAAGCCTCCCGGCCCCGTAGGGCGCGTGCGGATGCTGCCGGCCGCCTTCCAATGATGAAGGCCGGAAGGATTCGCGTCCCCCCGGCCTTCGGTCGTTTCGATTACCCGGTTCGTCTACCGCACGCCGAGGATGGACATGGTCTTCCAGGCGACGTCCGTGTTGTCGTAGTACCCGGCGAACAGCTCCGAGCCGAGCCCCTTCGCGAAGATGGGCACGGGGATGCCCGTGTGGGCGTAGGAGGTCCAGCCGATGCCGGCCTTCCGGTTGAGGATGTGCGTGATCTTCACCGACAAGGGCTCGTACCCGCCGTAGAGCAGGAAGGTCGCTTCATCCCGGGCGCGCTCCTTCTTCTCCAGCATGCTGTCCTCGAATGCATGGCGCAGCTCGCCCAGTTCAAGGTCGGAGAGGGTCATCGAGAGGGCGATCCTGGCCGCGTCGTCGCCGGCCTTCGCCTTCTCTTCGAGCGCCTTGCGCTCCTCGGCGGTCGCCGTGCGGAGCCCGAAGGACTCTTCGATCATCGGCGCCATCTTCTCGAACGTCTTCTCGGCGCCCTTGCGGAACTCGGTGATCTTCTTGTCGAACGACTCGTACGACTCCTTCTGGTGCGCGATCTTCTCGAAGAAGGTCTCGTACTGCGTCCCGGCGAAGCCGATGCTCATGCCGCCCGTCTCGTGGTCGCCCACGACGACGATCAGCGTCTCGTCCGGATGCTTCTCCGCGAAGGCGATGGCCTCCATCACCGCCGCGTCGAAGGCGAAGGTGTCCAGAATGGCCGCCGCCGCGTCGTTCGCGTGACAGGCCCAGTCGATCTTGCCGCCCTCGACCATCATGAAGAAGCCGTTCGGGTTGTCGAGCAGTTCGATGCCCTTGCGTGTGAACTCGGCGAGGGAGAGTTCCTTCTCCGTCTTGTCCATGTCGTAGGGCATGGCGTTGCTGCCGTCGAGCACGGGGTTCACCGCGATGATCTTCGTTCCCGGCTTCGCCGCGAGAATCTCCTCGCGGGTGCGGAGCACCTGGTACCCCTTCTCCTTCGCGACCTCGTAGAGGTCCTTGCGGTCCTTGTCCTTGCCGGTGTGCTGGTGGATGCCGCCGCCCGCGAAGTAGTCGAAGCCGCTGTCGATCAGCTGTTCGCCGATGCCGTAGTAGTCGTTGCGTGAAGGAACGGAGGCGTAGTAGGACGCCGGGGTCGCGTGGTTCAGCGACACGGAGGTGAGCACGCCGACCTTCATCCCCTTGGCGCGGACCATCTGGGCCACGGTGGTGAACTTCCGCTTCTTGGCCGGGTCCATGCCGATGACGCCGTTGTCCGTCTTGAAGCCGGAGGCCAGCGAAGTCGCCGCCGGGGCCGAGTCGGTGATGAAGGAGTTGGTGGAGTACGTGGTGATCATCCCCTGCACCGGAAGGCCGCTCAGGGCCAGCTTCTTGATCGCGGGCTCGCCGCCCGTCCTGTTGATGGAGCCGTTGTAGACCTCCGCCGCGTTGACCTGCTGCAACCCCATGCCGTCGCCGATGAACATGAACACGTACTTCGCCTTCGCGCCGCCCCAGTCGTTGTCGACCCCCGCAGCACAGGCCGCCCCGGCCAGAACCAGCAGAGCGAGCAACGCCAATCCGATCTTGTTCCACAATGAACGCTTCATATCGTTTTCCCTCCTCGAAGAATTTGAGGTCATTATCTTCGGGAAGGGTTACGAAAGAAGCGCGGAAGTGTATCGGGAGGGTAAAACTCGCTCGGGGCGCGCCGGCGCGCCAGCGGTCGTCGAGCTTTTCCAGCCATGTTCCTCCCGAACGCGATCAATCGATCTCGTCGCGAAAACACATCGCAATCAAGTCGTTCCACGAATCAAGCCGTTCCACTTGACGAGCAACATGTTACGTGTTATGTTATGAAACATGTTAATCAACATATCAGGCCCGCGAGGACAAAACTATGAGAAAAACTAAAAATGCGAACGCATACGACACTCTTAAAAATCTTATATTGCAGGAAAAAATAGACTCCGGAAAGCTGCACTCCACCTCCGCCTTGGCCGACTTGATCAACATGGGGAGGGCTCCCGTAGTCGACGCCGTGAAAAGACTGGAATCCGAAGGATTCTTAAGCATTCTTCCTCACCAGGGAATCATGATCCGGGAGATGACCGTCCAGGAGATGCGGCAGATCAACGAGACCCGTTTTGTCTTGGAAACATACATCATGGGACAGATTGCCCCGTCTTTCAGCGCCGAGGACGCGCGCGAACTCGAAAAATGTATAAAAGAAATGGAAAAATGCGCGGAAGAGGAAAAATATTACGACTTTATCGTGCTGGATCATGAAATGCACACGTATCTCTACGATCTTTGCGAGAACGCGTACATGATAGATATCATGAAAAACCTTCGCGATCGAATTTTCACGGTAGGCTACAAAATCGTTGTGCGCCGCGAAGGGCGCATGATTACGACCGTGCAGGAACACAAGGCCATTCTGAAAGCGCTCGAACAAAGGGATCCGCAAATGGCCGCCGAAGCTATGCGCATACATCTGACCAACGGATGGAATCTCATTTTTTGACGATGCAGGCGAAAGATATCCGGAGTCTTTCAAAGCAACGTCATAAACGGAGCACGCACCATCCCGATACCGTCGCAAATCGAAGGAGATGAGCATTTTGGCCGTTTTCAACATGGCGCTATTACAACTCGACACACAGGATGAAAAAGAAACGAACCTACGGCGTATCTCGGAGATGATCGACGAAGCGGCGTCGAAACGGGCCCGTTTCATATGCATGCCCGAGATGGCCAACTATATCGGCATCGGAGACGGCCCATTCAACAACGCCGAGGATATCCCCGGGGGGAAAACCTGCGCTCTTTTCAGCGAAAAGGCGAAAGAGCACGGAGTATGGATTCACGGAGGCAGCATCTGCGAAAGAATACACGATGAAAAAAGGGTTTATAACACCACGGTCGTGATGAACCCCAAGGGAGAGATAGCCGCGAAGTACAGGAAAATCCACCTGTACGACATCGACGTAAAAAACGGTATCTCGTTCAGAGAATCGGACACCATCAAACCGGGCGACGACATAGTGAACTTCGACTCCGATTTCGGTCCCATGGGATTGGCGATCTGCTACGACATACGCTTTCCCGAACTCTATCGCCTGTTGACCCTTCGAGGAGCGAAACTTATTTTCAACCCTGCGGAATTCAACATCTTCACCGGAAAAGATCACTGGGAAAACCTGGTCAGAGCCAGAGCGATCGAAAATGTCTGCTATATGGTCGCTCCGGGGCAGTTCGGACCGAAAAAGACCTTCCACACCTACGGTCGTTCGATCGTCGTCGACCCTTGGGGAAACGTCGTCGCCAAAGCAAGCGACAGGGAGTGCATCGTCATGGCCGAGATCGACATGGACTACGTCGATCATATGAGAGAGCAGGTGCCTTGCGTCAAAAACCGTCGTCCCGAAACCTACAAGTGGTAGCTTCGCTTCATCCGGAAATATCCTTGGCGATTGGTTCTTCTTAAATTATAGGAGGTGTCTACAGTGAAAAAAATCCTTGCTTCGGCGTTCATTTGCCTTTTGGGATTGGGAATTCTTTCTCCTTCGATGGCGAATGTTACGTATAAGGATGAATACAAGCTCAGCTGCAATGTCGCCGAAACAACTCCTCAGGGCAAAGCCGTTGCGCGGTTCGCTCGCCTTGTAAAGGAAGGCACCGGAGGAAAGGTCAATATAAAGATCTACTGGAGCGGACAGCTCATGGCCGGGAAAGCCACGAACGAGCTGCTGCTGATGAAGAAAAACGTCGGAGACTTTTCTTTGTCCTCCTTCATCAACTGGGCTCCTCAATATACGCCCGGCAATCTTTTCCTCCTTCCCTGGTTTATCTCCAGCAGACCGGACAAGTATAAAGCCCTTGACGCCATCGAGGCCGGGAAGGCCGGAAAGATGATCGAAGCCGATATCGCCAAGATGGGGCTGAAGATACTCGCCTGGGGAGAGCAAGGAGCGCGCGAACTCACGAACAGGGTTCGACCGATTCGCACGCCGGAAGATATGAAGGATATAAAGTTCAGAGTTGTCGGAAGCCCCCTCTTCATCGACATTTTCAATCAGCTCGGCGCGAATCCCATGAGCATCAGTTGGGCCGAAGCGTTGACCGCTCTCCAGCAGGGAACCGTCGACGGACAGGAAAACCCCTATTCCGTTTACCTTCCCAATAAAATTTACGAGTTCCAGAAGTATCTGACGGAGTGGAGCTACAACATGGATCCGTTGATCTATGTTGTCCATGAAAATGTGTGGAACGAGTTTCCGGACGACGTTAAAAAAACAATCGCGGACGCCGCGGAAGAATGCGGCTGGTACAACAAGCATCTGGCCCGGCTCGGGCTCGACGACGGAACGGCGGAAAAATGGCTCAGGGAGCATAACCTGTATCCGACGGAGCCCCAGGAAATCAACCCGCGCAAGTTTGTTCAGGATTACGGCGTAGAAGTTACAGTTCTGGGTTCGGAAGAAATCGCCGCATTCCGGGCCAAAATGAATCCCGTCTTCGACAAATGGGTCGACAAGATCGGAAAAGAACTGGTAGCCGCCGCCGAGGAGGACATGGCGAACGCACGGTACTAATCCTCGTCCAGTGGTGGAAGCGGCGCGTTCCCGAATTTCGCTTCCACCACGGCATACAAGGAGGCGTTAGTAGTGAAGTTTCTTGTGAACCGCATTGAAGAAGTTATTGGTACGGTAAGCCTTTCAATAATGACAACAATCGCTTTCATCAATGTGCTTACCAGGTATTTTTTCAGATATTCCATGGCGTTTACCGAAGAACTCACGCTCTATCTCTTCGTCTGGGCGGTGATGATGGGGACTTCCATAGCCTTTCGCGAAGGTTCCAACATGGCGGTGACCTTTTTATACGATAAATTCAACCTGAAAAGTCGCAGAATTCTCGATCTTCTTGCGGGCGTACTCGGGCTGTTCTTCTTCGCCGTGCTTATGTATTTCAGCGTTCTTGAAGTGATGGACGAAATAGAAATGAACGCCATGACGGAGGCGATAGAGCTTCCCATGTGGTGGTTCACAGGCGCTATGCCGATCGCCTCGGCCTTTATTCTGTGCAGGATCGCTTCACGTATCCGCAAAACGCTTTCCGCTTCGCCAATCGAATGAAGGAGGATACGGTATGGCTTCCCTATTCCATGATCCAGCATTGTGGGCCGTCGTCCTTTTTTTGGCGCCGCTCCTTCTGAGAGTACCTATCGCCATCTCTTTGGGTTTTTCGTCGATAATTATCGCTTATTTTTGGAACCTTGGCATTGACATGCTCAGCTACAACTTTTTTGCAAATATCGTAAAATATCCACTTCTTGCTGTGCCATTTTTTATACTCGCAGGAAATATAATGGATAAGGCAAGTATCGCGGATAAAATAATAATTTTTATTAAAGAGCTTGTCGGCAAGCTTACGGGAGGGCTCGCCATCGCGGCGATCGGCGTCGCCGTCTTTTGGGGCGCCGTCAGCGGTTCGACGGCTGCGACGGTTGCAGCCATCGGGGTGATCCTTATTCCCGGAATGGTCGACGCCGGATACGACAAGCCTTTTGCCACCGCGGTGGTTTCGGTGTCCTCGGGCCTTGCCATTATTATTCCGCCAAGCATCACCTTCATCCTGTATGCGGTGATTACCGGCGTTTCCGTAGGCGCGATTTTCGCCGCCGGTTTCCTGCCGGGATTCGTTATCGCGGCTTTTTTGATGGTGAGCGCGTATCTTACAAGTAAAAAACGAGGCTACAGAGGAGAAGAACGCAAAAACGGTCTCAAAGGCGTGTTCATTGCGGCAAAAAACGCCTTCTGGGCTCTGATGACGCCCGTTATCATCCTTGGAGGAATTTACGGCGGAGTGTTCACGCCGACCGAAGCGGCCGCCGTCGCGTGTTTTTACGGCCTCTTCGTAGGCACGGTGATCTATCGCAGGATCGGGTGGATCGAACTGTATCAGATTCTCGTCGAGACCCTCAACGCAACGGCCACGGTAATGATAGTCGTAGCCACCGCCGGACTCTATTCCTGGATCGGCTCGACCGTCGGAGTTATCGAAAAAGCCTCCGCGCTGCTTCTCGGAGTATCTTCCAACCAGTACGTCCTTCTCTTCATGATTTATTTTATCCTTTTCATCGGAGGAATGCTGCTGGACGGAGTTTCCATGCTCTACGTCTTCATGCCCATCCTGATGCCTCTGATGAAACGGTTCGGATGGGATCCGGTATGGTTCGGAGTCATGGTCACGACGATGGTCGCGGTGGGGACCATCACCCCCCCCGTAGCTATGAATCTCTATGTAGGATGTCGCATAAGCGGTTTAACCATAGAGGAACTCACGCCCCCCGTACTTCCTCTGCTTGTCGCCACGCTTTGCGCGCTCGCCTTTCTGACGTTGTTCCCTTCCATTACGCTTGTTTTGCCCCGTTACTTGGGCCTCATGTAGCGATGCCGGTATCATCAAACTCTTTGGAGGTGGCTTTATGAAACTGCTTGAGATGAATATGACGGACTTTCAGGCCGAGTTCAAGGAACCGAAGACCGTAATCATTCCCGCCGGAGCGTGCGAAGTATGGGGGCCTCATCTTCCCCTCGGAGCCGACGCGATCATGGCTGAAGAAATAGCGAATCGCCTCGCCGAACGAATGGGATGGATCGTCGGCCCGACGCTTCCCGTCGGCGATTCCACCATGGTATGGGGGCCCGGAACGATTACGGTCCGCCCCGAGAGTTTCAAAATGTACCTTGAGGACATTTGCGAATGCCTCGTTAAGCACGGAGCGCGCCGCTTTTGCTTCGTCAGTCCCCACGTAGCCAACATGCCCATCATTTCCCAAGTGGCATGGAAGTTGAAGCTCGAACACGATGTGGATTGCTGTATCTTCGACTGGTGGCGCATCGTGCAGCCCGTCGCAAGAGAAAAGAAAATTCTGGATAACGACGGCGTGATGGCCCATGGACATGCCAGCGAAGCGGGCACCTCGTGTTTTCTGTACACCAGGCCGGATCTGGTCAAGACCGATCGGCTTCAAAAAGTAACCCCTGCGATAACGAACGATTTCCCCGAGTTTCAGCAATTTACCCCTTTCGCATGCTACGGCGACCAGTACATGCTCGGCGACGCAACATGCGCATCCGTCGAAAAAGGGAAAGATCTCGTCGAAGCGACGCTTGACCGAATGGTGGAATTCCTTGAACAGTGGAATCCCGTAAGCAACAAAGAGATCTATCGAGTCGAACCGTAACATATAACAACTTAAGGAGAGAAAACGATGATTATCAATAAGAATGTTATGACCCTTTCAAACGAAGAGTTGGCGGTTTGCCTCGATGCGGAGCCTGCCACGATCGGACATTTTCATAATTTCGGCTTTAACACAGTCCCATTCTTCACCTCCATACCGAAGAAAAGGGTTATCGGACGCGCCATAACGGTAAAAATCCCATCTCTGGACTCCACGGTTCTCCATAAAGTAACCGAGATGGTCGGTCCCGGAGACATTCTGATGATAGACAGAGCGGGAGATCAGCAGTACGCGGCTTTGGGCGGCCTGGTCTCCTACGCGCTGAAAGTCCGCAAGGTCGAAGCGGTTATCATCGACGGGGCGGCCACCGACATCGACGAAATAAGAGAAATGGGGCTGTTGGTCTTTTATCGGCGGCTCTCCGCCATCACTACGCGCCTTGCCGGTACGGACGGCGAGATCAATACGACGATCAGCTGCGGCGGGGTAGTAGTGAATCCCGGCGATATCGTTCTCGCGGACGAGAACGGCTTCGTCGTCATGCCTCCCGATGAGGCGAAGGCGCTGTGCACCGAAGCCGTCGAAAAACATCAAAACGGGGAACCGGGAATACGGGCCAAGCTCGACGCCGGCGCCCGCATGGCCGACCTTACTCGCGCGAATCAGATAGTTGCCAAAGCAATGGAGAAATAGCCCTTTTCCCTTGGAATACAAGCCGACGACCGGGAAGAGTCATGCACGCTCTCCTCTTGCTCTTCCCGGTCCTTGAGAGAAAACAAGCTCCTTTGCACGCGATAAGCCTCATGATCAATACAAGGAGGTGTTGCATCGTGACGAAGAAAGTGAATGTGGCGATCGTCCAACGAAGCGGCGCAGGAACGACGGATGAAAACTTAAGAGAGATGAGCCGTTTGGTGGAGGAGGCCGTTAAGAGTTTTCCGCATCTCGATGTCATCGTGTTCCCCGAATATTGTTACTTCGCCCCTACCACTATGGAAGAATCAAAAAAAGTCGCCGAGGAAATTCCGGGGTTTTTTACGGACGCCATGGCATCTCTTGCGAAGAAACATAATGTCAACATCATCCCGGGAACTTTCATCGAAAATGCCCCGAGCGGCAAGGTCCATAACGCCACCGTCTTCATCGACCGCAAGGGGAAGATTTTGGCGACGTATCGAAAGATCCATCTGATGGATGCGATCGGCTACAAAGAATCGGAGTACGTGGAAGCAGGAACGGAAATGTGCGTTTTCGATTCGGATATAGGCCGGATAGGAATGATGGTTTGTTACGATTTGCGCTTCCCCGAACTGGCGCGGAGCATGGTTTTAAAAGGCGCGGATATCTTGTTCGTCCCGTCGGAGTTTCCCTCGGGCAACCCCTTGCCCCCAAGAACGGATCACTGGGATCTTCTCGTAAGAAGCACCGCTCTATTCAATCTCACGTATGTCGTAGCGTCGAATCAATACGGACCTCTTCATAAAGACAACCCGTTCGGACGGTCGTCGATAGTCGACCCTTGGGGAACGATAATCGCGGCGGCAAGCGGAAGGGAGGATATAGTGTATGCCGCGCTCGATATGGACTATCAGCAGCAGGTACGAGACAGAGTCGCAACTTGGGTAAATAGACGTCCGGAAGTATATGAACTGTAATGAAGGAGGATATGGGAATATTATGAGAAAGATATTTCTTTTAACACTGTGCGCCGTGTTGTTCCTAGTTGTGGCTTTTCAAAAAAATGTTGCGTTCGCCGCAGCAGCCGACGAGTATCAAAAATTAACGCTCAAGTTGAGCACTTCCGCATCGGATCTCGGCGTCGACGCTTTAGCGGCGAAGATGTTCGGCGAACTCTTGGACAAGGCGAGCGATGGGAAGATAAAAGTGAGAGTCTTCCCGAACGCGCAGCTTGCGGGCGGAAGCATGCCCAAAAACATTGCGCTGCTCGCTCAAGGCGGGCAGTTCGAAATGGCCGTTCTTTCGGCGAGCGTGCTGGGAAATCTCGACGAAAAGTTTCTGACCGTCGGAGTTCCCTTCACCTTCGCGAATTATGAGGAAGTGAACAAACGTCTCGACGGAACCGGCGGGAAATGGCTGACCGAGATGCTTGAACCAAGGGGTATCGTGTACCTGAGCGCGATGCACAATGGTTTGAAGCAGCTCACGAACGGCAAGCGCGAGATTCGGACTCCCAACGATCTTCAGGGATTGAAAATTCGTATCCCCGGAGGCGAGGTTGGAATTAGAACGTTCAAGGCTTTCGGGGCCGATCCCGTGGCGATGAGTTGGACGGAATTGTTTACGGCTCTTCAGCAAGGGACGGTGGATGGTCAGGAAAACAGTTATCAAACGATCGACGCGGGCAAGCTCTATGAAGTGCAGAAATTTTTGACGCAATGGAATTACTGTTATGATGGCTACTTCTTTCTTATGAATAAAAAGGACTGGGATAAACTCAATGAACCAACGAAAGAATTGATCAAGGAAAAAGCCGTCGAAGCCGCTCTTTGGGGAAGAAAGTACCTCGAAGACGGGGAACTCGCGCTGAAGAAGAAATTTGTTGAAAATGGCGTAACGATAACCGAACTCAGCAACGAAGAGTTGCAGGCATTCCGTACGTTCATCAAACCAATCCAGGAATATTTTATCGATAAATTCGGTATAGAAGCCGCTGCAGCCTGGGGGCTTGAGAAGTAACTGGAACGATGCCCGTTTAAAACAAGTACAACCTGATGGATTTTCATGCCGTTAGGTTGTACTTGTTTGAACTTGTTTATAAAATTAGAATAGGAAAGGATCGAGATTTGAAATGAAAAAATTCTATGCAAATCTTGATGAAAATATAACGGTAATCGTTTTGTTATTTATGCTCTCCCTTGCTTTTATTAACGTAATAGCGAGGTATGTATTCAGAGCATCCATTTCCTCTACTGAAGAGATAACGACTATGCTCTTGATTTTGGTGAGTACTTTAGGTTCGGGCATTGCCGCAAAAAGAAAAGCGCATCTTGGTTTAAGCGCGTTGACCGATCTCCTGCCACAAAAGTACAGAAAATTTGTCGATTTTTATGCGAATGTTTTAGGGGCTCTAATAAGCGTTATTCTCTTTTGCACAGGTATCACCATGGCGGCCAATGAGTACGCGCTCGGGCAGATTTCGATCGGCTTGCAAGTACCTACGTGGATCTATTGCATGTTCATTCCTATCGGCGCCGCTTCCATGACATACCATTTCGGCAAAGTAGCGTACTTATCGTTATTTAGTGGAAAAAACCCCGTGCACATTCGAAGCGATGAATAATAATTGTCCTTGAATACAATAATATTGAATCTCTTCAAACTGCCTCTACGAGCTGGTCGCGACGAGAAGAAGCGTCTTGTTCTTAATACCGACGCTTGAATTTTTAAGACTCTACGGAAGGAATTGGTCGAAATGGTTGGTATTGTGCTCTTCGCATCTTTTGCCATACTCGTTCTTCTCAATATCCCGATAGGGGTATCGCTGGCCGGGGCGGGGTTGTTGGCATTGATTCAAATGGACATGAATTTCAATATTTTCCCGAACATCTTTTTCGCCGCCACCAGCCCTTTTGTGCTGCTCGCCATCCCTTTTTTCATTTTGGGTGGAAACATCATGGAAAGAGCCGGCATATCGCAAAAACTCATCGCCTTTGCTCAATCCTTTGTCGGTCACATACGCGGAGGGCTGGCCATCGTATGTGTCGGCGTAACATGTTTCTTCGCGGCGATATCCGGTTCGGGTCCTGCGACGGTAGCGGCTCTCGGGGTAATCATCATTCCCGCGATGATCAAAGTAGGCTATCCACCGGCGACAGCCGCGGCGCTCATGGCCACCGCGGGCGGAATCGGAGTGATTATCCCTCCATCGATATCGTTTGTCATTTATGGTTCGGTAACCGGCGTTTCTATCGGAAAATTATTCATAGCGGGTATCGTTCCCGGGATTTTAATGGGAATCAGCCTTATCTTGGCGACGTTCTTCATAACAAGAAAAACAAAACTCGACAAGCTGCCTAAAACCACGTTCAAAGAGCGTTGGTTCGCATTTAAAGACGCGTTATGGGGTTTGATGATGCCGGTGATCATTCTCGGCGGGATTTACGGCGGGATTTTCACCCCGACGGAAGCGGCTGCTGTAGCTGCCGTATACGGCTTGTTCATAGGTTTTTTTATCTACAAATCGCTTGAACTACACCACTTGAAAGAGATCGTCCTTACTTCGGTTACTCAAACCGCCGTAGTTATGTTTATCGTAGGAATGGCGAATTTTTTCGGATGGGTGATTACTATCGAAGGTTTGGCCGCCGAAATAGGCGATATGTTGCTCAAGCTGGCGGGAGGAAATTTATATTTATTTCTTGCTATAGTAAATATTCTCTTATTGCTCGCCGGCTGTGTTCTTGATGGCACCTCCGCTCTCTATATCTTGTCTCCCATCATTTTACCCATTGCAACAAAACTTGGATACGATCCTCTTGTCCTCGGGGTTCTCATGGTGATGAACCTGGCGATAGGAATGGTCACTCCGCCGGTTGGAGTAAACATTTACGTCGCATGCGGCATCACGGGTCTTCCATTTAAAGATGTTGTAAAGAAAATAGTACCCTTTCTATTAGCGTCTTTAATAGTTTTGGCTTTTGTTACATATATTCCTATTATTTCACAAATATTGCCGAGTCTTATGGATAAATAGAAAAAACGCCTCTTTCTTAAAGGGCGGCGCGAACTCCATACCCCGCATTTCCCACTTCACGAACCTGTTCGACCTAAGGCGGGCAAAGCCGGGGACGGCGAAGCATCAGGAAAAGACGCCGTATACTCTCTCTCCTCCGATACTTCGATCAGCGAGCGCCCGCCGTACCCGCGCCCTGCGATGGCGCGATCAGGGAGAACAGCTTCCCGGCGACGTCGGTATTGTCGTACTCCCCGGCGAAGAGGGGCGCGCCCGCGCCCTGCGCGAAGACGGGGACGTCGACCCCGGTGTGGGCGAAGGAGGACCACTCGATCCCCGCCTTGCGGTTCAGAATGCGCGTGGCCGTCGTCGAGAGCGGCTCGTAGGGACCGTAGCGGCGCAGATAGTCCCTGTCCCTCTTCCGCTGCTCCTTGGCCCGCATGCTCTGCGCAAAGGCCGTCCGCAGCTCGTCCAGCTCTTCCTCCGAGAGGGCGAGCAGAAGCGCCGTCCGCGCGGCCCCGTCGCCCTTCTTCGCCCTCGCTTCCAGCGCGGCGCGCTCGGCGGGGGAGGGGGCGCGCAGGCCGAAGCACTCCGCGAGCAGCGGCGCCATCCGCTCGAACGTCCGCGCCGTCCCCTTGCGAAAGCGCTCGAGCTTCTCGTCGAAAGACTCCGAAGACTCCCTCTGCGCCGAGAGCGCCGGGAAGAGGTTCGCCGCCGCGCGCTCCGCGTCGACGCGCATGCCGCCCGTCTCGTGATCGGCGAGGACGACGATCAGCGTATCGTTCGGGCGGGCGCGGGCGAAGGCGAGCGCCTCCTTCACCGCCGCGTCGAAGGCCAGCACGTCGCGCACGGCCGCCGCCGCGTCGTTGCGGTGGCAGGCCCAGTCGATCCTCCCCCCCTCGACCATCATGAAGAAGCCGTCCGGGTTGTCGAGCAGCTCGATTCCCCGCTTCGTGAACTCCGCAAGGGAGGGGCTCCCCGTAGGGCGGTCCGTCTCGTACGGCAGCGCCCCGCCGACCGACGCGGCCGCGATGATTTTCGTCCCCGGCCTGGCCGCGGCAAGCTCCGCGCGGGTCCGGAGCACGCGGTACCCCTTCTCGCGGGCGAGGTCGTACACGTCCTTCAGATCGCCCTTCCGCCCCGCGCGCCGGTTGACGCCGCCCCCCGCGAAGTAATCGAAGCCGCTCTCGACCATCTGGACGCCGATCTCGTAAAAGTCGGTCCGGGAGGGACGCGCGGCGTAGAAGGCCGCAGGAGTGGCGTCGTTCAGAAAGACCGACGTGACGACGCCGACCTTCATCCCCCGATCGCGGGCGACTTCCGCGACGGTGGGCAGCTTTTTCGCCCCCGACGGGTCCATGCCGAGAACGCCGTTGTTCGTCTTGAACCCCGTAGCCAGCGCCGTCCCGGCGGCGGCGGAGTCCGTTACGGCGGCGTTCGCCGACCGCGTGGAGATCTTCCCGCGCACGGCAAGTCCGCGCAGCGCAAGCGGCCCGTTTCCGGACGCGACGCTGTACAGTTCGGCGGCCTCGACCTGCGCCTCCCCCATTCCGTCGCCGATGAAGAGAAAGACGTACTTCGCCCGCTCGTTCGCGCCCCCGAAGGCCGCGGCGGCGAAGAGGAGCAGTATAAGCAGAGTCAGTGCGACATAGCGCAATAAACGGTTCATTTCGTATTCCTCCAATGATGCATAAGAGCGTTCATAAATCTTCCTCCAAAAAACGCACTCTCTAAGCAAAGCCTTGAATCGCATTATTTTTCGAAAATGCCGTGTTGACGCAGCTATTAAATTGTCACTCTTTGCGATATATTAAAGAATATCTCCAGAATAAGTGACGTTTTACTTTTATATTTCCCAAAACGCTAATACTTGTCTGCTCTAATTCTTTTATTGTTGAATATTTATCATATTCTAAATGATTTTTCCACAATTCCTTTTCTTCACGTGTCACAGAAAAAGTCCCTCTATGGATTAAATATAAAAATGGATTAAGCATCTTTGCAATAAATGATAAAAAATATTCATATATTGTATCTTTTTTATATAAATCAAGAATTATTAACATGCCGTTGCTCTTCAACTTACCAAAAATGTGCTCTAATACAGATGCATAATCTAAATGATGAAAAGTTGCTATGGATATTATCAGATCATATTTCTCCTCAGTGGTTTTCAAGTATGTTTCAACATCTATATTTATAAAATCCACATTTAAATGATTATTTCTTTTTTTCGCTTCATTAATCATCTTCGGGGACACGTCAATACCTATAACTTTTGAGAACAATGATGAGAGCTTTTTTGTAAATTCTCCCGTACCGCAACCGATATCCAATGCTACCCCTTGTGTTGTATTTATTTTTGACAACAAATACTTTTGATATTGTCTATTATGATCCCAGCAATCTGGCAGTTCCGATATTTTATTAAATTGAGAAATAACTTCTTCCGAAATTCCATTATTCATAGTGTTCCCCTTTAAAAATGAGCATATTACAAAAGAAGCGCATTGTAATATCAACTGAAAAAGAATGATTTCTTATTATTTGCGCCGAACCGGCCCAGGTGTTCTTCCAAACGGCTCCGCTTCAATGACCGTCAGTCGCTTGGTTTCCATCAAGCTCTCTTTCAAACACGCCCACTCGTACGTCGAGCAACCTACAACAAACAGGGTGGCTTTGTCAATATTCCGATTTCTCTCCTATGGAGGGACTGTTTTTCAACCAGAAGCATGATGAGGTCGAGTAGCACTCTTCTCGCTCCTGCTACAATAATAAGGGAAAGACGAGTCGAATCATCTCGATAATCCTGCGGTAGTAACGGGGCTCGTCCCGTCGCAGGCGGTCCCGGCGGCTTTCGACGAGGCCGTGGTCATCGTCCCCCGCACGGGCAGCCCGTGGAAGGCGAGCGGCTCGCCCCCGCCGTAGACGCTGTACAGCTCGGCGGCGATCACCTGCGCCTCTCCTATTCCGTCGCCGATGAAGAGAAAGACGTACTTCGCCCGCTCCGCGCCTCCGAAAGCCGCGAGGACGAAGAGCACCAGCGCGAGCAGCGCTGCGCCGATGGCGCGTAGTATTCTATTCATTCAAAGCTCCTCCTCGGAAAAACCGCACTCTTTCACCAGATCCTCGAAGCGAACCGTTTCTCGCGGTCCCTTCAGCCAGGCGGTGTACGCTTCGAGGTCGCAGACGTCCTCGATTTTTTCGAGGAAATGTGTTCTGCAAGAGGGAAATCCCCCAAAAATGATACGCACCTCCTTCGGCCATTTCTATTATTCAATAAACAATGCTATTTGAACACTGATAAGCGCTTTCTTAGTAGATCTATTGAAGAAGCGATCAAGCAATATTTACTGTTCTTTAATGCAGATTCATTATTCTTGACCATCTTCCCTCAACATTTTTCTTTTGCCTGATCTCAAATAAACGATTATATTCACAACAACGCCTTTGACCCATCTGTTTTCATTCACCCGAAGGGTTGCCTCATGATTGGGCTATACCGCGAGCCGCAGGCGGGTCAGCTTGAGCGACTCGTCTTACGGATTTTCTACAAGATCTTTTCGCGTTCGTACTCGATGCGCTTGAGGCATTTGTTCGCGTTGTCCAGCGCCGAGGCAGTCATCCGGCGACGGACTTGGGCGGTCCAAAGTTCGATGCCGCGCTCATTGTGGTAGAGAACAATATTATGCGCGTACGCTAACATTCTCTCAACCGGAGCATCCAAATCATGGCACTCGTACGTTGCTTCCAGGGAGTTGGCGAGGGCATCATACGCATCAAAAATCTGTTGGCGCGCAGATTTCGTTTCCGACAGGAAATTTGCCTCTATGCTCGCGCCCGACAGCCACTTCTGAAGGGCTTGCCTGATTTCCGCCAAACACCCGGTTACAATCGCTACGATTGGATCCACCAGGTCTAAATAGTGCTCCTTATCGAAGTCGCCGTGGCAATTTTCGATGAGTCCGGCCATGGGGCTTTGCTCCCAGTCCACGATGATGCCATCACCCACGTCTTCTCCGGTCAGCGGGCTCGGCGCGTACTTGCTATCAAGACTTGGATCAATCCAGAGGCTTCGACACGTGTAGTTGGCCTTCTTTTCATCAGCCGCGCTGGCATAAATAAAGGCCCAAACGACATGCGCGTCGGCTTCGCCCCACCTGCCTTTTACCATCGCGTTCCTGGAGTATCGGCGTTTTGCAGTCTTAGCCGTCATGTCCCTGATAACCGCCGCCAGTTCCGGTTTAGTCATGGGACGATTAAGGACGACTTTGATTAAGTAACGTTTGGCCATACCATGGCTGACGTCCTCAATCGAAAAGAGCGTGTAGTCGCTGGACGCGACGCGAGGCGTCACAAGATCCATCAGAGCCTCGCGCATTTCCTTGCCAAGTTGTCGCGCCTGGGGAACGGCTAGCTTGTAGCCCTTCCCTGTCGATTCGATAGTGTCCTTGGCGACTCGCTCCCAATATACAATTTCGCTCTCAGGATCGCAGAGGCATACGATGACTGGAAGCGTATGTCCTAGCCAGTAGTCGACATGTTGCGCATCCGGGCGGTAAATGTAGCAACCATCCTTCGTTTCCCCAAGGTAGCTGCTGCCGGACTTGATCTGTATCGCGAGCAACTGCCCGGTGACCGTTTCATCGTCAATCAATTCGGCGATCGCATCGATTCCGTAGTCGTTGCCAGTCTGCTCTCGCACGGCAAAACCCGCAGCCTCGCCACGTGCTATAACCAAGCCAACGCCTTGACGTTCGACGCGATCAGATCTTTGCGCTTTTACGGGCATGAGTACTAGTCCTTCCTAGGTGGATAGCATAGCCTATCGGGTTGCAGGATGACCAGGAATGAATATAAATCCACAGAACATTCGCTTAACCTGCAAGCCGTAATGGCGCGGTTCTTACGTGAACGAGCGTAGCAAACAGCAAGAATCGCAACATAGGGGAGTCAGGTTGAAGTGCTTGTTCTGCGAATTCGTCTTCTTCTCTTTCTCTTCTTCTTATAATCTCTTTTCCATCCTTATTCTTGATATTTTCATTCCTAGTCGTTGATAAAAATCCATAGCGATCTTGTTAAATCCCCATACATTTAACTCGATTGAAGTGTATCCGTTTTTCTGAGCATAGACTTCAATTTTTTTCATTGCTTCCTTTCCAAAACCTTTATTCTGATACTTATTTACAATCGCTATTTCTTCTATCATTAGTATCCTTTGGTCTCTAATCATTGCATCGTTTTTATATTCAATGTCTTTAATCATAACATATCCAATTATCTCATTTTCTACTTCTAGCTTATATATCTGGTTTTTATCTAATTTATCCTTATAATAATTTATTGTAAAAAAATTATCTTCTTCTTTAAAATATTTCGGTTCATTCTCATAATGCATTTTATGTGTGCTATATCGTATTTCTTTTAACAATGGATAATCATCAAGCACTGCATAACCAAAAATCATCGAACTGTCTCCTTTCAACTTACTAGATCGTGCGGTCAACACGAGTCGGCAGAATAATGGCTATATGGTTTCTTCATTACATCTTCGGGACGCGAAACACCGCCAAGCATTCTCGCATAGAGCGCCGTATCCATAGAGCCTCCGGTTACCCTCCGCGCAAGTCACGTGGGGATGTGTGGTTTCTATACAAGACACCGCCACCTTCCTCTACAGATCGTCGGACTCTTGCCGCCCCGGTTCAAAACGCGGGTGTAAATCTGGGAGCTTTTATGTTCTTGCGACCAAGAAGCTCTTGCATCGTCCTGATTTTGGAGCCACTTTCGAGGAGTTGTGTGACGAAGAAATGCCGTAATGTATGATCAACAGCCCGTTTGGCCGGTCTCGCCTTCCTTACCGCGCCGTTGAGCGCCTTTTAGATGATCGTTTTGTAAACGTGATGCCCTCTTCCTCGCCGGTTCGGGTATTCTTCCAATCGCGCCGCTTTCTTCGATGACCGTCAGTCGCTTGGTTTCCAACAATCTCTCATTCAAACACGTCCACTCGTACATCGAGTAACCTACTACAAACAGGATGGCTTTGTCAATATTCCAATTTCATTCCTGCGACGGGACTGTTTTTCGACCAGAAGCATGATGCGGCCAAGTAATACCCTTTTCGATCCTGCGGCAATAAGGGGAGGACTAGGCGAATCGTCGCAGAACGGTCGTCAAATAAAAGAAGAGCGGGGTAACGATGTTGGTGGGTTGCAATCGGTTCATTCAGCACCTTTCCCCGGAACGACCTCGTTGACGCAGCCTTCTCGCGAGAGCATCGCCTTCCGGTCGAACCGGACGACCGCCAGCGCGCAGAGCGCGAAGAGGTACATGTCGTGCGGCTGGGCGTCGGGCCATATCGGGTTGTTGAGCTGGAAGTGGAAGAGCGCCGCGAGCAGAATGCTTCCACCGGAGGCGTTGAAAATGGAGGCGAGGATCACGCTGACCGCCACGGAGCCGATGAAGAACGGCGCGAACGACCACGCGCTCTGCGGCAGGCCGCTCAGCAGAAACGCGGGCAGATGCCAGACTCCCCATATCACGCCCAAGATCAGCCCCGCCCACAGAGGAGAAAACTTTCGCTGCAGCATCGGGAGCGCCATCCCCCGCCAGCCGAACTCCTCCACGGGCCCCTTGATCAGCGTGAGCAGCAGCGCCGGAAGCAGCGAGCCGAGCGAGTCGAACGGAAACGACCACATGGACAGCTCTCCCCGCAGCGCCGATGCGCTGAAGTAGACCAGCGGAATGCCGAAGAGAAGGAAGAACCACCCCCACGCCGAACAGCGCACGAGCAGCAGGCGTCCGAGATACCGCCGAAACCCTCCGGGGCCGGCATACCGAAGGACGACGAAAAACGCCGCTATCGCCGGGGCGTAGATGGCGAGAATGAAGAGCGGATGGTTGCCGCTCAGCTCGCCGAAGATCGCGACGATCCGCTCCGGAAAGAGCGCGAAGAGGACGAACAGCCCCCACGCCAGCCCGAACGCGATCAGCAAAAAAGGCGCGAGGGCGGAGAAGGGGAGCGAAGAGCGACGATTGCTCGATGAATGCATGCGATTACAGACCTCCTGTCGAAATCTCACGTGTTCACAAGACGGCGAAGCTGTTCTCTCAGTCCGGGGAGCTTATTGACGGCGACATCCCGGACTATCGGGTACTCACGCTGCGCCATGTATTTTTTCGACCTCCGCGAGAATTCGTTCGCCGATGTATGGACTGAGCGATTCACGGGTCAGCAATTCCACTTTTCTTCCGAGAAGAGCCTCCAGAAAGAAAGAGAGATCCATGAACGAATCGAACGTATGCTGTTGGGGGGAGAATTCGACAAGAAGGTCGACGTCGCTCTCCGGAGTCTGTTCGCCCCGCGCGAAGGAGCCGAACAGCCCGATCTCCAAAACGCCCAGGGCTGCAAGAGCGGTTCGCTCCCTCCGCAGACGTTCGATAATGGAGCGCTTGTCTTCGACAGGTGGTAGAGTCTTCATCGAGCCCATCTCCTTTCCCGGTTCGCGGTACGAATAGTATAACATCGGCGGAGTTCCGCGCGTCGATGTCCGGGATATCGCGGGGCGGCATTGAACAAGTCCGCAGGAAGGCCCCCTCGAACCTTACCCCTTTCTTACGAACAGAAAGCCGCTCGCGAGCGCGGTGAAGGGGGCGACCGTCACCAGGCCGAAGCTCCCCACAAGCGTGTGCAGTATCTCCGCCGAGACGTACTGCATGTTCAATATGTTCGCCAACGGAATCCCCTGCGCGACGAAGACCAGCAGCAGGCTCGTGTAGCTCCCGGTATACGCCAGCAGCAGCGTCGTCGTCATCGTCCCCACGACCGCACGGCCCACGGTGAACCCCGACATGATCAGCGCCCTTCTCGATATGTCCGGGCGCTTCTCCGCTATCTCCCGCATCGCGCTCGCCACGTCCATCGCCAGGTCCATCACCGCCCCCGAAGAGGCCAGAAAGATGCCACCCAGGAAGATGCGCGTCAGGTCGAGGTGCGCGAAGCCGCTGTAGAGCAGCGTCTCCGAGAAGGGCTTCACCGCTCCGTGGATGCGGAACTCCCCCCCGAAGTAGAGCGACAGGCCGCAGGTGAGCAGTATCCCCAGAGACGACCCGAGGAACGCCGCCAGCCCCTTCCGGTTCACTCCGCCCACGAGGAAGACGATGGCTGCGGTGAGCGCCAGGGCCGTACCGAGCGAGATGAGCACGGGGTCCATTCCGCTCAGGTAGCCGGGGAGCAGCACCTTCCAGATCATCAGGCCGGTGAAGAAGAAGGAGAGCAGCGCCCTCGCCCCGGTCCACCCGCCGAAGAGGAGCAGCAGGCCGCAGAAGAGGAGCAGCAGCCGGAGCTGCGTGTCCAGCCGGTAGTGGTCGAGCACGTTCGCCTTGGCGACGCGCTCTCCGTCCCCGTCCACGACGGCGAAGGCGACGTCGCCGGGGACGAAGACCTTGTCCAGCTCCAGACGCCCCATGAGGTGGTTCACCGCGTCGGTTCGAACTCCCCTGAAGCGGCCTTCGAGAATTTCGATGCGCAGCCCCTGGTCGCCGGTGCGCACGATGCCGAACTGGCGCATGTTCGCGTCGTCCGTCGAGAGGACGCGGACCTTGACGCGCTCGGCCGAGTCCGGCGTCTCCCTCCAGGACGGGACGAAGAAGAGAGCAAGAGTGAGCAGCAGAAAAACGAACGTCAAAATGTGATCCCGCCGTGTCGATTCCATGGATTTACCTCCCCCATTGAAAAAGGCCGGAGAGAGTCGCCTCTCCCCGGCCCGCGGTATTCGAACTTCCGTTGTGCTTACCGTACGCCGAGGATGGACATGGTCTTCCAGGCGACGTCCGTGTTGTCGTAGTACCCCGCGTAGAGTTCCGAGCCCAGACCGGTGGCGAACAGCGCCACGGGCGCTCCCGTGTGGGCGTAGGAGGTCCAGCCGATGCCGGCTTTCCGGTTGAGGATGTGCGTGATCTTCACCGAGAGCGGGTCGTACCCGCCGTAGAGCAGGAAGGTCGCCTCGTCCTTCGGGCGCTCCTTCTTCTCCAGCATGCTGTTCTCGAAGGCCGCGCGCAGCTCCTCGACCTCCAGATCGGAGAGCGTCATCGAAAGGGCGATCCTGGCCGCGTCGTCGCCGGCCTTCGCCTTCTCTTCGAGAGCCTTGCGTTCGTCGGCGGTCGCCGTGCGAAGCCCGAAGGAGTCGGCGATCATGGGCATCATCTTCTCGAACGTCTTCTCTTCGCCCTTGCGGAACTCAGCGATCTTCTTGTCGAACGACTCGTACGACTCCTTCTGGTGCGCGATCTTCTCGAAGAAGGTCTCGTACTGCGTCCCGGCGAAGCCGATGCTCATGCCGCCCGTCTCATGGTCGCCCACGACGACAATCAGCGTCTCGTCGGGGTGCTTCTCGGCGAAGGCGATGGCCTCCTTCACGGCGTCGTTGAAGGCGAAAATATCGCAGATCACCGTGGCCGCGTCGTTCGCGTGACAGGCCCAGTCGATCTTGCCACCCTCGACCATCATGAAGAAGCCGTTCGGGTTGTCGAGCAGCTCGATGCCCTTACGCGTGAACTCGGCGAGGGAGAGTTCCTTCTCCGTCCTGTCCATGTCGTAGGGCATGGCGTTGCTGCCGTCGAGGACGGGGTTCACCGCGATGAGCTTCTGGCCGGGTTTCGCCGCCAGGATCTCTTCGCGGGTGCGGAGCACCTGGTACCCCTTCTCCTTCGCGACTTCGTACAGGTCCTTGCGGTCCTTGTCCTTGCCGGTGTGCTGGTGGATGCCGCCGCCCGCGAAGTAGTCGAAATCGCTGCCGACGAGCTGTTCGCCGATTTCGTAGTAGTCGTTGCGGGAGGGCTGCGAGGCGTAGAAGGAGGCCGGAGTGGCGTGGTTCAGAGACACGGAGGTGAGCACGCCGACCTTCATCCCCTTGTCGCGGGCCATCTGCGCGATCGTCGTCAGCTTCTTCGTCTTCGACGGGTCCATGCCGATGACGCCGTTGTCCGTCTTGTAGCCGGAGGCCAGCGTGGTCGCCGCCGGGGCCGAGTCGGTGATGAAGGAGTTGGACGAGTAGGTGGTCACCATGCCCTGCACCGGAAAGCTGCTGATCTCCATCTTCTTGAGCGCCGGAACCGGACCGGCCGCCTCGATGGAGCTTCTGTACACGTCCGCCGCGATGATCTGCTGCAACCCCATGCCGTCGCCGATGAACATGAACACGTACTTCGCCTTCGCGCCGCCCCAGTCGTTGTTCGTCCCCGCCGCACAGGCTCCCGAGACGAACAGAACAAGAACGAGCGCCGCCAATCCGATCTTTCTCCACACTGATTTTTGCATACCTTGTTTCCCTCCTTAAGGAATTTTCGCACAGTATCGTATAAAAAATTATTTATGTCAATAACCTTTAAACGAAAAACATTAGGAAAAATTAAAGACGCCAAAAAGGCGGGAAGGACTTTGCAACGCCTATTGTAACATCTGTAACAGTGTGTAGTAAACTCATTTAAAAAACTTATATGATAAAAAGCGGGAGACTTCAAAAAGGGGAAAAACCGGTATTGCCCCTCGCCATCGACCCGGCGCCGAAGGACGCCGCGCGAGAATCCCGTCTCCTCGCGGAAGCGACGAACAGAAAACGGGAGAGGCCCCTGCGAAGCATCCCCGCTCCGGCCGAAGCCCCTCCCGCTCGCGTCTTCGAAGAGTTTCCGCCTTAGAAGTACAGCTCGTACTCCTGCGGCGTCGGAGCGTTGTAGACGTACTCGGCCTCCTCGAGTTTCCGCTTCGTCCACAGCTCCAGCAGCTTCTCGGGGAAGGCGGGCTTCAACCACTCGTTGTCCTTCTTCAGGCCGTCGAGCACCGCGTTCAGACTCAGCGGGAAGACCTTCTCCTGCTTCGCCTCCGCGCCGCCGAAGCCGTTCGCCACGGGGTCGGCGTTCCGGAGGATGCCGTCAACTCCGGCGAGCACCATCGCCGAGAGCATGTAGTGGATGTTCGCGGAGGCGTCGCCGGTGCGGTACTCCACGCGCACTTCGTCCTTCTTCAGGTAGCCGGGGATGCGTACCGCCGCGCTCCGCGACCCCTTCGCGAAGGTCGCGCCGATGGGGGCCTCGTAGCCGGGGACGAGCCGCCGGAAGCTGTTCGTGCTGGGGTTCGTGAAGGCGAGCAGACTCCCCGTGAGGCTGTGCTCCAGCAGGCCGGAGGTGTAGGCAAGCCCCGCCTTCGACAGGCCGTGCAGCTCGTCGCCGGGGAAGAGGCTCTTCCCGGCCTTTTCGAGGAACTGGTGGACGTGCATGCCGCTGCCGGGCATCTTGTAGAGCGGCTTCGGCATGAAGGTGACCTTGAAGCCCATCTCCTCGGCGACCGAGTGGATGATCCACTTGGCGATGCAGACGCTGTCGGCGGCCTTCACCAGGTCCATGAAGTCCAGCTCGATCTCGAGCTGCGACGCGCCCACCTCGTGGTGGTGATACTTCACCGCGATACCCGCCTCCTCCATCAGCCGGACGGTCTCGTTCCGGAAGTCGAAGTAGCGGTCCTCGGGCGGCAGCTTGTGGTACCCCTTCAGCGGGGCGAAGCGCTGCTGCGTGTCGTAGTCCTCGCCGAGCCCTTCGCCCGAACCGATGGAGTAGAAGGCGTGGTCGAGCCCCGTGGAGTATTCGACGGAGTCGAAGACGTAGTACTCCAGTTCGACGAGCATCCGCGCGCTGTCGGCGAGCCCCTTCTCTTTCAGGTACTCCGCGGTGCGCTCCGCGACGGAGCGGGGGTACTGGTCGAAGACCTTCCGCTCGGTGGAGACGACGTCGCAGATCACGTGGACGATGCTGAAGTCGCCGCGCTCCTCGAGCCACGCCGCGTTGCAGTCCGGGACGGCGACCATGTCGGACTGGTCGACCTTGGCGAAGCCGTAGTTGGACGCGTCGAAGCCGATGCCGTCGCGGAAGATCGTTTCGGAGACGTACCCTCTCGGCAGGCTCACGGAGCGCATGCCGCCGCCGATGTCGAACATCAGCATGTTCAGAAAATCCGCTTCGATGGGACCGGGCTTGAAATTCTTGAGTACCGACAGTTTCATGAGTATTCCTCCATATCGCTGTATTATTGTTCGGAAAACGCGCCGCGCCCTCCGTGAACTAAAAACGCTTCCCAAATCGCTTCCGGACAGCCTCGAATTTCGTCGGCGCAAGGCGCGAGGCCCCTCGACGGGAGACTGTGCAAAAAGCCTCCCCCGAGGGAGAGGCGTTGCGCGAAAGCCCGTATGAAGCCGATCCCCGCTGTTTTCGGGCAAAGGCTGTATTCTTTACATTGAGATTCTCTATGTTTGGTATATTTTACTGTCGTTTTTCACTGAGCGGAATTTATTGTACCATAAATGCTGATTTTTTGCCGTAAAAAAACCGCCTTTTTCCGGAAACGACGAAAAAAGCCTCCCTCGAAGGGGAGGCTTTCGCGTTCACGCAGAGCGTATCTATCGTTTCGTTTCCGCTTACGGCTTGATCAGCTCCGGATCGTCGACCACGCCGAAGTGGCGGAAGAGCCCCTCCTTGACCACCTGCACCTGCACGGGCTTGACCACTTCGCCGATCTCGTCGAAGCCGCCCATGACGCCGGTGAGGCCGTCGTACCCCACGGTCGCGGCGATGGCGTCGCGCACGGGCTTGCCGTCGGTCGTCCCCGCCGTCTTCATGGCGTTGACGATGATCATGAAGGCGTCGTACGCCGAAGCGCCGACCATGTCGGGCTCGAACTTGTGGCGGCTGCGGAACTCCTTCAGGAAGTTCTGGACCACGGGACGGGGGTCGTCGCGGTCGAAGTTGGTGACGATGTAGAAGCCCTCGGCCGCCTCGCCTGCGATCTCGACGAGTTTGGGCGAGTCGGCGCCCTCTTCGCCGAGGATTTTGGACTCGATGCCGAGTTCGCGGGCCTGCCGGAGCAGCGGGCCGGTCTGGAAGTAGTAGCCGCTGGCGAAGATGACGTCGGGATTCAGCTCCTTGATCTTCGAGAGATAGGGCTTGTAGTCCTTCTCGGAGAACGGATAGGCCTGCTCGCTGACGATCTTCAGATCGGGGGCGTACTTGTCCGCGTACTCCTTGAAGCCGGTCACGAGCGTGCGGCCGAAGTCGTTGTCGCTGGTGAGCAGGGCGACCGTCTTCGCGCCCAGCAGCTTGTGCGAGGCGTACCCGGCGGCCTTCCCCTCGACGAAGCCGAGGAAGCCGTTCCGGAAGCAGAAGTCACCCGCCGTGGTCACGTCCGGGTGAATGGCGTACGCCGCAACCAGGGGAATCCGCTCCTCCTGGAAGATGGGGGCAACGGCGCGGGTGGGAAGGCTGTACGAGCCCGCCACGAAGGCCGCGATCTTGTCCTGCTCGATGAGCTTGTAGGCGAGGGCGACCGCTTCCTTGGCGTCGGCCCTGTCGTCGTAGTACACCAGCTCGACCTGTTTGCCGAGCACGCCGCCGTCCTTGTTCACCTGGTCAAGGGCTATCTGGACGGAGTAGAGGGCGCTCGTGCCGTCCGCCGCCGCAGGTCCCGTCAGGGGCACGAGAAGCCCCATCTTGATCGTCTCCGCGCCGAAGGCCAGGGACGACACCAACAACACCGCGCATACACCGAGAAGCACCGCTTTCATAATCCGCATTCTCTTTCCACCTCCGTTAAAATTTTGAGCTGCCTTTGAAAAACCGTTCCGCCGCGTTCTATCGACCGCCTCCGGGAGATTCCCGGAGGATACGCCCGAATCGGCTACAGCCCCAGGTACGCCTCCTGCACCTTCGGATCCTTCAGCAGGTCGGCGGAGGCCCCTTCGAGGACGATGCGCCCCGTCTCCAGCACGTAGGAGCGGTGGGAGATGCCGAGCGAGGCCAGCGCGTTCTGCTCCACCAGGAGGATGGAGAGGCCGTGTTCGCGGTTCAGCATCTTCAGCACGTCGAAGACCTTATCCACGAGCACCGGCATCAGCCCCATGGAGACCTCGTCCACCAGCAGCAGCTTCGGCTCCGCGATCAGCGCCCTCGAAATGGCGAGCATCTGCTGCTCCCCGCCGGAGAGCGTGGAGGCGAGCTGGTTCCTGCGCTCCTCGAGCACCGGAAAGAGCGAGTAGAGCCACTGCAGCTTTCCGGGGAAGTCGATCTTCGACCGGATGCCGTACGCTCCGGTGAGGATGTTCTCGTAGACCGAGAGGCGGGGGAAGACCCGCGCCCGCTCCGGGACGAAGCGGATGCCCCGCGCGGCCCGCTTGTGCACGGGCAGGGAGGAGATATCGTCGCCCGAGAACGATATGGAGCCGCCTCTCGGAGGGACGATCCCCATGATGCAGTTCAGCAGGGAACTCTTCCCCGCGCCGTTGGCCCCGATGACCGAGACCAGCTCCCCCTCCTTCAGCGAGAGAGAGAGGCCGTCGACGGCGCGGATGTCCCCGTAGAAGACGGAGAGATCCGAAATCTCAAGAAGCATGGGAGGACGCCCCCTTTCCGAGATAGGCCTCGACCACGAGGGGGTTCGAGCGGACGTCCTCCGCGCTCCCCTCGGCGAGCAGCCTGCCGTGGTCGAGCACGACGAGACGGTCGGAGAGCCCCATGGCGACCTTCATGTTGTGCTCGATGAGGAGCACCGAAATTCCCTTGCTCCGGACGTCGAGCACCAGCTTCGAGAGGAGCGCTATCTCCTCGTGGCGCAGGCCGGAGAAGGTCTCGTCGAGCAGCAGAAGCTTCGGCTTCAAGGCCAGCGCGCGGGCGAGTTCGAGACGGCGCTGGTTCCCCAGCGGCAGCTTGCCGGAGGGCGCTTCCGCCAGGTCCGCGATGCCGACCTCCTCGAGGAGCGCCGTCGCCTCCTTCCGCAGGGCGGGCGTCTCCCATCGGGCGAAGGAGGAGAGGACGCCGCCGTAGCGGCGCAGCCCCAGGGCCACCATGACGTTCCGCAGCACCGAGAGGGTGGAGAAGGGCTTCACCACCTGGAAGGTGCGCCCGACGCCGAGCGCGGCCATTCTGTGCGGAGGGAATCCACCGGTGGAGGCCCCCTCGAAGAAGATCTTTCCGGAAGTGGGGGCGTACACCCCCGAGACGAGGTTGAAGCAAGTGGTCTTCCCCGCGCCGTTGGGGCCGATGAGGCCGAGGATCTCCCCCCTCCCGAGGGTGAAGGATACCTCGTCCACCGCCTTCAGGCCGCCGAAGTGCTTCGAGACGTTGTCGAGGCGAAGCAGCGCGTCATCCATGGACGGTCCCCCCTCTCTTCGGGAAGATGCGGCGCAGGAGGCTCCCCTCGCCGAGCAGCCCGCCGGGCTGGAAGCGGATCATCAGCAGCAGGATCGCCGCGTTGAGCAGCATCCGGTAGTCGACGAGCGGACGGAAAATTTCGGGGAGCACTCCGAGGATGAGCGCGCCGAGCACCGGCCCCCAGAGGGTGCCGATTCCGCCGAGCACGACCATGGACATCATCATGACGGAGAGCGGAAAGCCGAAGTCCGTCGCGCTGATGAAGCGCATCTGGTGCGCGTAGAGCGCGCCGCCCAGCCCCGCCATCGCGGTGCCGATCACGAAAGCCATCAGCTTGAAGCGGACGGGGGAAACCCCCATGCTGGAGGCCGCCGTCTCCTCCTCGCGGAGGGCGAAGCAGGCCAGTCCGGCCCAGCTCTTGGTGAAGCGCCGCGAGATCAGCAGGACGAGCGCGAGGAAGAAGAGGCAGAGGTAGAGAAAATTGACCCCCCGGAGCCGCGTGCCGAAGAGGACGATGCTCGGAATGCCGCCGAGCCCGAGCGCGCCGCCGAAGAACGGAACGTAGAGGAAGACCGACTCGACGATGAAGTTGATGCCGATGGTGGTGACGGCGAGGAAATCCTCCCGCAGACGCAGGCTGGGCATCCCGAGGACGAGCCCGATGGCCGCGGTGATGAGCACCACGAGCGGCAGCGCCGCCCAGAAGGTGAGCCCCGCCTTCGTGGTGAGGAGCGCCGAGGAGTACGCGCCGATGCCGAAGAAGGCGGCGTGCCCCAGCGAAATCTGTCCGGCGTACCCCACGATGACGTTGAGGCCGCAGGCGACGATGGCCTGGATCGCGATGAAGTTCAGTATGGTGATGCTGTAGTCGCTCACGTCGTTCCCTCCCCTACTTGTTGCCCATGAGGCCGCCCGGCCTCCAGAGCAGCACGGCGATCATGGCGATGAACGCCAGGGAATCCCTCGGCAGCGGGATGTTCGCGTAGCCGATCAGCAGCGTCTCGCCCACGCCGAGCAGCAGCGACGCGAGCACCGCCCCCGGCAGCGAGCCGAGCCCGCCGACGACGATGAGAGCGAGGCACTTGTACGCCGGAACCGCCCCCATGGTGGGGTAGACCTGGTTGAAGTAGATGCCGACGAGAATGCCCGCGACCGCCGCCACGGCGGAGCCGAGGGCGAAGGTCATGCTGATGGTGAACGCGCCGTCGATCCCCATCGCACCCGCGACGTCCCGATCCTGCGACGTCGCCCGCATGGCGAGGCCGAACTCGGTCTTCGTCACGACGAACCAGAGGAGCAGCAGGACGGAGGCGCTCACGGCGTAGATGGAGATGATCGCCGGTGAAATGACGACGCCGCGCACGGTGATGCCGGGAAAGGGCAACTCTGCGGGGAAGGAGAGGATGTACGGGCCGCCGACGAGCCGGAAAATCTCCTCCAGCGCGAGGAAGACGGCGATGCTCCCGATGAGCGGGACGAACGGGGGAAACTTCAGCAGCGGCGTGTAGATCAGCCGTTCGATAACCACGCCGAGGAGCGCGCAGAAGACCATCGCGCCGAGGACGGCCAGAAGCAGACTGCCGGTGTGCGAGTAGACGTACAGGCCGGAGTAGGCTCCGGCGGTGTACACCCCGGCGTGCGCCACGTGGAGAATGCGCAGGACGCCGTACACGAGGGCCAGTCCGAGCGTGATCAGGGCGTAGATCGCCCCCATGGCCGCCCCGTTCAGAAGTTGCTCGATGAAAAGCTGCATGACGGACACCAACCTCCAGAAAACTCCGGATTGCGCCGCGCAAAAAAGATTCCGGTGCGGAGAGCGTCGGAAGTATCTTCGAGCGGAACGAAAATAATTCTAGCACACGCCGGGCGCTTTCGGAAAAGCTCCCCGATGCGCACGCGCATTCTCCGCGCAGCGGACGCCGCCAAAAAGCGGCCTTTGCGCATCACGACCCGCGCGGATGCGGAAGACGCCGCGAACGTTCTTCAGTGCTCCGCGCCTCCGACAAGCTTCGCGTCGCGCTCCACGAGGACGATCGCCTCGACGGCCGCTTCCAGCGCAGACGCGATGGTCCCCGCCGACATCGAGGGGAGCGAGTCCTTCGCGACCACCTGTTCCGGAAGGTACGGGACGTGGATGAATCCGGCCTTCGCGGACAGCCCTCGTTTTTCGATCTCGCGGAGCACGCCGTAGAGGACGTGGTTGCAGACGAACGTCCCCGCCGTGTTCGAGACCTTCGCGGGAACGCCCCTCTTCCGGATGCGCTCGACGACGGCCTTGACCGGTATCGTGGCGAAACAGGCCGCTGGACCGTCCGGATCGATCGGTTCGTCCACCGGCTGGTTCCCCTCGTTGTCGGGGATGCGGGCGTCGTCCACGTTGATGCCGATACGCTCCACCGTCATCTCGAAGCGCCCTCCGGCCTGACCGACCATCAGAACGCGGTCCGCGCCCCACTCGTCGACGCGCCGCATGATCGCGTCGATGGACTTGCGGAAGACCGTCGGAATCTCAAGCACGGCCACCTCGGCCCCCGCTATCGAAGCCGGAAGCCGCTTCACCGCTTCGAAGGCGGGGTTGACCGTATCCCCGCCGAACGGGTCGAACCCCGTCACAAGCACTTTCATCGTCTCGTCTCTCCTTTCGGAATACTTTCCATACGGAATTTCAGGCGAACGGCGAGCCGAACTCCTCGTAAGCGCGCTCCGGCGGGGGCGTCGCGCCGAAAGCCGCCGCGCCGCCGCGAAAGAAGACGCTACCGGAAGATCCGGCGTCCGTCGCTACTTTTTTCCGGTCTTCCCCGAGGCGAAGAGGTCGCCCAGCGTCACGCCCGTGGGGCGCTCGGAGTCCTTGATCGTCCGGAGGGCCGCCATGATCGTCGTGCGGATCTGCTCGGGGGAGTAGGAGGAGGGGAAGTAGAGCGCCGCCGAATCGTCGTGCCCTCCGCCCCTTATCTTCTTTCCGTCGCGGAGCATCCCGACCACCTTGCCGGCCGTCTCGTTCCGGCTGCGCATCGACACCGCCCACTCGCCCGAGTAGCGCTTCGCCGCCACCGCGACCAGCAGGGGCGGGTTCGCCATCCGGTCGAGCACGAGGCCGCCGAAGTCGGATACGTCGCCGAACTCGAGGATGCCCGGCTCGACGAAGGCGAGGTCGTCTTTGCTCTTTCCGATCTTCTCCACCGCGAGGGCGAAGCGCTTCTCCTGCTTATCGACGAACTCCTCGGCGGCGGCGCGCTCGTGCGGAAGGAGGACGGCCTCGGGATTCGCCGCCAGCCGCGCGAAGAGGCTCTGCGGGCCACAGAGGGTGATGAGCGCCTGCCAGAGGCGGCTGTCCGGATGCTCGTTGATCCAGAGATCCCGGTCGTTCGCCAGCTCCACGAGGGGGGCGAGGCGCTCCATTCCGGGCGCGCCCGCCTCCACGAGCCAGCGGTAGTACACCTTCGCCGCGCAGAACCGCGTGTCCACCACGGCCCAGGGGCGGTTGCCGTACCGCGCCGCCGTGGTGTCGTGATGGTCGAAGAGGAAGGGGGGATCGTCGGCGATGTAGCGCTTGTCGAGCTTGTCGATCGTCCGCTCGTCCTGGCAGAAGAGATCGACGACGACGAACTCCTGCCCGGCCTCGATGCTCTCGAGGATGAGAGAATCCACCGAGCCGTACCCGGCGAGCGAGACCTTCAGCGGCCGCGTCGGCTGCCAGCGGTGCCAGGCGACGGCGGCCGCGGCGATGCCGTCGAGGTCGGTGTGGCTGATGATGTGAAGCAGCGAGTGATCCATGAACGTACTCTCCTTTGGCGGAACGTCGCGGACATCCGAACGACGGACGGCGCTCCCTCTCCGACGGTGTGTGGATAAAACTCCCGTTGCGTATTCTACCCTTTTCACGCCCTCTTTGAAACCTCACCCCCGGCGAAAATTTAGACGGCGTACCGGAGCGGGCGATTTCCGGGAGGACATCCACAACCATCCACACCGCTTATCCACATCGGTGGAAACTTTGTGGATAAATAGCTCGTTTTGCTCCCTGCAAGCACGGAGAGTTTTGTGGAGGGACCGCGAATTTTGTAACAACTTCTTTACACTCGTCCGCATCGGCCATTCTACCTATCCACAAAACGAAACCCCGTATGTGGATATGTGGATAAGTTTTGTGGACAACTTGCCTCTTCTCGCGGGTATTTCGTACCGGAGCGGGTTTTTTTCCGGTTTTCCACCGCGAGCATGCAGCTTATCCACAGTCTCTGTGATAATATGGTGCCATTCTCAGCATGAGGTGAAGTATTGTGGACAACGATTTACAGCATCTGTGGGAACACATTCTCGAAGAGGCGGTTTCGCAGCTTCCTGCGGGAGCCACCGATACGTGGCTCAGAACCTGCGCTCCCACCGAGTTCACGGACGGCGTCCTCGTTCTCGACGTTCCCAATGTTTTTGTGAAGGAACAGATATCCTCCCGCTTTCTGAAAGAGCTTGTCCGCATCTTCGCGGAGAGCGGCGGGGGGCGTTCCATCGAACTCCGGGTGGGCTCGGAAACGCGGAAGGAAGAGCGCGAACGCGCCGAACGCGCCGTCTCCGCCGGGAACATCGAATCCCGCAGCGGCCTGAACCCGGGGTATCTCTTCAACTCGTTCGTCGTGGGCAAGTCGAACCGCCTTGCGCACGCCGCGAGCCTCGCCGTGGCCGAGACGCCCGGAGAGGCGTACAACCCGCTCTTCATCTGGGGGGGCGTCGGCCTTGGAAAGACGCATCTCATGCACGCCATCGGCCACTACGTGCTCGACCGGAACTCGAACTCCCGCGTGACCTACGTCAGCTCGGAGAAGTTCATCAACGAGTTCATCCAGTCGATCAAGAACAACAAGACGCAGGAGTTCAAGTCGAAATACCGGAGCGTGGACATCCTGCTCATCGACGACATCCAGTTTCTGGGCAACAAGGGCAGCAGCCAGGAGGAGTTTTTCCATACGTTCAATCAGCTCCACACCTCGAAGAAGCAGATCATCATCTGCTCCGACCGGCCGCCGAAGGAGATTCAGAGCATCGAGGACCGTCTGGTGAGCCGCTTCGAATGGGGGCTGGTGACGGACATCCAGTCGCCGGATCTGGAGACGCGTATCGCGATTCTCCAGAAGAAGGCGCAGCTCCGCCGCTACAATATTCCCGACGATGTTATCAACTTTCTCGCGATCAACATCCCCAGCAACATCCGCGAACTGGAGGGAGCGCTGAACCGGGTGGTGGCCTGCGCGGAACTCGCCGCCGAGCCTATCAACGAAGAGAACACGAGGGAGTGGCTGAAGGACGTCATCCGCAAGGACGTGCGCGGCCCCGTGAGCATCGACTCCATCCAGAACACCGTGGCCGATTTTTTTAACATGACGGTGACCGATCTGTTGAGTTCGAAGAGAACGTCGGACCTCGCGCTCGCCCGTCAGATCGCCATGTACCTCTGCCGCAAGGTTACGGAGTCGAGCCTTCAGCAGGTCGGCATGGCGTTCAAGAAGAAGGACCATACGACGGTGCTTCACGCGCACAGAAAAATATCGCAGATGATAAAAGAGCAGCCGCGGATCAAACAGATTGTGGATACTATAGAGGGAAAGCTGTGATGTTCGGGGTCGAATTGTGGATAACTCGCCCTGAATGAAAAAATACACGGAATGTCCTGTGGACAGTGTGGATAATTTCTGAATGAATCGCCCAGACCTGTCCACAGTGGATATGTTCGTCGTCGGAACGTACGGAGACGGTTATCCACAATATGCACACCCCTTATTACCATTACTGCTACTAAAACCAAAACAATAAAAGATGAGACCCAGGAGGGAAACGAATGAGACTGCAAATCAGCAAGGGAGAGTTCATGAAAAACTGGCAGGTCGCCGAAAGAAGCACCAGCCCGAAAAGTACGATCAATTCCCTCACAGGCGTTCTTCTGCGGACCTCCGACGCGGACAACACCGTACTGCTGGAGGCGACCGATCTGAAGACATCGATCAAATGCGTCTCCCAAGGAGTGCTCGTCGAAGAAGAAGGAGAGGCCGTTCTTCCCGTCAAACTCGTAGGCGAACTTTTCAAAAAAGCGCCGACGAACGTCTTCACAGTCTCCATCACCGACGGAAAGGGAACCATCATCGCGGGCCGAAACCGCTACAGGTTCACCACCTACGCCCCCCGCGAGTTTCCGAAACTCCCCGTCTCGGAGAGCGCGTCGTTCTTCTGCGCGACCACGGCGTCGGAGCTGCTCCGCGCGGTCTCCGAAGGAACGGTCGCCTGCACCACGGGCGAGGAGTTCCCGAAGTACCTCGGGACGGCGTTCTTTCAGCTTCGGGACGGTGAAATGCGCGTCGTGGCCACCGACGGCAGACGTCTTTCTCTTTCGAAGTGCCAGCCCGTCCGGAGCGGAGAAAATCACGACTTTCTTCTTCCGATCGCCGGAGTCCGCGAGCTGCAGCGTCTTCTCGCCGCTATCGACGGAGAGTCTCCCATCGAGGTGCTTATGGAGAGCACGCTGGTTTTCTTTCAGATGGGTTCTATGGAATTCTCGGTTCGCAGGGTCGACGCAGCCTTCCCGAATTATGAAAATATACTGAACCCGCAGACGACGACGACGATGGACATCGACAGGCACGATCTCATCGGCGCCCTCGAACGCGTCGACGTCATCGTCCGCGATTTCAGCCGCATGGTGCTCATTCGCCTCTCTCCCGAGGGCGACCTCGTGCTCACGGGAAAAGCTCCGGAGACCGGCGCGGTGGAGGAGATCCTCGACGCGAAGATCGAAGGGGAATCGCTGACCGTGGCATTCAACGTCGCCTTCTTGCTCGAAGGACTGAAGGCTCTCTACGGAGACAGGGTATTCATCAGCTTCAACGGGCCCGACGGACAGATGACCATGCTCCGGCCGGGGGAGAAGGATTTCCTCTACATGGCTATGCCGATCAAGATCAACCCGAACGAAATACTCCGCGACGAAATGGACGAGGAGGACGAAACGGAGATGCCCGATTAAGGAAAGTCCATGCGTTGCGGGGCGCTTCGCCTTCGGAACTTCAAGAACATATCGACCGGGGAGATCCTCTGGGACGAAGGGATGAACCTTCTCGTCGGAAAGAACGGCGCGGGGAAGACCAACTGCCTCGAAGCGCTTCACCTGCTGCTCGGCTGGGGGCCCCTCGGCGAGCGGAAAAATATCGCTTCGTGGGGGAGCGCCGAGACGAAAACGTACATCGTCGGCGACTTCTTCGGCGAGGAGGAGGCGTTTCTCGCGCTCGGCATCGGAGGGGGGACCCTCGTCAAGTACAACGGAAAGCGCTGCTCATTTCCCGAGATTCGCTCGGTAGCTCCGTCGCTCGCTTTTCTCCCCTCGGACATGACGCTGCTCGACGGTACTCCGGCGGGGAGGCGTTCCTTCCTCGACCGGCTGTGCGCGCTGCTTTGGCCGCTCTATGCGCGGCGTCTCGTCGAATTCCGCCGGGCGGTGCGCCACAGAACGATGCTCCTGCGCCAGGGAGCCTCGCTCGGCGCGCTCTCCAAGGCGATGGCGCCGCTGGCCTCGTGGCTCTGGGGGGCGAGGGCGTCCGCCGTCGACGCGCTTTCGGAGGGGCTTGCGCCGCTTTCGGAGCTTCTGCCCAGCCCGATCGGCCTGGCGCACGTCAGGGGCGGCGCGGGGAGAGCGAAGGACCCTCTCGAAGACTGGTGGGAATCGCTCGACGCGCGGAGAGAGAAGGAGAGGCTCTGCTGCTCGCCTCTCGTCGGGCCTCACAGGGACGATCTCGCCGTTCGTTGCGGCGACCGGCCCGCCGCTTCCTGCCTCAGCAGGGGGCAAAAACGCCGCGCCTCCGCGGCGCTGATGATAGCCGCCGGACGGTGCGTCGAGCGCCGCCTCCGCCGTTCGCCGATCCTGCTGCTCGACGAGATCGCCTCCGAACTCGACGCCGCCGGGCGCAGGATCACCGTGGACGCGCTCCGGGCGACCGGGTGGCAGGTAGTCGCCACGGCCGCCGAGGAGGTCGTTCCCGACTGGCCCGGACTGACGCTGCGGGTCGACGGAGGCGCCGTCCTCCCGCTCCCGTGAGCCGCTCTTCTCCCGAAATCTCATGCCCCGGCCGCTCGCTCGCCGCTGAAGAGCCCGAACCCGGTGTCGCGATAAAACCGCGGAGCCTCTATCGAAGGTCTTTGCCGATATAATTAAAGGATAGTGATGATATATGCCGATGTATGAAAAAAAATACGACGTAATCGTCGTCGGAGGAGGGCACGCGGGGTGCGAAGCGGCCCTCGCCGCAGCGCGGACGGGCGTCTCCGTCCTCCACCTCAACCTCTACCTTGACAACACCGCCCTTATGCCGTGCAACCCGTCGATAGGCGGCCCCGCGAAGGGGCACCTCGTGCGCGAGGGGAGCGCGCTCGGCGGCGAGCAGGCCGAGGCGGCGGACGCCTCCGCGATGCTCGTCCGGTGGCTGAACACCTCGAAAGGTCCCGCCGTGAGGGCGCTGCGAGCGCAGTGCGACCTTGAGGAGTACGCCCGGCACTACACGATGAAGATAGAGACGCAGAAGAACCTCGAGGTGCGGCAGGAGACCGTGACCGACCTCTGGATCGAAGAGGGGCGGGTGCGCGGCGTCCGGACGAAGTACGGCTACGACTACGAATCGAAGGTCGTCGTGCTGGCCACCGGGACGTACCTCGGCGGCAAAGTGCACATCGGGCCGAAGAGCTTTTCGTCCGGGCCTCTCGGACAGACGCCGGCGGTCGACCTGACCGAATCGCTGCGCGCATCCGGGCTCGAGATCCGCAGGATGCGCACGGACACGACGCCGCGGTTGCACGCGGACACGCTCGACCTTTCGTCTCTGACCTCGCAGGGGAGCGCGGACGAGCCGCTGACCTTCTCCCTCTGGGGGGAGGGGACGGTCCACGAGGGGTACTTCTGCCACCTGACGAGGAGCAACCGCCGCACGCACGACATCATCCGGGATAATCTGCACCGTTCGCCCCTTTCAATGGGGTGGATGGAGGGGAACGGGCCGCGCTACTGTCCGTCCATCGAGGACAAGGTGATCAAGTTTCCGGAGAAAGAGAGCCACCTGATTTTCCTGGAGCCCGTCTCGCGGAGCAATAAAGAGGTGTACGTCCAGAACTTCTCGACGAGTCTGCCGTTCGACGTGCAGCTTGCGATGGTCCGCTCGCTTCCGGGGTGCGAACATGCGCACGTCACCCGTCCCGGATACGCCATCGAATACGACTACGTCGTGCCGACGCAGCTTACCCCTTGGCTTGAAACGAAGGCCGTCTCGGGACTCTTCTGCGCGGGGCAGATCAACGGAACGTCCGGCTACGAGGAGGCCGCCGCGCAGGGGCTTCTCGCGGGGATCAACGCGTCGCTGAAGGCGCGGGGGGAGGAGCCGCTCGTGCTCGGCCGGTCGGAGTCGTACATCGGCGTGCTGGTGGACGACCTGGTCACGAAGGGGACGAACGAGCCTTACCGGATGCTCACCAGCAGGTGCGAACACCGTCTGCTGCTGCGCCACGACAACGCGGACAGAAGGCTCGCTCCCATAGGGCGCGGACTCGGCCTGCTGGACGACGACCGATGGAACAGGCTGCGTACCGGGTGGAAGCGGATCGACGACGAGCTGGAACGGCTCGCGCAGATCAAGATACACCCTTCGGACGCGCTGAACAGGGAGCTGGCGGCGCTGGACTCGGCCCCTCTCTCGGAGGCCGCGTGCGCGGTCGAGCTGCTCCGGCGTCCGGGAGTGCCCTATTCGCTCGTCGAGAAGTTTTCCCCCTCTCCTGATGCGCCGAGAGGCGGGGAAGCGCTTGCGCTGGAAGTAGAGGTGAAGTACGCGGGGTACATCGAGCGGCAGGGCAGGCAGGTGGCGCGCATGGAGCGCATGGAGAACGTCACGCTCCCCGGCGACATGGACTACGGCCGAGTTCCAGGGCTGCTCGCCGAGAGCAGGCAGAAGCTCGAAACCGTCCGCCCCCGCACGCTCGGCCAGGCGGGGCGCATCTCCGGGGTGACGCCCACCGATATTCATCTGCTCTCGGTCTGGCTGAACGCGCTGTCGAGGAGGAAGGAACGCGGTGCGGCGACGGTGGAGTAAGGGTGGGCCGTCGAAGGTGGAAGGCCTGCTGCGGGGAGTCCTCCCGAGGCAGGCCGAAGAAAAGCTCGCCCTCCCCGAACTCCGGAAGGCATGGGCGGAGATCGTCGGGAGCGCGCTCGCGGCGAAGACGTACGTCGAGGACATCGACGAGGGGGCGGTGCTGGCGAAGGCGGAAAGCCCCGCCGCGGCGAAGATGATCTCGATGCGGGCGGGGTCGCTCGCGAGGGAGCTGTCGAAGCGGACGGGGATCTCCGTGGCGTCGGTACGGGTAGTTCCGTGCAAGGCGTCGCATCGTCCCTCTCCGCGCCGAAAGGAAGAGAACATCCGTATTATCCCGCCGAAGGAGGAGGTGGAGCGAAACTTCGAGGCCGTCAGGGAAAAGTTCTCCCCGGAGAGGGAGACGCTCGCCCGTCGTCTTGCTTCGTTGATGGCGGTTTTTCAGAGACGGTTTCCAGGCAGGTGACGGTCAGCGCTCCATCTCCTTCGTCATCGCCTCGCGAACCTTCTCGAAGATGATTTCCAGTTCCTCGAAGAGCCTTCCCGCCCGCTCCGAGTTTCCGTCCTTCGCGGCGAGCTGCAGCGCCTTGGCGCACTGGCTCATCAGCGGCGCGCAGGCGTTTCCGGCCGTACCCTTCAACGTGTGGGCCGTCTTCGCGGCCGTTTCGTAATCGCCGCTCTCCAACTGCTCTTTCAGAAGGCCGATGTCCTCGGGAATGGACTCCAGGAAGAGTTCAAGCAGTTCTTTCCCCTCCTCGCGGTCGTTGAAGAGCTTCGAGAAAAAACCCTCCGCGTCGAAAATATCGCGCTCCGCGTGACCGACGGCCGTTTCGGCGTGCGGAGAAGGGGAAACTTCCTGTCTCGTCTTCATGGGGAGCCACTTGTAGAGCAGTCCGAGCAGATCCGCCGAGGAGAACGGCTTCGGAAGGTAGTCGTCCATCCCTCTGGAGAGGCATTCGTCGCGAAAGCCCTCCACCGCGTGCGCAGTGAGCGCGACGACGGGAACCGCATGATCCAGCACTTTCGACGACGGATCCCTGATGACGGCGGTGGCTTCGTAACCGTCCATCTCCGGCATCTGGATATCCATCAGGACAAGCCCGAAACGTTCCTTCGACAGAATCTCCACAGCCTCCCCGCCGTTCTCCGCCATCGTCGACTTATAGCCGGCTTTCGTCAGCAGAAGGCGGACGAGTTCCCGATTCACCGCGTTGTCCTCCACAACGAGCACCGAGGAGATTGCGCTCCGCATACGGGCGGGAAGCGTTTTCCGCTCGAAATCTTTCTCGGTAGGAAGTCTCTCCGAATCCCACTTCTCCAAAGAGAGGCAGAAAGAGAACGTCGAACCCTTTCCCGGAGCGCTTTCCACGGAGAGGAACCCTCCCATCATCTCCACGAGCTGGCTCGAAATGGCCAGGCCGAGTCCGGTGCCGCCGTGTCTCCTGTTCAGGAACGCTTCTCCCTGTCTGAACGGGGAGAAGATGTCCTCGATGAGGTGTTCCGGTATTCCGGGGCCCGTATCCGCCACGGAAAAGAGAATATCGATCGTGCGTTCGCCCGGTCGAAGCACCTTCGCGGAGAGCGTGACGCTTCCTTCCTTCGTGAATTTGACCGCGTTCGATACGAGATTTATGAGGATCTGGCGCAGCCGGACGGGATCGCCCAGCAGAAGGGGAGGAAGCGCGTCGTCCAGTCGAAGATGGAGCGGCAGCTCCTTCGATGACGCTTGGGGATCGAAAAGCTCCGCCGCTTCCTTCACAAGGGAGACGGGAGAGAAGGGGAGGATGTTCAGTTCGAACCTTCCGGCTTCGATTTTCGAGAAGTCGAGGATATCGTTGAGTACTCCGAGAAGATTGGAAGCGCTCGTGTGGATCATCCGGGCGAAGTTGCGCTGTTCCTCCTTCAGCTCGGTCTCCAGCAGAAGCTCAGAGAGGCCGAGAATGCCGTTCATCGGAGTGCGGATTTCATGGCTCACGTTGGCGACGAACTCCGACTTCGCCGCGCTCGCCCTCTGCGCTTGGTCCTTGGCGGCGAGGAGCGCCTCTTCGGAGATTTTCCTCTCCGTTATATCCTCGCCGACGGCCTGGAGGAACTGCACCCGACCTTCGGAGTCGAAAAACGCGCGGTTCATCCATCGGTGCCAGCGAAGCGACCCGTCGGCGACGAAGACGCGCTCCTCGACGGTAGCTATGGGGTTCTCCATCGTCCGCGCGGCGATGGAATGACGCACGGATTCCCGGTCTTCCTCGGCAAGAAAATCGAGGAACGATTTTCCGAGAAGCTCGTCCCGCGCGACGCCGAAGCAGGCGCAGTACGCCTTGTTCGCGTAGAGAATGGTCCCGTCGGCGAGCATGGTGGAGATCATCAGCGGCATGTCCTCCGCGAGGGAGCGGAAGCGCTGTTCGCTCTCGCGGAGCGCTTCCAGAGCCTCCTTGAGCGGAGTGACGTCGACGCTGCACCCGACGATGCCGATGGTCCGCCCCTCCGCGTCGCGGAGAGGCGTCTTGATGACCTTGTGCCACTGCCTGATGCCGTCGCGCCCTCTGGCGAGCCGCTCCTCGGAGAAGATCGGCTCCCCGGTGGAGAGCACTCGGTCGTCTTCCGCCTTCGCGAGGAGAGCCGACTGGCCGCGGAGGATATCGAATACGGTCTTTCCGACGAACTCTTCCTTCGAAATACCCTTGAAATCGGCGTACGACTGGTTCACAAGCGCGTACAGCCCCTTCTCGTCCTTCAGATAGAGGTGGAGCGGCACGGCGTCGAAGATCTTCTGTTGGATGTCGAGCTGGTGCTGGATCTTGCGCTCAAGGGACTTTCTTTCGGAAATATCCTCCATATAGCCGTCGATGTGGAGCATCTTTCCTTCCGAAGAGAAGACCATCCTGTGGTGGAGCTGGACGTCGACGAACGAGCCGTCGCGTTTCCGGAAGGAGGTCTCGCGGCTGGTCCACAGGTTCGGGTGCTCCATAAGGTCTTTCAGTACGGCTTCCCTGGACTCGGAGGGGGAGTAATGAGCCTCCTTGACGGATGTTCTGTTGACGGACTCCAGAAGGTCTTCCGGAGAGTCGTAGCCGAGGATATGCGCCTGGCGTACGTTGGCCGTGAGAAGTTTTCCGTCCAGGGAGACTTGAAAGATTCCCACGGGGGCGTTCTCGAAGAGGTAGCGGAAGTAGCGCTCCTTCGCTGCGGTTTCCATGTGACGTGTTTTTACATCGGTAATGTCGCGGGTGACTTCGAAGGCCGCGATGACGCGGTCTTTCGGACCGAAGACGGGAACCCCCCTGGTCGAAAAGTATTTATCTCGTTCTTTGGAGTACAGTTCTCTTTCGACGATCTTCGCTGTCGCCATGGCCTCCATGACGGGGCAGTCGGGGCAGGGGGAGGAAAAGGCATGATGAAGGTGAAAGCACTCACGCCCGACGATCTCCGAACGAGGGATGCCGAGAACGGATTCCATCGAGGCGGCTACCCAGAGGTAGCGCATTCCGGGATCGACCAGAGAGACTATATCCCCTAGGGAGTCGAGGAACGGCTCCAGGGAACGCACTCGTTCGACCAGCTCGTGAAGAGAGTCGGCCCGTTGCATGTTCATCCTCGTTCACCCCCTTCCACCTGCGGTTTATTCTACAGGAAAGAGAGCACGATGTGACGGTTTCATCGGAAAAGTCCGTGAAGACCGGTATCTTTCGCTCGCTTCTCTCTTCTCCTGAGGAAAAATATGTGTATTGAATGATTGATTATCGCTGACCAATAAAGGGTGGTACAATGAACATCGCGGCGGCAGCGCGTACCTATATGAATTCCAAGGAGATGATGCTCATGAAGAGTCTTCGGCGCTTTGCGCCCGCTCTGCTTTTGATCGTCCTCCTGCTTCCCGGGCGGGGGGACGCGGCGGAGGATGCGTCGGCACGGTTCGACGCGCTGGCGGAACGCTACTTCGCCAGGATGGAGGGGCGGGAGGATGCGCGCGCGCTTCGAACCGTCCTCGAAGCCGAGGCCGCGCAGACGGGCGCGTACGAGTTATGGCGCTCCCTCTTCCGGGAGGGAGTCGCTCCGAGGCAAGGCGCGTCCAACGCGCTCGCCCTCTTGAGATCCCTCGTCGAAGAGGGGGACCCGGCGCGATTGGAAAACGTCTCCGGTTTCTTCCTCCCGTCGTTCGTTCCGAAGCCCCTGGCGGCGGCCGATGCGGTGTACGCCTCCGCGGTTCATTTACTGCGTATGAACGACGCGGGCGCGGCGGAGCTTGCGGGAATGCTGTTCGAGAGGCTCCTTGACTCGTCGAGGGGGAAGTTCTTCTTCGTCTCGACGGCCCCCGAGGAGTACGGAGAGATCGTACGGGAGCTGAGCGCCCGGGGCGTTCTCCCCTCCTTCGGAAGATGGCCCGGGGGAGAAACGGCGGGCCGGCTGCCGCTCGCCGCGCCGGTGCGCGGGCGAGTGCTCCGGGAACGCGCCGTCTCCGAGGGAATGGTCTTTCTGAACGGCGCCGGGCAACCCGCGCCGAACGGAATGTACGCGTGGGACAGGAAGACGGGAAGGGTTTACGATGTCGTCGATCACGAGCGAAGGTTCCTCTTGTTCGACGACTGAAGCGGAGACGACGCGCAGGCGCGTCGCGAACGAAGAAGGCGCTCCCGAACGTTCGGGAGCGCCTTCTTCGTTGATCCGTGCCGTTCTCGTCAGCGGAAGTACTTCTCCGGGTTCACCGCCTTGCCGTTGATCAGGACGCTGAAGTGCACGTGCGTGCAGGTGGCGCGGCCGCTCCGGCCTATCTTCGCCACGGGCTGCCCCTGTCGCACGGCATCCCCTTTTTTCACCAGATTGGCGCTGTTGTGGCTGTAACGGGTCTTCGTCCCGTCGCCGTGATCGATAGTCACGGTCCGTCCGTACCCCTGGATGGTTCCGGAGAAGACGACCTTTCCCGGGCGGGAGGCCAGGATGGGTGTTCCCAAGGGAGCGGGTATGTCCACGCCGTCGTGCAGGCGTCCTCCGCGCATCCCGAAGGGGGATGTGATCCTTCCCGCCACAGGGCGGATAAAGGGTTCCGCGGGGCGGGGCAGAGGGGCCTTCCTCGGCTCGGGGAGAGGAATTTTGATCGTCTCTTCTTTGCGTATGGAGGGAACGAGCGACTCTCCCCGCTGCCGGGCGCGGACTTCGGCCAGAGTCGCCAGCAGATCGGACTCTTTTCTCGGGACGAGAATTTTCTCTCCCGTCTTCAGAGGTTCCTCGCGCGAGGAGAGTTCGTTGGCCCGCTCGACGGTCTTCGTCGAGACGTCGTACTTCGCGGCGATGGCGGCGGTTGTCTCCCCGCGGCGGACCGAGTGTTCGACCCACGGAAGCTCGTGGGCGAATGCCGAAAACGGCAAGAAGAGGAAAACGACGGAAAAAAGCAGGGCAAGGCACTGACGGTTCGACGGACGGTGCGCAGAACCCTTGGACGCGACTCCGAGGATAGAGGGCATGCGGTGTTCCTCCTGAACGTAGTATGTGTCTCCGCTGTATGATACATGAAATATGCAGGTTGCGGACGGTAGAATTACTGAGAACGCACGGACGGAGGAAGAGCGGATATTCCTCGCGGTTCTCCCTTTTTCGCTTCCGACCTGGGATCGAGCCTCATCGACGCCTCGTTCGCGCTCGAGAAAACACCGCTCCTCGCCATCTTTATGGAATGGCGGACGTCATTTCCCCCTCTCTCCGTTCGAGGGCGCTCTCTCTGCCGTTTGAAGACGATATTTTCCCTGCCTCGTCGCAAGGTCCGGCGAAAGTACTTGACAGTGACTGTTCTATGTGGTTAAAAGGAAGACGATGTGTCTTCGTATTCACTCTCTCCCTTCTAAAAGGGGAGAATTCCGGGGGGTTGCATGGGAACTGTTTCCATCACTCAACTGAAATCCGGAATGATTCTGTCGGCGGACCTGATCGCCCCGAACGGGCGGTTTATTCTGCCTAGAGGCGCATGTCTGACCTCCAGGAACATCATGAGCCTGAAGATATGGGGCGTCGCCGAGGTCTCGGTCTCGGACCGTTCCGATCCGCCGCGGGAGGACGGGGATGAATTCCTGTACTCCACTTCCGTGATGGAAGAGGCCAATGACATAGTCCTTCGCATCTTCGGCGGCGTTCCCCCGGAGTGCGGCGCCATGGAGGAGATCCATCGCGTGGCGATTCGCGAAGCCGCAAGAAGTCTGACCGAGAACGAGGCCGGCCACTCCGGTTTTTTTCGCTCGGAGAACGCTCCGCTCTCCGAGGCGTCTCTTCCGAAGCCCTCTTTGGAGCAGCTCGCGGCGGCCGAGGTTCGTTTCGTCTCCTTCCCCGACGTTTACTTCCGCATATCGGAAGCCCTGCAATCGCCGAAGAGTTCCATCACCCACGTCGCCGACCTCATCAGCAAGGACACCGCGCTTACCGCCACGCTTCTGAAGCTGGCGAACAGCGCCATCTACGGAGTACCGGCGAAGGTGGACTCCATTCAGCGCGCCGCCGCGCTCATAGGCGGCAAGGCCCTCTCCATTCTCGCCCTCGGAGTCTCCGCGGTGCAAACCTTCAACAGCATTCCCTCCGACTGGGTGAACATGGAGTCCTTCTGGAGACACTCCGTCGCGGTGGCGGTTCTCGGGCAGATCATCTCGTCGAGAAAGCACTCCCGCATCATCGAAAGGATGTTCGTGGGAGGCATACTTCACGATATAGGCAGGCTCGTCCTTTTGCGGCACGTTCCGTCCGTCATGAACAGAGCGATAGCCGCGGCGGCGGCCGAGAAAATACCCCTTGTGGATATGGAACGGCGAATACTCGGTTTCGACCACGGAGAACTCGGAGGAACCATCCTCGAGCGGTGGGGTTTCCCCCGCGAACTTACCGATCTAGTGCGTTTTCATCACTCCCCGGGGGAGGAGACGAACTCCTTCCCGGCGGCGGCGCTCTCCATGGCGGACACGCTCGCGGCGGCGCTGCGGCAGGGGAGCAGCGGCTCTCCGCACCCACCGAGTATCTCCGACGAGGTCTGGAAAATGACCGACCTCTCTCCGGGCGCTCTGGACTCCGTGGTGCGTCAGGCCCGACGGCAGATTGCGGAGATATACAGCCTTTTCAAAGGCGGCGATGACGATGGAAAAACAGGTGCTCACTCTTGAAAAGCTCCAGAACAGAATTCTCTCGCTTGAGGAGGAACGGCTCGCTCTCTCGAACGCGCTGGACATAGCGCTCAAGATCAACGACATCCAGCCCGACACGGCTGCGGAGACCACGATGGAATCCATCCTCTCCGTGTGCTACGAGCGTACGGGAAGGCTCGTCGCGCTCAGGGAGGGGGCGTTCTACCTCTTCCGCGAGGAGGACGCCGTCTTCTACCAGGCGTATGCCAGCTCTTCCGCCGCGAAGGAGCGGATCGAGCATGAACTCCCCCTCCTGATCGACGACGGGACGATCGCGTGGGTGGTGCAGACCGAACGCCCCGTGACCGTCCGGATCTCCTCCGGCGAGGACGCCTTCCTCCATGCGCTCGCCGCTCCGGGGAGGACCATGGGCGTCTTCATCGGCGTGCTGAAGGAAGCGAAAGAGGACATCCTCGACATCAGCTACGCCCTCCTCTCCATCTATTTCAGCCAGGTGGCCGGGGTGCTCCAGAACAGGGAGCTGCTGCGAATGGCGCGGAGCGAGAACAGAGATCTTTCGTCGACCGTGGACGTGCTGCGGGAGACGGAGGAGAAGCTGGTCTCCCTCAACCGGACGCTGGAAGAAATGGTGGAAGAGCGGACCAGGGAGCTGGAGAAGATCAACAGGCTCCTTAAGGAGGAGATCGCCGAGAGGAAGCGGAAGGAAGAGGCGCTCCTCGAGAGCGAGGAACTCTCCGCGAGCCTTCTGAACCACTCGCCGCACCCCATACTGGTGGTGAACCCGGACACCTCCGTCAAGTACGTGAACTTCGCCCTCGAACAGATCACGGGCTACTCTCTGGTCGAGGTGATCAACCGGAAGGCGCCCTACCCCTGGTGGGGTGAGGAGAAGCTGTCGAGCGTGTCGGAGTACTACCGCATGGTACAGTGCGGAGAGACATCGAAGCGCGAGTACTGCTTCCGGAAGAAGAACGGATCCCCCCTCTGGGTGGAGGTGAGCATGACCTCCATCTCGGGGAGCGCCGGCGCCAAGTACGCCGTCGCCAACTGGGTGGACATCACCGACAGGAAGATGGCGGAGAAGGCCAGGGACAACGCCGAACAGCTGCTCACCGAAACGAACGCGAAGCTGCAGGACACGGTCGGCGGCATCGTCGTCTCCATGGCCAAGGTGGTCGAGACGCGCGACCCGTACACGGCGGGCCACCAGGAGCGCGTGGCGCGCCTCGCCGTCGCCATCGCCGGCGAGATGGGGCTCTCCGAAGAGCAGATTCAGGGCGTGGGCGTGGCCGCGGTGCTCCACGACCTCGGCAAGATCGACATCCCGGCGGAGATCCTGAGCAAGCCCTCCCGCCTGAAGGAGAAGGAGTACAGCCTCATCCAGGATCACTGCGTCGCGGGGTACGAGATCCTCAAGAACGTCGACTTCCCGTGGCCGGTGGCGCAGGCAGTCCTCCAGCACCACGAGCGGATGGACGGGACCGGGTATCCGCGCTCCCTTTCGGGGAAGGACATCCTGCTGGAGGCCCGCATCCTCGCGGTCTCCGACGTGGTGGAAGCCATGTCCTCGCACCGCCCCTACCGTCCTAGCCTCGGCCTTGAACAGGGGCTCGCGGAGATCTCGCTCTACCGGGGCTCCCGCTTCGACGAACAGGTGGTGGACGCCTGCCTCGCGATCTTCGCGCGCGGAGAGTCCCCCTGGCGGGAGTAAACCGTTCTTTCTCCAGCGATCATTTTGTAATGCGACCGGCGACGAACGCCCCTTTTCCCCCCTCCGGAGGAAAGGGGCGCTTTCTTCTGTGAAGCGCTGAGCGGGAGTGGCGCCGCCTGAGTGTCCTGCCGGAGGAGGCCCGGCCAAGCGGAGCGGGTGGCGTCGGCCGTACGATCCGGCTTTTGGAGTCCTTCATGCTTCGATCCATATGTTAATAAATTATCATAATTCCGCTCCGTGTTTTTTTGACGAAGTATTGACAAAAAAAACGGTCTCGGTACAATGCGTTCTATAGTCCGTATAGAGCAACGCTATTCCGTAATGCGGGACGAATTCCGCTTCTTTTTCATTTGCGAAGCGTTCTCCTTGCGGACCGCGCGTGTATAACGGGTTTTACGTTCGTTCACTCCCTCGCCCGGCGGTATCCGGCCGCCGGCGAGCCTCTCTCAGCGGCGGCTTGGAAGAGCGCCGGAAACCGATCCGGAACAAGGAGCAGATCCGATGGAGAACGACATGCTGCGCTGCGAACTGGACGCGGCGTTTGTTCGAGGAAGCGTCGTCACCGTAAATGAAAGAAATGAAATAGCCGAGGCGGTCGGCATCAAGGGAAACCGGATCGCCTACGTCGGGAGCGGCAGGGGAATAGAGCCCTTCGTCTCCGACAATACCCGCGTCGTCGACCTCGGCGGCCGGACGCTCATGCCCGGCATCGTCGACACGCACTTCCACCCTATCCTCAACGGCCTTCTCGGCTCGCACCGCGACGCGGGAATGATCGACACGACGAGAAAGCGCTGCGATTCGCTGCGCATGATGCTCGGCATGATCCGCGACGCGGCGGAACGGAAGCGTCCGGGCGAATGGATCTCCATGATGGGGTACGAACCGGAGCTGTTCATCGACGAGAAGCGTCATCCGACCATCGAAGAGCTGGACGCCGCCGCGCCTGAGAACCCCGTCCACTGCATGCACGGGGGCGGGCACATCTGCATGTACAGCACCAGGGCGCTCGCATATCTCGGCGTGCGCGCTCCGGAGGACGCGGAAAAGTATCCCCCCGACGAGGTGGAGGTCGCGGATGGAAAGCTCACGGGAATGGTGCGCGGGCATACGCACTTCAAGCTGTGGGGGATGGTGGGGTACACCGAATCGCAGCAGGCCGCGGCGGCGATGAAGTCGCACCGGCAGGCGCTGGAAGCGGGGATCACCTCCGTAGGGGACATGGGGGAGTGCGGCCCGGTCTCGTACCGGATCATGCAGAAGCTCTGCCGCGACGGAATCTTCAAAATCCGCGTCAACATGGCGCTTCACAGCATCTTCGGAAAGAGCTACTCCCTGGAGGAGAACGACCACTGGATGAAGCTCGGGTTCGTCACCGGCCTGGGCGACGAGCGGTTCCGCGTGGGGCCCTGCAAGTTCATGATCGACGGGGGGTCGGGGGCGCCTTCCTGCGCCACCCGCGAGCCCTACTCCCACGACCCGGAGATGGTGCGCGAGCGCGGCTGGGAGCGGGAAGAGGTTGCGCGGTATATCGAGCGGATCGTGGAGGCCGGGTGCCAGTGCACGGCCCACGCCATCGGCGACCTGGCGGTCGAGTTCATGGTGGAGGGGTACGAACGGTGCTTCAGGAAGGACCCGGAAGGATTCCGGCGGATGCGCCACCGCATCGAACACTGTTCGCTGACCGATCGGGATTTGATCGACCGCATGGCGCGCATGAACGTCTGCCCTTCCGTCAACGCGGGGATGATCCAGGCGATCGGAGCCAACTACATGAAGTTCTACGGAGAGCGCAACGCGTACATGGCGGCCCTCCGCAGCATGTTCGACGCCGGCGTCATGTGCTCGCTGGCGAGCGACGCCCCCTCGGGTCCCATCGGCGTTCAGACCATCGACGGCGCGGTGAACCGCTACGACCGCAGTCAAAATGTCCAGTGCGACAAAAGCCAGGCGATCTCCGTGATGGAGGCGATCCGCGCCGCGACGTACAACGGGGCGTACTCCTCGTTCGAGGAGCATATCAAGGGGAGCCTGGAGGTCGGCAAGCTCGCGGACATGATCGTCCTCTCCGGCGACATTCTGCGGGTCGACCCCATGGACATCCATACGCTCCGTGTCGACTGCACCATCATCGACGGGCGGTTCGAATACGAACGCCCGAAGGAGGGGTAACAGCATGGAACAAGCCCTGATCGACAGAATCCACGCTTCGGCCGAGGCGCTGCGTCCGCGGATGGAGGCCTTTCTCAGCGACTTTTTGAAGATCGACACGGAAAACCCTCCGGGGCGCAACTACGAGCGTTGCGTCCGCTTTCTCGGGGAGAAGATGGCCTCGCTCGGGTGCGCGGTGGAGTACATCGAGGTTCCGGAGGAGGCGCTCGCTTCTCTCCCCGAGGAGTCGAAAGGCTTCCCGAGACATATCGTCGTCGGCACGTACAAAGGGACGCGGGAGCGTCCGGCGATCCACTTTTCGGGGCACTACGACGTCGTCCCGGCGGGTGGAGGGTGGACGGTCGACCCGTACGGAGGTCTGATCTCGGGCGGAAAGGTGTACGGCCGCGGCGCGAGCGACATGAAGTCCGGCATCGCCGCGCAGATCTTCGCCCTCGAAACGCTCCAACACGCGGGCGTCCGGCTGAAGGGAAGTTTCGTCTCCAGCGCGGTTCCCGACGAAGAGACCGGAGGGCAAACCGGCATGGGCTACCTCGTCCGGAGCGGCGGACTGACGAAGGAGAATACGGACTACTGCATCGTCACGGAGCCGCTCGACCCCGACATGATCTGCTTGGGGCACCGCGGAACTCTCTGGTTTACCCTTACCTTCAAGGGAGTGCAGAGCCACGGGAGCATGCCGTCGGAAGGCCTGAACCCGATCGAAGGAATGCGCGCGCTGCTCGAACGCATCGACCGGCGCATCCGCCCGCGACTGGAACGCGTCAGCGCGTACCCCGTCAGCCCCGAACGCTCTCGGAAGAGCACCCTCTGCATCACGACCATCCAGGCCGGATCGAAGGTCAACACGATTCCCGACACCTGCTCCGCGAGCTTCGACTGGCGGCTGATTCCCGAGCAGAGCGTGGAGTGGGCGAAGGGGGAGATTCTCTCCATCTGCGACGATCTTGTGCGCGAGGGCGTCATCCTCGACTACGACTATACCCCGATCATCGAAGCCGACCCCGCCATGGTCGACGAAAACCAGCCGCTGGTCGACGCGCTGAAGCGCTGCGGGAAGGCCGTCCTCGGGAAGGAAATGGGGATCAACTTCAGCCCGGGCATGGACGACCAGCGCTTCGTCGTTCACGAGGGAGGTTTGGAGGCCGCGGTCGTCTACGGGCCGGGGCGTCTCGCGCTCGCCCATAAGTCCGACGAGCATATCGACGTCGACGACCTCGTCAAGGGAGTGAAGATCATGGCGGCGGTCGCGGCGGAGCTGCTCGGGACCGAGGAGTGACGGCCGCCGGAGGGCGGAGGAAGAGCGCTGTTTCAGGCGTTCATTCGCCGGCGGCGCGTCTTCGGACGTCCGAGGCGGAATGAAGCGATACAAGCGGCGTCGCGCATGCGGCCGCTCATTCGATACACCAATGAGGAGGGCAATTCATGAAAAAGAAGATGTCGGTGCTTGATTTCAAGAAGTACAAGGAAGAGGGCAGAAAGTTCGCCTATGTGACGGCCTACGACTACACCACGGCGTCCATCGTCAACGAGAGCGAAGTCGAGGTCATCCTCGTCGGCGACTCCCTCGGCATGATCATGCTGGGGTACAAGGACACGGTGTCGGTGACCATGGAGGACATGATCCACCACATCAGGCCCGTCGTCAAAGGCGCGCCCGACACGTTCGTCGTGGGCGACATGCCGTTCGGCTCGTACAACAAGAGCATCGAACAGGGCGTGGAAAACGCGACGAGGATGCTCAAGGAGACGGGGTGCGACTGCGTGAAGCTGGAAGGCGGCGTCAAGTACGCGCCTCTTGTGCGGGCCATCGTGGACGCGGGCATTTCGGTCATGGGGCACATCGGCCTCACCCCGCAGAACGCCACGCAGCTCGGCGGGTTCAAGGTGCAGGGCGGAACGCCGGAGAGCGCGCGGCAGCTCATCGAGGACGCCAAGGAACTCGAGAAGGCGGGCGCTTTTTCGATCGTGCTGGAGTGCGTTCCGAAGGTCGTCGGCAAGGCGGTATCCGAAGCGGTGAAGATTCCCATCCTCGGCATCGGCGCGGGCCCCTTCGTGGACTGCCAGGTGCTGGTCACCCAGGACCTGCTGGGCATGTACGGAGACTTCAAACCGAAGTTCGTCAAGCTGTACGCCAACGTCCGCAAGGTCATGGTGGACGGACTGAACGAGTTCCACAAGGAGGCCCTCAGCGGCGAGTTCCCGAGCGACGAGTACAGCTTCAACAAGGAAGTGAACCTGGAGAAGCTGTATTAGTCCCGGAAGTACGAAGGAGCAGGAAGGAGGTTGCGGAAGTCCATGGCACATGGAATGGAATCGAAAGTTCTGAAGAAGAACGAACAAGGATTCGTCGAGGATCCGCGCTACAAGGAGTGTGAAAAGGAAGCCTGGTACGGCATCGTCCTCGGGGTGGTCAACCTCGTCATATGGGCCGTCGCGGGCTACGGTCTCGGGAGCGGCCCGGTGGAGGAGTACTCCTACATCATGGGCTTCCCGACATGGTTCTTCGTCAGCTGCATCGCCAACTCGGCGTTCGCGATCGCGGCCACCGTCTATATCGTCACGAAGAAGATGCGCGACATGCCCCTCGACCCGATGACGAAGGAACAGGCCGAGGAGTACGTGCGGAACGGAGGCGAAACACGATGACCGACGTCCAGTGGTCCACCCTTCTGCCGATCGTCTGCTATTTCGGACTTATGTACCTTATAGGCTTCTATGCCCTGGAGCTGGTGAACAAGGCCAGTCTCCTCAAGGGCGGAAGCGGCTCGGCCTTCATGGAGGAGTACATGACCGGAGGGCGCCGCACCGGAGGCTTCGTGCTCGCCATGACGCTCGTCGCCACCTACCTGAGCGCGGGCAGCTTCATCGGCGGGCCGGGAACGGCCTACACCCACGGGCTCGCCTGGGTCTTCCTCGCCATGTCGCAGATCCCCACCGGGTACTACACGCTGATGGTGCTGGGCAAGAAGTTCGCCATCGTCTCCCGGAAGACGGGAGCCAACTCGATCAGCGACTTCCTCCGCGCCCGCTACGAGAGCAACGCGGTGCTGATCATCGCCTCGGTCTCGATCATCTTCTTCCTCATCGCGGCCATGGCCGCGCAGCTGATCGGCGCCTCCCGTCTGCTGCAGGGCTCCACGGGGCTCGAGTATAAGACGGCGCTCGTCTTCTTCGCCATCACCGTGGTGGTGCACACCGCAGTCGGAGGATTCCGCGGCGTCGTCTTCAACGACACGCTCCAGGGCGTCGTCATGACCGTGTCCACCGCGGCGCTCTTCATCGCCATCGTCTCGCAGGGCGGCGGCATCGCGAAGATCGTCCAGGACATGAAGGCGATCAACCCCGGCATGATCTCTCCCTACGGAGTCCGGGAAGGGTTCATGACCGTCCCGTGGGTCTCCAGCTTCTGGGTGCTCGTCGGCTTCGCCATCATCGGGCTGCCCGCCGTCGCGCAGCGCGCCATGAGCTACAAGGACTCGAAGAGCCTGCACTCCGGAATCATCTACGGAACGATCGTCTCCCTCGTCCTGCTCATGGGAATGCACCTCGCGGGCGCTTTCGGCGTCACGCAGGTTTCCGGAATCAAGTCGGGCGACCTGGTCATCCCCACCCTGATCACCAACCTGTTCAACCCGGTCGTCGCCGGCATCATCCTCGCCGGTCCTCTCGCGGCGGTCATGTCGACGGTGGACTCGCAGCTCCTCGTGGTGGTGGCGGCCATCGTCAACGACCTGCTCGTCAACTACATCAAGCCCGAGTTGAAGGCGAACTTCAAGAAGCTCCGGAGCATCACCATCGTCACCTGCTGCATCGTCGGCGCGATCGTCGTGGCCCTGGCCTTCGACCCGCCCGAGCTGATGGTGTGGCTGAACCTGTTCGCCACCGCCGGACAGCTCTCGACGTTCCTGTGGCCCACCATTCTGGGCCTCTACTGGAAGGACGCCAACGCCCCCGGCGCCATCGCCGGCATGGTCACGGGCATCGGAACCTATCTGTACTTCCACTATTTCCTTGCGAGACCTCTCGCGATGCACCCCATCGTGCCGTCGCTGGCCCTCTCTCTGGTCGCGTTCATCGTCGTCGCGAAGATGACGAAAAAGCCCTCCGAGAAGGTCGTCCGGCTCTTCTGGGAGCTGTAATCCGCACGACGAAAGCGGGAGACGCGATCCACCGTCTCCCGCTTTTTTTAGTCCTCCCGCAGCGCGACCGTCCCGTCGCCGAAAAGAACGACGTGTGTTGACTTCCCTCAATTCAAGTGATACAGTCTGCATGGTCGACCGGTCGACCGCTATTTGAAAAAAAAAGTCGTCGTCTCAAAGAGGAAAGAATCTTCTCTTTCCTCTCAAAATGTACTCTGCGAGGGGAGATTGTCTTTGCTGAAATATGCGATCCGACGAATTCTTCTGCTTATCCCTGTTATTTTATGCGTTATGGCTATTCTGTTCACTATTTTGTATTTCACTCCGGGCGATCCCGCCAGAATCGCGCTCGGCCAGGAGGTGACAGCGGAGGCGATAGAGGCCTTCCGCGCGGAGCACGGGCTGAACGATCCCTTCGTGGTGCAGCTCGGACGGTATATCTACCGTGCGGTGTTCCACGCCGACTTGGGGTACTCCTACGTCATGAAGAGCCCCGTCTCCTTCGAACTCGCCTCCCGTATTCCGGTGACCATCAAGCTCGCATTCTGGGCCGTCGTCTTCAGCACTCTCATCGGCATCCCGCTGGGCATCGTCTGCGCGATCCGTCAGTACTCCCTGCTCGACAGCCTTACCACGCTCGTCACGCTTCTCGGCGTCTCCATGCCCACCTTCTGGACGGGCATTCTCCTGATTCTCGCGTTTTCGGTGCATCTTCAGTGGCTTCCCTCCATGGGTTTCGGCTCCGTCTCGGAGATGGTGCTCCCCATCGTCACCCTTTCGGGATCGGCGATCGCGATCATCGCGCGGATCACCCGCTCCAGCATGCTCGAAGTCATCCGCTCCGACTACATCCGCACGGCGCGCGCGAAGGGGCAGAAGGAGAGCGTCGTCATCCTGCGCCACGCGCTTCCCAACGCGATGATTCCCATCCTCACGATCATCAGCATGCAGTTCGGCATGCTTCTTGGAGGCTCCCTGATCACCGAGGCCATCTTCTCCATCTCCGGAGTGGGGCGCCTTATGCTCGAGGCGATCAACATGAGGGACTACCCGATCATCCAGGGTGGAACGCTCTTCATCTCGGTCGCGTTCTGTCTGATCAATCTTTCGGTCGATATTCTCTACGCGTTCATCGACCCCCGGATACACGTGAGATAGGAGGGGAATCCGAATGCCGATCATGAAAGGCAACTCCATGTGGAAGTACACGTTCATCAGACTGCGCAGGAACTATCTCGCGCTCATCGGATTCGCCATCCTTCTGATGCTGATACTCACGGCGATCTTCGCGGAACAGCTCGCTCCGTACGGCTTCGCTGACCAGGACTACATGATGATCAGGAAGCCTCCCTCCGCGGAGCATCTCCTGGGGACGGACGAGTTCGGGCGCGACGTGCTGAGCCGCCTGATCTACGGCTCCAGGATATCGTTGCAGGTGGGGCTGATCGCGGTGTCGATCTCGCTCGTCGCCGGAGGCGCGATCGGGGCGGCGGCGGGGTATTTCGGCGGGAAGATGGACAACCTGCTGATGCGCGTCATGGACGTGCAGCTCGCCATTCCGACGATTCTGCTGGCCATCGTGATCTCGTCGGCGCTCGGCCCGGGGCTTTTCAACCTGATGGTTGCGGTGGGAATCACCTCCATACCGCGTTTCGCCCGGCTGATGAGGGCGTCGGTCCTCTCGATCAAGAACATGGAGTTCATCGAAGCGGCCCGCGCGATGGGGGCGAGCCATCTTCGCGTCATCCTTCTCTACATCCTTCCCAACTGCATGGCGCCTCTCATCGTGCAGTCCACCCTCAGCGTCGCCAACGCCATCCTCTTCGCCGCGACATTGAGCTTTCTCGGCCTGGGAATCCAGCCGCCCTTCCCGGAGTGGGGGGGCATGCTCTCCGCGGCGCGCCCCTATCTCAGGAACAGCGCCTACCTGAGCATCTTTCCCGGCCTGGCCATCATGATCACGATCGTGTCGCTGAACTGCATCGGCGACGGTTTGCGGGACGCTCTCGATCCCAAGCAGAAACGGTAAGGTGAATGGACATGCCCGATACGCACGCTCCACTTCTCGATATCCGCGACCTCTCGGTCCGTTTCGATACGGACTCGGGCGTCGTGCACGCGGTGAACGGACTGAATCTCTCGCTTCGAAGCGGCAAGTCGCTGGGGCTGGTCGGGGAAACCGGCGCCGGCAAGACCACCGCGGCGCTCGCCGTGCTCCAGCTCGTCCAGACGCCTCCTGGCCGGATCTCCGGAGGGGAAATCTTCTTCGAAGGCCGGAATATCATGAAAATGACGGAGGCGGAGAAACGGAGGGTGCGCGGCAGCCGGATCGCGATGATCTTCCAGGATCCCATGACCTCGCTCAACCCGATCATGACGGTCGAAGAGCAGATCATGGAGATGATCTCGCTCCACTCCGACATCTCCGGCGAGGGAGTCCGCGAGCGGGCGCTCGAAATGCTGAGGCTCGTGGGCATCCGTCCCGAGCGCGCTGCCGAGTATCCGCACCAGTTCTCCGGAGGCATGCGCCAGAGAGTCGGAATCGCCATCGCGCTCGCCTGCCGCCCGAGCCTGCTGATCGCCGACGAGCCGACGACGGCCCTCGACGTCACCATCCAGGCGCAGGTTCTCGACCTTGTAAAGAGCCTCCAGAAGATCGTGAACACATCCTTGCTGCTGATCACGCACGACCTCGGCGTCGTCGCCGAAATCTGCGACGACGTGGCGATCATGTACGCCGGCCGTCTTCTGGAGCACGCGGACATCCGCAGCCTGTACAGGCGGCCGATGCACCCCTACACCAGAGGGCTTTTCAACGCGGTTCCCAAGCTCGACACCGATCTCGGCGCCAAGCTGGCGGTGATCTCCGGGCTCATGCCCGATCCTACGGATCTGCCGAAAGGGTGCTCCTTCTCCCCCCGCTGCCCCTACGCCCGCGATATATGTTTCGAGAAGGCCTGCGGCATGAAGGAACAAGAGCCGGGGCACTTCGTCGACTGCTACTTCCCATTGCGGAACGGAGGAATGGAAGAATGAACGCGCATACTTCGCCAGCGGAGACGCTTCTCGACATCAGAGGGCTCAAGAAATATTTCCACGTGCGGAAGGGCCTTCTGCACGCGGTGGACGACGTCTCCCTGACGATCCCGCGCGGGAAAACCCTCGGCCTTGTCGGCGAGTCCGGCTGCGGCAAGTCCACCCTCGGAAGAGTGGTTATCGGCCTGATCGAGGCGACGGCGGGAGAGATCTTCTTCAAGGGCGAGGACATGCTGAAGTTCGGCGACGAACAGCGCGCGCGATTCCGCACGCAGGCGCAGATCGTCTTCCAGGACCCTTTTTCCTCTTTGAACCCCAGGATGTCCGTTCACCAGCTCATCGCCGAGCCGCTGCTGATCAACTCCGTCTGCGGCTCCCGCAAAGAGGTGGACGCCAAAGTGAAGGAGCTGATGGACACGGTGGGACTGGCCGAACGACTGGTCACCTCGTTCCCTCACGAACTCGACGGCGGGCGCCGTCAGCGGATCGGCGTCGCCAGAGCCTTGGCTCTGAACCCGGAATTCATTGTTCTGGACGAGCCGGTCTCCGCGCTCGACGTCTGCATCCAGGCGCAGATTCTGAACCTGCTCGGCGATCTGCGGAAGGAGAGAGGGTACACCTACCTCTTCATCTCGCACAACCTCAGCGTCGTCCGCTACGTCTCCGACGAGGTGGCGGTCATGTACCTCGGGCAGGTGGTGGAGAAGGCGGCCAACACGACGCTCTTCCGGAAACCTCTTCACCCGTACACGCAGGCGCTTCTGTCGGCCGTTCCCGTTGCGGATCCGGATGCGAAAAAAGAGCGGATCATTCTGGAGGGGGACGTCCCCAGTCCGATCGCTCCCGCTCCCGGATGCAGGTTCGCTCCCCGCTGCATCTACAGACAGGAGCGCTGCTCCGTGGAGAACCCCGTGCTCTCCGAGCGCGAGCCGGGGCACTACGTCTCGTGCCATTTCGCGGGAGCGCTTCAGGAGAGGCGATGAGCGCTTCTCTTCCGGGATCGCTCTCCGGCGGGCCGGGGGCGCCGGTGCGCTGGTTCGCCGGCGTGCCGGTCGTCACGAACCCTCTGCTTCTGCAGGACCTCTTCCGCGCGGCGGTGGCGGTCTGGGTCGGCGTGTTTTCCCTCGCGATTCTGGTGCAGTTCGCTTTCGGCGGAGTTCCCGGAGGGGTGGAGATTCTGGCCGCGTTCGCTTTCGCGGGGTGGTTGCCCCTCTTCATCTTCTGCGTGTTCCTGTTTTTCGGAGTCGTCTTCTTCCGGAACCGGTACGTCGCGCTCTATCGTTTCGACGCGGACGGGATCTACTGCGAAAGCATGGTCAAGAGAGGCGGTCCGCTGAAGGAGAGTCTGCATCTGCGCCCCTTCCCGGTCGCAGAGATCCTGGAACCGGCGCGGAGCGTCGTGAAGACGCTTCCGTGGGAGGAAATCGACGCGGTTCTCCCGATGGAGGATATGCTCGTCGTGCTGCTGAAGAAAAAAAGGAGCGTGCGTATGCGGCTCTACTGTCCCGACGAGGCTCTTTTTTCGCGCGTTCTTTCGGAGTGCGCGCTGCGGCTCGAAGAAAAGAATGAGGAAAAGGGAGGGGAATGAATGAAAGAACTACTTGCGAAAAGGGTCCGTGAGATCGCTCCGGAGGTTGTCGAGTGGCGGCGTCGTATTCACCGGAATCCGGAGCTGAGCTTTCAGGAGTTCGAGACGTCCGCGCTGATCGAGGAGAAGCTCCGCTCGTTCGGCGTCGATACGATACGCAGGATCGGCAGCAGCGGCACGGGCATATGCGCCGAGCTGTACGGAACCGGAAGCGGCCCGGGAAGATGCGTCGGCATCCGGGCGGATATCGACGCCCTCCCGATTCAGGAGCAGTCCGGGGTTCCGTACGCCTCGACGAAGGACGGAATCTTTCACGGCTGCGGGCACGACTCCCACGCCGCCATTCTGCTGGGGACGGCCCGGCTGCTCTCCGAGTTCCGGCATACCTTCTCCGGCTGCGTCAAATTCTTCTTCCAGCACGCGGAGGAGGAACTCGGAGGAGGGCGGGAGTTCATGGAGGCCGGCGTGATGGAGAATCCGCACGTCGACGGTGTGATGGCGCTGCACGCGCTGCCCGATATCTACGTCGGGGAGATCGGCGTCCGCGACGACTTCATGACCGCCGGAGTCGACCTGCTGAAGATCGTCGTGGAAGGGAAGCAGGCGCACGGCGGGTACCCTCACTACGGGGTGGACACCATCCTCGCCGCGTCGACCATAGTGACCGCGCTCCAGAGCCTGGGTTCGCGCGAGCTGGCGCCGACGGACTGCGCTTTCGTGACCTTCGGGCGGATAGAGGGCGGCATCTCGAACTCGTACATCGGAGGGCCGGTGCGCCTCGAAGGGTGCATACGCTACCTCCGGAAGACCACGCAGGAACTCTTTCACAGGAGAGTCCGCGAAATCGCCACAAGCGTGGGGGAGGGCCTTCGGGCGAAGGTCTCCGTCGAGATTACTCCCGAGATGATCCCCACCTGCGTCGACAGGAAGTGGGTGAACCGCATCCGGAAGGTGTGCGCCGGTATCGACTCCGTGGAACGGGTCATCGATCTGCCCTCGCCCGCTATGGGCGGGGAGGACTACGCCTACTTCCTGGAGAAGGCCCCCGGAGCGCTCTTCCGGCTCGGCGTCAGGACGAAAGGCGGCCCGCACTGTCCGACGCACTCCATCAACTTCTATGTGGACGACGAGGCGATTCCGATCGGGATGGAGATTTTGGCGGCGGCGGCTCTCGACGCCTTGAGAGAGGAGTAGGCGGACGCAGCAAGACGGGCGTTCGTCGGTTCCCGTAAAGAGGGTTTCACTGTTTCATGCGGCATATCTTATATAAAGGGGTGGATGTACATGAAGAGAAAGGGATTTCTGCGGTTGGTTTTCGGGGCGGCGCTTCTTCTGGCGGCCGCGACGGGCGCACTGGCGGCCGGGATGGAGACGTTTACTCTGGGGCTTCCGGGAGACGCGAAGACGCTCGATCCTCAGCAGGCGGTGGACACGATGTCCTTCGCCGTGTCCAAGCATATCAACGAGCCTCTGGTGACGGTGGACGGCAGGACGAAAGAGCTTGTCCCGGTTTTGGCGGAGCGGTGGGAGATACTCGACCCGCAGACGTACAAATTTTATCTGAAAAAGGGCGTGAAGTTCCACAACGGCGAGGAGTTCACCGCCGAGGACGTCGTCTTCTCGCTGAAGCGCGCCGCTTCCCCCGCCTCGGTGCATGCCGGATCCAGAGGCAAGTACATCGACACCGAAGGCTTCCAGATCATCGATAAGTACACAGTGATCGTCAAAACCCGCGGCCCCGTCGGCGGCTGGCTCGAGTCGATGAAGCACCCCTACGCGAGCATCTACAACAAGAAAGCCGTTGAAGAGGCGGGCGCGGAATATTTCAGAAACCCCGTGGGCACGGGTCCCTTCAAGTTCACCAGCTGGACCAAGGGAGAGCGCATCGAGCTGACGGCGTTCGAAGACTATCATGGCGTTGCGCCCAACTTCAAGAACTTCACCATCCTTATTCTTCCCGACGACAGCAGCCGTGTCATCGCGCTGGAGACGGGCAAGGTCGACATGATCTACGCCGTGCCGCCGAGTGATTTCGAGCGGCTGAACGAATCGTCGAAGGTGAAGGTCGTGAAGGCTCCCGGGCTCGGCCTGATCTATCTCGGGATGAACACGCAGAAGAAGCCGCTCGACGACCCGCGCGTCCGCCATGCCATCGACTACGCGATCAACAAGGCCGCGTACGACGCCGTGGTCTATCAGGGGAATTCGGCGCAGCCCGCCGGCCCTCTGGTTCCCGCGAGCACCTTCACCCCGCAGAACGTCATGGACCATCCGTTCGACCCCGCGAAGGCCAAGGCGCTTCTCGCCGAGGCGGGGTACCCCGACGGAATCAGCCTGAATCTCTGGATCAGCAACTTCCAGGACCGGGTCAACGGCGCCACCGTCGTTCAGTCCATGCTTGCCGCCGTCGGGATCAAGGTTGAAATCCAGGTCTTCGAGTCCGGAGTGTTCGACGGAAAGGTCAAGACCAACGAACAGGACCTCATCATCAGCACGTGGGGAATGCAGACCAACAGAGACGCCGGTCAGTTCTGGCTTTCTCTCTTCCACTCGGGCAGCATCGGGGCGACCAACTGGACGGTTCTCAACGATTCCGCAGTGGACAAGGGGATCGATACCGCGAACGTCACCGTGGACGCCGCAGAACGCACCGCGCTCTTCCAGGGAGTCTGGGATCGCCTCGAAGAACTCCGCCCGATGGTTCCTCTGTCGGTGCCCAACGAACTCTATGGCGCCAGGAAGGACCTCGTCGGCCTGGAGAATCTCGCCGACGGCCGCTTGAACTATCTCGGCAACCTCTCGCTCCAGAAGTAAAGCGTCGGGGGAATACGAGCCGTCTCCGGGAACTTTCTCCGGATGTTCCCGGGGCGGCTTGTACACCGGAACGAACCGGTCGGATTTTTCACGCGGCGCAGTGCGCGCCGCACTCTGGGAGGGTGTTTCATGAACTCCGAAGTTCTTCAAAAATCTCTGGATATCTATGAGTATCTAGTCGAAATGAAACGCCGGATTCATGCGAACCCCGAGCTGGGTATGCAGGAGTTCGCCACAACGGCGCTGGTCGAGTCGGAACTGCGAAGCATGGGAGTGGAGATCGTCCCCTTGGAACAGAACGTAGGCGTCCTCGGAATCATCCGCGGGGAAAAGACGGGCAGCGGAACGGTTTCCGCGCTGCGCGCCGATATGGACGCGCTCCCGATACAGGAGACGGTCGACGCGCCGGACAGGTCGCTTGTCCCCGGCGCGATGCACGCCTGCGGACACGACGCGCATACCGCCATGCTTCTGGGCGCGGCGAAAATCCTTGTCTCCATGAAGGAACGATTCTCCGGGACGGTCAAGCTGATCTTCCAGCCCGCCGAGGAGACGCTCGGAGGCGCTCTCTACATGATCGAACAGGGGGCGCTGGAAGCTCCGAAGGTCGATCGCGTCTTCGGAATGCACGGACACTCTTCGTACCTTGTGGGCGAAATCGCCTTTCGGGAGGGGCCGTCCATGGCCTCCTCGGACTTCTTCACGGTGACGATCAAGGGGAAGAGCGGGCACGGGGCCTACCCGCACCGCACGGGGTGCGACCCCGTTCTGGCGGCGTGCACCTCCGCTCTGGCGCTTCAAAGCGTCGTCACCAGACAGATAGACGCCCTCGACAGCGTGGTGCTTTCGATCTGCGAAATCCGCGGAGGCACGGCGAAGAACATCATCCCCGAGACAGTCGAGTTCGGAGGTTCCATCCGTTGTCGGAACATGGAGACGCGGAACTCGATGGAGGGGCGCATTCGCGACGTCGTCCGGGGAATAGCCGCCTCCTACAAGTGCGAAGCGGAGCTGGACTACCAGTACGGCGTGCCGCCGCTCGTCAACGCGCCGGAGATGACCGCGCTCGCCCGGGAGAGCGCTCGGAAGCTCGTCGGGGAGGACCGGGTGAAGACTATCGGCTTCCCCGCCATGGGCTCCGAAGATTTTTCCAGATACCTGGAAAAGGTCCCGGAAGGCGTCTTCGCCCGTTTGGGGATCGCCGAGCCGGGAAAGCCCGCCCCCGTCTTTCACAACGGAGGCTTCGTCTTCGCCGAGGGGGCTCTGCCGTACGGAACGGCGCTCTTCGTCCAGTTCGTTCTGGATGTGAATCAGTAGGGGCGAGAACGTTCGCGGGCGTCCCCTCGACGGAACGCCCGCGACGAAATGCAGGCGACGGACAGGGCGCGAAGGTCTTCGAAAAGTTGACTTCCTCTTGAAGCGATGTTACAGTCAAGATGGTCGACCGGTCGACCGTATCGCGAAGCCCTCGACGACGCGAAAATTTCCCCTTCCCCTCGATGTCGCGGGAAGGGAAGCGGTATGCGCGGCCCTTTTTCCGCCGCGCCGCACGAAACGACATACGTATCCTGCAGGAGGTAACGATCGATGAAAATGACCCATAGGCAGCGCATAGAAAACGCACTCGCGTTGAAGGAAACGGACAGGCTTCCCTACAGCATGTGGATGCACTTCCCCAATCGGGACCGTCATCCGCGCCGGCTGGCGGAGCTGAGCCTGGCCAAGCAGAAGAGGTTCGACCTCGACTTCGTTAAATTCATGCCCTTCGGCATGTACTCCACCATCGACTACGGAATCGACCTCGACCTTCTTCCCGGTTTCGTCGACGCTCCCTCGGCGCACGCGCCGCTCGTCAAGGACGTCGCCGACTGGGACAAGATCCGCTTCGTCTCCGGAACGTCCGGCGAGTACGCCGTCGTTCTGGAAGCCCAGCGCCTGCTCTTCGACATGATGGACGAACGCGTCCCCTTCCTCCAGACGGTCTTCAGCCCCATGACCACGGCCGCCAAGCTGTGCAGCCCGTCCGTTCTGATGAAGCATCTCGCGGAGGACCCGCGCCGCATTCACCGCGCTCTCGAAATCATCACCGCCGCGACGGTGCAGTTCGCCAAGGCTTCCGTCTCTCTCGGCGCGGACGGGCTCTTCTTCGCCACGCAGATGTCCACCCGCGACGCGATCGATCCGGTCTCGCACGAGGCGTTCGTCAAAAAGTACGACTTCGAAGTGCTCAACAGCGTCAGAGGCTCCACCTGGTTCAACGTGATGCACGTCCACGGGGCGAACGCGATGATCCGCGAGGTCCAGGACTACCCGGTGCAGGCGCTGAGCTGGCACGACAGGGACGACGGTCCCTCGATGGAGGAGGTACGCGCGTACAGTACGAAGGCGTTCATCGGCGGTCTGAGCTGGGGAAAGAACTGGATCGGCAAAACGAACGAGGAGGTCGTCGCCGAAGTGCGCGAGACGGCCGCCCGCAACGGCGGCAGAGGCGTCGTCCTCGGCCCCGGCTGCGTCATCGACCCCTCCACGCCGGAAGAGCGGCTGGAGCTGGTCTATAAGACCGTTCTCGAAACGGCGCGTTCATAACCTCTCTGCGAGTCGCCTCGGCAACGGGGCGGCTCGCCGTTTTTTCGGAGAAGGAGGCTCGACCTGTGAAGAACATAGCGTTTTTCGGTCTCGGCAGAATGGGGTTGCCCATGGCCAAGCGCCTGCTCGCCGCCGGGTATTCCCTGCGGACGAGCGTTCATAGAAATCCGGCCCCGGCGGATGAACTGCGCTCCCTCGGAGCGGAAATCTTCGCGTCCCCGCTGGAGGCCGTATGCGGCGCGGAGCTGATCGTCGCCATCCTCCCCGCCGACCGCGAGATCGAAGAGCTGCTCCTCGATCCGGCATTCTTCGAGGCCGTCGAACGGGGCGCCGCGATCATCGAAATGTCCACGGCGACGCCGGGCTGCGTCAGGAGAGTCGCGGAGCGCTATGCGGAAAAGGGCGTTCGCTTTTTCGACGCTCCCGTGAGCGGCGGCGTGAAGGGTGCCGAGGAAGGGACGCTTACCGTGATCGGCGGAGGGGACTCGTCGCTCCTCGAGGAGATCCGACCAGTTCTCGAACACATGGCGAAGAGAATCTTCCTCGTCGGCGGCGTCGGTTCGGGAAAGGCCATGAAGTCGATCAACCAGATCATGGTGGCTTCCAATACGCTCGTCGTCGCGGAGGCTCTTCGGTATGCGCGCCGGCTCGGCGTCGATCCCGAGAAGATGTTCGAGACGATCTCCGCGAGTACCGGAGCTTCGGCGGCGCTGACGGCGAAGTTTCGCAAGATGGCGAACGAGGACTTCGCGCCGGGGTTCACCCTTGCGCTGATGAAGAAGGATTTGAAAATCGCCCTTTCGGAGGCGGGAGAGACGCCGCTGCCCCTGATCACCCTTGCGAGACAGATCTATCTGATGCTCGGCGAAGAGCGCGACGGAGAGGACTACACCGTGGTGTCGACGCTGTTCGAAGGCGGAGGAAAGAGCTGAGCCGAAGCCGCTTCCGGCGGGTTCTTCCTTGACATGTGGCGCGGCTTTTAGTAGGATCAGTATAATATAAAATATAATATAATATAAAATCCTTGCTCTTGGAAGAAAGAGAGGCGCTGCATTTATGGTCATCGATCGGGCGACGACCGCCGTCTACGAGAAGAAGACGGTGAAGGAGAAGGTCTTCGAATATCTCAGAGAGGCTATTCTGAAGGGAAAGCTCCCCAGCGGACAGCAGATACGACAGGACGATATCGCGTTGCAGCTCGGGGTGAGCCGCGTTCCCGTCCGTGAAGCCCTGATGCAGCTGGAGGCCATCGGTCTTGTGAAATTCTCCCCATACAAGGGGGCGGTTGTTTCGACGCTTTCGCCGGAGGACGCGAGGGAGATCTTCGAAATCCGTTCTTTGCTGGAGGCGGAGGCGCTCGTCCTGGCGTTTCCGAATCTTTCCCACGAAGCGCTGGACAGGGCCTGGCAGCTTGTGGAGGAGGCGGGAGAAGAGGAAGACCCCCTCAAATGGAGCGAAAAAAATTGGAACTTCCACTCGTTCCTCTATCAATTTTCCGAGCGGCCTCGCTTGATCGCCCTGATACGTTCGCTTCACGACAACGTCGCTCCCTATAGAGCGCTGTATTTACGATCGTTGGACTCTCATTGCGAATCCACCGCCGCGCACCGACGGATCGTCCAAAGTCTGCGCGCGGGGAGGATAGAGGATGCGGCGCGCCTTCTCAAAGAACACCTGGCGCTTGCGGAGATGAATATTATTCGCTACTTGAAGCGATAGTATATTTCGACAAAATTAAGAGGAGGTTATTTCTACCATGAAACCGATCGAAAGAGTCAAGGCGTTGCTCGAAGGGAAAAAGACAGATGTGCCGGCGATCAACCTTTGGAAGCACTTCCCGCCGTACGACGAAGACCCCGTGCAGCTCGTCAAAAAGATAGCGCAATTCCAGGACAGGTTCAACTGGGACTTCGTGAAAGTGACCTACCAGGGGCTTTTCTCGGTGCAGGACTGGGGTTCGAAAATCAAGTGGCCGGAAAGAAACTCCGAATGGCCCGCCACGTGCTCCGGCGTCGGCGTCGTGACCGATTTCTCCGTCAAACGCCCCGAGGACTGGGCGAACCTTCGCCCGCTCTCCATGGACGAAGGCTCGATGAAAGCCTCCATCGACGCCGCGAAGGGAGCGATCGACCGCTACAAGGGCGTGGCTCCCGTGGTGGTGACGGTCTTCAACTCGTTGACGACGGCCGTGAAAATGTCCGGCGAGAAGATGTTCGTTCACATGCGGCAGAATCCCGAGGCGTTCGTCAAAGGAATCCGGACCATCACGAAGACGACCGCCGATTTCGTAAAAAGCGTGATGAAGGCCGGCGCAGACGGCATCTTCTTCGCGAGCCAGCTCGGAAATTTCGACAAGATGAGCGTTCAGGAGTACGAGACGTTCGGCAGACCGTACGACCTCGAAATCCTTGAACATGCGGCCGGAGGCTGGTTCAACATCATGCACATGCACGGCAACGCGCCGATGTTCGATATCATGAGCAAGTACCCCGTACATGCCTTGAACTGGCACGACCGCCTGGTCGACATCGATCTCCGCAAGGGCAGGGAGCTGTGCAAGGACAAGCTGCTGATCGGCGGCGTGGAGGAGTTCAAGGTGCTGCCGGACGCCGGCGAAAACGAACTGAAGGCGCATCTTGCGGACGCTCTTCGGCAGGTCGAGGACGGCCGGCTGATCCTCGGTCCCGGTTGCTGCGTTCCCTCCTCCATCGACGAGGATCGTTTCGCGCTGGCGAAGAAACTCCTTATGGAGCTGTAGAAGATGTCCGGGTAAGCATTCGTCGTTACGAAACCGCTCCCCGCGGATTCGGGAGATCGCGCGGTTTCTTCGTGCGTCGATCGCGAGGGAGGGGAGTTCTCCGATACTCGGTCGCTTCGGGGAGACGTTCGGTACGGAATGTCTCTCCGTCTTTTACGAGAAGAATACCGCTCCCGCAGTGCTTCGGGCGTGCTTTCGATGAAAATCCGCGACTTTTCGATAAATAAGATTTGACCTTTTCTTCTCCTGATGCTACATTTATCATTGGTCGACCGGTCGACCAATGTGGAGGGGAAAAAATGGACAAGGAAATCAGCGGTTTATCCGCCGTCAAAGGAGATCTCAAGGAGCTGGTCGTCTCCCACGTCAGGGGACTTATTTTCGAGAAGAACCTGCTTTGTTGCGGCGACCAGATCAACGAAAGAGAGCTTTCGCGGACTCTCGGCGTGAGCAGGGCTCCCATAAGAGAGGCGCTGAAGGAGCTTGAAGAGCAGGGGCTCATCGTCTCCGTCAAGTACAAGGGGTGGTTCGTCGCCGACTTCAGAGAACAGGAGTTTTTCGAGATCAACAAGCTCCGGACGCTGCTCGAACACAGTCTTTTCGAGGCGATCATCTCCCAGGGTGTTCCCGACGAGGAGCTGCTTCGGGCCGAACGGCTGAACGAGGAGCTGAACGAGATCGTGGAGAGCGCGGAACTCGGCGAGAGGAAGGCCGTCGCGTTCGCCGAGAAGGAGATGGAGTTCCATCTCTGTCTTCATTCTCTGCCCCGCGACTGCTTCTGGACGAAGAAGATGCTCCGGAACCTCTCCTATCAGATACAGTGTTCCTTTCATCGCTGGCTGTACACCGAGTGGCAGATGAAGGCCAGCGTGGAGACGCACCGGATGCTGCTTCAATGCTTGAAGGAAAGGGATATGGAGAGGCTGTATCCGCTTCTTTCCCGCAGGTTGGGGAAGTACCATCTCGCCTCCCCGGAGGAGATGCCGAGGTTGGAAATCATATGCGACGAACCGCTCGCTTCGCAATAATAGAGGATAAAAAGACAGGCGAAAACCATCGCGTCGTCGTTCCCGGCCTTCGAACGGCCCGGACGTAGGTGCGCGCTCTTCGCAGCGAAGATCGCGCAGCGAGAAAGGAAGGGATGGCAACTTGGGGTGTCGAAAGGTGTCGTTGAAGCAGTTTCTGAAAGAGGAAGTCAAGCCCGCGCTCGGATGTACCGAGCCGGTGGCCGTGGCTCTCGCCGTGGCGAGAGCCCGCGAGGAGCTTGAGGGAAAACCGGAGAGAGCGGAGATACTCCTCAGCTCCAATATCTTCAAGAACGGAGCCTCCGTCGGTATTCCCGGGAGCGGCGGTCTGAAGGGAAACGAGGTCGCTGCCGCGCTTTCGCTCGTTTCGGGGAGGTCGGAGTACGGTCTCGAAGTTTTGAAGGAGTGCGGCCCGGACGACGTCGAGTCGGCGATGGAACTGCTGAATGCGGGCGCGGTGCGTCTCTCCGTCGACAGGAATATTTGCGGCGTATTCGTGAGAGCGAGCGTTATGAACGCCGGACACTCCGCGAGCTGCACCATCGAAAAGAACCACTCCAACATCACCGAAGTGATCCGCGATGGTACAATTATATCCACGGCCGCTTCCTCGAACGGAGCCAACGGAACTCTTTCGGCCGCGGAAGCGATTTCTCTGATGACCTGGGATCAGGTCATGGAATACCTCGACGAGGCGGATCGGGAGGACGAGGCCTTTCTTTTGGAGGGCGTGCGGATGAATCTCGCCATAGCGAAGAAGGGGTTCGAAGAGGGCGTCGGGCTCGGCGCCGGGCGGACGATCCGCGACTCCTTCGACGATTTCGGAAACGCGGACCTCGGGGCGAAGATCAAGGCCTGGAGCGCCGCCGCCTCGGACGCCCGCATGAGCGGCGTCCCCATGCCCGTGATGAGCAGCGCGGGGAGCGGCAACCACGGGATCACGGCGGTCCTGCCCGTCGCGCTCTTCGCGAAAGAAAAAGGGCTGAGCGACGAAAAGCTGGCGCGAGGTCTTCTCGTCAGCCATCTCGCCACCGCGTACGTGAAGAGCAGAACGGGCAGGCTGAGTTCCACCTGCGGCTGCGCCTTCGCCGCCGGAGCCGGGGCGGCCGCGGGGATGGCGTGGCTTTCGAGCGAGCGGACGGACGTTGCGAAAAACGCCGTCGGCATAGTGGTATCCAACCTTCTGGGCATGCTCTGCGACGGGGCGAAGGAGAGCTGCGCCTTCAAGGTGGGAACCGGCGCGATGGAAGCGTACCACGCCGCACTCATGGCGGCCGGAGGTATCGAGTTGGGAACTCAGGGAGTCGTGGGAAAAACCATCGACGAGACCATCGACAACGCCGCGCGCGTGGCGTCGAGCATGGGCGCCATAGAGCAGACGCTGCTCGATATCCTCGACGACAGAAAAAAGGCGTGAAGCGCGTGTGGAGGTGATGCGCCCGAAGGACGGGGAATCAGGGGAATCATCGCGGCCGATACGTAGAGAAAGTATTTCAGGAGAAGTTTCATCATACCGAGGAGGTGCTCTTATGAGAAAAGGAATACTCGCACTGCTGGCAGTTCTGTTCGTGCTCGGCGCAGGAACGGCGTTCGCCGCCGACAAGACCTACACGCTCCGCCTCGCCACCGTCGTCAGTCCGCCCCACCCCTGGCACGAGGCCGCGAACTATCTTCAGCAGGAGCTGGAGAAGCGGACCGGCGGCGCCGTGAAAGTGCGCATCTTCGGAGGTTCGCAGCTCGGCTCCGACCAGTCCGCATTCGAAGAGATGCGCATGGGAACGATCGACCTCATGATCGGCGGCGCCACCACGCTGATCAACTTCGTTCCGGAGCTGGGGGCGCTCAATCTTCCCTACTTCTACTCCGGGATCGACCAGTTCAGAAAAGTGATGGAGCCGCAGGGACCCGTGGTCGAGAGATTCAAGGAGATCTACGCCTCCAAGAACCTCGGCGTGCGCCTGCTGGCCCTCGGCGGCGGCGGCACCCGCGTCTTCTCGAACAATCTTCGCGACGTCGTCGGGCCCGAAGGGCTCAAGGGGATGAAGATGCGCGTGCCGAACAGCCCCAAGGACGCGAAGATCTGGTCCACCGCCGGCGCGCTCGTGGTCGCCATGCCCTGGGGCGAGATCTACTCCGCCCTGCAGACCGGCGTCGTCAACGCCTTCGAGAGCACGCTCAGCGGCTACTTCGGCAGTAAGCTGTACGAGGTGGCGAAGCACATGAGCAACACCCAGCACATCATCATGGTGAGCCACCTTCTGATGAGCGAAGCCACGGCCAAGAAACTTCCGCCCGAGTACGTGAAGATCGTCGAAGAACTCTCCGACGAGGTGGGGCGCATCTTCACCGACAAGGGAGAGGAGTTCGACAAGCAGGTCATGGCCGACCTGAAGGAGAAGTACGGCGTCGTCATCTCCGAAGTCGACATGAAGGCCTTCATGGACATCTTCCAGCCGCTGCACGACGAACTGATGGCCGCCGACAACAACGAAGAGCTGCTCAAACTGCTCCGGGAAGCCAGGGACGCCGCTTCGAAGTAGAATTCACGTACTCCGTACATAACGGCAGCGTCGGAGGGAGTCTCTCCTTCCGACGCTCTTCATAAGGAGGATGCAACTATGGAGAGATTGAGGAAACTCAACGACTTTTTGTGCTTCGTACTGACGAAGGTCTGTCTTGTCATGGTGCTGTTGTTCACCTGCGTCGTCATCTTCCAGGTGCTCGCCAGAAACTACATTCTCGTCTCCGTCCCCTGGACGGACGAGGTCGCCCTGATCCTTTTCGTCTGGTCGGTTTTTCTGGGCGCCGCAGTGGCGCTCCGGAAGCGGATGCACTACATCGTCGACCTGTTCCCCCCGTCCTGCAAGCGTGTCAACGGCTTTCTGGATCTTCTGTCCTCGTTCCTGGTGCTCGGCGTCGTCCTCGTCCTTCTCTACGGCGGGAGCGTCTTCGCGCATATGGGGCTTGCCCGACGCTTCAGCTCCATCCTTGTCACGCAGTCGTGGCTCTTCGTCTCCATGCCGGTCGCCGCTTTCTGCATGCTGCTCTTCTCGGTCGAAAACATCGCGAAGGATTTCGCTCGCTTCAAAAACGCTCTTCGAAAGGGGGACGCGTAAATGGACCCGTTGCTGCTTCTTCTGGGAAGCTTCTTCGTCTTCATCGCCATCCGGGTGCCGGTGGCTTTCGCCCTGGCGCTCTCCTCGCTGGCGGTCATCCTTCAGATCGAGCTGCCGTTCATGAGCCTCATAAACCAGATGTTCACAGGGATCAACTCCTTCCCGCTGCTCGCCGTCCCCTTCTTCCTCATCCTCGGCAGGGTGATGAACGACGGCGGGATCACCGAGCGTCTGCTCCACGTCTCCAACGCGTGGGTCGGTCATATCAAGGGGGGTCTGGGGCATGTGAACGTCATGGTGAGCATGCTCTTCGCCGGGCTCTCCGGCTCCGCCGCCGCGGACACCGCGGGCGTGGGCGGCATGCTCATCCCCGCCATGATCAAGAGCGGCTTCGGCAAAGAATTCACCGTCGCCATCACGGCGGCCTCCTCGGTGCTCGGCGTCATCATCCCTCCCAGCGTCATGATGATCCTCTACGGCGCGATGGGGCAGGTCTCGGTCGGCGCGCTCTTCCTCTCCGGGATCGTGCCCGGCGTCATGATCGGCCTGACCCAGATGGCCTACACCTACTACCTGGCGAGGAAGCTGAACTACCCCTCCATGCCGAGAGTGCCGTTCCCGCAGAAAGTGATCACCACGCTGAAGGCGGTTCCTCCGCTCACCATCCCCTTCATCATCCTCGGCGGCATCACCTTCGGCATCTACACCGCCACGGAGGCGGCGTCGGTCGCCCTCGTCCTCGGCCTGATACTGGTGCTCGTCGTCTACAGGAACACCCCGTGGCGCGACCTGCCCGCCATCTTCAGCGACGGCGTCATCGCCTACTCGCTGCCGATGTTCGCCGTGGCCTGCGCCTGCGTGATGGGGTGGCTGATCGCCTACCTCGACGCGCCCGCCATGATCGCCGACTACATGATGGGGATCACCACGTCCTACTACGGGATCTACACCATGCTCGTCATCTTCCTCCTGATCATCGGGACGTTCCTCAGCCCCGTGGCGAGCATCATCATCTTCCTCCCGATCATCCAGGCGATGGGGAACGCCGCCGGAATCCATCCGCTGCACCTCGGGATCATCGTCAACCTGACGCTCGCGCTCGGACAGATCACGCCTCCCTACGGCATCTGTCTGCTGATCGCCTGTCAGATCGGGGATTTGAGCATGCCCAAGGCATTCCTGGCGACGCTCCCTCTGCTTGTGCTCGCTCTCGGCGTGATCGTGCTCGGGATCGTCTTCCCGAACCTCTTCCTCTTCATCCCGAAAGCGCTGATGCCGGCGGCTTTCCTGTAAACACGCCCTCTTCCTAAGGAAGACGCAGGCGATCGACGAAAGGAAAAAAGAATGCATTCACTGCTCGACATCTTAAAGAAAGAAACCGCCCCCGCGCTGGGCTGCACCGGTCCGGTATCCATAGCCTACGCCGCCGCCGTCGCCCGTAGCGTCGTGGGCGGCGTCCCCCGAAAAGTCGTGGCGAGGTTGGACAAGGACAGCTACAAGAACAGCCTCAGCGTCGGCATACCCGGAACGGACAAGATGGGCATCGAGATGTCCCTCGCGCTCGGCGCGCTGTGCGGAGACGCGGAGGCGGGGCTCGAGGTGCTGTGCAACGTCGCTCCGGAGGACGCCCGTCGCGCGGAGGAGTTCCTTCCTTTCGTCGACGCGGACATATCCTGGGAGTACAAGGGCGTGGGCCTTCGAATCGAGGCCGAAGTGGAAACTGAAAACGGAACGGGCAGAGCCGTTCTCTCGAAGACCCATACCAACGTCGTATCGCTCGAAGCGAACGGAAAGCGACTCGTCGAAGAGCGGACAGCTCCGGAAGGGAACGTCTTCGACTACTCGAAGGACGCCATTCGGCGATTCACTCTCGCGGAACTCGTGGAGTTCGCCGAGACCGTTCCGCTGGAGGATATTCTCTTCCTTAAAGAGGGAATAACCATGAACCGCGCTCTTGCCGAAGCCGGACTGAACGAGGGCGTGGGCGCGGGTTTCGGCAGAGGGTATCTCGCGCGTGCGGGATCGGATGTGCTTTTGAAGATCAAAGCCGTTACCGCCGCCGCGTCGGATGCGCGCATGGGAGGCGTTTCGCTTCCCGCGATGAGCTGCGCCACGAGCGGCAACGTAGGCATAGCCGCCATGCTTCCGCTCGTCGTGCTGGCGGAGGAAAGAAAGGCGGACGAAGAGGCTCTGCTTCGTTCGATCGCGCTCAGCTATCTGCTCACCATCCTGATGAAAAGCCATATCGGAAGGCTCTCCGCCATCTGCGCGTGCGCGATGGCGGCGGGAATCGGCGTCGCAGGGGGAGCCTCTCTTCTTCTCGGCGGCGGACTCGCGTGCGCCGAAGCCGCGATCCGGAACATGACGGGATGCCTGACCGGCGTCGTCTGCGACGGTGCGAAGTACGGCTGCGCGCTCAAACTCTCCGCGGCGGCCGGAATCGCCGTGGAATCGGCGATGCTCGCCCTCGAAGGGTGCGTCGTCCCCGCAGGAGACGGACTGGTGTGCGCCGACGCCGACCGATCGATGGAGGTCATTGGTCGGGTTGCCCGCGAGGGCATGAGCTTGACCGCCGACGTCATGGCCAAGATCATCGTCGATCGGGAGAGAGAGGGAAGAAAGAGATAACGATCTTCTCCGGAAGAGTCGCGCCGCCGCGAAACCTCGTGTTCGCGACGGCGCGATTTTTTCGTTTGAATTCTTAGGAGCGCTTGCGGCAAAGATAACCTTCTCTTCCCGGATTACGGAAATCGTATCCCGCTCCTCCCCGAACACAGTCGATTCCGGAGCGCCTTTTCAAGGAAATCCGACGGATCGTTCCTTTCGTCTCTACCAGCCCCTCTCAGCGACGCTCTCCACGAGCGCTGTTTTCCCCGCTCTCTTCTTGTTCCGTTCAGCGACGGCGTACGCGTCATCCCGCCGCAACAATCGTAAATGCGCTCCTTGACAAAAAGATAGATTGAATTTAAAGTAGTCAATCATGTTAACTGTCAACAATAAACAATTGACAATATAAAAGAAAAGGGGGAGTTTCATGATTGAAAAACAGATCTTGAAAGCAACGTCGCTTTCGGAAGAGGTTGCGTCTTTTTTAAGAAGGCAGGCGCTTGATCCAGGGATTTACCCTCAAGGGAGTTTCATACGCGAAGAAAAGCTTGCAAGCGAACTCAACATCAGCCGAGGCCCCATTCGTGAAGCGTTGAAGATTCTTGACGGTGAAGGTCTTGTAAAAATCATTCCCCGGAAAGGCGCCGTTGTGGTCGATTTTTCTGTGGCGGAGATCGAGGAGCTTTGGCATATCAGATATTTATTGGAAAAAAGCGTTTATGAAGCTCTTATTCATGACCGCCTTTTCTCAGCAAATGATTTTTCATATTTATTAAATATTTTAAAAAGAGTGGATCAAGTAATATGCAATGGGGAGATGGAGAATGATATTATAGAGGAAGTAAATGAACTTAATATTAAATTTCATATTTATATCGCAAAAATATCAAAAAAAGAATATACAACTAAAATTTTAGATGATGTGTATAAAAAACTGAGACAAGCGATGATGCGTGCGACTCCATCCCGTATGGAGGACTTTGTAGAAAAACATACTGAACTGTTGGTTAATTTGCAAAAAGGTGAACTCGACGCTCTCGTGGAGAACAGTTTTTACAGCTATTTCGAGAGAAGGCGTTCGAAAGACACCGTAGAAAATTCATCGGATCAAAAATAAAGGGGCGATATGAGATGGCCGCAGCGAAAGAATTGAGAAAAATTCTTGCCGAAGATCGATGCGTTCTGGCCGTCGGCGTTTATGACGGTCTCTCCTGTCTTACCGCGCACAAACTTGGTTTTAAAGCCGCGGTCATGGGCGGCTATCCTACCTCCGCAACGAAACTCGGACGCCCCGATTTCGGGCTTCTGACGATGTCGGAAATGGTCGCCCATCTGCGGTATCTGACGGACAGCGTGGACATCCCCATTGTTGCGGACGCGGACACGGGCTACGGGAACCCGATCAATGTGATCAGGACCGTTATGGAATACGAACGAGCGGGCGCAGCCGCCATCCTTCTGGAAGACCAGGTTGCACCGAAAAAATGCGGCCATATGGCCGGGAAACAAGTTATCCCTGCGAAAGAACATGTTCAGAAGATCAAAGCGGCTTTGGATACAAGAAAGAATTCCGACTTGATCATCATCGCGAGGACGGACGCCCGTTCCGTCAATGGAATCGAGGACGCCATCGAACGGGCTTGCATGTACAAGGAAGCCGGGGCCGATATGACTTTCGTCGAGGCTCCGACATCCGTTGAAGAGCTTGCCAGAATTCCCGCCGAAATAGACTGTCCTCAGGTCGCCAACATGATCGAGGGAGGGAAGACGCCTTTCCTCTCCGTTGAAGAGCTTGGAGCAATGGGTTTCAAGCTCGCGTTTTATACGCTCGGAGTGCAATATGCCGTAGCGAAAACGTTGGAAAGGTATATGTCGCATCTGGCCCGGTATGGAACGAGCGACGGATATGAAGGGGGGATGATGAATTTCGAGGAGTTCAACAGTTTGGTGGGACTTGAAAAAATTCGAAAAGCGGAAGAGATGTACGTCTCGAATTAGCATGAAGCTGTTGCTTTTTAACCGCAAGGAGCGCAGCCAATCGAAGGAGGGTAAGCGAACATGAAGAAGTTGTTAACTGCTATGGTTCTTATGTTTTTCGTATCTTGCGCCTTCACGAACGCCGCTTCGGCGAAGACGATTTTTAAAGTGTCGAATCAGTTCCCGACGACGCACAACATATCCAAGGGGCTTCTCGTATTTGCGGAAAAAATAAAGGAATACTCCAACGACGAAATGAGCGCGGAACTCTTCGATTCGGCCCAGTTGTTCAAAGATACCGAAATACTGGAGGCCTTGCAGGAAAAGCTGGTGGAGTGCGGTATTTCCACGGTTGTCAGATGGTCTGGAATGGTTCCGGAAATCGATATTTTCGAAAGTCCTTTTTTGTTTAAAAACTTCGACTCCATAGTGAGCTTTCTGCATTCCGGAGGAGGCGAACTCATTGAAGCGGAATTCGAGAAGAGAGGAATCAAAAATATCGCCTGGCTGGACAACGGTTTCAATCAGATGTTCAACAACAAACATCCGCTGCGCGTTCCGGAGGATTTTAAAGGCGTCACGATGCGCTCCTTTGGAAGCGGCGATGCGGAGACTTTAAAAGCTCTCGGCGCCGGACCGACCGTCATGAGTTCTTCCGAAATGTACATGGCGCTTCAGCGCGGTATCATGGACGGAGCCACGACGACCATGGACGCCGCTGTTTCCAGAAAGATCATAGAAGTTCAAAAGTATATGACCGAGTCGAATTATTCCGTCTCTCAAATAGTCCTTCAGGTAAACAAAGATTGGTGGGAAGGGCTGCCTCAAAAAGAAAAAGACGTCATCCTCAAAGCGGCGAAAGAGACGGAAGATTGGGTGCGCCATGCTATAAAAGCCGCCGACGATACCGCACGGGAAAAAATCAAGGCGGCGGGCATGGAGATCTACGTCCCGACCGATGCCGACCGCAAACTTTTGATCGAAGCTACGGAGCCGGTTCGCGATAATTTCGTAAAAAGAACCGGTGATCTGGGCAAAAAGCTGGTTGAACTCGCGAAAAGCATACATTAAGTCGAGGAGCGGAGAGCCCTCGTTTATCTGTTGATTTTAAAAAAACCCCGATGCGTATGCTTTCGATAAACGATTATGAGAGAGTGCTCTCGTCGGGGTTTTTATTTCCTGAGGAGGGGAAGTGATTCGATGGATCGCATCGGGAAAATAATCCGTCGGGGGAACATCTTGCTGGGGTACTGCAGCGGTTTTTTGATTTTAACGATGGGGCTCTCTCTCTTTTATGAGGTCATATGCAGGTATGTATTGAGATCTCCAAGCCTGTGGACGCATGAAACCGCCGTGTATCTCTATACCTGGGCCATGCTCGCGGCCGGGGCGTACACTCTTCAGGCTGAAAAACATGTCAGAATCGAATTGTTCGTCGACTGCCTTTCACCGAAAGTCCAAGCGCTGGTTCGAGTGATAACAAGCGTTGGAGGAGCGCTCTTCTGTCTTCTCGTCACGGTGCAGGCGTTCGACATGATAAAACTTTCCATCCGGTATTCCAAAGTCTCGCCGACATTGCTCAAGGTTCCTTTATGGATTCCTCAGGGCGCTTTGCTGGTAGGTTTTCTGCTCCTGACTCTTCAATTTCTATTGATCGCCATGATGCAGCTGCGCGACCGCGGAAAGGAGCGCATCGAAAGATGCTGAATTTCATTCTGATAGTATTTCTGCTGATCGTCGTTCTTCTGCTTGCGCTTCCCGTGGCCTTTTCTCTTGGGTTCACGTCGCTGTTGTTGATTCTTTTCTACGATCTTCCCTTGAAAGTAATAGGGGCGACTGTTTTTTCCTCGTTCGACAGTTTTGTCATTCTATCGGTGCCATTGTTTATTCTCATGAGCCAGGTTCTTCTGGACGGGCGTATCGGCGACGATCTTTTCGATGTCATGAATACCTGGGTTCGCCACTTGCCGGGGGGGCTCGCTATCGCCACGATTCTCGCCTGCGCTTTTTTTTCGGCGATTACCGGTTCGGGCGCTGCGACCGCCGCGACCATAGGCATGGTGGCCTATCCGGCCATGATAGAGAGGGGGTATGAGCAGAAGTTCACCCTGGGACTTCTGGCGGCCGGGGGTACTCTCGGAATACTGATCCCCCCCAGCGTTCCCATGATTATTTACGGTTCCGTCACCGAAGAGTCGGTTGGAAAACTGTTTATCGCCGGAGTTATTCCCGGATTGGTGTTGACCGCTCTCTTCATTGTGTACGCCGTGCTCTATTCTCGACGCGGCGGTTTTATTCCCATGCCGAAGGCGAGCTGGAGCGAAAGAATTCGTATCACCCGAAAAAATATACTGGGCGTATCTCTTCCTTTCATCATCGTCGGAGGTATCTATACGGGGGTCTTTACCCCGACGGAAGCGGCTGCGGTCGGCCTGGTCTACAGCCTTGTCATTACGCTTTTCGTCTATCGAACCCTCTCTTTCGGTGATCTGCCTTCGATATGCCTCCGATCGGCCACGACCGCATGCATGATCTCCATGGTGATCGCTGGAGCTTTGCTTTTTGGAAGAGTTCTGACCATGCTCAAATTCCCCCAGCAAATCACCGAATTCATCATAATGAACGAATTTACGCCTCTGGTCTTCGTGATCGTCATGAATCTGCTTATGATGCTCCTCGGCTGCATTCTCGAGACCGTTTCCGTGATTCTGCTGACGATGCCTCTGGTGACCCCTGTGCTTCATGCACTGGGGATCGACCCCATATGGTACGGTATCGTCCTTACCGTGAATATGACCCTCGCCCTGATCACCCCGCCTGTCGGGATGAATCTGTATGTCATCAAAGGGCTGCGGGAGGACATCAATATGGCGCATGTGATCAAGGGCGTCACTCCTTTCATTCTGCTCATGACGATTTTCCTTGTGGCCGTTATCGCTTTTCCGGCCATGTCGACGTTCTTGCCGTCGATCATGCGGTAACGATAAGAAAGGAGAGGGAAGAACGATGACAAACAACGGAGCGCTTTCCGGTCTTGTCGTGCTCGATCTTACGCGAGTGCTTGCCGGTCCATACTGTACTATGCTGTTCGCCGACATGGGCGCGAATATCATAAAAATCGAGGAGCCGGAAAAAGGCGATGATACTCGGCAATATGCCCCGATATATAACGGCGAGAGCGTGTATTTCATTAATATCAATCGTAATAAAAGGGGAATTACTCTTAATTTAAAGAACGACAAGGCAAAGGCGCTCTTTTTGGACATGGTGAAAAAGGCGGATATCGTCGTAGAAAATTATCGTCCAGGTACCATGGAAAAACTGGGGCTTGGATATGAGCAACTCAAAGAGGTGAATCCAGGAATAATTTATGCCTCTATATCCGGTTTTGGGCATACTGGAAGATACAAGGATCGCCCTGGATACGATATCATCGCCCAGGCAATGAGCGGTCTCATGAGTACTACCGGCTGGCCGGGGGGAGAGCCCACCAGGACGGGCACCGCCTTGAGCGATGTGCTCGGCGGACTTTCCGCCGCCATCGGCATTCTTTCCGCCGTGTATCATCGTCGGGAAAACGGAGTAGGACAAAAGATCGACGTCGCGCTTGTCGACGCGACGGTTTCAGCGCTTGAGATCATTAACATGATCTATCTTGTGGAAGGACGAATACCTCGGAGAATCGGCAATAGATACGAGGCGAACTACCCTTATGATACTTTCCACGCCATGGACGGCGTCGTGGTAATCGGCGCGGCCAACGAGAAACTATGGAAATTGCTTTGCGAAGCGATGGAGAGGAGCGATCTGTCGGAAGATCCTCGTTTCGACAATGTTCGGAACCGCGTGGCTCATCATGAAATTCTCAAGGAGATCGTGGAGGAGTGGACAAAAACCAAAAAGGTTGAATGGCTCGTGGAGACGTTGCTCGCGAAGGGCGTACCCGCCGCCCCGATTTACGATATCGCGCAGGTTGTGAACGATCCCCATATTTCCAAAGACAGAGAGATGTTTGTCGAATTGGAACATCCTGTCGCGGGGCAGCTTCGTGTAACGGGCAACCATATTAAATTTTCCGGAACTCCAACCTCCGTCCGTACACCGTCTCCTCTGCTCGGGCAACATAACGAGGAGGTTTTTTCACAATGGATGGGCTTGTCCAAGGCGCGAATCGAAGAACTCAGGGCGAGCGGAGCGATATAGGTGCTCGGGATGAATGTGCCGGAAACGATAGTCATTACCGAAGTCTGCCCGCGGGACGGTTTTCAGAACCACAAGACTCCGATACCTACGGACGTCAAGAAAGAGATCATCGACGATTTATGCGGGCTCGGCTTCCCGAGAATGGAGATCACCTCTTTTGTGAGCCCGAGGGCTATTCCGCAGATGCATGATGCTCCGGAAATAATGCGGTATTTTAATGAAAAATGGAAGGGTGTTGTTAGAGGAATCGCGCTGGTGCCTAACATTAAGGGAGCCGAGAACGCTCTCGAGGCTGGAGCGAAATCATTGATTTTCGCTCTTTCCGCAAGCGAAAAACACAATATGGCGAATACAAGGCGCACTGTCGAAGGCTCGCTTGCCGAACTTCGGGAGATATGCGGACTCCAGGGGTATGAAGAGATCGGTATCGGAATCGCCACTTCTTTTACATGTCCTTTCGCGGGCGACGTTCCGGCCGAAGACGTCGTCAGAATCATCGGCGCGTCTCTCGACTTCGGAGTCGCGCATATCACCGTTGCCGATACGATGGGTACCGCATCTCCCTTGCAGGTAGAAAAAACATTGACGCGGATAAAAAAAGAGTTCCCGGGTATCGATTTCGCGCTTCATTTTCACGATACGTACGGTTTCGGACTGGCAAATGTTCTGACGGCGCTTCGGATGGGATGCGATTCTTTCGAGACTTCCGCGGCGTCGATGGGAGGATGTCCCTTCGCCCCCGGAGCTACGGGAAATCTTGCGACGGAGGATCTTGTCAATATGGCCGAAAAAATGGGAATCGGGACGGGAATCGATCTGGCCCGCCTACTGACGGTTTCAAGAGGTATTTCTGAGAAACTGGAGCTGAAACTATCGAGCCATGCGGTCGGCGCTTGTCGGAACTTTTGAAGATAATACGGGATCGGATGATCGTACGGAAAGTCCCGCGCTTCGTATGTCGCCCGGGTGGGCCGGTCCGATTTTTCCGATATTACCGATCCCGGCCATCGCGAGAGGCTCGTTCGTGTTCTTCGAACGAGCCTCCTTCGGATGTGATACAATAGCACGAAAACGGGATTTCGTGCTATTGCGTCGTTATCCCGAGACAACGACAGGAGGCCGCAATGGAACAGAACATGCATCTTCCCGAGGATCTGAAGCCGGTGATCGACTTTCACGGACACTTCTGCCCCGGCGTGCTCATAGGATGGAGGGCGTCGAAGCTCGCTCTGAAGCTGCTCGACGTCGAGCGCGACCGCGACGAGGAGCTTGTCGCGATCACCGAGAACGACGCGTGCGGCGTGGACGCGGTGCAGTATATCCTGGGGTGCACCTTCGGCAAGGGAAACCTGGTCTTCCGCGACTACGGCAAGCAGGCGTTCACAATCTTCCGCCGCGCGGACGGCAAGGGGGTCCGCATGATGCTCAAAGCGCCCGACAGGGAGCTTACCCGCGAGGAGTCCGCCAGGCGCCTGCTCGAAGAGAGCGACGAGGCGCTCTTCACGGTCGGCGAACCGAAGGAGCCGATGCCGCAGCGCGCCGTGATCCGCACGTCGGCATGCTGCGACGTCTGCGGCGAACGTGCGATGGAGACGAGAATTCGAACTCTGGAGGATGGACGGCGCGTCTGCGTTCAGTGCGCCGGAGCCTCGGACTGAAACGTTCTTCGCCTGCGCGGGAACGTCGTCGTCCTTTTCGGAAGGAAGGCGACGCCCCCGCGGCAGATCAGCTTCCGTTCTTTCGTTTTTCCTCCAGAAACTCCTCCTTTATCTTTCGAAGGTTTTCCGGGTTCGTCAGGAGATCGGCGCAGGTCGTCGCCAGTATCCGGGCGGCCGTCAACAGCGCCTCGTGCGCGTCCGGGCTCTTCCCCTTCTCCAGAAACTCCCGGCTGTGCGCCGGGACGCCTCTATCCACGAAGGCGACACGGATACATGCGCCCGGGATCAGGTGCATCACCGAGGCGAAATCCGTCGAGCCGGTTTTCTCTCTCGGCGGCGAGATTCCCTTCGCTCCCGCGGCGCGCGCGTTTTCCATCAACAGATCGTTCAGCGCGCGTACCGGAATCTTGTTGTGCATCTCTCCGGTTTTCAGGATTTCGCACGTTGTTTCCGTCATCATGGCGGCGCCTTCGAAGATCTTTTTCGCCCGTTCGATCACCGTATCAAGGTACGGGCGGCTGTAGGAGCGCAGTTCGATCCTCGCCGAGGCTCTGTCCGGCACGACGTTGACGACGCTTCCTCCCTCTTCGACGATCATGTTCATGCGTACGTCGTCGGCTACGCGCCCCCGAAGATAGGCGAGGCCGTTCGACGCCAGCATCACCGCGTCGAGCGCGTTGCGCCCCTTCTCCGGCGCGATGGCCGCGTGCGAGGCGATTCCTTCGTATTCGACCAGAAACTCGGAGTAGGCTATGGATTTTTCGTCGACCGTGCATCTGTCCGCGCCGTGCATCATCAGTACGACGTCGTGGTGGACGAACGCGCCGCGTTCCAGCATTGCGCTCTTTCCGCCGCCGCCTATCTCCTCCGCCGGAGTACCCACGACTTCGAGGACGTACGGAACGTCGCGAACGGCATCCCGCACGGCCAGCGCAGCGCCGACGCACGCCGGTCCCTGCATGTGATGCGCGCATCCGTGCCCCATCGGCAACGCGTCGTATTCGCAGAGCAGTCCTATATTCGGTCCCCCCGCGCCGTTTTTCCATACGGCGCGGAAGGCCGTTTCCAGTCCGGCGTACCCGATTTGAACCTCGAATCCCCGGCTCTTTAAAAAATCCGTCAGGGCTTTGCAGGCGTACAACTCGTTGTATCCCTGCTCCGGATGGTCGAAGATATCGTCGCTCATGGCCGTGAGCAGGGGAGAGTTCCGCTCGACGCTCCGGAGCATCTCCTCTTTCATGAATTCCCGCGTCATTCCGGCTCCTTTCCTCCGCCGAACAGATGGCAGGAAACCAGATGTCCTCCGCCGATATCGCGAAGCTCCGGTTTTGTTCCGCAGAGATCGACGGCGAACCTGCACCGCGTATGAAAGCGGCACCCTTCGGGCGGATTGGCCGGGCTCGGAATGTCTCCCTCCAGCACGATACGCTCGCGCCCCGGCCGCGCTCCGAACGTGGGCGCGGCGGAGAGCAGCGCCTGCGTGTACGGATGGACGGGGTTCGAAAACAGCGCTTTTTTGTCCGCGAGTTCGACGATCTTCCCCAGATACATGACGGCGACCCGTTCGCAGATGTGTTCGACTACGCTCAAGTCGTGGCTGATGAAAAGATAGGTCAGCCCGAAACGTTCCTGCAGCTCTTCCAGCAGGTTCAGAATCTGCGATCGGACCGAGACGTCGAGAGCCGACACCGGTTCGTCGCAGACGATCAGATCGGGCGTCGTCGCAAGCGCTCTGGCGATGACGATTCGTTGCCGCTGACCGCCGGAGAACTCGTGAGGGAATCGGGAGAGGTGCTCTTCCTTCAGTCCGACCAGTCCGATCAGCTCCTTGACGCGCCCTCTTCGCCGCTCCGCGTCTCCGTAGCCGCCGATGAGGAGAGGTTCCTCCAGGATTTTTCCGACGCGCATTTTAGGGTGGAGCGACCCGTACGGGTCCTGAAAGACGATCTGCATTCGTTTCCGCATGGCGAGCAGATCCCGCCCTTCGGCGCCCAGAAAATCGCTTCCCTTGAACTTCACCCTGCCCGACGTCGGCTCGACGAGCCGGAGAATAGACCGGGCCAGCGTGGATTTGCCGCACCCCGACTCGCCCACGAGCCCGAGGGTCTCCCCTCGATAAACTTCGAAGCTGACGTCGTCCACGGCTTTGATGTGCCCCTTCGTCCGCAGCGTCAGACCCCGCTTGAGCGGAAACCACTTGGTCAGGTTCTCCACCTCGAGGACGAGTTCGCTCATTCCGTTTCACCTCCGTCTCCGTACAGCCAGCATCTGACCCTGTGCCCCGGCGACACCTCGGTGAACGCGGGCGCCGTGCGAGCGCACTTCTCCATGGCCGATCCGCACCTGGGGTGAAAGACGCACCCTTTCGGGAAGTCTTTCGGGCTCGGCACCGTTCCGGGAATGACGTACAGCTTTCCCCCGCGTCCCGCTCGGGGGAGGGAGTCCAGCAGCCCCTGCGTGTACGGATGCGCGGGGCGCTCGAGAAGGTGTTCCGGACGGAGTTCCTCCACTATGCGCCCGCAGTAGACGATGACCGCGCGGGAGCAGATCTCGCCGACGACGCCGAGGTCGTGCGTGATCAGCATGATCGATGTGCCCAGTTCGCGCCCGAGTTTTTTCATCAGCTCCAGGATCTGCGCCTGTATAGTCACGTCCAGCGCCGTCGTGGGCTCGTCCGCTATGAGCAGCTTCGGACGGCAGGCCAGCGCCATCGCGATCATGACGCGCTGTCGCATGCCTCCCGAGAGCTGGTGCGGGTATTCGTCGATCCGCTGTTCCGGCAGCGCGATGTTGACCATCCGGAGCATTTCGATCGACTGCGCCCTCGCCTCGCCCCGACTCGCTCCAAGGTGGAAGCGGAAGACTTCGGAGATCTGCTCTCCGACGGTCATTACAGGGTTCAGAGAGGTCATGGGCTCCTGGAAGATCATGGAGATCTCGTTGCCCCTGACCCGGCGCATTTCGGGCTCGCTCAGCTCCAGCAGATCGCGTCCGTCGAAGCGAATCTCTCCTTCGAGGACGCCCGGAGGACACTGAATCAGGCGCATGATCGCGAGCGCCGTTATCGATTTGCCGCAGCCGCTTTCGCCCACGACCCCCACCGTCTCGCCCTTGCGTATATCGAAGCCGATGTCGCGAACGATATTGAACGATTCTCCGAAAGATGAAAATCCGACGGAGAGATTGCGCACGTCCAGTACTTTTTCCGCAGTATGCATGGCGCGCATTCCTTCGGTCAGTTCAGCCTGGGGTCGAGAACGTCCCGCAGGCCGTCCCCCAGGATGTTCAGCGCCATGACGGACCACAGGATGGCCGCGCCGGGAAGCAGGATAAGATAAGGAGATGTGCCGACGTGCTGCCTCGCCTCGGAGAGAATGGTCCCCCAGCTGGGAGTCTCCGGCGAGAGCCCCACTCCGAGAAAGGTAAGGCTCGCCTCGTTGAGCACGGTGAGCGCCATGATCAGCGTCAGGCGCACGATAAGCGGCGAAATGCACAAGGGCAGGATGTACTTGAACATGATGCGCATGTTCGACGCTCCCATCGCGCGCGCCGCCTCCACGTGTTCGTACTGTTTCGCCGAGATGACGGTCGTGCGCACCGTGCGGACGACCCGGGGGATTTGGGTGACCGAGAGCGCCAGCACGATGTTCGGCACGCCGGAGCCCAGTATCGTGAGGATCACCAGCGCGAGGATGACGGCGGGGAAAGCCATCAGACCGTCCATGATCCTCATGACGATCATGTCCGCCGTGTCGTAGTACCCGGCGATCAGCCCGAGGAAGGAGCCGGCGACGCCGATGATCAGCAGCACCGAGATGGAGATGGAGAGCGAAATGCGCGCTCCGTGGACGATCCGGGAGAAGACGTCCCTCCCGAACTCGTCCGTGCCGCAGAGATGCTCCGCGGAGGGGGGGCGCAGCGCCTGGCGCATCGATATTCTCGCGGGGTCGTGCGTGGCGATCTGCGGCGCGAAAACGGCGGTCAGGACGATGACGAGGAACATGAAGCCGCCGAGGGCCACGGACTTGTATCTGTACCACATTTTTGCGTAGTTCATGCGCTCGCCCTCCATTATTTGTACTCCACTCTGGGGTCGAAAAACTTGTACAGCAGGTCGACGGCCAGGTTGACGAAGACGTACACCGCCGCGACGAAGATGATGTGTCCCTGTATGGCCGGGTAGTCGCGCCGTGCGATCGAGTCGAAGGCGAGCCGTCCGATGCCCGGTATGTTGAAAACGCTTTCGATGACGACGGACCCTCCCATAATATGGGCGATGGAGATGCCCGCCTGGGTGACGATCTGGTTGGCCGCGTTCTTCAGAGCGTGCAGCCCCACGACCCTGCGCTCGACCAGCCCCTTCGCGCGGGCGGTCCTGATGTAGTCGTTGCCCAGAACTTCCAGCATGCTGGAGCGTGCGACCCTCGCGATGCTCGCCGACCTCTGCAGACCCATGGCGATCGCGGGCAGCGTCAGGTACTTCAGGCTTTCCAACAAACCTCCCTCCCGGATCATGACGTATCCGACCGACGGGAGCGCGCCCAGCTTGACGGAGAAGAGAATGACGAGGACGAGCCCCAGCCAGAAACCTGGCATCGAGATGCCGATCATGGAGAGCGTCATGCACGCTCTGTCGAGCGGTCCGTTCCGGTGGACGGCCGCCGTAACCCCCAGCGGCACGCCGACGAGCAAAAAGACCGCCGTCGCGTAGAGGACGAGCAGCAGCGTCGGCTCCAGTTGCGAGAAGATCACCTGCGTTACCGGTTTGCGATAGTAGATAGAATCGCCGAGATCGCCCCGCAGGATATTCCCCGCCCATCGCGCGAACTGGATATGAAGCGGCTGATCGATTCCCAGCCGCTTCTCCATCGCGGCGATCTCGGAGGCTGTCGCGTCGTTCCCCAGCATCACCATGGCGGGATTGCCCGGTATCATGCGGATGAGCACGAAAATCATGACCGCGACGACCAGCAGCGTCGGAATAGCGGAGATCAGGCGCCGTATCGTGTAGTGAATCAACGTCGTTCCCCCCTGACCGGACTCGTCACAGGTCCATGAGAGAATATTTAGCGTACTCTCCCAAGCAGGGAACGCCGCGGCAGACCTCGACTTCCAGGTCGCTCAGGTTGTAGATGATCGACGCGATGGTCGTCCACGCTCTGTGCATATCGGTCTCGTCCTCCTCCATGTGCGAGCAGACGGAGTCGGGGTACCCCTTGTGGTCGGCGAGGCACTCCTTGATATGCTTCGCGGTGATGTCCCCCGTGTACTGCCGAAGCAACTCGTACAGCCGTTCCCCTCGAAACTTCTTCCCTTTGGACGAATCCAGCTCGGGGCGCGAGAGGATGTGATTCGCATGCGTCAGGATCCCGTTCTCCGGGTACAGCAGCATGGGCGTTCCGGGAATGCCCTCGATATCCAGCGCACGGTCGTCCGCGGACGCTATGAGGTAGTTGTTGGAGACCGACCGGTGAAAAGCCGTTACGACTTCCGTCATCTCCTCGAAGCTCCTGGAGCGCAGAGCGCGCATGCGCATGAAATTGCCGGGAACGCCGATCGCGTTCGAATCGCGGGAGGAGTGCAGACCGTTGGAAACCATCCCGAGCCCGCGGGAGTTCATCCCGTTGCGAAGGAGCTGCCCCGCCTCCGTTACCCCGACGATCTTCATGCCGTCTTCCATGACGATGTGGAGCACGATGGCGTGCGCCTCTATAATCGGTCGCTGGTCCCAGTTCTGGCCGACGAAGACCTTGTCTTCTCTGCCGGCGCTCCGCAGCACGGCGTAGGCCGTGCACTCCTCTTTCGGATAGTGGAGAATCTCGTAGCGGGTGTTCAGCACCATGACGTCCTCGAAATCGACTCCGGAGGCGCGGGCCGTTCCCCGCAGCATATCCGTCTCGTTCGGCAGGGCCGCCGTCACGAGCGGAAGGTACTTCGTAGCCTCTTCGCGCGCTCCCTTCCAGTCGAGCCCTTTCATTCTGGAGAGGTGCTCCTTGTACGTTTCGACGCACGTCCGGATCTCGTACGCCGCCTGCTCGCCGTACTGCTCTCCGCGCGCGAACGCGTCGCGCGCGGAGAGGCGGATCAGTCTGAACTCTTTCATCGCAGCGCGCCGCTCATTCGCTTACCCACGTGTTCCAATAGTACTTCTCCGTGGTGTCGAAAAGATTATGGACGCCGCTTCGGCTGACGACGGCGACGTTCCGCTCGCCGAATGTGATCACGGGGAGTTCCTCGTAAAGAACTTTGGTCATCTCGACCCACGCTTTGTAGCGCGTCTCGAAGTCGCTCTCGGTGGTGAGTATTTTGTAGAAGTGCGATTTTTTCTCCGAGCTGTAGAATCCGGCCCAACCCTCGGCCATGAAGGCGATCAGCGTCGGATCGACTTTCGCCGTGAGCCCGCCGCTGAACATGTCGAATTTGTCCGGTTGGTTTCGGTACTGTTGCAGCGTCGGGTTGTCGTACACCTGAAGATCGATCTCGACGCCGATCGGTTTGACCATCTGCTGGATGACGAGAGCGGTCTTATAGAAGTAGTCGTTCGCCTTCGTCGTGATGAAGACCAGCGGTTTTCCGTCGTAGGAGGAGGCCTTGAGATACTCTCTTGCCTTTTCCAGATCGACTTTGTCGTACTTCCCGAGACTTTCGTCCGTCCACCATCTGCTCGACTTCTGCATCACGCTGGGGTTGAGGTAGTAGAGCGACTCGTCTCCTTGAGCCGCCATCATCAGCTCGTCCATATCCAGACAGGAGAGGATCGCGTTGCGCAGATTGACGTCGGAGCACGGCCCCTGTTTGAAATTGAAGACGACCACGGGCATGATCCCCAGCTCCTTGATCTCCAGATTGAGCTTCGGGTCCTTCCGCATCGTCTCCAGCATGTTCGACGGAACGCCGATGCCAACGTCGTACTCGCCGGTCTGGACGCCGGTGATGCGGGCCGTCTTGTCCGATACGGGATAGAAGTACAGGGTGTCCACGTACCCCTGTTTCGCTTCGGCAAGGCCGCTTCCGCCCGATTCGTAGGGTACGTACTCCTTGAACTTCTCCAGGAGAACGAAACGTCCTACCTGATAGTCCTTGAACGCGTACGGCCCCGTGCCGACGAGGTCGTCGTTCTCGATCTTGCTGTTCGGATATTTTTCGCAGATGGATTTCGGAACGATGTACAGCCCTCTGTCCCAGGTCGAGATGGCAGTCAGCGCTAGAGGGGCGGGCTCCTTGAAGGTGAAGATCAGCTTGTTGTCGACTGTTTCCAGGCGTTCCAGTTTTTTCCCCACATGGCTCTTCGCGAAGTTGACGTTGGCGAGCCATCGGTCGGCGGAGGCCTTCACGTCGTCGATGGAGACCGTCGATCCGTCGTGAAACTTCACCCCGTCGCGGAGAGTCAGTTCGATCGTTTTACCGTCGTTCTTCACTTCGTAGGTACAGACGCCGGCGTAGACGCTTCCTTCAAGGCCCGTGGTCAGAGCCGTCTCGAAGATATGACCCGCGGGGATCTGTTCGTTTTCCCCGCCCTCCAGCACGGGATCGAGGGATGCGGGATTGGAATTGATCGTCGCCCTGAGAACCCCTCCGAATCGCGGTTCCGAAGGACTCGGCCCGGCGAGAGCGGCGGACGCCGCCAGCGATATCAGTACCATGATCAGAAGCGCGAGTTTCGTTTTCATACGTTTTCTCCTCCTCGGTTTTCAAATCGGCCGCTGCCGCGGCCCAATCCCCTGAAAGTCGTTCATACCCCCTTTTATTCGGACGCCCCGGGATCCGGGGTTTTCATAGGCGCATCCATGCCGTTCGATATACAATATCTCCGGAACAAGCCTCGATGTTGCGCGCCGCCAACGGAAGAACAGTGCGAATACGCTCAATATAGAAAAAGGATCGCGAACTGTCCAATGAGTTTTTGTTATTGTGTTATAGTCATCGATTATAATGTCGGGGGGAGTATCGCGTGGATATCAACAGATACCGGTACATCGCCGTATTGGCGAGGACGAAGAGCTTTACCAGAGCCTCGGAAGAGCTGCACATATCCCAGCCGGCGCTGACGAAGGCGATCAGAAAGACCGAGGAAGAGGTCGGCGTTCCCCTTTTCGACCGGCACGCCTCCCCTCTTCAATTGACCTTTGCCGGAGAACTCTTCCTGAACGAAGCCATAAAAATACTGAACATCCAGGATACTCTGGAGAAAGAGATGACCAGGATCGCAAGCGGCGGGAAGGGAAGGGTCGTGATGGGCGTTCCCGCCGAAAGCGCGGCGCGCTGGTTGCCGAAGGTCCTTCCCGATTTCGTCGCGCAGCACCCCGGCACGGAGATCGCCATCGTCGAAGGGAGCAGCGATACCTTTGAAAAAGGCCTTTTGGAAGGGGCGATCGACCTGTGCATCTATAATCTTCCAGTCTATTCAAAGGAGCTGGAGTACGAAGTGCTTGAGGAACGCCCGATTTTTCTGGTTTCCTCCGACCGACACCCCTTCGCCGCAGGCGTTCATCTTGCATCCAACGGTCCCTGCACCCCGTTTTTTTTGGAGCCGCGCCGCCTCGAAGGAGAACGATTTCTCACGCTCACGCCCGACAAGGGGATGTACCGGGTGGTAACGCAGATTCTCGAACGGCACGGCGTCAAAGTGAATATCGTTCTGCAACTGACCAATAACTACACGATCAGCAGGCTTGCGGCGGCGGGTTTCGGCCTGTGCTTCACGACCTACTCGGCCGGCGAACGCCTGAAGATGTCGAACGATCTTTCTCCCGTCTTTTACACGATCGACGACCCGGTCTTCATACGAAAGACGATCATCGCCTATAGGACGGGAGACTGTTTGTCGCCTGCGGCCAGAGCCATGCTCGACCTGGCCCGGATCAAAATAGCCGGAGCGCCGAAGCCGAAGCTGTCGATCTCTTACGGATAAAGCGTTCCGGGAACCGCGCGAAGCCTGCGGATTCTTCGATTCGACCGGCTCCGGCCAGCTCCCGGAGGGGTATCTACGACTCCGCGGAAGAAGAAACCTTCTTTCGGGCTTTTCCGCTGAAAAAGTACAGCGCGGCGAAGAGAGCCAGGCCGGAGACGCTCGATATCCTTTCCGGAACGATCATGCAGAGCGCCGCGAGGATGAAGAGAGCGCGCATGACGGGTGGGACCGGCTTATTCAGGAATCCGACGACGCCGATGCCGAGCGACAGTACTCCCACCGAGCAGAAAAAGAATACGGCGAGAATTTCATTGAGGTTGCCGATGCCGAGCAGCGCCGGATTATAGACGAAGACGAACGGAATGAGGAAGAGCACGACGGCGAGCCTGACCGCCTCCGTTCCCGTCTCCCAGAGACCGCTTCCCGTCATCCCCGCCGCAGTGTACGAAGCGATCGCTGCGGGCGGCGTGATCATCGACATGTTGGCGAAGTAGAAGATGAACATATGCGCCACGAGCGCCTGGATGCCGAGTTTCTGCATCGCCGGAGCGAGCAGGACCGCGCTCATGATGTAGGCCGCGCTCGTCGGCATCCCCATTCCCATGACGATGATCATGACGGTCGAAAGGAGGAGGGCCAGCAGAAGATTGCCCTCGGAGACGGAGGCGACGACGGCGCTGAAACGGAGTCCCAGCCCCGTGTAAACGACCTCGCCGATGATGATGCCCGCGAGAGCGCAGGGGAGCGTGACGATGACGGACGATTTGGCCCCGTCGATCGCCATCGTCAGGATCCGCGCTACGGAGAGTCGCGTATCCCCGCGCAGCTGGCAGAGGACGATCAACGAGAGCGTGGAGGCCAGAGCGGAGTACATGAGCGATCGACCGTACGCGATGAGGGCGACCAGCAGCACGATCGGAACGATCAGGTGAAGATGGCTTTTTATGATCCGTAGAAGCTCGTCCTTGTCGATAATTTCGACTGTCATCCCTTGCTTGCGCGCCTCCAGATGGACCTCCCAAAAGAGAGAGCCGACGTAGAGCAAAGAGGGCAGGACGGCGCACAGGACGATGGTGAAATATGAAACGCCGATCATGTCGGCCATAATGAAGGCGGAAGCTCCCATGACGGGAGGTATGAGCTGCCCGCCGGTCCCCGCCGTCGCCAGGAGCGCGCCGCTGAAGACGGGTTTGAAACCTGCCTTTTTCATCATCGGGTAGACGATCGAACCGACCGATGCCACGTTCGCCGCCGCACTTCCGCTGATCATGCCGAAAAGTCCGGATGCTACGATGGACGCTTTGCCGGCGCCTCCGACCGCCTTTCTTGTGGCGTACTTGGCCGCGGCGACGAAGAGCGCGCCTGCGGGGGTCGCGGCCAGGAACGAACCGAAGATCATAAAGTAAAAGATCGTATGCGCCGATGCGGCGACGGGACTTGAGAAGACGCCCGCCGACGTCATGAGCTGATTCTCGACGAACGCGTCGAACGTCACTTTCGGATGGGCGAGGATGCCGGGAAGGCCCGCTCCGAAGAAACTGTACGTCATGAAGACGAGCGCGATGACCGTCATTGACCATCCGAGGGTCCTCCGCCCCGCTTCGAGAAGAAGCAGGACGAGCAGAGCGCAGGAAACGTAGTCGGACGCGAGCAGATCGTCCACGAACGGAATTCGCTCGCTGATTCTCTCCGCGTGCCGGAGTACGTGGAGCATAAGAAACGCAGCGCATGCGGCGAAAGCGATGTCGAGAACGAAGGAGAGTCGTGGAAATGATTTGAAGGACGGTTTCAGCAGAAAGACGAGAATAAGGCAGAAGCCGACGTGAAGAGGTCGTATAATCATGCCCGGCACTGCGGAGAAGGCGACGTGGATCTGCCCCGCGACCCATAAGAGCGCTGTACACGCGACGAGGTGATTCCGGATTTTTTGTTCCACTTCGTTCCATGGCCTCCTTATTTTACGAGAGGCGGACTCGGGGAGGTAGCGAAACGCTCCCTCTCCGGTCCGCCGTCGATCCTGCCGCGGATACGGCGGGCGCTACTTCAAAAGCCCTTTTTCGGCGTAGAACTTCGCGGCTCCCGGATGAAGAGGAACACCGCCGAGATTGACGGGATCGGCGGCGTCCTTCTCGGGATTGAAATCCTCGAACGCCTTGTGCCCCTGAACAAGCGATTCTTTGCCCTCGAAGATCGCTTTTGTGATCTTGTATGCCGTTTCGTCGTCCATGGCGTCCGTCGCGGTAATGGTGCTCCGATATCCCGGAAGAAGAAGATCGGCCTGTTGCCCTTTGAAGCTCCATGCGGGGAGCTTCGAACGGGTATAGCCATACTTTTCGAGAAAGGCGACGCTTTCCTCCGAGACGCCGATCAGATCGATGGCGCCCGTCACGGCGAGTTCGGTGAAAGTCGGATGTCCCTTCGAGAGGGCTTGAATGAAGACGTCGCAGCGCCCGTCCTTCATCGCGTTCACGATAGCTTCGAAGTCGGTGTGCTCCACCGAGCCGCCCCACTTTTTCACGTCGTCGTACGAGAAACCGTAGGCTTCGAGAAGGTGGGCGGCCGAGGCCTCTCCCGTGGTTCCGCGCTGCACGGTCATGAGACGAATTTTCATCTGTTTTTCGGCGACATCCTTCAAAGAGGAGATACCGCTCCCCTTTCTCACCGCGATGCCGACGTAGAACTGATCCAGACCGCCGACGAGAGCGCGGAGACTCGTGATCGGCTCTTTGAAGAGATTCGTCCCCTCGTAGGCCCACTTGTTGTTGTTCCCCATGGTGAGCGCGATGTTCATCTCTCCTTTTCCAAGAAGCTTCAGATTGCCGATGCCTCCGGCGATAGGGGCAGCGTCGATTTTGAGTTCTGGAGAGGCCTTTCGCACAACGTCGGCGATCACCGCGGCCTGAACGTACCATGTACTGCCGACCTTGTTCGAGCCGATCTTCAACTCGTCCTCCGCCGCGAACGACGCGGGGGTTCCCATAACCGTCAGAACTGCGAAAAGAAGCGTTGCTATCGATACGAATTTCTTTTTCATTGCTACCCCTCCTTTTTAATTGTGTTACAAGCATCTGGCGCACAAAGAGATATTCTCTCGGCGTTCAATATAAATAAGGAATCCCTTTCCTCTTCGCATTCGGAATCCAACGGGGTACCGGAGGAACAAGTTCGTCCTCGGCCTTCACCGGCATTTCGATCAGCATGGGGCCGCGGTGCGCGAAAGCTTCCTTCAACGTTTCGCCGATCTTCGCGGGGTCGGATATCCTGAGCGCCTTCAAGCCGAATCCCTCCGCTATCCTGCAGTAGTCCACATAGTTGAAATCCGTAGCGAAGGGTTTTGCGTTGTAGACGTGCTCTATCTCTCCGCGGATCCATCCGAAAACGTTGTTGTTGAACAGTACGTACTTGATGTTCAACCCCAGGCGACTGTACGTCTCCAGCTCGCCGCAATTGAAGTGAAAACTCCCGTCGCCCCCGAGCGCGACCACGGTATGCTCCGGGTGGGCGACTGCGGCGCCGACCGCGGCCGGGAGAACGTAACCGAGCGCCCCCATGGAGTAGTTCGAGAAGAACATGCGGCCTGCGTTTTTCTGGATAAGATAGGCGGCGGAGTAGATGCTGCCCACGCTCGGTTCCACGAAGACGAAGGACTTCTCCGGGAGAAGGCGTTCAAGCTCCTTGACGAAGCGCACGGGGTGCACAGGATAGTCGTTCGAAAAAGCGGCTGACTCGAGCGAGCGGTCGAGGGCGTTCATCGCCTCGGCGACCTTAAACGCCGCGCCGCGCTCCCGCCGCAGTCCCCGCGCCGCCGCGCGCGCCGCCATCGAGGCGAGCGTCGCCTTGGCGTCCCCGACGAGGCAGACCTCCGTCGGGTAATTGTTGCCTGCTTCCTCGCGGCTGATGTCGAGGTGGACGATTTTCGGCGGACGACGAGCCGAAGGGAGTTTCCATGCGTCCGTTCCGGCGGAGTCGGTGTTGGAACCGACGAAGACTACGCAGTCCGCCTCTTCGAGAAAGCGGTTCGAATAGCTTGTTCCTCCGCGTGCGCCGATGACGCGGATCGAAAGCGGGTGGCGTTCGGAGATGCACCCCTTGCCCGTCATCGTGGTCCCGACCGGGGCGTCGAAAAGCTCCGCAAGGGCGAGGATTTCGTCGCCGGCTTCCGAGACGAGCCCCCCTTGACCGCAGACGAACACCGGATATTCCGCCCTGGCGAGGACGTCGAGAGCCTGTTCGATCCGGCCCGAGTCCGCCGTTGGACGATCCGCGGGCCAGCGGCAGTTCCCTCCGTACAGATCGGCCTCGTCGATCTGTACTTCTTCTTCGTAAACGTCGAGCGGAACTCGAACATGAACCGCCCCGGGGCGACCGGAGAGAGCGACTCGAAACGCGCGGCGGACGAGATGAGGGATGTCTTTTGCTCTCGAGATCAGAACGCTCTCCTTCGTAATTGCTTCGTAGAAACGGTTCTGATCGAAACCCGAGAGCATGTTTCTGGTGTCGTTGTTGAACGGAATATCGGATGTAAAACAAATGGTGGGTACGGACCCCTTGAAAGACTCCAGCACCCCCGGAGCCGGGTGGGCGCCTCCGGGACTTGGCGCTTCGCTGACGCCCACCTTCCCCGTCGCCTTTGCATAGGCTTCGGCCATGAATGCGGCGGCTCGCTCGTCGTGCGTCAGAATATGCCGGACATCCGAGAAGCTCTCCCATTCTCTGTAGAGGGCGAGCGTGGTCTCTCCGGGAAGTCCGAAAACATCCTTCACTTCGTGTAGTTTGAGCATTTCGAGCAAAAGTCTGGCTCCATTCAGCTTCATACCCGCGCCTCCTTCGGCGAAGAAATAGTTGGGCTAGGATTATCGTCGATCATCATTGATGATCGACGATAATCCTAGCCCAACTGAAAGATTCTGTCAACACGCATTTCATAACAGGAGAGGCTCAAAAAAAAGCCCGACGGATCGCGACTGCCGTCGGGAAGAGGAAGAATGGGACGGAAAAGGTCAGTTTTCTTCGGGTGCGAGTTTTTTCGCGTTGGCGATCACGTCGTCAAGGTGGGAAGCCATCGCCGCCGCCGCTTTTTCAGGATTCCGAGACTTCATTAATTGCAGTATCTTGTCATGGGAAATGTTGAGCGGAGTGTTGTAGATTTTGAAGGTCCCGACGAAAAAATTCTGCCACTGGGATGAAATTCCGATAAAATCATAAAGCGTCTCAAGCAGAGGTACGCGAGACGCCTTCAGAATAGCTCGATGAAACCGGGCCGACATATCCGCGTAGTTCTCGTTCTTCCGCATATTTTCGTACTGTTCGTCGACGATTCGCTCTATCTCCCGAAGTTCCTCGTCGGTGGCGTTGAGGGTGGCCTGATAGACGGCCTCCCGTTCGATGGCTTTGCGTGCGATAAGGCGGTCGATGAGATTGTTTCCTCCCCTCATCTCGGGCTGTACGACGATGTCTTTCAGGAAATCTCTCAGTTTCTTTTCCTCTTCCAGTTTGAGAAGACGTTCTTGCCCGGAAGGAGTGATGCGATGCCCCTGCTTCCCTATCTTTTCAAGGAAGCCATGCGTACGAAGGGCGCGCATGGCTCTGCCGATACCGGCTTCGCTGACGGCAAGTCCATGAGCTTCGATATTTTCGAGGAGAGAGCCGGCTCCATGAGGAGCGGTTTGTCCGTCGAGTAATTTTAAAATCCAATATTCCAGAGTGTTTTTTTTAGCTTCCGCCACAGAGAGACCCCTCCCGGTCGATCTTCATTGGATTCGAAGAGCGGCGTACCGATCAATCTTCTTGGGTATTCCCGCGTTCGACTCGGACGACGCAGTATTCGTCGCCGTCGAGCATGTTCTTGTCGTGCACGCATTTGAACCCTTTGCCGTAGGCCGCATATTTCGCTTGATCGACGCCGCAGTACAGACGCCCCCACTTTTCGAAACCCAGCTCCTTCCAGTGTTTTGCGAACGGACAGTACTCGACCTTCCGCGCATAACCGTCCGGGACTCCTTCCGGTATGGGAAGAGAACTTGCTTTCCAGCCGACCGCCGGGAGATCGCGTCCTTTCGAATAATGTTCAAGCAGAGGCTCGAGCCCCTGAGCGCGGACGGTTTCCGTCGTCCTCCCGCCGCTCATTCCGCCGTACATGGAAATTGCGCGTTTGGTCAGTTCTTCGGCCTTTTCTTCACCGAACTCCTCGATCGCCGTCCGGACGAACGCGTAATAAAGAAGAGCAAGTCGCTCCGCCAGAATGGCGACCCCTTCTTCCGCGAATTCTTTTGGTACCATCTCTTCTTCTTTCATCGCGCACCTCGTATTATGAATATACTTTCATGCTATCACTCTTTTCCGGCGCGGACAATCTTCACGGGGAGTCTTCTTTATGTTCTTGAGGCGACTTCCGAAGCTTTTTTCCCCTCTTTTCCTCTTTTCGTCGAAAAAAACGGAGTTGAAGTTGACAAGGGGTAAAAACGTGGTATCATATCCCTCGCGTCTTTGAAACGGCGCGCTCATCCGGCCTCTTCGAGGCGGCGGAGGAGCGGGAACGGAAGCCGAAGAAGCGGCGAAAGCGGCGCCTGAAGCGGAAAGTTCCCGAGACGAACCTTGACAGATTTATAAGAGCGAGAAGAAGAGGTAAAGAGGCGTTCCGAGCAATTAAACGAGAGTTTGATCCTGGCTCAGGACGAACGCTGGCGGCGTGCTTAACACATGCAAGTTGAACGGGCGATGTCGGAAGCTTGCTGAAGACATCGTTAGTAGCGGACGGGTGAGTAACGCAT